>JAESFG010000017.1_pt1 | contig 1362654 bp, 1038 predicted proteins | sample 9269371 | NCBI WGS metagenome assembly JAESFG01 (sample SAMN14506227, study PRJNA617093) | algae metagenome | isolation source: Aetokthonos hydrillicola CCALA 1050 (B3-Florida) and co-occurring... | place: USA: South Carolina | collected 2013-01-01 | reverse complement strand
GCTCGTCGGAGAGTTCGTATCGCTGCGCCATGCGAGATCGTTCGCCGAAGACGCAGCGGCGTCTTTCGAATCGTTGACGAGTTCCGTGAGACAGTGCCTAACCCTCTCCCGGCGTACCGGGAGAGGGGACCAGACACATTCCGATCCACCTTCACTTCTTCACCCCCGCCCAATACCCCGCCTTCTCCGCAGCCTCGTCGATCAATCCGATGATCGGTCGGCCCGTGCGGATTCTCGTCATCAGGAACATCGTCCAGATCACCAGCGGGATCAGCAGAGCCGGCCGGCTGAAGGGCCACAGCGTCCAACCCACAAACGCGCTCAGGATCACGCCGGCCACCATCAGCACCTTGCAGAACGTCGTCATCTTCAGCGCGATTCTCACGCGCGTCATCAGGCCCGTTTCGTGCTTCTCGCTCACCGTCGTCAGGCGCACCTTCACGTAGCGCGAGCCGTAGATCTCCAGATCCCACCCGTGCCAGCCGGCGTCGATGCGGTACCTCAGCCCATCCCCCTCCGCTTCGCGCTTGATCGACTCCAGCAACGGCAGGCGGTCCTGCACGTGGTGCCAGTACATCAGCTCGTGGCCGTTCGTCGGATTGAACGGCAGGTTTGGTCGTTGAAACCCGATCGCCTCTGGCCGTAGGCTCTTCGCCTTCAATCGCACCGTGTACCGCGCCAGCCCGCGCGTGAGCGGCTGCCGCAGATGCAGGTACGCGATCAACGGCCGCATCAGGAAGTGCCGGCGCTGCGTGGGGAACTGCGCCTGCATCGCCGCGATCACCGCCAGTACGAGCGGCAGCATCATCATCGGCAGCCCCAGCCATAGCATCTCCGGCAGCGCGATCGCGCACAGCAGCACGAAGCCTGTGAGGAGCCACCACTCCAAACTCATCGCCATCATCGCGACGACGCTTGCGGGCCTACGGTAGATCGTCTGGAAGAGGCCTGTGCCGAACACGCCGTGATAGATCACGTCGCCGCCGAAGCGGATGCCGATGTCAGCGCCGTAGATGCGCCCGCGCCACAGCCCGCTGCCGAGCGTGTTGAAGTGGTCGGGGTGCTTGTACTTCAGCAGCGCCTCGGCCTCGCCGTAGCCGCGCTGTTGACGCAGATACGCCTGCACGGTGTTGCGCCGGTAGTGCCACACCTGCGCGCTCGGCGCGAAGCCGATCGCGTGGCCTCTATGCTGCAAGCGCCAGATGAAGTCGACGTCGTCGCCCGCCTTGCGGAACTGCGCGTCGAAGCCCTGCACCTCCAGCGCCGCCCACCGCCAGAAGCCCATGTTGCAGCCCGGCACGTGCTCGGCCTCGCGATCATTGATCATCACGTGTGTCGGACCGCCCGGGCTCAAGCCGACGCAGTCCGCGACCCAACTCCCCTCATCCGGAATCAGGTTCGGCCCGCCCGCGCCGATGAATCCCTTCAGCATCGGCTGCACGAGGTAGTACAGCCAGTCCTCGTCCGCCTCGCAGTCGCTGTCGGTGTAGACGATGATCTCGCCTGTCGCCTCGCGCATGCCGACGTTTCGCGCGTAGCTCAGCCCCATGTTCTTCTGCTGGATGTTCCGCACCCACGGAAACTTCGCCACGATCTGCTGCGTGTGGTCCTTGCTCCCGTCGTCGACGAACACCACTTCGAAATCCGGATAGCGGATCTTCTCCATCGACCTTAGACAGCTCTCCACCGTGCTCGCGCCGTTGTAGGAGCAGATGATCACGCTCACCTTCGGCAGCTTGAGCGACGTCGTCTGCGGCGCTTTCGCGAACACATCCTTGATCGCATCGAACGCCGGCTTCTTCGTGCGATCGCGCCGCACCAGACCAAAAGCCCAGTCGTCGATCTGCCACCCGTGCACGAACCAGTCATCCGTGAAGCTGAACACGAACGCACCGGCCACGCCCTCGTCGTACGCCGCCGCGAGTTGTCTCGGCAGCACTGTCGCCTGGCGCTCCTCGGTGCCCTCCTTCAGCGTGTCGATGCCGTACTCGCCGAGCACGAGCGGCTTCTCGCCGGCCACGTGCTGCAAACGCGTCATGTAGTTCCGCAGCGTCTGCTCTTCGTGCAGGTAGACGTTGAACGTGATGAAGTCCACGTCCCGCGGCTGCAGGTATTCCGTCGTCGGATAGTTCGCGAACGTGACCAGGCAGTCCGGCGCTTCCCCCTTCGCGATCGCGACGAGTTCGTCGATGAAGTCCGCCACGCTCCGCGCGCCCATGTACCGCACGAGGTCGGCCGGGATCTCGTTGGCCACGCTGATCGCGAACAGCGCCGGATGGTTCCCGCACTGCTTCGCCGCCGCGCGGACGTTCGCCCGGGCGTCGTCCTTGATCTTCTCGTCCTCGCTGAAGACGAGGTTCTTCGCCCACGCCACGTCCAGCAGCACCTTCAGCCCGTGCTGCTGCGCCAGATCGAGGAACCACGTCGGCGGGTTGTGATAGACGCGCACGCAGTTCGCGCCCAGCTCGCGGATGAGCTCGAAATCGCGCGACGTCTGCTCCGGCGAGGCGAGGTGCTCGCCGTTCGCGTTCGGAGCGAGCGGCCCGTACGTCACGCCCTTCACGGTGAACTTGTCGTCGCCCAGCCGAAAGAACCGCCCGTCGCGCAGCACGCGGTTGCGGACGCGCTCCACCGCGCGCTTCCGCGACCCGGCCAGCATGGCCTTCGGATCGTTCACGACAGACTCAGGAATTGGTGCAGGCTCGGCAACGCTCATCGTGTCGCGGCGGAGTATACGCACAACGCCGCACGACGACATCCCGCCGGCCACGTCCGATCAAGACGGGAGGCCTTCGCCAAACAGCTCATGAGTAGAACACTTCCGCGTCCCGTAGGTTCCCGCCGGTGATGCGATTGCGCTGAAACAACTCGACAACCGCATCGGTGATCAGCACTCTCGCATCAGACTTCGACACCCGAAACACGCACTCTGACGGAATCAGATCGCGTCGGAAGGCATATCGCATGATGCGACCGTCGCCAGGCGAGATCGCACTTCGTGGCCGATCGAGCACATCGAGCACGTTTGTGCAGTGGAACACGAAGTATTCGGAGTCGGGCTCCGACGCCACCTTGATCGGAAGAAACTCGCCGAATCGCTCGAAGGTCGGTGCAAGCAGGTCACGAGCCCGCAACGAAATGACGACGAGCCACGGGTCAACGTAAACGACGTCGCCCTTCGATCGCTTCGCTTCCTTCTTCCGCAACGACGCTGTGAACTGAGCGATACTGAGCCACTCTGCGACGGGCGGCGTCCACTTCGCAGCCAGGCGACGAGCAGCAGTCGCCGCCTTGATCGACGTCCGATTTCCCGACCATTTGTCGGAGTCCACCCACACCAGCGCTTGATGCGACTCCGAGATTGCATGAAGTACGTGAACCTTCATAACCGGACATACCACCCACTCCCCGCGCGCCCCGCGTGAGGGAACATCCCTCCGCCAGCCACGCTGTCGCGGCATGCTATCTCGCCCGGCGGGGTGGGTAAACGGAATCGCCCGTAGCATGAGCCGCGGAGGCTTCGCCTCCCGCGTCCCGCTCATGCCGCGAGTGCGCTTGCCCTTGAACGATCCCGCACTTGATCGCGACTGATGTGCTCACCAGTTCCACGGCTCGTTCAGATACATCTGCATCTCGCCCGCTGCGACCCACGTCAGCCAAGCGAAGTACAAGATGCCGAACACGAGAAGAAACCACCGACGTTGGCCCCGCTTCTTCAACGCCACGCACACCCAGATGACGCCGAGCACAGCAATGACCACGGGCGCACCGAAAAACACGACAGCGTCATCCCACTCGAACATGCCGAACGGCTCACCCATCGAGACCGCTCCGACAATGAATGTGATGAACGCCGCCGCGAGTGGAAGTGTCACCAGCAACGCCGGATCGAACGGCTTTCTTGACCGCGGAGTCTGGTACTGCAACTGCCCCATGCGTCTCTCAGCGTGCTTTCCCGTGTCGTGCGCGCTCCAGCTCTGCCGGAGACTTGCGATGAGACCCACTCCCCGCGCGCCCCGCGTGAGGGAACATCCCTCCGCCAGCCACGTTGTCGCAGCATGCTATCTCGCTCGGCGGGGTGGGTAAACGGAATCGCCCGTCGCATGAGCCGCGGAGGCTTCGCCTCCCGCGTCCCGCCGATGCCGCGAGGGCTTTCGACGGCTCGACGCAGTCCCTCTGTCGCGACGGATCGCCTGCAGACCGCAGGTCTGCTGAGAACCCATCGCTTGCTGCGTGCCCCCGTCCCACCGCGCCGCGGCGAGACGTGACACCGAGAGTGTGCGGAGCCGTCAGAACCTCGCTACGCCACCGGCTTACCTCCTGAACCTCTCATATCCCGCCGCCGTCTCATATCCTTCGCTGCTGTATCGATCGAACCCAGAACCGAACCACCTGACGACACCGACGGGTCGCTGCGCATCATTCTGGTTATTGGCCCAGACCCCGCATTTCTGATCGGATGACGCGGTTTTTCGCCCGCTGCGTCGTTCACGTGGCCGCTAAGCAATTTGATTTGCGGCTAATCAAATGGATTTGCCGCTAAGCAATTTGATCTGCCCGTAAACAAATGGATTCTCCGCTAACCAGATTGTTTGCCGGCTGAGCGATTCGGCCCGAGGCTAAGCAAATGGATTCGCGGCTGCGCAATTCTCCCCGGCGGAGCGCAATTCTCCCGAGCGGTGCGCAATTCTCCCAGCGGCTGCGCAATTCTCTCAGCAGCGGCGCAATTCTCCCACCCGCCGCGCAATTCTCCCCAGCGGTGCGCAATTCTCCCAGCAGCGGCGCAATTCTCCCACCCGCCGCGCAATTCTCCCCAGCGGTGCGCAATTCTCCCAGCGGCTGCGCAAGTCTCCCATCGACAGCGCAATTCTCCCAGCGGCTGCGCAATTCTCCCGACGGCGGCGCAATTCTCCCAGCGGCGGCGCAATCTTCCCAGCGGCGGCGATTCGACAAGCCGTTAAACAGTTCTCCCCACCTCGCCGCGTCCGCCCCTCGCTCGGCACGACTCGACAGGGCGAGTCGTGGAACTCGGTCATAGCACGGCGGCGCAAGCCCCGCGCCCGTGCGTCGATTCGCGCGACTGAGCGACGGCGCGCCGGTGCGATTGATCGGCAACCGACGCTCGGGCACTGGGCTTGCGCCCGGTGCTATGTGATCGTTCACTTCCAATCCGTTCGAGCGATTCCCGCCACGGCGAGTCGTGGAGCAGGACGCGAACCCTGCGAACATCGCCCCCCGCCCCGCCGCGTCCGCCCCTCGCTCGGCACGGGTTGAGTACGTGTCGTGGCACCCGGCGTTCAGTCGGTGAGTCTCCAGCAAAGCCGACTGAACTCAATCGCAACAACGGCACCGCGCGGCGTGTGCTTTCACATTAGATCACTACGAATCATCAAGAACCGGCGCTCGCTTGCCGGAAGCTGCTCGAGGGCAATCCCTCGATCGGTCGCCAACACACATAGTGTAGAGTCGTCATAGCTGACCCATCGATCCGAACGCGTGCTCACGAAGCCAGCGCGAGAATACTCCCGGAGACTCGCCACAAGGGCTTCCTGGAAGGCACCCCCATCGTTCTGCGAGATTGCCAACAGCATCTTGGCCAAGCACCTCACTCGCTTCGGTCGTCCGCTTGCGGCCGCGACAAAGTCATCATCAGCTGCATCGATGTGACCAGAGTCTATGAACTTGCCGACCACGCGATAATAAGCCTGGTGTGATTCCGTAAAATCTGGCTTCTCTAACTCACTCGGTATATCGCTACCCGGCCAAGTCGCCAGCTTCGCCACCGCATCGAGGTTCGAGACCAACAACGCCGCCAACAGCGATGCGCGAAACTCTTCAGCCCACAGTAGGCGACGTCTTGCTTCGGAGGCTGTCATAGGGGCTGCATGAGGGAACCGCCTGTAGCCTTCGCGCCATGAACCAAAGAAGTAGGTCAAACCGAGCTGTTGAATGACGTCCAACATCTGACGTGGGGACAACAACACTTCACCGTCTTCGCGAACGCCATGTAAGCGCATCACTACGAGTCGCATCAGCGATTTAATGGCCATCGAATGGCGACCATCGCTTGGATTTCGCGCAAGCGAATCCATCACCTCGCTACTGGTCGATGCCAAGTTATTTGAGTAGGCCATCGCAACCTGTTCGGGCGGAAGGCCTAGTGAAGCGACGCTATGCATGCGCTTTCTCCAACTCAAAAGGGATGCCCCATGATTCGGTGTTGGGCGGGTGGCACATGTAGCTCGACTCGCCAACGCGGGCTTCTCGCACACGCATGATTACATCCCTCTGCCACCCGTCAACCGGCAGCGCGCCACCCCACCCCGCCACAGCGAGTCGTGGAGCAGGACGCGAACCCTGCGAAGATCGCCCCCCGCCCCGCCGCGTCCGCCCCTCGCTCGGCACGACGAGGCGGGGCGACTTACGTTCCGGTTTTGTGCCGTGATTATAATGTGAGATACGTTGACACCCTCTCGTCGCACCCGGACATTCCGATCGGTGCACACGGGACATCACCGGATGCGATTCGGCACCCGTGGGCCATTCCACCATAGTTGGCCTGCCCATGGTTTTGCCGACCGAGCTCGAGATCGTACCGCACGTCGGAATCGGACCGGTCCGATTCGGCATGACGCGCGAAGAGGTGAACGTCGCACTCTCAGCACTCGCGGGCGCGAAGCCTGGCCGTCCAAAAGGTGGGCGATCCACCACGATCATGTCCTATCTGCGCGGCTCGCTACAGGTCGAGTTTGGCGCGGACGGGACGGCGTCGTTCATCGAAGTGTCTGGCGATCAAGCCACGTTGTGCACTTACAAGGGTTGCGATGTGTTCGACCTCCCGGCTACTGAATCGTTCGCGCTCTTCGCGGCCGACGACGCGTCGGGGCAGCATGCGTTCTCCGCGGCCGGTTACCTGTTCCCACAGCTCATTGTCGCGCTCTGGTGCGCCGACACGCAGTACGACCACAAGGGGAACGTGAGTCGTTCGGTCTATGCGACAGTAGGTGTCGGCGACGCCAGGTACTTGGAGGCGATCCGCAAGAGCCGCGGCAGCTCGACGTCGAGCTAATCATGCACGGCACCCGGCCGGCCACAGCTGATCCATTCTCGCTCCCGTCGAACCGCGTACCCCACCCCGCCGCGGCGAGTCGTGGAGCAGGACGCGAACCCTGCGAAGATCGCCCCCCGCCCCGCCGCGTCCGCCCCTCGCTCGGCACGACTCGCCACGGCGAGGCGGGGCGGCCGGGCAAATTCGGGCGGCATCTCCACGTCCTGCTCGCCCAGGGCTCAAAACTGCGTTGACTCCCACCCAATTTGTGTATGATTCCGTCCGCCGAAAGGTAGGGTTTCTGGGGACGCTCCAGCTGAACACAGTTGAGGTGGACGCATGACGCCGGTCCAAAAGAAGCTCATTGCAGTGTGGATGTCGGGTGGTGCGGCTTGTGTAGCGATGGCGTCACATCAGGTCCTCATAAGTTACGCGTTTCTGTTAATCGGGATGCTCGTCCGCTTCTCGCTCCCGCAACTGCCGTTGTCGAAACGGGCGCAGTTGGGGATGCTCGCCGCTGTTGGCCTTGCGAACATCGCGTTCCTAGCACGTGCGATCACGCCTGTTGCGGTGCTACTTTGGACCGCATGCGGCCTCATCTTCGCATGGCTGCTGGTATTAGGCGTCCGATGGGATGTCCGGCTGTTCCAAGATGTGCAGCCCGCCCGGCCTTCCGCCAAGTCGTGGACCGCGACTTGAAGGCCGCGAGGCGCTTGGGACGTAAGGCGTAGTTGACACTGCGCTGCATGACCCACCCCACCGCGGCGAGTCGTGGAGCAGGACGCGAACCCTGCGAAGATCGCCCCCCGCCCCGCCGCGTCCGCCCCTCGCTCGGCACGACTCGCCCTCAGTCCCTCAGTCCCTCAGTCCCTTCCCCCCGCCCCCCACGTTGACGCCTCCCGCTTCGCCCCGGAAACTCTGCCGTCATGAATCCTTCCGAAGTGAACGTCAGCGCCGACGAGTTCATCGAAGTGCTCTCGAGCGCGAAGGACGAGAACGAGATGTCGCCGCTGCGCGAGGGGAACGTGGTCACCCTGCCCGCGGAGGGCGAGGTGCTCATGACGGGCGACATCCACGACCACCGAAACAACTTCACCAAGCTGATCCGGCTGGCCGACCTGGCGAACCACCCGCAGCGGCACGTGATCCTGCACGAGCTGATCCACGGCGATCACATCGACCCGGACGGCGCGGAGGACAGCTGGAAGATGCTCTACCAGGCTGCGCTGCTGAAGTGCGACTTCCCGAACCAGGTGCACTTCCTGCTGGCGAACCACGACCTGGCGCAGATCTTCGGCGAGGGGATCGCCAAGAGCGGGCTGGACGTGTGCCAGGCGTTCAAGAAGGGCCTGAAGCGCGACTTCCCGGAGAAGTACCACTTCGTGGAGGCGGCGATCAGCGACTTCTACCTGGGGCTGCCGCTGGCGATCCGGACGCAGAACGGGCTGTTCTTCTCGCACTCGATCCCGCGGGAGAGCGAGATCGACGCGTTCGACTACACGGCGTTCGAGCGGAAGCTGGCCGGGGCGGACTTCAAGCGGAAGACCGGCGCGGCGTACCAGCTGATCTGGGGCCGCGGCGCGACGGAGGAGGGCGTGAAGAAGTTCCTCGCCAAGGTGAACGCGAAGATGCTGGTGACCGGGCACCAGCCGCAGGACAACGGGTACCTCGTCAACACGGACACTCACCTCATCATCGCGAGCGACCACAACCAGGGCGTGTTCCTGACGATCGACCTGTCGAAGGAGTACGACATGGAGGGGCTGGTGGGGACGATGCGGAAGTTTGTGAGCGTGAGCTTTGAGTGAGGGGGAGCGCGGCGAGCACTGGAGGGCGTCGCTCCTGCGACGCCGAGTCGCTCGACGAAGCGAGGGTGCGATGGCATCGGGAGAGTCGAGGCGCCTTCGGATCACCGACGATCTCGTCGGGTTACCGACGATCGGCGTCGCGGGAGCGACGCCCTCCAGGAGGCGTCGTCTTCGGTACGGTGTGCATTGCGTTGATCTATAGCGCGTGATCCCAGCCGCGCGGTTCTAGAGGGCGGGTGGTGCCGTCGCGGGTGATGCGGACGCCGGGCTCGGCGGTGATGGTGCCGATGCAGATGGCGGCCGGGTGGTCGCACGCGGGCGCGGCGAAGAGGAGTTCGTAGTCTTCGCCGTCGTGCAGGGCGTGGTCGAGCGGGTCGCCGGGGAGTTTTCGCGCGTCGGCGTGGATGGGGATGAGGGAGGCGTCGATCGTCGCGCCGACGTTGGATGCGGCGCAGAGGCGCGGCAGGTCGCGCGAGAGGCCGTCGGAGAGGTCGAGCATGGCGTGGACTTCGCACGCGCGGACGAGCTCGCGGGCGAGCGTCACGCGCGGCTCGAACGTGAGATGGCGACCGAGGATCGATCCGCCGAGCGGGCCGGTGATGTAGAGATGGTCGCCGGGCTTCGCGCCGGATCGACGGATCGGTTCGACGCCGCGGGATGCGCCGATGACGGCGACGGTGACCGCGAGCGGCCCGTCCCACGAGCCGGTGTCGCCGCCGACGAGGTGGCAGTTGAACGCTGAACAGGCATCGCGAGCGCCGTCGATGAGCCGCTTCACGAAATCATCGCCGCACCCGCGCGGCAGCGCGAGCGACAGCACGGCGGCGACGGGTTCGCAGGCCATCGCGGCGCAGTCGGAGAGGTTTCGGTTGACCGCCTTTCGGCCGATCAGTTCCGGGGCGTGCTCGCGCGCGTCGAAGTGCACGCGGTCAAGCACCTGATCGACGCCGACGAGGATCAGGCCGTCGTTCGCGTCGAGCTTCAACGCGGCGAGGTCGTCGCCGATCGGGATCGGCACGCGCGACGACGCGCGCGACGTCGAGCGGAGCCAGTCGAGGATGGAGGACTCGGACACGCGGAATAGGAGAAAGGAGAAAGGAGAAAGGAGCAAGCGAATCGGTCTTCGCTTGCTCCTTTAACCTTGTTCCTTTCACCTTCTCATCCGCTCAGCCGGGCGGCTGGATGCGGACGATCTCGGTGCCGGTGCCGCGGTAGACTTCCATGACGACGGCTTCCTTCGGCTTGTCCTTGCGGAAGGCCTCGTAGGCTTCCTTGAACTGCTCGACGGATTCGATGGCGGTCTGGTTCAGCTTGGTGACGATGTCGCCGCGCTGGAGTCGGCCGGCCTGGGCGCTGCTTTGCGGGCGAACGAAGGCGACCATGACGCCCTTGTAGTTGCGGTCGAGCTTGCGGGCGTAGGTGTCGTCGAAGACGAGGCCGCGCACGCTGTAGCCGAGGTCTTCGAAGTACTGGCGCGGCGCGCGATTGGCGAGGCCGGGGCGTTCGCCGAGCGTGACCTTCACGTCTTGCGGCTTGTCGCCCTGCTTGCGGATGACGCCGAACGTGACGGTCTCGCCGACGTTCATGCGGAGGAGCTTGCGCTGGAGGATGGCGGGCAGTTCTTCGACGCTGTCGCCGCGCTCGAGCGGTTGGCCGTTCATGCTGACGATGAAGTCGCCCGCCTTCAGTCCGCCCTCTGCCGCGGGGAAGCCGGCGATGACGTCCGTCACCTGCACGGCGGGCGTGTCCTTCAGGCCGAGGTAGTTCGAGACGTCTTCTTCCACGCCCTGCATCTCGCCCACGCCGATCCACGACCGCAGCCGCGGCTTCTCGGCGTTCGGCGGATCGGACAGGCTGACGAGGAAGTCGTCGACGGGCACGTAGAAGATCGGGGCGAGCATCAGCTGCGCCATCTCGATCGCGCCTTCGTCCTGCCCGCCCTGCCCGCGACCGCCGCGTGCGCCGGCGAGGAGGTTCTGGCCCTCCATTTCCTGCACCATGCCGACGAGCTTGCCGTCGGCCGCGTTGAAGACGAGCCCGCCCACGCCGGCGAGGCCGCCGCTCGACATCACGGTCGGCGTCGGGCCGCGCAGCTTGGCGGCGACGGTGCTGAGCTTCGCGTAAGGCGTGTAGCCCGCGCTCTTCGGCAGCAGGCCGACGCTGACGAGCGGGTCGCCGATCTTCACGTTGCTCGGGCCGAACTTCACGGGGGTGAAGGTGCGCTTCGTGGTCGACTTCGCGTCCTGCTTCACGCGGACATACGCGAGGTCGGCGCGTTCGTCGCGGCCGACGAACTCGGCGTCGAGTTCTTTCGTCTCCGGGCCGTCCACGCCGGGCGGGAGGATGACCTTGAACTCGGTGAGCTGCGCATCGGGCAGGCCGAGCGGGATCAGCCCCATCGTGACAGCGACGAGGCCGTCCTCGCGGACGATCGCGCCGGTGCCGGACAGCTCGCGCTTCCCGATCTCGGCGTCGATCGTGTACTGCACGGTGACGAGACTCTTGCGGGCGGATTCGAGGATGGACGCGGGCGAGACGGCTTCAGCGCTCGCTAGAGATGCCTTCGAGCCCGACTGAGCAGCGGGCGAGGAAGACGAGTTCGATTGCGAAGCGCAACCGACGAGCGAAATCGAAACGGCCGCGACAGCGGCGAGGAGAGTGCGATTCATGGGATGCCTTGTAGGGTGCATCTCTGATGCACCATTTGTTTGTCTGTGAGTCGAGAGACGGTGCATCGGAGATGCACCCTACGAAGATCAGTACGTCACCTTCATCACCGCCATCTGCACGCCGCGGCCGCGTTGGATGCTGAGGAGCAACTGCTCCTTCTTCTCCTGCTTGGCCTTCTCGTACAGGGTGGCGAACGCGTCGATGTCGAGGACGTCTTCGCCGTTCACGGCGCGGATGACGTCGCCCTCCTGCAGCTTGGCCTTGTCGCCGGGCAGGCCGCGGCTGACGCTCGTGACGACCACGCCGTGGTCGTCGTCGAGGCGCTGGTCGATCATGTAGAGGCGAGTCACGTCGCGGACGCTCATGCCCCACGTTTTGAACTCGCGCTCTTCGCCGACGCGGCTCTCGAGCTTTTCGACGGTCGCCTTAACGGTCATCTCCTTGCCGTCGCGGAGCACGAGCAGTTCGACCTCGCTCCCGATGGGCAGCGTCGCGACCTTCTTGCGGGCGGGCGCGATCTCTTCGGGGAAGCGGACGTTCGTCGGCGTGCCGTTGATGCTGAGCAGGATGTCCTGCGCCTTCAGCCCGGCCTTCTCGGCGGGGCTTCCGCGGTCGACGCTGCTGATCAGCACGCCCTTGTTGATGTCGAGCGCGTAGAACGATTCGAGGTCCTGCAGCGGCTTGAAGTCCATGCCGAGGTAGGCACGCGTCACCTTGCCCTGCTTCTCCGGCGTCGCGCTGCCGAGGATCGACTGGATGACCTGCTTCGCCTCGTCGATCGGGATCGCGAAGTTCAGGCCCTGGCCGGCGATGCCTCGCGTGTTGATGCCGACGATCTTCCCGTTCAGGTCCACGAGCGGCCCGCCCGAGTTGCCGGGCGCGATCGGCGTGTCCATCTGAATCCAGTTGCTGAACTCGCCGGTCTCGTACTCGTCGATCGTCTGCCGTTCTGGGTAGAACGTGCGTTCGGTGTTCGAGACAATGCCCAGCGTCATCGTGCGCGCGAGTCCGAACGGCGTGCCGATCGCGACGACGTCCTGCCCGGTGAGCAGCTTGCCGCTCTCGCCCAACTCGGCATAGGTGAATTCGCACTTCTTCTGCCGCACCTCGTCCATGTCCATCTGCACGACGGCGAGGTCGGTCCAGTGGTCGTCGCCGACGAGCTTGCCCTTCACGCGCTCCTTGTTCGAGAGCGTGACGTAGATCTCGGCCGCCCGGCCCGCGACGTGATAGTTGGTGAGGATGCGCCCCTCGCCGTCGATGATGACGCCGGAGCCGATGCCGCGCTGCATGGTCCGCTTGCCGTCGGCGTAGATCTCCTGCGCGACGTCGAGTCGCACGACGGCGGGGAAGACCTTCTTCGTGACGTCGACGACTTGTTTTGGAGTTGCTGCGGGGAAGGGATCCGCGTCGACGGAGTCGAGGAGCGGAAACGTCTTGCTGTCGACCTCGCGACTGATCTGAGTAGTTGGTTCGGTCGTCGCTTGCGCCTTCGCGGTCGTTTCTCGAAGGATTCCGCTACACGTCACAGTCGCGAGGGTGATCGCGATAAGGGTTCGATAAGTCATCGGTGTGGATAACATGCGCGAAGCCTGTCGTGGTCGCAAACGCGGGGCGCGGGATTCGTCATCTCTCCCGTACAAGCGGGGATTGGCCACAGAGGCACAGAGGACACAGAGAAGACGGATTAGCCACAGATGGACACAGATCAACACAGATGAAATGCAGGAGAACGAGACGCGACTACGCTTCTTTTCTTCTCCATCCGCGTTCATCTGCGTCCATCTGCGGCTTCTCTTCTCTGTGTCATCCGTGTCTCTGTGGCAAATCCACCAGGAGAGAGCACGATGGGTTTCGATTCCGGCGCGATCAGCTACACCCGATTCAACGTCGTTGGCGAGAGCCCCACGCTCCCCGATGAAGACACGTTGAAGAAGTTCGATCAGTTCGCGCTGCGCGAGGACGACCTCACCAGCAACGAGATCGACTACGGCTGGTGCGGCGGACGTCACGTGCTCGACGGCTCGTTCCACTTCGGCCACAACGTGTACAACGACTGCATCGCGGTCGGCCTGCGGATCGACACCAACAAGGTGCCGGCCGAGCTGAAGAAGGCGTACGTCTCGCTCGAAGAGACCGCCGCGGCATCGCAGAACCCGTCGGGCTTCGCGTCGAAGAACCAGAAGCGCGAAGCGAAGGAATCCGCCACCCGTCGCATCGAGGAAGACCTCGCCAGCGGCAGATTCCGCAAGCGCAAGATGGTCGACGTGCTTTGGGACTTGCCGGGCCGAAGCGTGTACGCGGCCGTTTCGATGTCGCAACGCGATCAGCTGATGGAGCTCTTCGAACGCTCCTTCAAGCTCAGCCTGGAGCCGATCACCGCGGGCAACCTCGCACTGCGGCTCATGGAAGACGCGGGCAAGCGGCGCGAGTACGAAGACCTCGTCCCCACGCGGTTCATGACCGGTCCCGCAGGCGAAACCCAGCCGGCCGAGTACCCGTGGAGCGCCAAAGGCGACCGCGCGAAGGACTGGATCGGCAACGAGCTGCTGATGTGGCTCTGGCACGAAGCCTCCACGCACGGCGGCGAGATTCGCTACGGGAACGACCAGGCCGCCACGCTCATGTTCAACAAGACGCTCGACCTCGACTGCGTCTACGGCCAGACCGGCAAATGCGGCCTGAAGTTCGAAACCCCCGCCGAGATGCCCGAAGCGATCGACGCCATCCGCAGCGGCAAGGTCGTCCGCAAGGCAGGGCTGGCCCTCGTCTTGCACGGGCAGCTCCACACCTTCACGCTCGGCGCGGAGCAACTCGCGATCAGCGGCTTGAAGCTCCCGGAGGTCGAACAGGCCGACAGCCCGCGCGTGCTGTTCGAGGAACGCATCACCATGCTCCGCGACTTCCAACGGGCGATCGACGCGATCATCGCCACGTTCATGCAGGTGCGCGGCAGCGCGAGCTGGGAAGCCTACGTGGGCAACTTCCGACGGTGGCTGGGCAGCGCGAACAAGCGGTATCAGGCGACGGCTGCGGTGGCGTGAAGAAGGCGAGTGGGCGAGTGGGCGAGTGGGCGAGTGGGCGAGTGGGACATGCACACCTTGATTGATCGCCCGCGCGCCGGGTTCGTTTGTGTTGTCGCGGAATCCGAAGTCCACCGCTACGCTCCCCACCACTTGCCCACTCGCCTACTCACCCACTCACCTGACCCGCTTGCATTCACCCCCTCAATCCGTAAAAAGCGCTAACACTGCGAGCCCGTTCGCAGCGATGTGTTGGTGCGCCGGTTTACCGTGAAGTTCGAACTGCTCGACAAGATCGAATCGATTTCCGACACGCGCATCGTCGCGACGAAGTCTGTGAGCATGGCCGAGGAGTACCTGGCCGATCACTTTCCGAGTTTCCCGGTGTTGCCCGGGGTGATGATGCTCGAGGCGCTCACGCAGGCTGCGGGGTGGCTCATGCACCACCGCACGAAGTTCGCCAAGTCGTTCGCCGTGCTGAAGGAGGCGAAGCAGCTCCGCTACGGCACCTTCCTCGCGCCGGGCAATACGCTTCGCGTCGAGGTAGACTTCGTGAAGGAGACGCCCACCGGTGCCACCTTCAAGGCCGCCGGCACCGTGAACGGCGAGCAGGCCCTGACCGGCCGACTTGAAATCGCCTACTTCAACCTCGTCGAGAAGGATCCGGAAGCCGGTCACCTCGACGTGCAGCTCGCCGAGCACACGCAGTCGCGCTGGAAGGTGCTCACCGACCGTTCTCTACAAGCAACCGCCCCCTCGCTCCCGCTCTGACAGAACAGAACCACGGAAGGACGCCACCCATGACGCGCGATCAGATCCAAGAGAAGGTTACGAAAGTCCTGGTTGACGCTTTGGGCGTCGACGAAGAAGAGGTCACCCCCACCGCCGTCGTCCGCGACGACCTCGGGGCCGAGTCGATCGACTTCCTCGACATCATGTTCCGGCTCGAAAAAGAGTTCGGCATCAAGATCCCCAAGGGCGAAATGATGCCCGAGAACCTCTCCGGCGATCCGACCCTCGTCGCCAACGGCGTCCTCACCGACAAGGGCCTCGCCATGATCGCCGAGAAGATGCCCCACGCCGCCACCGAACTCGCCACGCTCCGCACCGACCCCAAGCTCGACAACATGAGCAAGCTGTTCACGGTGAACTCGATCGTGAACTACGTGGAGAGCAAGTTGAAGTGAGCTTAATGCAGGCACGTAGGCAAGAGGCACGTAGGCACGAAGTTGGAAGACGACTCCTCTGCTCCTACGTGCCTTCGAGCCTCGTGCCTCCGTGCCTTCCCCATGCGTTGGATCTGGATCGACAAGTTCACCGACTTCGACAGCGGCAAGCGGGCCGTTGCGGTGAAGACGTGCACGCTCGCCGAGGAGCAGATCCACGACCTCTACCCCGACTTCCCGATCTTCCCGCACAGCCTCATCGTCGAAGCGATGGCCCAGACCGCCGGCATGCTGGTCGGCGAGGCCGAGCAGTTCAAGTGGAAGGTCGTCCTCGCGAAGGTGAACCGCGCCACCTTCCACCGCCTCGTCCGCCCCGGCCAGGTGATGCAGTTCGTCGCCGCCGTCGACCAACTCAACGAGACCGGCGCATCCATCAGCGGCAAGGTCACCCTCGAGCCCGGCTCCCTCGCCGTCGCCGACATCGAACTGATGTTCAGCCACCTCGAGAACAACCTGTCCGGCCAGCGCTTCCCCGAGCACAACTTCGTGTTCACTGAGAGCTTCCTCGACCTGCTGCGCAACTACCGCCGCGGGCTCGACCTGCCGGTTTGAGCTGCAGCGGGGCGCTCCAATTCCTTGCAATGCCGGCGGCTCTTCCCGAGACGGCCTTCACCCCACAAACCGTCGTAGTTGCCGACCACAGCCTGCGCAATCTGGTGGCATCATGCTTAGTACTTAGTCACCAACTCGCACTGCCCCATCCCTAACGTCGAACTTCCACTGCCCCGTTTTGAGCGCAATGCGGGCAATAGTGCCCCTTTTGCATCTTTTTTTCCAGACTTTCGCAGCCATGGCACTGCTTTTTGCTATGCGCACGATTGCTGGCAGGTAATTAACTTGCCGGGAACTGATGTACTCGGGCTGGGACGGGTGTTCGTCCTCGCGTTCCATCAGTCACGCTGTAATCAGATAGGAGAGGCAGAATGCGTTCGATCCTCAACCGTGGTCTTGTTTTGGGGCTCGCCATCACCGGGGCATCGTCCACCGCATCCGCGGCGTTCATCTTCCCCGCCATCACGCCCGCGCCGACAAACGTCAATCGCACCTATCAGGCGACGAACCTGCTCGCGCTTCCCGGCGTTGGCACGATTCCGGACGCCACCTACACCAAGGGCACCATCACCCTGAACTGGACAACGACCGGCGAGACCACCCCCGCCACCAGCTCCTCGAACGCGTGGTCGAGTGAAGCGCGGGCCACGCTCTCCTCGACGGCCGGTTCGGGCACGGCGACCAGTTCGACCTCCCTCCCGACGTACGGCTCGGGCAACGTCGTCTACGCCGGCACTTCGCTTCTCACGCCCACCGGCGGCACGTCCAGCGCGGTCAACTCGGCGCTCACGTTCACCTTCACGCTCGCCAATCCGTACGTCGTCTCGGGCGGCGTTGCCCCGCCGCTCTTCGTCAACTTCCGACAGGCGTTCACGCCTTTCTCCACGCAGGTCATCACCTACAACAACACGGTCGTCACGCTCGACACCGCTTCTGCCCCGACGGCTACCGCCTTCGGCGCGGTGCCGGGTACCGCTTCCGCGGCCCGGGCCAGCACGCAGGTGCTTTGGTGGACCGTGGTGATCCCCACCGCCGGCACGTACGTCTTCGACACCCTGGGCTCGACCCTCACCGCCAGCACGTTCGGCGACCTGAACGACACCGAACTCGGACTGTACAGCTCGACCGGCACGCTCCTCGCCAACAATGACGACGACGGCTCCCTCAACACCAGCAAGATCACCCAGGCGCTCACGCCCGGCACCTACTACGTCGCCGCGTCGGCATACGACACGACGTTTGCCGGCTCGTGGGGCGTCACGAGCGTGGGCACGCAGACCGGCGCTATCAAGCTGAATATCGCCCCCCTTCCCGAGCCGGCCTCGCTCGCCGCGGTCGGCATCGCCGGCCTGATGACCCTTGCCCGCCGTCGCCGTTGAGACGCTGCATCGGTCGCGCCCGCAGAGCGATTCGCATCCCGTCCCGCACACCCCGGCGGAGCAAGCCACACCGGCCTGCTCCGCCGGTTCTGCGTTGCTCGCCTCATATTTCCGCGATTGGCTGCATCGAACGAGCACAGCACTAAACGGATTCGCCACCATCGCCCCTCGCGGGAGCCGTGCGTCTGATGCCGGCCTTACCTTCGCCATCGTGTGAAACGCGAAAAGGGGAACATTCTGTCGCATTCACTTGTTTCTCAACTGATTTTCACGACATCCCTGGTGCGCCGAGGGAACATTTTGGAACATTTACGGTGCGCCAGGCGTCGCCGACGGAGCATCGGCCGCACCCGATGTCGAATGACGACCGATCCCAAACCAATCGGCCAGTCGACCGGACCCTGTTAGTATGTCAAAGAGCGAAGAGCACGCCGTAACGTACCCGCATCTCAACCGGCGATTCCAGCCATAAATCTGCCGCTTTGCGCGCGGCGGTGACCGGACGTCGTCACCGCCCGACGAGCAGACAGACAGCACGGCTGAGCGGGCAAGTCGTGGAGAGATTACACTCGCGCTTCGGCGATGAACGTGCACGACTACATCATCGATCATCGGGGCATCGACTGGACTTCGGTCCTCCAACCTTGGTCGTGGCTGCTTCCGGCGACGTTCACCGTCTGGATCATGAACCGCTTCGGCGACCTGTTCGTCGTCCTGGACGACGGCACCGTCCACATGCTCGACGTCGGCTGCGGGACGCTCACGAAAGTGGCCGAGAGCCGCGACGAATTCGTGAACAGAGTGGATGAGGGTGACAACGCCAACCAGTGGCTGATGATCCCGCTGATCGACCGGCTCGTGGCAAACGGAGTCACCCTCCGCGAGGGAGAGTGCTACGGCTACAAACGGCCCCCCATCATCGGCGGCGACTACACGGTTGAGAACACGTGCGTGGTGTCCATCCCAGAGCACTACGCCGTCCACGCTTCAATTCACAACCAGACCAAGGACCTGCCGGCCGGAACGTGGGTGAAAATCGAGGTGGCGCCGTGAAGCCCGGTTGCCACGACTCGCCTCGGAAAGCAGTGGAGCAGATCGCCGGAGCGGTCGATGCGAGACGGTGCCTCTCGTTCTGACGAACGACACCACAGCGCGGTGTGACCGACAACGGTGCATCGAAGATGCACCCGACGCAACTCGTTACTCCGCTTGCAAACCCCGTTACGCCGCGTGCGTAGTTCGCCGCGCGCCAGACGTCGCGCGTTACGCCACAATCGAACGCCGTGACTCCGCAGCCGCCCGCCGCGACCGCGCATGTGTCTGCCGACGCACAGCCAACCTCACGCCCGCGTGGCGAAGACTGCCGAACGCATCGCCAGGACTACGCTGCCGCCCCCCGGCCGCTAGCGCGAGCGGCGCGACGTCGGTTAGGGTGGGACACGAATGACCTTGGAGATGCCACAACTCCCACGGTATCCTGCGAAGGCTACCGAGATATGTGGACCGGCGGCTCAAGGTAAGCAATTGTTGTCCGACGCTGACATGCGACCACCGAGTGGGGCCACCAAGTTCGACATACCCGATCCGCTCTGGCGTGTGCTTCGCGAGTGCGAGACGTTCTGTGTTGGCGGTTGTTGCGGGCGTGCGGCATTCGACTTCGAGCCAGCGGTTGTCCGCAACTGCGTCACGGTTCCGCCTCGAAACGAACTACCCGTGGCGCGTGAACAACTCGATCAATTGATTGCCACGCTCGAAGCAGTTCCCGGACTGGTTGATACGTTAATGATCACCGACGATTGGACCGGACCGGAAGCAGCGAAGTGGTTCTCCGAGTTCCGAGACGTCTTCAACGCGGTGTCCGCGGGCGTCGAGTAATCCGCCGCTGGAGCCGATCGCCGGGTGCGACGACTTGTACGCAAGTCGTGGAGCAGGACGATCGATGGCGATCGCGATCGGACACCCGCACGACTAGCGCTTGGCGGCACGACTTGGGTACAAGTCGTGGCACCCGGTGGGTAGCGATAAGCAGTAGCAATTCCAGATGGCAGACAACTTCACACGTGAAGACTGGTACCACGTCCGCAGTCAGGCCGACCTGATGGCGGTACGGTTACGCGCGAAAGGTATCCGCACGTTCGGCATCGAGCCGTTGCCGCCCGTGGATCGGCAGCAAGGCCGCGAGTTCTATCAGGCGACCGGGAAGACGCTGCCGTTGGAGTTCATCAACCTCGTGACGAAGTATGCGGGCGGTTGGGCGTTCCAATGGTCGCTCTCTATCGATGAGTGGAGTTTCGACGTGGATGACGCGCCGGCCGAGTTTGGCTGCGGCGAGGTGTTCATCGGCGTCAGCAGCACAAACACGATCCTCTCTGAATACACGACATTTCAGAACCGCATCCCTGCAAGGTCCCGATCAGACGCCACACCGTTTCTCTTCCCCTTGGAACGCGGACGGAAGCGGTGATTACCTCGTGCTGCGCTTCGACTGTTCTCCAACGCAGGTGATCGCCCTCGATCACGAGATGGGATACGACCTTTCTAGAGCGCGCGTACTAAGCCACGGGTTTGTTGAGTTCGTCCGCGCGTGGGCCACGCTCGGCTTTCCGGCTTGGGAACACACGAAGAATTGGATGACCGAAGAGTCAGAACAGCTAAGCGACGCTGATGACCGTGCGAAGAAGTGGATCGCATGGCTTGCCGACCCGACGGCCCGCAGCAGTCATGCGGAGTAACTTTTGTTTCGTTGTCGCTGCACCTCCGCCTCGCCCCCTTCGCGACTCCTTCGCACCTTCGCGGTGAAATCTCTCATCGCGCGAACCGCCCCCGCCCCCTCCTTCCCCCCCGCCCGCGCGCGTGCTAAGGTGTTCTATTCAAGATGAGCAGCAAACGCGTCGTCGTCACTGGTGTGGGCGTGGTTTCGCCGATCGGCATCGGTGCGACCGCGTTCTGGTCGGCTCTCCTCGCGGGGACGAGCGGGATTCGTCGCATTTCCGCGTTCGATCCCGGCGGGTTCCCGTGTCAGATCGCCGGCGAGGTCGGCCCGTACAAGATCGGCGACTTCGTCCCCAAGAGCTACCGCAAGGCCACCAAGGTGATGGCCCGCGACATCGAGCTGGCCGTCATCGCCGCCGACGACGCGATGAAGGACGCCGTCCTCCAGACCCGCGCGTACGTTGACCCGTCGCCCATCAACAGCCTGCGGTTCGGCTGCAACATCGGCGCGGGGCTCATCAGCGCCGACCTGGCCGAGCTGGCGAGCGCGATGAACGTGGCGAGGCAGGCGGACAGCCCCACGTCGCTCGACCTGCACAAGTGGGGCACGGACGGCATGGGCCAGCTCACGCCGCTCTGGCTACTGAAGTACCTGCCGAACATGCTGGCGTGCCATGTGACGATCATCCACGGCTTGATGGGCCCGTCGAACACGATCACGTGCCAGGAGGCGAGCAGCCACCTCGCCATCGGCGAAGCGTTCCGCACGATCCAGCGCGGCAAGGCCGACCTCGCAATCTGCGGCGGCGCGGAGTCACGACTCAACCCGATGGGCCTCACGCGCCAGCACCTGCTGAAGCGACTCACGACCACGAGCAACGAATCGCCCGCAACCGCGCTCAAGCCGTTCGACGCGAACGCGACCGGCAGCGTCCTCGGCGAGGGCGGCGGGCTGCTGATCCTTGAAGAATACGAACACGCGAAGGCCCGCGGCGCGAAGATTTATGCAGAGCTGGCCGGCTTCGGCGCGAGCCAGGACACGCACAGCCCCACCGAGCCCGACCCGACCGGGTACAGCTACGGCAAGGCCGTCGCGAAGGCGATCGCGGATGCAAAGGCGACGCCCGCGGATGTGAACGTCGTCGTCCCCCACGGCACCGGCCACGCCCCGACCGACGCGGCCGAGCTGAACGGGTTCAAGACCGTCTTCGGCGACGGGCTCGCCAAGCCGATGTTCGCGCCGATCAAAGCCCAGACCGGCAACCCGATCGCCGGCTGCGGCGTGGACGTCGTCGCGACGGTGCTGTCGGTCCACACCGGCAAAGTGCCGCCGGCGGTGAACACGACGGAGTCTGCCTTGAACGTGTCGAAGGACGCACGTGAGGCGAGCGTGAACGTCGCCGTCACGAGCACGTGCAGCGTGGGCGGGCAGAACGCGGCGCTGGTGTTTCGGAAGGTATAATCGAGCGAATGGTCGCCAAGGCATCCAACGTCGTCACGCTCCCCTCGGCTACCGAGCTTGAGCCGATCTGCCGCAAGTTCGGCGTAGTGTGGCTGGCCGTGTTCGGCTCGTACGCGCGCGGCGAAGCTAGGCCGGACAGCGATGTCGATGTTGCTGTGCGGTACGCAGCCGACGCGAGCGTATCGCTCATCGACATGGTCGACCTGCAATTCGCACTCTCACCCATCTTCGGCGGCCGAAAGGTCGACTTGGGTGAGGCCCACATGATTCACCCTCGCATCAAAGAACGCGTTCTCGCCGAGGCGAAGGTTCTCTATGCGCAGTGAACGGATGTACCTCGACGACGTCGTGCTCTACGCACGACGCGTGGTCGACAAGACGCGGGGCATCACGCGCGAACAGTTCGTCACCGATGACACGCTGCAGCTTGCAGTCGTTCACATGCTGCAGATCATCGGCGAGGCGTCGTCGAAGTTGTCGGATGCAACCCGTGCGCAGTTCCCCTCGGTGCCATGGGCACAGATCGTCGGGATGCGACACCTGATCGTTCACGAGTACTTCCGCGTTGACGTCGACCGGATCTACATCACCGCTACGAAGTTCGTCCCCGAGTTGCTCAACGTCGTAGGTCTTTCCATCGAGCCACTGCTGGAGGACGAAGAAACATCATGACCCCCAAGCGCGTCGTCATCACCGGTATGGGCTGGATCACCCCGATGGGTCACACCATCGAGGGCGTGTGGAAGCGTCTGCTCGCGGGCGAGAGCGGCATCGATCGCACGTCGATCTTCGATGCCTCCACCTTCCCCACGCGCATCAGCGCCGAAGTGAAGGACTTCTCGCTCGACAAGCACGTCGAAGCGTGGAAGGACCACGCCGGCGTCGGCCGAAGCACGCAGTTCGCGCTGGCGGCGTGCGAGCAGGCGTGGAAGAGCGCCGGCCTGCGCGGGGCGAAGCTCGATTCGGACCGCGTCGGCATCTACTTCGCCAGCGGCGAAGGCTCGCTCGACTTCGACACGTACACCAGTGCCGCGCTGACCGGCTTTAGCCCCGAGACGAATCAAGTCGATGCGCTGAAGTGGGCGGCCGTCGCGCTGGAGCGGATGAACGTCACGCGCGAGTTCGAGCAGGAGCCCAACGCCGCCCTGCCGCACCTCGCGATGCTGACCGGCGCGCGCGGCCCCGCGATGAACTGCCTCACCGCTTGTGCCGCCAGCGCGCAGGCGATCGGCGAAGCCACCGAAATCCTCCGCCGCGGCGACGCCGACGTGATGATCTCCGGCGGCGCGCACTCGATGATCCACCCGTTCGGCGTGACCGGCTTCAATCGCCTCACCGCGCTCTCGACTGCGAACGATGAGCCGCGCAAGGCGTCGCGTCCATTCGATCAGCACCGCGGCGGCTTCGTGCTGGGCGAAGGCGCAGGCGTCGTCATCCTCGAGACGCTCGATCACGCCCTTGCGCGCGGCGCGACGATCCTCGCGGAAGTGGCCGGTTACGGTTCGACGGCCGACGCGTTTCGCATCACCGATCAGCACCCGGACGGCACCGGCGCGGTCGTGGCGATGAAGGAAGCCCTCGCCGACGCGAAGCTCACGCCGGCCGACATTGGCTACATCGCCGCGCATGGCACGGGCACGCGCGAGAACGACGGCAACGAGACCGGCGCGATCAAGCAGATCTTCGGCGAACGCGCCGCCAGCGTGCCGATCAGTTCGCTGAAGAGCATGATGGGCCACCTCATCGCGGCCGCGGGCGTGGCAAACGTGATCTCGTGTGTCCTCGCGATGCGCGACGGCGTCCTGCCGCCCACGATGAACCGCGACACGCCCGATCCCGAGTGCGATCTCGACTATGTCCCGAACGCCGCCCGCCAGGCGCAAGTGAGCGCGTGCATGAGCAACAGCTTCGGCTTCGGCGGCCAGAACGACACGGTCATCGTTCGTCGATTTGCGCGTTGATCGTCGCCATCGCTCGCTATCATTCGACGCATGGGTCAGCGCGCAGGTGAACGTCCCTACGGCGAGGTCGTCGCGTCGATGTGCGTCAGCATCGTCGGCGGCGCGGGGCCGGAACGCGTGAACCCTTCGTTCCGCGTCACGCGCGACGAGGCTCGCGTGGCGCTGCGCCGGATGCGCGCCTCGCCCGCACCGCTCGAGCGCCCGCTCGTCGTCCTCGGCGGCATCAACGAGGTCGGTTACGGCCCGTGGCTCACGCGGCGCGAGATCGACCCCGTCGTCCGCGGCAAGGTCACCACGATCGTCTACCCGCTGGCGGATCGCTTCACGTATTGCCGGAAGAAGGTCATCGAAGGCGTCGACCGCGCCTTCGGCAGCACGCGCGACGACGAAACTGTCGAGGTCGACGTGATCGGCCAATCCATGGGCGGCGTCATCGCGATGTTCTCCGCGATGCGCGACGACTCGTTCGGCAAGCGGCTCCGCATTCGGCGTCTCTTCACGCTCGCGTCGCCGCTTAACGGCGCTCGGCTCGCGAATGCGCTGTCGTGGGTGTCGCCGCTGCCGTTGCATCACGACTTGCGAACGGAATCCGTCAACAAGCTCAAGCTGCACGATTCGATCGACTACGATGTAGTCAGCTACACCCGGCTCAACGACGGCATCGTCGGCGCGCGGTACGCATACCTGCCTACCGCACCGGGCGTGTGGTGGGTGGACCATCCGCCGTTCGACCTGCCGCACACCGGCTGCTTCGCCGACGTGCGCGTGCTCGCCGACATCGCCCGGCGGCTGCGCGGCGAATCGCCCCTCACGGCGAGCGAGCCTGCCCCGCTGCCCGAAGAGGAACGCCGCTGAAGCGGGTCCGCATTTCCCTCAGCGTTCGTCACGCGCATTGGCAACCGGGCGATCTCCGCGGCATCATTCGCGAACTATGCGACACCTCGGGGCTCGTTCTTTCGCAGCGCTCGCGGCGCTCGCCGGTCTCAGCGCAATCGGCTGTGCCGGTCCGCAGCGCGTGAATCCGTCGTTCAACATTTCATCGCAGGACGCCGAGCAGCAGATCGAGTTGATGCGGCAGAAGCCCAAACAGCTCGAACGACCGCTCGTGATCCTCGGCGGAATCGGCGATCTGGGCGCAGGCCCGTGGCGGATGCGGCGGGAGATCGAATCCACTTTCAGCGGTCGGGCGCTGACCGTCGTGTATCCGTTCGCTTCCAATTTCGAGCAGTGTCGCCGGGAGGTCGTCGAAGCCGTTGACCGCGCGTTCGGCGTCGTGAGCGATGAGGAAACCGTCGAAGTCGACGTCGTCGGCCAGTCGATGGGCGGCGTCGTCGCACTGCACGCCGCGATGAGCGACCCCGCGCTCGGCAAGAGGCTGAGGATTCGCCGGCTGTACACGATCAGTTCTCCGCTGAACGGCTCTCGTGGCGCGAACGCGTTTGCGTGGGCATCACCGATCCAGCTTCACCGCGATCTTCGCTCGGACAGTGAACTGCAGAAGCGACTGCATCGCCAGGATTTCAAGTTCGAGATCGTCAGTTACTCTCGGCTGAACGACGACACCGTCGGCGCTCCGTTCGCGTATCTGCCGGACGCCCGAGGCGTGTGGTGGGTCGACAACCCGCCATTCGAGAACGCCCACGCCGGGTGCTTCGACGACGCGCGAATCGTTGGCGACATCGCACGACGTTTGCGTCGCGAGAGACCGTTTACCACCGGCACACCCGCCCCGCTGCCCGAGGAGGAACTTCGATGAGCGTCATGCCGCGCGTGCTCGAGCCGGAGTTGATGGACCTGCCCGCCGAAGTGGACGCGTACGACCTCGCCGATTTTGGCGAAGTGAATCGACGATTCGTTTTGCGCGTCGTCGAAGTCGCTTCGACTGCTCGCGCAGATGCCCGCGCCGTCGACCTCGGCTGCGGCCCGGGCGACATCACCGCCCGACTCGCCGAGGCGTGCCCACGGTGGACCGTGCTGGGCGTCGACGCGTCAATGCCGATGATCGAACGCGCCCGCCGCAACGCGCGCTCGCGAGAACTCAACAATCTCACGTTCGAGAAAGCGGACGCGAAGGACATGCCCGGCTTCGGCTCGTTCGACGTCATCTGCACGAATAGCCTGCTGCATCACCTTCCGCAGCCGCTGCCGTTCTGGGATACGGTGAGGAAGCTCGCGGCGCCCGGTGCGGTGCTGCTCGTGCGCGACCTCGCCCGTCCCGCCACGCCTGAGGCGGCGCGTGCGATCGTCCAGGCGAACGCCGGCACGGAGTCCGAGCTGTTGCAGGAAGAGTTCTACCGCTCGCTGCTCGCCGCCTTCACGCCTGACGAGGTACGCGAGCAACTGCGCCATGCGGGCCTCTCGCATCTCCACGTCGAGATGAGCAGCGACCGGCACCTGGATGTGTGGGGAACGCTCTGAACGGCGTCTCACGTCGAGGAGATCATGCGTATATCGGCATGGCTGATGGGCCGTCATGTCGATGCGGCTCGTCGACAAGCGATGCGCCGCAACGCGAACAGAACGTCGCGTGTTCTGAGTTAGGCTTTCGACAGAATGGGTTTCGACAGGCGTGGCCCACGTGCACGACGCGGACCGTCGGCATTCGCAGCGGCCGCTCCACGACTCGCGACGGCGTCTGCCGCGCCACGCGCGGCTGCGTCGCCGCCAGCAGCTTGAACGGCAGCATCAGCAGGGCGAAGCCCATCCGCCCCACCAGCACGACGAACCAGAGCGCGAACGCCACCGCCGCCACCGCGACGACGGCGACGATCAGCACCAGCGTGAGGATGGTCTCGGCCATGCCAAGCACGCCCACATTGTACGCGCGTCGGCTCGCCGTCGCATCGGGAAATGTCGTGTGCCGCGCGGATCGCTCACGGCGCGGTCGGGTCCCAGCCGTCGTTGCCGGCGAGTACAGACTTCGCGCTAAGGACCTCGCCCTCGGCTTCGCTCAATTCGCGCGACCACGCCACGCGCTTCGAGCGATCCGCGCCGGGGCCCGTGCAGCGATACTCGGCGTACTTCACCGTCTGCTCGTTCTCGGCTTTACCCCAGTTGTCCCAGCCTTCGGGCTTGATGTGCGCACCGAGTTCGCAGCGGGCGAAGATGACGTTCGCATACGGACGCCACGGCCGGCCGAGGTAGGTAGGCGTATTGTCGTCGCTGGTCAGTCTGCAGTTCAGGAACACGTAGCCGTACTTCTCCTCCTGAGGCGTGCTGGCCGCGGTGACGTAGCCGCCGTTCTTGCTCTTCAACTCGCTGTTTTCGAACACCGCGACGGATGCGCCGTAGATGAAGTCGACGCGGCCCTCGATGTAGCAATCGACGAAGTACTGTCGCTTTGAGTGCACGCGCAGCGTGTCCTGCCAGCCAAGCAGACGGCAGTTGCGGATCACGCACCGGTCGGCCTGCATGCGGAGCGCGATCGCCTGCGCGCGGTCGCCCGCTGTGTGGCGGATCGTGAGGTTTTCCGCGCGCCAGCCGTCGCCGAGCACGATCACACCGTAGCCGGCCATCGAGTTCGGCACCTGCGGCGGGTTCGGGTCCCGCACGTTGAGCGCGTAGGTGAGGATCGTCGTCGCGGCGTCGTCGCCGATGAAGCTGAGGTTCGGTTTCGACCGCGGCACGATGATCGGTCCGTGGTAGACGCCGGGCTTGATGCGAATCGTCGTGCGATCGGCGTTGCCTGCCGGCGCGGCGGCAATGGCCTCCTGAACCGTGCGGAAATCGCCCGATCCATCGGCTGCGACGACGAACGACTTCGCGCCTTGCGATGTGATCGAAGCGGCCGCCTGCGTGGCGGCGATCGCTTCCGGCGACTGCACGCGAGCCAACGCAGTCGTCGGGCCAGACGTCGGCGTCGTGGTCAGGCCGCCTCGCCAGTTGCCGAGGTACTGCGCGATCTCGGGAATCGCCTGCCGCACATCCTCCGCGACGATCGAGCCGATCGCCTTGCCGCCATCGCTGTTGAAATGCGTGCCGTCGAGTCCGCCGCCCTCCTTCGGCGGTGCGATGAGGTTGAAGTTCGCCTGCCCCAGCGACTGGTAGAACTCGATCGAGCGATCGTGCAGGTCGACGAACGGAACGCCCTTCTCCTTCGCTACGCTGCGAACCGACGCCGCGTATGGCGCGAGCGACGACGCGATCGTGCCGTCTTTCCACTGGCGGCGCGCCGCGGGCGTGATAAGGATCGGCTTGATGCCCGCCGCCCGCGCTTCGTCGACGTACCGCGCGATGTTCTCGCGATACTTCGTCGCCGCGTCCGTCTCGCGCTCCGCGCCGTGGCCGGGCTCGTCGTTGTGGCCGAACTGGATGAGGACGTAGTCGGGCTTGAGTTCAAGCGCCTGCTGCCAGCGTCCCTCGTCGCGGAAGCTCTTCGACGATCGCCCGCCGCGCGCGAGGTTGATGCACTCCGCGCCGCCGTCCAGCCATTGCTTGAAGCCCAGTCCCCAGCCGGCGTCGTCGGTGACCGTCGAATCGCCGACGAGTGCGAACTTCATCGTCGCCCGATCGCTGAACGCAGGCTTCACGGTCATAGGGTCCGGTCCGCCGGCGGCGACCAGCGATGCGATGCCGAACAGACCAAGCAACACGGCGAGCAGCGTGAGGCGGTTCCACATGCGGAGGATTGTGCTTCGCGTGACGCCGCTTCGCGCGACCATGGCGCGCCGTTTCAGTTGCACTTGCTGTTCGCGTGACGAGTTCCCGATCGGCTAGGGCAGAGCCGCCTCGCCACGCTGCGTGGTCGACTGAGTGGTCGACTGAGTGGCTGCAGCAGTCGCCGCCTTCGTCGATGGATCGTTTAGGCCGTACCTCGCCCGCAAGGCGGCCGCTTCGTCGCGTCGATCCAGCGCGGTGAGGAGGCCAGCGTACAAGCTCGCGTATCTGCGCGTCGCTTTGTGGCTCAGTCCGAGCTTCGGGTTTCGCTCCGCCCTCTCTAGTAGTTCCCGGCCGATGGGTTCCGCGTCATGAACGTGGTGAAGGAGCGCGATCGCGTTCGCGTTCGCGTACTGATACATCGCGGCGAGCGTCTCCGGATGATCGTCGCCAAGCATTCGGCGACGGCGTTCCAACACTTCCCTGCAGAGGGGCACCGCCGCAGTCGCTCTGCGTTTCGCGATGCCCAGGTGGCGATGAACGGCGGCGACGTTTACGCGGCCCGCGCGAATGAGATCGGAAGGATTGGCTGCGACGGCCTGAAGGATGTGCGGAGCAAGAGGGTGAGCTTCCTCGAGTCGGGCGAGGAGCTCTTTCTGTTCGACCTGCTGTGTGGGGTCCGGGACGTCGGGCATCTGCTGAGTGGTGCTGGTGCCCACTCGCGGAATGCGTCATTTTGATTCTGGCGGCCGACCCAGGGCGCATAATGCGCCCAATGCGCCACGTCGTTTTTGCGTTGTAAACGCGGTTTTCGTCCCCGTAAACGCCTAACGCCAACTTTCAGCGAAACCCCGAAAAACCCCTGACAATCGAAATGAGCCCGGTGGGACTCGAACCCACGACCAACCGGTTAAAAGCCGGTTGCTCTACCAACTGAGCTACAGGCTCGTCGACCCGGCAGGCGTTTCACGTCCGCCGTGTCGCGAATTCGCCAATATAGCGCAGTCGTCGCGGTCGGACAACCCCGGGCGGGTGCGATGCGTCCTGATAATCTCTTCGACCCGCGTTCCGGCGGGTGTTTCAGGCAGTTCGTGCGGTAAGGTATGGACACGCTTCGTTGCACGCGCCGCCCCGCACGGGCGCGCGAGTCGCTCCGTCGGCCCGGTCTTGCGTTATGGACAACGTCAGCATTCACAACGATCCCCTGCTGAAGGCCGCCCCGCTGCTCTACGGGTTTAAGGTGCTGCCGCCGGTCGTTCTCATCGAGCGGCTTGGCGAGGGCGCGATGGGAAGCGTCTACCGCGGGCGTCACCTCAACCTCGACATCGACGTCGCGGTGAAATGTCTGAAAGCGGAACTGCTCGCACAGAACCCGGAATACGTCGCGCGGTTTCAGCGCGAGGCGAAGATCGCCGCGAGCATCAACCAGGAGAACCTGGTCCGCGTGCTCGACACGCTGCAGGACTACGACTGCTGCTACACCGTGATGGAGTTCGTCGACGGCGAGACGATCGAGAGCCGCGTCGTGCGAAAGGGCGCGCTGTCGGTCGAAGAATCGCTTTCGATCATCCTTCCGAGCATTCGAGCGATGGCCGCACTGCACGAGCGAAAGATCGTGCACCGCGACATCAAGCCGCCGAACATCATGGTGAGCCAGTCGGGCGTGGTGAAGCTGACCGACCTGGGTATCGCGAAGGAAGAGGAGAACAAGACCGGCACGCTGCAGACGAACCCGCAGGCGGTGATGGGCACGCCGCAGTACATGCCGCCGGAGCAGTTCGAGAACACGTTCAGCGTGAACGACCGCGCCGACGTCTACGCGATGGCGGCCACGCTGGCGTTCATGCTCATCGGCAACCACGCCATTCAGGGCTCGAGCATGCACGAGATCCTGAAGAAGGTGTGCCTGAACGGCTTTCCCAAGATCATCGAGCTGAAGCCCGGCCTTCCCGACAAGCTGTGCGAGTTGATCACGAAGTGCACCGCGACCGACCCAGCGCAGCGCCCCGACGCGCGCACCTTTGCGCGTGAGGTGACGCAGCTGCTCTACAGCATGGGCGGCGAGATCCCGCTGGCGGATGCGAACGCGAGTCGCAGCTACGGCACCGGCTCGATGCCGTCGCGGCTTGATCGCAGCGCGGTGCAGCAAATTCGAGCGGCCGTCACGCAGAGCCGATCGACAGGCATGGGCAACATCTCCGGCAGCACCGTGCCGAAGACGATGCTGGAGTCGCCGCCGTCGACGTACCGCCCGCAGCAAGGGCCCGGCGGAACGCTCATCCAGCAGCCGCCAGAGCCGCAGCGGAAGAAGAGCAAGCTGCCGCTCGTGCTGGCGGCGATGGTGGTGGTCGGCGGCATCGTGGCGAGCGCGGCCGTCGTCGCGCTGCATCCGCCGACGCGCGCCTGGGCGATGGGTTTGATCGGCCAGAAGCCGGCCGACTCGGGCGGGTCGTCCTCCGGCGGTACTCCTTCGGGCGGAAGCACGACAACGCCGTCGACCGTTGAGAACAACTCCACGCCCAGCACCGCGAAGCTCGACGTCAAGCCGATCGATCCGCGCGACGTCGAGGTCAACCAGTCCATCCTGGTCCCGATCGAAGCCTCGGGCGGAACGGGCGCGTTGACCTACTCGATCAGCAGCAGCGACACGCAGATCATCGCGGCTGACAACGCGCGCATGGAGCCGACCGCGCTGAAGCCGTCGATCAAGGTGCAGGCGGGCACGCGAGAAGGAATTTCGACGATCACGGTCGACGTCGCCGACGCGGGCGGGCGAAAGGGACAGGTGAAGTTCGTCATCACGGTGAAGGCGAAGGTGTACGCCGCGCCAAACCTGATGCCGATCGCCCCGCAGGTCATCCAGATGAACGGCACGAGCCCGCCGATCGACCTGCGATACCGCGACGCCGACTCCGACCCGGCCGCCATCAAGTTCACTTTCAAGAGCGACAACGAAACGCTCCTGCCGCCGGCGACCGCGTACAAGCTCAACGCGCCGACGAAGCCGACGTCGTTCACCATCACGCCCGCGCGCGGCCAGAACGGCGCTGCGCAGGTCACCGTCACCGCGACCGACGAGACGAACCAGACGAACAGCTACACCTTCAATCTGACCGTGAACCGCGTGATCGAGGCGCCGACGATCGCCCGCATCAACGACGTCAACCTCGTCGTCAGTGCAGGCGCGAGCGCGAAGGTGCCCGTAAAGATCGGCGACAAGGATTCCGATCCCGCCACGCTGACTGTGACGGCGTCCAGCAGCGATGAATCGCTGCTGCCGGCGAGTGGGCTCGTGGTGTCGGGTTCCGGCGCGCAGCGCGATCTCACCGTCACGCCCGCCCCGGGCAAGGACGGATCGGCCCGCGTCACCGTCGTCGTCACCGACAGTGACAATCAGACCGCCAACACCGAGTTTGGCGTCACCGTCAACAAGCCCGCACCGATCGACGTCGTCGCGACAGGTCTCAAGGATGTCGACGCGCTCGTCACGGGCAAGAAGTGGCCCGACGCGATGAAGAAGCTCGGCGACCTGTCGCGCAACGTCACCGACGCGGGCCGGCCCGACTTCATTCGAAAGACCAACGCTGCCCTGCTCGCGTTCCGCGCCGCGAATCCAGACCCGAACAAGCGCCGCGCCGACTTCCGCGATCAGGCGATCACGTTGAAGCCGCTTGCCGGGCCGGACGGGAAGGGATCGAGCGTCGCGGCGTTGCTGCTCGCGGAGTACTACGCGCAATACACGTCGCTCGATCCGATCGACATCGATCGAACGAAGCCGGACGACCTGAAGCTCGCGCTCGAGTATGCCGAACTCGCCTACAAAGACCCGGCTGATCCGCAGTACGACGCGTGCGTGCATGCGCACGTGATCATCAGCAAGGGCGGCCTCTTCCCCGACGAGAAGCCGGCCGACCTTGCCAAGCGGAGCGTCGCGGCGCTCACGCCGGGCGAACGGGCGAACCATGCCGAGTCCACCGCGTGGCTCGGCACGGTGAAGCTGAGCCAGGCCAGCCAGGCCATGCAGGCGAACGGCGGGCAGCGCAACGTCGAGAGCGATCGGCTCAGCGCAGAAGGCGAAGCAATGCTCGCCCGCGCGGCCGAGGCGAACAGCCTTTTCGGCATGACGAACTACGGCGTGCTGCTCTACGGCATCCGCGCGAAGGAAGCCGAGGCCGCCGGCGATGTCCAACGGGCCGCACAGCTCCGCGCAACCGGCGCGAAGTATCTCACGACCGCCGCGAGGAAGAACTATCGATCGGCGCAGGATCGGTGTCAGCGGTTTGGCATCAGATACTGATCGCAACGCGCGGTGCCGTCACTGCAATCAAAGCCCGGGGTGTATACCCCGGGCCCCAGATGCTCTGTCGCAACACGAATCTCACGTTCCCGACCCGCTTCGGGCCCGGGGTGTGCACCCCGGGCTTTGAATGCGACGCGCATCGAGTTTGATCGCGATGTTTACCGACGACGCAGGAGGACGACGCCCGCTGCGCCGAGCGAAGCGAGCATTGTCGGCTCCGGAATAAGCGTCCCGCTGCCACTGCCAATGTAGCCGCTCAGGTTCGATCGCAGCGCCGCGACGCGGGTCGAGTAGCTTGCGCCGGCTAGCGGATTCGCGTCGAACGGCACCTGGTAGCGATTCGCGCCGTCCTGGTACCACAGCCCGCGCGCGTCGGTGACGCTCATGTACACGAGCGGGCCATTGGGCGTGTAACTGAACGGGCCGTCGACGCCGAGGTGGATGCCGGCGAGCTTCCACGTGCCGCTCGGCGACTTCACGAACACCGCGCCGCCGGAGTCGTTGCCGTTGAGCGCGGCCTCGTTCGGGCCGCCCTGTTCGGTGAAGTTGAAGTACAGCAACTGGCCGTACGTGGTGTCGGTCACGACGCCGTCGGGCGTGTTGGTGCCCCAGCTTTGCGCATAGTCGTGGGTGAGGAACCACTCGTAGCCTCGGAACTCGCCGGAGGTCTGCGGCGTCGGGCCGAGCCCGGTGCGCGGCGGGAGCGACGTCGGCAACTGCGTCGGCGTCGGGCCGGTCGGCAAGTTAGATGGGTTGTTCTCCTGATCGAGCGGAAGCGGGTAGTAGATCGCGTTCCCGCGCGGCAAGCCCCGACCGAAGAGCATCGCATCGCGGCCGATCTCGCTGCCGTCGACGGCGTCGTTCCACACCGGCGCCCAAGTCGGGAACGTTCCGCTGATTTCAAAAACGGCGAGGTCGCCTCCCGCGCCAACGCGGCTGATCGCGGTGTAGACCGAGCCGTCGGGCATCGTGAGCGTCGTGCCCGCCCCGCCGCCCACGTGTGCGGCGGTGAGGAAATGCTTCGGTCCGATCGGCCAGCCAGAGAACGTGTTGCTCATCCGCCCGAAATACTGCCAGCCCGTATTCGCGAGCGGACCGGTTGGAGCGGACAGGTTTCGGCCCTGCGGTCCGTAGACGATCACCGCGCTCGCATCGCTGGCGAGCCCGGCCAACGTCAACAGGATGGTGGCGAGTGCCGATCTCCTCACGCTGCGAGATTATACCGCACTTCCGGCCGGGCGGTTGAAGACTTCTCGATTCGATCCCGATAATGTCTTGCAGCCATGCACACGGTGTCGTTCGCCAAGCCCCCGAAACGCGTCGCTTTCTTCGTCGCCTGCCTGACCGACCAGTTCTACCCCCGGACAGGCATCGCCGTCGTCAAGATCCTCGAGAAGCTCGGCGTAGGTGTGGACTTCCCGGACGCCCAGACCTGTTGCGGCCAGCCATTCTTCAACAACGGCTACCACGCCGACGCTGCCCGCCTCGGCAAGCGGTTCATCGAGATCTTCGAGCCCTTCGAGGCGATCGTTTCGCCGAGCGCGAGTTGCACGGCAATGGTCCGCGAACAGTTCTACGAGCTGTTCAAGGACGACCCCGAGTGGGCCGCTCGGATGGAGGCCGTCCGCGCGAAGACGTTCGACTTCGTCGAGTTCCTCTCGCACGTGCTGAAGGTCGACCTGAGCCAGTACAAGCTGCCGGAGCCGAAGACGTTCACGTACCACTACACGTGCCACCAGCGCGGTTTGGGCTTGAAGGATGAAGCCGTCGATCTGCTGAAGAGCTTGGGCAACGTCGAGTTCAGCCGCATGACCAAGGAAGACCAGTGCTGCGGCTTCGGCGGCACGTTCGCGATTAAGTACCCCGCGATCAGCGGCGCAATGGTCGAGGACAAGGTGAAGAACCTGAAGGCCACCGGCGCCGAGGTGACCATCTGCAACGACGCCGGCTGCACGATGAACATCAGCGGCATGTGCAACCGCGCGGGCGTCGATGCGCGCGTGACGCACCTGGCCGAGGTGATCGCACAGGCGATGGGGATCGATACGAGCGCGCTGTGAGTTTTGGAAGAGCCACAAAGGCACGAAGTCTCGAAGGGAAGCACAAACGGAAACAGCGAGAAGGAAAGACGTCCAGAGGACAGGTGCCACCAGACGAATCGTGACAGGATGGCTCTTCTCTTGCCTTCTCTTCTTCGTGTTTGTCTTCGAGCCTTCGAGCCTTCGTGGCTCCACCGCCATCAATCCAGCAGATTCGCCCGGATCGCCGCCAGCACCTGCTTCGGCATGCGTGCGTGCGAGAACGCTTCATACACGCGATCGAGCGACTGCTGCGGCCGGAACATTTTGTAGTGCACGCAGCCGTGCGCCGCGTCGTGCACCTCGGCCGTCAGCTTGAAGCGGCGCAGCTTCACTTTTTCATCGGTGTGGAACTTCACGTAGTACATCGGGTCGCCCTCGCGAAAGTGGAGTTCCGTTGCGCCCGGCATCACTTCGTACGTGCCCTGCAACGGGCGAAGCCAGCTGCCGATGTCGAAGCTGGCGGGGATATAGAGGAGCTTCGATTGCAGCTCGGTCCGGTGCATGAACGCCGGGCTGGTCGACATGACGAGCGGCCCTTCGGCGAACATCAGCACGCGGTGATCGATGTTCAGCATCCGATGCTGCTTCCGCGAGTTCGGCCACCACTGGACGAGCTGTGCGGTCACCTGTGATCGGTCGTTGAGCGGCGCGATCGCGTTCGCGCCGCTATCGAGCTTCAGTTCTCCGCCCACGTGGGCGCGGACGATAAAGGTGTTCTCGGTGTGGAACTGAAATCCCGGACAGGCGAAGAAGTCGCCGGGGTTGGAGTCGTCGCGCTCGGGCAGGATGCTCTTGAAGAGCGGATCGGGCTCTCGATAGAGCATCTGGTAGTCGGCGTAGACGTCGAGCGGATAAACGGTGGACCAATAGACTTCCATGGTGATGGGCGGAGTTTAGCAGACGGACAAGTGCGATGACGTACGAGCGCGAAAACGCCCGGCCGACGCGCCGCCTGTGAGTCGCGCGCGTCGGCCGGGCCGAGAGAGAGAAATGGATCACGAACGGAACGACAGATTCAAGCGGTCGCGACCTCACGACGGCCGCGGCGACGCAGCCCGACGACGGCCGCGCCGGAGAGCACCATCAGGGTGGTCGGCTCAGGCACGACCTGCAGCAGGCCGAGGTTGGGCGCGGTGCGCCACTGCGTTGCCTGTTCGTAGTCGTAGGCGAAGCCGAGCAGCTTCGCTTCGCTGAGGAACTCGCCGAAGAACTGGATGCCCATCGGCGTGCCGTCGGAGAAGTAGCCCATCGGCACACTCAGCGCCGGCGCGCCGAGGATGTTGCCCTCGAAGCGGGCGAGCAGGCTCGCGGTGCCACCCGTGTACGTGCCGAGCGGCACGCCGGCGATGCGCTGCGAGACCGGAACGGTCGACATCACGGTGCCGTACGTCGGCGCGACGAACGCGTCGATCTTCGAGATTGTCGATTCATCGACCGTCGGCGTGCTCGGGTCATCCGCCAAGCCAGGCGAGGCCATGAACGATTCGTATTGCGTCTTCCGCAGGTCGGAGAACGCCTGAAGCGCTTTGATGGCGTCGGGATTGTCGGGCAGGCCGTCGTTGTTGGCGTCGCCGAAGCCCTTCGCATTGCCGGCGTTCAGCGTGTTGGCCAGCACGATGACATTGTTGGCGGCACCGGTGTAGCCGGTGGCGCTCGTGCTGCTCGTGCTGCCGAGCGAACCAAGCGGGCTACCCGCGCCGCCGGCATTGACGGCGTTCTTCAGCGCGGTGGCGAAGTCGTTGAGGTTCTTGATGACGGGGTCGTTGTAGCTCTTGATCAGCTCGTTGTAGTAGTACGACGCTGCCCACCCAGACCACGTGTTGTCCGGGGCGAGCCGTGTGGTCGTGCTCGTGACCACGCCTCCCGAGACGACGCTGTCGGTGACGCTTGTGGACGGAAATGGAAACGGGAAGCCAGTGACGGTCGGACCGCCGGTCGTGACGGTCGAGCTGGGCGGGCCCGTGACGGTGGCGGTGGTCGACGCCTTGCCGATCGTGCTGTAGTAAGTCGTCGACGCGGGGATGTCGACGTAGATGACGGTTGCGCCCTGTGCGCGAATCGCGTTCAGCGCGGTGTTGAACGTGCTGAGCACGGTGCTGTTGACCGTGCCTTCCGTCGTCGGCGTACCCGACGTGATGCCCGCCATCGACTTCGGAACGGCGATCACCTTGCCGACGAGGGCCGTGGTCGAGAGCCCCGCCGTGTAGTCGGTCGGCCGAACCGTGCCGGGTTGCGGCGATCCCGCGGGATAGAACGGCGTGTTGTTCCAAAGGTTCTTCGTGCTCGGCCCGACGAGCGCGTTCATCGAGATCGCGACGTCGGTCACCGTCTTCGCGAGCGGCCCGACGACGTCACGGCTCGGCGTGAGCGGCCAGGTGCCACCGGGATCGATCAGGCCGGCACTCGTCTTCAAGCCGACGAGCGCATTCGCATTCGCCGGCACGCGGATCGAGCCGCCCGTCTCGCCGCCCATGCCGATCATCGCGAGGTTCGACGCGACGCCCGCGCCCGTGCCTGAACTGCTCCCGCCCGGCCAGCGATTGGGGTTGTACGGGTTGCGGACCTGGCCGACCGAGTTGTCGATGCCGTCGTACGCGTAGGCCATCGTCGTCTGCGTCGCCTTGCCCAAGATGAGCGCGCCGGACGCGCGAAGCTGCGCCACGCTGAACGCGTCCACCGTCGGGCGGAGCGTGGTCGAGCCGGGCGTGTTCACGCCACTGATTGCCTTGTTCAGAACGGAGACGCCGTTGTTCGTCGCCATGCCGACGGCGTCGTACGAGTTCTTCACGATCACCGGCACGCCGAGCAGCGGGTACTGAGCGAACGTGGCACCGGAGTCGATCTTCGCCTGGATCGCGGCGGCCTCGGTCTGCCAATTGGGATTCAGCTCTGCGATCGCGTTCAGGCCGATGCGATAGCCGACGCCGGGAATGTCGCGGAACGAGTTGTACTGGCTGATGCGATCGACGTACGCCTGCGCCACTTCGGTGACGTTGGTCGTGCCGCCGAGGTAGGCGGCGCGGAGATCGGTGATGGACTTCTCCACCGGGTCCCATGCCGCCAGCGCCGTGCTGGACGCTGAGCAAGCGAACGCAGTGACGATCACCGCAGCGGCGAGCTTCGCCTGACTGCTGCTGGAATTCGAGCGCGCAGAAGCAGCGCTCGCCGGAGCCGAATCGGACTGGAACGACATGACGATTATCTCTCCTTCGGAAAACAGTTGATCGCGCACGAGATCCACGCACCCGGAGAAGTGCCCGGGCGGGATAGCGAGCGGCACCGAGAGCCGCTGATTCACGCGATGCGACGCAGGTGCGCCGGCTGCAGATGTGTGACGTCCCTCGCGCGGAGGCCACGCCGACCGCTGCAATGCGGAGGTGCGCACCACCGTCGATGGACGACGAACAAGCGATGCAACTCAGGAACGGATTGGCCGAGGTCCCGCGCTCGCTACTTCGTCGCGGCCTCGAAACTGGACCCACGCACGCCGCCATACGAAGCCTGTGCCGCGCGACGACAAATCGTCACACGTGGGACGTTTGCGTCGATTCTCTGCATCTGCGAGCGCGGACGCGCGAGAGCCGTTGTCCAGTTCACTGCGCACTCGCGCAGCACAGGCGATTTGGTGCGCGCAAACCGAACAACCCCACCCGTTGTGACATCCATCTCAATTGAAACGTTCACTCACCTCGGCCGATGTGCTATCGTTCGTCGGCCATGGTGATGTCGCTCCACTCGCAAACTTCGCCGCAACCGATCGCCCGCACGACCGAACCGAAACGGCACAGCCTGCCTGTCGCTGCGCCGACGCCCAGCTTCGACAAGGTCCACAAGGCCGCCGCGAAGAACGAACGACTGCAGCGCGCCGTCCAGAACGCCGTCGTGAAGAACGACCTTGGCCGACAGGCTCGGCTCACCGAACTGCCCGACTCCGGCGCGCTCCGCTCCCTCGCCGGGCAGATCAAGCAGCACACGCTCGATCACCTCGACTACTACTTAGTGCAGCTGAAGGCCGCCATCGAAAAGCGCGGCGGCCACGTCCACTTCGCCCGCACCGGCGACGACGCCACGCGCATCATTCTCGACATCGCGAAGAACGCGAACGTCAAATCGATCATCAAGAGCAAGAGCATGGTGAGCGAGGAAATCGAACTCGCCCACACCTTCGAGGCCGAGGGGTACGACGTCGTCGAGACCGATCTCGGCGAGTTCATCGTCCAGATCGACCACGACAAGCCGAGCCACATCGTCACGCCGATCATCCACAAGGACCGGCAGAGCATCGCCGACCTGTTCAGCAAGTACTTCGGCACCCCGTACAACGACGACCCGAATTACCTGACCGGCCAGGCCCGCGTGTACCTCCGCGAGAAGTTCCGCCGCGCCGACATGGGCATGACCGGCGGCAACTTCATCGTCGCCGAGACGGGCGACCTCTGCACCGTCGAGAACGAGGGCAACGCGCGCCAGTCCGTGACGAGCCCGCGCGTGCTGGTGAGCCTCGTCGGCATCGAGAAGCTCGTGCCGACGCTCGATCACCTCGCCGTCATGTTGAAGCTGCTCGCGCGGAGCGCGACCGGCCAGCCGATGACGGTCTACACGAGCCTCTTCGGCGCGCCGAAGCAGGACGCCGACTACGACGGCCCGGAAGAGTTCCACCTCGTTCTGATGGACAACGGCCGAAGCGAAATCCTCGCCAGCGAGGAGTATCGCGAGGTGCTGCGCTGCATTCGCTGCGGCGCGTGCCTGAACGCGTGCCCCATCTACCGCAGCATCGGCGGCCACAGCTACGGCAGCGTCTACCCCGGCCCGATCGGCTCGCTCGTCACCCCACTCATGCAGGGCCTGGAAAAGTTCGGCGACCTGCCCAAGGCCAGCAGCCTCTGCGGCGCGTGCTACGACGCGTGCCCCGTCAAGATCAACATCCCCAAGCACCTCATCAACCTGCGCCGCGACCTGCTGAAGACCAGCCACAAGCCCGCCACCAAGATCGAAAGCCTCATGTACAAGGCCTGGGCTCGCGCCTACGAGAGCCAGTTCCTGTACGAGTTCGCCGGCAAGATGAGCACGTGGTTCATGCGCGCCACCAGCAAGAACGGCTACGTGAAACGCCTCCCCCCGCCGGGCAGCGGGTGGACGAACGTGCGAGATATCCCCGAACCTGCGAAGACGAGCTTCCGGGCAATGTGGAAGAAGTCGCGGGGGTGATGGCGAGGAGACGAGCCACGAATCTCCACGAATCGGCACGAATGAAATGCGCTTGAGTGTCATGCCGTCGAGCCAAGTGTGCGGTCAGGCGACCCGCTCGTGCGCCGATTGAAGTCGCCCGCCACGACGAACATGGGAAGTCTGAATGGTGCAACACCGTCAGTACGTCGCACTTGAAAGGTGCTACGCGGGCGTCCAAGACACGAAGTGAACGCTTCTGCCAGAATACATCACGTCCCATTTTACCGACCATGACCAAGTAAACGTGCCTGCTGGCCAGTCTACAAGCCAGTGCACGCCAACTCGCTTGCGACACAGGGCAACAATCTCGCCAATGGATTGCAGATCGCGCCACCGGCGGTGGCTGCCCACCACGCTCCTGCCGCTCACTGCAGCATCGCGTTCCTGCTTATACATTCGAAGCAATTCGCCAATCGCCACCTCTTCAATAGACTTGATTCGCTCAACGAATGCACCAGCGGCCGCTAGAACCTTGTTGGACGGAGGCAACCGAGTGTCACCCTCCTCAACAAGCACATCTACACACAACTGGAATCCGTGTGGGGTTTTCACAGAGAATCGCCACGCCTCTGGCTCGAGGCCAGACACGACAGCACGCAAACGCCATGGCTCAAAGTCCGCATCGACTTCCGAGCTGGACGACACTCGCTTTCTTTGATTGGCCTTCATCGATATTTTTTGCCGTGAGAAGCGAACCAGAAAAGGGACCCGCCGGTGTGCCATAGCCCTTTCGTTTGGCATACCAAGTCATGCACTTCACTTCGAAACTAGCAGCATGATACTAGACCATCAATGGCGTCAGGAGTGCTCCGTCTCAACCCTCCGCAGTTTCGGCGCCTGTTCGATAGCGCGATCCGCCGGGTTCCACGACTTGTATTCAAGTCATGCCGAGCGGAACTGGCAGTCGAAGCGTCCCACCGCAGCGAGGGTACGATTTGTGCCGCTCCACGACTTGGGTACAAGTCGTGCTACCCAGCGACGATCGCAATTCGTCCTTAGGAAACCGAAGAGAGCAATGCTGCAATTCCAAACATCCTCCGTGAGCGAGGGCCGCGTGGAGCTCCACAGAGCACTTGCTCTGCCACCTGAGACGAAGTCCGACGCGGACTCGATTGTCCTGGAGTTCCTCCGCTATGCGTTCGGCCTGGCCGCAGCGTTTGATGGAACCAGGTGGGCCATGCACTTCGGGGCGAAGTCGGGTTGCCAGTTTGTCTCGCGATCAATCGGCTTGGCGCCGGAGCGATTCGTACAGGTCATCACCATCCAGATGGATGATTGGTTCGACCGCGACGCGGCCGACCTGCAGACCGAACTGCTTCTCGCTGCGAAGACCGCATGTCGGCCTGGCCAGGACCTCGCGCGTTTCGCGGTGAAAATCATGGGCACCTCGGAGCTACTTGCGATGAGCCCGAACGGCGAGGCCTTCGCACCTCTTCCGACCGATGCTTGGCCAGACGACTTGCTGGTCTCAGACGATTTCTTTGTTCCGTTTGGTCGTTGAACCGTTGGCCGGGTGCCACGACTTGTACTCAAGTCGAGCCGAGGAGGACCAAGCGGCGCGCAGCACGATCGTGGCTTTGGCGCTACTCCTCCCGCTCCACGACTTGGGTACAAGTCGTGACACCCAGAGAGTCCGTGGTGACGCTCGCGCCTTCTCTCAGCAGCTGCGCCACGCCCTTCTCCCCCGATGCCCCACATCTTCAAAGCCAAGCTCTGGCGCTACGAAGCCGCGACGGCGGCGTGGCACTTTGTGACGTTGCCCAAAGCGGTTGGCGATCGCCTGCGCCGGGCCGTCATCACGTTCGGGTTCGGCTCGATCCGCGTCGATGCAGAAGTGAACGGCGTCGCGTGGTCGACCTCGGTCTTCCCCGACAAGAAGAGCGGCTCGTTCCTCCTGCCCGTGAAGGCCGACGTGCGCGAGAAAGCGAAGCTGAGCGTGGGGGAACCGGCGAGCTACTCACTCAACGTCGCCCGAGACCAGTCGCCCGCGCAGAGGCGTCGACGCAACACGAAGCGGTCGGCGGAAGAGATGGCCCCGTAGGGTGCATCTCCGATGCACCGTGGGCGGGAATCAGGTGATCTGCCGTCACAGTTCCCGGAACAAGCCGCGTGCAGTCTCCAGGTTCATGTTGCTGCACAGCCAGAGGTCTTTCCATTGATCAGTCTGTTCGCTGACGAACTCCAACACCTCGCACTCGTCGTACCGGCTGTAGGCCGATCGCGTGAAGACGACTACCTCGTCACAGCGAAAAGTCGACCCATACGCTGGATCTATGTCTTGCTTCGCTTGGTAGCGCTTGCCTTGCACGAACTGAGTCATTCGCCTTCACCATCAGCTTGGTTGGATGCGCACGACGTGCGCTCAAAGTACGCCAGCGAGGGGCAGTCCGGGTCAGCCGCGACGAGAATGCAATGCACAATCCTCCTGCTAGACGACTTGAGTACAAGCCCCGTAGGGTGCATCTCCGATGCACCATTGGCGGCAACTGGGTGACCGGTGCATCGACGACGCACCCTACGCCCCTCCGGGGCACCGAATCACTGCCCCGGAGGGGCGCAGGGTTGTAGCCACCGGTGGAGCGAGCGAGGGGAAGACTATTCCTCACTCGGTCCGGATGGGCAGGCTTACTCGAATCGAAATCGCGGGATTTTCCCTCGCCGGGCCGAAGTCGGGGCCGGGCAGGCACTTCGGCCACGGTGACTCGTGCAAATGCGCTTCCCATTCGGTCGACCTCATGCGCATGATGTAGCGTTCGCGCGCGACCGCGCATGACGCTTTGCACGCGAACGGCTCTTTGAAAACTCCACGTCGAGACGGGACGACGATGGAGTCACCCGGCCCGTTCCACGTAATGCACGGCGTGCGACAGATCACTCCCGAATTGCTACGCGGCGCACCCGGAATGTTCCAAAATGTTCCACGGATGTTCCATCGATCGATTGAAAATCAGTTGAGATGTAAACGAATGCGACGAAATGCGACACATCTTGGCTCCGTCGTAAGTCGGATGTTACGCAGGCCGCAGGGGTAGCCGCGAGCTTGCTCGCGGTTGGGCATGTAGCCGCTAGCAAGCTCGCGGCTACGCGAATGCTCCGGTCGAACGACCTCGCAACTCTCGATGTCGAATTGACGGTCTTTCTCCCCTACCATCGCCGCGTATGCGTGACCCTCGACTCGCCCGACTCGCCGACGTGCTCGTGAACTACTCCACCGGCGTGAAGCCCGGACAATTGGTTCGGATCGGCGGGTCGCAGCTCGCCATTCCGCTCGTGAGCGAAGTGGTCCGCGCGGTCTATCAGGCCGGCGCGCATCCGATGGTGCGGCTCACTTACGAGCAGCTCGACGAACTGGCGCTGCGTTACGCATCCGAAGAACAACTGAAGTTCGTCAACCCGATCGCGCAGTTCGAAGTCGAGCGCGTCGACGCTCACATCGGCATCTGGGCAGAGGAGAACACGAAGCACTTGTCGGGTGCCGACGCGAAGAAACTCGCGCTGAATCAGTCGGCACGGAAGCCGATCTTTGACGTGTTCATGAACCGCGCCGCGAAGGGCGAACTGAAGTGGGTCGGCACGCAGTTCCCCACGACGGGCTGCGCGCAGGATGCCGAGATGAGCCTGACCGACTACGAAGACTTCGTTTTCAGCGCCGGCCTGCTTGGAGAAGAAGACCCAATCGCCGCTTGGAAGCGCGTGAGCCAGACGCAGCAGCGGCTCGTCGACTTCCTGCAGGGCAAGAAGGACTACCGCGTCGTCGCCGCGAACGGCACGGACATCCGCATGAGCGTGGAGGGCCGAACGTGGATCAACTGCGACGGCCACGAGAATTTTCCGGACGGCGAGGTCTTCACCGGGCCGGTCGTGGAGAGCGTCGAAGGCGTAGTGCAGTTCAGCTTCCCCGCCGTGCACCTCGGGCGCGAGGTGCAGGATGCCCGGCTCACCTTCAAGGCAGGCAAGGTCGTCGATGCGACCGCCAGCAAGGGAGAAGACTTCCTGCACCAGATGCTGGAGATGGACGCCGGCGCGCGGTTCCTGGGCGAGTGCGCCATCGGCACGAACTTCGGCATCAAGCGTTACACGAAGAACACGCTCTTCGACGAAAAGATCGGCGGCACCGTCCACTTCGCCATCGGCGCGGGCTACCCCGAGACGGGCAACACCAACGTGTCCGGCCTGCACTGGGACATGGTCGTCGACCTCCGCAAGGGCGGCCACGTCGAGATCGACGGGGAGAAGATCGTTGTGAACGGGAAGTTCACTCGATCGGATTGGCCGGGGGCGTGAGTTGGATCTGCGTGCTGAACGAAGCGGTTTTGTCCGCTGCGACGCTGGTTGAAATCAAGCGTCGTTGCGGCTCAATCTACAGATACGTCGAGCCACAAACGCGGGACTCTTTCGCCGTTCGCGCGTCATCGGCGGATGGCAGGGGATCGATCGGTGATCGCCTGCCATTCGCCCGTCGACGGGGAGCCCGATGCCGCATCGCCGTACTTCAGCCAGCCGCAAGCGGGGATGGAGATGTAGACGCCGCTGGGCTGAATGTAGACGTACCCAAAATACGGCCCGACGAACTGCCAGCCTTCCAACTGCCGCGAGTCGACTGCAGGCACTTCGTTCCAGAGGTACGACGCCTCCGGCGTTGCCGTCCAAGCCAGCAGAAACGTCACGACGTGAGGACCGATTCCGGAGACACGAAGCGATGTCGCGAGCAACAGCACCGCCAACGCGTACCACTCACGCACACGGTGCGGATGTTCGCGCGATTCCACCGGCGGACGTCGTAGGAGTGCCCGGACCATTCCTCGCAATACGAGTGCGAGCCACACGGGGAGCAACACGATCGGCAGAAAGTACAGGATGTGCGAACCCGCGAGCCACCCGACAGTCCAGACCGACGTTGCTGCACACACCATGAGCATCGTCCGCGCGGCGCGGCCTGCCGGCGCGAACAGAACATCTCCAAACGAGAGAGCCGATGCAGGATCGTGAAAGCTCTTTGGATCATTCGGATCGAACGGTCGGCCGCACTCTGGGCATCGCTTCACGCCTGCAGAGGCACGAAGGTCGTAACGGCAAGACTGACAGAGCATCGCCAAGCGGGAGCCTCCACTGCGCAAGTTCGCGGATGCGCGGCCAGCCGCAGCGTACCCTCGTGCCAGAGTGAATTCCCGTACGAAGCGAAGCCGGGCGGCGAGGCTGGTGCCTTCGCCGCCCGAGGATCGCTACTTTTGGGCGGTTGCGCTTCGCGGTGTAGGCGACCGATGGGCCGGGCCGCCCCACCGTCGAGTCACTTCCCCGCGGCCTTCTTCAGCGTGGCGGCGAGGTCGGTCTTCTCCCAGGTGAACGTCTCGTAGGTCGCCTTGCCGACCTTCACCTTGCCGGGCTTGCGGCCGAAGTGGCCGTGGCTGCTCGTGGGGCGGAAGATCGGGCTCAGCAGCTTCAGGTGGTTGATGATGCCGCGCGGCGTGAGCGGGAACGTGTCCTGCACGATCTTCGAGATCTTCTCTTCCGGGATCGTGCTCGTGCCGAACGTGTCGACGAACACGCTGACCGGCTTCGCGATGCCGATCGCGTAGGCGAGCTGGACCTCGCACTCGGTCGCGAGCCCGGCCGCGACGATGTTCTTCGCGACGTAGCGGGCCATGTACGCGGCGCTGCGGTCGACCTTGGTCGGGTCCTTGCCGCTGAAGGCGCCACCGCCGTGTCGGCCGCGACCGCCGTAGGTGTCGACGATGATCTTGCGACCGGTCAGGCCGGTGTCGCCGTGCGGACCGCCGATGATGAATCGGCCCGTCGGGTTGATGTGATAGATGACGTCGTCGTGGAAGTACTTCGCCGGGATGACGGGCTTGATGATCTTCTCGATCATCTCCTGCTTCGCCTCGTCGCTCACGACTTCGTTCTTGATGATGCTCGCGTCGTGCTGCGTGCTGAGGACAACGGTATGCACCTTGGTGGGCTGGCCGTTCTCGTATTCGACGGTGACCTGGCTCTTCGCGTCGGGGCGGAGGTACTTCAGTTCGCCCTTCTCGCGCAGCTCGGCCTGGCGCTCGACGATGCGGTGCGCGAGCCAGATCGGCAACGGCATGAGGTCGACGGTTTCGTTGCACGCGAAGCCGAACATCATGCCCTGGTCGCCCGCGCCTTCTTCGGCGGCGGCCTTCTTCGCACCCTTGTCGCGGGCGTGGTCGACGCCGCGGGCGATGTCGGCCGACTGAGCGTGGATGGCGTTCAGCACGCCGCACGAGTCGTAGCTGAAGCCGATGTCGTTGTGGAAGTAGCCGATCGACTTGATGGTGTTGCGGACGATCTCGTCGATCTGCACGTAGATGTTCGTCTTCACCTCACCCGCGACGACGACCTGGCCGGTCGTGCACAGCGTTTCGCACGCGACGCGCGTCCCGCGGAGGTCGTTCCCCTGGGCGAGTTCCTCGGCGAAGATGGCGTCGAGGACGCTGTCCGAGATCGCATCCGACACCTTGTCGGGGTGACCCATCGAGACGGATTCAGACGTGAACAGGTGCTTGCGGGTGTTGGCCATCGTTTCCTCGAGAGCTGGCTGGGGATGAAACAGAAATCAGTTGAAAAACGACCGGACGACTCCATCCATCCATCCGGAATAATGGATAGAGTAACTCCGAAATCGCATTCGGGCAACTCCCCCGTGTCGGGGACTCCCATCTTCGAATCTGGAAGGGGGATTGTCCAACTTCACAGCAATTAATTGACTCGGCTGCGGCCGGTCAGTTGCTGCAGGATAACCAAAGTGAGCGCTGCAACGCGGGACGGCGAACACACGTCCCGCAACCCCGCGGCTGCGCGCCAAGCGGTCGCCAGTTCGCTCGGTGTCAGGCTCGCCAGCCGTCTCGCCACGCCAGCTTCCGAGCCATCGTGTTCGATCAAGGCGTCGCCGCAGTGTTCGCGGAAGTACTGCCAGCCGTTGGCGATGACCGCCTGACCCATTCCCAGCGCATCGGCCGGTACGCCGGTGGTGAGGTAGGTGTCGCCGGTGTGGGCGCAGAGCATTGCGTCGCAAACGCCCACGTACTCGGCGATCTCGCTTCGCTCCATCCACGGCTTGCGCGGCAGCTTGACGATCCGGTCGTCGGCGAGCGTATCGGTGTCCTCGCGATATGCGGTGAGGACGAGTTGCTGGTCCGGCCGAGCCGCGGCGTGGAAGGCGCGGATCATCATCTCGATCTGCTTCTCCGGCTGCCATCGGCCGATGATGCCGAACCGCATCGCGCAAGGCTTCAAGCCGAACTTCGCCTCGAGTTGATCGCGCGACGGCGCGCCTCGCATCGCGTCGCCGAAGTGTGCGTGCGGAATGACCGCGTGAATGCAGTCGCTCCGGTACGGCAGTTCTGCCCGAATGAGTTGCTCGCCCCACCGGCTGTGATGGATCGCGGCATCGACGAGCGGCGCGATCGACGCGTAGAGCGCACGCCCCCGCTCGCGCGGCCACGCGTGCGGACGGCGGTTGTGCATCGTCCAAAGCAGCTTCGCGCCGGTCTGCTTCCGCAACTCAGCAAGCATCTCGACGAACTGCCGATCGAACGTCGCGTCGTCGACGCCGTGCTGCGCGAGCAGATGCTCGGGCCAGCCGATGTGGATGATCTCCGGCCGGCACTGGGAGATCGCGTCGAACACTCGCGAGATCCGCGCGCCCGATGCCGCATCGATGTCGCCGAACTCCGCCACGGCGCTCCGCGGCATCGCGTCGTACACTGTGCGGTTGTAGTCGTGCCCGATCGGGTTGTGCCACACGCGGATGCTGCGGCGGACGGTCGTCTCGATGGTCACCTCACGCGACGGCGGCTCGACAGTGATCTCGTACACCTTTTGAATCGAAGCGAAGTAACTCCGCATCGCAGCCTGCCCAGACACGGGCGCCACGCGCGGCTCGGCGGAATCGCCGTTGACTCTGAAAGTCACCTGTAGCGGCTCGTCCGACTCGTACGCGCAGACGTAGATCGATTCCGGCACCGCATCGAACTGCAGTCGATCGACCATCGTGAGCGCGTCGTCGACCACCTGCCACGTCACGTCTCGGCGGACGGACAAGGACTTCACGGGCGACTTCGGATCGATGTTGTGGGCGACGTCGAATCGCGCTTCGACGATGCCCGGCGAGTGCGACAGCGACAACGGCAGGCCGTGGAACTGGAACTCTTCGCCGCCCACGATGACCCGTGGCGATAGCGCTGGCATCCTCGACTCGGTCGGCGAATCGAACGTCCCCGGCCATTTTGGCGACGCGACGTAATCCGCCGGCTCGCCCGATACGAACGGCAGCTGAAAGGACAGGGTTGGCGTCCTCACCGCCCACACGGCCGCATGCCGGTCGGACTCGAACCGAATGAAGCTTTCACGCGCCGGCGTAGTCGAGTCGGCCGTCGGTTCACCGATCGCATGATCGAGCGACTCTGCCGCAGCGGCGAGTTTGCCGAGGCAATCGAACGTCATCTGCAGCAGCCGGGCCGGTCCGCGGTAGCTGTACGGCGCACGATCGCGATGCGCGGAGATCAGGTCGTCGCGCATCCAGTCGCGTCGAAACGCTGCGAACGCGATGTGCGCAAGCTGAAGCATGCGAGACGCATTGCCGATCCCCAGCCGCAACGCGTGGCCGGCGAGTTCGAGCGTGGCGCATAGCGACAGCGCGCCAATGCTGCGTCCCCAGCACACCGTTGCGCCGCTTCGCTCGTCGACGATCGCGTCCATCATCGACACGTGAGCTGCCAGCCTCGACCGCATGTCTGCCTCGCCGAGTTCCGTCCAGAGCGGCTCGAGGAACAGCATCACGTCGGGCGAGTAGATGTCGTACCGCCCTTCGCCGCGCGGCGTGTCGTCGAAGTAGCCGAGCGGGTTCCGCGCGAGCAACCCGCGAACGCGTTCGACGCTTACGTCGTACAGCGTCGCGTCGAGACCGAGCGCGCGTCGCCCGTGCTCGCAACGTGCCAGCACTGCCCAATAGTTGCTCGGATGCGCGACGAGGTCGCGCTTCGCCGGGTCGTAGATTGAGGTCGAGTCGACGGCGCGAACGAACTGCTCGCGCTGCGCGACCGAGAATGCCTTCGCGATCGGGCCCTGAAGTCCGCCGAACGCGAGCAGCGTCTCGGCGGCGCGGTAGCTGTAGAACGTGGTGACGCGATCGCCATCGAGTTGCCCAAGCACGGCCGCCACCACCGATTCGATCGACCGACCGTCGTGCAGCGTCGTGACACCCGCACGCGCGAGGTACGACAAGGTGTAGGCCGCGTCGATCGCGAAGTCGTTCGTCACGCGATATCCGCCCACATGCGACGGAATGTTCGCAGGGTCGGTCCAATAGCGGGCGAAGATCGTCGAGCATGTTCGGGCGACGTACTCGCGAGTTGTACGGGCAAGTTCAGATGGCGCGGGAGGCATGGATGACCGCAAATGGTGCACGCGGCCCCTGGAATTGAAAAGCGATCAATCGATCGCGCGACCCCAAACGCCGGCTGCCCCAGCTTAGCTGGGGCAGCCAGAGAGAGGAGCAGGATGACTGCTGTGATCGACCCGCCGGGTTGGCGTTCACGCCACCGAGATCGTCGTCATCGCGCTGCGCAGCTGCGCCGCGGTGAGCGTGACGTACCCGTCGTTCAGGCCGTCGGTGCTGGTCTGGTTGTCGACGCCCCACGGGTTTCGCAGGGTGATCGTCCCGTCGTCGTTCACGCGGTCGATGGTGTAGGCGTGATAGCCGACCAGGTTCATGCCGCCGGGCACGCTGAGGAAGCCAACCGTCATGCTCTTGTTCGCGTTCTGCGCGTCCGTGAGCAGCGTGACGAGGTCGTTGTCGCTCGCGAGTTGGCCCTTGTTGGTGTTGGTCGGGTCCATGCCGATGCGGCGGAACGCCTCGTCCATCCAACCGCCATCGATGGTGGTGTAGTTGCCGAGCTTGCTGCCGCGGACGCGCGTGAGCGCCTTCTCGTAGATGCTCACCCAGATGCTACCCTCGGCGCCGAAGCTGGCGTAGTAAGGCGTGGTGGTGCTCCAACTGTACGTCTGCAGATCGGCGTCGACGCGGACGAACTGCTCGGTGCCGGTCATGCTGAAGAATCGCACGCCATACGTGCCGTCGCCGAAATCGGTGACGTTCTGCTTGATGCGCGCAGCGCCCTCTTCGGTCCCCGCGACGGCGCTGAGCGTGCTGAGCCACCAGCAGCTGCCAGCCTGGCCCTGGTTGATGTCGTCACGGCTCGGGCCGTTCGAGCTGAACAGCGGTCGCGTGGCGAAGTTTCCCACCTTCGTGCCCGCCGCCGCGGTCGGGTCGGCGAGCTTCTGGCCGAGGATGTCCTTCGCAACGCTCGCGGCGAACGTGGCGACGCGCTTGAGCGCGTTGAGCGCCTGCTCGGCGTCGCTGTAGTCGGAGATGACCTCGGTGGTGTTGCTGTCCAGCCAGAAGTTGTCGATGCCGTCGCCGCCGGTGACGGAGTCGAGCGCGCCGCCGCCGAGGGCGAGGAGCGTGTCCGAGCCGGCGCCGCCGCTCAGCGAGTCGTTGCCCGCGCCGCCCTCGATGAGGTCGTCCCCGGCGTCGCCGAACAGGCTGTCGTTCTCGGTGCCGCCGTAGATGCGGTCGGCCCCTTCGCCGCCGTTGATCGTGTCGTTGCCCGCCATGCCGAGGAGCGAGTCCGCCCCGCCGTTGCCGCTGATGCTGTCCGCGCCGGCGCCGCCGTTGAGCGTGTTCGCACTGCCGTTGCCGGCAAGCGTGTCCGCGCCGAGCCCGCCGAGGACGATCTCGACATCGGTGCCGCTGACGTTATCGAGTTCGCCCGATTGGCCGTCGTTGGCCTGGCCGTCGAGGCTCACGTTGACGGGCTGCGCTGCGGTGCGCGTCGCGTAGCTGACGGTGTCGGCACCGTCGCCGCCGTTCATCTCGTCGGCGCCGGTGCCGCCGTCGAGCGAGTCGTCGCCGCCGTCGCCGTTCATGGTGTCGTTCTCGGTCCCGCCTGCGAGGGTGTCATTGCCGTCACCGCCGTTGAGAAGGTCGGCGCCACCGAGGCCGGTGAGGTTGTCGTTGCCCGCGCCGCCGGCGAGCGTGTCGTCGCCGACGTCGCCGTTGAGGACGTCGTTGTCGCCGCCGCCGTTGAGCGAGTCGTCGCCCGTGCCGCCGAGCAGGCTGTCGACGCCCGCGCCGCCTTCGAGGGTGTCATTGCCACCCAGGCCGACGAGCGTGTCGTTGCCGCCGCTGCCGACGAGGCTGTCCGCGCCGTCGCCACCGTCGAGCGAGTCGACGAAGTCGGTGCCGGTGAGCGTGTCGTTGCCCGCGCCGCCGCTCAGCGTGGCTCGGTGCGTGATCGAGGTGATGTAGCGGACGCTGTCGTCGCCTTCGCCGGCGTTGACGCGCACGCCGGAGTACGTGCCGGTGCGCTCTGCGACCCAGTCGCCATTGGTGATGCGGTAGCCCGTGGCGGAGGTGCGGGTGACGACAATCGTGTCGGCCGTCGCGGTGCCGGTGACCTGCAGCACGGCCGCCGCGCCGGTGCCGACCACGGCGATCGTCAGCGGATCGTTCGCCGCGAGGTGACGGCGTTCCTCAAGGCCCTCGAACGCGCTGCGTACGGCGCGACGAGCTGTCTGTCGGATGGCTTGGCGAATCGACGACTGACGGTTGACGCGACGGATGGACTGACGCATGCGACGGACTCCTCGGACTGCGGGCGGCTCGCGATTCGGTCGGCCGGCGTTCTCGGACTTCAGTCCTCGCGCCGGCCGAGCGCGGCCGCCCGGTGCCATGTCCGATTCACGGGCGGGTCGGGCAAATCCTCATTTGCACTTTCCGGCCCGCTCGTGCCGATCGATCCCCTAACATTCGTACAGGCGTCGTGTCTTAACGGGAGAGCGTTGACTTGTCGGGCCTGCTTCGACTTGTCGGACGCCTGAGCCGATCGGAGTGCCAAACATGACTGCGAAACTGATCATCCTCGCCGCCTCGGCCGTCATCGGCGCTAGCGCCGTCGGCTGCGCGACGTCGGAGTCGTACGACAGTTATTCCGAGTCAGGCTATGCGTACTACGACGACGGTTCGCCGTACGCTGCACCGCCGCCCTATGTGTCGTCGCAGGGCTATCCGTACTACGACTACGGCTACTGGAACTACCGCGGCTACGGGTACACCGGGATCGGATCGCGCCACGAGTACGACCGCGTCCGTTATGGCGACCGCCACGACTACCGCGGTCGCGACGACGACCGCCGACGCGATGACGACCGCTCGCGCGGCCAGCCGCAGCCGCCGAGCCTCCGCGATCAGGTCGCGCTCGAACGCGGCGACGACCGCCGGCCGAGCTCACCGCCAGCGCCACGTCGTGACGATGACCGCCCGCGTGGCGATGACCGGCCCCGTGCCGATCCGCCGCGACAGAACGGTCACGGCCCGGTGACGAACCCGCCGTCGCCGCCCCGCAACAGCAACGACCGCCCGAGCAACCCACGCGGCGGACGATGACGCGTAACGGCACATTCTCGCGGCGTTACCTCCCCGTCGCGAACGAACGACTCAGCCTGTTCTCGTGATGCTGAACGACGACGGCAGCGAGCGCATCACCACACGCAATCGAGGATCCCCAGCGTGCCCAGGCACAAGCTCACGCACCCGTTCAACGTGAAGAATGCGAGATTGAGCTTCGACAAATCGTTCGGCTTCACGAGCGAGTGCTCGTAGACGAGCAACGCGACCGCGATCCCAACGCCGACGAACCACAGCGCCGCAAGCTGCGCACTGACGACGCCCGCAAGTACGAAGAACGCCACCGCCAGCACATGCGTCCCGCGGGCGATCCAGAGCGCACCCGCGATCCCCACGCGGGCCGCGACGCTGTGGACGCCCGTCTCGCGATCGCTCTCGTAATCCTGACACGCGTAGAGCACGTCGAACCCCGCAGTCCAGCACAAAACGGCGAGGCCGATCAGCACCGGCGTCCAATCGAACGTGCCCGCGATCGCAATCCACGCGCAGATCGGCGCCAGGCCGAGCGCGGCGCCGAGGTAGTAATGACACAACTCGGTGAACCGCTTCAGAAGTGGATACGCGCCGACGAATGCGAGCGCGGGCACAGACAGCGCGAGCGGAAGCCAGTTGCGGTAGACAAGGAAGCCGGCGCAGCTCGCGATGAAGGCGATCGCGCACGCGCTCACGACGCCCACGACGAACGACCGCGAGAGCTTCCCGCTCGGCACGGCGCGGCGCGCCGTGCGCGGATTGATCGCGTCGAGGTCGGCATCGAGCAGGCGGTTCATCCCCATCGCGAACGACCGCGCGAACACCATGCACAGCACGATGAGCCCGATCTGCAGGATCGACGGCGCATGGCCGAGCGCTACACTTGCCAGCGCGGTGCCAAGCAGCGCGAACGGCATCGCGAAGACGGTGTGCGAGAGCTTGATGTCGCCCGCGAACGTCGCGAGGCGGTTCGTGAACGTCGGCGCGTTCACCGCGGCAGCGTCGATTGGTCGATCAGTACTCACAGCCATGCATTACACGCTCATCACGATCGGATTGCTCGTCTGCTCCAACGTTTTCATGACTTTCGCGTGGTACGGCCACCTGCGGAACATGGAGAACAAATGGTGGCTGTGGGCGGCGATCGTCAGCTGGGGCATCGCGCTCTTCGAGTACCTGCTGATGGTGCCGGCTAACCGAATCGGCGCCACGCAGGCGGGCTTCAACGTCGGGCAGCTGAAGATCCTGCAGGAGGTGATCACGCTGTCGGTTTTCGTGCCGATCGCGGTGCTGTTCCTGAAATGGAAGCCGGACTGGAATTTTGCGATGGCCGCGCTGTGCATGGTGGCGGCGGTGTTCTTCGTGATGCGTTCGAAGCCGGCGGTGGAGAAGACGGAGACGGCGGTGACCAAGACTGAGTAGCGGAATTCACTCCCTCCCCCGCAAGCGGGTGAGGAACCAGATGTGCGCATTCGGCCTCGCCTCCATTACACTCCACCCCCGATGGCCCGACCGTTCGAGCAGCATCGCGTTTTCTGGCGGCAGTTCCGGCAGCAGTTTCACACGACGGGTGCGATTGCGCCGAGCGGCCGGGCGCTCGGCCGGGCGCTCAGCCGGTTCGTCCGCACGGGCGAAGCGACCGGCCCGCGCCGCATCCTAGAGGTCGGCCCGGGCACCGGCGCGGTTACCACGCACATCTGCCGCGCGATGCGGCCCGAAGATGCGCTCGACCTCGTCGAGTTGAACGACGCGTTCGTCAAGCACCTCATCGACCGCTTCGACAATGCCGACCCGTTCCGCGCGGTGAAGTCTCGCGCCAACGTGCATCACTGCCGCGTCGAAGAACTCAACCCGCGCGAGCCGTACGACCTGATCGTGTCCGGCCTGCCGCTGAACAACTTCGCCGTCGCCGACGTCGAACAAATCCTCTCCACGCTGAGGCGTTTCCTAAGGCCGGGCGGCGGGGTGCTCAGCTTCTTCGAATACGTCGCGATCCGCCGGGCGAAGTCGGTCGTGGGCAAGCGGGCCGACCGCGAGCGGCTTCGCGGCATCAGCGGCATCCTGTCGAAGCTGTTCGACGAGCACGAGTTTCGCCGCGACCTGGTGCTGACGAACATCCCGCCCGCGTGGGTGCATCACGTGCGGTTTGCGAAAGCGTGAGCGGCTTGTATAGTCCCCGCCCACTTTCAGCTTTGGGAGGAAAGTTATGTCCGAGTCCAACGAATCTCCGCACGTGGTGGCCACGGGTGCCGCGACGGGCGTCGTGCACGTGAAGAACGGCAAACCGATCACCGTGATCGGCACGAACGCGATCCGCGCCACGTTCGACGCGAAGACGCTGCAACAGGCGATCAACTCGCGCACCGCGCCGGGCGTGACGGACCTGGTGCTGAACCCCGACGCACACCTCGGCTACGGCGCGCCGGTCGGCTGCGTGATGGTCTCGCCCACGCACGTCTATCCGGGCCCGGTGGGCGTGGACATCAAGTGCTCGATGAGCCTGCTGCAGACCGACATCCCGGCCGACGCGATCCGGGATCGCGATGTCCGCCGCGCGCTGATCGACGCGATCCTGATGCGCATCCCCACCGGTGCCGGCAAGGGCCAGCGCAGCGCGCGCAAGAGCCGCAAGGTCGGCCGTGATCTCGGCTACAAGGCGACCGCGGAAGGCGCGAGCGACGACGTGCTCTACGCGCTCGGCATCCCGCGCGAGTGGGCGCTGCGCTGCGAAGACCGCGGCCACGCGGGCCATGACGGCTCGACTGATGCGCTGCGCGCCCGCTTGGACAAGCTGCTCAACGAAGACCGCCTCGGCGACTTCGAAGACAAGGTCCGCCAGCTCGGCAGCTACGGCGGCGGGAATCACTTCGGCGAGTGCGAAGTGGTGTCGCTCGCGGAAGGCGCGGATCACGCCGTCGCTGACGCGTTCGGCCTGAAGGACGGGAAGGTGGCGTTCCTGTCCCACTGCGGTTCACGCGGGCTCGGCCACAAGCTCGCCGACGGGCAGTTCAAGTCGCTGCAGCGCCACTTCAAGACGTGGGACATCCCGCTGCCTGGCAACGACCGCGAGCTCGTCTACGCGCCGCTCGGCACGCAGGAGGCCGACGCGTACATCGACGACATGTCGCTCGGCGCGAACTTCGCGACGGTCAATCACCTCCTGATCAACGCGCTCGTGCTCGAGGCGTTCCAGGAAGTGCTGCCCGGAACGAAGGGTGAGCTGGTGTACTTCATCAGCCACAACATCGCGCGGAAGGAAGTCGTGGACGGCCAGCTCGCGTGGGTGCACCGAAAGGGCGCCACCCGCGCGTTCCCGGCCGGCCATCACGAGTTGCGCGATACGCCCTTCGCCGAGACCGGCCACCCGATCCTCCTGCCGGGCAACCCGCGCGAGGGGAGCGTTGTGATGGTCGCCACCGAAGGCGCGGCCAAGAGCTGCTACAGCGTGAACCACGGCGCAGGTCGCCGGATGGGCCGAAAGGATGCCGCGCGCCGGCTCGACCAGATGAAGGTGGACGAGGAGCTGAACATGCACGACATCCTCAGCAACTGCCGCACGTACCCGATCGACGAGGCACCGGACGCCTATAAGGATTTCGGCGAGGTCCTGCGCAGCGTCGAAGAGGCTGGGCTGGCGAAGCCGGTGGCGAAGCTGACTGCGCGCTTCGTCATCAAGGACGGCGACAAGGCCGACGACTAACCACGTTCTTCAAAGCCCGGGGTGCACGCCCCGGGCACAGAATGCTCGAAAGCGCACAGGGCCCGGGATATGCATCCCGGGCTCTGTCTTTGCATGAATCCGCACTCGTTGGTCTCTCGCCCTGCGCCCCGCGCTTCTCTACAATGACGGAATGCTCGACGCACTGACCGAAAAGCTTACCGGCGTCTTCCGCTCGATTAGCGGCAAGGGGAAGATCAGCGAGGAGAACATCCGCGACGCCATGCGCGAGGTGCGCGTCGCGCTCCTCGAGGCCGACGTCAACCTGCAGGTCGTCAACGACTTCGTCAAGAACGTCACCGAGAAGGCGATCGGCACCGAGGTCATCAAGAGCCTCCAGCCCGGCCAGCTCATGGTGAAGCTGTGCTACGACGAACTCGTCGCACTGATGGGCCCGGTCGACACGAAGATCATGACCGTCAGCCCCGGCCCGACCGTCATCATGATGTGCGGTCTGCAGGGCTCGGGTAAGACGACCACGTGCGGCAAGCTCGCGCTGCTGCTGAAGCATCGCGGGTTGAACCCGATGCTCGTCGCGGCTGACTTGCAACGTCCTGCCGCCGTTCAGCAGCTGCGCGTCGTCGCCGAGCAAGTCGGCGTGCCGGTGTACGCCGACGACACGAAGGTGGGCGAGCACGGCAGCGTGCCGCGTGGGAACGCGGTCAGCGTGTGCCGGGCCGGCGTCGCGAAGGCGCGCGAACTGGGACGAGACATCGTCATCCTCGACACGGCCGGCCGGCTCGCGATCGACGACGAGCTGATGGGCGAACTCGCCGACGTGAACAAGACCGTCGCGCCGCACCAGATCTTCCTCGTGCTCGACAGCATGACCGGTCAGGACGCCGTCGAGAGCGCGAAGCGATTCAACCAAAAGCTCGAGCTGGACGGCCTGATCCTGACGAAGCTCGACTCCGACACGCGCGGCGGCGCGCTGCTAAGCGCGAAGGTTATCACCGGCAAGCCGATCAAGTTCCTCGGCATCGGCGAAAAGCTCGAACGGCTCGAAGAGTTCCGCCCCGAGGGCATGGCGCAGCGGATCCTCGGCATGGGCGACGTCGTCGGCCTCGTCAACGAGGCGATGGAAAAGTTCGACATGGAGGAAGCCGAGAAGATGAACGCCCGGCTCGAGAAGGGCCAGTTCACGCTCGACGACTTCGTGAAGCAGATGACCCAGATCAAGAAGCTGGGCCCGATGCAGAAGATCATCGGCATGATCCCCGGCATGGGCGATCTCTCGAAACAGGCCGGCCTCGGCGGCGAGGCGATGGAAGGCCAGATGAAGCGCATCGAGGCGATGTACCACTCGATGACCCTCGAAGAGCGCCGCGACCCCGACACGATCGAACACCGCCGCCGCAATCGCATCGCGAAAGGTGCGGGAGTTCAGCCGCAGGACGTGAGCCTGATGGTGAAGCAGTTCACGCAGATGCGCGACATGATGCGTGCCGTGGGCGGCATGGGCATCATGGGCCGAATGAAGCTAGCCAAGGCGTTGGCGGGCGGCGGCCTGGGCGGGCTCGCGCAGGCGACCGGCACTGGGCTTCGCATCAAGAAGAGCGGCTGGCAGGAGAAGAAGGACCGGAACAAGCGCGGAAAGCGTTGATCGATCTGCCAACCGCGCGCCCTTTCGCAATGCGGCGTCGCGGATATGCTCTCGCGATTCAACTGTTTCCCCGCACACGGAGGCTAATCAATGTCCGCAGTTTCGCCGACCGCAGGTCTGCTCGCCGGTAAGAAGGGTCTCGTCCTCAACATCGCTAACGACCGCTCCATCGCCTGGTCGATCGCGGCCAACTGCATCAAGCAGGGCGCCACGTGCGGGTTCGGCTACCTGCCGCTCGAAAAGATGGAGCGTCGCGTCCGCAAGAGCCTCGAAGAGATGGCCGAGCACACCGGCGACGCCAGCCTGAAAGACCCGTGGCTCGCCCCGTGCGACGTCGGCAGCGACGAGTCGATTGCGAACTTCTTCAAGGCCGCCAAGGAGAAGTACGGCACGATCGATTTCCTCGTGCACTCGCTCGCGTTCGCGAACAAGGATTACCTGGCGCTCGGCAAGTTCACGAGCACGCCGCGCGACGTGTTCAAGCAGGCGTGCGACATCAGCGCGTACAGCCTGATAGGCCTAGCCCGCGAGGCGCTGCCGCTCATGCCGAACGGCGGGTCGATCATCGCGATGACGTACCTCGGCTCCGAACGTGCCGTCCCCGGCTACAACGTGATGGGCGTCGCGAAGGCGGCACTCGAAAGCACCGCGCGTTACCTCGCGTTCGAACTCGGCGAGAAGAAGGTCCGCGTGAACACGATCAGCGCCGGCGCCGTTCGTACGCTCAGCGCGATGGCCGTCGGCGGGATCGACGAGATGTTCGAGCACACCGAACGCCGTGCGCCGTTGAAGCGCAACATCGACGCCGACGAGGTCGGCAAGACCGCGGTGTACCTGCTCAGCGACCTCAGCAGCGGCGTCACCGGCGCGAACCTGTACGTCGACAGCGGCGTGAACATCGTGGGGCTGTGAGCGTGTCGGCTGGGGACGCGCAACGACCCGCATCCGCGTATCGCCTGGTCGTCGCCGGTCGGCCCACATGGCTCGCGATGCACAACTGCATGGTCGACGTGTGCCGGGATCGGACGGCATTCACAGAAGGCGTTCCGCCTGTCCGCCTTTTCACGCGATGGGCGACGACCGTCGGTGCTGACAACTACCTGGCGATCGCTGCCCTCGACGCGGCCGACTCCGTGGTAGGCTGGTGCGACGTCCTTCGCCAGCCCACAGCGCCGGCGCGGCACGTCGGCGCACTATCGATCGGCGTTCGCGACGGATCGCGCCGCCGCGGTCTCGGGCTGGAACTGTTGACGACGTGCGTTCGAGGCGCGTTCCTCGTCCGCGGGTTTCAACGGCTGCAGGTGTCACTCTTTCCCGAGAATGAGCCCGCTCGATCGCTGTACGCCTCGATCGGGTTCCAGTCGGAAGGAATCGCGCGACAGTCGCGCATCGTCGACGGCGTGCCGCGCGACGTACTTGAGATGGGCTTGCTCCAATCCGACTGGCTCGCACGAGGCGACGTTCAGTCGATGCTGGAACAGATGCAGCGCGAGCCGTTGCCGGTGGCAAAGCCCGTTCGAAGCAACTGGTGGCGCAGGCTGTGGCGATGACTACGCGCCGCCGCGCTGATGTGATCGGCCATGGCGCGTCGCACGATGGATGACCTCGCTAACTCAAACGCACGTCGCGCACAAGATTCCCGGATGTAGCGCTCGCTACGCCGAGCACCCCAACGTGTTCAGATGGGCCATTTTGCTCACGAGACCCGTAGCGCGACGATCGTCAGGTCGTCGTCCAGGGGGGCACCCGACCGGAACTGATCGACCGCTTTCAGCGTCGCGGCGACGAACGCCTCGGGGCCGCACTCGTCGCCAGTGGTGATGTCTGCCGCGAGGCGTTCGATGGAGTATCGCTCGCCGGTCGTGTTGCGACACTCGAAGGCGCCGTCGGTGTAGAGCAGCAGCGAACATGGCGTGGGCAATTCGATCGGACGCGCCTTGTATTCCTCCTCCTCCAGCACGCCCAGCACCAGGTCGGTCGGCAATTCGAGCATACGCACGCGCGCGCCATCCCACACCAACGGCGGCGGGTGCCCGGCACTGGTGCCGATGCAGGTGCCGGTCGTGGGGTCGATGACGAGGAGTAGCAGCGTGACGAACTGCCCGCCGTCAGGACTCTGCTGGCTCAACTCGCGGTTGACCTGCCGGAGCGTCTCGGCGGGGTCGAGCGTCTTCTGGAGGAAGCTGCGGACGAGCATCTGCGTCGTCGACATCAGGAACGCGCCGGCAAGGCCGTGCCCAGTGACGTCGCCGATCACGACTGCCGTTCTGCCATCGGGCAGCGTGAACCAGTTGTAGAAGTCGCCCGAGACGTGGCTCGCGGGTTGATTGATCGCGTGGACTTCAACCGCCCGTGCGCCGATCGGCGCCGTCGGCTGCTGCTTGGGCAACCAGTTCATCTGGATGCGCCGGGCGTGATCGAGTTCCTTCTCCATGACCGCGGCGCGGTCGCGTTCGAGTTCGCGCTGCGCCCGCGTGAGCGACCATACCGTCGATACCAGCAAAGCGCCGGCCGTTACGACGACGAGCGGCACCCACAGCAGCGCGCCGCTGAACAGCTGATCGACGATCGACTTGACCGACCGCAAATCAGAACCGACCGAGACCGCCCACGTCGATCCGTCGGGCAACTTGACGGGCTGAATCGCCATCACGGTGCGCCCGCTGCCGACGGGCAACCGCGGCTCGGTCGTCGGCGACTCGGCCGCTGGTGGCGGGACAATCGGCACATCGATCACTTCGAAGCCGCTCGTGCGGCCCGTGCGATACCGCTCGGCGAGCTGCTTGTAGGCGGGATCGGGCGACGCATCGACGATGTTCGTGCCGATGCGCCGCGCGTCCGACGCGTGCATGAGCTGGCCGGTCGAGTCGGAAAGGTTCGACGCAATGCGCGGCGCACCGGTCCCGCCGTCGCCCGCCTCGACGAGCATTTTCTCGATCGCCTTCATGGGGACGACCGCGAGCATCGCGCGGGCGTCATCCCGCGTCGGACGAAGGCAGATCACGACGAAGCCGAATCCGTCAACATCGAGGCGGCTCGTGACCTGCGTGACGGGCGCTTCGCCTTCGTGCTTCAGGAGCGTCGCCGTCGCGGCGGCGACGATCTTGTCAGCAGGTGGGACGCCTTCAGCATGTCGCGAAGTCGCCACGACGGCCGTCTTCAGGTCGGCGGCGATCAGGTGCGAGACGCGCGTGCCGAGCTGCTGCCAGGTGCGGTCGACGAAGCGATCGATCATCAGGCGACGCGACTGCGGGACGACGCGATCGCGAATTCCTTCGAGGCGCCCTCCGGGACCGTTCGCGCCGTTGGGTCTCCGCCCGCCGCCGGGCGGGCCCCCCTGCAGTCCCCCGGGCGGACCGTTGTCGGGCTCGTCCCAGTTCTCCATCTCGACGACCATCCGCTGGCCGAGCTGGACGGTCTCGACGATCGACTGCATGTAGTTCTGAAGTCCGCTCGCGGTCTGCCGTGCGACGAGGAGTTGCTGCTGGCCGGCCTGTTCGATCGCCTCGCGCTGCGCGCCGTCGTAGTTGACCCACGCGATCGTCGCCACGATGGCCAGCAGCGCCACGAACGCCCCGCCATTCAGGACCAGCAGCTTCCACAGGAACCGGCGCGGGAGATTGGTGCTGAGCCAGATGGCCATGAGGTCCGTTCGCAGTTCGCAGTGTGCAGTTGGCAACGGAAATGCAAAGCGGGCCGAACCTGATTCCACAACATTGTCAGCAGTTCCATCGTGCAACGAACTGCGAACCGCGAAACTCGACCCTTGCTACTGCAGTCCCTCGCCCCTCTCCCAAGGCCAGCTCAGCGGGATCTCCAGCGAGACGAGCCGCTTCTGAAAGTCGCGCAGCACGGGAGTCGTCGCCCGCACCGCGTGAGGCGTGCTGCCCGTCTCCAGGCAATACGCCGCCAGCGCGCCGGCACTCTCGCCGACGTTCCACTCGACCGGATGCAGGCGGAACGCGCCATTGGTGACGTGCGTGACCCCCAGACACTTGCCGGCCGCAATGAGGTTCGTCAGCCGCTTCGGAATGAGCGAGCCGAGCGGGATGCGGAACGGGCATGCCTGCGCGTAGACGCTGTTGCGGAGCGACGTGCTGGGATGGAGGTCGAGCCGATAGTGCCCGATGCCGACGGAGTCGGGGTAGCACTCCGCCTTGCCGAAGGGCGACGCCGTCTGTTCGAGTCGCTTCTCCCGACGGCGCTGCTCGGTGCCGATTTCACCCTCGATGACGGTGTGAAGCGCGACAAGTCGGCGCGCCTCGCGAATGTACGGCTCCTTCGCGAAGCCATCCGTCGTGCCGAGTTCATCGCCACGCAGCTTCAGTCCCGGGAAGCCGACGCCGTCGGTGTCGTCGAAGCGCGGGGCTTCGGTCTGAAGCCAGTAGAGGAACGCAAGGCTCTGCTCCTTCGCACCGGCGAATGCCGCCACGCGATCGGCTGGCGAGAGGTCGGCAACGGGCTTCTGGAAGTAGTCCATCTGCACCATGTTGATCAGCGCGACGTCGGGCGGGACGTTCGTCGCATCGGCCCGATAGATCGCGCGATCGACGATGCGGCGGTACCGCCACATCTCCAGTTCGTTCTCGCCCGGCTCCTGCGGCCAAGGCTTCCACGCGAACTCGCGCGGCTCGTGACGCTCGCCCCCCACCACGGTGTGGCTGAACAGCTTGCCCGGCCACGGCGGCGTCATTGCGGGCAGATAGTCACGCCAGAACTCGTCGTAGCGCGCTGGCCTCGCGATCGTGTGGTCCTCGCCCGGGCGATGCTCGAGCGCGAAGCACCAGCTGATCGGCTGCTGATCGTTCGGATCGTCGCGATCCGGATGGCCGTGCAGTTCGCCAAACGTGCTGACGGCTTCCGAGCCGACGCGATACTCGGCCCCTGCGAGCGGCAGCAGATCGCCAAGCTCGGTCGCGTCGAGCACGTACTTCGCGCGGATGCTGACAGTGTCGTCCGTACGGACGTCGCGCAGCGTGACGGCGCGGACGGCATCGCCCTGCACGTCGCACGCGGTCGGCTCGTGGTGATAGAGGATCGTGATCAGCCCCTTCGCCACGTGCGATGCGAACGCGCACTGCAGCACCGCGTGGCCGATCGTCGGCTCGAAACACAGCCGGCTCACCCAGCCGTTGCCGGGATTGAGCTTCGAATTCTTCGCAGCGTCGGCCGTCAGCGGGCGATGGTCGCGATAGAACTGCCGGACGTCGTCGCGGAAGTGCAGGTACGACCCCGTTGCGGCGGGGACGCCCATCTCGTATTCGATCCAACGATTCTCGTCCGGCGGCACCGCCTGCACGGTGAGTTGCCCGCCGAGCCAGTCGGTGTGCTCGGTGACGATGCAACGCCTACCCATCCGCGCGACCGCCACCGCCGCCGCAAAGCCGCCACACCCGCCGCCGACGATGAGGATGTCCGTTTCCAACTCGCGATGCGCCATGCCGAATGTCTCCTTCGCACGATCCCGCAGCAATTAGACCACGCGACGAGCGTCTTGACCACGCGAAGCACCAGCCCCTTGCCGACGAACGGACGAGGTGTAGAATACGCGGCTCGCCTGCAAGGGCGTGCTGAAGGCACTGTAGCTCAGTTGGTAGAGCAAGGGATTCATAAGCCCTGGGTCGCCGGTTCGAGTCCGGCCGGTGCCATTCAAACGAATCGATTTGTGGCAGCGGTATGCGGGGCTCGGACCTTCATGCGCTTCGGTTCTGCTCGGCGATGAGCCGGCGATAGATGCTCACGTACGCCTCCGCCATCGCGCGCGAACTGAACCGGTGGCGCGCGACTTCGGCAACCTCACGGCGGTTCAGCCGATCGATCAATCGGATGCGTGCAGCGAGTTCGTCCGCCACCGAATTGCTCGGCTGAACCGCGAAGCCGGTCTTGCCCTCATCGATGATCTCAGGGACAGCGCCGATGCCCGTCGCGACGACGGGCGTGCCGCACATCATTGCCTCCACCTGCACCAAGCCGAACGGCTCGGGCTCGACCAGCGGATAGATCAACGCACGTGCTCCGCCAAGCAGCGCCGAACGCCCCGCCGCATCGACCGGGCCGACGTATTGCACGCGATCGCCGTCGACGAGCGGAGCGACGTCGCTCTCGAAGTAATCGCTTGACGGACCGGCAAGCTTGATGCGAACGCCTGCTCGCCGCGCTGCCTCGATCGCCAGCACCGGCCCCTTGTTCGCGATGAACCGGCCGAGGTAGACGACATAGTTGTCGGGCACATCGCGTACTTCGAACAGGTCAGGATCGACGCCGTGCGGCACGATCGCGCACGGCTCGAACTCATCGTGCGCCGCCCATTGATACCTCGAGATCGCACTCACCTTCGCATCCGGAAAGAGGCGCCAAAGCGTCGCCTCATCTTCGTAGGGCAACACGTGCAGCGTGTTCAACAGCGGCGATCGGCTCACGCGCGACATCGTCGTGCCCCACATGTAGGCGTGGCAGTGGACGACGTCGAACTCGCCCGACCGCTCGATCGCCTTGCACACGTTGACCCATTCGCAGGCGTTCCAGTCGTCGGGTGCGCCGTTCTCGCCGTAGGAACCGGGGAGCGTCTCGACGAACGCGCCGTCGCACTCGCCGCCCGCGCAGCCGAACGTGGTAACGGCGTGGCCGAGCCGGGTGAACTCCCGTGCGAGGAGCCACGCGATCGACTCCACGCTGCCCGCGTGGTCGCGGCGCACGGGCGTGCTGACCGTGGCGATCTGTGCGATCCGCAGCGAACGCATGGTCAGAGGTACTCCTTCGGCAGATCGAGGATGACGCGACTCGCTCGCAGCGAAGCCAGCGCAGGTGCATCGAGGCGTGAAGCGTCCATCCCAGCCGCCTGCTCGCGTGTCAGATCGACCGAGCGAGGCAGGTACGCGAGACACTCTTCAAACTCTGCCTCGTACTCTTCCGTTGGAAACTGCAACAGCAGTCGGTCGCCCGATCGCGTGTAGAGAGGGTTCAACGCAAGCCGATTCTCGCCGATGCAGGCACCGATACGCTTCCGCGTAAACGTCGCCTCGACACGCGAGGCGATGACCGCCAAGCCGGGCTCGGCCTCAAGTTCTTCATCAGTTCGGCCCGCGCTGAAGTCGATCGCCTGTCCCGCGACGGCTTCGCGGAACAGTTCGCTCTCGTTGAACGCATGGTTCGGCCAGTCGCTAAAGAGCCTTCGGTAACCCGCCGGATCGAGCGGCATGCCGGGGTTGAACGTGTCGCAGTTGATGTTTTTCAGGTGAGTCATCAACGCGACGCCCTGCGGCGAGAGCGATCGCTTCACCTCATCCGCAAGCGAGCGACGCGCCCACACGTACTCGAACGCGCCGCTGCAGAGGAGCATGTCGAACGTCCCTCGGTTGAACGGCAGTGCACGGTTCGCATCGATGCAGGCGGCCTCGCAGCCCGGCGCGACGAACCGCCTGCCAAGCCACACCTTCCAGAAGAAGTAATCTGCGAGGATCACATCCGCGAATTGGCCCGTCCGCTGGATGGATCGCGTAAGATGCCCGGTGCCGCCGCACAGATCGATAGCGATGCCGTTGTCTCGCGCGGCGAGATGAGAGTCCGGACCTGCCATCGCGCGCACCACCGCGTCGGAGCCGACGAATCGTGGGTCACTGAATCGGTAAAGGAAATAGTGCGCCTCCGGGCCCAGATCGAACAACGCGAGCGCATCGCGAAAGCTCCTCACCTCGCGCAGCTTCGTTTCGATGGCGGGATCGATCTCGAGCAGCGTCGCCCGCGCAGCGTTGACGTCGCGACGATCCAACTGCTCGATCGCACGCGGGCCGAGTTCACCTTCGCGGAAGTACGGAATGCCATCGACGATCACATAGCTGTTGCACGAGCAATACAGCACGCCGTGCGTCACCGCCGCTTCGTCCTGCAAGGTCCCCGCGCAGTCGGCGAGGTCGAGCGGGCTTCCGCAGAACGGGCATTCGAGCTTGGCGATCAGGCTTCGCTTCATGTCGTCTCTCTCACATCAGGCCAGCCCGCGTCATCAGGCTCGCGAGCACCTTTCGCGAATCGAAATACTCGTCGGCGATCTCCTGCGCCGCCCGGGCGTGACCGGCAGGATCGCTCTCGACGGCGTCGACCGCAGCGAGGCACTCGTCCATCGTCGTAAACCCGAACAATCCTCGACCCGTCGGCAGCGCGACGTCGAACCGCGAATCGCCCGTAATCACCGGCCTACCCGAGGCGAGGTAACAGCATGTCCGATCGCTGAACCACCCCGTGCGCGGCCGCGTGTACTGGTCCCGCGCGACCGTCCACTCGCCGCGGCTTCGCTGGATGTAAGCGCGATACGCACTCGCATCGAGCGAGATGCCCATGCTGTCAATGTTGCGCCAGCCGTGCCCGAGCAGCATCGATTGGATCGACTCATCCACACCACACGCGAGCTCGAACTTCGCGTTCGGCCTGCGCGTGGGCAGGTCGATGAACTTCATGAACTCGCGATCCTTCGTCCAGTAGTAGCGATCGCCCTGCCACTCGATCGGCTCGGTCTTGTTGTGCCACGTCGTGATCGTGTTCCAGACGTCGCCGACCGGGTGTGGGTTGCGCCACAGATCGAGGTGCACGGGCTGCCGCGTTGGGAGCCAGTTCAGGCCCGTCTCTGGAATGAGGCAGTCAGGCTTGCCGATGTTCTCGCCAAACGTGAAATGGGCGTGGTGCTGGGCGAGGAACTCGCGCGTGCCCTGCTCATTCTTGGCGTGGCGCACCTGGATGCTGAACGGATCGCTCTCGACATACACGCGTTTCGGAATCGCGAGGTGTTCGTCGCGCACCTCGTGCCCGCCGCACAGGTTCAGGCTCGCGTCGACGTTCTTGTACAGGTCGAGCAGCGACGCTTCGTCCATGCCGAAGCATTGGCCCCATGTATCGCGGCACGCCCACTTGCCCGCGAAGCCGTGTGCGTCCAGCACGGGGCCTAGGTGTTTCACCACGTTTGTATAGTCGGGCGTGTAGTCGTTCGCCCACGGGTCGTAGACGTCGCGATAGCTGTCCTCGACGTACCACACGTCGTACCCGAGCGACTTCAGGCCGAGCAGGTAATGCAGCATCTGATACGTCACGCCCGCGAGCGGGTACCAGAAGTAGATGCCGAAGCAGATGATTCGTCCGCGACTCGTCACGCGGCACCTCTCAGTCGTTTGATGACGCGTGCAGGGTTGCCGCCGACGACCGTGTAGGGCTCGACATCTCGATCAACGACGCTGCGACAGCCGACGATCGCGCCGTCGCCGATCGTCACGCCGGGCAGAATGACGCTGTCGAAGCCGATCCAGACGTTGTCGCCGATCCGCACGGGACGCGGCGACCCACAACCATCGGGCAGTCGCCGGTTCGGCTCGCGCGCGATGCGGCGAAGCAGTTCGCCGCGAGCTTCAGGATTCATCGGCACGCGATGCGAATCCATGATGACCACGTTCCAACTGATGAGCGCGTGCGAGCCGATCTCGATCCGCTCGTCGCAGATCACCAGTGCGGCCGTCAGCAGCGCGCAGCGCCCGAGTGACACCCGTCCGGCCGGGCCGACGTCGAGCACGGCGCCGGTGTAGATGCCCGCGCCTTCCGCCATCGTGAGTGCATCGGGCTGCTCGCTGCGGAACGGGTCGAAGCAGAGGCTCGTCTCGATGAGCGCCGTCTCGTGCATCGTGACGTTGTCGGGGATGCCGATCTCGCACCAGTCGCCGGGGATTTGCCTGCGGTTCGTCATTCGACACCTCCCACGACCCGGCCGGGATTGCCGATGACGCACGAGCGCGGCGGCACATCATGCGTGACGAGCGAGCCCGCTCCGATCCAGCTTCCCGCGCCGATGCGGACGCCTTTCAGGATCGTCGCGTTCGGGCCGATGTAGACGTCGTCCTCGATCACGACCGGCTTGCACGGGATCTCTGGTCGCGATCGGCCGTTGCTGACGTTGCTGCACGCCTCCGCGTCGACGATGCGCAGTTCGGGGTCGATCGGGTGAAAGTCGGTGTCGCTGATCGTCACGTTCCACGCGAGCATCACGCGGTTGCCGATCCGCACGTCGAGCTCGCTCAGCAGCACGGCACCGGTGGCGTAACAGTGATCGCCGATGACGAGCCGTCCCGCCTTGCCGACGGCGAACGTGACGCCATCCAGCGTGCAGCGCTCGCCGACCGCGAGCGCGTCGGGCCGCCTCGCGAAGAACCGCGCGAACGCTCTGCCGCCAGTGACGATCGTTCCCGCGCCAAGCGTCGCGCCCGCCGGCAGCGTGCCGTCTCGGAAGATGCCCGGTTCATTCATGGCGTGCCTCCGCGTTCTGCAGATTGAAGTACCGCGCGTACTCGCCGTGCAACGCGAGCAGTTCGTCATGCGTGCCCATCTCAGAGATCTGCCCGTCTCGCAGCACGACAATCCGACTGGCAAGCCGAGCGGTGGACAATCGATGCGCAACGACGATCGCGGTGCGGTTTGGCAAGAGAAGCCTCAGCCCATCGAGCACAGCTTGTTCGGTGTCCGAATCGAGCGCACTCGTCGGCTCGTCGAGGAGCAGCACCGGCGGATCGACGAGTAGCGCGCGGGCGATCGAGATGCGTTGCCGTTGACCGCCAGAAAGCGTCGCGCCGCGCTCGCCGACGACGGCGTCGTAGCCGCCTTCGAGCGCCCGGATGAAATCGTCCGCCCCTGCTGCCTTAGCTGCCGCTTCGACATCTGCTCGCGTCGCCTCAGGCCTTCCGTATGCGATGTTGTCCGCGATCGACATCGGGAAGAGGAATGGCTGCTGCAGCACAATGCCGATCCGCCTTCGAATGCTTTCAAGCGTGTGATCGCGCAAGTCGTGACCGTCGATCGTGACGCGGCCGGCAGTCGGATCGAACAACCGCGGCACGAGCGAGAGCAACGTGGTCTTCCCCGCGCCGCTCGCGCCGACGAGTGCAATCACTTCGCCGGGTGCGATCGACAGCGACAAACCGCGAAGCACGTCCCGGCCTGGGTCGTACGCGAGTGAGACCTGATCAAACTCGACCCGCGCGCCTCGGTTCGATCGCAGCTTCAGTGGAGTCGCCTCAGGCTTCTCTGCGACATCCGAATCGCGATTCAGCACCTCCAGCACGCGCCGTGCCGACCCGATCGCATCGCGGATGTGGCCGGACGAATCGACGAGCGATTCCAGCGGCGAGTAGACCGACGCGACGTACGCCAGCAGCACCCACAACGTGCCGACGGAGACCGAGCCGTGAATAACCTGCCACGCCCCGAGCCATACCGTGCCCGCCATCGCGATCGCGGTGATCGCACCGGCGACTATCTTGAGCCGCTGGTGCATCACGGCCGCGTCGAGCGCGCCGGCCAGTGTGGCGTCGTACGCTTGCCGCACGCCCTGTTCGACTGCCGCTTCGCGCGAGTAGAGCTGCGAGAGTTGCACTGTCGACAGGCCACGCTCAACACGCTCGTAGGCTCCCGCTTCGGCTTCGGAGTACGCATAGCTGCGATCCGCGATCGGCCCGGCGTAGTGCCGCATCGCAAGCAGAAGTGGCGGAATAGCCACGATCGCGATGATCGCCAGCGGCCAACTGATCGCCGCGGCGATCGCGAAGGTGCCGATGAGCGTCAGCGCCGAGCCGACCATCGGCAACGCGCAGTCGCGCAGGATGGTCGTCGCACATCCGCAGTCGCCGCCGATGCGGCGGATGGAATCGCCGATCGGGTTACGCGTGTGGAACCTCAGCGAGAGCCGCGTCAGGTGGCCGTACACGCGCGACGCGAGTCCGTACACGAGCTTCTGCCCGACGGTAAGGCTCACGATCGACTGGATGACGTTCAGCGAGCTGCCGAGCGCGAACAGCGCGATCGTGAGCGTCGCACAGACGATGAGCATCAATTCGCGCGACATCGATGCGAGCCACGCCGGCGCGGGCTGGCCCAGAATCGCGTGGTCGATCAGCCACTTCATCGGCCACGGTGCCGCGAGCGACAAGAAGACCTCGACGAGCATGATGAACACCAGCGTCGCCATGCCGGCAGGCTGCTGCCGGAGCGCATCGCGCAGTAGCGACGAAACGGAGGCGTTTGGACGTTGGCTGGATCGAGCGTCGCTCATGCGATCCCCTCCACCGCAATCAGCGATGCCGACACCACGCGGCCGGACTCCATCGCGACGATTCGATCGCACCGTCGGGCGACCGACATACGGTGCGCGATGACGATCGTCGACCGACCCGCACGCCTTGCAAGAACTCGATCGATCAGCTGTTGCTCCAAATCCGCGTCGAGAGCGCTCGTCGGCTCATCGAGCACGAGGAGATCGGCATCGCGAAGTAGAGCGCGGGCGATCCCGAGGCGTTGCCGTTGTCCGCCGGAAAGCGTTGCGCCCGACTCGCCGAGCTCGGTGTCGAGGCCACTGTCCAGTTCGGCAACGAAGTCGTCGGCGCACGCGGCGTGCAGCGCGGCCCAGAGTTCGTCATCGCTCGCGTGCTCGTTCGCGATGCGGAGGTTGTCCGCCACGCTGACCGGCAGCAGCGCCGGCTCCTGGCTCGCGACTGCCACCGTTCGGCGGACATCGGCGAGCGATAGCTCGCGCATGTCGACGCCGCGCAGCAGGATCGAGCCCGCCTGCGGGTCCGCGAGTCGCGGCAATAGCATCCCCGCAAGCGTGCTTTTGCCCGAGCCGCTCGGGCCGATCAGGGCGACGGACTCCCCTTCAGCGATCACGAGCGAGACGTCGCGCAGCACGGGGGTGACGTCGTAACGGAATGTCACGCGCCGCATTTCGATCAACGGCTGTTCAGACGGAGCTGGAAGCGGCTTCGCCGACGCAGGCGACGACACTTCGATCGGCTCGTCGAGCAGTTCCAGCGCCCGGTCGACGCTCGCCCGCGCACCCTGCACGCTCTGCCACACGCCAAGCAGCTGAGCGAACTCGCCGTGCAGCATCGCCTGATAGGCGACGACGAGCTGCATCTGCCCGAGCGTCATCCGGCCCGCGAGCGTTTCTCTCCCGGCGAGGACGAGGATGACCGCGCCGCCAATCGCCGCGACAGCACCGCTGAAGAAGTGCCCGAGCCCGCCGAGCAGCGCGGCCCGGCGCTGCGCGCGGAGCGCGCTGCCGGTCAGCTCGGCGAAGCGCAACAACTCGCGCTGCTCCTGGGCAAAGCTTTGCACGACCGGAATGCCGGCAAGCGTTTGCTGTACGTGTGCGTCGATCCGGCCCTCGGCGTCGCGCTCACCTCGATGAGCATCGCGCAGCGCTCGGCCGACGAATAGTCCGATCGCGGCCTGAACCGGCGCAATCGCCAGCGACGCCATCGCCATGCTCGGGCTGATCGGCCACATCAGCGCGAGCGTCACGGCGATCATCAGCAGCGCGTTGGCCGGCGTGAACAGGAGTGACGCCGCGAGGTTGTACACGCACCAGCTGTCGCCGGTGATGCGGCTCAGTTGATCGCCCACGCTGCTGCGGCTGTGCCGGACGACGCCGAGTCGCTGCGCGTGAGCGAACATCCGCACGGACAGATCGTAAACGAGTTTCTGGCCGACGCTGATCCATCGGCGGGTGATGACGTAGTCGAGCGTGGCGTCGATCGCGTAGAGCGCCACGCCCGCGAGGGAGAGCAGCGCGACGACGACACCGGACGCTTGCGACGCGCGAGTCGGATCGACCAGCACCTGGTCGAGCAGCAGCGCGAGCGGCCACGGGTGAAGGAGCGACGTCAGGCTCAGCAAAATGGTGGCGATCGCGACGACAAGCCATCCGCGCCACTCGGCCAGCGCAAGTCTCAGGATGCGGCGCACCCCGCGCCGATCGCGGGCGGCGTTCATGATGCGCGCTCCTGCTCCGCGGCAGGCGGCGAGGCGGCGGCAGATTCGTCCATCGATTGCGCCACTGTGCGGATCGTACACGCAGAGGCCGCGCACTCGCGAAGCAGCAGGAGCGCCGCCGCCAGGCCGATCACGCCGAACAGGCCAGCGAGCATGAAGTGGCCCGCCAGAACAGCGAGGACGCTCAACGCGGCGAGGAAGAGCATCGTGCCCATCGACAGCGGACTGACTCGCGGGGCGATCTTGAACCGGAGGAGCTGCGATCCGTACTGCAGGTCTTCGGTCATCAGGCTGAGCCGGGCCGCGCCGAACAGGCCGGCCCGCACTTCGAGATCCCACGCGTCGAAGTCGCTGCCGCGGAGCGCACACGTGCCCATCGTGCGGAGTTGAGCCTCGAACGCAGAGAGATGTTCCGCGGTCGTCCGCCAACGCTTGCGCGCGGCATCAACTCGGCTCGCGACTGGCCACGCGAAACCGCGCGTGCCGCGGAGCCGCCACGGGACGAGGCCGTTTGCATACCGGCCAATGAGCCGAGCGAGCGGCTGCATGCGGTAGAGTGCGGCGACGAGCGCCCGTCGCTTGAATCTGCCCGTCGTCGAGAGCGATGGGTGCCTGAAAAAGATCGCTCGCGATGCGTGCGCGAACGCCTGCTGTCCCGCGAACGCGATCAGCACAAGCAGCAGCGGAACGGCAATGAAGAGCAGCGGCGTCCACGCAAGGCCTAGCAGCGCCGTCGCGCCAAGAGCGGCGTAGAGCAGGTACCACTCCGGCATCATCGGCAGGCTGGCGATCATGCTCGGCGGCAAGTGATAGACCTGCTGAAAGAGCGATTCGCCCCACACGCCGTGATAGATCCGACGACGCGAGCTGAAGAGCCACGCGACGCCCTTCGAATAGAGCCGGCCCGACCACGTCGCATGGCCGATCGCGTTGTACTTCTCAGGCCACTTGCGTTCGAGGTCTGCCTCGGCGCGGCCGTAGTTGAGTTGCTGTTTCCAGAACGCACGCACGCTGTTTCGCCGGTGGTGAAACACCTGCGCCGCGGGTGAGAAGCCGAGCGTGCCGCCGGCGTCCTGTAGGCGCCAGCAGATGTCGACGTCGTCACCCGCGATGCGGAACTGCGCGTCGAACCCGCCGATCGCGAGCAAAGCCGACCGGCGAAACGCCATGTTGCAGCCGGGGATGTGTTCGGCGACGAAGTCGGTGAGCAGCACATGCGTCGGCCCGCCGGGTGAATGCGCCACGCACTCAGCGATCGCACCGTCGCCGTCCGGGGCGATGTTCGGCCCGCCCGCGCCGACGTGGCCGTGATCGACGATCGTCGTGACGATGTGCTTGAGCCAGTGCTCGTCGGGCCAGGCGTCGTCGTCGATGTAGGCGACGATCTCGCCCTTCGCCGTCTGCATGCCGACGTTTCGTGCTACGCTCAGGCCGGCATTGGCCTGACGGATGAGCGTACAGGTGGGTCCTCCGGATGCGGCTTCGTCGATTGCGGTCTGCACGATCCGCGCCGCGTCGTCCTTCGATCCGTCATCGACGACGATGATTTCGTAGTCGGGGTAATCGAGCTTCAGCAACTCGCGCACCGTCTGACCAATCGTGCGCGAGCCGTTGTACGTGCACACCACCACGCTCACGCTCGGCCATTCGCGTTCACGCACGATCGGCAGCTTCGCGTACGCCTCGCGTACGGCGACGTAGCTGGCGCGAGGCTGACGTGCAGCATCGACCAGGCCGAACTTCCACTCGGTAATGTCCTGCCCATGGCGCCACCACTCGTCGGTCCACGCGAAGACGAACATGCCCGCGCAGCCACCTCCGAAGACGGCGTCGATCTTCTGCACGAGCATCTCGGCCTGCCTGGGCTCGCCGTAATAGACGCTGTCCATGCCGATCTCGCTCATGACGAGCGGCCGTTCGCCGGCGATGTTGTGCAGGCGGCCGAGGTACGCGTCGTAGCGGTCCGGGAAGTCGAGGTAGACGTTGAAGCTGACGAAATCGAGAAACGGCAGATCGAGATATTCCGTCGTCGGGTAGTTCGCGTACGTGATGAGCGCGGCGGGGTCGCGTCCGCGGATGCGCTTCGCGATCGCGGCGAGGTGCCGCTCGATCCGGCGATGGCCGTAGTAGCGAACGATCGGCCCGGGGATCTCGTTGCCGACAACGAACGCCATCAGGGCCGGGTGGCCGGCGCATCGATCGAGCGCGAGGTCGACCTGCTTCCAGCAGTCGCGCATCAGATCGGGATTGTCGAAGAAGGCGACATACTGAGCCCACGGGATGCCCACCATGACGGCGAGCCCATTCTCGAGCGCGAGGTCGAGCAGCCAGCGTGGCGGAGCGGAGTAGACGCGGATGCAGTTGATGCCGGCCGCGCGGATCATCGCGAAGTCACGTGCGACGATGGCAGGCGTGGCGTAGACCTCGCCGTCCTGATCGGGACGGAACGGGCCGTACGTGACACCGCGTATGAGGAATTTTTCGTCGCCCCGATAGAAAAATTTTCCCGCCACGCGGACGCGCGTTCGCGAGGCGGCCGCGGGAGCAGCGTCAACTGGGTCGGCCGCGTCGCGGGCATGCGGCATCGGACGCTGCTGAGAGAGCGTTTCGACGGCACGTTCGCTCGATGCGGAGACCTCCCGCTCCACGGGGGTCGTCACGAGGCTGGCGTCGGCGGCAAGCATGGAGGAGTCATCGGATGAGGTCGGACTGGCATGGCGTACGGCAAGGTTCCAAGGTTGGTTACGTCAAACCCGGCGGGATATTCCGCGCTACGCTTCAATAATCTGCGTGGCTTCGGCAGACCAAAACAAAATCGGGGATATTCGTAATTTGGAGAACATTTTTGCCGCGCCGACGTAATCTGAGGTGATGCGACCCGCCGCCCGACAATCTCGACATGCGTTCACGCTCGTTGAACTGCTCGTCGTGATCGGCATCATCGCGGTGCTGATCTCGATCCTGTTGCCAGTGCTCGGCCGGGTGCGCGAGTCTGGCAACCGGACGAAATGTCTGAGCAACCTGCGCGAGCTGGGCATCGCGATGCGGCAGTACGCGAGCACGCACAACGATCGCCTGCCGAACGGCAACCCGGCCGGCTTCTTTAGCCCGAGCGGCGAAGATCTCTCGGAGGTACTCGTCGAGTTCGCGTCGCGATCGGTGAAGCTGCCGAAGCTGTTCCACTGCCCATCCGATGTGCAGCCCGAGCCGAACAAGATCGACAACGCTTATCCCGACACGGAGAACAGCGCACGGATGAGCTACGAGTTCTTCAGCCTGTGGTGGGACTCGGCCGACGGGCCGCGATTGGTGAAACTGAAGATGGCCCCGCTCGCGTGGGACTTCAACGGCGGCGACCCCGTCCGCAGCGCGAGCCAGAACCACGGCACAGAGGGCGGGAACGTGGTCTATGCCGACGGACACGCCGACTGGCAGATCCGCAAGCGATGGGACGGCCCGAACTGGCCGAACCCGGCGAACTCGGTCTACCCGTACACCCCGCCGTGATTTTCCCCTGAGACATTCGTGAACGTACTCGTCCTCGCCCCTCACCCCGACGACGAATCGATCGGCCCTGGCGGCGCGATCGTGCGGCACGTCGCGTCGGGCGATCGCGTCTCAATCCTCGTTCTCACGTCTGGTGAGCGAGGCTTCCCGTCGACCGATACAACGTCAGACGACGCTCGCCGAGCGCTGCGAGAAGCAGAGTGCATGGAAGCGGCTCGCCGACTCAAGGCGACGTTGCTCCCGTTCGCTCGGCTGCCCGACGGCCGACTCAGCGATTCGACGGATCGCGCCGCGGCCGTCGTCGCTGAAGCATTTCGTGCCTTCAAACCAGAGCGCGTGTACGTGCCTCACGAAGCCGACGAACACGAAGACCACCGCGCCGTGCTGCCGATCCTGCGTCGGGCTGTCGAACTGTCGGGCGTGGTGCCTTGGGCGCTGGGCTACGAGGTGTGGTCGCCGATGTCGTGGTTCGACCAGGTGGAAGCGATCGACGACGTGCTCGATCGCAAGTTGCACGCGATCGCGGCGTATCCATCACAACTCGCCCAGTTCTCGTACGACCGCGCGGCACGAGGGCTTGCGATGTACCGCGGCGCGATCGCAGCCCGCTGCGAAGCGGCCGAGGTGTTCTGCTCGATGGACGTCGGATGACTGCATCTCGCCGAACCATGCTTTTGACCGTCCTTCGCGTCGGCCTGCACGCGTTCGTCGCGACGGCGCTGATGTGGTTCGCGACCTGCGGCACGTTCACCTTTGACGAGCCGGACGACCCGCACACCGTCGGCTATCAAATGCTGGCCGATGCGTTCCTCGACGGCACGACCGCCCTGCCGACAAAGCCGTCGGCGGAATTGCTCGCGCTGCCGGATCCTTACGACCCCGTCGCCCACGCGAAGCTCGCGCTCGTCGACGCATCGCTCTTCAACGGGCGGTACTACCTCTACTTCAACCCATTGCCCGCCCTGCCGCGGGCGGCGTACACGTACGTCGCCGGCACCGCACCGAAAACGTCGGCGGTGGTGTTCACTTGGTCAACGCTGGGGTATGTCGCATTGCTGTTGCTGGCATCTCGACTGAGGTCCCGCGTCGCGCCCCGATTGAACGCGATCTGGGTCGACTTGATCGTCGCGTCGATCGCGCTCGGCGGCGCGTGGCCGTCGCTGGTGGCTCGGCCGAGCATTTACACCGAAGCGATCCTTGCCGCATCGGCTTTCGGATTGGCAGGGATCGCCTTGATCGCGCATCGGCCACGTGCGACGAGCACGCGGGTGCTTGCGTCGCTCTGCATCGCGTGTGCGGTGGCGTGCCGGATCAGCTTCATCGCATACGCGGCACCATTTGTGCTCTGGCTGCTCATCGACGCTGTGCGATCGAAGCAGTGGCGTTCGCTGCTAGCCGCAATGGCGCCGATGTTCGTCGTCGCTGCTTTGCTGATGACGTACAACGTAGTGCGCTTCGGCAACCCGCTCGAGTACGGCGGCCGGTTCCAGCTGACGGGGATGAATGGCGCGCTCCAGCGGATCGACCCACGCGTGATCGCGGACAACGCGTGGGCCTACGTGTTCTACCGACCGGGGTGGTCGAGCTGGTTTCCGTTTCACCTTTCAACAGAGATCATCCGAAACGACGTCGAGCCGAAGTGGGTGCTGGAGGGCAGCTTCGCAGGCGTGCTGTGGATCGCGCCGCTGGCCCTACTCTGCCCGGCCATTTTGCTCGTGAGGCGAGCGAGAAGGCGGCCATTCGCGTGGATCGCGGCCGCTTCGATCGTCGGCATCTCGTGCCTTCTACTTTTGATGGGATGGGCGGCCATCCGTTACGCGCACGATATGCTGCCGCTCGCGATGCTCTTCGGCAGCTTCGCGACGATCTCCTTCATCATGCGTCAGCGACAGACGCCGCGAGCGATCGGCTTCGTATTGCTGTCGCTGATCGCGTTCATCGCATCCGCGCACGCGGTCGCGATGGGCATCAACGAGCTGAACATCCGCCGCGGCGAACGCGGCCTGCGGCTCGCGCTCGCTTTCGATCGTGCGTGGACCGGCGTTCGCAGCACACGTGCATACATCGCGTCGGCCCGCGCTGCCCGACCGCTGGGCGACGCGTACTGGACGCCTTCTGAACTCCGCCCGCCCGGCCTGTTCATTCCCAACCGCACCGACGTTCAACTCGACGGAGGCGAATCGGGCGGCACGGGGTCGCTGCAGATCGAATCGCTCGCGCGCGACACACTCACGGCCCGCATATTCATCGACGGCGCAGACGCCGGGTCGATCCAACTCGCGCCGGGCTGGAACACAGCGGACGTTTCGTCACTTGCATCGATCGCGCCGCATCAGCGGTTCACGATTCGAATCGAAGCTGACGGTTCAACTGACCGACTGCTGCCGATGCTCATCCGCGGCTTCTAGTGCTTCACGCCAGCACGTCAGCAAATCCCGCTGGCTCGTCGTCATCTGCTGCGCCCGATCCCGCGCTCGGCGGCGCGGCGAGCAGCGCAGTTCCAGCCGGCGGGGCTAAGCTCGTGTTGTAGTTCGCCGCCAGCAGCAGCAGGTCGTTGAAGTTGACCGCTCCGTCGTAGCTGAAGTCTCCCTCGGCGAACGTCTTTCCGCTGAGATTGTAGTTCGACGCGAGCACCAGCAGGTCGTTGAAGTTGACCGCACGGTCGCGACTTGCGTCGCCCGCAAGCACGTAAAAATCGAACGCGGCCGGTGTGGTCAATGCGTTGGCCGCGGCGTCGGTAATGGAACCCGGCACCACCGAGAGCCGATAGTTTCCATCCGCGAGGATCGAGTTGAACGTGATCGTCGCCGTACCGGTGAGCGCATTCCACGTGACGGCCATGGCAGATAACGGGACAGTGGAGCTCGTCGTCAGGTTCTGCAACGTGAAGTCCGCCGGTGCGAGGCTTGCACTGACGTTGTCCGTGAAGGGCAGCGTGATCGCCTGTCGCGTCAGGTATTCGAACGACGGCGCGAGCAGTTGCGGCGCGGTGAAGTCGAGCTTGTAGACCTCGTTGCCCACGCCCGGAACGGTCGCGCTGAAGATCAGGTCCTGCCCGAACACCGTCATGCCGTCCGGACCCGAGCCGATGCTGCCGGGAACCAGGTCGGCCACCGGGCTCGCGTTGTCGCCGACGCGCCAGAGTTCGTAGCCGCGCACGTTGTCGTCGGCCGCGGTATAGATGTTCGAACCGAGCGCCGCGTAGCTGTACGGCGAACTCGAAAGCGATCCCGCCGCGATCTGCGTCTGCCGCGTCGTACCGGCGCTCGTGCCGTCGCTTCGCCACAGTTCATAGCCGTTCACGGAGTCGTCGGCGGTGAAATAGCAAAACCCGTTGATCGCTTTCAGCCCGGTCGGATAGCTGCCGTTCGCGCCGATCGACGAGCCGGGATAAATGTCGCGCACGAGCGCAGTGCCGGCGACGGTGCCGTCACTCTTGTACAGCTCGGTGCCCTGAGCGACGTTGTCAGCGGCGAAGAAGACGGTGCTGCCGACCGCCGTGATCTCGTAGCCGTCGCAGCCGATATTGCTCGGGCCGATGTTGCGAAGCTGGAACGTGCCGGTCGATGTGCCGTCGGATCGAAATGGCTCCGACCCCTGCCCGCCGTTGGCGAAGAAGTACACGAGCGAGCCGGCGGCGACGAGGTCGTACGGCTCCGAGCCGAACGTGCCGCTTGCGATATCGCGAACGATGCCAAAGGTGCTCGTCGTCGTGTCGAAGCGGTAGATCTCCGCGCCGGTGGCCGTGAGCGATGCACTGAGAAAGACGTTGGTGCCTGCGGCCGCGATCTCCGCAACGGAAAGTCCGGATACGCTCGTCATACGCGCCGCGCTTCCCGCCGACGTGCCGCATCTCCACAATTGCGGCCCATTCGTGCCGTCATCAGCGGCGAAGTAGACGAAGTTCCCCAGCCGTACGAGTTCATACGGCGAAGAGTCGGCAGCGCCCGGGTTGATGTCCGCGATGCGAAACGTTCCGGCCGACGTGCCGTCAGAGCGCCACACCTCGGTGCCGCCGGCTACGTCGGTGGAGGTGAAGATGACCACGCCGCCGCCCATCGAGATCAGCTCCGCCGGCGCGGAGTCGGCTGCACCGGGGTTGATGTCCTTCACGAGCTTCGTGCCCCACGGTGTGCCGTCAGTGCGATAAAGTTCGAGCCCCGTCGACGGCGTCGTCGCAGTGAAAAAGAGAAACCCGCCGCCGGCGTCGACGAATCCATCCGGCTGGGAGCTGTCCGCACCCGGCAACAGATCGCTTACCAGCGAGATGCCCGCGAGAAGGCGACGCTCTTCAAGCGACTGAAGCGCAGCACGTGTGACCGGCCGGTTAAGCCTCAGAGTGGGTCGATTCGAGAGTCGACGAAGCTTGCGCATCGCCGCATCCTACCGAAGTGACAAAACGACCTGTTAATTCAGGGAATTTGACCGGCTTCTGCAATGAAGGCGCACATCAGCCCTTCGCCGCGACGGGCTCCGGGATCGGCGTCTCCATCGGCCTGCGCCAGAGCAGGTGAAGCCGCCAGTGCTGGTCGTCGCGCTCGGCATAGTCGAGCCTGTGGTGCGCCCCGCGAGACTCGGTGCGCGTGTACGCCGCCGTTGTCACGAGGAAGCTCACCGTGAGCATGTTCTGTAGTTCCCACCCGGCGATCGCACTGGCAACGCCCTCGCTCGGGTTGAACGTCTTGTCCATCACGTACCGGCACCAGAAGCTGACGATGTCGCGCGTCTCGGCCAGGCGATCGCCGACGCGTTCGATGCCGACGTTGCGCCACATGAGCGACCGCAGGCTGCTCTTCACGTCGGTGACGTCCAGCTCCGTCTTCACGCTCGGCGGCACCTTGCTTTCAAGGTTCTGCGGGAAACTGTAGCTGTGGTTCTGCTTCGCCTCATTCGCGGCGAGTTCGCCTGCGCGTGCGCCGAATACCAGCCCCTCCAGCAGCGAGTTGCTCGCGAGGCGATTCGCGCCGTGCAGGCCGGAGCAGCTGGCCTCGCCGATCGCGTAGAGCCCCGGCAGGCTGCTCTTGCCGTACAGGTCGGCGTCGACGCCGCCGATCATGTAGTGCGTTGCGGGGTGGATCGGGATGAGGTCTTTCGCGACGTCGATCTCGAATTGATCGCACAGCTTCGCGAGCTGCGGGAACCGCGCCCGAAACGGCTCGGCCGGCAGATGGCGGACGTCCAGAAACACGTGCGTGAAGTTCGTCTTGCGGATCTGCTCGACGATCGCGCGGGCCACCACGTCGCGCGGGGCCAGCTCGGCCTGCGGGTGGTAGTCGGGCATGAAGCGATGGCCGTTGTGGTCGAGCAGGTACGCGCCCTCGCCGCGGACGGCTTCGGTGATCAACGCACGCGATGACCCCGCGACGTACAGCGTCGTCGGGTGGAACTGCACCATCTCCATGTCGCAAAGCGTTGCGCCCGCGCGGTACGCCATCGCGTGCCCGTCGGCCGTCGCGATCTTGGGGTTGGTGCTCTCACGCCACAGCTGCCCCGCGCCGCCCGTCGCGAGAATCGTGCGCCTCGCCCAGATGACTTGGAGTTGCGAGTCGATCAGCGCCAGCACGCCGCAGCAGGAGCCTTCGTGCGTAATGAAGTCGACTGCGAACGCATGCTCGGCGATGCGGATGCGCTCGTCGCCCTTCACCTTGTTGATGAGCGTCTGCGCGAGTTCCTTGCCGGTGGCGTCGCCGTAGGCGTGCAGGATCCGTGCGTAGCTGTGCCCGCCCTCCAGACCGTAAGCGAGGCCGTGCGGGTTGCCGGTCTTCTTGTCGAAGTTCGCACCCCACCGGATGAGTTCGAGCACGCGCTCGGGACCCTCCTGCACCGTCACGCGGACGGCCTGCTCGTCACACAGCCCGACGCCGACCACTTCCGTGTCCTTGATGTGCGCTTCGACGGAATCCAGTGGCTGAAGCACAGCCGCGATGCCTCCCTGCGCCCACCAGGTGTTGGATTGCTCGATCGTGTCCTTGGTGAGGAGCAACGTCTCCGCGCCGTGATCGGCGGCGGCGATCGCGGCGCGCAGACCGGCGACGCCTGATCCGATGACCAGAACATCTGTGATCTGCTGAGGCAGACGGGCTGCTTTGAAAGGCAGCAGGTAGCGACGTTGAGTCAGTGATTCGAACAACGATGTAGGGTGCATCTTCGATGCACCATTCGAGAGTCAGGCAACGGTGCATCGGAGATGCACCCTACGGCCTCACGCGCCTTCGCGGGTGATGACCTTGTAATCCTCCCGCTCCCCGATGCCGCGCAGCGGATAGTCCTTCCGCAGCGGGTGCGAGCCAAAGCCGTTCCATGTCAGGATGCGGCGCAAGTCCGGGTGGCCGACGAAGATGATGCCCATCAGGTCGTAGGCTTCGCGTTCCATCCAGTCGGCGCCGGGGTAGACGTCGTAGGCGCTGTCGACCTTCAGGCCGGGGTCGCCCTTGGTGAGGGCGTCTTCGTCGCGCGGGGCGGTGCCGGGGTCGGTGGGCAGCGTGGGGTCGAGGAAGACTTTCAGGAACAGCCGCGTGTTGGTGCTGAGGTTGGTCAGGCCGTAGTTCACGCAGAATCGGCCGGGCATCTTTTGGGGGTAGCCCTGGTAATCGATCGCGCCGAGGTCGAAGAGCATGTTGTAGCCCTGTTCGTCTCGGAGGTGTTGCAGGACCGATTTGATGACCTCGCGCGGGACGACGACGGTCGTCTGGCCGCGGAACTCGTTGGCGAGGAACTTCGTCTGCGGGAACCGCGCCTTGAGCGGCGCGATCGCGGGGTGATCAATCGTTCGGGTGGACATGGGCTTCGCGAGGATAGCAGGGGTTCATTTCATTTGCGATTTACGACAGGCGAATTGCGATTCGTTGGGGCGAACCCCAATCGCAAATCGGCCGCTCCAAATCGAAAATGCTCCTCGGCGAGGATACACTTCGGGGAGAGACGGCAGGGAGTTCTCAACCGATGGACGCCAAGAAAGACCACCTCGTTGTCCTGCAGATCGACGGCATGCACTGCCATCGCTGCGAGAAAGCCATCCAGCGCGCCCTCGGCGGCTTCCCCGGCGTCCGCGAAGTCGAGGTCGACTTTCTTTCGGGACAAGCCTCGGTCCTTCACGAGCACGGCTCGGTCACCGTCCAGCAAATGATGGACGCCATCAACGAGGCGGGCTACAAAGCGACGGGGTTCATCGAGAAGGAACTGGACGCGGCGTGAAGAGTCGATCGCGGGGAAGTTGATGGTTGATCGCCACACCGACGACCTCCGTGGCGGCTCTCCAGCTATCAACTATCAACTCGTCCTGCTATCAACTATTCCTGCAATGCCCAAGCGCACCGTCTCCCTCCCCTGGTATCAGCCCGGCCTCTCGTTCACCTGCACCCAGTGCGGCAACTGCTGCACGGGCGGGCCGGGTTACGTCTGGATCAGCGACGAGGAGATTGCCCTGCTCGCACAGCACCTGAAGCTGACGGTGGAGGAGACGCTCAAGCACCACTGCCGCAAGCTGCACGGCCGGATCAGCCTCAAGGAACGCCGCACGCCGGCCGGGAAGTACGACTGCGTGTTTCTCGTCGACTACACCACGCCTGAAGGCGTCACCAAGAAGGGCTGCGCGATCTACCCAGTCAGGCCGCTCCAGTGTCGCACCTGGCCGTTCTGGGACGGCAACCTCGACACGCCCGGCGACTGGCAACGCGCGAAGAAAACCTGCCCGGGCCTCGACAAGGGGAAGGCGTACACGTTCGAGCAGATCGAACACCTCCGGACGACGGAGACCTGGCCGGAGACGAGCGAGACACCGAGCAGTAAGTGAGCGACTCTGACTGAATCAACATGCGCATTTGCTCTGCGTAGTGAAACAATCAATGCTGTCGCGATTTGCATGCCGTGGCGATGCACAAGAACATCGAGTTCGATGAGGAACACACGGTCACCCCACGATCTCATCGGCGTCGGCACGATGCGCTGCGAGCGTTGGATGCTGGTGACGGGTCTGGCGATCGCGATCGTAGTGATGTGCGTCGGCCTCGGCGCCGTGCAGTTGGTCCGAGGACGCATCGATCAGGCCTTAGGTCTCGCATTCCCTGCAACTGCCGCAGGCTGCTTTGCAGCAGTGAACCTCATCTCGCGACCGCATACGCAGAGGCTTGACCGGCTACGTCGCGGCTCTTGCCCCCAGTGTGGATACGACGTCCGCAAGACGCCGGATCAATGTCCGGAATGTGGGTACGTCATGGGCGAAGTCGACAAGTCGCTCGCAATTCACGCTCTGCTGGCCTCGCCGCCAGCGGAGAAGCCCGCGAGATCAAGAGATGCAACACGCGAGCACGTTGCGACGGTCGACGATCGCGAGTCGGTACGAGAACTCGCGTCGAGCTTCAAGCTCGACTTTCAGCCGTCCTCACGCGAGGGAGTGGAAGCCAATGACGCCGGCGATTCCACGAGCAGATCTAGCACAAAAGAGAATCGTCTCGACTGAGCGAGTGAAGCAGACAGTCTTGATCGGCTCGCCTGTTTGTCGACTCGCCGACTAGCCCTCAAGTTAACAAGGGCGAGCGACGCCGGTTGCCCGGTGGGTCGCTCGCCCTTCCCTTGGGTCTCCTCCGATGCTCGCACACGCACGAACCGGAGATGTGTTATAGGGAACAGATCGCGATTACTGGGCGACACGCTTCGCGCCGAACTTGCGGCGGGCGCGGGCGGCGATCCAGATGGCGGCCGGGGCGGCGAAGACCGCGGCGGGGAGCGGCACGACGGCCGTCTCGACGCCGATATTGCCGACCTTGCCTTCGATGAAGCTGGTGCCCTGGCCGCCGCCGTAGGCGCTCACCAGGCCGTCGACTTCGACCTTCACGTTCTTCCAGCCGGCGGGCAGGACGATCTCGCCGAGGCCCTTGAACTCGCCGTCGCCGTCGTTGGCGGGGAGGGTGTTGAAGCTCAGGTTCTGCGAGAGCATCGACATGGTGTCGAGGTTGGTCACGCGGACCTGGCCCGAGCCGTCGGCGTTGCCCGTGCCGAGGATGCTGTAGTCGCCGAGCAGGCCAGCACTGATGCGGCTGAAGACGTGGTTGGGCTTGGCATTCAGGATGACCGAGACGGTGTCGCCCGCCTGCTGGTCGGACAAGTTCGAGCCCTCGGCCTTGAAGCCAGTCGGGAAGAACGAGAAGCCGTTCGGCAGGCCGACGCCGTCGCCCCAGTAGCCGTTGACGCTCTGGCCGGAACTGTAGTTGAACGTGGGCTGGCTGCCCGCGGGGGTCGACCAGTCGACGGGCGAAGCGAACGCCGAGGAACTGACGACAGCCACAGCGGCAACACTAAGGATCGAGGTACGGAAGCTCATGTGCGGTTTCTCCAAGGGTCGCCGTCCGCTCATCGAAGTGGCCGTCTACAGGTGCGGCCGTGGTCGTCGATGTCGAACTTGCGTGGATCAACCATGCCACTCACCCGGGCCCGAGGTCGCAGTTTCAAGGCGATTTCAGCACTGAAAATCGCGGCGAGGCGCGCGATGCACCAGCCGTGAGGAGAACACGATGCGTACCGTTTATCCGGCTCCGAGAAAGTCGCTACGGGGCGACTGGCGCGGTCCCCGTCGGCGCACCGTCAATGTCTACCGGGCTGAGGAATACCTCTGCCTCGACGCGCGATATCCACTTCCCATCGGCGTCGCGGCGTGCGTCTTCGTTATAGACGGAACCGATCCGCACCCACCCCGCTTTGTCGATCGCCTCCCGCGGCACGATCGAACTGGCCGACGCGTTGTAGCTGCCGGTCTCGCGCTCGTAGACCATCAGCACGCCGGGCTCGGGGGTCTCGATCTGCTTGATGCCCCACGGCACGCTCTGCTTCGCGTTCTGCTCATCGACGTCGAGCGTGTAGAACATGCCGGGCAGCGACGTCATGAGGCGCGGATACCTCGCGCGATCGACGCGATCGTGCACCCACGCGGCCGTCCGCTCAGCCAGCAACTGCTGGCCCAGCACGCGGATCGGATAGATCCGCCAGAGCCCGTGAATCGGAATGACCGCGAGACACCCGGCAACAACCCACACCGCGGGCCAGCGGATACGGAACGCGTCGATCAGCCAGTTCGCCCCCGCCAGCGCGAGCAGCGCAAAGAACGGTCCGACCGTCACGAGATAACGCGCCATCCCCGCGCTGGCCATCGCGAGTGCGATCCAGAGCAGCGTGTGCGCGACGAGCATGCCCCACGCGAGCCCGGGCACGATCATCGCACACCGGGCCGCGTGATCGCGCGGCCAGCTTTGGATCGCCTCACGCCACCGCACGATCGCCCACGCGCCAACGAACACCAGCGGCGTCGCGACCGGCCCGACGATCACCGGCAGGTTTCCGAGGAACGTCGTAGCGCGATAGAAGACGCTCGTGCCCTTCCCGTACGCACTCTCCGGACTGAACGGCCAATTCACCGCGAGCCACTTCCACCACGGGTACGCGTCGGGCGAGCCGTACTGCCGCCAGCCGAAGTAGCTCCACGCGGCCAGCCCTAGCGGCAGCAACAGCATCGAGAGCCAGCGCCGGTGCAGCAGCACCGCGACGAACGCGACGAACAGAAAACCAAATCCCTCCGGCCGAGCCAGCGGCGCGATCGACGCCAGCAGCGCGAGCAGCCAGAACTGCTTCCGCATGTACGCCCAGAACATGCCGAGCAGCACGAGCGCGAACGTCAGCTCGGTCAGCTCGCTGCACGAATGCATGAAGAAGAGCGGCTGAAACACGAGCAGCGGCACGACGAGTTCAGCACGCTTCAATTCGAGTCGGACAGCACACCGCCACGTCAGCAGTGCGATCAACACCGCCAACGCGAGCGACGTCAGCCGAACGCCCATCAAACCGAACGCGTGAGCGGGCAACATGTAGAGCCACACGCAGAGCGGCCTCGCCCAGATGTCGATGCGATAGGACGGGTTGTCCCACGCGAAGCGGCGCTTGAGGAAGTGGCTGATGCCGTCCGCTTCGATGAATCCGCCGCTCGAGTAAGCACACCACACCGAAAGTCCGCCGAAAAGCGCCAACACTGCGACGATGAACGGCCAGCCTTTGAATGTCGATGCGCTGTCATTCGGACTCGAAGCAGGCGGTGCAGATGCTGGTGGGGTCAAGACTTCGGTCACAGGACGGCAGATCATGAATCATCGACGCGACGATGTCACGTTGCGCTGTATCAGGGCGCGGGACCACGGCGCGTTGCAGGGTGCAAGCACGCATCGGTAGATTCCCGCCATGCCCTCTCTCGACGCCCGCGCCGTCCTCAAGCACAGCCTCGCCGCCTCGCAGCGGATGATCGCGATGTTTACCGCCGACCTCTCGCCGGCCGACATGCTGCATCGGCCCTGCCCAGGCGCAAACTGTGCGGCGTGGATCGTCGGGCACCTCATCCTGACCGAGCGCATGCTGCACCGCGCGATCGGCGTGACCTCGCCCGCGCTCCCCGAAGGTTTCGAGGCGAAGTTCGCCCGCGACGAGGTCGCGCCGAAGCTCGCCGATTACGGCGATGTCTCGTCGCTCCCGAAGCTGTTCGACGAGCACCGCGCGATGAGCATCGCCGCGATCGATTCGCTCAGCGACGATACGCTCGCGGCTCCGCTGGAGAAGCCGCATCCGATGTTCAAGCAGGCCTTCGAACGGGTGAATTTCCTCGCCGCTCATGTGGCGATGCACGCGGGACAGATCAGTTCGATCCGGCGCTCGCTGGGTCGCCCGGCGTTGATCTGATCGCGGGACACCACACCTTGCTTCGCAGCAGCACGCCGAGCGGTTACGCTGCGCGGCAACGGTTCGATTTGGCACGAGTGACACGACCTCTTTCCATCGTCATCACCGGCGCCCCCGGCTCGGGCAAGACGACGCTCACGCGCGCGATCGTCGAGCGGCTGCCCGATCGCCTTGCCCTCGTCCCCGAAGCGGCAACACAGTATTACCGCCGGCTCGGGAAGCGGTGGGATCAGCTCGACCTCGACAACCGCCGAGTCGCTCAGCGCGGCATCTATCAGCTACAGGTGGAGCAAGAGTCCCGGATCGCCCGCGAGCACGCCGGCAAGGCGCTGCTCCTCGACCGCGGCACGATCGACGGCAGCGCGTATTGGCCTGACGGACCTGACGCATACTGGTGCGACCTCGGCGTCTCGCGCGACGACGAACTCGCCCGATACGACCGCGTGATCGTCCTGCAGACGGCCGCCCATCTCGGCATCTACGACGGCGACGCCAGCAACAACGTCCGCTTCGAAGACTCCGCCGGCGCGATCGCGAATGAAAAGCTGCTGACCTCGCTCTGGAGCGATCACGCCGACCTCGTCATCATCCCCGCGATGATCAACCTGCACGACAAGCTCGACGCCGCCCTGTCGGCGGTCGAGACAGCACTGGACCGAGCCAGCCGATGAACGACGCACCGACCGACATCACTCCCACCAGCCCGTCGAGCATGGCCAGCCCGCGCGTGCTCATCTTTGTCGTGCTGTACGAGTCGGCCCAGCAGATCGAGCGGACGCTCACGCGCATCCCGCGCGAACTGCTCGATTCGCCCGAGGTCGACCTGCTCGTCATCGACGACTCAAGCCCCGACGACTCGGCCGACCGCGCGCTCGCCTGGGCCCGCGCGAACGGCGTCGCCAAGCTCACCGTCCTGCGAAACCCCGTCAACCTCGGCTACGGCGGGAACCAGAAGCTGGGGTACCGCATCGCCGTCGATCAAGGTTACGGCCTCGTCATCCTGCTACACGGCGACGGTCAGTACGCGCCCGAGCTTCTGCCCCAATTCATCGACACGTGGCGCGCGAGCAACGCCGACGTCATCCTCGGCTCGCGGATGATGAACGTCGCCGACGCGCGCAAGGGCGGCATGCCCGCATACAAGCGAATCGGCAATCGCTTCCTCACCGCGCTTCAGAACAAGCTGACCGGCCAGCAGATCAGCGAGTATCACACCGGCTATCGCGCCTACTCCACCGCGTTTCTGCGCTCGGTGCCGTTCGAGGCGAACACCTCCGACTTCCACTTCGACACCGAGATCCTCCTGCAGGCATTCCACGTCGGCGCACGCGTGCAGCAGTTCGCCATCCCGACTCACTATGGCGACGAGATCTGCCACGTCGACGGCAAGTCGTACGGCATCAACGTGCTGCTCGCAACGGCGCGGTATCGGCTTCACCAGATGGGCATGCTCTGCTCGCTGAAGTTCCGAAACCTCTCGCCACTGCGGTACCGCGATAAGACGCAGACGCTCTACAGTTCGCACCGCATCGCGATCGAACAGGTGAAGAAGCTCGGCGGCGAGGTGAAGCGCGTCCTCGACGTCGGCTGCGGGCCGGGCTTCGTGGCGCGAGAGCTGGAACGCGCCGGCTATCACGTGACCGGAGTCGATGCCGAGCAACCGCTGCCGGAGATGATGAGCGAGTTCCACAAGCTCGACCTCGATGCGGGCGGACTTCCGGTGGACGCGTTCGACTACGACGCCGTGCTGATGCTCGACGTGATCGAGCACCTCGCCGAGCCCGAGGCGTTCCTCGTCTCGCTGCGCAATCGAAGTCGCGCGAGCGCCGCGGTGCGAAAGCCGCCCGCGCTGGTGCTGACGACGCCGAACATCGCGTTCGCTGCGATGCGGCTCAATCTTCTGCTCGGGCGGTTCAACTACGCGGAGCGCGGCATCCTCGACATCACCCACAAGCGGCTCTTCACCAAGCACGCCCTGCGGCGTGCGCTCGTCGAGTCGGGTTACCAGGTGCAATCGCTCACCGGGATCGGCCCGCCGTTCGAGACGGTCATGGGTGGACGGAAGTTCGGACGATTCCTCGGCTGGATGACGAATCTACTGGCGCGAGTCTGGCCGTCGATGTTCGCGTTCCAGTTCCTCGTCGTCGCGCGGCCGACACCGGGCACGCGGCAGCTCCTTGCGCAAAGCCAGAGCTATCAGCGCGGCCGGGTCGTGGCGGAGACGTTCGTCGATGGCATCGCCGTCCGTTCGGGTGACGAGGCGTCGTCCGTCGGCAGCTCGACGTGAAACGCGATGCCGCCAAGCGGGTGAGCAATCGGCTGGCTAAGCGGTACAAAACTCGCGTTCGCCAACTCGTCGAGCGATCGAACCGCCCGTCCGCAGACCACCCACAGCGACCGCGTTCCGGCCGGCGAAGACGCGAGGAGGCGTTCGACATCTTCTCGCGTTGCACGGCGATCAAGCCGCAGCGTTGCGCGAGGCGCAACGCCTCGCTCGTGGAGCAGGTGAATCGCGATCGCATCGATGAGCCAGAACGGTTCCGACGGGCCCACGAAGAGGATCGGCTCGCCCGGCTTCATGCGCGCGGCTGCCGGTCGCGTCACTTCGTCGAACGGCGCTTGGATCGCGCGTGGCGTGGTCACGGAAAACACCATGACCCCCACGATCATCACGGGCCCTGCGATAAGCGCGAGCCGACGACTCACCACCGCCATGCACAAGATCAGTAGTGGCGGCAGCGCCATCGAAGCAGCCGAAGGATATCGAAGCAACTGCAGGTGACCCGTGCCGCGGGCGGCATCCAGCGCCAGCAGAGAGCCGACCACGCAGGTGCCCACGATCCACCACGGCAGCAGACGTGGTGCACGACGCAGCCAGATGAGCGGCAGCGCGTAGACGACGAGCGACAGCACCGATAGCGGCTCCTGCCCGACGTGGCGATCGACCAGCAGTTGGAACGGCATTGCCAGCGCGTGGCTCAGCGATCGCTGCCAGAGGCTGATGCCGTCCCGCTTCAAGAAGTCGTCGCCTGCGCCGAGTTCGCCTAGCTGTTTCACTGCGAACGGCATCCAGATGATCGCATAGATGGCAGCACCGACGGTGATCGCGATCAGCCCCGCCGCCAGCGCTCGTCCGCGAAAGCGAATGAGTAGATAGCCACCGATTGCGACGCACGAGCCGAAGGCGAAGTAGTGAGTCAGCAGCAATACGAGCGGCATTGCACCGAGGGCAATGCCGCGTCGGACTGTCGGGCCGAGCACTTCGACGCGGGACATTTGCCACAGCGTGATTGCGGTGAGGGCGATGAGCATTGAGTAGCTCCGCACCTCCTGCGCGAGATCGATCTGCACGGGCGCGAACGCGAGCAGCAGCATTGCGATCGCCGCGAGCCAGCGATCGAAGCAAAGGCGGATGGCGGCGAAGCCGAATCCGATCGCGACGAGGCCCCACAGTTCAGAATAGATCTGGGCCGCCACATCGCCTCCGCCGGCGATTTCTCGCCAGATGCGTAGCGTCAGCACGTAGAGCGGCGGATGCAGCGTGGCGGGCCCGTTCATGCCGGTCCACACTTTGTAGAACGGCGGCGCCCCCTCGAGCGAGGTCGAGTCGATGGTGACGGGGTGCACGATCTCCCGGTCTCCCGGGTCCATCGGCGAGCCGCGGCCCGTGCTCAACGTCATGTGCCACAACTCGTCCAGCGTAAGCGACGAGCCGATGCGCGAGTCGATCGGCATGAACGGAAGCGGGGCGAGCCGTGCCGCACCAGCGACGACCAGCACAGCGACCAGCAGGACGACGTCGACGAGCCGCCAGTGATGCGACGGCGTTGCTGCAGGCGATTCCGTCACGCGGCTACCTCCATGTCTGCACGGCCACGGAACGAGCAACGACTCAAACGCCCGCCGTCGCGGGCTTCTGCCCGACGACCGTGGCGGGCTTCTTCGAGTCGGTCTTGCCGTACGTGCGGGCACGCGGCGGGACGAGGCTCTTGTCGACCTCCTGGTACTCGATCTTCGCACTGTCGGTCGCGGCGTCGTACCGCGCGAGGGACGTCTTGAGGAAGTTCGCGTCGTCGCGCTCCGGGAAGTCGGGCTTGAAGTGCGCACCGCGACTCTCGTCGCGCAGGCGGGCGCACCTCAGCATCGCCTCGGCGTACTTGATCATGTCGCCGAGCGCACGCGTGAACGACAGGTTCTGGTTCGTCCACATGCCCGTGTCGCTCAGCTTCACTCGCTTGTAGCGCTGCTTCCACTCCTCGCACTTGGCGATCGTGGCGTCGAGCTTGTCGTTGTAGCGGACGACCGTGCAGTTGGCGGTCATCTCCTTGCCCATCTCGGTCCAGAGCGCGTACGGGTTCTCCGTGCCGCTGCTTTTGATGAGGTTGTCCATCTTCGCCTTCTCTTGGGCGACGTAGCCGGCGTACGTGTCTTCGGGAACATCGGCCGCGCTCACCTGCGAGGCGTCCGCGACGTAGTTCTTGATGCCGGTGCCGCCGAAGAGGCCTTCGAAGATGCAGCTCAGCAGCGAATTCGCACCGAGGCGGTTCGCGCCGTGGAACTGGAAGCTGGCCTCGCCCATCACGTAGAGGCCCGGGATGGTCGTCATGAAGTTGTTCGGCGCGCCGACCTTCAGGCCGCCCGACTTCTCGTCCTTCGTAAAGCCCGCCCACAGGCCGCCCATGCTGTAGTGTACGGCGGGGAAGATCTTCATCGGCTCTTCGAGCGGGTCGGTGCCGACGAACTTCTCGTAAATCTCAAGAATGCCTTCGAGCTTGCCGAGCACCTTCTCGCGGCCGATCTCCTTCACCTTGTCGCGGAGATCCAGATACACCATGTTCCCGCCGCCGACGCCGTAGCCGTCGAGGCAGACCTGGAAGATCTCACGCGTCGCGATGTCGCGCGGGACGAGGTTGCCGTACTTCGGATACTTCTCTTCCAAGAAGTACCAGCGCTCGGCCTCGGGGATCTGGTTCGGGCTGCGCGGGTCCTGCTGCTTCTTCGGCACCCACACGCGGCCGCCCTCACCGCGGGCGGACTCACTGATGAGTCGACACTTGTCCTCGCCGGGGATGGCGGTCGGGTGCACCTGGATCATCTCCGGGTTGCCGAGCGGCGCGCCGGCCTGATACGCGCGGCAGATCGCGCCGCCGGTGCAGATGACCGACAACGTGCTCTTGCCGAAGATGAGCCCGTTGCCGCCCGTCGCGAGGACGACGGCGTCGGCGCGGAAGCTCTTGATCTCCATCGTCCGCATGTCCTGAGCGACGATGCCGACGCAGTTCCCGTTGTGCATGACGGGCCAGAGGAACTCCCAGAACTCGTGCTTCTTGATCTTCCCTTCCGACTCCCATCGGCGTGTCTGCTCGTCGAGGGCGTAAAGCAGCTGCTGGCCCGTCGTGGCACCGGCGAAGAAGGTGCGCTTGAAGAGCGAGCCGCCGAACAGGCGAAGGTCGCGCTGCCCTTCGGGCGTGCGATTGAACGGGACGCCCATGCGGTCGAGCAGGTCGATGATCTTTGGGGCCCAGTTGGCCATCTCGAGCACCGGCGGCTGGTCGGCGAGGAAGTCGCCGCCGAGGACTGTCTCGTCGAAGTGCATCCATTCGGAATAGCCCTGCTGGCGAGCGATGTCGTTACAGGCGTTGATACCGCCCTGTGCGCAGACGCTGTGCGACCGCTTCACCGGCACCATGCTAAGCAGGTCGACCGGGACGCCTTCTTCCGCGAGCTTGATGGAACAGGCCAGTCCTGCCAGACCGCCGCCGACCACGATGACACGCTTGCTGATCTTCGCCATGGCCGAAGAGTCTATTCGCAGAACGCCCGGGGACAATCTTTCGAGGGAATTGGAAGGTGCGGCATGTTGCGCCCCAGGTTATCTGGGCATCGCACAGATGCCTCCTCATCCGCCCCGCTTCTTCCGCATGATCACGAGGTGGTGGTTGAGGTGCTTCACGTACTTCTCCACCAGTTCCGCCAGCGTCAGCTTGCCCGCTTCATTGTGAATGCCAACCTTCGTGTACGCCTCCGCCGGAAGACGCCTCGCGATACGAACGAAGGCCTTGCGGTTCAGTTCGAACAGCGTCAATAACTCGTCCACAGGATGGCCGTCGCTATAGGTGGCCTCGGTGCCGCTCGTTTCGTCGTAGCCGATCAGGAGCGGCGGCTTCTTCTCATAGGCGATGCGGAGCATGCGGTCGATGCCGATCGCGTCCGAGTGGGCGAGGTGCCACACGTTTTGCCGGAGCGTCCACGACCCGTCCGGCGGGCGACGATCGAGTTGCTCGGCCGTCAGTCCTGTCACGACCTCGCGCAGCAGTGTCGGTCCGTTCGCGAACGCTTCGATGGCTTGGTCTACCGTCATTTCGAGTTTCTCCTTGTCACGGCCACGATCTCTCGTCAGCATCGTAGGCACTTTCACCGGAGTCGCGAGAGATGCATCAAGGCCGATCTGTGATCGTAATCGCCGCCGCCACGGCCCTTCTGGCGAGCCGTTCCCGTGCAGAGCCTTTCAACTTCAACATCGTCCCAACCGAGAGCAACCTCGCCATCACCATCAGCGCGCCGATCGGCTTCCAGACGGCGACCGACACGCAGAACTCCACCGTCACCGGGGCCCTCACCGCCGACCTCGGACTGCCCGCGTACAGCTTCAAGACCGCACAACTCACCACGCTGGACGCATCGCTCCGATCGCCGATCACGTGGAACCTGCGGACGTTCGTCGGCTCGATGACGATCACGGGCACGAACGTCGCCTTCGGCATCCCGGGCACGAACGGCACTGGCGTGCCCGGACCAGCCGTGCCTGTCGCGCTCAACGGCACGTTCACGCAGACCGGAAATCTCCTCGCCCCGCGCGGCCAACTCGTCTACTCCGGCACGGGGCTTCTCTCTGGCATCAGCGGCAACGACGACCTGTCGCTCGAACCCCCGCTCGCGGGCGACTTCGCCGGCACGATTTCGCAGACCGGCTCGACGATTCGCGTCAGCGTGCCGATCGACGTGACGCAGACCGACAACTTCCAGAACGGATCGCTCACCGTCCCCGTGACGACCCGCTTCGCCGGAACGATCGTCGCAACGGCGACGACCTACGCGACAGGGTGGAAGGTGGACGCGAATGGCGACTTCTCTTCCGCCTCTAGCTGGAGCGGCGGCACTCCCGACGCATCGACGCTTCACACCGCCGTTTTCGGACCCGTCAACACTTCGCCGCGGCTCATCACCACAAGCAGTGCCAGCGTGCGCGGCATCATCTTCGACTCGCCGCAGCCGTACTCGGTGTTTCCCACGCCGACCAGCGTAGTCACGCTGACCATTCAAGACCGCATCGTCGCACGCGGCGGCGCGGCCCATCGCATCGCCGCTCGAACCACCTCAACCCAACCCCTGACGATCGATGTTGACGCCGGCACCTCACTTCAACTCGAAAGCCACGACAACGGCTCGGCCGCGATCACCAAGGTCGGCGCAGGACTGGTCACGTTCGGACGGATCACCCAAGCGGGTCAACTCAGTATCACTGCAGGCAAGGTTCTGTTGGCCGCGCCATCGACGACGCCGTCGGCTTCGAAGGTGACTTCGCTCGCGATCGCTGCCGGGACGACGCTCGACCTTGGCGATGAAGCGCTCGTCGTAACGTCGACCACCGAAGCGACGATCAGAGGTCTGCTGAACGCTGGCGCGATCGTGACGTCCTCCACGGCGGCCGGTGCCAGCGTCGGCTACAAGAGCGGCTTCACGGGCACGTTTTACGGACAGGCGACGGCTGAGTCGTACATCAACATTCTGACCACGCGCCGCGGCGATGCCACGCTCGATCGCACCGTCAACTTCGACGACCTGCTCGCCCTTGCCGCGCGATACAACTCACCCGGCAATTGGTCTCAGGGCGACTTCAACTACGACGGCACCTGTAACTTCGACGACCTGCTCATCCTCGCCGCGAACTACAATCAGTCGCTCTCGGCGGGCGATTGGGCGATGGCGCAGGCGAGCGTGCCGGAGCCGGTTTCAGCAGTGTTCGTCGGCGGCATTGCGGTCGGACTACTAAAGCGAATGCGTCGCAATTGAAGGGAGGGCGAGGCTCCCGCCGAACCACGCGGATGCGCGACTAGAACGCGCTTGTATCGCGCATCCGCGTGGCTCGGCGGGAGCCTCGCCCTCCCAATCAGCCGTCATGCCTCACACCGCGTCACCGCCGGCATCAGACACGCCGAGTCATCGCAGGCCTGATAGCTCACGCTCAGTTCCACCTTCTCGTCGGGCAGGTCTTCGCGAAAACGGACGCTGATCTCGATCTCGCCGTCGTAGCCGCGCACGGGCGGACCGTACGCAAGTTCGAGCAGTTTGCTCGGCGGGTACTCGATCGATTCGACCGCATCGGCACACTCCAGCGCGACGCGGACGCGCGTGGGCGTGAGCCCGAGCTTCTCGTCGAGGTTCGTGTCGTAGAGGTGGAAGCCCGGCTTGATGCGGACGATCACGCGAATTCGCCGTGTGCCGATGCGTTCGCCGGAGCACGACACGACCGAGTGAGGTGAAGGCCCGTCCAGCGCCGCTGCGCCGAGGCCGACGATGTCGGCCGCGCCGCTGGCGTAGGCGTCGCCCTGCTGGTTCACGAGCAGCGCCGCCTCGAGCAGCGCACTCGTCGAGCCGGCCTGTTCGTGAAGCAGCGATGCGAATGCTTCGATCGTCTGTCGCGCAGCATCGACTCGGCCTGCGCGAAGGAGTGCAACCGCGGCCAACGCGTTCCCCGCCGGCAGAGGCGAATCGGTAGCCGTCTTCTGGCGGACGATCAACTCGTGGGATGCGCTGCTGGTGAAGAAGAACCCGCCGCGGTCCGCGTCGCCGAACCGGCGCTGGAGTTGATCGAGCACGTTGTCCGCCTCCTGCTTCCATCGGCGATCGCCCGTCGCGACTGAGAGTTCCTGCAGCGCAACGGCGAGTGACGCAGAGTCGTCGAGGTACGCCTCGTGTGGCGCAGGCAAGCCGTCACGCGTCGTGCGGACGAGCGAGCCGTCGCCGCGACGATGGCGCGTGAGCAGGTAATCCGCCGCCTTCGCAGCCGCGTCGCGATAGCGCGGCTCCGCGAGTTCCACGCTGCACGTCGCCAGCGCCTCGATCATCAGCCCGTTCCAGCTCGTGATGATCTTCGTGTCCAGCATTGGCTGTTCACGCTTCATCCGCGAGATCAGCAATCTGCCTCGCAGTGTTGCGATGGCCGGATCATCCTCGCGCGCCACATGGTCGGCCGACAGGAACAGCACGTTCGCGTCGGGAACTCCGGAGCCGTGATGCGGATCGGCGAAGTTGAATCCTTCGTCTAGGCCGTAGATCGCATTGAACGTCTTCGCGTCTTCCTCGCCGAGCACTTCTGCGACCTGCTCGGGCGTCCACAGATAATTGAGCCCTTCGCGGGCGTTCACCTCGGCATCGAGCGCGGTGAAGAACGCGCCGTTGTTCGGGTCGCACAGGTCGCGCAGCACGGCATCGCAGATGCCCCGCGCCACGGATGCGAATCGCGGCTCGTTCAGCACGCGAGCCGCCCGGGCGTAGATCGGGGCGAGCATCGCCTGGTCGTACAACATGATCTCGAAGTGCGGCACGAGCCACTTCGCATCCGTGCTGTAGCGGTGAAACGCGCCGCCCAGGTGATCGCGGATGCCGCCGTTCGCCATCGCGGTGAGCGTGTGCCGGAGCATCGGCTCGACGCGGGCGCGGTCGGCGTCGCCCTCAGGCTTCGACTCGATCCACGTCAGGAGCAATCGCAGCAACGTCTGTCGCGGGAACTTCGGCGCCCGGCCGAACCCGCCGTGGCGCGGCTCGTAGTCCTCGCACGCCCGCAGCACCAGCTTGTCGATCTGTTCGTCCTTCGGAATCGGGCCGCGCTCAGCACGCTCGGCGGCGTACTGCTTCAGCGCCTTCGCCACCGAGTCGGCCTGCTGTTCGATCTCAGCGCGGCGGTTCTTCCACGCGTCGCCGATTGCCTCGATGAGCCGCGGAAAGCCGGGCCGGTTGTACGCATCTTCGGGCGGGAAGTACGTCCCCGCATAGAACGGCCTGCCGTCGGGCGTCATCCACACGCTCATCGGCCAGCCGCCCTGATGCGAGAGCATCTGCGTCGCGGTCATGTAGAGCTGATCGACGTCGGGCCGCTCCTCGCGATCGACCTTGATGCTGACGACGTGCTCGTTCATGACGGCCGCGATGGCGTCCACCTCGAAGCATTGCCGCTCCATCACGTGGCACCAGTAGCACGTGCTGTAGCCGACGCTGAGGAAGATCGGCTTGTCTTCCGCTTTCGCGCGTTCGAAAGCCTCCGCGCACCACGCGTACCACGCGACCGGGTTGTGCGCGTGTTGCAGCAGGTAAGGCGACGTCTCGGAGGCGAGTCGATTGGCGGTACGGTTACTTGGTCGACCTTGCTGCATAACTCAACTCTAGGCACTTCGGCCGCACTTGCTCGATTCGTGAGTTCAAACAATCATGTCGCCATGCGCGTCACAGTTCTCTACGGCGGTCCGAGCAGCGAACGCGAAGTCTCCCTCGTGAGCGGAAAGGCCGTCGCCGACGGGCTTCGGCAGGCCGGGCACGAGGTGTTCGAGTCGGACGTCTCCCCGACCGACCTATCCGGACTAGACAAGCCCTGCGATGTCGTCTTCCCCGTTCTGCACGGCGCGTTCGGCGAGGACGGACAGTTGCAAGCGATTCTCGAATCGCGCGGAATCCCGTTCGTCGGCTCGGGCTCGGAAGCGTCGAAAGTCGCCATCGACAAGGTCGCGACGAAGCGCGTGTGGATGATGAACGGCCTGCAGACGCCCGCGTTTCACCTCGCCACGCGCGAGGACCCCTCGCTCGGCAACATGCACGCCCCGTGCGTCGTGAAGAGCCTGCGCGGCGGGAGCAGCATCGGCGTGCACGTGATCCCCGACGTGGACGACGACGCCGCATCGAAGGTCGTCCGCGAGATAGTCGCCGCCGAGGGCGAGGCGATGATCGAGCAGTTCATCCGCGGCACCGAGATCACCGTCGGCATCTTGGAAGAGCGTGCGCTGCCGCCCATCCGCATCGTCTACGAGAAGGGCTTCTTCGATTTCAAAGCCAAGTACAGCCCCACCGGTGGCGCGAAGCACGACTTCGAGACCGGCCTCGCGCCGGCCCTCGTCGAGCAGATACAGCGGGCCGTCGAGGAAGCCCACGCTGCGATCGGCTGTCGTGATCTCTCGCGAACCGACGTGCTGATCGACCGCGCGACGAGCCAGTTCTACCTCATCGAGATCAACACCCTCCCCGGCTTCACGCCGCGAAGCCTGCTTCCCGAGGCCGCCGCGAAGACGGGGATTGCGTTTCCGCAGCTGGTCGATCGGCTCGTTCGCCGGGCAGCAGCCCGCTCTGCGCGGTGACTCCGCCCTGATCGGCCGACATGCCGCGCGTCCGATAGCGGTGCCCTTCGGCGGGCACAGTGTTGGGATTGCGTTTCACGCACAAAGATTCTGATTAAGTCGCGCCTCCGCTCACCCGAAAAGTAGAGTGCCGACTTGATGGCTGCGCCGCGCGTCATCGCGTCTCGCTTCGTGCGAGTCCAACGACGACCGGCCGGACGGGTTCGGCATGTGACATCAGGAGAATTGCCCGTGAGCACATCTGCCGCGCCGAACATCAAGCCTGTCGATCTGCACCCCACCGCGTCGCAGCCGACTGGCGCGTTGAACCCGAAGCTGATCGTTCCGTTCGTGAATGCCGTGCGCAACGTCTTCACGACGATGGTCCGCGTCCAGGCGAACATCGAACGCCCGCACGTGAAGCCGACGCCGAGCCCGACGTACGACGTGTCGAGCATCATCGGCTTCAGCGGCGAGATCATCGGCAGCGTCGTCGTGAGCTTCCAGCTCGCGGCGGCGAAGCGTCTCGTCGCTGCGTTCGCGCAGTGCGAGATCGAGGAGACCAGCCCCGACTTCGCCGACGCGCTTGGCGAACTCGCCAACATGATCGCCGGCGGCGCGAAGAAAGACCTCGGCGTCACCGCCAGCATCAGCACCCCCAGCGTCGTCATGGGCCCTGGCCATACCGTGGCGCGGCTTCGCGACGTCCCGTGCCTGATCGTCCCGTGCAAGACCGAGGTCGGCGACTTCGCCGTTGAGATCAGCATCAAGCAGGTGGCGAAGGTCTGAGCAGAAAGCCTGCGACCGACAGTCGCATGCGTGGAGTGCGTGAGAAGCGCGCTGAGAAGCCCGGAGAGAACGAAGACATCCTTCCGCGACATCGCGTGGAGAAAATGCCCATGAAGATCCTTCTTGTCGACGATTCCAAGACCATGCGCAACATCCAGAAGAAGGTTCTGGAACAGCTCGGCGGCGTCGAGTTCGTCGAGGCCGGCGACGGCGTCGAGGCGCTGCAAGCGTTCGCGACGCACAACCCGACGGGCGGATTCTCGTTCGTCCTCGTCGACTGGAACATGCCCAACATGGACGGCCACACCTTCGTCACCCGCGTCCGCGCGGCCGACAAGAAGACGCCGCTCATCATGTGCACCACCGAAGCCGAGAAGACCCGCGTCGTCGACGCCCTGAAGGCCGGCGTGAACAACTACGTCGTCAAGCCCTTCACGCCCGAGACGCTGCTCGAAAAGGTGAAGGCCACGCTCGCCCGAGCGGCCGGCCAGCCCGCTGCCGCAGCCGCGTAAGCGCTGCGGCGGGCACGCCAAACGAGCGTGCCCGATGGATCGCGCGAACGGTGGGAGTCGTTCGCGCGGTCGCCTGAGACAACCTGGCGAGGAGAGGTCGCTGCGTGATGTGTGTACGCCATGGCGACCGCCAAGACATTTTCCGGTGAACCCCTTCCAGGGCTGAAGCTCGTCGTCGCAGACGATCACCTCAGCGCATTCATCCTTGCGGAACCCTCGGCGCTCACGCACGCGTGGCCCGTGGAGATGCTGCGCGCGCTGCTGTCCAAGCAGGGCATCGCCGCGGACGACGCCGAACTCCAGAAGCTCGCCACCGTCTCCGGCCGACCCGCGCGGCAGGACAAGTTCGAGGTCAAACGCGGCACGCCGCCCACGCCGCCGCACCCGGCACGCGTCCAGCTCACCGCCCCGCTCGGCCAACTCGTGAAGGCTCGCGGCGTCGTCGGAACAATCGAGCCCGCCGCTGCAGGAATACCCGGCACGGACGTGTGGGGACGCCCCATCGCTCCTGCCACCAACGAACTCGCCGCGCCGCCCCTGCCGCACGGCACCGTGCTCGACGAAGACGGATCGACGATCGTCGCATCGCACCCGGGCCTCTTCGTCAACGACGAGCACGGCACGCCGGGCGTCGAACCCGCCACGCTGCTGCCCAGCAGCGTCGACAGCAATCTGGGTCGCATCGAACGCGAGCTCTCCATCGTCTGCGGTGGCAACGTCCGCAACGGCGCGCACCTGCGAACGGGACGTTCGCTCACCATTACCGGCACGCTCGAAGCGTCGACCGCACAGGCCGGGCTCGATCTCAACGTAGGACTTGGCATCGCGTGTCGCGAGCACGGCATCGCGATTGCCGGTCGAAGCGTGACGGCGAAGCACGTGCAGAACTCCCGCGTCCACGCGGGCGGCGACGTGTTCGTCGAGACGGAGATCGTCGCCAGCCAGATCGACACGCTCGGCCGACTCGTCGCCCCGCACGCCACTGTCATCGCCAGCACGCTCCGCTGCGCCCGGGGCGTGCACGTGAACCGGCTCGGCTCTGACACGGCCGTCCGCACCGTCGTCGAACTCGGGCACGACGAACGCTTCGCAAAACTCTTCGCCGAGACCTGGCCCGCGATCGAGCTGAACCGCAAGCGCGTTAAGCACGTCCGCACCGTCGTCGAACCGCTGCTGCAGAATCAGAAACATCTCACGCCGAAACAGAAGGAGAAGGCGACCGAACTCTTGTTCGATGCCGACACCCTTCAGCACGACACCGACGCGATGATCGAGAAGATTCGAACGGCGCTGACGAACGCCGTACCGCTTTTGGAAGCCGAGCTGATCGTTGAAGAAGTGATCCATGCCGGCACCGAGGTTCGATTTGCCGGCATCGCGACGACGATCCGCGCGGACATGTCGGGGCCGGTCAAACTCGTCGCGCGCGGCGTCGGGTCGCAGCGCCGCATTTACGCCCATCACAACGGCGGCGCCGGCCATCCGATCGAGACGCGGCCGCTGCCGGAGAATGCGCTGTGTCACGCACAACGGCTCCTTGCGGCGTGACCGTGCGACGCTGCCGATCCGCCGTTTTGAAAGCCGAGCGGCCGCGGCATACGCTCTTAAGCCATGCTTCACTTCGCCCTCGTCGGTTGTGGCGGCATGGCCAACTGGCACGCGGCCACCTTGCAGAAGATCGCCGACGCGAAGGTCGTCGCGCTGGTCGACACCGTTCCGTCGCACACGGCCACGTTCAAGCAGAAGTACTTCCCTGAAGCGGCGGAGTACGACAGCCTGGACAAGCTGCTCGCGGCGCCGCCCGCGAAGCTGGACGCGGTGGTGCTGGTCACGCCGCACACGCTGCACTACCCGCAGGCGAAGGCGGCCCTTTCGCACGGGCTGCACGTGCTGTGCGAGAAGCCGATGGTGACGATCAGCGAACACGCCTACGACCTGTGGCGCACGCAGAAGCAGTCGGGCAAGCAACTCGGCATCACGTTTCAGGCGCCGTACACGGCTGAGTATCAGTACCTGAAGCAACTCCGCGATCGCGGCGAATGGGGCAAGGTTCAAATCGTCCAGGGGTGGCTCGCACAGGGCTGGATGAAGGGGACGACGGGCCTGTGGCGACAGGACCCCGCGCTCTCGGGCGGCGGGCAGATGTACGACTCCGGCTCGCACGTGCTGAACGGGATGATGTGGCTGATGGACGACCCCGTCGTCGAGGTGAGCTGCTTCATCGACAACGTGACCGCACCGGTCGACATCAACGGCGTGGCGATCCTGAAGTTCCAGAACGGCGCGATGGGCTCCGTCGCGATCGGCGGGAACTCGCCGGGCTGGCACGTGCGGATCCAGATCCAGACCGACACGATGCAGTTCGTCACGGGCCCGCACGGCGGATACCTGGAGGTGACGGGCTCGCCCGCGCACAAGTACCCGCACGTGCTGACGAGCGACCACCCCGCCGCGTTCTCGCCGCACCTGAACTTCGTCAACGCCGTGCTGGGGCGAGAGGAACTGCAGACCTCGCCGCGATCGGGTGCCCTGCTCAGCGCGCTGATGGACGCGATGTACGAGAGCGCCCGCACGGGCACGACCGTAAAAGTGAAGCCGGTGCCGCGGGAGATCTGAGGCAGACATCCGTTCTTCGGTCGATCGCAAATCGCCCTTCCCATCGGTACCATTTCCCGCATGCGCACGAAGCGTTTCCCATTGATTCCGATGCACGGATGCATGCTGGCCTTGCTGCTGACCGGCTGTCACACAGGCCGCGACACCGGTGCAGCGTTGAAGCCCTCTGCGGACGACCGCGCTTATCGCAACGCCCTCGCCGGCGACAAGCAACGCACGGGCGAGTTCCGCCGTGACGGGCTGGCGAACGAACCCGTCCTCGCGAGCGGCGTCGCGCCCGCGGCAAACGCATCCGGTGGCACGCTGCAGGTCGCGCCGCCCCCGAACGCAGCGCCGCAGTACGTGCAGATGGGCGCGATCATCGCCGAGGTGAACGGAAAGCCGATCTACGCGCACACGGTGATGAAGCTGCTCGGTCCCTCGCTTCGGCCGGCCGCGCTGCAGCTCGACGAATTCCGCTTCCAGCGCCGCGCCCGCGACGAGATCGCCCGCATGCGCGACGAACTCATCCGCGACGAACAGGTCTACGCGCTCGCCGATCGCGAACTGACGAGCGAAGAGCGCCGCATCGTCGACGCCATCTGCGGCAAGCACTACGACGACCTCATCACCAAGGCGGGCGGATCGGTTGCCGTCGCCCGGCAGCAGGCCGACGAAGACGACGACGGCCGCAACTTCGAGGAGGAACTCGAGCAATATCGCCGGCAGGCCGTCGTCGGCATTCACGAAGCCCGCCACCTCGGCCCGCGCGCCAAGGCGAGCGTCGACGAGATGCGGAGCTACTACCTGCGCAACCGGGCCGACTACACGAAGCCCGCCACGTTCAAGTTCAAGGTCGTCCGCATCGACATCGAGCAGGTCGGTGGCGACGACGCAGCCCGGGCCAAGGCCGAGGACGTCCGCGCCCGCGTCCTTCGCGGCGAAGACTTCGGCGCCATCGCCGCCGAGGCGAACAGCGACCAGAAGATGCGCGACGCCAAGGGCCAGATTCCCCTTCTCGACAAGGGCACGTTCTCCGTCCGCGAGGTCGAAGCGGCCGTCTGGGCGACCGACATCGGCAAACCCACGCCCGTCGTGAAGGCGGGCAAGAGCTACTACGTCGCCGTGCCGGAAGAGAAGACCAACGAGGTCGTCCGGCCGTTCGAAGACCCCGAGTTGCAGGACTCCATCCGCCGGCAGATCGAGAAGGAGAAGCTGGTCGCGCTGCGCATGGAAAAGCAGCGTCAGGCTCAGGCGGCTGACAGCGACCAGACCCCCGCCGCCGAACAGAAGGCCCGCCTTGAGGCGGCCGTCGCGATGGCGATGCAGCTCTACTCGCAGTGGCGTGCGGAAGCGAAGAAGTGACGGCCGCCCACGTCGCCGCTCCGCCCCTCGCTCGGTTTGATTCGCTCCCCTTCGACTGTCTATCCCCATGCTCTCCTCCCTCCTCGCGATCGCACTCATGACGCAAGCCCCCTCGACCGCGCCCACGCTTCGCCAAGACCCCATCGTCGACACCTATCACGGCACGCAGATCGCCGACCCGTTCCGCTGGCTTGAAGAGCCCGAAGCTCCGGACACGCGCGCGTTCATCGATCAACAGAACGCCGTCGCCCGCGCGAAGCTCGACACCCCCATCCGCGCCGAGCTTCGCACACGGCTTGAGACGCTGGTCAACTACCCGCGGATCAGCACGCCGAGCCGGTACGGCAAAGGCAGGCTCGTCTTCTCGAAGAACACCGGGCTTCAGGCGCAGTCGGTCGTCTACGTGCAGGACGGACTGACCGGCGAGCCGCGCGTGCTGTTCGATCCGAACACGTTCAGCACCGACGGCACCGTTGCGCTCAGCAGCACCGCGATCTCCGACGACGGCTCGCTCGCCGCGTACGGCATCTCTGATGGCGGCTCCGACAACCAGACGATCAAGTTCCGCAACGTCGACACCGGCGAAGACCTCGCCGACGAGTTGAAGGACATGCGCTTCAGCGGCGTCAGCTTCCTCCCCGGCAAGAAGGCCGTCGTCTACAATAAGTACCCCGACCCGAACACCCGGCTCAACAGCACGCTCTACATCCACGTGCTCGGCAAGCCTCAGTCCGAAGACTTCAAGCTCTTCTCGCACCCCACCAATCCGGAGATCTCGCTCTACGCGGGCGTCACGCGCGACGAGAAGTGGGTGCTGATCTACGAATCCCTCGGCACCGATCCGCGGAACGGCCTGCTCCTGAGCACGCCCAACCTCCCGCGCGATTACGCGAAGCTCACCCGCGTTCTCGAGCCCGGCGTGTGCGACCTCGGCATCGTCGAGAACGACGGCGACACGCTCTACGCCATCACCGACCTCGACGCGCCGCGCAAGCGGCTCGTCGCGATCAACGCCAACTCGCCTGACCGTTCGAAGTGGAAGACGATCATCCCGCAGCACGAGTCGGACGTGATCGAAAGCGTCGAGCTGATCAACGAGAAGTTCGTCGTCACCTACAAGCGCGACGCGGCGAGCCTCATCTCCATCTACGACAAGCAAGGCACGAAGTTGAAGGACGTCCCGTTGCCCACCGTCGGCGCCGCGTGGGTGAACGGCCGGCGCGAAGACCGGAACATGTTCGTCGGGTTCACCAGCTACACCTACCCGACGACGATCTACGTCTACGACTTCGCCAGCGGCGAGCTGAAGCCCTTCTTCGAGCCGAAGGTGAACTTCGAGCCCGATCAGTACGAGACCAAGCAGGTCTTCTACACCAGCAAGGACGGCACGCGCGTGCCGATGTTCATCACGCACAAGAAGGGCATCGCCCTCGACGGCGCGAACCCGACGCTCCTCTACGGCTACGGCGGATTCAACGTCGGCATGTCGCCCGCGTTCAGTTCGCTCGGCGTCGCGTGGCTCGAACGCGGCGGCGTGTTCGCCGTCGCGTGCCTGCGCGGCGGCGACGAGTACGGCACCGCTTGGCACGAGGCGGGCATGCTCGACCGCAAGCAGAACGTCTTCGACGACTTCGCTGCCGCGGGCGAGTACCTCGTCCACGAGAAGTACACCTCGCCGAAGCACCTCGCCATCCAGGGCGGCAGCAATGGCGGCCTGCTCGTCGCTGCCACCATGCTGCAACGTCCTGACCTGTTCGGCGCGGTGGTGTGCCAGGTAGGCGTGCTCGACATGCTCCGCTATCACCGCTGGGGCACGGGCCGATTCTGGACGACTGAGTACGGCAACGCCGATCTCAGCGAGAAGGACTTCCGCACCATGCTCGCGTACAGCCCGCTGCACAACGTGAAGCCCGGTGCCCACTACCCGCCCCTCCTCGTCATGACCGGCGACGGCGACGACCGCGTCGTTCCCGCCCACTCCCTGAAGTTCGTCGCTCAACTCCTCACGACGGCGTCACCCGAGAACCAGGTACTCCTCCGCTACGAGACCCGCGCCGGCCACGGCGCCGGCAAGCCCCTCACCAAAGTCCTCGACGAGACGGCGGACGTGTATGGGTTTCTGTTCTCGACGTTGAAGTGAATGCGGGTAGCCACGAAGGCCCAAAGGCACGAAGGCCGACACGAAGAAGACAGAAGAGAAGGGATGGCCGCAGTTGAGTAGCCATCCCTTCTTTCATTATTTCTTCGTGCTTCTCTTCGAGCCTTCGCGCCTTCGTGGCTCGTCCGACCTCACGCCGCCCCGGCGAGTCGCAGCATGGCGGTCGCGCGCTTCATTCGACGGTCGTGCGTCTTCGCCTGTGCATCGGTCATCGTCGTGAACGCCGACAGCTCGGCCAGTTCCTTCTTCGCCGCCTCGACGTCGATCTTCGCGGGGTCGATCGCCTGATCGGTGAGGATCGTCAGCACGTTGTCCTTCATCTGGGCGACGCCGCCGTCGACGAAGAATCGCACGGTCGCCTTGGCGGCGGTCGTGATGAGCAGTTCGCCCGAGCCGAGCTTCATGAGCGCCGGCGCGTGGTCGGTCAGGATGCCGATCTGCCCGTCAAACGCGGGCAACACGACGCTAGTGGCCGAGTCGTCGAAGAGCTGCGTTTCCGGGGTGACGAGCGTGCACTTGAAAGCCATAGGGCGTAATAGGTTAGTCGACCGGCGACGGGTTGCAAGGGAGGGGATTCGCTGCGTCATCGCTCCTCCGCCGACGCCCCCGCCGTTTGCCAGAGCCTTCGCGATCGCAGGATCGCCAGCGCCGTCTGCCGCGCGTCCGGCCGATCGCCGTTGAGCGATTCCTCGATCACCACCATCGCCCGACGGATCAGGCTTCGGCTCGTCGCCACCACGTCGCCCGCCCGGCGATCTACCTCCTCGCGCAGCGCCCGCCTGAAGAGCGGCGACCGCTTCCAACGGCTCACCGTCTGCCGACACACGTCGAGCAGCTCCGCCACCTCCGCACCGCTCACCTGCTCCACCAGCAGCCGCACCGCCATCCGCTGCCGGTCCTTCAACTGATCGATCGCGGGCAGCTCCGGGTTGCCTTCTTCAGCGAGTTCCAGCTCCAGCGGCGCATCGCGCTTGGCCCACTCGTCCGGGATGAGGCCGCGACAGTTCAGATCCAGACGCGTCGAGTGATCCAGCTTCATCACGTCGCATTTTGACGCATAGTTCACGTTTTCAACTGATTTCTGAAGATCCGCTGGTGCATCGGCGGAACATTTTGGAACATTTTGTAGCTCCGCCGTCGCATCCCGCGCCTTCGGCGACGCACCGCGCGCCTTCGGCGACGCATCGCGCGACTCCGCAGTCGCATTTCCCGCGCGCACTGGAACACGCGATGCGCCCGCCGACGCACGCTCACTGCTCCCGCCCGCCAGCGCGACCAACTGCGACACCGCCTGCAACGAATTAGATTCCCGCATGACTGATCTCCCGAAGTGAAAGAAGCAATGCGACCCCATCGCACGACGTGCGCGACGATCGCCGACCGGCGAGTATCGACGACAACTCGAAGCGATTGCGAGGGAATCGAACGACCACGCCCGGCCACAACCCGTGGCCGGGCGGGTCGTTGCAGAGGGAGTCAAAAACGCAAGATTCGGCCCCGAAAATCAGGCCAATTTCGACGCTGCGTACGGTCACGCGATCACTTCGACGTTTGACACATCGTCGATGCCCGCGTCGCGGTCGGCCCTGTCCGATCCACCCGACGAGCCGTTGACGAGGTCGTAGGCACCGTCGGCTGAGTCGATGAAGTCGTTGCCGGGGCCGCCGTTGATGAAGTCGGTGCCGGCGTTGCCGATGATCGTGTCGTTGCCCCACCCGCCGCGGAGTTTGTCGGAGCCGGAGCCGCCGATGAGGGTGTCCTCGCTGGGGCCGCCGTCCATGAAGATGCGGCGAGCGAGCATCGACGCGTCGAGCCGGTCGGGGCCGGGCGAGCCTTCGACGATCTCGAAATCCGGTCGGACGTTGCTGGCGTTGCCGACGAAGAGGAGATCGTTTGCGACGCCATCGAACGTGACGTCGGTGTACGGATCGCCAGGCGGGTTGCCGTTGTATGCGAGCGCGAGCGTGTCGCCCGCGCCGCCGCCGCCGGAGACGTCGAGAGTGGCGGCGGGCAGCCCGAGGTAGTACGTGACGCGAACCGTGTCGTCGCCCGATCCGCCGTTCACGGTGGAAGCATTGGTGGCGACGAAGATCTCGTCATTGCCTGCGCCGCCCACGAGCAGGTTGGCGGCGGAGACCGCCGATGTGAGCCTGTCATTGCCTGCGCAGCCGAAGAGGGAATCGGTACCGGTGTCAGCGACGAGCGAGTCGTCGCCGGTGCCACCCTCTATGAGGTCGGTGCCCTCGCCGCCGCGCAGGTCGTCGTTGCCGGCGAGTCCTCGCATCGTGTCGTTGCCGCCAACGCCTTCGATCGTCTCGTTGTTCGACGAGCCGGCGATGGAGTCGGCCCCGTCGCCGCCGATGATCCACTCGACGGCGCGGAGGTCGCCGGTGGCGTTGCCGACCTCGCCATCGTTGGCGATGCCGTCGAGACTGAGGCGGAGGCCGACCATGCGCGGGTCACCGTTCGCGAGTTCCGAATAGTCGGCCTTGTCGCTGCCGCTGCCTCCGTCGACGACGTCGATTCCGTCCCCGGGGTGCAGCTGATCGTCGCCTCCCTGACCGCGAAGCGTGTCGTTGCCGGCACCGCCCTCAAGTGAATCGCGACCAGAACCGCCGACAATGAGGTCGTCACCGTCGCCGCCGATGGCGGCGTCCACGTCGAGAAATGCGGCTGTTCCACCAGTGGAAATGGTGTCGTTGCCCGCCCCACCGACGATGAAGTCCTGCCCGCCACCGCCCTGCAAGACGTCGTCGCCGGCATCGCCTTGCAGCGTGTCGTAGCCTGCCGCGGTGACGATTGTGTCGTCGCCTCCCCCGCCGTTTACGCTCGCCCGTCGCTTCGTCTCGACGCGGATCTCGTCGTTGCCGCCGAGCCCGCTCGCCTCGATGCGGTACACCCGCGTCGTCGGCGTGCTGAAGATCGTCGTGCCGTCGACGATCACGTCGACGTCGTTCGTCGAGACGTTGTAGGTGATCCGAATCACCTCGGCCGCGCTCGTGCCGGTGACGGTGAGCACTTCCGCGCCCGGCACGTTCGGGTCGGCCGCCAGCGCAGCCGCCGCGGCGAGCATCACGCGCCGATCCAGCAGCTCGGCAGCACGACAACGGGAACGGCGAAACGACAGACCGTAACCGCGCGACGCGCGGAGCGAGTTGAACATGACGGGAACCTCAGAAAGGTGAGCGACGTGCACTGCGCCGCGCATCGGCTCCGCGACCCCTGTAGTCGCTGGCCGCGCGGGCAGTTCATCGGTGAAGACGACGCGGCGATGTGGATGGTACAGAGTGGCGAAGTGACGCGGCAGGACGCCGACGCTGCGAATCCTATCGTCGTCACGCGGAGGAATCTTCTGCTGAGGTGTAGCGACTTCCGGTCCCCTCTCCCGGTATTCCGGGAGAGGGTCAGGGTGAGGGTCGAGCAGCGATGACTCGTGACGCCGCACAACGAAGAAGACGGCCCTCACCCTTCCCCTTCGACAAGCTCAGGGCAGGCTTCTCGCGGCGCGACGGGAGAGGGCGCGTGGTCAGAGCCGCGACGAGTGAGTTGCAGATCCGCAAGCGAGCCGAGGCAGCTGCCGTGCAACCAGATGCTTCGCCAAGCCCGGCATCACATAGAGAGCGTCCGTTGAAGTGGGCACGCGCCGCATCGGCTAACCCTCGCCCCCACCCTAGCCCTCCCCCGCGAGCGGGGGAGGGGACCGAACTGCGCTCTTCTTCGTGTCCGCCCTCGCGCCTTCGTGGCTCTGCAAGCGAATCAGAACGGCAGGCTCTGATCCATCCAGTCGTCGGCTCGCAGGACCTGTTTACGATTGAACCGCGCGAGATGCTCGGCCTTGCGTTGGCAGTAGCTGATGAGCTTGCTCGCGCCCATCACGCGCCAGCGGTTGCGCAGCTTGATCGCGTGGCGACGGAACAAGTCGTCCTCGGCGCTGCAGAACATCTGGGCGCAGCCGGGATCGCCCTGTCGGCCGGCGCGGCCGAAGAGCTGGCGGTCGACGCGGTTGCTGCCGTGCGGCTCGGTCGCGATCACGTGCAATCCGCCCACTTCGGCGACGCCTCGGCCGAGGATGATGTCGGTGCCGCGGCCGGCCATGTTGGTGGCGACGGTGATCTTCCCCATCTGGCCCGCCTCGGCGACGATGTTCGCTTCTTCGGCGTCCTGACGCGCGTTCAGCACGCGATGCGGGAGGCCCGCCTTGGTGAGCCGGTCGGCGATCGTCTCGCTCGCCCACACGCTGCGCGTGCCGATCAGGATCGGCGCGCCCTTCGCGTTGATCTCCTTCACGCGCTCGACGATCGCGTCCCACTTCTGGTCGGCGGTGTCGAACATTCGCGTCGGCAGGAGCTTGCGGATGCAAGGCTTGTTCGTCGGGATGCGCACGATCGGCCGGCGATAGATCTGCCACATCTCCTGCGCGCTTTCCCATGCGGTGCCGGTCATGCCGGACATGCTCGGGTACTGGCGGAAGAACTTCTGGAAGCTGATGCGGGCGAGGTTTTCCTTGTCGCTGGTGACCTTCTGTTCTTCCTTCACCTCGATCGCCTGATGCAGGCCGTGCCGCCACGAGCGGTCGGCCATGACGCGGCCGGTGAACTCGTCGACGATGACGATCTTGCCCTCGTCGGTGATGAGGTAATGTTCGTCCTTGTGGAAGCAGTAGAGCGCGGTGAGCGCCTGCTGCACGAGCTCCTCGCGCCGACGCCGGCCGGCCCAGAAGCCTTGCGTCGCGTCTTCGAGCGTGGCGATCTCGTCGAGGAAATCTTTGCCGCGCTCGGTGAGGTCGATCTGCTTCACCTGCTTGTCGATCTTGAAGTCGCGCCCCTCCTGCAGGTGGCCGGCCAGCTTGTGGGCGCGGCGGTAGCGTTCGGCATTCGGTTCGTCGTTCGGCGCGTTGCTGATGATGAGCGGCGTGACGGCCTCGTCGATGAGGAGGCTGTCGGCCTCGTCGCAGATGGCGCGGAAGAGCCCGGGCACCAGCAGCCGCGCGCGGATCGCCTGGCCGGCCATCAGGCTGACGGCGGTCTGCGTGCTGCTGCGGAGGTGGCCCATCATGATCTGGTCGCGCAGGAAGTCGGCGACGAGTTCCTTGCTCGTGCAGTAGCAGACGCCGCTGCGATAGGCCGCGACGCGATCGCCCGGCTCGGTCTCGTGCGTGACGTGCCCGACGCTGGTGCCCATGAGGTCGTAGATGGGCTTGTTCAGCTCGGCGTCGCGGGCGACGAGGTAGTCGTTCACGGTGATGACGTGCACGCACTTCCCCTGCCACGCCATCACGCTCGCAGCGAGGGCGGCGGTGAGCGTCTTACCTTCACCGGTGGCCATCTCGATGATGTTGCCGTCGTACATGCCCATCGCGCCCATGAGCTGCACGGGGTACGGGCGCTTGCCGACGGCGCGCCAGGCGGCTTCGCGGGCGAGGGCGAACGCGCGGTCCAGCTGACTGGTGTCGCGCGCGAACGTCTTCTTCTCTTCGAGTCGGCCGACGCGGGCGAGGTCGCGCAGGCGGTGGACCTCGTCGCGGAAGGCGCTGCTGCTGAGCGGATGGATCTCCTTCTCCATCGCATCGATGGCGGCGGCGCGTTGCTTGAGCCAACGCAGGACTGGCCGGCGGTTCTTGTACAGGCCGACCAGCCAGTTCACGCCGTGGTCGATGTTCTTCAGCTCGGGCGACTTCACGCGCCGGGCGTCGAACACGGTGAAGATTTCGTTGGCGACGGAGGTGGACATGGGGTTGAGTTAGTTGATAGCGGGGAACAGTTGATAGTTGATAGCCAAATGCAGCAGGTCCTCTTCAGCTATCAACTATCAACTCATTCCTGCTATCAACTCGTTCGAGTCGTCTGAATGCTCTGCCTCACCAGCCGCATGACGTGCCAGAGGATGGTGCGGTCTTCGTCGAAGCGGACGCGGACCTCGGCGCGCTGGCCGGGGAGGAAATCGCCCTTCGCGTTGTCGATCGGGATGCGGACTTCGAACTCGGGCACCAAGAGCTTCTTGCCGGATTGGTCGGACGGATCGACCTGGAACTTCCCGCCGGCCATCTGGGTGAGGAGGGGCGTGCGGACCTCGGTGGTGGCGGCGTCGCCGAGCACGACATCGCCGACGCGGTCCTGATCGACCTGCGTGGTCGGATCGCTCGCAAGGCGGATCTGCGGCGTGAAGCCGGGCTTGCCCTGGTCGCGGCGTCGCCGAACTTCGTTCACAAGCTGATAGTCGGCGTTGCTGATGAGCGTGTAGGCGATGAGCTTGCGCGTGTCGACGATCTCGGCGTAAGGCTTGCCATCCTGCTCGCCGGAGCCGCTGATCCAGCGGCCCACGAGCGACGACAATTGCGGGGCGATGACCGTGCCGTCGTTCTTGGCGCGAACGGTGAGCTGCTCGACATAGGTGTTGAGCGTGGCGAGTTCGCGCTTCGTGCCCTCGATCTGTTCTTTCAGCGAAAGCGCCTGGGCCGGATCGTCCTGCTCGGACGCCTTCATCTGGACGGTGAGGCGATCGATCTTCGCGAGCGCCTGATCGCGCTTCATGACGAGTTCGGGGTTGGAGAGGACGAACAGCACGTCGTCCTTCTTCACGAGGTCGCCGTCCTTCACCTTCACGTCGACCACCATGCCGCGGCCGTAGCCGCCGGGGAAGACGGGCTCGCGCTGGTCGGCCAGTAGAATCGCTTGACCGCGCACATCGAAGAAAGGCACGTGGAACTTGAAGACCCCGATCACGAGGAAGATGATCGCCGCCGCCGCGAGCGTGTACGACCAGCCGATCAGGCGATGGCGGTGCATCTCCGGGTCGAGCGAGAGGTACTTCACGATCTTGAAGAGCGGCACGATCAGGAACGTCGCCAGCGAACCGACGAAGAGAATCATGCCGAGGATCTTCAGCTCGGGCGGGAGCTGGTACAGCACGAAGATCATGATGGTGATGCCCACCATGATGCGGTACGGCGCGCTCGTGTAGTTGTAGAACAGCAGCCACGCCTTCGTGCGGAAGCCGTGCGGGATGGGCTGGCTCCACTTCACTCGGAAGAGGTATCGCTTGATGAGGTAAAGGCTGTACTCGCGCGAGCGGTACTGCAGGTTGGGCATCTCCAGCAGGTCGGAGAGGATGTAGTAGCCGTCGTAGCGGAGCAGCGGGTTGGCGTTGAAGACGACCGTGCTGACGGAGCTGATCAGCAGCACGTTGTACGCCATCGTGTTGAACCACGAGGCTTCGGTGGTGTCCTTCGTCCACAGCCACACCACAGCGGCGATCGCGGCGACGAACAATTCGAAGATCATGCCGCCCGCGCCGACCAGGATGCGGTGCCACTTGTTCGGGAAGCTCCACGCGCTGCTGGCGTCGACGTACGGCGCGGGGAAGAGCACGAGGAACATGACGCCCAGCTCGTGACACTCGCCGCCGAACCGGCGACACATGAAGCCGTGGCCCATTTCGTGGATGAACTTCAGGACGACGAACGCCAAGCCGAGCCACAACGCATTGACGGGGTCGGCCTTGAAGTTGACGGTCGCGGCACCTTGGTCCCACAGCTGAGGCAGGTGCGGCATGAGGAACACCACCGCGCCGATCACCGCCGCGAGCCACACGAGCCCGCCGATCGGCGAGATGACGTGGCGCATCACTGGCATCCACATCTTCAGGAACCAATCCGGGTCCCACAGCGGAATGCGTGGGAACAGGATGTTCATGAGCCGCCCCTTGGTCTTCTGGGCGACTTGCTTCTTGTGCCGGCGGAAGAGGACCGTCGCGTCGGGCGCGATGTTGGTCTCGATCAGGTTCGCGGAGTAGAGCTGCGAGAGGATCTGGATGACTTCGGGCTGCGTCGGCGCATCGTCCGCAAGCTGACCGCCGACGAGTTCCCAAGCCTCGCCGACCGAGCGATGCCCGTCGAGCAGGCCGACGAAGGCGTACGCGGCATCCGACAGCCGGTGATACTGATTGCCAGCCGGGTCGCGGACGACGTACCACCGCTCGCCGCGATAGAACTGGCGAGAGATCTGCGCGCCGACGCGGAGCTTGGGCTTCAGGTTCTGAACCCGATACCACGACTCGGAGAATGTGGGTCTTAGCTGAAGAGACATGGCGGAGAGCTAGTTGACAGTTGGATAGTTCATAGTTGATGGCGACAGAGAAGAGAGCGGAGACAGACCTTCCGGGCTATCAACTATCAACTTCCTCGCTATCAACTCCCTCACATCAGATCCACAGCCGCAGCCGCACCCAGTCGATGACCGGGCGGCACCACTGGTAGAGGAGCGAGCTGGGCTTGTCGTCGATCGCCGCCTCGCCGGCCATGCCGGGGCGCCAGCTTTCGACGAACTCGCGGTCGGACTCCTTCAGCGTGGCCGAGTCGATCGACGCGTAGACCGTGAAGACGTTCTTCCCGTTCTTGGGCTGACCGGACGGCACGACGCGCGTCACCGTGATCGGGATCGACAGGTCGGGGCGAGCGGTGAGCTTGACCTCGCCCTTGCTCTTGCCTTCGACGATGTTCTGGATGTCGCGCTCGGGCATCTCGACGTCGACGCGGAGGTTGTCCACGCGCACGTCGGCGATCTCGAACATCGCCTCGCCCTGCTGCATCTGCTTGCCGATCTTGTCGGTGAGGTCGCCGAGCGTGACCTTGCCGGCGATCGGCGCGCGGACGATGTGCTGGTCGAGCTCGTACTTGAGCTTGGCGACCTCGGCCTTCGTTTCGTTCAACTCGGCGTTCTTGCTCTTCGCCTCGGCGATGCGGGATTGCCCGTCGCGGGCGACCTCGTTCTGCAGGCGCTTCAGGTCGATCTCAATGCTCGACTGCTTCGCCAGGGCGGCATTCAACTCGTTGTCGATGCGCGTCGTCGCGAAGCGGGCGAGTTCCTGATCCTTAGCGACCTCGTCGCCGGGCTTCACTTTCACTTCGCGAAGCTCGCCGTTGATGTTGGCGCTGATGACCCGCTTGTTCTCTGGCAGCACCGCGAAGCTCATCGGCGCGCGGAGCTTGTGCACCGGGCGATACAGCACCAGGAACGACAGCAGCGCCACCACCGCAAGCACCACCACCTTGCCGAGCCAGTACTTCGGCCCGACGAGCATCTTCCACCCCTCGATCGAGCTGTGGCCGATCTTCGTGGTGATCCAGCGGTCGTTGTGGAAGCGGTCGTACAGCACCGGCCCGAGCATCTCGGCCGCGACGGCGAGACTCGTCGTCTCCTGGTCGGTCGCCTTCTTCTCGGGCGGGAACTCCAGCGTCATGACGCCGACGATCTCGCCCTGCCTTCGCAGCGGCAGCGTGAGGACGCGGTTGCCGCCCTCCATCCTGCTCAGACCCTGCGCCTCGCGCGTGACGTTAGCCGTGGTGGCCGTCTCGTCGCCGGGCGCGAACTGCACGATTTCCTGCTGGTCGACGCACTCCTCCATCACTTTCACGAGCGCGACGGACAGTTCCTGCTTCTTGTCGAACTGCTCGGTGTGGGAGAGGCCCTTCAGCTTCACCTTCGGGTGTTCGGCGCTCCAGCCCTGCACCCAGCCGACGCTGACGCGGGTTGCGCCGACGCGGGTGGCGATCTCGTTCGTGAGGTTGTTGACGCCGTTGACGAAACCCTCGGCGGTGCCGAACGCGGTGGCGTACTGCAGCACGTCCTGGTGGTTCTGCGTCATCTGCCGCATCACCTCAGTGCTGCGGCGGAGCATGTAGTAATCGAAGTAACCCGCGACCACCTGCATGATGTCGAGCCGCTGCTGCGCGCGGGCCTGATCTCGGCACCGCGTGATGACCGACGTCGCCGCCACGATCCGCCCCTCGGCGCGAAGGAGCGTCACGAGGCAGAACTGCGGCTCGACGGTGAGGTCCATGTCGTCCGACACCTGCACGATGCCGTCGCGGCCCTCGTTGATGCACTGGGCGATGATGTCGCTGAACGCCTTGAGCGCGTTCTTCTTCGCCTCTTCGTTGGACGCGTCGGGGCGGATGTGGGCGACGTTTTCGAGGCTGCCCTCGTTCTTCTCGTTCACGTGCAGCAGGAACGCCGCGGCTTCGGTGCCGGCGATGACGACCGCCTGCGTGTAGACGAGGTCGTGCAGGTACTGGCGCAGGTCGGGCGTGGGCTGGAGGAGCTTCTGCACGAGCCGCGACCGCGCGAGCATCTGTTCCTGCTCGGCCTGCTGCTGCTGCCGCTTCTCACGTTCGGGGTCGCGGGATTGGACGATGTTGGTGGACACTGGGAGCTCCCGATTGCCGATTTGCGATTTGCAATTTGCGATTGAGGACAGACCTGTGCACCGCAACCGATGCCGGGCAAGCTAAACGATTTCCGCAATCGCAAATCGGAAATCGCAAATCGAAAATGCGTTTAGTTCGCCGCCATCCCGCCGCCGGGGATCTCCACTTCCACGTCTTCGCCGGGCGGGCGGTTGTCGGGGTTGTCGATCTCGAGGCGGAAGGGCAGCGTGCCGGCCTTGGCGTCGCCGGCGGGGCTGATGAAGTTGATCTTGGCGGGGATGGACTTCGATTCGCCGACGAAGCGAAGGTTCAGCGTCTGGCCGACGCGGAGCTTGCGGACGGACTGGATGTCGCCGAGGCGAACCTCGACGTAGAGCTTGCTGGCGTCGATCACCTGGACGACGTCGCGCGACTCGTCGACGCCTTCGCCCTCCTTCGACATGATGTCGACGATGACGCCGTCGATGGGAGACTCCATGCTCATCTGCTCGACGGTGGCACGGGCAGCCTCCGCTTGCGCGGCGGCGATGTTGCCGTCGCGCTTTGCCTTGTCGATCTCGATCTTGGCGATCTCCATCCGGGCGCGGTCGGTCTCGAGTTCGATCTCCGTCGACACCTTGTTCGCGAAGCCCTTCTCGGTCTTCTGGAACGTGAGCACCGCGACGCGGTACTCCTGCTCAGCCTTCGCGACAGCCAGCGCCACGTCGGCATCCAGCTCGCGGGCCTTCAACTGAGCGACCTGTTCGGCGTCGTCGAGCTTCAGGATCAGCTCGCCCTTCTTGACGGTGTCGCCCTTCTGTTTGGCGACCGTGGCGACCACGCCGCGGACGGGGAAGCGAAGGTTGTGCGTCGCCTTCGGAACGGTGATGCCGCGAAGCGATGTCGAGGCGGCCGGGGCGTCGGCGCTCATCGACGGGGCGGCCGGCGTGGACGACTGCGCCTGCAGCCACGAAGCGCTCCCCGCCGTCGCGGCGGCCAGCGCGCCGGCGCTCGCCAACGCCCACCACCGACCCGTCCGCTTGCCACGCGCACCATTAGCGTTCTTCGCGCCGTGAATCTTCGATTGCGACATGTGCCGTTGCTCCATCGTTCTAGTAGACGTGCGCGAGAGCACGCCAAGTTTCGCCAAACCGCTCATTCTGCCCAGTCCATCGGGGTGGTCAAGACTTCCGTAAACCCTTGTCAGATTTCGTTATCGGTTGAACCAACGCCGGAACGCGACTGCCAAGACATGAGGACAGACGCCACCCAACCAATCGGCGTGCCACCGATACACAATTTATCTGCAACTTGGGCCTGGCTACCCGTAGCCGAGCCGGTCCAGGTCGTCCTCGTCCATCCCGAAATAGTGCCCCAACTCGTGGAAGAGCGTGATCCGAACCTCTTCCGCCAGCTGATCTTCTGAATCGCAGGCGTCTTCCAGATCCTCGTGGAAAATGTAGATCACGTCGGGCATTCGGCCCGTGTCGTCGATGCTCCGCTCTGTCAGCGGCACGCCCTCGTAGAGCCCGAGCAGCAGATCCTCATCTGCCAACCCGACAGACTGAAGCTGTTCCGGCGTCGGTCGATCCCGAACCTCGATGCGCACCACCTCGAACGCCTGCCGAAACTGGTCGGGCAGCGCGGCGATGGCACCCTCGACCATCTGATGAAGTTGCCGACGCGTCACGCGGACGGGCATGGCTCGATCGTAGGCCGATCACTTCTGTAGCGAACGATACCGGCCGTACGCATCCTCCATCGATCGCGTCGGCTGATACGTCTTCACCGGGAAGCTCTCGCGGACGATCTGCCGGGCGTGGGCGAGGTCCTTCACCTGGCCCTTCGCGATCGCCTGCACGAGGATGTTGCCGAGCGCGGTCGCCTCGACCGGGCCGGCCGTGACGGTCTTGCCGGTGGCGTCGGCGGTGAGCTGGTTGAGCAACTCGTTCTGCGTTCCGCCGCCCACGATGTGGATGACGTTCAGCTTTCGGCCGAGGATGTCTTCTAGGCCGTCGATCGTCTTGCGATACTCCAATGCGAGCGAATCGAGACACGCGCGGACGTACGCGCCGTCTCCCTCGATCGCCGGCTGGCCCGTCTTCAATAGATGCGCGGCGATCTTCTGCGGCATCTCGCCCGGCGAGGCGAACTCCGGCGCGTTCACGTCGATCAGCGCCGCAAGCGGCTTGGCGTCGGCGGCCATCTTCGTCAGCGTGGCGTAGTCGTACGTCCGGCCCTGCCGCTCGAACTCGCGCCGGCACTCCTGCACCAGCCACAGTCCGGCGATGTTCTTCAGGAACCGAATGCTCCCGCCGAAACCGCCCTCGTTGGTGTAATTGTACGCGTAGCTTTTGTCGGTGATGCACGGCTCGGCGAGTTCGACACCCATGAGCGACCACGTGCCGCTCGACAGGTAACACCAGTCGTTCGCGCCCGGCTGCGCGGGGACGGCAACGACGGCACTGCCGGTGTCGTGTCCGCACGGCGCGACGACGTCGATCGACTTCACGCCGCACTCGCGCATCACCTCTTCGCGAAGCCCGCCCAGCACGGTGCCGCTCGGCACGATGGGCGGGAGCAGATGCGTTGGGATGCCGAGCTTCTTCAGCAAGTCGACCGCCCAGTTCTTCGCGCGCGGGTCGTACATCTGGCTCGTCGTCGCGATGCTGAACTCAGCCCGTGCGACGCCGGTCAGCAAATAGTTGAACAGGTCCGGCATGAACAGCATCGACTTGGCGGCCGCGAGTTGGCTGCTCTTCTGCTGGCTCAGCGCGAGCATCTGGTAGAGCGTGTTCAGCTGCATGAACTGGATGCCCGTCGCATCGAAGATGGCGCGCTTGCCCGCGACGTTGAACGCGTGATCGAGCATGCCGTCGGTGCGCGAATCGCGATAGCAGACGGGGTTGCCGAGGATCTGCCCGTCGTGCCCGAGCAGGCCAAAGTCGACGCCCCACGTGTCGACGCCGATCGCCGCGACGTCGCCCTTCGCGAGTTCGCTCGCCTTGCGAAGGCCGATCTTGATCTGCTCCCACTGGCCGAGCAGGCTCCACTGCAGCGAGCCGTTCATTCGACCGGACGGGTTCGCAAAGCGGTGCGCCTCTTGAAGCGAAATACGATTCCCATCGATCGACCCAACGATGGATCGGCCGGACTCGGCACCGAAATCGAAAGCGATGTAGTTCGACATGCGTAGCTCCTCAACTGTTCTGCCTGGACCGCGAAGGCGTACCGCAGGAACCTAATCGCAGATGCGGGCGCACTCCACACCACACGCGTGAAGGAACCACAGATGGACACAGGTCAACACAGATGCAGAAGAGAAGTGGGGAACACGGCAGGCCGAAGCCACGTGTGAGCGGCATCAACTCGCGCTTAGCGCGGGTCCCCTTCCGCTACTACTTATCTGTGTTCACCTGTGTTCATCTGTGGTTCCACCTCACCTACAATCCCCGCATGGCGAAGACAGCCGTCAAGATCTGTGGCGTCACCCAGCCCGAAGACGCGCGCGTCGCCGTCGAAGCTGGCGCGGCGTACATCGGCGTGAACCTGCACTCGACCTCGAAACGCTGCGTCACACGCGAGGTTGCACAGACGATCCGTGACGCCATCCCCGAGTTCGGCGGACTCGTCGGCCTCTTCGTCGACGCGCCGGCCGACCTGATCCGCTCGCTCGCGAAGTCACTCCGGCTCAACTTCATCCAACTGCACGGTGGCGAGACCCCAGAGTTCGCGAAATCGCTCGCGCCGCTCAGCGTGGTGAAGGCAATTCAGCCCGGCGAACTCGCGACGTGGACCGCAAACGCACCGCCGAATCTGCACGCGTTGCTCCTCGACACGCCCGGCGGCGGGACCGGCATTGCGAATGATTGGGACGCCGTCGACCGCGCGCTGCGCGAGACGAAGCCCACCGTGCCCATCTGGCTAGCGGGCGGGCTCAAGCCCGACAACGTCGGCGGGATCGTCGAGCGATTCGCGCCCGCGGTGGCCGACGTCAGCAGCGGCGTCGAGGACGGCACGCCGGGAGTGAAGTCTGCCGATCGCATTCGCGCGTTCATCGCGAACGCGTCTGGCCTCACTTCCTGAACAGGTTGCGGATGCCGAGATACAGCCCCGCGAGAATGACGCCCGCGAACCCGCCCACCACGCCGCCGCCGATCGCGACGGGTAACGCGCCGATCACCATGCCCGCGGTGCCGCCGATCGCGCCGCCGATCACCAGGCCGAGCAGTGAGATCAGGTTGTCGCTCCCGCGGAGCGAGGGAACCATGCCCACCTTGTCGGCCACGTGCTCGTAGGCCGTCGATTGACCCTGAACCGACCCGAGGTTCGGCGACCGGTAGTCGATCGGATTCGCGACGGGCGGCGGCATTGGCGGCGGGGCGTTGGATGCTTCGTTGGTCTGCTGCGAAGAATTCGACATGGCCTGCAGGACTCCCGAGATGAGTTGCAAGAGTGATGCGAGCGGTCGGCGCGTCACCCGCCGTGAATGTAGATGTCGACGTCGTCGATCGTGCCTCGCAGCGCGAACTGATCGCCCTCGCTGCGGAGCGCGTTCAGCTTCGCAAAAGCCTCCCGGGCCGGTCCTTCGCGTAACACGTCGGGCCCGCTCCGCTCGTCCGGCGGGCTAAAGATCGGCTCGCCTTCGCCTAGTTCGAGAATGCTCGCAAGGCGCTCGGCGTCCTCGCCGCCGTCGCGCACCAGCACGGCCCAGCCACGTTCGTCTTGCTGGATCAAGCCTTCGCTCACGGCGCGGTCGAGAATCGCCGCGTCTTCGACCGGCGTTGCGTCGGCCGTCACTTCGCGGGCTTCGATCATCCGCCGCTGCTTCGCCTCCCACTCGGCGTCGTTCTGGCGGTACATCTCCCGCGGCAGCACGATCGGCCCGAGGAACTCGGCCGTTCGCTTCAAACCCTTTGCCGCCTCGGTCAGGTCGCGCTTCAGCTTCCGGAACTGCCACCACAGGAACAGGAAGACCGCCCCCACCACGATCAGGATCACGAGGAAGATCGCCCCGAGGATTTGCAGGAACAATTCCATCGTGTGCCGCGTACTACCGGATGAGTTGCGTGGCGATGCTCACGTATCGCATGCGCAGGTCGTACAACGCGGAGTCGAGCAGCGACTGCTCCGGTTGCGACAGGTTGCCCTTGGTCTTGACCTCAAGAACCGAGAGCAGATCGATCTGATACTTCGCGGCGTCGACGTCGACGCCGGCGTTCGGATCGTCGTTCAGGTCGCCGAGGTAGTAGAGGGCCTGCGTCATGACCTGCTGGACGATCGCCTCGAAGTCGGCGGACGGCATCTCGCGTCGGCGCGAGCCGGGCGCGGCCGCGCTCGGAGCGGCCGCGGGCTTGGCCGCCGCCTCGCGGGCCTTCTGCTCCTCGGCCAGCCGCTGCTTCTCGGCTTGCGCCTGCTTCTTCCAGTCGTCGTCGATCAGGATCTCTGCCATGCCGAAAGGATAGTTCGCTTCGACGCGATGCTCAAACTGGAACGCCTGAGCCACGAATCTTCACGAATCGGCACGAATGCAGACAAGGCAAACGCAGACGGAGATTCGTTGCGACGGTGACGCATTTGATTCGTGTCAATTCGTGAAGATTCGAGGCTGCCCAGCTACGATCCCACTCAGTGCCAGATACGACCCCCGCGATGCTCAGCCCCAACCCCTCCGCCCCATCGACCGTCACGCCCGTCGACGTGGTCACGCCGCGCGACGAGCAGCGTTCCGCGCTGGCAGACCTCGTCCGGCTCGCGACCGAGTGCGTCACGATCGATGCGCAGATCGAGAAGGCGTACGCCGACGTCGTCGCCACGCAGGAGAAGGTGCTGCGTCAACGCGTCGACAAGGTGACGGCCGGCAGCGTGGAGTCGCTCGGGGCACTGCAAGAGAAACGATCTGCCGCCCTCGCCGAAGTGGAAAAGACGTTCGCCGCGAAGAAGCGTCACGCGGAGGAGACATACCGCTCGCAGCGGCAGAAGATCACGGGCGACTACGACGCGCAGTCGATCAAGATCAAGCAGCAGTTTCAGGATGCGCTATGGGAGGCCGAGAGTGTCCTCGACGCGACCACCGATGCCGCGAATCGAGCGAAGAAGGAGACCGGCGAGAAGACCGACAAGGACCGCGTCGCCCTTGACGAGCAGCGAGACAAGTCGCTCGTGCTGCTGACGCGGTACGGCCATCAGCACCGCGTCGTGCAGGCGGTCGAGCTGACTGTCCCCGACGACGTGCCGGCCGCTGAGTTCGACGCGAAGAAGTCGTCCGTCGAATCGCTTCTCGAAAAACTCGGCAAGCTACCGCTCGCGAATCTGTTCTCAGGATTCATCCCCCTACTGATTGCCGTGGTGTTGGTCGCCAGCGCTGGTGCTGCGCTGCAGCCGTGGGCGACGGGCGATTGGCGCACCGCACTGATCGTCGCCGGTTCGACGCTGGCCGTCGTCGTCGTCGCGTGGATCGTTCTGTTCCGCGTATCGAACAATCAGATCGCCCGCACGTACGACGCCTTCGTCGGCGCCCTCGCGGCGTCGCACGGCGCGCTCGATCGCCGGATGATCGACGCGGAGGAGACGCGAAAGAAGACGATCGCGGACGCCGAGGCAGTTCAGAAAACCGAGAACGAGCGGATCAAGAACCACTTCCAGCCCATCGCCGACAAGGCGAAGGCCCGCCGCGACGAAGCCCTGCAAAAGGCCGGCCGCGCGCATGAGCAGGAGGTCGCCGAGATCGCGAGCCAGCGCGAGCAAGCCCTCCGCGACGCCCGGGCCGGCCATGAGAACGCAATCGGCGCTGCCGAGCGCGATCGCGATGCGCAGATCGCCGCCGCGCAGAAGGATCACGACGACACCGTCGGCCAAGCCAAGGCGAAGTACGACGCCGACCGCGCCGAGCTCGAGCGCCGCTGGAACGAAGGGCTCGCCAGCACGCGGCAGCAGAATTCGATCGTCGACGCGGCCGGCTGCATCCGCTTCGGCACGCTGACGATCGACATGCAGAAGATCAGCGCCGACTCGGGCCGCACGCTGCCCGCCCGCCTCGTCGCGCCGCCGCCCTACGACGTGCCGGCCTGGCTCGCCATGCCGAAGCAGGCGTCGGTGCTGATCGAGCACGACCGCGGCGCACGCGACCGCGCGATCGATCTCCTCCGCGCGACGATGTTCAACCTGCTCGTCACGCTCCCGGCCGGCCGATGCAAGTTCACGCTGCTCGACCCCGTCGGGCTCGGCCAATCGTTCGCGGCGTTCATGCACCTCGCCGACTACGACGAATCCCTCGTCGGCGGGCGAATCTGGAGCGAGCAGGACCAGATCGAACAGCGGCTCGCCGATCTGACCGAGCACATGGAGACGGTCATCCAGAAGTATCTCCGCAACGAGTTCGCCACGATCGACGAATACAACGAGCAGGCCGGCGAACTCGCGGAGCCCTACCGCTTCCTCGTGATCGCCGACGTGCCGACCAGCATGACCGACGAAGCGATGCGTCGCCTCGCGAACATCGCCACCACCGGCGCGCGGTGCGGCGTGTACGTCCTCTGCTCGCGCGACCAGCGCGTCCCCGTCAGCAGTCCTACATTGCTCGACGACCTGCACGCGAGTTGTTCAACACTTCAACAACAGGGCGACCGCTTCGTCTGGCGCGACAAAGTGTTCGGCCACTTCGCATACGCACCCGCGACTCCGCCGAGCGACGAGAAGCTGACGGCCGCGCTGCACGAGGTTGGGCGGAAAGCGAAGGAGAGCAAGCGGATCGAGGTGCCGTTCCACCTCATCACGCCGAAGCCCGACGAGATCTGGACGGCCGACAGCAGCAGCGACATCGGCGTCCCCGTCGGCCGAACCGGCGCGACGCGATTGCAGACCTTCCGCCTCGGCCGGGGCGTCGCCCAGCATGCACTGCTGGCCGGCAAGACCGGCTCGGGCAAGTCGACGCTGCTGAACGTGCTCATCACGAATCTAAGCCTGTGGTATTCGCCCGACGAACTCGAGCTGTACCTCATCGACTTCAAGCGCGGCGTCGAGTTCAAGGCCTACGCCGACGAGAAGCTGCCGCACGCTCGAGCGATCGCCGTCGAATCCGACCGCGAGTTCGGCTTGAGCGTGCTCCAACGCCTCGACGCCGAACTGGGGCGTCGCGGCGAGCTGTATCGGAAGTTGGGCGTGCAGGATGTGGCGGGATATCGCCGTGCAATGAGAGACGAAGAGACGAAGAGACAGAGAGACGGAGCGGACGCCAACACTTCGTCTCTGCGTCAATCCGTCTCTTCGTCTCTTCCCAGAATCCTCCTCATCATCGACGAGTTCCAGGAGCTCTTCACCGAGGACGACAAGCTCGGGCAAGAGGCGGCGCTGCTGATCGACCGCCTCGTGCGACAGGGCCGCGCGTTCGGGATTCACCTTGTCATGGGTAGCCAGACGCTGGCCGGCGCGACAACGCTGCCGCGCACCACGATGGGCCAGATGGCCGTCCGCGTCGCGCTGCAGAGCACCGAGGCCGACAGCCAGATCATCCTCGGCGACAACAACTCCGCTGCGCGCCTGCTCACGCGTCCCGGCGAGGCGATCTACAACGACGCCGGCGGCGCGGTCGAGAACAACAGCCCGTTCCAGGTGACCTGGCTCAACGATGCCGAGCGCGAGACGTACCTGCGCCAAGTCCGCGAGCGCGCGAAGCGCGACGGCAAGCTCTCCGTCCACACGGCCGTCTTTGAAGGCAACGCCCCCGCGCACATCGAAGACAACCGCGTGCTCGACGCCCTACTTGCGAGCTACCGCGCGAACGAGAAGACGCCCAACGTGCTGCAAGCCATGCTCGGCGAGGCCGTGGCGATCAAGCCGCCCACGAGCGTGAACTTTCGCCGCCGCGCCGGGGCCAACGTGCTCATCCTCGGTCAGCAGGACGAGCAGGCGCTCGCCGTGCTCACAGCGTCGGCGCTGTCGCTCTCGGCCCAGTTGCCGAAGGAGCACGCGAAGTTCGTCGTCCTCGACGCCACGCCGGCCGACAGCGTTCTGCATGGGAAACTGGTCGAAGCGATCTCTATGCAACCTGCTGCCGTCGAAGACGTCGCCTATCGCGATGCGGCGAGCGCGCTGTCGAGGCTCGTCGACGAACTCAACGCGCGGCGCGATGGCTCGTCGCCGGAGACGCAGTCCATCTTCGTCCTCATCAACGGCCTGCAGCGCTACCGCGACCTTCGCAAGAAGGAAGAGAGCTTCAGCTTCAGCATGGACGCCCCCGCCGACGACGCCCCGAAGGCGATGGCCGGCGACAAAGCGTTCGCCGAGCTGCTCCGCGAGGGGCCGAACCACGGCATCCACCTCATCGCGTGGATCGACACGGTTGCCGCGCTCGACCGCACGATCGAGCGAAACCTGCTGCGCGAGTTCGACCACCGCGTGCTGTTCCAGATGAGCGCCGCCGACAGCAGCCACCTCATCGACTCGCCCGCCGCGAACAAGCTCGGCTTTCACCGCGCCATCTACTACAGCGAAGAGCAAGGCGTCATCGAGAAGTTCCGCCCCTACGGATTCCCGCCGAAGGCGTTTTTGGAGCACGTGCGCGACGCGACTCGCTGATCGATTTTGATTTGTTTCGCGATCAAGAAGACCAGAACACGAATTGGACGAATGTCACGAATCGGCACGAATCCAACCAGTCTGATCGCGGCGAACCGCTCAGCGGGGCAGGCAGTTGAGGCGGCAATCGTCGCTGCACTGCTAGCACAACTCGATCGCATGGCAGCTCAGCACGTGACTGTTTCGCGCAGATTCGATTGATTCGTCTGATTCGTGTTCTCGCCATTCTTCCGGCTTCGTCGCGCCGGCGCGCGACAGGCGTTTTCAGATCTCTGCGTCGCACGGTACGTTCGCATACACGATGCCCGCGCCGCTCAACTACCAGCCAGAGCATCGCCGGGGGATGACCGGCGCAGAGATCGATGCCGCAAACGCGTTCGTCGAGCGCATCGCCACGGCCACTCGCACCGTTGGACTTGCACTGATCACGCCCATCTTGATTCCATTCACAGGGTGTGGTCGCCGAGTACTACTCATCGATTACTTGACGATGGGGGGCGGCGGAGTGGTCGCACTGCTTTGCGTCGCCACGTTGATGATCTCGACGAGCGTCGCGTATTTCGCAGCCGCATCGAGCCTGAGCGCGGGGCGCGTGTTCGGCGCGACGGCTGCGATCGCGATCACGTCAGCGCTTTTCCTGCTACTGACCTTCGCGGCGGGCTTCTTCGTCCTGTTTTGCTTGCCGCCGATCACGATGTATGACAAAGGCGATTGGTTCTTCGTCGGTGCCATGGCGACCTTGCTGCTCGCGGTCGGCATCTACCTCGTACTGCTGATTCGCGCGGCGATCCTCATTCGCGCGGTCATGAGCGCCGTGCTCGCCAACAACCGAGAGGCGTCCGCGATCGCCAGGGCACAGATCGAGACCGCCGCGGAGAACTCGACGCGGGCCGCTGAGAACCCGATGCGCGCCGTCCTGCCGCCGCGGCCAAAGCGGTAATTGGAATCGTGACTGTACCGGTCATACAGAAAGAGGCAGAGCATGGGCAAGACGCCCATGCTACGAGGAGAGGGCTGCCTCGATGTGCGCCGCATCGACGCCCGCGATCTCCAACGTCTTCCGTGGATTCGACTGACCCGCCACGATCGTGATCGCGTTGCGCGGCACGCCCAGCACTTCGGCGAGCAGCTCCACCACCGCCGCGTTCGCCTGCCCGCCGCTCGGCGGCTTGGCGACGGCGATCTTCCACGCGTCGCCGAGCTTCCCGACGACGCGCGACCGGCTCGCACCGGGGACGACCTTGACGTGGATCCGCGTTGAAGCCATGTCGCGACCGATTACGGATGCGCTTGCTTCGTACTGACGCTCACCTGACGAATCCCGAGCGCGGCCGCGATGCGCACGTAAGCGTTGTCATCCTTCAGCAGCTTCGCGAGGGCCGGCTGGGCGTCGGTGCGGCCGATGTCGCCCAGGGCGAGGGCGGCCAGGGCGCGTTGGCGCGGGTCAGGCTTCGTCGCGCCTTCCAGCGCGATATTGAATCCTTCGTCGGCGCCGATCATCCCGAGCGCGCGGGCGCTGGCGAGTTGCAGTTCGATCCAGGTGACATCGCCCTCGTTGCCGATGAGTCGGCCGATCAAGTTCTGCTTCACGCGTTCGTCTCGCGGGGCGGCGAGCGCGCGGACGGCGAGCATCTGGTCGCTCGAGTACTGGCTCACCGTCGCGGCGACCAGCACGCGCAGGCCCTCCTCGTCGCCGAGCCGCCAGAGCGATTCCGCTGCCTGCAAGCGCACGCCGGCGTCGTCGTCGGTCGCCAGCATCGGGTGCAGCACCTTTACAGCGCTCTTGTTCTCCATAAGCCCGAGCACCATCGCGGCGTTCAGGCGCACGCTACGCTTCGGGTTCTGCCCGAGCTGCGCGATCTCCTGCGTGAGCGAAGCGTCGCCGAGCCGGTGCAGCGCGTAGCGGACGGCCACCTGCACGTCGAGGTCGGCGTCGTTGGCCATGCCCTTCAGCGTGGCGTACAGCGGTGCGAGCTTCAGATCGCCCGCCGCAAGTGCGCCGGCGAACCGCACGAGGCCCGACTTGTCGGCCAGCGCCTTGGCGATGTACTGCTGCGCGTCGGGCTCGCGCGTCTTGCTCATTGCTTCGAGCGCCTGTGCGCGGAGGACGGGATCGTTCGCCTCAAAGGCGCGGACGATCTCCTGCCGGGCCGCGGTCTGCAGGTCGACGTCGATCGGCCCGGGCGTGTACGGCGGCGGTACGGGCACCTTGGGCAGGTCGAAGACCTTCTTGCCCGGCTTCGGCGGAGGCGGCGTCGGTGCACAGCCGGTGTTCCCCGTCATCACAATCGCGGCCGACATTACGACCGCGGCGATTCCACCTCGGCGACTTCCCTTTCGCATGATTCGCTTCCTTTCGACTTTCGTTCAAGCAACGCCCAAGCCACTGCCACATTGATCGGCACGGCGACGAGCAACGCCTCAACATTGCCCTGCCGCGGCACGAACGGCAAGAGGTGCAGCAACACCGCGACGCCGCTCGTGACCGCGATCGCGATCGCCGCAAGCGATGCCGCACGCTGCCATCGCTTCCACGGCACCGCCACCAGCAGCACGATCGCCAGCGGCGAGAGGACGAGCAGGTTCTGGTTCCACGCCGGCACGACGTGCTGCGAAAAGGCCCACGTCGCCAGCATAAACGCGGCCCACAGCGTGCCGAGCATTGCCCACGCGATGACCAGCAGAATCGTCGCCCATCGACGTCGCCGCGCGACCACGACCACAGCGGCACCGATCGCGCCGGCGATCAGAGCGTAGGGCCAGACCGTCGCCGGCGCATCGGGCGTGGCGAACGACGGATTTGTCGCTGCGAACACCTGCTCGCGTCGTTTCACGAGCGGTCGGGTCGTACCGTCGTCGTTCTTCAGCCGGACCGATTGCAGCACAGGTCCCATCTCGACCGGCAAGAACATCGTCTCCCACGCGCTGAGCGGCAGATCGATGCGCGGGCCCATCGAGACGTCGGCAAGTGCCGTCGCGAACGCGTTCAGTGCGCCGACGGGAAGATGCCGCCGCGTGTGCCAGCGGTAGGTGTGTTCGGTGAGCGTGCCCGCCGTCTGCGCTTTGATTTGCCCGTCGACCGACGCGTCGATCACGTCGCGCAGCAGCGTGGCGCAGTTGTTCGTGTAGTAGTCGTAGTTGTAGTAGCGGTTCTCCGGGCGGTTCATCGTGACGATCCGCTGGAGCGCGCTGCGGGCCTGCTCGGGCGAGAGATCGAGCTCGTACTCGGTCACGCTACGGCCCAGCCTGCGGTAGGTTTCAATGACGGCCGGGGCGCTCTCGTACACCTCCATCCAGTAGCGGAGGTCCTTTTTCGCGAACTTCAGGACGAAGAGCGAGTCGAACTCGAAGACGCCCCAGTCGCAGGCGATGTCGAATCGGCCCGGCAATCGGATGCGTAGGCCGCAGTGGCCGAAGCGTTCGTAGATGTCGCCGCCCGGGCCGTAGATGAGAACTGACACCTGTAGTTCGCCCGCCGGCTGGGTGGCCGGCTCGACAGGCCGCGTCGACTGCGCCAGGGCGTTCCCGGCGAGGCATAGAATCGCTAGCAGGCAGTAGAGCACGCGCGGCATCTCTTCGACTATACTCCGGCCGATCCACAGTTCACGGGAGCGACACGTCTATGCACGCACGATGGAAGAGACAGGTTACGGCCGCGGTGCTCGCAGTAGGATTCTCGGCCGCGGCGGCGACGATCTTGCACGCGCACGCCGATGCGCCGGCCGACAAGCCCGGCGCGGCCGATCCCGCGGGCATGTACGTCGAGGTCTACCTCCCGTCTGATCGCAAGCCGATCAAGGTGTCCGGGAAGCTCGTCTCGCATGACGACGCGGGCGTCGTGATCGACACGCCGAGCGATGGCCAGCGCACGCTCGGCTGGGACGAAATGACGCCGACGAGCGCCTTCACGCTCAAGGCGCGCCTCATCGACAAGGCGAGCGCATCCGACTGGTTCGAACTCGGCAAGTGGGCGTGGGATCGCAAGCTCGACAAGCAGGCGCGGACGGCGTTCGTGTCGGCGCGGAAGCTCGACACATCGCTCGGGCCGAAGATCGACGAAGTGCTGAAGAGTACGCCGGCCGGTCCAGCGCAGAAGCCGACGCCGCCCAGCGAGGCCGCCGGTCCTGCCACGAAGCCCGCCAATGACGGAGCGACTGCAAAGCCCGATGCCGCCGACGGGCAGGCCGGCGTGACGCAGCCGGGCTACAAGCGCGGCGCGAAGATCGTCCCGTACGCGCCAGCCACGCCCGAGCAGCACGCCGCCGCGCTCGAGGCCGCGAAGAAGCGCGCCGCCGAGGTGGCCGACCTGCTCAAGGTGAAGTTCGCGACGGTCGAGTCGGACCACTTCATCATCTTCACCGACTGGGACCCGGCCGAGCATCAGTTCATCAAGGACAATTGCGAGCAGGCGTACGCGCTGGTCGCGAGGCAATTCCAGCAGAAGCCGAAGGACAACATCTTCATCGGCAAGCTGCCCATGTACATGTTCGAGCGGCAGCGGACGTTTCAGGACTTCGCGAGCGAAGCGGATAATTTCGGAGCGGGCGGTTCGGTGCTCGGCTACTTCGCCGGAAACAACGAAGGCATCGGCCACATGGCGATGTGGAAGCCGCGCCGCGCGGTCGTCGGCGCCACCGACGCTGCCCGACGCGATGCCGAGCGCCGCTGGGGCCGCACGCTCATCCACGAGTTCGTGCACGCGTTCATCAACCGCTACCGCTCGAACGGCTCCATCCCGCGCTGGCTCAACGAAGGCATCGCCGAGTACATCTCCGAGGGCGAGCTCCCCACGCCCGGCTATTTCGCCAATGCGCGCGAGATCGCGTGGGCGCCGAACGAAGACATCTCGCACCTCTGGGACGACAACCAAATGCCGAGCGGCCGGTACTACCCGGTGATGATGTCGCTGGTGAAACTGCTCGCCGAGGAAAAGCCGAAGTCGTTCATCAGTTACTTCAACGACATCAAGGACGGAATGGACCCCGAGGATGCGCTCCGCAAACACTACGGCGTGAGCTACGCCCAGTTCGAAGAGACGTGGCGTCTATACGCGCGGAAGCTGAAGTGAGCGGCTGCGCGTCAAACGATGACGTCGGCTCGCCGCTTGGGTTGCAACGCGGTGTCCCCGGGCTTGCCCGGGGGCACCGCGAGTTTCTGACTCATCACAACAGTAAAGTTCAGCGTGCTTCGCCGCCGAAGAGCGTGCCGATCTGGCGGACGTCACGGGGGGTGAAGCGCTTTTCGTTCGCGTCCCAGATGAACAGGGCGACCATCTCTTTGTCGTTGTCGAAGAGGTAGATCCCCTCGCCGCCGTCGACGACGCGGGCACTCGCGATGGAGTACTTGCGGCCGAGCACCGTCTCGCCCGCTTGGGCGGTCGGGGCGTTGATCGACATGTGGGCGGCAAGGAGCGCGACGGCGGCGGCGGTCAGGCCGGCGATGGCGAAGGTCTGGCGGTCGGTCTTCATGGCAGGTCTCCGTTGAGGAGTCTTCAGTTGATCGGAAACAGGACAATTCGGTGGGACACGAGATCTCAAAAGCGCTCAGCGCGTGCCCGTGCGCGGCGGCGGTGTATTGCGGCCCGTGCCGCGACCGTTGCCGCGCGGCTGCGCGACCTGTCCGCCCTCGAAGACCTGATCCAGCTTGATCGGCACCTGCGAGGTGATCGACCCGCGATCCGACGCGAGGGCCGTCATCTCGCGGTTCACCTGGTCGATCACGACGACGACGCCGACCGACCCGCCCGGCACGTCGGCTGTCGTGAAGACGTACTCGCCCCGTTGCCGCGGACCGCCGCCCGCTTCCTGCGCGTGGGCGACGTTCGACGGGATGGCTCGCCATGCGAGCGTGCCCAGCAATCCGACGTTGACGGCGGCCAGGGTGTAAATCAGTTGTCGCTTCGTCATGGAGGCCTCCGGGGGAAGTTCCGTTCGGGGTTCGAGGTTCGCAGTTCGATGCAACGTGGGTTAATGCCCACTACCTGCTGCCTACCGCCCACTGCTTTTAGTCCAGGTGCGTTCGATTCGCGTTCTTGAAGAGCACGCCTACGGCGAGCACGGTCGTGCCGATGAGGATGAAGTAGCTGAGGGCCGCCCCACCGCGGTCGCTCTGCGGGAGGGCGACATCTCGGAGGAAGCCGAGTTCACGGGCGTCGGGCTTCACCTCTTCGTCGGCGGCGAGCGTCGCCGCGGGGGTGAGCGTCAGCATCGCGGTCGCGGCGAGCACCGCGGGGAGCCAGCTCAGCAACTTCGATCGGCGGCGCGGCGGGAGTGGGGTCGCTCGGCTCATGGTGAAATCATAACCAGCTTTCGATCGGCCGGGCAAGCTGACGGAAGTCAGCCATCGGGAGGGCCACCGTATTCCACTTCTCGCTTCGCACGCGCATCCGGTTGCGGTACTCAGCCAGGTCGACGCCGAACATCCAGTACCAACTCTCGCCGTGACAGAACATGCCCGGCTCCGGCGCGATGGGCGGATCGATCCAATACACGAAGCAAAGCATCCCCTTGAAGCCGTCGCCGAACACTTGCTCCCACTGGGTGAGATCGTCGACGTCCTCACGCGTGGCCCAGGTCTGGAAGGAGCGATTCGCGCTGTTCGTGCGGCACTGGCGCCCCTTGATATCGACGAGGAGGTTCGACGCCGACTTGCTGTAGACGACGAAGTCGAAGCTCTTCAGCGACGACGTGTTGAAGATTGCCTTCTTCGCCTCATCGACGGCTACGTACGGCGTGCCCTGCTGTCGCAGGTACGCCTCGAACGCCGCCTCGTAATGCACTTTCCGATCGGCCATGTCTTCCCCGTTCTGTTCATCCCCGCTTGTTCATCACCGGTAGCAAGACCTTCTTGCGCCCGTCCTTCAACTTCTTCACCTTCGGCAGGAGCCGCTTTGGCTTCTGCTTCAGTGGCAGCGGGCGCTTGAGCTGCTTCTCGGCGTACTCGCGGAGTTGCTCGCTGCTGGTGAAGAGGACGTCGTAGTTGTACTCCGCCCCGTGGTAGTCGCAGTTGTCGGTGGTGTACGTGCGACAGATGCGCGGCCGCGTCTCGTAGATGCCGCAGCGGTTGTCGGCCTGCAGGTGCTTGCAGCGCGTCAGCACGCCGAGGTACCAGTGCCCCTCCTCGATGAACACGACGACGTGCTCGTGCATGAGGTACCAGCGGATGTTGTCGTAATCGACGACCGATTTCGGAGGATCGATCTCCAGCGCGAAGTAGCGACAGCAGAGCGCGGCACACGAATCACAGAGCGACTTAGCCATGCAGAAAATCTCGGTCGGAACAACCCACGCCGGACCGTGCCGATCCGGCTCATCGTCCGTAGAGTAGCAACCCGTGCGCATCATTGCAGGAGAACATCGAGGCAGAAAACTCCTCGCCCCCGATGGGGACCAGACGCGCCCCGTCACGGACCGCGTGAAGCAGTCGATCTTCGACATCGTCGCGTTCCGACTGGACGGCGCGCGGGTGTACGACTGCTTCGCCGGCACGGGCAGCTTCGGACTGGAGTCGCTGAGCCGCGGGGCGACGCACGCGACGTTCTTCGAAGCGCACAGGCCGACGTCGAAACGGCTGATGGAGAACGTGAAGCTCATTCGAGCCGAGGACCGATCGACGATTGTGACGACGGACATCTTCCGCTGGCTCGCGACGACGAAGCCCGACGCGCGGGCGGACGTCGTGTTTCTCGACCCGCCCTACCGCTACCTGCGGGAGAAGCCGGACGAACTGCGGTCGCTCGCGGCCGACCTGGCGACGCATCACCTGACGCCGGACGGCGTGATCGTCTTCCGCCACGACGCGACTGACAAGCTCGATCTTGGGCTGACGGTGTCCGACGTCCGCGAGTACGGCGGGATGACGGTGGAGTTCCTGAACGGTTCGCGGAACTAACGGCGTCGCCCCCGCGGCAGCGCTAGCACAGCGGTTCCGAACGGCGCGAGCGTCGCCGTCGTGCCATCTCGCTTCGCGAGCGAGCCGGCCAGCACGCGGGACTTCGCTGGCAGGCCCAGCACGTCGTGCGGATCGTTCGCGTGGTTCAGCAGCACCAGATAATCGGCCCGCTTGCCGCGGCGAAGGACCGACTCGACGCGATCGCTCGCCTGCACGACCGGCGTGCCGAGGTCGAGCGATTCACGGACGGCGTCAGTCGATTCGCGGGTGAGATATGCACCGACGTACACGATCCTTCCCTTGCCCACCTTCCGCGAGACGATCGCAGGCGCGTTGCCGAAGAGCGGGTCGCCCTGCCAGCGGGCGAGCACCTGCACATCCTTCGCGGTCGGACGGAGCGACTCGGCGAACGCGATCGCCTGAACCTCGCCGCCGCGCTCGAACCAGAACGGCTTACTCGACTTGTCGGCGATCGTGGTCCATTCGTCGACCGTCGCTCCGAGCGCGGCCGCAAACGGCCCCGGTGCAGGCGTCTGTCGGATGTGGGCGTTGCGGTCCATCAGTCCCGACTGCGCGCCGAGAACGAGCGTGCCGCCCGATCGGGCGAACGCGATCAGCTTTTTCGCGAGCGAGTCATCGACGATCTTCAGATGCCCTGCGATCACCGTGCGATACCCCGCGAGCGAAGAGTTCGCCCACACTACGTCGACGGGCACGTGCGATCGGCTCAGCGTCTCGACCCACCGCTGCGCGCCCCATCGGCCCGCGCCGGTATAGGTGTTCACGCGCTGCTCGTTCACGTCGTTGTCGAAGTCGCGCAGCACGGCGACGTCCTTCGTCGGCGCGGCGTCGAGGAAGTCTTCGGGCAGCCTGTCGAATTGAGCACCGAGCTCGGTCGCCTCGCGAAGTCGACGGCCGTCGCGGTCGTCCTGGTCGATCAGGCCGTGCCAGTGCTGTTCGCTGCCGAACGGGCACGTGCGCCACGTGAAGAAGAGCAGTTGATCCGCGCCGTGCGCGACGGACTGCGTCGCCCACAGCGCCATCTCGCCCGGCAGCGCTGTGCGGTGCAGGTACGACATCTGCCCGCCGGGGCCGGCCTGCTGTTCCATGATGGCATACGGGAACGTCAGGCTCCGCGCCTCGACCAGCTTCGCCGCCGGCCCGGGCCAGTCGGCCCAGAAGAGCGGGTAGTGGTCGTGGCTGAAGAAATCGAGCGGCCGGGCGAGGTCGGGCCCGTTCATGTTCGGGAACAGGCCGTTATGCGTGATCTGCCACCGCGGGTTGTGCTTCCGCAGGATCTTCGCCTGCCGTTCGGCCAAGCGAACCGCGCAGTCGCTCACGAAGCGCGACTCGTCCAGCAGTTGCGTCGGGTTATGGTACGTGGCCGTCGGGTGAGGGAGGTCGAGCTGGTCCCAGTCGGTGTAGGTTTGGCTCCAGAACTTCGTTCCCCACGCGTCGTTCAGCGCGTCGAGCGTCCTGTACTTCGCGCGGAGCCAGGCGCGGAATGCGATCGTGTCGCTCGGCGCGTAGCTGACGTCCATGTGGCAATTGAACTCGTTGTCGAGTTGCCACGAGATGACCGACTTATGCTTCGCGTAGTGCGACGCGAGCGCGGTGCAGAGCTTGTCGGACAGTTCGAAGTACTTGGACGACGTGTAGTTCAGGTTCCGGCGCGAGCCGTGCGCCATCGGGATGCGGTCGTAGTTCCAGCGCAGCACTTCGGGGTACTGCTGCGACACCCAGGCCGGCGCGCAGTAGGTGGGCGTGCCGAGGATGACGCGGATGTCGCGTTTGGCGCAGAGGTCGATCACTTCGTCGAAAAGCTCGAATTGGAACTCGCCCTCGCGCGGCTCCCAGTAGCTCCACGCGCCTTCGCCCATCCGCACGACGTTCATCCCCGCGCGGGCCATGCGGTCGAGGTCGCGCGCCCAGAACGATCGCGGCCAGTGCTCGGGGTAGTAGGTGACGCCGTAGAGGAAGCGAGAGGGCATTTTCAATTTGCGATTTGCGATTGCTCGACACACGGCATCACTCCGATGCCGAAGTCGGTTTTTATCAATCGCAACTCGCAAATCGCAAATCGGTAATCCACGCCTCATCCTCCTTTGAACTGCCTTCTGAACTGGCTCGGGCTCACGCCGACGTCTTTGGTGAAGACGATGCGCATCTGTCGGAGGTAGTTCATGCCGCTGCTCTCGGCGACCTGTTCGAGCGTCAGGTCGGTGTCGATGAGCAGTTGCTTCGCGAGTTCGACGTGTGCCGTCCGGATCGCCCCGGCGACGCTCTTGCCGAGCGTTGCGCGGAAGCGCCGTTCAAGCGTCCGCCGACTGGCGCCGACCCGACGCGCGACGTCGGTCACGTTGATCGGTCGGTCGGCGTGGGCGTGGACGTAGTCCAGCGCCTGGCCGACGCGGACGTCCTCGCTCGGTGTCGTATTCGTGCTCCCGCGCGGCACGATGCCGAGCGGCGGGACGAGCGTGCGGTCCGGGACGCCCTTCCCCGCGAGAATGCGGTCGAGAACGGCGACCGCGTCGTGGCCGATTCGGTAGCCGTTGGGGTCGACGCTGGTGAGCATCGGCTCTAAGCCTTGGCATATGACCTGATCGTTGTCGACGCCAACGACGGCGACGTCCTGCGGCACGCGCAGGCCGACGGCGTCGCAGGCTTCGATGAGCCCTCTGGCGTGCAGATCGGAGTTGCAAAGCACACCGACCGGCCGGGGCGACTCGCGCAGCGACATGACGAACGCCGACCGGCGGAAGCGGGAGGCATCAACGATGTCGGCGACGTCGAGTTCAGTGCAGTTCACCCGTGCCGCCTTGGCCGCGGCCGCGAAACTGGCAGCACGCGCGGCGGAACGCCCATCGCCCCGCGGCCCGCAGTATGCGAGTTCGCGGAACCCCCGCCCGACGAGGTGATCCGACGCGAGTCGGCCGATCGCGTCGTCGTCGCATGCGACGGCTGGGATGCCGTCATGCGTCTCGACACCTAACACGTCCACCGCGGCCAACTTCGTAGGACGGACCGCGTCGCGCATCGCACCATCTCGCATCGCGGCGACGATGCCGACGACGCCGCTGGCTGCGAGTTGGGCGATGTGCTTTGGGTCATTCTTCCGTAGATGAACGACGGCAAATCCATGACTCAGACAATACTTGGCGGCTCCGAGCAGGACGCGCCGGCCGAACTCGTCCTCGGTTGGCAAGAGGACGGCAATCCTGCGTTTCACTCGCGATGGCGACGGCATGACGAACGCTCCGTAGGCCGATCTCACTGCGTCAATCGAGCTTCCTACTGCGTGGCCGGCCTGGCGGCTTTTGCAGTGAACAGGGCGGGATGCTTCGAAAGTGATGCAACCTCGACAATCTACTCAGCCGTCGCCTCGCCGGCACGACGGTCGGCAGCGGGCTCAACGGCATCCGCGATGCTAACCGAACGTTTAAACTTGCCCGCGTCGGGCCCGGCTCCTATCCTCGCCTTATGGCGTCAAACGGCCGTTTGAACTCTCGCGTTGCGAGTCATTTCTTGTTCATTCTTGTTTTTGGTTTGTTCATCGCAGGGTGTGGCAAGCCCCCGCCGCAGCTTGCGCCGCAGAAGCCGCCGGAGGTGACCGTCGCGCAGCCGCTCGTTCGCACCGTGCCACTTACGATGGAATTTCAGGGCGTCACCCGCGCTGACGCGACGATCGCCGTCCGCCCGCGCGTGCAGGGCTTCCTGATGGAGCGCCCCGTCGACGGCGGCCGACTCGTCAAGCGGGGAGATCTGCTCTTCGTGATCGACCAGCGGCCGTTCGTCGCCGCGAAGGACGCCGCGCTGGCCGAGGTCGCCCAGCGACAGGCGGCCCTGAAGCTCGCCGAGATCGACCTCGCGAGCCGCTCGAAAGCGTTTGGCAACAACGCCGCGACGCAGTTCGAGGTCGACACCGCGACCGCCAACCGCGACGCCGCCAAGGCGCAGCTCGACCTCGCGAAGGCGCGCCTCACCACTGCTGAAAACGACCTCGGCTATACCGAGATCCGCGCGGAGATTGATGGTCGACTCAGCGCCGTCCTGCCCAACCCCGGCACATTGGTCGGCCCGAGCGACATACTCTGCTCGATCGTCAATGACCGCGTCATCTTCGCGCAGTACCGCGTCCCTGAGACGACGCTGATCGAGATGCGTAAGAGCAACAAGAACCGTCGCCCCGGCGAGGACGGTCGGCCGACGCATCCGGTGCTCCTGACCCAGGGCGAAGACGCCGGTCGGCAGACCTTCCGCGGCTTGTTCTGGCGCGCCGAGACCGGCATCGACGTCAACGCGGGCAGCCTGCTGTGCGAAGCCCGCTACGACAACCCGACCGGCGGAATCCTCCCCGGCACGACCGTCGCACTTCAAGCCATCCTCGGCCAGCAGGAGATGCTGCTCCTGCCCGACCTCGCCGTCCTGCAGGACCAGGCCGGCCGGTACGTGCTCACCGTTGTGAACTCGGAGGGCAAGCAGGTCGTCGTCCGCAAGAACGTCGTCGCGAGCAACACGATCGCAGGCTACCGCAAGATCGTCGGCGGGCTCGATCCGAACGATCGCGTCATCGTGAACGGCATCCAGCGTGCACGCCCCGGCGCGCAGGTGACCCCGACGCAGCAGCCTCTCGACGATAAGGCGCTCCAGCAGGCCCTTGAGATGTCGCTCCGCGAGGACGGCGGCGCCGAGATTCCGACGACCGCGCCCGCGATGCCTCCCTCGACCGCACCGACCACGCAGCCCTAGCGGCACCGTCGGCCCGCGCGTCCGCCCTGCCCACCGCTCACTGCCCACCGTCCACGGCTCTCTCATGCTCGCACGTTTCTTCATCAATCGTCCGGTCTTCGCCAGCGTGGTCAGCATTGTGATCGTGCTGCTGGGGGCGGTGTCGTACTTCAAGCTCCCCGTCGCGCAATACCCCGACCTCGCGCCGCCCGTCGTTCGCGTCGAGGCACAGTACCCCGGCGCGAACGCGTCGGTCATCGCCGACACGATCGCCGCCCCGCTCGAGCAGGAAGTGAACGGCGTCGACCGGATGATCTACATGAACAGCAGCAGCGCCGACGGCCGCTACTCGCTGGACGTGAGCTTCGAGCCCGGCATGAACGTCGACGATGCGGCCGTGCTTGTGCAGAACCGCGTGAACATCGCCGAACCGCGCCTGCCCGAAGAATCGCGGCGACTCGGCATCACCGTCCGAAAGCAGTCGACCGAACTCGTCGGCGTCATCAGCATGAGTTCGGATGACCCGTCGATCACCGACCTCGAGTTGAGCAACTACCTCGCGAGAAACGCCCGCGACGAGGTGAGCCGCATCAAAGGCATCGGCGGCGTGAACATCGTGCCGGCGAAAGACTACGGCATGCGGATCTGGCTCGAGCCAGCAAAGCTCGAAGGCAAGCGCATCACCGTCAACGACGTCACCGCTGCCATCCGCGAGCAGAACGTGCAGGTCGCCGCCGGTGCGATCGGCCGCCAGCCCGCACCGACCGGAACGCAGACCGAACTCCTCATCACCACGCTCGGCCGACTCACCACCGAGGAGCAGTTCCGCAACATCATCATCCGCCGCACCGATGACGGCGTCGGCCTGATCCGGCTCGGCGAGGTCGCCCGCGTCGAACTCGCCACGCGCGATTTCAGCACCACCGCCAAGTTCAACAACAAACCCGCCGCGATCCTCGTCACCTATCAGCTGCCCGGCTCGAACCTCGTCGACGTCGCAAATCAGCTGAAGGTCTTCACCGAGAACTTCGACCGCCGCGTGAAGTCCGATCCGGAGATGAAGGGGAAGGTCAGCGTTCGTCTCTTCTACGACGCGAGCATGTTTATCGAGGCGTCGCTCGAAGAGGTGCAGAAAACGCTCATCGAGGCGTTCCTCCTCGTGGCGCTCGTCGTGCTCGTCTTCCTGCAGAGCTGGCGATCGACACTCATCCCGATCATCGCGATTCCGGTCGCGCTGATCGGCACTTTCGTCGTCATGGCGGGCCTTGGCTTCAGCGTGAACATGCTGACGATGTTCGGCTTGGTGCTCGCGATCGGCATCGTCGTCGACGACGCGATCGTCGTCGTCGAGAACGTCGAACGCACGCTCGCCGAGAACCCCGGCATGCCGCCTCGCGAGGCGACTGCGAAGGCGATGGGCGAAATCATGGGGCCCATCATCGCGATCACGCTGGTGCTGATGTGCGTGTTCATCCCGACGGCCGCCCTGCCGGGCATCACGGGGACGATGTATCGCCAGTTCGCCCTCACGATCGCTGCGAGCACGTTCTTCAGCGCGGTGTGCGCGCTGACGCTGTCGCCGGCCCTGTGCGCGATCCTGCTGAAGCCCCACAGTCATCACGGCGGCGGCTGGTTCTTCACCCGCTGGTTCAACAACACCTTCGACAAGACCAGCCACGGCTACGGCCGGTTCAGCCACGTGAGCGCGGCCGCTTGGTACATCACGTTGCCGCTCTTCATCCTGGCGCTCGTCGGCACAGCGCTGCTCGCGCGCATCGTTCCGAGCGGATTCGTGCCGGACGAAGACCTGGGCTTCGTCGTCGTCGGCATTCAGTTGCCTGACGGTGCGAGCCTTGAGCGCACCAACGCCGCGATCAACGAGGTCGACAAGGCGCTGCGCGACGAGAAGGACCCATCGAAGTACCTGAGCGGCATCACCAACGTCGTCACGCTGTCTGGCTTCAGCTTGCTCGAAGGCCAGGGCAGCAAGTACGCCAACGCGTGGATCGTGCTCGACCCGTGGAAGGACCGCGCCAAGACCGGGCAGAGCGTGCAGAAGATCATCGGCCAGATCAACGGCCGGCTGGCCTCACGGCAGGAACACACCACGCTCGTCTTCTCGCTGCCCAGCATTCGCGGCCTGGGTAACGCGAGCGGCACCGACCTCCGCATCCAAGACCGCACCGCCGCCGGTCTTGCGGCGCTTCAGGCGCAGCTCGAAGGCTTCCTCGCCGATGCAAACCAGCAGCGCGGCGTGATGCAGGTCGCCTTCAGCAGCTTCCGCGCGGGCGGCCCGCAGATCTACCTCGACATCGATCGCGAAAAGGTGAAGCAGCTCGACGTGAGCCTCGCCGACGTCTTCAGCACGCTGCAAACCTACCTCGGCAGCAGCTACGTGAACGACTTCAATCTGTTCAATCGCACCTACCAGGTCGTCGTGCAGGCCGACGCGCCGTACCGGCTCACCACCGACAACATCAAGTCGATCCGCGTCCGCTCGCGCAGCGGCAACCTCGTCGACATGAGCACGTTCACGACGATCCGTGACGGCTTCGGCCCCGACCGCATCAACCGCTACAACCTGTATCCATCCGCTCAGGTGATCGGCATTCCAGCGCCGGGCGTGTCGACCGGCACGGCGTTGCAGGTGCTCGACGGCGTGGCCGCGCGGAACATTCCGGAGTCGAGCGGCTTCGGCTTCGAGTGGAGCAACATGAGCTTCCAGGAGAAGGCCGCCGCCGGTACCGGCACGCTGGCCTTCGGGCTGGGCATCCTGCTCGTCTACCTCATCCTCGCCGCCCAGTACGAAAGCTGGAGTGCGCCGCTCGCCGTCGTGCTCAGTGTGCCGCTCGTCGTCGTAGGCGCAATGGTGGCGCTGTACGTCCGCGGGCTCGACAACAACGTCTTCACGCAGATCGGTCTGGTGCTGCTGATCGGCCTGGGTGCGAAGAACGCGATCCTGATCGTCGAATTCGCGCGCGAGAACCGTCGGCACAAGGGCATGTCGATTCTCGACAGCGCTGTCGAAGCCGCCCGCACGCGCTTCCGCCCGATTCTGATGACGAGCTTCGCGTTCATCCTGGGCGTCGTGCCGCTGGTGATCGCGACGGGCGCGGGTGCCGCGAGCCGGCAATCGCTGGGCACCGCCGTCTTCGGCGGCATGCTCGGCGCGACGGTGCTCGGCCTGCTGTTCACGCCGGCGATCTTCGTGATGGTGCAGTCGATGGCGGAACGCTTCGGGCTGGAGAAGCGTCCGGAGAAGCCGGCTGAATCGAACGTGCCGGTCGCGCAGCCGGTCAATCACTGACCGCGCGGCCCGTCGACGATTTCAAAGCCCGGGGTGCATACCCCGGGCCCGGAGTGCTCTGCGAAGTTGAAGCCGCGCGGGCCCGGCATATGCATGCCGGGCTCTGAAGAGATGCCGCCGTCCCCCAGTGGGAAGCCCGAGGTCGCGCCGGCGGATTTTTCGGTCGACAACGCTCGGCGCGCAGCCGACAATCAGGCGTCGATGGAGCACCGCGACGGCAATCGCCCGGCCGACGACGCCGACCCGCAAAACGACGGGCCGCTCATCCCGCCCGTCACCCCGCCGGCGGCTTCATCGCGCGGGAACGACGCCTTCCCCGATGCGTCCTTCATCGACGTCGACGCCGCCGACGCCCCGGCCGAGATCGCTTTGCAGGCCTGCCCGTTCTGTCGCCGCGCCACCCGTGCCGACGCCGACGTTTGCCACCGCTGCGGCAACTTCCTCTTGCGAGACGAAGAAGCCTCCGATCGCCGGCGTGCATGCATCGCTCGCTGGTCGCTCGCGATGGGTTTATTCGGGCTCGCGTTGTGGCTCATCCTGTGGTCGAAACTGTCGCTCTAATCGGCTCAGTCGAATTTTTGCGATTCAAGATTTCTCGCGAAACCTTGGGCGGCGGGGAACGTTCTTACTACAGAAGCGGGACGCGAAGCGAAGCGTCCGAACGGTGTGAGCAAAACGGCTCGCACGAGTCGGCGAGAAGCGACGCGATGAGATCGGACGAACGGTCCGCGACGCATCGCTCGCCGCGAGTAACGCGTCCCGCGATTCGAAACACAGGCGTTTGGCGTCGACCGCATGACCGGCGCCAAGCGTCACCGAGCCTCCTATCCCCCCTGAGCCCCGTGCGTAGACTTCCCCCGCGCACGGGGTTTTTTCATGCGCACTTCAAGCCCCTGTCGAGCGCCGAGCGTGCGAGCGCGAACGCGCCGCACACGCCGGCGTCGTCGCCTAGCGCGGGCGGGACGACGTACTCGCGAAGACCGGCATCAGTCGTCAGCGCGGCGTGTTGGACGTATCCGTTCAGACTCGCGCGAAGTTCCTCACGAACGGTGCGGAAGAACGCGTTGTCCGCATCGAACGAATTCCCGCCCGCCTTCGGCACGCTGCCGCCGATGATCACTCGGCGCGGCGACAGCACGCACACGAGCGTCGCGATCGCGCTCGCGACATATCGCGCTTGGTATCGCCACGCCTCGTGATCGCGCGGCAGGTCCTTCGCGGGGATTCCTGCGCGCGCCTCGAGCGCAGGCCCGGAACAGAGCCCTTCCCAGCAGTCGCCGTGAAACGGGCAGATGCCGGCGAACGTATCACCCGCGAATCGCGGCAGACGGATGTGGCCCATCTCCGGGTGAACGAGGCCGTGCAGAAGTCGCCCGCGCGCCATGCCGCCCGCGCCGATGCCGGTGCCGATGGTGACATAGACAAAGTCGTCCAGCCCGCGGGCCGCGCCCCACGCGTGCTCGCCGAGGGCAGCGCCGTTGACGTCGGTGTCGAAGCCGACCGGCACGCCCGCGAACGCCCGCTTCAGCGGCCCGACGACGTCGGCGTTCGCCCAATTCGGCTTCGGCGTCGTCGTGATGTGGCCGTAGCTCGGCGACGACACGTCCAGATCGACCGGCCCGAACGACGCCAGCCCGATCGCGGCCAATTCACCGTGCAGGCGCTGCTGCTCGCGGAACCACGCGACGACGGCTTCGAACAGCGCCGCCGGACCGACCTCCGTCTTGAACGACGCCCGCGCGAGCAGCCCCGCACCGGGTCCATGGCCGACCGCGCAGACGAATTTCGTACCGCCACCTTCGATGCCGCCGAGAAGTGTCATGAGAGAAAAGGGGAAAGAGGAAAGAGAAATAGAAGGCAGCTGAGCGCCTGACGCAGTCAGTTCGTTTTTCTATTTCCACTTTACTCTTTCACCTATGAAACGCCGCCGCCCGATCGCTTTCGCGACCGGGCGGCGGTTCGTGCCAGGACATTTGACTTCAGTGACCCCAACGGGATTCGAACCCGTGTCGCCGCTGTGAAAGAGCGGTGTCCTAGGCCTCTAGACGATGGGGCCTTGTCTCAACTGGGGCTGGGGGTGCCATCAGTCGAGCGAAGGAATGTACGCCCGGCAAGTTCGCGCGTCAACCGACCCTCGATACAATCGCGACTCGCACATGCCTCAACGCATCCTCATCACCGGCGGCGCGGGTTTCATCGGGTCGCACCTCGCCGAAACGCTCCTCGCCGCCGGGCACAGCGTCTGCGTGCTCGACGACTTCTCGACCGGCCGGCGAGAGAACCTCGTCGATTGCCTCGCCGAGCCGAACTTCTCGCTCGTCACCGATTCCGTCGAGAACGCCGCCACTGTCAACCTGCTCGTCGGCAGCAGCGACGTGGTCTACCACCTCGCCAGCGCCGTCGGCGTGCAGCTCATCGTCGACGAACCCGTCCGCACCATCCGCACGATCATTCGCGGCACCGAGGTCGTCCTCGAAGCGGCTCATCGGTTCGGCAAGCCGGTGCTCATAACCAGCTCGTCCGAGGTGTACGGCAAGGGCATGCGCGTCCCCTTCCACGAAGACGACGACATCGTCATGGGCCCGACCAAGCACGCCCGCTGGTGCTATGCCTACGCGAAGGGCATCGACGAATTCCTGGGGCTCGCCTACCACAAGCAGTTCGGATTGCCCGTGACGATCGTTCGACTGTTCAACACCGTCGGTCCGCGGCAGATCGGCATGTATGGCATGGTGCTACCGCGATTCGTCGACGCCGCCCTCGCCGGCAACCCGCTCACCGTCTACGGCGACGGCAAGCAGACGCGCTGCTTCTGCCACGTGAGTGACGTCGTCGGCGCGATCCTGCGCTTGCCCGGCGCGCCTGGCGCCGTCGGCAACGTCTTCAATCTCGGCGGCACGGAAGAGGTGAGCATGAACGACCTCGCCGCCCGCGTGATCGCGCTCACCAAGAGCCGAAGCACCGTCGAACACATGAGCTACGAACAAGCGTACGGCCAGCAGTTCGACGACCTGCCTCGCCGCGTGCCGTCCCTCGACAAGATTCGCGCCGCGATCGGGTTTTCGCCGCGGTTCACGCTCGATCAGATCATCCAGTCCGTCATCGACGAACGGAGCAGCACGTGAGCGAGACTGGCAACGACGATCTGGGCAGACGCGACGGCGACGCCTCGAATCCGACCAATCGCGCACGACCTCGACGCTGGGGGCGGGTCGTCCTCGGCCTGGCGGCGCTTCTGCTCCTCGGACTGGCGTTGAGCGAGTGGTTCCTCCGCGCACGGTTCGGCCTGGGTCAGCCGCTGCTGGTGCTTGCCGATCCGCAGTGCGAGTATCGCCTGGTGCCCGATCAGCACATGGTCCGGCTCGGGAATCGCATCCACGTCAACCACTGGTCGATGCGCAGCGACGACTTCCCGAAGGCGAAGTCCGATCCGAACGAGTTGCGCGTGCTGATGGTGGGCGACAGCGTCATCAATGGCGGCGTCTACACCGATCAATCGCAACTCGTCAGCGAGATCCTCGCTCAACGGCTTTCGACGAAGCTGGGCCGACGCGTGATCGTCGGCAACGCGTCGGCCGGCAGTTGGGGGCCGGAAAACATCCGCGGCTACCTCCGCAAGTTCGGCACGTTCGATGCCGACGTGATCGTGCTCGTGCAGTCAACTCACGACACCTCTGACGCGATGCCGACGACGATGCCGACATCTGAGTTCGTCCTGCCCTACCCGCGGTTTGCGATTCAGGAAGCCCTTGAGAAGACGATCGGTAACTGGGGCGCAGGTCCCGCTACGACCGCCGATCCCAACGCGCCGGCGAACAACGAGCACGAGCGTCCGCCGATCGAGAAATGCCTGCAGGCGTTCACCGACATCATCGATATCCTCGGGCCCGAGCGCACGCTCGTCGCGCTGCACATGGAGGACTCCGAAGCCCCGCCCGCGAAGGCAGGCCCGGGTCACGAAGTGATGCTTACGCTTGCCGCCTCGCGCGGCGCGAAGGTGATCGAGCTGGGCCCGGCGTTCGCCGCCTCGCGCGACGCCGGGCACAATCCGTGGCGCGACTACATTCACCCCAACACCATCGGCCAATCCGTGATGGCCGACACGATCGAGCCCGTGTTGCTCGAAGCGCTGCGACGCCGGATCGCGGCGGTGTCTTCTCAACCTTCCACCAGGCCGTCATGACGCCCGAACCGCTCTCCAATCAGCACTGCCACACCGGCGAGAACCCGCTCTGGAACCCCGACGACGGCCGCGTCTACTGGACCGACATTCCGCGCGGCGCACTCTACCGCTTCGACCCCGTGACGCGCGCCACCGAAGCGATCTACCACGGCGACCCCGTCGGCGGATTCGCGCTGCGGGCGGACGGGAAGCTGCTGTTGTTCCGCGTGCGTGACGTCGTCGCGTTCTGCCTGCGAACAGGCAAGATCGATCCCGTCGCGACGATCGACGACTCTACGCTTGATCGATTCAACGACGTGCACGTCGACCCTGTCGGCCGAGTCTACGCGGGTTCGATCGGCAAGGGCTGGAAGCCCGTCGGCGGGCTCTACCGCTTCGAACTCGACGGTTCGTTCACGAAACTCTTCGACGGCACCGCGTGCAGCAACGGCATGGCGTTCTCGCTCGACGAGAGGCAACTCTTCTGGACCGATACTCCCGGCCGATCGATCTATCGCTTCGACTACGACCGCACGAGCGGCACGCTCACGAATCGCGTCACCCGTTACGCCTGCCCCGAAGACGAGGGCGGCCCCGACGGCATGGCGATGGACGAGCACGGCAACCTCTGGAGCACCCGCTGGGGCGGCAGCCGCATTTGCGTAATCGACCCAGCTGGGAAGAAGACCCGCGAGATCGCGTTCCCCGTCGAACGCGTCAGCAGTTGCACGTTCGGCGGCGTGGACGGCACAGACCTGTTCGTCACCACCGCGGCCGGCTCGTTCAATACGCTCGCTGACGACGGCACGCTGTATCGCCTTCGCGCGGGCGTACGAGGTCGGCCCCTCTTCCGCACCCGCGTCGGGATGTGAGAGGGACTCACCGCGTCCGTTCGCTCACCATCGTCTGAATGCTCCGCCGCTCGAACTGGCTCGGCACTTCCCAGCCGTTCCAGGAGTTGCCGAAGCGGAAGCGGTCGTCCTGATAGGTGTAGACGCTGCTGTAGGTGACCGAGTCGAAGCCGACGTACGCGCTGTCGGCCCGCTCGTCTCGTGCGGTTGCGACTTCCGGATTGTCCCGCGTGATGGGCGGCGTGAAGGCGAGGGCGCTCGTCGACACGCTGCGCGCAGCGGGAGCCGTCGCGCTCCGCGCAGGCGTAGACTGAGACGCCTGACACCCGGCAAGCAGAACCGCAACGATTGAAAGTCCGATGCTCCGCATGGCTTCCAGCCGACTCAACAAACCTCGCGCCACGCCCTTCGTGGCCGCTTAACGCGTCCGATCATACGACGATCGTGCCGGACGTGGTGCGAAATCGACATCGGTGTTGCCCCGCGGCAACGCTTCGCGCGTGAAGATGTGCGGTCTGCGCGATACAAACCGTCCTCCCATGGCCGAACTCACCACAACGTTGCTTGCCGTGCTCTTCTCGGTGCTGATGCCCTCCAAGACCTGGTTCAGGCCCGACGAACCGCTGAACGTGAAGATCGACTCGAAGGAGGCGATCACGCTCGTCCTGTTCGACGCGCGCGGCTCGCAGTTCAACACCGGCAAACCCACTGTCGCGGATGCAGGCGCAACGATCGACGTGAAGGCGATGTTCCCCGGATTGCAGGTCGGCACGTACTACCTGTACGCGGTGCCGCAGGGGAAGACGATCGACCAATTCGTCGGCACGCCCCTCGTGATCGAAATGCGCGGCGACGACCGCCCCGGCGCGCCGCCCGGCGTCGTCGTCACGAAGGTGGAGCCGCTCTGCATCGCGAAGTTCGACACCAGCGAAGGGCCGATGACGCTTGCGTTTTATTACGCCGAGGCGCCGAACACCGTCGCGAACTTCGTTTCGCTCGCGCGCGGCGGCTTCTACGACGGACTGACGTTCCACCGCGTCGTGCCCGGGTTCGTCGTGCAGGCAGGCTGCCCGCTCGGCAACAGCCAGGGCGGCCCCGGCTACCAGATCGACGCCGAGTTCAACGGCAAGCAACACCGCGAAGGCGTCATCAGCATGGCCCGCGAAGGCGACCCGCTCGAACGCACCGGCGTCCCGCCTCGCCCCGAGTACGCGAACACTGCGGGCAGCCAGTTCTTTCTCTGCCTCGACTACGCCCGCACCAAGCAACTCGACGGCAAGTACACCGGCTTCGGCCAGCTCGTCGCCGGCCTCGACACGCTCCGCAAGCTTGGCGCCGCAGAGATCGCCGACCCCAGCACCGGGCGACCTGTGAAGCCTGCCGTCATCAACAAGATCGAGATCGTGCCCGTCACGCCCGGCACCGATCCATACCCGGCGATGAACGCCAACACGAAGCCGGAAGACAAGTAATTGGAAGTTCGTGGTTCGGGGTTCGTTGTCGCGTTTGTCAAACCGCCGACTGCGAACCGCGAACTGCGAACTGTCCCTCATTTCGCAAGCGTCGCCGCCATGCGCCAGACGAGGTGCGGACTGAACGGCCGACGTCTACCCCGGTTGAAGTTCTCGACGAGGTGATCGAACTCGTCGGAGTACGGCAGGCGATCGCGTCGGCCGATCGCGTCGCCGAGCAACTTCCTTAGCAGATCGCGATCGTCGTCCTCCATCTCCGGCGGCTTCGATCTGGCCGCGCCGAGCTTCGGGAGTTGCCCCGCCTTTCGCGTCGTCAGCAAGTGTCGCCACACCTCCGCCTTCGTCGGTTTCGGATCGGCGAAGCTCTTCGCATACGCCTCGTAGAGCGACTCGAAATGCGTTGTGTAAGGCAGGTCGTCCGCCGTCCGGCCGACCTGTTCGTACAGCTCGCCGAGCAACTCTCGATTCGGCTTGTGCTTCGTCGGCTCGACATTCGAAAAGAGCGCATCGCCCGACGGCGACTCCGCCTCGCCCGGCTTCGATTCCAGCGTGCGATCGGCGATCAGCAGCAAGACGCCAAATGGATCCCGCACCGCCGCGTGATACCCGCGCACACCCTTCGCCGGCGGCGAGCGAAACTCCAGCTTCAGTTCGGCTCGCCTGTCGTGCATGGCGCGGACGTCTTCCACGAGCACATACATCGCCTGCTCGGGCAGATTCGCATCGGTGTGCAGGACGATTTCCCCGCCGTCGTCGGGCAGGTGCAGCGTTGCACTTGTGGGCGACTGCGACGCGAGCGTCACGCCAAACGTCGACTGCCAATACCGAATCGCGGCAGGCAGCACGTTCACGCGAAGGAGCATTCGATCGAATCGACGCAGCATATGTGCTTCACCCGAACGTCACATCCGCAACGCGGTGCCGCACCGTCGCGGAGACGTGCACTTCCGCGAACGGCTTCGACGGCTCCCACGCGTTCCAGATCACCACGCGCTGCCGATCGCTCGTCACCGCGGCGATGCGTCCGTTGTGAGCCGCGACGTCGCGCCAGCCGCTGATGGTGCTGCCAAGCTGCGTGATCGCCTCGTCGTCGATGCCGCACATGATGACCGGCCCTTCGTCGCCTGCGAGGAGCAATCGGTTGGCGCCGAGGCACTCGATGGTCGACGCGCTCGTCGGCCGCGTGCCACGGCGGATGCGGTCGAGGCGATCGAGCGTGCTCGCGTCGAGCACGTCGATGAATCCGTCTTCGCGGACCGCGAGCAGTCGCAATTCATCCCACGGCACGAGCGCGAGAATGGTCGCGCCATCACTCCCGGCGACGGGGCGAACGTTGCCGTGCTCGTCGAGGATGCACACCGTCCCACCCGCCGCAAAGGCCGCACGTCGGCCGTCGATCGCGACGACAGCACGTCCGCCGGCGTACTCGGCCGTGCCGGGCGATTGCGATGTCGGCTCTTCGCCGGGCGTGTCGAGGTTCCACGTCACCGCGCCAAGCTGCGCGTGCGTCGCGACGACCTGCCGCGACTCCGGAAGCACGCAGGCCGCGTTGAAACCGAACTCGCTGCTGATGCCGGTGAGCGGGTACTGCGCCGACACGTTCCCCGCGTTGAGATCGACCGCGCACACGCCGCCGCGCGTGCCAACGAGCAGCGACGGAACGCCGTCGAGCGTCGCGTTGCGCAAGCTGCGAATCGCGCCGAGCGACGCGACCGAGAGCGACTTCGGCTCGGCGAACGGCTTCGTCGCGTCGACCGTTACCAGGAACGAACCGGCCGCGATGCGGAGCGTGGCGTTGCTGTCGGCACAGGTCAGGAACGCCGCGCGGAGGATCTCTCCGCGATCGACGCCGCTGCTGGCGGCGAGCACGGCACTCAGCTTCGCGCCGGACGCTTTCAGCGACTCGACCTGCTTCGCCAGATCCGTCGCCCGGCCGAAGGCTGCCTGTTGCAGCTTCGCGACTTCCTCCTGACGCGCCTTCACCGCGTCGAGCTTTTTCTGTCGTTCGATCGAAGGCGACGTCGCGACAACGCTGATCGGCGGGACGATCTCCATGCCGCAGCCGAACGCGGCACCGTCGAGCGCCTTCTGGACGACCGGCTCAATCGATGACGCGTTCTCGACCAGCGCGGCCGCGTCGGCCTCGCTCAGCGGCTTCTTCACCGCTTGCGTAAGCGCCGTCGCAAGGTGCTGTTCGACGCTGCTCAGCAGCAGCGTATCGCCCGAGGGAAGGAGCGTCTCGGCGAGCATCTGCCGGTCGGCCTCGGCGTCGCAGGCGCGGATGCCGCACTCGACGCGCAGCGCCACCGTCTGCCCGCCGACCGCGTCGGTCTCGGGCAGGCTCAGCCTCGCTCGAAACGTCTCGTCGACGATCAGCAACGCCCCGCCCTGTCGGCTCGCGACGAGCGGCGACGACTTGGAACCGCTGGTGTTCATGACCGTCATCATAACCGCTCCGCGCCTCGCGATCAGTCGATTCGGACCTCGATTGGCGACAAGTTTCTGGAATCACCGTGCTCGAACTGGCCGATATAGGATGTTGAAGAGGTCGCGTTTCGACGCGCGAAACCCATGAACGCCTCGGGCCCCATCAACCCTCTCGCCGGTGCCTTCGCCACGGCCGGCCACGTGCAGAGCACGAGCGCAACCGACCGTGCACGGCGACTCGCTCGCGATCGCACCTCCGTACGCGACCAGTCTGTCGACCCGGCGACGCAGCAGCGTCAAGTCGAGGACAGCACCGAGATCGACGCGATCAACGCGGATGAAGATCAGGGGCCGAAGAAGAAGAAGAAGCGCGAGCACCGACATCGCGAAGACGACGAAGGCGAACAGGAACGCCCGTCGCTCGACGTCACGGCGTGATGCTCTCTTCGTTTAGCCGGCGAGCCTGCTCGCCGGTCTTCGCTCTCCCGGCTCGCATGCGAGCCGGCTAAACGGGGATTCACGCTCACGCTTTCGCGGTCGCCGCGCGTTCGACGATCTGCTTTGCGACTCTCGCGCCGCTGGCCAGCGCGCCTTCCATGTAACCGACGAACGCCGGGCAGGTGTGCTCGCCCGCGAAGTGAAGATTGGTGCTGCTCTTGTGCAGGAGCGGTCCGACCCTGGTGATAGCGCCGGGGCGGGCGATGCTATAGCTTGCCTTGGTGAGCGGGTCGCGCACCCAGTTCATGAAGACCGCCCTGCCGGTGACGTTGTCGCCGTAGCCGGGGAAGAGTCGGCCGAGTTCTTCGCCCATCGCTTCGTCGAGCTTCTCCGCGGGAATCGCCAGCGCGCGGTCGGCCTGCGCGCTGCTGATGAAGTTCGCGATCACCGCGTCGTCGCCCGGCTGATTGTCGGCGGCGTCCCACGTCTCGCTGCTCAGGTTCTCGCTGTGGCACTCCTGGTTGAGCCCCTTCTCCTTCCAGAAGCGGCTCTTCACCGCGCGGGCGTACTTCACGCTGCGCCCCATCTGCACGTCGGCGCCTGAAGGCAGCAGGTCGGTGAAGTTGATCCGGTCCCACGTGCTGGGCGGCGCGGTGCACACGACCTCGTCAGCAGTGATCTGCGTGCCGTCGCGAAGCGTGACGACGACCCACTTCGCGCCTTGCTCGATGCGCGCGACGCTCTTGTTCAGCACGATGCGATCACTGCCGATCGCCTCGGCGAACTTCGTCGCGAGGGCGTCGTTGCCCTCCTTGCACCGGCCGACCTCGCTGTCGGTCCAGTACGTCTCGCCGCCGCCGGCTTTCACCATAGTCAGGTTGGCGAGGTAGCTCTGATTCGCGGCGGGCACGGCGTTGTCGGCGCTGAAGAGCAGGTCGGCCATCGCCTTCGCGAGCGGCGACACTTCCTGCCGTTCGATGAAGCCCGCGATGGTGAGCGCGTCCAATTCTGCAGCGCCGGGCGTGAGCCACGGCTCGTCGGCGTTCACGATCGCCGACTGCTCGGTAAGCGCCTTTTCGATCGCCTCAAGTCCTTCTTCGACCTCCTTGCTTTCGGCCTCATCGAGCAGTTTGCCCTGAAGGAAGTAGCGAATCTCGCCCTGATCGTCGGATGCCTCGTTCAGGCTGAGCCCGAACTTCTGCATGTAATTGATCCAATGCAGGTGATTCGTGCCGACCCATTCGCCGCCGAGTTCGACGTTTCGGCCCTTGAGGAAGTCGCGCGAGGTGGTGACGCGCCCGCCGAGTCGGCCGCGAGCTTCGATCACCTTGACGTCGCATCCGGCGCTCATGAGTTCGTATGCACACGAGAGCCCGCTGAAGCCGGCGCCAATGACGACGACCGTCGGCTTGTCGCTCGAGATCGGCCGAGTCGTAGGGCGGCCTGCGTTCTGCGCGCGTTCGAGCTTCTTGTCCGATTCGCAGCCGGCCAGCGCGCCGCTGAGCAGAGTGGCACCGAGGGCGGCCGCACTCGATCGCATGATCGCGCGGCGCGTCATGCGAAGGTCTTCGTTCACCCAGTTTTTACCGACTTTCTGCAGGATTCGATCGGGCATCGCGTGAGCCTCCGAGAGAGTTGAAGTGCGGCGCATTAGGCCTTAGTTTGCCCGTGGCTTCAAGTCATTCGTCAACAAGCGAGCCCACCATGCCCATCCGCGTCACCGTCTGGCACGAGTACCGCCACGAGAAGAAGAGCGAAGCGATCCGCAAGGTCTACCCCGACGGCATGCACACCGTCTGGAAGAAGGGCTTGGAAGAACTGCTGGGCAACGAAGTCGTCGTCCGCACCGCCACGCTGGACGAGCCCGAGCACGGGCTCACCGACGAGGTGCTGAAGAACACCGACGTGATGACTTGGTGGGGCCACGCCGCGCACGGCGACGTGAAAGACGAGATCGCGCAGAAGGTCGCGCAACGCGTCCGCGAAGGCATGGGCCTCGTCGTGCTGCACAGCGGGCACTACGCGAAGCCGTTCAAGCTGCTCATGGGCACGAACTGCCACCTGAAGTGGCGCGAGGCGGCCGAGAAGGAACGCCTGTGGAACGTCTCGCCCGGCCACCCGATCACGGCGGGCCTGTCGAAGGACTACATCGAGATCGATCACGAGGAGATGTACGGCGAACACTTCGACATCCCCGATCCGGACGAGCTCGTCTTCGTCAGCTGGTTTGAAGGCGGCGAAGTCTTCCGCTCTGGCTGCGTGTGGAAACGCGGCGCGGGTAAGGTCTTCTACTTCCGCCCGGGGCATGAATCGTTCCCGACGTACTACCTGCCCGACGTGAAGCGCGTGATCGCCAACGGCGTGAAATACGTCGCGCCGGCCGCGGGCGTGGTCGGTTACCGCAACGGCAGCCCGAACATCAAGGACCCGCTCAGCCCGATCGTGGGCGAGCACGCGGTCGACGAGAGCATCCACAAGGGACACCGCTGAATCACGCGGCCGCGAGTCGATATTCACCACTTCATCGCATGATCAACGTCTTCATCCGCACCGGCGACGGCCGGGTCATCAGCGAGAAGAGCGCCGACTGCCTGGCGCTTGCGCTGAAGGACCCGCGCGCCACGTTCTGGGTGGACCTCGATCATCCGAGCGAAGAGGAACTCGCGATCCTCGACGACATCTTCGGCTTCCACCCGCTCGCGATCGAAGACACGATTCAATACAACCAGCGCCCAAAGATCGAGAGCTACAACCACGTCGGCGATCTCCACAACCAGGGCTACTTCTACCTCGTCATCCACGGCCCGGACCTGAAGACCTTCCGCGAGAAACTCCGCACGAAGGAGCTCGACATCTTCGTGAGCGAGCGTTACCTCGTCACGATCCACGAAGAGCAGATGCTCAGCGTGGACTACATGATGAAGCGCGCTCAAGCCGACGCCGGCCGGGTACTGGAGGCGGGCGTCGACATGCTGCTGTACGGCATCCTCGACCAGCTCGTCGATCACTACCAGCCGATCCTCGATCACCTGAATGAATCACTCGAAGACCTTGAAGATGAAGCGGTGACGAATCCGTCGCCGCACATCCTGACCACGATCAGCAGCGAGAAACGCGACCTGATGACGCTCCGCCGGATCATCGGGCCGCAACGGGACGTCATCGCGCAGCTCACGCGCGGCGAGGTGCCCTTCATCCGCGAGTCGACCCGCGTCTACCTGCGCGACGTGCAGGACCACCTCGCCCGCGCGGTGGAAATGATCGAGCTCTACCGCGAACTCGTCGTCAGCGCGCGCGACCTCTACCTCAGCAGCATCAACAACAACCTGAACAACGTGATGAAGTCGCTCACGCTCATCACGGTGATCGCGCTTCCGATCAACATCGTGACGGGGTTCTTCGGGATGAACTTCGACGTCCTCCCGGGTATCCACGACCCGCTGGCGTTCTGGATCGCCATGACCGTGATGGCGGGCGCGGTCGTCGTGATGGTGGTGTGGTTCCTGACGAAGAAGTGGCTCTGACGCGACGCCGAGCGAGCGTTACTTCACGGGCACCGTGGTCGGCGCGATCGACGCGGCGACGGGCACGATCGGCCTAACGACAATGATGAGGTCGACGCGATCCATGCCCTGAGCGGCGCCGGCCTCTAACATCACTGCAGGCACCGTCGTCGGGCCGTCGATCGCGGGGACCGTTGTGGGAGCCGTTGTCGGCGCATCGGACTTCGCGGCTTCTGGCTTCGCTGCCTCGGCGTGCGCTTCGGCGCGTGGGTCGTGAATGACGACGGAGAACAGCGGAGGCGTCGCCGGGTCGGTCACGCCGGCCAGCGTTGCAGCCACCTGCTGCGCGGTCAGGCCGCGAACTTGATACACGCCGCGATCGGGCACATCGATGAAGCCGTCCGCATCCACCGTGACCTGCACGGCCGGACTCGCGTTCGTCTGCATCTGCGCGTCGGCACGAAGCGTGATCGAGAGCGCGTCGCCCGGCTGGACGAGCCGAACCGTTGGCCGCTCAGCCGGTGGAACTGCGGCGGCCGCGCCGGCATCCGCCCCGGCGGGCGGCGTGGCGGCGACGCTCGCGGACGGCACCGAGGCTGCGGGAGGCGTTGTCGTCGGCTCACTCGGCGTGGCTGGTGCTGCCGCGTCCGGGACATTCGCTGCGATCGCAACGCCCGGCGACTTCGACGGATCCTCGCCTGCACCAGCGGGCTGTTGCGCTTTCTGCATCGAAGCGAACTGCTTCAGCTTCAACTCGCCCGCGTTTGCGCGGTAGAGCGCTGCGCGTTGCTGGTTTTGCAGGTCGCGTGCCCGCGCAATCGCATCGCGATCGGAGCCAATCCCGGCCGACGCGACCGCGCCGTTGAGTTGCGATTGCAGCTGATGCACCAACTTCGGATCGACGTGACGAGCGAGGAGAATCGTCGACTGGTGATCGGCACGCTTCAGTTCGATGGCGTTGCCGACCGCGTTCGGCGGCAAGGCGTTGCTCGTGACGGCACCTGGCGCTGCCGACGCCCCGCCGTTGCTGGCGGTGATGTCCGTGGCGCGGCGGAGCCCGCGGGCGAGCGCGTCGGCCGGGAAGTGGGCATCGTCTGAAGACAGATACGCGTACCCGTTATCCATCAGGAACCCGCGCACCTGCCGATCCGCCACGCCGAGGTCGGCGGACTCGACCACCATCACGATCGGGCGATCGGCGACCTCCGACAGATCGATCCGTGCGACGACCTCGTCCTCGATCGCGACAGGCAGAGCGTCGAGCGCAACGGGAGCGGCCGAGACGATCGCGGGCGCTGGCGACGGCGGGCCGAAGTCTCGCACGCGCGGCGAGGCATCTGCGAACGACTCCTCCGCAACCCGGCCCGTGGTGGGCGACGTTTCCTGCGGCGCCGCAGCCTCGCGTGCCGCGAGTGCCGGCAGTGACTGCCTTTCGCTGCCCAAAATCTGAAACGCCAGCACGCCGATGCCCGCGCCGACGAGCACCATCGCCGCGACGGCGAGCCCCGGCAGCCCGAACCGCTGCTGGGCCGCCCGCGTCGGCGCACCCGCGTCGCTCAACAACATCTCGCGTTCGAGCTGCGATCCCACCGTGTCGGACACGTCCTGCGGCAGCCTAGCCTGCGGCAGCATCCGCAGGTACTCGCTGTCGAGCATCATCCGCTGCAACTCGTCGCGCAGCTCGGGCTGCTGATCAAGGTACACCTCGACCTGCGCCAACTCGTCCTTCGACAACGTGCCATCGACGTAGCCGGCAAGGAGGGGTTCGAGGTTGTCAGGGAACTGAGGCACGAGCGAAAGGTTTCCGATTTCCGATTTCCGATTCAACTGCGTAGTGATCCACTCGCCTACTCGCCTACTCGCCTAACCACCGATCGCCACAAACCGCTCCCGCAGAGCCAGCCGCGCCCGGAACAGCTTGCTCTTCAGCGTCCCGAGCGGCACATCGAGCGCCTGGGCCATCTCGTTGTAGTCTTGGCCGTCGATGTCTCGCATGACGAGCAGCGCACGGTCGGTCGGGTCGAGTTGGCCGAGCGCCTTGGCGACGAGGCGCATTCGCTCGGCGTGCTCGGCGTCCTCATCCGGACGCCTGCCTCCGCCGGCGAGCCTTTGCCTGAGCGACGACATCTGGTCTTCCGGGTCGTTCGCACTCGATCGCGTCTCAGCCTCGATCGAGTACGCCTTCCGCACCTTCTCCGATCGCAGCTTGCTGATCGCGAGGTTCATCGCGATGCGGAACAGCCAGGTGTACGCGGCACAGTCGCCACGAAAGTCACTCAGCTTGTCCAGCGCTTTGACGAACGCCTCCTGCGTCACTTCGAGCGCGTCGTCGACGTCGCCGACGATGCGGAAGACGGCGTTGTAGAGCCGCTGCTGCACCGCCCGCACGAGTTCGCCGAACGCGGCCCGGTCGCCCTTCTGCGCGGCGAGCAGCCACTGCGTCTGTTTCTGCGCCGGCAGATGGTCGGCCAGCTTGAGCGAACCCGCCGTTCCGTCGTCCGACGACGCAGCGATGTTCGCAGCCGAACTGCGACCATCGCGTGTCGTGGAAGTCGAGGGCTTGGGTCCGCTCACGCGAGGCATCACGAGTAGACGCTTCGCACGCGAAAAGGTTGCGGAATCCGTCCCGCAATCTCGTGCGAGGTTGAAGTGTGTATGGGACGTCGGGCGGCGTCAACCCGCGATGGCACGGTGAAACACGAAGGGGCGAAGGGGCGAAAACGCCATTACAATCGCGATCATGCTCGAAGCCGTGGACGCCATGCAGATCGCCGGCCGTTGGCTCCTCGCGGTCAACGACGCGATTCTCGACCGCGGCTCGGCGGACACGATCGATGCGCGCAGTTGCGAGCCCATCGCCGGCGGCTGGTTGATTCGCTTGAGACGCAACTACTGGCGCACGCCGGCTAAGCGCGAGGACTACTACATCGGCGACGTGCCCGCGTTGATCGTCGACAGCGAGACGGGCCAGCTGTACTGCTGTCCACCCTCAAAGCCAGTTGAGACGACCGTCGAGAACTGGCTGGCGGGCAAGCGGCCGAGACCCTGCGATCCGATCAAGCCACGCGAAATCGGATTGCTGCCAGACCACGAGTGAAGATTGAAGACGGATGTCACCGATGGACACCGATGGATCGGTCGTCACAGATTCGTCTCTGCCTCATCGGTGTCCATCGGTGCGCATCGGTGGCGACCTCGGTCCTGGAGGAGTTGCGAATGAACGCTGCAAAAGCCATGCGGATCGGCGGCTGGGTGTTGAGCGGTCTGATCGCCGCGCTGATGTGCATGAGCGCCACGTTCAAGCTCAACCCGCCACCCGAGATCGCGGCCGAGTTTGCGAAGAGCAACCTCACGCCGGAAATCATGTTCAACATCGGCATCGTTGAGCTGCTCTGCACGCTGCTCTTCCTGCTCCCGTGGACGGGGTTCTGGGGAGCGATCCTCCTGACCGGCTACCTCGGCGGCGCGACGTTCGTCCACGTGCAGCAGCGCGAGGCGCCGGTGATGCCGATTTTGGTCGGCGTGCTCGCGTGGGTGGCACTCGCTCTTCGCCGACCAGAAATCTTTGCGCTCGCCATGAACAAGCGTCTGAATGCGACGGTTCGCAGCGGCACTTGAGTGCCGCCGCCCGAGGGCTCACGATCTTCGCACCCGAAATCACTCGCGTGGCTCGATCGTCGCGACAATCTTCGTCGTCCACGGACCGCGGTGGTTGGGATATCGCCCGCGCATCCACACGAGTGCGGTCCGCGGATCGCGCCACACGGGCACGATGGGACGCAGGTTGTCCTCGGTGCTGTCGCGCGTGATCGCCGACCACGTCCACGTGGCTCCTCCATCGCGCGTCCGGCCCTTGAAGAGCTCGTGGTGTCGCCTGCCGTCCGCCGCGCTGACGAGCGGCTCGCCGGTGGTCGGATGCGCGTCGGTGCTGATGTAGACCGTGCTCGCGTCCTGCGGGTCAATCGCAGCGAGGCCTGTGTAGTCATCCTCGCCTACGTATAGTCTCGTTCCTGCAAAAGCGATCTCGTTCTCAATCCACCGTGAGCCGTCCCAGCGGGCATAATGATATCGGTGATCGAGCCCGCCCTGCCCGCTCGGAATGCCTTTGCCGTCGCGCTGGGTGCTGAAGAGGCACACCGGTTGTTGCTGCTCGTCGAGGTGCAGGTCGATCACCCACGCCACGTGATCGGCATCGCCTCGATACACGCACGTGAGGTCCCAGATGTCGCCTGACTTCTCCGGCGTCATGCTGAGCGGTGCGTAGAGCGTGCCGTCGCTGCGGAAGATCTTGCTGCCGCGAACGAAGCCGGCGTAGACGCTGTTGTCGAAGCTGCGCGGGTGGTCTTCGGTGCCGATGAAGAAGAGCGAGTCGGTCGTGTTCGGGGCATACTTGAAGTACGGCGCGTAGCCCTGATGGCCGCGGAGAAACATGCCGCCGTAGCGCCACGTATCGCCGTCGTCGTCGCTGTACATCCAGTTCTGCTGATGCGCGACGCACCGAAAGAAGTTGTAGAGCCGGCCACCCTCGGCGGGCGGTTGCCAGGGGTTGGAGTACGTGACGTTGTCGCCGCCGAACACGGCGTCCCTGCCGGGTGTGACGAGGGTCTGCTCCGGGCCCCACTCGAGCAGATCGTCGGACGCTGAGACGCGCCAGAAGACCTTCCGTTCGAGCGCGTGCCGGGAGTAGATCGCGACGACGCGTCCATCGGGCCGGACGTGCAGCGACGGGCCGTTGTGGTCGTCCTGCTCGAACGGTGCCGAGAGCGTGACGACCCGCGTCGTGCCCGAGGCGATGTCGTACACGGCCAACTCGACCGCACCGACCTCGCCGTTCTCCTTCCACTTGTACGACCGATCGCTCGACCGCACGGAGCCGACAAGCAGCTTGCCGCGGTGCACGATCGCGCGCTCGTCCATGAACCACGAGTACGCGCCGTTGTCGTTGAGTTGGATCACACGCGGGGCGACGAAGTTGGACATGTCCGGCATCGTACGCGGTCCTCAGCGTCAGCCAACGCGATCAGTGATCGCGCCGCTTGTTCTTGCCCTTCCCGCGCCCCTTGCTGCGCTGCGAACGCTTCACGCTGCCCGGCGTAAACCGCGGCGCGCCCTTCGCCTCCGGCCGGTCGTTCTGCTGTTGCAGCGGAGCGCCCTTCGACCCGCGGCTGCGCAGGCTCAGCACGTGCACGTCGAGCTGACGGCGCGCGAGGTCGACGTTCGCGATCTTCACCTCGGCGACGTCGCCGACGTGGATGCGCTGGTTCGTGCGCTTGCCTCGCACGACGCCGGCCTTCTCGTCGACTTCCCACCAGTCGTTCAGCAGCTCCTGGTACTTCGTCAGACCTTCGATCAGCCACTTGTCGATCTGGATGAAGAGGCCGATCTTCGTGATGCCCGTGACGACGCCGAGGAACGTCTCGCCCACGTGGGTGGCCATCAGTTCGAGCAGTTTCATCTGCCGCAGCTCGTTCTCGGCGTCGGAGGCGCGGCGCTCGGTAAAACTGAGGTGCTGCCCGGTCGTGACGAGGTCCTGATGGCTCGGCACGTCCTGCAGCTTGCGGTTCTCGTAGAAGTCGCTCACCTCGTTGAACCGCACGTCGATCTTGCCCATCTCGGCGAAGATCGCGTCGAGCAATCGGTGCACCGTCAGGTCGGCGTAGCGTCGGATGGGCGATGTGAAGTGGCAATAGTGATCGCTCGCGAGCGCGTAGTGCCCGATGATCTCGGGGCTGTACTCCGCGCGGGCAAGGCTCTTCAACACGGCCAGGTTCACCGCGAAGCCCTCAGGCTTTCCCTTCACGCGTTCGAGCAGCGACTGCAGGTCGTGCCGGGTGGCGTTCGTCGGCAGCTTGTGGCCGGCGACCATGAGGAATTTTCCCAAACGTGCTGAAGCATCCGGATCAGGATCGGGGTGGATGCGCCGGATCGCTGGCTGACCGATGCGGTTGAAAAGTCGGCCGACGGCTTCGTTCGCCTCGACCATGAACATCTCGATCAGCGTGTGCGTGAAGCTGTCGTCCTCCGCGACCGCGTCGACCACCTTGCCGACCTCGTTCAGCACGAGATCCACCTTCGGCAGCGCCAGCACGAGCTGGCCCGCGCGGTGGCGACGCTCCTTCATCATCCGCGCGACGTGGTTCATGTCGACGAGCAGCTGACGCACCTCGTCGGCGTAGTCGGTCGGCTTGCGATCCCCTTCAGGATGGCGAATGACCTCTTTGCCGTCGATGAGGTCTTGCGCCTCGCGATATCGAAGCCGCTTGCGGCTCTTGATGATCGAGTTGGCGAAACGGGTGCGCTTGGGCTTTCCGTCTCGCGCGTCGAGCGTGATGAACGCGCTCTTCACGAGGCGCGGGACGCCCTCCTGCAGACTACAGACGCCGTTGCTGAGCACCTCTGGCAGCATCGGCACGACGTGGCCGGGGAAGTAGACGCTGTTGCCGCGGTGGTGGGCTTCGGCGTCGAGCGGCGTGCCGGGGATGACGAAGAAGCTCACGTCGGCGATGTGGACGCCGAGCTCCCAGTTGCCTTCGTTGTCGCGGACCAGGCTGATCGCGTCGTCGTAGTCCTTCGCGTCGTCGGGGTCGATCGTGCAGATGACCTCTTCGGTGAGATCGAGCCGTTTCGAGCGTTCCGTCTCCGGGTCGAACTTCTGCACCGCGGTCCGCGCCTGGTCGGCGACGTTCTCGGGGAAGTTTTCGGGCAGGTTGTACTGGACGAGGATGCTGCGGAGGTCGACGTCCTTCTCGCCGGCCGCGCCGAGGGCTTCGCTGATGACGCCCTGTCCGGGATAACCGTTCGAGGGATACGTCGTGATGTCGACGATGACCTTCGTGCCCGCCTTGAGGTACTTGCCGGCGGCGTCGGGTGTGAGGATGGGTTCCTTGAACAGGTTGCCGTCGGGGAGGACGACCCAGTTGCCCTCCCGGTTGCGGTCGAGCGTACCGACGAGGCGCGCGTGGGCGCGCTTCACGATGTGCAGGATTCGGCCGCGATCGAGATCGCCAGCTTCACGCTGGTCGCCCTTGATGACCTTCACCTTGACGACGTCGCCGGTGACGGCGCCGAGCTCGTTGTCGAACTCGGTGATGAAGAGCTGCGGATGGCCGACCGGCTCGCGGACGTCGCAGAAGCCGAAGCCTCGGCGGGTGCCGGAATAGATACCGATGACCTCGCCTTTCTGGAGCGAAGTCGAGCACAGGACGTAGCCGCCGCCGTCGCCTTCTTCAATGACGCCTTCGTCTTCGAGGTCGCGGAGCGCTTCCCGCAGGAATGGGTAGTCGTCGTCGGACGCGAGGTCGAGTTCGCGAGCGAGAGGACGGGATTTCAACGGACGATACGAGGGCGTGCGGAGGAGTTCGAGCACGCGCTCACGGATGGATTGAACAGGCATTCAGTAAAAAGTTGTAAACGATCGGGCCTCCCGACGCGACCCTCAAATGAGAGTCGGGGAAGCCAGCAATGGTTAAGGTTGAGTTGTTGTGCGGTCAGAACTTGACCGCGTTCTTCTGGGCTTCGCGCAGGTCGTCCTGCAGCTTGCCGAGTTCCTTGGGTTCGATGCCCGCCTTGCGGGACTTCCAAACGACCTGCTTTTTCTTCACGTCCCACTCTGCTCGATCGAACACGCTTAGCGGTTGCCGGCTGGCGTATTCGCCGACGAAGGCGAGCATTCGGGCGATCGCGTCCTTGTCAGCGGTGGCGGCCCAGGTGCGAATCTCGGCCCCGAGGGTCTTGAATACGTCGGCCGTCGCGTAGCCCGCCGCCCCGCGTTGCCACAGGTCTTCGAGACGCGCCTTGAGCAGCAGCGTCTTCTGCTTGTCATCGGCTGACGGAATACGCTTGATAAGCTCATTCCGGTAATCGATCAAGAGTTTTCCGTCGTTGGCCACGCGCGACGTCTCGTTGGCGAACTGCTCGTTGATCGAACTGATGAGCTGACTGTCCTCGGGACTAAGGTTGCCGTCGCGGTCGGCGCGGACCCGCGATATGGCGTCCTGCAACTTCCGCTGCACGTCTGGTACGACGCCGGGCATCGTGGCGAGCGCGGGCGCGTTGACGAGCGCCTTGACCGCCTCCTCAGCCCGCTCGCTTGAGAATGTCGCTGGGGCACCGGACAGCAGTTGCCACTTCGCGTACGCGTCGACGAGCGGGTTGCCGTTCAGGTTGCGATTGAGCTGGCCGAGGATCTGCTGCTCGGTCGGCGGTTCGCCTTCCGCGGTCTTGAAGTAGTCGCTCGTCGTTCGTGGGAACGGCTTCTTGGCGCGGAGCGCGTCCTGCGCTTCCTTCACCAGTTCCTTGGCCGCCTTCTGCGCTGGGTCGACTTGCTTGCCGGGCTTTGGTGCGGGCTTGGTGGCGGGCGGGTTCGGCTTGCCCTTCCCCTGCTGCGCGTCGGCTACCGCTGGGAGAAGAGTCAACGACAAGACCAAGGCTGCTACAGCGCAATGTGCCCACGTGCCCGTGTGACGGATGAATCGATTCTCGCTCACGAAACGTTCCTCTCACTGTTGCGCGACGACTAGCTCAGTCGCGCCCTCGGTGCCGCACACGCAGTATATCGCCCCACCGCGACGATGGACACCCCATGCGCGCCATCGTTTGCGACAATGCAGCAATCCCTGTCCATGCATCCTGCGATCGCGGGTCCGCCAATTCAGGATTGCCGCTTCGCATTTTGGCTCGCCCCGTTGTTTGACCCCCCCACGCCGTTGCTTTACCCTCGCTCGACTCGCGATCGCGTACGCATTGGGCATGCCGGGGAAGGCATGACGAGTGTACGGCCTGCACGGTGTCGCGAGCCTTTTCGTGTCCGTGAGGCGACCCCGCTTGATCAAGAACTACGCCCAGCGATCCCGCCGACAGCAGGCAAACCGTCTCAAGGCCACGCGGGCCGAGATGCGCAAGCACGACCTCGACGGCTTCCTCGTCACCCATCCCAGCGATCTCTGGCACCTGACCGGCTTCTCCGGGCACGACTCCGTCGGCTTCGTCGACCTCAAATCCGTCACGATCATCAGCGACGGCCGGTACGAGGCCCAACTCGCCCGCGAAGCCCCGCACGTGAAGGCCCACATCCGCACGGGCACGCTGATCGACGCCGTCGCGCTCGTCCTCGCCCAGGCGGGCGACTTCGAGGTCGGCTTCGAGACCAACACGACCACCGTCGGCTTCATCAACGGGCTCCACAAGTCGCTCTTCGACCTCCGCAAGCAGCGGAAGGTGAAGCGGGACATCGACCTCGTCCCCATGCACGACCTCATCCCGCACCTGCGGCAGGTGAAGGACGACCTGGAGCTGGATCAGATCGTCGAATCGATCAACGTCGCCGAGGGTGCGCTGCACGACGTGCTGCCAGGCATCAAGGTCGGCAAGTCGGAGGGCGAAATCGCTGGCGAGCTGGTTCTCGCGATGCGGAAGCGCGGCGCGAGCAACAGCAGCTTCGAGCCGATCATCGCCGTCGGCGACAACAGCGCCCTGCCGCACTACCGCGCGTCGACGACGACCGTCGAGAAGAACAAGCCACTCCTCATCGACTGGGGCGCGTACGTCGACGGCTACTGCTCCGACCTCACCCGCACGTTCTTCGTCGGCAAGCCCAACGCCAAGCTCGAACGCATCTACAAGGTCGTCCTCGACGCGCAGATGACCGCGATCGACAAGCTCCGCCCCGGCATGACCGGCAAGGAAGGCGACGCCATCGCCCGCAAGGTGATCGAGAAGGCCGGCTTCGGCAAACAGTTCAACCACGGGCTGGGCCACAGCATGGGCCGCGACATCCACGAAGACCCGCGCGTCCACTTCCTGAAGGACAAGGACGTCCTCGTCCCCGGCAACGTCGTCACGATCGAGCCCGGCATCTACCTCCCCGGCATCGGCGGCGTCCGCATCGAGGACGACGTCCTCATCACCGAGCACGGCACCGCCGTCCTCACCACCGTCGACAAGTCGTTCGAGTTCGCCTGTAACGCGATCAAGCCGTGACCCCGCGTTCGTCCGTCGATCGTTCACTCTCGCATTCAACCGATTCATCATGGCCAAGAAGAAAGCCTCCTCCGAAAAGAAGTCGCCCGCCCCGTCGAAGCTCGCCAAGGGCGCCGGCCCGATGGACCCCGCGCTGCTCGAACAGCTCGTCAAGCTGATGAGCGCGAACGACCTCAGCAGCCTCGACCTGCGCGACGGCAACCAACGCGTCAGCCTGAAGCGAGGACCGCAAGTCGTCACGACCAGCGCAGCGCCCGTGTACCACGCTCCCACGACCACTCCGAACTCGGGGGGCGCGACTTCAGTCGCCCCCAAGTCCGAAGCGCCGAAGGCACCCGTCGACGACACCGCGGGCCTCAAGCCCATCAAGAGCCCCATGGTCGGCACGTTCTACTCCGCCCCCAGCCCCGGCGCGAAGCCGTTCGTCAGCGTCGGCAGCCAGGTCGACGACGAGACCGACGTCTGCGTCATCGAAGCGATGAAGGTCTTCAACAACATCAAGGCCGAAACCCGCGGCACGATCGCCAAGGTCCTCGTCCAGAACGGCGCGACGGTGGAGTACGGGACGGTCCTCTTCCTCGTCAAGCCGGCGTGAGCCGGAGTGGCCAGTGGCTAGTGGCCAGTGGCCAGTCCCAACCAGCAGTTTCGCGTCTCAACTCACCACCGGCCACTGACCACCGATCACTCCATGTTTTCTAAGATTCTGATTGCCAATCGCGGTGAGATAGCGCTGCGGGTCATACGCGCTTGCAAGGAACTAGGGATCGAAACCGCGGTCGTCTATTCCACCGCCGATCGCGACGCCGCTTACCTCGACTTCGCCGATCAGAAGATCTGCATCGGCGACGCCCCGCCGGCCGACAGCTATCTGAACATCCCGCGCATCATGTCCGCGGCCGAGGTCGCCGACGTCGACGCCATTCACCCGGGCTACGGCTTCCTCTCCGAAAAGCACCACTTCGCCGAGATCGTCCGCTCCTGCAAGATCCAGTTCATCGGGCCGCCCGTCGAGGCGATGCTCGCCCTCGGCGACAAGGTCGAGTGCAAGAAGCTCGCGAAGAAGGCCAAGGTCCCCACCGTCCCCGGCTCTGACGGCGCCGTCGAAGACGAGAAGACCGCCCTCGAGATCGCCGAAAAGATCGGCTACCCCGTCATCATCAAGGCCGCCGCGGGTGGCGGCGGGCGCGGCATGCGCGTCGCCCACAACGACGTCTCCCTCCGCGCCGGCTTCAAGCAGGCGTCCCTCGAAGCGGAAAACGCCTTCAAGGACGGCACCGTCTACATCGAGAAGTACGTCGAGTTCGGCCGGCACGTCGAAGTGCAGGTCATCGCTGACCAGCACGGCAACGCGTGCCACCTCTACGAGCGCGACTGCTCGATGCAGCGGCGCCACCAGAAGCTCGTCGAGGAATCCCCCTGCCCCGTCCTCAGTCCCGAGAAGCGCGAAGAGCTGTGCGCGAGCGCCGTCCGCCTCATCAAGGCGGCCGGCTACTACAACGCCGGCACCGTCGAGTTCCTCGTCGACAAGGACCTGAACTACTACATCCTCGAGGTGAACGCCCGCATCCAGGTCGAGCACCCCGTCACCGAACTCGTCACCGGCATCGACCTCATCAAGGAACAGATCCGCGTCGCCGCCGGCGAGAAGCTCAGCTTCACTCAGAAGGACGTGAAGCAGACCGGCCACGCGATCGAGGTCCGCATCAACGCCGAGGACCCCGCGCGCAACTTCGCGCCGTTCCCCGGCCTGATCGATTCCCTCCGCATCCCCGGCGGCCCCGGCGTGCGGTGGGACAGCCACGTCTACGCCGGCTACCGCATCCCGCCGAACTACGACAGCATGATCGGCAAACTCCTCGTCCACCGCCGCACGCGCGAAGAGGCGATCACCACGATGAAGCGCGCCCTGCAGGAGTTCCACATCGCCCCGATCAAGACGACGATCCCGCTCCACCTGCAGATCATGGACAACGCCAACTTCCGCACCGGCGACGTCGACACGCGATTCGTCGAACGCGTGATGCTGGCGAAGTGACGCCGCGGACATCACAGCCGGCGCAAATCAGACGCACTGAACCAACCGATCGCGGCGAGCGTGACGAACACGCTCGCCGCGATTTCGTTTGCACGATCGCCGACAGGTAGACGAGTCACACAGTGGCAAGTCCGATGACGGTAGAGCAGGCATCGCAGGCGGCCGTGCGATTTGGTCGCACTGGTGCGAAAGGGGACACCGTCGCGGCTTGTGGGGCTCCGTGCGGGCGGTCTACGCTCGTAAGCGTTCAGTCGGGGCGAGCGCACGCGGCATGGCTGCGTGCAGGACGTTGCGCTGGGGATCTCGTCGCACGTGTGGGGCGCGTCGATAACGCGTCGGTGAAGCGTCGGTAAAGCGTCGGTCGCTTCGGTTTCCCTTGCAGCCCTTGGAGGCTCGCATGAATGCCCTGTTAATCTATCCGGAGTGCCCGGTGTCGTTCTGGAGTTACACGCATGCCACTCGGTTCCTCGGGCGGCGCGCGGTCGTGCCGCCGTTGGGGTTGCTCACGGTCGCGGCGTTGTTGCCCGAGGCGTGGGACAAACGGCTCGTCGACCTGAACGTGCGCGAGTGGTCGGACGCAGACCTTGCCTGGGCGGACATCGTGTTCGTGGGCGGAATGATCGTGCAGCGCGAGGCGATGCGCCGGGTGATCGAACGATGCAAGGCGGAGGGCAAGCGCGTCGTGGCGGGCGGGCCGTTGTTCCTGGGCGAGCACGCGGTGTACCGCGAGATCGATCACTTCGTGCTGAACGAGGCGGAGCTGACGCTGCCCCTCTTCCTCGCCGACCTGGCGGCAGGGACGCCGAAGCAGATGTATCGCACGCGCGAGTTCGCCGACCTCACGCAGTCGCCGGTACCGTTATGGCGATTGGCCGACCTGCGGAAGTACGTCTATGTGGGCGTGCAGTTCTCGCGCGGGTGTCCGTTCGACTGCGACTTCTGCGACATCACCGCCACGCTCGGCCGGCGCCCGCGGGTGAAGTCGGGCCAGCAGGTGATCGCCGAACTGGACGCTCTAGAGCGCAGCGGGTGGACTGGGCCGGTCTTCTTCGTCGACGACAACCTGATCGGCAACAAGCCCGCGCTGCGCGACGACCTGCTGCCCGCGCTGATCGAGCGTCGACGGACGCACGGGCCGATCCAGCTGAACACGCAGGCGTCGATCAACCTCGCGGACGACCCGCCGCTCACCGAGCAGATGGTCGCTGCCGGGTTCGACACGGTGTTCGTCGGGATCGAGACGCCGAGCGCCGACGCGCTGCAGGAGTGCGGCAAGCGGCAGAACCGCAAGCGCGACCTCGTGCACGACGTTCGACTGCTGCAACGCGCGGGGCTGGAAGTGCAAGGCGGATTCATCGTCGGGTTCGACGCAGACGAGCCGACGATCTTCCAGCGTATGGTCAGCTTCGTCGAACAGAGCGGCATCGTGACGGCGATGGTGGGCATCCTGCAGGCGCCGCCCCGCACGCGGCTCGCGCAGCGCCTGAGCGTGCTGGGCCGACTCGTCGGGCCGTCCACCGGCGATAACACCGACGGCACGACGAACATCTCGCCCGCGATGGGCGTGGAGACGATCCGCAAAGGGTACGCGTGGATGCTGCGCCAGCTCTACGCGCCGAAGCCGTACTACAAGCGCGTCCGCGTGCTGATGCGCGAGCTGAGTCGCCGCAACACGTTTCGACGTCGGCCGACGCTGCGACACGTCCGAGCGGCGCTGCGCTCGATGCTGCGACTGGGCGTCCTCGAACGCGGCCGACTGGAGTACTGGAAGCTGCTCCTGTGGCTCATCCCGCGCGGCCCGTCGGGGTGGGCGGACGGCGTGCGCCTCGCGCTGATCGGACACCACTACCGACGCATCGCCGAGGCGACGATCCGACGGATCGAGAACGAGCCTTACAAGCAGGAGACGTTCGACGCCGTCCTCGCGCGGTCGGGCGCGTGAGACGATGGAGCCCGCGCAGCGAGACGGGCGACGAGTCACTCGATCGCGAGTCGGCACGCGGTGGCGCAGGTGCGGCAGGCATCGACGTAGGCATCGCAGGCGGCGGCGCATTCGTCGGGGTGGACGCTCTTGTCGACCAGCGTCGCACACTCGGATGCCGCGAGGTCGCAGGCGTTGGCGCAGAGGTGGCAGTATTCGGTGGCAAGGGCCGACTCGCGCGACTGCAAATCAGCGCACTGGTGACAGACGATCGCGCAGTCGGTGAAGAGCACGGCCAGGTCGGGCCGCGACGCTGAGCTGCAGTGCTTCCCCATCCGCAGACACGCACGCGCAGCCGCCCGGCAAGAGTCGATACAACTCTGGATGAGTACGCTGCACATCGGTGCGTCCAATCGAATGCAGGACGCCCTCGGTGCGCGAAAGAGACGGCGACGGACGCCTCGCCCCACGCTCGGGTGCGACCTGACCTAACCGCCAACGCTACCCCGGGCTGCGACGTCCCTCGCTCCGGGAATGGCGGTGCACTGGGATGGGGGAAGCGCACCCGCGACTCAGGTGAGTCGACGGCAGTACCATGAGTGAGCCCCGTCAACTGGGTGGTACGACAGCGACAGACGCGCGCTCGGGCGCGCGGCAGTGGACGAGCGCTAGGGCTTCCTGCCGCGCCGGGCGGGTGCTACGGGAGGATTCGGCGCGTTCGGCGGGTTTGGCGGATTGGGTGCGTTCGGCGCGTTGGGTGCGTTCGGCGCGTTGGGTGCGTTCGGCGCGTTTGGCGCACTTGGCGCATTGGGGGCATTCGGCGCGTTGGGAGCGTTCGGCGAGTTAGGCGCGTTCGGCGGGTTCGGTGCGTTCGGTGCGTTGGGTGCGTTCGGCGCGTTTGGCGCACTTGGCGCATTGGGGGCATTCGGCGCGTTGGGAGCGTTCGGCGAGTTAGGCGCGTTCGGCGGGTTCGGTGCGTTCGGTGCGTTGGGTGCGTTCGGCGCGTTCGGCGAACTCTGCGCGAGGGGCGGACTCGGCACCGGAGGATCTGGCGCGTGGGGGATCGCAACCGTAAACGTGGTGCCCTGCCCCGCGATCGACGACACCGACACCTTCCCGCCGTGCGCGACTGCGATCGCGCGGACGATGTACAGGCCGAGCCCGATGCTGCCGACGGTCCGTCGCGACGCCGACTCCGGCGCAGCGTCGCGGACGAGCGGGTCGAAGAGGGTGGGGATGCGATCCGGCGGAATGGGTTCGCCCTCGTTGTGGACGGCGATGCTCACGCCGTCGTCGGTGGTCGAAAGCGTGAGCCGGATCGGCCCGTCCGCAAGGCCGTGCTGGACGGCGTTGCCCAGCAGGTTCGCGACGACCTGCCGCAGCCGCGGGGCGTCCCAGTTGCCGATCGCGGCGCCATGGCGGACATAGATGATCGTGCGCTGCGGATGCGCCGAACGAATGCCCTCGACGACATCGCTGCAGATGGGGTCCAGATCGACGCGGGTGCGCGTGAGCGGCACGCCGGTGCCCAGCCCGGTCGACGCGAAGTCGATCAGGTCTGCGACAAGTCGGAAGATGGCCTTGGCGTTGTCCTCGATCAGCGTGAGCGATCGCGTGGCGTCGACATTGCCGATCCGCCGCTGGACGACGCGGGCCGCCATGCGGATCGCCGCCAGCGGGCTGCGCAGGTCGTGCCCGAGCATGGCGAGGAACAGGTGCCGCGACCGATCGACGCGCTCCGTGTACGTGCGGATCGCCGTGGAGAGGGACTCGTCGATCGATTCGTTGAAGCGGGAGACGTCGTCCAGGTCGTGCAGGTCGGGCTGCGGGGCGCTGGCGCGCCACAGCCGCAGCACGCTCGCGCGCAGCGCGCGGTACTCGGAGACGAGTTCGAGCACGTCGAACGACGACGCGACCCGGCCCAGCCCGTGAAGCGTCGACGCCGCCGCGAGCGCGTCTCCCTCCGTCCCGCCCAGGCCGAGCCGCCCGCCCGCGCCGCTCATGCCGCGTCGGCCGCGCCGTTCGGCTTCGCCGTGGCCCTTCGATTTGCTGTCGCGCTCGGCGTCGGTCTGAGGATCCCGCATGCCGCTGGCGGTGGCGCGAAGGATCGCCTCGGCGTCGTCGCGCAGCGCGGGGTCGCTCATCGTCGCGCCGGATTCGAGTTGGCGTGCGAACGCATCCCACTCAGCAAGAATGGGCTCGACGTTCTCAGTAATGAACTCAGCCAATCGCATGGCAGGACCTCAAGGGCGCGGCCGAAACGTAAGTCGCGCGAGGCGAGGGACGGTCATAAGCCCCAACATGAAATGAATCGCGGCGTGAACCGGCGGTGCCCCATCAACCCTATCGAGATTAGCGCGCGGTGTCGCCACCCGTTGGCGTCATAATTCCGGCAGATTCCAGCCGACGACAACCGGTCGCACCCCTCCCTGTGCGTCACCGGCATCAGCTCAGCCGAAACGGAAACCGGCGGCGTCGACACGCGTTTCGTGGAACGCGTGATGCTCGCGAAGTGATCGCTTCCGACTGCACGACCGTGTCACGGAGTCGGCCCGCAGTCGCACCGCGCGCTGCGTCCGCTCACTTCGGCTGCTGCGAGACCATCGCTTCCGCAAGCGACGCCACCACGGAACACGCGCAGCCCGCGCCGTGTTCCGTCCGGCGGGCAAAGCCCAGGTCGACCTGCGTTGCCGAATCGGTCAGCAGTTCGCCGGGTACCGTTCGCGGCGACATCGCGAGGTGCGGCGGCGTCGCGATCGGCATCATCGACCGCGCCGGCGCTGCGGGAACGGGCTGCAGTCTGCCTTCGAGCATCGTTCCCCACACGGCGACGTCCTTCAGCTTGAGCGGATCGACGTCGTACGGGTTCTCTTCAAGGATCGTCAGATCGGCGTGCTTGCCGACCTCGATCGAGCCGACCAGTTTCTCCTGCTGGATGGAATACGCGGCGTTGATCGTGATCGCCTTCAACGCGTCGTCGAGCGGCACCTTGTGTTCGGGCCCGGCGACCTCGCCTTCGTAGGTGAGTCGATTCACCGCCGCCCAGACCAGCTGCATCGGCTTCGCGGGCGCCATGGGCATGTCGGAGTGGAACGACAGCGATCCGCCGTGCTTGAGCACCTCGCCGTGCGGGACCATGTTGTTCGCCCACTCGGGCGTCATGCCCATCTTGCCGTATCGCCCCGCGAGCGCGGTCACGTAGTACGGGTTCGAGCTCACGATCCCGCCGAGCTTGATCCACTTTTCCACCTGCTCGGGCCTCGCGAAGCCGAAGTGCACAAGCACCGTGCGATGATCGGTGCGCGGCTTGCGCGCCATCGCCTTCTCAAGCTCGCCCAGCACGACGTCGAGCCCGGCGTCGCCGTTGTTGTGGATGTGGATCTGATAGCCGGCGTCCCAGTACGCCTGGAACGCGTAGCCGAACACCGGCGGATCGATGATCCACGCGCCGTGATGCCCGTCGGTGTAGCCGTCCCGCATCATCATCAGCTGGCTGAAGATCGCGCCGTCGGTGAAGAGCTTCACCTGCCTGGGCATGAACGCGGTGCGCCCCGCGCCCCACGTGAGCACGGTCTCCGTGTCGCGAATCATCTTCGCGGGGTCGTTCGGGTTGGCCAGCGCATACGTCTTCCCGTCGGCCATGAAGAAGTGGTTGAACGGCGTGGCGTCGTCGGAATAGACGGCGTTGATCGCCTCCTGGATCTTCTTCGAAGGCATGCCGCCCGGCTCGGCGCACGTCGTGATGCCCGCGCGGTGATACGCCCGCTCCGTGAACTCCAGCCCGCGCCGGAAGATCTCCGGCGATGCCATCAGCGGCGCGATCTTCGGCATGATCGCCAGTGCCGCCTGCTCGTAGAAGTGGCCGCGATCCCAGTTAGCCTGCGCCTTCGCGCTCGCGGGCAGCGCGTCGAAGTACGCCTTGTCGATCCCCGCCGCCTTCAGCGCGGCGTCGTTCATGAAGAACTCGTGCGCCGACCGGTGCCACACGATGATCGGGAACTCGCTCGACAGCCCGTTCAACAGCGATCGCGACATGGCGTCGCCGTGCATGTAGTGGTGATATCCCCACGTGATGAACGGCTTGGCGGTGTTGCCGGGGTTGGCCTTCTTGAACGCGTCGACCGCCTCCGTGAGGCGTTGCAGGTAACCGGCCGGATCGCGAACCGCGGGCGAGAATCCGTCGATCGCGTCCCAGTCTTCGATCGAGATGACGTGCGTGCTCATCGTCAGCGCCGCCAACACCGGGTGCACGTGCTGCTCCACGAAGCCGGCCATCGCCACCTTGCCCGCGAAGGCGTCGTCCACCTTCGCATCCGCGCCGGCGACCTTCCGCACCTCGTCGAGCGTGCCGACGGCGATGAACTTCCCATCCCGCACCGCGACCGCCTCGGCACGCGGCTTGGCCGGGTCCATCGTGATGAACTGCTTCGCGACGTAAATCGTCGCCTCGCGCGGCGACCGGTCTTCGGGAACGATGTCCTGCAACGCGGGCGCCTGCACAAACGCCGCCCACGCAATCCCCGCCAGAACCGCCAACACCGCACCGCCGATTGATCCCATTCGCTTCGCCATGCCCAGCAGCATAGCGACATCCGCTCGAAACGTATGGGCGGAATCGGAAAAGCCAACAGGCGCGGAGGCTTTGCCTGCCGCGCTCGGAGGCTTTGCCTGCTGCGTCCCGTTCATGCCGCGAGGGCTTTGGTCGGCGCGACGAACTCGACCTGTCGCGACGCGTCGATCGTGCGAGCCACGTCATACTTCCCCGCGATCAGCATCGGCTGCGCGTTCACCTGCTCCAGATACCGGTCGCGCAGCTCGCGCGACTTCGCAACGAGCGCCGGGTCTGCCTTGCGTTTCGTTCGCTTGGGTTTCTCGACGACGGGCGCTGGCGTTGGCTGCTCCACCTTCGGCGTTGGCGGGGCGAATACCTTGCCCGGCAGGCCGAACAGTGCAGGCGTTCGCACGACCTTCACTGGTTCCGGCACAACGACCTTCTTCGACCGCTTCGCACCTTGCGCCAGCTCCACCGGTGCCGTCGGCAGCAACAACGGCAACTCGTCCGACCACCTCACGCCCGGCGGGATCGGGAGGATGATTCGGTCCTCCCGAATCGCCCCGCCGTCCGTCTTCGCGGGGTACCACCACGGCGTGGAGTCATCGCCCGCGCGGATTCGCTTCTGCCAGAAGATGTGGACGCGGTGCGAGGCAAGAGGCAAGGGGCAAGAGGCAAGAGGGGAAGTCGGGCCTGCATTCACTCTTGCCACTTGCCTCTTGCCCCTTGCCTCTCCTCCAGCCCGATACGCGAGCGGCACGAATCCCATGCTCTCCCAGAAGCGATTCGCGGCGATGTCCTGCGCGCACCAGCAACAGTACAGCTTGCACCCGTACGCCGATCGCTCGAACTGCGCCTTCAGCAACGCAGCGCCGACGAAGGACCGTCGATACGCTTCGACGACGTTCACCTGATAGACAATGCCGACATCGTCCCGCTTAAAGTATTGATCGTTTCCGACCAGATACCCCACGCGCTCGCCCGTCGACTCTTCTTGTGCGACGAGGACGTGCCCAAGCGCAACCTTTCCTTCGAACTGCTTCGTCGGCATCCAGCCGACCTGCTTCGTGGTCTTCTTCTGCAGTCCATCCATGAATGGAATGTCGTCCGGCGTCCCGGCACGAATATGAATCGGCACGCGCGGCGAAGGCAACGGCAAGGCGGTTGTGACAGCGATGTTCATAGTCGTCTTCCCATTTGCGCGACGCGCTCATTCGTCGAACGGCACATTGGCAAACGCCCCCAGCACTCGACCGTTCTCCGTCTCGATATACGCCGGCTCCTGCGGGTCGTACGAGATGCCGTTCGGCGATCCGCTCTCGCCGTCCACTTGCAGCGTGAGCGTGAGCGTCGTCGCGGTCGCGATCACGATCGCCGTGCCCACGTACAGCGTGCCTTCGAATGACGCCGTCCACGCGCCCGCCACGCCCGCGGGCAGCGGCGCGATCGGGTCGTCCGCGTTGTTGTCGAAGACGAGCGACACCGTCATGTCGGCCTGACCGAGCGCGGTGATCGTCGCCGACAGCAGCGCCAGCGGCGACACGGGCGGCGACTGCGTCGCGGAGGTCCGCTGACGCTGGCGTGACCGTCGCAACGGTGCGGGAATCATCTGTGGGATGGGCATGGTGAGGGGGAGAGAGTGGCCAGTGGTCAGTGACCAGTGGCCAGCGATCGGTGGCAGCCCGAAGACGATCTGTCTTCAACTGACCACCGACCACTGACCACTGACCACTGTTCGAATTCACGCAGCGATCTTCACGTTCTCCGTGTGCGGCACTTCCGCCACGGTCGTGCTCGACCCGCTCACGCCGATCTTCACGTTGAAGTCCGCCCACGCCCCCACGCCCGACGAGCGGACCGCCTGGATCATGTACGTCACGTCCGCCGTGCCCGCGGGCAGCGTGGTGTCGACGAACTTCTTCGAACCCGTCCCGCCGAGATACGTCGGCTCGGCCGTGCCGATCTTGCGGAAGAGCTGATACATCGTGCCCGCCGTCGGGTTCGTGCACTTCCAGCTCAGGTTGAGGTAGCCGAGCGCGGTGAGCTGCGCCTTGAAGGTGTTTGCGGTGCCGGGTTCCGCCGGATTCGACGGCGTCTTGCGGACGTTGAGCCCGAGTTCGATCTTCTGTTCGTCCGAAACCGTTGGCGTGCCATCAATGATCTTTGCGAGATTCGATGCCATCACCTTCAGCGGCGTCCGCGCGGTATTCTTCGCCGCGACGGTCGCCTTCGTGCGCGTCGACGGCGTGATGGCGGCCGTGTAAGCGGCCTGAAATGTAGAGTTCAGCGCGGCGTAGGCCGTCGCTTGCCCGGCAACCAAGCCATAGCTGGTGGGGCTGGCCGAAATTAAAGACGCGAAGTTCGCACTTCCGGCGGCAAGGACGGAGTCCTTCCGTGAAGTGAAGAAACTGGCTGACATGCAAGGCCTTCTTTCGAAGCGGCCTTGATGCGAGCCGGACACACATCGCGGGGCGCACGCCTCGCCGACGATCCAGCAAACTCAAGGCACGTTGAAAGGAATCGGCAATCGCGGCAACGACTTGAGTTCGGCGTCCACCGGACATACGGATTTCCGCGGCGAGCGGTAAAACCGGCATTCTCATGTCTGGCAACGCACTCCGTAGAGTTTGGATCGCCGCGCCCCTGCTTTGGACATCGATCACCAGCGTTTTTACATCGATGGAAAAGTCTTGGTCATCGATGTCCAAGCCTTGGACATCGATGGAAAAGTCCTGGTCATCGATGTCCAAGCCTTGGTCAGCGATGGAAAATGCCTGGTCATCGATCTCCAAGCCTTGGTGATCGATGGAAAAGCCCTGTACATCGACGCCCAGCGTTTGGTCGTCGATGGAAATCGCCCTGTCGATCGCGCCCCGCGCATAAAAAAAGCACGCCGACAGCTGGATAAGGAGGGGGGGGCCTCATCCGGGGACTACCGTCGGCGTGCGGTTGTATCATACGCGCTGTGGCACGTCCTCGCTAACATCAATTGTGCTGCGCGACAGGCGGAGTCCGTTGCTCGGTCGGCAAGGATCTCACTTCCCGGACTTTCTCCGGTTGTCGTCGAGGCAGAGCATTTGACAGTTAGCTGCGTTCGTCTTCCCGCCCTTGCTCCACGGGGTGATGTGGTCCCCCTCCATCTCTTCATATTCAAACTTCTTCTTGCACTTCACGCAGACCCCGTCCTGGCGTTCGTATGCCTCTCGCTTCATGTTGTCGGAGAAGGCGCGGATATTCAGGTGACGGTCGTCCCCGGTGAGGAGGTACGGGTAAATGCCCGGTTTGCGCTCGACGTCCTCATCCTTCATCAGCGCCTGCACCTGCTTTTCGAGTTTCGCCGGGTCGAGCGCCTTGGCCCCGTACTCGTTGTAAAGCGAACCCCACTCCACGCCCTTCATCTCCTTGCGGTACTTCGTGAACGTCGCCTTCACCCAATTGATCACGCCCTGAAAGTAGTTCCACAGCGCGACGGCGTTCGGGTCGTGCTGGTGCTTCGACATGTACTCCTCGATCGACTCCTCCCCTTCTTTCTCCGCGTGCCAGAGGATCGCGGTTTCAAGGTACTCCTGCCGAATGGCGCTCCCGCGCAGGTATTCCCCGGCGATCTGGTACGCGACGGACTGGCGCTTGCTGAAATAGGTCTTCGCGTTGGTGGTCCATGGGCCGTGATACACGGCGTTGCGAAGCTCCTGATTGGTCAGCTCCTCACCGGCAATGTTGATCGTCTCGAACCACTTCAGCTTTTCGCTCGGCGTCCCGGTGCAGAAGTAGACGAGCAGCTTGTAGTTCAGAATTTGTTCCTGCTCGTCGTCCTGCAAGCTGTGGTAGTACAGCCCCTCGATCGAGTAATCACCGTTGACGTATTGGCAGATGGAGATCGTGCGCTGCTGCCCGTCGATGACTTCGTACCCGCCGTCCTCGCGCACGGCCCAATACATGACGTTGAGCGGAAAATCCTTCCGCACCGTCTCGATGACGGCGTTGCGCTGCTTGTCCTTGTAGATGAACTCCCGCTGATAGGGCGGCCGCACGTCGAGCTTGCCGCCGAACGCGACGACGCCCTGCTCGTTGTTGTCGGCGTAGCCCTCAGAAAGTTCGCGGATGGTGATTTCGCGGAGTTCGATCTTCATTTACTTCTTCCCCTTCTTCCGTCGAATTAGAATCCTTGGGTAGGTTTGCGTGAAGTACTCGCCGTTGACCAAGTAACAGGTCTTTCCGGTCGGTCGCTTGGGCCATTTAATTGCCCCACCGTCATTCAGCTTCGACACTTCCGTCTTTGTTCCGTTCGGATCGACTTGGATCTGCTTGGGATACTTCTTTGTGGCCATTCCGCACCACGTTTTCGTAATCCCGACGATCTCGAACTGCGCGGGATTGTGCTTTGCCAAGAAGCCACCGGGGACGCCCATCAGTCCGTCAAAATCGCGGGGTATCTCCTCGACGCGGCCGACATCGATAGCGTCGAAGTTGTCATACGTTGGGTACGACTCGGGACCATAAGTCTTGTGAAGAATGAGGTCCTCGTGTCGCTTAGCGATGTCGAGGTTAGTTAACCAGCACATCGTTCCGAAGCTTCGCCACTTCCTCCCGTCCTCGTCAATCCAAAACCGAGTATCGCGCGCCTCGTAGTGCTCAGGAACCCGAAACGCCATGTCGCCGTTGTTGTACCCAAGCCACAGCTTCTCATCGCGAACGAGCTCGAAAATATCCTTCGTTGAGAGCGAGTTCTGATTCGCGAGAACAAGAAACTTCTTGTCGTGCTCGATCAACTGCTGTACGTACTCACGGAAGAGTGAGAAAGGCGGATTGGTGACGACGATGTCCGCCTGCTTGAGCAGTTCGACGCATTCGGGGCTGCGGAAGTCGCCGTCGCCCTTGAGGTCGCGGATGGCGGTCTCGTCGGGGCCGGGCTTCTTGTCGCCGTCCTTGTCCCCTAGATAGACGAGGTACTTGCCCTTCTCGGCGATGTGTTTGCTGAAAAGGTCGGCGTCGTCGCTCTTGTAGCAGGTGGTGATGAGCTTCTTGAGCTTCAACCGCTCGAAGTTGTGCGCGAAGTAGTGGAAGAAGTTGCTGATGCGCGGGTCGTCGCAGTTGCAGAGGACGGTCTTGCCCTTGAAGTGATGGGCGTAGTGCTTCAGCTCCTTCTCGATGTCGGAGAGCTGCGTGTAAAACTCGTCCTGCCGGGCGGCCTTCGCGGCGTGCAGGGAGCGGTTGAGCGCTTTGGGCGCGGTCTTCTTGGAGGCTTTCTGCTTCCCCATGTCGGGAGCGTACCGATGGGTCGCGCGGTCGGCAACTGGCAGGGTCGCGCGCGTCGCTCACTTCACCCCGGCCGCGCCGTGTCCGGCCCTCGACGGCAGGACCGGGAAGCGGTCGACGGAACAACGCGAAAGGAGCAGGCGAATCGCGTCTTCGCTTGCTCCTTTCGACTTGCTCCTTGCTCCTGATCTACCGCATCAGTGCCCGTGGGCGGGTTCGCCTAAAAACTTCTTCAGCTCCTGCATCTTCTCGGCGAGCATCTTCGGGTCGCGGGCTTCGAGGTTCAGGCGCAGGAGCGGTTCGGTGTTGCTCTTGCGGACGTTGAACCACCAGCCGTCGGGGGTGTCGACGGTGATGCCGTCGAGGTAGTCGACCTTGGCCTTCTTGTACGCCTCGGCGAGCTTGACGATCGTGCCGTCCTTGTCTTCGACTTCGAAGTTCACCTCGCCGGACTGGGCGTAGCGCTTGAAGGGACGCATCACTTCGCTGAGCGGCTTGGACTTCTTCGACAGCACGCTGAGCAGGCACGCGAAGGCGACCGCGCCGCTGTCGGTGTTGAAGGAATCGCGGAAGTAGAAGTGGCCGGACAGTTCGCCGCCGAAGACGCCCTTGGTGGCGGCGAGGGTGGCCTTCATGAAGGCGTGGCCGACGCGGTCGCGCTTCGCGATGCCGCCGGCCTTCTCGACCTCTTCCTTCACGACGTGGCTGGAGCGGAGGTCGTAGACGACGGTGCTGCCCTTGTTCTCGGGGCGAGCGAGGAAGTCCTGGGCGAGGAGCGCGGTGAGGTGGTCGCAGCCGATGGTGGTGCCGAGCTCGTCGACGAAGATGCAGCGGTCGGCGTCGCCGTCGAAGCAGGCGCCGAGGTCGGCCTTCTTCTCACGGGTGAGGTCCTTCAGGCCGGCGAGGTTGGCTTCGACGAGCGGGTTGGGCTCGTGCGTGAAGCTGCCGGTGATCTCGAAGAGCATTGGGATGATCGTGAGGTTGGGGACGCCGTCGAAGACCTTCGGCACCATCACGCCGCCCATGCCGTTCGACGCGTCGACGGCAACGGTGATCGGCCGCTTGAGGTCGAGGAACTTTAAGACGTGCTTGCGATACTCAGTCCAGAGGTCTTGGGTTTCGTACTTGCCCTGGAGGCCGGTGTGTCCGACGCGGAGCTGGGCGGCGATGCGCTTGATGTCGTCGAGGCCGGACGCGCTGCCGATGGGCTTGGCCTTCGGGCCGCTGATCTTGAAGCCGTTGTACTGGATCGGATTGTGACTGGCGGTGCACTGGATGCCGCCGACGCAGTCGAGGTGGTTGATGGCGAAGTAGATGAAGCTGGTGTCGACCATGCCGACGTCGATGACGTCGACGCCGACGGAGCGGATGCCGTCGATGAGCGCCTTGGACAGCTCGGGCGAGCTGGGTCGCATGTCGCGGCCGACGACGATGGTGTTCTCGAGCCGGGTCTTATCGGTGGCGTTCGCGCGGCTGCGCTTGAAGTATTGAGCGGTGGCGTGCCCGACCTTCCAGGCGGCCTCTTCGTTGAGCGGGGAGGGGTAGACGGCGCGGACGTCGTAGGCTTTGAAGATTTTCTCGATCATGGGAAGGCGAAGATACGGGGGGCGGGAGGCAAGGGGCAAGAGGCAAGGGGCAAGAGTGATCGAATGCAGGCCACAGTTCTGAGCAGCTCATTCGTTGGCGCACCCCTCTTGCCTCTTGCCACTTGCCTCTTGCCTTCACTCGACCGTTGCCATCGACGTCGCATCGTACTGCGGCAGGTCGATCGGGCCGGTGAGGTTGATGCGGCGGATGGTGCGGTCGTCCTCGGGCGCGGGCTTGGCGAACCGCAGCACGCGGTCCGGATTCGACGCGAGCGGGCGGACCTCGTTCGGCTCGTCGCTGGCGGCCTTGAGCGCGATGAGCGTCCGCAGCACGCCGGGGTGGCGCTGCAGGAACGGCTCTGGAGTGCGGACGGTTCGCGCGCTCGACTCGTGCAGGTCGCGGGCGATCGCGTCGAGCGTGGCGAGCGTGGGCGTCTCTCGGCCGATGACGGTCGCGCCGACGCTCTTCGTCGCGAGGAGCGCGGTGATCGAGAGCATCGCGAGCAGGTATGCGGTGCCGATCGACGCGCGAACGCCGCTCGACCGAATCGCCGAGAACGCCACGCCCGCGAGGAGCACAGCGGGCACGAGCACCGCGTGCAGGTAGTGCCCGAACAGCCCCGGCCGGGCGATGGCGAAGAAGACGCCGGTGAAGGCGAGCGCCGCAATGGCGACCATCGGCACGACGACGGCCGGATCTAGCCGGGCGGATTCGCGGCGGTGTTCGAGTTCGCGCAGCACCACGCCCCGCTGTGTGGCGGGCGCGGCGCGGAGCGCATCGGCGGCGTCGATCTGATCTGCGCGCCGCGTGAGGATGATGCGTCGAACCGTCAATGCCGCGCCGGCGAGGATGGCGAGCGTGCCGATCCATGCTGCCAGCGTCGCATCGACGAGCGGCGACTGCCCGGCCAGAAGTTGGCCGGAGAAGGGGAAGGTGAGCGATTCGAAGATTCCCGGCAGTTGAACGAGCGTCGAAGGCGAGCCGTTTGCAGACGTCGGTGCCGAAGCGACCGCCCCGCCGCGGAGGAGCTTCGACAGGTACATCCAGTGCGTGCCGAATACGATCGCGATGCCGCACAGCGCGGTCGGCAGATGCGCGATCAGCGTCTTGCGACACGAGACGACGAGGCACAGCCCGATCGCGCCGACGACCGGCACGCTCATCAGGTGCGTCGAGAGCATCGCGCCGCACGCGAGTATCGTGACGAGCAGCGCGACAGGCGACGCCGACTTCGCGACTCGAGCAAGTCCTGCGAGCGCGACCGCCGAGAACGGGATGAGAAAGCTGTTGTCCCACGGCTGCCGAGCGTGCCACCACACCCACGGCAGCGCCAGAACGGCCGGCGCGATCCACGGGGTGATCCGCAGCGACTTCGCGAGCGACAGCATCGCTGCGCCGAGCGTCAGCAGGAACACGCCGGCGCGGAGCGACACCAGCGAGACGGGATCGTGCGTGAGCGAGAGCAGGTACTGATAGATCCACGTCGGCACCGGCCCGTACGGGACGCCGAACGTGCCGACGAGACCGTTCGTCGCGGCGACTTCGGATCGATTCGCCAAGAGCGCCTTGCCCACCAGTGCCGCCTCGTCCGCACCGAACGCCACCGCGCCGGGCGCGACCAGCGCCGCGAGCAGCGTCAGCGCCAGGCACGCGAGCGCCGCCAGGTGCGTCGACGTGATCGTCGGCCACTTGAACTTCGGCTTGAGCTTGTCGGGGTCGTGGTCGTCCATCGCGCGCGAGCCAGTAGATGCTCGCACGCGCGGGCGCGCAAGCTATCGTTTGCATCGACGCGGACCCGCTGGCCCGTCCACAAATAATCCATCCCACGCTTGCCCCCTTCCATCAACCGTGCGACTCGCTCACTTCGCCGCAGCGATCGAGCCGGTGCTCGTGCCGAAGCGGCTCGTGGTGATGCTCATCAGCTGCCCCGCGGCCGTCGCGGCGTAGACGGTGCCGTCGGTGCCGGCGTTGCGGGCGAACGCGTCGAACCCGTGCGTGACGTTGTACTGCACCTGCCCGGTCTTCACGTCGATCGCGACGAGCCGATCCGCGTCGGCCAGCGCGTAGACGCGCGTCGCGTCGGCGGCCACCACGCGGGTCACGCCCGGCACCGTCCAGAGCGGGTCGCGGTACGGCTTGCCCTCGACCTTGTCGAGCGCCACCAGGCCCGTGCCCGGCACCACCTGATAGATAACGTTCTGAGTTACGAACGGCTGCACGCGGAGCGGGTTCTGGGCGACGTAGCGCCACTTGATGCGTCCCGTGCCGCGGTCGAGCACGTAGAGCTGGCCGTCCGTCCCGGCGACGTACAGGCCGTAATCGTCGACGGCCAAGTCCGCCTGCACCGCGCGGTCGATCTTGAACGCGCCATCCTCGAGCGACCACACCGCCCGGTTCTCATCGCCGATCGCGAAGACGTGGCCGCGGTCGTTCGCGACGAACGTCACGCCCTGATACCCGACCGGCTTCGACGCGACGGTGCCGATGAGCGTCTCCTGCTCCACGATTCGGTATTGCCGGCTCGGATCGATCAGCGTGACGCGCCCGCCCGTGAGCGACGCCGTGCCCGCCAGCAGCAGGCCTCGCTGGTCGAGCTCCACCTCGGTCGTCAGCGCCGCGGGCAGCGCCTGGCTGCGAACAAACGTGCCGTCGTTCTTGTAGATCTCCAGCGTGGCGACGGTCGGGAAGATGAACTCCTCGCCGTACACGAGCGGCGCGCGAAGCGTCGTCTGCACGTCCACGATCTGCCGCACCCACTTCACGTCGAGCGACTTGTTCAGCACGTACACCGTGTTGTCAGCCGTGTAGGCGAAGAGGTAATCGCCGCGCAGGTAGACCGCCTTGACGGGCGACTTCGTTTCGAGGTTGGCGTAGCTGGCCCGAGAGAACCCGCCCTCGACGCTGGCCGCGCCGGCGCCGAGCGTGGACGTCGGGTCGATCGCCACTTTGTCCGACGACTTGCACCCGGCCAGCCCGAGCGTCGCCGCCACACACGCCGCCAACGCCAGCGATCGCACCGCGACCGACGACAACAGGAGATTCCGACGGCGACCAAGCGTGCCGAGCGATCTGGACGTGCTGGAGGTGCGAGTCATCATGGTGCAAATCCTGGTTGGTAGACGGCCCGCACGCGCGACCCGGATGGCCGCCGCACGCGCACGCGCCGCAGAGCCCGCAAAGACTACCCTCGGCAAGGTTTGCGGGTCAAACGGGGATCAGCTTCAGCGCCAAGATGGCGAGGGCCTGCCAGCCGCCCAAGAGCTATGTCAGCGAACCGCCACCCGGCCAGGGTGCCTCCACCGTTGGTATGTACGGCGACAGGAACGGGTCGTCCATTTCCTGAAACTCGCCCCGCGCGAGCCGCCAGACGCGGAACTCGTTCCCCCGCCCTGCCGCCTCGTCGTCGTGAATGTAGAGCAGTCCGTACGACTCGGGTAGCTCCTTCGCCACCCACCGGAACAGCTCGACCGCAGGCGAGTACTCGTGATTCCGCAACCCGTGGGCGATCAGCACGGTCTGACCGTTGCCCGTCCGTTGAACGTCGAAGAACGAGAACTCGTCGTGCACGTCGTTGATCGCGGCGCGGACCTTCTTGGTCGCCTCGAACTCCGGACCTCGGCCGATGGACGCTATGCCTGAGTCGTCCTCTTCCGGCGTACGAATGACCGCCCAGCCGTGAAACTCGAACATGGCTTCGCTTCCTTCACGTGATTCTTGCGAGCGTAGCGTTCCGCCAGCCGAGTACCAACTTCCGCTCCCCACGTCGCCCCCTCGCCGATTACGATACGCCTGGATGAACGAGTTGTTCTTCGCATGCCCGACGTGTCGCGAGAAGACGGATGCCGGCTACCGGTGGGCGTATTTGTTGCTCGAGAAGCCCAACATCGTGACGCTCGGCTCTGCCGTCGATGTCGACCGCGTCCTGAATGCCATCGACTACTGGACGCCGCCTGAGGGATCCAGACCCTGGCTCGTCGATGAAATCCTTCCCACCGTCAGACGGTTCCTGCTCGAACATTGCGATCACGGAATCGTCTTCTGGGAAGACGACCATGTGCCCGACGACTTCACCCTTGAATGGCGAGATATCGGCGTGAAGAACGTCTATCCCACTGCGCGGCACCTTGTCGAAGTGGAACGACTCGAAGACTGGGACAGCGTCGAGAAGTTCATCGAAGCCCATCCGCTCACGCCGTGGAACCCGCAGAGCGCGGCAGACCGAGACAGATTCCGAGCAGCGTTCGAGCGGCACCTCGCACGCTTCCGCGCCGTCGGCCACACCCGGCCTTGACCGCCTTCTTCGGCCCTTCGCCCCTTCGCGTTTCATAACCGAACCGATACAGTCCGCCGTTTCGAAATGTCCATCCAATCCGAAATCGCCCGCCGGCGTACATTCGCCATCATCTCTCACCCCGACGCGGGCAAGACCACGCTCACGGAGAAGCTCCTCCTCTACGGCGGCGCGATCCAACTCGCTGGCTCGGTCTCCAACCGCAAGGCACAACGCGCCGTCACGTCGGACTGGATGGAGCTGGAACGCCAGCGCGGCATCTCCGTCACCAGCACCGTTCTTCAGTTCGAGTACCGCGACCACGTCCTCAACCTCCTCGACACGCCCGGCCACCGCGATTTCTCTGAAGACACCTACCGCGTGCTCACCGCTGTCGATGCCGTCGTCATGGTGATCGACGCCGGCAAGGGCATCGAGCCGCAGACGCGCAAGCTGTTCGAGATCTGCCGCCAGCGCGGCGTGCCGATCTTCACGTTCATGAACAAGCTCGACCGCCCCACGCGCCCGCCGCTCGAGCTGATGGACGAACTCGAGTCCGTCCTCGGCATCCACGCGTTCGCCATGAACTGGCCGCTCGGCACCGGGTTCGACTTCCGCGGCGTCTACTCCCGCGTCGACAAGGTCGCCCACTTCTTCGAACGCACCGTCGGCGGGCAGTACCGCGCCCCGGAAAAGCTCTCCAGCCTCGACGACCCCATCGTCGTCGAGAAGCTCACCGAGGAGGCGTACCTCAACGCCACCACCGAGCTCGAACTGCTCGACGGCGCGAGCGTCCCGTTCGACCTCGACGCCGTGAAGGCCGGCGAGCTCACGCCCGTCTTCTTCGGCAGCGCGATGAACAACTTCGGCGTGCAGATGCTCCTCGACGCCTTCATCGAGCACGGCCAACCCCCCAAGCCCCGCCACACCACCAGCGGCGACCTCTCCGTCACCGACGACGCCTTCAGCGGCTTCGTCTTCAAGATCCAGGCCAACATGGACCCGCGCCACCGCGACCGCATCGCGTTCATCCGCGTGTGCAGCGGGAAGTTCGTCCGCGAGATGTCCGCCGAGATCGCCCGCAACCAGAAACGCATCCGCCTGAACAGCAGCCACAAGCTCTTCGGGCAGGACCGCGAAACCGTCGACGTCGCCTACCCCGGCGACATCATCGGCATCGTCGGCCAGGCCGACCTCCGCATCGGCGACACCCTCACCGACAAGCCCGGCCTCGTCTTCGACGGCTTCCCCCGCTTCGCCCCGGAAGTCTTCGCCTACCTCCACTCCGACAACCCGTCGCAATTCAAACGCTTCCGCGAGGGCCTCGATCAGCTCCTCCAGGAAGGCGTCGTCCAGGTCCTGCAAGTCCGCAACAGCGGCATGCGCGTCCCGCTCCTCGGCGCGGTGGGCGTGCTGCAGTTCGACGTCGTGCAGTACAGACTGAAGGCCGAGTACGGCGCCGACAGTCGCCTCGAAGTGACGCGTTGGAGCCTCATGCGCTGGATCGACGAGAGCGTGCCGAAGGACGTGATCGACAGCGCGATGCTTCCGGGAGGAGCCAGAATCGCCGACGACCAGAACGGCCGAGCCGTCGCCCTCTTCGAAGACGAGTGGAGCTTCCGCTACTTCGCCGACCGCAACCCGCAGTTCAAGTTCACGACGACGGCGGTGTGAGGGCGGGGAAGTGACGTAGTGACGGGTGGCACGACTTGTACCCAAGTCTTGGTACGCCTCGGCCCGGCAATCAGCGATCGATCACAGATCGGCCATCTGCACGACTTCCACGACTGTGCTTACAAGTCGTGGCACGCCGCTCATGCCGCGGGGACCTTGGTGGGCCGGCGAACTGGACCTGCTGCCATCTCGCGTTCATCGCACGCGGGGTTGGCCCGTCGTCCGCCGAAACGGCGATCAGCGTGGCAAATGTCTCGCCTTCAAGGATGCCGCGCTCGGCTTGGCACCCGACACGAATGGTCCCGGCTTCCCAGATTCGCCGGTTCGCGCAATTCTTGCTGTGATTGGCTGAGCATCCGCCGTCCACACCCTGAGCGGCGTCGTACAAATGAATAGCAGCATTCGAAGGCGCGATAGACGAAGCCGGAAGCCCTGTCGTGCCGATAAATACGGAGGCGCAGCGGCGCGACGGCCGATGGTTCGACGAGGTCTTGCTTCCGGGTTGCTGGTGCGGCAACAACGCGAAGCGGCAATGACGCGAAGCGGTAGTCGCCCGACTCAAGTTGGCCAGCGGAGTGAGAGGACTTGAACCCGACCGGACCCGCCAACCTCGCCCCGTCGTCGGCCGATGCGAATCGGGCGCGGGTTCCCGCTTGGGCGCGGCGCCTCATCATCGCGGGACTGATTCTGACAATCCTGGTCTCGTTCGCGTGGACGTCCGATGCGCCGAACCTCGCGAGGGCCGCCATCGATGGCGAAGTGGCCGCAACAGTTCCGGCCACTTCGCCCGCCGTTCGCGGAGACGACACCTCGCCAACTTCCACGCAGCCATGGGTCCCGCCCGGCATGACGCTCATCGACGGCGAAGTCTTCGCCGAGGTGCGTGGCACGCCCGGTTTCTGGCGCGTCGGCCGGACCGCGAGCAACGTCCACTGGTTCATCTCGCCTGACAACCGCGTCGAGTGGCTCAACACGGTGCAGACGGTGCAGCCGTTCCAGCTCGGTCGGCGCGGCGGCGGGCCGCACTACGCGAGTCGCGACTGGACGGGAGTGGTCGGCGATCTGACGAGCGGCGACCTCAACGCCTGGGCGTCGCGCACGCTCGATCGCGTGCGCAACGCGGGCTTCAAGGGGCTCGGCGCGTGGTGCAACCCGGTGTTCCACCAGTTCGACGTCCCGATCACCCGCGACCTGAACCTGAGCACCTACGCCATCGGGCACGGCATTCGGTTCTACGACACCGAGTGGGCGTACATCGTCGAGGCGGCCGTCGCGCGGCAGGTCATCCCGCTGAAGGACAACCGAAACGTGGTCGGCTTCTACACCGACAACGAGCTCGATTGGGGCGACACCGGCTCGGGGCCGAGCCGTTACTTCGACGGCTTGTCGCCGAGCGATCCGAATCGGCGGAAGGTGGTCGAAGTGATCCGCCGACTCTGGCCGGAACTGGCCGACTTCAACGCGGCGTGGAAGCTCAACCTCGCGACCTGGGACGCGCTCGACTCGCTTGCCGTCCTCCCGCACGAACCGCCCGACGCATACGGCAAGCTCTTCACCGCTTGGCTCGAACAACTCGCGAGCGATTACTTCCGCATCACGACGACGCTTGTGAAGAAGTACGCGCCGAACCATCTCGTGATGGGCGTCCGCTACCGCGGCCACGCGCCGCGCGAAGTGGTGCGTGGCGCGCGAGGCTGGACCGACGCACAGTCGATCAACTACTACGTGCCCGATGCACAGCTCGACGCCGACATGTTTCCGATGATGTACGAGGAGTCGGGCGGACAGGCGATCGTGCTGACGGAGTACAGCTTTCACGCGCTGGATGGGCGCAGCGGGAATCGCAATACGTTCGGCTTCGCGGCGCAGGTGATGGACCAGCAAGCGCGGGCCGACGGGTATCGCATCATGACGAGCCGACTCGCACGGACGCCGTACATCGTCGGCGGCGACTGGTTCCAGTGGAGCGACGAGCCGCCGAGCGGTCGAACGGTGGACGGCGAAGACGTGAACTTCGGCGTTGTCGACGTTGACGATCGGCCGTACGAATTGCTTGTGCAGCAGGTTCGCGAGTTGACTCCGAAGCTGAACGAGATGCACCGCCAGAGCCGCAGCGATACCGGGCTCGACGTGTTCCGCCAGCGTTTCGACGAACGGCCGCGGTTCGTCGTGCCTTACCTCACGTCGGTGCCGACGCTGAACGGCGAGCTGTCGGATTGGCCGAGCAGTTCGCGCCTCACGGGCATGAAACGCTCGCAGGCCGTCGGGCTCGATCGCAGCCCCCTGCCGGTGCCGGACGTGTTTCTTGGCTGGAACGAGCGCGGCCTGTTCGTTGGCATCCAGGTGCACGACAACGACGTCGAAGGCGCGCCGGCGACCGGCTGGTGGTGGACGCGCGACTGCGTGGAGCTGTTCATCAGCACGCGCGTCCCGGACGCGAAGCAGAACTTTTACACGCCGCACGACACGCAGTTCTTCTTCACGCCGATCGCCTTCCCCGGCCCGGACGGCAGCACCGGCACGGTGGGCCGATGGAAGCGGCAAGGCGACGGCATCGACGCCACCCGCGCGCCAGACCCGAGCGTGACCGAGGCGTCGCGCGTGTTCCCCGATCGATACGTCGTCGAGATGTTCATCCCCGCGAGCCAGCTCCAAGGCTTCGACCCGACGGGCAACACGCCGATGGCGCTGAACGTGTACGCGCGGAACTTCCAGACGGCGACCGAGTACTTCTGGTCGGCCCCGAAGGAAGTGCAGATGCAGTTGCGTCCTGGCACGTGGGGAATTCTTGAACTCGGCAAGAACGACGCCGCGCCGGTTGCGAAGGGCAACTGAACCGCACCTGCACTACGCGCGATTCGCTGTCAGCAGCAACACACGCTTCGACACGCGCCACGGCCCGCTCGGAGGCCAGACTTGCTTGAGGGCATCGCGGAACGCGCGCAGCGCGTCGTCCCGATCGATGCCCGCCGTGCCGGGGAGGCACGAGACGAAGTACCGCTCCACCGGCTCGGCCGTGGGGAACACCAGTGCTGCATCAATCGAGTCCACTCGCACGTTGCCGAACGCGGCTTCGATCAGCTCGCCCGCGTTTCGATCGGTGAACGACGTGATGACACGCTCCGCCAGCGACGTGAGCGGCGCGTAACGCAACCCCGCCTCGCGCACCACCTGCCAGAACGCCCGCATGTTCTCGTACGAATTCGTCACGGCGAGGAATCGGCCGCCCTGCTTCAGCATGCGCGAACACTCGCTCAGTGCGAGCGGGATGTCGTCGACGTGATACAGCATGTGCCGCGAGGTGACGACGTCGAAGCTTGCATCGGCGAAGGGAAGTTGCTGCGCGTCGGCTTGCGCGAACTGCACGCCGGGATATCTCGATCGATTCGCCGCGAACATGCCCAGATGCCGGTCGATGGCGACGAGCAGCCCGCGGTGTCCGCCCACGCTGAGCCTGCCCGGAAAGCTGCCGTTGCCCGTGCCGACGTCGAGCAGCGACTCATCCCCTCGCAATTGCAGCGCCGCGTCGATTGCCGGCTCCAGTTCCGGGCCGATGCCGTAGCGGACGTGCGTCTCGATGCGGGCCCGCAGGTTCTCGTCGCTTCGATACTGCTCGCTCGCGTCTTTCATCGTGTCGCACGCGAATGCTACAGCCGGCCGGCGTGCGGCGTCCATTGATTGGCCGCATCGACTCGCGAACAATGACGGCACATGCCCGACGCACTCACCCAACTCGATCGCCAGTACCACGAGATGCGCTGGCGCATCCTCAGCCTTGCGGCCGACTTTGATCGGTTGCAGCGGCTCGACGGAGGCGAATCGCTCCTGCAATCCGACGCTCGCCTCGCGAAGCTCCGCGAGTGCATCGCCGAACTCACCTCGCCGCGCGTCGACCGGGCAGAACGGGTGCAGTCGATCCTGAGCGACAAGTCGCCGGCACCTGCACGTTGAATGGGGACGACGACCATGAAGCTCATCGATCCGCACATCCACTGCGTCTCCCGCACCACCGACGACTACCTCTACATGGCCCGCGCGGGCGTGGTCGCCGTTTCCGAGCCGGCGTTCTGGGCGGGGTTCGACCGTTCGTCGGCCGCTTCCTTCTACGACTACTTTCGCCACCTGCTCGACGTCGAGCCGAAGCGGGCCGCGAAGTACGGCATCGAGCACTTCAGCTGGCTCTGCATCAACGCAAAGGAAGCCGAGAACGTCGAACTGAGCCGCGAGGTGATCAAGCTGATCCCGCCGCTGCTGTCGCACCCACGCGTTCTCGGCATCGGCGAGATCGGGCTCAACAAGAACACGCGGAACGAGATCACCGTGTTCGAAGAGCAGGTCGATCTCGCCGCGAAGCACGACCAGCTGATCCTGATCCACACGCCCCACCTCGACGACAAGCACAAGGGCACGTCGATCATCTGCGACATCCTGAAGAACGACTCCCGCATCAAGCCCGAACGCGTGCTGATCGACCACTGCGAAGAGCACACCATCCGCATGGCCCGCGCGCACGGCTTCTGGTGCGGGCTGACGATCTACCCCGTGACGAAGGTCACTCCGCAGCGCGGCGTCGACATCCTCGAACAGTTCGGCCCGGACATGATCTGCGTCAACTCCGCGTCAGACTGGGGCGAATCGAGCCCGTCGATGCTCACCGACACGATGCTGGAGTTTCGCCGGCGCGGGCACAGCGAAGCCGAGGCGACCCGCGTCTTCCATGACAATCCGTGCCGGTTTTTCGGGCAATCGTCGAAATGGACGGTCAAGCCGGTGTTGCCTGCCGCATGAAATCGCTTGTGCGGGCAGCGGATGCGGTCGATAATGCTGGTGTTCGAGCACTTCTGAGACATCCCGTAGCCCGAGGGAGCGTGAGCCATGTCCATGCCGTTGATCCGTCGTTCGGTCGGTCTCATTCTGATCGCAGCCGCCCTGTCGGCGTTTCCGTTGGCGTCGCCGGGGTTCGCCCAGTCGCGCGGCGGCGCGGGGCTGACGCCCGAAGAGATCGAAGCGATGGTGCCGCCCGTCGATCGTTCCGAATCGACGAAGGCGCGCGAGGAACTCGTGGCCGCCCGGCTCGCGCTGATCCGTTCGCAGTCTGCCGTCGCGAGCAACTCGCGCGCAATCGACACGCAGATGCGGTCCACCGCGTCGTACAAGTCGGTCGAGATCGAAGTGCAGCGCGCCCGCACTCGCTACGAGGCGATCCAGAAGCCGATCCTCGATGCGCTGATGAAGGACGAGGAGTACGCCAAGCTGAATCAGGAGGCCGAGACCGCACGGCAGATCATCGCGCAGCTCGTCGCCGAGCAGAAGAAGGACTTCCTCGACCTGCTCCCGCACGCGAAGGCGGCGCTGGAAGCGGGCCGACGCATGACGCGGGCCGAGGTGATCGCGCTCGCGCTCGACCCGGCCGTTGAAGAAGCGCGCATGGACATGGTGACCGCGTACAACAAGCTGCGGAAGCTGACGAGCGCGTTCCGCCGCGAAGCCTCGCGCGGCGAGAGCGTCCGCATCGCGACGCAGGACCTGGAAGCCGCGCGCGCCCGCGTCGAGGCCGCCAGCGCAGCGCTCGCCGCCGCGCTTGAACGCGAAACCGAGGCCGACCGCGTGCGCGACAAGCAAATCGAACAGATCAGGACGACCGGCCGCGCCCCGAACTACCCCGACGAGCCCCGCCGCAAGAAGACCACCGACGGCACCGACACGCCGAAGACGCCTGGTGATACCGCGAAGAAGCCGGGCGAGACGACGGATAAGTGACCTGCGTCACTTCTGCTTGTACTCCGTGTACTTCTTCGCCGACCCGCGCACCTGGTCGGCCGGGTACTTCGCGTGGTTCTTCGCCAGCTTGCGATGAAAAGCCTCGGCGAGGTCGATGCCGCGATCGGCGGCGATCAGCAGGCACCAGCCGAGCACGTCCGCAAGTTCGTCGCTGAGTTCTTCGCGTTTCTCGGTGAGATGGCGATCGAGTTCGTCGCCGTTCTTCCACTGCACGAGTTCCATCAGCTCGGCCGCTTCGAGGACGAGGCTCAACGCCTGGTCCTTCGGGTTGTGGAACTGCTTCCAGTCGCGCTCGTCGCGGAACTGCAGCAGCAGGTCGGCCATGACGCGGAGACGGTCGTCGGCGGTGGGCATCATTGACTCGCAATCGTCTTCTGGAGGGCGGCAGTCCCCTGCCGCCGAAACGCTCAGAACTACATCGGCGCGCCACGGTCGCGCATCCGCCGGATCGGCTTCGCCGATGTCCGCAGCAGCGGACGCGGCGGCGGAGGACCGCCGCCCTCCAAGGTGCCGCTACCTTCACGCCTTCATCGCCCGCAACTCGACGAGCATTCGCCGCATCTCCGCTTCCACCCGCGCGATGATCTCGCGACTGTCGAGGTCGTGCAGCAGGAGCGGCTTGCCGTACATCACGCGCACCCGGCCCGTCGTCGGCAGCTTGCGATGCCGCGGCCAGGCCTTGAACGCGCCGTCGATCGCCACCGGCACGACCGGCACGCGCGCCTTCTTGACGATGAGCGCCATGCCACTCTCGAGCGGCTTGATCTCGCCGTCAGCGGTCCGCGTGCCCTCGGGGAACATCAGCAGGCATCGGCCGGACTGCACGATGTTAATCATCTTCTTCATCGTGCTGACGTTGGGCTTGCCGCGCTCGATGGGGTACGCGTGAAGCGCGCGGATGAGTTTGCCGAGCAGTCCTTTAAAAAGCGTGGACCGCGCGAGGAACACCACCGCCCGGTCGAGCTTGCACGCGACAAACGGCGGATCGAGGAAGCTCTGGTGCGAGCTGAGCAGCAGCACGCCGCCCTCGAGCGGAACGTTCTCCTGGTGATAGCACTTCAGCGAGAAGCCGACCGTGCAGACGAACCGGCACACCTTCTGGCAAAAGCTCCAGAAGAGCGTCCGCCGAATCGGTGGAAGGTCCGGATCTTCGACCGATGCCGGCTTACTTGGCGTCCGATTCGGATCGCTCATCGCGTTGCTCATCGCGTTGCTTTTCGCGTCGCTCATCGCGGCTTGCCCGCCTGGATCTCGTCCATCATCACTTCGACGACCTTGTCGACGCCGTCGATCTCGGTGCTGTCGACGATCGTCGCATCCGTAGGCACCACCAGCCGGCCGAACCGGCTCGTCATGTCCTGGTGGTCGCGCTTGATCAGGTCGAACAGCGTGTCGACGTACTCCGGGCGCCGCGGGCGGTGGACGCCCTCGTTGTCCTTCCAATCATTGAGCGCCTGCACGAAGCGGCGCGTCGCTCGGACGGTAACGAGTGCGGTGAGGTAGAACTTGTGCGCCGCATCGATGAAGACGACGGAGCCTTGGTCGCGTCCTTCGCTGATGAGCTGCTGCTTGGCTGCACCAATGCGACGCTGCTGGTCGACAAGGATGGTGCGCACCGCCTGGATGCGCGCCACCTTGCTGGCAGCCATCGCAACGTCGGCGTCTTCGATGTGTTCGCGGCCGACGGGTTTGCCGTCGATGAGGAGCGCCGGCGGATTGGTCGACCAGTCGAAGTCGATCGTGTGCTGGTGGGCGATCTGCGTGATGTCCGACTCGGCCGAGTCGAGCACGCCTTGGCGAATCGCGAGCAGGCCGATCGCGCGGTACATCGCGCCGGTGTTGAGGCAGGCGTAACCGCCACCGAGCCGGCGCGCGAGTTCCTGCGCTACGGCCGACTTCCCGGATGCTGCAGGCCCGTCGATCGTGATGATCATTCGGCCGGCGAGTGTAGCGGGAGGCGAGTGCGATTTCGACGGGGCCGGTTCGCGCGACCCAGAGCCCGCGTCGATTCGCCCCGCGCTAGTGCTTTGACAGCGATTCCGTCGCGCATACACTCGCGGCCCCGCTGATTGCGGGCGTCGGCGATGTGCGATTTCGCACGGTCCTGCCGGTCGTTTCGTCACTCACACGCTTTCCCCGAAAGAGATCCCGACATGAGCTTCGCCATCGAACAGGTCAAGGCCCGACAGGTGCTCGACAGCCGCGGCAACCCCACCGTCGAAGTGGACGTCGTCCTCGAGAGCGGCGCGATCGGCCGCGCGGCCGTCCCCAGCGGCGCCTCCACCGGCGAGCACGAGGCCGTCGAACTCCGCGACGGCGACGCCAAGAAGTACCTCGGCAAGTCTGTCTACAAGGCCGTCGCCAACGTCAACGACAAGATCGCCCCCGAACTGCTCGGCGAAGACGCCCGCGATCAGGAATACGTCGACTCGCTCATGATCGACCTCGACGGCACGCCCAACAAGGCAAAGCTCGGCGCGAACGCCGTCCTCGGTGTCTCGCTCGCCGTCGCGAAGGCCGCCGCTGAGGCGTCGGGCCTGCCGCTCTTCAAGTACCTTGGCGGCCCCGGCGCTCGCACGCTGCCCGTCCCGATGATGAACATCCTGAACGGCGGCAAGCACGCCGACAACAACGTCGACTTCCAGGAGTTCATGATTCAGCCGTGGGGCTTCGACTCGTTCGCCGACGGCATGCGCGCCTGCGTCGAGATCTATCACGCTTTGAAGAAGGTCCTGCACGACAGCAAGCTCAGCACCGCGGTCGGCGATGAGGGCGGCTTCGCCCCGAACTTGAAGGACAACGAGGACGCGCTGAAGGTGATCGGCGAAGCCGTCACCAAGGCCGGCTACAAGTTCGGCAAGCAGATCTTCGTCGCGCTCGACCCCGCTTGCAGCGAGCTCTACGACAAGAAGAAGAAGGGCTACAAGTTCTTCAAGAGCAACCCGGACAAGATCATCAGCGGCAAGGAGATGGTCGAGTACTGGGCCAAGTGGGCCGAGAAGTACCCAATCCGCTCGATCGAGGACGGCTGCGCCGAGAACGACTGGGAGAGCTGGAAGTACATGACCGAAATCATGGGCGACAAGGTCCAGCTCGTCGGCGATGACCTCTTCGTCACCAACGTGAAGTTCCTTGAGAAGGGCATCCAGACGAAGACCGCGAACAGCATCCTCGTGAAGGTGAACCAGATCGGCTCGCTCAGCGAGACGCTTGCCGCTGTGAACCTCGCGATGCGCAACGGCTACTCGGCCGTCCTGAGCCACCGCTCGGGCGAGACGGAAGATGCCACGATCGCCGACATCGCCGTCGCCACCAACTGCGGCCAGATCAAGACCGGTGCCCCCGCCCGCTCCGACCGCACCGCGAAGTACAACCAGCTCATCCGCATCGAAGAAATGCTGGGCGAGCGCGCGGTCTACGGTTCGAAGTTCTGGAACAAGTAACCAGACACACAACCCGTTACCAAAACCCCGTTTAGCCGTCGTCCGCAGGTCGACGGCTAAACTGTTTCTGTTCCAGTTCGTGTAAGGCTGCCCCGTTCGCGTGCGACACATGTTTAGACCGAAAGGGGCTTCTTCCATGCACCATGTCCGCCGGGTCAGTCGGGATGAGTCGATTTTGAACGCTTTCCGCCGCGGCGCGTCGCGTCAGCACGTCGAGGCCCTCGAGCCGCGCCGCGTGATGTCGGCCGCCGTGCGGGCAGCCGTCACGGACCTCGTGCCGCCCGACCTGTCGGCGGAGCAGTCGCCGTACTACGAAACGTCCCTCGTCCCCGACCCGAACTACCACGACCGCGACGACGGCCTGTGGGCGATCGGCACCTACCTGAAGGCCGATCACGCGAAGGCGTTCATCGGCAAGGTCGCCACACTTCACGGCGATGCGCTCGGCGACCCTTCAACCTATCGCGCATCGCTCACGATCGACGGCGTCGTCTCCGCCCTGCCGCTTTCGCTTCGCTCGACCAGCGCAGGCATCGAGGTCGACGTCGAAGCGTCGCTCCCGATGGGCTGGCACAAGTTCGCGGTCACGATCACCGACGACACGGGCCGAACCGCGTCGACGGAGTCGGCCGCGTTCGTCACGGCGCCGCCCATCGTCGGCAAGGGGTTCCACATCACCGCCGTCGCAGGCGGCGAATTCACGGGCGAGCTGGCCGTTTTCAGCGGCCTGAAGGCGGAGTACATCGACGACTACGTCATCGGCTCGAACCTGCCCGGCTCGATCGCGTCCGACCTGAAGCTCGTCCACCGCGCGGGCGACGATGCCGGCACGTACCGCGTCGTCGGCAAGGTGAGTTACGCCACGCCGGGGCTGTACGACACGACGGTCTCCCTTACTCTGCCACTCCCGAACGACATCGGCGAACTGCACTCCGGCGGCGCGATCTGGTCACGTGACTGGATCGTGTACGACCGCTTCTACGCCGCCGATCGTGCGTACGGCTACTGGGGCGGCTATGGCGGCGACGGCGCCAGCACCGACGCCCGCGGCCGAGCCGAGGTGGTCGAAGGTCGCCTCGCGATCGACCCCGAACTGAACTCGCCAAACCTCACGACGAACGCCGGCAATCGATTCAGCGACACGATCGCGCGATTCGATCGCCTTGCCGCCGACGCCGGCCGCGGCGGCCACCGATTCGTGATCGAAGCCACTGCGTACGACGCCCGCGACTACCGTGGGCACGCCTACGACCTCACCGCGTCGATGCGCATCTCGGACGAGTCGATCGAGATCGTTGGCGATCACGTCTTCGGCAGGCCCCAGACGATCAACTACACCGTCCGCATCTACGACGGCGACCTCCAAACCGGCGCGGTATCCGGAACGCTTCGCGTCGACCACGCGATCGAGCTCGCCGCCGAGCGCGTCGCTGCCACCGAGGGCGAAACGTGGACGGGCCGCGTCGCGACCGTCCGCGACGACGTCTTCACCAACTACGACGCGACCTATGTCGCCACCATTCGATGGGGTGATGACACCACATCGGCCGGCACCGTGGTCAAGCGAGCGGACGGCCAGTACGACGTCATCGGCACGCATACCTACGCGCGCCTCGGCCACGCACGTTTGACCGACGTCTATGTGCAGATCTCGCGAACGCTTGCGCCTCGCCGACCGGGCATCGAGTCCGGCTCCGAGATCACGCTCGGCAACGTTTTCAACGGCAAGGTCGGCGACGTCAACATGAATCGACGATCGTTCGTTCAGGCCGCCGCGTATGACGGTTTCGCGCTCTCGCCCGACGAGCACCTCACCGATACGCCGGGCGGCTGGTGGGACCGGATTCGCGTCGGCGAGTCGCTCGACACGCGGGAGACCTCGCTCGCAATGCTGACGGTCGGCAGGCCGACGTTGCTCGATGGCTTCACCGCTCGGATCGAGTGGAAGGACGGCGTCACCGAGGTCATCCCCCTGCCCGCCGGCGAGGCGTCCGGCCTGATCGCCCTCAACGGCAAGCGGCGTTTCGACAAGGGCGGCCAGCACTCGGGAACGATTTACGTTTCCGATGGCACCACGACGCAGACGTTCGACGTCAACATCTACGTCCAAGACGCGCCCGTCTCCGTCGCTCCGCCGACCGTCGAGTACGTGACGCAATTCGAAGCCGTCGGCTTCCGCACGCTTGAGTTCGTGAAGGGAGTCGAGTCCGAGCAGTACCTCGGCTCGATCCGCTCGCTGCACGGTGCCGATCCGGCCGACTTCACCGCTTCAGCGTATGCGGGCGTGCAGCTGCGCAACCTCCGATTCGCCGCGACGGAGACCCCAGGTATTTACGACGTTTACGCCACCGCGCTCGCGCTCAGCGATGACGACAAGTTGGCCACTACTTCCGTCCACCTGAATCTTCAGGCGGCCAACGGCCAGCACGACGACGTGCTGCTCGGCGACTTCGTGATCGATGTCGACGCGGGCCTCCCCGACCTCACCGCTTCGTGGTCGCCACCGTTCCGGCAGTTCGAAGAGTTCACGACCACGCTCGCCACGTTCACGTTCGCCGACCGCACCGCAAACGCGACCGACTTCACCGCGACGATCGATTGGGGCGATGGCACGACGAGCAGCGGCGTCATCACGCCGCGCTACAAGAAGCACGGCTTCGACATCACCGGCACGCACCTCTTCCGCACCGACGGCGAGCACCCGGTTCGCATCACCGTCACCGGCCCGAACGGGTCGGCCACGACGATCTACAACATGTGGACAGAGCACCACCCGGTTGACGTTCGCTCAACGCCCGCCGTTCCCGACGGCTTCCGCGTGAGCGGCGAGGTCGCGACGTTCACCGACGGTGACCTGCTCGGCAGCGGAGTCGACCCGAACGTGAAGCGGATCAACCACGCGGCCCTCATCGACTGGGGCGACGGCACCATCAGCACCGGCGACATCGTCGCGACCGGCACCGGCACGTTCGACGTCATCGGCGACCACACGTATGTGTCGGCTGGCGACTACACGGTGAAAGTGATGGTCCGGCAGAATGCGGTCGACGTACCGCAGTTGGCGGCGCGGATCAAACAGGCGTTCACCCGTGAGAACGACATGTTTGCTAGCAGCCTCGATCTGGCTGCAGGCCAGCGCGACGCGTTCTGGGCTGGCGTCGAGCAGCGGATCAGCATCCGTGGCGAAGCAACCAAACCCGCAGGTGGCGACTTGAGGCAGGCGGGCATCGCGCCGATCGCGTTCGGCGGGACCGACCTCGCCCCGCCGCTCGCGCAGCTTTTCACGGCCGACGCGCTATTTGACAGCGACGACGTCGACGTGCTCGGGGCCGAGTGATCTTGTTACGCTAGCCGGCGTTCTCCGCGGCGATGCGACTCTTCGTGGCACGCGCGTCTCGCCCGTGAGATCACGGCCGGGACGGCCGTGCCACGAAACGGGCCGCCTGCCGCCGCGCCTTCAATCGCGCCGCGAGTTCCGTCGCCACGTCGGGCGGCTCGGGTGAGAACGTCCCGTCGGCCTGCTTCTCCGCGACGCCCGTCGATTCCACTGGCTTCTCCTCGGCTGCCACCTCCAGTTCGTCCGGCGTCGCACCGATGGCGCTCGCGATCGCGCTGAGTCCGTCGCGAACCGTCCGCAACTCGCCCGCCACGTTGTCGCGATACCGCAGCACGCGCTCGTCGATCTGCTCGGTGACGATCTGATCGACCGCCCGCGAAGCGATCGTCGAGCCGACTCGCAGGCGGATCGACGCGAGCATGATGACGAGGTGCATCGCCGCGCAGAACACCAGCAGCGCGGCGAAGAGCGTCATCAGCAATTGCCACCCCGCGTACTGGCCCACGGCGAGATCGGCGTAGAGGCGGTATGCACCGAAACCCATCAGCCCAACCATGGCGGCCGTCGTGATGCCGCTGAGCAGGTGAACCGCCCACGACGCGATCGGCGTCGTACGCGCGGAATCGATCGCGAGGATGCGCCGCGTCACGCGGTCGCGCAGCTGCGTGCCCGACTCGTCGCCCTTCGTCGCCCAAGGCTCAATCGGCAGGCGCGACTGGAAAAGCGATTGCTGCAACTGCGACCCGGCCGACTCCATTCGCATCTGTGCAGCGCGCGGGTCGCACGCCTCGATGCTGAAGAGTTGAGGTGCCACCTCGCTTGATTGTGGCCCGAGTCGCAGGCCTCGCCGCAGAAACCGCGGGATGCCGATGCACAGCAGGTCGGCCGCGCCGAGCCACGCGCGGAGCGGGCCCCAGAACCGCTGGTGCAGTCGGAGCGTCGCAAGCGGCCGAAGCTCGGCGTCGAGCGCTTCGAGGCCAGCCCGCCAATCGCTCGTGAGTTGCTCTGACGCCTCGCGAGCGACGCGCGACGACTCCGTGACGAACGCGTCCAGCGATTGCTCCACGCCTGCGGGAATCGCGCCGTCGAACTCGCCCAGCAGATGCTGCACGACGCGCCGCTTTTGGCTCGACCGGAGCTTCCGCACGGCCGACGCGTCGTGCTCGCGTTCGACGAACGCCTTCAGTGCCGCGAAGTCGTCCGCCACCGCGTGAGGCGGAAACCTCCCCGTCCGCGGGTCAGGTACGTGCTGCGACGCCATGAGTCGAAACACCTTCACGTCGCCGCGCCCCATCTCGGCGAATCGGCGTTTCACGTCCTGCACGAGCCGTTCGACTTCCTCAGCGCTGCCCGCCGTGTCGATGCGGTTGAAGACGACGGCGCACGGCGCGAACTTCTCTTCCGCACGAATCACCGACCAGCCGGCCTGGTCGAGGTACTTCTCCTGTGTGACGACGAAGAGGATGAGCCCGACGGCCTTGATCGTGGCGACCGTGATCGCGCGGTGCTCGAGCGCGAAGCTGTCGAGGTCGGGCGTGTCGACGATGACGCGCCGCGACAGCTCCGGGCGATCGTGCGCGACGAAGTTCGCCTGCGCGGCCAGTTCCGGCGGAAGGCCGCCCACTTCGACGTGACGCGGGTGATAGACGGTAGGCGTCCGCGTGCACGGCCGCTGATCGGACGCCTGTGCGACGCGACTCCCCGCGAACGCGTTGATGAGCGTGCTCTTGCCCGCGCCGGTGCCGCCGACGAGCGCGATCGTCAGCACGTCGAGATCGTCGGCCGATCCGCCGGTGAGCTGCGCACGAGCCCGGCGCAGCGCCTCCGACAGCTTCGATCGCTCGTCAGCGGAGAACTGCAGGTACTTCGGCTGCGCGACGACGGCGTCGAGGCTCGACAGCGCCGCGGAGACGCGCTGCCGCGCTGCCGCGACATCGGCGGCGGTTTCCAGGGGGGTTGTCTGCTCTGCGTCGCTCACGTCGTTCGCGTCACTTCTTACCCGAATCGTTGCCGTCGTCGAGGATGCGGTCGACGGTCGCCGTGATCGTCCGCAGTGAGCCGGCCTTCACCTCGGGCTCACTTAACGTGCCGCGCACGCGGATCTGCAGCAGCTCGCGCCGGGCGGCGTTGAGCAGGTCGCCGATCACGGGCAGCGGTTTGCCCTGCGTGTCGGTTGTAAAGTTCAGGCTCACCTCGCGCGAATCGAAGTCCACCCAGCCGCCGCCGCGGATCTGCATTTCGCGGCTCTTCAGCGTGAGGTCGGTAAACGTCAGCTTCGGCCCGTCGATGACGTAGCTCGCGTTCGCGTCGTTGAACCCCGTCGTGAAAGGCAGCTGCAGATTGACGAGTTGCGTCGCGCCGACGACCAGCGGCACGCGCACCATCTTCTCGCCTGAGACGGAGATGTCGCCACGCCCGCGGCGGGATTGCGTCGACGCCTTCGCCAGCGCGGCAGAGTCGCCCTGTGCGGGCCACGCGCCAGCGATCGCAACCGAAGCGTTCATCGTGCCCGAGAGCCCCGCCGCGACGGCCGCCGGCGCGTCGCCGACGACCTTCCCCAGTTCTGCCCCGCGGAGCTTGAACTCGGCGCCCCACCGCGTCGATTCGAGATTCGATCGATCGATCTCCACCGCTCCGGAAAGATCGCCGTTCGCTATCTGCGCGACGACGTCCTGAAAACGGATGCGCTTGCCGTCCTGATCGGTGGTGAGTCGGGCCTGGCCCTGCTTCGCCTCGATGCCCGCGAGTCGAAACGCGTCGAGGACGGCCGCTCCGGACAGGTCGATTGCTTCGCCATCGACGACCTTGCCGCTGATCTCAAGCTTGCCGTTAGCACGGTCGATGCCCACGCCGAACTCGCTCGCCGCATCGCGCAGCGTGAGGCCGGCATCGAACTCGAGCGACGATCGCATCACCCGCGTGGGCGACGTCGTCACGGGCTGATTCGCAGCGATCGTCGTCGTTTCTTCGGGCCAGCTTGTCCACGCGAGCCGGCGCAGGTTCAGATCCGTCGTGCCGGCGAACTTCGCGTCGGTGAGCAACGTAGAGAGCCCGCTCGGCATCGCCTTCATGAGCGACTCGCTCGGCGTCACATCCTTCGCGGTGATCGCGACCTCCCACGACTGCTTGCCAGAGTCGGCGAAGGTGCCGTTGCCCTTCAGCGTGACCGGGACAGCGCCCTCGATGATCGCAGCCATCTCACGTAGCTCGACCGCGCCGTTGCGGATCGACGCGGAGCCGGTCACGTTGTCGAAGCGGATCGGGAAGAACGTCGGCGTCACGCTCGCCCGCACGGGCGACAAGTCGACCGTCCACACATCGGTCGCGCGGATCGACCCATCCCAAGCGAATGTCGCGTCGAGCACACCCTGCGGCGCGACGGCGTCCCAAGCGCTTTGTGCGGGCGTCGGTAACGAATCTCGAAGCGGCGCGTCGAGTACGAGCCGGCGTGCGGTCACGCTGCCCTTCACGGCAGGCGTTCCGGCCGCCAGCGTGATGACGCCGGCGCCGCTCACGTCGGTCTCGCCTCGCTTGCCGGTGGCGTTCGCGATCGCGATCTCGCGCGGCGTGATCGTCAGGTTTGCCGACAGGCGATCGACGCCGGTCTTCCACGCGGGCGGGCGCAGCGCAGCAGACGCCAGTTTCAGGTCGAAGCGGTAGTCGGTCCGCGCGGGTGAACCGGAGTCTTGGGCGACGTGGACGACGCCGTTGCCGTCGAGCGCACCGCTGATCCCGAGCAGCTTGATCTGATCCTGCGCCTCGTCGGGCAAAGCGACGAGCAGCTCGTCGTCGATCGCGAGCGAGGAAACGTTGAGCGTGAGATCGGTCCGCACGCCGCGCGGCTGGCCGGGGCCGTTGACGAGGCCCCATCTCACCGTGCCGCCCGCGATGACCTTGCCGAGCGTGCCGACGCGGGCTTCGAACTGCTTCACCTCGACGCGATCGGATCGAATGCCGAGTTCGGCGCGGACCTCCTGCAGCGGCATCGGGAACTCGCGCACCGCGCCGCTGCCGCGGTGGATGGTGACGTCGGTGTCGTAGCTCCAGCGGCTCAGCCAGCCGCGATCGCGATGGACGCGGCACTCGAAGTCGCCCGTCACCTGCGCGAACGCCGCCCCGCCGATGCCGCGGAAGACGCCGACAGATTCGCGAATGTCGGCCGGCATGCTTTCGCGAAACGGGTCGTCGATGGTGACGTTCTCGCCGCGCACGACGACGTCGACACCGCTACCGCCCTCGAGCGGCTGGATCGTTCCGTCGACGCGGATGCGGGCGGACTCGTTCGCGGTGGCGGCTACACCTCGGCCGACGATGCCGTCGATGCGCAAGCGCGTCTCGTTCAGCGCCGCGTCGCGTTCAAACGCGAGCCGGCCCGATGCACCGTCGATCGGGTAGGGCCAGTTCGCGAAGACGAACTTCGTGCGATCGAAGCGGACGTCGCCGTTGATGACGGGCCGGGCGCCGCGCTCGCCGGCGCGGGTGAGGCCAACGTTGACGTTGACGAAACCGGTCGGCCGGAAGCGGTAGTACACCTCGCGAACCTCGCCCGGCATGGCGTCGATAAAGCTCAGTTGCGGCGGCAGCTTGGCGGGTGCGCCGTCGGGCGTGGTGACGCGGAGCTCAATCGCTGCGTCGGCGATCGACTGCCGCATGTTGCCGGTGAGCTTCGCGCTCAGTACGAGCGGCAGCTCGTCCACGCGGACGCGCAGCTCGGGCATCTCGATCGATTCGCTCGTGAAGATGAATCGCCCGCGCTGCACGGCAAGCGGAACGACTTCGGGCAGCGTCGACTTGCGTCGCAGCGCCTGCCACACCGCCGGACCGACGAGCGGCTGGCGGCGCAACTCGGCCTCGACCTCGCCGCGGCGCTTCACGAGCTCGTACTCGGCACGGTCGGTGAACTGCAATGGCTGCAGCGACATCCGGCCGTCTTCCAGCGTCACCTCGATGCGATATCGCTCGCGACCGTCCGGGCCGCGATCGAACTGCATCGCGGGCACATCGACCCGTCCGCTGATACGCTGCTGTCGCCAGAACGCGCGTTCGCGCGCGGGAAGGAGTTGCTCCACCTGTGCGAGCTGCAGGCCGCGCAACGTGGACGCGCCGGTGCCCTCGCCGAGCGAGAGCGAGCCGTCGATGGTGAGGCCTTCCTGACTCGACGGCGCGGTGGCTGGCGTGGCGTCGCCAGACTGCGACTGAAGGCGGAACGAGTATTGCCCGGGACTGCTTGGCGCGAGTCGGCCGTCGATGCGAATCGACGTGAGCGGCGCGAGCGCGCCGTCGATCACTTCGCCGCGCTTCAGCGCGCCGCCGCGGATGACGATCTCGGGCAGAATCACTGGCTGACGACGATCGGCCGCAGCGCGCTGCTGCTCAGGCGTCGGCGCGACGACAGTCGGCCGGCGCCCAAGACGCTGAAAGTTCCAGTCGCCCTCCTGCGGGTGTTCCGTGAGGTACACTTCGGGCTCGACGGCGATGATCCGCGACGCTTCGAGTCGCCCGGCGAGCAGCATGTGCGGCAGGTACTCCACCTGCACCAATGCGGCTCGGAGCAGCAGATCGCCGCCCTGCTCTTTCGGCGCGCGGACCTCGACGTTGCGAAGCGTAAGCCCCTCGAAGATCGAAGCCTCGGCGGCGCCGACGGTGACGTCGCCGCGCGTGATGCGGGAGAGGAGATCCTGCGCCATCGCGCGGACGCGGGCCGGGTCGGTGTAGTGGCGATAGACGAAGACGCCCACGAGGACGACGACGACAATCAGCGCGAAGCCGACGCGGAGCCACCGCCTGCCGCGCGCGGCCGACACGCAGCCGGGCCGCCAGATGCGGCCGCTAAGCTTCTGCGGGGTGATGAGGTCGCCGGGGGTGCTCAAGCGGGCTGATCTTGCTCGTCGTCGGTCGCGGTCGCGGTCTCACCCGAGTCTACCAAATCGCCGCGCCGACCGGCGAACGCCGACGCCGCCAGAATCGCGAGCGGCGCGTGAACGGGAAAGCGATAGCGGATCGACCCCACAGACGCCGCGTGCATGACGGTCACCAAGATCGCCGGCGTGAGCAGGAAGAGCTTCACGCGCGCCGGCACCACGCCACCCGGCAGGAGCGCAATCGCCGCGAGGATGAACAGCGGCACCGCGTGCACGCCCGCGATGATCGCGTACTTGCCGTACTCCGCCGAGAGCGGCACCGGGCTCCAGAGCCGGCCGAGCTTTGCAATCGCGAGTTCGACGACGCGCTGCGGATGCTCGCGGGCGTAGTCGATCGCAAGCGATGAGAGGTATCGGCTCCGCTCCACCTCGCCCATCCGCTCCAAGAGCGGCATCGTGCGCGACCACCGCTGATCGCTCGCGCCGGTCGCGTCCGGGTTCAGGCCGTCGTAAAGCGTGAAGCCGTCGTTGGTGGTCGTCCAGATCCACTCGCCGATCACCGCGCGGTTGCGGATCGCCCATGGCAGCAGCGCGACGAGCGTCGCGAGCAACAGCGAGAACGCGACGGCGAATCGGCGCGCATTGCCCGGCCGATCACGATCGAACGAGATGACGGACACAACGCCGACCGCAAGCGCGAACGGCAGCAGACTTGGGCGGACGTAGATCGCGAGGAGCAGCAGCACAATGCCGAGCGGCCAGGCGAGCGAGGACAGAAGTCGGGAAGTCGAGTTGCGCGACTGCAGATACATCGCCCACACGAGCATCGCCGCGCTGAGCGTTTCGGTGAGCAGCAACGACTGGAAGTAGACGCCGAGCGGATCAAAAGCGACGAACGCCCCGGCGATCAATGCTGGCGTCGGGCCCACAAGTCGGCGGGCGAGCAGCAGCGTCGCGAGGACGGCCGACGCGTCGATGCAGGACTGCGCAACGCGGACGAGCGCCACATTGGAACCGAGCAGCGCCACGAACGCCGGGTAGCCCGGCATGCGGAAGGCTCGGACGGGCTCCTGTGCGGCGTATCGCTCGTCGACGAACTGGAGGCCGTGCCCGGCTCGCAGCGAGTCGGCGAGTTGGAGGTATTCGAGTTGATCGGGCAGTGCCGCGAGCGAAGCACGATCCGCAGGACGCGAGAGCGACCACCCGAGTCGAAGCAGCAGCGCTGCAAAGATGAGCGCGACACAACCCGCAAGAAAGACCCGCGACGTGCGGCTAGCAGATGGATCAGCAGAGGCGATCAAGGTGACGCAAGCTTAACGCGACGATCAGCGAAGGCGCAAGCGACGACTTCTCCCCACAGGCCATTCACGATTGAGTTGGGGTCAGGCAGCCGGTTCGGCTTCCATGAGAAGCGGCACGCGCGAGTCGATGTCGTCGTCGGCCCGCAGGATGACTGGCTCGACCGGCATGTACGGGCTCTCGAGCAGCCCGAAGCTCACCCACTGCCGGCCGTTGCGGATGCCGGTCTGGAAGAGCAGCGCGTACCGACCCGCGGGAATGTCGATCACCTCGGCCTGGGCGATCGTGCTGATCTCGATCGTGCCCGCCCAGGTGGTGAACGGGACGATGATCGCCCGGCGAGCATCCTGATCCACCTTCAACGAGCCGACCAGATCGATTTCGATGTCGACCTCGCCGAACCGTTCACAGGTGCGGAAGGAGACCGAGCCGGGACGCCACGTGAACCCCTGAACGAGGTGGCGCTCGTTCCAGTCGTTGAATGGATCGACGAGGTTCGCGTCGAAGAGCGAAACCTGTGACCAGGCGAGTTCTAAGCTGAAATTAATCGCCATAACGCATTTCCCGCCCATCCGCACTCCGCCAGTTCGATCGGACCACATAGCCCGAACGCCTCGTCGAAATGCCCTTCACCTACACTGCCGGAGCCAGCTACGCACTCCTGCAATTCGCTTGCCGGGTGGGCTTGCCGATCGTATCCGTACGACTGGCGCGGCACTCCCGCTCGCTGCGAAGAGAATAGCACCGGAAAATCGGCATTGCGATAGGAAAACATCATTTGTAGTCAAAATAACCATCTCTAAACCGGCCCAAAATCTACTCCGCCGCAGAAACACGCCTATTTTAGTGCACCACTTCATTCCGCAATGTGAAGATAGCGAAGATGATTCGCCACCCTTCGATATGTACCTTCACGTACAAACCTTTGCGAGGGTCGGCCGACATTCAGGCTGTCGGACGTGCAATAGGTTGGCCGGTTCGCTAAGTTGAGATGCAGACATGTCGAAGGTCGCCACCGTTGTCCGAAGGGTCCGAATGGATCGCCGCCCGTGTCCGCCCGCGTCGCGAGGCATGGTCGGACTGGCGATTGCGCTGGTCTTGTCCGGGGTCGTCGGCTGCCAATCCGGGCCGCGGGTCATCCCGGCCGAGAAGCGTGAAGTCATCGACCGCGCCCTCGTCGAACGCCCGGTCGGGCTCGACATCTCGACGTACATCCCGGACCTCACCGCTCCCGCCGCCATCGCGTTCGACAACTCCAGCACTGAGCAGAAGGGCTCGATTGTCGTGGCAGAGGGTGCCGTCGACGGCGTTGAGCCGCGCATCATCGCGTTCCGCCCGGACGGCTCGCGGGTCGACGTCTATCCGGTCCGTCGCGGCCTGCTCCGGTCGCTCGCCTCGGGCGGCGCCATCCGCGGCCCGATCGGCGGGCTCACCATCCATAACGGCGAGATCTTCGTCTCCCACCGCGACGAACGCGGCACGGGTGTCATCAGCGCATTCAAGTACGACGGCTCCCGTCGAACCGTCGTCGCCGACCTGCCCGCGCTGGGCGATCACGGCGTGACCGACATCGCCTTTCACCCAACAAACGGGCGCCTCTTCTTCGGCGTCGGCTCGGCGACCAACTCAGGCGTCGTCGGGCTCGACAACTGGAACGCCGGCTGGTCGCGCGAGCACGCGACGTTCTCCGACTCGCCGGCCGTGAAGCTGCAACTACGCGGCCTGATCTTCGACGCCCCCAACCCCCGCGGCGGACTCTTCGGCGGCGACGACATCGCACGCACCGGCCCGTTCCAGCGCTTCAACGCGAAGAACCAGCTCGTCATTCCCGAGAGCCCGACGAAGAAGCCCACGGCCGCCGTCTACAGCATCGATCCAGGCGGCGGCGATCTTCAGGTCGAAGCGCACGGCATCCGCATGCCGGCCGGCCTGGCTTTTGACGCGTTTAGCGCACTCTTCGTCGCCAACCAGGGCATGGAGCTCCGCGGCAGCCGCCCGGTGAAGGACGACCCGGACAGCATCCTGCGCGTCCCCGGCGGCGGGACGTGGTACGGCTGGCCCGACTTCAGCGCCGACCTCACGCCGATCACCGATCCGCGGTTCCAGCCGCCCGACAGCATCACGCGGCGCAGCACTTACTCGCAGCTCCTGTTCCTGATCGACCACGAACGCAGCGGCCTGATCCCGCCGGACCGAACGACGCTCGTTCGAGGCGTTTTCCCGAGCCTGTCGGGCGCGAGCAAGATGACCTTCGTCGCCGCCGATGCGCCGGGTTTCAACCCACTGCTCGGCGGGCACCTCGTCGTCGCCCTGAGCGGCGACCGCGCGCCTTACTCCACCGGCGGCGTGCCGCTGAAGTCGCCGGTCGGCTACCGCGTCGTCACGCTCGATCCGGACACGCGCCGCATCACCGATTTCGTCTACAACACGCGCCTCCTGCCTGCGAGCCAACAGGGCGACGACGCCCACGCAGCGCTGGAGCGTCCGATCGACGTGAAGTTCGGCCCCGATGGCGCGCTGTACATTGTCGATGCCGGCAAGATCACCTACCGCGACGGCCGCCCGAAGGCAGAAGCCGGCACCGGCCGCGTGCTGCGGCTCGCGCCCGTGGCGCGGTGAACCTGCGATCACTCGCTACTTTTCGTCGACCTTGAAGACGTAGATGTCCGGATTCGCGAACGTCTGCATCGGGTGGTCTGCCTTCGCTTTCCAGACGATTGGGAATCGCTCGAATAACTCTTGATAGAACGTCCGGCGGCTTTCGAACTCTGCTTCGCTTCCCGGCGCGGCCAGCGCGTGTGGACTGAGGTAGCGCTCGTAACTCGTCCCCGCGATCGCGACGTAGCGGACGCCCGCCCGACGCATCCACACCAGCGAACCGTAGTCGGCCGCGAGCATGCCGCGCCAGACGACCGCATGCGATGCCGACGGATCGCGATTCGCACTGCGGCCACGCCGGAAGCCGTTCGCGCCGAGCAACTGCGTGTACCCGTCGGCGACGATGAACGTCCGCGGCGGCAGATTCGCGTTCACCCATTCGGCCAGCCTCGCCTTGCTGTCGTGCTCGATCTGCCAGGCATAGTCCGCGCAGCGCCGACCTTGCACGATCACGATGAAGGCCGCGCCGACGATCACGATCATCCATCCGGCCCAGCCTCGCCGTGCACCGATCGCGTCCGAGACGTAGCACACGCCCAGCCCGGCGATCGCGCTGAGTTGCAACGACACCGGCAGCGCGTAGCGGAAGAACGGGATGGAGCTGTACGAGATTGCGACGAGGTAACACGCCGCCGTGAGCACAAGCCATGCGCCGAACAGCGTGCTGGTCGGCCGAGAGCCGTCGCGGCGTCGCCAGCGACGTCGATGCGTGAAAGCGATCGGGAGGAGGATCGCACAGCCGATCGTCGACGCTTTCACGTGCGGCATTGCGTCGGTCCACACTGCATCGGCGAAGTACGCCGTCGGCTTGGCGAGCGTGACGTCGCGATGATTCGTCGTGCCGTGTTCGTACTCGCGGTCGAACCCCTCGCGGAAGCTGACCCATTCGTCGAATGCGCGGTGATTGATGCCCGCCCAGGTTCCAGCGGCGCAGATCGAGAGCAGCAGCACGCAGGTCGGCACGCCCCACCACCAGCGGCGTCGCCGCGCAGCGACGATCACCGTCAGCACGATCGCCGGCACGGCGAAGACCGCGCCCGAGTACTTCGCCGAAGCTGCCACGCCAACCGCCGCTCCGAGGAACGCGGTTGCGGGAACTGTCCACGCGTAGAGTGACCGCCGACGCGCGGCGCAGAGCGTCGCCGCAGCGCAGGCGACCATCGAGGTGCCGAACGCGAGGGCGGCGTCCTCCTTCATGAAATGCGCGTGCGCGAAGAGCGCGGGCGTCAGCGCGCTCGCCGAACCGACCAGCAGGAACCCGCGCCACCGTCCCGCCGCGTAGCCCGCGAGTGCGAGGAACGCCCCCGCCCCCGCCGCGAACCACGCCGAAGTCTGCCGGCCGACACGCACGATCGCCGCATCACTCCTTTCCGTCCCGAGCCACTCCATCGCGATGCGCGTCGTCTCCAACATGAGCAGCGGGTGGTTGTAGTTCCGCTCATCCTGTTGCAGCTGCTCCACCTTCGTCCACTCGTCCGGATGCCACATCAGCGGCACGTCGAGCCCGCGCATGAACTGCGGCGCGAGCAACACCCACAGCAACGCCGACGCCAGCACGGCGAGGCACGCGTGCAACAACGGATGCGTGAGGATTCGCCGCGACGGCTCCACCGGGCGTACCGTCCGGCATCGCGGGGCAATGTCAATTGACCGCGCCAGCCCGGACGGAAATCGCGAGCAACGGGCGTGGACTCACTCGGGCGTTCCCCTACACTCGCGGCCGACATGAGCATCGTGATGGTGAAGCTCCCCGACGCCAGCTACGGCGTCAGCGTGCGGTCCGGGCTGATTCGGGGGGCGGGCCAGGTGATCCGCGAACTGTCGACGCGCGCCCGCGTCGGCGTCGTCACCGACGACCGAGTCGCGCCGCACTTCCTCGACACGCTGGTCGCATCGCTCCGCGCGGAAAAGTTCGACGTCGTGAGCGTCGTGCTGCCGAGCGGTGAAGAACACAAGACGCTCGCATCGGTCGGCCGCATCTTCGATGAACTGCTGCCGCACAAGTGGGAGCGAACGTTCCCGCTCATCGCGCTCGGCGGAGGCGTGATCGGCGACATGACCGGCTTCGCGGCCGCCTCGATCCTGCGCGGCGTGCCGTTCATACAGATGCCCACCACGCTCCTCGCGATGGTCGACGCATCGGTCGGCGGTAAGACGGGCGTGAACCACGCCACGGGCAAGAACCTCATCGGCGCGTTCCACCAGCCGATCGCCGTGCTGGCCGACGTGGAGGCGCTCCGCACGCTACCGCCGCGCGAGTTCCGGTCTGGCCTTGCCGAGTGCATCAAGCACGACGTGATCGCCGACGCGGACGGCTTCAACCGGCTCGAGAAGACGATCGACGCGATCGTGAAGCAAGACGACCCCGAACTGCTCGGCCAGCTCGTCACGCACAACGTGATGATCAAGGCGAGCGTCGTCGAACGCGACCCGTTCGAACACGGCATCCGCGCCCACCTCAACTTCGGCCACACGTTCGGCCACGGCATCGAGAAAGCTTCTGGCTACCAGATGCTGCACGGCGAATGCGTCGCGCTCGGCATGGTGGCCGCGTGCGACGTCGCGGTGCGGCGAGGATTGCTGGCCGACAGTTCGCGCCGCCGCGTCGTCGAACTCATCGCTCGCGCGGGCCTGCCGACGAAGGGGCTCACGCTGCCGACCGACGCGATCCTCGACGCGATGGGCTCCGACAAGAAGGTCCGCGACGGCAAGCTCCGCTTCGTCCTGCCTGACCGCATCGGCAACGTGATCATCAAGAGCGACGTGGAGCCGTCGATGGTGCGCGATGCAATTGAAGCGCTGCGGTGAAGGCGCGGACAGCCACGAATCTTCACGAATGGACGCGAATCAGAAGCTCGACGGAGTCCAACCCCGAAGGGCGCACGACGGTAGCCACGGGTGGAGCGCAGCGCAACCCGTGGAAGACGGGCGCAGATTCAACCGCCCCGAAGGGGCGGAGGAATCGCGCGGATTGCAAGACGCGTAGATGCAGTCGCGGGTCTACTGCGAGTCAGCATGCCGTCGCCCCTGCCGGGGATCTCGCTGTGAGACGCGTCACCACGGGTTGCGCTGCGCTGCGGGCTTCGCCCTTCGCTTCGCTTCACCCGTGGCTACAGTCCGGTCGACCCTTCGGGGCTGTACTGGTGCGAGTAACGTCACGCATCACGCGTCACGCATCACGCGTCACGCATCACGCATCACGCGTCACGCATCACGCGTCACGCATCACGCGACTCCACAGGCGAGCGATAGCACGGCCTCCGCGCCTCACCGTCCCTCTTCCGCGTTCCGATCGATTGCTTCGACGATCGCCTCATGGATCCGCTTCGCCTTCGGCATCACGCCGCCGCGGGGGTCGTTGATGAGGATGCTGAACGCGAACCACTCGCCGGCCTCGGTCTTGAGGTAGCCGCTCAGCGTGCGGACGCCCAGCACGTAGCCGCTCTTGCCGAACACCCGGCCCTTCAGGTTGCCGGTGAAGCGATCCTCCAGCGTGCCGTCGATGCCGCCGACGGCGAGCGTGCTGAGATACAACTCGCGATGCGCGGAGTGGAACATGTACGCCAGCACGCAGCTGAATGCCTCGGCACTGACGCGGTTCTCCTTGCTCAGGCCCGAGCCGTCGTCAATCACCATGCCGTCGACCGGCGCGCCCGCCCGCGTGACGAAAGCTTTGACCGCTTCCGCTCCCAGCGCCCGCGAGCCCGGCTTGCCCGTGCTTGCGGCGACCCTTCGCAGCAGGCTCTCGGCGTAGAGGTTGTTCGACGTCTTGTTCGTGTACGTCAGCACGTCGCGCAGCGTCGTCTCGTTCACCGCGAGCGGCGACCAGCCACTCTGCGCGCCGCGATCGATGTACGCCTGCCGGATCGTGCGATCGACCTTCGGATCGCCGCCGATGGTGACGCCTGCCTGCTTGAACGCCGACTGCAGCGCAGCGCCCGCGAACAGCGTCGGCTCGTGGATCGTCGCGCGGAGCGGCTTCGACGTGTTGCTGCCGTTGATCTGGCCGCGAATGGTGATCGTCCGCTGGTCGCCGCGACGAAGGAAGCTCACCGCGTGCTCGGAGCCGACGACGCAGTCGTTCACGATCGGCGTGTGCGACGTCGCAGGGTCGGCCCGCACCTCAACGGTTCCGCCGCGGATGACGAGGTACAGGTCGAGACAGTTCGCGTTGAAGTTCAGCCCGCTCACCTCGGCCGCGTATTCGCGGTTGAGCTGATCGACGGGCCAGTTGGGGTTGACGAGTTCCTGATCGAACGCAGAGTCGTCGACGACGAGCGATGCGAACTTCGTCTGCCCCTGCTTGCGGAGCGCCTCCGCCCAGGCGGTGAAGGCGTTTGTGGATGCGACGGTCTGCTTCTTGAGCCACTGCACGAACTGCGTGTCGCCGAAGGCGGGATCGCCGTCGCCAACGAGAGCGAGGTCGTCGCCTTTCCGCAGCAGCACCGTCCGGAACGTGAACTCGTCGCCGAGCGTCTCGAGGGCGAGCGCGGTCGTCAGCACCTTCAGGTTGCTCGCGGGGATGAGCGGCTTGGCGGCGTCGCGCTGGTAGACGACGCGGTCTAGGTCGCGCGCCTGGCCGAGCCGGATCACCTCGACGCTTACGCTGGCGTTCTTGAGCGAGGCGTCCTGCAGCGCGGCGTCGACGTCCGACTTCAGGTCGGCCCGGGCGACCCGCGCCGTCGAAGTCCAGAGCGACAGCAAAACTGTCACGCCCGTTGCGACAATCCGTGTCGAAGCCCAGCGCATGGGTCGAGATGATACCGACCCCTCTTGTAGAATCAGCGGCGTTGACGAAATTGGGTACATCGATTTCGTTAGCGCAAGGAAAAGTCACGCCGCGATACCCGCGGCCGTCGAAAAAGGAAACGGAGATCGTCGTCCCATGCCCCGCACACTCCTTCACATCGAGTCGTCCCCGCGTAAGAGCCGCTCACACTCCATCGCCGTCAGCCGCGCGTTCATCGAAACGTGGCAGCACAAGCACGGCGGCGACACCGTCGACCTGTGGGACGTCTGGCACGCCATGCTGCCCGTCTTCGACGGCGACGTGCTGAACGCCAAGTACAGCGCCCTCGCCGGCCAGAAGCAGAGCAGCCCCGAGGCCGCCGCGTGGGAGACCATCAACGCGATGGCCGACCGCCTGAAGCGTGCCGACGTGCTGCTGCTCAGCGCCCCGATGTGGAACTTCGGCATCCCGTATCGCCTGAAGCACCTGATCGACCTCATCACGCAGCCCGGCATCACGTTCGGCTACGACGCCGCGAAGGGCTACTACGGCCTCGTCACCGGCAAGCCCGCCGTCGCCGTCCTCGCCCGCGGCGGCGCGTACCCGGCCGGCGCGCCGATCGACATGCAAAAGGGCTACATCGACCTGTGGCTCAAGTTCATCGGCTTCACCGACATCCACTACGTGGAAGTCGAACCCACGCTCGGCAAGCCCGAAGACGTGCAGGCCGTCCGCAACGCGGCGATCGAGAAGGCGAAGGCGCTGGCGATGAAGGTGTGAACGTGCTTTCGTAAGCCACTCTCTGACTCTTCGTGGCACGGGCTTCCAGCCCCTGGACGAGCGCAGCGAGCATCGGCGAAGCCGATCCATCAGACGAGCGAAGCGAACGCGCAGATGCCGACGAACGAGAGCGACGGCGACCGCGGACGCTTCGCTTAAACTGTTTCAGTTGCGCCGAAGGTCGCTTCGCGACTCCACGGGCGGGACGCCCGTGCCACGCAAAGCGCGAGCCTTGGTCGATCTCACCCGATCCGCTCAATCCCGTTCATGTACGCCCGCAACGGCTGCGGCACCGTCACCGTTCCGTCGCCGTTCTGGTACGTCTCCAAAATCGCGATCAGCACGCGCGGGCAGGCGATCGCGGTGTTGTTCAGCGTGTACGCGAAGACGGGGCTCTTCTCGCCCTGCTTTCGATATCGCAGGTTCAGGCGACGGCTCTGGAAATCCTTCAGTGCGCTGCCGCTGTGCGTTTCGCCGTACGCGTTACGGCTCGGCATCCACGTTTCGATGTCGTACATGCGCCACTTGCCTTGGCCCATGTCGCCGGTGCAGTTCTGCACGACGCGGTATGCGAGCCCGAGTTCGCGTAACAGGAACTCGCTGTTGGCGATGATCTCCTCGTGCAGCGCGACGTGCTCGGCCTCGTCGGCCTTGTGAACCACCACCTGCTCCACCTTGTCGAACTGGTGCACGCGGTACAGCCCGGCCGTGTCCTTGCCAGCAGCGCCGGCCTCTCGGCGGAAGCAGCTGCTGCTGGCGCACATCTTTCGCGGCAGCATCGACTCATCCAAAATCTCGTCGCCGAAGAAGCTCGCGAGCGGCACCTCGCTCGTGCCGACGAGCGCGCTGCCGTCCTGCGTCACGTACGCCTGCTCGCGGCCGCCGGGAAAGTAGCCGGTGCCGATCATGCATTGCTCTGTGACGAGCACCGGCACGACGAACGGCTCCCACCCGCGCGCCACCAACACGTCCTGCGCGAACTGCAGAACCGCGCGATACAGCAACGCGCCTGCCCCGCGCAGCACGTAGCTGCGCGAGCCGGCCAGCTTCACGCCGCGATCGAAATCGAGGATGCCGAGCTTCGCGCCGAGCGCGATGTGATCGAGCTGCCCCTTCTCCAGCGGTTTCGGCTCGCGCCCCGGCGCGTGCCACAGCCGCGCGACGACGTTGTCCTGATCGTCGCGACCGACCGGCCAGGCCGGATCGGGCACGGCGGGCAGTTGCAGCATGATCGCGTTCGCCTCCGCCTCGGCGGCGGTCTGAGCAGCCACGCACGCCTCGTACTTCGCCTTGATCTCGCTCGCCTTCGCGAGGAGCGCATCCAGCTCCGGCGTGTTCGGCTGGCCCTTCAGCTTGCCCTTGAGCTTGCCGACCTCGCCGCCCAGCTTGCCCTGCTCGGCCCGGAACGCATCGGCCTCGGCCTGCGCCTTGCGACGCTTCTCGTCGGCGGCAAGCCACTGATCGACGAGCGCCGGCGACCCCACCCGCTTCTGCTCGGCGGCCTTCTTGATCGCGTCGGGATTGTCACGGATGAGTTTGGGGTCGAGCATGGGGGCGGAGTTGTCAGTTGCCTGTTGTCAGTTGCCAGATCGGGGAGAGTAACCGATCGATTGTGCGATGTTGAGGGGTCCACGCTTCCGACTGCAATGCGGTAAAGTGTTCCCTGTGGGAATCGCACTCGTTCAATCGCTCGGGGTGATCGTCCTCGCCTTCCTCGGCGCACTCGCCGGCATATGGTTCGGTCGGCGCACGTCGCGGTGGTGGATCGTGGGCTTCATCGCGCCGCTCGTGCTGATCCTGCTCGTCGGCCTGCCGCGGCGGCATTATCCGCTCTCGTTCGTGCCGCCGTTCTCGTGGCTGGTCGCGGGGCGGATCGAGTTCGCGCTGGTCGCGCCGCTCGCGTGCATGCTGATGGCGACGCCAATCTCGCGGCTCAAGGAACGCCGCACGCGATGGCTGGCGGGCGCGTTCGTCGCGGTGTTCGTGGTGCAGGCGTCGGTGCTGCCGTTCCTCATGCCGGCGATTCAGCGGGATGCGCTGTCGAAGCTCGAAACCCGCGTCGGGCGGGACGGCGTGTGCAAGCAGTCGACCGACTACACTGCGGCCCGGCGGCTTCGGTCACCGCACTCCGCGCCGTCGGCATCGACGCGACCGAGGCCGACCTGGCCCTGCTCGCGAGCACAAGCCGGTCGACCGGCACCGAGCCCGACGTGCTCGCAGCCACACTTGAAGAACGCTTCCGCGCGGACGGCCTGACGTGCGAGTACCGCCCGTTCGCGAGCGCGCGTGAACTGCCGCGCGATCGGCCCACGATTGTCCTCATCAATTACAAGTTCCTGATCGACCACTACATCGCCGTGCTCGGGACGGACGACACGGGCAACTATATCGTCGGCGACCCGCTCGAAGGGCGGCGCTCGACTATGACCGCGGCGGAGTTGGAATCGGTTTGGCGACGCGTGGGCATCGTGTTGAGCCGCGAACGGTGACTCGTAGTCCGCAGGCGTAACAGCTGCGCGATCCGGCCATTCGCCCGATGCGAGCGCTGGCGTCAACCAGGGTTCACCAGCCACGCGATCGCGAACAGCGCCGTCATCAACGCGAACCACAACGTCTTCCGCATGTTCGTCTTATCGGCAGGCCGCCCATCGGGGTTTGTCCGCACGACCGGCATGCCTTCGCACATCGCTTATCGGCCCGAGCGTTCGTCGCAAGGTTCCCGCATTCTGCCTTGCCCGCGCCGACGGCGTATTCGACCTGCACGGATGTGATGAACCTCAAGACCAGCCGCCGTCGCTGCGGCCAGACGTTTCGCCGCGCTGTCGACTCGCTCGAGTCGCGTGCCCTGCTCGCCGCCGTCGAGCCGACGATCTACGAGCAGTACATGATCGAGCTGATCAACCGCGCCCGCGCAAACCCCGCCGCCGAGGCCGCCCGGTACAACGGCTACACCGACATGTACGGCAACACGTTCAACGGGCAACTCGGTGAGGGCGGCGCGTCGATCAGTTCGACGCCGAAGCAGCCGCTCGCGCTGAACCTGAACCTCACCTACTCCGCACGCACGCACGCGCAGTACCTGATGTCGTCAAACACGTTCGGCCACACCGGTTCGGGCGGTTCGTCGCCGTCGCAACGCATGGCGGCCGCTGGTTACACGTTCGCGGGCAGCTACGCGAGCGCCGAAAACGTCGGCATCGACGGCAACAGCTCCCTTCCGAACGACAACACGCTCGTCGAGGACCAGCACGCCGCCCTCTTCACCGACATGACCGTCGCCGGTCGCGGCCACCGGCTCAACATGATGATGTCGAACACGCGTGAGATCGGCAGCGGCATCACGAAGGGCAGCTTCAACTACGCCAACTTCGGCTACAACGGCTCGCTCGCCAGCATCATCACCGCGCAGAACTTCGCCACCACGCAAGGCAACGCCTTCATCACAGGCGTCGCGTTCAACGACACCGTTGTCAACAACGACTTCTACAACCCCGGCGAGGGCCTTGCCGGCATCACCGTGCGCGCCGTCGGCGCGAACGGCACCTTCACCACCACCACGCTCACCGCCGGCGGGTACAGCCTGCAGGTGCCGGCCGGCACGTACACCGTCACGGCGACGGGCGGCGCGTTCGGCTCGAAGGTGGTCACGTACACGAACGTCACGATCGGCTCGGAGAACGTGAAGCGCGACTTCATGTCCGATCAGGCCGTCAACGCGCCGGCGCCCGATCCGGGGCCATCGCTGCCGAGCTACCTGACGCTCAATGGATCGACCCTCACCATCAACGGCACCGCGGGCGACGACACGATCGCCGCGAGCCTCTCGGGCACCACGCTCACCGTCACGCGCAACGGCGAGACGACCAACATCCCAAACGCGGCCGGCGTGTCGACGATCTCCATCTCGTCGCTCGCGGGCAACGATCAGATCACCGTCACCAGCTTCGCCGGCACGAGCGCCGTCGACGCGGGCGACGGCAACGACGTCGTCTTCACCGGCGACGGCAACGACCAGGTCACCCTCGGCACGGGCGACGACTACTGCTTCGCCGGCGCGGGGAACGACACAGTGTTCGGCGGCGCGGGCAAGGACACCATCACCGTCGGCGCCGGAAAGAACATCGCCTACGGCGAGGACGGCGACGACCGCCTGAACGGCTCCGGCGGACGCGACTCCCTCTACGGCGCCGGCGGCAACGACCGAATCTACGGCGGCGGCGGCGGTGACCTCCTCGACGGCGGAGCCCAAACCGACCGCATCTGGGGCGGCGACGGCGACGACATGCTCATCGGCGGCGGCGGCGTCGACCGCCTGTGGGGCGAGGCCGGCAACGACACCCTCATCGGCAACGCCGGCGCCGACCTCCTCAACGGCGGCCTGGGCGTCAACACCGGCTACCGCGACGCCGACGACACGGATCTGTCGTTCCTGCAGACGTTGTTCGGATGATCGCCAAGGGCAAGAGGCAAGGGGCAAGAGGCAAGACGGAATAGCGAAGACGGCATTGCTCGCTTCGCCGTTCAGCGTGTTGAGAAACGCAGTTTCAGCTCCCTCCTGCCCCTTGCCTCTTGCCTCTTGCCTGCGCTGGCTTTGACGCCGCCCCCGATATCCCGAAGATGCCGCAGCACAGCGCGTCCGCAGATCGGCGGCGCGCCGGCGAGATGGGCCGCGGAAACGTCGACGCGACCGCCCAGCCTTCGCCGATGACGATTGAAAGCGCAGCGGTTCGCGACGGTGGCCCGGCAGCGGATGTTCTACTTCGCATACGGTTCGAATCTCAACGCCAAGGCGGTCGCCGAGTGGTGCAAGCACCACCACCTCAAGCCGCCCGCGATGAAGAACCTGCGCGCCGCGGTCCTCGACAACTACCGCATGTGCTTCCCCATCTTCAGCGAATATTGGGGCGGCGGCATCGGCGACATCGAGTACGACCCCGGCAAGTACGTCCAGGGTGCCCTCCTCGACGTCACCGAAGCCGAGATGGAAGTCCTCCACCAAAAGGTCGGCCGAAAGCTCGACCCCAACGGCAAGGACATCGGCACGTACAAACTCATCCAGGTCACCGTCACCCCCCTCGGCAAGGGCAAACCCGTCGAGGCGTGGACGTACCAAGGCGTCAACGTCGAGAAGTACCACATCCCGCCGACCCAGTACTACATGGAACTGGTGCTCCAGGGCGCGTACCAGGTGGGCCTGAGCATGATGTGGATCGCGTACCTACAAAGCTTCAGCACGCAGACCGGGCGAAAGCCCAAGCCGCCGACGGGTTGAGTTGACCGCCTCTCTCTCACCCAGCCGTCCAGGAAAGTGCAGTTCGCCGCTTACCTCGAGCTTAGCGGGCGCATCGGCACCACCAGACGAAGGAAGTCACCGGGTCCGATCGGCGCAGACGCTTCGCCGGCCGCGACGTAGATCACCTGATCCGTTTCGTAGTCGTAGCGAATGAGCAGCAACTGGACCACCGAACGCGGGTCTCGAACGGGATTGAGCAGATAATAGAGCACCGTCGACGGCGAGACACTGCTAGCGGCATAAAGCCCGTTCATCATCGGAGGCGTGCCCCAGCTGGCGCTCGGGCTGCCCATTTCATCGCTGATCTGTTCACCGTTGTCCTCCACCCGATTGTCGTTGCGATCGATGAACGCGTGCACTTCGAGTCGTGCAGATGGAATGATCGTCGTTGCATAAACGATCTGGTTCGGCTCGGTGACCTCGACGATCTGACGCTTGGCGTTCGCCGACGCGAAGACGGCGTAGCGTCCCACCGAGGTTCTGGTCACGGGCCCATAGGCTCCCGTGAGCGGGTCGATGCGATAGACGGCGTACGGAGCGCCGGTGAAGACGCTGTCGTCGGGATCGATCAGCGAGTTGGCATTGAAGTCGTAGACGGATCGGCTCGAGATCGTCGGGCCGCGATCAGACCAGACGCCGAACTTTACGCTTCGCGCTGAAGTTCCATCCAGATCGATCCAGAACGAGGACGGCCCTGACGGAAGCCAAGCCTGAGCGATCCCGTCGTTCTCAAACCCGGTGAGATTGAGTTTCACGAAGTATCGCCCTGCAGGCAGCCCGCCGATCTCGGCGTAGTTCAGCTGACTGTCCCACGTCCACAAACTGGTCGACAGCGTCAACTGGCCGACGCGCTTCCCGCCTTCATATCGCTGCACGTCGATCGCCACCTTGCCCTCGGGCAACCGGTATCGCCAATCCGGTTCGAATGAACCGTCGTTCCGCGTTGTGCCACGCAGGGGAGAATCGGGTCGACCGTCGCGAATGAGGTCAAAGAAGACATCGGCACGGATCGAACTCGTGCCTACCGGCGCGATTTTGACCGGTATCTCAAGATGAAGCGCCTGGCCTCCCCGTAGTTGACGAACGATCGGAGTCATCAATGCCGGCCGCAGTGAGTCGACGAAGACCCCGTTGCCGTACGTCGCCGCAAACTCGATTGCGTATCTGCCGGCCTGGACGCCTTCGAGCGTCGCGACGCCGCTCGCTTGATACTCGCTTGAGCCCGTCAACTCCGGTTGGGTGAGCGATCGCACCTTCAGCGTGCCGCACAGCAACGGTTCGTTGGCGTCCCGTTGCGCGTTGCCGTTCAGGTCGGCGAATGGCGTGGCCGAGATCGTTCCGAGATCCGGCGCCTTCACGTCGCCTGCACCGGCGATGCGATCCACCGCGCCGGCGCTGGCATCGACCCACTGATTCGCTCCGACGCGACGCTTCACGCGTGACTGATCCTGCGTTCCGTCCCACCAAGTCTCGGTCAGATACAACTGCCCCTTCACAACCGCAAGCTCGGCGTTGAGCAGCGTCGCGTTCGCCGGCACGAAACGCGGAGCTCGCTCTCGGGTCACGCTCGATGGGTTCGCACGTTGAGTAATCGTCAACTGCAGCCCCTGTGAGAGGCTGTAAACGGATCGATCGTCGAACGCCAACCCCCGCCCCCATCGCGGTTGGCCGTCGGTTGAGGCTGGCAGACGCCAACTGCCCGGCGCGGTGCCGTCGCTGAATGCATCGGCGCCGTCTTCAATGACGGTTCCGAAGGCAGCGGGTGCGTTGATCGTCTGTTCCAGATTGAACCGCGATCCGGGGGCAATCTCGGCCTGTGCTGGCGTACCGTCGACGGAATAGAGTCGGCCGTAACTGTTGAGCACCAGTCGCCCGCCGAGCACGCCAAGGCGGACGCTCGTGGCGTCGGGCATCACGCCCACGGGGTTCGTGAGCCGAAGCACGTCGAACCGGATCGGCCCGCCCGTGCCGTTGACGTAGCGCGCCACCTCCGCACGGAATCCGCCGTCGCCGATCGTCGAGTCCGGCACGATTCGCAGCGTGTACGCGTTCGCGCCGACGCCGACGACGTCGTTCACCCCGAGCGAGAATTGAAGCTGCGCGGTTCCGGATTGTGTCCCATCGCTGCGCCAGGCACCGTTGGTGCGGCCCGGCTTTGTCGTGGCGAGCCCGTAGAAGACGCCGTCGAACGCCCGCCAGGGCCTGCTAGGGTAAAAGCCCAGGCTGATCGGCCCGACGTCCGCCCCGGCGAACACCGGTCGAGTGCCCGCGAGCGTGCCGTCGGTCGTCCACAATTGCTCGCCGCTCGCGCCGCTCGAACTCCGGTAGGATCTGTCGCTGAACACGTCGCGCCCGTTGATGCGCGTCGCGACATGTCGACCGTAATTGAATTTGCCGACCTCGCTCGCATCCTGCGGCAACACGCCCAGCATCTGCGTTCCCGAAGGCGTGCCGTCGGTGCGCCACAGTTCGCTGCGGTACGATCGCCAACCACCCAAGCTCACGTCGAGTTGGCGTTGATAGGTGAAAAGCGTGTAGTCCTCGGCGATCACCTGCCCCGCGACAGCGAGAACGCGTCGATCCTCCAGTGATTCGACCGCCGCTCCCCCGTCACGATTACCTCGATGCTGTCGCTCCATCCGACCTCCCGTAGTGGTTTCGCAAGTCTACCTGCGCGGGACCACCCGAAACAAGAATTCGCATCGATGTCCGCGCACACACCCGTGGCAGGCAGAAGGGACACTGATGGAATCGTCGGACAACGTGTCGAGGAACGGACTAGCCACCCAGACTTCGCTCGTTCTCTATGCGGAGCACCGCTGCGCCACCACCGAAATTGACGCGATCGAAGCGAACCAAGAGAGGATCGCGTCGTCGCCACCAAAGAGCCCCGGCGCAATGTCCGCTGTCGGCCGCCCCGCAGCGCGCCTCGACGTGTCCGGCGGCGGCACGACCAAAGCTCCGCCCACCGATCGCAACGCGTCGGTCAACCGTCGGCCCGGCCGGCCGTTCAATGCTGGTCCGCGATGTGGCCAAACGGGCGAGTAGTGAAACCGCTCCGTCACACCCCGCCACATTTTGGGCTAGATTTCATCTCGATCGCGTGACCATACTGCGCGGTGGTTGAGACGGCGCTCTTTGGCACTCTAACGACAGGGCGCGGGTGAGGCATCGCGCGGGGTTGACGTTATCCGGCATCGAATCCTTGTGCATGAATCGAGCGCAATTGGACATTTCTGAGCGCGCGGCCGATGGCCGACGACTGGAGCGGTCCGATCGGCGGGGTGGGCGATTTGTTGAACAGTAAACAGATCGCAATCCGTCACATTGACGGCGATCGATGGGCGTGACCAGAATGCGCGCCTCGGGAATCGCTCATTTGTTCTTCCAGCGAAGGAGTTCCACGCATGTCTCGCGTCACGCTCGCCATCGGCACCGCGAAGGGGTTGTTCTACTTCCGTTCCGACGCGTCGCGCCGGAACTGGACGCTCGACGAAGCCCCCGCCCTGCCGGGCTGGGAGGTGAGCGCGGTGCACCTCGCGGGGAACGGCCGCGTGTTTGCCGGGACCGTTCACTACGCGTACGGCGCGACCGTGCGCGCGAGCACCGATGGCGGAAAGACGTTCACGCAGCCCGACGGGCAGCCGAAGCATCGCGAGGGATCAGACCTGAAGATGAAGCGGATCTGGCAACTCTGCGCTGGTCACGCGAGCGAGCCGGAGACGCTGTACTGCGGCGTGGACGAGGCAGCCCTCTTCGTCTCGCGCGACATGGCAAAGACGTGGTCACCCTACCCGGCGCTGAACGATCACCCGACGCGCGGCAAGTGGTTCCCCGGCGCGGGCGGGCTGTGTCTGCACACGATCATCGTCGATCGCACGAACAAGAACCGCATCTGGTGCGGCGTGAGCGCGGCAGGCATGTTCGGCACGACCGACGGCGGCGAGACGTGGGCGTCGATGAACACCGGCATCAAGGCGCTCAACACCGGCTCCGACGACGAGGCCGTCGCGCACTGCATCCACAAGGTCGTCCAGCACCCGAGCCACCCGGACTATCTGGTGATGCAGTTCCATGGCGGGCTGTACCGCTCGCGCGACGGAGCGAAGAGCTGGCAATCGATTGAGAAAGGCGTGCCGAGCAACTTCGGTTTCCCGATGGTCTGCACGAAGCGAGGCGACCTGTTCATCGCCCCGCTGGCCGACAACGAACGCTTCTTCGGCGACGGGAAGATGGCGATCTACCGCAGCCGCGACATCGGCGAGCAGTGGACCGCGCAATCGAACGGTCTGCCTGCGGCCGGTGCGTACACCGGCGTGCTGCGCGACGCGATGTGCGTGGACGACGCCGACGGCGTGTACTTCGGCACGACCAGCGGCGACGTCTACGCGACGGCCGACGCGGGCGACACATGGCACCAGTTGCCCGGCACGCTTCCGCGGATCTTGTGCGTGCGGGCGATCGCGGAGTGAGACAGAGTGCACACATGGGAGGGCGAGGCTCCCGCCGAGCCTGCGGATGCGCTGTTGAAGGCTTCCGAATCGCGTATCCGCAGGCTCGGCAGGAGCCTCGCCCTCCCGGTCTGCGGATCGACGTGTTGCGAGTGACCAGCCATGCCTACCGTCCGCATCGACATTCCCGCGATCATCCAGCACGCGATCGGCGAGCCGTGTCTCACCATCGACGACGCGGCGACGCTCGCCGATGCGCTGCGAATCGCGTCAAAGCATCCGCAGGCGGGACCGCTTCTCTTCGACGAGCGCGGCGCGCTGCGGGAGAAGCTGCTGCTCATTCACAACGGCAAGCTCGCCCGCACGCTGCCGATGGCGACTTCGCCGACGCCTGAGCTGGAGTCGATTCAGCTGAGCGATCGCGACGAGATCGCGATCGCGATGAGCGTGTGGGGCGGGTGAGGGCTGAAGAGCACAACTATCCGGGGGGGACGACGATGTCGCTATTCAACGCGAAGCCAGGGCAGTGCCTGATCGCTCGGCTTGCCCGTCAGGTGATGCAGCACCGCGAGCCGGACCGCCGCGCGGGTGTCGGCGTCGGGCAGCGCCGCGATCTTCGCGTCGAGGTCCTTGGACCGGCCCGCGCGTTCGAGCTCGATCGCCACGCGTCCCAATGGCCCGAATTGCATCATCGGACCGCGCCCGATCGAAACGCCGCAGGCCCACGCGTCGTCGATCCGCCCCGCAGTGATGAGATTCCGCATTCGACGTCGCGCAATGAGCGCTTGATCCGACGCATCAATCGCGAAGTCGCGGACCACCCGTTCGATCAACGCATCGTTCCGCGCATCGACCGCCGCATCGAGAAACGCGTACATCTGCTCGTCCATCGCGAGCAGCTCGCGCTGATCGGTCGCCCTGGCGACGATCGCGTACCGTGCTTCCGCGGACGTGGTTCGGCCGATGCGCAGCTCGATCGAGGCGATCTGCAGGTCGAGGCTCTCGGCACGCCGTCTCTCGCCCGCCTCACGCGGGCGAACCGCGAGCAACGCGTCGAGCCGATCCGCAGCGACGCGATCCAGTCCAACCTCGGCCGCACAGAGCACGTGCGCGAGTTCCTCGTTCCACACGCCCGGCGTCAGGCCCCGCGCAACCACGGGCTTCGCTCGCATCATCCGCTCGACGACCTCTCGCCGCTTCGTCTCCGCTGCGGCGCGAAGCACGGAATCCCGGGCGGCCCGGGCGGACGCGTCGTCACCGTTCCGCGACAACACCTCTGCCTCGGCCAGCATCTGCCCGGCGTTGACCGCAGTCCACTCGGGCTGACTGACTCGCGCGATGCGAACGCATTCGGCGATCGCCCGCGCTCGGCTCGCCGCTGCCTTCGACGTCCGTGCGAGCGCCATCCCCGCGTTCGGATCGAACCGAACGACGTCCCCGGCAGCCAGAGATCGTGCGTGATCATCGGCGAGCGACGCCGAGCGAACCACGACGTATCGCTTCCGCAGCGACGCCGCCAGCTCCGATCGGTCACGGATTTCAGCGAGGAGAATCGCAAGCGCGAGCGCATCGGCATCCGACTCGGCGGCGGGGTCGGTCTGTCCAGAGAGCAGGCGGTACGCGGCGGGCCTAGATTTGAAAGACATCTCGCCCGGGTCGCCCGCAAGCTTGGCGGCCAGCGCGTCCAGTTTCGCGATGCCCTCCGCCGCCGACTTGCGGTCGTCCCACAGAAGCGCGTTCTCGACGCGCATCGTCTCGCTGAGCACGCCTCGACTCGCCGGGCTCAGGCTGGCGAGCGACGCTTCGCTGATCGCCGTGATCTCGTCCAGCAACGCCGGACCACCCGCCTCTCTCGCGGCGGCCGGATCGCATGTGACCCAGGCGGACACGAGGCACTGCGTCAGCATTGGCGGCGTCTCGAGCACGTCGCTGGCGGCGTCGGCAGGCTTCGGCCTTGCGGCATGGCCGGTCTGCGCCTTCACCGCTTCACGAAGGTCGGCCTCGACGAGCCGGAGCAGCTCCGCCGCTCGCTTCGACATCGTCGGTGCGGTCGCGGGTGCGGTTGCCGGCACGGCCGATGCGGCCCTGAGCGTCGTGCCGGCCGTGCTGATGCACATGGCAGCCGTGCCAAGGATCGATGCGATCGAAAGCCCCGCCGCCCGACTCATCGTCCCGCGCATGGTGGTCTCCGTCTCGATGTCGACTGCCCTTGTCGCAGCACATCACGCCCGCTCGTAGATCGCGGGCACCGCGCCGGCGATCTGCTTGAATTTCTGGTAGTCGAGGATCAGCACGTCGATCGCTGCGCCGCGGTGGGCGTGCTTCGGGTTGACGTTGATCGCGATCCGCTTCAGCAGCAGGTCCATCGCTTGAGGCTCGAGCAGCCGGGCAAGACGCACGCCGAGCACAACGCGTCCTCGCGGCTTGGGGCTCGTCTCCACTTCAAGCACGTAGCCGGCCGAGACGTCGGGCTCGCGCTTCAACGCATCCTGCAGTCGCTGGATCACGTCGGCCGGCAGCGCGTCGGGGAGCTTTGCGACGAACTCGCTGTGCGGCGGCGCGAGGTCCTTCTCCACCTGCGAGAGATACGTCGGCTGGATCATCCCGCCAGTGATCTGCGCGAGCTCGGCCCGGCTCACGAACCGCGCGGCCCGATCAGCTACGTTGAGCCAGATGCCGCTTGCGGTGCTGGGGAAACTCTCGCGGAGCAGTTGCGGAACGGGCACGCTGATAAAGCCCGTCGCACCGGGGCTCCAGCGTTGCATCGCCTGCAGATCGGTGAAGCCGGGAATCACGGCGCCGTGGTCGTCCTCGATCAGCAGGAACTGCGGCGACTTCCCGCGCGGCGTGAGATTTCCGCTCGTCGCGTTCGCGCCGTCGAGCGGCACGCAGCTCGTCGGGATCAGCAAGACCGAGTTGAGCAACGCCTCGTACAACGACTGCTTCGCGGCCGCATCATTCGGAGCGGCCGGCGCGCAGGCGGCGGTGGCGAGCGCCTTCAGCAGGCGCGGATTCGCCGGCGCGCGGGGCTGGTGGAAGGTGGGATCGGTGAAGGCCATATCGATCGGGCAAGCATGATAGCAGGACCGCCGCAATTGCGGATTGGGGATTGCGGATTTCGGAATGCGGAAGAACTCAGAGAGCATTTGATCCGTCTCCTGCGTTCTCCAATCCGCAATCGCCAATCCTCAAACCGCAATCTGCTCCCCCGCTTGCCTTCCCGCACACGCTCCTTCAATCTATCTCGCGTGCCTTCGCTTCGCGGACATTTCCTTCTCGCCAGCCCGACCCTGACCGATCCGAACTTCGTGCAGACGGTCGTGCTGCTCGTCCAGCACGACAAGGACGGCGCCGTCGGCCTCGTGCTGAATCGGCCGCTCAAGGTGAGCGTGGCCGAGGCGATGGGCTCGGAGCTGGATTTCGACGTCGCCGTCGAGAGCACGCTCTTCAAGGGCGGCCCGTGCGTCGGGCCGCTCATGGCGCTCACCGGGGCCGAGACGCCCTTCAGCGACGAGGTCGTGCCCGGCGTGCACTTCGCCGCGAAGGACGACGCGCTGCGGATGCTCCTCAGCACAGACGTCGGCCCGACGCGATTCACGATCGGCTATGCCGGCTGGAGCGCCGATCAGCTCGAACGCGAACTCGCCGAGGGCGACTGGACCGTAGTGCCCGCCGCCCCGCAGGACGTGTTCGCCGAGCCGGTCGACATGCTGTGGCACAAGCTCATGTCGCGGGCGAACCTGATGAAGTTCATCTCGCCGGACGCGATCCCGGACGATCCGCACTCGAACTGACGCGAATCGCAATCTTAGCGCCGCGCACAACAATTGTGATCTTGACAAATTTCACAATCGATGAGAAGGTGACATCGTGAAGCCGACCGAAGGTGACCCTCATGCCCGACCTGCTGATCCTGCTATGGATCGCGCTGCTCTTCAGCGCGGCACCGAATCGGCCGCGACGAACGGAATTACCTCGTCTCGACCGGCGAAGATGAAGCTGCGATCGCCGAAAGACTTCAACGTGCTCATCAGCGCGCCGCGGTTCGAGGTGGTCGAGGTGATGCGGTTCCTCGCCCCGTGCACGGTGGCCGAGCTCGCGGCGAACCTCGGCCGAGCGGCGGACACGCTCTACCCGCACCTGCGGAAGCTGATGAAGATCGGCCTGGTCGTCGAGGCGGGCTTCCGCAAGACGGGCCGGCACGCCGAGCAGGTGTTCGACCTCGCCGCCGACGACGTCGACTTCGACGCGCTCGACTCCGCGCAGCTCCGCAAGGTGATCGTGCGGATGCAGTCGATGTTCCTCAGCGTCGCCAAGCGTGGGCTCCGCGATGCATTCCGCGATTCGCTCGTCGTGCTGCACCCGCCCGAAGAGCGGAACATGTCGATCCTCAGCTTCGTCGCCCGCCTCACGCCGGCCGACGTGAAGAAGATCCGGCAGCACACGCTCGCCATCGTCGACGTCATCCACGCCTCGCGCGGCAGCAGCGCAGGGACACCCTTCTTGTGGCTCGGCCAACTCTCGCCCGTCGTTCGCGGGCGACGTCATCGAACCAAACGAAGATCGAAGTAAACAACCCACTCTCTTGGAGACACGCATGCAACAGCACAAGTCCACTCGTCTTGCCGTCCGTCTGGCCGCGATCGCCATCGCGTGCACGCTCGGCTCATCGGTCGCGCCGCGGTTCGCTTTCGCTGAAGAACCCGCGAAGAAGGTCGTGAAGACGGCCGACGATCTGCCGCGGTTTAGCTACAAGGTCGACCTGAAGCCGAGCGAACTGCTCACCGCCGACGAGCCGTTCAAGAAGCTCCTGACCGACGTGACCGCCGACGTGGAGAAGACGCTCGCCGGCTACGACATCCAGGACCGCGCCACGCTGAAGGCATATCACCAGTACCTCATCAGCGCGTACTTCCTGCAGGGCAAGTACGACGCCGCCATCGAGCAATCCGACAAGGTGAAGGAGCTTGAGACCGACGAAGTCGAGAAGCTCACCCGCGGCCACACCGGCCGGGCGTGGCTGTACGCGAAGACGAACGCGAAGGGCGACGAGAAGAAGTTCGCCGAGCTGTTCAAGGCCGATCTGGAGAAGCGGCTCCGCGCGTTGCCGCTGGAGAAAGTGCGCGACGAGTTCGTCCGCACGCAGATGCAGCTGCGCATGATCAACAAGGACCTCGTCATGCAGCAGGTCACGTCGCAGCTCGACCCCGCAGCCGCCGCGCTCAACGGCACGCTGCCTGAGCAGTTCGCGTCGAGCATCGTGACGCTGCGATACGCGCTCGACTTCGCGCTGCCGATCGCGCCGCTCACCAACGAGGTGTACGACCGCGTGCTGAAGGACGCCGCAGCAGGCGAAGCTCGCACCGACATCTGGACGCCTCGCCTCGTCGATCTCACAAAGGACGCCGCCTCGCTGAAGCCGGTCACGATCGCAATTTGGGACACGGGCGTCGATCCCGCGTGTTATCCCCAGCAGCTGTGGACGAATCCGAAGGAGACCGCCAACGGCAAGGACGACGACGGCAACGGTTTCGTCGACGACATCCACGGCATCGCGTTCGACCTCGACCACAAGGCCACGCCCGGGCCGCTCACGTCGCTCGCGCCGTTGACGAACAAGCTCGACGATCTGCTGAAGCTCGTCGCCGGCTCGATGGACATGGAAGCCGCGCTCGACACGCCTGCGGCTCGTGCGCTGCAGGAGCGCGTCCGCACGCTGAAGCCCGCCGAGGCGACGCCGTTCATGGAAGACCTCGGGCTCATCGGCAACTGGGCGCACGGCACGCACGTGGCCGGCATCGCGTCGGCGGGTAACCCCGCGGCGAAGCTGATGCACGTTCGAGAGACGTTCGACTGGAAGCAGATGCCACAGCGGACGCCTTCGATCGAGCAGGCGCTCGCCTGGGGCAAGAGCAGCGAGGACGCCGTCGCGTACCTGTCGAAGAACGGCGCGCGGGTCGTGAACATGAGCTGGCGCTACGGGCGATCGAGCGTGGAAGGCATGCTCGCGCTCAAGGGCGTCGGCAAGGACGCAGCCGAGCGGGCGGAGATGTCGCGGTCGATCTTCGGCGCGCACCGCGCGAAACTGGAAGGCGCAATCAAGGGCGCGACCGACGTGCTGTTCGTCGCCGGCGCGGGCAACGAGGACAACGACGTCGACTTCGCCGAGTACATCCCGGCCGGGCTCGTCGCGCCGAACCTCGTCACGATCGGCGCGGTCGACGAGCGCGGCAAGCCGACCACGTTCACCAGCTTCGGCAAGAACGTCACGCTCTACGCGAACGGCTACCAGATCGACAGCAAGGTGCCGGGCAACGTGAGCATGAAGTTCAGCGGAACAAGCATGGCCGCGCCGCAGGTGACGAACCTCGCAGCGAAGCTGCTCGCGATCGACCCGTCGCTGAAGCCAGCCGACCTCATCGCGCTCATCACCGAGGGTGCGGACCCGCTCGAAGGGTATCCCGATCGCAAGCTGATCAATCCTGCGAAGACGGTGGAATTGTTGAAGTCGCGGAAGAAGTGACACGCGCTTCTGGAAGACCGCACACACACCAACGACCGACGCCCAGGCATGGCTATGCCTGGGCGTTGGCGCTATTGAAGTTCGTGTTGGGTCGCAGGAAGCGCGATCACTTCTTGAGCGAGTCGCGAATCTCGCGGAGGAGGAGAACGTCTTCCGGCGTCGGCGGCGGAGCCGCGGGCGAGGGCGCGGGTGCTCGCTTCATCTTGTTGATCGCCTTGACGACCAAGAAGATGCAGAACCCTTGGATAACCAATCCGATGAGTGCGTTGATGAACTTGCCGTAGCCAATGACGACTGCGTCCATGTCCTTCTTCGCGACCATGCCGTTCGCGAGCGTTTCTCCGGCTTTCTTCGCGTCTTGGAGCTTGATCGACAGGTCAGAGAAATCGACGCCGCCCATGATGAAGCCGATCGGCGGCATCATGACGTCGTCTACGAGTGACTTCACCAATCCGCCAAACGCAGCACCGATGATGATGCCGACCGCAAGGTCAATGGCGTTGCCCTTGACGATGAAGTCCTTGAATTCCGCAATCAATCCCATGGCCTATACCTCTTCGTTCTCTCCCCTGACAATTCGATTCCGCGCCGCCAGACGATGACAAACACGGCGCACGGCTCGCATCATCGTCAATTTGCCGCACGGCGCATGAACGCTTGCGACTTATCGACAGTCCCATATAGTTCGCAGCGTATCAGGCGGTAGCCGTGATTCACGGTTGCCCGGCGGCGCGCGGATCGCGTCGTCGAAGGGAAGTCGGTGGGAGTGCGTATCGCTCGCGGTAGAAGTACGGATGAGCGATGTGGACTCGAATCCGACGCGGACGCGCCGCTGTGACGGGCCGTCGATCGCCCCGCGCGAAGTGCCACTGATCTCGACATCGAGATCGGGAAGGCGAGTCGCGGGTGCGGGAGGCCCGGAGCCAGAAGACCTGTCCCTGATGCCGTTCTTCGCACGCGGTCCCGTTCGGATGCGGGTGCGGAACGAGTCGGGCCCGCGCCATCGCCGGGCCGACGACCTCGCGGCAGGCGTTGGCGGTTCAACCGCTCGCGTCGTGCCCCTCGGATGCGTCCTCGCGAGATGGGATGTGCCGGGCGGGACAGGTTTACCGCTGGTGAAGCATCGCGGGTTCGCGTGGAGCTTGGCTCCGTGCGGAATTCTGGTTGCGTCACCACGGTGGGTGCACCCGATGCACCGGTCTTCGCGCATCGAGGCGCGATGACTGACCGCGCTCTTCCCGCCCCGCTCTTCTCCCTCACACGCTGACGCCATCGCGAGAGAGGTCCCTCTCTCACTGCGCCTCCCCGCGAATGGGATGGTGCGATTGGAGTCGTGTCTCCGTGCGTCTGGTTTCTCTTCTTGTCGTCGCGCCGGTTCTCGGCGCGGTTTCCGTGTTCAGTCCTGCGTCCTTCGCTCAAGTCGTCGCGAGCGAAGTGGTCGGCTACTCGAATCCGAGCGAGTCGACGTTCAACGTTGCCTCGGTCGCGCTCGGCCTTCCGCCGCGCTCGGGGCCGTTCGGCGATCTGACGCCGTTCAACCCGAACTTCGGCGCGGCCAACATCGTCCGCATCCAGCCGGGCGGGTCGATCACGCTGAAGCTGTCGAGCGCGGTCCCGGCGAACGCGTCGCGCACGCTGGGCGTCGTCAGCAACATCGGCATCGCCGACTTCAGCGACACCGGCACCGGCGTCGCCGGCAACCCGGCGAGTTCGTTCAGCAGCTTCCCCGTGGCGCGCGTCAGCGTGAGCGACACGGGCAGCACCTACGTGCCGCTCAACGCAGGCAACCTGATCACCTTCAACATGCCCGCGGCCGGCTTCACCAACACGCCGGCGTACGACAACTACTCCCCCACCGGCGGGACCATCCCGAGCGACTTCAGCAAGCCCACGCCCGCGCTCGTGCAGGACGGCGGGTTCGCCTCGTTCGACGGCAAGTCGCACTCGCAGATCCTCGCCCTCCTCGACGGCTCGGGTGGCGGGCAGTGGCTCTCGCTCGGGTCGAGCGGGCTCTCATCCGTGCAGTACGTGCGTTTCGAAGTCCCGTCCGACGCGCCGGGCGGATCGCGCTTCATCCTCGATGCGGTTGTTGCGGTGCCTGAACCGACAGTGCTCGCGATCGCCAGCGCGGGCGCGCTGCTCGCGCTGAAGCGTCGACGTTAAGCGAAGAATCGAACCGGTTAGCCGCGAGCGGAGCGAGCGTCCGCGGAGTACGCACGGGCGCTCACTTCGTTCGCGGTTAATCGGGTTTCGCTTGTGGATTGAACGCGAGGGATCTGTCGTCGGAGTGGTCATGGATAGACGCGCCTTCACCCTTGTCGAACTGCTCGTCGTGATCGGCATCATCGCGATGCTGATCTCGATCCTTCTCCCCGCGATCGCGAAGGCGCGCATCACCGCGGTCGACGCGAAGTGCAAGTCGAACCTGCGGCAGCTTGTGACGGCGCTCTATCAGTACGCCGCGAACAACAAGGGTTACTGCGCGCCCGCGATGGCATGGGGACGTCACTGGGACATGGACCGCGTGAACGGCGCGGTCGTGCCCGGCTATCTCTGGGACGGCTCGCGTGGCACCGCAATCCAGCAGTGCCCGTCGTTCGAGGGCAAGTCGTTCGGCGCGGGCTACAACCAGGAGCCCTACAGCGGCTACAACTACAACGTCAGTTACCTCGGCTTCATCGAAGGCGAGTCGCGTCGTACGGCGACGCGCCTGAGCAAGGCCCGCAAGCCCGCCGAGACGGCCACGTTTGGGGATGGCGGCATTCCGGGGTCGCCTTCGCTTGCGAACAAATTCATGCGCGCGCCGTCCGACGCCGACCTCGACCCCGACGGCGATGCCATCTTCAACCCGCTCCTCCGCAACAGCGGCGCGCAAGCCTGGCGACACGCGGGCGGCCGCACGACGCAGATCGCGTTCCTCGACGGCCACGTCGCCGCGCTGATCGATCGGTACGAACCGCACGGCGCGATGGCGAAGTGGATCGGATTCATCGGCAAAGACAAGGGGCTGTACGACCTTCGGTGACCGCGTCACGAGGCCGGGCGCATTTTCTCAGAAACTCTCCCCCACCCGCCGACGTACAACTTTCAGCGATGCGGCTCGGCCACTGTCCCAAGTGACTCGCCTCGCTACAATCCGTCACACAAGAGTTCGCACGGCCGAACAAGGATGTGCGCTTGCTACTGACGACCCCAGGAAGCCCCGTCGTGTCTGACACACTCATCCGCCAGCTCCGGCAGAACATTTCCGGGGTCTACCTCGGCAATCCGAAGGCGATCGACCTTCTGCTTATCGGCCTGCTCGCCCGCGGGCACGTGCTCATCGAAGACGTGCCGGGCGTCGGCAAGACCGTCCTGGCCAGATCCCTCGCGAAGTCCATCGCGTGCGAGTTCGCCCGCATTCAGCTCACGCCCGACCTCCTGCCCGGCGACGTGCTCGGCGTTTCCGTCTACAACGCCCAGCGGTCCGACTTCGAATTCAAGAAGGGCCCGATCTTCGCCAACATCGTCCTTGCCGACGAGATCAATCGCACCACGCCCCGTACGCAGTCGGCCCTGCTCGAGGCGATGAGCGAGGAAACCGTCTCGATCGACAACACCACCCACAAGCTCGAACGACCGTTCATGGTCGTCGCGACGCAAAACCCGTTCGAGTTCGAAGGCACGTACTACCTGCCCGAGAACCAGCTCGACCGATTTCTCCTCCGCATCAAGGTCGGCTACCCGCCACGCGATGCGGAGGCGAAGATTCTAACCACGCAGCCGAGCCGGACGGCGCTCGACGAACTTCAGCCGGTGCTGAGCGCCGCGCAGGTCGTCACGCTGCAGGACGCCGTGCCGAACATCCGGCTCGACCCCGCGATCGTGAACTACCTGCTCGACCTCATCCAGGCGACGCGAGAACACGAACAGCTGCACCTCGGGCTCAGCCCGCGCGGCGCGCTCGCGCTCACGGCCGCATCACAGGCGAGTGCCCTGCTGAACGGCCGAAACTACGTCCAGCCGGACGACGTGAAGCAGCTCTTCCTGCCCGTCTGCGCCCACCGCGTCCTGAGCAAGAGCTACCTGAACAACGGCGACAATCAGGCGTCGAGCCGCATCCTGCAGACGATTCTGGATACGGTGCCGACGCCGAGATGAACAGCGAGCGGTGTGCAGTGGGCAGTGAGCAGGAAAGGCCTGCGCATTCACTGCCCACCGCCCACTGCCCACTGCCCACTGCCCATGCGACCCCGCTCCCGTCGAACTCCTTCCCGCCTCACGCCGATCCATCGCCGGCCCGGGTTCGACGTCTCGATTACGGGGATGGTCTACAGCTCGATGATGATGTTCATGGGCCTTGCTGCCGTGAACTCACAGGCGTCGCTGCTGTTCGGCGTCTTCGGGCTGATGATCGGCATCCTCATCGTCAGCACCGTCATCTCGAAACAGATGATCCGCCGGATCGAGGTGCGACGCCTGCTGCCCGATCAGGCGTCGGTAGGACAGCCCGCGCTCATCCACTACACGATCGTCAACCGCAAGAAACTCTGGCCGACGCTGAGCCTAACGATCGCGGAGATTGACGGCGTACAGGCGTTTCGTCGTCAGCCGCACGCGTACCTGCTGCACGTCGCCCCGCAGCAGACCGCCGTCATCTTTTGCGAGGTCGTGCCGAAGCGGCGCGGCATGCACCAGCTCAACAAGCACCAGCTCGCGACGAGCTTCCCATTCGGATTCATCAAGCGTGCCATCATGGCCGAGGCGCCGGACAGCCTGCTCGTCTTCCCGCCGCTCGCTCAGGTCGACCCGCGATTGCTGCAGACGTTCCGCAGCGCCGAATCGATCGGCCACAACCTCCGCCCGAAGGTGGGCGGCCAGGACGAGTTCTACGGCCTGAAGGATTACCGCGAGGGCGAGTCGCCGCGCAGCATTTACTGGAAGCGCAGCGCGCACATCGGCACGCTCGTCAGCAAGCAGATGACGCAGGTGAGCCCGCCGCGCGTGCTGGTGGTCGTCGACACGTACAACCCGGACGCGTCGAACGATCGTAAGGTGGAGATCGAGCAGTCGATCGCCCAGGCGGCGAGCCTGATCGACGCCGCGATCGACGCCGGCCTCGCGATAGGCCTCGTCTGCTGGAGCGACGGCTGGGTGACGGTCAGCAGCAGCCGCGGCAAGCGACATCGCCGCGAGATGCTGACGATTCTCGCCAAGCTCCCGGCGAACAAAGACCACCCGCCCGAGGTGGTGCTCGCCCAGGCGAGCACGCTGGCCGACAACGGCACGTCGACGCTCCTGTTCACCTCGGGCGACCTATCATCCAGCACGCTCAGCACCGAGACGGGCAGACGTTCTGCCCCGTTCAGAATCGGCGCGAGAAGCGAAGCCGCGAAGAACTGGTTCAAGTTCGACACGACGCTGGATTTCGAGGATGTGATGCCGATTTGAGCATGAAGAGTTGCCAGTTGTTAGTTGCCAGTTGCCAGTGAAGACCCAATGCTTCACGTGCGACTGGTTGCGACTTACTGGCAACTGACAACTGGCAACTGACAACTCTTCTCGCCCCCCATGTACGACGTCCGCCAGTTCAAACCCGCACTTTACGTGTTGCTCGCGATGGGCTTCACCGGGTTCTGCCTTGCGACGCTGTCGCCGGGCTGGTGGCTGTTCTCGATGGCGCTGCTGGGGTGGAACGCGTGGCTCGTGAAGAGCTCGCGCTTCGTGCCGCTGCCTCGCCTCGTCGCCAACGGCATCACCATTCTCGCGATGGCTTACGCGGCGATGCGCGTGCTGTCCGCGCGAGATCAGGGAACGACGATCTATCCGATCGGCGAGTTCCTCCTCCTGCTGCAGATCGTGAAGCTCTTCGAGCAGCGCGGCAACCGCGACTACGCGCAGCTGCTGGTGCTCAGCCTCCTGCTCATGGTGGCCGCCGCGATCAGCACGGCGTCGCTGCTCTTCGGCATCCTGCTCATTGGCTATCTGCTCCTCTCGCTCTACTGCTGTCTGCTGTTCCACCTGAAGGTCGAGACCGATCACGCCCGCGATCAGATGGGCCTCGACGAGAAGCGCATCAGCCCGATGACGCTGCGGCAGGACCAGCGGTACCTCAACTCGTCGATGACCCGCGTGACGGGGTTCGTCAGCACGTTCGCCATCATCATGGCGGTGCTGGTGTTCCTCTTCTTCCCGCGCGGCCCGGGGATCGGGCTGCTGGGAATGCAGATGCGCGCACAGGCGTCGACAGGCTTCACCGATCAGGCAGGCGACCTGCAGAACGTCAGCCGCATCTCGCAGAACACTTCGGTGGTCGCGTACGTCGCCGTCACGAAGAACGGTCAGCCCTACACCGGACCGGACATGTACCTGCGCGGGCAGGTGTACGACTCGTACGACGTCGCCGGTCGCAACGCCGACCTCGCCGTCGCAGCGACGGACGCACCGGCCGCTCGTCGATACGTGTGGGATCGCACCTCGTTCTTCTCGCCGTTCGGCGCTCGATCGGTCAGGCAACGGCCGCTGCCCGGCAACACCGAAACCGTGCTCGGCCCGCGCCCGGACCCCGGCGAAGACGTCTACCTGCTCGACTTCCGCGAACTCCGTCCCACCGGCACGCCCGTCCTCTTCACGCTGGCGGGCGTCGTCTCCATCCAACCCGATCGCGATCTGCAATGTGCCTGGTCGCCCGCGGATCAGATCCTCACCAGCACGGATATCCTCGGCTCCACCGTCCGCTACCTCGTCACCGCCACCGACTCGATCTGGCGTTACAACGATTGGGAACGCAACCGCGAGACGGGCGCACGCACTCTGGTCGAGCGTCGCAAGCTCCGCGCAGCGCTCGGCCGAAGCAATATCGACCCCGCCATCGCCGAGTACGCACGTCGGCCCGACGTGTCGGGCGTCGATGGCGCGGGCGCCCCGCTCCTGGCAAAGCTTCCGCCCGTCGAGCCGAGCGTCGGCAATGCCGCGCCGCTCACCATCGAGGGCAGCGCCCTCAACGCCGAGATCGCGCGAAACATCGAACGTCACCTGCAATCGACCTTCGGATACACGCTCGACCTCACCGGCACGCAAAGCGTAAATGACACGCGCGATCCGATCGCTGCGTTCCTCACCGATTGGAAGAAGGGACGCTGCGAACACTTCGCCAGCGCCATGGTCCTGATGTGTCAGTCGCTCGGCATCCCGGCGCGGCGCGTCGACGGCTTCCGCGTCGACGAATACAACCCCGTCGCCGGCACTTGGACGGTTCGCCAGAGCCACGCCCACAGTTGGGTCGAGGTCCTCACCGACAAAGGCTGGCAACGCTTCGACCCCACGAGCGGCCGAAACGTGGACGGCGCCGTCGCCCGCGGCGGCGTGTTCGACTCCATCAAGAACTTCTTCAACTACCTCGAACAAACCTGGAGCAGCAGCGTCATCGCCTACGACTCGCGCAGCCAGGCCAACATCTTCGAAAACGTCGAGTCGAGCCTGAACAACATGGCGACCCGCTCCAGTAGCGGTTTGAACGACGCCCGCAACAACTGGTTCGGCCTGCGCGACTGGATCGACGGGCTCAACCTCTATTCGATCAGCTCGAAGATCATCGGCGCGTTCCTAGTGCTCGCCGTCCTGTTCGGAGTCGGCGCGATCGCGACGTACCTCTACCAGCAGGCCATGCTGCGACGCCGTGCACGTCGCATCGGACTCGGCGAACTCGATCGTGACGAGCAGATTCGTCTGGCGAAGCAGCTGGGCTTCTACGACCAGCTGATGCGCATCCTGGAGCGCCAGCAGATCGCCCGCGCCCCGCACCAGACGCCGCTCGAGTTCAGCCAGTCGCTCACGTTCCTGCCCACTGAAACGTACGACGCGATCGTGCGACTCACGCAGATTTTCTATCGCGTACGGTACGGCCAGTCGCGGCTGGAGTCGGCGTCGCGGCGAAGGCTCGCTCGCGTGGTCGGCCGGATCGAGGAGAGCCTCGCCCCCGACTCGACGCGCGGGTAGAGTCGTTCGCATGAACCGACTCGTCGCCCTCGCATCCGCGCTCGTCGTCGCCACGTCGCTCGTCGGTTGCTCGCAGCCGACCAACACCGTCACGTTCGACCTCACGATTCACAACCAGTCGCCTACCCAAGTGTTCGCCGTTCTCACGAAGGACGGCGGCCCTGCCGACGAGCCCGGTTGGGCATCTCCCGAGCAGTACGCGATGACGCCGCCCGAGAAGGAATCGCTCGTCGTCAGCGGCGTCGTCATCCCGCCCGGCAAGACCGCCAGCGCCACCAAGACGGGCAAGTTTTACGTCGACAGCCGCGCGATGCTTCGCATCTATCAAGGCAAACCCACCCTCGACGAACTCCTCGCCACCAGCGTCGGCCCGCTCCGCAAAGACGTCGCCCTCGACGCCGGCAAGAGCACCATCACCATCGAGAACGCGCCGACAGTGCAACTGAAAGTGACAAGGTGACACGAGCGATTTCCAATTGCGAATTGCGAATCGCGAAATGACCTCGCGTGTGACGACGCATAGCGACTCGCCCACTCGCCCACTCGCCCACTCGCCCACCCGCCGACTCACCTACTCACCTCCAAAGTAAACACCGTAATCTCCGGCCGATTCGCAAACCGCCGCCGATTGCCGTAGCTCAGCCCGCCGTTCACGTAAAGGTGCCGCCCCGCCACCTCGTAGTATCCCTTCACGAACGGCCTACCGCGGCGAAGCCTTCGCTTGCCGAGCTTCAGCTCATTCAACGGCCTCCCGTGCGTGTGCCCCGCCAACATCCACTGCCACGGGTAATCGATCAGTTCGGCCGCGTTCACCGGGTTGTGATTCAGGCAGATGATCGGGTGCGATTCGTCCACGCCTTCAAACGCTACGTCGGGGTTCATCGCGCCGGTCCACTCGTCGTCGAGTCCGACGAGGATCAGCTTCCCCGCGCCGCGTGAGACGACGTGCCGTTCGTTCCGCAGCACGACGAGCCCTTCTTTCTCCAGCGCCGCCTCCAGCAGGTCGGCCGCGTGCTTGCCGCGAGCGGGCTTTCGCTTGCCGTGCATGGTGTAGTCGTGATTGCCCAGCGTGCAAATCACGCCGTCCTTCGCTTGCGAGCCCTTCAGCAGCGTCGCGACGCGATGCGCGTACCGCCGTCCGCCGGTCATGAGGTCGCCGGTGACGACGAGCAAGTCGGGCTTCAGGTCGTTGATGTGCGCGAGGGCCTGCCGCAGGTATCCGCCGCGCACCATCGGGCTGAAGTGCAGGTCGGAGATTTGGATGAGCTTGTAGCCGACGAACGCCGGGTCGAGGTTCGCGAACGGCATCGCGCGCTCGTGGATTTCAAGCCACGTGTTCTGAATCGGCAACACGTGCAGCCCGGTGAGCCCGAGCGTCGACATCGACTTCCAGATCGCATGCCGCCACCCGTGCTGACGGTCCCACTGGGCGTTGCGAAGATATCGAATGAGTCGTCGAACGGGCACGGCTGTGGCGAGGTGAGAGCGGAAATGAGCACGGAGAAAGCGACGACAGCTTACGCGATCCAATCCGCCGCTCCACGTGCGAGCTCGTTCGAAGTCTTGCCTACGTCTGCTTTCCTGGCCTTTTGCTTGGCGACGTTTTGCCCAGCTGTTTTCGTGCCGGACTACGACCTCAATTGCAACGGGACGACGATCCGCTGGATTCCATTCATTCGAAAGGGCGCCGCCACGGTGGCCTCAAAGGAGCCCTCGTATTGTCCGTCGATGTAGCTGCTAGCGGAGAGTCGCAGGATAGAAGCGGGGCTGAACCGGGGCCGAGCGTATTCAAGAAGGATTAATCCCGAGCCAGAGAAGTAGCCTGACCTGTTCATCCAATAAAGACTTGGATCCGACCAGTCGTAGTACCCGTACACCAGCGTACTCGCGTTCTCGCCGGCATCCTGTCGGCCATTTCTGTTGCGATCGAGAAACGGCGTCGCGTCAATGCGGCCGTACGGAACGATCTCGTCGTACACGATGTCGACGTTTTCCCGCACCGTGATTCGACGTTCTGGCGCATCGGGCAGCTTGATGATGTACTCGCCCGGCAGGAGCGGATCGGTGCCGTTTCGGACCGAGAGCGGCAGCAGATCGCGCTGGCCTGTTGCGGGGTCGACGCGATAACGCGGAATTACGGGGTGCACCTCGAGCGCGTCGTCACCGTCGCGCCGGCCATTGTTGTTGTAGTCCTTCACCAGTCTGCGAATGATGCGGCTGCCGGCGCTCTTCCAGAAGCCGAGGTCGACCGTCCGCTCGCTCGCCCCGACAGGCACGTCGATCCAGTACGACGATCGGCCGCTTGGGGCGACGGGCATCTTGACGCCGTCGAGATAGAAGCCATCCAGATTCAACTGCACGAAGTAACGCCCCGCGGGCAAGCGGTCGAACCGGATCGGCTCATCGTATTGCCAAGCCTGCGCGGTGGAACCCGCTCGCTTCCCATCGACGAATCGCTGGAGCAGCACGACTGCGCCCGGGTCGCCCGCGTAACGCCAATCGACCGACGTCGGATCGCCCTGCTCATCAATCCCACCGCGGCGCGGCGAGTCGGGTTTGCCGTCGCGATTGAGGTCGACGAAGACGTTCACCGAGATGACGCCCGCGCCTGCAGGCGCAACGCGAACGGGGATAGCGATCGACGTCGTGCGTCCGCCCGCAACGTCGACACGTACGGCGCCGGCCTTCGCAGGTCGAAGCGGATCGATCAGCGGTGCGGCGCTGCGCTCCTGAGCGAAGAAGCTGGCACGATACGCTCCGACAGGCAACTCATTGAATCGGGCAAACTCACCCAGCGACGACGCGTAGCCAGTGCCCCGATCCGTGCCGGCCAACACGCTCACACGCGTTAGCGCCACTGTTCCGTCGAGCCAAGTTTCGCCAACGTCGCGTCGGCCGTTGTCGTTGAGGTCGGCGAACGCCCTCGCATATACCTTGCCGAGGTCGCCGGGGCGCGGCAGTTCGCCGAACGTGTCGAGCGGGCTCGCATCCGGATCGGCCGCCACTGCCCATTGTCCGGCGCTCACCCGGCGAAGCGTCCTTCGTTTGCTCACCCAATAGTTGATGTCCGGGTCGTACTGCTGCCAACCCTGATCCACGAACAGCGCGCCGCCTCGCTGGCGGAAGTTCGAGATATCAGCGTATTCGATGCCTGGCGGCAACGGATTTACAAGCTGCTCTTGCCACCGCAGACGTCGCGTCGCGCGGTCAACCGCGAAGAGCCCGCTGCCACCGAATGCGTAGACGGTCGTTGAATCGAGTGCGAATTCCCATCCGTATTGATCGGCGGGCAGGCCCGGCAACGTCCAAGTGGTCGCGGGCGTGCCCTGCGTGAATACCGGGGCGCCGGCCCCGTCGCGGGGACTGAGTACCATCGCCTCCGCCGGGCCGATGGCGTTTCGATCGGGCAGCGGCGTCACGCTGATCTGGTACGGTCCCGCACCGAGCGCCAGTGGCTCGGGCGTCCCATCGATTTGGAAAGCGAACGACCCGCCTCGAGCGACGAGATGACCGTCGATGATGTCCAGCGACACCGTCCGGTACCAATCGCTGGCGGCGAGTTGCTCGTCGGAATACCGAACGCTGTCGTACAGAATCGGCGGCCCGCTCGCGTTCACGTAGCGGTAGACATCGAAGCCGTCATAGGTCGGCGATCCGTTTGGAAGCGTCACGCGCGGCCCGGCACGGATCGTGTATGTGTCGCGCCCGATGCCCACGACGCCCCCCGAGAACGCGGAGAACGGCAGCGACCGCGTCCCTTCGACCGTACCGTCCGTGCGCCACGCGACCGAAGGGTAGCCGACCCGATCCGATCCGACCGCGTACAACACGCCGTCGAAGTTCCCCCACTCGGTCCACTGCACTGGAAGCGTCACCGGCGTGTCGCCGAACAACGGCCGGGTTCCGCCGAGCGTGCCATCGGTGGCCCAAAGCTCGAAGCGATAGGCGTTGTAACCGGTCTTGAAACTTGCAGTGAAGACGTCGCGACCGGACGCGAGTCGGGTGGTATGGACGCTGATGGCAGTGCGTTCCTCGAAGGCGGACGCGGCATGGGCATGTGCAAACGGATCGTGCGCGGCATCGAGTGTCCCCAGATAGCGAGTGCCGCGCGCTGTTCCATCGGTTCGCCACAGCTCGCGCCGCTTGTCCGACACGGAGAGCGGCCGGTCGTAGGCGAACAGAGTGTACGCCGGCGTCCTGATCTGCCAGGCTGCCTCCTCGCTGGTGAATGCGGCGAGCAGTCTCCGATCCTCGAATGTCTCGAAGTGCGTTCGAACCCGATTCATGTGGCCAATCCCTTTCGCGCGAGCGAGCCTCGCGACTGGACGAAGCGTACGCGGCGTCGCCCCGATTATCGAGATCGTTCGGTCGCTGCGACGAGCGGGCCGAGTCGCGCGGCGCTAAGACGTGACCGGCCGTCGATCACTCCACGATCGCCAGCGCCCCCGCGAGTTCGCCCTCGGCCTTCGAGTCGCCGATGGACCGCGCGACCTTCACGCCTTCGCGGTACGTCTTCGCAGCGCTTTCGGTGTCGCCGAGCTCTTCGAAGCACTGGCCCTTCTGGTAGTAGGCGTAGCAGTACTTCGGATCGATGCCCAGGCACTGATCGAGGTACGCGATCGCGGTGCGGAAGTCGCCGGCCTTTTTGTGTTCGAGCGCGGCAGCGTAGAGCAGAAACGCGTCGGCCGGCGATTTCTCGAGCAGCTTGAGGATTTGATCGAGGCGGGGCATGGGGGGCGGGAATAGTTGATAGCGGGGAAGTTGATAGTTGATCGCGAAGACTCGAAAGCCGCTATCAACTATCAACTTCCCCGCCATCAACTCTATTTCACTTCTTCAACGCATGATGCGGCATGTGCACCGCTTCCGCGACCGCGGCGTTCGTCACGCGGCCGTTGGCCATGTTGATGCCTTCGCCCAGTCCCGGGTCTTCTTCCGCCGCCTTCTGGTAGCCCTTGTTGGCGATGCGGAGCGCGTACGGCAGCGTGGCGTTGCAGAGCGCGATCGTGCTCGTTCGGCCGACCGCGCCGGGCATGTTCGTCACGCAGTAGTGCACGACGCCTTCGGCGATGTACGTCGGCTGCTGGTGCGTGGTGGGCCGGCTCGTGTCGGCGCAGCCGCCCTGGTCGATCGCGACGTCGACCAGCACCGCGCCGGGCAGCATGTGCTTCAGCAGTTCGCGCGTGATGAGCCGCGGCGCCTTCGCGCCCGGAATCAGCACCGCGCCGACGACGAGGTCGGCCTCGCTGACGTGCTTCTTGATGGTGTGCGGATCGGAGAAAATCGTGTCGACGTTCGCGGGCATCGTGTCGTCGAGGTAACGCAGGCGATCGAGGTTGATGTCCATCACGTAGACGTCTGCACCCAGGCCCGCGGCGATCTTCGCGGCATTCGTGCCGACGACGCCCGCGCCGATCACGACCACCTTCGCCGGCGCCACGCCCGGCACGCCGCCGAGCAGGATGCCGCGGCCCATCATCGGGCGCTCGAGGTATTTCGCGCCCTCCTGAATGCTCATCTTCCCCGCGATCTCGCTCATGGGCGTCAGCAGCGGAAGCGTGCCCTTCCTGTCGCGGATCGTCTCGTACGCGATCGCGACGATCTCGCTCTCCAGGCACCCCTGCGTCAGCTCATTGCTCGCGGCGAAGTGGAAGTACGTGAAGACGACCTGGTTGGGCTTGAACAGCTTGATCTCGCTCTGCTGCGGCTCCTTCACCTTGACGATCATGTCGACGTCGAACGCTTCCTCGTGCGTCTTCACGATCGTCGCACCCGCGGCGACGTACATCTCGTCCGAGAAGCCGCTGCCCGAACCCGCATCGGCTTCGATGAACACCTTGTGGCCGGCCTTGGTGAGGAGGTCGACGCCGACGGGCATCATGGCGACGCGATACTCATCCGACTTAATCTCTTTCGGGACGCCGATGCGCATGGGCAACTTTCTCCAATGGGGTGGGGAGTTTTATCGGGGGGCGACGTGCAGTTTACGAACAATACCGCAAGCGTTGACTTCATCCAACGCCATGTTGTGCCGATGCAACGTGGTGTGTTCGCAGTTCGCGGTTTGCGGTTCGCAGGCAGTGATTTCTCCCTCCCCCACCGCGACCGCGCACCGCGAACTGCAAACCACTCACTTATGCCTCCCCGCATCCTCATCCTCGACGACGACCGAATCCTCCAGCGCTCGCTCGACCAGCTGCTGCGCCGCGAGGGGTACGACGTCGTCATCGCGGACACCGTCGATGGCGCGATCAACCACCTGCAGGCGGGCAACGTGCATGTCCTGCTCGGCGACCCCTCGATCAACGGCGCGAACGCCGACGCGCTTCTTCGCGACCTGCGGAAGCGGTTCCCGCAGACCGTCGTCGTCGTGCTGACGGGATACGGCAGCATTGAAGGTGCAGTGAGCGCGATTCGACTCGGCGCGATCGACTACCTCACCAAGCCCGTCGTGGACGACGAGGTCCGCGTCGTCATCGAGAAGGCGGTCCGCCAGCAGGCGCTGCTGCACGACAACCAGTCGCTCCGCCAGCAGCTCGATCAGCGGTTCGGCCTTGGCGCGGTCGTCGGGCGCGACGTGAAGATGCAGCGTGTGTTCGACCTCGTCGAAGCCGTCGCCGACTCGCGGAGTACCGTCCTCATCGTCGGCGAGAGCGGCACCGGCAAGAGCCTGCTCGCCCGTGCGATCCACGGCGCGAGCCCGCGCCGCGATAGGCCTTTCGTGGAGGTGAGCTGCGGCGCGCTTCCCGAGACGCTCCTCGAAAGCGAACTGTTCGGCCACGTGAAGGGCGCGTTCACCGGCGCGGTGGGCGACAAGCCGGGTCGGTTCCTCGCGGCCGACAACGGGACGATCTTCCTCGACGAGATCAACAGCGCCACGCCGCTCATGCAGGTGAAGCTGCTGCGCGTGCTGCAGGAACGCAGCTTTGAAGCCGTTGGATCATCGACGACGACGACCGTCGACACGCGAACCGTCCTCGCGACAAACGCGGAGCTGGAGCCGCTCGTCAAAGCCGGCACGTTCCGGCAGGACCTGTACTACCGTATCAACGTCGTCACGATCCGGCTTCCCGCGCTGCGCGAGCGGCCGGGCGATGTGCCGTTGCTCGTCAACAACTTCCTCGACCACTTCCGCGCTGAGAGCAAGCGCGAGATCCTCGGCGTGAGCGACGAAGCGATGTCGATGCTGATGCGCTACAACTGGCCCGGCAACGTGCGCGAGCTGGAGAACGCGATCGAGCGCGCCGTCGTGCTGTGCCGACGCGCGAAGATCGAGCCCGAGCATCTGCCGGAAACCGTGCAGGCGTTCGAGCCCGCGCCGGCGCACGCGCTGCGCATCACGACCGACGAGGCTGACCTTCCGCCCATGCCACTCGCGCTGGCGCTCGAGGGCCCCGAGCGACGCATCATCGAAAGCGCCCTCCGACGAAACGGCTGGAACCGCCAGGCCACCGCCGACGAACTGAAGATCGACCGCACGACGCTGTGGAAGAAGATGCAGAAGTACCGGATCGCGGCGACGGATGCGGCGTGAACGGGGAAGAGACGGAGAGACGGAGAGACCAAGAGATGAAGTGAGGCGGCTCTTCACTTCGTCTCTTGGTCTCTCCGTCTCTTCGTCTCTCGTCCTTTCCCCATCCTCCCCATCACCCAATCCCCCAGCATCGGCACAAGCGTGACGAGTGAAAGCATCGGCCTCGCCGGCAGGTAGGGCCACACCTCTCGGCGAGGCTTCTCCATCGCTCGCGCGATCTTCTGCGCGACGATCTTGGCGGGCTGGATCACCGGGCTGCGAAGGTGGATGTCGACGCGCTTGCCGGAGTTCAAGCTCGCGGTGTCAAAGAACTCCGTCTCGGTCGTGATCGGGTGAACGCTCGTGACGGCGATGCGGTCGCGCTTCAGCTCCACGCGCAGCGCCTCGGCGATCGACAGCTGCGACGCTTTCGTCGCGCTGTACGGGCCGAACGACACCATGCCGCGTCGGGCGGCGGCGCTGCTGATGATGACGATCTGCCCGCGGTAGCCGTCGCGAAGTTCGTTCCCGCGCAGGTGCGGGATGGCCGCGTTGATGCAGTCGGTCGTGCCGAAGACGTTCGTGCGGAAGATCTGCTCCATCTCCTCGTGCGACGTCTCGGCCACGTCCTTCGCCAAACCGTAGCCCGCGTTGCACACGAGCGTGTCGAGCCGGCCGAAGTGTTCGATGGCGTACTCGATCAGTTCCTGGCAATCGCGCGGGCGTGAGACGTCCATCTGCACGCACAGATGACGCGAGCCGAGCGAGGCGTTGAGCGATTCGAGCTTGTCGACACGGCGTGCTGCGAGGACGAGCTTCGCGCCGCGAGCGTCGAGCTCCAGCGCGAGCACGCGACCGATGCCGCTGCTGGCACCGGTGATGACGACGACGCTGTCGCGAAGCTGACGCATGAAGTTGCCGCAGATGAACGCAGATGAGCGCGGATAAATCAAGGAGGGAGGCAGGTGAGTAGGTGCGTAGATCAGCTACACCGCTCGACGCGGTCGCACGCGCGAGCGACCTACTCATTGCTGACCGCAGGTCCTCGCCTACGCGCCTGACTCGCCCTACCATCCCGCTCACGATGTTTACAGGCATCATCGAACGCTCGCTGCCGATCGCTTCCGTCGCTGACGCGGAGGGGAAGCGGCGCATCACGCTTGCATCGCCCTGGGACGACGTGAAGCACGGCGAGAGCATCGCCATCAATGGCGTTTGTCTCACAGTCGCTTCGATCGACAAATCGGAAATCACCTTCGACGTCATCCGCGAAACGCTCGACAAGACCAACCTCGGCTCGCTCGTGCCGGGCGATCTTGTGCACGTCGAGCGGGCAATGCAGATCGGCTCGCGGTTCGACGGGCACTTCGTGCAGGGCCATGTTGACGGCGTCGCGACGGTCGTAAAGCAGGTCGCCAATCCAGAAGACTGGCGTCTCGTCGGGCGCGTGCCGGAGCATCTGGCGAAGTACCTCATCCCGAAGGGCTCGATCACCGTCGACGGCGTGAGCATGACGCTCGCCAAAGTGGCGGGCCCGCACTTCGAGCTGGCGATCATCCCGACGACGCTGCAGATCACCCAGCTCGGAAATCGCCCCGTCGGTTACCGGATCAACGTAGAATGTGACGTGATGGCCAAGACGATCGTGAGCTTCCTCGAGCGGCGAGAGAGCGCGACCTCGGATTCGGTCGATGAATTCTGGAAGTAGCTATCCGCCAGTCGCAATGCCTTCCGCCCGTCCCACCATCGCAATCACAATGGGCGATCCCGCCGGGATCGGCCCGGAGGTGATCGTCAAGGCGCTGCACGACCCCGTGCTGCGTCGCCGGGCGAAGTTCGTCATCTACGGGATGAACGAGTTGCTCGCCTACGCGGCCGACCTGGCCGAGTTCGAGGTGTTCTGGTGGCGTGACGCCGCGCACGGCGGGTCGCCTCGGTTCTATCCGCACGATGTCGTCGTGGTCGATTACGAGGAGCACTACCCGCAGGTGACGAACGCCGTCCGCGCCCCAAGCAAGCAAGGCGGCGAGGCATCGATGCGATTCTGTCTCGACGCGATCACCGCTGCCATGACCGGCACGGTCGACGCCGTCGTGACCGCGCCGATCGCGAAGGAGAGCTGGAAGCTCGCGGGCTATCCGTACCCCGGGCACACCGAGCTGTTCGCGGAGAAGACGGCGTCGAAAAGCGTCACGATGATGTTCGCGGGCGGGCCGATCAAGGTGGCGCTGGCGACGGTGCATGTGCCGCTTAATAGTCTGTGGAACGTGCTGAACATCGGCACTGTGCTTCGTCCAATTGAGCGGCTGCACCAGGCACTCGTCGAATGGTTCGACATCCCCATGCCGCACATCGCGGTGTGCGGGCTCAACCCTCACGCGGGCGAGAACGGTCAGTTCGGCGACGAGGAGGCCCGCCTCATCCGCCCCGCGATGACGATGGCGAAAGAGCAAGGCATCTACGTCACCGGCCCGCACCCGGCCGACACCGTCTTCATCAAGGCCCGCGACGGCCAGTGCGACGCGGTCGTTGCGATGTATCACGACCAGGGGCTCATCCCCGTCAAGCTGCTCGGCTTCGAACAGAGCGTCAACCTCACGCTCGGCCTGCCGATCATCCGCACCAGTCCCGACCACGGCACCGCGTTCGACATCGTCGGGCGGAACCGCGCCAACCCCAGCAGCATGCGGGCCGCGATCAGCATGGCGATCGACCTCGCCGAGCGACGTCAGCAACGCGAGGCGTCGATCGCGCAGCAGAGCGTGAAGAGCAGCGTGTGACGACGCGCATATAGATGTAGTCGACGCGTTGCCCGCACTGAGAATTGCACATTGCTGCGAGCAAGTCTCGAAGCGACGCCGCCTCACGGTCGCCGCAATGATTTGCTGATGCCTGAACATTGCGCGGCCGGTTCGCCCGCCCAGCCCACCATTCGCTACATCGCAGAGCAGAAGCTCGACAGAAACGGTCGCGCGTTACTGATTTGCGTCGCGAACTTCCCGCGGCGAAGCAAGACTTCCGACAAAGCGCCTGCTGCAAGGCACGAATTCGCTATCGTCCGTGAAAGCGTGCACGAAGTAGGCACGTGCACACCGACTAGGCAGGAAAACGTCGCACTTTTCCGCACGGTTAAGCGGTTTATGACAAGGGTTCTGTTTGTTTTGTGCGCAGACCCCTGTTTTCGGGTCCCCTAGGGGGGTCGATCAGACTTTCTCAGAATTCTTCATCGACTGGCACGACGCTCGCATTAGGGGTTCAGCGTCGACGCGAACGACTGGTTGCTAAGCAGACAGGAGTCGCGGCCGACACGGATGTTCAGAATGAGCTTAGAACGGATTCAACTGCTCGTCGGATGGATAAAGGTTGGCTTGGGCGTCGCAATCGCGGCCGGGCTGATCTGGAGAAGCCAGAGCTATCGCGAGTCGGTCCACGGCTACGAATTGCTCGCCCCGACGATGCTGACGATTGCGGCAGTTCTTTTGGTGATGACGACGGTCGCCCTGGTGTTGGGCAAGTCTGAGTCATCGGAACTCGAACAGGACGCTTAACGAACGAACAAGAAACTCGGATAGAACCGTCTGGCGAGACGCCTGTCCGACTCACAATCCTACCTCCTCCGCCACCGGTCGGCCCGACTCCTCCTCCTCCGCTAGGGCCGACCGGTTTTTTTATGCGCTGAAGGAGAAGGCAAGGGGCAAGAGGCAAGGGGCAAGGGGCGAGAGAGGCGGACTAGGAAAGCATTTTGTCTCCCCTCTTGCCCCTTGCCTCTTGCCTGCCCCTCCCCACAATCGCGCCACGCGTTCCAACTCGACTTCTCTCTCGATAAATCGACCTCGCAAAGACCTCCGCTATGAAGAAGCTGCTCGTCGCCAACCGGGGTGAGATCGCGATCCGCGTGATGCGCGCCGCCACCGAGCTCGGCCTTCGCACCGTCGCCGTCTACACCTACGAAGACCGCTTCTCCCTCCACCGCTTCAAGGCCGACGAGTCGTATCAGCTCGGCTCCCCCACCGGCGGCGAGCCCGTCAAGGGCTACCTCAACATCAAGAACATCGTCGACGTCGCCAAAGCCGCGGGCGTCGAGTTCATCCATCCGGGGTACGGCTTCCTCTCCGAGCGCGCCGAGTTCGCGCAGGCGTGCAAGGATGCCGGCATTAACTTCGTCGGCCCGAGCGCCGACCTCCTCAACCGCTTCGGCGACAAGACCGCCGCGAAGGAACTCGCCGACAAGGTCGGCGTCCCCACCATCCCCGGCACCGGCCACGGGATGAAGTCGTTCAAGGAGGTCGCCACCGCGTGCAAGAAGATCGGCTACCCCGTCATCCTGAAGGCCAGCTTCGGCGGCGGCGGGCGCGGCATGCGCGTCGTGCTCTCCGAGAAAGAACTCGAATCGAAGCTCGAAGAAGCCCAGCGCGAAGCGGGTGCCGCGTTCGGTCGCCCCGAGGTGTTCGTCGAGAAGTACATCCGCCGCGCCAAGCACATCGAAGTACAGATCATCGGCGACAAGCACGGCAACCTCGTCCACCTGTGGGAGCGCGACTGCAGCGTGCAGCGTCGCCACCAGAAGGTCGTCGAGGTCGCGCCGGCCGCGAAGATGAGCCTGAAGCTCCGCAAGGCGATCTGCGAATCCGCCCGCAACCTGATGGCCGGCGCGAACTACACGCACGCCGGTACGGTCGAGTTCCTCGTCGATGCCGACGAGGACAAGTTCTACTTCATTGAGGTGAACCCGCGCGTCCAAGTCGAGCACACCGTCACCGAAATGGTCACCGGGATCGACATCGTGAAGACGCAGATCCTCATCGCGCAGGGCCACGCGCTGCACCAGGCGCCGATCAACATCCCGAAGCAGGACAAGATCGAAACGCGCGGCGTCGCGATTCAGTGTCGCATCACGACGGAAGACGCCGAGAACAACTTCATCCCCGATTACGGCAAGCTCACCGCCTACCGCTCGCCCGCGGGCTTCGGCATTCGCCTCGACGGCGCTTCCGCGTATGGCGGCGCGGTCATCACGCCGTTCTTCGACTCGCTGCTGGTGAAAGTCACCGCGCACGACCAGACGCTCGAAGACGCGTGCCACCGCATGGATCGCGCGCTCCGCGAGTTCCGCATTCGCGGCGTGAAGTCGAACATCCCGTTCCTCGAAAACGTCATCCAGCACAAGGCGTTCATCGACGGCGACTGCACCACGACCTTCATCGACAACACGCCCGAGCTGTTCGCGTTCAAGCCTCGCCAGGACCGCGCGACGAAGCTCCTCAGCTACCTCGGCGACGTCATCGTCAACAGCCGGCCCGACGTGAAAGCGAAGCTCGACGCGAAACGAAAGCTGCCGGAGATCGTCGTGCCCGAGGTCGAACGCGCATCGGCGATCCCCGACGGCAGCCGCACCGCGCTGCTGAAGCTCGGCGCAAAGAAGTTCTGCGACGAGTGGATCCCGAAGCAGAAACGCCTGCTCCTGACGGACACGACGATGCGCGACGCGCATCAGAGCCTGCTCGCGACGCGCGTCCGCACGTACGACATGCTGCGGATCGCCGACTTCTACGCCCGCAACGCGGCCGGCCTGTTCAGCCTGGAGTGCTGGGGCGGCGCGACGTTCGACACGAGCATGCGGTTCCTGCAGGAAGACCCGTGGGAACGCCTCGCCGAGCTGCGCCAGCGCGTGCCGAACATCCTGTTTCAGATGCTGCTCCGCGGCGCGAACGCGGTCGGCTACACGAACTACCCGGACAACGTCGTCACCGAATTCGTGAAGGTGTCGGGCAAGGCGGGCATGGACGTCTTCCGCATCTTCGACTCGCTCAACTGGCCCGAGGGCGTCGAGACCGCGATGCGCGCCGTCCGCGAACACACCAGCGGCATCTGCGAAGCTGCGATCTGCTACACGGGCGACATCCTCGACGCGAAGCGCGACAAGTACACGCTGAAGTACTACGTCGACCTCGCGAAGAAGCTCGAGAAGATGGGCGCGCACATCCTGTGCATCAAGGACATGGCGGGCCTGTGTCGGCCTTACGCGGCGAAGAAGCTCGTGAAGGCGCTCTCCGACGAGATCGGCGTGCCGATCCACTTCCACACGCACGACACGAGCGGCCTGAACGCGGCGAGCATCCTCAACGCCACCGACAGCGGCGTGCACATCGCCGACGCTGCGATGGCCGCCTTCAGCGGTCAGACGTCGCAGCCGAACCTGAACTCGATCGTCGCCGCGCTGCAGCACACGCCGCGCGACACGAAGCTCAACCTCGACGCGCTTAACCGCATCTCCGACTACTGGGAACAGGTTCGCGCGCACTACTACCCGTTCGAGGAAGACATCAAGACCGGCACCGCTGAGGTGTATCAGCACGAGATGCCGGGCGGGCAGTACACCAACCTGAAGCAGCAGGCGAAGAGCCTGGGGCTTGAGCACCGCTGGCGCGACGTCGCCGCGGCGTATGCGGCCGTCAACCAGCTGTTCGGCGACATCGTGAAGGTGACGCCGAGCAGCAAGGTCGTCGGCGACATGGCGCTCTTCATGGTGACGAATGATCTGAGCGTCGATGACGTGCTGGATGCGGGCCGTAAGCTCAGCTTCCCGAAGAGCGTCGTCGAAATGATGCAGGGCCTGATCGGCCAGCCCGCGGGCGGTTGGCCGAAAGTCGTGCAGAAGATCATCCTCGACAGTGCCGGCGCGAAGCCGCTGCCCGGTCGTCCCGGCGCGACAATGAAGCCGGTCGACTTCAAGAAGACGCGGGCCGAGATCGCCGAGAAGACCGGGCGCGACGCCGCATCGATCAGCGACGAAGACCTGATGAGCTACCTGATGTACCCGCAGGTGTACGTCGACTTCGAGAAGCACAACGCGAAGTTCAGCCGCACGAGCGTGATCCCGACGTCGCCCTTCTTCTATGGATTGAAGGTGGGCGAAGAGGTCACGATCGAGATCGAGCCGGGCAAGTCGCTGATCGTGCGACTCATCAGCGTGAGCGCCCCGCAACCGGACGGCACGCGCAACGTGAGCTTCGAACTGAACGGCCAGCCGCGCGACGTGACGATCGTCGACCGCAGCCTGGCCGAGACGGTGAAGCGCCACGCGAAGGCCGACCCGGACAACGCGCACCACGTCGGCGCGCCGATGCCCGGCAAGGTGACGAACATCGCCGTCAAGAAGGGCCAAGCCGTGAAGGCGGGCGAACGGCTCCTCAGCATCGAAGCGATGAAGATGGAGACGGCCGTCTACGCGCCGCGCGATGCGAAGGTTGGCGAGCTTCACGTCACGCTCGGCACGACGATCGCAAGCGGGGATCTGCTGCTCGTGTTGGAGTGAGCGAGTGGGCGTGAAAAGAGACGAAGAGACGAAGAGACAAAGAGACGGAGTGAAGGGAAGACAAGCATCGCCTTCCGGCGCTGCGTCTCTCCGTCTCTCGGTCTCTCCGTCTCTCGCTTCCTTCCCAATCGCTTCGCTGCGGCAAAGACTGAAGCCCTTCAAGCTCCACTGGTACCCCACCGTCGGCAGCACCAATTCGAAGGCGATCGAACTCCGCCAAGCCAAGAAGCTCTTCGCGCCAGCAATCGTGCTGACTGCGCGTCAGACGGCCGGCCGCGGTCGCGGGACGAATCGCTGGCACGCGCCGCCCGGCGTGCTCACCGTCACGTTCGCGATTCCCGCGTCCGACCAGATCGACCCGCACCACGTCCCGCTCATCGCGGGACTCGCTGTGCGCGACGCGTGCGCCGAACTCGGGGCACCCGAAGTCGGCCTGAAGTGGCCGAACGACCTGTGGCACGAGGACCGCAAACTCGCAGGCCTGCTCTGCGAACGCATCGACGGCGTCGACCTGATCGGCGTCGGACTGAACGTGACACTGAACGCAGACGAGTTCCCGCCCATGTTGCGGGCTAAGATCACGTCGCTGGAGATCGCGAGTGGACTTACCGCGCAACGGGAGGGCGAGGCTCCCGCCGAGCGTGCGGATGCGCGATTCGAACGTCGCCGATCGCGCATCCGCAAAGGCTCGGCGGGCGCCTCGCCCTCCCACGTGCACGATCGAGGTCACACGACGAACGATCGATCTTCTGCCAAGTCCGCCGGCTCCCACCTCACCTCCCCCGCAAGCGGGGGAGGGACTGGTCGTGCCGCGTCCACGCGCGCATCGGCGCTCACACCCACCGCCGCCCTGCTCGCGATCGCTCGGCACCTCGATCGGCTGCTCGTGAAGCACGAACGATCGGTCCCGTCCCTCCTGCAGCGTTACGCCGAGCACCTCGTCCTCACCGGTCGGCGCGTTCGTGTGACTGACCCGATCGATAGCACGAGCGTCGTCGGAGAATGCGCCGGCATCGATCGCATCGGTCGACTCGTGCTGACCATCGATGGCACGAAGCGAGCGTTCGCGACCGGGGGCGTGTCTCTGGCAACGCCATAGCGCGGTCTAGAATCACACCTCGCCAAGCGACGCACACCTAAAGGTTGAGTTGAAAGAGCTCGGCGCCTTCTGGACAACTTCGACGCGATGATCACGTCGGCGATGTCTGTCCGTTGCCTTCTCTTCTCGACATCAACGATGAGCGCCGGCCTAGGGCGAGCAGGCACTCGCGGATACACTCGGTCACCCGATGTCGAATCTGCCCACGAATCCTTCCCTCCGCTTCGCGCTCGTCACCGGCGGCGCGCGACGAGTCGGGGCGGCGATCGTGCGGACGCTCATCGACGCGGGGTACGAGGTCGCCTTCACCTACAACGGGAGCAACTACGCCGCGAACGCCCTCGTCGCATCGCTCGGCGGCCGGGCGAGCGCGATACAGTGCGACCTGTCTCGCCCCGACGCCGCGGACGTCATCACGTCGGCGGTCGTCGTGCCGCGACTGCACGTGCTCGTCAACAACGCGTCGATGTACCTGCCCGACGCGGGCCTCTTGTCGGATCAGCGCGACGCCATGCGCCGAGTGAACGTCGATGCCCCGGTCGCGCTCGTCGAGCGCTTCGCCCCGTTGCTGAAGCGATCCGGCGGCTGCGTAGTGAACATGCTCGACATCCTCGCCGAACGGCCGATGCCGAGCTACTCCGCATACTGCGCCACCAAAGCATCGCTCTGGAACGCCACGCTCTCGATGGCCCGTTTGCTCGCGCCGGAAGCGCGGGCCGTCGGCATCGCGCCGGGCGTGGTCGACTGGCCCGACGAGATGCCGCAAGATGCTCGTGACGCGTACCTGAAACGCGTCCCGCTGGGCCGGGCGGGAACGCCGGAGGACGTCGCGAAACTCGTGCGGTTCCTCGCCACCGAGGGCACCTACATCACGGGCCAGGTCATTCGACTCGACGGCGGTCGATCGATCGTCTGACGGCGAGCAGTCGAATCCTGCGGGCCAATGTTTACACTTCGTCGCCGATGAAACTGCTCCGCCCGGCGGCCTGCGTCGCCTCACTCGCTGTCGTCATTTCGATCGTCGTCGGTTGCCGCGGCCCCGCATCGTCTCAATCGACGTCGGCGCCGACCACCGCTGAGGTCCGCTTCGAACGTTCCGCCCCGATCAATGATGCGACCATCGCCACACAGGCCCGCATCGACATCGACTGGCTCGCCTCGCCCGAGCGCCAAGGTCGCGGCCCCGGCACGGAAGGCCTCCGTCAGGCGGGCGACTACATCGCGGCTCGGTTCGCCTCGCTCGGCCTGAAGCCCGCGACGACGCAGACGGCCGGCTATTTTCAGGACTTCACGTCCGGCACGACGACGCACGTTGACGACGCAACCGCGATCAAGTTCGGCGACGCCACGCTCTCGCGCGGCACCGACTATGCCGGCCAGGCGTGGAGCGAGCCCGCGAAGTTCGACGGCCCGCTCGCATTCGTCGGCTACGCCGTGAAGGGCGACGCACCGGCAACGAAACCGACGACCACTCAGCCGGCGACGACGCAGTCGACAACGCAGGCTGCCGCGCCGAAGCCGTACGACGACTTCGACGGCGTCGACGTGAAGGGCAAAGTCGTCCTCGCGATGCGATGGGAGCCGCACACGGCCGACGGGAAGAGCCGCCTCAGCGATGACGGCGAATTCACCGGCGACGCCGCGCTCGTCCGCAAGGCCCAGCGCGCCGCCGACGCCGGCGCGATCGCGTTGCTCCTCGTCAATCCGCCCGCGCATCATGAAGAAGCCAAGGGCCTGCTCTCCGAAGACGAGCGCGGCCGACAGACGGCGTCGATCCCCGTTTTCCACCTTACGCACGAAGCCGCCGACAGACTGCTTCAAGCCGCCGGCGCGCACCCGCTTGCGGAACTGCAGAAGAAGATCGACGAGTCGGGCGAGCCCGCGTCGGCGGTCTACTCGCTCAACGTCACAGGCGAACTCGCGGTGAAGCGAAAGCCACTGAAGGCGCGAAACGTCGTCGCAATCTGGCCTGGTCGCGGGAAGCACGCGGACGAGTACGTCGTCGTCGGCGCGCACTACGACCACCTTGGCATGGGCGGCAACGGCAGCCTCGCCCGCATCACCGCCATCCACCCCGGTGCTGATGACAACGGTAGTGGCACCACCGCCCTGCTCGCGCTTGCCGCGCAAGTGACCAAGGCCGGGCCGCTCGACCGCACGGTCGTGTTCGTCGCGTTCACGCTCGAAGAGCAAGGCCTCATCGGCTCGAAGAAGTTCGTCGACAAGCTTCCCGTGCCGAAGGAGAAGATCGTCGCGATGCTGAACTTCGACATGGTCGGCCGGGTGCGGAACGAGATGCTATACACGGGCGGCACCGGCACGCACGGCTGGTTCGCGCCGATCGTCGCCGCGGCGGACGAGCGCTCGCCGCTCAAACTGCTCAGCATGGGCAAGGGCGGCCGCGGGCCGAGCGATCACCAGTCGTTCAGCGCGGAAGGAATCCCCGTCGTCTTCTTCTTTAGCGGCATCCACTCCGACTACCACCGCCCCACCGATACGCCCGACAAGATCAACGTCGACGGCATCGCGCAGGTTGTTCGACTCGGCTTCGACGTGCTGAACGAAGCGTGCCAGATGCCGCAGCTTGCATACGTCGACACGTTCGACCCGAGCGGCGTGAACGTGAACATCGAGTCCGGCAGCACCACGGTGCCCGCAGCTCCGACTCGTCGCGGCGGCGGTGGTGGCGGGCGACGCAAGCAGCTCGGCATCGAGCCCGACATGGTCGACGACGGCACGACCAAGGGCGTGCGAGTATCCGGCACCGTCCCCGGCACGGCCGCGCGGGATGCGGGCATCCTTGCGGGTGACGTCATCACGCAGATCGACGACAAGCAGATGACCGATCTGCAGGCACTCTTCACGTTCCTCAGTTCGAAGAAGCCGGGCGACGTGATCAAGGTCACGCTGACGCGCAACGGCTCGCCCATGACGCTGGACGTGAAGCTGAAGGCGCGCGGAGAAGAGAGATGACCGCAGATTTCGAGATTGCGAATTGCGAAATGAACGCGAAGACTTCGTCCGTGCGTTCAGATTTCGCAATTCGCATTTCGCAATTCGCAATCTCGCAGCACCGTCTCGTATAGTCGTCCTCTGCGCATGACTCCCCTCCTCGTCGAAGACGTCCACAAAGAGTACCGCCAGGGCGATCGCCGCGTGGCAGCCTTACGGGGCGTGAGCATCGCCGTCGAGCGCGGGCAGTTCCTCGCGATCATGGGCGCGAGCGGCTCAGGCAAGAGCACGCTTCTACACCTGATGGCCGGGCTGACGACGGCCGACAAGGGAGGCGTCGTGATCGCGGGCACCGATGTCGGCTCGCTAAACGATCGCGATCTCACGCTCTTCCGCCGGAAGACGATCGGCCTCGTCTTTCAGAGCTTCAACCTCATCCCGACGCTCACCGCGAAGCAGAACGTCGAACTGCCGCTGCTGCTGAACGGCAAGATCGACGCCACGAACCGCACGAAGGCCGACCAACTGCTCGCACGGCTCGGCTTGAGCGGGCGATCTGATCACCGCCCGGACGGCCTGTCTGGCGGCGAGCAGCAGCGCGTCGCGATCGGGCGAGCGCTCGTCGCCGACCCGGCCGTCATCCTCGCCGACGAACCCACGGGCAACCTCGACAGCGCGAACAGCAAATCCGTCTGCGAACTGCTGCGAGAGTTGAGCCTGAATCAGGGCAAGACGATCGTGATGGTGACGCACGAGCCCACCGTCGCCGCGTACGCCAGCGAAGTCGCCGTGCTGAAGGACGGCCAACTCATCAAACGCTTCCCCAGCGGCGGCCCGGACAAGAGCATCGACCTCGCCCACGCCTATCAGGAAGCAATCCGCTGACGCGTCGTCTTCCTGCTCACTGCCCACCGCCCACTTTTCCCGTGCTCCTCCACCTCGCCATCTCCAACCTTCGCCAACACCGCGTCCGCTTCGCGCTCGCGGTGACGGCGACGGCACTCGCGGTGGCCCTCGTCGTCGCGGTCACGAGCGGCTTCGCATCGCTCGACAAGATGATCCGCTCGTTCGTCATCTCGTTCGTCGGCACGACCGACTTCGAGATCAACGACAAGAACGACGCTCGAAAGCCGGCCATCCCTGAATCGCTCTTGACGACGGTCCGGGCCGACCCGCGCATCCGCACCGCGCACGGCCGGGTGCAGCGCGACCTGAACCCCGTCAGGCCCGACGGCACGATACTGTTCGCGGTGCCGAACGTGACGCTCTTCGGCATCGACGCCGAACTCGACAGCTACCCGAAAGTCATGGTGCCCGGCCACGGCAGGTGGTTCGCGAAAGGGGAGGAGAACGTCGTCGTCATCGACTCGAACCTCGCCGCCAAGATCGACTTGAAGGTCGGCGACACGCTTCGCTTCAAGGGCGCGAACGGCATCCTGCCGCTCAAGGTGGTCGGCACGGTGAAGGTGCCTTCGCCGATCGCGCCGCTCTTCATGGCGTGCTTCGTGCCGATCGACACGGTGCAGAAGTTCATCGATCCCGCCGACCCCGGCGGCTTCGACGTGATCCGGGCTGAGTTTGAAGTCGACGTGAACGCCGAGAAATACTTCGCCGAGCTGCGCCCGAAGCTCGCCGCAATCGATCCGCGGTTCGAGGTGAAGTCGAAGCGCGACACGCGCGAGCGGCTCGACCAGAACCTGCGCTCGATGCGCCTCATGAGCATGTGGATGAGCACCGTCGCCGTGCTGGCGGCGGGGTTCATCATCTTCTCGACGCTATCGATGGGCGTTGCCGAGCGACGGCGGCAACTGGCGATGCTGCGCGCGGTCGGCGCGCTGCGGTCGCAGGTGGCATCGCTGGTGGTGCTCGAGGCGCTCGCGCTGTCCGTCGTCGGCGTCGCGATCGGCGTGCCGATCGGGCTTGGCGGCGTCGCGCTGCTGGCGTGGATCTTCCCCGGGCTGTTCGTCAGCGGACCCGTCGTCGACTGGCTTGGCGTGGCCTACGCGGCCGTCAGCTGCATCGTCGCATCGCTCGTCGCATCGATCTGGCCTGCGGTCGCTGCGAGCCGGGCGAAGCCGCTCGAAGCGATGGCCCACCAAGCCAAGCCCGCCAGCCGCGGCTGGCCGTGGCGTTGGGCTGTCGCCGGCGTGCTGCTCGTGCTGTTCGATACGCTGATCTGCATCGTTCCTTTGAACGAGGTCGGCGCACGGCTCGGCATCGATTGGCTTGCGAAGTACGGGCGTGATGCGTCGATCTTCGTGCGGTTTCTCGTCGGCATCCCTGGCTTCATGATCGGCCTGTTCTTCATCGCGCCGCTCGTCGTCGTGGTGACGGAACGGCTGCTCGGCAAACCGATCGCGCGGCTCGGCGGCGTTCGCTATGAGCTGCTGCAGCAGCAACTCAGCGGCTCCCTCTGGCGCGCGGCCGGCGTGGCGTCGGCGCTCATGGTCGGGCTCACCGCGATGATCGCCATGAACATGGTCGGGCGATCGACGCTCGAAGCGTGGCGCATCCCGAAGCGGTTCCCCGACGTGTTCATGTTCGTCAACAGCGGCATGGACACGCTTTCGCCCGCGCAGGTAGAGGAGATCGCGACCGCGCGGGGCGTTCGCCGCGTGATGCCCATCCGCATCGTCATCCCCGGCTTGGGCGACAACTTCTGGAACATCGCTGCATGGGCGAGCGCGCCGGCCCACACGATGTTCGTCGCGGCGCCGCCCGAACGGCTGCTCGCGATGATGGACCTCGACTTTCGCGCAGGCGATCCCGACACCGCCACGCGCCTTCTCACGCGCGGGCGACGCGTCACACTTCGCGACGGCTCGGTGCTGCACGGCACCATCGAAGGCGACCCGACAACCCGGCCCGCGTCGTCGTTCGAACTTCAGCTCATCGACGGCTCGCGTCGCACACTCCAGCCGAGCGACGTCGCGTCGCTCGACGTCGGCCGATACGTGCTCATCACCAACGAGATGTCGCGCGTGAAGAAACTCGACGTCGGCGCGACGATCCCGCTCGAACGCTCCGGCGTCGGCCAGGCCGCGTACGAGTACACCGTCGTCGGCGTCGTCTGGTCGCCCGGCGTGGACGTCATCATCAACGCCTTCGACCTGCCCAACCGCGTCGAAGAGCAGACCGCGTTCGCCGTCTTCGGCACGATCCGTGATGCCGAGCGCGACTTCGGTCAGACCGCGACGCGCCTGCTCGCCGTCGACATCGACGCCGGGCTCGACCACAAGGTCGTCGAAGAGCAACTGCGAAACCGCGTGGCGAAATCAGGGCTCACCGTCGTGAACGTCCGTGAGTTCCGCGACAACCTGCTGGGCATGTTCCACTCGATCCTCCTCTTTATGACCACGATCGCGTGGGCGGCGATGCTCGTCGCTTCGCTCGGCGTGGGGAACGCGATCGTGGCGGCGGTGCGGACGCGGCAATGGCAGTTCGGCGTGCTGCGATCGATCGGCCTGACCGGCTCGCAGCTGCTCCGCCTCGTGCTGGCCGAGGGCGCGTTGCTCGGCGCGTGTGGCGTCGTGCTCGGGCTCATCGGTGGATTCGCGCTGACGTTCAACGCACGGCTCTTCTACGCCCAAATCCTTGGCCTTGAGCCGGCACTCGTCGTCCCGTGGGACGTCATCCTCCTCGGCTGCGCCGTCGTGATCGTACTGAGCCTGCTCATGAGCGCCTGGCCCGCGTGGCGCGCGAGCCGGATGGAACCCCTATCGCTACTGCGAGCAGGACGAGCGGCGAGTTGAGGGGAAGAGTTGTCAGTTGTCAGTTGTCAGTGAAGGACAGAGCGACTCACCCACTCGCCTACTCACCTACTCGCCGTCTCGCCTCCTCCCCCTTCCCCCGCTACACTCGCGCCGGCGGTGACGAACCCTTCGCTTTCCAACACCCACTACGGCACGAGCTCTGGCGGCTCGCAGGCGTCCACCGGCACTCACGTGCCCGGCCAGCGCGAGCGGTTCACGGGCGAGGAACTCGCGATCGTCCTCTCGCACTTCGACATTGGCATCATCCGCGAAGTGAAGGAGTTCCCCCGCGGCAGCCGAAAGGCACCGAAGCTCTTCATCGATGCCGAGTCGGGACAGTACCTCCTCAAGCGCCGCGCCCGGGGCCGCGACGACTCGGCCAAGGTTGCGTTCGCTCACCACATTCAGCTCCACCTCGCCGAACAGCAGTTCCCGCTGCCGCACCTCGTCGGCACGCGGAAGGAGAACAACAGCCTGTTGCAGCTCAACGGGCTCATCTATGAACTCTTCGAGTTCATCCCGGGCCAGGGCTACCCGATGACGCTCGACGCTACGTTCGACTCGGGCCGCGTCCTCGCGCTCTTCCACAAACTGCTCGAGACGTTTCCGATCGAGGGCGCTCCGCCCGCCGCGAGCTATCACAACGCGCATCCCGTCGAGGTCGGCCTGCGGACGATTCAGCAGCAGCACCCGAAGAGCGAGTGGAGCGCCGCCTGCGAGTTCCTCATCTCCAGCTATCACGACGCCGCGCTGCGGACCGAAGGCCTCGGCATAGGCGATTGGCCGAACCAGATCGTCCACGCCGACTGGCACCCGGGGAACATGCTCTTCCGCGACGGCCGCGTCGTCGCGGTGATCGACTACGACAGTGCCCGCGTCCTGCCGCGCGTGATCGACACGGCCAACGGCGCGCTGCAGTTCAGCATCCTCCGCGGCGAGGACGACGTGAGCCGCTGGCCGGCCGAGCTCGACGAGAGCCGCTTCAAGCGATTCGTCCGCGGGTACGATCAAGTCGTCCTCCTCAGCGAAGGCGAACTGCAGGCGATCCCCTGGCTGATGATCGAATCGATGGTCGCCGAGGCGGTCATCCCCATCCTCCAGACGGGCCACTTCAGCAAGTTCGACGGCGGAAGCTTCCTCACCATGGTGCAGCGAAAGGTGACGTGGATCCGCAAGCGCGCAAATGAGCTCGTCGCGTTGGCATCTGAATGACCCCCGTCGCCCACCGAACCGAGAACGCGGGAAGGCCCGCGATCCTCTCGGACCACGGGCCCTTTTCTTCCCTCGCCGTTGAGCGACGCGCTGTACGCGTCGCGATGTGCTGCGATCGGTGCCCCCCGGCCACCGTCGCGAATTGCAGTTGCGTCACGCCACCTTGCGGATCGGCGCTTCGGGCACGTTCTCTAGGTCGATGGAGCGAGCCTTGGTCTTCTCGTAGCCGAGCTGCTCGATCACCTCGAGCACTTCGGTCCAAGTGGGGAAGAGCTTCTTGTTGACCTTCTTGTAGGCCTCGATCGCCATGACGAACTCGAACTGCTCCGGCGTCATCTCGCCCTCCTCGGCGCTGCGGCGTTCTTCCTCGCGGCGAATGCCCGCGCCGCGGCGGCGCTCCAGGCCCGTGCGGCGATCGCCCACGCGGCGCTCGGGGCCGGTGTAGCCGGACTGGTCGCGCGACTTCTGGCGTCGGTCGTGGCCCAGACGACGATCGACGACGTCGCGCTGCTGCAGCGTGTCTTCGATGATCGGTTCGGGCTGGCCCGGCTGAGGGTTCGTCGAGTTCGAATCTTCCATGGTCGGTCTCGCGGTCGTAAGTCGGTGACAAGCTGACGGAGCGAACTCCTCGTCCGTCACACAAAAGATCGACCGGATCTGACGCTCGATTAAGCGCGGTCCGCTACACGCGAACGCCCCGATAACAGTGGGGCTCACGACGTTCGAACAACACCAGCCTTTCGGGCCCGCGTGAAGTTTTGCAGATTTTTCCGCTCGCACCGGATGGCCGTCGCGCGCTCTCCGCGCCTATGTTCGGCCACATGCTTCTTGCCGCCGGCGGACATGACCTTCCATTGGTGACCACGATCGCCGCTGCATTCGCGGCCGCGTGGTTCTTCGGGATCATCACGCACAAGCTTCGCCTGTCGCCGATCGTCGGGTACCTGATCGGCGGCATCGCGATCGGCCCGCACACGCCGGGCTTCGTAGGCGATGCCACGCTCGCCCCGCAGCTGGCGGAGTTGGGCGTGATCCTTCTCATGTTCGGCGTCGGCATGCACTTCCACCTCGGCGATCTCCTCGCCGTCCGTCGCGTCGCGATTCCCGGCGCGATCGGGCAGAGCCTCGTCGCCACGCTGCTCGGCATCGGCGTCGCGCTCGCGTTCGGAATGAGCGTCGCGACAGGCCTCGTCATCGGCATGGCGATGGCCGTCGCGAGCACGGTGCTGCTCATCCGCGTGTTGACCGACGCCAAGGTACTCGACACCCCGCAAGGCCACGTCGCGATCGGTTGGCTCATCGTCGAGGACATCCTCACGGTACTCGTCCTCGTGCTGCTGCCCGCGATGGCAAGCGTCGCGCAAAGCGGATCGTTCACGATGGCGACCGTTGGCACGTTCGCCGTCGCGCTGCTCGTCGCCTTCGCGAAGCTCGCGGCGATGGTCGCCGTCGTCTTCGTCGGGGGCGGCTGGATCGTGCCACGGCTCATGGTGCAGGTGGCTCGCCTTCGCTCGCGCGAACTCTTCACGCTGACCGTGCTCGTGATGGCGATCGCGATCGCCACGGCGGCGTACTTCGCCTTCGGCGCGTCGATGGCGCTCGGCGCATTCCTGGCCGGCATGGTGGTCGGGCGATCGCCCGTCGCGCTGCAGGCGGGTGCGGATGCGTTGCCGCTGCGCGACGCGTTCGCGGTGCTGTTCTTCGCATCGGTGGGCATGCTGTTCGACCCTATGTTCGTGGTGAATCATCCGCTGCTCCTCCTCGCTGGGCTCGGCGTCGTCCTCATCGGCAAGCCGCTCGCGGCGCTTGTGATCGTCGCGGTGCTCGGGCATCCCGCCCGCACGGCGATCACCGTCGCGATCGCACTCGCGCAGATCGGCGAGTTCAGCTTCATCCTCTCTGACGCCGGGCGAAAGCTCGGGCTCATCGGCGACACCGGGCACAGTCTGCTCGTCGCGGTCGCGCTCGTGTCGATCACGATCAATCCCCTCCTGTTCCGCCTGGTGGGCTCGGCCGAGCGCGGCCTGCAGAAGTTCCCCGGCCTGTGGAAGTACATGAACCGCAACACCGCCACGGAAGGCGAGCACAACCCCGCCGCACAGGCAATCGTCGATCGCGATGAGGAGGCGACGCCAAAGCAGCTCGCCGTCGTGCTCGGCTACGGACCCGTCGGACGCGCCGTCGACGAAATCCTCCGCGAGGGTGGGATGGAGACGGTCGTCGTCGACCTGAACATGCAGACGATCGAGTCGCTCACCCAGCAAGGCCGGGCCGCGATCTATGGAGATGCGTACAACATCGAGGTCCTCTCGCAGGCGCTCGCCCGCGCGACGCATCTCATCATCACGCTCCCGCACGTGGGCAACCGCAACCCGCTGATCGCGTCGGCGAAGCTGATCAATCCCGACGTGAAGGTGATCGTCCGCGCGCGGTACCTCGCCGAGCGAGCGGAGCTGATCCAGAGCGGCGCGGATGCCGCCTGCTTCGAAGAGGCGGAGGTGGCCGTCGCACTGGCGAAGCTTGCGCTCGCGGAGCTGGGGAAGGACGACGACGCGATCCGCGAACGCTCGCGCGCCGTGCGAGACCAGATGCAGGTGGCGACACCGGTGCTGTAACCCTCCACGACAACGCTGTGCTCCGGACTGGCGATCGCATGGAATACACGGCCGAGCGCTCAGTTTCGTCCAATTGCGCTCAATTCACGCGCATCAATCTGCAAGTAATGCGTGCTCGCGGGCTCGAGCAGACGATTCGATTGAAGCGAAAGTTGCCAAAGAGCGACGACGCTTCACTACTACGTCGGCCACGTGAGAGAGTTCGATTCCAGCGGATTTCCTGCGCGCTGCGCAGCGCGCCTGCATCTGCAAGCAGTTCTTCCAAAGCCCGGCATGCATATGCCGGGCCCGGAGTGCTCGCGCCGAGCAACGCCCTCTGGGCCCGGGGTATGCACCCTGGGCTTTGCGGACGACACTCAACGCACTCTTACGCCTTCGCGCCGAACCAATTTGCGCAGTTCAGCACGGGCCGTCGCATCAGCTCGTCGCTCTTCACGTCAGCCCTCGTGCGCAGGTCGATCGTCGCGCTTTCGCCGGGTAGGAGCGTGAGCAGTTGATCGGACGCCACGCCCGCAGGGTCGATTCGGTCCGCGAAGATGCACAGGTCGCGCACGAGCGTCTGCGCGTGCAGCTTCATGCGCAGCACGTCGCCTGCCTGCATGACGCTGCTGCTTAGTTTCGGCTCGGGGTAGACGAGCCGCTTATCTGGCAGCGCAAACCACGTGGCGCGGTGCTCGCCCGCGGTGGCGACGATGCACTGCCGTTGCGGGTCAACAAGTGTCGCGACCGGCCCGCCGTAGAGGACGATCCGCTGCGTCGACCTCGGCCCAACACGAAGCGCAGCGCGATGGGCCGTCCCGGCGATGTCGCCATCCGTGAAGCTCACGTGCTTGACGATCACCTCGCCGGTCCAAGGCTCGTCGGTGTCGTTGATCGCGTGCAGGAAGAGGTCGTCGCCGTTGTCGTACCGCTCGCCGCCGGGCTGGATGGTGAGCAATCGCGGCGCGAAGAACTTCCGCGTCGCATACCAGAGCGGCTTGAACCGTCCGGCCCAGTCGATCGCACTCCAGCTCACCGCCGGCCAGATGTCGTTGAGCTGCCAGTAGAGCGCGCCCATGCAGACCGGTGCACGCGAGCGGAACCACTCCACGCCGAGCGTGAGCGCGCGGGCTTGGTTGAGCTGCAGAAGGAATAGCAGGTCGTCGTTGTCCGTCGGCACGTCGAACGTCTGCGCGAGGTGGCGAAGGTTGCGATCGTCGCCGCCGTTCGATCGCTGGCGGTGCTTCCACGCGTCGGTGCCGGGCTTCAGTTGATCGGCCGGCATCACCTCGCTCAGCGTGCGATGGGTGGCCGGCGCCTGAAAGCCGAACTCGCTGCAGAACCGCGGCTCGAAGCGGCGATACGCGGTATAATTGTCGCCGAACCACGCCTCCCACACGTGCTTGTTGCCGTGCGAGGCGAGGTTCGGGTGCAGGCCGTTGTCGAAATCCGGATCGCCCGACCACGGGCTCGCCGCCCAGTACGGCCTCGCCGGGTCGAGCTGCTTAGTGAGCTTCGGCAGCAGGTCGAAGTAGTAACCCGCGCCCCACGTGCGATCGCGCGTGTGCCCGAGCGCCTTCCAGCCCCAGTCGCGATAGCCCCACACGTTCTCATTGCAGCCGTTCCAGAGCGCAAGGCTCGCGTGGTGACGGAGTCGCTGCACGTTGTAGCGTACCTCCTGCTCAACGAGCGAGCGGAACGGCTCTTCTTCCGGATAGCACGCGCACGCGAACAGGAAGTCCTGCCAGACGAGGATGCCCTTCTCGTCGCACACGTCGTAGAACGCGTCGGTCTCGTAGATGCCGCCGCCCCAGACGCGGAGCATGTTCGCGTTGGCGTTGATCGCCTGCGTGATACGGCGTTCGTATCGCTCGCGCGTGCACGCGCGTTCGAGATACACGTCGTCCGGGATCCAGTTGAAGCCTTTGCAGAAGACGGGCTTGCCGTTCACCTTCACGACGAAACGCGAGCCGACCGTGTCGGGCGAAGTGTCGAGTTCGATCGTCCGCAGGCCGATCCGCTTCTCGACGACGTGCTCGCCCGCGCTGACGCGCACGGTGTAGAGCGGCTGCGCGCCGTAGCCGATCGGCCACCACAGTTGCGGGTTCTCGATGGTGAATCGTCGGGCGAAGCTGCCGGGGGCGTTCTCGAAGTACGTGTCCCGCTTCAGTTCGGTGCCGTCAGGTGCGAAGAGGCGCACATCGCACGGCGCGGAGCGATCGGTCTCTTCGAGGTCGAGACGCACGGTGACCTGATGCGCGCCGGAAGGCGTCGCAAGCAGATCGACGTCGACATGATCGACGCGTGCCCGGCTCCACCCTTCGAGCCGGATCGGCTGCCAGATGCCGCTCGTCACCAACATGGGGCCCCAGTCCCAACCGAAGTTGCAGGCCATCTTGCGGATCATGTTGAACGGCTCGCTGCAGTTCATGTAGGGCAGCTTGCCGAGCTTCTGTTCCCACTGGCGTGCGTAGTGGACTGTCGATGCGAACGTGATCGTGAGCCGATTCTCCTCACCGGGCTTGAGCAGCTTCTTCACGTCGAAGCGATGGCCGACGTGCATGTTTTCGGTCGTCGCGACGAGCGTGCCGTTCAGTTCAATCCGCGCGACGGTGTCGAGCCCGTCGCAGACGAGATCGACGCGCTCCTGCTCCAGGAGCGATGCGTCGGGCGTAAAGATGAGTTCGTAGCGCCAGTCCGTTCGGCCGATCCAGTGCTGGTCCTTCTCGGTCATCTCTGCGACGGGGTCGGCGATGAGCCCCTTGGCGAGGAGCGCCGTGTGCACGCAGCCCGGCACGTTCGCGGCGATCGGGCCGGCGTGTGCGACCGCTTCCGGCACTTCGGCCTCGTTGCTCGTCGGTCGGACGGTCCATCCCTGGTGGAGTTGTTGAATGCGCATGTCGCGCGCAATTGTCGGACAAACGCCGGTCGCAGTCACGGGGTCGATCGATAGACTGCGTCGCATGCTTCGCGCCGCTTTGCTGCTGTCGACCCTGATCTCCGCGACGTCGCTCGCGTCGCCGGATTACGTGTGGATCGAGGCGGAGAAACCTGACCGCACCAACTTCCCCAAGGCGAACCCCTTCGCGCCGGCGAACGACGACGAACGCGGAAAGCTGTCGGGAAGCGCGTGGATCGGCGTGGCCGCGGCGCGGAAGGTGCCGCTGTTTCTCGAATACCGAATCGACGTCCCCGCCGACGGCGAGTGGACGCTCTACGCGCGGAAATTCTGGAAGCACGGCCCCTACCGCTTCCGCTTCGACGAAGGCGCTTGGACCGACGTCGGGCGTGATGCCGCACTGCTCGACGACGTCCAGCTCCGCACGAACGTCGTCGCCAACTGGACGCTCGGCGGGAAGACGACACTGTCGAAGGGCAAGCACACGCTTCAGGTGCAGCTGACCCAACTCGACGGCGCGGCCGCGTTCGATTGCTTCATCCTCACCACGCAGCCGTTCACGCCGCGCGGGAAGATGAAGCCGGACGAGAAGCTCGACGCAGTCGAAGCGGGCTGGACCGCGTTCCAGCCCGACGCCGACGTAGCCGATTCGCCGATCGACCTGCGATTCCTGAACGAACCCGTCGCCGGCAGCAAGGGGCCGATCGGGATGCGCGACGGGCGCTTCATTCACAGCCAGACGGGCGAGGCCGTGCGGTTCTGGGGCGTGAACGCACCGTCGAACGTCTTCACGCTGAGCGACGACCAGCTCGATCGCCTGGCGCAGTCGCTCGCCATGCGCGGCGTGAACCTCGTGCGCCTGCACGGCAAAGCCTTCGAAGACAACGGCCCGGACTTCGGCAAGCCGGATGCGAAACACATCGAACGCATGCAGGCCGCCGTCGCGGCGTTCAAGCGGCACGGCATCTACTCCACGCTCAGCATCTACTTCCCGCTGTGGATCAAGCTCGACGCCGCACGCGGCTTCCCGGGCTACAAGAACGCAAGCCCGTTCGGCCTGCTCTTCTGGGATGAGAAGTTTCAGCAGATGCACCGCGAATGGTTCCGCGCACTCCTCACCGGCGACAACAAGTACGGCCCGAAGCTGGCCGACGACCCGGCAATCCTCTCGCTCGAAATCCTGAACGAAGACTCGCTCTTCTTCTGGACGTTCGACCCGCACAAACGCATCCCTGCCGAGGCGATGGCGTCGCTTGAGAAACGCTTTGGCGATTGGCTTGCGAAGAAGTACGGCTCGATCGACGACGCGATGAAGACGTGGGCCGTCGATGCACTGCCAGGCGATGCGCCCGCCGAGGGCCGCGTCGGCCTGCCCAATGCTTGGCGGATGTTCAACGTACGCGATCAGCGCTCGAAGGACAGCGTCACGTTCCTCGCGGAGGTGCAGCGCGACTTTTACTCATCTACACGCGCGTTCCTGAAGGACGAGTTGAAGAGCGTGAGCCTCGTCAGCGGCACGAACTGGACGACGGCGAGCTCGCAGTACCTCACGCCGATCGAGCGGTGGACGAACCTGAGCGCCGACTTCATCGATCGTCACGGCTACTTCCAGGGCGTCACCGAAGGCGAAGGCGCCGGCTACAGCATTCGCGTGGGGCAGAAGTACAGCGACCGCTCGATGCTGCGGCTCGACCCCGCCGACCCACGCCCGTCGAAGGACGGCAAGCCGCCACGTCGCGAGTTCTTCAATCCGGTCCCCGACATGCAGTTCGACGATCGCCCGACGATGCTGAGCGAAGTCGAATGGCCGGAGCCGAATCGCTTTCGCGGCGAGGCTCCCGCATTCGCGGCCGCGTATGCGAGCTTGAACGACCTCGATGCGATCATCTTCTTCGCCCTCACCGGCTCGACGTGGAGCCAGACGCTCGCCAACTTCGCCGTGCAGACGCCGACCGGCATCGGCCAGTATCCCGCGGCCGCGCTGATCTATCGACAGGGACTCGTCGACGAGGCACCGGTCGTCGCCGACGTGACGCTAAACGTGACGGACCTCGTCAACCTGAAGGGCTGGCCGATCGGCGTCGGCGTCGACCTCGACGCGATCCGCAAGGCCGACAGGCCGCCCGGCGAACTCGTCCCAAGTAGCAGCGGCGTCGACGCGCGGACGAACTACGTCGGCCGAATCCGCGTCTCGTTCGTCAACGACGGCCCGAGTGAGACCAAGCTCGCCAAGATCACCGACTTCATCGCCGACGACCGCATCACGAGCATCACGAAGCAGATCGAGTGGAACCCGCAGATGGGCGTCCTCACGCTGAACGCGCCGCGGGCACAAGGCGCAACGGGATTCCTCGCGAAGCGTGGTTCAGTCGAACTGAATGACGTGACGATCGACGTGAACAGCGAGTTCGCCAGCGTGCTGGTCGTTCCGCTCGACGGGCAGCCGATCGCGACGTCAAAGAAGCTCCTGCTGCAGGTCGCCACCGAGCAGAAGCCGTTCGGCTGGCAGACCGAGGGCGACGCCGTGAAGACGATCACCAACATCGGCGGGCCGCCGCTAATGCTGCGCGACATCGACGGCGCGGTGTCGCTGAAGCGGGCGGATGCGAAACAGCTGCGCGTGACGCCGATCGCGGCCAACGGGGCGAGGATGAGCGAAGCAACGACGGATGCTTCGACGATCCAGCTGAAGCCAGGCGTTCTTTACTACTTGATTGAACGGTGACGCTTCTTGCTCCCTCTTCCCGTACTCGGGGAGAGGGCCGGGGTGAGGGCCGCACGCGAACGGCGATCGCCGAGGACCCTCACCCTAACCCTCTCCCGGCATACCGGGAGAGGGGACCAGACCGCGCCTGGCTGGCAACGTCTACATCGTTCTTCTTTGACCGCCCCCGCCCGCCCGGTATCCTCGGCTTCGTCCGCATCGGAGGATTCCGGTGCTCGCGCGAAGGAGATCGCTTTGGCAGCTCTCGATGGTGGAACCGTTCGCTCCCGCACTTCGGCTCGACGCGTCGCATGTATCGCGATGGCGTCCCTGTTCATCACCGCAACGCTGTGGCACGAAGCGCCGATCGCGTCGGCCCAGTCCTCCGCATTGCCCAGCGCTGCCGTTGCGCCGTCAATCACCGATTCCTTCCGCATCGCAGGCGACCGTGCTACCAGCTGGAGCGCCGGCCGGACGCGCGTCGTGCTCGTCGAGGGCGACGTCAAGCTCACCGCCGACGCGGGCAGCACGACTCTGTCAGCCCGGCAGGCCGTCCTGTGGATCACCCCATCGCTCGACCTTCGCACGTACCGCGTCGAGGTCGCCCTGCTCGGCGACGCGTCCGTCAAGCGCGGCGACGTCGTCCGCGAGGGCGGCGAGATCTTCGTCACCGCGGTGAGTCGTCCGGACATCCAGGTGACGGCCGGCAATCTTCTCGAACGCGATCGCAGCAACGAGGACGTCTACGCCCGCGCCGCTGCGCTTCGCACCGCACCGCCTTCGGAGCCCGCTGCGGTCGCGCAGACGGCGCCCGCGTTCGGCGTTCCCGCGACCGCGCCGACCACCGCCCCCGCCGGCAAACGCGGCGCGACCACGCGTCCCGCGTCGCCTGTCACGTTCCAATCCGACCGCGCCGAGGTCACCGCGACACCCGACGGCAAGCTCGCCATCGTCCTCTCGGGAAAGGTGCTGCTCTTTCAGACCCGTGAGAACGGCGACCGCGTTCAACTGCAGGCCGACAGCGCCGTGCTCTTCACGAGCCTCGTCGACGTCCCGGGCAAGATCGCCGCGGGCACGCTGAAGGACATCGACCCTGCCCGCGACATCGAGGCCGCCTATCTCGAAGGCGATGCGCGGATCAGCTTCACGCCGCAGGACGACAAGCGTTCCGAACAACGACTTCGCGCGTCGCGATTGCTGTACGACTTCAAGAGTGACCGTGCGCTGCTCACCGACGCCGTCTTTCAGACGACCGACGTCCGCACGCAGCTGCCGCTCGTCGTCCGTGCAGGAAAGATTCGCCGCACCGCGACGGACACGTACGAGGCACGCCACGCCCAGTTCAGCACGAGCAGCTTCGCGAAGCCGCAGTTCACGCTCGGCGCGAGCAAGGTGACGATCCGCCAGGAGCCGTCTGCCGACCCGCGCGAGGGAACCCGGACGACGTACGACGCCGACAACGTCACGTTTCGCACGTTCGACGTGCCTTGGTTTTACCTGCCGGTCGTCGCGGGCAGCATGACCGAGCGCGGCGGCGCGCTCCGCAGCATCGGCTCGAACTCGGCCACGGGTTTCGGCTTTGGCGTGCAGACCAAGTGGGGCCTGTTCGAGACGCTGGGCGTCGTCCCGCCGCGCAATACGGACGCGTCGTACAACCTCGACTACTACTCCGCCCGCGGATTCGCCGGCGGCATCGACGGCACGTATCGCGGCACGATCAGCAGCGAAGACGAGCGCCTGCCCAGCACTTACGAAGGCTCGCTGCAAAGCTACTTCGCACGCGACTTCGGCACCGACCGGCTCGGCGGCAAGCGTCGCCGAATCGAGTGGGACGACGACTTCCGCGGCCGAGCCACCTGGAAGCATCAGCAGTTCTTCGCCGATGATTTCCAGCTTCAACTCCAGCTCGGCTACGCCACCGACGCGACGTTCCGCGAAGAGTGGTTCGAGAACGAGTTCAACAACGGCCTGCCGATCGACAACTCGATCTATCTCAAGAAGCAATCCGACAACGAGGTCTTGAGCTTCTACGCGAACTACGACGTCGTGAACGTCGCCACGACGGCCGACGAGTTGCAGGAGCGCGTCGTCAATCCTGACGGCAATCTGTCGACGCTCTACGTGCAGCGTCTGCCCGAGTTGCAGTATCACCGCATCGGCCAGGAGATCGGCGACTCCGTCACGTGGCACTCGAACAACTCGATCGCGGCACTGCGGTTCAGCCAGAGCCGCGCCAACTTCAACGGCGGCGGCCCGAACGACCTCGGCTTCCGCAAGACCAACGGCCCCGGCGTTCCGAGCTACGGCTACACCGGCTACTCCGGCGACGAGACCTACCGCGTCGACCTGCGACAGGAGTGGAGCCTCCCACTCGACGTCGGGAACGTCCGCGCCGTCCCGTTCGCCATGCTCCGCTACACCGGCGCCAGCGAAAGCCCCGACAGCACCGGCACCGACCGCCTGATGGCTGGCGTCGGTCTGCGCACCAGCACGACGTTCTGGAAGACCTACGACGACGTGAAGAGCGAGTTGTTCGACGTGAACCGCGTCCGTCACATCGTCGAGCCGCAGGTGAACCTCTTCGCCAGCGCCGCGACGGCCGACCGAAACGACTTCTACATCTACGACGAAGGCATCGACGGCGTCTCCGACATTCAGGCGGCGCAGTTCGTGCTGAAGCAGAAGTGGCAAACCAAGCGCGGCGCGCCGGATCGTCAGCGCACCGTCGACTTCGTCACGCTCGACGTGGGCGCGAACGCGTTCGCCAACAAGCCGCCCGAGCCGGGCGAGAGCCTCAACGGCGAATTGCTCACCGGCAAGAACTTCCGCGGGCAGTACTTCAGTTCGCTCCCCGAAGCCTCACAGGCACGGCCGGGCCTGTTCGCGAACTTCCTCTGGCGCATCAGCGACACGACGGCCCTGCTGAGCGACGCCAACTGGAACGTGGACGAGGGCACGCTCGCCACCACGTCGGCCGGCTTCTCCGTTCAACGCGACCCGCGCATGCGGTACTACCTCGGCGTCCGCTACATCGGCGAGGTCAACAACACCATCGCCACCTTCGCGATGAACTACCAGATCAGCGCGAAGTACAGCCTAAGCGTCGTGCAAAGCCTCCGCCTAGACGACGTGCAGAACCAGGTCACCAGCGTGACGCTCAACCGCCAGTTCGAGCAATTCACGTTCAGCGTCCAGACGTTCTACGACCCGATCGACGACACCAGCGGCATCAGCTTCAGCTTCGTGCCGACAGGGCTGTCGCGCGGGATCAGCACGGACGAACTGGGGATCGGGACGAACTGAGGAATTGCCCCCAAGCCGACTTCAAGCGGTAGGACGACGTGGCACAGTTGAGCCGATTGTCATTCGACCGCGTTGGGCGCGACTTCATCATCAACGGGAAGCCGCTGCTTCGGCATCTCGAAACGCACGAGCTCATCGACCCGTCGATGTACCAGCCGTCGATCGGCGTACAGCCCCTGGCGGCGGAGCGGCTCTGTGGTTCGGCGGAGCCCGATCTCGTTGCGGGCCATGTCGCGTTGTACGTGTGCGGTATGTGCGGCGACTACGACGGCTCGCCCATCGGCGTTCGTCTGAATTTTGATGATCACGGCCTTGTGTGCTGGGACGATCTTGGAATCCATGACGATGTTGTCGGATGGTCGCCATTCAAGGTCGTGCGCGGGTATCGATTCGCACGAGAGGACTACCTTGCCGCACTGCGCGCCGCAGCGTCGTCGTCGATCGTCGAGTAGATGAGCACTTGCCGATTGGACGCCGCCGCGCGTTCCTGATTTACTCGTTCGTCTGATGATCCCATTCCTCGTCTCGCTAACCTCCACCGTTGTCGGCCTGCTGCTTCTGTGCGGTTTCCTCCACCTGCTGCCGCGCCTGGGCGGCGCGGGCAAGGCGTTCAGCAAGTGGCTGTGCCGTGCGCCGGGGCTCGACGTCGTCGTATTCTGCTTCACCACGCTCCCGATAATTGTCGGGCCGATCATGCACGGTTGGCGCGGGCTATTCGGGGCGATCGTCGGCATGTACGCCGCGCTCATCATCTGGACGATCCTGCACGAGCTGGCGCACCCGGAGGCGCGGAACGGCCCGCGCATCATCAAGATCAACAACAAGATGGTGGGCGTCATCCCGAACCTGCTCGCGCTCTTCGCGACGAGCTGGGCGGTGCCGGTCTTCACGATGATCCGCGCGGCCGAGTACCTCGCGTATCCGCCGCTCATCTGGCTCGCGAACTTCCCGCGTTACCGCCACGGCGACTGGGTGAACGTGACGCGCCACAAGTTTTCCGGCCTGATCGGGCACGACCGCATCTGGTGCCTCTACTGCGACTGGATGACCGGCGTCTGGAGCCTGGGCGGCGAGATGCTCCGCAACGTCGAAAGCTTCTGGTGCCCCATCCGCTTTCACGACGCCACGAAGTGCGAGAACTGCAAGCACGACTTCCCCGACATCAACGGCGGCTGGGTGCCGTTCGAGAGCGACATGAAGACCGTCACCGACAAGCTGAGCGAGCAGTACCTCAGCGAGCCGAAGCCGAAGGCGAACGCGTGGTTCGGCCACCCGGTGCGGCTGACGGTGAAGGGGAAGGACATCGGCGACTGATTCGCGCCGACGCGCAGTGATGCGTGACAACGAGAGAGCCCCGCGACTTTGTCGCGGGGCTCTTTCTTTGCTGTCGTTGACCGCGTTTCGGCTCAGTCGGCCGCCCCCTCCTAACCTCCCCCGCAAGCGGGTGAGGGACCAGCGATGCGCAGCTTCATCTCTTCGTCACTCCGTCACTTCGTCACTTCGTCACTCTGTCACTTCAAGAACAGCTCCACCACCGGCACCGCCACGCTCGGCTTGGTCTGCGGGAGGTTCACGTCGAGCGTGTTGGTGCCGCTTGATATCTGCATGGCGTGCCAGTCGTCGAGGCCGAGCTTCAGTTCGCTGCCGTCGTGGAGGAACTGCGCGTACTCGACTTTGCCCGCCAAGCCATCGAGGTGCAGGTGTTTGTAGGGGTACGCGAAGATGTGCACGTACAGGCGGTTCGTCTTCGGGTTGTAGGTGAGCCGCGTGTCCTGCGGCGTGGTGATGCCGGCCGGGGCTTCGGTGCAGCCGTAGATGCTGCGGCCGTGGCGGCGCATCCACGTGCCGATGTCGTTGAGGCGGGAGAGCGCGCGATCGTCGAACTCGCCGCGGCCGGTCGGGCCGACGTTCAGGAGCAGGTTGCCGCCCTTGCTGACGCAGTCGATCAAGCAGCGGATGAGTTCGTCCGAGTCGCGGAAGCTCGATTCATCGCGGTGGTAGCCCCAACTGCCGCTGAGCGTCTGGCAGGCTTCCCAGACGACGCGCTGCCCGTTGTGTTCGACCCAGCGGCGCGGCTGCGCCTGCTCGGGCGTCTTGAAGTCGACCGGCTGGTCGTTCAGGTCGAGCCGGTCCGTCACCATGCATTTCGGCTGCAGCTCGCGGATCATCTTCATGAGCTTCTCGCTCTGCCACGCGAGCCGGCCCTTGCCGCGCGTGAAGTCGGCCGGGTCGACGCCCTGTGGCGGCGGGTAGCTGAAGTCGAACCACAGCACGTCGATCTGCCCGAAGTCGGTGAGCAGTTCGCGCACTTGCCCGTGCAGGTACTCGGCGTACTTCGCCTGATCGCGGCCGGCGTTCAGCTTCGCGCGCTCTTCCGCGGAGATCGCGCGGCGCGGGCCGTGCCGGTCGTCGACGACGTACTGCGGGTGATGCCAGTCGATGATCGAGTGGTAGAGCCCGACGCGCATGTTCCGCGCGCGGAACGCGTCCACCATCGGCCGAAGCAGATCGCGACCGGCCGCGGTGTTCGGCGCCTTGTAGTCGGTGAGCTTGCTGTCCCACAGGCAGAAGCCTTCGTGGTGCTTCGTGGTGATGACGAAGTACTTCATCCCCGCGCGGCTAGCGGCGTCGGCCCAGGCGTTGGGGTCGTACAGGTCGGGGTCGAACCGCTTGAAGTACCGCGACTCGTAGTCGGCCGGCTTGATGCTCTCGTTGTGCATCAGCCACTCGTGCCGCGCTCCCTGAGAGTACAGCCCCCAGTGGATGAACAGGCCGAACCGATCGTTGACGAACCAGGACGTATCCGCTTGGCTCACTTTTCGCTTCCTTCCGCTGTGGATGATTCTTCGTCCGACTCCGCCGCGGCGAACTGCACGGCCTCGATAACTTCACAGAGCAACGGATCGGCTTCGGTCGTGCGCGGGCATGATAGTGTGACTTTCATGTGAGATGAAAGGCGAACTTGTGCCGAACTGATCGCGCAATTGCACTGCGATTCCCTACCATGCGGTGAGCAGCCATGAGCACGACCACCCTCCAACTCGGCCACAGCCCGGATCCAGACGACGCCTTCATGTTCTACGCGCTCGCAAAGGAGCCGCCGTTGATCGAGACCGGGCGGTGGCGGTTCAACCACGTGCTGCAGGACATCCAGACGCTGAACCAGCGCGCCCGCAACGGCGAACTCGAGATCACCGCGATCAGCATCCACGCGTTCCCCTACGTGGCCGACAAGTACGCGCTGATGAGCTGCGGCAGCAGCATGGGCGACGGCTACGGCCCGATGATCGTCGCGAAGACTCCGATGAAACTCGACGACCTGCGCGGAAAGACGATCGCCATCCCCGGCAAGCTGACGACGGCGTTTCTGACGATGCAGTTGTGCATCGGCAAGGGTGTCGAAGTCGGTCATAACGGCGAGGGGAACTACAAGTACGTCGTCGCGATGTTCGACGAGATCCCGAAGCTCGTCGCCGAGGGCAAGGTCGACGCGGGCCTGCTCATTCACGAGGGCCAGCTCACGTTCAAAACGCTCGGCCTGCACCTCGTCGTCGACCTGGGCGTGTGGTGGATGGAGAAGACCGGCCTGCCCCTCCCGCTCGGCGGCAACGTGATCCGGCGCGACCTCGGTGCCGCGGCGATGAACGAAGTGACCGGCATCCTCAAGCGCTCGATCCAGTTCAGCCTCGACCACCGCAAGGAAGCCGTCGAGTACTCGCTCCGTTTCGGGCGCGACTTGAATCGCGACCTCGCCGACAAGTTCGTCGGCATGTACGTCAACCACTGGACGATCGACTACGGCCAGCGCGGCCGAGATGCGATCACGCGTCTGCTCGACGAAGGCGCGAAGGCCGGCATCGTGCCGGCGATCGGGAAGATCGAGTTCGTGACGGGGTGAGAAAGGGACGAGGAACGAGGAGCTAGGGACGAGTAGAAGGCAGACGCACTCGTCCCTTGTCACTCGTCCCTCGTCCCTACTCCTCACTTCCCCGCTTCCACCCACGCCTGCCGCACGAGCGCTTCGCCGCGCCGGATCGCGAGAGCGTGTTGGATCGCTTTCATCTCGTACACCGCTAAGTCCATCTCACGCACCCGTCCCTTGAAGCGGTAGAATTTTTCGGTGTCGAACTCGACCTTCTTCGCGCGTGCGCCGGGCTTGGTCGGGGCCGTCGTCGGCGACGAGTCTCGCCACGCCGCGGAGGCCGCCTGCACGATGAGCGGCATCGCGTCGTAGCTCGACAGACACGTCTGCACGCTCGCGTCGAAAGGCTTCTCGTCGACGATCGGGTCGTCGCCGAACTCGAGCGCGTTCGTCAGCGCCTTCCAGTAATCGAGCCGCAGTTCGCTGAGCGGCTGATCGGGATCGTCCACCAGTTTCCACTCGAACTCCGCATGCACGTTCGGCGGCGACCGCACCTCGCGCGGGAAAGCCGAAGCCGCCTTGTAGTCGAGCGTCGAATGCATGGGCTGCGTCGCATCCTGCGCGTAGTGGAGCAGGTAGCCGGTCCAGCGGAGCGCGTGGTCGTCGTCGTTCGGCGCCTTCGGATCGGGCCGCAGCTTGCCCGCGCGGATCGTGCGGACGAGGTTGCGATACGCGTACTCCGTCGCGAGCGGCAGATAGCCGGCCTGAACCCATCGAGCGTCTTTCGGGTCGCGCGGGATGTCGACGAACGTGGGCTTGTTCGACAAGTCGGGCTTGAACTGCTTCACGCCGCTGCCGGGCATGAAGAGTTCGACCTCGAAGAAATGGTTGAGCCGTTCGTGCTGATCGAACGGCGGAATCTTCGGGCCGTCCTTGCGGTTGGATTCGATGTCCGGCACGCACACCCACCACGTCAGCCCGGCGAGCCCGCTCGCGACGCGGTCGGGGTCGCCGCCGATGTGGGCGTCGAGCAGGAACTGCTTCTCCGCGTCCATTGAGGGCAAGAGCGGCACCGACTCGCGAAGCCAGTCCTTCATCCGTGCCGGCGCCTTCTCATCGGCGAGCAATCGCATCGCCGTGATGCGCGTGAGCTGCACGTGCTCCTTGTAGCTCCACGCGAGCGCAGCACTGGGGAAGAGGACGACAAGAAGAACGAATGCGATCGCCCGGCGAAGCATGCGATGAACGATACACGTCCGAGAGTGAGTTTGATGAACGGCAAACGAATCGGAGCAAGAAAAGTTGGCGGGACAGGATACCAAACAATAACCTAACTCACGACAGAGCGGAGAAGTGGCCGCAGATCGACGCGGATGGAGCGCAGATGACGATGGGCATTCAAGCACGGTCTTAATGGATAGCTGGAGCGATCCGCGAGTCCGTCACTTGGATCGGTGATCCGATCTGCGTCCATCCGCATTCATCTGCGGCCACTCTTTTGTTCGCGATTTCCCCGTGAAGCCCCATGCGATTCGTCACCGCCCACGATCACCAACTGCAGATCCGCGACGCCACCGACGCCACAACGGCGGCATCGCGAGGCGGAGGCGTACACGAGTTGCTGCATCACCCCGATCACCCGGTGCCGTGGTCGGCGGGGTTCGGGATTGCGAATTGCGAATTGCGAATTACGAAAGGGATGACGGATATTGCAGATCGGACTGAGATTGCGGATCGGGGATTGCGGATTGCGGATTGGGAGTTGTCGAAAAGAGATGACGCGCTGCGCATCGCGGATCGCGAACGAGAAGGGCCGACCGCTCTTCCATTTCGCAATTCGCAATTCGCAATTCGCAATCCCGGGTCCGCCATCCTTTTCGACCCTACTCACACCCTGAACCCGCCCGCGATCGAATCGCTCGGCTGGTCGCTCGATCGGGTGCTGATCGTGCGACCGAAGACACGGGCGGATCTGCTGTGGGCGATGGCGGAGTGCCTGAAGTGCCCCGGCGTCGGCACCGTCATCGGGCCGGTCGATGCGAGGCTGTCGCGCGTCGAGGCGAGGAAGCTGCAACTCGCCGCCGAGAGTGGCGGGACGACCGCCCTGCTGCTTCGGCCGCTCGATGTGCGGCGCGGCGCGAAGCAGCAGGTCTACGCCGCCGCCACGCGATGGCTGGTCGCGCCGATGCCGTCCGACGATCGATTGGTGCAACGCTGGGAGATGCGTCTGCTGCACGGCCACGGAGGGCGCGAACTCGACCCGATCTGCCTGGAGCGCCACCGTGAAGCCCCCTTCTTCCGAACCCGACCTCTTCACGTCCACCGGCAGACAGATCGCATGCGTCCGGCTTCTGAACTGGCCGGTTGATCGGGTGCGCAGAGCGATTGCGAAATGCGAATTGCGAATTGCGAATTCTGAAGACACAGAGGCATCAGCTCCGCAATCCACGATCCACGATCCGCAATCGACTCACTCCCACGCGTTCAATTCGCAATTCGCAATTCGCAATTCGCAATCCCCCCTCGTCCTCATTCGCTCCACTGCCCACCGCCAGACGGTCGTCGCCGTCGACGACGTCGCCGCGGCCAAGCGGGTCGTGCCGGGGCAGATGCTCGCGCAGGCGCGGGCATTGTGCGCCGACATTGTCGCGATCGAGCACGAGCCGCACCTCGACCAGGCGGCGCTCGTCGCGATGGCGCGATGGCTGACGAAGTGGACGCCGGCCGTTGGGATTGCGGATTTCGGATTGCCGATTGCGGATTCGAAGACGAAATCCACCGACGACCTCGCGCGCACCAAGCGGTTCAGCCAAGGCGAGAAGCTCACCTTCAGCGGCGTCCGCTTCAAACGGAAGCTTCTCCCGCTCAACGCCAAATCCGCAATCCGCAATCCGCAATCCGCAATTCTTCTGGACCTCACCGGCACCGACCGCCTCTTCGGCCCCGCCGACGGAATCGCCGAACGCATCGCCGCCGACCTCGCGCGGCTCCGCATCACCGCCCGCGTCGGCGTCGGGCCGAACGTGGCGCGGGCGTGGGCCAACAGCTTTGCCGCATTGCGAAATGCGAAATGCGAAATGCGAAATGAGAAGCCGGACACCTCTTCAAATTCGCAATCCGCAATCCGCAATTCGCAATTCATCCCCCGCAATCCGCAATCCGCAATCCGCAATTCCCTCCCCCTTCCCGCTCTCCGCCTCGACGCCGACTGCATCGCGACGCTGCATCACCTCGGCATTCACACCGTCGATCAGCTCCGCGCGTTGCCCACGGATCAACTCCCCGCGCGGTTCGGCCCGCAACTCATGCTCCGTCTTGCCCAATACGACGGCCTCGTCGCCGAGCCAATCGTGCCCGTCAGACCGTTCGCGCCGATCGCCATTCGACGCGAGTGGGAGTTCTCCGTCGATTCCCTCGAACCGCTCTGGCCCGTTCTGCAAGAGCTGCTCGACCGCGTGCTGGCTCAACTCCAGCGTCGCGGCGAAGGCCTGCGATCGCTCGACGTCCAACTCCCGCGCACCGGCAACGCGCCGCCCGTCGAGCGGACGATCCGCCTGGCCGCGCCGACGCGGAACGCGAAGTCGATCTTCGCGCTGATGCGCCTCGCGCTCGAACACGCCGCGCAGGAGGTGTTGAACGCGAGGGGCCGAACGCCGCGCGAGGAGGGCTTCGCCGGCATTCGCCTCCGCGTCACGCGTTCCGAGCGCATCCGCGACGAACAGACGACGCTGGTCGACGACCCCGACGCGACGCAGCACGCCGACGCCGTCGCGAGACTCGTCGAGACGCTCCGCGTGCGAATGGGCGAGCAGAGCGTCGTCCGCGCGAGGCGAACGGAGTGCTACTTGGCAGAGAAGGCGTGGGAAGAAGATTGCGAATTGCGAATTGCGAATTGCGAAATGAAGAAACCTTCGAAGCGAGCGAATGGAGACGCCAGCAATTCGCAATTCGCATTTCGCATTTCGCATTTCCCAACGCCACTCCTCCTTCCGCCCCCCACCGAACTCCGCGTCCTCGTCGCCCCGAGCCACGACCGCGACGGCCGCCCGGTGCAGATCGCCGGCCCGCGCGGCGGTCGGCCGCGGCGCATCGTTCACGCCGTCGGCCCGCACCGCGTTGCCCCGCTCTGGTGGACCGGCCACGACAAGACCCGCGACTACTTCGAAGTCGAAGACGAGACCGGCCTCCGCACCTGGGTCTTCCGCGTCTGCGAATCCAACCGCTGGTTCGAACACGGCACGTTCGCGTGACGGGTTGGCCACAGAGACCGAGAGGCACAGAGGGTGAGAAGAAGACCGGCCACGAATGACACAAATGAACACCAATAGCCTTTCTGATTCGTGTTCATTCGTGGCTGTCCCGTGTTTCTTCTATCTTCTTCTCTGTGCCTCTGTGCCTCTGCGTCTCTGTGGCCCATACCGTATTCTCTCCCGCATGTCCGACAGCGCCCGAGACTGGTACCGCGAAGGCGTCGCCTCGCACTACCGCGAGCACGGCCGCGACTACGCGAACCCGCACGCGCCGATCGTCCGCGCCCTGCTCGACGACGTCGTCCCGCGCTGGTCGCTCGACCTCGCGCACGTGCTCGACCTCGCCTGCGGCGCGGGTGAGGTGACCGTCGCGCTGCGCGACTCGGTCTCACTGCGAGACCGCGCCACGCGCATCGACGGCATCGACCCCTTCACCGGCGACGCCTACCGCCGCGCAACAGGCCAACCCTGCGAGCCGATCAGCTTCGAACAGATCGCCGCCGGTGCGCTGCGCGGGCGTCGCTATTCGCTCGTCGTATGCTCGTTCGCGATGCACCTCTGCCCCGAATCGATGCTGCCCGCGCTCGGCACCGAACTCGCGCAGGTCACGCCAAGACTGCTCATCCTCACGCCGCACAAGCGGCCGGCCCTCCGCGAATCGCACGGATGGACGCTCTCCGGCGAGCGCATCCGCGAACGCGTCCGCGCGAGGCTTTACACGTCGCGGCTGATCGACGAACTTCCGAACACACCTCCATGAAGTACGCCATCATCATCCCCGACGGTGCCGCCGACGATCCGCTCGAAGTGCTCGGAGGCAAGACGCCTTTCGACGTCGCGAAGAAACCCTTCATGGACGAGGTCGCCCGCACCGGCACGATCGGCACCGCCCGCACCGTGCCGGACGGCTTCGAGTCCGGCTCCGACGTCGCGACGATGTCTCTCCTCGGCTACGACCCGGCCGTCTACCACACGGGCCGTGCACCGCTCGAGGCTGCGGCGCAGAACATTCCGCTTACGCCCTCCGACGTCGTCTTCCGCTGCAACCTCGTTACGACGAGCGACGGAAAGATGCGCGACCACAGCGCCGGCGGCATCTCCGACGCCGAAGTCGAAGTCCTGCTGAAGGACCTCGCGCGCAACCTCGCCACGCCCGGGTTCACGTTCTACAAAGGCGTCAGCTATCGCAACCTGCTCGTCTATCGCGGCGATCAGAAGTTCGACCTGAAGACACGCCCGCCGCACGAAATTCCGAACGAAGACCTTGCGCCCAACCTCCCCACCGGCAGCGGCAGCGACATCCTGCGGAGCATGATGCACCAGTCGGCCCGCATCCTCGACAACCACCCGATCAACGTCGCCCGCCGAAAGGCCGGCAAGAACGCCGCCACGCAGATCTGGCTTTGGGGTCAGGGCACCGCGCCGAAGATGGCGAAGTTCAACGACCGCTTCGCGAGCGAACTGAACGGCGCGACGGTGAAAGGCGCGATGATCACCGGCGTCGACCTCCTGCGCGGCCTCGCCGTGCTGATGGGCTGGGACGTGCTGAACGTGCCCGGCATCACCAGCTTCCACGACACGGATTATGCCGGGCAAGGCAGGGCCACCGCGGCCGCGCTCGACACGCACGACGTCGTCCTCAGCCACATCGAGAGCCCCGACGAGGCGAGCCACATCGCCGACCACGCTACGAAGATCGCCGCCATCGAAGCGATCGACCACCACGTCGTCGGCCCCGTTCTCGCAAAGCTCCGCACGTTCCCCGCGTGGCGCTTGCTGGTCCTGCCCGACCACCCAACCAACATCGCCACGAGAAAGCACGGCTACAGCCCCACGCTATGGGCCATCACAGGCACCGGCGTCACGCCGAACGGCGCGACGAGCTACTGCGAGAGCGAGTCGGTGAAGGGGGTAAAGCTGGAGCGCGGGCATGAACTGATGGGGAAGTTTCTGGCGTAGCCGACAAACACTGTTCTTGCATCCGTCAGGCGGCTCGCCGCATGAAGTACTTCGACCTAATGCCTGCAGACCTGCATGCCGTCCAGCCATTCGTGCTGGCACACGAGGTGCAAGATCAAGTGGTACTTCGCCCCGAGTACAACGACCTCAGATGCGCAAATTGCGGAAAGCTGGATGAAGAGCTAGCCATCGATCGGTTCATCTCTCCGGCTGTACGAGTAGAAACCGCCGCGGCACGCAGGCGCGATTTCGTGCCAATGCCATACGATTTCACCGCGGTGAGTCGGCGATTCGTCGACTTCTATCACAGCAGCGGAATGTCAGGTCTGAAGCTTTATGCACTCCCGGGAGACCCCGATTTCTCGCTTGTTATCGCAGAACGGCGCCCCGCATCGTTCGACAGGTCAACTCTCCGTATCCAGACTCCTGAACTAGGCGCTTGGGTCGGCGGCTACGTCACCGCTGAGTGTAGAACTAGGTTATTAGAGGGCGAATGCCGCACTCCCGGCACATGTGAAGCCTGCCAGAGGAGGTTCGTCACCTCGGGAATTGTCGCAAGCGCCTGCATCGATAAGCCGAGCTCGCCGCTCGCCTGGTTCACTACGAGCTTCAACCATGAATCAGAGCGGGGGAATCGCTTCACGCTGTACTGCAGCGAACTCGTGGCAAACCTGCTCTCGGAATCGAGACTGAGAGGCGCACAACTCACCGAACTCGACGCACCAACTCGCTCGATCCGACTGAAGTAGGTTCGACTGCTAGTCATGGCTCGATTCACCCTCACCTACCCCGAGTACAAGCAAGCCGTCCGCGCGATCGAATCCGTCGCGGCCGGTGGGAAGGTGACGCGCGCGTTGTTCATCATCTCAACCGTCGGTGCAGTGCTGCTGTCGTTGTACCTCGTCGTGCTCAGGCGATTTCTGTCTCCATCGCCGACGCTCGGGTCGGCGTTGTCGGATTCGATGATCGGGCTGTTGATCGGCGCTTACGCCGCGTGGCGAATGCACGACTATCTCGACGGGCGGTTCCGTCGACTGTGGGCGCGGGCGAGTTCGCTCCGCGCCGAACAGTCGGTCGACGTTCAGGGGAACTCTCTGCGATTTACCGCTGGTGGGCAGTCGCGACTCAACCCGATCGCGAACTACACGCAGGTCGTCGAAGCGAAAGACGTCGTCGTGCTGATCGCGCCGGGCGGCGCGGACGTGATCGCGAAACGGGCAATGGACGATGCGGTGCGGAGCGCGGTGGACGGGATTCGGGCGAAGCGTCCGGAGTGACAGTTGGGCGCCCGCAAGCGTGTTTCTCTCGGTAAAGCTCCGCGACGACGCGAAGCGACGAGTCATCCACCACCGCTCACCCGACGCACTCTGTCTCTCCGTCTCTCCGTCTCTCCGTCTCTCCGTCTCTCCGTCTCTTTGTATCTTCGTCTCTTCTCCCCTTCAGTCCCGTAGTCCCTCAGTCCCCTCCCCTCCCCCACATTGCCCGCAAATCCCCGATCCGTACAATCGCCTCGCGAAAGGGAACCAACCGACCGTGGGACTTATCGTACAGAAGTTTGGCGGCACCAGCGTCGCCGACGCGGCCCGCATTCATCGCGCCGCGAGTAAAGCCGTCGCCGCCAAGAACGCCGGGCACAAGGTGGTCGTCGTCGTCAGCGCCATGGGCGACACGACCGACGACCTGATCGACCTCGCCAAGAGCGTCTACGCACACGCGGGCCAGGAGTACGCGCCGCCGAAGCGGGAGCTCGACCAGCTCCTCAGCACCGGCGAGCAGGTCACCATCGCGCTGATGGCCATGGCGCTGCACGCGCAGGGGCACCCGGTCATCAGCTTCACGGGCGGGCAGATCGGGCTCGTAACGGACGCTTCCTTCAGCAAGGCGCGGATCCAGTCGATCGACCACTCGCGGATGAACGATGCGCTCAACAGCGGCAAGATCGTCATCGTCGCGGGCTTTCAGGGCGTCACGCCCGACGGCGACATCACGACCCTGGGCCGAGGTGGGTCGAACGCCACGCTCGTCGCGCTCGGCGCGGTGCTGAAGGCCGACGTGTGCGAGAACTACACCGACGTTGACGGCATCTACACGGCCGACCCGCGGATCGTCCCGAACGCGCGGAAGATCGACCGCATCAGCTACGACGAAATGCTCGAGCTGTCCGGGCTCGGCGCGAGCGTGCTGCAGACCCGCGCGGTCGAGTTCGCCAAGAAGTACAAGGTTCCGCTGCACGTGCGGAACAGCCAGAACGACAACGAAGGCACCTGGATCGTCGCGGAGACCCCGAACATGGAAGAGATCGTCGTCAGCGGTGCTGCCCTCAAGAAGGACCTCATCCGCGTCACCCTCCGCGAGGTGCCCGATCACCCCGGCGTGGCCGCCACGGTGTTCAGCGCGATCGCGGGCGCGAACGTCGTCGTCGACGACATCATCCAGACGCTCGACCAGGAGGGGAACGCCTACATCAGCTTCACCGTCGAGCACGGCGACCTCGCCGACATCAAGGCGGTCGTCAACAAGCTCGTCGCGCAGTTCGGCAAGAACTGCAAGGCGGACTTCCACGCCGATCTGGCGAAGGTATCCGTCGTCGGCGTCGGCATGCGGACGCACACGGGCGTGGCGAAGCGGATGTTCGAAGCCCTCGCGGCCGCCAAGGTGAACATTCAGAACATCACCACTTCCGAGATCAAGATCAGCTGCATCATCTCGAAGGAAGACGGCCCGAAGGCTCTGAAGACCGTGCACGACGCGTTCGAACTCGCGAACGCCGGGAGCAAGCCTTGAGCCGACGTCGCCGTCGCGGCGGATACCCGCGACGTGCGCCTCTGCTGCGCCGCGGGCCCGCGTGGGTCCGCGCGATCGTGGCACTCGTCGTCGCGATCGCGGGGCTGCTGGGGATTTCGCAATCGCCGCTCGCGCGAAAGCAGCCGCCGTCCGGACCGGACTGGACGCGGTACGACCAGAAGACGGTGAAGATCGTCCGCGTCGTCGACGGTGACACCGTCGATATCGACCTGCCCGACCAATCATCACAGGTAACGCGCATCCGCCTGCTCGGCATCGATGCACCGGAGATGCCGGATGCGCACTTCGCGGCTCGCGCGAAGGACTACGTCGCCGCCCGGACGCGCGACCAAGTGATCACGATCCGCCTCGACGAGATCGAGACGCGCGAACGCGACAAGCATGGCCGGCTGCTCGCGTACTTGTACCTGCCGAACAACGAGTGCCTGAACGAGTCGCTGCTCCGCGACGGCATGGCGTACGCCTTCCGCATCTACCCGCACGGCTTGAGCGCGCAATTCGAAGCCGCCGAACGGTCCGCCCGCTCCGGCCGAACAGGCTTGTGGAAGGACGTCACCGTCGACCAGATGCCCGCGTGGCGACAGGACTGGATGAAGCGGAACGGCATCACTACGCCGTAATGGTTGCGAAAGAGGGAGGGCGAGGCTCCCGCCGAGCCTGCGGATGCGCGATTCGCGCGCTGACATTCGCGCATCCGCATTGGCTCGGCAGGGGCCTCGCCCTCCCAGCAGCTGCTCATGCGATAGTCTCAGAAGCCGACGAGCGAGAAACCGATCTCGATGCCCCAGTTGATCGGCCGATCGTCGCCGATGCCGACGCTGGGGGCGACGTACGCGTTCAGCGCCGCATCGCCCACCTTGCCGAGCGTTCGGCCGAACTGCACTTCGAGGACGGCGTTCAATTTCGGGTCGCCGTCCCAGTTGATCGTGATCGCGGGGTCGACGGTGATCCAGCTCTTCTTGTCGTCGGCGGTGTAGACGAAGTAGAGGTCGATGACGCTCTCGTTCACGTCTGGTCCGTTGCCGTTGCCGAAGATGCTGAAGTTGTGCTGGTACGTCGGCGCGAAGATGGCGTTGTTGTTCAGGAACATCGCGTACGTGACGAGCGGCGAGATCGTGTACCGATCGCGGCCGAAGTATCGCTCGCTCGCGGTGTCGAACGTCGAGTCGACGCCGACGAGCAGGCCGTACTCCGGCGTCACCTTCGCGAGCCAGTTGTAGCGCAGGCTCAGGTCGCCCAGCCCCGACTCGCCCTCGCCGGCGACATCGGTCGCGACGAACGGCACCTTCGCGCGGAGATTCATCGTGCCGTCCGCGAACGGCTGGATGTAGACGAGCGACGTCGTGTTGAAGAAGTCGTCATTGCCGGGCAGGACGTTGAACTCGTTCTTCACGGTGACCGTGCGCAGGAACTTCGTCGGGTCGGTGCCCGACTTGTCAACGGCGTCGGCGGCGGGCGTGGGCTCGGCCACGACGGTTGGCGCGGCGGCCATGGGCTTTTGTTCCTCTGCGATCGCGGAGGTCGACAGCATCATCACGGCTGCAATGGCGAGCGTCATGCTATTCTTCATGGTCGGTCCTCATCTAGCGCGACGACGTCGCGCATACTCGGTTGAAAGCGAACTGGGTCGGCAACTCGTGCGGCTCACTCCGCGCGATAGATCGTCTTCCCTTCCTTCACCGTCTCCAGCACGCGAATGTCCTTGATCGTCATCGGCTCCACCTTGAGCGGGTTCGCGCTCAGGATCACCAGGTCGGCCAGCTTGCCGACTTCGAGCGAGCCCTTCTTGTCTTCCTCGCGGTACCAATACGCGGGCCAGATCGTGAGCGCCTTGAGCCCTGTCAGCGGATCGACGCGTTCTGCTTCGCCGAGGACGCCGCCCTCGCGCATCGGGCGGTTGACGGCCGTCCAGAGCACGAACAGCTGATCGATCGGCGCCACGTTGAAGTCGGTGTGATTGGCGAACTTGATGCCCATCCCGCTCGCGGTCTTCAGCGGGCTGATGAAGCTCGCCTGTTCGAGTCCGCGATTGGCGATGTGCGTCGTGCCGAAGAAGTACGTGTGCTCGGTGTAGAAGCTCGGGATGATGTTGAGCTTCTTGATGCGCTCGAGCTGATCCTTCCGCACGAACTGGCAGTGGATGATGCCGGTGCGGTGATCTCCCGACGCCTTGTCGCCGAGCGCGAGTTCATGCGCGTCGAGGATGACGTCGATCGCCGCGTCGCCGTTGCCGTGGACGATGAGCGGGAGCTTTTCGTCGTACACCCGCTTGATCATCTTGCGGAGCGTGGGCACGGGGAACGTGGGCTCGCCCTTCCAATCCTTCTCGCCACTCGGGCCGCCCTGCAGGTAGGGCGTCGTGAAGAACGCGGTGCGCCCTTGCGGCGAGCCGTCACACGTCACCTTGATGCCGCCGAACTTCAGGCGGTTGTTGTAGCGAAGCCACTGATCGCGCGGCAGCTTCGAGAGCGCGTAGTCGATCTCGGGGATGAACGGGAATGCGACGACATCGATGAACAGGTCGCCCCGTTCGGCCGCGCCGAGGAGCAGATCGATGTCGGCCCGCTGCGATGATCCTTCCTGCGCCGTGGTAACGCCTGCGCGGGCGTAGATCATCTGGCCTTCTTTGAACGCCTGCGAGAGCTGTTGCGGCGTGGGCTTTGGCAGCTGGCCGAACACGGGGAGGTAGGCGCTCTCCATCAGCAGGCCTTCCGGCTCGTTCGTGCCAGGCTTCCGCACCATGATGCCGCCCGGCGGCACGGGCGTGTCGGCCGTGATGCCGTACTTCTTGAACGCTGCCGTGTTCAGCACCGCGCCGTGAAGCGACACGTGGCCGACGATGACGGGGTTGTCCGGGAAGTCGACATCCAGATCGGCCGCGGTGAGCTTGCCGCCATCGGGGAAGAGGCTGTCGTCATAGCCGTACGCCATGATCACTTCGCCCTTCGGGATATTCCGCTCGTCGCGCAGCTTCTTCAGTGCATCGACGATCCCCTGCTTCGTGCTGCCCGGCCCGAACGGCGCGGCGTACACGTTCGCCTGGCTCCCCATCGTGATCGAGTTGATGAAGTGCGAGTGCCCTTCGATGAAGCCGGGCACGATCGTCTTGCCCTTCAGGTCGACGACGCTCGTGCCCGCGCCGGAAAGCTTCATCGCGTCCGCTTTCGCGCCGACGAAAACGATCTTGCCGTCGTCGACGGCGATCGCCTCCGCGGTCGGCTGAGCGTCGTTCACGGTGACGATGTCGCCGCCGAAGTAGATCGCGTCGGCGGGGTTGACGGCCGCAGCTGGCGCACCCGTGTGTCGGTTTGCCTGGCAACCGGCGAGGGAGATAAACGCAGCGGCGACGAGAGAGAGGCGGGTTCGAGTCAGCATCGAGGCCATCCTGTATAGACAAGTCGAATGAGAAGGGATCGCAGTGCGACAGCTTACGCCTGACCAGACCGCGGCCGCAAAAACGCGCACGCGACGCATCCGCCCCCTGATCCTCCACCTGCGGCAATCCGTCGCACGGCCGATTCGTCGCGGTTTCTGCCCGTTTCTGGCGTCCCGTCACGAGATGCCCCCGTCCCTTGCCTACGCCCCACCGCTAACTACACTACGCGACTCGCCCGCGCGGACCGGCCACGCTGGCGTTGCACGGTTGGATCACCCAATCCAATCGGAAATCGGCAATCTGGAAATCGAGAACTAACGCATGCCCGCCACCGGAAAGATCACGCAGGTCATCGGCTCCACCTTCGACGCCGAGTTCCCCGAGAACAACCTCCCGCGCATCTACAATGCCATCAAGGTCCCCCTCGGCGACGGCATGCTCACCGGCGAGGTCCAGCAGCACCTCGGCGGCGGCAAGGTCCGCGCGGTCGCCCTCGGCTCGACCGACGGCCTGAAGCGCGGCCTCGACGTCTCCGACACCGGCGCACCGCTCAGCGTCCCCGTCGGCAAGGAAACCCTCGGCCGCGTCTTCAACCTCCTCGGCGAGCCCATCGACCAGCGCGGCCCGGTCAACACCGACCAGCGCCGCCCCATCCACCGCGAGCCCCCGGAGTTCACCGAACTCACCCCCAAGGCCGAGGTGTTCGAGACCGGCATCAAGATCATCGACCTCCTCACGCCGTTCATCCGCGGCGGCAAGGCCGGTCTGTTCGGCGGTGCAGGTCTTGGCAAGACGGTCGTCATCCAGGAACTGATCGCCCGTATCGCCCAGCAGCACGGCGGTTACTCGGTGTTCGCCGGCGTGGGCGAGCGCACCCGTGAGGGAACCGACCTCTGGCTCGAAATGCAGGAAGCCGAGATCGGCAAGACCGGCAAGCACGTCATCGACCAGACCGTCATGGTCTTCGGCCAGATGAACGAACCCCCGGGCGCGCGTCTCCGCGTCGCCCTGTCGGCCCTCACGATGGCCGAGTACTTCCGCGACGAGACCGGCGCCGACACGCTCCTCTTCGTCGACAACATCTTCCGCTTCACGCAGGCCGGCTCGGAAGTGTCGGCACTCCTCGGCCGTATGCCGAGCGCCGTCGGTTACCAGCCGACGCTCGCGACGGAGATGGGCGAACTTCAGGAGCGCATCACCAGCACGAAGGGCGGCGCGATCACGTCCGTGCAGGCCGTGTACGTCCCCGCCGACGACCCGACCGACCCCGCCCCCGCGAACGCGTTCGCGCACCTCGACGCGTTCATCTACCTCGAGCGCAGCATCGCGTCGAAGGGCATCTACCCCGCGGTGGACCCGCTCCAGTCGTCGTCGCGCGCACTCGACCCGCAGATCGTCGGCGAGGAGCACTACCGCGTCGCCCGCAAGGTGCAGACGATGCTCCAGCGCTACCGCGACCTGCAGGACATCATCGCGATCCTCGGCGTCGACGAACTGAGCGAAGAGGACAAGCTCATCGTCGGCCGCGCCCGCAAGATCGAACGCTTCTTCAGCCAGCCGTTCTACGTCGCCGAACAGTTCACCGGCTTCCCCGGCATCTACACGAAGCGTGAAGAGACGATCAAGAGCTTCGACGCCATCTGCAACGGCGAACTCGACGACGTCCCCGAACAGGCATTCCTATACGTCGGCGGCATCGAAGGCGTCCGCGCCAAGGCCGCGAAGATGGCAGGGAAGTAAGCCGCGCCATCGGGAGAGCAACTAACGGAGCTTCACGAGGCCGGCGAGCGTTTTCGCCGGCCTCGTTCTTTTCGATTGGCGCAACGTGACGCTATACGCTAGTGTTGTTGCAGTCGCATCTGTTAAAGGGAGCATGAATGCTGGTTCCCATAAAGGGTCGAGCCCCGAGGGTTGAGCGACTCGAATGCCGAGTTAAGTTCGATGGGAGTCCCGATCCGTCCTTCGGAACGGGAGGGCTATCGACGGCCAGCGTCGACCGCGACGCGTCGATTCCGCTCGGATGTGTCGATTCACAGGGACGGGCGATCGCTGTCACCACGCATTCCAGCATATCGCGTGTCGAAGTCCGGCGATTCACTTCTTCGGGCCAGCTCGACACTTCGTTTGGAACCGCTGGAGTCGCCTCCCTCGTCCTGCATTCTGGCTACGCTATTTATGCGTACGACGCAGTTGTGCAGTCCGACGACAGAATTGTGATCTGCGGTCTGGCTGCGAAGTCCGTGTCATCGGGTGGAACAGCTGATTACGACGGTTACATTGCCCGCTTCAATGCTGACGGGAGCCGGGACTGGACTTTAGCTGGCGGAGCAGGCGTCATACGCACCGATTCCGCTACCGGCCAGAACAACGGCCTGGTGCCGCGCGTCTTCGTCGGCGCGACGGGTAAGATCTGGGCGGTTAAGGGATCGCTCGCTTACCCGACGCCCGCGCCGCAACTCCTTCGCTATACCTCGGCCGGTGTTCTTGACACATCATTTAGTGGTGATGGAATCGCTGACGTCGCTCTGCCCAGCGGCTACAGCGCGGTGAGCTTCACCGACATCGCGCCGGACAGTACAGATCGCGCAGTGGTGAGTGTCTATGGGCGCCAGACTAACGGGACCGATGGCTCTTTTGTCCGTCGGATCACCGCTGCCGGCGCGATCGATAACACGTTTGGCGCTTCGGGCACATTGGCACTTGGGACCGATCGTCCCGGCAACATCCTTTCCGATTCAACGGGGCGACTCTACGTCCACATCGGCAACGCTTCGGGCATGCGCATTTCGCGCTTCACCTCTGCGGGGCAAGTCGACGGCACCTACGGCAGTAGTGGCTCAGTAGCGGTGCCCACAGTTCCCTCGGCGGGAATCTCTTTCAGGCCTATAGCCCTCTCATCTTCCGGTCAGATCGCGATTGCGAGGAAGTTGGATTCGACGGACTTTCCCAACGCGGTCGCCGTCACGATGATCACGCCAGCTGGAGCACTTGACACTTCTTTCGGTACTCAGGGGACAAACTACTTCAGCATCAATCGACCCGCCGGAGCACCTGCGGCTGTGCGCTTCACTGCGAATGGCACGGTTACCACGATCGGATACTGCGATCCCGCTGGCGGTCAACCGTCGGCAATGATCTACTCCGTCAGGTTGACGACTTCGGCCGTGCCTGCGACTGCCAGCGTTTCAGGACGGGTCTTCAACGATCTGAACCGCAATGGCCGACTCGACGCGGGCGAGCCGCCATTGGCACAACGGACGGTGTATCTGGACCAAAACGGCAACGGCCAACTCGATACGGGCGAGCGGTCGGTGGTGACCAATACAACAGGTGACTACTCGATTAGCGCACTTCGCGCTGGCTTCTACAGGGTAGCGCAGGTCGTTCCTGCAGACTGGATCCGCACTACCCCGGCAATCGAACAAAAGCCAACCTACTTGTGGCCCGGCCAAGCTCAAGTCAACGACGGCTTGGGGTCTTACTACAACGACACCACCCCGCCTTCGGTTGTCAGCATGACCTTCAATGTCGCGCCGCAGCCGAGCATCATCATTACATTCTCTGAAGATGTGTCGCCTAGCATCCAAGCGAACGATTTCGAGGCTTGGACCAACGCGCTCGCAGTCCCATTTGTGCACGCCGTTACGTCGCTCGCCGGCCAGCCGACAACCGTTCGACTGACTCTCTCAACGCCGTTGCCAGATGGCAACTACTTTGCCAGCGTTCGCGGATACGCGATCTACGACACATCTGGAAACATCCTTGGCAGCCCGACCTACCTCAACTTCTATATTCTCGCCGGCGACGCCAATCGCGATCGTACCGTCAACTTCGATGACCTGCTCGTCCTCGCCGCCAACTACAACGCGACCGGCAGGACGTTCACGCAGGGCGACTTCAACTACGACGGCACCGTCAACTTCGACGACCTGCTCATCCTCGCGTCGCGCTACAACACGTCGCTGCCGGCGGCGGCGGTGCCGCTCGGGATTCTGGCGGGCGGCGGTCCCGGCGGGGCTGGGCCCGTTGGAGACGACGACGCGCCGCCGCGAGGGCTTTCCGACGTGCTCGCGTGAGCGAGCGCGACGCACGGCTTTGCGCCGTGCCGAGAGGCTTCCGCGCCGTACATTTAACGGATTCTTCGGCTGCTTGGCCGAAGTCTCGGCTCGGCCGGCGCTTGGGCCGTGGCCCGACACGCAAATGCGCTTCCAATGAAACCGATCCATCGACGACAATGCCTGCCGTTCGACTCCCTTCACGCTCTTTGACATACCAACGCCTCGCGTCCGGGCACGGAATGGGGACGGCACGCGTCAGCGCGAGTGCTCGTACACCCGGCTGCACCCGAGTGCGCCCGAATGCGTCAGAATGCACCGGGCCGGGCGCGGAAATGTTCCCGAATGTTCCAAAATGTTCCCTCGATGCGACATTGATCTCGCGAAAATCAGTTGAAAGTTGAGCGGATGTTACAAAATGCGACGCATTCGCTTTTCCTCGGCGGATCGATGGTCGGGTACGTCTCCCGGCGAGTTGGGATGAAGTGCTCCTCGCGGGGCCGTGCGTTGGGATGATTCGGCATCACGACTGTCACAGATTTCCCCGGTTCCGGCCCGTGGATCGGCATCGGCCGAGTCGGTGAGAAATTCGTTGCCTGCAGGTCGACGGCACGTATCGTCCTTCGGCAAATGAAGTACCGCCGGTCGTCGCGTTCTCCCTCTCTCGCCTCGCTCACCAGGTTGTGTTCCCGCCGTGCCGGGCGATCGCCGCTGGAATTGCTCGAAGCGCGTCGGCTCTTTTGCATCGATCACCTGCTGACGCCTGCACAGCGCGCAGCGCTCGGGCCGGACTACGTGTCGGACTACGAACTCTCGCAGCAGGAAGTCGCGCGGTGGGCGGGTCGCGAGAGCGAGCGCGAGGCGGGTTGGCAGCGCGTCGAGCCGGCGCCGTTGCCGGGCGGATTGGAAGCCGCGCCGGGGCCGGAGACGGTCGGCGAGTGGTCGCCGCTGTTCGATCTCGGCAAGGTGGCCATCCACACGAGCGTCCTCCCCAACGGCAACCTGCTCACCTGGGACTACGGCGGCGCTGCCGCCCTTTTCAACACGACGACGAACGCGCTGACTCCGGCCGCCCCGGCCGGCTTTAACATCTTCTGTGCCGGCACGAACTGGACCGAGGACGGCAAGCTGCTCGTGACGGGCGGCAACATCTCGTACTTCGAAGGGCTCCCCCACGCGACGACGTACGACCCCGCGACGGGCACGTGGACGCCGCTCGCCGACATGCGCGAGGCGCGGTGGTACCCCACCAATGTCACGCTCGAAGATGGCTCAACGCTGATCACGGCCGGATCGGTGACGCCGACCGTCGACAACGTCATTCCCGAGGTGCTGAACCGCGGGCGCACCTCGTATCGCAATCTCACTGGTGCCGAGCGGTACCTCACGTTCTATCCGCAGATGTTCCTCCTCCCGAACGGCGAGGTGTTTCAATCGGGCTCCGACAGTCAGACGCGATCGATCACCACCGCAGGCAATGGCGCGTGGAGCGACTGGTCGCTGGATGCGCTCTCCGGCGTCTGGCGCGACTACGGCACCGCGGTGATGTATCGCCCCGGCAAGGTGATGTGGCTCGGCGGCGGAATCGATCCGGCACTCGCACAAACGGAACTCGTGGACTTCACGCAACCCAACCCGCAGTGGACGCCCGGCCCGACGATGACTGCCCCGCGCCGACACTTCTACGCGACGTCGCTCCCCGACGGGAACGTCTTCATCAACGGCGGCGTGAACGGCGTGGGGTTCAACGACACGTCGACCGCGGTGCTCACCACGGAGATGTTCAACCCCGCCACGGGCCAATTCACGATCATGGACCCGATGGACAGCGGGCGTTGGTATCACAGTTCATCCGTGCTGCTGCCCGACGGTCGGATCTTCACCGGCGGTGGCGATGGATCGACCACGGCGCAGTACTACTCGCCGCCGTACCTGTTCCGCGGCGCGCGCCCGCAGATCACGGCTGCTCCCGCCGGCGCGGCGCTCGGGTCGACGTTCAGCCTGTCTGTCACTCAAGCGTCGGACATCTCGCGCGTGACGATGGTGCGCCTGCCGAGCGTGACGCACAGCGTGGAGTTCGATCAGCGGTTCCTCGAGTTGCCGTTCACGCGATCGGGCAGCACGCTGAGCGTTCAGGCACCTGCGGACGGCAACCTGTGCCCGCCCGGGCCGTATATGGTGTTCGCATTGAACAGCCAAGGCGTGCCGAGCGTGGCGAAGATCGTGAGGTTCGACGAGGGACCGCAGGTCGCGCCCGGCAGCTTCGAGTTCGAGGTCGCGCCGCGTCGGGTGTCGTTCACGTTCTCGCAGGACGTGGCGGGCTCGGTCGACGCGAGCGACATGTCGATCGTCGGACCCGGCGGCGTGACGTATGCAGCGACCGCATCCACCTACGACGCCGCGACGCACACCGCTCAGTTCTCGTTGCCCGCCAACCTGCCCGACGGCAACTACACGGCCACGCTCGCTGCGGGTGCGGTGTCACGCCTTGGCATCTCGAACGCCGCGTCCGGCCAGCAGAGCTTCTTCGTCTTGGCTGGCGACGCCAACCGCGACCGGAAGGTGAACTTCGACGACCTGCTCGTCCTCGCTTCGAACTACAACAAGTCCGGCAAGACGTTCTCGCAAGGCGACTTCAGCTACGACGGCACCGTCAACTTCGACGACCTGCTGATCCTCGCCGCCGGATACAACTCATCGCTGCAGGCAGCCGCGCCGCTCGGACTTGTCGCGCCCGGTCCAGCGGGAGGCGTCGGCCCTGCAGCGGGGCCGATACGGGACGACGACACGCCGCCGCGTGGGCTTTCGGATGTGCTTGAGTGACCTCAATGGGGGCAGCCGGTCATACGCGGACGATCGATCGTCATCCGATACGATGAAGCCTTTCACCCGTCGCCCGTTCTGGCCGATGTAATCCTTATGGCCGGTCGTATCTCATTCCCGCCCGCCCCGTCACGAGCGTCGGCTCTGTCGCTCGCGCTGAGCATTCGACAGCCCTACGCCGAGCTGATCCTGCGCGGCGCGAAGTCGGCGGAGTATCGGTCTCGCGCGACGAAGATCGTCGGCGAGCGGTTCTGGATCTACGCCGCGAAGGGCACCGGCTCATGCCCGACGCCGCGGCCGAAGGTGAAGCCGTGGTCGACCGACCTCGCCGTCCCCGGCGACGACTTCCCGGCCGACATGATCGAACTCGCCAATGCGCTGCGTCTCTTCCCGCACGAACTGCCGCGCGGCGTGATCGTTGGCAGCGCGGTCATCTCGCACGTGGAGCAGCTAGCGGAGAACGTCGACACAACCGAGAACTCGATCAACGGCGGACACGTCACGCGAGGCGATTCGTCGCGAGCGCGATCGACGTCCACGCTCCCTCCGCCGCTCTACGCATGGCATCTAACGGACGTCGAACGGCTCGAAACGCCCTTCACGCCGAAGGGCCATCCGCAACCGGTGTGGTGGCGGATCGGTTGAGAGAGTTCATCGCGCCGAGGCGATGACCGTCGCATCCACGATCGCATCCGCAGGCGTCGGACGTAGCTGCTGAAGCGCAGCCAGCGAGGTCGCCTCGTTGTCGGCCAGCAGGAAGTACGTCGCGCCCGAGAGTCGCCACGCGAGCGTGGGGAACGTGTCCGCGCCGGACGTGACGCGGTACACGCGATCCGCGGCGAGCCGATCGAACTGGCCCGTGTCGGCCTGCACGAAAAGGCTCAGCGCCGCGGTCGAGCGAGGGTCGGCCGAGCGATAGAGCAAGTGCACCACACCGGGCCCCGCGTGATGACAGGGGCCGGCGCCGACGAACTTGAACCCGATCGACGAGAGGTCCGGCGCGTCAGACGCATTCGGCGCGGCGTCGCGCTTGATCTGCAACCCCGCACGAACGACCGCCGCGAGCGAGGCGTTCGTGGCTTCGAATGTCGCAGTGTGCAAGCCTTCCGCGAGCCGCGAGCAGTTCGCGTGCGTCCGCCCCATCGCGATCACGGTGCTGGATGGTACGACGCCCGTCCGCGCAGGCGATCCGTTCGAACTGAGTTCCTTAGGAGATGCGTCGCCGCGATACGCCCACATGGTGCCGACGCCGATCGCGACGCCTGCCACCGCAGCCGCCAGCGCGGCGACGCCCGTTCGCCACCACGCGCGACGCGTCGTCGACGGCCGGAGTTCGATCGGCAGCGGCGCCTGGGGCGGTGCATTGTCGCTGAGCATCGAAGCGATTGTCGCGCGAAGCTCGGGCGAAGGAGCTTCAGACGATCGCACCGCTGCTCGTCGCGTGCGGAGCGTCAAGTCCCGGGCATTGCGAACGAACTGTAGCGCACGCTCGCGGTCGCCGTGGCCGATGAGGCGCTCCATGAGTGCGAGCGACGCAGACGCGTCAAGCTCGCCATCGGCGAAGGCGTTGAGCTGCTGCTCAAGCGATGGCGGCGTCTCGTCCGCGTCTCGCTCGAAGTTGTCCGTGGGTTCAGTCATCGACGTTGCCGCTCGCTTCCGGGCGGCGCGTCCGCTCGTCTCGTGTTTCGCTTCGTCGCAGGCCGCGATCGCGGGCCAGTTCATCCAGCGCGTCGATCAAGTGCCGTCTAGCCCGTGCGATTCGACTCATCACCGTTCCGATCGGAACATCGGTCGCCGCCGCGATCTCCTTGTACGACAGTTCGCCGACCGCCAGCAGCAGGAACGTCGACCGCAGCGGGTCGGCCAGTTCCTCGATCGCCGCCGCGAGCCGGCCGTCGACGCGGTCCCAGTCGATCCGCGCGTTGGCCGTCGCGAGCCACGCTCCGTCCTCCTCGACGGATGCTCGGTCGTCTCGGCTCACCTCGATCTCGCGCTCGCGGTCACGGCGGTCCTTCGTCGCGCGGCGAATCACGACGCGATGCAGAATCCGGAACAGCCAAGGTCGCACGCCAAGGTCGGCGTCGAGCCTGAAATTCTGCAGTCCCTGCAGCGCGAGCAGGTAAGTTTCCTGGACGACGTCGTCCACGGACACGCCACAGCCGCGCCGGACGAAGTGCCGCGCGAGGCGGTGCACCGAGTCCAGTTCGGCGAGCATCAGTTGTTTCAGTTCCGACTCGTTCACGGGTGACGACACGCATCGTATCCCGCGAAGTTGCACGTCGCGAACATAGCCCTGAAGCGGGCGGTCGGAATTTCGATTCGCCGGGGAATAAGTCGGCGGTCGGCGTGACTATTCATGGCGTCGGGCACCCTACCTCGCCCGCCGCCTCCTCTCTCCCCTCTCACACCGGAGTCTGCCATGCATTTCTGCTTCACGCGAAAGATCGTCACGATCGCCTGTTGTGCTGCGATCGCCGTCACTGCTTCGTCCGCGTACCTGCTCGCTCAGGATCACGGTATGGCCCCGGCTAACTCGATGGGCGGCGATCACGGCATGGCCCCCGCGAACAGCATGGGCGGCGACCACGGCATGATGGCCGGCGACAAGCCGATGATGGCCGGGCCGATGTCGGGCGACATGATGATGTCGACGATGAAGTCGATGAAGGACGTCACCGCGGCCGACCTCGCGAAGATGATGGTCATGCAGAAGATGGCGATGCAGCTTTGCACCGACGAGAAGTGCATGGCGATGTGCAAGGACGATCCGGCCGTCGCGAAGTCGCTGGCCGATGCCGCGAAGATGGCTGCCGACCCGAAGCAGATGGCGGCGATCGCCGACGAGATCTCGAAGGACCCGGCGATGATGAAGATGGTCGTCACCGCGTCGATGGCCCACATGCAGATGATGCAGGCCGGCATGACGGGCGGCATGGGCGGCAACATGATGGGCGGCGATCACGGCATGATGGGTGGACATGACATGGGCGGCACGACCAAGCCGTCCGGCGACATGAAGCCGGGCGGTGACATGAAGCCGAAGATGTGATGCCCGATTCATCGACATCGCAACTCACAACCCCGCAGACGCGGACGCCGAACCCTTCGGCGTCCGCGTCGCAGGTATTTAGCGCAGCGCTCACGGATTGCCGATAGAATCTGACGGCCGGTCGGCGTTCCCCTCCGCACCTCGCGAATCGCACTCTCAGCGAGCCTTCCTCATGCCCAACGTCCCGCGCGACCCGTCGCCACGCATCCCGTCGAGTGAGATCACGCCCGAGTCGGCGTTCGTCAGTCGGCGTTCCGTGATTCGGGCCGGACTGCTCGCCGCGACGGGCGCGATGACTTACGGCGCCTACCGCGTTCTGAATCGCCCCGGATCGGCCGGCGTGGACGCGAAGAACTTCGCGGCGCTGCCGGTCGTCGCGACGACGAACCCGAGCACGAAGCCGGCGTACGTGTACCCGATCCCTAACGAGCCGAAGACGCCGCTCGAAAGCGTTGCCGGCTACAACAACTTTTACGAGTTCACGACGAACAAGGAAGGCGTCGCCGCGATGGCGAAGGACTTCGTCGCCCGACCGTGGACGGTGGAAGTGAACGGGATGTGCCGGAAGCCGCGCACGTTCGACATCGATGATCTGCTTCGCCTCGCGCCGCCCGAGGAGCGCATCTACCGATTCCGCTGCGTCGAGGCGTGGTCGATGGTGATCCCGTGGAACGGATTTCCGCTGTCGGTGTTGCTGGACGCGGTCGAGCCACTCGGGTCGACGAAGTACGTCGCCTTTCAAACGCTCGTCGATCCCAAGCGTTTCCCCGGCCAGAACCGCGCTGTGCTGGACTGGCCGTACCTGGAAGGCCTGCGCATCGACGAAGCGATGCACCCGCTCACGTTGCTCGCCAGCGGCGTGTACGGCCGGGCGCTGCCGGGGCAAAACGGCGCGCCATTGCGGCTCGTCGTGCCGTGGAAGTACGGCTTCAAGAACATCAAGTCGATCGTGCGCATCACGCTCAGCGACATGGAGCCGCCCTGCACGTGGAACAAGCAGGCGCCGAACGAGTACGGCTTCTACGCCAACGTCAACCCGCAGGTCGATCACCCCCGCTGGAGCCAGGCCACCGAAGAACGCATCGGCAACGGCGGCGGTCGCAAGCCGACGCTGCTCTTCAACGGCTACGCCGATCAGGTCGGCTCGCTCTACGCCGGCATGGACCTCCGCGCGAACTTCTGAACCTCCGATGAACGCCATCAAGCTCACCCCCTCCGACGTCCGCTTCGGCCGATGGCTTGTCATCATCAACGGCGCGATCCCCGCGCTGCTGCTTCTGTGGGACGCGATTCAAGGCAAGCTCGGCGCGAACCCTGCCAACTTCGCGATTCGCACGACCGGCTTCCTCGCGCTCATCTCGCTGGTGGCGTCGCTCGTCGTCACGCCGCTGATGCGCATCTCGAGCCAGCAGTGGCTTGGCAACTTTCGCCGAGCCCTGGGGCTTTACGCGTTCTTCTACGCGCTCGCGCACTTCCTGCTCTTCTTCTGGCTCGATCGCGGCCTCAGTATCGTCAGCACCGCGACCGAGATGTTCACGCGGTACTACCTGCTGGTCGGGCTGACCGCGCTCATCCTGATGACGCCGCTCGCTGTGACGAGCACCAACGCCGCCATCCGCAAGATGGGCCCGACGTGGTGGAAACGGCTTCACCGCCTCGCGTATGTCGCTGCGATCGCGGGCGTGGCGCACTACTACATGCTGCAGAAGGCGGACGTGTCGAAGCCGATCGCGTATGCCGCCGTGCTCGCCGGCCTGCTCGTGATTCGCTTCGTCTATCGCGAGATCGACCGCAATCGCTCTCTGGCGATGCTGTCGGCCGCCCCTGCATTTCCGGTGATCACGAAGCCGCGGTTTTGGAAGGGCAAGCTGAAGCTCGTCGGCCTAATCGACGAGACGCCCGACGTCCGCACGTTCCGCTTCGCGCCTGCGGATGGTTCGCCGTCGCTGCCGTTCGACTACCGGCCCGGGCAATACCTCAACCTATCGCTCCTCATCGACGGCCAGCGTGTGAACCGCTCGTACACGATCGCCTCGACGCCCTCCCGCACCGGCTGCGTCGAGATTACGGTGAAGCGCGAGCCGATGGGCGTCGCCTCGCAGCACCTGCACGGCAAGCTGAAGGTCGGCGACGTGATCGACGTCTCCGCGCCGGCGGGCAAGTTCATCTTCGACGGCTCGCAGGCGAAGAGCGTCGTCCTGCTCGCGGGCGGCGTCGGCATCACGCCGCTGATGAGCAAGCTCCGCTACCTCGTCGACACCGCCTGGCCAGGCGAGGTGTTCTTCGTCTACTGCGCGCGGTCGGAACAGGACATCATCTTCCGCGACGAACTTGCCGCGATCGCGAAACGGCACCCGAACGTGCACGTTACCATCACGCTCACCCGCGCGGCCGATGCGTGGACGGGCGAGCGCGGGCGGATCAGCGTTGAGATGCTGCGCCGCGTCATCTCGGAGTTGCCGTCGCGCCGCGTCCACATGTGCGGCCCGCAATCGATGGCGGACGACATGCGGTCCCTCCTCATCTCTGCAGGTGTCCCAGCGGAGCAGATCGAGTTCGAGGCGTTCACTTCGCCCAAAGCCACAGGCGGCGCAGCGGCCACGTCGAGCGATGCGATGCTCGACGCCTCGGCTACTCACGAACTCACCTTCGCGTCTTCGGGCAAAACGATTTCAACGAATGCCGGACAGACCATCCTCGAAGCCGCTGAAGCGAACGGCGTCGAGATCCTCTTCGATTGCCGCAGCGGCATCTGCGGGCAGTGCAAGGTGCGGAAGCGTTCGGGCGAAGTCGCCATGGACGCCGCCGACGCGCTCACACCAGCTGACGTCGCGGGCGGACTTATCCTCGCGTGCCAGGCGCGATGCGCGAGCGACGTCACCGTGGATGCCTGACAGCCACTGACGCGATCAGTCGCTATACTCCCGGCATCTCTGACTCGGGAGGCTTGTTTTGTCGAAGTGGTTCATCGCACTGCTTGCAGTTCTGTTGTTGGTCCCGCTCGTCCGCGCACAGTCGCCGGTGGACGATCGAGAACTCGTCGAAACGCTGAAATCGGTGCCGAAGTTGAAGGCACCGAAGGCGTACGAGGTGCAGAACGACACCGTGCTGGTGGAGCTGAGCGAGTACGCCGGCTACAGCGGGCTCATCGTCGCAAATAAGGGGATGGAGCCGAACGAGGACTCGGTATTCTTCCGCAAGTACGGCTTCAAGGTGAAGCTGACGCTGAGCGAGGAGGAGAGCTGGTCGAAGCTGAACGCTGGCGAACTCGCCGCGAGCGCGACGACGGCCGACGTGCTGGCGGTGTACGGGCGGCAGTTTGCCGTCGACGTTCCCGCGCTGATCGGCTTCTCGCGCGGCGCGACGGGGCTCGTCGCCCGCAAAGAGATCAAGCGCGTGAACGACCTCGCGGGCAAGGTCGTCGCGTCGGCACAGTTCACCGAGGCGGACTTCCTGCTCCGGTTCCTGGCGCGCGAGGCAGGCATCGAGATCAACATGCTCGACGACCTGTCCGGCACGCCCGATCCGAAGAAGGTGAACGTCGTCTACTGCGCCGACGGCTTCGCGGCGGGCGACCTGTTCCTGCGCGACGTGCAGGCCGGTCGCAATCGACTCGCGGCCTGCATGACGTGGGCGCCGCGGACCGACGAAGTCGTCGCAGAGAGCGCTGGGAAGACTCACGTGCTCGTCACCAACCGCAACCTGCTGCTGGTGGCCGACGTGCTGATCGTGAATCGCGGGCTCGCCCGCGCTCGGCCCGAAATCGCGGCGGGATTGGTCGCGGGATTGATCGAGGGCAACAGCGCGCTCCGCAAGGACGCCAAGCCGCACCTCGCCACGATCGCCAAGGCGTTCAGCTGGACGCCGGAGAAGGCGCAGGCGGAGCTGGCAAAGGTTCACCTCGCGAACCTGCCAGAGAACATGGCGTTCTTCGACGGCACGATCGATTCGGCCGGCAGCTTTGGCTACATCGTCGGGTCGGCTCAGCTCGCGTATGGCAAGCAGTTGTCCGACGCCGATCTTGATCCCGATTCTTTTGTCCAACTCAAGGCGCTGCGCGACCTGCAGAAAAGCGGAACGTACGCTGACCAAGTCGTCGCGCTCGCCCCGATCCGCGCCGCACCGGCCGATGTGGCGGGCGTGGAAGAGGAGCCGATCCTCTCGAAGAACGTGAAGTTCAGCTTCGAGCCGAACAGTTCGAAGTTCAACGCCGAGGATCCAACGAACGCCCAGGTGCTGCGGCAGATGGTGCGCACACTGCAGATCAGCCCCGGCAGCCGCATCCTGCTGCGCGGCCACGCCGATCCGAGCAACGTGCCCCTCTTCCGCAAACAGGGGGGCGAGGCACTGGTGCAGGAGATGAGCCTGAAGGCGATGCAGCTCAGTAAGGATCGCACCGCCGCGATCGCAAAAGTGCTGGTGGAGCAGATGAAGGTGGACCGCGAACGCATCAGCAGCGTCGGGCGCGGTTGGGAGGAGCCGATCAGCGACATCCCAGACGAGAACCGCCGCGTGGAGGTGCAGTGGTTCACGTTGGAGTAAGGGAAGGAATGCGTCACGAAGACGCTAAGGCTCAAAGGAAGCCACGAAGAAGATCGAAGAGCCAAACGAGAAGGCCCGCGACGAGCGCTCGTCGCGGGCCGTTCTGTTCAATCGGATTTCGGCAATCGCAAATCGGAAATCAGGCGACGCCGTCCTTCTTCGCCATGTGCATGAGCAGGTCGACGACGCGGTTGCTGTAGCCCCACTCGTTGTCGTACCAGCTGACGAGCTTGAAGAACCGCTTCTCGCCCTTCAGGTTGTTCTGGAGGGTGGCGAGCGAGTCGTAGATGCTGCTGCGGTTGTCGTGGATGAAGTCGGTGCTGACGAGTTCTTCATCCGTGTAGCCGAGGAAGCCCTTGAGATAGCTGCCGCTGGCGGCCTTCAGGAGCTTGTCGATCTCTTCGATGCTGGTGTCCTTCGTGGCGCGGAAGGTGAGGTCGACGACGCTCACGTCGGCCGTCGGCACGCGGAAGCTCATGCCGGTGAGCTTGCCCTTGGTTGCCGGCAGCACTTCGCCGACGGCCTTCGCGGCGCCGGTGGTGCTGGGGATGATGTTGATCGCCGCCGCGCGGCCGCCGCGCCAGTCCTTCTTGCTCGGGCCGTCGACGGTCTTCTGTGTCGCGGTGTAGGCGTGGATCGTCGTCATCAGGCCGGTCTCGATGCCGATGCCTTCCTTCAGCAGCACGTGCACGAGCGGCGCGAGGCAGTTCGTGGTGCAGCTGGCGTTGCTGACGATGTTGTGTTCCTTCGCGTTGTACTCTTCGTGGTTCACGCCCATGACGAGCGTCTTCACGTTGCCCTTCGCGGGGGCGCTGATGATGACCTTCTTCGCGCCGGCGGAGAGGTGGCCATGCGCCTTCACGTCTTCCGTGAAGAGGCCGGTCGATTCGATCACGTAATCGACGCCGAGGTCCTTCCACGGCAGCTGGCCGGGCTCCTTGGTGGCCATCACGCACTTGATCTTGTCGCCGTTGACGATGAGCGTGTCGGCCTCGGCGAGGTCGGGCTTGCTCTTCTCGGTCTCAACCTTGTGCTTGAACTTGCCGTGCACGGAATCGTACTTCAGCTGGTAGGCGAAGTAGTCCGCGTCGGTGCTGATGTCGACGACCGCAACGACGTCGATCGACTTGCCGAGCAGGCCCTGGTCGCAGAGCGCCTGGAAGACCAACCGACCGATGCGTCCGAAACCGTTGATGCCGACCTTGATCTTGGCCATGTCAATGCCTCTTTCTGTGTGAGTTTAGGCGTGTCAATCCGGGCAAGGACTCTTCAAACAGGACGAGTCCATCCGCTGATTGGAAGCTAGGGATGGGGGATATCGGTGTCAAGGACGCCCGGCCGGCGCGGTGTCGCGGAGGGCGTTTCGTCGCGGGGAGGGTGTGCAGGCGACGCGAGTCGCAACCTCGTGTAGCCGCGAGCTTGCTCGCGCATTCAAGCCAACGCGCGAGCAAGCTCGCGGCTACGCGGGGGTCCACCGCTTCGCGCTCTCACCGTATAGTTTGTCTTGTGCCTGAACCCGTTCCGCAGCGCGACATCCTCCTCACGACGCTCAACGCGCGCTATCCGCACGCCGCGTTCGGCCTGCGGTATCTGATGGCCAACCTCGAGCCCGCGGGCCTCGCCGAACGGGCGGCCATCCGCGAGTTCGACATCTCCCAACGCCCGATCGACATCGCCGAGAAGCTCCTCGCGCACGAGCCGCGGATCGTCGGCGTGGGCGTCTACATCTGGAACGCCCGCGAGTCGGCCGAGCTGGTCGCGTTGCTGCGTCGCCTTCGACCATCGCTCACAATCGTCCTCGGCGGGCCCGAGGTGTCGTTCGAGACCGAGCAGCAAGAGATCGTCCGCCACGCCGACTACGTCATCACCGGCGAGGCCGACCTCGCCTTCGCCGACCTCTGCTCACGACTGCTAAACGGCCGGCGACCGCTGCAGAAGATCATCGCCGCGGAGCCGCCGGAGTTCGTGTTACAGGGTTCAGGGAAGAGGGTTCAGGGTTCAGGCGAAGAGGTTCGTGTTCCGTTGCTGAACCCTGAACCCTCGCACCTGAACCTTCTGCGTTTGCCCTACCACCTCTACACGCCGCGCGACATCGATCACCGCGTCGTGTACGTCGAGGCGTCGCGCGGCTGCGCGTTTCGGTGCGAGTTCTGCCTGTCCTCACTCGACGTGCCCGTGCGGGCCGTGCCGACGGATGCGTTCCTCGCCGAGATGCAGAAGCTCTTCGATCGCGGTCTGCGGCGGTTCAAGTTCGTCGATCGCACGTTCAACCTAAACCTGAACGTGTCGCGCGCCATCCTCGAATTCTTCCTCGCGCGGTACGAGCCGGGGCTGTTCCTGCACTTCGAGATGATCCCCGATCGGCTGCCCGAATCGCTGCGATCGCTGATCGCGCAGTTCCCGCCGGGCGCGTTGCAGTTCGAGGTGGGCATCCAGACGTTCAACGAACAAGTCTCGGCCCGCATCTCGCGCAGGCAGGACAACGCGAAGGTGGCGGAGAACCTGAAGTGGCTCCGCGCGGAGACGGGCGTGCACATCCACGCCGACCTGATCGCCGGGCTGCCGGGCGAGACGCTCGGCTCCTTCGCGGCCGGCTTCGATCGACTCGTCGAGCTCTCTCCGCAGGAGATCCAAGTCGGCATCCTGAAGCGTCTCCGCGGCACGCCGATCGTGCGTCACGACGCCGAGTGGGAGATGGTCTACAGCCCGCATCCGCCATACGAGGTGCTCAGCACGCGCACGATGGATTTCGCCACGCTGCAACGGCTCCGCCGGTTCAGCCGGTATTGGGACATGGTGGCGAACAGCGGAAACTTTTCGCAGACGCTGCCGCTCCTGTTGGGCTCGTCACTTGACCCGAAGCCGAGCGCGTTCGGGCGCTTCATCGAATTGGCAGATCGCCTGCACGAGCGGATGGGCCGAAGCCACGGCATCGCGCTCGGCGACCTGGCCGAGTTCCTCTTCGGGCACCTGACGGAGCGGAGCGGCCTCGCGCCGGAGCACGTCGCGCAGCACCTCTGGCAGGATCACATCCGAACGGGCCGATCCGATCGCCCGGCGTATCTTCGGCCCTTCATCGGCGACGCATCTGTGCCGCGCCGCACGAAGTCCGGCGATCACGGCTTGCCGCGCCGACAAGCTCGACATCTCGATCGCTGAACGCGCTTGGCATGGGTGCCACGACTTGTACCCAAGTCGTGCTTCGCTCGAGTCAACACTGCAGCTTGGATCGTCGGAGCATTCCACGACTTGAGTACAAGTCGTGGCACCCAGACGCGCGCTGTCCGGAATTCTCAGAACCTTTCTCGATCCGCCGTCGTACCAATTGGCATGACTCCGCCAACACTCCCCGCCGGCGGCGACTTCCCTCCCGAGTTCATTCCAACCGAGACCGCTCCGCCCGCTGCTCCGATCGCGCATCCGCTCGTCCGATTCCTCCGCAGCTTCATCGCCTACGGCAACCCGATCTACCTCGCGTCGGCCGCGTCGATGCTGCTCGGGTGTCTGCTCCTCACCAACGACCTCTCATATACGCGCGTGAGCATCGCGCAGGGTTTGTCGCTCCTGGCGATGCTCGCCGCGTATCAGGTGTGCCTGTTCCTCGCGGGGGCGGCGCTCGTCATTCGTCGTGGCGTGCTGCGCGACGGCGCGATGCTGCTCGTGCTCGACGCGATCTTCCTGTGCGACGTGACCTTCGCGGTGTCGAACCTCGTCACCGCTTCACCATTCACCGGGCTCGGGGTTGGCCTGATTCTGGCCGGCTCAGGGGGGGCCCGGGTGGTGTGGCTTTGCTCGAAACTCGGCGCGCCGATGCCGGTGCGCCGAGCGCTAGGACTGACGTCGCTCCTGTCACTCGTGCCGCTGATTCCCTTCGCGCTGAAACAACTCGACCGCTTCGATTTCGTTGGCCCGCTCGCGTTCTATGGGCTGTGGTGGCTCGTCGCACTGATCGCGACTGCGCTCATCACGATCGACCGCGCCAGCCGGGCGTCGCGCGACACGCGCGTCAAGCGGCTAGCGCATCACCTCCAGCTCACGTATGCCCTGCTCGCGTGGGTGTCGGTCGCGGCACACGTCGGCATGCTGCACTGGGTGTACGACCGCGCGTTCACCGCACCGATGGCGACGCCGCTCCTGCTGCTCGCCGCCGTCGCGGTGGAGAAGTTGCGGTTGCTCCGTCGCTTCGGCATCGTCGACGCGAGGGCGATCCAAGTCGTCCTCCTCGGCGCAGCCGCCTTCACCGGCATCTCGCACGACCACGCCGCGCTGCAGTTCGACCTTGTCGTACCGGGCCTCGTCGACGCGATCTCGGTGGGCAACGCGAAGCTGACGTTCGTCGCCGTATACGTCGCGGCAGCGCTCGTCCTCATGCGGCCGATCGCGGCGTATGTGCTCGGCGTCGGCGCGATCGGCGCGGGCTGGTCGCTCTTCGGGCCGAGTTGGCAATCGATCGTCGACTTCGCGTCGAGCATCGTCCGCACCACGCGGCAGACCGTCGTCGACACGATGCCGAAAACCCGCTTCGGCTGGGGCGTGATCGCGGTGGTCGGCTCGTTCGGCCTACTCCTGCTCGGCCTGTGGCAAAGCTTCCGCAAGCCGGCCGAGGCGGAGGTGGCGTGACATCGAGGAGTGAGGATCGGCGAACACCGGCTTCGCGCCTGGATAGACGACGGTCGTCCCCGTCGCGATGAACGTGTACGCGGGCACGATCACCTCATCGCCAGGCCCGATGCCGTACGCGCGGAGCGCGATCTCGGCCGCGGTGGTGCCGCTGCTTGTAGTGACGGCGTGCGAGCAGTCGCTGAACGCCGCGTACTCCTTCTCACACTCGAGCACGTTCTTCCCGTACCACCAGTTGCCGGACTCGAAGATCTCCATCAACGCCTTTCGCTCGCTGTCGTCGAATTGAGGCCAGGCCGGCCAGCTGCCGGTGTAGATCTTGTCGCCGCCTTGGAATGCGAGTTTGCTCATGGGTGATTCTCTCTTGTGTTGGATCACTTTCGAAGCGATGCGTCGTCGAGCCGTCAGATCAGTTCACAACCAGTGCGGACGAGCAGTTCATTTGCGCCCTCGCCGACCGGCACGAGTGATTCGCGGAAATAGCGATGCGCGAGGGCCGCCCGATGGCCGCCCCATAGCCGCCCTGCTGCTTGGCCTTCGCTGTGGTGGCGTAGCCGACGAGGCCGTGCGTGTACGCCGCGATCGTGAGGTGCCGCGGCGCGAGCCAGTCGCGCAGCTCGAAGCCGATCTTCGAGTACAGCACGAACGGGTAAGCGAGGACGTGCGTCGTGCCGATCCGCAGCGCGGACCCTTCAACGCGCAGCGGCAGGACTGGATCGCCGTTCCACCGTACCGGAGCAGATCGACCGCGCAGGCGAGTTGAAACTGCGCGCCGAGCAACGCGGGAGAATCGACGCCGCGTCGCGCGATCTCGGCCGACCACTCGTCGCGAAGGCGTTCGACGCCTTCGATCGACAGCGCCGGATCAAGCGGCACGTCGATCCGCATCGACTCGCTCACGAGCGTCGCGTGATCGCGACTGCCCGAATTCATCGACCGCACGGCTGTCTCGCCGATAGCTTCGCCGATCGCGCGGCAGTCGTCGGTCGTCCCCGCCTCTCGGCCGCGGTCGCGTTAGAGCACCGGGTCGACATCGCCAAACGCGCCGTTGGCGAATAGCGCAACGCTGCCGAGGTGAGCTTCCACGGTCCTGCAGACGTGCCTGGGAAGGTCGGCCGAGCAGCGGAGATTGCTGGAGCCGAGCACGACCGGATGTAGCGGGGGATTGACGATCGTCGCGATGGAGAGCCGCTCGTCGCAGATCAGCGTGGAGGTGAACCCAAGTTCGTCGAATCGCCCATCCGCGTCTTGTCGGTTGCAGCCCTGGCCGACGACGGTCGCGGCGCCGGTGCGGATCTCGCGGACGGGGCGGAGGCGTTCGGGCAACGTGAGCGCGCAGCCGACGATCGCGTCGAACACGCCGCGCTGGAGCCAGTCGAAGTCGGCAATGCCTGAAGGTCCGCGCGCGGGTATCGCCACCGGTGCGGCGTGGCTGTGTGTACAGCTGACGAGCACGCCCTTCATTGGGATCGCCATCGCGGCGCTGATCTGCTACCGCAGCGAACGGTCGAGCGACGGGGAGAAGCCAAGCAGATCGCGCGAGACCCAGATCGCGCGCTCCGAGCATGTGATCGAAGCCGCTCAGGGTGACAACGGCTTGGCCGGATTGAGCGTGACGACGGTACTTCGGGATGTAGTCGGGACCATAGCGGGGCATGGCAGTACCTCTCGGAAGGGCCATAGACGGAAGACTTCCGTCTATCACACCGGTTTTCCGAGCCGCACTGCCAGCACTGGCAGGTACGTAAATTCAACGTTCGAATACAGTTATGTCAAAGCGGCGGACGGGAGTCGAACCCGCAACAACTAGCTTGGAAGGCTAGTACTCTGCCATTGAGCTACCGCCGCAGAGCGTTCGTCAGGCAATCGTTCTACCCCGATTGTCGCGACAAGGCAATCGGCTCTGCGCGAGTTCGTCGCATCTGACGCGAGGCGGTGTCAGTCGTCCTTCTCATCGCTTGGAGCCACCTTCACGTAGTCCGGCACCTTGAACCGCGCGACGAACAACTGCGTGGTCCCATCGGCTGTGCGTTTGCTGCTCCAGAGCAGCCGGCTGCCGTCGGGGCTGAAGGTGGGAAAGCCGTCGAAGCCCTTCGTGAACGTGATCCGGCAGTCCTGCGCGCCGCTGCGGCGCATCAGGCGCAGTTCGAAGTTGTCGTTGCCCTGTTCGTTGTTCGCGTACATCACCCAGCGGCCGGCAGGATGCCAGACGGGGGCGATGTTCACGTGCGTGTTCTTCGTGAGTTGACGCTCGCGCGTCGTGCCGACGACTTCGGGCGGATTCGACTTGTCGTACACGAGGTCGAGCTTGAAGAGTTGCAGCCTGCCCGAGCTGTCGCGATCGGCGCGGAAGAGGACGCGCTTACCGTCGGGCGAGATCGCCGGGCCGCCGTCGTAGCCGTGCGCATGCGTAATGCGCACCGCGCGCGAGCCATCGGGGCGCATGAGGTAAAGGTCGACGTCGTCGCCCTGCCCGCGACTGCTCGCGAATGCGATTCGCCCGAGCTTTGGGTCGACGCTCATCTCGGCCGAATAGGCGCCGAACTTTGTCAGCTTCGTTCCCTGCGTGAAGTCGAACGGCTTCCCCGGCTCGGGCATGGCGATCAGGCTTTGCCAGCTCTCGACGCGGAAGATTTCGACGCCGCGCGGGAACGACCAGCCGAGCGTCTTGCCGTCGACGATCGGCGCGAGATCACCGCCCGACGATTCGCTGCCACTGCTCGACGCGAACAGCAGCGTGCGGCCATCATCCGCGAACGCCACGCTCGCGTTCCGCGTGCCGGGCGGCGTGACGCGCATCGGCGTGCCCAGGCCGACGATCTCGTCGTCCTTGTATCGCACCTGCGCGACGTAGATTTGAAACTGCGATTCGTTCGGCGGCACCGCCTGAAACGCGAGCCACCGCATGTCCGGCGAGAACGCGGCCGGCCCTGCTCGGCTGAATCCGGTCGTGAGCTGCGTGATTCCGCTCAGCGTGTCCGACTCCTTCGTGGGCGGGCCGACGCAGCCGGTGCTCAGCACGGCGAGGGCGAGCATGGGGATCAGCGGTAGCTTCATCGCGAGGTCATTTGTCCTTCGTCACTTGTCCCTCGTCGCTCGGCCCTCGTCACTTCATCGCGTCATCGGCCCTCGGTCCACCGCCATGCTGCGCCGCGTCGCCTCCCACGCCTTCTTCGCAGCCTCGCGCTCGTCCATCGCGCGGAGCGATTCGTTGAACACCTCCACGCTGCACGGCCCTTCGTAGCCGGTCGCGTCGATCTCGCGTGCGAAAGCGATGAGATCGATGGCGCCTTCGCCGGGCAGAACGCGTTCGCCGTCCTTCACGTCGGGCACCTCGACGCCCTTCGGCGCGTCGTTCAGGTGAACGAGGACAATCTTCTCCTTCGGCAGCACGCCAAGTGTCTTCATCGACACGCCCGAGCAATAGACGTGAAAGCAATCGACCAGCAGCCCAACGTTCGGCCCGATGTCGGCGGCGAGTTCGAGCATCTGGCCCGGCGTGAAGATGAATTCGTGCTCGCCGTGCTTGCGGAGGTGATGCGGCGCGACGAACTCCAGCCCGAGCCGCAAACCGTGCTCCGCCAGTGCCCATGCGACGGGCTTGAGCCGTTCGACGTGGAACCGCCAGTTCTCCATGAACCGCCGATCGCTGGACGGCATGATGTACGTGCAGCACGAGTCCGCGTCGCCGAGCTCTTTCGCAATGGCGGCGAACTTCCTCAGCATCTCGATGCCTTCGAGCGCCTTGGATGCCTCGTTCCGCCAGTCGGGCGGCCCCCATCCGCCGTACTGCAGGCTCCGCAGCGTGTGCATCTCGGCCAGCTTGCCCGCGCCTTCGCGCAGCGCGAAATCCATGTCGACGTCCGCCCCCTCAAACCCGCCCAGCGCGGCCGCGTCGAGGAACTGCTCGGTCGTCAATCCACGCTTCAGCGTTCCGCGGTTCAGGCAGTAGTACATCGTGATTCGCTCCTCAGACGGGTTCTCGCGCCAAACGAAGTTCTAACGTCCGAGCCCGTCTCGCGACAATTGCGGTGGAACGAATGTCTTCTGCGGATTGGCGTGGCCCGACTGGGAACGGCTGGGTACGATTGCCAGGCAGCGGAGACCGACAGCGCCGCGCATCGAGCCTAGTTTTGCCAGTTTTTCGCGGAGGGAACAACGATGGCCTCCATCGCCTGGGATCGACTTCTCGAAACCGTCCACCAGCGCGGCGCAATACTCGCACTACTCAACCCCGGCAGCCCGCCGGTGCTTCGGATCGGCGACGGCTGGCGAGCGCTTTCGGTTCCACCCCTGACGCACGATGACATTACCGCGCTGACTGCAGAGAGATTCGCGGGCAACGACGACCACGTCAAACTGACCGACGGATATGCCGTTTGCGACTTCAGGTTCGGTACCGTCGCCTTCTTCCAAGTGATGGCATTCGGCTATCCAGACGTTACGTCGCTCGTTGTGTCACCAAGTAGCCAAACTCGACCCGCATCGGATGCTTTGTAGTCCGGCATGTAGTGGACGGAGCCCACCGTACGCGAGTCGGTCGTTTCCGCACCTCTCACCGCCTCGGCCGCGCATCCCACTTGTACGGCCGGGGGTCGAGCCTCGCGGGCAGCGTCTTGCGCAGCTCGGCATCGTTGCATCGCGTGATCTGCGTCAGCAGCGCCGCATAGCCCGGGTTCTTCGCGAGTTCCTTGAACTGGCGTTCGACGTTCACGCCGTTCACCTTTGCGGTGTACGCGCCCTTGCTGGCGAAGCCGTCGGTGGTGACGACGTAGTAGCGATCGGGCTGGCCCTCGCCGTGGTAGCGCGGGATGTTCGGCTCGACGGTCGCGCCGATGCCGTACTTGGCGAGCACTTCCACGGTCGCGATCGCGTCGGCGTCGGACGTGTAGCTCATCACCACGATATAGTTCTCACCGGCCGTCTGCTGGTCGTTCCAGCGACGCACCAGCGTGGGCGTCGCGGGCGGGTTGGCGATGTTCGCGGGCACGTTCGACTTCGCGCCGTCGTCGATCACGATCGGCGTCGTCTCGCCCGTTCGCGTTCGCGTGTTGGCGGCGTCGCCGGGCTGGATCACGTCGGGACGCGTCACGCCCTTCGCGGCTTCCGCCGCAGCGATGTCGAGGGCAGAGGGCTGCCTTGGCCGAAACACCTGCCCAAATACGAACGCCAGCACGACCGTGAACAGGATCGCCCCGCCGACGATGAACGGCGTGTACCGCCCGAGCGCCACGCGATGGCCGTTCTGCGTGGTGACGCGATCGAGCAGCTGCGTGAACCGCCGGGCGATCGCTCGGCTGATCTCGCGCACCTTGCTCATCGCGACGCCGCTCGTGCGCTTCGTCCACGCGATCGCCGGCGCGAGTCGCTGGGCGATCGACGGCTTCTCGCGCACGTCCGCACCGGCCGTCGAGGAGATCGTGATCTGTTGTTCGACCGCCCGCGTCGGTGTCGCATCCGCAACCGGCGTCTCGATCGGCTCAACGACCGGCCGCGACTTCGAGCGGAAGATCGACGTGATGATCGTGCCCTTCCGCTTCGGGCGGACCTCTTCTGCTGTTTCTTCTTCGACGCCGTCGACCACTTCCGTCGCGGCCGACGAGGTCTCCTCTTCCACCGTCGTCGCCAGCTCGGCCCGCATCGCGGCGAGCGCATCCAGCGCGCTGCGGCGCGGAGCGACGGGTGCCATGTATTCGGGTTCGGGTTCGACGAGCGTCGTCAGTGCCGCGGCCACCTCGGGCTCAGGGCGCGACGCGGGCTTCGCGCCGAGTTCGCGACGCATCGCGTCGAGTTCATCGCGGCCCGACCGGGTCGAGTTGCCCGACGACGTCTGCGACGACGACCGCGCCGCCGGTGCCGCACGCTCTGCGGGTCGCGATGCCTCGCGCCGTCTCGCACGCTCGGCCGACGCGGCGCGGTGCGCCTGCAGCTTCTCCTGAAGCCAGTCGGCGATCACCGAGCTGATGCTGTGTTTCGGTTTGGGTGGCGTGTACGCCGAGCCCGGCCTTGGGGCGCGGGTCGCGTAAGTCGGGGGCGTGAAGCCGCTCCCCTTGTTCATCACGTCGAAGAGCGTCTGCTTGCGCTTGCGTCTGGCCATCCGTAGCCTCCCGATTCCCGGGGCTGAGACCGTTCCCTGCGACTCGTCCATCCTCGCCGGCCGACATGCGATCGTGCACCGGAAAACCGGGTCACAACCGCGTCGGAAGTCCTCGCGGCGGAATGCGCGAGCGAGGCTTCCCGCGCGCCCCGACACGTGCCCTTAGGCACCCGTCGAGACGCTCGTTCCACCTCGTTGCGCAGACCCTACGAGTTGCGCATCTTGACGTCAAGACGGGAATCCGACCGGCTTCAATCCGACCCGGTGAATGCGAGCGAAAGTCGCCGTGGATGAACTGCCGCGGGGCGAGGAGCGATGTCGCCACGAAGGTCACGAATGAGTTGTAGGGTGCATCTCCGATGCACCAGTCTCCCTCCTCGGGCTTGCGCCCCACTCAGTACCGCTCGACCTCAAGCGTCAGATGATCGCCTCAATGCTCGTCCGCGGGTCGGCCGCGTCGCCGTGGGCGCGGTCGAAGCCGACGCCACCGTCGAGCACGTCGCCGCCAACGCCGTCAGCGGCGCGGAGCGTGTCGTCGCCGGCGTCGCCGTGCAGGACGTCCAGGCCCGTGCCGGCGTCGAGCAGGTCGTTCCCGTCGCCGCCCCAGAGGAAGTCGTTGCCATCGCCGCCATAGAGCACGTCGTTGCCGCCCATGCCCATCAGCGTGTCGTTGCCGCGCCCTCCCGCGAAGACGTTCGCCGCCGCGCTGCCGACCATCAGATCGTTGAATGCCGACCCGCTCACGTTCTCGACGTCGGCCAGCACGTTGTCGTGTTCGCCGGTGCGGCCGTCGTTGTTGATGCCGTCCAGTCGGACCGTCACGCCCGCGGTGGACGCGCTGTAGTCGACCGTGTCGGTGCCGGCATCGCCCTCGAAGGTGTCGGGGCCGGTGCCGCCCTTGAACGTGTCGCTGCCGTTGCCGCCGTACAGCGAATTCGCAAAGCCTTCCGGCGACGACACCAATCGGTCGTTGCCGTCATTACCAGACAGGACCGCCGGCCCGCTCTTCACCGTGATCGTGTCGTTCCCGCCGTTGCCGGAGATGTTCAGGAAGTTCACCGTGCTTGCGGTCCCCACGGTGATGGTGTCGTTGCCCGCGCCGCCGTTGATGAACTCGAACCCGCCCTGGACGTTGTCGCCCTCGGTGGCCTCGCCGTCGTTGGCGATGCCGTCGTCGGTGATGTTGACGCTCGCGGTGCGCCCGGAGTAGTCGAGGTGATCGAGCAGCGAGCCGTCGGCGTCGCCGGTGTCGCCGAGGACGTCGGCACCGGGTCCACCGTCGACGTGGCTCTCGGCCGCACCGCCGATGACGGAGTCGTTGCCCTCGTCGCCGTACAGGTTCTCGCCGACGCCGTTCCCGCCCAGCACGGTGTCGTTGCCCGCTCCGCCGTGGGCATCGCCGCCGGTGTTGCCGAGCTGCAGCCGGTCATCGCCGACCCCGCCGTTCAGCGATTCGTTCAGCACCCCAGTGAACGACTGCGCGACCGTGAGCCGGTCGTTGCCGAGCCCGCCGTTGATGACGACGGTTTGGATCGCCGACCGCTTGAACTTGGTCACAGCGCCGTTGAACGTCAGGAGGTAGCTCGTCACATCGCCCGTCGTGGGGGCGAAGCTGATCGTGTCGCCGAGCGTCGTGCCGGTGACGGTGAGCGTACGTGTCGTCGCGTTCAGCGTGTACGACAGCAGACGGCGCACCTCGAGCGATTCGATGGTCTGCACGTTCAGCTCCGGGTTAGGTGGGGCGATGCGATCCGACAAAGCGGAAGCGTAAATGACCGCAAACCCGGGCGACAAGGCAATTTCGCGAATAATGCGGGAGAAGACGGGACATGAATCTCACGAATGGGCACGAATGCAATGTAGGGTGCATCTCCGATGCCCCCTCTTCCGCACCACCAGATTCGGTGCATCGGAGTCGCACCCTACAATTCGTGAAAGCTCCCAGCGTTCGCCCAGCCGTTCGAAACGAAAGCGTCGCATTTTGACGCATTCGCTCTGTTTTCAACTGATTTTCGCACAATCGGTGTCGCATCGATGGAACATTTTGGAACATTCCGCGCACGGTTTGGTGCATTCCGACGCAACGCCAGCGCATCCCGACGCACGCCTGCGCCTTCGGCCAGCGATGAACGAAACCAAGTTGTCAAAGAGCACGGCATAACACCTGCGCAGGCATTGTGATCGATTCATCGGTGCGATTGAAAGCCCATCTTCCCGACGAGGGACGGCCGAACCAACTGCCGCGAAATGAGTTCGGCCGGTCGATTAGAAATCTCGAAATTCCGTGGTCGACGATCGATCGCCGTTGCATTCTCCAGACGCCAAGAAGCTCACCCAACCGGCCCACTGACAAGGACCGGAGTTGCCCGAGCCAAACCTGCGACAGTAGCACAAGCTGCGTCCCCGTCTTCTTCCCAGTCCCCGTCTTCTCGCCCATCGACCGCCGCGCGTCACGCCGTCGGTCGGCCGCTGCCCGGCCGCGCCGGAAATCGTTCCGCCGAAGTGCGTCGTAGGGTGCATCTCCGATGCACCGGGAGGGGCGACGGCGCAATAACTCGTGCGAGTCGTCGACCCCTTCAATAAACTCTCTACGTCATGGCCGACGCACCCTACGGCATACCGCTGATTCCGAACGCCAGCCTTCGCCTTGCGGACGTTCCTCTGCGCGGCGCAGACTGGCCCGCCATCAAGCGATTCGCGCGAACGTTTGACGGTTACGCGGAAATGGGCCTGGAGCGTTGCGGAGAACTGGCGAATGGGCAGTGCGCGTGCGAGACGCTGACGGACCTTCGAGCAAGGCTGTTCTTCGAGTATCGCCGTTACAACCACATGCACTGCGATCCCGACGAGGCCAAGATGGCCGAGGTGTTCGACGTCCTCGACCTGATCCGACGTGAAGTTCGAGACGAGTGAACTCACACCGTCAGTCCGCCGTTGCCCGGCCGCGCCGGATGTCGCTCCGCCGAAGGCCGCCCCATCCAGATCGCACGGCCGGCGACGCCGTCGCGGGGTGCGTTAGTCGTTGCCAGTCGGTGGGGTTGCGATAAGCTACTGAATAGCGCCCGCCTCGTTTGCGGGCGAATGGGCTGGAGCGCTAACCATCGAAGGGCAACATCATGAGTCTGCAACACTTCGTCATCGCTGGATGCGTTCTGAGCCTCGCCACGCTCGGCTGCGACCACCAACCCGCGAACGATCCGGCGCCGGCGGCCGCGTCCCCTGCAGCAGAATTGCCATCAACATTGGGGAAGCATCAGGTGACTATCACGCGGACCGAATACGGTGATGCGTGGCCATTCACAGTCGATAGCGGCGTTCTAAAGGGTGTTCTGACAGGGCGCACGCTTTCGAATGGAAGGGAACTGGCCGAGGTCACATTCACAACCGGAGGCAAAACCTATTACGTCAATGGAACCGCAAAGGGAACTGGACGATACGCGGAGCTCGACGAAATTTGGGCATTGGATTCGAGTACGTCAAAGGATCTAGGGCTTCGGAAGAGCATGAGCCCAATCATCAACCGGGGACTGAAGCTGGCCCAAGGATCGGACGAACCTTTCATCGCGCCGAAAGCGGTGTCGGCCGCAAAGCCGGTTGCCTCTGCTCCCATCCGGTGCGATCAATTCGATGTTGCGGCGGCATTTGAAAGGGCTGCTACCGGGAACAAGCGGCTTGTAAGCGTTTCGATTCGGACCGATCTCCCCGACAACACCGATCTGATGGTGAGTATTGGCCGGTCATTTCGCAATTCTGCCGACAACGAAGAGTACTCGATAGACTACTTGGAGGAGAAGTCGACTGTAGGGCAATGGCGAAAAGGTCGTGTGGTCGAACTAGATCAGGTGAAATGGCAGAGCAAGCTGAACGAGAAGCGAATCATTTTCCAAAAGCTCGGCGAGAAGCTCAACATCACTGAACTCGACGCCGCTGTGACCATTTCGTTTGTCGTACCCGTGAATCAGACTGACGCGCGATTCGGGGTCCGAAACGCAAACCTAACTGGCACCGCCGTGGAGAACTCAAATGGATTACGCGTAGTAAGTCGCGAGGCAAAATTGGAATGGCCGGTGAAGGTTCCATGACTCTGCCTGGCGCAGCGAATTGGGTGGCACAAGGCAGTCACCTGTACCACCCGGAATGCGAGGCAACATCAGATGAGCGCCGTGAGACCGACCTGTCCCGCAGCTTTGCCGCCACGCGTTTACGTCGTCACCGGCAAGCCGCATCAGCCGTACAACGAGCCGTCGTACTCAACTGATCCGAGGACTTACGGCGTGTTTCTCAAGCCTGAGATGCCCGACGAGGAATACGCGAAAGTCCGCGATAGCGTGAAGGCATTCGTGAACCGCGATGATGCGATCGACTTCGCGTACCACTGCAATCTTGTGGGCGTGATGTGTCCGGTCTTCGACAGGGTCGACGACCGCTGGATCTACAACGAGTTGGAGACTTCGCGAATCGCAGACGACATCAACTGATGCAGGGACGTGAGACTCTGTATTTCTAGAACCTCCCCGCCGCCCCTACGCACCTCTTCGCCCCCTCGCCCCTTCGCGTTTCCCTACCCGGCAGCATGCCAAACATCGCCACCGTCAAGTGCAGCACCTGCTCGTTCCAACTACCCACGGGTGCGGGCGGCTTCCTGTACGTGATCGACACTGCCGGGGCGCGCATCCCCTGCCCGCATCCTTGTGAGGCTGACGTCATCGAACGCGTGACCGGATTGGACTGGAGCGCAGCCCGACAGAAGGGGTTGATCGGATGCATCAGCCATTGCGTCTGTTGGGATTGCGTGCACCAGTTCGACCTTGACGTTGAGCGGGACGTGAAGCGATGCCCGGCGTGCGGCTCGCTCAACGTTCGGACCGTCGGCGCGGCGTTGGGTTCCCGCTGCCCGAAGTGCAATCAAGGCGCGCTGATCGAGGAATCGCACGGCGTCTCATAGACGGATGGGCATGGCCCAGCCGACTCTCGTTTCCCCCCGCAGCGTGACCCGCCCGGCAGCTTTCCGGTATGCTTCGCGGCCATCCATGCTCGCCAAGGTGCACAGTTACATCCTCGTGGGGATCGACGCGATCGTTTGCGATGTCGAGGTGAACGCCGAGAACGCCGGCACGCGGACAGTCACCATGGTCGGGCTGCCGCAGGCGGCCGTGAAGGAGTCCGTCGAGCGGGTCTTTCAGGCGATCGACAACTGCAGCTACCCGGCCATCCCGCGGAAGGTGCTCATCAATCTCGCGCCGGCCGACGTGAAGAAGGAGGCGGCCGCGCTCGACCTGCCGCTCGCGATCGGGCTGCTGCGGGCGGCGAAGTTCATCACCACCGAATCGCACAAGCACTACCTCATCGCGGGCGAACTCGCGCTCGACGGACGCATCCGCAAGATTAAGGGCGCGCTTTCGCTGGCGATGCTCGCGAAATCGAAAGGCCTCACCGGCGTGATCGTCCCGCACGAGAACGCCCGCGAGGCGGCCGTCGTGGAGGGGATCGACGTCATCGCGTGCTCGACGTTGCCGCAGGCGGTGAGCTTTCTCAACGGGCAACTGGAGCTGGAGCCGTTCCAGCTGGAGGGCGAATCGTACGCGCAATCGCAGGTGGAACAGCCGCTCGACTTCGTCGACGTGCGCGGGCAGGAGGCGGTGAAGCGCGCGATCACGATCGCGTGCGCCGGCGGACACAACCTCGCGATGATCGGCCCGCCCGGCACGGGCAAGACAATGCTCGCACAGCGCATGCCGGGCATCCTGCCGCCGCTTTCGCGTGAGGAATCGCTAGAGACGACACGCATCTATTCCGCGCTCGGCCTGCTGCCGGACGGCGTGGCGTTGATGGACCGTCGGCCCGTTCGCTCGCCGCACCACAGCGCGACGGCGCAGGCGCTCATCGGCGGTGGAAGCAACCCGCGGCCGGGCGAGGTGTCGATGGCGCACAACGGCATCCTGTTCCTCGACGAACTGCCAGAGTTCAGCCGGCAGGTGCTGGAGATGCTGCGCCAACCGCTGGAGAGCGGCGACGTGTTCATCAGCCGGGCGGTGGGCTCGTTCCGCTTCCCCGCGCGGTTCATGCTGGTGGCCGCGATGAACCCCACGCAGGGCGGGAAGGACAGCGCCGACCCGCGGCTGCGCGAGAAGTACCTGTCACGACTAAGCGGGCCGCTGCTCGACCGCATCGACATGCACGTGGAGGTGCCGAGCGTGCCCTACCACGAACTCGTCGGCAAGAAGCCGGGGACGAACAGCGCGACGATGAAGGGCCAAGTCGACCGCGCGCGGGCGATGCAGCTGGAGCGATTCAAGACCGGCCGAGCGAACGCGCAGATGGACAGCCGACTGCTGAAGGAACACGCCGAGCTATCCGACGCGTGCCTGATGCTGATGAAGCAGGCGGTGGACGAGCTGGGCCTGAGCGCGCGGGCGTACGACAAGGTGCGCCGCGTGGCGCGGACGATCGCCGACATCGAGGGCGCGGCGACGATCAGCGAGAGCCATCTCGCCGAGGCGATTCAATACCGGTTGCTGGATCGGAAGTATTGATGCTCTCTGCAAACGAAGACTGCCCCAGCATAGCCGGGGCAGCTTGTCGGGCGTGCATGTGTTGGGAGGGCGAGACTCCCGCCGAGCCTGCGACACGAAGCGTCGCTCGCGGAAGCGCGATCTCAAGCGTTCGAAATCGCGCATCCGCAGTGGCTCGTTCCGAGCCAATGGCTCGGCAGGAGCCTCGCCCTCCCGTTGGCGATTCATCACCTTTCGGCGATCACTTCTCTGCCTTGTACTTCTCCAGCGTCTTCGTCAGCTCGTCCTTCATCTCACCAGCCGGGGCGGCTTCGACGGCCTTGGTCTGCCATTCGATCGCCTTGGCGGTATCGCCCTTGCCGAAGTAGACGGCGGCGACGGTGTCGAGGATCGCGGCGTCCTTGCCCTTGGTGATTTCGTTCGCCTTCAGCGCGAGCTTTTCGGCGAAGGCGTAGTCACGCGTCTCGACTCGCTTGTCGTCGACCACCATGAACGCGATGCCGTTCAGCGCCTGCGCGTTGGTGGCGTAAGCCTTCAAGAGGTCGTCGGCCATCGCGTAGGCCTTCTCGGGCTGCTTCGCGCCGAGGAGCAGCACGCGGAACTTGATCGTCGGCACCTGCTCGGCGGCGTCTTCGTCAATCGTGGCCATCTCGTCGAGGAGCGAGAGCATCTCGTCCCACTTCTGGGCGCGGCCGGCGTCGTTGATCTTCTGGCGGATCGCCTTCAGCTTGCCCTCGTTCGCGGCGGCCTTGGCGGCCTTCTCGGCGGCGGCCTTCATGTCGTACTTGCCGTCGACGATCTGCTGGAGCGCCTCGTCCATCGTGGCCGGGTGACCGATCCACGCGATCTTCGAATCCTTCCCGACGATGAACGCCGCCGGGATGCCGTTCTGGCCCGCGGCCTCCATCCAGTTCGTCGCCATCGCGCCCTTTTCGCTCTTCGACTTGTCGTCGAGCGCGACGCGGTAGGTCATCTTCTCGCCCATCTGCTTGATGAACGGCTCGACGAGCGACTCGTCCTGCTCCCACACGTTCGCGCCGATGAAGACGACGTCCTTGTGCTTCTTCGAAAGCTCATTGAGGTGCGGGATGGTCGCCCGGCACGGCCCGCACCAGGTGGCCCAGAACTCGACGACGTAGATCTTGCCCTCTTCGATCTTCTCGACGGGCTCGCCCTGTGCCCACTTGGCAACGGTGAGCGCCGGCGCAGGATCGCCGACCTTCAGCACGTCCGCCAGCGCGCTCGAAGCGCCAGCCGCCAGCGTGACGATGGCGGCCACTGCAACCGCGCCGATGCGCGACATCGAATCAATCCATCTCATGTTCGTACTCCTTGGGGAATAAGTGTTGGCAGAAAGTGTCGACGGCAACGCGACCATTCGTCAAGCGGGGAGATTCGGCAATCCGATCACGGCTCGCCGCGGATGACGCGGACGTCAGTCCAGCCGAGCCGGCGAATGGCGGCTGCGACGACGCGGCTCTGGCCGCAGCGGGCGTCGCCGCAGTGGACGAGCAGCGTGCGGTCGAGCGGCACGCCGTCGAGTTTCGCGCGAACGAACGCAGCGTCCTGCGACAGCCCGATCGGAATCGAGATCACGCCGGCGGGGAGCGTCGTCGAAAGATTCGCCGGGCGGGCATCGACGATCGTGGCCGTGCCTGCGTCACGCATGGACCGCGCCTCATCCACCGCAACGGTCGGCAGCGACGCCACTTCGATCGTCGCGTTCGCCCGCGACGAATTGCTCCACAGGCCGCCCGGTAAGACTGCGTGTTGCAGCGCGCCAGCGACGACCGCGATACCGGCGATCATCGCGATCTTTTTAATGATTGAATCTCGACGCGCCACCGCTGACATTGCGGCGAATCTTCATCGCTCTGGCCGATAAAGCCAATGAGGGAAGAAGTTCGAAGTGAGAAGTCCGAATGCCGAACTGAAGACCCTGACTTCTCGGCAATCCGCAATCTGCATTCCCAAATCCGCAATCCCAAGGCCTCCCATGCATTCCGTCGTCCACGTCACCCACGAAGCCATTCAAAAGATCGGCGGCATCGGCGCCGTCCTGCACGGCCTGCTCACCAGCAAGACCTACCTCGCCGGCACGAAGCGGAACGTCCTCGTCGGCCCCTACTGGCACACCGGCCATGACGGCGAGTCTCGCCTCGGCGCCGACGGCGAGGTGCTCTACAGCTCGATGGACTCCATCCACCGCAGCCCCCTTGCGGCGCAGTTCCGGCAGATCGAAGAGCAGTTCGGCGTCGGCATCGTTTACGGCCGGCGAAAGTTCGTCAGCAAGGAGTCGGGCGTCGTGTCCGTCCCCGAATGCCTGCTCATCGACGTCAACCGCTATGACGCGTCGAAGATCGGCCTCTTCAAGTTCCGCTGCTGGGAGCGGTTCCAGGTCAACTCGTCGCGCTACGACCACATCTGGGATTTCGAGCAGTGGATGCGCCTCGCCGAGCCCGCGATCGCGGCGCTGAAGGCGCTCGGGGTCGGCACCGTGCTCGACCCGGCCGTCATCCTCTCGCACGAATACATGGGCATGCCCACCGTGATGGCGGCGCTCATGGAGGGCGATGCGAGCCCCTTCCGCACCGTCTTCTACGCGCACGAGGTCGCCACGATGCGCCGCATCGTCGAGGGCCACCCGGGCCACGACACGATGTTCTACAACGCGATGAAGCTCGCCCTCCCGCAGGGTCACTTCGTCGACGACGTCTTCGGCAACCAGGACGACTACTACAAGCACGCCCTCATCAAGAACGTGAAGTTCTGCGACGAGATCTTCGGCGTAGGCGACTACGTCCTGAAAGAGTTCCGCTTCATGGGCAGCGACTTCGTCACCGTCGACGCGAGCCTCGCCTACAACGGAGTCCCGCACTTCACCATCGATGCCGCCGAGAAGGCGCGGAGCCGGGCGAAGCTGAAGAAGTACGCGTCCAACCTGCTGAAGTTCGATCCCGATTTCATCTTCACACACGTGACGCGGCTCGTGCCCAGCAAAGGCTTGTGGCGCGACCTGCGCGTGCTGGAACACGTCGAGAAGCACTTGCGCGACCGCAACGAGACGGCCGTGCTGTTCGTGCTCAGCACCGAAGTGCCGGGCCGTCGCCCCGAAGACGTGCTGCACATGGAGCGCAGCTACGAGTGGCCCGTCGTGCACCGCGAGGGCGCTCCGGACCTCAGCGGAGGCGAGGCCGCGTTCTATCAGGGCGTGCAGGCGTTCAATGCGCGGAGTCGGAATGCGAAGGTGGTGTTCATCAACCAGTTCGGCTTCGATCGCAGAAGCTGCGGCATGATGATGCCGGCCGACATGGAGTTCATGGACATCCGCAAGGGTTCCGACGTCGAGTTCGGCCAGAGCATCTACGAGCCGTTCGGCATCGCGCAGGTCGAGCCGATCAGCTTCGGCGGCATCTGCGTCTACACCGAAGTGTGCGGCTGCTACGGCTTCGTGAAGAAGGCGAACGACGGCCAACCCACGGAGAACGTGATCGTCGCCGACTACACGAAGCTACCCGAGCACCTGATGCGCGCGGACAAGCTGCTCGCGATCGGCAAGGCGGAGCGCGACGCGGTGGAGCACGCCGAGGCGGAACGGCTGGCAGTGGAGATCATCGCAAGAGTGCCGCGCACGCCGGCCGAGTTCGAGCCCTTCATCGCGCGCGGCCAGGCGCTGGCGGATCGGATGAGTTGGGAAGTGGTCGCGAAGGACTACGTCGTCCCGGGCATCGAACGCGCGGCGAAGGCGCACAAGATCGCGGCGATCGCGTAAGCGGAGTCTTCTAGCCCGTGGTTGTCGCGCACATGGCTTCTGACGAAGGTCTCACTCCGGATCTGGAATGGCTTGCCTCGTGTGGCGGCGTCGACGATTCGTGGCTCGGGCCGGGACCAATCTTGGTCAACCTCCGAGTGTGGATGGAGCGACTCGCGGGCAGCAGTCATCAGAACTTGGTTACCGCGACCTTCGCGGCCGCCAGCGTGGCCCGGCGGAAGTGGGACGCTTGGCTCGCGAGAGACCCCAAAACTGCGACAGAGTCATTACTCGAATCGCAATCGCCGACTGAACAGTTGGCCGCTGTTGACCGGTGGCTGACGTCGCCTACTGCGGACCTCAAGGCGATCGCGCTCCGTACCGTTGACTTGACGAAGCAACTGCATTGGCTCCACGATGAGTACCGCGACGCGTGGTTCGAGGAACCTGGAATGTGGGCCGTCGAATCGAGCGAGTACTGTGTTTTGACCCTCGCTGGCGATCCGAACTCTGACGCTTCACCGGCGAGTCATGCGACGATCTCAGTGTCGTGTGCGATCAACGCGCTTCGAGCGTCAGGTGATGACGACATCCGCGAGTCCATTCGGGTCGTCGTGGACGCGATCCGACGGCAACTGCGAGATTAAGGATAGCTTCGGTCCGATCGCGCCGAGATAACGAGTCGTAGCGTGCCGGGAGGGCGAGGCTCCCGCCGAGCCTGCGGATGCGCGATTCGGGAGCCCTCAATCGCGCACCCGCATTGGCTCGGCGGGAGCCTCGCCCTCCCGTTGCGCTGGGTCGGCTTCTCGGCGGATTTCGCGAACCTCTCGCTCGGGCCGACGTACTACGTCTGGGGACGCATCACGCACATCAACTCAGGAGGGCTCCAACAAAGGCAAACGCAAGACAGAACGGAGTGCTTGCTTTGACACGCCCAACTCGCGATTCCGGCGCAACGGCGGAGGTTTTCGAGCTCCGAAGTGTCAAGTTTTGTCAGGGTAGTCGAAAACGCTGCTGGAGCGGTCCGTCCGGCCGTGCAAGTGCGGGGCCGGTGAGGGGTTGGCCGTGTCGGGCGTCATGTCAGGGGGTCAGTCACGGCTGACATGCCCCACCACCGTCGCATCGCCCGACAGGTAACCCGCGTTCACGTCGACGCGCTGCGCGCCGTGTCGCGAGAGCATATCGGCGACCTCGTCTGTCGATCGGAATCGCAGATGCGCAGCGCCGGCTCGCGTCGCATCGCACAGGAAGTTCACCACAACCGCTTCTGAAGCCGCCTGTAGTGCGTGGCGGAGCGTCTCTTCGAACGCGGCATCGTCCGTCACGGTGTTCAGCGAGCCGACGATGCAGATGACGTCCGACCCGACGAACATCCGCGCGGGTTCAGCGATGAAGTCGGCCTCGATGATCGTCGCGCCGGTCTGTGCTCGCGCAGCACGGGCGAGGTCGGGGACGCCTTCGATGCCGATGTATTCGTGGGGGACGATGCCGTGATCGGTGAGGAACGAATACAAGTCTCCGCGACCGCAACCGACGTCGAGGATGCGTTTGCCCATCATGTCGACCGACTGCGCGACGGCCCGGAACCGCACCGCCTGCGTCTGCGGGCTCGCCCAGAGGAGCGAGCGAAACCCCGACCCGTGCTTCCGCGCCGCGGCGAGGTAGGGCGCGAGGTAGGCGGGCGGATTATGTCTCACATCTTCACTCATCGGGCTCGCCCCAGCTTAGCTGGGGCAGTCCGAAGCGGATACAACCGACCACGCGTTTGCCCAACCCCGGCAAATCCCTACGATTCCCGCTCCCGGAATGCGATTCCTCGTCCACGTCAATCTCACCCCCGCCATCTCGGCCGCACTCGTGCGACACGGCCATGTGGCGGTGTCGATGCAGGAGGCCGTCCTGCCCGACGAGCTTCCGCCCGGAGAACTGCTCGCCGAGGCGCATCGCAAGCAGCTCGACGTGATCACGAAGGACCGCGACGTCGCGCAGTTCGCCCGCACGACCGGCGTGAAGTTCGACCGCTCGCTCGTCTTCCTGCAACTCCGCGAAAACGACGGCGACGTGGAACAGGACGACGCCGTCGACCGCCTCTTCGACCGCTTCGGCCGCCTGAAGCCACGGATGATGTACACCGTAACGGAGCAGCAGGTGAAGGCGCAGCAGTTGAAGGGGAGTTGATAGCGAGGAAGTTGATAGTTCATAGCGGCCGCGCTGGCCCCGGCTATCAACGCACTTCGTTGTCACTCTTCCCCGTCTATCAACTATCAACTTCCCCTCTATCAACTAACTCCCCCCATGTCCCTACTCGTCACCGGCAGCATCGGCATCGACTCGATCGAGACCCCCTTCGGCAAGCGCGACAACGTGATCGGCGGTAGCGCCGTTTACTTCGCGTATGCCGCGAGCTTCTTCACCAGCGTGCGTCTCGTCGGCGTCATCGGGCCCGACTACCCGCACGACCTGAAGAAGTTGTTCGAGTCGCGCGACGTCGACCTGAAGGGACTCGAGGTGCGCCAGGGCAGCAAGAGCTTCCGCTGGACCGGCAGCTACGTCGAAAACATGAACGAGGCGAAGACGCTCAGCGTCGACCTCAACGTGCTGGCCGAGCACGCGCCGAAGCTCCCTGAATCGTTCGGCGACTCGTCGCACGTCTTCCTCGCGAACACGCACCCGCAGCTGCAGATGCAGATGCTCGCGAGCATTCACCGTCCCACGCTTGTCGTCGCCGACACGATGAATCTGTGGATCGAGACGACGCGCCCGGACCTGCTCGAACTGCTGAAGAAGATCGACGGCCTCGTGCTGAACGACGGCGAGGCGCGGCTGCTCACCGGCGAGAAGAACATGATCGTTGCCGCGCGGAAGGTGCTGGCGATGGGGCCGAAGTTCGTCGTCATCAAGAAGGGTGAACACGGCTCACTGATGGCGACCGGCAACGAGGCGTACGTCCTCCCCGCCTTCCCGGCCGACAAGGTGGTCGACCCCACTGGCGCGGGCGACAGCTTCGCCGCGGGCATGATGGGTTACCTCGCCACGCAGAAGAGCTTCAGCCCGAGCACGCTTCGCCGCGCGATGGCGTTCGGCACGGTGGTGGCGAGCTACACGATCAGCGACTTCTCGCTGGCTGGGCTCCAGAGCACGACGCGCGAGAAGCTCGACGCGCGGTACGAAGAGTTCAAGCGCGCGATGAGCTTCTAACCGACGCCAGACTGAACGAGATTGATGAAGGGGGCGACGATCGCTCACGCGGCCGACCGGACTTCGACGACTTCGTCGCGGCGCGGGACGAAGCGTTCGACCGCCCGCTGCAGATCGTCCAGATCGATCGGCTTGGCTGCGTACGCATCGCAGCCGGCGGCGATGCATCGGTCGCGGTCCTCGCTGAGCGCCCCTGCCGTCACGGCGATGATCGGCGTCTTCACGCCTTCCGATCGGAGGCGTCGTGCGGCCTCCCAGCCGTCCATCACGGGCATCTGCATATCGAGGAGGATCAGGTCGAACGAGTGCCCTGCCCGCGCCGCCGCGAGCACCTGCTGCACGCCGTCCTGCCCGTCGATCGCTTCCAAGACCTCGAAGCCGAGTCGGCTCAGGTACACGCGCACGAGCGCACGGTTGTCGGCACCGTCATCGACGACGAGCGCTCGGGGGCGGTCCTTCGTGGCACGGGCCGCCGGAGACGAGTCGCTCCTCATCGCCGCCGTCGCCGCCGTCGCTGCCGTTGCTGCCGTTGTCGTCGTCTTCGTCAGCGGCAACCCCCTCGCGCTGGCGCTCTCCCGCGCCGGTGCGATCTCCGCAGCGATGTCGAACGTGAACGTGCTCCCGCGACCGGGCTCACTGTCGACGGTCATCTTCCCGCCGAGCATTCCCACGAGTCGCTTGCTGATCGTCAGGCCCAGTCCCGTGCCGCCGTATCGCCGCGTCGTCGATGCGTCGGCCTGCGAGAAGGCGCGGAAGACTTCCGCGATCTGCGAAGGCTGCATCCCGATCCCGGTGTCCACAACCTCAAACCGAATTCGACATGGCATGCCCGGCGCGCCGCTCGCGCTCAGCAGCCGCACGGTGAGCTTCACGGAGCCCCGCTCAGTGAACTTGATCGCGTTGGATAGGAGGTTGAACAGCACCTGCCGCACGCGCGTCGGATCGGTAAGGATGCGACGCGGCACGCTCTGGGGGACCGGATCGACGACGAACTCGATGCCCTTTCGCGCTGCGGACACCTGCATCAGCGCAGAGGCGTCGGAGACGATCGATCGCAGGTCGCACGGCACGCGCTCGATGCGGAGCTTGCCCGCGTCGATCTTCGAGACGTCGAGGATGTCGTTGATGACCGCGAGCAGGTGTTCGCCGTTGCGACGAACGACGTCGGCGTACTCTTCACGCTGCTTGGCTCCCACAGCGGGGTCGGCGAGCAGTTCGGTGAAGCCGAGGATGGCAGTCATCGGCGTGCGGATCTCGTGGCTCATGTTGGCGAGAAAGGCCGCCTTCGAGCGAACGGCCGCCCGCGCCGCGTCGCGCGATCGCTTCAGGGCCAGGTTCATCCGCTGCACGCTGGTCCGCTCGCGTGCGAGGCGATCGTTGGCCGATCGCAATTCGGATGTCCGCTCGTCGACGGTCTGCTCAACCCGGGCCGCGTGTCCCGTCGTCACGAGCAGGAAGCCCGTGAGCAAAGCCGTCAACGCGACGCCTCCCAGCAACAAACCATACGACTCCTTCGTGCACGCCAGACCAGCCGTCGGTACCGTCGACCGAACCGCCAGCACTCGACCGGCGAACGGCACCCACGACGGTACATCGGTGGACTCGAATGCCGAGGCATGCAATGAAGACGCGACGGCGGCCGCAGCCTCGGCGCTGTCCGCCGTTCCGATCATTCCGAGCGTCTGCGCGACCACGACCGGCCCACGAGTGGGATCCGTCACGTCGTACACGCTGGCCGGAAATGCATCCACGTGGTTGGCAGCGACCGCTTCGCGGCCCAACTCGCCGAGGTCGAGTTCGAAGACGACGAACCCTCGCAAGCGCTTGGCCCTTGTCTCAGGCGAATCGCTTGTTTCTTCCTCGTTCCGAAGAGGGTGGTACACGCCCGTGACGATCGCAGCGATCGTGCGCTCAGGCATCGCGGAGTTCAGGCCCTGCACGCATTCCGTCATGACGGGCTCGTTCGATCGGATCGAGGCCTGCATCGCCCGGCGGATCTGCTCGCTAGGCATGGAAGGCGCGTCGACCCCTCGCTCGGCGAGTTCGTCGTCCAACTCGTCGGCCGCGGATCCAGCGATCAGGTCTTCGTCCAGGTCGCGCGACGTCATGGCGAAGCTAGGCACTTCCCACCAGTTGCCGTCCGGCGCGCCGCCGACCGGCCGCTCGAACCAGTACGCCGCCCGCGCGTGCTCCGTCAGCTTCGAGAGGTGCGTCGCCATCCGAGCGAACTCGGACGGCGTGACCACCTCGGAGAACTCGAAGAACCCCGCCATCGCGATGAGCGACTTCCGATGACGCTCCAATTGCTCCAGCAACTCGTCGTTCATCGCCAGGACGCGCTGGGCGCGGCTCTCCGCGACGCGCCGCGCCTCCCACTGCTCGGCGGCGAACGCTGCACCCACCGTCGTGGTGAGCGCGATCAATACCGGCAGCGCGACGGTGCGCCAGCGCCGGCGCCACGTCTCGTTCTGCCGTTCGACGGTGATCAGGGTAAGCGGTCCGAAGATCGCAACGCCAAGCGAAGCGCCCGCCCACCACGTGACCCAGCGAACCAAGGCGGCGTCAGGCGCGAGCGTTCCCGCGAGCAGGTGAACGGACACGCCAACCGTGGCGGACAGCGCGCACGCGAGCGGGCCGCCCAGCAAGACAAAGTGAAGGACGTCCGCGCCGAGGAGGAGCATCCGCGGCTGCCCCACGCAACGACGGACGAGCGCCGCTCCCAAGTACGCCTGCGCGGCATTCGCTGTACCGATCGCGAACGCCATCGCGAGCGCATCTACCGGCGACGGACCAAGCGAAGCGGAGACGATCGCGTGAAAATTGAGAATCGAACTGCCGAACCACGTGCCCAGCACGCCCGTCGCAGGACGACGCAAGGTGGCCACCAGAGCGATGCCCGCGGCAGGCCAGATCGCAGCGGAGAAGCCCGACGTGAGCGTGTAGTGTACCGCGATCCAACTCGTCGCCAGGTACACCGCCGCTACGAGCGCAACCTCGAATGCGGCACGCCAGAGCTTTGCAGCGTCATTCGAAGGAACGCGCGTCATCTTGGGATGGCGTTCGCTCGGAACTCCGCTCGCAGGTACCAGCATTCTTGCCGGCAACGAAGAAACTGCGTCATCGCGATCCGACATCCTCGCTGCATCCGTAGCAGCGGCCGTGCGCAATCGTCGGCCGCCAAGGGTGGTACTACTGCCCGCTTGCTTGCCGCGGTCTCAGGCGTTTCGTGCAAACCTTGCGTGACGGCAGATCGCCATCACACGACGACGCATCAACGCCCGCTGTGATTATCGGCACACATGGCTCGCACAATCGAGAAAATGCAGGTTCTTGCAGGACTGGCCGGTGCATGGGGCGTGGGAATCGGAGGAGCAGGCGGCTCCTCGCCATTGGCGAAGCTTGAGGCAAACGACTTCCGACGCGACGCTTCGGGGATGAACCGCAGCGCCCTACTCAGACAGCTCGACCATGAGCGCCGGCATCTCATCCGCGACGACGAGGCCGCCGAGTTGCTGCCCGAGGTCACACGGCTCACGATCGGCGGCTCGCTTCACACCGTCGTGTGGTCGAACCTCGACACGTCCAACGCCGACGCCGTGATCCGCCGGGAGGTGGAGCACCATCGCGCGCTTCACGCGTCTTTTGAATGGAAGGCTTTCTCCCACGATCGACCGGCCGACCTGCGTGATCGTCTCGTCGCCCACGACTTCTCGATCGGACCCGCGGAAGCCGTCATGGTCGCAGCGATCGACGAGCTACTGCGTCGCCATGATTCGGTCGAGCGTGTTCGCGTCGAGCGCATCACAACAGCCGAGCAACTCGACGGCTTCCGCCGAACCGCTGAGACGATCTTCGGGAAAGACTACGCCTTCACGACAAAGCAACTCGCCCGCGCAATCGAGGCAGGTTCGGACGAACACTCGGCTTACCTCGCACTTGTCGACGGCACCGTCGCCGCGATCGGCCGGCTGTACACGCATCCGGAAAGCCGTTTCGCCGGGCTGTACGGCGGCGCGACGCTTCCCGCGTATCGCGGCCGAGGTTGCTATCGCGCCCTGGTGATCGAGCGTGCACGTGTCGCCCGAGCACTCGGGGCTACGCACGCGCAGGTCGATGCCCTGCCGACCAGTCGGCCGATCCTCGAAAGGCTCGGCTTTGAGAAGCTCACGGAGACCTGGCCGTGCGAATGGTCGCCGACGTAGTCACGCGCGAATCGAAGCGTCCCACTCGTCCGCCCACGGGACAAATCGCGACCGCACCGCGCGGACGAGGGCCTCGAGCCCCGCGCCGGTGGTGGCACTGACGCGATGATCGATGCGCTGATGCTCCCACTCAGGCAACGCCGCGTCGGCCTTGTTGAGCACGACAATCGATCGGTCGGCGAACTGATGCTGAAGCCGCTCCCGCAGCAACGACTGTGCGGCGACAGGTTCGGAGCCATCGAGCAGGATGAGCACGCAGTCTGCCTCGCGCTTCGCGTCCGCACTGAGGTCGATCGCCTCGCGTTCGATGGCGTCGTGCGTCGAACGCACGCCCGGCGTATCGATGAGCTTTACGATGAGCCCGAGCAGGTCCGCCTCCTCGCCGACCCAGTCGCGCGTCGTGCCCGGCACGGGCGAAACGATCGACCGCTGCTGCCCGAAGAGCGCGTTGGCCAGCGTGCTCTTTCCCGCATTGGGCGGGCCGACGATGGCGATGGTGGGAGGCAGGAGGAGATTGCGGATTGCGGATTGCAGATTGGGGATTTCGCCGCGACGCATCACGGATTCGACGGCAAGCTCTGTCCGCGCGAGTGCGAGCAGTGCGTTCGTCTTGCGCTCGTCGTCTGTTCCGCCATCACACATCGCGATGCAACGTGCGTCGAACGGGTCGAACTCGATCACGTCGAAGCCGTCGCGGCGCAGCAGGTCGAGCGTCGCCTCGACGACCCACGCGCCGCCGTGCAGCGTGAGGTCAACGGTGCGGCCGTCCTCGTGCAGCACGGCGACGGGGTCGTCGATCACGCCGGAGTCGTCGCGGAGTTCGGAATGCGTGACGCGGCCCGGAATGAGCGGCTTAGAGAGACGCTTGTCGATCCACGCGGCGAGCGACTCTGCAACCCGGGAGGGCGAGGCTCCCATCGAGCCAATGCGGATGCGCGATTCGACGCCCTCGCACCGCACATCCGCAGGCTCGGCAGGAGCCTCGCCCTCCCTTGCCCCGTCGATGCGCACCCGCACCGTCACCAGCGCCGCCGGCGGTCGGCTGAGGAGCATGGCGGTTCGCGGATTCACGGTGACACGCTCCTGATGAGAACGCATATGGAATCGCCGGTCAGCACGTCGCTGTCCACCCAGCTGTCGGTCTTCTGCGACACGAGTGAGCCGTCCGGACGCCTGATGTTGAGCGTCACGTTCCCCGGCGACATCTTGCCAAGCCGAAGATGCTTCGTCACCGACTGACCTGGCGCGATGACGCCGAAGGCAGAGTCGGGTACGCGATCGATGCCAACGACTTCGACCGGCGCGTCAGAGCGATTCAGTACTTCGACGTCGAGCCAGTCCTTCGGGCCCATCCCGCGAGTCAGCCAAAATGAGAGCACGCAGCCCGCGAGCACTATCAGTAGAGCGGAGAGCACGAGCGAACGAATCACGACGGACCAAAACACGATCAGAAGACTCCCACTGCTGACTCGTGACAGCCGCTGCCAACGTACCAACGGAAGGCGACGTGCGTGCGATCGCCGCGCTACGACAACATCGCGCGAATCGCCACCCGAACCACCGCGTAGAGGACGAATAGCGCTGACACCGCGATCGCGATGCAAAGATAAATCACGAATCGGCTCAGGAAAGGCCCTGCAGCCCGTACTGGATCGCGACGCTCGTCCTCGCGGCGCGTCTGAGCCGTCGCGTAATCCAGCGTCTTCGCAGGTCTCACCTGAGAAAACCCTGAATCGCGCGTATTCACTTCACGTACCCCTTCGTCTTGAAGTACTCCGTCGCCTCATCGAGCGACTTGAACACGCGCGTGGCCGTCTCGGTGATGAACGGGCTGGGGATGCCTTTGCACGCCCACACCACGTACACCTCTTTGCCGCCTTCGAAGGCGTGGTGCAGCTCGCGTTCGACGCCGCTGCTGAGGGCGGGCTTGCCGTTCGGCAATTCGGGCACGAGGCTCACGATCATGTCGCTCTGGTCGACCATCTTGAAATCGCGGGCGTAGATCTGGCCCATGATGTCGCCGGAGATCTGGATGATCTCGTCGGTCTTGAAGGTCGTCTTGCCCTCGGGCGTGGGGATCTCGACGGTGTCCTTGCCCTGCTCCTTCGCCTTCGTGGCGAGCAGGTGCAGGACGAATTCGTCCACGTCGCCCGGATCGAACGTGATGAAATGCTCGGCCAGCGTGGCGCGGAAGGCGTCGATCTCGCGCAACGTGTCGGGCAGGTCCATCACGTGGCTCATCGGGAAGCTGGGATAGACCTTCTTCCGCTTCTCACGCTCAAAGATGAGCCGGTACATCGTCTTCGACGTGTCGTTCGCGCCGCGGCCGCGACTGACGATGAAGAAGTTGCCGTGCCCGCGCAGGATGTTCGCGATGATCTCGGTCGCGAGGGTCTCCTCCTCGCGCCACATCATGATGTCCTTCAGGGTGTGATCGATGTCGTGTTCTTTGTTGAGCCGCTGGTGGACGGTCTCGGCGTTGTCCATCAGGCTCAGGTAGATGTCAGCGTTGAAGGCCTTCATCTGGTCGTAGTCGAACGCAGCGAACAGGCCATGGCGCCAGCGGAAGGTGGCGTGGGTGTTCACGATCACGTGCTCGTGCTTCTCGGCGATCCGCAGCACTTCCTTGAAGACGGCGCGGCGCAGCGTGTTCAGGCGCGAGATGGGCAGGTTGAGGATGCGCCCCGCGGGGACGTCCGGCGCCTCGGCGTACATCATCTTCCCGATGTTGCACACCACGACGTCGATGCCGTTCCGCCGGGCTTCGTCGGCCACTTTGTCGAGATACGGGGTTTTGTCGACGCCGACTTGTCCGGTCACGATCGCGCGCATGCGGGGAATCTCCTTCGTTTAACCCGCAGAGTGTACGACGCAGACCCGGCCGGGCATAGCCGCTTACGTTCACGTTCGACATCCGTTCGAAATGAAATCGCAGCGCGCCGAGCCGACGAAGACGCCCAAACAGTACAGACTGCACTCTTCTTCAGAGCGTGAGTCGTCATCGCGGCGAGGCTGCATCAGCCGATCGCTTCGCTCACCTTTCGAGCAACTTCGTCGACGTCGATCGCGTCGAGGCTTGCGCCGATCACCGCCAGCACCCGCGGACCGGTTGGCGTCCACATCGCGGGCGAACTGGCGGGGCCAAACAGCGTGACGGTGGGCGTGCCGCCCATCGCGGCGAGATGGCCGGGTCCCGAGTCGTTGCCGACGAATGCGCTGCTGCGCCGCAGCAAGTCGTAGAGTTGGACGAAGTCACTCGGCTCATCGACGGGCGCGGCGTTCGCGATCGCGGCGACATCCTGCTTCGACAGTCTCTCGCGCTCGACCTCGCCGAGCACGAAACGCGGTGACAGGCCCTTCTTCGCGAGGAGCGACGCTAGCGCAACGAACTTGGCCGCGGGCCAGCGTTTCGCCTCTCCGCCTGCGCCAGGGTGAATACGGACGACACCCGCCTGCACGTCCGCGCCACGCGGCGACAGGCCGCGCGTCGCGATGTGCCGTTGCATCTGCTCGGCGCCGTCGCGCAGGCCCGGCCAAGTGGTGAGTTGATTGCGGTGGTACTCCGCGATGTGCACGCCATCGATCGGCGCGGCAGGCCTGGGCGAGATGAAGACGTAGACCGCCTCCGGTGCCACCTCACGCGCTTGTGCCGCCCACGCGTCCGCACCGTCGGACACGAAGCTGATGACGTGACTCGCCGCGGAGAGCGATCGCCGTGCGGCGTCGGTTAACGCTGCGCCCTTCGCGAAGAGCCCGGCATACGCCGCCTCGTCGCGCCACTCGCAGCCGATCGCGTGCTCGGCCAGTTTGCCCTTGCCCGGCTGCGTCACGTACACGACGCGGCTCTGCGCGAGCAGGCGCGACAGCGCCATCGCGATCGGAAACGTGACGACGAAATCGCCGAGCGCGCCTGCGTGAAACACGAGCACGTTGCGACGGAGGATGGGCGTGGGGAGCGGCATTCAGAGGTTCGCCGACGCGAGCGATGCGTGCCCTGCAGCACGCTCGTTCCGCGATGCGCGACGCGAGAGTCTACAACCGTGCGTGCCATGATTCATCCGCTCCGCGTTTATCGAGCGTTTCGCGGTTTCGTCCGGTAATTGCAGGTGCTACCATGCGAGGTTAGGAGATCATGCAAATGAAGAACACTCATCGCCGCCACATTGATGGGCTCGAAGCCCGCCGCCTGCTCGCCGTCAGCCTGCCGGACCTCGGTTATGCGACACTGGGGACCGCGCAAGTCAGCTATGCGAATGCGGGCGTCGCGGCCCTCACCGACGGGCGTTCCATCTACGCCAACCTCACTCGCTCGACCACCGGCGTGGCCACGCTCAGCGTGAAGCGGCTCACCAGCGGCGGGTCGGGCGACGGCTCGTTCGGCACGTCGGGCACCGCGACGATCTCGCTCGGCAACGTCGTCTCGAGCCAACTCGCGCGCGTACAGGTGGACTCGACGGGTAGGCCCGTCATCTCCAGCGTGCTGCGCCGCGCGGGAGCGGCGAACCCGATCGTCTCGGTCGTCCGCCTGACGACGGCTGGCCTGGTCGACACGACGTTCAACACGACGGGCATCGCCGAGGTGAATTTCGGTCGAAGCCTGGCGAGCACGCCTTACGTCGCGGTCAATTCGCCCGGGCAGGTCTACGTGGCTGCGTCGACACGCGCCAGCACAGGAACGTCCGACGTCCGGCTGGCTCGCCTCGGCGCGAACGGCGTCCTCGACACCACGTTCGGCTCGGCCGGTGTTTTCACGACTAATCCGAGCGCGGGCGACGACCTCGTCTATGACCTCGCCCTCGCCGCCGATGGCAAGCCGCTCATCGCCGCGAATGCAGGCACCGTGCAGAACCAGCCGCGACTGATCCGCGTCACCACCACCGGTGCTGCCGACTCCAGCTTTACTGCTTCACTGAGCGGGCTGGAGCAGTTCGTCCTCTTCTCACAGACCGACGGCAAGACGATCCTCGTCGGCCAGGACGCGACGGTTGCCGCGACGAACCGCCTCGTCGTGCAGCGGCTCAACAGCAATGGTTCCGTCGACACGACGTTCGTCGCGGGCGGCAAGGCGTCGCTGCTGACGGCACTGCCGGTCGGACAGATCACGCGCGTGACGCGCAACACGGCCGGCAACCTGTTCGTCGCCGGACTTCAGCCGGTGAACATCAACGGACAATCGCAGGCGTTCGTCACCGCGATCACGCCGACGAATGCAATCGACTTCGCCTTCGGCACGAACGGGTCGATCAACCCGCTGCCGGGCGTGTTCGCCACGTCGGGGGACGTCGCGCTCATCGGCGCGGCGAAGCTGGGCGTGGCGTTCGCGAACGGCGCATCGAGCCCGGCGAGCAGCGTGACGGTGAAGCGTTACGTCGTGACGCCCGCGAACGCGTCGGCCTCGCTCGTGAACGGGCAAGTCGATGTGTACGGCGGAAGCAGCGCCGACACGATCACGATCTCGCCCGGCGCGGCGACGGGTCAGGTGAGCGTGAAGATCGGATCGGCCGCGGCGCAGACGTTCACGTCGGGCTTCGTCAACGTGTACGGCTTCGATGGCAACGACACGGTCACGAACACGTCGGCCGCGGTCCTCCGCGTGCTGGGCGGCAACGGCAACGACTCCATCACCGGCGGCGCGGCGAACGACTACCTCGACGGCGAGGCCGGCAACGACACGATCAACGGCAACGCTGGAAACGACACCATCACCGGTGGCGACGGCAACAACACCCTCAGCGGCGGCGACGGCAACGACCGATTCTTCGCGAGGAACAGCCTGAAGGACGTCATCAACGGCGGCGCCGGCACTGACACCGCGACGGCGGACAACGGGCTGGACGTGATCTCGCTCGTCGAAACGCTGGCGTGAGCCACAAAAAGTCTTGAGCCACGAATCTGCACGAATGAAGAGCGGACAGATTGCACGCGTCTGGTTCCTTCTGATTCGTGTGGATTCGTGCAGATTCGTGGCCGCGATCTTCCGATAACGGGTTTGTTTAACGTTCAACAGTCTTTTCGAGGTTCGCGCGCGGGCGTGCCGTTCGGGTCGTAAGCTGACACCCGAACAATGCCCGAACTCGCAGACCCAAAGCTCAGGCCCGTCCCGCCGCGCGATCCGCCGACGTCGGTTGCGCCGTGCGAGCACGCGTATGCGGAGCTGGGCGCGATCTCGAACTTCTCGTTCCTTCGCGGCGCGAGTCACCCGGACGAACTCGTCTACACTGCGGCCGAGTTGGGCTACCGCGCGATCGGCATCGCCGACCACAACACGCTGGCCGGCGTCGTCCGCGCGCACGTGGCGGCGAAGCAGTGCGGGCTGAAGCTGCTGGTCGGGGCGAGGCTCACGCTGAGCGCGTCGAATCCCCAACGGGAGGGCGAGGCTCCCGCCGAGCCATGCGGATGCGCGACGACGGACGCTTTCGAATCGCGCATCCGCATAGGCTCGGCGGGAGCCTCGCCCTCCCTTTGCGCCTCGCCCTCCCTTTGCGCCTCGCCCTCCCTTTGCGCCTCGCCCTCCCTTTGCGCCTCGCCCTCCCTTTGCGCCTCGTCCTCTCACCTTGAGCATCAAACCCTCGACGTCATCGTCTACCCGCAAGACCGCCCCGCCTATGCACGCCTCTGCCGTCTCCTCACGCTGGGCAAATCCCGCGTCGGCAAGGGCGAGTTCCTCCTCACCGTCGACGAGTTCTGCGAGCAGGCGGAGGGGATGCACGTGCTGGTGGATTGCGAAATGCGAAATGCGAAATGCGAAATGGGCCATCTCGATTTCGCAATTCGCAATTCGCAATTCGCAATCCTCCTCGATCTCCCGAACGTCTCCCTCGCCCTCTCCCTCCACTACGACGCCGACAACGCCATGCAGTTCGACCGCGCGATCCACGCATCACGCCGGCTCGGCATTCCGCTCGTCGCGCACAACGACGTCCACTACCACGACCCGCACCGGCGCATGCTGCAGGACGTGCTCACGTGTGTCCGTCACGGCACGACGATCCGCGAGGCGGGCTTCAAGCTGCACCGCAACGCCGAGCGATACCTGAAATCGCCGGCCCAGATGCATCGGCTCTTCGCCGATCACCCGCAGGCGATCGAGCGGGCGCTTCACGTCGCGCGGTCGTGCACGTTCTCGCTCGAGGAGCTGCGATACGAGTACCCGCGCGAGGTCGTACCCGACGGCGTCACGCCGATTCAGCACCTGCGCGACCTCACCGAACGCGGCGCGATCGAACGCTATCCCGAAGGCGTGCCCGCGAAGGTGCGAGCGCAGGTCGACCACGAGTACAAGCTGATCGAACAGCTCGGCTACGAGGCGTACTTCCTCACCGTGCACGACCTCGTCCGCTTCGCGCGCAGCCGAGACATCCTGTGTCAGGGCCGCGGGTCGGCGGCGAACAGTGCGGTCTGTTATTGCCTCGGCGTCACCAGCGCGGACCCCGCGCGGACGGATCTGCTCTTCGAGCGGTTCATCAGCGCCGCGCGGAACGAGCCGCCCGACATCGACGTCGACTTCGAACACGAACGGCGCGAAGAAGTGATCCAATACGTCTATGAGAAGTACGGAAGAGACCGCGCGGGTATGACGGCCGAGGTGATCAGCTATCGCGGGCGCAGCGCCGTCCGCGACGTCGGCAAGGCGATGGGCCTGAGCCTCGACCAGGTCGACCAGATGGCCAAGCGGCTCGACTGGTGGCATCGCGGCGTGCTAACCGAACAACAGGTGATCGACGCCGGCCTGGACCCGCGCGACGCGACGGTGCGCGCGGTGCTCGCGCTCTGCGAAGACCTCCTCGGCTTCCCCCGCCACCTCGGCCAACACGTCGGCGGCATGGTGATGACGCACACGCCGCTGTGCGAAATGGTCCCGATCGAAAACGCCCGGATGGCCGACCGCACCGTCATCGAATGGGACAAGGACGACATCGAAGCCGTTGGCATGCTGAAGGTGGACTGCCTGGCGCTGGGAATGCTCACGATGATTAATCGGGCGTTTCGGTTGTTGAGGGGGTGGGAGGAAGGGACTGAGGGACTAAGGGACTGCGGGACTAAGGGGAAGGAAGTAGAGTATGGCGATGGAGAAACGCGAGATTCGAACTTTTCGCGATCTGATTGTCTGGCAGAAGGCGATGGACCTGACCCGCGAGATCTATCGAGCGACGAAGGCCATGCCCGAAGACGAGCGATTTGGGCTGACCAACCAGATGCGGCGGTGTGCCGTATCGATCCCATCGAACATCGCCGAGGGTCACGGCCGACAAGGGAGGACCGACTACATTCGCTTTCTCAAGACAGCACGAGGCTCGCTCTGCGAATTGATGACGCAGTACGAGTTGAGCCACACGATGAACCTGATGCCGCGCCAACCAACGATCGATCAACTTTTGAGCGACGTGGAAACACTGCTACAGCGACTCATCACGCGGCTATCCCAACCCAAGACCTAACACAACCGCATTCCATTCCTCCCTCAGTCCCTCAGTCCCTCAGTCCCTCAGTCCCTTCCCCCCTCCAGCTCCACACCATCCCCCCCGACGACAAAGCCGTCTACGACATGATCTGCCGGGCCGACACCGTTGGCGTGTTTCAGATCGAGTCGCGGGCGCAGATGTCGATGTTGCCGAGGCTCAAGCCGCGGAGCTACTACGACCTCGTCATCGAAGTTGCGATCGTCCGGCCGGGGCCGATCCAGGGGGACATGGTGCATCCGTATCTGCGGCGGCGCAACGGCGAGGAGCCGGTGTCGTATCCGTCCGAAGCGTTGCGGCAGGTGTTGCAGAAGACGCTCGGCGTACCGCTCTTTCAGGAGCAGGCGATGAAGGTCGCGATGGTCGCCGCCGGGTTCACCGCCGACGAGGCCGACCAGCTCCGCCGGGCGATGGCGGCGTGGCGAAAGAACGGCGCGCTGGAAAAGTTCTACGACAAGATCATCACCGGCATGATCCGCAACGGCTACGACCGCGACTTCGCCGAGCGCACCTTCAACCAGATCCGCGGCTTCGGCGAGTACGGCTTCCCCGAGTCGCACGCGGCCAGCTTCGCGCACCTCGTCTACGCCAGCGCGTACCTGAAGTGCCACTACCCCGCCGTCTTCTGCGCGGCGCTGCTGAACAGCCAGCCGATGGGCTTCTACGCGCCCGCCCAGATCGTCCGCGACGCGATCGACCACGGCGTCGTCGTGCGGCAGCCAGATGTGAACTTCAGCGCGTGGGACTGCTCGCTGGAAGCGGGAGAGGCAAAGGCAGAAGACAGTCCTTCCGGTCCCTCCCTCAAGGGGAGGGGAGTTCATGCCCATGCGTCCGCTTCATCATTCCCCCATTCCTCCCCCGCCGTCCGTCTCGGCCTGCGGATGATCAAAGGCTTCCGCGAAGAGTTCGCGACGATCATCGCCGCCGCCCGAGACCGCGTCGGCGGGCGGTTCGACAGCGTCGATCAGTTCCACCGTGCCACGCGGCTGCCGCGCCACGTCATCCAGCGCCTCGCCGAGGCGGACGCGTTCGCGTCGATCGACGTGTCGCGCCGCACGGCGCTGTGGGAAGCATTGGAATTAGAGGACGAGGAGAGGCCGGTGTTGGAGAAGGCAGAGAGAGACGAAGAGACGAAGAGACGAAGAGACGGAGTGGAAGACGGAACATCTACTTCGTCTCTTCGTCTCTCCGTCTCTCCGTCTCTTCTGCCCCCCATGTCCCTCGGCCGCGAAGTCCTCACCGACTACGCCACGGTCGGCCTTTCGCTCAAAGCTCACCCGATGTCGCTCGTGCGCGACGTGCTCGATCGGCAGCGCATCCTCCTCGCCGCCGACGCAACCGCGCGCGACGAGGGCGCACGCGTCAGCGTGTGCGGGCTCGTCCTCGTACGACAGCGTCCCGGCACGGCGTCGGGCGTCGTCTTCATCACGCTCGAAGACGAGAGCGGCATCGTCAACCTCATCGTGCGCCCGCACCTGTACGAGAAGTACCGCGACGCCGCACGGCACGCCGCCATCCTGCAGTGCGACGGTACGATCGAACGCCAGGGCCTCGTCGTGCACGTGATGGCGCGCAAGTTCTACGACCGCTCCGACCTGCTCGGCGGCGTCGAGTTCGCCTCGCGCGACTTCCACTGAGTCAGGGCACGACGACCTCCGCCCCCGACGGGTAATGATCGCTCGCGTACGTCGCCAGCCGATCGCGTTCGATCCAGTGGTCGAGCACGCGCACCTCCACGCCCGGCCAGACCTGGCTCACGAAGCGCGGCGGGTCGCCCTTCGTCGGATGGGACATCCCCTCGACGCTGTTCGAGATGCACCGCGCGACGGCCAATCCGTCGTCGGCGATCTCCAGCGCATCGGGCGAGCGGATGTCGAGCACATCAACGGTGGCCGGGCGCGAGTCGATGCGCAACGTGGCGCGAAGCAGCGGACTCCGCGAGCCGCGCAACAGGCCGAGGTTTACAGAGTCGGCGATCGCGTGCCGACTGAACAGCGCGACTGCGGAGCCGTCCGCGGCTTCTGCGCGGACGAAGTCCATCGACAGTCGCCAGCTGAGTCGGCGCAGCACCGCGACGTCGTCCGCCTCCTGAAGTCCGATCACGTCGGCGCGCTGCGCCAAAAGCACTTCCGCGATCGGGTCGGCCCGGCCGACGCCGCCGGTCAGGATGTTGTAGCTGATAACACGTAACCGCATGGATTTCAGTTGTCGCCAGCCCGCACAACCGCTAAAGCTTTGCACGCTCGGATCGGACGAAGCTATCGGTCTCACGAAGAATTCCCGCCCGGCCCGACCGGGCGGCGAATCGCATAGTAGGTTTGACTCGTCCGAACGCCACTGCGTCGCATGGCTTGCGCGCCGCGCGACGAGGCGACGCCAGGACAGAGAACGCCAGGACAGGGAACGCGTCATCATGAGTCACCCCCGCTTCGGACAACTCCTCAGCCGGATCATTCCGCTCTCCGACCACGACGTCGAGGAGATCCTGCACGAGCAGACGAACACGAATCGCCGGTTCGGCGACATCGCCCTCTCGCTCGGGCTTGCGAAGCCCGAACACATCTGGCGGGCGTGGCTCCATCAGCTGGAAGCCCGCACCGAACGCGTCGACCTCACGCAGACCGGCGTCGACGTGCAAGCCCTCGCCTACCTGCCCGCCCGCGTGGCGATCGAACACGTCGCCCTGCCGCTGCGCGTCGTCGATTCGGAACTCGTGGTCGCGTTCGCCGAAGATCCGACGGAGGTCACGCTCGCGGCGCTCGAACAGCACAGCAACAAGCGCATCAAGGTGGTGCTGGCCGAGCCGGATGAACTGTCGCGCGCGATCGAACGTTACTACGCCGTTCGGCGGAGCGCCTGAGCGCACGACGCGCCGACGCCCATCCGCGCCGACGTCTTGAAGCCACTAGAAGCGCATCCGAGCCCCGCATGCGAATGCGCGGGCTTCTTTGTTGCCAATTCCGCAGGACGTGGCCGTCGTAGTTGCATCCGAGGCTTGCACGCATCCCTTGCCGCGCCCGGCCGCGCCTGCGATGGTTGGCGGATGTGAAGAATCCCCAAGGGACTGCACCGTTCGTCGTCCTGCACCACTCGGGCATCGAGCCGATCCATTTCGATCTGTTGATCGATCTCGATCCCGAAGCGTCTGTCCCCACGTGGCGACTCGACAGCTGGCCAGCCGACTTGACGACGACTACGGCGAAACTCCTCAGGCCACACCGACGCCTGTATCTGACATACGAGGGCCCCGTCGCGGGCGACCGTGGACACGTCACGCAGGTCGCGTCGGGGACGCTATCTATCGACGCAGACGACGACTTCGCGATCGCGACGTTCCCCGACGGCTCCCGCGTTCGCCTGCCGCTTCGTGACGACGTAAACCCCTGACCGAAATGCACAAACGAAAAAGGCGACGCCGGCCTCTCGGCAACCGGCGCCGCCCAGGGAAGGAGGACGGTGCGTGTGATTCGTCAGTTGGGACAGCGTTGCCGCGTCTACCGATCTGACGTCGCTTGTCTGATAACATTACGCCGCGTCCGGCCGGAAGGTTCACCCAAATTCACTTTTTTCTCCGCCTCGCAAGATGCGCCAACAAGTCGCAAGCCTCCCCTAAGTACTTGCGAGCTAAGTCCTGTCGCAGCCGGCAGTCACCGCTTGAACTTGGCTCGCAAAAGCGCGACGCTCTCCATGCACACAGGAGAATCACTCACATGGCAACCAACATGAAGATCGGCGTCCAGCTCTACACGCTACGCGACCTCTGCGCGAAGGACTTCGCGGGCACTGTGCGCGAGGTGAAGAAGATCGGCTACGCCGGCGTCGAACTGGCCGGGCATGGCAACCTCAAGAGCGCGAAAGAGGTTCGCCAGGCCTGCGACGACGCGGGGGTGATCATCGGCGGTTCACACTGCGGCATCGACGGGCTCGAGCAGGACGCCGAGAAGGTGATGGACGACTTCGATATCTACGGCTGCAAGCAGATCGTCGTGCCGTGGCTCGACGCGAAGCGTCGCCAGGACGCGGCCGACTGGCGCAAGTTCGCCGCCGACATGATGGCCGCCGCGCAGAAGCTCGCGAAGCGCGGCTTCACGCTCGGCTACCACAACCACAGCTTCGAGTTCGAAAAGTTCGACGGCCAGTACGGCATGGACATCTTCTGGCAGCACACCGACCCGAAGCTGGTCCGCGCCGAATTAGACGTGTACTGGGTAAAGCACGGCAAGCTCGACCCCGCCGCGTACATGAAGCAACTCGGCTCGCGCGTCCTGTGCCTGCACTTGAAAGACATGGACAAGTCCGACCCGAACAAGTTCACTCAAGTCGGCAGGGGCCAGCTCGACTTCAAGGCCATCCTCAAGGAAGCCGAGGCGCTCAAGCTCAACTGGGGCTTCGTCGAACAGGACAACTGCTACGACGTCCCGCCGCTGGAGTCGGTGCGTATCAGCTTTGAGAATCTGAAAGGGCTGGGAGCGGTGTGAGACGAAGCAGGCAAGAGGCAAGTGGCAAGAGGCACGCAGGGAGACACATTTTCCCGTCGTGTCTCTTGCCGTCTTCCTCTTGCCACTTGCCTCTTGCCCCTTGCCTCCGCTACCCAACAAAGTCATACACCCGAATTCGCTCAAAGTTCGGCTTGTTCCGCGCGATGAACTCCAGGTGCAGCGGGTGCACCTGATACTCGTCATGCCCCGCCTTGTCGGCGAACACCGTCAACAGCGCGGCGTCGTACGTGTTGTCGACCACCTCGCGCGGCGTCATCGCGGGCACGCCTGCATCGAACACCTTCACTTGCGGGATCTTCGCGAGCAGGTTGCGACAGTCCGAGATCAACTGCTCTTTCGCACCGGCGGGCGAGTCCTTCTTCAGCCAGAACATCACGACATGGGTGAACATTCGCGGGAAGATAACGCAGGGGCGAGTGGGTGAGTAGGCGAGAAGCGTTCAGCCTGCAAGGCCCCTCCTGTCGCCCCAAACCGGGCAGTTCGCCAGACGTCCGATCACACCTAAACTGTCGCTGACGAATCCGGTTCTGACGGGTCTATCGATCAGGGATGACCCGTTCCCGCCAGACCGTGAATTTCGTGGCTTTCGGCGGGGAGGTTGCCCGAAAGCCGCATTGACCTGCTTCCGATATCGATGGCGTGCCCATCACTGGGTGGGCGTTTCTTCGCCATGGATACGCGAGTGGGAGAGACCGTTCTGATGCGTCACCTGATCAACAAGTTCGCCCTTCTGACCCTTGCCACGGCCGCCCTCTTCACGGCCGCGGGATGCTCGTCGATGAAGAACGGCCCGATGACCGCCGTCACGCCCGTCACGCCCGTAGAGACGCAGCGCGTGGGCAGCGTCTACCTGCTGCGCGGGTTCATTGGCATCTTCTCGACCGGCATCGATAACCTTGGCTCGCGCATCGACAAGGAAGGCGTCCACGCGCAGGTCTTCCAGGAGGCGCAGTGGTCGCAACTCGCGGACGAGATCGTCGCGAAGTACAAGGGCCAGCCCAACCATGAGCCGATCGTGCTGATCGGCCACAGCTACGGCGCGGACGGCGTCGTGAAGATCAGCCGCAAGGTCCGCGATGCGGGCGTGAAGGTCGACCTCGTCGTCACGCTCGACCCGGTCACGCCGCCCAAGGTGCCGAACAACATCGGACTCGTCTACAACCTGTATCAGAGCAGCGCGCTAGACAACCTGCCGTTCCTTCGCGGCATCCCGCTCAAGCCGGACGATGACGCGCAGACCGTCGCGCTGCGCAACATGAACATTCGAAAGGACCGCACCGACCTGCTCGAGCCCGGCCTCGATCACTTCAACATCGAGAAGAAGAAGAAGGTGCAGGACGACATCATTGCTCAGGTGCTGACCGTGTGTCAGCCTCGCCAGCAGTGGGCGATGGCCCGCGCGTCGCGCACGATCGCGGAGGCAACGGCGAAGCCCTCGACTCCTGCGATTGCAACACCGGCCGCATCGGTGACGCCTGTCGTCGCGACGGCCACGCCTGTCGCGGCCAAGCCGACCGAGCCGGCAGCTCAACTGGCCAACGCGTCGCTCTTGCCTGACAGCGATGCCGCCAAGAAGCCCGCCGAGAAGAAGCCCGAACCGACGCCGGCCGCTTCAACTGCAACGCCCGCGAAGAACACGACGCTGCTGAAGGCGTCGGCCGAGTAACCGACGACGTCAACATCCGCTTCGACTTCCACACGGGAGGGCGAGGCTCCTGCCGAGCCGATGCGGATGCGCGATTCCACGAAGTTGAATCGCGCATCCACAGGCTCAGCGGGAGCCTTGCTTTCTCTCACTACCAAGCACAGCGCGTTCGTCGAACAAACCAAAGCCCGGGGTGTATACCCCGGGCCCAGGTACGCACGTCGGACATGACATCTCGCGTTCCCCACCCGACTCGGGTCCGGGGTATGCACCCCGGGCTCTGAAGGCGCAGCGAGGGTGTTTCGAATCGCGCATCCGCACGCTCGGCGGGAGCCTCGCCCTCCCATTTGCGCGATCAGGCTTCACGCTCCGACTCGCCCGTTCGACTTCCTCAACAGCAACAGCAGGAAGAACGGCCCGCCCGCGAGGCTCGTGATCACGCCCACCGGCAGCATCTGATTGAGCCGGCCGGTCGCGGCGAGATACCTCGAACCCGCGTCGGCCAGCATCAGCAGGCACGCGCCGGCGCTGATGGATGCGGGCATGAGGCGCCTCGCATCGCTGCCGACAATCGCCCGCGCCAGGTGCGGGCAGATCAGCCCCACAAACCCGATCGGCCCCGACACCGCAACCGCCGTCGCTGTGAGCAGGCTGGCGAGCAGCATCACGACCCACCGCTCGCGTCGCACGCTCAAGCCGAGGCTCGCCGCCTCGTCGTCTTCGAGTCGCGTCAGGTTCAATCGCCCCGCTCGGCGAAACAGTTCGACCATGCACGCGATCGCCACCACGCTCGCGATCGACAAATGCCAAGGCGGCAGCGCGACGAGTTCGCCGATCATCACCGACTGGTAGTACCCGCTTCCTGGCTGCGTCTTCACGAGCGTGTGAATGAGCAGCAACACCGACGCGACGACGGTCGACAAGATCACGCCGACCAGCACGAGCACCGTTGGCTCAAGCCTGCCGCGCCATCCGGCGACGCCGAGCACGACGATCGCCGCAGTGAGACCACCACCGAAGGCGAACACCTGCTGGCTGACTGAAGCGAGGGCCGGGTGAAGCGATGCGACGATCGCGGCGAATGCGGGCAGCTTCCACAAGTAACTACCGAGCGACGCGCCGGAGGCGACGCCAAGCAGATATGGGTCGGCCAAGTCGTTCCGCAGCACCGCCTGGTACGCCACGCCCGCGCCGGCGAGCGCGGCACCCACGAGCATCGCCTGCGCGACGCGCGTGAGCCGTTCGTCGAGCACCGCACGATGCGCAGGCCAGCCGAAGTCGCCGGTCGAGCCGACGCACGTCGCGAGGTAAGCCACGCCCGCGCAGACGGCCGCGCTGACCGCGACGATGAACAGGAGCTTGACGAGTCCGAAGTGACGCACGGGAGAGTCGGGAGAGTGTCGCGGGCGGCAGGGAATCTGCAAACGCGAAGGACGAACCACAGATCAACACAGATGAACACAGATGCAGAAAATCGAAACGCGGACGCGAACGTTCTGCTTGGTGCAGACCGAACGGGTTACCGCCACGCATGCCTGGAACGCATCGCGAACCTCGTCTCATTCTTATCTGTGTTCATCTGTGTTGATCTGTGGTTCCCTCGCCCCCGCCTCGCTTGACACGTCCCGCCGGCTCAAAACAATCGTCCCGGTGAACAGCAGCAACGGAAGCAACGCGCGGAGCGCCATCGAAGGCCTGATGGAGTCGGGCAACACGGCCGTCGTCGGACTGCAATGGGGCGACGAGGGCAAGGGTAAGGTCGTCGACGTCCTCACCGAACGCGCCGACGTCGTCGCACGCTATTGCGGCGGTGCGAACGCCGGCCACACCGTCCGCATCGGTAATCAGAAATTCGCGACGCACCTCCTCCCGGTCGGCGTCTTCCGCGCGGGCGTGCAGAACTACGTCGGTAACGGCGTCGTGCTCGACCCCGTCGTCCTCTTCAAGGAGATCGACGAGCTCAACAACGTCGGCATCCCGGTCACCCCGGCCAATCTCCGCATCAGCTACAAGGCGCACGTCGTCATGCCCTGGCACAAGGCCGAGGACGGCGCCCGCGAGACCAGCGCCGAGGGCGGCGCGATCGGCACCACGCGTCGCGGAATTGGCCCGACGTACGCCGATAAGATGCACCGCTCGACCGCCATCCGCGTGTGCGACCTCATCAACGAGGCACGGCTGAAGGAGAAGGTCGCCCAGATCGCGACGGAGCGGAACAAGATGCTCGGCGCGCTCTACGGCACGCCGCCGCTCGACTGGCGCGAGATCTTCGAGCAATACCGTCTGCTCGGCGTCCGCATCGCGCCGTTCGTGGACGACGTCGGGTACCTCCTATTGCAGGCGCGCGAGCAGGGCAAGCGCGTCGTCTTCGAGGGCGCCCACGCCACGCTGCTCGACGTCGATCACGGCACGTATCCGTACGTCACCAGCAGCAACTGCAGCGCGCTCGGCTTGTTCACCGGCGCGGGCGTGCCGCCGCAATACGTGCAGAACATCGTGGGCATCGTGAAGGCGTACAGCACGCGCGTCGGCGCTGGGCCGTTTCCGACGGAGCTGACCAACAGCACCGGCGACCTCATCCGCGAGCGCGGCCGCGAGTACGGCACCACGACCGGCCGCCCGCGCCGCATCGGCTGGTTCGACGCCGTCGCGGTTCGCTACAGCGCCGATCTGTGCGGCGTCACCAGCGTCGCGATCACGCTGCTCGACGTGCTGAGCGGGTTCGAGCAGCTCAACCTCTGCACCGGCTACAAGCTGAACGGCCAGCGACTGCCCTACTACCGCGCCGACGCCGACACGCTCGCGCAGTGCGAGCCCGTCTACGAAACGCTCCCCGGCTGGAAGCAGCCGATCGGCAGCTGCACGCGGTTCGACGAGTTGCCCAACGAGGCGAAGCAGTACGTCCGCCGAATCGAGCAGCTCTTGAACGTCCCGGCCCGCATCGTGAGCGTCGGGCCGGAGCGGTCACAGACGCTGTTCCGCTGATCCGTGTAGATCGCGACGCGCACGCATGGCGATCCTCCGCAAACCTCTGCTTCGCCGCGTGCTGGCCCCGAAGTGGGACGTGCAGCTCGATTTCCGCCAGTCCATCTGGCAGCAGTTCTCAGGCGAGCAGATCTTCGTCGCGTCGTTCATCGGCCTGATCCTCACCGGCACGCTCGGCCTGAAGCTCATCCCAGGACTCATCGCGCCAGGACAGCACCTCTCGTGGCTCGACGCGCTCTTCACGATCGTGAGCGCCGTCTGTGTGACCGGTTTGCAGACGGTCGACTTCTCCAAGGTCTTCACGCTATGGGGGCAGGCGTGGGTGCTTCTGTTCATCCAGCTCGGCGGGCTCGGCGTGATCGCGCTGTCGAGCGTCATCATCATGGCGCTGGGCGGACGACTCAGCCTGCGCTCGGAAGCCATCTCGGGCGGCATGGGCGACGTCGCGCCGAAGCTCAACCGCGCGAAGCTGATTCGCGACGTGCTGCTCTTCACGCTGCTGATCGAGTGCATCGGCGCGATCGCACTATTCCTGCTCTGGAAGCCGTACATGCCCACGCACCTCGCGGCGTGGCACTCGGTGTTCCACAGCGTAAGCGCGTTCTGTAACGCTGGCTTCAGCACCTTCGGCAACGACAACCTGATGAAGGAGCGCACCACGGCCGGCGTGGTGCTGGTGATCGGCGGGCTGATCGTGCTCGGCGGCATCGGGTTCCTGTCGATGGAGGAGCTGTACCGACGGATCCGCAGGCGCCGCGACGAGCACGGCCGAAAAATGCCCGCGCCGCGCGTGTCTCTGCACACGAAGCTCGTCTTCTGGACCACGATCGCCCTGCTCCTCGTCGGCTGGGCGGCGTTCGCCCTCTTCGAGTGGACGAACCCGCGCACGCTCGGCCCGCTCGACTGGTGGGACAAACTCGTCAACTCGCTCTTCATGAGCATCACCCCCCGCACCGCGGGCTTCAACACGATCGACTACGGCCACGCTCACGCCAGCACCAACTTCTTCACAATCATCCTCATGAGCGTGGGCGGCTCGCCCGGCTCGACCGCGGGCGGATTGAAGACGACCACCGTCGCACTGATAGCCCTGCTCGCGTGGTCGCGGTTCCGGCGAAGGCATATCGTGAGCGTCTTCGACCGAACGATCCCGGAAGAGACGCTCCAGCGCGCGGTCGGCCTGTTCGTGTTCGTGTTCGGCATCGTCACGCTGTCGGTCCTGATCATGATCACCACCGAAAATCGCGTCGACGCGGACGACAGCCCCGAACGCCTCCTGCCCTTCATGTTCGAGTGCGCCAGCGCCTTCAACACGGTGGGCCTGTCGATGAACGTCACGCCAACGTTGAGCGACGCGGGCAAGTGGAACTGCATCTTCCTCATGTTCCTCGGCCGCGTCGGCCCACTCACGTTTGCCGCGGCGATCGCGCTGTCCGACGTCGCGGACAAACGATTTCGATTCGCGAAAGAAGACGTCGTCGTGGGGTGATGGAAGAGTTGTCGGTTGTCAGTTGTCGGTTGTCAGTAGAACATGGCCTACAACACACCCGCGGCGACCGAGAACTGACAACTAGCAACTGACAACTCCTCTCCCCACCAATGAAACGCTTCGTCATCGTCGGACTCGGAAACTTCGGATCGGCCGCTGCGGATGCGCTTCACCGCGCCGGGCATGAGGTCGTCGTCGTGGATCAGAACGAGGACGCAGTCGACCGAATCGCACAGCACGTCTCCCGCGCCGCCGTCGGTGACGGCCGGAGCAGCGACGTGCTCGAACGCATCGGTGCGAAGGGCGCCGACGCCGGCATCGTCAGCACTGGCGATGACATCGCCGCCAGCATCCTCTCGACGATGGCGCTGAAAGACCTCGGCGTAAGCGATCTCTACGTGAAGGTCATCAGCCGCGACCACGCCCGCGTCATGGAACGGATCGGCGTCACCGAAACCATCTTCCCCGAACGAGAGACCGCGCTCGCCCTCGCCACGCGCGTGAGCGGCAAGGCACTCCTGAACTACGTGAGGCTCGGCGCCGACTTCAGCATCCAGGAGATGGCCGTCCCCGACCGCTGGATGAACAAGAGCCTCAGAGAACTCGACCTCCGCCGAGAGTTCGGCGTCATCATCGTCGGCGTTCACGACGTGCTTCTGGACCAGATCAACGCCCCCGACCCAGATGCGGTGCTAAAGGAGTCCGACGCGCTCCTCGTCGCCGGCAAAGACGACGCCCTGCGGAGAGTCGCCGAAGCGAAATAACCATCCAGCGCGCTTGCTCGCCGAATGCAGTACCGCTCGAATCACGTGTGGGTGGCCCGTCAGTCCGAGCAAACACTTCGGGGACAGGACTCGAACCTGTAACCAGCCGCTCGAGAGCGGCCTCTTTCAGTCGTAGCGCCGCCAGGCGCACAACGCGCGGCGAGCGGCGCACAGCGATCCGATCTACGCGCAGGTGAAGACCGTCGTCACAGTTAAGTTAACGAGACGCTCACGCGGGCGGCCTGCACGTTCGCGGGCAACCCGAGCAGCGTGCACAACGTCGTGCTGACGCAAAGGGCATGACCTGCTGAGCAGGCGACCTCTCGCCCGACCGTAACGCAAGACCAGGGATTGATGTCATGTAGCCCGACGGCGCCGACTCCGAACAGCGGAACGGGGCTGTTGACAGTGATTCGAACGCTTGCGTGTGATGCGATCCGGCGCTACTGCCTCAGTGGGTCGGGGCAGTCCGCCGTAAAGACCGCCCATCCTCCATCAACTGCGCCCCTCTTCAATGATTACAGCCCGCCGGAATGACGAGCACGAAGCGTGAGCACCTCTTCACGCTTCGTGCGTGTTCCGCGATCGAATTGCACGATGCGACCGGCTACACGCCTTCGGACGCGCGAGCATCGTTCACCGCTTCCATCACGTCCGCGCTGTCGGCGGGCGGGTCGTTCGGATCGAACACTGCTGGCGTTGTCGTCGAAGTGATCGCGCCGTTTGCATCGACGTTGATGTCGCAGTAGTAGCCGGGCGGCACAGAGCGAATCACCTGGTTATTCAGGTCCTTGACGGATCCGTTCTGCGACGACTCCAGAAGGATGTAGCGCCACTTGATGATGTTGCCTTGGCCATTCACAATCGAATGGACGACGATCTCCGAGCCCTCCGCGACACCGCGAGCGGAGTTACCCACCTGCACCTGAACGCCTAGGCCCTTGAGAAACGCGTAGCCGATGTCCAGCAACGCCTTCGGCCCGTTGCCTCGCTGCATTGCGGTTCGTATCGACAGCTGGTCTTCGCCGGCCAACGCAACCACCTCGGTATTGTTGGACTCGTGCGCATAGTAGAACGCTTCATACGCCATTGACGTACTCCTTCCACGGTCGATAGTTCTGCAAACTGCCGCGACGCGCGGCATCGCAGTCCTACCTAGGTTTTGCAAGCCAGATAAGTGCCCCGTTAATGCTCAGCACGCATGCTGGTAGCAACGGATCGATTATAGTTCCATACCAGCGGAAGATGACGATCCATATCACGACCATGCCAGCATTTGTTATAGATAAAGCAGAAACCAATGCAGCCCATCGCCTCGCCGAATGAGCTGCGCACACACCGAGCACAGCAGCGAGTAACCACAGCACGGCATCAACACTCAACCCCACACCGCCGTACTCAAATCGCCTCGTTGAACGCCCGACTTCAGTTCCCGACAGCACGGCGTTCACGCCGCTGCCAATGATTTCGAAGCCTCGCAGCTTGTGGCCGTTCGGCACAGCGAATTCCGGGTCTCCGCCTTCTCGCGCATCGCCGTAGACGACGACCTTTCCACGGACGCGCTGCGCGAGCTCCTCCACCGGTTGGACGAGCACCTGCCGAATCGAAAGTGTCGAGTCCTTGATCGCCTGACGCGAGGGCGCTTCGACCCACTGATTCAACAGTTGGTCTCCGCGGCGAACCACCCCCTTGATCTCTTCGTCCGGCGGCAATGTGGCGTCGCTCACCGGTGCGATGCGCTTCGGGTCTCGTCCGTCAGAAGATGCGTTGAGGTAACCGTCCGAGCGAAACTCGAAGAGCGCGTCACGCTGGACGCCCTTGAATGCCGCGATCGCCATCGCAGCCACGCCCGGTTCGGTCTCCCCCGCAATACCAACGCGGGCCACCGAGATGCCGAGCGGCCGATCGTCGCCAACGTCGAGGAAAGGCGAGCCTCGCGTACCGATCGACTGAAGCGGCTCGATGAGCACCGGTGGTTGGCTGCCGTTCCATTCCGGCGTTGCCCACACCATCGCTGTGCCGCGCGCTTCCGCGGCCCGAGCTCCCGCAATCAGCCCCGAGTCGAATGGCGTCGGCCGTCGGAACGCCACATCCACGAGAACGACCTTCGCACCCGCCTCGCTCAATCGATCGATCACGGCGCCGTGCAGCGATCGGAAGCCCGGACGCGAGGACGGATCGAACGGAGCAATGCCCACCTCGCGTCCCACGCGTGCCGCATCGTCGTCGATCGCCACGAGGACGACCGTTTCCATCGGCGCGTCCGGTGCGTGGCGTGGCCAGATCATCATCCACCGCGCCCACGTGCGGTGCCATCCAGTTCCGCTCACCACCCACAACATGCGGTCGGCACCTTCGAAGCAGAGCGCGGAGAGGAGAATCGCCACCACGATCGGATGGTGGTTGAGCGTGCGCCGCACGCGCTTTCGTGCGCGGTAGATCAGCGAGTCGCCCCGCGCTCTCACGGGTCGGCCGTCCATCCACGACTCGAGGTCTGCGGCCAGATCCTCGGCCGACTGGTACCGCTGCGCCGGCTCGGCGTGCAGCGCCTTCATCAGCACCGCTTCCAGATCTGCGGAAAACTGGCCGTCGATCGAGCGCGGCCGGCGGACCTTCGCGCGAAGCCGCGCGTCGACCGTCATCTTCCGACCGTCGACGTCGCCGTCGTAGGGCGACGCGTCCATCATTAACTGGTAGAGGATCACGCCGAGCGCATACATGTCAGCCAGCACGTAGTTGATCGGCGCCGCTGGGAGACCGCCCGCGCCTTCGCCGCGGGTGAGCGTTTCGAGCGGCATGTACCGCAGCGTCCCGAGCGTCTCATCTCCGGTCGTCAGGTTCTCGGCCAGCTCTTCCAGCGGCTTGGAGATCCCCATGTCGATCACGCGGACCACGCCATCACTGCCAACCAGCAGATTGCTTGGCTTCAGGTCGCGATGCACTACGCCGCGCGAATGGGCGTACTGCACGGCCCGACAGATCGAGATGAAGAGCTTCAGCCGCTCTTGCCTCGGCAGCTTCTTCTCCGCGGCGTACTCGGCAATCGACTTGGCCGAATCGACGAAGGCCAGCGCGTAGTACGGGATCTTCAGCCGCCCCTCGACGTGTGTGCCTGCGTCGTACACCTCGGCGATGTTCGGGTGCTGCAGTCGCCCAAGCAGGTCCGCCTCACGTTTGAATCGCGCGATTGCCTGCTCGTCTGATGCCGTTCCGTGCATCAGCTTTAACGCCACGCGCCGCCGCGGCTCGTCCTGAATCGCCTCGTAGACCACCCCCATGCCGCCGCGTCCGACCGGCCTCAACAGCGAGAAACGTCCGATCCGCGGCGGATGGAGTGCCACCTCCGTCGAGTCTGTTCTGGGCGATGCTCCGGCACCGCTGATCGGATCGTCGAACATGGGACCTTCTACTTCCGCTCACGAACAGGTCCCCGCACGTTTCAATGCCCGCAATCAGCTCTGCCGAACGAATTGGGCCGCAAGCTCCACGGTGTCCTTATCCAACCAACCACGTCCAACCAGGCGCTGTGCTCCAAGTCGCAGTTCGTCCGGACTCAAGCTGCTTATATCGAGGTTGAGGCGAACCCTCGCAGCGAAAATCGTTGCGTGGTAGAGCGTGAGGGCGATCGCTTTCGGCAGACCGCCTTCTCGCCCGGCAGCATCACGCTTCGCCAGTTCCTTCGTCATCCGCAGCAACTCAATCGGCGGGCGAGGGTGTCGCAGCAGTTGCCCGATCGTTTCAATTGCAGGCATAGCCTCCAAGCCCAGCCGCTGAGCCGTCGACGCATCGGCAAGGCTTTGGGTGGAGAAAGCCGCGCACAGATCCGTCCGCAGCATCATCTCCCACATCGCAACGTAGTCGCCGGGCGTCCATGCGCTTTCGACTGCACTGCCGGGGTACGGCTCGTCGTCGCGGAGAAACTCCGCCAGCTTTTCCGGATGAACGAGTGGACCCGGTCGCATGTACTTCGGACTCTCCATCACTCCTAGATACGCCTCGGAACGTCCCCGCCTGCACCGCGCCGCAGAATTTCTATCAGATCGTTGACTGCGTCGGCGTCTTCGGGCTCCGCTTGAATCAGGAGTAGAATCTCCCGCCGGAGCACGCGTTTCGCGTGCGTAAGCGCATTGCTCGCACGCCAGAGTTCTGTGAACCCCGCGGCACGCGCGATTTCCTCGAAGCTGGTCGATGGCTCGTCGTACGCGGCGTTGATCACACGCTGCTGCAGCATGAGCCAATGCCCATGCTTGCCGTTGCCACAGAGGAAATTTCTAGTGCGCGCAATGGCGTCGGCGAAGATGTCTTCTGCCCAACGGCGTTCGAACTTCGCCGTGCTATCGGTCGTCGCAACGTCAGTCAGGTCGCCGTCGTCGGTCGTTGGATCGGGTCGGCGCCTTCGCTTTTGACTGATCACGAAACGCCTGAGTACCGTGACGAGCAGGCCGCGAAACTTGCCTCGGTCGGGCCGAGCGACCTCGAGTAGCTTTCGTTCGATCATCTTGTCGACGACGAACTGCTGTAGCAGGTCGTCCGCTTCGTCTGAGGGCAGACGCATCTCAGCCGACAGATACCACCGCAGCGCAGGCAGATAGATCGCGATCACGCGGTCGAACGCCGCGCGGCCCGGGGTGCTGCCCAACTCGCGCGCAACGCGGATCAGCGACCAATCCGTTGTCGGGGCATCCAGCATCAGTGGCGACGATACCTCTCCCAAGCGGCCAGAAAAAGTCGGATTTCTGCGCGCAGGCGGCGCCGCCGCACCGCGTACTTGGGGGTATGACGCTCCGCGCGGATCGCGATCCGCTCGACGTAGTCGCGTGTCTCACCGCTCGGCAGCGTCAAATCCTAAGTCTCGTGCTCAAGGGCGCCTCGGACAACGTGATGGCCCGCCAGCTCGATATGAATGCCCACACTGTGCAGAGCCACATGAAGAGCATCGATCAGGCGGCAGACGTGAGCTCATGGGGCGAACTCATGGCTATCTTCGCGCGCGGAACTTCCTCGAATTGATTAGCGGCCCAGTCGCAACGATCGCGTTCAACGCCCCTAATCAGGGGCAGGCGTAGCCAGCGCATCTCTAGGGGCAACACGCAAATCCCCCCCAATACAGTGGCAAATGCCGCCGGTCACCTGACTACGCCAAGGATGCGCCGCCCCAGATTGAGCTTGCGACTACTACCCATCCCTCGCTAGTCTACGCCGCAACTACACCGCGACTTCATAAGGCAAGGAGAGAAGAGAATGCCCCGCCGTCCGTTCGTCACCATGGCCATCGCCATGGCTGCTGCTGTTGTCTGCTTTGATTGTTCCGCGATCGCCGCGCGCTTCGTCCTCGCCGCCGACTCCGGCTTCGACAGGATCTCGCTGCTTAGCGCCACCGATGGCTCGGTCATCAACGCCGATTTCATCGTCGACGGTGCCGGCGTCAACTTCGATTTCCAGACGCCGAAAGACGTCATTCGGGTCAACAACGAGATCTGGGTCAGCGACCAGGTCTCAGACGCCATCTTCCGCTTCAACCTGAATGGCAAGTGGCAGTCGACGATCTTCGGCGGCCTGGACAACGTCCGCGGCCTCGACCTCATCGGCTCCACCGTCTACATCACCAACCGCGGCACAGCCAACGGCGCGCCCGGCCCCGCGATCGTCCGCATCTCCACCAGCGGCACGATCCTCGGCAACATCCCTCTGCCCGCCGGCGATACCAACCCGCTCGACATCATCGCCGACGGCACCGGATTCCTCGTCTCCGACATCGACAGCGACGACATCAATCGCTTCAACGATTCAGGCCTCGTCGGCAAGTTCGTCGACTCGACGAACAACCTTCCCATCAACCTACCTGGCCAGATGGACCGCCTGCCCAACGGCGACCTGCTTGTCACCGGCACGAACGTTCCGGCCGGCCTGTTCACCTTTAGCTCCAGCGGCTCGTTCATCACGCGCTACACCGTGCCGGCTCCGCCGAACGGCGTGCTGCGCCTCGACAACGGCACGTTCCTTTATTCCCGCCAGGACGGCTTTCACGTCTTCGATCCCGTGACGAGCACGTCGACCTCCGTCCTTTCTGGCGTCGGCCTGCAGGGACAGTTCATGACCATCGTCGAACTCCCCGAACCAGCGACAGTGCTGACCGCCTTCATCGCCGCCGCGACGATCCTCCGACGCGCTCGCCGCTGACCAGCGCGAGTTTTGTTTCTCACGCGAATCCGCTAGCTGCCAAACACAGATCCACCAGATTGAGCCGACTCCTTGCCGGCATGCTTGCCTGCGTACGCCGCGCTGTCGCTGATGAGTCATCGTAGCCGCGCACGGTACAAATCTTACGCCTTCCTGCTCGAAGCCCCGGAGCATCTCACGCGCGAAAAGATCGGAGCCCGTCAAGCGGCTGGTGCTGCGAAACTGCACTCGGCCGACGGAATCCCGCTCAATCGGGCATACAGCGAAGCGCAAGATCGCGTTCGTCGTGGCGGTGTAGCAGAGGATTACCACGTTGCCGCGCTTCACCGTGGCGGCGTCGGTATGCCAGAAGTCCTTTCGGACGTCCTGCAGGCCCTACCCTCTGGCTCGACTAGCCAGATCAAGCCACGCGGCCAGCCTCGGCTCGGCGGTGATAATCTGTATCGGACACGCCTCTTGCGAGAGGGCCTTACTCGATCTCGTTGATGTTCCGCACTGCTTTCGCCACGTCCTGCTCGGCGTAGATCGCGGTGCGGTTCACAGAATTGCGCCCGTCGTCGCCGCTGTACTCAACTTAGCCACCGTCTTCCGAAACGCCGTAGTGACTTCCGCCATCGCGCGTGAGCCGACGAAACGTCTGGTCACCCCTTGGCACTCGCGCTTGTGCGAGCGGATCGGATCAAGCAAGTACTTGGCCTTTGTTCCGACGTAGGCGGCATTCTTGAAGAGGTGGTTGCCGAAGACTTCGCGATACAGGTCGAGTTCGCCCTTCGTGGTGGCGTTGATCCGCAGAAGGTCAAGTTCCCTCTCGTGAATCACGAGGTCAAATCGCTCAGTTCGCTTGCTGAACTGGTGACCGGTCGCGTTGTTGCAGAGGCAGGCCTGCTCGCGGCGAACGCCCGAGGCAACTACCGCCGTCGGATTCAGTGACTATGCCGAGCCGCCTTCGGCCGGAACAGTGCCAGGACGAGAATCATCGCTCCGGCGAGAATGGCGGACGCCAGATAGCGGCTGATTTCGAGGCCGCCTGCATCTCGGGGCTTATCGAAGAAGTCGCCCAGTGCCGCACCAAGCGGCCGCGTGAGGATGAACGCCGTCCAGAAGAGTCCCGTGCGCGAGAGCCGCGTCGAGAAGTACAACACCACGACCACCGCCAGCAGCGCGCCAAAGAGGACGGCGGCCCCGAGGAACTCCCAGCGCTGCGACTCGGCGGTCCAGTCGCCCAGCGCCGTGCCGAGCGTCTGCGAAAACATGATCGTCACCCAGTAGAAGAGCTCCGCCCGCCACGAGTGTTGGAGGCGAAACGACACGGTTCCGATCACCAGCCGCCAGGTCGCCAGCGACGCGAGGACGCAGGCGAAAAGGAGCAGCGAGCCGCCAGCGTAACCGATCCCGAGGTCGCGCGTCGCCAAGTCAGCCAGCGTGGTGCCGACCGTCGTGCTGGCAACGATCGCGAACCAGTAGATCGTGGAATGAAATCGCTTTGTCCCGATCTGCAGCGCCGCGGCAAAGAGGAACACGACGGCGAAGATCGCCGAGCTCTTGAGGTACCCGAGCCCCATCGACATCGATAATGAATCGCCGCCCGTCTCGCCGAGCGTCGTGGCGAGAATCTTCGCGATCCAGAACGCGATCGTCACTTCGGGAACCTTGATCTGAGGGGCTTCTTTCGCGTCGTCCATCCGTCGTCCCTTCTGATACGAAGAATGCCTGCACCGACCCACCGCGTTGGATCGGTGCAGGCGTTCTCGTTTGCTTCACATCGTTCGGTTGACCGCCGGCAAGCGATCAGTCCTTGTCTTCGCCCTTGTCCTTGCCGTCGCCCTTACCGTGGTCGTGCTCGTCATCGTCTTCGTGGTGGCTCTTGCCCATTTTGCCGTGCCGCTTTCCACCTTCATTGTGTCCGCGTTCGTTTTTCCAGTCGGCATGATCGGGTTCGACGACGTCCGAGATGATCGCGCCCAAAGCGTCGAGACGCATCTCGTGCTTCTCCTTGCCGGCGACGACCTCAACGTCGATGAACGACTTGTCGGCAGCCTTCACCGTCTCGGCCTCCTTGATCATGGCGGCGGTGCCGTACCGCTTGGCGATCGCGTCAGCAACCGGCGCAGGCAGCGCCTTGACGTCCATCGCGATTTCCTCCTCCAGCAATGCCCCGGCGTCGCTCACCGAGATCGTGTGCTCGACCTGATCGACCTTGAAATGGGCTTCGTAGGTCGTCTTGCCGCTCTCGTCCTCCTTCTCAAAGCCGTACACCGCGTTGGATGCCGCTGCCTTCAGGATGGTCTCCTGAACCGGGGCGGGAAGGTCCTTCAGCGACAGCTCTTTCTGCTCGCCGCCCTTGTAACCTTCGTGTTCACCGCCTTCCGCAAGCGCCATGCATCCGACACCAAGCGCTGCGACGGCTACCAACGACGCGACCCATCCTTTGCGATTCATCTGCATCTCCTCGAAGAAACTTCCGATCCGCCGATGGCGCACCCGCGTACGCCCCGACAACAACGTAGCGATGCAGCATGATGCCACGATGACGGGTCAGGGTTCAGCCAAACATCCCGCCGGCGGAACGGGCAGAACGCATGTGACTACCAGCCGGCTCTCCTGATCGATCGCGGCCCGTACTGAACCGCCCATCGCACCGACGTAAGCGCGCACGAGCGTTAGGCCCAGGCCAACACCCGACCCCGAGCGAGACGGGTCCTTCTGCCAGAACGGGTCGAAGAGGTGCGTGACGTCGGCGGGTCCGAGTTGGTCTTGCAGATTCGCGATCGAGAGTTCGATGCCCGCTTGCCGCGTGGCCACATCGATCGACACCTCGGTGCCGGGGATGGCATATTTCGCGGCATTCGAGAGCAGATTGTCGATCACGACGCGCAGGGCATCGTCGTTGGCGAACGCAAGCGCGTCGGTCGACTTACGGGTTGCGGTCAGCTGTCTTTCCGCGAAGGCTTTCTCGTACCGCTGGATCGATCCCGAGACGACCGTCTCGACATTGATCGCTGCGGCGGGCAAGCGCTGGCCCGACTGGCTCAGCCTGGCCACGTCGAGCAGCGTGCTCACCAACCGCCGCATCTCCGTGCCGATCTGATGCGCTTCGCGTAGCGCCCGAGCGTTCAGTTCCGCATCACCCGGATCGCGAAGCGCGACCTCCGTGACGACCAACAGTTCCGCGATTGGCGTGCGCAGCTCATGGGACGCCGCGACGGAGAATTGCCGCTCACGAGACAAGGTCTGGGAGACGCGTTCGATCAACTCGTCCAACCGGGTTGCGATGGGCATCAGTTCCGCCGGCTGGGAGCGGTCGACGAATCCCGGAGCCGGCTGCGTTGGATCGATTGCAGCCACACTTTGCGAGATCTGCCGGAGGCCGGAAAGACCGCGACGGACGATCAGCACGCTTGCGCCGACCGCCATGATCGATAGGAATAGTGTCCCGCACGCGACGGCGGCGACGACCTCAGCCAACGTCTCGTCCAATTCGTGACGATCGCGGGCAACGATCACCCGCACCTGAGACGTGCGAGCGGCCGGCCTCGACGACGCGATCACGCCGTCGGCGTCCTCGTACTCCGGCTCGAACCAGCGCGCTACGGCGCGCCCGGTCCGGCCATCGGGAAGACGCAGGTCATACGGATGGCCCCCTTCGGGCGGTAGCGGCAGGCGTGCCTCGCCACGCGAGGGATACAGTGGCGTTCCAGTGCCGTCATCAAGCTGTACGTACTCCGAGCGGCGATGCTTTCGCTGGAACCCGCCCGCCAGCAAATCCGATTCGACGTCGAGCTCGCCGTTCTGCCGAATCGTCACAAGTGACTGGAGCGTGGCGGCCCGCTGCGACAGTGACCGGTCGAAATCCTCAATCAGCGTGTGACGCAGCCAGAGACAGAGGCCGCCTCCGGTGACGAGGGATGTCAGCAACAGGACGATTGTCAGCCCGCGAACGAGATTCGACTGGATCGACCTCATTCGTCCTGCTCCACGAGTTCGTAACCCGCACCGCGACGCGTCTTGATTAGTGAATCCTCGCCAGTGGTGCCGAGCTTCTTGCGCAAGGAGTAGATCACCGCGTCGACGACGTTGCTCATGATGTCGGTGGAGCCGTCGTAAATGTGAGACTCGATGTCGGTGCGACTGACGACCTGCCCGCGTCGTGAGAGTAGGAACTCCAGCACCGCGAACTCCCTTGGCGAGAGATCTATGCGTTTGCCGTCACGCATCAGGCAGCGAGCAGCGAGGTCCGCAGTGCAGTCACCGATCGTCGCCTGCGTGGCCTTCCGACCGCCAGAGCGTCGCACGAGAGCGCCGACTCGCGCGAGCAGTTCATCGAATGCGAATGGCTTCACCAGGTAGTCGTCCGCACCCGAGCGAAACCCCTCGATCTTGTCCTCGAGCGCATCCCGAGCAGTCAGCAGGAGGACATGCTCATCCCGACCGTCCTTGCGGAGGGCCTTGAGAAGCTCGATCCCGTCCAACTCGGGCAACATGATGTCGAGCACGATCGCGTCGTAGGAGTGGGATTGAGCGAGCCACAGTCCCTGGCGGCCATCCGATGCAGAATCGACGGCGTAGCCGGCCTTCTGCAAGCCCAAGACGACGTTTTCGCGGAGACGAACGGAATCTTCAACGACGAGGACACGCATAGAGACTCACGCGCGTCCAAGGTAAGGAATCATCATGATGCTGCGATGATACAAGCGGCTGCTGCAGGCAGAAATGAAAACGACTCCCGCTCTGCAGCGGTAGGACGCGGCAACCCAAGTGGTCGGCGCATTGGCGTTACCAATTCATGTCGTGGTGGCAGACAGCGATTTTGCGTCTTCCGGTGAAGGGGTCCCGCGAGGAACAGGATTGTTAACTTGTGACCCGTCGGCCGATCGAGAATCTGAGAGTCCGGGCCGTAACAACGCACTCGGATGGGTCGGATCAGCACTCGCGCCGGGTTCTCGGTCACGCTCTCGGGGGAGGGGTCGACGCGGAAACGTCGGCCAAACCGTGCGGAAATGACGCGACCCCGGGAGCGTTGGCTCTCGGGGTCGGGTGTAAACCAGACGGTCGCTTGAGTTCGCGACCTTGGTAAAAGCTCCGGAGACAGGACTCGAACCTGTAACCCGCCGGTTAACAGCCGGCTGCTCTACCATTGAGCTACTCCGGAAAAGAGTAGACGGGCAAGAATACTCCCATTTCGTCGATCGTCAAGGGACCTACAGACCATCGCTCTGCTGCTGCTCCCCACAGCAGTTGTACGTCGGATGTTCGCAGGAAGTTCGCTCTCCACATCGCCTGTCGCCGACGTGTTCCCCGCGGCATCTCCGCACATGTGACATCGTTCCCCTCTCGCCTCTCGTCAATCTCTGGACTTCGATATCCGATTTCTTTATAGCATTGAATCGTGACGTCTGTGCAAGTCGCGCAACGCGTCGCGGGCTTGCCAGGCGTCACAGACGGACCACTCAATCTCACTCTCACACCGGAGCACCCTATGCCGCTCATGACCACCAAGCCGATGTTCGACCTCGCCTACTCGGGCGGGTTCGCGGTCGGCGCGTTCAACGTCAACAACATGGAGATCACCCAGGGCATCATCGAGGCCTGTGCGGCCGAGAAGAGCCCGCTCATCCTCCAGATCTCCAAGGGTGCCCGGAAGTACGCCAACATGATCTACCTGCGGCACATCATCAATGCCGCGGTTGAGCAGTACCCGGACCTCCCGATCGCCATCCACCTCGACCACGGCGACACCGTCGACCTCGTGCAGCAGTGCATCAACGACGGCTTCACGTCGGTCATGATCGACGGCTCGCACCACGAGTACGAGCATAACGTCAAGCTCACCGCTGAAGCCGTCAAGGTCGCCCACGCGGCGGGCGTGCAGGTCGAGGCCGAGCTCGGCATGCTCGGCGGCATCGAGGAAGACGTCGTCGGCCTGAGCGCGGAAGAGTACGAGAAGAACATCGAGAAGTTCCTCACCGACCCCGTCCAGGCGAAGGACTTCTGGCAGCGCACCGGCATCGACAACCTCGCCGTCGCGATCGGCACCTCGCACGGCGCCTACAAGTTCAAGCACGAGGCGAAGCTCGCCTTTAAGCGGATCGAAGAGATCATGAAGACCTGCCCCGGCCTGCCGCTCGTCATGCACGGCTCGTCGTCGGTGCCGCAGGAATTCATCGACCTCGTCAACAAGTACGGCGGGAAGATGCCCAACGCGAAGGGCGTCCCGGAAGACCAGATCAACTACGCCGCCAAGAACTACGGCGTCTGCAAGGTGAACATCGACACCGATCTTCGCCTGGCGCTGACCGCGAAGATCCGCGAAGTGTTCGCGACGAAGCCCGCCGAGTTCGACCCGCGCAACTACCTCGGGCCCGGCCGCGAGGCGATCATCAGCATGGTCCGCCGCAAGCTGGGCGAGAAGTGCCTCAACAGCGCCGGCAAGGCCGACGCCGTCATCAAGCAGTGGGAGAAGCTCGGCAAGCCGATGCCCGCCTACTACACCTCGGGCAAGGGCAAGCAGGTCGCCTGAGCGATCGCTTGCATCGCCTGTGTATTCGATCTCCATGAGAGCCCGAGTCGTCGACTCGGGCTCTCTCGTTCCGGTCGTTCGCGGTTTGAACTTGGGCAAGCTTTCTCCCTCCAGCCACGGCCGCGCGCCCCAAAGTGTTGCATTGCGCCTCATTGCGCCGCACGGATTCCACAGGCCGTGCTCGTCGTTCGATGCGCGACGCCTTGAGCGCTCGACGCGATTGCTCAACCTCTGCGTGGCACGGGCGACCCGCCCGTGATGAGTTTGGCAAGCCACGTCGGCTCTGCCGGTGACAGGCTTCGACGCAAACAGGAGTAAGTGACCTCCCTTCAACGTGACGACGCGTAGCGCGTCCACCTTTGTTACGACGGCCGGCGCTGAAGGTTCGCGCGATTCCAGGGCGTTCGCGACGCAGGTTCTGAAGACTGAGCCGGACGACCCGCACGCACGACGCACAGCGTCTCATCGTGGCACGGGTTTCCAACGCGTGCACTTCGAGCCTCCAGAGCATCACGGGTTGGAAACCCGTGCCACGTCGAACCGCATGCTGCGCTAGGTGATCGGCCGATGGCGCGCTGCGGAGCGCACCTCTACGCTGCCCTGATGCCCTTGCCGCTCTGCAACCTTCTTCATCTCACGCGTCGAACACCGCTCCGCCTGTTCGGCGCGGCGCTCGCCATCGCCATCGCGACCCGCTGCACCGGCACGCCGCGCGTGGGCGTCGATGCCGACATCGGCAGCTCTCGCCCCATCGCCGTCAACCTCGCGGCCACGCAGCCCGTCACGCTCAACGCCGCGCTCGGCATGGACAAGGGCGTCCGGGCCGACGTCGGCGCCTCGATCACGGTCACCGTCGAAGGCCTCGTCGTCCCTTACGAGGGCACGTTCATCACCGAGCCGCTCGTCGGCCAGATCAACGACGGCGACAGCCAGGAGTACGTCGCCGCCCTGCTCGGCAAGCCCGACTTCGAAGCCACGCTCGGCGACGGCTCGGTCATCTGGCGCTGGAAGTACCGCCCCGTCGCCCAAGGCAGCCCCGTCTTCTCCCTCTTCGGCGGCGGCGACTCGAAGGAACCCTCGCCCGATCACATCACCGTCTTCACCATCTTCCGAGACGGCAAACTGACGCGCAAGTGGCGCGGATGAAGTGATGAGCATTTCGTGGCACGGGTTTCCAACCCGTGATTGCGTTGAGCTGAGAAACACGGGTTGAAAACCCGTGCCACAAGAGCGCCACACGCTCTTCTTCAAGTTCTCGCGCCGTCACGGCTTACTCTTCTGATTCGTGTCCATTCGTGCAGATTCGTGGCTCTTAATCAGGTCACTTCAGCGCCGCCCACACGCGGTGGACGTCGTCGTTGTCGTCGAGTGCCTGCAGGAACTCGCCGACCTCGTCGCGTTGCTCGTCTGTCAGCTCTGGGAACACCTTCGGCAGGTAGCCGATCTCGCTCGTCACCACCGTCCAGCCGAGCGAGGTCAGCGCCTTCGACACGTTCGCCACGTCCGTACGCTCGCAGATGAACTTCGCGCCGGTCGCGTCGCGCGGGATGTCGTCGTTCTGCTCGTGCGATAGCGCCTGCACGTCGTTCGCGCCGGCCTCGATCGCTGCTTCCTCCAGATCGATCGTCGCATCGGCCGCCCGGTGCGCTTCGACGATGCCGACCTGGTCGAACACGAACTTGTTCGCGCCGCTGCTCGCGAGTTGTCCCTTGCGGAACAGCACGCGGATCTCCGGCGCGGTGCGCTGCGTGTTATCCGTGTACACCTCGACGATGACCGGCACGTTGTGCGGCGCGCGCCCCTCGTACACCACGTGCTCAAGGACGAGCTTCTCATCGCCGATGCCGGCGCCCTTATTGATCGCGCGTTGGATCGCGTCCTTCGGGACCGACTCCTTCCGCGCCTTTTCGACGGCGACGTAGAGCCGGGCGTTCATCGCGGGGTCAGGCCCGCCCCGCGCGGCGAGCGCGATGTCGCGCACCAGCTTGGTGTTGGTCTTGGCCTTCTTCGCGCCGGCCACCAGGCGTTTCGCATGCAACCATTGACGTCCCATGGGCCGGGCAGTGTAGCAAAGGAGCGGCACGCCGGCAGCACGTCCCATACGAGCCGGTCGTTGACGTCCCGCGCCACCGCTGACTATGGTGCAAGAATGAGCAATTCAGCGGGCAACTTCGCAGGACAGGTGACTCACTCGTCGGTCGGCCGACTCGTGCTTGCCGGGCTTGTCGGCGGTCTCGTTCTGAACGCGATCGACACGCCTTGGAGCGTGATCGTCATGGTGCCGAAACTCGCTGCGTTCCAGCAAGCACACGGCCTGAACGCCAGCCCGCTCGTCGGTCCGTGGTTCCTCGTGACGCACTTCCTCTTCATCGGCGCGATCGCGTGGACATACGCTCACCTTCGCCAATCCCGCGGCCCCGGTTGGACGCAACGCCTCCTCTCAATCGGAACCTTCGTCGTAGTCAACCGCCTCTTCGGCTTCGCCAACGTGCTGATGGGCCTGATGCCCGCCGACGTGTTCCTCGGCTTCTCCGCGAGCTTCGTCGTCGGCACGCTCATCGCCGGACTGGTCGCGACTGCCGTCATCGATCGAGGGCGATGACGAACCGTACGACCCGCCGGCGCGCCTCATCAGCGGCGCACCCGCAGCATCATCAGGCCCATCATGCACGCCGCGACCAGCGTCGTCGGTTCCGGCACGGGCGTGACGACCAGGCTGAATCCCGAATTTGACGGAATGCCGATCACTGCGAACGACGCCGTGTACTCGCCCGCGGTCAGCGTGCCGCCGGTGGTCGGCTGGATGATCGTGCTCGGCGACTTCACCAAGTTCGCACTGGTGTTGCTTCGCGAGAACGTGAACGGGTGATCCGTATCGAGGACAAACTTGATCGAGAACGTCGAGTTCGCCGTCGCGCTCCCGCCGCTGCCCCCGTTGGCGAGGATCGCCCCGGACACGTTGACGCTCAACCCCGGCGTCGCGTTCGCGCCGCCGAGCGCGGTCGGCCCGACGTACGTGCCCGCGGTCTGCGACGCCTGCGCGAGGACCGGCCCGCTGGACGCATTTGCTGAGAAACTCAGGATCGGCAACGTCTGGTTCGACTTGTTCTGCGACCCCGGCGTGAGGCCTTGTGGGAATATGGGGGGCGTCGTCATCGTCGTCAGCGTTTGCGACACCGACGAGACGTACACCGCCCCGTGAGCCGCCCCACCGATCGAAGCCGACGCGACGATACCCATGCCGACGAGTTGACGAAGTCCGAGACGCATTCCTTCTCTCCTCTTTCCAAATTGCGAGCGGTCCACTGATCTGCAGCGCGTCTGTCGCACTGCTTCGCGCCGCCGCCGCCCGAACATGCCTGTCAGTCCGGGTGCAGCACACTATGGACACAAACGCAGCCCGCCCGCCGACACGGCCAAACGATGCTGAATGCCCCGGAAATCTCGACCCCCACCGCTGATAAGTCTCGGCTTTCAGCGGTTTTCACCGGTCCTCAATCCGCCCCGCCCGGTCCAACGCGTGGCCGAACCTCCACTTCGGCCCGTCTTTCGAATCTTTGGGGCGCGCACCCCCTACAAACGTTGCACGGCGTTGCATGTCCATCCGCCGAGACATGCCCGACAACGCACCCCATCAGAGCCCCTTGCCGCAGAACTATCCCGCCGCCACCTTGTCAAAGAGCGATCTCTGAGAGCCGCAACTGCACCGCGAAGTCCATCTCAGGCACGACCATTCTGTGCACGAAGTCAAAACGAATGCAATGGATTCCGCGTCGTCGCCCTGCCCGCAAGTAACGGCCGGCCCGACACTTCGGCCGGGCGGGAGAAAAATCGTCGAGAACTCCTGCGCGACCGCGCCTCCAGCACATGGGCTCCGAGGGGAAACGAGCCGCGTTTCACGCGTCCGCCCGCGTCCATGCCTGAGCGAGCGCGGCGAGTTCGTTGCTCACGCCGTAGCCGAACTTCCCCGCCGCGAACGCGGCCGCCTCACTCAGCCGCTTCCCGATCGCGGCCCGTCCGGGTTCGGTCATCGCCGGCCGAAGGTCGTCGAGCATCTTCATCATCGCGTAAATCGCATCGACGAGCGGCACGAAATCGCCCACCTGTCGGAGCGACCGGACGGCCGAGTTGATCATCTCGACGAGCAACTCGCCCGTCGCGTCGGGGTCGAGCGTGGCCTTCTCGAACTGCTCGATGCCGCGCCGGATCGGAGCCCACTTGAAGCCGTCGGCGTTCTTCGGACTGAACGAAAACCCCTTCGCCAGCCGCCGGATCGCCTCGTCCAACACGTCCGTCCGCCGCCCCACCGCCGCCCGGGCCCGGATGAACTCCCGCGCTTCGGGGATCGCGTCGTGCAGTTGATGGAGCAAAGCCACCAGACTCTCGTGAGGCCAATTCGCCAAAGCCGCCCGCAACTCGGGCCACGTGGGGGAGGATTTGGATCGGCGGGGCATGAGGCAACACCAACAACTAGCTACGTCCCCGTTTCACTCCCTTGGATCGGCGGGGCATGAGGACGACCAGAAACTAGCTACGTCCCCGTTTCACTTCCCGACGAGCAACTCGCCCGTCGCGTCGGGGTCGAGCGTGGCCTTCTCGAACTGCTCGATGCCGCGCCGGATCGGAGCCCACTTGAAGCCGTCGGCGTTCTTCGGACTGAACGAGAACCCCTTCGCCAACCGCCGGATCGCCTCGTCCAACACGTCCGTCCGCCGCCCCACCGCCGCCCGGGCCCGGATGAACTCCCGCGCTTCGGGGATCGCGTCGTGCAGTTGATGGAGCAAAGCCACCAGACTCTCGTGAGGCCAATTCGCCAAAGCCGCCCGCAACTCGGGCCACGTGGGGGAGGATTTGGACCGGCGGGGCATGAGGCAACACCAACAACTAGCTACGTCCCCGTTTCACTCCCTGCACGTCACACGCACCCTCGGATGCTTGACGACCCACGCCGTGTACTTGCCGTCTTTGGCTTCCCAACTGCAATGGTATGTGCCGCACTTGTCGCTCATGAATAACCCAGCCATCAGCACTTCCGAGCCTCAACGCCTCAGGCAGCGGGCTACGCCCACGTGTCACGCTCCGAGAAATCAAATACTAACGGGGCATTGGATCCCTTGAGCCGTGATGTCGGCGCAATCCTAAACGCCGCAGAGCGAAGCCTCAAAGGAAAAGCCTCGCGCACCGATCGGTGCGCGAGGCCTTGTTGCATGCATCAGAACTGCGTGGCGACGGTTTAGTACATGCCGCCCATGCCACCCATGCCGCCCATGCCACCGCCCATTCCGCCGCCGGCGCCGGCGGGTTCGGGTTTGTCTTCCTTGATCTCGCTGACGACCGCTTCGGTCGTCAGGAGCAGGCTGGCGATGCTGGCGGCGTTCTCGAGGGCGGTGCGTTCGACCTTCGTCGGCACGATGACGCCGGCCTTGATGAGGTCGGTGTACTCGTGCGTGAGGGCGTTGTAGCCGAACGCGACCTCGTCGAGGCGGTCCTTGATCTTCTGGGCGACGACGCTGCCGTCGACGCCGGCGTTCTCGGCGATCTGCTTGATCGGGGCCTCGACCGCGCGACGCACGATCTCGACGCCGATCTTCTGGTCTTCGTTCGCAGCGGACTTGAGCGCCGCGCCGAGGCCCTTGGCGGCCGCGCGGATGGTGCTCGTGCCGCCGCCGGGGAGGATGCCCTCTTCGACGGCTGCGCGGCAGGCGTGCAGCGCGTCTTCGACGCGGGCCTTCTTCTCCTTCATCGCGACCTCGGTGGCCGCGCCGACCTGGATCTGCGCCACGCCGCCGCTCAGCTTGGCGAGGCGTTCCTGCAGCTTCTCCTTGTCGTAGTCGCTGGTGGTGGCGTCGATCTCGTTCTTGATCTGCTCGATGCGGCCCTTGATGGCGGCTTCCTTGCCCGCGCCTTCGATGATCGTGGTATTGTCCTTGTCGATCTTGACCTTCTTGGCGCGGCCGAGCTGGGTCAGCTCGACGCCTTCCAGCTTCAGGCCGAGCTCTTCGACGATCGACTGCCCGCCCGTGAGGACGGCGATGTCGTCGAGCATGGCCTTGCGGCGATCGCCGAAGCCCGGCGCCTTGACGGCGGCGACCTTCAGGATGCCGCGGAGCTTGTTCACGACGAGCGTCGCGAGCGCTTCACCCTCGACCTCTTCAGCGATGATGAGCAGCGGCTTGCCGGCGTCGGCAACCTTGCTCAGCACCGGGACCAGGTCACGCGCGTTGCTGATCTTCTTCTCGTGGATGAGGACGTATGCGTCCTCGAGCACCGCTTCACCCTTGGTGACGTCGGTGACGAAGTGCGGGCTGGCGTAGCCCTTGTCGAACTGCATGCCTTCGACGAGTTCAACGCGGGTGTCGAGGCTCTTGCCTTCCTCGACGGTGATGACGCCGTCCTTGCCGACCTTGTCCATCGCGTCGGCGATCATCTTGCCGATCTCGACGTCCTGGTTGGCGCTGGATGCGCCGACCTGGGCGATCTCCTTCGAGCCGGAGACGGGGCGCGACATCTTCTTGAGCTGGTCGACGATCGCATCGACGGCGAGGTGGATGCCGCGCTGGACCTGCGTGGCGTTGGCGCCGGAGGCGATGTTCTTGAGGCCCTCGCTGTAGATGGCCTCGGCGTAGACGGTGGCGGTGGTGGTTCCGTCGCCGGCGACCTTGCTGGTCTTCTCGGCGACTTCCTTCACCATCTGGGCGCCCATGTTTTCATAGGCGTCTTCGAGTTCGATTTCCTTGGCGACGGTGACGCCGTCCTTGGTGACGGTGGGCGAGCCGAACGACTTCTCGATCACGACGTTCCGGCCCGAGGGGCCGAGCGTGACCTTGACGGCGCGGGCGAGCTTGGAGACGCCGCGACGGATTGCTTCGCGGGCTTCCTGGTCGAAAGCGATTTTCTTGGCAGCCATGATTCAATGCTCCTGAATTTTTTGGTTTTTAACGCGAAGGCGCGAAGGAATACCGCGAAGAAGATGAAGAAGACGTCAGAGACGACGGACGCAGGGAAAACGCATTTCAATGAATGGTCTTCTTCGCACCCTTCGCGACACCTTCGTACCTTCGCGGTAAAGAACAAGACGCCCGATCACCCTTCCACGATCGCCAGCACGTCGTCTTCGCTCATGATGAGCACTTCTTCGCCGTCGATCTTGATCTCGGTGCCGGCGTAGCTGGTGAAGAGGACTTCGTCGCCCTTCTTGACGCTGAAGCTGGAGCGCTCGCCGTTGTCGAGGCGCTTGCCGTCGCCGATGGCGAGGACCTTGCCGCGCTTCGGCTTTTCCTTGGCGCTGTCGGGGAGGACGATGCCGGACTTGGTCTTGGTCTCGGCTTCGACGCGCTTCACGAGGATCTTGTCACCGAGGGGACGGAGCTTGGCCATGATGGTTGGACCTCTGACTTGGGGGTTGATGCGAAATGACTTCTCTGCGATCCGAGACTGCCCCCACGGGCAGCCCGGGCGGTTAGACGGGGAGCAAGCAACGGACGTGCCCGCCCTTTGCAAAGCCGCATGTCGCTTATTCGTAAACACTTACGAATGGTGCGAAGGGCGTGCAGCATCTGCCAATCCCGTCTAGCCGGGTGTCGGTCTGTCAGGCTGGCAGCGGCAATCGAGCTTCCTTCGCGGCTGTCGCCGGGCCCGGATTGGCGACGGTCTCGACGGCGAATTGCGGTAACGTCGCCGCGTCATGACCTCACCTTATCGGCCGACGGGTTCGTCTCGCGCTCGTGCAACGCCGCCACCAAAGTCGTCTGGCGGTCGAGGGGCGATCGTCGCGATCATCGCGGCGGTCGTCGCCATCGCAGTCATCTGGCGCGGCTACGACATGTGGTCGTCGTCGTCGTCTTCGCCGTCGTCGTCGTCCGGCAATGCGATGCGTCAGCAGGAGTCGGCCAGCCCCGGGCCGACGATGACCGAGTGGGAAGGCGTGGCCGCCCACCTCGAAGACCTCCAGCGACAGGGCGACGCGCAGAGCATCGATGCGTTCGGCCCGAAGGGCACCGCAGCGATCGTCGACGGATGGGCGAAGCGTGCCACATGGTCGGGCAAGACGCCGTATCAGCAGTTCCCCATCAGCATCCTGGCACTGCGTCAGGTCGACCCGGCGACGGGTCGCGTAGGCATCGCGCCCGGCTTCAGCGTCAACCACGTCTGGCAGCAGGTGGCGAGCAGCCTCAACGTCTCTATTGAAGAGAAGCAGGCCAGCGTGTTCGCAGCAAAGCTGGCCCGGCCGGACGGCGTGGAGCGCGTCGTGTTCCTCGACGTGCGGATGCCGTTCGACGCGAAGCAATCGCGTTACCTGATGCAATGGCGCGCCGTCGTGATCGAAGTGCCGACGCCTACGCAAGGCTTCAAGCTGCTGAAGACGACCGAGTGGACGCAGTTCGCGCGGTTCTTCGAGGCCGTCCTGGTCACGCGCGGGGCGCGCCCGGCTCACCCCGCGCGAAGCGACGAGGCCCATCTGCTTTTGGTGATCGCCGACACGCCGCCGCGCCACTTCGTGCTGCGCATCGACAACACCGATGTGCCGACGCTGACCGAGTTGCCCTCCGCCACGACGGCTCCTTCAAAGCCGAGCACGGCGCCCGCGGCGAGGTGACCCCCGCGCCGGTGCGGCCATTGCGGGTATGACTCCGGGGCGACCTTCGCGCACAATGCCGGGCGTCACGCCCACGTCGACCCGGAGCGCCGCACGCATGCAGTTGCCAACCACACCCGTCCCGCGCCGCAAGCCGTTCCTGCCGAAGGAATCGTCGTCGAAGCGCATGGCGATCGTGGCAATGCTGATCGCGATTACGGCAGCGTTGTCCGCCGCGTGGTTCGTGCAGATGAAGTCAGAGGCGAACCGCCGCGCCGCCAACAGCGCATCGTCGCAGCCTGCCGGGGCGATGTCCGAACTCGAAGCGATCGAGAAGATGCAACTCCGCGCCGACGCCGAAGCCCTCGACGGCTACGGCCGGGACTCCGTGCTGCGATTTCAGGGCCTCTGGCAATCTCGCAGTTACCCGATCACGCCGGATCAAGTGGCACGCGTGCCGGTGTCGCTGGTGGTGCAAGTCGAACCGGGTACGAAGCGGTCGCTGCATCCGGTGAACGTCGAGCACCCGATCTGGCAGCGCATCGCCGGGCGGCTCAATGTTTCGCTCGATCGTCAATCAAGCACGGCGTTCGCCGGAACGCTCACTCGGCCGGACGGCAGGCCGCGCGTCGTCTTCGTCGACCTGCGCCTCGTCGATGCCCCTCTGCCCGCACCGGTGAAGATCGAGTCGCGCATCACCGTGTGCACCCCGCCCGAGCCGGGGATGGATTTCGCGATCGCCCGCGCGGGAGAGTGGTCGCCGCTGGTCGAATTCGCCGGTGCCGACCAACCGCCCGATGCGAAGTTCGCCGGCCGCGATTTGCTGGCCTTCCGCGCAGCGCGCATTCAACTCAACGGCGTTCCCCTTCTCGAGCGTGCGACACTGCTGCTGCTCGACAGCAACGGCGCACCGGCGCGTTTCGAACTTACGATCGACAACGCCGACGGCGCATCGCTGCAGCGCCTCGATTAGTTGATTCGGCCGTGCTTGGTGCCCGTTCGCCAAAGCTGCGAGTGGGCTAGGCACTCGGATACGAGGGCGTCATTCGAGGGGCGAGCTCGGTCAGTCAACTGCAGAGATCACCGAAGCGGATGCAACAGGGCACGGCTGCGCCTATCATCTGGCCGCGTGACCGACCGTGCTTCTCAATCTGCCCTTTTCGACGTCCGCGCCATCCGCGGGCAGTTCCCCATTCTCGCGCAGCCTGGTCTGACTTACCTCGACAACGGCGCGACCACGCAAAAGCCTGCCGCCGTCATCGATGCGATGGACGCGTACTACCGCGACACCAACGCCAACATCCACCGTGCGGTGCATCGGCTCTCGCAGGCGGCGACGGATGCGTTCGAGGCCGTGCGTGGGAAGGTGCAGCGATTCATCAACGCGCCGTCGCGCGACGAAATCATCTTCACCCGCGGCACCACCGAAGGCGTTAACCTCGTCGCGAGTTCGCTCGGGCAGTCGTTCAACGCGGGCGACGAGATCGTCCTGACGACGCTCGAACACCACTCGAACATCGTGCCGTGGCAGATCCTCGCGCAGCAGCGCGGGCTGCGCATCCGCGTGGTGCCGATCGATGACTCGGGCGAGCTTCGTTACGACGCGATCCCGGCACTGCTGAACGAACGTACGCGGATGGTCGCGTTCACGCACACGAGCAACGCGCTGGGCACAATGATCGACGCCCGGCGGATCATCCGCATGGTGCGCGAGCGTGCGCCGAACGCCCGCACGCTGGTGGACGGCGCGCAGTGGGTCGGGCACATGCCGACCGATGTGCAGGACATCGAGTGCGACTTCTACGTCTTCAGCGCCCACAAACTGTTCGGCCCGACGGGCGTCGGGGTGGTGTGGGGCAGGCGATCTATCCTCGAAGCGATGCCGCCCTACATGGGTGGCGGCGACATGATCCGCACCGTCGGCTTCGAGCCCGGCGGGACGACGTTCGCGGAGATCCCCAACAAGTTCGAAGCGGGCACGCCCGACATCGCGGGCGTGGTGGGCCTCGGCGCGGCGATCGACTGGCTGCAATCGTTCGATCGGCGCGACATCCTTCAGCACGAGTACGCCCTGCTCGAGTATGCAACCGCGAAGCTCGGCGCGATCCCCGGCCTGCGGATCATCGGCAACGCGAAGCAGAAGGCGTGCATCGTCTCGTTCACGCTCGACGACCTCGACCCGCACACATTGGGCACGCTGCTCGATACGCAGGGCGTCGCGGTTCGCACGGGGCATCACTGCTGCATGCCGCTGATGGATCGCTTGGGCGTCGTCGGCACGGTTCGCGCGTCGATGTCGCTCTACAACACGCGTGAGGACGTCGATGCACTCGCCAGTGCGATCGAGAAGGTTCGACCGAAGTCCAACGCGGCGAAGGCGCAGGCGACGGATGAAGTCTCCTATGCGCAGGTGAGTGCTGCGTCTCCCGCGGATGCCGCGCGGATGCTGCTCGACGATTTTGCGCTTTTCGACGACTGGCAACAGAAGTACGAGTACCTGATCGAGCTCGGCGCGAAGCTGCCGCGATTGCCTGCGAGCGAGAAGAACGACGCCACGCGCATCCACGGCTGTCAGGCGACGGTCCACCTGTCGGCCCGGCGCAAGCCGGGCACGAGCGACGTGCTCGAGTTCGCGGCCGAGGCGAACGCGGACATCGTGCAGGGGCTCATCGCCGTCGTGCAGACGCTCTTCAGCGGACAACGCGTGCGCGACATCCTCGCGTTCGACGTCGACGCGTTCATGAAAGAGCTCGGCCTGTCGAGCAACCTCGCCATGACGCGCCGCAACGGGCTCGCGGCGATGGTGAAGCGCATCAAGGACCTGGCCGGGCTGATCCAGCAATCGAACGAGAAGGCGGGTGCGCGATGAGCGATAAACACGTCCACCTCAACGTCCTGCCGACGAGCGGCGCGGACGGGAAGATCGAAGAGCTTCGCCGCGCGTTCGCACGTGATTCGTCGGGCGGCTCATCTTCGCCGGAAGCGAAGTCGGAAACGCTCATCGACCGCGCGCTGCAGGACGGGCTATCCGAAGACCAGAAGATCGTCCGCGAGCGCGTGATCGAGACGCTGCAGACCGTGTACGACCCCGAGCTTCCCGTGAACCTGTACGACCTCGGGCTCATCTACGCGATCGACGTGAACGACGAGTTCGACGTGCACGTGAAGATGACGCTCACCGCGCCGGCCTGCCCCGTCGCGGGCACGCTGCCGGGCGAGGTGGAGCGACGCATCGCGAAGACGCCGGGCGTGAATAGCGCGAAAGTGGAACTGGTGTGGGATCCGCCGTGGGGGAAGGACCGGATGAGCGAGGCGGCGTTGCTGGAGCTGGGACTGCTGTGATGCGCAACTGGGAGGGCGAGGCTCCCGCCGAGCCTGCGGATGCGCGATACGAACGCGCTCAATCGCGCATCCGCAGGTGGAGCGTTCCGCTCCACAGGCTCGGCGGGAGCCTCGCCCTCCCGAGTGCGCGTTCTTCACATCCGAGCGATCCGCGCCAGCGCCTCTTCTACGTTCGCCCGGCTGTTGAACGCGCTCAATCGCACATAGCCTTCGCCGCTCTTCCCGAAGCCGCTGCCTGGGGTGCAGACGACGTTGGCGGTCTTGAGCAGGCGATCGAAGTAGTTCCAGCTCGGCTCCCGGCCGGGCGTTTCGATCCATGCGTATGGGGCATTCACGCCGCCGAACACCTTGTAGCCGAGCTTCGTCAGGCCTTCGCGGATCAGCTTCGCGTTTGCGAGGTAGTGATCGACAAGGCCGCGCACCTGTTGCTTGCCCTCGGCGCTGTACACCGCTTCGCAGCCGCGCTGGACGACGTAGTTGATGCCGTTGAACTTCGTGGTGTGGCGTCGCATCCACAGGCCGTACAGGTCGACGCGCTGACCGTCCTTCGTGCGTCCCGTCAGCGATTTCGGCACGACGGTGAACGCCGCGCGGACGCCGGTAAACCCGGCCGTCTTGCTGAAGCTGCGGAACTCGATCGCGCACTCCCGCGCGCCAGGAATTTCGTAGATGCTGTGCGGGATCGACGGGTCAGTGATGTACGCTTCATACGCCGCGTCGAAGAAGATGATCGCATCGTTCGCCCGAGCGTAGGCGACCCACTGCGTGAGCTGATCGCGCGTGAGCACCGCGCCCGTCGGATTGTTCGGCGAGCAGAGGTAAATCACGTCGACCTTGCCCTGCGGGAGCGACGGCGCGAAGCCCGTTTCGGCGGTGCAGCGGAGGTATTGCAGGCCGGGGTACTCGCCGGCGGCGTCGGGCGAGCCGGTGTTGCCGGCCATCACGTTGGTGTCGACGTACACGGGATACACCGGGTCGGTCACGGCGATGGCGTTCCCAGTGCCCATGATGTCGAGGATGTTCCCGCAGTCGCACTTCGAGCCGTCGGAGACGAACAGCTCGTCCGCGGCGACATCGCACCCGCGCGGCCTGAAGTCGCTGGCGACGATCGCGTCGCGCAGGAAGTCGTACCCCTGCTCGGGCCCGTAGCCGCGAAAGGATTCGCGGACGGCCATCTCGTCGAGCGCCTTGTGCATGGCCTGCACGATCGCCTGCGGGAGCGGCTCGGTGACGTCGCCGATGCCGAGGCGGATAACTTTTGCGTCGGGATTGGCGGCACTGAACGCGCGAACGCGTCGTCCGATTTCGGGGAAGAGGTAGCCGGCCTTGAGCTTGAGGAAGTTCTCGTTGATGAGCGCCATGGGAGGGGAGAAAATAGCGAGGGGCGGGGGGAATGCGAATTTCGGATTGGGGATTGCAGATTGCAGATTGCAGATTGCAGATTGAGGGCATAGCGATCTACTCGCCTACTCGCCTACTCGCCTACTCGCCTACTCGCCGTCGACCAGGCTTGTCGCAGCATGACGATCCACCTCGGCAATCCACAATCCGCAATCCACAATCCGCAATTCTGACGCCCGGACTGGACAACGCCCCGCCGCACATTATCCTGCTCGGTTCGCTTCGCGGCCCACCGGCCGGGGGCGGTGGTACTGTAAACGAGCATCCGTCAGGAGATTCCGCCCGTGGCCGACGAAGAAAAGAAGAAGAAGGAAAAGAAGGATCCCCGCACGTCGCTGACGCACCAGCAGCGGCGCAAGCTGTCGCCGCGCAAGCGAGAGCGTCAGAACGAGAAGCGGAACGCGCGGAACCGCGCCCGCAAGGAAGAGATCAAGGTCGAAACGAAGGCGTTCCTCGGCGCGATCGCCAAGGGCGACGCCAAGGCCGCCGAGACCGCCTATCGCGAGCTCAGCAGCACGCTCGACCGCGTGAAGCTCAAGAGCACGCTCCACCGCAACACGGCCGCCCGCAAGCGCAGCCGCCTCGCCAAGCGCCTGAACGCGCTCAAGGCCGGTGCCGGTAAGAAGGCCTGAGCGATCGGGCCTCGTCGAGATCGCAATCCAAGTCGTGAGTCGGAAGCCGGCGGCCGCAGAGGTCGGGCTTCGGACTCGCGACTTTCTCTTTTCTATGGACTTCATCGAAACGGAGGCACGGAGACGCGGAGAAGTGGCCGCTGATGAACGCGGATGGAACGCAGATGAAGAGCAGATCAGTCGTCCAAGCTTCTGATCTCGCCCACCCATTTGATGGTTCTGGTTTCCATCTGTTCTTCATCTGCGACCATCAGTGTCTATCTGCGGCTCCTCTCCTCCGTGTCTCCGCGTCTCCGTGGTAAACCAACCCGCAATCGAACATGGCCGAACCAACCACCCCCAGCGTCATGGACCAGATCGTCTCCCTCGCGAAGCGCCGCGGCTTCGTCTACCAGGCGAGCGAAATCTACGGCGGCATCCGCGGCTTCTGGGATTACGGCCCGCTCGGCGTCCTCCTCAAGAACAACATCCGCGACTGGTGGTGGCGCTGCATGGTCGAATGCCCACCGATCGGCCCGGACGGCGAGCCGATCGACATGGTCGGGCTCGACAGTTCGATCATTCAGCACCCGAAGACGTGGAAGGCTTCCGGGCACGTTGACACGTTCACCGATCCGATGGTCGATTGCCGCGAGACGCAGGGCCGCTACCGTGCAGACCACATCTGGACTGCAACGGCACTCGTGACGCGTAAGAACGGTCAGGTCGACAACCTCGGCGTCTTCGCCGTCATGAGCGGCGACGATGCGCCTGAACTGTTCGCGAAGCGCATCGACAAACTCGCCCGCAAGACCGGCGGCGGCGACGTGCAGACGCCGGCGATCGAAAGCTTCGTCCCCTACACAAAGCTCACTGCCGAGCAGCAGGCGCAGGTCGTCGGCCCCGATGCGACCAAGCCCGGCACGCTCACCGAGCCGCGTCCGTTCAACCTGATGCTCGATACCTACCCCGGCCCGATCCGCGACGAGGAAAACAAAGCCTACCTCCGCCCCGAGACCGCCCAGGGCATCTTCCTCAACTACAAGAACGTCCTCGACACCACGCGCGTGAAGGTGCCGTTCGGCGTGGCGCAGGTCGGCAAGTCGTTCCGCAACGAGGTGACGCCGCGTAACTTCATCTTCCGCTCGCGCGAGTTCGAGCAGATGGAGATGGAGTTCTTCTGCCCGCCGGACGATGCGCTGAAGTGGTACGAGTTCTGGCGCAACGAACGCATGAAGTGGTGGCTCACGCTGGGCATCAACCCCGCGAACCTGAAGTTCCGTGACCACGAGGAGACCGAGCTCTCCCACTACTCCAAGGCCACCGTCGACATCGAATACAAGTATCCCTTCACCGCCCCCGACTTCGGCGAACTGGAAGGCATCGCCCATCGCGGAGCCTTCGACCTCACGCAGCACCAGACGCACAGCGGCGCGAAGCTCGACTACTTCGATCAGGAGCTTCAGCTCAAGCTGAAGGCCGAGGGCAAGCCCGACGACGAGGTGAAGAAGCGCAGCCGGTACATCCCGAACGTGATCGAGCCGGCGAGCGGGCTCACGCGCGCGGTGCTCGTGCTGCTGTGCGAGTGCTACCGCAAGGAGCCCGGCCGACAGGGAACCGAGGAGTGGTTCGCCTTCAAGCCGCAGTTCGCGCCGATCAAGCTCGGCATCTTCCCGCTCGTGAACAAGGACGGCATGCCCGAGGTCGCCAAGAAGCTCTACCAGGACCTCCGCACCAAGTTCACCTGCGAGTACGACCCGAAGCAGTCGATCGGCAAGCGATACGCCCGCATGGACGAGATCGGCACGCCTTTCTGCGTGACGATCGACGGGCAGACGCTCGTCGACCAGACCGTCACTATCCGCGAGCGCGACTCCGCGGCTCAGGTCCGCGTGAACATCACGCAGGTGGAGACGTGGGTGCGCGAGAAGCTCGCGTAAGTGACAAAGTGCGGACGGGAGGGCGAGGCTCCCGCCGAGCCTGCGGATGCGCGATACGAAAGCCCTCGATCGCGCATCCGCAAGTGGAGCGTTCCGCTCCAACGGCTCGGCGGGAGCCTCGCCCTTCCTTTGTTGCCCGATCCCCGCGACGGGTCAGCGCATTCGAGCGCACCACCCCGCCCGGCCGATAAGCCCCTTGCGGCCCTTGCCCCGCCCCGGTGGGGTTGGGTAAAACTGGTGGAGCTTCGGTGGATCGGTGGTGGCCCCAGGGAAGGTGGCCTCTGCCGATCGTCGTCCCTTGCCGGACTGGTTTTCGCCTTGGGCTGCGCGACATGGATGGTGCTTATGCCCGCTCTTCTTCGATTCCCCGTTCGCCTGTTCACGCTTGGCCTGATGCTGGCTGTGGCGCAGGGTTGCGTGTCGTCTGACGCGACCACCCGCTCCAGCTCTGCCGCTCAGGCGAAGCAGCGCGTCGTCGCCGACGCGCAGCCGTACGTGCCTGCGTCGCAGATCAAGCCGAACGCGGTCGACATCCCCGCCGCACCGGTCGTGACCGCGCCGCAGGTGCAGGCGCAGCGGTCCGGCGCCCGCGTCGCCGGCAGCTGGACGCCGCCCGTCGCGCCGCGGGCATGGCGGTACATCGTCATCCACCACAGTGCCACCGACGCCGGCAGCGCGAAGGCGTTCGACGCCGCCCACAAGGCGAACGGCTGGGACGAGCTCGGCTATCACTTCGTCATCGGCAACGGCACCGGCAGCGGCGACGGCCAGATCGAGGTCGGCCCGCGCTGGCTGAAGCAGAAGTACGGCGCGCACGCCAAGACGCCCGACGAGCGCTTCAACAACTTCGGCATCGGCATCTGCCTCGTCGGCAACTTCCAGAACGGCAAGCCGAGCCCGAAGCAGATCGAAGCGCTGTCGCGCCTCGTCGCGTGGCTGATGGAAACCTACGACATCCCCGCCAGTCAGGTGCTCGGCCATCGCGACACGAAGCAGACCGCCTGCCCGGGCAAGTTCACCGACGTCGCCGCGATCCGCGCCCGGGCCACGCGTCTGATCGCCGACGCGGGCGGAAGCGTCCCGCACGAGCCGGTGGCGGCCGCACGCGGCGAACTGCTGCGATGACCGTGCCGATTTCGAATTGCGAAATGCGAATTGCGAATTGAAGAAGAGGCGAGTTGTTGGTGCCGCGTTCGCTGGCCACCGCAGTTGTCGTCGTCGAATCTTTTCTACTTCCTCAGCCGGCGGACAACTTGAAGGACGCGAATTCGCAATTCGCAATTCGCAATTCGCAATTCGCAATTCGCAATTCGCAATTCGCAATTCGCAATCCCCAATCCCCCATGCCCTGGCTCATCCTCATCATCGCAGGACTTCTAGAGGTCGGCTGGGCGATCGGCCTGAAGTACACCGACGGCTTCAACTTCCGCGAACGCCCCCTCGCGTGCTCGCTCACGCTCGCGGCGATGATCGTCAGCATGTACCTGCTCTCCGTCGCAGTGCGCACGATCCCGATCGGCACCGGCTACGCCGTGTGGGTCGGCATCGGCGCGGTGGGCGCAGCCATCCTTGGCATGACGCTCCTGAAGGAGCCCGCCAGCGCGATGCGCATCGTCAGCCTGCTGCTGGTCGTCGCGGGGATCGTCGGATTGAAGCTCGCCACGCCTGCTGACGCACATGCACCCGACGCCGCTCCTGAGCGAAGCGAAGGGGCGGATCCGACCGTCTAAGTCACCGCAGAATGCGGATCTCCGCTCCGCTCAGACACCGGCGTCCGCGAGTTCTTCCGATCATTTGGCATTCATCGTCGTCGATCTCCGCATGGGTTTCTGAACCAACCCTCGGAGACCCCATGACCACGATTGCCGTCCCGCTCGTTAAGCCCGTTTCCACGCCTCGTTCCGTCGCGAGCGTTCTCGCGCGGTACTACTACTCTGCCGCGTCGCTGCTGATGCTCGGGCTGACGCTGTTCGGGTTCTACAACTTCTACCTATTCGGCAAGGCGTACCCGAGCCGACCGCTCACGCCGCCGATCAAGTCGATCCTGATCGCGCATGGCCTCGTCATGACCGCGTGGATTCTGCTCGCGGTGTTGCAGCCGGTGCTAGTCGCCGGGCGCAGTCGGCGAGCGCACATGATGGTCGGCCGAGTCGGCGGGCTCGTCGCGATCGCGGCCGTGGTGCTGGGCGTGTGGGTCGCGACTGCGGCGACGCGGGTGAACCCGCCCGAGATGCAATTGTTCGGCCTGCACACGCACGCGTTCATGGTCGTCCCGCTCTCCGCGATCGCACTCTTCACGGGCTTCGTCGCCACTGCGATTGCTGCGAGGAAGACGCCGGCAATCCACAAGCCGTTCATGTTGCTCGCGACGCTCTCGGTGATCAGCGCCAGCATCGGCCGGATCGAGATCTTCAATCGCCCCTTCACGAACACGCCGTTCGAGTATCACCTGAGCGCGTTCACGCCGGTGCTGCTCCTCGGTGCCCTGCTGCTCGCCGCGAAGTCACTCATCGACCGCAAGCTCGACCGATGGTTCGCGATCGGGCTGGCGATCATCGCCGTCGTCACGTTCGCCGGCACGCATCTCTCGCGGACCGCGGCGTGGGAAGCGTTCGTGCAGTGGATGATTCGGTGAGCGGTTCTTCGTCTTCGTGGAAGGGCGAAGGCAGGAACACGAATGGACTCGAATCTCACGAATCGTCACGAATGGATCAGAGGGATTGAATCGCGAAGAGAGAGAGATGAGTGCAGCGTGCGTAATCTCTGTTCGCCCGGTTCCGAAGTTCACGTTGATTCTGTTCGACATTGAACGGTTCGTGCAGATTCGTGACATTCGTGTCGATTCGTGTTCTCGCCTTCCAGCCGAGGCAGAGATCACACCCGCAGCGCCAACTGCCGCACGGTTCGCTCGAGGATCGCCTCGGGCGAACCGTCGGCGTCGACGACGACCAACTTCCCCAGGCGGTCATAGTACTCCGTGAGCGGCCGGGTGAGCGACTCGTACGCATCCATGCGGACGCGGACCGACTCGGGGCGATCGTCTTCGCGTTGCACGACTGCGCCGCCGCACGAGTCGCAAACGCCCGGCTGTTTCGGCGGGCGGTTCTCGACGTGATAGACGGCCTTGCACTGGCTGCACGTTCGCCGGCCGCTAAGGCGGGAGACGATCTGGTTGATCGGCATGCGGTAGTCGATCACTGCGTCGAGCTCGAGCTTGCAGTCGCGCATGAGGTCCTGCAGCGCTTCCGCCTGCGCGAGCGTGCGCGGGAAGCCGTCGAGCAGGAAGCCGCCATGACAGCGGATGCACACCGCGCGCTCGCGGACCATGTCGAGCACGGTCTCGTCGGGCACGAGGTCGCCGCGTTTCATGTAGCCGAGGGCCGCCTTCATCGCGACGCCGAGGTCGTCTTCACACGAGCACTTCGCGGCGCGGAAGACGTCGCCCGTCGAGAGGTGACATGCGCCAAGCACCTGTGCGAGCAGGTGCGCCTGCGTTCCCTTCCCCACGCCTGGCGCGCCGAGCAGCACGAGCCGCCATGCACGGTTCATCACGCCCGGCGGCACCGAGCACTTCGCAGCGGGGCCATGAAGCCAGGTGGCGCGGTCGTTGACGGGCAGATGCGTGGTCGCAGTGGCAGCCATGATGGACGAAACCTCCCCGCGCGGCGTCGTGGTCGTCTTGATCGCGCCCCGCGCGTACACGCGATGCTACAACGTTCATCGCATCGAATGTCGGCCGACGCGTGCGGCACGATGTCGCGCGCGTCAAAGCGCGGGGCTTCTTGTGGACAAAAAGGCGGGAACACGAATGAGCACGAATCACACGAATCGGCACCAAAGGAGTGTGAACGCCGGCAAGATGTTTGCGTGTGTGCCGATGCCGGCTGATGCAGCGTCCACCTCATTGTGGCACGATTTTTCAACCCGTGTTCCGACGGATGCAAATCAATCACGGGTTGGAAACCCGTGCCACGATCGCGCGTCGCGCGCCAGTGCTGCAAGTTCTCAGGTGACGCGAACGCCCCCCGGGTGGGCGAACGTGCGTGGGTGCGATGCAGTGCCGTCTACCGCGCTCTACGCGGGCATCGCGCCTCTTCCGCTTCGTTCCGATTCGAAAGATTCGCGTGGATTCGTTTCCCGCCTTCGATTCCTCACGGAGCAGCGGGCGCTGTCGTCGGCGAAGTGGTCGGCTCGTCGGCGATGATCGCGTAGCGGAAGCTGAAGTTCGCGTCGATCTTGCGGATGGAGTCGAAGCGGTCCTCATAGTTCGCCTCGATGAGCCGGGTCTGGCCGGAGCCGGCGAAGCGGGTGGCGACGCTGGTGTTCGCCCACTTGAACTCGAGAAGCCCCTGCTTCACCTTCGCGGCGAGTTCGGGCTTCAGCAGGCAGCTGTAACCGAACGCGGCCGTGGGGTACGTCTCCGGGCTCTCGTAGATCACGCGGAACTGTTCGGGCTTCACCACGCCCTGCTGCAGCGCGCGGTCGAGCGCATCGCTCGCCACCGCAGCGGCGACGTACGTGCCATCAGCGATGCCCTTGATCGAGGCGTCGTGCGAGTAGCTGTAGCGCGCGTCGTAGTCACGCATCGGCTCGAGGCCCTGCTCCTTCAGCATCAGGAACGGCGCCTTGAAGCCGGAGTTGCTGCTCGGCTCGGTGAAGGTGATCTCCCGACGACGCAGGTCCTCGATCGCGCGGACCGGACTGTCGGCGCGCACGATGATCTTGACGCGATACGTCGCCACGTCGGATGCGGTGCCAAGCACGGCGACCGGCACGAAACCCGCCGCGTTCACCGCGATGGGCACGGCACCGGTGTTGAAGGCGGCCACGTGCAGCGTACCGTCGCGCAGCGCGAGAAGCTGATCGTCGAGTTTGTCGTACGCGACCAGCTCGACCTTCTTGCCGGTCGTCTTCGCGAGGTAGTCGGCCCAGGGGCGGAACTGCTCGACCTCGGCGCTCATCGACGGGTTGGCGATATACGTGAACGTGAGCGTGTCCGGATCGATGACCTTGCTCGCGTCGGCCGGCCCCTCGGCGACGAGGTCGCCGTTGCTATCGACAAACCGGCTCGCCATCTTCCGGCCGGCCTCGCTGTCGGGGGTGTTGCCGAGCGCCTGCATCATGGTCCGGTGCTGCTCGGCGCGGTTCGCCTCGACGTCCGGACCGGGGCGGTACATCCATACGATCGCGAGGATCGCGACGATGGCGACGACGGCGATCGGCACCGTGGCCGAACTCGCGCCGCGACGACGCAACGACAACGGACCCCGCAAAGAGTTCGTGATGCACGAATGACGTTCGAAGTGAACCGGTGTGGACATCGCTCGGAACCCTCTGGCCGGAGAAGGAGGAGGCGAACGGATGACGATCGCTGAGAGTGACAAACGGCGAGGCACCGACGTCAGACGGGCAGCCGTTGCCCGCGCGCGTGATTGCCAACCCGCGTCCCGAGCATATCGCCCGCGGCGCATCCCGCGAAAGGAGTCGAGACATTAACAAAACGATCCGCTAGCGCGACACAGAATTATATAACGATCCGACCACTGCTCGCCCGCTGCGCAACGATCGGGCAACCGAACCCCCGCTGCCCGCATCACGTGCGGCCGACACCGCCGGAACGGATCAATGCTGCTCCAAGTCTGGGCATCATGTTCACATTCCCGCGGCAAATCGATGAATCGCACTTTTTTCTGCTCGTGGCACCGACTTCGCCATGGGTGGTGCGTCGCCGTCGCGGTGACGGTGATGGGTGATCGACGTCACCCGAAATCATGGAGCGCGGTTGGTTCCCACGGGCTGTGTCGCCCGGTCAGCGTTGACCGGGCGACACGCAAGCCCGGGGCTTTTTTTGTTTATGGGGACAGCAGAACTGCCGACGCTCTCGTTTCACGCGTCACGCGTCACGCGTTACATCGCTCACGCCCTCCCGCTCAACACCGCGAGTCGCTTGAGCCACGCGACGTGCTTCTCCGTGAGTTGCCCCGTCTTCAGTCGCCACGCCCAATTCGCACCGCCCTCGGTTCCGGGCAGGTTCATCCGCGCCTCGCTGCCCAGACCGACGATGTCTTGGGTGGGGATGACCACCGTGTCGGCAATGCTGCTCATCGCGAGCCTGACCAGACCGGCCGAGGGGTTCTTCGGATCGACGCCGGCGTAGTCGACTGCGCGCGCCAACTCCGCGCGACGTGCCGTATCCAGCAGATGGCCGTTCGTGGTGTCGTTGTCGTGCGTGCCGGTGTACGCCACGCATTGTCGCGGCCAGTTGTGCGGGCGATGGAAGTCGTCGCCCTCGTCCTTTGTGAATCCGAACTGAAGCACGCGCATGCCCGGGAAGCCGAAATCGTCGCGGAGTTGCATCGCCTCTTCCGTCACCGTGCCGAGGTCTTCCGCGATGATGGGCAGCTTGCCGATCCGCTTAGTCAACTCCGTGAATAGCTCGCGCCCCGGCGTGAAGATCCACTTGCCGACGCGCCCGTCGTTCCGCTGCGCGGGGATCGCCCACAATCGATAGAAGCCGAGGAAGTGATCGATCCGCACCGCGTCGAACAATTCGAACGTGGCGCGAAATCGCTCCACCCACCACGCGAACTTCTGCTTCTGATGCTCCCGCCAGTCGTAATGCGGATGACGCCAGATCTGCCCGAGCTTGTTGAAGAAGTCCGGCGGGCAACCAGTCACGACCTGCGGCTGGCCGTTCTTCTGAAGCAGGAACAGGCTAGGGTTCGCCCACACGTCCGCACTGTCATGGCCGACGAAGATCGGCACGTCGCCGATCAAGCCGACGCCCTTCGCGCGGGCGTGGTCGCGGAGCTTCTTCCACTGCGCGGCGAAGAGCCACTGGACGAACTTGTGGAACGTGATCTCGCTCACGGGCAGCTTGCCGGCGTCGCGGTGCTTCCACTTCGTCCACTTCGCGCCGTCGTTCTGCTGGCGCAGCGCGGCGAAGGTCGCCCAGTCGTCGAGCCACTTCGCCTCGCGAACGGCGAACGCGTGATACGCCTTCGGCAGCGTCGTTCCTACGTTCGCGAACGCCTTCCGCAGCGCGGCCTCGCGGAATGCGATCGACTTCGGGAAGTCGACGCGCGCATCATCCGCGAACAACCCGCGCGGCACGCGCACGTCGGCCCGCGACAGCATTCCTTCGTTGACCAGCTGTTCGAGTGACACAAGCCACGGGCTCCCCGCGAACGTGCTCGGGCACGAGTATGGCGAGAACGCCGGCGCGCCGTCCGGCGGATTGATCGGCAGCATCTGCCACCACCGCATCCCAGCGTCCGACAGCACGTCGACGAAGTCGTGCGCCGCCGGCCCGAGGTCGCCCGACCCGTGTGGCCCCGGCAGGCTCGTCATGTGCATCAACACGCCGGCCGATCGGCGGTCGAACGAGAACTCGGGCTTCTTCGCAGTCGTGGGTTTGTCCTTCGCCATGTCATCTCGCAGTTTACCGGGCGATCGGCCCGTGGCGCAATTTGATAGCTTTACCGTGCTGATTTGCCTCGCGACCGTCCACCGGTTTCGGTAGCGTTGCTCGTTCAACCAAGGCTGGAGGAACCGCCCGATGAAGCTCCGTTCGATTCTCTCGTCACTTCTCGTCGTCACGCTCGCCGTCGCAGGCTGTGGCGATTCGTCGTCGTCTTCCTCTTCCGCGCCGAAGGGCGATCGCAAGCAGATCGCCGTCATCGCGAAGAGCACCACCAACTCGTACTGGAAGGCCGTCGAGGCCGGCGCGAAGCAGGCAGGCACCGAACTGAACGTCGACATCCTCTGGGACGGCCCGACCGCCGAGACCGATCACACCGGCCAGGCCCAGCTCGTCGACAACATGCTCAACCGAGGCGTGGACGGCATCGTGCTCGCGCCGACCAGCGTCGCAGCGAAGAAGCCGCTCGAGAACGCCGCAGCGAAGAAGGTCCCGGTCGTCATCATCGATTCCGACGCGGGCTCGGAGAACTACGTCAGCTTCGTCGCCACCGACAACTACGCCGCCGGCAAACAGGCGGCCGAGGCGCTCGTGAAAGCCATCGGCTCGAACAAACCCAACGGCGGCAAGGTGATCATGCTCCGCTTCCTCGAAGGCTCGGGCAGCACCGAGGCCCGCGAGAAAGGCTTCACCGACGGCATCGAGGCGGCCGGCATGAAGGTCGTCGAGAGCGTGTACGTCAAAGGCACCGGCTCCCCCACCGACGCGAACGAATCCGCCGATGCCCTGCTGCGCCGCTACACGCAGGACGGCGCGCTGAAAGTCGACGGCGTCTTCGCGAGTAACCAGCCGACCGCGATCGGCATGCTGCGCAAACTGCAAGACCTGAAGAGCGCCGGCACGAAGGTCGACGCGCCGTTCGTCGGCTTCGATGCGCACGAGATCCTGCTCAAGGGCATCCGCGAAGGCAGCGTGGCCGCCGTCGTCACGCAGGACCCGAAAACGATGGGCTACGAAGGCGTGAAGACGATCGTCGCGCATCTCAAGGGCGACAAGGTCGAACGAAAGATCGCCACCGCGACGGCGACCGTGACCAAGGAAAACATCGACGACCCGAAGATCAAGGCGGTGACGGGGGAGTGAAGGATTGCGAATTTGGGATTGCGGATTGCAGATTGCGGATTGCGGGTTTGGATACGGCTCCAAACTTCTCAGTTCCGCAACCGCCCGCACCGCGCGTTGGTGAGTGGTCTAACTGCAATTCAACCAAACGTCTTTGATTCGCAATCAGCAATCCACAATCCGAAATCCGCAATGCCCTCTCCCCTCCTCACCATGTCCGCCGTTCACAAGCGATTCGGCCCGACGCATGCGCTGCGCGGGATCGATCTTGAAGTGAACGCCGGCGAAGTCGTCGCACTCGTCGGCGAGAACGGCGCGGGCAAGAGCACGCTGATGAAGGTGCTCTCCGGCGCGATCGCGCCGGACGAAGGCTCGATGCAGCTCCTAGGCAAGCCGTACGCCCCGCGCGGGCCGCTTCAGGCGCGCCGTTCCGGCGTGGCGATGATCTACCAGGAACTCTCCATCGCGCCCGACCTGTCGGTCATGGAGAACATCCTCCTCGGCATCGAACCCGGCGCGGGGCCGCTCTTGAACCGGCGCGAAATGCGCCGCCGCGCTGAGGCCGCCCTCGAGCAGCTCGGCCGGCCCGACATCGACCCCTCTGCCCGCGCGGGCGAGCTGCCCGTCGCGCAGCAGCAGATGGTGGAGATCGCCCGTTCGCTCGCGATCGACTGCCGCGTGCTGGTGCTCGACGAACCGACCAGCAGCCTCGGTAAGCACGACGTCGAGGCGCTGTTCCAGCTGCTGAAACGGCTCCGCGATCGCGGGCTTGGCATCGTCTACATCTCGCACTTCCTGGAAGAGGTCCGCGCCGCGTGCGATCGATTCGTCGTGCTGCGCGACGGCGCGAGCGTCGGCTCAGGACGCATCGCCGACACGCGCGACGACGAGATCATCCGCCTGATGGTCGGCCGCGACGTGAAGGAGCTCTATCCGAAGTCCCGCCGCACGCCGGGCGAGACGCTGCTGGCGGTGACCGACCTCTCGAGCGTCCGCGGCAAGCCCAAGCTCGCCTCGCTCCAGCTTCGCCGTGGCGAGGTGCTCGGCATCGCGGGGCTCGTCGGCGCGGGACGTACCGAATTCCTCCGCGCCATCTTCGGGCTCGACGCGGTCACGTCGGGCAAGGTGCGCGTCGGCGCGTTCGAAGGGCTGGGATCACCTCGCAAGAGATGGTCGCAGGGGCTCGGCATGGTGAGCGAGGACCGGAAGAACGAAGGCCTCGCGCTGAACCTCTCGATCGCCGACAACATGACGCTGAGCAAACTACAGGGTCTCGGCCCGGCGGGCTTCGTGTTGCCGTCGCGACAGGCGAAAGCCGCCGCGCCGCACATCGCGTCGCTCGCGATCAAGTGCGCATCGCCCCACCAACCCGTCGGCGATCTCTCCGGCGGCAATCAGCAGAAGGTCGCCATCGGTCGGCTGCTGCACCACGAGTGCGACGTGCTCCTCCTCGACGAGCCCACCCGCGGCATCGACATCGGCGCGAAGGCGCGCATCTACACGCTCATCGACGAACTCACGACGGGCCCGAACGCCCGCGCAGTGCTGATCGTGAGCAGCTACCTTCCGGAATTGATCGGCTTGTGCGACCGCATCGCCGTCATGTCCCGCGGCACGCTCGGCCCCGCCCGCGCCACGAGCGACTGCACCGAACTCTCCCTCATGGCCGAGGCGACGGCGACGAACTAGGAGTGGCCGCAGATGAACGCGGATGGAACGCAGATGAAGACGGCGATACTGAGCACATCAGTCATGCTGAGCCCAGCGAAGAATCTCGCGGATGAGTCACGAATGCTCGACTGGATGCAGTCGCCTGAACCGTCACCTAACTGCGTCGGAGTGACTCAGCATGAGATCCATGTAGACAGCGCAGAACCGCACCTTCTTCTCGCATTGATCCGCGTCCCATCCGCGTCTCATCCGCGGCCACAACAATGAAACTCGGCACGCTCCTCCAACACCTCTTCCGCGTCGCGGCCCTCGCGATCATCTTCATCACGTTCGCGATCCTTGTCCCGCGCGGCGCGTTCGTGACGCCGGAGAACATCGAGAACATCCTCAAGCAGAGCGCCGTCTACACGCTGGCCGGCCTCGGCATGACGATGGTCATCCTCACCGGCGGCATCGACCTCTCGGCCGGCTCCACCATCGCCATCTCGATGGCATGCACCGCGCTCACGCTCAACTACCAGCACGGCGAGATGCTCGCGCATCACCCATTTCTGTGGACGTGCCTCGCAGTGATCGTCGGCACCGGCGTCGGCGCGGGCTTCGGTTTGTTTCAAGGTTCGCTCATCACGACGCTCCGCATCCCCGCGTTCATCGTCACGCTCGGCGGGCTCGTGAGCATTCGCGCGATCGCGAAAGGCATCGCCGACAACCAGACCGTCAGCCCGCCGGAGGAGAACTGGCTCTACAAGAACCTCATGCCCGTCGTGCAGACGCGCGAGGCGTTCAACTGGCAGCTCGTGCCGCTGGGCGTGTGGTTCGTGATCGCTATGGCGGTGCTGGCCGCGCTGATGCTGCGCTACACGAAGCTGGGCCGGCACATCTACGCCGTCGGCTCGAACGAATCCGCCGCGCGCCTGTGCGGCGTGCCGGTCGTGCGGACGAAGTTGGCGGTGTACGCGATCGCCGGCGTCTTCGCGGGCCTCGCCGGCGTGCTCGAGTTCAGCAAGCTGAATCTCTCCAGCCCGAACGACGCGACGATGTACGAGCTGTACATCATCGCCGCCTGCGTGATCGGCGGCACCAGCCTCCGCGGCGGCACCGGCGGCATCTTCGGCACGGTGATCGGCGCGCTTACGATCGTCACCCTCTACACCGGCGCGGCGCAGGCGGGTTGGCCGAAGTGGGTCCAGGAACTCGTCATCGGCCCGATCATCATCGCAGCGGTGGCGCTGGACCGGCTGCGGACGAAAGAGCGGGCGTGAGGGTTACCGAACACGCTGCGTGAGTCTTCATTTCATCGCATTCGGTGGGTGAGCGATCGCCCGCAGGAATCTTTCCTCCGCTGGCCCAATCAGCCGTCGCGGGAGCACTAGCACGAGCGCATTCGTCTCCTTCGATCGCAGCCAGATGAGAGTTTGGGTCTCGCGGCCGACAATCAGCGATCTAAGGGGCAACTGGGTGTTGACCGTAGGCTGCCTCAACTGCAACGCCTCGCTATCGATCAGAAAGTCGCAGTGACTTCGGCCGCAATTCCACCAGCGATACGCTCCAAGTCCGAAAATGAATGCGAACACCATCAACACGGGAAAACTCATGAAGACCACGAGCAGCGGCGTGATCTCCATCGGACGGTCGCGTTCGAGAACTGCGGACACGATGCCGTAGCCTACCGCTCCCAGCGCGATTGCCATGACCAACCACGTGAGTGGCTCGTACGCGTTCAGCTGTAAGGCTTCACGCCAGCGGTATTGAAGCTGCCGCCATTCAGGTTGCATCGGAAAATTGATGCCCTCTGCTGCTTCAAGCGAGAGCGATGCCCCTCCGACAGGCGACTCCGCAGACGCCTCGCATTGATTCGATCGAATGCGCTCCAACCACGTTGCGGCCTGACTCGAAACGAGCACGCGATCAGGAATGCTGATGAGCAGTCCCGTCGACTTGAACCATAAGCACGTGATGCCCAGGTCGCTCATGACCTGCTTCAGCGCGGGCCACGGTAGCGACACGGTACTTCCACCTGAGGACACCACGAGCGCCGCATCAATGAACTCAACCCTCACGCGCGCCGACCCCACCGGATTTGGCTTCGACCTTCTGGCTCGACGGAGAGACGTTGCGATGACCACGACGACCGTCACCACCGCGATGGACGTGAACAGCCACGGGTCTGCTATGAGTTGAACGTACGCAACAAAGCCCAAGCCCACGAACAGGAACACTGCAACCAACCAGAAGACGACCGGCGAAGACGATCCCGCCAGTTCAACGCGGCTCTTGAGACGCAACGCCGCTGCTTGCTCTTCGGCGGTGAGTTCGAACTCTACTTGGAGTGGTTGAAGTCCATGTGCCTGCACGGAATTGCCCTCCCCGCAGCTTCCCCCTCACATCCCCTGCAACTCCCGCAGCCGTTCCTTGGTCGGCGGTACCTTCGTCTTCATCATTTCGACGAACGCGTCGAACAGGTAGTCCGCATCGTGCGGGCCGGGGCTGGCTTCGGGGTGGTATTGGACGCTGAAGACGGGCAGGTCCTTGTGGCGGAAGCCTTCGACGGTGCCGTCGTTCAGGTTCACGTGCGTGACGACGCCGCCATTCTGTTCGAGCGTCTTTCGTTCGACCGCGAAGCCGTGGTTCTGGCTGGTGATCTCGACTCGGCCCGTATCGAGGTTCTTGACCGGCTGATTGCCGCCGCGGTGGCCGAACTTCAACTTGAACGTGTCAGCTCCGATCGCGCGCCCGAGCAACTGGTGCCCGAGGCAGATGCCGAAGATCGGCGGCGCGCCGGCCTGTTTCGTCTTCAGGCGCGCGATCACGTCCTGCAGCGGCTTCACCGCGTAGTCGAGAACGGCCGGGTCGCCGGGGCCATTGCTCACGAAGAGGCCGTCGGGCTTCAGCTTCGCGATCTCATCCGCGCTCGTCTCCGGCGGAACCACCGTCACCTTGATGCCTCGGTCGGCGAAGTGGCGCAGGATGTTCGCCTTCGCGCCGCAGTCGATCGCGACGACGTGCAGGCCGTCGCCGCGCACCTGCGGGCCGCCCTTCCAGGCGCCGAAGTCTTCCGTCCAGGCGTAGTTCGTCGTCGGCTTGACCGCCTGCACCCAGTCGGCCCCTTCCATCTTCGCGGCGCTGCTGGCCCGTTCGACCAGTTTCGCATCGTCGAGGATTTCGCTGCTGATCACGCCGCGCATCGCGCCCTTCACGCGAAGTCTTCGCGTGAGCGCCCGCGTGTCGATCCCCTCGATGCCGACGATGCCGTTCTGCTGCAGGTAGTCGCCGAGGCTCATCGTCGCGCGCCAGTTGCTCACGACGGGCGAGAGTTCCTTCACGACGAACCCCGCCACGTGCGGCCGTTTGCTTTCGACGTCTTCCAGGTTGATGCCGTAGTTCCCGATCATCGGGTACGTCATCGTGACGATCTGCCCCTTGTAGCTGGGATCGGTGAGGATCTCCTGATAGCCGGTCATGGACGTGTTGAAGACGACCTCACCGTCGGAGGTGCCGTCGGCGCCGAAGTGAGTGCCGGTGAAGACGGTCCCGTCTTCCAGCGCGAGCTTGCAGGGCTTGGCCATGGGGGCGGAGTTTATCGATTGCGGCGCGAGATGAAACGCGAAGGGGCGAAGCGGCGAAGAAGATGCGCGTGACACGCTGTGTTATCTTATTGAGCGACAGCTCCACAACGACCCTACGACGCGCCCCCGTGGATCGTCTGAAGCCGTTCGTTCATCTCCCTACTTCGAGGCGCGCCTTCCAGACTGTAGTGCGCGAAGAAGCCAACCCTGTCGAGCTGGATGTCCCGGATCAGGCCACGGTTCGTCAAGTTCCTGAGTTGGCAGCACACCGCCGCTTGATCGACCACGTACACTCCGCCACCCCAGCCATGGTTTCCAAGCGTCATGCGCCATGTGCCGACCGCTGCCCCTCTTGACGAGTAGCTGAAATACGCGCCCGGGTCTGATGGCGATGGATAGCACGCATCGTAGACAGCAAATTCGAGTTCATCGTCACGCAGAATCTGAAACAGGCCAGCTAGCGCGGCGTCAGCCACCGGCTTGGAGAGTTCAATCCGCCGAACGTCTCCGTCAATGAAGCGCAGTCCGTCAATCACGTTTACGCGATGGAGTTTTTCCTGCATTGAGTCCTCCCATCTGTCGCCGACGGGCCAGCTGGCTAGTCCGACAGCACTCCCGCGCATTCCGAACCGTGCTCGCCTCCGGAGAACAGCGGTTACGACATCGTAGTGCGACGGGCGGGTCACTCCAAAGGCTGGGCAGAGTCACCCACTCGTTACACTCGACCAATCCGCGGAGACCGCACGCACCAACTCGCCGCCGCGTGAGAGAAGTTCATCCGCGAATCGCACCACGCCGATGTGCGGGACGGCTCCCGGGCGGATTCGCTTCACTTCCGCTGCACACTCACGTTCACGGCCCGTGCCGAGCCAGACGGCGAGGCAGATGAACGCCGCTGCCGGGGCGCGGCTCATGCCGCCGGCGCAGTGGCACAGCAGCGTGCCGGCGTCGTCGCGGATCGATTCCGCGAAGCGCACGATCGCCTCGACGTCGTCGCGCGTCGGGGCGACCTCGGTCAGGCCGGTCTGCTCCGCCCACCGTCGTCGGCCCATCGCCCGCTGCATCGAGAGCACGTCGCCCGGCACCGGGACCTCGACGTCATCGAACGTGAGATCGAGCTTGCGCGAGACCGCCGCCTCGACGCCGAACTCGCGCGGGCCGTGAATGGAGATCAACGCGCCGACCTCGCCGCCCGACGCCCCGCGCAGGTACATCGCGGCTTCGGAGTAGCCGAGGATGACGAGGCGCGGGCGAGGCATGAGCTGGTCAGCGTTAGAAGTCGGGTGGCACCCGGCAACCCGCCTCAAGCGTGCGGCCATTCGGTCACTTCCTCCACCGCGTAACCACCACGCCGAAGGTGGTCATGCGTCGCAGCGAACATCCATTCGTCGCGGAAGCCGTACTCTTGATACGCAGCATCGACGTCGCGCGCGACAAGGGCCACATCAAGGGGTAGGTTCTCAAGCGGACTGAACCAGATCCCCTTCAGTTCAGAGACGACCCTCAAGGACGCCAACGGCATCTGATCGCCCTCAACCGCAAAGTGGCACGCCCAACTGAAGTCCACAGAGTCGCCCAAGCTGCTGAAGAAGCCCGGCTTACCAACACGCCCGACAGGAGTGTCATGGTCGACGTAATCCGTGAGTAGCTGCATGTAGTGCTCGTAAAGCTCCGCTTGGGTCAGCCGGCGTGCATCGAACCGCTTCACAAACTCTTTAGTCATCGAGAATCCATGCCCGCCGATGTGCCACCAGCACGCGTCGAGCACCGCAGCGGCGGGCCGAAGCGCTTCCAGCATCGATAGACCGCTCGTACGCAGGTAGCGCATGGGTCGGCAGATCATCTCTCTCCCCATCGCAACTTGTGCCTCACGCCCCGCCCGTCCACACAACGCAGCGGCACGTGCACGATACCGGGCGGGGCGGGGCGGGGCCACGGTTCTTCCGGTCCGAGCCGAATGTGATGTTGCGTGGCCGCGGGGTGGTGCATCGGAGATGCACCCTACGAACTGCCTACAGTGCCCCAGCAGTCCGTACCACGCGGCGGCCGGGTGGCACAGATATGTACGCATACCTGTGCGGGGCGCGGACGATTGGCAGTTGTAGCTGCACGCACAGCTATGGGTACGTAGATGTGCCACCCGACGCTAGTGCCCGCCGACCTACTTGGCTTCGTCGACGCGACGCCACTCTAGCCGCTTCCATCCGTCCGCTTCGAACTCGGCCGGCGTTCCGCGTCTCTCGGTTGCCTCGCCGGTGACCAGGTCGAAGCAATGCCCGTCCTCGACGGTGTTTCGAAACGTGCTGAACACGACGACTTGCTTGTTGTCTGCCGACTGATAGATCGGTCCGCAGTTCGACTCGAAGCCGTACGTGTCGACGCGATGAAACTGTCCCGCCACCTGCACCCACCATCGAGTTCCCTCGAACGGCCACCACTCGCCCTCGGCGTAGCAACGGACGACCGTCTGCTGCCCGTCCGGCTTCGTGACGGAACAATCCCTGTCCAACTCCACGGGTGGCGCAGCGGTCGCGATGAACCACATGATGTAGAATCGAAGAATCATGCGCGATGCTCGCTAGAGGGCCGACGGTTAGTGGCACAGACGAAAAGAATACGCCTCACGGATAGCGATGAACACATGCCCGTGAAACGCGACGCTAGACGCTATCGTTTTCACGCGATTTACGGCTGGATTTCGTCTTGATCGCGTGACCATAATGCGTGGCGCGGGCGACGTGGGGCTCTTTGACAATCTGCCGGATTGAGCGAACCCAAGGAGGTCTTGGCCCACCAAAATGTCAGCTTGTTGCATGCTAATCGAGCGCAATTGGACGTTTCTGAGCGCTCGGCCGTGATTTGTGTGGCGATGGACCGCAGAGCGTCGGTCTCAGCGTGATGGCACGGGGAGCCTCATCGACGGTTGCAGGCGACCTTGACCGAGCAGTCGAAGAAGGCCGCGGCGTGAGACGAGCGGAGGTTCGAGGGATGAATGACTAGGGACGCGTGCGTTTCCGACGTTCACTCGTCCCTCGTCCTTCGTCCCTTTGTCCTCACCGCCCTGCCGCGTTCATGCGTTGCCGCGCCGCGATCTCGAAGCTGCGGATCTGGTCCTTGTAGTGGTTGAACGCGTTGCTCTTCGCCACATCCAGATCGGCGTCGCTGTTCCCCTCCCAGCGGCGGCAGAGGTAGACGGGTTCGTAGACGCGGCCGATGCGGTACTCGCGGCACACTCTTAGCGCGGCGGCGTAGTCTTCGCCGTAGCTGGTGTTCGGGAGCTTCAGCTCGCGCAGCAGCGGCGTGAAGAAGCAGCGCGGCGCGCCGAGGCCGTTGATGCGGAGGGCGTTGTTGTGGCCGTTGTCGGGGGTCCACTCGCGGTGATCGATGATGCCGGGCGGGATCTCCTCTAGTTGGAAGTTCGTCATGCGGTAGCTGCCGACGATCATCGGGGCTTCCTCTGCTACGAACGCGTTGACGAGCGTCTCGATCACGTTGTCGTGGGCGTAGAGGTCGTCGCTGTCGAGCTGCAACGCGAACCGCCCGCACGCGGCGTGGTGCACGCCCTCGTTCCAGCAGCCGCCGATGCCGAGGTCGGTGCGGGCGGGCGTGTGGTGGACGACGCGCGCATCGCGCGCCGCGAGATCGCGGAGCAGCTCGGTCGTGCCGTCGGTGCTGTGGTTGTCGACGACGATGACGTTGAACGATGCGTGCTTCTGCGAGAGGACGGAGTGGACGGCGTCGCCGACGGTCTTCACGCGGTTGCGGACGGGGATGACGACGCTCGCCTCGACCGGGAACGTGCCGGCCGTGAGGTCGACCGGCTTGAAGATCGGCGCGAGCCACGCGCCGATCGCGCGGAGGTGCGCGGTGAAGACGGCCTCCATCTCGATCTGCGCGGCGCGGTTGCGCGGGTCGACGTAGTCGAACTGCTTCGCGCCGGTCTTGCGGGTGTCGGCCTCGTGCTTCGTGTAGAGCGGCTCGGCGATCCGCTGCACCGCGCCGAGGCGAGACAGCCCGAGCCGAAGCTCGTACCAGCCGGCGAACTGTCGCGATGCGTCGATCGCGACCTGCTTCGCACGGGCGGCATCGAAGAGGACGACCGATCCGAACTCGAACCCGTCGCGCACGCTGCCGGGCTGGTAGTCGATGACGGGGCGATTGCTGCGAGCACCCGCCTTCACCTCGGCGTAGTCGGAGTAGACGAGGGCGGCGCCGGTCATCGAGGCGACGTCAGCAAAGCGCTGGACGGCGTGCGGGCCGAACGCGATCGGGACGTCGTGCAGCACGAGCATAGCGTGCGAGGTCTTCGCGGCTTCGATGACGCGGGCGATCGTCTTGCCGGCGTGCAGGGACTCGACGGCGATCGTCTCGTGCGCGCCGTCGACGGTGGCGTTCGGCCCGAGCGTGGAGAGCAGCACGACCCGCTCCACCTGCTGCGCGGTGCGCAGCTGCTGGACGAGCTGAACGGTCTCGGCGAGGCCGCTGTGGGGGACGAAGGCGGTGATGGTGGGTCGGGACATGGTGGTGGGAGGAGGCAAGGGGCAAGAGGCAAGGGGCAAGTGGGGGAGACGGCAGCGCGAAGACTCAGGTCCTCACTCTTGCCTCTTGCCACTTGCCTCTTGCCTGCCACGGATCACGTACGTCACGCCGCCCGTGTTGGCGATCCACGCCTTCGCGAGTTCGTCGGCTTTGTACACGACGCCATTGCCGCGGGCGCGGTGGCCGGGGTCGTTCACGATGGCATCGCCCGCGCTGGTGAAGCCGCGGATGACGATGAGGTGCCCGTCGCTGTCGGCGGCGAGGCTGCTGGGGAACTCGCCCTTCGCGTAGCGAATGCTCGCGATGAGCGGCTGGCCCGACGCGATGTACGCGCGGGCTTCGTCCATGGTGCTGATGCGGACGACCTCGCCGGACAGGCCGTGCGTGCTCGGATACGTGATCGCTCGGCCCCAGTTGCCGAAGAGGTCGTAGTCGGCGTCGTAGATGCACTGCGCGACGGTGGCGGTCGGCTCGTCGACGCCCTGGTACGCCATCACCATGGCGACGCTCGTCGGGCTGCAGGTGTCGGATCGCACGCTCTTCGGCAAATCACCTTGCGGCCGATACGGCACGGCGAGGTCGCGCACCCATCCCGCCGGGAGCGGCTCAGGCTTGCCGACGAGCTTCTGTCGCTCTGCTTCGCTCGCGACGGGCTTCGAGTAGACGACCGACGCGCGGCGCAGCTCGGGCGTGATCGTGCCGGTGACGTCGAACGTGTAGAGCGTGGCGCGGAGCTCGAACGCGTCGGCGGGCCGCTTTAGCGAAAGGATGTCGACCTCAACCTCGCCGCCGGCGAACTCGGTCACGCGCTTCGTGTCGCGCGGCACCTTGCCCCAGCTCTGCACGAAGAGCCACGGGCTCCAGTCGCCCTGCTTCGCGTCGCGCACGCGGACGTCGAGCGTCGCCCCGGTGTTGTCGGGAGCGGTGAGGTTCCAACTCGGGAGCAATTCGGTGAACGGATACCGCGTCGCGATCTGGCCGCTCGTCCACGTGCCGGTGATCGGGTAGCCCTTCGCGTCGCGCTGCTCGATGGCGACGGTGGATTGCGTGGTGGCGACGGCGCGGTTGAGCGTGCCGGTCTTCAATTGGCTCGATTCGATCGTAACGAGCGTGTGGGCGAGGATGGGCGGTGGCTTGGGGCTCGTTGTGTTTACGGTTGGCTTCGACGCACAGCCGGCCGCGAGCAGGGAAATGGCGAGGGCCACCGCGCGGGTCGGCGTATTCATAACGAAGGCTCGAAGCGACGAAGTCACGAAGAAGAGGGCAGCGGAAATCGCATCTCGTCCTCGTCGCCCGTTAGTTCCGTGCTTCTCTTCGACCTGACATCCACGCTTCGCGCCTTCGAGACTTCGCGCCTTCGTTTTGAAAACGCGTACTGAGCCAACAGAAGAACAAAGCGTGTGCATTCCCACGCGTCGGATTAAAGTCGAAGGCGATGCCCGCTGACAAGCCCAAATTCTATAAGACTCCCGCCATCCGCGTCGTCGGCATGGTGCACCTCCTCCCGCTGCCCGGCTCGCCCGGTTATGCAGGCGACCTCGCCGCGATCCGCAACGCTGCGCTGCGCGACGCTCGCACCCTGGCCGAGGGGGGCGTCGATGCGATCATGATCGAGAACTTCGGCGACATCCCCTTCTTCAAGTCAAGCGTCCCGCCGCACACTGTGGCGCACCTCACCGCCCTCGCGCTCGACGTGAAGCGCGCGGTCGGCAGCGTGCCGATCGGCATCAACTGCCTCCGCAATGACGGCTGTAGTGCGCTGAGCATCGCCCACGCGGTCGGCGCAAGCTTCGTCCGTGTGAACGTCCTCACCGGTGCCCGCGTGACGGATCAGGGCGTCATCGAAGGCATCGCCGCGGAACTGTCGAGGCTTCGCGTTCAGCTCGGCGCGAAGGAGATCGAGATCTGGTCCGATGTCGACGTCAAACACAGCGCTCCGCTCGCGCCGCGGCCCGTTCAGGAAGAAGTCTGGGACACCGTTGAGCGAGGCGGGTGCGATGCGCTCATCGTCTCAGGCTCCGGCACTGGTAAGCCGACCGACCCTGCGATCGCCCGCACCGTCCGCGAGGCGGCCCCGCACACGCCGATCTACGTCGGCAGCGGCGTCACGCTGCAATCGCTCGACGCGTTCCGCGGCACCGTCACCGGCGTCATCGTCGGCACGCACTTCAAGAAGGACGGGCGCGTGGAGAACGCGGTTGACGTGAAGCGCGTCCGCGCGTTGGTGAAGGCGTCGCGATAACTTGGCGTTCTCGCAGATCGCGTTGCCGTCAGGCGAGGTCTGTGGTTCGATCAGTAGCGAGGAGATCGTCCATGCTCAACGACGCCGGCCACGCATCGCCCATGTCTGCTCGCCCCGCGCCGAACGCGGATCGCTATCGCGTCAGCGTAGAAGAGTACACCCGCTTCCGCCGCGACGGCTTCCTCGTCGTGCGAGGTCTGATCAACGCCGCTGAGATCGCCGACCTTCGGCAGCACACCGAAGACCTCATGCAAGGCAGGCTCCCCGAGCAGCGCGGCACCGCGATGGCGAATCGCGACACGTCGAAGGACACCGGCGTCACCTCGCAGCTCCTCGAAGCGCCGCCCGAGCACCTATCGCCTATCGAGAAGGCGCAGTTCTTCCTCCGCATCCACATGCTGCACCGCAAGCTCGCCTTCCACGAGCACTACATGCTGCACCCACGCGTGCTGGACGTGCTCGAGGTCATCATCGGGCCCGACGTGCTCGCGATGCAGACGATGCTCTTCCTCAAACCGCCCGGAAAGCCCGGCCAGGGCTGGCACCAGGACAGCTACTACATCCCCACGCACCCCGACACGCTGTGCGGCGCTTGGATCGCCGTCGACGACTGCGACGAACAGAACGGCGCGATGTGGTTCGCCAAGGGCAGCAACGCCGAGCCGGTCTACCCGCCCTGCCCCGAAGTGACCTATGGCTTCGGCGACAAGCTCGTCTCCGACATCACCTGGGTGAAGGGCGTCTCCGACCCGCACGACGAGAACAACGCGCTCTCGCCGATCGCGAACAAGTACGACCAGTTGCTCGTGAGCGCGAAGGCGGGCGACGTCGTCTTCTTCGGCGGGCACGTGCTGCACCGCTCGAAGAAGAACTGGACGACCGACCGCTTCCGCCGCAGCTTCGTGAGTCATTACTGCAACGCGCGGAGCTTCACGCAATGGGGAGCGGACGTCGGCCCGGCCCAAGCGGCGAACGTGCACGCCGCGACGACCGTCGAACCCGTCACCGGCATGACCAACGGCAGCCACATCCTCGCAAGAGGCGACACGCATCTCCCCTTCGCAATACCGAAGTTCGGCACGCCCTGCTCGGCGCTGCAAACGAAAGAGGAACGATCGAAGGCGAGCAAGCACGCCCAGCGGATGATCGCCAGCCTCAACAACGGCCTGCTCGGTTGCGCGATCGCGGACCCATTCCTGAAAGACGACGACGACCACGAAGAGGTCGGCATCAAGCCCGGCGCCGGCGCGGGCTACTGATTCGCGACGTCACTTCTTCGGATGATGCGGATCGCTCGCCGTGTCTTCCGAAAGTTCCTCCACCGCGTTCGGGCCGGCCGGTTCGCCGTCGCCGTTCAGTTCTTCGCTCGGCTTCTGCCGCTGCGGCACGGCCTGCTCCTGGCGATCGGGCCGCTTGACCGGCGCGCTGCGCTTGTGCCCCAGAGTGCCCTGAGGCGATTCATTCTTCGGATCGGCCCGTTCGTAACTCTGGGCGGGGTCGGGCGGCGTAGGATGTTCTGGCGTCTGTTGGCTCATGCCTGAAATCGTCGACTCGCGCGGCGCGGCCGTCCTTCCGGGATTCTCCGAACCCGCGATTGCAGCTTTCCACGCGAATGCGACGATTCAGGTCCGGAGTCACGTCACAACCCAACCACCCCACACGGAGGGCCAACACCCATGGGCCTGTTCGTCTGGCCGAAGCGGCGCACGCGTCCCACCCCGACGCCTGCCGTCGCGATCGACAACACTTCCCCGCTCGGCGAATCCGTCGAGCGTCGCGCCGTCGAACTCGGCGCGCAGCTGCTCGACGCCGCCCGATCGAATCAGTCGGGCCTGTTCAGCAAGGCGTTCTGGTCGGACAAGCTCATGGAGTTCTCCATGCGCGACGCCGACTTCAAGACGCAGCTCTTCCGATTCGTCGACGTCCTGCCCGCGCTGAAGACGCCCGAGCTGATCCACGAACACCTCGTCGACTACCTGAAGAAGCCCGGCCTGAAGCTGCCGCCGGGCCTGAGCATCGGCATGAGCGCGGGCGGGATGGCACAAGGCCTCTTCGCGCGCACCGTGACCGGCCAGATCGAAGGGATGGCCCGCAAGTTCATCGCCGGCACCGACGCGGCGGATGCGCTACCCACGCTCGCGAAGCTGTGGAAGCGGAACATCGCCTTCAGCGTCGACCTGCTCGGCGAAGCCTGCGTCAGCGAGGCCGAGTCGCGCGAGTACCAGAGGCGCTACCTCGACCTGCTCTCCGTCCTGCCTGCATCGGTTCGCAACTGGAAGCCGAGCGAACTGCTCGAACGCGATCACCTCGGCGTCGTCCCGCGCGTGAACGTGTCGGTGAAGATCAGCGCGCTCTCGCCCAAGACCGATCCGATCGATTTCGAGGGCTCGCTCGCGCGGTCGATCGAATCGATCGCGCCGATCGTCGAAGCCGCTCAGCGGGCGGGCGCGCTCGTGAACTTCGACATGGAGCATCACGGGCTGAAGGATTTTTCCATCGAACTCTTCATGCGGTGCTGTGAGCGATTCCCGTTCGAGGCAGGCATCGCGATGCAGGCGTACCTGAAGAGCGCCGAAGCGGACGTCGGGCGAATCATCGACTGGTCGAAGCGGACGGGCCGGGTGGTGACGGTGCGGCTGGTGAAGGGCGCGTACTGGGATTTCGAGACGATCCACGCCCGGCAACAGGGCTGGCCGTGCCCGGTGTGGGAGACGAAGCCGCAGACCGATGCGTGCTTCGAGCGCGTGACGAAGCAGCTCGTCGACGCGATGCCCACACGCGCCGGCGAGGGCGGCCCGAAGCTCGCGCTCGGCAGCCACAACCTGCGGTCTATTGCCGTTGCGCTCGCGCTCCTCGAACAGCGAGGGCTGCCGACGAGTGCGATCGAACTGCAAATGCTCCACGGCATGGCCGACGAACTGAAGACGACCTGCGTCGAGCGGGGCCTGCGCGTTAGGGAATACATCCCGGTCGGAGCGATGTTGCCCGGCATGGCGTACCTCGTCAGGCGACTGCTCGAGAACACGAGCAACGAGAGCTGGCTGCGGGCGGGGTTCTCGGAAGACGTGCCAACAGACAAGTTGCTCGGATCGCCTCATCATGAGGTCCATGCGCGATCGCTGATTCCAGTTGAGCGCGACGAGCACAAAGCGTTTTGTAAGGAACACGGAATCAAACTCGACTTCACGAATGAGCCATTGCGCGACTTCTCAGATGCGAAGCAGCGCGACGCTTTCGCCAAGGCAATCGGCGACGCGGTTGTGCCTGCCGTCCGCAACGACAGCACTGTTGAGCAGGCTCGCGAAGCAATCGGGCGCGCCGAGGCCTACGCTGCAGCATGGCGGGATACCGACTTCAGGTGGCGTTCCGCGGTCATCATGCGAGCCGCATCGTTGATGCAGCGCCGCCGCGACGAGCTCGCCGGCGTCATCATCCGCGAGAACGGCAAGACATGGCGGAACGCCGACGCCGATGTGTGCGAGGCGATCGACTTCTGCTTGTTCTACGCCCCGGAGTCGATCCGTCTCTTCATGCCGTGGCCGCTTGGCGAGTTCGTTGGCGAGCAGAACGATTACTTCCATCAACCCCGCGGCGTGTGCGTCGTCATCAGCCCGTGGAACTTCCCGCTCGCGATCGCGTGCGGCATGACGGTGGCCGCGCTCGTCACGGGGAACACGGTCGTGCTCAAGCCTGCCGAGCAGACGCCGGGGATTGCGAAGCTGCTCGTCGACATCCTGTACGAGGCGGGCGTCCCGCGTGAGGCGCTGCACTTCCTGCCCGGGCCGGGTGAGACGGTCGGCGCTGCGCTCGTGCGCGATCCGCGCGTGTCGCTCATCGCGTTCACGGGCTCGAAGGCGGTCGGGTTCGACATCCTCCGGGCGGCCGCGCCGACGGACGAGTCGTTGCACGTCAAACGCGTCGTCTGCGAGATGGGCGGGAAGAACGCGATCATCGTCGACGCGAGCGCCGACCTCGACGAGGCCGTCCTCGGCGTGCGCGACAGCGCCTTCGGCTTCAGCGGCCAGAAGTGCTCGGCCTGCTCGCGCGTGATCGTCCATGCGGCTTGCTACGACGACTTCGTTCGCCGACTTGTCGAGTCGACGAAGTCGCTCGTCGTCGGCGATCCGCTCAAGCCCGGCACCGACATGGGCCCGCTCATCGACGACGAAGCAGCCGCGAAGGTTCGACGCTACGTCGACCTCGCCCGGCGCGACGGCAAGCTGGAGATCGCCGTCGATCAGGGCGGCCGATTCGTCGGGCCGCACATCGTGACGGGGCTTTCGCCCGATCACCCCGTCGCACGCGACGAGATCTTCGGGCCGCTACTATGCGTGTTGAAGGCGAGCGACTTCGACCACGCGCTGCGACTCGCGAACGATTCCCCCTACAAGCTCACGGGCGGCGTCTTCTCGCGGACGCCGACGAACCTCGACCGCGCCCGGCGCGAGTTCCGCGTCGGCAACCTGTACCTGAACCGCGGCATCACTGGCGCGCTGGTCGGCCGACAGCCGTTCGGCGGGTTTGGGCTGTCGGGTGTGGGCTCGAAGGCAGGCGGACAAGACTACCTGCTTCAGTTCGTCGAACCACGCGTTGTGACGGAGAACACAATGCGCAGAGGTTTCGCGCCGACGGCGAAGGCAGACCAAAGGGAGGGCGAGGCTCCCGCCGAGCCTATGCGGATGCGCGATTGAAGGCTCTCGAAACCCACATCCGCATGGCTCGGCAGGAGCCTCGCCCTCCCGATTTGCGATTCACGCGTGGATCAGCACCCAAGCAGGTGGCGATACATCGGCAGCACGCGGTCCCACCCGTACTCTGCCCGCACGCGGTCGTAGGCGTTGCGCGTCAGTCGCTCGCGCAGCAGCGAGTCTTCACCCACGCGTTGGATCGCGCGCGCCAACTCCGCCGGATGTTCGGCCGGGACGAGCAAACCCGTCTCTTCATGCTTCACAACGTCGTGCACGCCTGGCACATCGGTCGCGACGATCGGCACGCCGGCGGCCATCGCTTCGATCAGCACCAAGCCGAATCCTTCGGCGATGCTCGGCAGCACCATCGCGTCGATCTGCGCGAGCGCCGTGTGCGGGCGCGTCACGCGGCCGCGCAGGTGCACGCGGTCGCCGAGTCGTTCTGCCTGAATCTGAGAGACGAGTCGCGATCGCTCGGAGCCTTCGCCGAAGATGCTCAGCTCGTACCGCTCAGGCAGGTGCGTCATCGCGGAGATGAGATCGGGAATCCGCTTCACCGGATCGAGTCGCCCGACGAAGCCGACGCGGAACTCATTCGCACGTCGCGGCAATCGCGTGATCGCAGGCTCGCGGTACTCGCTCGGCTCCAGCGCGTTCGGCACGACGACCAGCTTGTCGGCCGGCACGTCGGACCACTCCTGCGCCAGTTGCGCCACTGAAGGCGACGGCACGACGATCTTCTCCGCGAACCGCTGCGCCAGCGACTGCACCTGCCAGTGCCACCGCGGCTTCGGCTGACTCGTCTGAATCGACTGCAACAGTCGCGGTCCGCCCGCCATCGCGGCGACGAGGTTCGCGTGCGCGAGGAAGCTCAGCACCACGTCGAACTTCCGCTTATCGAGGAATCGCCTGAACGACGCGACCACCAGCGGCAACTCGAGCGGCCGGACTGCGTCGAACTGCGTCACGTTGATCCGGCGCTCGCGGAGCTGTTCCATGACGACGCCGTTGTTCTTCAGCGATGCCACCTCGACGTGCGCATGCTCGGCGAGCCGCCACGCGAGTTCGCGGACGACGGTCGGCGTCCCGCCCACTTCAAGGTCGGTCAGGAACAGGAGGATGCGCGGCGAGGTGAGCACGCAGCAAGACGAGTCGATCGCTCAACGCGGCGTCGCGGCGGCGCGGACGAGTTGTTCGAACAGTCGCAGCTGATCTGCCTCTTCGTGCTGGCGCTCGGGGTGCCACTGGACGCCGATGAAGTAAGGCTTCGACGGGTCTTCGATCGCCTCGACGATGCCGTCCGGCGCGTGCGCGACGACGCGGAGGCCGTTCCCGACGCGGTTGACCGACTGCTTGTGCGAGCTGTTCGAGATGAGGTCGCGCGTGCCGACGATGCGGGCGAGCGCGCTGTCCTCGGCCACCTTCACCTCGTGTCGCTTGATCCATTCTTCGATCGTGAACCGGCGATGCTCGATCGACGGAGCGAGGCCGAGGTCAGGGATGAATTGATGCAGCGACCCGCCGCGATGGAGGTTCATCAGCTGGCACCCGCCGCAGATGCCGAGCGTCGGGCGGTTGCGGCGTTCGACCTCGGCCAGCAGTGCACGCTCGAACTTCTCGCGATCCGGATCGGTGGCGACGGCCTTCGGGTGACGCGGCTCGCCGAACGATGCGGGGTCGTAATCGTTCCCGCCGGAGAAGACGAAGCCGTCGCATAGGTCGACGTACTGCGCTACGAGGGCCGCGCTCGACTTGTACGGCAGCAGCAGCGGAAGCCCGCCAGCCTTCTCAACCGCGATGGAGTAGTGGTGCGGCAGCAGGTACTGCGTGTGCTCCACGCCGCCGCCGGGCAGGTCGCGGGAGTTGTGGTCGGTGGTGATGCCGATGACGGGACGACGAGACATAGCTGCGGATGATACCGTCCCAGCGCGGCGAGTTGCAGGACCAATTCCGGGCAGCCGAGCGATTTACTGCAGGAACGCCACCACTTTCCGCTGAAGCCGGGCCGACCACGCGGGCCAGATGTGGGCCGGGACGTTGCAGCGGACCTCCTTCTGCGCGACGTGCCAGCGGGAGCTGCGGTTCGGGATGATCATCAGATCGCCGGGCGTCCAGATGGTCATCGTGGGCGTCGTCCACTGCGATTCGACGTCCTTCAATCGCTCGAACAGCTCCGACGTCGGCCGCATCTGGCGGACGCCGTTCAATGGCAGCAGGTACGCCGGCAGCGATCCGTGAAGAGGCGAGTTCATCAGCACCACTCGGCGCAAGCGAAGCGATGGCCTGAGCAGATGCGCCGCCCGCGTCACCAGCCCGCCCATGCTGTGGGCGACGATGTTGACAGTCGACGGGTCGCTCGATGTCGCGTCGATCTGATCCAGCAGGAACCGCCCGAGCACGTCGAACGTCTCCGTGCCCCACGCGTTGTACGCCACGATCCGCGCCGGCCCGACACCCGACGCCTCGATCCGCCGAGCGAGCCTCCGCCACCGCCTCGGCCGACCCCAGATGCCGTCGAGGATGAGCGTCGTGCTCGATGTCATTTGTCCTTGGTCATTTGTACTTGGTCACTTGTCCTTGGTCATTTGTCCCTGGTCACTGTCCCTTGTCCATGATGACTCCGTCTCTCCGTCTCTCCGTCTCTTCGTCTCTTCGTCTCTTCGTCTCTTCGTCTCTTCGTCTCTTCGTCACTCCGTCACTCCCTCTCGTCACTTCAACACCCCCACCACGCACGCCCCCATCAGTGTCGCGATCGCGCCGCCCACCATCGCCATGAACGCCAGCCTCGACAGATCCGCCCGGCGTTCCGGCGCGAGCGTGCTGATCCCGCCGATCTGGATGCCGATGCTCGCGAAATTCGCGAAGCCGCACAGCGCGTACGTCGCCAGCAGCGCGCTGCGGGGCGAGATCGCGTGCGGGTCCGCTCCGAGCGTGCTGCTCATGTTCGCGTACGCGACGAACTCGTTCAGCACGGTCTTCAGCGCGAGCCACTGCCCCACCAGCGGCGCTTCCGACCACGGGATGCCGCACAGCCATGCGACCGGCGCGAGCGTCCAGCCGAGCATCTGCTCGATGCGATAACCGGAACCGCCGTTCATGCCCGCCAGTCCCGTCGACCAGCTCACGAGCGCGTTGATCATCGCCACCAGCGCCGTGAACGTGATCAGCATCGCGCCCACGTTCAGCGCGAGCGCGAGCCCCTCGCTCGTCCCGCGCGTCGCGGCGTCGAACACGTTCGCGTCGACGCGCGTCACCTTGAACGGCGCCCCGCCGGCCGTCTCGGGCTCGCTCGTCTCGGGCATGATGAGCTTTGACACCACCAGCGTGGCCGGCGCGCTGATGAAGCACGCGAGTGCGAGGTGCCCGCCCGCATCCTGCACGTAGTCCTGCAGCATCTGCGTGTACGCGACCAGCACGCCCGTAGCGATGTTGCTGAACCCGCCGAGCATGATCGCCATCAGTTCGCTGTTCGTCGCCAGCCTCAGGAACGGCCGCACCACCAGCGGCGCCTCCGTCTGCCCCACGAAGATGTTTGCCGCCGTGCTCAGCGTCTCCGCGCCGCTCGTGCCCATCGTGCGGCGCATCACCCACGCGAGCCCGTGCACCACCACCGTCAGCACGCCCAGGTGGTACAGGATCGCCGTCAGCATGCTGACGAAGATGATCGTCGGCAGCACGATGAACCCGAACAGGAAGCCCACCTGCACCACGCCCACCTCGCCCGAGCTGTTCGTCACCAGCACCTTCTGATCGACCAGCTTGCCGAAGATGACCTTCGCGCCCTCGTTCGAGAAGTCGAGCAGCTTCTGGATCGCCTGCTGCGTCGCCTCGAGGATGCTCGGCGAGTTCAGCACCAGCGCGCCGAACACGAACTGCAACGCCACGCCGCAGATCAGCACGCGCCACGGGATCGTCTTCGCCCCGCGGAGCCTGCCGATCACGAACGCGATCAGGACGAACACGACCAGGCCGAGAAGGGATTGCGACCGCTCCAAAACCGTCCCCGCCGGTACAGCCGGGGCGAGCGTGGCTTCAAGTAGGATCATTGCGGGGGCGAAGGGTAAGGCGAGCCCGTTCCCATCGCCAGCACCGCCGCCCCGCCACGACAAGCCGCCCGGCTTGAAGCTCCGATCATTCGCCCATCCGCTCGAAACGAAAACGTCGCATTTTGTCGCATTCGCTCCGTTTTCAACTGATTTTCGAACAATCGATGTCGCATCGAGGGAACATTTTGGAACATTCCGCGCACCGTTTGGTGCATTCCGACGCGACGCCAGCGCAGCCCGACGCACGCCTGCGCACTCGGCCAGCGATGAATCAAACCGGGTTGTCAAAGAGCACGGCATAACGCCTGCGCGAGCATTGTCTCCGCTTCATCGGTGCGATTGAAAGCCTTTCTGCCCGACGACCCGCCGCCGAACCAACGGCCGGGAAAAGAGTTCGGCCGGTCGGTCAGAAATCCGGAAAATGCGCGGCCGACCACCGACCGCCGCTGCGTTCTCGCCTTCCCACAAAGTGTGCCGACGGTCCGGTCGTCAAGCACCGGCACTGCGCTAGCCGAACGGGGCGATGGTAAACAGCCGCTGCAGCCTGGAAATTCACGTTCGCTGTCGCCGGCATCGACGCAGTATCAATTAAACGCCATCAGACCCTTCTTGGCCCGACCAGACCAGCCAACGACCAACCGGCCCGCCATGACCAACTCGCCCATAGTATATGCCAACGGAGCCGCTTTCGGATCGCCAATGAACTGTTCCGCAGCCAAGTACCAACCGATGGCATAGTCGATGGATTTTGAACAACTCCTTGCAAGCTCGGGGTCCACCCCCCCAGCTATTGGGGATGCTCCAGCCGAAAGTTCAGCGAGGAGAGAGTCGATCGACTGAACCCATGCGTTGTGCTCCTTCGTCTTCCTACGTCGAACTGCGGGTTCGTGGCCAACCGACGTGCATCGCGAGTTCTCGTCACGGACAGCCTCATTCAACACGTTCTGCGAACTCTCGCTCCGCAAAAGACCAATGGCCTCGCGCAGTGTCAGCAACCGCGTACAATCCGTGCCAAGTCGCAACATCGAAGTCGGATCAGCTGCGTCGCTCCATTCCTGTCCGACGCGAGCTAGGAGTTGGGTTCTTCTCAGTCGCTCGATTGCGTCGTTTACGCGACTGTTGTTGGTTGGTGGAATCATCTCGGTGTCCTAACTCTAGTTTGCAGGTGGGACAGCTATCTACCCACAGCCGTGCGCGCAGCTCGACTCGTCTACACGGCTTCTCGCACCGGCAAGATTACATCCCTGTTCTACCCGTCAACCAGCGGCACCCGCCCGCCCCGCCACGTCACGTCCGCTCCACGGCGGTACGATTTCAGGGCAAGACGTGGCACTCGGCACCCCGCTGGTTTTCACCATGCAACATGCACCTGTTATCTGGCGCGATTTCGACGCCAACGCCCCGAGACTGCACTGCAACCGAGTTGCCGGCTGCCGACGCGCCAGTTAACACGCTGTCCGCCGGGGCGCGTTCTGTGGCGCGTGCGCGGTATGATGGGTCTTATGCGGCATTGGTTCACACCAGCAGAGCGAAAGGAGATGCGGCGATCGCTACCGCTCATCTTGGGCGGCTGGGTTGTGGTCTACTTGGTCAGCAGTGCGTTCTTCTCCACCATGATCGCACTGGAGCTGAATCCGGCCCCTGAGTCGCCCACCTTCGCGCCGCCGGCGGCTCGCCCCTGGCTTCTCTTTGCCCGAATCTTTTTGGTCCTAGGCGGGCTCTTCCTTCTCATACTCGGGTTCGCGTGGCTGCGTTATCGATTCATCAACCCTTGGCTACGGCGGCCGAAGGATGCCGCATAACCAAACACTGCAATGGAACTGCCCTGCGGTGAGCGCGTTGGTAAAGTCAAAGGTCGGTCGGCGCGGTGCCGGCCATTGAAAGTTGGTACGTTATCTGTCGCGGGAGGCGGCATTGCCTGACGAGGTCATTTGTTCCCAACACGGCCGACAAGGGATCGGGTTGGTTTGCACGCACATCGCCCGCGCGGTGGATTCCGGCAAGCAGGTCGGATTCTTCTGGGGCGACGACACCGACACGGCCCGGCCGGATGCGTGGTGCCACGAGTGCGAACAGGCTCTGCTCGCGGTGCCGAAGGGACAGCCGACTGACCAGTGGTTCCTGTCTTGCGACTTTAAGATCTTCTGTGCCGCGTGCTGGGACCACGCCAAGTTCGTTATGTGCGAACAGCGGCGAGCCGGCAGCGACGGATAACCACGCATTGCAATGGACCGGCCGGGCGGAACGGCCCTTGTAATTCCCACGCGGCTCGGTGCCCGTCGGGTGGCACGGCTATCTACCCATGGCTGTGCGTGCAGCCCGACTCGCCGACGCGGGCTTCTCGCACAGGCATGAGTACATCCCTGAGCCACCCCGCCTCGCAATCCAGCACATCGCAATTGCAAATCGCAAATCGCAAATCGAAGATCGGTTGATGCCTCGGGATCGATCCCAAAAATATCACAACCGCGTCGCTCGGAAGTACGACGCGATCTACGACGACGTCTACTGGGATTTTCATGACGAGGTGACGTGGCGGCGGGTGAAGCCTTATCTGCCGCGGGACCTGGCGAGCCGGTGTCTGGACCTGGGCTGCGGGACGGGCAAGTGGGGGCTGAAGCTGCTGAAGAGCGGGTTCCGCACGACGTTTCTCGACCACGCGCCGGCCATGGTGGGCAAGGTGCAGGAGAAGCTGGCCGAGATGGGCGCGAAGCAGGAGAAGGCCGACACCGTGGCGGCGGACATCATCGCGATGCCCATGCTGGAGTCGGACGCGTACGCCCTGACGCTCGCGATGGGCGATCCGCTGAGCATCTGCACCGACCCGGCCGCCGCGGCGCGGGAGATGTATCGCGTGTGCGCGCCGGGCGGCGTGGTGATCGCAACGGCAGACTCGAAGCTGGCGGCGGTGGATCACTTCCTGCGCGCGGGGAAGCTGGACGAGCTCGAAAAATTCCTTCGGACCAATCGCACACGATGGCTGACGGATGACACGTCAGAACAGTTCGAGCTGACGATGTTCACGCCGAGTTCGCTCAGAAAGCTGTTTCAAAGAGCAGGCTTCGAAGTCGTCAGCGTGATCGGGAAGACGATCCTGCCGGTGCGGGAGCAGCGGGAACTGATCCAGGACCCGGAGGTGTTTCGCAGGCTGGTGAAGATCGAGGAAGAGCTGGGGGCGGACGAGGACGCGGCAGCGCGGGCGTCGCACTTGCAGATCACGGCGCGGAAGCCCGTCGTGGGACAAGAAGACCGGGCCACGAATCGACACGAATAGACACGAATCTGCACGAAGGAGGCGGGAAGGTGCATCCCGGGAGGGCGAGGCTCCTGCCGAGCCTGCGGCCCGAAGGGACGCTTGCGGATGCGCGATCGAAGGGCCCTGTCGTCGCGCATCCGCACGTGGAGCGTTACGCTCCACAGGCTCGGCGGGAGCCTCGCCCTCCCGGTTGCGATTCATTGGCTCGGTGGGAGCCTCGCCCTCCCGGTGGCGTGGATTCGTGTGATTCGTGCCGATTTGTGTTCCCGCCTTCCGCCCGTACAGACCGCGACCACCTCGCCCCGCCATCCTCTTTTCACTGAAATGGCACCCCGGCGAACGTTTTTTCGCGTGATTTGTCGATAGAACGCGCCTCTACTAGTTGTCTTCGCTCATTGAGCGACCCCCACCACGCGGGTCGCCTTTCGCGCTCGCCACCCTGCAGAAGGAGAAATCTGCCCATGTCGATTCGCCATTCGTCCACGCGCCGCAACGCATTTCGCGCCGTGACGCTCGGCCTTGCCGTTTCGTTCGCCACGCTCTCGATCATCCCCGCCAGCTTCGCCCAGGAAGCCCCCGCCGCTCAGGAACAGCAGGGGCCGAAGTTTGACGACGTCATTAAGGGCCTGCGAAAGGTCAGCTCGACCGACGGCGGCGACCTGATGACGCTCTACGTCGGCAAGGAGGACGGCAAGGACAGCAGCAAGCTGCTCGCGTCGGTGCCGAAGTCGCTCATCGGGAAGGACCTGTTGCTGGCGATCAGCGTGTCGCGCGGCAGCGAGATGGGCTACCCGGCCGGCACGGTGCTGGTGAAGTGGCAGCAGATCGGGAACTCGCTCGTCCTGAGCGTGCCGAACGTCCGCCAGAAGCAGACGCCCGGCAAGGCGGTCACCGGCGCGATCGAATCGACGTACACGCCGAGCTTCCTCGCCTCGATGCCGATCATCACCCGCTCGCCGACGGGCGATGCCGTGGTCGACCTCGGCTCTTCGCTCATCGCGACGTCGGCGGCATCGTTCATCGAGCCGGGCATGGTGCCGCGTCCCGATCTGACGACGTATCCGAAGGTGAAGGTGTTCCCGGAGAACGTGCTGGTCGACGTCGACCTCGCGATGTCGCAGCGGAACGGCCCGGGCACGACGGTGGGCGTCGGCTTCAGCTTCCGCGCGTTGCCCGACCTCGCCCGGAGCGACTTCCGCCCCCGCGCGGCCGACGAGCGCGTCGGGTACTTCACGACGGTTCGCCAGGACTGGAACACGCCGTACGCGGAACGTGAGACGGTCGTGCGGTACATCAACCGCTGGAACGTGAAGAAGCTCGACCCGTCGCTCGAGATGAGCCCGCCGGCGAAGCCGATCGTGTTCGTCATCGAGAAGACGGTCCCGCTGCAGTTCCGCCGGTACGTTGCCGAGGGCATCCTCGAGTGGAACAAGGCGTACGAAGCCGTCGGCATCACCGGCGCGATCGTTGTTCAGCAGCAGACCGACGACAACGAGTTCGCGAACGTCGATCCGGAAGACGCCCGCTACAACTTCTTCCGCTGGATCGTGACCGGTCGAGGCTTCGCGATGGGCCCGAGCCGGCCCGACCCGCGCACGGGCGAGATCCTCGACGCCGACATCATCTTCGACGACAGCATGGTCCGCAGCTACCAGGCAGACTTCGGCCTGCTCGCCGGCCCGGAGGCCCTCGCCACACAGTACGGCCCCGAAGTGATCGGGTTCCTCGAGAAGAACCCGGCGTTCATCCCCATGGGCATGACGCTCGACGACGTCCGCAAGGCGGGCTCCGACATGCGCAACTACGCCCAGCGCGGCGCGGGCGACATGGAACTGCTCGTCAGCAATACGGCTGATGCGAGCAACGAGCCCAGCCCCGCGGCGGCGATCGCGAATGCGCTCCGCGGCAAGCAGGGCCCGCTGTTCCACCCGTCGGCGTGCACCGTCGCGACGGGCGTGCGCCAGCAGGTCGCGCAGCTCCAACTCATGATGGCCAAGACCGGCGATCGCAAGGTGCCGGAGCGGCTCATGGGTCAGATCATCAAAGACATCACCGCGCACGAGGTCGGCCACACGCTCGGGCTGCGGCACAACTACCGCGGCTCGTCGTGGCTCAGCCCGGACGAGATCAAGAAGCGCCGCGACGCCGCCGACGGCAGCCCGCTCTTCGGCAGCGTGATGGACTACAACGGCCTCACGCTCTTCCCCGGCGACCGCATGGAGACGGTCAAGCAGATCACCAGCCCCGGCATCGGGCCGTACGACCACTGGGCGATCGAGTACGGCTACCGCGCGTTCGACCCCGGCGCTGAAAAGGACGGCCTCGCCAAGATCGCCTCGCGCACGAACGAGCCGGGCCTGGCCTACAGCACCGACGAAGACGTGCAGGGCCTCTCCAGCCCCGACCCGCTCAGCAACCGCTGGGACCAGTCGAACGACCCGATTGCGTGGATGCAGAACCAATCGAAGCTGGCCGACGAGTTGCTCGGCGACTTCGACAAGTGGGCCGTCAAGGCCGACGAGCCGCAGCACTTCCTCCGCGGCGCGTTCATGAGCCTGATGTTCGACAAGACGCGCAACCTGTCGTACGTCTCGCGCCTCATCGGCGGCCAGTACCACAACCGCAACCGCGCGAGCGACCCGAACGCCGTCGACCCGCTCACGCCGGTCGATCCCGAGCTGCAGCGCAAGGCGCTCGACACGCTCGCCAGCACGGTCTTCAGCGATGACTTCCTGAAGATCCGCCCCGAGCTGCTGAACCGCCTCGTCGCGAGCCGCAACTGGGACGCCGACAGCTTCCCGGCCGCGCGGATCGACTTCCCGATCCACCAGTACCTGCTCAACCAACAGAGCGGCGTGCTGATGGCGATCAGCAACCCCGTCGTGCTGCAGCGCATCTACGACGCCGAGGTGAAGACCGCCGCCGAGAACAAGTTCACCGCGGCCGAGCTGCTCACGCGCACGAAGGCAATCGTCTGGGGCGACCTCAAGGTCGCCGATGGCGCCGCCTTCACGGACGCCAAGCCGATGATCAACTCACCGCGTCGCAACCTGCAGAAGCAGTGGCTCAACAATCAGCTCGCGATGGCGAACAGCGCCCCCGGCGCGCTGATGAGCGCCGACCTACAGAGCATGGTTCGCCAGAACCTGCGCGACCTGTCGGGTGAGCTCGCCGGCACGCTGAAGTCGGACAAGCTCGACTTCGCGACGAAGGCGCACCTCACCGAGGTGAAGAGCCGCATCGACCGCACGATCGACGCCCCGGAAGTGAACGTGAGCGTCGACCTCGGCGGCATGCTGTTCGGCACGGAAGCGCAGCAGGCGAAGTAAGCGACGCCGTCATCGGCCAGAAGACATGCCAAGAGCCCCGCGATGTGATCGCGGGGCTCTTTTGTTTGCAGATAGACGGCGAGATGCCCGCGAGTGTACTGGCCAGTCATGACGACGTTTCGACGCCTTCGTCCTCTCGCTCCCGATACCACTCCACCGTCCGCCGAAGCCCTTCATCCAGCTTCGTGAGGTCGCGGCCGAGGAGTGACCGCAGCGTCGTCGGGTCCGCCGCTCGGACTTGCTCGGCCGGGCGGTCGGCGATCGCGCCGAAGACGGGCATGCCCCTGCCCACGATCTTCCCGATCCGCTCCGCCACGCTGCGCACAGGCGTGAGTTCGCCCGTGCCGATCTCGACGCTCGTCGCCTTCAACTCGGGCGAGGTGGCACAAGCGATCAATCCCGCGACGACGTCGTCCACGTACACCCAATCGACCGGCCGCGTGCCGCTGCCCAGCTTCGGCGCGTCACCTCGCAGCAGGCTCCGCGCGACGTACGGCACGAGCTTGCGCTCGTCTGGCTGGTCGGGGCCGTACACCATGTAGATGCGGGCGACGACGACCGGCAGCTTGTACATCTCGCGGAACAGCTTCGCGTAGATCGTCTGCCCACGCTTGGCCGCCGCGTACGGGCTCGAAGGCGGCTCGCCGAACTGCGTCGGCTCTTCGATCGAGCCCGCGAGCACCACACGCTTCGGCGCACGCTCTGCCAGAACGGTGAGCAGGTTCACGCTTGACCGGAGATTGCCCTCGAACGTCGGCAGCACCTCGGCCAGATCGCGCGAACCGGTCACGTGGCTCGCGAGGTGAAACACGTAGTCGGGTCGGACCGTCTCGATCAGCGACCGCGTTGCGGCGTGGTCAGTCAGATCAACAGGATGCGTCGTCGCCGACGCTTCGATGCGCCGCGAAACGCGATGGACCGTCGCGCCCGCCTGCTCCAGCGCGCGCGAGAGGTGCCTGCCGATGAAGCCCGTCGCGCCGGTGACGAGCGCCACCCCGCCGACGAGCGCATCAGAGAATGAGGAAGATCCGGACGACATCCGACTCGCAGATGAGGCGATGAGCGAGCCACCGAGGCGTTGGCAGGCCGACATTGGCCTGCTCGCTGGCTCGCGAGGTGAACGTCGGGTTGTCGTCGTTTATCGGTCGTAAATCAAGCGATCGCCGTGGCAGACTCGGGCTGCGCCGGAAGCGCCTTCGCAGGTGTCGCGAGCAGCGACGCGTAGAGCGCTCGGAACCAGTCGCCCCGCGCAGCGTGGGTGAACTTCTCGCTGTGGCGAATCGCGTTCGCGGCCATCGCGTCGAGCAACTCGGGCCGGTCGTGCCACTGCCGCAGCACGCGGGCGAGTTCGTCGACCGACTGCTCGGGCGTCACGTCGTCGCCGATGGTGAGCCGATGCCCGCAGCCGTCGCCCACCATCAGCGCGCTGCTGTTGTGGTCGAACACGATCGCGGGAATGCCGAGCGCAAGCGCGTTCAGCACCAGCCCCTGATTGTCGCGCAGCGTGCAGTGCACGAACGCGTCGCCCTGGGCGGCCACGCGGACGTTCGTCGCCTGATCGGTCTCGCCGAGCCAGGTGACCTGGTTGGCGATGCCCAGCTCCTCGGCGAGCCGTTTCATGTTCTCCAGCTCCGGGCCGCCGCACGCGTGGGTGTAGTGGAGGCGCGGGACCTTCGCCTTGGCGATCGCGCGGAGCGTGACGTCGATGCCGCGGTAGTGCGTGACGCCGCCCACCGCGACGAGGTGGAACTTGCCGTCGCGCACGCGCTGGGCACGCAGCGACCGGGCGGTGGCCAATTGCTCGGCGTCGCCGAGCGCGACGCACGGGTACACGTCGACGCGCTTCGCGCCGAGCGCCCGCACGCCTCGCTCCGCGAGCGGCGTGCTCGGGACGACGCTGGCCGCGCGGCGAATGCACAACTTCAACAGCGGATCGCGGCGCCAGAATTCACGCGCGATCCGGCGCTGGAATTCCTCGCGCTGCGCTGCCTTCGGGAAGCTGTCCCGGAACTTCGCGGGAACGAGGTCGCCGCCCGCGACGGGGCCGAACACGAACTTCACGCCCTTGGGCGCCAGCGCGCTCGCCGCGGTCGGCATCCACCAGCGGCAGAAGCTGAGGTGCTGCGACACGTCGAAGCCCACCGTCCGGTGCAGCCGCTTCGCCGCCCGCCCCGCCGCGAACTGCCACAGGTAGTAGTGCACGTTCACGAGCGAATACGTCGAGTTGCGCATCCAACCGAGCCACCGCGGGAGCGCGACGTAAGTGACGTTGATCTCGAATTCGCCGCGATGCGCGGCGAGGTACTTCTCCATCCCCTCGCGGTTGTCCTCGTGCGTGATGATCCAGACTGGCTGCGTGCGGGCGATCTCGCGGATGAGGTTCCACGACATCCCCCACTCGCTGCCCCGGCCGGGCTCGCACGCATAGGCGATGAACAGGACCTTCGCCTGTCGAGGATTTCCGAGTGTTTCCGACACGCTGCGCAGTATTCCCTACAGGGTTGCATCGGCGCGATCAACCGGGGGCTTCCGCGAAAACACGCCTCGGATTGATGCGCATCTGCATGGGTCCGAGAAAGGTAACGGTTGTACGGATGCTGCCGCCGCGCCGGCCGCGTGATTCGCGCGTGCCGTTCCGCTAATATCCCTCGCCTTATGCCGAAGTTGAGCCTCGACGGGAAAGAGATCGAGTTCACGAACCAGCGCAGCATCCTGCAGGCCGCGATCGACGCGGGCGTGGAAGTCCCGCATTACTGCTATCACCCGGGCCTGAGCGCGCCGGCCTCGTGCCGCATCTGCCTCGTCGAAGTCGAGGGCATGCCCAAGCTCGTCCCCGCGTGCTACACCCCGCCGAAGGACGGCATGGTCGTCCACTGCCGCAACTCCACGAAGGCGGTCGCCAATCAGAAGCAGGTGATGGAGTTCCTGCTCGTCAACCACCCGCTCGATTGCCCCGTCTGCGACAAGGCCGGCGAGTGCGGACTGCAGGACTACAGCTACGCCTACGGCCGAAGCCAGTCCCGCTTCGAGGAAGACAAGCACAAGAAGCCCAAGAAGGACGTCGGCGATCACGTCCTGCTCTACACCGACCGCTGCATCATGTGCACCCGCTGCGTCCGCTTCACCCGCGAAGTGAGCGGCACGAGCGAACTCATGGTCGACGGACGCGGCCACCGTGAAGAGATCGAAATCTTCCCGGGCAAGCCGCTCAGCAACAAGCTCAGCCTGAACGTCATCGACATCTGCCCCGTCGGCGCGCTGCTCGACAAGAGCTTCCTCTTCCAGCAACGCGTGTGGTTCCTCAAGCGCACCGCGAGCATCAGCCCTGTCGACGCGGGCGGCGAGAACATCTGGATCGACCAGAACGAGGGCGTCGTCTACCGCATCAAGCCCCGCTACAACTCGGCCGTCAACACGTGGTGGATCAACGACGAGACGCGGCACGCGTACAAGGCGCTCACCGACGAACGACGCCTGCGCCATCCGAAGACGCGCAACTTCGGCGCACAAGCCGAGACGAGCTGGAAGGACGCCGTGAAGGAAGCGGACACGCTCATGCGCGCTACGGGCCCGAAGTTCGCCGTGCTGAGCCCGATGCTGCCCAGCGAAGAGGCGTACCTGCTCGCGAAGTACGTCCGCTCGATCGACGCGAACGCCCTGCTCGTGGTCGGCCCCGTGCCGACTACCGCAGACGATGTCTTCAAGCACTCGATCACCGGCAAGGAAACCTTCCGCATCCAAGGCGAGAAGGTCCCGAACCGCCGCGGCATCGAACGCGTCATCCAATCGCTCGGCGGCCCGACGTGCACGTGGGACGAGTTCCAGACCCGCGCCCGCGAGCGTCAGTTCGCCAACGGCGCGGGTTGGATCACGGGCGGCTATCTCAGCAATTGGATTACCGTGCTGCCCGCGGGACTCGACGACGTGAAACTGATCGCCCAGGACGCCCTGCCCAACGCGCTGACCGAGCGGGCCGACGTACTGCTGCCCGGCACGCTGTGGGCCGAGAAGGACGGCAGCTTCGAGAACTACAAGAACGTGATCCAGAGCTTCGCGAAGTCGATCGACCCGATCGTCGGCTCGAAGCGCGAGGCCGATGTGTACCTCAAGCTGCTCGGCCGCGAACTGGGCGCGAGCGCTGAATCGATCCGCGTCGAAATGGGTGAACCGTTCGCGCAAGTCGCCCCGCCGCCGTCACCCGAAAGCGTGACGGAGCCGGCGATGGAGTTCGCGGAGGTGTGAGGACGGAGGCTTCCGTACCGAATGACCTCACCTCTCGACTACGCTCGTCCGTCGCAGGAGAAGCCACCCCTGCAACCGAGTTTCTGGCTTGCGGTCACGTTCGCGGTAGTCACGTTGCCGCCGATGCCGGCAATCGCATACATAGCGATGCTACTGGCTGGCGTGCAGATTCAGTTTCCAGATTTCCTCAGCGAGAGACTTCACATTCCTCTTGTTGTTGGAGGTCCGGCGCTACTCGCAGCGTTGATTTGCCTTGCAGTGTTCCTCACGGCTTCGCGCCGTAGCCGCGAGCGACGGTTCGCCAAGTATTTGGTCTGCGTGGCCTGCGCGTCAGCGATACTAAATCCGCTGATATTCTGGCTCATCCTTAAGCAATTGGTTGTTGGCTAGCTCGTCGTGAATGCATGCGGGTTGGCAAAAGGCAGGACCGTCATGTGGAAATGGATCGTCATTGGCGCTTCGAGTGCAATTGCATCCGTCGCAATCGCATCCAACACACCATCGCCAGCGACGCAACCTTCACTCGTCATCGTCTCGCGTGACGACTGGGGCTCGAAGCCGCAGACGATGCCGACGACGCGGCGGCACGTGCCGAAGCTGATCACGATTCACCACGCGGGCGTCGTGTGGAAGGCCGGCACTGATCCGGCGCAGAACGTCCGCAACCTCCAGAAGTTCAGCCAGAACGAGAAGAAGTGGCCCGACGTGCCCTACCACTTCATGATCGCGCCGGACGGCAGAGTCTTCGAGGGGCGCGACCTCAACTACGAGCCGGACAGCAATACGAAGTACCCGCTCAACGGCGTCCTGAACATCGAGCTGATGGGCAACTTCGAAGAGCAGCGAGTGAGCTTGGAACAACTCCGCGCGACGACGCTGCTGATCACGAAGCTGTGTCGCGAGTTGATTCTCGACCCCGCCACGATCCGTGGGCACGGCGACGCGGCACAAGGGCAGACCGTTTGCCCGGGGAAGGACTTCAAGCGCTACATCGACGACGGCACGATCCGGGCGTGGGTGGAGGCGGAGCTGCGCGGGGAGTCGCCGGCGATTGAAGAGAAGCCCGAACTGAAGGACGGACCGACGACGCGGATTGCGGAGTGAGCCCCTTTGCTGCTTACCGCGAAGGCGCGAAGGAATTGCCGCGAAGACGAGAAGAAGACAAATAGAGATAGCGACTGTCCGAGTTTCGGAAGTCATGGCCTCAGCTTCACCATTGCCACATGGCTTTCGGTCAACAGGCCCGAGCGAATGCAGCCCGAAACGATTCAGCATTCTTCGCGCCTTCGCGGCGCATTCCTTCGCGCCTTCGCGGTAAAGACTCACCAGCGCTCACCTTGACACCGCGCGCCGTCATCCGCACGCTCCACACCCTTGCCGCGATTCATCCGCAACTTCGTCAAGAACCGCTGGAAGAGCGCCTTCGAGTTCGGCCAGCGTTTCGGCTTCGACCTGCTGCCGCGGCACTGGTACAGCAGCATTCCCGACTTCCGCGAACTGCGACGCGACGAGCGCTGGCGCCAGCCGCTCGACATGACCGGCGTGCGCGGCACCGACACGAACGAGCAGTTCGGGTTCGTCGACTCGCTAGTCACACCGACCGTCCGCGGGACGCTCGCCGCCGGAAAAATCTGGCCCGACGCCTGCGCCGAGAACGGCGAGCCCGGCTACGGTCCCGGCGATGCTGACCTGCTCTACGCGCTCATCGCGACGAAACGACCTCGCAAGGTGATTCAAGTGGGTTGCGGCGTCAGCACCTCGATCATCCTCCGCGCCGCGCGCGAAGCGAACGCGCCGATCGACATCACCTGCGTCGACCCGTTCCCCACGCGCCTGCTCCGCGACGCTGCGACGAAGTCGCTTGTTCGCGTGATCGAAGATAAGGCCGAACACGTCGACGCACAGCGCCTATCCGACCTCGCGCCAGGCGATCTTCTCTTCATCGACAGCAGCCACACCACCAAGCCCGGCAGTGACGTTCATCACCTCATCCTGAACGTCCTCCCACGGCTTAACCCTGGCGTGTTGATCCACGTGCACGACATCCATTGGCCGTACGATTTCAGCCCGAACCTGTTCGGACGAAACGACCTCTTCTTCGGCTCCGAGCCGGCAATGTTGCACGCGTACCTGATCCACAACCCGCGGTGCCGAATCGTCGCGAGCATGTCGATGCTGCATCACGCCGACCCGGATCGCCTGCACGCCCTGCTGCCGAACTACGCGCCGTTCCGGGCCGATCGCGGCGTGAATCCGCCAGACCGGATCGGCCAGAGCCCGTCGAGCGCGTGGCTACTGACGGAATGAGCGTCACGAAGTTCCTGCAACCATTCGTCGCGGGTATCGTCCAACACATCATGCGAAAGACGATTCTCCCGCTCGCGGTCATCGCGGTGTGCGTCACGGGTTGTCAGTGGTTCGATCGTCAGCGAAACGACCCGCCGAAGCCGCAATCGACGGCCTCGCTCGGGGAATCGATCGACCTGACGACGCCCGTCGCCCCCGCGACGATGCCTGCTGCGCCAGCGGTGAATCCGATGCTGCTGAACACGACGTGGACGCTCGCCGAACTTGGCGGACAACCCGCGATGGCCGTCGAAGGCGCTCGGCCAGCCACGATCCAATTCGTTTCGGAGCAATCACGCCTCATCGGCTCGACCGGCGTCAACCGCTTCAGCGGCACCTACGCGCTCGGCGCCGGCACCGTAATCAAGCTCGAGCCCGGCGCAATGACCCGCATGGCCGGCGCGCCGCTGCTGATGCAGCAGGAGGCGAAACTGATCGACGCGCTGCGCATTACGACCGGCTATCGCATTGAGGGCGGCTCGCTCGATCTACTCTCGGGAGATCGGGTCGTCGCGCGATACATGAAGGTGGACGAGACGAAGCCGTAAGGCTCACTTCTCGCCGTACATCAGCTGAAGAATCTCGGCCCGGCTGCTGGGGTTGTCCTGGAACACGCCGCGGAGAGCGCTGGTCACCATCACCGCGCCGCTCTTCTTCGCGCCGCGAATCGTCATGCAGGTGTGTGTCGCCTCGATGACGCACGCCGCGCCGATGGGCTGCAACACGTCCATTAGCGCGTCGGCGATCTGCGTGGTGAGTCGCTCCTGCACTTGCGGCCGCTTCGCAAAGCCGTCGACGAGGCGAGCGAGCTTCGAGAGCCCGACAACCTTCCCATCCGGCACGTATGCCACGTGCGCCTTGCCCGTGAACGGCAGCAGATGGTGCTCGCACATGCTGTTGAAATCGATGTTGCGGAGCAGCACGACCTCGTCGTAACGCTCGCTGAAGAGCGTCTGCAGGTGAAGCCGCGGGTCCTCACGCAGTCCTGCCGTCATCTCGCCGTAGGCGCGGGCGACGCGGTTCGGCGTCTTGATGAGCCCCTCGCGGTCGGGGTTCTCGCCGATCGCGATCAGGATTTCGCGCACGGCGCGCTCGATCCGCGGCACGTCAACGGGTGGCAACGGCTTCGTGGGATCGACTTCGTCATCATCCATGAGGGCGTGGTCAACCGGTGCGTAGCGATCGGAAAGGTTGTGTTTCACCATCAGGCATGAGCGTAGGCAGCATCGCGCGAAAAGGAAAAGCTTTCACGGAATCTGCGTAGCTGGCAAGTCTGACATAACAAGCTCAACTGCGATATCTGACGAACGCTGCGACTCTGAATGTCGGCAATTGGCCCTCGCACCTTGGCACTGCCTACCTGCGCTTCGATCAGATTTTCGTTGACCCTCGCGGGCCGATAATCTAGGCTAGTTATGTCGAGCACGTCTGGCCCGCTTCAACACGGGCCGCGAACTCTGGAATGTGTCGGTTGCAAGCCCTTCGGTCACGTCTTGGGCTTGTCGGAGTAGAGAAGAAACCCAGCCGGTCTGACGTACACTGCCCCGCGCGATGAGTGCCCGCAGTTTGTCCGTTCGTTCGGCCGCGAAGATCAACCTCCACCTCCGCGTGGCGGGACCCGATGCGTCGGGATTCCATCCACTGCGGTCGTGGGTCACGTCTGTTGCGCTCTTTGACAATCTGTCGTTTGCGATCGATCCAACCGGCTCGGGTTTGTCCGCGTCGCGTGACGACTGGTTCACGCTCACCTGCGACGACCCGGCCCTGCGTTGCGATGACTCGAACCTGATCGTGCGCGCCGCCGCGGCATTTGCAGGGGCAGTGCCAGGCGCCCGCACGGTCGGTCGAGTCATCGCTTCGCTGCAGAAGCGCATCCCGATGGGCGGCGGCCTTGGCGGCGGAAGCTCGAACGCCGCGGCGACGCTGCTCGCGCTCAACGCGTTGCTGCCCGACGTACTCGGCGTCGAGCCACTCGATGCGAGGACGCTTCACACACTCGGCTGTGCGCTCGGCAGCGATGTGGCGTTCTTCCTCGGCACGCCGTCGGCCGTCATGACGGGTCGCGGCGAGCACATCGAGTCCGTCGCGGTTCCGGCCGTAGCGCGGTTCGCGTTGCTGATGTTCCCGCCCTTCGGTGTGAACACGGCCGCGTGTTATCGACGACTCGACGCGCTGCGTCCCATCGCGCCAAGTGAAACGCTCGAACCGATCGACGTCGGCGCGTGGTCTCGGCTCTCGTCACGAGACCTGCTCGCGAAGCTCGTCAACGACCTTGAGGTGCCCGCGTTCGACCTCGCTCCTGAACTGGTGCGGCTGAAGCTCGACTGCGAGCACACTCTCGGCCAAACCGTTCGCATGAGCGGCTCGGGCAGCACGCTGTTCACGCTGTTCGACACGCGCGGCGAGGCCGACATCGCTTCACGTTCGCTGAATTCGCTCATTCGCTGCGAAGTGGCAGAGCTGTGCGTGCCGCCCGTCGACGTCGAGATGCGGTAATGCCGATTTCCGATCGCAACCGACCACGGCCCTCGCGCGTGACTGCTTCGGCACGCGCGTGCGAGATGGCCCGTGCTTTCCGATCGTGACCTCGACGCCCCCGCGGGCATCATTCATCACATCTTCCCGCGGACCGGAGTCAGGTGGTTCGACATCTCAGGTTTCCCCGATTCGGCCGGCGCCGCGCATCATTTCTTGCGGCTTCTCGGTTGGGTCACGAGGGTTCGCTCGATTGCACCGGATTCGGTGTCGCCGCGCGGGCCAGGAGCGATTCACGTCATGCAGCTCACCGACGTCCGCGTGCACCTCTGCGATTCAACGGGCCGACTCAAGGCGTTCTGTTGCCTCACGTTCGACGACAGCTTCGTCGTCCGCGACGTAAAGCTCATCGAGGGCGACGAGGGCCTCTTCCTCGCCATGCCCGCGCGCAAGCTCTGCGACCACTGCCCGCGCTGCCACGAAAAGAACCACCTCCGCGCCCGCTACTGCAACCACTGCGGCCTGCGGATCGACGAGAACCGCCACGCCGGCGCACGCCAGCGCATCAAGCTGCACGCCGACGTCGCCCACCCCATCAACCCCGATCTGCGAAGGCAACTGGAAGGCCACGTCATCGACGCCTTCTATCGCGAACTCGAACGCAGCAAGCTCCCGGGATACGTGCCCACGCGTCTCGACGACGAGGCGATGATGCGGAGCATGACTTAGCGCTCCGGCAACTACGTCAACTCATCTCGTATGCCTTGAGCGAGATCTCCCTGCGCGCTGTCGGTAACTCCCCAACAACCCGATAATGTCGGACCGCTGGCGTCGCCGCGTGTCAATCCTGTCAATCTGTACGGATTGTGATGGAGCGGTCGCCGCGACATGCTGTGCCATCGACCGTTTTTCGACGTGTCGAAGCCCCTCCGTCCGATCAACCTCCATAGACTCCGGTCCGGCTGCCCCAGCCTTGCTGGGGCAGTTGTGTCGCATAACCCGCGTGATCGGTGAAACGCCCTTCCGTCCCGCGTCGTCCGACCCTTGTGGTGAACACGAAAATGAAGTCCCGTCGTCGTACATTGAACGCTTCCGTCCGCGCCGTAGAGATGGTTCAGTCGCTGGAGGGCCGGGTGCTGCTCGCGGCCGACCTGAAGGTCGCGCCTGGCCGGGCAGTGCTGTCCGACGTCCGCGGCGGAGCGGCTGGTCTCCCGTATACGATCACGCTCCGCAACAAGGGCAACGCGCCGCTCACCTTCCCTGCCGCTGCGTTCAGCATGCTGGGGAAGCACCGAAAGCAGTTCGTCAGCTTCGACGATCCGTCCGGCACGACGCTCCAGCCCGGCCAGTCGACGACGGTTCGCCTCGCGATGAAGGCGCGGACCGACGCCCCGCTCAACGAGATTCTCACCGCCAGCTTCCGCATCGTCTCCAACGACCCAGACAGCCCGAACACGAACGTCAGCGTCCGCGGCGTCGCCATGCGCACCGCCAACGGCGGCACCGATGAGCCCTCGCTCAAGCGGATCATGGAGCTCTTCCAGATCGACGTCGACCCCGGCGACCCCAACGCCAACACGCCGGCGATCGACAACGTGAACAATTCGCCAGACGAGATCTATTCCCCGCGCTTCGTGAAGGCGGGCAGCAAGCCTGTGTACGTCGATGTGCTCGGAAGCTTCGCGCCGGCGGAAGCAGGCGCGAAGGGCAGCATCGGCTACTACAAGTCGGGCCAGCCAAGCACGCTTGACGAGATCTTCGAGATCAACACCTCCGACAATCAGACGCTGAACCCTCGAACCAACGGCTCGCGCGACTTCGATCCAGGCTCGGGCCCGTTCAGCTTCTACATGGAGGAGACGTTCTTCGACGACAAGCCGCTCAGTGGCAACGACGGCACCGGCGCTCGCATCGTGTACGGCGAGGACGCCTTCAACACGTGGGAGTCGCGCCCCGAATACAAGCGGAAGGTCCGCGCCTACCCGTTCGTCGACGGCGGAACCGTCGTGCCGAACGCGTACGTGCTCGCCTTCGAAGAGTACGGCCAGGAGTACCCCGACCATCAGGACGTCGTCCTCATCGCCTACAATGTGAAGCCCGCCTCCGGCGCGGGGTCGTTCCTCGGCATGATCGACACCGACGACGACGGCGACGACAACCGCGTCGTCTTCTCGAAGTTCCAGAACAACTACCCCAGTGGCACGGCCGTCAACGCGCGGACGAGCAACATCGTTCGCCTCGTCAACACCGGGAACCGCGACATGACGGTCACCAGCGCCGTGTTGGGCGGCGCGAACGCGAGCAGCTTCTCGCTCGCGACGCCGATCTCGTCGCCGATCACGATCGCACGCGGCGCGTCGCGCGACTTCACCGTCAACTTCACCGCCACCAGCGGCACGCTGCACACCGCCACGCTGACGTTCAACACCGACTCCCGCGCCGGCGCAGTGCAGACCGTGAACCTCTCGGGCCTGTGGCAGAGCTATCCGGAATACGTTCCCGGCAACCAGACCGTCAGCGTCGAGCCGACACTGCAGGAGATCGTCGACGCGTTCGGCTACAAGACCGCCACCGCCTACTCGGGCCAGACCGTCACCACGAACGGTCTGCGCAGCGCGATCGGCGACGAGGTCCTCTCCGACTACTGGCAGCGGGCGGACAGCTTCAAGCCCGTCTTCGTGAAGCAACTCGCGGCCTACCGCAGCCGCGGCACCGACTCGCGCGTCATGTGGATCCGCGAGGGACAGCAGGACGACGCGAACAGCGTCTTCCTCGCGAGCCGGCTCGAGAATCAGACGGTGACGCCGAAGATCCTGAACTCGACGAAGTACGCCCAGGGCAGCTTCACGCCCACGACGGACAAGTTCGCGTTCCGCATCGACGAAGAGTACACGGTCGACTCGTTCAACACGCCGCAGAATTTCGTTGTCGAGCAGGGCCAGCATCGCATTCGCATGTATCCGCTGCGCGACGAGAACGCGGCGTACGTGCCGGACGCGTGGATCATGGTCGTCGACTACACCGGCTTCAACTACGACTACAACGACGGCGTCTACCTCGTCCGCAACGTGAAGCCGGCCGGCAAGCCCGCGTCGCCGCACGCGCTGCAGGGCTTCAACGAGAACGGCGACGCCCGCCTGAACTGGGCGGCCGTCAGCGGCGCGACCGGTTACCGCGTCTACCGCTCCGCCAAATCCAACACGGGCTTCGGCAGCATCACGAGTTCGCTCCTGACCAGCACCACGTTCCTCGACACCACCGCCACGACCGGCAAGACGTGGTACTACCGCGTCGTGGCCGTGAACGGCGCGGGCGAGGGCGTGGCGAATTCGACGAGCGTGGTTTTGTAATCTAGAGCTCTGTGCACTGATGGGAGGGCGAGGCTCCTGCCGAGCGATTGTGGATGCGCGATTCCGAGGTCCCTGAATCGCGCATCCGCAGGCTCGGCAGGAGCCTCGCCTTCCCGTTGTGCCGTCCGCCGACTGACGCGTTTCCCATGCGATCGATCCGCATCGCCATCGTCGGCCCGTCGCCGTGCGGGCGGTGCACGGCTCAGTGCTGTCGGCAGACCGTTTCCGACTTCGCCGTCCTGCTCCAAGGCACCGACGAACGCCGTCGCTTCGCTGCGTGGTCGATTGAACTCTCCGTCCGCGATCACCTCGGCACGACGACGCTCGAGCGCGTCATCCCCTATCGCGACGGCGCGTGTCCGTTCCTCGACACTGTCGATAATCGCTGCACGATCTACGCCGACCGCCCGCGGGCGTGTCGCGACTTCGAATGCACGCGACACTACCACGAGCCGACGCACGGCTATTTCGTCGAACGCAATGCGACGGTCCGATCAATGCTGCAAGCGTGGTGAGCCGCCCACTACGCCCGGCGGCCGATGATCGCCTCAATCATCCGCACGCATGCCACCGTTTCGCGAACGTCGTGCACCCGCACGATCGATGCGCCGTTCGCCAGCCCCCACGCGACGGTCGCCAGGCTGCCCGGCAATCGATCCTTCGGATCGGGCGTGTTCGTGAGTTTGCCGATGAAGCCCTTTCGGCTCGTGCCGAGCAAAACCGGGTAACCCAGCTCGGCGAACGTGGCGTGATCGCGGAGCAATTGCAGGTTGTGCTCGATCGTCTTGCCGAAGCCGATGCCGACGTCGATCACGATTCGGCTGCGATGCACGCCCGCATCGATCGCCGCGGCAGCGCGGGCGCAGAGAAAGGCGCGAACTTCCCGCGTGACGTCTTCGTATGAAGGAGAGAGCTGCATCGATTTCGGGTCGCCCTGCATGTGCATGAGGACGATCGCGCAGCCACGACGGGCGACGAGCGGCAGAATGGCCGGGTCGGCCCGGGCGGCGCTGACGTCGTTTACGAACGTCGCGCCGGCATCGAGCGCCGCCTCGGCAACCTCTGCCGACGTCGTGTCGACGCTGATGGCGGCTCCGATCGAGCGAATCCGCTCGATGACGGGCACGATGCGCGCGATCTGTGTGGCCGCATCCACCGGGTCGGAGCCGGGCCTCGTCGACTCGCCGCCGACGTCGATCAGGTCGGCCCCGTCGGCGACCATCGCTTCCGCCGCGCGGACGGCGTCGTCGGCAGCAAGTCGATCGCCGCCGTCGCTGAAGGAGTCGGGCGTCACGTTCAGGATGCCCATCACCAGCGGACGCCGGGCGTCGACAGATTCAAGCCAGACATGGAGTTCCGACGCATTCATGCGGTTCCGATCGGAAGGTAGGCGTGCGTTAGAAGCGACTGCCGACACGTGTCTGATCTGCGGAAGGAGACGAGCCGGTTCCGAACGACCGGCCGCACGTAACGCTCAACCGCAGCGCCCAAGGATGATCGCCATGCTTCGCTCGACCATCAAGATCGCCGCCGTCCTGCTCGCCGTCGCGGGCGTGTTCGTCTACGCGATGCTGAACCGGCAACTCGGCGCATTGCAACTTCGCCAGGCCATCCCGCCGCTCGGTGAGACGTTCGAAAGACTTTTCGATGCGCGTGATGCGTTACCCGAGTACGGCGACCTCAACATCGTCGGACAGCGCGAAGCAGACTCAACGGTCGATCCTTCACACGCGTGATCTGCCCTCGATCGCGATCGCTCACTTGCCCACCGTCCGCTCCACCTCCACCATCGACACGATGCCCTTCGCGGCCAGGTCGTAGCCGTTCTGCACCAGGCTTACGAAGTTGGTGTCCTTCATCGCGTCGTGGATATCGTTGATCGTGGGACTTCGCTGCACGACGTTGCGGAGCGCGTCATTCATCGTCAGCAACTCGGACACCGCGCGGCGCCCGAGGTGGCCGGTGCCGAGGCACTTCTTGCAGCCGACGGCGTCGTACAGCTTCGGCACGTTTACGTGCTTCGGCCCGAGCCGCGCCAACTCCGCCTGCGTCGGCGGGCGACCCTTCTTGCAGTGCGGGCAGAGCATCCGCACCAGTCGCTGCGCCACCACCATGTGCAAGCCCTGGCTGATCATGTAGGGCTCGACGCCCAGATCGAGCAGTCGGAAGATCGTGCCTGCGGTGTCCTTCGTGTGGACGGTGCTGAAGACCAGGTGCCCCGTGATGGCCGCCTGCATGGCGATGCGGGCCGTCTCGCTATCGCGGATCTCGCCGACGAGGATGACGTCGGGGTCCTGTCGCAGCACGCTTCGCAGGATGTTCGAGAAGCTCTTGCCCTGCTCTTCGTTCACTGGCATCTGACTGACGTTCTCGATCTGGATTTCGACCGGGTCCTCGATCGTGATGACGTTGCGCTGGATCACGTCGATCGACCGCACGAGCGCGTACAGCGTCGTCGTCTTGCCCGACCCGGTCGGCCCGGCGACGAGCACCATGCCGGCATCGTTGGCGATCGCCGTCGCGAGTTCCTTCGCCATCCACGTGGGCAGCGCGAGGTTCTGCAGCTTCAGCGGCGCGTTGGCCGTGTCGAGGACGCGAAGCACCAGCTTCTGCCCGAACACCGTCGGCGCGAAGCTGACGCGGTAATCGACGCGGCGGAATCCAGACGGGTCTTCGCTGCTCGGCACGCGTACCGAGTAGCTCCCCTCCTGGATCGAGTCGCGCTGCGCGAGGTCGATCTCGCCGAGCACCTTCACCAGGCTTGCGACCTTCACGCCGAATTGGTGCGGCATCTTCGCGGCGTCCACCAGCGTGCCGTCGATGCGCAGGCGGACGACGTACCCTTCCTTGCGCGGCTCGAGGTGGATGTCCGTCGTGCTGCTGCGGAACGCGCACAGCAGGATGAGGCGAAACACCTCGACCACTTCGCGCCGCGAACCGGGCCTGCGCGGCGCGGTGACCGCCTCATGTGAGACGCGCCCCTTCGCGTTCACGAGCGCGATGTCGCCCTCGCTGAAATCTCCCTCGGGCAGGCTGCCGGCGATCGTCACCAGCGCGTCTTCGTAGTCAGCGTCCATCATGCCGCCGAGGTCGATCTTCTCGCTGTCCTTCACCTCGACGATTTCTTCGACGATGTCTTCGAGCCCCAGTTCTTCGACGGGCGTCGCGTCGAGGATCTTCATCTTCACCGCGCCGATCGTGACCACATCGTTCGGCTTGAGCACGCTGCCCATCACGCGCTGGCCGTTCAGGAAGGTGCCGTTGGAGCTGTTTAGGTCGCGCAGGCGGAACTGGTCGCCCACCGCCTCGATGACGGCGTGCGCCCGGCTTGATCGCTGGTCGTCCAGCACGAGCTTGTTGCTGCTGTGTCGGCCGATCGTGATCGGGGCGTCGGCGAGCGACAACTCCTTAACGTTGGCGGTTCCCTCGACGATGAGCTTGAGGTCGGGCATGGCTGTGCGACCGATTCTAATGAAGCGGACGCGAGATGCGACGGGCGCGCCGACGGATCGCAGCAGATTGACCGCGTTGGACACCTTGAGATACAGCGAGGACAGCCGTCGGGCCATCGTCGGCTGGCTTGGGATCGCACGCGGGCGAGCGAGTCGATTCCAGTTGCCCGCACCGCACGCCCGCGGGGCCTGTCGGTCGTGCCACGCGGCCCGTGGGTGACACCGCTTGACGTCGGCGGCTGGGATACGACACATCGGGGTGATCGACCAGGCCGAAGCCGGGCGCGCACAACAACCAACTGCCGCAAAATGGGGGCTTCTGAAGCGGGATGGCAAGATGGATCTACATCCACTTCGGCACGTGCCAAGGCGCGGGTGATACCTTCGATCGAAGGGATCCGCTGGAGGAGGGAGCAGAATGCAGCGCGTTCGCACTTCGCCCGCCATTGCCTACAATGCGGTCGCGAATCGATACGACCTTTCGTGCCTCTTCCCGCGGAGTTTTCACTTTGCCGCAGACGTCTGATCGTTACTTCTCCCACGTTCTGCCGAACGGGCTTACCCTGCTCGTCGAGCGCATGCCGGCCGTCCGGTCGGCAGCGATGAATCTGCTCGTGCCGTGCGGCGCAGCGACCGACCCGGCCGACCAGATCGGCGTCGCCAACGTGCTCGGCGAGATGACCCTTCGCGGCGCGGGATCGCGCGGCAGCCGAGAACTGTCCGATCACCTCGACCGGCTCGGCCTGCAGCGGTCGATGTCGGTCGGCCTCTACCACACCCGCTACGGAGCGGCCGCCGTCGCCGCCCGCGTGCTCGACGGCATCGACGTCTACGCCGACATCGTTCAGCGCCCGCACCTGCCCGAAGACGAGTTCGAGGCCGCCCGCGACCTCGCCGTGCAGGCGCTCGAAGGCATCGACGACGACCCGCGCAGCAAAGTGCTGATCCAACTCCGCCAATGCCACTGGCCCGCCCCGTTCAATCGCAACGCGATGGGCGAGAAGGCGCACCTCGAAGCGCTCGACGCGGCATCGTGCAAGCTGTCGTTCGCCAACCGGTTCGGCCCGCGCGGGTCGATCCTCGCACTCGCGGGCGACGTCGATCCTGAAGCCGCGCTCGCCCGCGTCGAGAAGGCGTTCGGCGCGTGGAACTCCCCTTCGGTCGATCCCGTCATCGCGAAGTTCGCGCGGAAGACGTACCACTACGAACAGCAGGCGAGCGAGCAGGCGCACATCGGCATCGCCTGCGACGCGATCGCCGAGACGCACCCGGACTACTACGTCGCCCGCGTGGCCGGCGAAGTGCTGAGCGGCGGCATGAGCGGGCGCCTCTTCACCGAGATCCGCGAGAAGCGCGGCCTCTGCTACAGCGTGGGCACGAGCTACACGCCGCTTCGCGACCGCGCGAGCCACCTCGGCTACGCCGGCACGAGCATCGACCGCGCCCAGGCCACGCTCGACGCGATGGTCTTCGAGATGAAGCGCCTCAGCGAAGGCGTGACGCCCGACGAGGTCGACCGCGCGAAGGTGGGACTGCGTTCGAGCACGATCATGAGCGGCGAGAGCAGCCCCGCCCGCGCGGGCACCATCGCCGGCGACTTCTTCACCCGCGGCCGGGTGCGTTCGCTCGAAGAAATCGAACGCGAACTCGCCGCCGTCACCACCGATCGTGTGAACGCCTTCGTGAAGGCGAACCCGATGAAGGACTTCACGATCGTGATCGTCGGGCCGAAGGAATTGACGATCCCTGCGTAACCTGCCCACTGCCTACTGCACACCGCCCACTGCTCATGCCCGACTTCCTCCATCACCGCCTCCCCAACGGTCTCGACGTCGTCGCCGAGCCGCATCCGTATTCGCATTCCTTCGCAGCCGGGCTGTTCGTCAAGACCGGCGCTCGCGACGAATCGACCGATATCAACGGCGTCTCGCACTTCCTCGAACACATGATGTTCAAGGGCAACGAGCACCGGAACTGGGAGGCGATGAACCGCATCTTCGACGAGATCGGCGCCCGCTATAACGCGTTCACGACCCAGGAGATGACCGCCTACTACGGCAACGTGCTGCCGGAGTTCACGCGGCGGCTCCTCGAACACCTCGGCCACTTGCTTCGCCCGTCGATCAAGCAGGAAGACTTCGACACCGAGAAGAACGTCATCCTCGAAGAGATCGCGATGTATCAGGACGAGCCCGGCCAGCGCGTCTACACGAAGCTGATGGAGGCCCACTTCGGCCCCCACCCGCTTGGCATGGACGTGCTCGGGTCGGCCGACTCGATCAAGGCGCTGCAGCGCGACCAGATGCAGGCGTATTTCGACGCCCGTTATGGCCCCGCGAACATGATGCTCGCCGTCACCGGGCGATTCGACTGGAACGAAATCCTCGCGATGGCGAACGAGTTTTACGGCGCATGGACGGGCCCGAAGGCGCCGCGCAGCTATCCCGCGCCGGTCGCCACCGGTGCCCGCGTGAACCTCGCCGACGCGAAGCTGAACCGCCAATACGTCATGGGCATGACACCCGGCCCCGCCGCGCAGGACGACGACCGCTTCTCCGCCCGCGTGCTCGCCGACGTGCTGGGCGACTCGGAGGGCAGCCGGCTCTACTGGTCGCTCGTCGACAACGCGATCGCTGAAGACGCCGATTTCGGCTTCTATCCGCACGACGGGTGCGGTAGCTTCTACCTCTCGCTGACGACCGATCCTGACCGTGCCGACAAGGCGCTCGACATCGCGATGAAGGAACTCGCCCGCGTGCGAGACGACCTGACCGACGACGAGGTGACCCGCGCCCGCAACAAGCTCCTCAGCAGCCTGACGCTGGGCGGCGAGAGCCCGTCCGGGCGCATGCGGGCGATCGGCAGCCAGTGGATTTACACGGGCGAGTATCGCTCGCTCGATGACGACGTCCGCACGCTAGAATCGATCACCGTCGCGAGCTTGAAGCGACTGCTCGACAAGTACCGTTTCGATCCGATGACCCTCGTAAGCCTCGGCCCGAAGTGAACCGCACTCGCCACATCTTCGCATCGATTGCGCTGTGCGGCACGGGCCTGCTCTGCGCGGGTTGCCCGATGGACCCGAAGCAGTCGGCCGGTCCTTCGCAGCAGTCGGTCGCTGACGGCGGGCCAATCGTTTCGCCGATCTCGCGCGACGAACTGCCGAAGCTCTCCGACCTAGCCCCCAACGGCAACGCCGACGCTCTGCCCACGCCGAAGAAGCTTTACGAGTTGACGATCTACTCGATCGCCGTCCCGGTCGGCACCGTCAGCGGCAACGAAGAATTCTGGAAGCGCGTCGACGAGAACGTACTCGATCCCGTCACGTATCAGACGCAGCAACTCAACGGCGTGCGTGTTGGCATCGCGCCGCTCGCCGAGCTGGACCGCTTGAGCAGTTACATAGACGATCCCGAAGCACGGCAATCGAGCCTGATCGCGCCGAGCGCGACGAACCTCGACATGGACGTCGTCAAAGGCATCGAGCAGCAGACGCTGTGGTACTTCAACCGGCGCGGCGAACTAGAGGGACGCACGTTTGATTTCTCGGACAACTTGTTCTACTTCAGCTTTCGCCAGCCGCTGCGGAAGCCGGACCACGTCGAGCTGACGATCGCCCCGGCGGTGCGCAGCCAGCGGGCGCGACTCGAGGTGCTTCCACGCACGGGCGAGGTGCGCGAGGTCCGCACGGTGAAGCCCGAATCGCTCTACGACCTTGGATTAACAGTAGAGTTGCCGCTCGATCATTGCCTGATCGTATCGGCCTCGCCGCAGTCGCGAGACGCGGTAAACGTCGGGCGAGCGTTCTTCACGCGCGACGACCCCGCGAGGCAGATGGAACGGGTGCTGATCGTCGAGATGCGACAAAAGGGCGTGATCCACGAAGTGCCGATCGGCGCGGCCCGATAGCCGCGGCGCCGCTAGATTTCCGGTGCTCGCGCGGCGAAGTCACGTTGCGTCCGCGCCCGTCCGTCGTACACTTCAGGGGCCTTCGGAGCGCGGAGCGTTTCACAGGCGTTTCTCATCGATCGTGACCGGACATGGAGGTCCTGCGCGATGCGGCTCGTCGAACTCCTCCGGACATCTGATATCGGTTACCGCACCGACGCCCTGCCGGACGACCTTGTCGTCTCGGGCGTGTGTGACGATTCCCGCCGTGCGAAGCCGGGCGACCTGTTCATCGCCCGGCCCGGGGCGAAGGACGACGGCTCGAAATACGCCGTCGATGCCGTCGCTCGCGGGGCGGTGGCCGTCGTGACGAAAACGCCTCTGAGCGGCCTTTCCGTGCCGCAGATCGTCGTGAGCGACGCAATCCTCGCAACATCGAAGCTGGCCGATGCTTTCTTCGGCCATCCGACGCGCTCGCTTCGAGTCCTGGGCGTCACCGGAACCAACGGCAAGACGACCACCGCGTATCTGATGCGGCACATCCTCGCTGCTTGCGGCACGAAATGCGGCCTGATCGGCACTGTCGAACTCGACGATGGCGCGACTCGGGTTGAATCGGACCTCACCACGCCTGGCGCGATCGACCTTGCCAAGCTTTTCGGGTCGATGCGCGACAACCGCTGCACCGCGGCCGCGATGGAGGTGAGCAGCCACTCTCTCGCACAGGGGCGCGTGGCATCCGTGCATTTCGCCGGGGCGGGGTTCACCAACCTCACCGGCGACCACCTCGACTTCCACGGCACGATGGACGACTACGCCGCCGCCAAGGCAAAGCTGTTCGAGATGCTTCCCGCGGAAGGCGTCGCCGTCGTGAATGGTGACGACGCGTACTCGCCACGAATGACGCGCGACTGCCTCGGCCGGGTGGTCCGATACTCAATGAAGAGCGACTACGCCGACTACCACGCGTCGAACGTGAGCGTGGATGCGACCGGCACACGATTCACGCTGCACTCACCGGCGGGCGTGTTCAAGGTCGCCATGCAGTTGGTGGGCCTGCACAACATCCAGAACGCCCTGACGGCGAGCATCCTCGCGATCGAAGCGATGGGGCTGCCACCGGAGCAGGTGATCGAGGCGCTGTCGGACGCCGCCGGCGCACCGGGCCGGCTCGAGCGAGTCCGCACGAACGGCCGGGCGCCGTCGGTGCTTGTCGACTACGCGCATACGGATGACGCGCTGCTGAACGTGCTGTCTGCACTGAGACCGCTCACGAAGGGAAAGCTCCGCGTCGTCTTCGGTTGCGGCGGAGATCGCGATCGCACCAAGCGTCCGCGGATGTTCAACGTCGCCAAGCAGTTGGCGCACGCCGTCTACGTCACCAGCGACAACCCGAGGACCGAGAATCCCGAGGCGATCATTCGTGACATTTTGAACGACACGGTTGCCGATACAGCGGTGACGGTGGAGGTCGACCGTCGCACGGCCATTCAGAAGGCGATCGCCGATGCATCGCCGGACGACGTGGTGCTCATCGCCGGCAAGGGCCACGAGAAGTACCAGATCGTCGGAGCGCAGCGGCTGCACTTCGACGATGTGGAAGAGGCCGAGAACGCATTGCGCGGCGCGTAGTTCGCACTCGACTGCGAAGGGTTTCACTTCTTCGACTCCTACTCCGGCTCCCGCTTCATGATCCCTCTCACCCTCACACAAGTTCGCGACGCGGTCGGCGGGAAGGCGCTCTTCAACCCCCGCATGGAGTCGGCCACGCAGGTGCGATCGGTCAGCACCGACACCCGCATGCTCGAGCCGGGCTGCGTCTTCTTCGCGCTGCACGGCGACACGTTCGACGGGCACAACTTCCTTCAAGCCGCCGCCGCGGGTGGAGCTGTCGCGGCGGTCGTCGATCGCGAGCCCGACGGGTCGCTGCCGAACCTCCGCTTCATCCTTGTCGACGACACCCGCAAAGCCCTCGGCCGACTCGCGTCGTACGTCCGTCGGCAGATGGGCGTGTGCAAGGTGATCGGCGTCGTCGGCTCGAACGGAAAGACGTCCACCAAGCACCTCATCAGTGCCGCATTATCGGCCAAGCTGCGCGGCAGCATCTCGCCGAAGAGCTTCAACAACGACATCGGCGTCCCGCTCACGATCTTCCCGGCCGATCCGAATCAGGATTACCTCGTGCTGGAGATGGGCACCAATCACCCCGGCGAGATCCGCAATCTGACGAACATGGCGAAGCCTGACGTCGGGGTCATCACCAACTGCAGCGCCGAGCACCTCGAGTTCCTCGGCGATGTCATGGGCGTTCGCCGCGAGAATAGTTCGCTCATCGAAGGCATTCGTCCGGGCGGCCTGCTCGTCGTGAACGGCGATGACGGCGACCTGCTCGACGCCGTCCGCGGCTTCCAAGGCAAGACCGTTACGTTCGGCTTCCTGCCGAGCAACGACCTCTTCGCCACCGACATCGAACTGCACGCCGACGGAACCAGCTTCCGGCTCAACAACCGCTCGACACGCGTTTGGGTGCCGATGCTCGGCAAACACAGCGCCGCCAACGCCCTCGCGGCGATCGCCGTGGCGCGGCGGTTCGGCGTCGATGAAGCCGAGGCAATCGCGGCGCTCGCCGTCAGCAGCAAGCCTGAGATGCGCCTCCAGCGGTACGAGGTCGGCCGAACGTCGATCATCAACGACGCGTACAACGCCAACCCCGCGAGCATGAAGGCCGCGCTGGAGACGCTGGTCGCGCTCGAACCGCCGGGCAAGAGCCGCGGCCGGCGCATCGCCGTGCTCGGCGACATGCGCGAGATGGGAGTCAGCTCTGACCGCCTCCATCGCGAGCTCGGCCAGCAGCTCGCATCGCACGCGAATGACATCGATCATGCGGTGTGCATCGGCACGCAATCACAGCTCACGTACGACAGCGCCCTCCAGCACGGCTATCCGAAGCGCCACCTCCACCACTTTCCGGACGCCCCTGCCGCGATTCCGCACGTGCAAGACCTCGTCCGCTCAGGCGACCTCGTCCTCATCAAGGCTTCGCGTGGCATCAAGCTTGAGCGAGTGGCCGAAGCGTTGAGTTCCAAACGCGTCGACGCGCCGAAGATGAAGATCGTCGGGTGAGTTGCGTTCGCGGTTCGCAGTTCGTGGTTCGCTGCAGTCCACGTTTGAGTCGTCATCGGGTGCTTCGTACTCCCTTCCGCTACAGCAAACCTCTCATCGCGAACTGCGAACCCTGCGTGCTCCCCCTCCTCCTCCGCGACAACCTCGTCTGGCTCGAAGCGCACGGGCTCGGGTTCCTTCGCCTCTTCACGCTCGTTACCTTCCAGACGATCGTCGCGACGATGCTCGCGTTCGCGCTCGTCATGCTGCTCGGCGACCGAGTCATCGGCTGGCTTCGAAAGCGGAAGATCGGCGACGCCCCCGACTTCGACCAGGCCGATATCAACAAGACGATGGACCACAAGCGCGGCACGCCCACCATGGGCGGCGTGCTGATCGTCTTCGCGATCGCGCTGTCGGTCCTCCTTCTCGCCGATCTGAGCAACTTCTACGTCGTCCTCGCCGTCGCGTGCGGCGTCTTCCTTGCGATGATCGGCGCGGTGGACGACTGGATGAAGCTGCATAAGCAGCGACGCGCCGCCGAGGGAAAACCGGTCGACCGGCAGGGACTCCGCTCGCTTGAAAAACTCGTGCTGCAGCTTGTCCTCGGTGCCGTCCTCGCCTGGCTGACCTTCCATTACGGCGGCGACGTCCCCGAAGCCAAACGCCTCTACATCCCCTTCCTCAAGTCCGGCGAGAACTTCATCACGATGCCGATGTGGTTCTATGTCCTCTTCGGCACGCTCGTCGTGAGCGGCTTCAGCAACGCCGTCAACCTGACCGACGGCCTGGACGGGCTCGCGGCCGGGCTGACGGCGATCGTCGCGTTCGTGCTGATGATCCTCTCGCTCATCATCGGCGACGAGAAGATCGCGGCTGCCCTGCTTTATCACCATCACCCGTTCGCCGGGCAGATGAGCGTCGTCTGCGGATCGATTGCCGGCGCGTCGCTCGGGTTTCTGTGGTTCAACTGCAACCCCGCGAAAGTGTTCATGGGCGATACCGGCTCGCTCGCGCTAGGTGGGCTGCTCGGGTACATCGCGATTGTCGTCCGGCAGGAGATCTTGCTATTGCTCATCGGCGCGGTCTTCGTGGCCGAGGCACTGAGCGTGATGATCCAGGTGGGCTTCTTCAAGCTCACGCGCAAGCTCACCGGCACGGGTCGCCGCGTGTTTTTGATGTCGCCGATCCATCACCACTTTCAGAAAAAGGGCTGGACCGAGACGCAGGTCGTCACGCGGTTCTGGCTCGTCGGGGCGATGCTGGCATTCATCGGGCTGGCGTCGATCAACGTGCGTTGAACGGCCCGCACGATCCGGCACTTTTCTCCCAATTGCCAGCGGACTTCCGGCCAGTCGCGCCGTATGATCTCGCGGCCGATATTCCGTGAGCGGACCCTCTACACCTTGCGAGAAACACTGGATGTCTGAACCCAACCGACCTGAACGTCAACCCCGCAATCCCGCAGGCGGCAAGCCCGGCGGGCCCGGTGGGCCGAACGGCGCGAACGGGACACCGAAGTTCGCGAAGAACCTGCTCCTCACGATCGTCATCGTGGCGATCTGCGTATCGCTATATCTCGTGCTGTCGAGCAGTCGACGCAGCGGTGCCCGCGAGATCGATCTCGCGCAGTTCTGGACGCAGCGCGCCGAGGGCAACATCGCCGAGGTGACGATCGCGGGCTCGCAGATCACCGGCAAGTTCGTCACGCCGAAGGATTCGCTCGACAAGGCGACCAACTTCTACACCGAGATTCCGACGGCCGCCCAGAGTTGGGAGTTCACGCGCGACCTGCTGAACGGCGTGTCGAACCCGACGGATCAGTCGAAGCCGCTCGTCGCCCCGCTCAGCAAGGTCGACGTCAAGAACGGCAACGACTTCGTCGCGAGCCTGATCATCACCATGCTGCCATGGCTGCTGATCTTTGCATTCCTCTGGCTCTTCGTGTTCCGCCAGCTCCGCAGCGTGGGCGGCGGCGGTGGCATGCTCGGCAACTTCGGGCGGTCGCGGCACAAGATCACCTCGAAGGAACACACCAACGTCACCTTCGAAGACGTCGCGGGCGTGGACGAGGCGAAGGACGAGGTCCGCGAGATCGTCGAGTTCCTGAAAAATCCGAAGCGTTTCCAGCGCCTGGGCGGGCGTATCCCGCGCGGCGTGTTGTTGATGGGCGAGCCCGGCACGGGCAAGACCCTCCTCGCCAAAGCCATTGCGGGCGAAGCGGACGTTCCGTTTTTCAGCATCAGCGGTTCGGACTTCGTCGAGATGTTCGTGGGCGTCGGCGCGAGCCGCGTGCGCGACCTCTTCAAGCAGGCGAAGGACAACTCGCCGTGCATCATCTTCCTCGACGAAATCGACGCCGTCGGGCGTCGCCGCGGTGCGGGCTTCTCGTCGGGTGGGCACGACGAACGCGAGCAGACGCTGAACGCCATCCTCGTCGAGATGGACGGCTTCGACACGAATGACCAAGTCATCGTCATCGCGGCCACGAACCGCCTCGACGTGCTTGACCCCGCACTGACGCGCCCGGGTCGCTTCGATCGCACCGTGACGGTGCAGTTGCCCGACGTGAAGGGCCGACTCGAGATCCTGAAGGTTCACGCCCGCAAGGTGAAGCTCGGGCCGAACGTTGATCTGCCCCGCCTGGCCCGTGCGACGCCCGGTTTCAGCGGTGCCGATCTCGCGGCGATCATCAACGAGTCCGCGCTTAGCGCCACGCTCGCCAACAAGGACTTCATCGAACAGGCCGACCTCGAAGAGGCGCGGGACAAGGTGCGGTTCGGCCGCGCCCGCAAGAGCCGCGTCATCGACGAGAAGGAGAAGCTCGCGACGGCGTATCACGAGGCGGGTCACGCCGTCGTGCAATACCTCACGCAGGACGCCGACCCGATCCACAAGGTGACGATCATCCCGCGCGGCCCGTACGGCGGCGCGACGATGAGCCTCCCCGAGAAGGACCGCAGCAACTACTCGCGTCGTTGGTGCGTTGCGACGATGAAGACGCTGTTCGGCGGCCGCATCGCCGAGGAGATGTTCACAGGCGACATCAACACCGGCGCGCTCGGCGACATCCGGCAGGCGACCACCATCGCCCGCAAGATGGTCCGCGAGTGGGGCATGAATGATCGACTCGGCTTCGTCTACTACGGCGAAGACGACCAGAACCGCTTCATGGACATGGGCGGCCCGAAGGACTACTCCGAGGAAACCGCTCGCCAGATGGACGAGGAGATCAAGAAGCTGATCGACGGCCTCTTCGCCGAAACGGCGGGCATCTTGGAACAGAACCGCGAGAAGGTGGAGCAGCTCGCGCGGGCACTCATCAAGTACGAGACGCTCGAGGCGAGCGACGTCGACCGCATCATGCGCGGCGAAGCCCTCGCCAAGCCGAGCATCAGCGACCTGCTCGACCCGCCGACTCAGCAGCCGCGCCGGACGGTCGTCCAGCAGCCGAACGACGGCACGCCGGACATCCCGCCCGGCGCGATCCCGGCAACATAACCGAATAGCGGTTGATCTTTGAAGAGAACAAAAGAGCCCGGCAAGGAGACTTGCCGGGCTCTTTGACTTGCTGACCGCCAAAGTTGGATGCCAGCTTCCAAGGCGGCCGAACCATCTACATTCGCATGCACTCGCTCGCGAACGACAACGTTTCGGTCGATGCAGCAAATGGCAAAGGCTCAGTCCGTGCTGCGCTCGCGTCCTTCTCGCACCACGTCGACGAGCTCTCTTTTTTATGGTGCACAACCGCGGACGAAACCAACGTCCAGCGGCGATACGCCGAGCGGGCTCGGAACATGCGATAGACGCAAAGTTGATCTGCTCCCCTCAATTCGGTCCACGCGTTATGAGAGCCTCCGTCCGGCTTGAACCTGGCCCTGTACGTCGCGCGCAGGCGTTGCGACTAGAGGGGAAACGCGAGAGCCGCGTTCGAATGACGATGACTTCTTTTGACGTTCGGCACTCATCGACCTGCCATTGAGTGGATCCTTCACGCGAAGGCGGCTCAGCACGTCGGATCACCCCACTCGCGAAGCCGGCGGTACAACGTTGCGGGAGAGATGCCAAGCCGCGAGGCAGCGAGAGTTGCGTTGTCGCCGCAGAGGTCCATTGCGCGTTCGATTGCTTGACGCTCGAGGATCGCGAGCGGGACGATCGCATCCTCCGGCGGCGGTACCGGGTCGACGGACTGCGTCACCGTCGACACTTCAGCGACTGGTGCGGGCCTGCCCGCGGCGCTGAGCTGCGGCAGCATCGACGGGAGGATGAGCTCTCCCTCGTGAAGTACAACCGCACGCTCCAGCGCGTGGACCAACTCGCGGACGTTGCCCGGCCAACCATGTGCGGTCAGCTGAGCGACTGCCGAAGGCTCGATGTCGCGAAACGACTTGCCGTAGCGCGCGGCAATGCGGGGCAACATCCGCCGTGCGATCAGCTCGACGTCGCGATCACGGTCGCGAAGCGCGGGCAGCGCTACGGGGATGATCGCCAGCCTGTAGTAGAGATCCGCCCGGAGCCGACCAGCCTGAACTTCGGCGAGCGGGTCGCGATTGGTGGCCGCGACGATGCGGACGTCGGCCCGCACATCCTCGGTGCCGCCTACGCGTCGATAGCTTCGATCCTGCAGGAACCGAAGCAGCTTGGGCTGTAGTTCGAGCGGCATTTCGCCGATCTCGTCGAGGAACAGCGTTCCTCCGGTGGCCTCCTCAACCGCTCCGCCCCGACGCCGCTCGGCCCCCGTGAAGGCGCCGCGCTCGTGGCCGAACAGAGTCGCCTCGACGAGGTCTCGGGGCAACGCCGCCATGTTCAGCGCGACGAATGGGCCACCGGCCCGGCGACTGCGGCGGTGAATCGCGTGCGCCACGAGTTCCTTGCCCGTGCCCGACTCGCCGGTGACGAGCACGCTGACGTCGGTCGGCGCCACGTTTCGGATGACCGAGTAAACGGTCTTCATCGCCGGCGAGGTGCCGATGATGCCCTCGAACTCGTCGCCACCGTCGAGTCGTTCGAGTTCGCAGACGCGTCTTAGCAGCCCGGCGTGATCGATCGCTCGTTCGACGGTCGCGACCAGCCGCGGGTCGTCCACAGGCTTGACGAGGAAGTCGAACGCGCCCTGTCGAACCGCGGACACGGCGAGTTCGATCGAGACCGTCGCAGTCACGAGCACGATGGGCACATCGGGCCGTCGTCGTCGCAGTTCGGCGAGCAACGTCAGCCCGTCCTCGGAGCCCAGTTGCCAATCCAGCAGCACGACCGCCGGTTCGCTCGATTCCACTCGTTCGCGCAAGTCCGCAGCGGTCACTGCAACGTCGACCTGATACCCTGATTTTCGCAGCGTCCACCGGGTCAGCTCGCAAAACAGCGGGTCGTCGTCGACGACGAGGACGGCATGTGGCTGCTCGCTTTTCATGAGGCGGTCGCTCTCTGGCAGGTGCTTTGCAAGAGTATAACTCGCGATCGACCGGTCGCCGAACCGGTCGGCGCGTCGTTCGTACAATCCATAACAGGCACAGGAGTTCCCATGTACGGACTCGTAAACCGAGCCATCCAGCAGTTGGTCACCGAGCGGCATGGCGTAGAGACGTGGGACCGCATCAAGGCTAAGGCTGGCGTCGATGAAGAGATCTTTATCGGAAGCGAAGGTTATCCGGACGAGCTGACCTACCGGCTGGTAGCTGCCGCTAGTGAGGTCTTGGGAATCACACCTGCACAAGTGTTGTTCGCGTTTGGGGAACACTGGGTGCTTCGCACCGCCCGCGAGGAGTATGCCGACTTATTGCAGGCGCACGGCGACACACTCAAGGATTTTCTTCTCAATCTGCCCAACTTCCATGCCAGAGTGATTCTCATTCTGCCCAAACTCAAGCCGCCACGCTTTCGCGTATCGGATGTCAGCGAGAGGTCGCTCGTCCTCCACTACATGACGCACCGCCCAGGCCTGGCACCCTTTGTCGAAGGGCTGCTGAGCGGACTCGCACAGATGTACAACACGCCCGTTTCGGTTACCCAGATTGCCCGCGTCGGCGAGCAGGGTCATGACCAGTTCCTCGTGCGTTGGTGAACTGCCGAGATTGCATCATGCCTCTCGATAGCCTCGTCAATCTCAGCGGCGCTCAGTTCAACGAGGTGTTTCCGTTCCACTTCGTGCTGGATCAATCGCTTCGCGTGATCAAGTTCGGACGCTCGCTCGCGCGCGTGGTGCCCGGACTTGAACGCGGCGTGTCACTACATCACGTCCTGACAATCACCAGGCCCGAATGCGTACAGGACTTTCAGACGCTTCTCTCGATGCGTCGCGCACTGTTCGTGTTCGAAGTTCCGTCTACAGGACTGCGGCTCCGTGGCGAGATGATCCCGTCGGGCGACGGTGTGAACCTGATCTTCGTGGGATCTCCCTGGCTCACTTCGCGCGGCGCGCTGAAGGACACTGGGCTCTCGATCTCGGACTTCGCGGTCCACGATCCCATTATCGACCTTCTGCAGGTGCTTCAGCACACGAACTCGGCGCTCGACGATGCCCGTGAGTTGAGTAGTCGACTAAAGGCGCAGCGGGCCGAGCTTCGAAGCGCTGTCGAGCGGCTGAATGAGCAGAACGTCGAGTTGCACGAGGCCCAGGCGCGACTGCGCCAGCAGCAACTGGATTCGCGGCGCGTCGCGCTCGTGGCGTCCAGTACGAACAACGCCGTGGTCATCACCAATGCCAAGGGCGAGATCGAATGGGTGAACGATGCGTTCGTGCGGCTCACCGGCTTCACGCTCGCCGAGTGCGCCGGTCAATCTCCGGGCGATCTGCTTCAGGGGCCGGACACCGATGCTAAGACAATCCGCTACATGGCGGAGAGGCTTCAGCGGCAGCAGGGATTCAGTGTCGAGCTCGTCAACTACGACAAGTGGAAGCGACGCTACTGGCTCGCCATCGAGGTGCAGCCGCTCCGCGAATCGGATGACGGTCGCGTAACGGGGTACATGGCGATCGAGAGCGACATCACCGCAAAAAAGGAAGCGGAGCAAGAACTGGAGCGATACAACCAGGCGCTGCACGATCTCATGGCGCTCGACCAAGCTGACGTCGACTCGCTTGACGCGAAGATCGAATCGCTTCTCGACCTCGGTATGCGCGTCTTCGGGATGGAGATGGCTTCGCTGAATCGGCTCGTCCAAGGTGAACTTGAGGTGAGCCACGCGCGCAGCAACTGCTCCGGTAGCCCGCTACGGCCCGGCCTACGCTTCGCGCTCGACATCTCGTGCTGCGGCGATGTGATTGCGTCGGGACAGCCCGTCTACTTCAGTGATGCCTCTGCCTCGAAATGGCGCGACCATCCGGGCGTTCGCTTGCATCAGCTCGAAGCCTTCTGCTCAACACGTATGACGGTGAACGGCGAAGTGATCGGCACGCTCTGCTTTGCATCGAGCAGGCCGACCCGACCACTTACGGAGCGGGACGTCAACCTCATCAACCTATTCTCCCGCTGGCTCGGCAACGAGATCGCGAGCGCACAGCAGAAGGTCGCGCTGGCACGCGCCAAGGAGACCGCCGAGGCTGCCAATCGTTACAAGAGCGAGTTTCTCGCCAACATGAGCCACGAGATCCGCACGCCGATGTCAGCGATCGTCGGATATTCGGGGATGATGAATCGTCCGAACCAAAAGTCAGACGATTATCGTCAGTGGGCGAGGCAGATCAGTCGCAACGCGGATCACCTGCTCGCCATCCTCAATGACATTCTCGATCTGTCGCGGATTGAAGCCGGACGAATGGACATTGCGCCGGAAGACTGCTGCCCTGTCCACATTGTGGAGCAAGTCGTATCCATGATGCGTGCTCCCGCGCAGGAGAAGGCGCTCGCCCTCCGCACCGAGTACCAGACCGAAATGCCTCGATCGATCCGCGTCGACCCGGTGCGTCTGAGGCAGATCCTCCTCAACCTCGTTTCTAACGCCGTCAAGTTTACGGAACGAGGCGAGGTAGTTCTCCGCGCCGCGGTTGAGTGCCGAGACGGTAGAGCATCGCTGCGACTCGAAGTCGTCGATACCGGGATCGGAATCCCGGCGGAACATCTCGAAGCCGTGTTCGGCACCTTCAGTCAGGTAAGGAGGCCCGGTGCCGTTAGTCAGGGTGGTACCGGGCTCGGCTTGGACATCTCGCGACGACTGGCCCGCCTGTTGGGCGGCGACATCGACGTCGAGTCCACGGTCGACATCGGAAGCACGTTCCGACTGAGGCTAGAGCTGGACGCCGAGGCGGCACGGGATCTGGCACCGGCGAGCGAGCTGACTCTCGACGATGAATCAATCGATTCAGCCGATGCATGGAGCATTCGCGCCCCCGATTTCGCCGGCCGCTCCTTCCTGATCGCCGACGACAATGCAGACAACCGCCGCATCATCATGTTTCTGCTTGCCGACTGCGGTGCAGAGCTGATCCAGGTGTCGGACGGTGCGCAAGCGATCGAAGCGGTCGAACAACGCATCACTTCGCTCCGGCGACCGTTCGACGTCGTGCTGATGGACATGCAGATGCCGGTGATCGATGGTTATGTCGCGACGAAGACGCTGCGCGAACGAGGATTCGCGCTGCCCGTCATCGCCCTCACCGCACAGGCCATGTCAGGCGATGCACAGCGCTGCAGGGCCCACGGGTGCGACGGCTACGTAAGCAAGCCGATCGTGCCAGGCGACCTCTATGCCGCGATCGCGCGCCACGTCACCCCCGCCCCGCCGCCGCCCGCGGTGGAACGCATCCTCTATCCTGGCGGAAGGATCGACGATCCTGGGTTCCGCCCCATTCTGGAGTCGTTCATCCGTGGGCTTCCCGATTCGCTTGCGCGCATCCGCAAGGCGCGCGCAGCATCAGACGCCATCGAGCTCCGAAGCCTGGCACATCGACTCGCAGGAACGGGAAGCAACTTCGGCTACCCGCAATTGACGAAGGCCGCCCGCGCCGCCGAGGCGGCGATACGTGAACGCGGGTCGGCGAACGCTTCAGCGATCCTCGACGCCCTCGAAGCAACGGTCGAGGCTGTCCTGACTGGGTGGGAGCAATCTCTCTCAGAATGAACGCCCTCCTCGCATGATGCGTCGCTCATTGCAGCGTCGATTCGCCGGCAAGCCTGAAATGACGCACGACGCGTTGGCTGGACGGCGGTACGGCTTTTGTTGAGCCACCGGCAATGAGTCGGATCCGCCGAATGCTGGCCGGGCGAAACGCCGTTGCACCCGCCCAAGTGACGGCGCAGGCGGCGATGTTCGCTCGTAACGTGGTCCTGGCCCGTGCGCTCGGGCCCGCAGAAATGGGGACGGCGGCCGCGGTTGCACTAGCGATGACGCTCGCCGAAATGGCGAGCGATGTCGTCGCTGAAGAGATCCTCATCGCCGGCGAGAAGGCCGACGATCCTGCGTTGCAGAGCACCGTGCAGGGCCTTCGGTTGCTGCGCGGCGCGATCCTTGGGGTCGTCCTCGCCGTCCTTTCGCTTCCTGTTGCATGGTTCGTCGGCGTACCGGATGCCTGGGCCGCGGTGGCCGCGTCGGCGCTCATCCCACTCGTGCGAGGACTCGCTCATTGTGACGTCGACCGACAGATGCGTTCGGGTCGGTATCACGCCTACGTCGCAGTGCACGTTGTCCCGCACGTGTTGGCATTCGTGACGGCGTGGCCCCTCGCGTGGCTGTTCGGCGACTACCGCGCAGTCATCGCCACCGTGATTCTGCACGCGTTCGCCTGCACGGCCACGACTCAACTACTCGCTGCACGTCCCTATCGCATTCGGATCGACCGCGCTTCGGCAATGCAGGTGATGCGATTTGGGCTTCCGGTTCTCGTCAACGGTGTCCTGCTCTTCTTCGTCTTCCAGGCAGACCGCTTCGTCGTCTCACACCTGTTCGACACGGCCACGCTGGGGCTGTACGTGACAGTGACCGGGCTTGCCCTCGTCCCGTCGTTGATCGTGGCCCGCGTGAATGCCGCTGTCGCGCTGCCCGTACTCACTCGAGCACGAACCGACATCGCGGCATTTCAAGCAGCGTGGACGTCTTGCGGCTCTCTCATGTGCATCGTAGCGGGCGTCAGCGGTGCGAGCTTCGTGCTGCTGGGTCCGTCTCTTCTCGGAGTGATCTATGGCCCGAAGTTCGACGGCGGAGCGCCGCTCATCGGCTGGACGGGAGTGGCCGCCTCAATCTTCGTGATGCGAGATGCGTACGGCGTAGCTGCGATGGCCCGTGGAGACACACGGTTTCCGCTCGTCGGGAATGCGATCCGTGCAGCCGCCATCGGACTCGTCAGCGCTCTCGCGTTCTTCGGGAGCGACATCGTAACCATCGTCGCAGTACTTGGTGCCACGGAGTGGCTGGCACTCGCAGCGTCGGCTCGGCTCGTGTCGCGCCGTCACCGTCTCCCGCTGGCGCAAGAGATGCCGTGCATCGGGGTCGGCGCGGGACTGCTGATGTCGAACTTCGTCCAGCCCGCCATCCACATCGCGGGCATGGCGATCGTCCTCAGCTGCATCGGCGTCGCGATCCGTCGCCGCCTTCTAGCGCATCCGGCACCTGAACCGATGCTTCTGGAGGTGGCCTCGTGACCGCCTTCGCCACCCCGTGGTCCCTACCCGAGAGCACCAGTCCGGTTCGCGATGAGGAATCATCACGGTGGCCCCTCGCGCCGGCGGCGTTCGTCGCACTGCTAGCCATGCCGCTCGAGACGTCGATTCGATTGGGCGACTTGCGGCTTTCGCCCTACCGCATTCTTCTGCTGCTCCTCTTCGTCCCGCTCGTTCGCGAGCTGCTCTACGGTGGACGATTCCGCGTCAACTGGGTCGACCGCCTGATGGTCTTGCACGTGGCGTGCACCGCCTGCGCGCTCGCGCTCGTCCACGGCACCGAGCGGCTCGCCAAATCGGGCGGCATCTACATGGTGGAAACGCTGGGGGCTTACCTGCTCGCCCGATGTGCCATCCGATCCGCCGACGAGGTGTTCAGGCTTGCGCGCGTGTACGTCTTCATCGTCATCGCGCTAATGGTGGTCACGATCCCCGAGTCTCTGATGGGTCAGCACTACGCCCGCGATCTGGCCCGATCAGTGCTCGGGGGTTCGCCACCCGACGAGATGGGAAAGCGCTTCGGTCTCACGCGCGCGTACGGCCCGTTCGATCATCCGATCCTGTGCGGCTTGTACTGTGCGGCATCGGTCTCGTTCGCGATGTACGCCTTGCGTCCACGTCGAGGCGGCTTCATCGGCCGAGCCGCTGCGCTGCCCCTTCTGCTGATCAGCACTGCCGCAGCGGTCAGCTCTGGGGCTTTCGCGGCAGCGGGGCTTCAACTTGCGTTCTGCGCGTGGGACCGGCTCACGACCGCACTCGCCGGCCGATGGTGGATTCTCCTCATCGTGTCTTTGGCAGGACTGGGCGGCATGTCGCTGCTATCGAGCCGTTCTCCAGCCCAAGTGCTGATGACGACACTGGCCCTGAGCCGCGAGACGGCGTACACGCGCATGGAGATCTTCAACTACGGCTCTCTAGAGGTGATGCGACATCCCTGGACGGGCATCGGGTTCAACGACTGGCAACGACCAGACTGGATGCCCGAGACCGGGAGCGTCGATCACTTCTGGCTGTTGACCGCGATGCGCTTCGGGCTGCCCAGCATGCTGGCGCTGGCGGGCGCAGTCGTGGCAATGGTGTGGTCGCTGTCGCGCGTTCGACATCTCTCACCCGACGACCACGCCACCCGCATGATGGCAATTGCTGCCTTGCTCGCGCTCGCGCTCGCAGGCATGACAGTCCACCTCTGGAACGCGCTTCTCTCGCTCTTCTTCTTTCTCATCGGAGCCGCTGTCCACCTCATCGATAGGCAGCAGGACGTGGAGGACTCGTGATCGACCTCAGCATCATCATCGTCAACTACAACACTCGGCGCATGACGCTCGACTGCCTTGAGAGCGTCTACGCGAATCTCGGCAACCTCTCGGCGGAGATCATCCTGATCGACAACGCGTCCACCGACGGCTCCGTCGAGGACGTACAGACGCGGTTCCCTGACACGCACGTGATCTGCAACGCCGAGAATCGCGGCTTTGCCACTGCCAACAACCTGGGATTTGCGATCGCGACGGGCCGTCATGTCCTGCTGCTGAACTCCGACACAATCGTTCGCGGACAGGTTCTGGCCGCGAGCGTGGCGTACATGGACGACCGGCCCGACGTCGGCGCGATGGGCTGCCGCGTGCTCAACACCGATGGAAGCCTCCAGCACACCTGCACGTCGTACCCCTCGCTGCTGAACCTGACGCTGCTCTGCGTCGGACTCGACAGGCTCAAGCCGTTCGATCGCTATCGCCTTACGCGCTGGGCGCGTGACAACGAACGTGACGTCGACATCGTCAGCGGCTGCTATCTGCTGGTCCGACGAGAGGTGATCGAGAAGGTCGGCGGACTCGACGAGGCGTTCTTCTTCTACGGCGAGGAAACCGACTGGGCCCGACGCATCCGGAAGGCCGGCTGGCGACTTCGATTCGCACCGGTCGGAGAGATCGTTCACCACGGCAGCGGCAGCGCTCGCAAGCTATCGCACCGACGCGACGTCTGGCTTACCAGCGGCCTCGTACGACTCCACCGCAAACATGACGGCCTGCTCGCCGCGATTGGCGCCTGGACGGTGCTTGCGATGCACAACCTTCTTCGGCTGTTGATTTGGAGCGTGCTGGGCATTCTCCCGCAAAGCGCCGCGGCACGCGCGCGTTGCCGACACTTCGCGGCCGTGCTCGCCAACTTCACATCGGCTTGGCCACGACAGATCGCGGAGGTGTCTCGTGGCTGAAGGCGCTCATATCGTCATCCTCGCCCCGTACTGCGATGCAACCGACGTCGGCGAATCACGAAGCAGCTTTCGCTGGGTGGATGGCCTCTCGCACCGCTTTCGTGTGACGCTCCTCACTTTGCGCAAGCGGATAAGGCCTTCCGTGGTGCCCTTCCTGCCGAACGTACGCGTCATCGAGTGGGACGACCTTCCGATCGTGGGTCGCTTCGAGCGGTTCAACAGCACGTGCAAGCCTGGCTTCCTTCGATTTCATCGGCGTGCCCGGCGCTGGCTTAGGACGGCCATCGAACGGGGAGAACGCATAGACCTGATTCATCAACTCGCGCCGCTCGCGATCCGATACCCGAGCCCCGCCGTGGGGCTTGGGATCCCCCACATTGTCGGCCCGCTCGCTGGAAGTCTGCCGACGCCGCCGACGATGCAGACTGAAGTCAGCAGCGAGTCGTGGTACATGAAACTTCGACGGCTTGATCAGCTTCGCCTTCGCTTCGACCCGTGGCTGGGCAGGACGCTTGCCGACGCGTCGGCGGTCATTGGCGTGGCACCTTACGTGCGCGATCTGCTAGGGGCGAGCTCGATACGTCGTTTCGAATGCATCCCCGAGACGGCCCTCGATGCGGTGCGCGGCGATCCGATCGGCAATCGCCGCACGAACACCGAGATCCTTCGCCTGCTGTACGTGGGCCGGGCGGTTCGAACCAAGGGTCTGCGCGACGCCATTCGCGCGTTGGCTCGCGTTCCCGCGGATCAGCCCGTGCATCTCGATGCAATTGGCGACGGTCCCGACCTGCCCGCCTGCCGTGCGGAAGCAGAGCGGCTTTCCGTTGCGGGCCGAGTGACGTTCCATGGCCGCATTCGCCCCGATGACGTCGATCGGTTCTACGGCTCGGCCGACGCGTTCGTCTTTCCGAGTTTCCGCGAGCCGAGTGGCAATGTCGTGTTCGAGGCGTTGTCCCACGGCCTCCCGGTGATCACGACGTGCATCGGCGGACCCGGGCATGTCGTAACAGACACCTGTGGAATCCGCGTGCCGTTGCACAACGCGACGCAGTTTGCGAACGACCTGGCCCGTGCCATGGTCAGCTTGAGAGACCGCGCGACCCGCGAACGGCTGGCATCTGGCGCACGGTGCACTGCGCGGCATCACACGTGGGGCACGCGCATTGCTCGCATGGCATCCCTGTATGAATCGATTCTTCACTCGCCAGATTCGCGGTCGATGGTACGGGGCGAAGCGGCGACGCGTTCTCGCCATAGCCTCAGGTGGCGGTCACTGGATTCAATTGCTCCGCCTTCGGCCGGCGTTTGCGGCGCATGATCTTGTGTTCGCCAGCGTCGATCGATCGCTCGCCAGCGACGTGCCGGGCCATCGCTTCCACGCCGTTCCCGACGCAAACCGCGATGAGCGGCTTCGCGCAATCTGGTGCCTGATCGTCGTCATCTGGATCATGTTGCGAGAACGCCCCCACGTCGTCGTTACAACAGGTGCCGCGCCTGGCTGCCTTGCGCTGCGGATCGCACGATTGATGCGACGCCGAACCATCTGGATCGACAGCATCGCCAACGCCGACCGCGTATCGCTTGGCGGGACCATGGCTAGGAGCTCCGCAGATCTTTGGCTCACGCAGTGGCAGCACCTTGCACACTCAGATGGTCCTGCTTACTTCGGAGCCGTGCTGTGATCTTCGTTACCGTGGGAACGCAGTTGCCGTTTGATCGCCTCGTAGCGATCGTCGACGAGTGGGCCGTCCGAACCGGCCGCACTGAAATCCTCGCGCAAGTCGGCCGATCCACATACAAGCCTCGCGGAATCGCGGTTCGCGAGTTCATCCCTCCAGCTGAATGTCGCACGTTGCTGCGACATGCGTCGTTGATCGTTTCACACGCGGGGATGGGAACGATCCTGACGGCGCTGCAGTTCGGGACGCCGCTACTCGTGATGCCACGCCGCGCCGCCCTGAGCGAACATCGCAACGATCACCAACTCGCAACGGCCACGCATCTGAGCCGTCTCAGTCTCGTCCGCGTTGCATGGAGCGACTCCGAGCTTTGGGAGTGCCTCGCAGGGACGTGCGCTGCGCCGCCGCGGCGAATCGGCCCTGATGCCTCGCCCGCGCTGATCGACGGCTTGCGCGACTTCGTCAATCGCGCTCGCCGGACCGCGCCAGCCGCGACCCTTCGTCCGCTATGTCCGCCTTGCCAGACGGACGCAGGCATGGTGCAGACATGAGCGATTCATGCCGCACATCGATGATGGCGCAATGGCTCGCGAAGTCATATGTCGCCCTGAACTGCCCGCGACGTCGGCGCGTGGGCGCGGTCGTGATCGGCGCGATCCTGCGACTCGAAGGCGGCCCATTCTTCTCTCGCACCGCGCGACGACTGCTGCAGCGTCACCACGGCGTTGACGTCGGCCCCTACAGCTACGGCCCATTCTTCGCGCCAGGCGTCTTCCCGACTGGCGTGAGCATTGGGAACTACGTTTCCGTGGCTCCATCGGCGCGCGTGTTCCCGCGGAATCATCCACTCGATGTGTTCTCCACACACCCACTCTTCTACGAGGCGCAACACGGCTTGATGCAGCGTGACGCGCTCGCACCAGGGTCGTTGCGTATCGAACATGATGCGTGGCTCGGCGCCGGCTCGATCGTCACGCCGGGCTGTCGGCGCATCGGAATTGGTGCCGTAGTCGGCGCGGGCGCGGTCGTGACCCGCGACGTAGCCAACTTCGCAATCGTCGCTGGTAACCCGGCACGCGTCATCCGATCCCGCTTTGATTCCGCTAGTGCCGCCAGACTTCTTGCCAGCGAGTGGTGGACCCTTCCGCCCGACAAAGCAGTGCGGGCGGCGTCGATCGCCATTCGCGATGCTGCCTCCGCTCCCGCTACGAACTCACACGTGGTCTTCTCATGAGCCCCGTCTGCTCCGTCATCATCCCCGCACACAACGAGTCCGGCGTGATCCGCCGATGCCTCGACTCGTTGCTTCGTCACGCGAGCAAGGGTGAGTTTGAGATCATCGTCGTCGCCAACGGTTGCACCGACGACACGGCAGCGAGCGCTCGCAGGGCAGCAGCATTGCTCGACGCGCCCGTCAGTGTCATTGAGACATCGATCCCTTCGAAATCCAACGCATTGAACCTGGGCGACTCTGTCGCCCGCGCGTTCCCGAGGATCTACCTCGACGCCGACATCGTTCTATCGAGCGACGCAGCGAGGCGTCTGGCCACCGCGTTGCAAGACCAGCCGGGACAACCTCCGGCGGCATCTGCGCGTCTCGTAGTAGACGTCGCCGGTGCAAGCTGGCCTGTGCGATCGTTCTACAGGGTTTGGGCAATGCTTCCGTACACCTGCCTCGCGCTGGGCGGAGGCATGTATGCCCTGAGCGCGGCAGGCCGCGCCCGGTTCAGCCGCTTTCCGTCGGTCACCGCCGACGACGCGTTCGTCCGCGGGCACTTCGCGCCACACGAACGGCCCTGCGTGGCGGACTGTACGTTCACGGTCACCGCGCCCCGCACGCTTCGCGGGCTCCTGAAGATCAAGACCCGGAGTCGGCGAGGCAACCTGGAGTTGCAGTCAGCCTTGAAGGACCTGCCGCACGCGGAGCGCTTCACCAACCGATCGGCATTGCAGCATCTGGCCCTGCGCCCGGCGAGGTGGGTCGACCTTCTCGTGTACTCCTTTGTGACTTCGTACGTCCGCGTGGCCGCCTTCTACAAGCACTGCCGAGGTCGACACGCCCAGTGGGAGCGTGACGAGACCTCCCGACAGCCGCTGGCAGCCCCACGCTGGAAGGAGATTCGATGACGGCTGGCAATGACTCGATCGCCTCCCACATGAATGCGTCGCCTCAAAGAAAGCGCGCTGCAACGAAGCCGCTCGATCTGATCCTGCGTGCGCTGCGCGGGCGTCTGATCATCGCCGGCCTGGCAGCCTCGATGCTGGGACTCGCGTGCGCCGCGATGGGCTACAAGTTTGCATCCCCGACGTTCACGGCCTCGGGCGCGGTTCGCGTCGCGCCGGTGCTTCCGCGCATCCTTTACGGGAACGAGGACAATCAGCAGTTGCCGATGTACGACACGTTCCTCGCAGCGCAGGCCACCCTGCTCACCAGCCGGCCGGTGCTCGAACGTGCAACCGCCGACCCGGCGCTGACGGCACTTGGCTGGCCAACGGGGCCCGCGGGCGTTCGCGACCTCGACCGGGTCATTCAGGTGGTGCGAGGCGCGCCCCGTTCGGAACTCATCGAGGTGACGGCGACCACCGGCACACCGCTCTCGTGCACTCAAGCCGTGAACTCCGTACTCGACGCGTTCGAGGCAACCGTCGCTGACCAGCAGGCCCAGACGCTTCACAAGCGGCAGGCGGCACTCACTGAGGTGATCGCGCAGCTGAACGCCGAAGCGGCCGCGCTGGACACCGAGCTTCTGAACGCAGCAGCCGAGTACGGTGCCGACAATCTCGATCGGGTACACCTGGCGCGAGTCGAGGAAATCGAGCGACTCGATCGCAAACTGCGCGACCTCGACAACCAGATCGCCGAATCGGAGGCGCGTCGACAGGCCGAGATCGCAGGGCAGGAGAGCGATGCGGAGGTCAAGCGTCTTTCGGTCGCCGACCACGCAATGGCTCAACTGCTGCTCCGCCAGAGCGATCGCGAGGCAGACCTCGACAACGCATCCGTTCTCTACGGGCCAGAGCATCCTCGATACCAAGAGGCATCCAAGGCGCTCGACACCATCCGCCGATCAATCCAGTCCCGTCTCGAGCAGATCGCGACGCTCGGAAAGACCGGCGTCCTCGTTGAACAGGGAAAGGGTGACGAAGTCGCACTTCTGCGAGCGCTGCGATCAAACCTAATAGAAATGCGGTCGAAGGTCTCGACGGAAACCATCTCCATCAACCGGCAGCGCATGCAGGTGAACGGCCTGCTAGGACGACAGGAGGCTGTCAGGCAGAGATCTAAAGAGGCAAACGCCCGACTCGAGCAACTTGCGGTCGAGGCACAGGCACAGATCCCGGGACGCGTCTCGATTGCGGTGCGCGCAATGGTTCCGGTGTCACCTTCCAAGGACAAACGCAAGAGCACTGCTGCCGCCGCGGGTCTACTCGGTAGCGTCCTCGGGATTCTTCTTGTCGCCTTGCCACGCGTGTTACGACGGCGCATTCAGTTCCGATCCGACTTTGACCGCTACGCCGACGTCGCTCCCCTACTTGCGTCCTTTCGAGGATCGTCACGGGGCCGATCCCAAGTCGATCGCGATGCGCTCGCGCGACTCCGCGTGGCGATCGAATCAAGCAAACGAGATGGCGAAGGGTTACCCATCGCCATCGCAGGCGTGGCTCGTCGCAGCGGCACGACAACGATTGCACGAGATCTGGGCGAGTCGCTGGCCGATGCCGGTTGGCGTGTGGCTCTTGTTGATGCCACCGTAGGTGCTTCGAGCGGTTCGCTGACAGAGCAGGCCCACCTGCCACAGGCGCGAACGCTTCGCGACGTCCTCTCGGGCCTTCTTCCACTTGAGGCGATCGCACCACTGCGTGCCAACTTGGGTCTGCTCCCCTCGGGCTTCGCGTCGGATACGGCCATGCCTCATCAGCCTTGGCCGGCGCTCATTGGCCGACTGAAGTGTGAGTTCGACTTTGTCTTGATCGACGCTGGCAGTTGCGGCACCGACGGGCATGCCGAGTTCATCGCCGCGAGTGCGGGCCGGCTACTTCTGGTGGCACGGTGCGGCGTCGGCACGGCGCTGTTTGATCGCTGCGTCGACCAGCTTCTCCGCTTTGCGCCGATTGCGCTTGCGACGACGTTCATCGAATCCACGCGATCCGTCACTGCGTCGTCTGACGACAACAACCAACGCAATGCGGCGCATCCTGCGACGACGGTCGACACTCTGAGAACCGGGGCGCCGCGACCGGCATGACGAAGCACGATGGCGTCACGCATTCGTGGCTCAGTTCGCGCAATGCCACGGCATCACTCTCGCTCGGGAGCACATTCATCCATGACTCAGTTGAACTTGCCCGCCTACGAAGTCGTCATCGCCACGCGAAACCGCGCGGGCGTACTGTCCGTGTCCATTCCAACGCTGCTCCGGCAATCGGTGTCCCCGGCGCGAGTGCTCGTGGTTGACGCATCGGACGATCCGAAGCCTGTCCGCCGCGCCATCGACGAGATCAATCGGCGCTATGGCGCGAACGTCGAGCTCTTAACGGGACCTCGCGGAGGCCCTCTCCAGCGAAACCTCGGACTTGCCACGGTGCGCGCCCCGGTCGTGTTCTTCCCCGACGACGACTCGCTTTGGCACCCCGGCTCGGCGGAAGCCATCCTCCGTGTGTACGCCCGCGATGGGGAGAAGCGGATCGGCGGAGTCTGCGCGGCGCAAGCTTCGTCCGCGCCGACGGGCTCGCTCGACCACTCGGCGGCGACGCTACCTTATCGCATGCGATGGCCTGACCGCATCAAGAATTGCATCGGGCCCTGGCGTGCGAAAATTGAGCACGCGTTGGTGCCCGATCCTTTCATCCTTCACGGGCGTCGCGAGATCCGTCGGCTGGGCGTGCCCAGTTGGCTCGCCGAGGAAGATGCGGTGCCGGTCGAGTGGATGACCGGCTTTCGCATGACATTTCGAACGGACGTCGTTCGGCAAGTTGGATTCGAGAGGACGTTCGAGAACTACTCGGTCTTCGATGACGTCGAGCTCTGCTTCGCAGTGATGCGCACCCATCTCTTGGTCGGCGCGAACCGCGCGGCGGTCTTTCACTACCGCGAGCCCGGCGCACGCAGCGACCCGGCGCTCGCTGGAGTTCGACAGATCCTGGATCGCGCGTACGTCCTGCGGAAGCACGCCGACGTCAGAGCACTCGCAGGGCCACTTCGTCGCTTTCACCGACTAAAGCTGCTTCAGTACATGGCGGGCGCGACCACATCCGCGGGTCGCGGACGCTTTGCTGGCGCATGGCGTGCCGTGCGACGCCAGCCTGAGATGCTCAATTCAGCCGCTAACCGTGTCGCGGAGACGTACCGGCGGCTTCGCGCCGAGCTTGCTCAACCGCCGACGACGACCCGAGGAGCTTCGGCATGAGCGTCGTCGCTTACGTCGATCCCACGCGCTCCTATCTCCCCGCAACTGGCGTGGGCCGGCACATGAACAACATGCTGCTGGGACTGGCGCGACGCGTTCCCGTGGAACTACTCTGCGCGAGCGAGTTCGTACGCGACGGCGTTCTCGATGCCCGGTCTCCGCTCCGGGAACTGCCAACACGGACGATCCCATGGCGAATGTCGACCGTGGAACGCGCATGGAAGCTTTTCGGCCGGCCCGCGATGGACGCCGACGTCGCCGGTGCTGACTGGGTGTACCTGCCCGAGGAGTGCCGTTTCCCGCTGACGCGTCGCCGAAGTCGCCCTAGGCTGGCGATCACTGTGCACGACGTTCACGCCCTTGAGACGCGGCTGCCTTGGAGCTCGACACTCCAACACCGCATTCGACGTTGGCGGTGGCAGGCGTGGCTGGGCAAGGCCGTCCGCGAGGCGGACGCCGTGCTCACCGTCTCTCAGTTCGTCCGGCGAAGACTCATCGATCTCTTCGCGCTTCCGCCAAGTCGCGTGCATGTTGCGGGGAACGGCGTCGAGGAACTGTTCTTCGCATCCGCAACCAGGGCGCCGGCGGTGCCAGATTCGATTGTCACGGTCGTGGGCGGACTCGTCGCCCGCAAGGGAGGCGATCACGTCCTAGCCGTCGCACAGCACTTGGCCGCTCGGCGCTCGCCACTTCGAATTGCCGTCGTCGGTCGCAGTGAAGCTCGCCTTGAAGCGCTCGCGCGGAACGCACGGAATGTAGACCTCCTCGGGCCGGTCGACGATCCAACGCTCGCTGCGCTTCTGTCTCGCTCCGTGTCGCTACTGATGCCTTCCGAGTACGAGGGTTTCGGGATCCCAGCCCTAGAAGCGATGGCCGCCGGCACCGTGGCGGTCGTATCGAACCGGGCGGCGCTGCCTGAGACAGTTGGCTCTGCGGCGATCGTGATCGATCCCGAGGACCATCCCTCGATCGCCGATCTCCTGAATCAACTCCACGAGCATCCTTCGCTTCGAACGCCCTGGCTCGTCGCAGGCGCAGCGCGCGCACGATCGTTCACCTGGTCCGCGTGCGTCGATCGACTCATGAAGGCACTCGGGCTCGCAAGCCTGCAATCGAACAACTTGTTCCGATCCGCCGAACCATCCCTTGGAGAATCGACATGCCGCTCCGCATCCTTGTTATCGATGACGACCACAACGCTCTGAATTATGTGCGATACGTGGTCAATCAGCAGTTCCCAACGGCGCACGTGGAGTGTCGCGAACGACCAGATGCATCGGGGCGATTCGACGTCTACCTTGTCGACAACGACTTCGGCGGAAATCGCATCGCCGCGCGGCTGACTGAGGAGGTGCGCCTTGTCAACCCGGACGCGCTGATCGTCGCGTTCTCGGCTTCACTTGATACTGGATCCCTGAAGGCGCTTCTCAACGCGGGTTGCGACGCTGTCGCCGACAAGTCCGACGTAGAGGAACAGCGATTCCTGCTCGACATGATCGGCCGCTATCAAGACGTCTATCAGCGCCGCCCTAAACTCTCGACGATTCAATCGATTCGCAGCCTGCTTCATCAATGGCGGGCCCCCATTGAAGCCGGAGTCCATAAGTGATGGCACAGGTTTTCGCTGATCTGCAAAGGCAGCGGTGAGACGGCACACGCTGTGATTCGCAACAACATACGCTGTGCTGTTCACCTAATTCTCGGATGAACCGAGCTCGCTTTGAGTGGACATAGTCGGCGTTGGTCTCCGGATGTGAAGGTGTCCAAGCGCTACGAGAGCTTGGCGGATCGCGACGCGGGCGAAGGTTGCCCGGTCGTTCGCGGTCATTCGATGATCTCCGTGCACAAGAACCGTTCGACCTGATCGTCTTCGACGAGGCGAGTCAGGTGAGCATGGCCCACGCACTTGCCTTGGTCCCTCTCGCGAAGCGCCCACTCTTCGCGGGCGAACCGATCTCGCGTCGATCTCTCGACCGTCCACCGTGCTCAGGGCGGCGAGCGCCACACCGTCATCTTCGATCCTGCAGATGGCGATTATGCGTTCTTGACCGATGCCAAGCTGTAAGCGGACCGGACGACACCTGCGTCGGTAGTCGTCTTCAACCTTGGCGTGAGGGGATGGGCCGAACGACCTTTCCTCAAGCAATGTCGAGTAGTCGTCAAGCGTTTCGAAACAGGCACCTTCGCGAAGTGGACGGTCCGGGCGAGCAAACGACCGAGGAGGATCGATACGATTGACGGCTCGGAGGGCCTCGTCGATGACTGGTTCAGCTGCAGTTTCGGACTGGGCCAGGCGAGTCTGATTCGTCGACGCTGCTTGCACCGGCCCGGAAGAACTCGACGCGGCACGACGCCCCGCAGCCGTCCGGAGCGGTCAGATTCCTCGCGCGATGCACGCCTCCGTTTCCAGACGATGCACTCGTCGGGCTAGTGGTCGCCACGACATGCCCAGCCTCGGCGATCAGAGCAGGCATCGAGGTCGCTTGAACACGGCCTGTGCTACCTGCCTCCGCGACGCTTTGCCAAGCGTCGGCACTCGACTGTTCGTCAACGCGCAACTGAACCTCGGCAAGCGTCAACTCGCGCAGGATCCGAGTCACGTCAGATCGATCCAACGCCTGTCGGCCGTTGGACAGCCAGGCCGTCAGGAGGACGTCGTACCGGCGTCGCGACGTCGCGGAACCATGGGTCCCGAGATACACGTCATCGCCGGACAACGTGACGACGGCCTGCCCGGTGGCGCGGTGCAAGCGATATGCCGGAAGGGCGTGGACGTGGCGCGGCATGGGCGGCTGGCGCTCCCGCAATCCGGTACAAGACGGCAGTACTACCGTCTTGGCGAACTTGCGGGCCGCGCCACCCGACGCGGGTGGGTACGCTATCTCAGCGTTCGGCAATGAGTTAGGGGAACTGGGCGATGAGGGGCTCGAACCCCCGACCTCACGGGTGTGATCCGTGCGCTCTAGCCAGCTGAGCTAATCGCCCTGGCTTCGATCAGGAGCGAGACATTCTAGTCGAAGTTGTTCGCTTGGCAAGTCGCCCGCTCATGCGTGAAGCCTTCTCGTATAGACCCACCACTCGATCAACAGCAGCGGGATCGCGCCAGCGGCGACGAGCCACCACCACCACTCCACGCGCGTCTGCTGGGTGCCGGCCGAGGTGGCGTCGCCTACCGTGGTGCCGACGCTGCCGGGCGGGGTCTTGGCGGGTCGCAGGTCGCTCTCGGTGGCGTCGAGCAGATTCACCGCGACGCGTTCGTACTGCGGCACGGGCGGGTCGGTGCGGTACAGGCCGACGCGGTCGAGCGGCGGGAGCGGGACGTCGCCGGTCGTGGGCACGTTCACGGTTCGCTTACCGTCGGGCGTGACGAGCGTGAACGACTTGCCGTCGGAGCCGACCGCGCGGTCGAGGTTGCCGCGCGGGACGCGCGGCATCGAGCCGGGCTTGTAGCTCTCGCGCACGTCCATCTCGCTGCCCAGCGCGAGGTACTGCATCGTGTTGTAGAGGAAGTAACTCCACGTCTCGCGGAGCGGCCAGTTGCTTTGCAGCACGTCGAACGCGACCACCATGTGCGTGCTGCGCCCCTGCTTCCACAGGATGACGAACGGCAACCGTTCTCCGTCGACGAGCACTTGCGCGTCGGGCGGCACGTCCATCTTCAGGCACTCGCTCGTGGCGATCTTGCCGAGGTTGAGCGGGCGCAGGATCGGGTGATCGCGACGCCAGTCGAGCACGCCCTGCACCTCGGCGTCGACGATGCCGACGCCGGCGTCGGTGACGGACTGCTTCAGCGGCGAGTTGGGAGGGAACGAGCCGAAATAGAGGAAGTTGCCGGCCGGCGGGAGCTTTGTCGGGCGATGGCGGTCGAAGAGGATGACGTCGACGTCATCCGGCATCTTCGTTTCGTACTGCGCGCCGGTGAGGAAGAGCGGCCGCTGCAGGCCGAGCGTTTTGACGGCGTTCTCCAGGTAGAAGTTGTCGCCCGGCGTGACGACCGCAACTGACAGATTGCGAGGCGGCGGCACGACCACTTGCGCGACGTCGTCGGCGGCGAGCATGTCGCCTTCGCGCGCCTGCTGTTCGATGCGAATGATCGCGCCGGTCTGCAGTTCGAGCGTGAACTCGATGTTGTCGCGCGGGATCTTCCCGCTCGCGATCGCCTCTCGACGCTGCTCATCGGTCCAGCGCTCGGGCACTACGTTCAGCGCCTGTTTCACCTGTTCGCTCCGGAACGACTCGACGCCGGGGTTGTCCGGATCGATCGGCGCGATGCTGAGTTGTAACGGCACGCTCTCCAGCGGCGCCGGCCCGAAGTTGGCGATGCGTGCGAAGACCTGCACCTCGTTCGGTCGTTCGTAGTTGCGACGGGCACTGAGCGCGACAATGCCGACGTTCTTCGAATCGTCAGCGCCGATCGGGTCGAACTTCACGTTGCCCTGCAGGCTGAGCGACTCGCCCGCGTCCGACACGCGTCCGTCCGAAAAAACGTACACATCGGGGACGACCGCGCCGGCGTTCAGTTGGTCGCCCTGCAAGCCGAGTGCTGTCTCGGCGAGTTGGTAGCCGGTCTTGATGAAGGTGGCACGATCGGATTGATCGATCTGGTTGATCGCGTCGCGCAGCTTCGCGACGTCGGTCGTCTGCGGCTGGACGACCTGGGCTTCGGAGTCGAACTGAATGACGGCCGCCTGCGTGCCGGGCTTGAAACTGGCGACGAGGTCGAGCGCGCGCCGCTTGGCTTCCTCGAGCCGCGACCGGCCGCCGACGTCCTTGGCGGCCATCGAGGCACTGCGGTCGATCAGGATGACCGTGCGGGCCGACGGCGGCGATCGGCCGAAGCTGACGGGCCGCGCGAGAGCGAGCAGCAACGCGAGCAACAAGAGTGCTTGGAGCAGCAGAAGCAGGTTGCGGCGAAGCCGTTGGAACGGAGCGTTCACCTGCAGATCCTGCGTCGCCTTCTTCCACAGCAACGTGCTGCTGATCGGCTCCTCCTTGCGGCGGAGTTTCAGGAAGTAAAGCAACAGGAGCAGCGGCGCGGTGATCGCTGCGCCGATGAGCGCGGCGAGGGGGGAGATGAAGGTGGGTAGCCAAGTCATGAGAATGCCCAATGCCCAAATCCTAATGCCCAACAGCGCACGGCGCGAAGATCACGGAGCCGGTCATTCTGACGGTGTATTTCGTCGGATTGCCGCCAGGATTCGCACGAGTTCGTCAGCTTCCTTCCAGATGGGTCTCGCAGCCTCACGCATGTCAGGACATGCGGCCACGATCACCCTTAACTGCAACTTCGACTCTCCGGCCTCTCGCTTCGCAACGCCGATGCGATATCGAAACTCCTTCCGCGAGTCAGCCTCGTCTGCCTCCGCGTAGTTCGCAGCGACGCTTGTCGAGCATCGAACCAACTGTGAGATCAACGGTCGTGTCACCGGATCAACGACGATACGCCGAGCGAACCGAACTGCGTTCTCCGCGAACACGGTTGTCCGTTCGCCGAGATCGTATGGAGGTTCGTTGTCCGCATCAGCCATCAAGCACTCCAACACGCGCGATACGCACAAGTCTTCTTTTGGGCATTAGGTCTTGGGCATTGGGCATTCGGCTCAACCCAACAACCCGCGCTCTCGCAGATAGTTCAGCACCACCGTCTCGAACGGCACATCGCTCGTCGTGAACAAGTGCACGCCGCCACGACGCGTCACGTGGTCCTTTAGCGCCATGCAATACGCGGCCAGGTTGGCCTGATACTTCTGCAGCAGCGGCTGGGTCACCGTGACTTCGGCTTCGTCCTTGTCTTCGACGTCGACGAGTCGCAGGTCGCCTGTGAAGCCGGGGTTCTTCTCCTGCGGGCTGAGGACTTGCAGCGCGTAGAAGTCGTACCGGCCGGTCGCGACGTAACGCAGGCCGTCCTCGAAGCCGGACTTCATGAGGTAGTCGCTGATGAGGACGAGCACGCCCTTCGTGCGGTGCGTGAGGACGAACCGCTTGCACGCGGCCGCGAAGTCGGTTCGGCCGCTCGGTTCGAGTTCGTCGATGAACTTCAGCATCTGCGGCACGCGTCGACGCCCGCGCAGGCCGCCCGTGTCGGCGACCACTCGGTCGCTGATCGCGCCGATCGTCACGCGGTTGTAGTTCACAAGCCCCACGTACCCGAGGGCCGCGGCGAGTCGCTTCGCGTAAGTGAGCTTGTCCGGGTCGCCAAACCGCATGCTGCTGCTGGTGTCGATCAGGATGCTGAGCGCGAGGTCTTCTTCCTCGAGGAACAGCTTCAGGAAGAGCTTGTCGAGACGGGCGTAGATGTTCCAGTCGATGAATCGGAGGTCGTCGCCGACGACGTAGTTGCGGAAGTCGGCGAACTCGACGGACTGCCCGCGCCGCTTGCTGCGCCGCTCGCCCTTCATCTTGCCGGCGAGGATCTTCCGCGACATCACGTCGAACCGGTCGAGCCGGGCCATGAAGTCGGAGGTGAGGAGTGCTGGAGTAGGCATAGCTGCACCGCGTCTCGCGTAGTCTGACCCAAACCCGCCGCAACGTACTACGCGAAACGCAGTACGAAGTTCGAACTCATTCGAGCACTTCGATCGACCCGTCGTGCTGCTTTGAGTTGATGAGCTTCGCCACCTCTTCCGCTTTCGCGCGGGAGCGGACGAGGATCTTAAACTCGTTCTTCCCCTGCTTGCCGTTCCAGACGGCATACGTGCCGCCGACGCCCATGGCGACGCGGACCTTGCCTGCGTTCTGCGGGATCTCGTAACGGGCCATGCGTCGAATCGTACCCGCGCGCACGCGCCGGGGGCAATGTGCATTGCTCCCTCGCCCGCTCGCGGGGGATGGCCGGGGCGGGGGTCTTCGATCATCGCGAGGGGCGTCATCATTCGCGATGACGATGGTGCGCATCGGCTCAGTCAATGACCCCCTCCTAACCTCCCCCGCAAGCGGGTGAGGGACCAGAGATGCAATCGCTGTTCATCTCATGCCGCGTCCGCTGTACGCTTCCGCACACCTCGTGAGCGATCCCACTCCAACTTCCATCGCCCCGCCCGTCAGCAAGAAGGCCGTCTGCGCGCGTGACGACGCGCTCGGCGTACTTCTGGAGCTTCGTCGGGCGGGCCACGTCGCGTACTTCGCGGGCGGGTGCGTGCGTGACATGCTCCTCGGGCTCGACGCGAAGGACTGGGACGTCGCCACAGACGCGCCGCCGGAACGCGTGCGGAAACTCTTCCGCAACACGCAGGCCGTCGGCCAGTCGTTCGGCGTGATCCTCGTCCGCACGAACGGCAGTACGGTGGAAGTCGCCACGTTCCGCGCCGACGGCCACTACACCGACGGCCGACGCCCCGACAGTGTCGAGTTCGCCACGCCGCAGGAGGACGCGCAGCGCCGCGACTTCACCATCAACGGCCTCTTCCTGGACCCCGTCGAGAACCGCGTCATCGATTTCGTCGACGGCCAGCGCGACCTACAGGACCGCACGCTCCGCGCGATCGGCAACCCCGAACACCGCTTCGCCGAGGATTATTTGCGAATGCTGCGCGCGGTGCGCTTCGCCGCACGGTTCGGTCTGTCGATCGACCCGGGCACCGCGAGGGCGATCATCGCCAATGCGCACAAACTCCCGCGCATCAGCCCCGAGCGCATCGGCGACGAACTCCGCGGCATGCTGGTGCCGCCGACGCGGACCGCGGCGCGTGACCTGCTTCGGCAGCTTGAACTGCTTCCCGTTCTGCTCCGACAGCACCCGGCACGACGAGGCGGTGCGTCGCCATCTGATCTGCTCGCGGAACTCTCGCGGATCGATTCCGTTCCCATCTCGTTCCCGATGGCGCTCGCGGCGATCGCGCTCGATCATGTCGGCGTCGATCTGGCATCGCCTTCCCTTGTCGACGCCGAGCTTCGCCCGTGCGTGAAGGCGTTTCGCGACACGCTACGGCTCAACAACGACGAGACGGACGAACTGCGCGAATGTCTCGACCTCGGCGAGATGCTCGGCGCGGAGCAGCCGCGCGTGTGCAGGCAGAAGCGATTCCTCGCCCAGCGGTTCGGCATCGAAGCGCTCGCGGTGTTGAAGTCGCACCGTGCGATCGACGGGCTCCGCGCTCGCGCGATCGACCGCGCTGCGCAGCTCGACGAGATCGCTGGCACGAACTACGCGCCCGACCCGTTCGTCACCGGCGACGACCTCGTGCAGATGGGACACAAGCCCGGGCCGAAGTTCAAGACGGTGCTGGACGGCGCGTACGACGCGCAGTTGGAAGACCGGGTGACGACGCGGGAGGACGCGCTGAACCTGGCGCGGGAGCTGATCGAGGGGTGATTCTGGTCCCCTCTCCCGGTACGCCGGGAGAGGGTTAGGGTGAGGGCGCGGCCCTTCTTCGCGCGCAATCACGATCGAAATAGAAGCCCCTCACCCTGCCCTCTCCCGGAGTACCGGGAGAGGGTGTGCAGATCGCGCCCTCGCCGCGCTTCGTGCCTCACGCCGTCCCCGGCATCGCCCCGTCACCCTCCGCCGCCGAGTCCAGTTCGGGTCGTTCCGTCAGTTCCCAAATGTGCCCGTGTGCCGTCGACGTCAGATGCCGGAACTCCGCCAGCAGCGACCGATACGCGTTCGCGACCGGCCGCGGTTTGCGGTCGAGCGTGAACAGGCCGCACGCGTTCACGTTTCTGTTCACCTGCGTGAGCGCGCTGTCCCAGTCGTACTGGTCGTGCATGCTGTACCAGGTGAAGCCGAGCACGGGCACGCCGTCGCGGCGCATGCGCATCACGTTGGCCCACTGCTTCCAGAGCCAGCGCGGCGCGAGGACTGGGTCAGGGACGCTCGTCTCGGTGTGCATGACGGGTTTGTAGTACCGGTTGTAATACCGCCGCGTGATGTTGTACCAGCCGAGCACGTCTTCGCCGACGAGGAGCGTGCCGTCGGGCAATCGCAGGCGTTCGTTCCAGCCGTAGTAGTCGTTGCCCATGACTTGGTAGCCGGGCGGGTCGCCGCGCATGAGCCAGTCGAATTCTTCGCGGGTCATGCCGTTGTCGAGCAGGTACAGCGTGACCTCGCTGTCGGGGAGTTTGCCGAAGAGCAGATCGAGCGAGAGATAGCCGAGCTTGTTGGCGAACTTGCTCTCGCGGGAAGGCGTCGCGCGCAGATCGTGCAGGTACTCGGCGGACTCGCTGTGGATGATCACTGCGTCATGCCGTCTTCGGACGATCTCCGCACACGCCAGCTTGCTCGCGGCGACGAGGTGCTTGATTGCCGTGACGAAGCCGCGGGCGCTCTTCAGCCGTTCGTTCCACAATCCGTCGAGCGCGCTGAACTTCGCGGCGACGAAGATTTCGTTCACCGGCGTGTAGAACCGCACCCACGGGTACCGTTTCGCCACCTCGGCCGCGTAGCAGGCGAAGTGCGCGGGGAAGTCGGGGTTTTGGAAGTCGCCGATCCAGTCGGGGACGCCGAAGTGGAGCAGATCGAGGATCGGCGTGAGCCCGGTCTCACGGAGCGACGCCATCGCGCGGTCGGCGAAGCTCCAGTCGTACTTGCCCGGCGCGGGGTTCGCCAGGTGATACGGCAGGCCGTACCGCAGAAACCGCAGGCCGAGTTCGTACGCGAGCGCGAAGTCTTCCTCGAAGCGTTCGTAGTGCCCGCACTCGCGCATCTCATCGCGGCGGACGCGCTTCCCATCCGGCGTCACGATCGTCGGCGCGCTGCACTCGATCCCCGTCGCGAAGATGAACCCGCCCGCATCGCGCGGCAGCGTGCGCGGCGACTCGTACGCGCGGCAGAAGTCCTGCAGTCGATCGAGCGAACGGAGGAACGACGTGCCGGAGGACATGACCAACGATAGCGCCTCCGATCCGTCGAAGAGCGCAAGATCGCGATCAAACGCTCGCGAGCACCTTCGCGAACCGCTCCAAGCCTTCGGTCAGCTCGCGTTCGCTGATCGTCATCGCGGGCGCGACGCGCACGATCTTCTTGTAGGTGACGTTGATCACCAACCCCGCGTCGGCCGCCTTGGTGACGAGGTCCTTCGGCTCTTCATGCAGTTCTATGCCGATGAACAGGCCCCTGCCGCGCACCTCTTTCACCTTGCCGGCGATCGACTTCTCGTGTTGCAGGAAGCCCATCGCCTTCTCGCCGAGCTGGGTCGCGTGCGCGAGCAGGCCGTCGCGTTCGATGACGTCGAAGATCGTCTTGGCCACCGCCATGCAGATCGGGTTGCCGCCGAGCGTGCAGCCGTGCTTGCCGGGGACCATCAGCGCGGCCAGTTCCGGCTTCGCGTACATCGCCGCCGCGGGCAGGCCGCCGCCGAGGGCTTTGCCGAGCGTCATGATGTCGGGCGTGACGCTGCCCGCGTCGAGGTGCTGATGGCCGAACCACTTCCCGGTGCGGCCGACGCCGGTCCAGACCTCGTCGAAGATGAGCGTGACGCCGCGCTCGTCGCACAGCTTGCGAATCCGGCTCGCGTGGCCGGGCGGATAAAGATTGATGCCGCCCTCGCCCTGAATCGGTTCCATGATGACGGCGCACGTCTCGTCGTCGACGGCCGCGCTGATCGCGTCGAAGTCGAGCGGATCGACGTTGCTGAAACCCGGCACCGGCGGGCCGAACCCTTCCTTCACCTGCGGGTTGCCCGTCGCGGCGATCATCGCGAGCGATCGGCCATGAAAACTCTTGATCAGGCTCACCGTCTTCCACCGCTTCCCGCCATTCGCGAGCCCGCGCAGCCGTGCGAGCTTCACGGCCGCCTCGTTCGCCTCAAGCCCACTGTGGCAGAAGAACGCCTTGCCATTGAACGCGGTCTTGTTCAGTCGCTCCGCCAGTTCCGTCTGCGGGAGCGAGTGGAACTGGTTGCCGACGTGCCACAACTGCGTCGCCTGTTGCTGTGCCGCGCGCACGAGATCGGGATGACAATGTCCCAGCACGCACCCGCCGAAGCCGGCGAACAGGTCGAGGTATTCCTTGCCGCTCGCATCCCACAGGCGGACGCCGTCGCCGCGCGCCATGCTGATCGGCAGGCGGGCGTAGTTCCCGATTAACACGTCGTTGGCCCGGGCGATCACGTCGGCGTTTGACTTGGACTCGTGCATTGCATCGAAGATAACAGTGCAAATGCCCAATGCCCAAATCGCAATTCCCAAAAGCCGAACGATGCTTCGCGAACGCGCGACGATTCGTGTTTGAGTTTCGTGGGCATTCGGGCTTGGGCATTGGGCATTCTCGCAGACCCGCTTTGAACGACTGAAAGGATTGTCCATGTCTCTCCGATTCGGCATCCTCGGCACGGGAAACATCGCCAGACAATTTGCTGAAGGCGTAACGAAATCCGCGCGATCAACCATCACCTCCGTCGCCTCACGTGACGGCGCGAAGGCGACCGAGTTCGCGTCGAAGTACGCCGTCGCGCGTTCGCACGGGTCGTACGACGCCCTGCTCGCCGACGACACCGTCGACGCGATCTATCTCTCGCTGCCGAACTCGATGCACCACGAGTGGACGATCAAGGCGCTGCGGGCCGGCAAGCACGTGTTGTGCGAGAAGCCGATCGCGGCCAGCGCGGTCGAGGCGCGCGAGATGTTCGAGGTGGCCCGCTCCACCAAGCGGACGCTGATCGAGGCGTTCATGTACCGCGCCCACCCGCAGACGCGCGCCGTGCTCGACGCCGTCAAATCCGGCACGATCGGCCAGCTCAAGCTCGCGCGGCTCAGCTTCTGCTTTCGCGTCCGCAACACGCAGGGCAACATCCGCTTCGACCCGAAACTCGCCGGCGGCGCTCTGATGGACGTCGGGTGCTACTGCATCAACTTCGCCCGCGCCCTCGCCGGCAGTGCGCCGATCGACATCCGGTCGGTGAGCGTCCCCCACCCGAGCGGCGTCGACGAGCAGACCAGCGCCGTGCTGAAGTTCGAGAACAACCTCACCGCCGAGTTCACGTGCGGCATGAGCGTGCAGGCCGACAACACCGCCCACCTCTGCGGCGACGAAGGCTACATCACCGTCGGCTGGCCGTGGAAGCCCGCCCCGCCGAGCACGTTCTTCACCATCGCCGGCGGCATCCCTCCGCGTCAGGACAACCCCAATGCCAAGCCCGTCGCCCCCGAGCCGCGCCGGATCGACGTCCCGAACGACGTCCCGCTCTACGCCCTCGAAGCCGACGCCTTCGCCGCGACGGTCCTCGACGGCGCGCCGAGCTTCATGCCGCAGGACGAGACGATCGACAACATGAAGGTGCTCGACGCGGTCAGACGGAGTATCGAGTGACTAGGGACGAGGGACGAGGGACGAGCTAACGCAACAGACCTAGACTTCGCTAGTCTTGTGTTGGCTTCCACTCGTCCCTAGACCCTCGTCCCTCGTCCCTGAACGCCATGCGCATCCTCTCCCACACCGGCGGCATCGCTTCCACCAACTGTTACCTCGTCGTCGACGACGCCACGAAGCAGTGCGTCCTCTTCGACGCGCCCGATCACACTGTCGGGCCGATCCTCGATCACGTGCAGAAGGAGAAGCTCGAGCTGATCGGCCTCTGGCTCACGCACGGGCACTTCGATCACCTCGCCGACCATCAGCTCGTCCGCGATCGATTCCCTGCCGCGCAGGTGCTCATGCACAAGCTCGACGAACCCAAGATGCTCCGGCCCGGCAGCGCGATGTTCACGCTGCCGTTCAAGATCCCGCCCGGCACCGTCGACCGCTTCATCGCCGAAGGCGACACGCTCGCGATCGGCTCGCTCAGGGTGAACGTCCTCTTCACGCCCGGCCACTCGCCCGGCCACGTCAGCTTCCACCTGCCCGACGAGAAAGTCCTCATCGGCGGCGACCTCATCATCGGCGGCGCGGTCGGCCGAACCGACCTCCCCGACAGCGACGAATCCGCCCTGATCGAAAGCGTCCGCCGCGTGATGAAACTCCCCGGCGACACGACATTACTCCCCGGCCACGGCGGCCCGAGCACCCTCGACGACGAACGCCGCACGAACGACTACGTCCGCCAGTTCCTGCGGTGAACGCTCAACCCCCGCGGCAGCCGAATCGCCCACAACCAGACCGGCTGAGCCGTCGCCCGCCTTGAAGACGAGCGTAGCTTTAGGCATTTCGCCGCCTGCAACCCTCACTTCAAGCTCAAGGGGACGGTGACGTGAGCGTGCGGCGGCGAATCAACAGAGTTAGTGCCTTGGTGCCATCCGGATTAGATTCCGCGCGGGTGCTCGCCGTTGTTCGACGCAATCTAACTAAGGACTTCGCTGCGACCACCTGTCGCTGCGTGGTCGTCCAAACCCAAGCGTGTTGAGATTCGACCTAAAGCCTTAACCAAGGCAGGGTCTGGCACCATCGAGTCAGCTAGCAGTCTATCTGACACAGTCAATTGATACGTCGACTGGCACCATCGACGCAGGGAAGCTAGCACGATCTTCCCGGGAACCGCCCTTATCCGCCACTCCGGGTCTTTCCATTTCTCCGCAAACCACTGTCCTGCACGCTGCTCCCGCGTGGTATGATCGAGGCCATTCGATAGCGACTCCCGATATCGCCAAGCTAACTGACAGCGCACCGTTTCCTTCAAGGGCTCGATGATCGCGTCGAGTTGAACTCTAACCGCAGACTCCTCGGGATACCGAGCCCCGCCGCGCTTCTCGGCTGCACGTTTCGCCGCCACTGCAAAAACCGAAGGCTCAATTAGGTGGTTCTCGATCTCCTTGCGCGGCAAGCTCACGATGCCGTCATCGCTAGGCGCTGACGTTTCCCCCGTTAGCTCCCAGTCATTGTCGACGAGGCACGCCACGCGGATGTCTCGGTGAGAGATGCTCTTCATGAGTGTTGGAAGCATCCGCACGCCATCTGCGCTTGACTTACCATCTGGCAATTTGGCTACAGCGACTGTGCTATCGGTGGTCGGATCCTTGAGCCCGCAACGTACAAATGCGCTCGCGAGCACGCGCTTGTCGGTGAGCCCCTCGACGAAGAGGACCGCTGCAGCAGCTCCAACGTTCGCTGCTTCGGTACTTGAGATCGATCCAAGGTCAACCAATACTCGCGCAAGGCTGTTCGCTGGTCGCGCCTCCCTTTCGCCGCGGTCCACCCAACGCACGGACTCGATCGGGGTTTCTGATAGGAATTCAGGAGCGTGGGTTGCAGTGATAATCTGAACACCGTGCTCGGCTGAAAAATCTGCTAGCATCCGCGCGATCGACCTCTGAAGCGTCCCGTGCAAATGTGCGTCCGGCTCATCAAGTAGGATGACACGCGACTCGGAGAGGAGAAGCACAGCTGCCAGGTTCAGCAGCGACCGCATTCCTGCACCGCTGAGGCCAATGTCGTACTTTTGACCATGCTCCTTGAACTCGATGATCACGTTGGGGCTGTGATCTCCGCTCAATCGAGGCGGCAAAATTGCTGCGTCGGGAATGTATCTAAGCACCAACTCCACCACTCGTTTGTACGAGTCCTTGTCGCCATCGTTGTAGAGCCAGAACAAGCTATTGCGCCAAGTCTCAGCGTAACGACCACGCTGCGCCTCTTGGTCAAAGTTCACCTTGTTCAACCAATGCTCCACGCTCGAAGTTGCGCCTAGAGGCGGTACAAACACGACGTTTAGTGCTAGTAGTTCATGAATCTGAATGCGTTGCTCTTCAGTAAGTGGTTGGTGCTTACTCGACTTGCCCGAGAAGCGTACATCGAGTTCGCAACGACTCGGCCCCGTTACCTTCGCTTCAACTTCAATGTCGCCGCTGAATCGGAGCGTAACCTGGCATGGTGACGTTGTGTTCCGGCCAAACCAAATTGCCGCGGGGTCGCTGAGCGAATAGCGATTTAGTACGTCAGACGGCCCAAAGCTCCACTGGACATTGCCAAAATCAGCACCACGACGCGATCCGTTGAACGCATGCCGCATCAATTCAAATGCAAATCGAACCGCCTGCAAGATTGACGTCTTGCCACGACTGTTCAGGCCCACGATGTTCGTGAATGCTTCGAGTGGTATCCGGAAGTCTCGGAATCCCTTGAACGATTTCAAAGACACGTGTTCTAGCAAAACTTGAGCTCCTTCTAACGTGACCAAGTTCGGTGAGCTTACCTCTAGACGTAGCGCGCTGGCAATGGGTCGAAGTCACAGTTGCTCATGCTCTACCATGCGCCTTGCTTAAGCTCACTGCGTTGCCGCCGGGAGCCATTGGCACGAGTGACTGATCCTCGCCGTCATGCGCTTCGTTGATTTGCAGGTCGCGTGAGAGGCATGCGATTCCGTAATGCCCGGCGAAGACATCGGTTGAGCCGCGCAACAGGTCAGTTGCGCCGCTCGACAGGTCGGTTTCGCCGCGAAACAGGTCTGTTTCGTCGCTGGACAGATCGGTTGCGCCGCTGAACAGATCAGTTTCGTCGTTCAACAGGTCAGTTGCGCCGCTGAACAGGTCAGTTCTGTCGCTCAACAGGTAAGTTGCGTCGCTCAACAAGCCTGTTACGCGGCGAAACAGGTCAGTTGGCTCGCTCAACAGGCGTGTTACGCAGCGGAAACCAGCGCTGTCGTGCCCCGAATCAGGGGCATCCGGCGGCATGCGGCGGGAACCGTCGCCGAAAAATCATTGTGATGAAAAGAACTTTTGGGGCCGACAACTCGCATCGGCGGCGCACGGCTCATCATCGCACCGCTCCCGCGAGAGGCCTTGCGCGAGTTATATCACGGCGCAAAAACTGCTAAGGGAAACCATGATGACACCTGAATGGGGGCAGTGAAGTCGATTCAACTTTCCGACGAATCCATTCGCAACGTGGCGAGAGTCAGACGGCGGATGTATCTGGCGTCGCTTGTCACGAGAGCAAACGGGACCGCACGGCTTCACGGCCGGGCATCCCCTAGCGAAAGGAGAGTGGCCCATGGCCATTCCTCGGAAAGACTCGCTGCTCGTGACGTGGTCGACCAACTTCAACGCGCTCGGCACCGCTTCGCCGACGACGTATGGGTTGACCGCCCCGCAGATGGCTGCTTACACGCCGTTGCACACGGCGTTCGTGACGGCGTATCAGGCGGCGGCGGTGCCGGGGACGCGGTCCACGGCGCTGGTCACGGCGCGGAACCAGGCGAAGGCGGACCTGCTCGAATACGCACGCGAGCTCTATGGGTTCGTGCAGGTGAACACGAGCGTGTCGGCGGAAGACAAGGACATGATCGGCGTGAAGAACCGCGCCAGTCCGTCCCCGATCGGACCGCCGGAGGAGTCGCCCGCGATCGACGTCGACGGTGTGGTCGGTCGGACCGTGCGGTGTCGCATCCACAACGGGGATGCGTTGAAGCGCGGGAAGCCGATCGGCGTGAAGGGCTCGACGGTGTTCAGCTACGTCGGCGCTACCCCGCCGGGCGACCTGGGCGCGTGGAAGTTTCAAGGGAGCACGAACAAGGGCTCCTTCGAAATCGTCTTCGACGACACCGTGCCCGCGGGCAGCCAGGTGTGGCTCACCGCGTTCTGGTTCAACGAGAAGAGCCAGAACGGCCCGGCGTGCACGCCGATCACCACGTACCTCGCCGGCGGCAGCGTGTCGCTCGGTTTGGCGGCGTGAGATCTGAATAGTTGATAGCGGGGAAGTTGATAGTTGATAGCAGGGACGACATCGGGCGTCCTCGTCAATCGTCAGCTCTCCTCGCTATCAACTATCAACTACTCCTCTATCAACTATTCGCCCCTCCCCACATGCTCCTCCCCTACCGAAAGACGCCGTTCCGACCGAAGCCGTTCATGCCGACCGCGCGCCGGGTGGCACCGGAGCCGCCGCCGGTCGGGCCGCTGCAGTTGCTGTCGGCGACGATCACGGCGACGGGGCAGAACGACATCACGGTGTCGCTCGCGTTCGACAACAACGCCGACGACCCGATCGCCCCGCTGCCGGAGGGGTTGGCCAGCTGTTGGACGGCGGCGTACGGCGGGATGCGGTACAGCGGGAGCGAGATCGTCATCGCATCGGCGACGACGCTCACGCTCACGCTGATCGAAGCGTCGTCGAGCGAATCGCCGACCGGCATCTCGTACGACCCGCAGGAGCCGGCGGAGATCGCGACGGAGAACGGGCGGGTGCTCGGGGCGTTTGCGGATGTGCCGTTTGAGCAGTGAGGGCGGTTGTCCTTTGTCATTTGTCAATTGTCACTGGTCATTTGTCCTGGGCTCATCTCCCGAGTGGATCGAATGAACAATGACTAATGACCAAGGACCAATGACAAATGACGCGGAGTGAACCATGGAACTCGTCACCACATCAGCATTGCCATTGCCCGCGCCGAAGGTAGACATCTCTATTCGCCCGGCGACGGTGGACGACATCCCGGCTATAGATCGATTGCAGAAGCCTCACTCGCGTGAATTGGGATTCTTCCCGCGCGGACAGCTGGAAGGATACATCGAGAAGCGTGGGGTGTTGGTGGCGGAGCGGGCAGGGACGAGGGACGAGGGACAAGGGACGAGCAGAACGCACGGAAGCCCGAATGCCTCGTCCCTCGTCCCTAGTCCCTCGACCCTCTTGGGATACGTGGCGTATTCGGATCGATATCTGAAGCGTGACGAGCTGGGAATCATCGTGCAGCTGTGCGTGGACCCGGCGATGCGTCGATCGTTCATCGGTGCGGCGTTGCTGAAGGCAGCGTTCGAACGGAGTCCGTACGGCTGCAGGCTCTATTGCTGCTGGTGCGCGCAGGACATCGCGGCGAATCGGTTCTGGGAGAGCATGGGGTTCTCGGCGATCGCGTTCAGGACGGGGTCGGTGAAGACAAAGGGACTAAGGGACTGCGGGACTACGGGACTGAGGGAGGAAGACAAAGGCGCATTTCCCTCAGTCCCTTACCCCTCAGTCCCTCAGTCCCGATCTCGCGGTCCGCGCATCCACATCTTCTGGCAGAAGCGGATTCGCGCGGGCGATACGGCGACGCCGTTCTGGTTCCCGAGCAAGACGGATGGGGGTGCGATGGGCGCGCAGAGACTCGTCCTGCCGATCCCGCCGGGCGTGCGGTGGAGCGATGTGATGCCGGTGATACTGCCCACCGCAGGTGTGCTGCCGGAGGGAGTTGCCAGTTGTCAGTTGTCAGTTGCCAGTGAGGAGAGGAAGGCGTTGCCTTCGGCGCGGTCTGCCAATCGGAAGTCGGAAATGGAAAATCGGAGATTGGTTGCCCTTCCTGAGTCCCGTCCGAAGCTCGGCGGGATCTTCTTCAAGCCGTCGAAGCCCGTCCGAAAGCCGGGCGAGAAGGAGCCGAGAGAGAAGAAGCCCAAGGCAAAGTTCGATCAGGCGGTGATCGCCCAGGCGAGGGAACTACGCGATCGGTGGATGGAACGGCAGGACGATTTCGTCGCCCTGCCCGGGGGGAAGTACGACGTCGCGCGTGACGTGCAGGCTTCGCCTCACGCGATCCACGCGGGGATGGTCGAGCCGACGAAGCGAATCGCGGCGTGATGCGGGACGTTGGAGCACGACGTCGACTCAGAAAACACAAGCTCAATGCAAAGACGCCCGGCCGATGCTGGCCGGGCGTCGTTGCGTTTGGACTGGACGCGGGGGGAATCGAACCCCCGTCCCGAGACGACTCGCGTGGTGGCCTCTACATGCTTATCTGGTGTTTTCTCCGAAGGGCTTTCATCCTTCGGGTCTCGACCGCCTCACCGAGCATCAGCACCCTTTGGTGCGGTCCAGACGTCTAAGTCTCACCTGATCAACAACGTCCGATCGATCAGGCCAGCCTGCGATTTTCGGCTGACGACCCGCAGACTAGGTCGCCATGCCGAGGCCGTCTGTATTAGACAGCCATGCGGACCGGAGCATCGAAGCCGATGCGGCCGGCGACTGCAACGTCATCGTTGGCAGTTCTTGGGTTGCTCACGATTGATTCGCAACAGGCAAGCCTGTCGCACCGAGCCAAGTGAGCATCTCGGGCATGCCACCACCACTGATGCCATCCGGTCGAAACCGGTCGCGCCCGTGGAGTCGAACTGTCAAAGAACGGCGTCAGTATAGCACCACTACACCCACCCGACCACCTCGCCGCACACGCCAACCGTCGACTGCCGCTCACGCAAGCTTCCGGGGATTGCCGATGTACCGATGCAGGGGCCCGTGCGCAACTCGGGCCCGTCATTCGAAGTACCGTGTCTCACGGAGGAGCCGCGACGTGGATCAATCGCCGAACCGCCCTGTCGAAAGCCCCCTGCCGCGCCGTTCGCTCGGCGCCGCCGCAATGCTCGCGCTCGCCGCGATCTCGACCGGCTGTGCCACTTCCGCGCCGACCGCGCGCGTCGACGTCGCCCGGCCGGACGGCATCGACCAGTACGCGGCTGGCACCCAGCAGCTGCGCGACGGCAACGAGGACGCCGCCATCGCGTCGCTCCAGAAGGCGATCGCCGCGAATCCAAACCTCCGCATGGCCCGCAAGACGCTCGGCGAACTGCTCATGAAGCGGAAGGACTACGCCGGCGCGCTCCCACACCTCGAGAAGTCCGTCGAGCTCGATCCGTACACCGTCAGCAACCACTACAACCTCGGCCTGGCGTTGCAGGTTCTCGATCGGCTGGGCGACTCGGTTCAGTCCTACCTCCGCGCGCTCAAGCTTGAGCCGGAAGACTTCGCCAGCAACATGAACCTGGGGCTCGTCTACTTCAGCCTGAACAAGCTCGAAGATTCGTCGACTCGACTCGAGAAGGCGACCCGCATCGACGCCACCAACCCGCGCGGCTGGAGCAACCTCGGCGTCGTCCACGACGCCCGCGGCAATGCCGTCATCGCCGAGACGTGTTACCGCAAGAGCCTCGAGCTCGACCCGGACAACGACGCCACGCTGCAGAACCTCACCGTCAATCTGATCGCCCAGAAGAAGCCGGTCGACGCCATCGAAGTGTCGAAGCGGCTCGTCGACCGCAAGGACAGCGCCGCCGCCTGGAAGCGGTACGGCGATGCGCTTGCCCTCGCGAAGAAGTGGAACGACGCGATGAAGGCGTACGACACCAGCTTCGCCCGCGATCCGTCGTACGCACCGGCGATCAACGGCAAGGCCGAGGCATACCTCGCGCAGTACCGGGCCGACCTGGAGATGGACGACTCGCTGCGCCAACTCGCCCTCGCGACGTGGAAGCAGAGCCTCACGATCAACAAGGACCAGCCCGCCGTGCAGGACGCGATCCGCCGGTGGAGCAGCGTGACGGCCGTCGATCCGCGGTGAATGTCTCTTTCCTCCCCCGCTTGCGGAGGAGGCCAGGAGGGGCCGCACGGACGAGCGAAGCCGCTCGCGAGCTCGCGGAAGTATTCGATTGTCATCTCGCATCCAAAAGCCCCCCACCCCAGCCCTCCCCCGCGAGCGGGGGAGGGAGCGTGAACCCGCTCGTTTGACAGTTGCCATCGTCCGCGTCGCCCGGACAATTGCCGGGTTCCGATGGACGTCCTCTACAAAACCGCCGACCTCATCGCGATCCACAAGCCTGCGGGCCTGAGTTCGATCCCCGCCGCGGGTGAGCCGACCAGCGCGCTGCGGCAGGTCGCCGAAATCGTCAAGCTCCCCTACCGCGGCGACGCCGACCCGCGCGTTCGGGCCGTCCATCGGCTCGACAAGGACACGTCCGGCGTCCTTCTCTTCGCGCTGCACCGACCCGCCCAGCAGCAGGTCAGTCACCAGTTCCAGAACAACAAGGTCGTCAAGCAGTACCTCGCGATCGTCGTCGGCTGCCCGGACGAGATGGAGGGCACGATCGACGCCCCCATCATGCGGAGCCCGCGCGACCCAATCCGCATGATCGTCCACCGCGACGGCAAGCGGGCCGTCACGAACTGGAAGGTCCTGCACCGCTTCCGAGACTTCGCCCTGCTGCAGGTCTTCCCGCAGACCGGAAAGACCCACCAGATCCGTGTGCACATGGCCCACGCGGGCCACCCGCTCGCGGTCGATCCGCTGTACGGCGTCCGAACGAAACCCGTCGTGATCGAGCGAGACGACTACACGGACGAGCCTCCGAAGAAACGCGAGCCCGGCCTCTACCTCAGCACCATCAAGCGTGGCTACCGCGAGAAGCGCGACGGCGAGGAACGTCCGCTCATCGGCCGCCTGACGCTCCACGCCGAGCGATTGCAGTTAACCGCCCCCGACGGATCGCCGATCGACTTGAAGGCGGAACCGCCGAAGGATTTCCGCGCGGCCGTTAACCAACTGACGAAGTTCGGCCGATGAACTTCTCCTTCGCGTGACGCCGTGGACCAGGAACACTTCTACACCAGCCCGCTGATCGGCCTCTTGACGATGAACGACATCGCCAAGCGCGTCGGCGCGCAACTTGAAGACGTGCGCCGCGTCATCGAGAAGCACCGCGTCGCCGCAGCGAGACGCGTCGGCGTGGTGCGGCTCTGGGACGAACGGGCCGCACAAATCATCGCCGGCCACCTCCGCCGATAGCGCTCTTCGACGGTTTTCAACGGTCGCAGAATCGACCTCACCACCCCAACGCTCGGCCGCTTCTTCACTTCGGCCCGCTTGTCGGGAACTTGGGGCGCGCACCCCACGCATACGTTGCACGGCGTTGCATTCTCACCCGTGATTCAACGCAGTCGCCCGGCCCGCCCGAGCCCGTCATCGCCGACTCGCACGCGATCGAAATGTGAAAGAGCGTGATCCCGAAGAAGGCGCCAATCGACGCTGAGCCCCTATGGGGAGACCAGCATTGTGGTCTTCGCGTCGAGAAGATTGCAAGCGCAGGTTTGGTCGGCGCGCCCTCACAACTCGCGGCCAACGCACCGCTTCGGCTGAGCGACGAAAAAATGCGTCGGCAAGCGAACGCCCCTACCGGTCGCCGGGCCGGCCGCACACGCCGCACAGCCGACTTCCATGCCCAGTTTCACGTCTTGATGCAGCGGCACATCGACATGGGTTTTGCTTGACGCAAGCCCGGCAAGGCGGACCATTCTCTGGGCGTTGCATTCAGGGCGTTCACGTGCACGCATTGGGTCCCAGACACCACGAGGGAAGAGGCACATCGCATGAGCCGGGCATTCACACCGTTCCATCAACGACACGATTCGCGTCGCGCACGAAACCTGATCGATCGGCTTGAGCAGCGTCGGCTGCTCGCGATCGACCTGCTGAACGACTTCAACTCGACGATCAACCCAAACGTCGGGCCGGAGCAGTTGTTCGCTTCGGGCGGCATCGCGTACTTCTCCGCGCTGACCGCCACAAGCGGCCGCGAACTCTGGCGCACCGACGGCACCGCCGCGGGCACGTTCATGGTGCGCGACATCAACCCTGGCAAGGGGTCCAGCACGCCGAGCGGCTTCGCGCAACTCGGCTCGTTCGTCTACTTCGCAGCTAATGACGGCGTGAACGGCACCGAGCTGTGGCGCACCGACGGCACGAGCGCCGGCACGACCCTCGTCCGCGACATCGTGCCGGGCGCGGGCAGTTCGTTTCCGCAGCAGCTCGCAGCGACCTCCACTCAGCTGGTCTTCCTCGCTGCAACGACTGCCACCGGCCTTGAGCCGTGGCGCAGTGATGGGACTTCGTCCGGCACCTCACTCATTGTTGACTTGTATCCGGGTGCTCAGGGTCAGACTCCGCCATCAACGACGCAGACCATTGGGGCGCTAGGTACGACGTCTTCAGCCGTGATCATCGGGCGCGACGCGACCGGCACCGCTTCGTTTGTCACGAATGGAACGGCTGCGAGTACGACGGTGCTCGGTCGCAGCGGAACCATCTCGGGAGTGAGCTTCTCCCCGCTCGGAGTGATCTCGTGGGGAAGCGCCGGCGCGGTCATCACCTCGCAGGTCGGGCAGACCTTCTATACCAACGGAACCCCCGCGGGCACGCTGCCGTTCGGCTCGAGCGGCAACTCCGTTTCGATCGCGTTCGTCTCCGGCGACTACGCATACTCCGTTTCGTCAACATCGGCCAACTGGGTTACGCGGTACGCCTGGGGCAACGTAAACTCGCCGACGTCGGTGGATGCTCCCGCCGATGTCACGCAGATTTCGGGATTCGGTGCCATCGGCTCGCGTGTGCTCTTCTCCGGCTATTCCAGCACGACGGGCCGCGAAATCTACTCCATCGCCACGCCCACCAGTACGACCGCCTCACTTATCAGCGATGCCGTGCCGGACGCGACGAACGACAACGTCCTGTTCCTCGGCTCGACGAGCACCGCGGCATTCTATCTGCGTTCGCCCGGTGGTGGCCTTTACAACGCATTTGACGGGATCGCGGGCACGTTGTGGCGCACGAACGGTTCAAGCAGCAGTACGGCCATGGGAGCGATGCAGCTTCCCAGTTACTCCGGCGTCGGCGCTATTCCCACTCGATCGGTCGTCCTAGCGTCGGCGAATCGCCTTGTGTTCCGAAACAACACCGCAGCCGCTGGGGTCGAGCTTTCGACCGCGACGACGACCGGGACGACCAGTTCCGTCATCGCCGATCTGCACACCGCCACCGCCGACGGCAACGTCTCGCTCGTCGGGATGACTGCAACGTCGGGACCGGTAGTGGCGGCGAGCTTTGGCTCGCCTCTCCGACGTGCGCTGCACGTCGCAACGTTGCCCGGCAGCATCTCGTCGATCGCTGAACTGACAACGCTCGCCGTGGACGTCGACTACCGCGTGTCTACAGGCATTGAGGTCGGTGCGCTCTTCTACTTCATCGCCTACACCGCCTCCGATGGTTACGAGCTCTACGTCCGAAGCCTGACCGCCGGTTCTCCGCTCAAGCTCACCACGGCGAACCCTGGTTCGGCGAGTTCGATCTCGTCCCTAGTCCGGCCCGTGCTCATGAACGGCCAGCTTTACTTCGCAGCGAGGGATTCTTCTGGCGACGAAGAGTTGTGGCGCACGGACGGCACGCCAACCGGGACGGTCCGCGTGGCAGACTTGGCGACGGGCACATCGTCGTCGCCAAGAACGCTGACGGCAGCCGGATCGACGCTTTACTTCGTTGCCGCCGACTCATCGGGCACCGAACTATGGCGTTCGGACGGAACGGCCGCGGGCACGTCCCGCGTAGCAGACATCGCACCCGGCAGCGCGAGCAGTTCTCCCAGCAATCTGACGGCCCTCGGCAACGCGCTCTACTTCAATGCGACGGACGGCGTCTCCGGTTTCGAGCCGTGGGTCAGCGACGGGACCGCCGCCGGCACGCGGATGATTGCTGACCTCGCCCCCGGATCATCTAACTCAACGCCGAACTTCTTTGTGCGGTTTGCAGGACGCGTTTACTTCATTGCGACGACCGCGGCCAGCGGAACGGAGGTGTTCAGCACGGACGGCACTGCGGCAGGAACATCGCTGGCCGTCGACCTTGTGCCTGGGTCGACGGGTTCGAGCGCAAGACAGCTGCTCGTCGCGCAAGATCGCTTGTTCCTTCGGGCGATACCGGCAGGAGGTTCGGCGAACCAGTTGTTCGTGATCGATGCGCCCGCTACCCCAGGCGGGCCGCTCGGGGTTCAGCAGATCACGTCGCTCGGTAGCACGCTTGCCGGCGCGCCGATCTATGCGGACGGACGAATCTGGCTGATCGGCTCACCGGACGGCGGGCCCTTCAACAACCTTTACGGCGTCGACGCCAGCCCGTCTGCGTCGCCAGCCGTCGAATCGCACTCGCTCGACGTCGCAGGCTGGTCGACGGTCATCGATCTGATGGGCAAGTCAGCAAAAGGCATCTATGTCGGCACGACGGCAGAGATAACGGGCTCCGAGGCGGGCGTGCTGCGTGACACGTACGCCCCGGTCGCCTGGCGAGCCGGATACAGTCGCGACGACGCACGCGTTTCGCTCCAGTTCACCGATCTTGTGTCCAGCAGCGCAGCATCGCCGTCGGCCCGACTTTACGCAGCCGGCGGCATCGGACCCGTGCTTCAGTCTCTTCGTCCGGTCGTGGCCACGCCTGCCGACACGGTGTCGTTCGCACCGTCCCTGGCAGCGCTGGCAGACGGTCAGTACCGGCTCGTAGTCGATGTCGGGACCGTTGTGGACGGCGCCGGCAATCCTAGCGTCGCCCGCACGGTGGACTTCACCATCCTCCGCGGCGATGCGAACGGCGACGCTCGCGTCAACTTCGATGACCTGCTGATCCTCGCTGCCAACTACAACACGACAGGCAAACTGTTCTCTCAGGGCGACTTCAACTACGACGGCACCGTCAACTTCGACGATCTGCTGATCCTCGCCGCCCGGTACAACACTTCGCTCACCGCATTCGCCCGTTCGGCAGGCGTCGTTGCGACGCCGGGCGGCCCCGATCTTCTCTTCGCGGGATTTTCGCCCGATCGCCAACCAGTTGACGACACGGCCGGCATTCGCGGCGATTCATCGCCGACTGACGGCATCATTCAGCCAGTTCGCAAGGATGTCCTCGAATGAACGCGCGCACCGTAATGGTACTTCGGCCGACAATGTCTCGCCTTTTCTCACGGATAGGCGAGCGACGACGCTCGCGCTCCGTTCTTGCCCCAGTCGCCCTGATCGAACATCTGGAGCGCCGTGCGCTCGCCGCATTGGACGGTTTTGTCGTCGACGCCACCTATGGCAATGCGGGCCGCGCGACCGTGGGAGCTGTGACCTCCGATGTCACCGAAGTGAAGCGCATGCTGAGAACCTCGTCTGGAAAGCTGATCGTGCTGGCCCATTCATTCGGCACGAATGCAGGCTACCTCACGCAGCTTCTGCCCGACGGCACCCTCGACGCTTCGTTCGGAAGCAACGGCATCAGCGTTCTGACCGAGTTCGCGACAAACGACGAACCGTTCGACATGGCGATCGACGCCAACGGACGAATCATCGTTCAGCAGAGCGAAGCCGGGCTCAAGCTGCGCCGCTACCTGGAGAACGGTACCTACGACCCGACGTTCGTTGCGCCGACCAACGCCGACGGTTTTCCAGCAGGCGTCTCGGTCGCACCTGATGGAAAGTACTACGCCATCAATGGCACGACGATTCATCGCCTGCTCGCCACTGGGGCTGCCGACACGTCGTTCGACAACGACGGCCAGATCACCATCCCCCAGGAGCCGAACTACATCGGGTTCGCGCCGTTCGCGGTGCAGCCGCTCGCGAACGGTTCGCTGCTCGTCGGCGGACGCTACGGCAGCGCGATCACTGGCATCCGAAACGTCGCCGTCAGAATGTACGACGCCTCGGGCCAGATGAACGCCACGTTTGGCACGCTGCAGATCGGCTATTTCGGTTCCGACGCGTTCATCGACCGCTTCCTCCTTCAGACCGACGGCAAGGTGCTCGCACGCGTCCGGGCGGACAACGCTGTGACGGGCGGCCTGATTCGGCTGGAGGCCCCCTCGTCCGCAGCGCCTGGCGCGCTCGACCAGGGATTCGCCAGTTTGGGAATCTTTGATCCGGTGCTCTCCGCGATGGACGGATTCGCGCTCGACTCCACGGGTCGCATTTACGGCGCTACGAACTACACGTCGTCGTCAACTCTCGCCAGTGAGGAGGCGATCTTCAGGCTCACGCCCAGCGGCGCGCCCGACCCGACGTTTGGCAACTCGAACGGCTACCAACGAAGCGTGTTCGTCGGAAACGCCTCGCTCATCACTTGGGGGCCTTACGACCTTGTCTTGAATGAGTCGACGTCGCGCCTTTACACGATCACGGCGCCGAGCAGCGTAGCCTCGGGTGAACAGCCGATGCAGATCGAGCGATTCCTGCTTACGGGCGTCCGCGACACCGCGTTCGCATCCGCGGGCAAACTGCTCGTCGCGCCGGCCGTCGACCGGGATGAAGACCTGCGATCGTCGGTGCTGCTCTCCGACGGGTCGGTGGTCTTCGCCGGCTCGACCGGACTGGACAAGCGCGGGTTCGTCGGCAAGGTCAACGCGAATGGCTCTCCCAGCACGTGGGGACCGCGCGGCGTGACGACCGTCGAATTCGGGTCGAACAGCTCCACCATTTTTGCCGTGGCGGCTTCACCGAACTCGAAGGTCGTCGTCGCCGGCACGGTTGCGACGTTCTCGAACAACACTTGGATCACCGACTACGCGCTGGCGCGACTGAACGCCGACGGATCGCTCGACACCACCTTCGACGGCGACGGCAAACGCGTCAGCGCGTTCGGCGGCGACGCCGAGGCGTTCACGCACGTCCGCGTTGACGGCACGAACAGTTCGATCTTCGCCGCAGGCTGGTATGCGACGCTCGGCCTTCGCGTAGGAGCCGTCGTCAAGCATCTCTCCACCGGTGCGATCGACACCACGTTCGGCACGAGCGGCATTCGAAAGCTGAACTCGATCTTCACTTCGTCCACCGATATCGAAATCACCGGAATCGAAGTCGTGAGCGGCAAGGTCATCGTTTCCGGCGGGATGTCGACCGGCAGCACCTACGAAGGCTTCATCCTGCGGCTCGGCACCAACGGCGCACTTGACACCACCTTCGGATCTGGCGGGTCCGTCCGCTTCGTGCTGGACACCGCTAGTTCAGGTGCGTCGACGCTCGTCTATCACGCGGCGTCCGGGCGATTCTATCGCACCGATTTCGTCAACGGCGGACCGACCGGCACACAGATGGCGATCCGCAAGCTCACTCTCGCCGGCCAGTACGATGCCACTTGGGGAACCGCGGGCATCGCGCTAATGGACGTTCGGTACGACAGGAATTACGGCGATCTCACCGTGTTGGCTGACGGACGACTGCGACTGTTCGGTCGCAAAACGGTTTCCTCGCTCAACTCCGCGCCGAACCGAATCGACCTAACCTTCACGGGCCTGCGGGCCAACGGCTCGATCGATCCGGAATTTGGCGTGAACGGCGAGCAGACGATGAATGTCGGCCGCTGGGACCTGGACGCGCAGTTGCATCTCACATCAAACGCCTCGCAATTCATCGCCGTGTTCAAATGCGACCCGAACGGGAGGAGCCCGGACGTGGTCACGATGCGACTGAAGAGTGGCTACAACGTCGTTCCGCCCGAACTCTCAACGTCGACTTCCGATGTCGAGACGGGACGACGGATCGTCCTGAACTTTTCTAAGGATGTCCTCGCGAGCCTTCAGCACGGCGACTTCACGCTAGAGCGTCAGGCGGGCTGGACGACGACAACTGTACCGCCGTCGCTGTACGTACTGTCGGCCTCGAACGTGAACGGCCTGACGCGGGCTGTGCTGACCTTGGATGCGTCTGTGCCGGATGGATACTTCACCGCCTCGATCCCGCCCGAAGCAATCGCCGATGTGTATGGTATCGCGAACACTACCTGGTTGAGGACGACCACATTCGCTTTCCTACGTGGCGACGCAAACAAGGACGGCCGGGTCAACTTCGACGACCTGCTCGTCCTCGCCGCCAACTACAACACGACCGGCAAGGTCTTCTCTCAAGGCGACTTCAACTACGACGGCGCCGTCAACTTCGACGACCTGCTGATCCTGGCATCGCGGTACAACCAATTCCTCTCCGCATCGCCGACCACGCCGCCTCCCGGAATCCTCTCGGGCGCGCCGGGCAAAGACGACGACGACTCTCCGCCCGGCGTGCTGGCGTAGCTCTTCCTACAGCCGGCTAACGGATGGCAATTCGCGTCGCGCGTCGGTGCACGCGTCACGTCCCGCCTGTAATCGCCGCCTAGCAGGACCGGACAACGCCTGCCAAACCTGTTCCGCTTAGCCTCGCAAGACAGCGACCCGATCGTCGCCCGGCGTGGGCCTTGCTCAGAATCAAGTTGCGTCAGCCACGTTCTCGCAGACACGTGCAACGCTCCCGACGCTGGCAATCAAGCTCCTGCCGGGGAACGGAATCTCTTCAGTCTCGGGCGGCAATGATTCCATCGCTGTGATCCAGGCCACCGTGAAGCACAGCTGCACTCCCGTCGCCGACTGAAGCAGCACCAGCGAGTAGCGGCGCGTGCCAATCGGGCGTGGATCACCTACACTGAACGCCAGAGCGCATCGACGCGATACACGCGCAGGGGCTCGACAGTGCGACCCAATTCAGTCGCGGACGCGGTAGAGCGGCTCGACGTCCACCGGCTTCTCGATCGCGCCGACTTCGACGAGTTGCTTCACGAGTTGCTCCCAGCGCTCGCGCGTCATCGCGCCGAGGCCGAGCTTTTTCGTTTCGTCGGTCGCGATGAGCGGCACCTGTGCGGCCGCCAGTTCGGCGAACGTCGCGTCGTCCAGCTCGGGGCGGTCCTTGCGCATCGCGTCGTTCGCGGGCTTGGGGTTCTCCAGGTACGCCTTCCAACCGGCGGCGACGGCTTTCGTCGTGAGGTCGACCACCTGCGGATTCTTCTTCAGGTAGTCGGCGTTCGTCACCAGCACCGTTGTGTACGGGTTCCAGCCCGCGTCGGCGATGAGGAACGTCGTTGCGTCGAGCCCCTGCCGCTTCGCAGTGAGCGGCTCGCTGATGACGAAGCACTGCATCGCGTAGTCGGGCGTCGTGCGGAACGCGGTGAGATCGCCGCCGGGGCTCGGGACGACCTTCAGCTTGCTGAAGCCATACTTCTTCTCGAGGTACTTCGCATAAGGCAGCCCCTTCTCCATCGCGAGCGTGCCCTCACGGTTGAAGACGTCTTCGATCGACTTCAGCCCGCGCGCGGCCGGCGCCATGATGCCCTGCGGGTTCGTCTGGAACGCGGCGAAGAGCGCGACGACGTCCTTCCCGCGCGAACGGGCGATGACGAGTTCGTCGCCGCTCACGATGGCGAACGGCACCGTGCCGGCCGCGACCATGTCAATCGTCGCGAGTCCCGGGCCGCCCGCGCGGACGTCGATCTGCAGGCCTGAGTCCAGCGATTTCGCCGCGTAGAAACCGCCGAACTGCGGCTCGGCCTTCCAGTTGAGCTGGATCGTCACCACCGGCTTGCCTTCGGCGTTCTTCTTTGGCGATGAATCGCCGCAGCCGGTCAGAAGTGAAAGCGCAGCGACGAGGGAACAGAGGGTCGAGAGCAGTTTCATAGTTCTTTCTCGGAAGCGTGCCAGTGCCGCAGCGTAAACGACGAAGCGGCGTTGATGAGCGCGAACATCGCGATGCCGAGCAGCGCGGAGAGGAGGAGTGCGGCGTAGACCAGGTCGATCCGCTGCGCCTGCCGGGCCGACGCGACGAAGCCGCCCAGGCCCAGGCCCGTCGTGACGAACTCGCCCACGATCGCGCCGATCACCGCCAGCCCCGCGCCGATGCGGAGCCCGGTGAAGATGCTTGGCAGCGCGAACGGCAACCGCAACTTGAACAGGGTCGCCAACGGGCCCGCACGGTAGAGCTTGAACAGGTCGCGCAGCGGCGCATCCGTGCTCAGCAGCCCGGCCAGCGTGTTCGCGATGATCGGAAAGACGCTCACAATCACGCTGCTGGCGATCACCGCACGGATCGAATTGTCGAACCAAATCACAAGCAGCGGCGCGATCGCGATGAGCGGCACGGTCTGGAACAGCACCGCATACGGATAGAACGCCCGCTGCACGAGCCGACTGCTGGAAAGCAGCACGGCGAGCGCGACGCCGACCGCGCTGCTGATCGCGAAGCCTGCGACGGAGGCGATCGCCGTGTCGCGCAGGGCGGGCCAGAGCCCGCTCGATGCTTCGAACAGCGACTCCAGCACAAGGCTCGGCGGCGGCACGAGGAACGCCCGCACCAAGCCCGTACGCGACGCGACTTCCATCGCCCCGCCGACGACGATCGCAACGGCTAGCGGCGGCCACCAGCTTTGGATGAGCTTTCTCGCGTTCATCGCGATTGGCCCTCCACGAGCGCATCGAAGAGTGACTTCGTCTGCGCGGCGAAGCGTGCCTCGCCGCGCAGCGATGCGGGCCGATCGATGGGAAGATCGATCAACTGATCGAGCACGACGCGTGCGGGTCGCTTCGAGAAGACGACGACGCGCTGCGCGAGATACGTCGCCTCTGCGATGGAGTGCGTGACGAAGACCGTCGTCATGCCGCGCGACTTCCACAGCGCACGAAGAGATTCGTCGAGCGACTGTCGGGTGATCTCGTCGAGCGCGGCGAAAGGTTCGTCGAGAAGCAGGAGTTCAGGTTCAGTGACGAGCGCGCGGGCCAGCGACACGCGCATCCGCATCCCGCCGGACAGCTCGGCCGGGTAGCGGTTGACGAAATCGGCAAGGCCAACGCTGGCGAGCGCATCGGCCGCGCGGCGGCGACGCTGCTCGCGATCCACGTGTTCGAGTTCGAGCGGCAGCGTGACGTTCGCGAGCACGGTGCGCCACGGCAGCAGGTGCGCATCCTGAAACACGTACGCCGTCCGCGGCTGCGCTGAGCCAGTACCGAAGTGCACCGTGCCGGAGGTGGGCGTCTCCAGCCCGGCAACCATGCGAAGCAGAGTGCTCTTCCCGCACCCACTCGGCCCGAGCAGCGCGACGAGTTGGCCGGCCGGGATGTGGAGCGAAAGCGCATCGACCGCGCGGGTGCCGCCGGGAAAGACCTTCGCGACGTCGCGCAGCGTCACGCCGGTCCGCACGGGTGCAGACGCAGGCGAAACCGGATGGGCCGAGACATCCACGAGAGTCGATGACACGCGGGTGAGTGTAAGCACCGAAGTCCGGGCGGGCGAATTTCTGCTCTGCCCCGACCTTTCAAATCACGCGATGGGAACCTGCGGTCAGGACGTTGTGGAAGCAGATCAGTCCAGCCCCATGCCTTCGGGAATCGCCCGCAGTTGCCCGTCGCTGCCCACGCACGCGATGGTGGTGGTCGCCTCGGCGAGGAGCTGGTCGCCCTTCCGCAGCTCGTACTTGTGGTCGAGCCGGACGGGGCCGGACTTGGAAAGTGTGGTTGTAAGGGTGAGCTCGTCGTCAAACCGGGCTGGTGCACGATAGCGGACCTCCAACTTCGCGACGACGAAGAAGACGCCCGCCTTCTCCAAGTCCGCATAGCTGTGGCCACTCGCACGGAGCAGTTCGATCCGGCCCATCTCGAAGTACCGCACGTAGTTGGAGTGATGCAGGTACCCCATCGGATCAGCTTCGGGGTAGCGGACGCGGATCGTGATGGTGTGCGTCGTGACGCGGTTCGACATGCGGTCGATCCTACAAGACGGGCCTCCGCCCGACGACGTTTCGCCCTGGCACAGGCAGGAGAAATGCACACACGTGAAACTTTGGATGCTTTCGATCATGCTTGGGGGCAGCAACGGTCACGTCGCCGCGTCGCTCTCGCGACCGGGCAGGCGGCGCACTCTTCTTCTCGGGAACCCTCATGCTCTCCAGCTTTCGTTCGCTCGATCGTCTTCTTCGCGGCGACGCCACGCGCATGGACGCGCTCCGCTCCGGCACGATCGATGTTCCGATCCCGGGCACGGTGGTGCTGCTCTCCGTGCTCGGCATGGTCTACGGCGCGTGCATGGGCGTCTTCTCGCTGACGCTCACGGACAAGTCCTCTAACGGCGCGGTCGGCGTTCAGCAGATGCAGATCGTCGCGAGCACCGTGAAGGTGCCGTTGCTCTTCCTTCTGACGCTGTTGGTCACATTCCCGTCCCTCTACGTCTTCAACGCGCTCGTCGGCTCGCGGCTGCGGTTCGTCGCGGTGGTGAAGCTGATGCTCGGCGCGATGGGCGTGACGATGGCAGTCCTCGCGAGCCTCGGGCCGATCGTCGGGTTCTTCAGCGTCAGCAGCACGAGCTACCCGTTCGTGCTGCTGCTGAACGTGGCCGTCTTCGCGGTGAGCGGCGGGCTGGGGATGCTGTTCCTGCTGCACACACTGAACAGACTGACGGTGGCGCAGTACGACGCATTCGTCATGCCGCCAAAGCCCGAGCCGAAGCGCGAGCCGACGCTGGAGCAGACGTTCGGCCAGACGGATGTTGCGGAACCACAGCCGGTCCCCGTCGAGCCGGTCCGCTCGCCCGGCGCTATCGATGCCATCGACGGCGTGGCGATCGTCGCCAACGTGAAGCGAATCTTCCGCGTGTGGATCATCCTGTTCGGCGTGGTCGGGGCACAGATGGCGTGGGTGTTGCGGCCGTTCATCGGCTCGCCGGGTAAGGAGTTCACGTGGTTCCGCGAGCGCGGCTCAAGCTTCTTCGAAGCGGTATGGCACGCGCTGACCACGCTCCTCGGCGCAACCGGCGGGCGCGGCGGCGGGTGGTGATGCGCTTCGCACCCTCGCCCGGTACGCCGGGAGAGGGTCGGGGTGAGGGCTTTCTTCGCTTGCTCGCACACTGTCGATGTTGAAGAAGCTCGTCAGCCTCATCGACCGCGCCGACGGCCTGCTGCGCGACGACCACACGCGCCTGCCGGGCATCGTCGGCGCGCTGGTGCTGCTGACGATCTGCGGCGCGAGCTACGGCGTCGCGATGGGCAGCTACGGCGTCATCGATGCAGGCGTCGACGGCGGCAGGCCGGGACAGATGCTTGTCTCCGCGTCGAAGGTGCCGCTGCTGCTCCTCGTCACGTTCGCGTTCGCGCTGCCGAGCTTCTACGTGATCAACCTGCTGCTGGGGCTCGGTGCAGATTTTCGGCAAGCGCTTGCTGCGCTCGTGCTCACGCAGGCGGCCCTCACGCTCGTGCTCCTGTCGACGGCGCCGCTCGTGATCGTGTGGTACCTGTCGTTCGACAACTACCCCGCGGCCGTGCTGTTCAATGCCGTGATGTTCGGCATCGCGAGCCTCTCCGCGCAGTTCGTATTGCGACGGCTCTATCGGCCGCTCGTCGCGATCAATCCGCGACACAAGCTGATGCGCCGCGCGTGGATCGTCGTGTACGCATTCGTCGGCATCCAGAGCGGCTGGGTGCTCAGGCCTTTCATCGGGCAACCGGGCTCGCCGCTGCGGTTCTTTCGCGAGGGCGCGTGGGGCAACGCGTACGAGGAACTGATCCGCCTGATCGGCCGGGCGCTAGGCGGCGGGTGACGACTGCGCCTTGGCAGCTTCGTTCCGCGCCTGCCGCTGGTAGAGGAACGACACGCCCAAGAGCAGCACGCCGACGCTCATAAACGTGAGCACGCGCCACACCGCCTGCACCTCGGCCATGTCGATGAACACGATCTTCAGCAGCGTGCCGGCCAGCACCGCGAGCGCCGCGTAACGAAGCCCCGCGTGCCGCAACGCGAAGCCGGCCACGATGCCGACGACGCCCGCGAACGCCCACAGCACCGACAGCGTCGCATGCTTCACGATGGCGGGCTTCTCAATCGCCGTGTGCGTCGCCGCGAGGTCGACGGTGCGGAGCGCCTCGACGCTGAGCCACGTCATGGAGAGCAACACGAGCAAGACGCCCCACACAACTGCACGACCGTCCCGACCCGCGTCGCGGCGCCAGGCGAACGCCGTGAGCGCAATCCCGCCCAGACCGGCGATCGCCGCGAGGTTGGCCACGGGAATCGCGACGACGCGATTCCCCGCCTCGCGAAATGCCAGCGCGGCCGGTCCGGCGGCGTCGAAGATCGTCCACTTCGCCATCAGCAGCGCGAGCAGCACGACGCCGATCGCGTGCCACCCGGCCCGGCGCTCCAGCAGCGTGCCGGTGAGCAGCACCGCGCACCAGGCGAGCAGCGCCGTCGTCCAGAACGGACCGAGCAACCGCAGGCCGATCGTGAGCACACCCACGACTAGAAGCGTGCTCGCGATCGAGAGCAGCGCCGCGCCGACGCTCGGCGAGTCGTCGCGCTGGCGTGCGGTGAAGTACGACAGCAACTGGCCCGCCTCAGCTTGATTCGCATCGACGGCGACCGCGGCACCGGCCTCGCGCGGCCACGTCGCGGTGAGCCACGCGAGCGCCAGCCCGGCGAACGCGAGCACAACGCCGTATGCGGTCCAGCCGTTGATGGTCGCCGGGCCGAGCGTGCCGAGTGTGGCCGTGAGCGCGGGGTCCTGCACGTCGACCACGGCGAGTCGAATCACGCACAACACCCACAGCACCACTGCCGCGACGAGCAACAGGCGCCGTCGCGTGATGAAACACGTCGCCCCGGCCATCGCAGCCATCGCGAGCCAGGCGAGCGACAGCGCGAACCGATCGAGCAGCAACACCGGCACGAGCGTCGCCAGCGTGCCGGCGAGCGCGAGCGCGGTGAGGCGGAATCCTTCCCGCTTCCAGCCAACGAGCGCGCACGCGACGAGCGCGATCGCGAAGCCGGCCGTCAGCGCGGCGAGCGTGGCGTTGTCCGTCCCGAACCCATTCAACGCAACCGACACCGCCTGCGAGCCCACCGCGAGCCTCGCCCAGCCCGGCGCAGCGGCGAGGAAGAGCAATATCGGCGCCAGCGTCGGCTCGACGCGGCTTGCGAAGCGGTCGCGCGCGAGCGCCGTCGCCACCGCCGCGAACCCGGCAAACCAGCCGCAGATCGTCGGCCCGAAAGCGGCGTGATCGGCGGGCAGTCGGAGCCACGCATACGCCCACGCGCCGACGACGGCGACGCCGAACAGCATGGCCCATTGACCACGCCACAACGCGACAGCGGCGCAGGCAGCCGTGGAAACCGATGCCATCAGGATTCCGATCGGCGCGTCGACATCGGCGGATCGGATCGCCAACATCGTCGCGGCGACCGAAAGGGAACCCAGCACCCAACGCGCCGTGTGCGGCCAATACTGGTGAGATTCTGCGGGTGGATCGCGTCGCTCGATCCACTGCAACGCCGTGATGATCAGTGCACACAGCGAGATCGCGCACCAACCGGCCAGCTGGCCCTGTCCTTCTCCAGCTGCCATCGCGATGAGGTAGAACGCCCCGCCAAGCTGAGCGACGTAGAGAGTCGCGACCCACGACCGCTCGCGCAGCGCGACGACGAGCGCCGCGACAGCAGCCACCGTCAGTACCAGTCCCGCGAGCGCCGGCGCGACGAAGAAGACGCTGCCGAGCACGATCGGCGCGACGAGTGCGCCGATCTCGGCCGTCAGCAGCGGGACGATCGACCGCTGCCGCAGCGACTGCACCACCGCGATCGCACCCGCCACTGCGACGCCAACGATCGACGCGGTCGGCGAGAGGACGTGGCCGCCCCACTCGCTGACGGCGGCGTAGCACGCGGACATCATCACCGCGACGCCCAGCCCGCCCATGACGGCGGCGAACGGTTTGAGCCCGCGCCGCGATTGCCATTCGCCCACGGCGAGCAGCACCGCACCGAGACCCATCGCGATCCAGTACCGCGTCGTGGGCGACGGGCTGATCCACCCCTCGTTCCACGCGTACTGCAGGAAGAAGAGGACGCCCAGCAGCAGCACGGCGGCGCCGATCCAGAGTGCGACGTTCTGGCCGAGCACTTGTTCGAGCGATTTCTGATGTCGCGACGGCAGCGGCGGCGGTGCTTGCCTCGGCGCGGTCGCCGTCGTCTGCAGTTGTTGCGGCGACGCACCGCGGAGGTGCTCAGGCAATCGCTTCGTGAGTTGCTCTGGCAGTGCGGGGACCGTCCATGGCGAAGCGGGCTGTGCAGTCGTCGCGCCATCGAGTACCGCCACCGCGTCCGCCACCGCGTCCGCGACCGCGACCGGCACGGACTCGCCGACTCGCGCGGGTTCGATCGGCGTGGTGATCTGCGCTACAAACGCCGCGTCGACCACCGACGACGCCTCTGACGGCGGCGCGATCCCCGCACGGCGTTCCAGTTCCGCCACGCGGAGTTCGAGTTCGCGAATCCGGTCCTCCGCCTTCCGCTGGGGCGCGTTGTCCATGCTTGGGGATGATAACGGCGAAGGCGCAAGCGACATCGCCTTGTTGCGTGCAGCTTCAGGCGGTCAGCGCGGGGGCTGCGCGGCGTCGCCACGCGTGCCACGCGAGTCCGACGAGGATGATCGCCACTCCGGTCGCCCAGACTCGCCATTCGACGAACCACGCGAGCGATGCGCACGCGATCAAGCCGCACCACGCGATCCACCGCGGGTAGAGCCGATGCTCCGGCGGCAGCTTCAGGGCGGCCCAGTTGGTGATCGCGTAGTAGATAAGCACGGTGAACGCGCTGAACGACCACGTGAGCCGCACGTCGCCGACGAGGACGAGCGCGGCGATGACGACGCCGGTGAGGACGACGGCCGGCCGAGGCGTGCTGGTCGGCTCGTGAATGCGGGCGAGGATCGCCGGCGCATCGCCCCGCCGGGCCATCGCGAGCCAGACGCGGGAGAGGCCGAGGATGAGGTTCAGCAACACGCCAAGCATGGCGGTGACGGCGGCGAGGGAGACGGTCAGGAGCGTTATGGCTGCGAATCTCGGGTGCGTCATCACATCCACTGCGAGTGCATAGTGCAGGACGAGTGTCTGAAGAGCACCGGGGTTCTTTGCCCACAAAACGCTATGCTTTCCAATCCCGACTGACGTCGCCAACGCTACAAGAACGTACAGAACTAGCGACACGCCGAGGACGATGAAGATCGCGCGCGGGATTGTGGCTGTGGGCTGGTGGACCTCTTCGCCCAACGTGGCGAGTCGCCCATACCCCGTGAACGAAACAAAGGCCCACGCCACTAGAGGCAGGAATGACTGCCATCCGTCGGCGTCGGCCATATGGAGCGGCGACTCGCCAAACACAGGCCCTGTGCCGATCGCAGCGACAGCTTGCGCGAAGCAGAATGCGATCAGGCCGAGGATCGTGACTGCGACGAAGACGGAGTTGACTCGATTGGTGCGACGTAAGCCAAACAACGCACACGCCGAAAGCACGGCAACGCACGGGAGCGGAAGTGGGCCCACTACCCAGTTGTAGCTCACCGATGTTCCGACGAACGTACCGAAGCCAGCTTCTATCGAATACCCGAGCAATGCGGCGATTGCCGTCCCAACCCCCAGTGCCGCCGTCGCCGCGCTCGCGCTCTTCGCCAGCAGGAACGTCCACCCTGCCGTGAAGCCGAGCCACGGTTTCAGGAAGCGGTAGCCGTACTCGTACGTCCCGCCGGCGACCGGATGGGCGGCGGCGAGTTGGGCGCTGCTCAGCGCGTTGCATAGTGCGACCAGCCCCGCGACGACGATCGCCGGGATGATCCACAGCCCCGCCTCGGCCGTCTTCAGCGGGAGCGCGACGAAGACGCCCGTCCCGAGGATCGACCCAAGCCCGAGCATCACCGCGCCGAACAGCCCCACCTCGCGGCGGAGCGTGGGATGGGCGTAGGGAAGCGTCATTGGGGGCGGATGGTAGCGACTCACCGCACGGGCGTCGCAACTCGCATCCAAAGCCCGGGGTGCATACCCCGGGCACGGAGTGCGAGCGCATATGCAATGGCTCGAACTACGCGATTCGTCCCTTGTGGGTCCGGCATATGCATGCCGGGCTTTGAAGACGAAGTCTCGCGCGCCGTCGCGATCACTCGCGAATCGACGGTTTTGTCGCGGCGTCGAGTCGCCGAAAGGTGAACCGGCTTGTCCACGTGATCGCCTCGCCCGGCGCGACGACGATGTGCGAGAATATCTCCGGGCACGAGAACTGCTCGTTCGACCAGAAAGACGCTCGCGTGACGGTGACGCCGGGCGAGACGGTCATCTCCACGTTGCTGCGGCGGACGGTGATCGCATTCCTACCAGCGGCGGGCGCGGCGATGGGGAGCGGCACGTAGACGCTGCCGCGGGCGGGCATGGTGGTGGCGAAAGTGAGCGACGAGCCATCGACGTTGACGATCTCGGCGTTGCCATGGGGTTCGACGGGCGCGGTCGTCGGGAATGTCCAGCGGGCGCCGTCGCCGGTCTCGACGTGAGACTCGCCGACGCGGAAGAAGCCGTGGAAGTAGTGCTCGGTGTCGATGACGCGCGGGCCCGTATTTCGGAGCGCAGTCGTGACGGTGAAGCCCGGCGCGTCGTCGAGCAGTTGATACGTCCGGCTCAGCTCGTACGCGATGCCGATCGACGAGGTGCACATCTGCGTGACGGTCGCGGCGTTGTCGGTGACGGTCGTCTTCCAGGTTGGCGCGCGGACGACCTCGTACGAGCGGTAGAAGGCGTAGTCGTCGCCGGAAGAGCGTCGCAGTTCGCCCACACCGATCTTGACGAACGATCCGCCGTCGGGCTTGGCTTCGGCAAAGGTCGCGGGGCCGTTGATGTCGAACTCGCCGGCGATGCCGCGGGCGCTGTTGTCATGCAGGCGCGGATCGGCGCGGATGGTGAGGTCGGCGGGGCCGAAGACGTCGACGCCGTCGAAGTGAAAGTTCGGCGTCATCGTGCCGGCGTCGAATCGCGGGCCGGCGTACCAGCGGTTCGGCGAATCGGGCGAGGCGACCGTGAGGCGACAGCGGGCGTTGCTCAGGACGACGACGTCGGTCGTCTGCGTCGTGGGCGACGTGGCTGGGAGCGGCGCGACGGCGCGGCGAACGGATGTGGTTTGAGGTGCGACGGCGTCGGGCCCGTGCGGGGCAAAGCAGCCCGTCGGGATGATCGCAGCGACGCAGGCGAGCGCGCCGGACCATCGAGCGGCACGGCCGACAATGACGCGAAGGCGGGAAACATCCATGCCCCGCCGATCATGGGCGATCGGCGCTTCGTTGGCGAATCGACAAACTATTGCACGTCCATCGCTCTCGGAAAGAGTCGAAGCGAGGCTTGTAGATGGAGTGACGGCACGCAGCGGCTCAGGCCGCATTGGCGCGACGCCATGCGTCCTTCGCATGGTCGCTTGAGGGCAATGCCGACTGCGAGGACGGAGTGTTCCGCGTCGGCTCGATCGACGCGACGATCTCTTCCAGGAACGCCGCGCAGAAGCGCGACTTGTCGAGGAAGCCGTCGGCCCCGAGTTCGAGCGCCTCGTGCTGCAGCGAGTCCTCCCCGTCGGCGGAGACGACGATCACCTTCTTCGGGCGAAGCAGGTTCGAATTGCAGCGCAGCGTCGAGAGCACGTCGAGCCCGTTCATGGCGGGCATGTGCACGTCGAGCAGCATGATGTCGGGTTGAGCCCGCAAAAGGATCGTGAGCGCAATCGGCCCGTCGGCCGCCTGCAGCACGTTCATGCCCCGCGACTCGGCGAGCAGTCTTGCGAGCGCCCGAAATTCAGGCGCATCATCGACAACTAAAATGGTGGCCATGCTTTGCTCCTCCGGACGACCCCGTGCGGCGACACAACACTGCGATGCCGTACGCGGTTACGAATGCCGAGCACTGCTCCACTCCAAAAGTCACAATCGGGTAATCCCGTACTCTTCATTGAGGCATTCCCGTAGCGATTTCGGATCACCCCGAACTGCTTCCACGAACACCCAATACATCGACATTTGTCGATGCAAGTAGGCTGCTCGCGTGCTTGCACTTGCGCGAGTTTTGCGGCGATGCGATCGCACGACTGCCCTCTTCAGGCGCACGAAAAATTCCGATCAAACGGCACGATTCTGCGAAGGAATTGAGCGTTGAGCCGTCAATGACAAAGAACCGAGCCCAACGACTGCGGAACACGGGCGCGGCAGCATCTGCCGCTCTGCTCGCGCTGCATCGGACGCCCTGAGAGCACGCTAGCGCGTCGGGCCCTTGGCCAGCTCAACCGCGGTGGCTCTCCACACGATGCGGCCGACGCGGCTGGTGCGAATGGCTCGGACGTAGACGGACACCACCATCGGCACGGCGAGCGGCAGAAGCAGTGCAAGCCACAGCGGTTGCCGAGACGCCCGATAAACGCGGGCCGCGAATGCTACCAGCAAGATGGCGTGCATCCCTGCGCCGAGGAGCCACGGCGTCCGCTCGCCCGGTCCCACGAGCGCACCGCATACGACGGCCGGGACGATGCTGGCGCAGCAGAGAACGATCCACGCCACCACGCCCAGCAGAGGCCGGACGCGCCGAGACGTCGTGCCCGCGAGGATGCGCGACCATCCGGCGTACATCTCCGGCAGTGTCGCATGCATGCGGGCGGAGACTAGGTGCTGGCCAAACTGCAGCCGGACCTTCGCGCCGGCGCGCTTCAGCGTGCGCATCAGCATGATGTCTTCGACGATCTGATCGCGCACCGCCGCGTGCCCGCCGACGCGGTCGTACCAGCTTCGGCGGATGAGGAAGAAGCCGCCACTGGCGAACGCGCGGTCCGGTCGGCTGTCGTCGTTCGTCTGCGAGACGCGAAACGCCGCCGCCCAGCTTACGGCAAGCAACGGCAGCAGAAGCCGCTCCCAAAAACTTCGTGCGTCGAGCGTCGGCAGAAGCGACAGCGCATCCCACCCGCGTTCCTCGCAGATCGCGATGGCCCTTCGCGCAGAATCCGCTGTGATGGTCACATCGCTGTCGACGAAGAGGAGCCAGTCGCTGGAGACGTTGCACGTGCCGACGTGGAGCGCGTGACACTTGCCGAGCCAGCCCGGCGGCAATTCGCGAATGCGGTGGACGCAAAGTCCGAAACCGGGCGAGGCCGGCTGTGCGGCGATCCTTTCGAGCACATCACCTGTTCCGTCGGTGCTCCGATCGTCGATCGCGACGACGTCGAACTGCGGATAGTCGAGTTTCGCGATCGCGCCGATGCACGCCCCGATGCCGACAGCTTCGTCTTTTGCAGGGACGAGCACCGTGAGCGTCGGCGCAGGCGTGGGCAGCGATACGTCGCCGACCTCCTGAAAGCGACTCATCCGCGCGCCGGCGAAATGGCCGATCACGAGCAGCGCGAGCCACGGCAGCGGGCCGATCAGGAGGTAGATGGCAAACGGAAGCCACGGCATTCCCCCCGAGGATAGCCGGGCGCCGCGCGATCCGACACGCGGCCATGACGAGATGCCAGCACGTTCAAGCGGAAACGAAAGAGAGGCGGTCGCGCGGCGACCGCCTCTCACGAATCCATACTAGTTGGCGACGGAGTATCTCAGCCAACGACCTGCATCGCGGGCTGGTTGACGTTCGCGAGCGCGTTCGCGCCCTGGATCATCTTCTTCGCTTCGCCGATCAGGTAGAAGCTGCCGGTGATGCAGATGAGGTCTTCCTTCGTCACCGCGCGGGCGGCGATCTCGAGCGCGTCCTTGAGGCTCGACGCGACCTGCGCCATCTTTCCGTAGTTCTCGGTGTACCGCATCGCCAGTTCGTGCGGGTTTGCGGTGCGGATCGACTGCACGGGGCAGAAGATGACCTTGTCGGCGCCGCTGGTGATCCGGCCGAGCATGCCGTCGACGTCCTTGTCGCCGCAACAGCCGAAGATCACGACGAGGCTGTCGTACGTCACGTGCTGGCCGACAGCTCGCATGAACGCGTCGATGCTGGCGGCGTTGTGCGCCGCGTCGATCATGATCCGCGGCGTCTGGCTGATCATTTCCATACGGCCGAGGATGCGAGTCTTGGCGAGGCCTTCCATCGCCTTTTGATCGTCGATGGGCAGACCACGGCTCTTCAGGCGATCGATGATCGCCATCGCCAGGCCGCAGTTGATCGCCTGGTGCTCGCCGTAAAGCGGGACGGTGATGTGTTCGAACTTCGAGTTCGACGTCGTGAGGCAGACGCGGTACTGGCGACCGCCCATCCGCGACGCTTCGAAGCGGTAGCTGAATTCGATCGTGCTGCCGCACAGGTCGAGCGGTGCGCCGACCTCGCCGGCCACGCGCTTGAAGACGGCTTCCACTTCCGGCACTTGCCCGGCCGCGACGACCGCGGGCACGCCCGGCTTGAAGATGCCGGCCTTCTCGCCGGCGATCTTCGCGAGCGTGTTGCCGAGCTGCTGCATGTGGTCAAAGCTGATCGACGTGATCGCCGTCACTTCGGGCTTGATGATGTTCGTGCTGTCGAGCCGGCCTCCCAGGCCCGTCTCGATGATCGCGATGTCGACCTTCTGATCCGCGAAATACTTGAACGCGATCGCCGTAAGCACGTCGAAGTACGTCGGAATGGGCTTCTGCTTCTTGACGATCGGCTCCACCAGCTTGATGAGCTTGATGAAGTCTTCTTCGGCGATGAGCTGTCCATTGATGCTGATGCGCTCGCGCGGGTCGACGAGGTGCGGGCTCGTATACAGGCCCACGCGATAGCCTTGGGCTTCGAGCATCGCGGCGGTCATCGCACTCGTGGAGCCCTTGCCCTTCGTACCAGCAATGTGAACAAGGCGCAGCGAGTCCTGCGGGTTGCCGAGCTTCTTACAGAGCTGACGCATCCGGTTCAGATCGAAGTGATCCGTGTTGTAGCGGACGATGCGCAGGTTCTCGTAGTTCGTCAGCGACTCGATGACCTTCAGCGCACGCGTCAGCGCGGGCGACGCGAGCGGCCCCGTAGCGACCGGCGCGGCGGGCTTGGCGGCGACGCCGTTCGCGTGTGGCTTCTTGTCGCCGCGCGACGGCAGCGATTTTGCGGACGAAGCCGACTTTGAGGCCTTGACAAATGGTTTGACAATGCTCCGAGTCGTCGTGGACTTGCTCGCTGTCGCGGCGGGACGTCGACTGGAAACAGACCGGCGGGCTTTGGCTCGAACTGCCATAATTGTTTGGCCGGTAATCTATCAGAATTGAACCACCACTTCAATTTTTCGTCGTAAGTAGCAGCCCACAATGCACTTGCGGTTTCGACAGGCGCTTGACTTTTGACCCGCTTTCCCCTTTCGGGACGCCCCAAAGCCTCTCAGAAGTCGTCGCCCGGCGCGGCTGAGGGGGATGGGAAACTTGCTCCGCTCGGCGCGATCGGGTTGCCGATGCGCGAAGGTGGACTAGAGTGTGCGACTCGATTGTCTAGTCGAATTTGTCCGAGTGCGCGCGGTCGCGTGCACGCCTCGCTCGTCCTGTCCGTGGAGTTCCATGCCGCGCAAGCCCGCCGTCGATCCGTCGCCTGCCAAGTCATCGAACGCCGACATTCAATCGGTCGCGTTCGTCAGCCTCGGCTGCCCGAAGAACCTCGTCGACTCCGAACGGATGCTCGGCCTGCTCGCGGAGGACGGCCTCGCCATCACGCCCGACCAAGAGAGCGCTGACGCAATCGTCATCAACACGTGCGGCTTCCTCGAAGCCAGTAAGACCGAATCCCTCGGCGAGATCCGCCGCGCCATCGAGATGAAGAAGGCCGGCCAGTGCAAGCGCGTCATCGTCGCCGGCTGTCTCGTGCAGCGGCACAAGACCAAGCTGCTCGACGAGGTTCCGGAGATCGATCGCCTCGTCGGCGTCTTCGATCGCGAGCACATCGTCGAAGCCGTCCGCGGGAAGACGAATCCGCGGGCGGAGCACGGGCACTTCCTTGGGAAGTATCACGATCTGTCGGAGTCGCTGCAGAAGGCTCAGGGGGCAAGCGTCGGCACATCTACTGCCGAGAAGCAGACGAAGTCGAATAGACTACCTGTCTTCGAAGACGACCGCGCTCGCCTCCGCCTCACGCCGCGGCATTACGCTTACCTTCGCATCAGCGAGGGCTGCAATCAGGGCTGCGCGTTCTGCACGATTCCGAGCATTCGCGGCCCGATGCGGAGCAAGCCGCTCGAGCAGATCCTCGCGGAAGGACGCGAGCTCGCCGCCGACGGCGCGGTCGAGCTGAACCTCATCGGCCAGGACACCACCAGCTTCGGCATGGACGTCGGCTACGCGCCGGGCCTCGCCGGCATGTTGAAGGCGCTCGACAAAGAGATGCCGCGCGACGTGCAGTGGATCCGGCTCATGTACGCCTACCCCAGCACGTTCAGCGACGACATGATCAAGGCGCTGGCCGACAGTCCGCGGTTCGTGAAGTACATCGACATGCCGTTGCAGCACATCAGCGACCGCATGCTCACGCTGATGAAGCGTCGCGTGACGCGTCAGCAGATCGAGACGCTGCTGGTGAAGCTCCGCAAGTGGGTGCCCGGCATCGCGATCCGCACGACGTACATCGCCGGAAGCCCCACCGAGACGCAGGCCGAGCACGACGAACTGGTGAAGTTCGTCTCCGACTTCGGCTTCGACCACATGGGCGTCTTCGCGTACAGCCCCGAGCCCGGCACGCCGATGGGCCGAAACCCCGACCAGCACGACGAGAAGACCAAACAGCAGTGGGTCGAAGACCTGATGCTGGCCCAGCAGGAAGTCGTCTTCCAGCGCAACGAGAAACGCATCGGCACGAGCGAACAGGTGCTGATCGAACGCCCCGCAGGTCGAGACCTCGAAGACGGCTTCGTCGCCCGAACGCAAGGACAGGCACCCGACATCGACAGCGTGGTGTTCGTGCACTCCAAGAAGAAGCTCACGCCGGGCGAACTCGTCACGGTGAAGATCACCGACTACCAGAACTACGACCTGGTGGCCGAGGTGCCCGCGGACAAGCGGCGGAGCCTGAAGGTGGTCGGCAAGTAAGCGGTCCGGCGTAGCGATCGATTTTGCTGTCGCTGATTACCCCTCGGCAGCGTCCCCATGTGGGCTCGAACCACAAACCTTCAGCTCCGGAGGCTGACGCTCTATCCAATTGAGCTATGGGGACGTGCGGAGGGCACCGTATCGCGCCGCGGCGCGCGGTTCAAGTCGACCCACGTCGACCAAGTCGACGTGCGACGTGGTAAGCTCGCGAGCGCATGAGCAATCGCGACCGGCAGATCGACGGAGCGGGCGAGAACGCACGGGATGGCGCACGTGGCGTCCGCTGGCTGGGGCTCGACGCGCTGCGCGGGCTCGCCATCCTGCTGATGTGCCTGTCGGGCATGATCCCCAAGACACTGCCGAACTGGATGGACCACGGCTACCAGCCGCACTACCGGCCGAATGCGGAGGGCGTGTGGCAGCGGACGTTCGACCCCGCCAAGGACGAAGACCCGAAGTTCGATGGTCGGTGGAAGGCGTACACGTGGGTTGACTGGGTCTTCCCCGGGTTCCTCTTCGCAATGGGCGCGGCGATTCCCCTGGCGATGCGGCCGCGAATCGACGCCCGCGAGAAGTGGCACCGACTCATCGGCGGCGTGTTCCTGCGGTGGCTCTCGCTGATCGCTTTCGCTTACTTCGTGCATCAGTTCTCGTACCACGCGCTGCGCGGCGAGCCGCTGTTGCGGCAGATGCTTTCGCTCGTCGGCTTCGCACTCTGCTTCGCGCTGTACGTGCGACTGCCGCGCAATACGACGGCATCGCTCGCACGATGGATTCGACTCGGCAGCCTCGCGACGATCCTGTGCCTCATCGTCGCGATCAACTCGCTGCCCGGACAGACGTTCAAGTGGGACGAGCGCGACATCATCATCCTGCTGCTCGCGCACGGATATCTGGTCGCGAGCCTGGCATGGCTCGTCACTCGGGATTGGCCGTGGGTGCGATTCGCGATGCTCGCGCCGGTGCTGCTTCTGGCGCACTACGTCGCGATCAGTCCGTCGCAGTACCCGGAATGGCTGTGGCTCGGCAAAGACCTATGGACGGCTGTGGACAATGTCGTGAAGCAGCCGCTCATCTGGCTGAACGTGCCGAAGTGGATCAACGCGTCGTCGCCCTTCGCGACGGAAGCGTGGAAGCCCCTGCTCGACTTCACGCCGCTCTGGAACTTCAGCTGGTACAAGTTCCTCTGGTGCATCATCCCCGGCACGATGGCCGGCGATTGGGCGTTGCGGTGGGCGCGCTCGGGTTCATCGAGTGGGCTGACGAACCTGCGTTCGGTCGCGACGATCGTTCTGCCCGTCCTCATCGCCGCAGGCACATTCGCAGGTCTCCAGCACTACGGCTACCCCGTGATCGGCGTCGGCGGGCCGCTCGCGACGCCGTACCTGGCCGTCGTGCTCACGTTGCCGCTCGTCGTCGGATACCTCGTCGCGGTCTGGCCATCCTCGCAGACAGGCGCTGCGCATTTCACGCTGTCGATCGTCGGGGCGTCGTTCCTGCTCATCGGGATCGCGCTCGCGGTGCTTCGCGTGCCCGCGGCCGACGGGTCGGGCAACTGGGTCTTCTTCGAGGGCGGCATTTCGAAGGGTCCGCCAGCGACGCTCAGCTACTACTTCACCGCCGTCGGCAACTCGATGCTGCTACTCGTCGCGCTGACGGAACTCATCGACATCCGCGGCTTCCGCAAGTCGACCGGCCTGCTCATCGCAAACGGACAAAACCCGCTACTGGCGTACTACCTCAGCCACGGAACGGTGGCAGCAGTGCTGGCGCTCGCGATCTTCTCGCCGTGGGCTGCGAGCATGCCTGACATCAAGGGCGGTAAGGCGATCTCGATCGAGTTGCTCTTCGGCTCGCATTACTTCAATCCGAACGAGCAGCCTTGGATCGGCTTCCTGTGGGGTGCCATCAAGACGCTGCTGATCGCCGCGATCGTGTGGATGTGCACGAAACTTCGTCTCATCTGGAGGGCCTGATGCAGGACCCGAATTCGCCGCAGGATCAGCCGTCGTTTGTTACGGTCGCGCAGCCGTTGCAGTACATGACCGCGACCGCGAATCCGTACTCCGGCCGGAAGACGGGGCTGATGGTGTTTGGCGTCCTCATGCTGATCGCAGCGGCGTTCTGCGTTCTGGTGACGCTCGCATTCATCGCCTCGCTGACCCTGATGGGACGGCAGGTGGGCTTCACGATGCCGCTTTACGTCGTCGTCCAGACGCTGACCGTCTACGCCGCCGCGAGCATCGGGCTGGCGTGCCTTGGAGTGGGGTCGATCCGCGCGAAGCGCTGGGTGAGGCCGGTCGTCGTGCCGCTGAGCGCGGTGGCTCTGGTGGGCGCGGGCATCGGGCTCGTCGGCGCGATCGGGCCGATGCTCTCGCTGCCGAACACGGGCGGGCCAGCGGTCGTCGGCATTTTCGTCGGGATATTCATATTGCTCATCTTCTGCGCCGCCCCTGCCGCGGTGCTTTGGTTCTACGGCTCTGCCCGCACGCGCGATGCGCTGTGGTTCTACGACCCAAACCCTAGCTGGGCCGAGGTCGTGCCGATGCCCGTCTTCGCGATCTCGCTGCTTTCGGCGCTCGGCGCTCTATCGCTCGTAGCGACGCTTCTTGTGCCGATCAATCCGACGTTCGGCGTCCTCCTGCGCGGGCCGCTCGCGACGTTGGCGACCGCGATCACTCTCGCGGCACTCGTCGCGGTAAGCGTGCTGTGCTTTCGCCGATCGATGCTCGGCTGGTGGCTCGCGATGGCGGTGACCGTGCTCGGGCTGGCGTCCAACGCCGCCAACCTTGCCACGGGAGCGACGCGGGAATTGGCCGTCGAAATGATCGACGAGATGTACGGTAGCGGACCGAACACCGCGTCGGGAGCCGTCGTCATTCAAGGAACCAGCGGCGGCGGGTTCAACGGCAACGGCCAGCCCGTGTTTCCCGCGACGCTTCCCACCACGGCACCGGTCGTGGTTCCACCGCCGATCACGACGGCCCAGATTCAGGCGCAGATGAGGCAATCGATGCGCGAACAGGCCGGCATGCAATCGGCGATCCAGATGGTGGGCGTGGTCGCGATGGGTGCGGTCATCTGCGGATATCTGCTCTGGGCACGGAAGTACTTTTCGCCGACGGCCGGCACGTGAAGGTCCTCGTAGGGCAGTCACGCCAACTGTGCGTGTTTTCCCCGAACCTTCGGCGGTTCCCGGACGTACGATCTGTGTCGCTCGCCTTCGCGAGTTGATGCGTTTGCCGTTCGCGGGTACACCTAGACGTTTCGGCAGAGGCGTCCGCGCGCGGACTCGTGCCTAGGTCTGCGCTTACTATTGAAGTCACACCAGGAGTCACCACATGGCCAGCCCTCGCAGCGCATGGGGCATCGACATCGGCAACCGCGCCCTCAAGGCGGTCAAGCTCGTCCGCACCGGCGACGGCATCAAGGTCGAAGACTTCGACTTCATCGAGCACGAGACCGTCCTCTCCCAATCCGGCGACAACCGCGACGACCTCATCAAGCAGGCCCTCGCCACCTTCGTCGGCCGGAAGAACACCAAGGGCTCGGCCGTCTCGATCGGCGTCACCGGGCAGCAGTCCTTCGCGCGGTTCATCAAGCTTCCGCCCGTCGAGGACAAGCAGCTCCCCAGCATCGTCCGCTTCGAGGCCCTGCAGCAGATCCCCTTCCCGCTCGACGAGGTGGAGTGGAGCTACCAGCTCTTCAGCCCGCCCGACTCGCCGGACAAGGAAGTCGGCATCTTCGCGATGCGCAAGGAGCTGGTGAACGCGCACGTCAAGCAGTTCACCGACCTCGACCTGAACGTGCAGGTCGTGCAGATGAATCCGCTCGCGCTCTACAACGCGGTCCAGCACGACAACCGCCTCGACAACGGCGCGGCCATGATCGTCGACGTCGGCGCGGAGAACACCGACCTCATCATCGCGAGCCAGCACAGCATCTGGCTCCGCTCGATCCCGATCGGCGGAAACAACTTCACGGAAGTGATCGCGAAGGCGTTCAAGCTCAGCCAGGAGAAGGCTGAGGACATGAAGCGCAACATCTCTACCAGCAAGTACCAGAAGCAGATCTTCCAGGCGATGCGCCCGGTGTTCGCCGATCTGGTCGCAGAGATCCAGCGGTCGATCGGCTTCTACGGGTCTGTCAACCGCGAGAACAAGATCGGGAAGATCATCGCTCTCGGCGGCACGTTCCAGCTGTCGTCGCTCGCGAAGTACCTGAATCAGAACCTGCAGCTCGAGGTCGAGCGCCCGAACGCACCCGTCGCGGCCCTGCCCGACGATTCGAAGACCGCTGCCGAGTTCACCGAGAACATCCTTTCGCTTTACAGCGCGTACGGCCTGGCACTGCAGGGCATCGGCGAAGCGCAGGTCGTCAGCTCGCTCCTCCCCGCGGCGATCCGTCGCGACAAGATGTGGAAGGAGAAGAACCCGCTGTTCGGCCTGGCGGCGTCGCTGTTCGGCGTCGGGTTGCTCGTCGGCGCGGGTCGACTCACGTACGACAACGCCATGCTGAAGGCGGGCGAGCCGGCGGTAAACGAGGCGCGCAGCGTGCAGTCCACCGTCGATGGCGAAGTGAAGGCATGGCAGGCCATTCAAGGCAACGGCGGTGCCGATCACCAGAAGTTTAAGAACGTCGCAGGCATGTACGAGGGCAACACCCTCTGGGCCGACCTCACGAACGATTTCTTCTCGGCGATTCCAAAGCCTCAGCCGCAGGTCGTCGAGGGGATCACGAAGGCAGATAAGGCGTTGCTCGAACGCGTGCCGCGCGCCCAGCGCCGCGTGTTCAAGGTCGACCTGTTCCGCCCGAAGTACTACCCCGACCTGAACCTGAAGGTGGCCGGCCAAGGCTTGCTCAGCTTCCGCGACGAACTTCTTAGCGGCGCATCGACGCCTGGCGTACCCGCGCCGGGCGGATTCGGCGCACCTCCCGGCCCGCTGGGAGGCGAATTCGGTCCCGGTGCGATGCCCGGCGGCGAGTTCGCCGGCGCGCCCACCCCTGCCCCCGCTCCGGCGGGCGACCCCAACGCAGCCGCTGCGACTAGCGCGAGCCGTGGGTGCCTCGTCTACGTCCGCATCATCACGCCGTTCAACCCGAACCTTAACGAACAGGCCGACTTCATCGACGGCGAACTTCGCAAGGCGATGCTCGCCATCGCGCCGGACGCGAAGCGCCCGAACCTGAAGTACCGCATCTCGGCCGTCGAAGCCCGGCCGGGCGCGCTGCGCGATTACGCGCCGCTCATGGAACGCCTCCGCGCCGACTATTCTGCCTATCAATCCGCGAAGAAGGGCGACGAAGCCCCCAACTTCGGCGGCCCGCCCTCCGGTGGTGGCGGCGAGTTCGGCCCCGGCTTTAACGGCGGCGCGCCGGGTGGCGGCGAGTTCGGCCCTGCTGCTGGCGGCGGATTCGCGCCGCCCGGAGCATTCGGCCCGGGTGGCGGCGGTTTTACTCCCGGCGGATTCGCTCCGCCCGGTGGCGACCCGAACCTCCTCGGCGGCTCTGGCGACGACATCGCGGCCGAACCGTTCCTCGACCCCATCACCCGCGAGGACGTCCGCGAAGACCACGTCATCGAGATGGTCCTCCGCGTCGACTTCGATCCGCCCGCGTACACCCCTCCGGCCCCCGCTGCCGCGCCGGACGGCTCCGCCCCGCCGGCGACGCCGTGATCACTCGGCCGTGCCGCGCGTCGCGCCAACAGGCCTGACGCTACGCATCGCCTTCGATCCTCGGCAATCGTCGTCGTCGTCGTCGTCGTTCGTCCGTCCTCACGCGTCAGCACTGCAATCGCCTTCGAGAGTCACCTCATGAACGCAGCCGCCATCACCGCCACCGCAAAGAAGCACTGGGTGCCGATCTCGCTCGGCGTCGCGTCGCTGGTCTTCGTCGCCGCTTCGCAGTTCGTCCTGCCCGGCTACTTCGCGGAACTCAAGACACGCGCCCAGGACCAGGCCGGCGTCGTCGGTCAACTCCACAGCGTCCGCCAGGCGGGCGGCTCGCTCACCGCGCCGGTCATCAAGCCGGGCGGCGAAGCGAAGCCCATGCCCGGCCTGCCCTCGGCCAACGCGGTCCAGCGCGCGACCGCCGCGCTCGAAGATCTCTCCAAGCAGGCGAACGACCTCATCATCTCCGTCACCACCGCCAATCAGCGATCGCCGGTGTTCGCGCCGGGTCTGTGGTCGGCGACGCAGGAGAAGCCCACCGCGTCAAACGTCACGCAGTTCATGAACGCGTACCTGCGCAGGCTCAACGCGGTCGCGCCACGCTCGCCTAAGGAAGCCGAAGACTTCCGCAAGGCGTCCATCCTCGGCGGCACGCTCAACAGCGCCAACCCGCCCAGTCAGGCAGAACTGAACGCCCTCATCCAGCAGGAGACGTCAAAGATCCGCGAGCGGCTCGTCCGTGACACGCAGAACAACCAGCTCCTCAACGAGAAGGAGATCAACGCCGAGATCGAGCAGATGCGACGCGAACTCCCGGGCAAGGTCCGGGCGGCCCGCGCGGCGCGGTCGCTCATCTACGTATCGCCGGATGCCTTCGCGGTCGATCAGCGGATGGTTGTGAATCCGCAGCAGGCATTGCCGTCCACAGTCGAGACGTTCAATGCGCAGGTCTCGCTCTGGCAGCAGGAGACGATCGCCGAAGCGGTCGCCGCCGCCAACGCCGAGCTCGGCGCGACAAAGGTCGCCGATGCGGCCATCAAGCACATCGTCTCGCTGCAGCTCCGCTGGACGCCCGTCCCGGTCCAGCCGACCGCCGCACCGAGCGGCTTTGGTCCGGGTGGGTTCGGAGCCCCGACGGTCGACCCGAACGCGCCGCCCGCCCCGCCGGCCGAGCTGACCATCGACGCCGCCGCCCCGATCGCCCGTAATCATCAGATCGGCCCGCTCGGCCACCAGTCGAACGCGTTTTACGATCCGTACCCGTTTACCCTCACGCTCCGCGTCGACGCTCGCCGCGTCCCTCAGGTACTCGCCGCACTGCCGCGCAATCGGCTGCTGGCGATCAACAGCGTGTCGATCTCGTCCGTCGAGGTAGGCCTCGCCGCTCAGCAGGGCTACCTCTACGGCCCGGACCCCGTCGCCGAACTCGTCATCGACGGCGACGTCCTCTTCGTTCGCAGCTGGATGATCCCGTTCATGCCGCCCGCCGCGAAGCAGTTCTACCAGACCAAGAACGCGGCCCCTGCGACGCCGGCGGGCTGAACCGCTGCGTGCTCCGTCTGCTCAGTGATCTGATCGCGACCTTCGTTTCGACAATCGACCGCAACCCTCTCCCCGAGGCGCTCACCGATGGCCAGCTTCGACAAACAGAAAGCCCTTGACCTGCTTGAGAACAACGCGCAATGGATCGCCGTCGGCGCCGGCTCGCTGTTCGCCCTGTGGATGGTCTACGGCAACCTCAGCAGCCCCGCTACCGTGGAGATCGGCTCCGAGCAGGTCGCCCCGGGCGGCATCGCCTCGCGCGTGACGACCGCTAAGGAGGAACTCCAATCCTTCAGCGCCGCCGCCGTCGACTACGACCCGCCGCGCGTCAACCTCAAGACTGATCTCGTTTCGATTGCCAACGGCGTCAAGCCCGATCAGCGCTACGCGCTCCTGCCGGGCTACGTCTTCCGGACGCCGCTCTTCACGCTCGATCAGCCGACTGCCACCGCAGGCAATTTCGAGACGCCGCTCCCCAACAATCCCAACGGCCAACAGATCAACATTCCCGATCAGCTCCCCGCGGCGAAGCTCGTGGCGCTCACTTCGGGCAAGACATTCGTCGACCCGACGGCCCCGAATCCGAACGGCCCGCCCGCAGCAGCACCGCCTGCCGCCGGCGGCGCACCGGGTCAAGCTCCGGCAGCGCCGGCCAACGCGCGCGACGTCATCTGGACGCGCTATACTTACACCGTCGCCCTCGCTGACCTTGCCTTCGAGTTCAGCAAGCGCAACGTGCCCGCCGGCTACGACCGCACGTTCTTCCTCCGCGCCGAGTTGCTCCGCCAGGAGCTTCAACCCAACGGCGAGTGGTCTGCCGAGCAGGTCGTGCCGTGGGTGCAGTGGGAGCCGCTGAATCCGTTCCCGCTGAAGGGCACCGAAGCGGAGCAGCGCGAGTACTTCCGCTGGGCGGCCGGCAAGCAGCAGCCGATCGTGCAGCCTGGCTTCTACACGATCCTCACGGGCGACAACCCCGCCTTCCGAACCATCGGCGATACGCCGCTCGGTTATCCCAACTTCGATCCCGCCACGTTCAAGGACAGCGAGTCGCTCCTCTCGCCCGATCAGCTTCGGCAGCTGCGCGAGTACCGCGCGGCGGAGGCGAAGCGCAAGGAAGAAGAACGCCGGAAGAATCGCCCGCCGCCGCGCCCGGGTGGTCGTCCAGGCGGCGGAGGAAAGAATCCCGGCGGTGCCGGCGGTGGCCCTGGCGGCGGCGGCGAGTTCGGTCCGCGCCTCAACCCGATCCCGCCTTCGTCTGGCTCGCCGGGCGAAGGGGCCGGTCGGCCGGGCCCGACGCCATTCCAGGCCGACGTCGGCTCTGGCTTCCCACCGAGTGACGGCCCCGGCGGAATGTCTCCCACGCCGCAGCCGACCGGGCCGACGCTCGAGCCGATCCCGTCCGGCCCCGTCCCCACAGCGCCTATCGCGATCCTCGACCCCGGTCAGTCCGCGAACGTCGTTTACGGCTGGTGCTACGACGAAACCGTAGTCCCCGGGCACACGTATCGCTACCGCGTGCGCTACTACATGATCAACCCGCTGCGCCTCATCGCGCGTCCCGCAGCAGTCGCGGGTGGTGCACCGGGCGCGCCCGGTGCCGCAGGAGCTCCTGCGGTGCCAGCAGCCCCCGTGGCGACCTTCTTCGCGATGGTCGGCGAAGATAAGAACGGCTGGTCCGACGCCGTCACCATCCCCGCCGTCACGCATTTCTTCGTTGCCGATGCAGGCATCAACGTCACCAGCAACACCGTCAAGTTGACGATCTTCCGCTGGCAGAACGGCAAGCTGCACCGCACCGTCGACACATACGCGCCGGGCGACATGATCGGTAAAGTCGACGCCGCGGCGAAGATCGATTACCGCAGCGGCTGGGCCGTCGTCGACGTGCGCGGCGACAACAACTCCAACGCGTATGTCTTGCTGATGGGCCCCGACGGCCGCCTCGAGCGGCGCACCGTCGCCGGCGACGCCGGCAGCGAGCAGCGCATCCGGCTGGAGAACGAGTTCCTCAACCCGACGCCCCCGCCAGGCACGCCGCCGAACCCGGGCAGCTATCCCGGCGGGCCCGGCATGCCGCCCGGCGGCGAATTCGGCCCGCCCGGCGGGTTTGTCCCGCCCGCCAGGCCGTGAACTCATCAACGCCATCAAGCGAAGCCGCCATCGCACTCGCGATGGCGGCTTTCTTATTTCTGACCCCTCGTCTTCGCGCCACTCACCGCGTGGGCCGCGTCGCTGACATCAAATCTTTCACCGCGGCGGGCGGGTCGAGTTCGTCGTCGCTCAGGTCGACGTTGTGCTCCACCTTCGTGAACCGCGTCTCAACGAACAGGATCGCTGGCTGCCCGATCTGCATCCGCGTGAACATCGGCCTCTTGATCGGCGGCGCACTCTGGTAGTCGCCGTACGCGACGACGGCCTGCACGTTCTCACCCATCGAAGGCAGAGGCGAGGACGCCCGCACCAGCAGCCCCGACTCCACCTCGTACATCCGTGTGACGACCTGCCCGCCCGCCGTGACGAGTTCGACGCGATAGCACGGCTTCCCGCGCACCTCTTCGACGCCCGTCACGCTGCTCGACGCGAAGCCGCGAAGGTCAATCTCGGCGTTGATCGTGAGTTGCTGAATCGCAGCGAGCGCCTCGTCGCCGACGAGCAACCGAGCGCCCGTCGCGGATTCGACGTTGTACGCGACCTCGCCCACGAAGCCCTGCGTCACCGGTCCGACGCCCTCGAGCGTGCTGACAATCTTCCCACGCGCGGGCTGCGTGGCGGTGGGGCGCGTCGTCGCGCTGAACGTCGTCCCCTTCACGCCCTGCGCTGGAACTTCGATGCTTCCAACCTGCCTGCGCGATCGGATCGAGCCGTAGGCTTCTGCCCCACCCGTCACCGCGACATAGCGATCGATCACCTGCTGCGCGGTCGGCAGCGTAGCGGGAACGGTTGAAGGCGTCGTGCTCTGTGCGGCCGAAGGGTTGGAGGCGCACGAGCCGACGCCGAGCATGGTCGCACCGCAGAGGACCGCGATCGAAATCACCCGCGCGCTGCCCGGAAGTCGTCGGCTCATGACGCGGGATTGTAGCGACGCACGACGACCTCGCCGAAGATCGCGTCCGCCCGCGCCCGCTCGAAGACGGCCGATCGAGCAGTCTCCGCGTTCGCGCAGGCCATCGCGGTCGCCAGGCGAAGCCCAGACTCGAGCGATCCGTCCATCGCAATTGCAGCTGCGAAGCAGTCGCCGCACCCGATCGGGCTGACGACGTCCACGCTCGGCACGCTCGCTTCGAACCAATCGCCTCCGTCGAACGCCAGCGTCGGCTTCACACCACGTGTGACGATCACCGCCCCGCCCGTCGCCGCTTGCAGATCGCGCATCGCGGCGATGAGGTCGCGTTCCGCGTCCACGGGACGGCTCGTCGCGCCCGCGAGTTCGGCCGCGTTGATCTTGATCACGCCGGGCTTCTCCCGCGCAGCGAGTCGGAGCGCCTCGCCCGAACCGTCAACAATCGTTCGTGCTCCGCAGTTGTGGGCGATCGCGACGCACCTCGCCGCGAACGCCGCGTCGAGCCCTCGCGCGATCGATCCGCTCAGCACAAGTGTGTCTGCCCTGCCGAGCCGCTCGCGAAGCAGCACGAGCAGCGAATCGCCCTCGCCGCTCGTCACGGGCGGGGCGTCTTCGATGAGTTCGGTTGCGGAGCGCATCGCGTCGTCGATCACCGTCGTGCAGAGGCGCGTCGGCGATCGCGTCTCGACGAACGCGTGCGCGATTCCCTCGACGGTCAGCGCGTCCAGCAGCATCCTTCCGCGCGGGCCGCCCTGCAGCCCGAGCAGCAACACGTCGGCACCCATTGCCATCGCCGCCCGGGCAACGTTCGTCGCCTTGCCCGCGGCGTACTCGACGACGTCGCTCGTGCGGTTCACGCCGCCCACGTCGAGCGACGCGAAACGCATCGTCCGCGCGAGGGCCGGCGTTGTGCCGAGACAGACGATCATGCCCGCAGCCTCACGTGTCGACCGTCAATCTGGAGCTTGCCTGCCGCAAACGCGCGGATCGCTTCCGGGAGCGCGATCCGCTCCTCCGCTTGCACGCGCGCGGCGAGCGTGTCGGGCGTGTCGTCGTCGAGGACGGGACACGGCCGCTGCAGCACGATCGGGCCGTGGTCGTACTGGTCGTCGACGAGGTGCACGGTGCAGCCGCTCACCTTGCAGCCGTGCTGGATGACGGCCTCGTGAACGTGTCGGCCGTACATGCCCTTCCCGCCGAATGCAGGAAGCAACGCGGGGTGCACGTTCATCACGCGGTTCACGTATCGCTCGGGCACGCGAAGGAGCGAGAGCCATCCTGCGCAGACGACGAGATCGGCCTTCACCTCATCGCACCACTCGAACACGCGGGCCGACTGCGCCTCGGTCGAGCCGAGCAGCTTTCGGTCGGCGACGTCGTAACGGACCCGCTTCGCATCCGCCCGCAGCGCCGCGCCGAGCCCCGCGCGAGAGCCGATCACGCGGGCGACCTTCGCGTCCAGTTCGCCCGCGTCGATCAGGTCGAAGAGGTTCTGCAGCGTCGTGCCCGAGCCGGAGACGAGGACGGAGAGCGTGATCACGCGGTGCACTCTACTCGCCGCGGCGAACTCGTCACGCGGCGAAGTCTTGTATAAGATTCGAGTATGGCTTCGTCGTTCCACATCGAGCCCCGCGGGCCGCGTCAGGCGTTCGTCGCGCCGGGCGAGATCGATCACCACGTCAGCGATATGACTGCGACCGTGGCGGCCGACGTCACGCTCGCGGCACTTCAGGCGCGGCTCGCCCCGCACCAGCAGTGGCTGCCAGTGGACGGCGATCCGTCGAACGCGATCGGCGACTTGGTCCTCCGCAATTCCACCGGCCCGCTCCGGCTCGGCTACGGTGCGTGGCGCGACCTGCTGCTCGGCGCCCAGTTCACCGATGGTGAAGGCCAGCTCGTCACCGCGGGCAGACGCGTCATGAAAAACGTCGCCGGCTACGACCTGACGAAGTTCCTCGTCGGCACGCACGGCTCGATCGGCAAGCCTGTGTCGCTCACCATCCGAACGTACCTGAAGCCGGTCGGATCGATCGTCGCCCGCTTCGCGCCGACGAACGCGCAGGCCCGCGTCCGCTTGCTCCTGTCCACTGATCTTCGCCCGCAGTACGCGATGCTCACGCGCGAATCGCTCATCTGCGGCTACCTCGGCGATGCCGCGACGCTCGCTTTTTACGACGCGAAGCTCCGCACTTCAGCCGACGTGAAGCAGCTCGACCGTATCTCGCTCGACGACGACGTCGACCTGCGACGCCTGACCTGGAGCTACCACGGCCGACTCCGAGCGAGCGTGCCGCCGACGAACGTCGACGCGTTCGTCCGCGATGCGCGACTCGAGCGCTGGGCGGCGTGCGCGACGTTCGGCATGGTCGTCTCGTCCGACCGAGTCGATGCAGATCGCGTGCAGTCCGTCGCGAAGTCGCTTGGCGGATGGGCGATCGTCTTCGACGATACCGGCAAGCCGACGAATGTGCCGCTCGATCCGATCGCGCGGCAGGTCTTCAATCGCGTGCAGCGCAGCTTCGACCCGAACCAGCAGTTGGCCGCCCTTCCATGAGCACCTCTCTTCCGATCAGCCCGGCGAAGCCTGCCATCGAGCTCGACCCGCGCACGTTCAAGCGCGGCCTGAGCTGCGTGCACTGCGGCCTCTGCCTGCCGGCGTGTCCGACGTACACCGAGACCGGCAACGAAGCCGACAGCCCGCGCGGCCGCATCCAACTCATGCTCGGCCTCGCCGACGGGCGTCTCGACCTCACCGAGAGCGCGAAAGAACACCTCGACCTATGCCTCGACTGCCGCGCGTGCGAGACGGCGTGCCCATCTGGCGTCGTCTATCACGAACTGATCGAGGAGACGCGAGCGAAGATCGACGCGAAGACGCCCCTGACGGCGAAGGGCAAGTTCCTCCGCTGGGTCTTCTTTAACATCTTCACGAAGCCGACGCGGCTCAAGCTGTCGCTCGTGCCGGCGCGCCTCATGCAGAAGATCGGGCTTTACGGCCTCGTGCGCAAGACGGGCCTCTTCAAACTGCTGCCCGGCGAACTGCGCAAGATGGAGCAGATGCTCCCGCCCACCGGCCGGCTCTGGCCGAGGCAGCCGAAGGAGCTTTACGCCGCGCCGAACGCGAAGACGCGAGTCGCATTCCTCACCGGCTGCGTGGGCAGCGTGATGTTCGACGAGGTCAATCGCAAGGCGATCGAGCTGCTGGTCGCATGCGGCGCAGAGGTGATCGTGCCGCGCGCGCAGGCGTGCTGCGGCGCGATCCACCATCACAACGCAGCACATCACGAAGCCGAGCAGCTCGCACGGCAGAACATCGACGCGATGCTGCCGGATGGCGGCAAGGAGGTCGACTACGTCGTCACCACCATCGCCGGCTGCGGCGCGATGCTCCGCGAACTCGATCTGCTGCTGCGCGACGACCCGAAGTACGCCGAGAAGAGCAAGCGATTCGCAAGCAAGGTGCGCGACATCAGCGAAGTGCTGGCCGAGCTCGGCCTACCCGAGAAACTGCACCCGGTCGAGGCGACCGTGACGTATCACGACGCGTGCCACCTCGCCCACGCGCAGCGCGTGATGGCCGCCCCGCGGACGCTGCTGGCGAAGGTGCCGGGCGTGAAGATCGTCTCGCTTCCCGAGAGCGACATGTGCTGCGGCGCTGCGGGCACATACAACCTCACTCAACCGGAGATGGCGACCCGCCTCGCAGATCGCAAGCTGAAGCACATCGCCAGCACCGGCGCCCCGACGTGCGTCACCGGCAATGTGGGCTGTGCGATGCACATCGATAGCGAGGCGCAGGCGCGCGGGATGAAGCTCAACGTGATGCACCCGGTGGAGATCCTGCACCAAGCGGTGTTCGGCCCGAGCGCCCGGTGAACGCCGGCGGCTGTCTTCACGTCCGGGGCCTCGCTGCGATCACAGTTCGTCCGCGAACAGGAGTCGCTTGCTCGCAAGCACCCACACCGCGATCGCGATCACGATCGAGCCAGCGATCGAGACGAACTGCAAGGTCACGTACGTCCAGTAGGACGACGAGGCCGTTCCCACCGCGAGGGCATATGCGACGATCGACAGGAGCGACACGACTACGTTGATGGCGACACCGCACCGGATGACGATCGACGCGCTGCGGCTGTTGGATCGAAGCAAGGCGATCGACACTCCCCAAAGCACAACGGCGACGGCGGCAGGCACGCTGCGCAGGGGACTCGTGTAGTAAATTATTGGTGGGCCGCCGACGGTAGTAAGCGCGATGATTCGCCCCAAGATCTCCGTTATCACCGGTGTCCCGGTCACCACGAGGTTGCCGATGCAGAGCAACACCATCCCGCGGCGCAGAAGCCGCGTCATCGCGACGAGCCGCGGGTCGGCCACCTGGTAGTTCAGCGGCTGCGGGGCATATGAGGCGGTGTGAATCGTGCTCATCGCCCGCAGATGCTACCGCAACGTGCGGACCAAAGCAGGTCGGCACGACTCGCTAGCTACGACAAACGACGATTCAAGCGTCATTGGCAGTGTCCCTAAGCAGGCGGATCAAAGACTGAGAGCGACATCAGCGCGAGCCGCGCCCACCCCACGTCGGCTAACCGCCCTCACCGCCGTCGCCGCTTCTTCAGCCGGACGATGGCGCGTTCGCCCCACTCGCGAATTCGGCGTAGACGAAGCCGCAGTCGCAGCGTCGCGAGCGACTTATTGCCGAGCTTGGCACAGGCGGCGTTAAGGAGTGCCATCGCCTCGTCCCACCGTTTCGCATCGGCCAGCGCGACGGCGAGGTTGTGGTGAAGATCGGCGTTTCGCGGGTCGAGCGCGAGCGCCCGGGTGAACGCCTGGATGCCCGCTGGCAATCGGCCAGACTCGCACTCGGCGACGCCGAGGTTCTGCAGCGCCCGGACGCTGCGACAGTCGATCGACAGGACGCGCGTGAAGCAGCTCGCAGCGGCGGCCAAGTCGCGGACGTCCAGTAGCAGGCTGCCGAGCTGCATCAGCATGCCGACCGAGTGCGGCTGCAACATCAGTTCGGCCCGCAGGTGCAGCCGAGCCGGATCGGGCCTGCCGATGCGAAGCAGCGCCTGGGCGAGCGTGAGGTGTGCGCGGACAAGCGTCGGATCGAGCTCCAACGCTCGCTCCAATCGCTGGATCGCCAGCACGAACTGCGACCGCACGAATGCCAGTCGACCGGCGAGCAATTGCGCCGACGCGTCCTCGGGCGCCAGCCGCAACAGCCGTTCGATCCGAGCATCGGCCTCGCGGTGCCGGCGTTGTTCGAGCAACAGGTCGCACAGCGTGAGGAGCGTGCTGACGTTGTTCGGGTCGAGCGCGAGCGAGTGATTCAGGTGCAATCGCGCCGAATCGGGCTCGCCCTGCGCCAAGAGCGACTCGGCGAGCCGGCGATGCACCTCAGCGCCAGCGCCGGGTAGATCGATCGCCCGGCGGAAGCAGCGAACCGCCTGCTCGTGACGATCCTGAATCGCCATCGCCAGGCCCATGTTGTAGTAGCAACGCGGGCAGTGCTCCTTGTAAAGCCTCGCGAGGTAGAAGACTTCCTCCGCCCGCTCGTATTGGCCGAGCGCGACGTGGATGTGCACGCGGTTGCAGTAGGCCGGCTCGTAGGCGGCGTCGAGCTTTTCGATCGACTCCAGCGTGGCGAGCGCGCGTTCGCTTCGGCCGGTCTGGTGCAGGTCGACGCCGAGGCGGTTCAGCGTCTCGGCGTCGCGCGGCTCGATTTCAAGGGCACGTTCGTAGGCCTCGATCGCCTCGTACGGCCGATTGAGTTCGTCGAGACAGATCCCGCGATGAAAGTGGCACCCGGCGTTGTACGGATCCATGGAAGAAGCTAGCTCGAGGTCTTCCATGGCCTCGGCGAAACGCTTCTGTTGGATGAGTTGGACGGCCCGGCGCGTCAGCGCGTCGGCGTCGTTCCAGGCTCCGGGCTCCATGTTTATTGAACTCCCGCGCGTGAGTTCCGTTGCAGCCGATCACGCTCTGACGCGATGTTCCGCAAACCCGCGTGAGCGTCGCCACCGTTGCAGCACAGGCGGTTTTATCACCCCTCGTCGATCGGATTCAAGTCAGATTCCTCCGATTCGGGCGTGCCTCTGTGCAAATGTTCCAGTCGTCGAGAACGATTGCTCTGATCCGCATGGCGAGGATGTCTCGCCGGGCTGTGCCAAGCCTTGTCTGGAACCGGGCTGAGAGGTTATTCGGTTACAATCCATCCAGAAACACCTAGCGATCGCTTTGCGGTGCCACACGAGTTCGATTAACTTTCGAAACGCAGGCTTGACGGCGTCGCGAAGGATTTGCGTGGCCGTCGGCGCGGGCGTCCCTTCAATCGTTTGCCCCGCGGATCTCGGCGGCTCGAATGGATTCGAGCAACCCCGTGGTCGGAAACGCTCGCTGTCGGCGGAGTATTGCGGTTCATTCGCGTCGCTTGTGTGGGCTCTCGGTCGCGCACGTTTGCGGTCCGTCGTCGATCTCGCTCTGAGTCGTCGACGCAATCGCCGTCGATGTGCTCGCGTTTGCAGGCGACGGTCGGCCGGTTCGGCTTCTCACGCAGCTTCGACGCATCGCTCTCCGGTTTTTTCGCTCACCCGGAAGCGTTCGAGATGTCTGTTTCCGCGTGGGATCGCTCGGGCCGCTCGCGAGTCGCTGGCTTCGCTGCACGACACACGTCTCGCCACGCCGCGAAACGCGTGTCGGCCCGACCTAGAATGCCCGCACTACTCCCGCGTTCGCCACGCCGTTGCGCCTGCGGTGTGGAGGATCCACGACCATGCGTTGCCGACCCGATCAATCCTTCTCTCGCTCGCGACGACGCCCGGCACGCACGGGACGAGCGATGCGGCGCGCACTGCTCACCGTCCTGGCGGCAGTTTCGCTGGGCGGTGCCTCCTCGGCATTCGCCGCACAATCGCCGGCGGTCGACTTCGAGCCGGACCGCATCATCGCGCAGCAGACCGATTCGCTGATGCGCGACCTGACCGCGCCCGACGCGGATCAGAACGCGCGTTACGTCGCCGCCCGCAAGCTGATGTCGATCGGCCGTGCGGAGCAGCGGTCGGCGCTGCGATCCGTGCTGACCGACCCCGCCAACGCGAGCGCGCGGCTCGCCGTCGTGCAGGCGATCGCCGCCGACGATTCGCCGGCAGATCCGCAGTTCGTCGATCCGCTTTTCGCGCTGCTCGATCCCGCTTCGCCTCGCCCGCTGCTGCTGGCCGTTGCCGATGCGCTCGGCTCGTACAAGTCGACGCCTGAGGTCGCAACGCGTTTGCTCGGCGTTGTCGATGCCGGCAAGGACGACGCCGTTCGCGTTGCCGCCGTACGCGCGCTGGGCTACCTCGCCGAGAAGCGCATCGCCGCGAAGCTGGTCGATCTGGCGAGTGACAACCGAAGCCCGTCCGTCGCGGGCGCAGCGCTCGATGCACTCGCTGCATTCGCCGCGATCGACCTCGACAGCCCGGCCGAGTGGAACGCCTGGTACCGCGGCGAGCAGGACAAGCCCGACGCCGTCTTCCGCGACGATCTGCTCGCGGCCCGCGCGTCGCGACTCGATCGCATGCGTCGCGATACGGGCGAGGTTGAGTCTGAACTCTCTCGTCGACTCGCCGAGCAGTACAACCGCGCCTCGCGTGACGATCGTCCACAGTTGCTCCGAAGCTTCCTGTCGAGCCCGCGAGAGAGCGTTCGACTCGCGGGCGTAGCGCTCGCTGAGGACCTCGTCCGCACCAACGATCTCCCCGCCGCGGCCGAGCAGCAGTTGCCGTCGCTGCTGGACGACGCATCGCCACGCGTGCGCGAGCGGGCGGCCCGCACGATTCAGCTGGTGAACAGCCCGGCCGCGTTCGACGCGATCGCGAATCAGCTCACGGTTGAGCGCGAGGCATCGGTGAAGGTCGAACTCGTCCGCGCTCTGGCCGCACAGAAGAATCCGCAGGGCGTCCCCGTGCTGCGGAAGCTGCTCAACGATTCGTCGCCGCGCGTATTGAACGCGACAATTCGGGCGATCGGCGCGGTGGCACCGCAACTGGCGGAGTCGAGCAAGACCGACGCTGCCGAGCTGGCACTGCGGATCGAGGCAATCTTTAACACGGCTTCGCCGGACAACCTCGTGCTGCGCGAGACCGCGATCGAGACGCTCGCGCAGCTACGCCAGCCCACACAGCAAGACTTCTTCGTGAAGCGTCTGACGGCGAACCCGCCGGAGTCGGCCGGCATTCGACGTGCCGCGATCATCGGCCTCGGCAACCTCGGCGACCCGCGCGTGGTCTCGCTCCTGCAACCACCGCTCCGCGACCCGTCGGTCGACGTCCGCATCGCCGCCGTGCAGGCGATTGCGAAGGTGTCGAACGATCCCACCGCGGCCGAGGCGCTCGTGCAACTGAGCGACCCCTCGAACGAGAAGGACGAACGTGTCCGTGCAGAGGCTTGGCTCGCGGTACAGAAGCTCTTCACGCATATGAACCGCAAGACGCTGGCGCTTTGGCCTAGCCGTCCGGCCGTCGACGACGTGCCGCAGCGGAAGCTCGACGTCTGCGTCGCCCTGCTTGAGAAGGCCCGCGCGGAAGGCGATGTCGACGATCAGATTTCGCGCCTGCAACAGATCGGCGACGTACAGATCGAGTTGAAAAAACCGGCCGACGCGATCGGGTCGTTCGAGGCAGCGCTGAAGCTCGCGCGATCACTGCCGCAGGATCGCAAAGTGCTTGTCCTCAGTCTGACGCAGAGCGAACTTCGCGCTCGGCTCCTCACCGGCGATTACGCTGCCTCCGTCGCCTTCGCGGCCGAGTCGCTGAAGCAGTCGAGCGAGAGCACGTCGGACCTGATGACCATCTTCAAGGCCGAGGTGTTGCGGCTTCAGCAGGAGAACCAGTTCGACAACGCCCGGAAGCTTGTCGACGAACTCCTCGCGATGCAGCCGGTGCTGGGATCGCCTTACCTGGCTCAGTTCCAGGAACTGCAGCGAGACCTTCGCGACAAGCAGAATCAGCGCAATCAGCTGACGTTGCCCGACTGGGCCGGAGCGGACGCAGCAATCGCGCGGACCTGATCGACGCGGTCCGTGCATTTGCGTTGGCGTCGCCCCACTGCGATCGAATCACATCACGCGCGACAGCAGTTCGCGTAGCACCACCCGCGCATCGAGATACCGTTCTGCAATCGCCCTTGCGGCGGCAGACTCGCGTTCGGCGTAATCATGCACCTTCCGCACAGCCTCGACCGCTTCGTCGAGGGCCGTGAACGCGTGAAGCCCCTCCCCCGTCGGGAGCCATTTCTCAAAGCCCGTCGCCTGCACCACCACCGGCCGACCCGATGCGAGGAACGCGCTGCTGCGGTCGCTGAACCAGCCGCTCGGCACACCGGCGTAGATCTGCTTCGCGACGCTGAACTCGCCGAGCGAGGACTGGACGTATCGCCGGAACGTGTCGACGTCGATGGACGATTGCGTCGCGTCGACGTGTCGCCAGCCGTGCGATTCGTAGCGTTCGATGTCCGCCCGGGGCATCGACGCCATGCCGAGTTCGATCGTGTGGCCGGCCCGACGAGGCAAGTCGAGGAGTCTCTCGTACTCGCTCCGCTTGCTGCTGAGGTAGGACTTGCCCGCGAACTCTAGATGCCGATCGGCTGAGTGCTCCCACTTCCCGATCGTCGAGAGGTGCGAGCCCTTCGCGATCGGCGTGACAGGCCAATATGCGAGCGAGACGGGTTGGTTTGTCGGTATCCAGTTCAGGCCACACGTCGGCAGCGCGCAATCAGTCGTGCCAATGAGTCGGCCGAACGTGGCCTGATGCGAGAACGACTTGTAGTACTCAAGGAAGTCGGCGTCGCGCGCAAGACGAATTTGCGTGAAGACCGGATCCGTGTCGATGACGAGCGATCGTCGCGGAACGGGGTACCACGCGGTGGGCGTGACGCCGCTGACGGCGATAAACAGGTCCGCACTGCGGAGCGTCTGCTGCATCTCGTCGATCGAGAGCCCGGCACTGAACTTGCCGTAGCGGTAGTGCCACGGAATGTTCAGGCCCACCGCGGCAGTAGTCTTCTCCAGGTAATCGATGCCATACGTCGGGTCGCCGTTGGAATCGGTGAGCGGGTTCCACGGCGAGTGGTAGGCACCGTCCTCAAGGAACGTGACCTCGTGTCCCAACTCGACGAGGCCGAGCAGGTAGTTCAGGTGATGCCAGGTCATCCCGCCGAGCGGGTAACCGACGATGTATCCGCCGAGGACGATGCGCACGGGAGTTGCCAGTTGTCAGTTGCCAATTGCCAGTCGCGAGACCGGTAGCGGCGCCGTTGTGCGATCCTTCGCGAAGATGGCTTCGAGCATGGGCGCCAGCACACGATCGGGCGCGAGATACTCGCGGGCAATCTCGAAGGCGCCGCGACGATGCCGTTCCGGATCAGTGCGAATTGCGTCCAAGCCTGCAAGGCACTCGTCCATCGTGTTGAAAGCGAAGAGCCCGTCGCCCGGCCGGACGTAGCGGCTCCACGCAGTGTCCTGCACGACGGCCGGTCGGCCCGCTGCGAGATAGCACGCGGTGCGGCAACTGAACCATCCCGTCTTCGGCTGTACGTACACGTTTTTCGCGATCGACCATTCGCCGCTGCTGCTGCGGATGAAGTCGCGATAGACCTCGGGCGTGCTGCTGGCATCGATGCCCTTCATCCAGGTCCAGCCGTGCTTGCGGAGGTCCTCGGGGTCGTACTTCTCACCCGCGATGGCCATCAGCAGCGGGCTCTTGGTGCGCCGCGGGAGATCCTTGAACTTCTCGAACTCGCTTACCTTCGAGTCGTAGCAGACGCCTTCGTACTCGACGGCGCCTTTGAAGTAGTTCCACGTCATCACCGTGGTGAGAGGCGCGTCCGGCGGCGGCGGCGAAGCGGCGATGTGCTTCCAGTGCGGCAGCGTGACAACGCAACGCGTCGGCCTCCAGTCGAGCCCGCAACGCGGCAGCGCGCAATCGTCGGCCCACATGTTCTCGGCATACGTGAGATGCACGTCGTGCTCGTTCGTGACCGTGTGCACCCATCGGTCCACGTTCTCCGACCAACTCGGCTTCGTCGCGAGGACGATCTGGTTGTAGCCCGGATCGGTGTCGAGGAAGACGCGTTTTGCTCTCGGGTTAAGCGAGTCGGGCAGGAAGCAAGCGCCGCTGACGTTGAGATACACGTCACACGACCGCGCGAACTCGTCGAACGCTTCGCGCGTCATGCCGAAGTACTTGTCGTGCAGCAGCACGTAGCACCACTTGTCGACGAGCGACGGCGCATATCGTTCGAAGAAACCGCGGATGAATCCGGTGGTGTAGTCGGGCGAGTCTACAGGGTAGCCCTTGATCGGGTCGTGCGGCCAAACCCAGGTGTCCTCGTGGTAGACGACGTCGTGACCGAGTTCGGCGAGGCCCGTGAGGTAGTGGAAGTAATCCCACGCGACGCCGCCGAGCGGGTACTGGCCGACGAGTCCGCCGACGAGGATGCGGAGCTTTTGCGAACCGCTGACTGCCATGGCTCGGATCGTAACACGGAACTCGGAAATGACAGATGCCCGGAAGCGAGGTTGCCGCCGGGCATCGAGGATTCGATCAGTTGCTACGTTGAGCGATCAACGACGACGACGCAGCGAAGCGAGGCCTGCCCCGACGAGCATGGCTGCCGCGGTCGGCTCGGGCAGTGCGGATTGTGCGAGCGACCAATCGCCTGCAAACGAGCCGGTCAGCGACTGGTTGTAGTTCGCGGCGAGTTTGAGCAGGTCGTCGAAGTTGACGACACCGTCGTAGTTGAAATCGCCCTGGCGCCAGACCTTGTCGTTCGTGTTGTAGTTGGCGGCGAGTTTCAGTAGGTCGTCGAAGTTGACGATTCCGTCCGTCGTCGCGTCGCCTGCAAGCGCGCGACGAAGGACAATCGTCGAATTGTCGGCGGTCACGTCGCCGAACACGTTTGAGGCGAACGCGGAAACGTCCGCGTAGGCCAGCACGACGGTCGACGTCGTCTCACCGGAGTGAACGATGATGCCGTTCCGAAGCTGATCGCGAACGGAGGCCTCGGTGTTGTTCGCGGTGTCGAGCAGGAGCGTGGCGGGTCCGCGGACGTCGAACTTCGCGCCAGACCCGAGGAAGACATCGCCGAGCGTGGTGACGCCGCTGAAGCTGCCGCCGCCAGTGATGGTGAAGGTTCCCTCGTCGACGAAGAGCGTACCGATGCGAAGCTGGCGGACGGCAAACGTGCCGCTTCCGTCCTTGACCAGCGCGTCAGCGGGGCCGTCGTTGCCGACGGAGATATCGCCTCGCATGCGGAGGTAGCCGCCGTTCTCGACGCGAATCGTTGCACCGTTCGTGAACGCCGCCGCAGCGAGGAAATCGTGCGAGCCCCGAATGACGCGAATCGATGGCACGGAGCCCGTTCCGCTGAAAGCGAGGAGGCCCGGGTTCTGCGCGTTCGGCGCGCCGTTGCCGCCGATCGTGTAGCCGGTGACGATCTCGAGCGGATCGGTGCCGACGGGGCGCTCGCTGTCGAACGTGATCGAGTCGACCGGACGTGCGGGGAAGCTGGAATCAAACGTTCCAGGCACGGTCACGATGCGGTTGCCGGTGATCAGATTCGCGGGAAACAGCACGTCGAGCCGACCCGTGGTGAGGTCGCTGACCGGGCGCACCGTAGGCGCGATCCGCTTGAACCAGTTCTCACTGTCCGTCCACGACCCGCTCGCGTTGGCGTTGTACGTAAACACCCAATCGGGCGAGACGGTCGACGCGGTGATCGACAGGTTGTCGAACTGGACCGCGTCATCGCCCTGCGTGGCAAGCGTCGCATTCTTTGAGGCCACGAAAGCGAAGTCCTGCACGCGGTTCTGCGCGCTGCCACCGGCGACGAGCGGGCGCGTCTGATTGAACGTGTAGTACTTGCCCACCTGCACGTCGTTGACCAGCACGCGGGCGCGGCGAACGCGATAGTCGAGCTCGTACTTCACGTTGACCCACGCATTGGACGGAATCGTCCCGCCCGTATCGCGCTGGCCGACGCCGTCGGTGGCGAAGTCGTCGAAGTTTTCGATGAAGACCCGGTTCGTCGCGCCCGGGCGAATGAAGACGCCGCCCATGTAGGCGCTCGGGAGTTCGATCGCCGTCCAGTCGAACCACGCGGGCGAGAGAAAGGTCGGCTCGGGCGTCACATCGGAATCGAGGCGAGCGCCATACTGGAACGACGGCGTCGTGCCCGAATTGATGCGGACGTCGAACGAAAGCGTCATCAACCCCTGGCCTGCGCCGCGATTGTTGTAGCCGCGATAGCCGACGGGCTGCGCGTTGTCCTGGAAGACCGTCTTGGCAATGAAATGATTGCCCGTCGAGGTAGGCGAGTCGATCCGCAGCGACTGCGAGCCCGCCCCGCTGCCATTGCCGGAGACGATGCGATACCGATTGGCAACGAACGGGTTGTTGCCGTCGATGATCCAATTACCCTGACCGTTCACGCCGTAGCCCGTCGCGAGATTGCCGACCGTGTAGGTGGGCGTTTCAAAGCCCGTTGAGAACACGGTCGTCTGTGCCGAAGCAGCACACGGAATCGACGCGGTCATAAGGCCGAAAGCGACGGCGGTCGCTGCGGCCGACACGGGGAGCGAAGCCGGCAACGGCCGGCCAACAAGGCGGTTCATGATGTACATCGAAAATGCCCTTTCCTCAACGACGATCGGCCGCTCGATACTGGACATGTTTCGTCCGCGAATCGAGCGAGCCGCTGCTCGGCGATTGTGCGTACCAGCATCCCTGCGAAGGAGACGAATTACAATAGCTGAATCTGAGAACAATCCCGCCAAACGCACAGGCGATCGGCGCGAACCCTACAATCGGCGCACCGCTCAGACACCGGCGATCGCGCTGACCCAACACGTCGCGGAGGACTTGCCAGCGCGGTCTCAGCGACGACACTCGCTCGCATCACATGACCGACGCCGACGCTACAGATCGCACGCCCCCACCCGCCGAAGCTGGCGCACCCGACGCCCCGGATGCCACCGACGAAGCGTTTGAACTCGACGCAGAGTCGCCTAGCGACGACGCGGGTCTCCGACATTTCTCGTGGAAACTAGGCAAAACGCTCGAGCGGCGGGTCGACCAGTACCTGGTCGATCGGATCGGATATCTGTCGCGCAACGAGGTGCAACGGCTCATCGATGAAGGCTTCGTGACGGTCAACGGCAAGAAGACCAAACCTAGCTACAAGCCGAAGCTGAACGACGTCGTCGCAATCACCGCCCCGCCGCCGCGGGCGGCCACGATCGCGCCGGAACCGATTCCGCTCTCGATCATCTACGAAGATGACCACCTGCTCGCGATCAACAAGCAAACCAATATCATCGTGCATCCCGCCCGCGGAGTATGGAACGGCACGCTCGTGAACGCACTCGTCCACTATGGCAACGTGCACGGCCACTCTTGGAGTACCATCAACGGAGCGTGGCGGCCCGGCATTCTTCATCGGCTGGACCGGAACACGACAGGCGTGATGCTCGTCGCCAAGTCCGACGAAGCTCACTGGCGACTCGCCCGGCAATTCGAGCAGCGAACAATTCAGAAGACCTACATGGCGCTCGTGCACGGCATCCCGGAACTGCTCGCCGACGTGATCGACGCCCCGATCGGCCGGGACAAGTTCATCCGCGAGAAGATGGCCGTCCGCAAGATCGAGTCCGGCGCGAAGGAAGCAGTCACGAAGTACGAAGTGCTCGATCGAATCACACTGCAGAAGAAGGACGACAAACTCGCCGCGTCACTCTCGCCGCATCCGTCGACTTTCTCCCTCATCCGCTTCTCCCCCAAGACGGGCCGAACCCATCAGATCCGCGTGCACGCGTCGCACATCGGCCATCCGATCGTCGGCGACGTCATCTACGGCGGAAAGAACATCGAAGCTTCCGACGGCTCGCTGAAGTTCGACCGCCAGGCGCTGCACGCGTACCAGATCACGTTCGTGCACCCGATCACACTGAAAACGACGACGCTCGAGGCGCCGCTTCCCGCGGACATCTCGAGCGTCGTCGAATTCCTGAAGAACAACTAAGCGGTTCGCGGATCAGCGACGACGACGACGCATCGTCAGGCCGATGCCTGCGCCGACGATGGCGAGCATCGACGTCGGCTCCGGCACGGCTGACTGAGCGAGGGCCCAGTCGCCCGCGAAGCTGCCGGTCACGCTCGAATTGTAGTTGCTGGCGAGCTTCAACAGGTCGTCGAAGTTGACGGTGCCGTCGTAGTTGAAGTCGCCGTTCGCCCACTCCTGGCCAGTTTGGTTGTAGGCGGCGGCGAGCTTGAGCAGGTCGTCGAAGTTGACGGTCTGGTCGAGGTTGGCGTCGCCGAGCAGCGTGACACGCATGAAGATGCTCGTCGCATCAGTGGTGACGCCCAGATTGAGCGTCGACAGGTCGGTGACCGAGCCGTCGAGCACGCCGATCGCGTAGTTCCCGCCCGGCGTGACGGTGCTGCTGAAGATGAAGTCCGTGTTCGAAATCGCAAAAGCCTTGGCCGCCGCGAACGGATTGGGATCCGTCGCGGGATAGTCGATCACCAGGCCGCCCTTGGTCAGGTCCAGGCGACCGGTGCCGGTGCCCTGCGAGATCGTCGCTACGCGGCTCACGCTTGCATTGCCGGCCTGCGGGATGATCTGCGTGAGACCTTCGCTCAGCACAACCGCGCTGGCGCGGAGGTTCTTCACCCTGAGCGTGCCCGCGCCGAGCTTCGTGATGCCGCGGCCCGAGGCGCTGATGTCGCCCGAGAGGGTGAGCGTGTTGCCCGCGCCGTTCACGATGAAGCGTGCATTGTCATTCAGCACGATGTTCGACGCGATCGTGTGGCTGCCGTTGTCAACCTGCACGATGGCGGGCAGCACGGCGTCACCGGGAGCGTCGAGCGTGAGCGTGCCCGCGCCGGAGATCGTGTAGCTGTTCGCGCTATCGAACTTCACGTTCTTGACGGTTCGGTTCGAGTCGAGGTTCACCGCGCGGGCGGCTGAGCTGAAGCCGAACTTGGCGTTCTGGGTGACGCCGTCCGCGACGCGGCCGAGCGCCCAGTTGGTCGTGGTCGACCAGGTTCCGTCGGCGTCGTTCCAGGTCGGCTCGATGCCGTAGACGTCGAGCCGCTTCTCGCTGTAGCTGACCACGAGGAGGACGGGCGTGCCGTCGGGAAGGACGCCGGTGGCGAAGTTCTTGATATCGCCGGTGAAGGCGTTGCCGATGCCGTCCTCATCGCCGGTCAAGGTGCTCGTAACGAAGGGGCTGGAAGTCGACAGGGTCGAGCCGTCGCGATTGCGAATCTGGATCTGGCGCGAGGTCACCGGCGCGGAAGCGCCACTGAGGAAAGGCGTGGAAGCGCCCGTCGCGCTGCGGAGGCTCGCGACGATGAGCGGATCGCCGCCCGTGACGGCACCTTCGAGGAAGCCGACGCCGCGACCGACGTTGTTATTCACGGGCGTCGTCCGGAGGACGACGCTGCTGCCGGCACTGGTGCTGCCGAGTTGTTGGATCGAGTTGAAGCCGACGCGGCGACCGACGGCCACGGTGTCATCGTCGGCGCTGACGATGTCGCCAGTGCGGGAGAACGCGATGGCGCGGTAGGCGGTGTCGGCAGTGTTGATCGCGAAACCTTCGGGCGGCGTCGCGGAGCCCGTCGGGCCGTAGACGAGAGCCCCGTTCGCCAGGCTGAGTCCGAGACGTCGGCCCGAGCCAGAAAACGTGGCGGCGGCGACGATCGGCTGATTGTTGTTCGCGGGATCGCCAACGGGGTCGATCGCGATGAAGCCGACGCGCAGGCCGTTCAGCGGGTTGGTCACGGTCCAGTTCGACGTCGAGGCGGAGTTGCCGACCACGTATCGACGAATCGTGCTCGTGCTGGCGCTCCCGCTCTCGAAGCCGATGAAGAGCGAGTCGCCGTTGTAGGCGAGCGAGTCGTAACCGCGTCCGGCCGCGGCCGTCACGGTGGAATCGGTCAGCGGTGCGAGCGTCGGCGAGCCGCCGAGCACGTTCTGGACTTGCACCACGCCAACGGTCGTCGTCGCAGCCGAGTCCGCGCGGCCGCCGATGTAGGCGTTGGTGCCGTCGAACGCGATGGACAAGGGGCTCGACCCGTACGCGCTGCCCGTCGCGAAATTGGGCGACAGATCGACGGTGTTGATCTTCTGCAGGCCGTACCGGACCTGTGCGTGAGCCGTCGTCACCGAAACGAGTGACGTCGCCGCACACGCAATCGACAGAACTGCCGAACGCTTCCACTTCTGCATTCCAGACCTCCGGGGTTTGATACTTCTATAATATTAGAACGTGTCCGGCCCGAGTGCACAAGCGCGAAATTTCGCCTACTCGGCGGCACGGCAAACTATCCGCCATCGGCTCCTCATCCACTCAGTATGCCACCTCAAATCGCCCCGGACGGCATCGCCTAGCCGCTCATAACCCGTTGCCCAACCAAGTTGTGAACCTCGGCAGCCCTTTCCAGCTATCCCGTCGCGCGTATCATCCCACGCCATGAAAGACTCCGACGTGCTGGTCCTCTCCGAGCCGAAGTTGTCAGTCGCCGACACGTTCTATCTGCCGCAAGTGGCGATCGGGCTCGGCACGACGCTCAAGCACATGTTCCGCGTGCTCTCGGGCAACCACAAAGTGATCCAGTACCCCGAAGAACGCCGCGAAGACCTGCCCCCGGAAAAGGGCGGGATCGTCTCCAAGACCTATCGTGGCGTGCACCGACTGAACAAGGACGAAGAGGGCCGCGTGAAGTGCGTCGCATGCTTCATGTGCTCGACCGCGTGCCCGGCGAAGTGCATTCACATCGAGGCCGGCGAGAGCCCCTGGCCCGATCGCGAGAAGTACCCCGTGAAGTTCGACATCGACGAGCTCCGCTGCATCTACTGCGGCATGTGCGAGGAAGCCTGCCCCGTCGACGCGATCGAACTCACGAGCCTCTACGACATCGTCGGCCTGACGCGGAACGAGATGGTCTTCGACAAGGAAAAGCTGCTGAAGGTCTACGATCAGACTTCGGAGAAAGAGCCGATGTGATACCCTTGGCTTGTCGTCTGCCCCAGGGAGGCCAGCAAGGGAGGCCAGCATGAGTCCGAGTGAACTCGAAATCCTGTTCATGTCCAAGCCTGAGAACGCCATTCAACTCACGCTCGCGAGCGGCGATCTCGTCACTCTCAAGAGCACGAAGAATGTGGTGATCGACGGCCTGTCGCTCGTGATGATCGACGTGCGCGACGAAGACAAGCGCCGCGGGAAGTGGCGACTCATCTCCATTCCGAACATCGTTCAAGCGGAGACCGTTGAAGGTCGACCGCCCCCTCCGTCCGACGCGCGTCGCTCGCGAGGCCCGCGCAAGCCGAAGTGAAATCGACGTACCGCGGTGTTACCGTCCATCCCGATCGCGCGGATCGCCAGGCGGGTAGTTCACGTCGTACTCGAAATTCTTTCGCACGTACGCCACCGACTCCATGCGCTGAATTGCATCAAGGTCGTGCACTTCGACGGCTCCCTCCACCACGCCTGCCTCTCGGTCGATCGACGTAACGTCCATGCCGAGCGTCTGCATCTGCTCGACCGCTTCGTCGATCTTCTCCGCCCACGCCTCGCGAAGCGTGACGACGATGTCGGCCATCTCTGCGTCCATGGCCGGCGAGGATGCCGGCGCGGCCCGTGCGGTTCAAGTCAAAACCGAGACGATTCCGCTCGCGGCCGTCCCCGCCGAGTTGATCGCCACAACTCGGTACTCGTAGACCACGCCTTTGAGCACCGACGAATCGTCGTAGCGCGTCGCGTTCGCGCCGAGCGTGGCGATGCTCGTCCACGCGGTCTCGCCACGGTAGCGACGTTCGATGCGGTAGCCGGTCTCGTTCGTCGCGATGTCCGTCCACGTGAGCCGTACGAGCTTCTTCGGCAACGTGACGATGACGGCCTTCAGATTCGTCGGCGCGGCGGGCTTGGTCGTCGCGGTAGCGGCACGCGTGCCGAAGTCGTTCGCGAAGCGGTACGAGTTGCTGGTCGGAAGCGCCACGCTCTGCGCGATGGGCGTGGTCGCACTGAAGCCCGTCGGCACAACCTGCCGCACGCTGAACGTGCCGGCGGGGAGGTTCTTCAACTCGTAGTAGCCTCCGGCACCAGTGACGGTCTTCTGCTCGCTCGCGTCGAGCGCACCGTTCTTGTTCGCGTCGATGAACACGGTTCGGCCGCTGACACCGACCTCGCTTGCGTCGCGGACGCCGTTGCCGTTCGCGTCGTTGAACACCACGCCGCCGATGACGGAGTTGGCCACGGGAGCGGTATCGTTCAGCAAGGCCCGTACGACGACCACCCTGCCGACGCCATTCGTATCGGTGGTAAAGCCGGCGATGGCGAGTTTGCCGGTGCCGAGGTCGCGGACGGCGAACACTTCATCACGGCCGCCGAAGTTGTAGGTCTTGCTGAAGGTCGCGCCGGTCGGAAGGCGTCGCGCGAACAACACGCCCGGACGGATCGTGCCGGGGTAATCGAGGACGGTCGTCGCGCTGAACAGTTGCCCGCCTACCTCGGGGAAGAAGGCAGTCGGCGATGTGAAGGCAACCTCAACACCGCTCTGAACGTTCGTTGCAGTGTTCGACGAGGTCCCGAAACCACTGCCGCTCCGATTGACCAGTTTAAGTAGGTACACGGAGCCATCTCGGCTTGAAGCAAGGTCGATCCCGTAGCCGAACGGCGAGAGTCCGCCGACCGTGAACTCTGTGAGACCGAACTGCGACGCCTGAATCGCTCCTGTCGGCGACAACGTCACATGCATGCCGGACCGATATCGTGTGATGCCAGGTTGCAGCGGCTCGACGACCTGATTGGTCGATCCGAGCAGATCGATCTGCCCGCTTCCGCGGACGGCCAGTGCCACCTGCGACGCAAATTCAGCGGCGAACGTGATCGTCGTCGGCGTCCCTCTCGCGTGAGGCACGACGACTGACGGGAACGCGTAGCCGTCGCCGTCGAAGGTGGCGTCAATCGAGCCGTCGGCATTGAGGCGTGCCACGCCGCCCTGCAGCCTGCCGGCGGGCGAATCGGGCAATGCCGGGTTGCGCAGCAGGCCTGAGATGTAAATCTTTCGGTCCGGGCCTATGGCGAAATCGTTGAAAGTCTCGCCGCTCACGAACACGGTTCCGCCACCCGTGTTGGACGTCTTCCTCCGGACGGCGACGAGCTGCGACGAAGCGCCGTCGGCGCGGTAGCGAACGAGGCTGGTCTCGAAAGTTGAACTCGAGGAGAAGCGGTCCGACCTTACGCTGTTCCAGAAGTAGCTGACGAGGACCGTGCCGTCGCTATCGACCGCGATACCGGTCGGCCGAATCTCGTTGACCGCGCCGATGATCGGCGAGCCGTACTCCGCGATGCCGTTCGTGCCGAAGGTGGCGTCGAGCGCGCCGTTCGCGGTGAGGCGCGCCAACGTGAAATGCTCGACGGGCACCGTGCCAGAGTTGTCGATGCGATAACCAGCGACGAGCAGCTTGCCGTCGCCGAGGAGCGTCATCACCGAACTGACCGGCGTGCCCGCGGGCAAGTTCGAGACGATGAATCCCGCGCCTCCGCCGAACGTCGTATCGAGATCGCCCACCGCCATGAGCTGACGCGGTTCGAGTGCATCCATCAGCCGCTTCGTCCGCTGCATGTCCTATCCCTTCGCAATTCGTCATCCATCCGGCGCGGGTCGACTCGCCCTACTCAACTCGTTCGGAGTGAAGCAAGAGACTACCCCAAGCAAAAGATGCTCGCACATGGAAACTCCCGATGCGTAGCGTAGTTCGATCATGAGCGGTGCGGCGAAACGAAAACCGGCTCGCAAGCGAGCCGGCTAAACGGTAATTTGGATGGTGGTTCCGGTCTATGACGGAGGCAGTGCCTGCGCCGGACCGGCGCTCAGTGCGCGGACGCGCTTGCCGCCGGGCTTGGTGCCTTCGGGCTCGTCGCGCGGGGGCTGCGCGCCGCGGGCCATCGCGATCACGCCAGTGCGGGCCATTTCCTTGATGCCGTAGCCGCGGACGAGTTCGACGAACGCCTCGATCTTCTCTTCCTTGCCGGAGAGTTCAACCATGATCGAGTCGCGCGAAATGTCGACAACCTTGCCACGGAAGAGGTTGACGATCTCGATGACCTCTGACCGCTTCTCGGGACCGATGCCGATCGTGATCAGGGCGAGGTCGCGCTCGATGTACGCACTGCCGGTGAAGTTGCGAACCTTCACCACCGGGACGAGTTTGGCGAGCTGCTTGCGGACCTGTTCAACCGTGTTGTCGTCGCCATCGACGACGATGGTCATGCGCGAGAGTTCCGGCGACTCGGTTCGGCCGACGACGAGCGAGTCGATGTTGTACCCGCGGGCCGCAAACATCTGAGCCACGCCCGCCAGGACGCCCGGCTCGTTCATCACCAACGCCGAAATCACGTGTCGCATAAGGATCGTCGAGAGTGGGGGAAAACCCGCGCGAATGCAAGCGATCAAATGTCGAAGTGAGAAGCAACCGGGAGGGCGAAGCTCCAGCCGAACCATGCGGGGGCGCGAAACGGCCGTCCGCGGGTGCGCATCCGCATCGCTCGGCAGGAGCCTCGACCTCCCAATCAGAAATCAGTTCGCCTTCGCCACGTCCCGAACGCTCACCGGTCTGCCGAGGTCGAGCAGGTGCTTGTAGTGGCTCCTGACGGCCGACCAGAACGTCGGATGTGCGTTGTACTTGATACCGCAGTCGGCGCACGTCTCTTCGACGATCTTCGACAGCTGCGGGTAGTTGATGTGGCAGATCTGGCTGAACAGGTGATGCTCCACCTGGAAGTTCAGCCCGCCGAGGAACCACCGCGCGAGGAAGCTGTTGCGGGCGAAGTCGACCGTCGTCTCGACCTGGTGGATCGCCCACTCGTTTTCGATGATCGCCTGATCCTGGCTGATGAACTTCGGCGCGGGGAAGTCGGCCTCCTCAACGCAGTGCGCGAGCTGGAACACGACGCTCAGCACAACGCCGTTCACGAACGACGCAATGAAGTACACGCCCAGAACGGCCCACCAGGGGTGGAGCATCATCGGGATCACGAATACGAACGAGAAGAAGAAGATCTTCATGCCCCAGAAGGCGACGAAGTCCCACCCGCGCGGCCGCTTGATCGGACGGTGGCCGATCTCCTTCTGGTAGTACACCTGGAAGTCGTCGATGAGGTGCCACTTGATGGTGATGAAGCCGTACAGGAACCACAGGTACAGGTGCTGAAGACGGTGGAACTTGTAACGCGGCTGAGCGGGAGAGAGCCGTCCGAGGACGCCGAGGTCGATGTCGTCGTCGTGGCCGTCCACGTTGGTGTAGGTGTGGTGGATCGAGTTGTGCTTCGTATCCCAGAAGAAACTGCTCGCGCCGCACATGTCCATGGTGAGCGCCATGAACTTGTTCAGCCACGGCCGGCTCGAGTACGCCTTGTGCCCGCCGTCGTGCTGCAAGTTGAAGCCGACCGCAGCGACGGCCAAGCCCATCAGCACGGCGAGCGGCAATACCGACCACCAGGTGGTCGCGAGGAACATCAGGGCGAAGTAAACGCCCCAAAACCAGGTGAGGATGATCGCCGACTTCAGGAACATCGCCGGCACGTCGCGACGCGGCTTGCCGCTGGCGTTGAAATAGTCGTCCACGCGACGCCGAAGCTCGCGGAGGAAGTCTTGGCGACCATTGAACTTGAGTTTGGTATTGGCTGCATTAGAGCGTGCCGGCGGCGTGAACGCTGGTGCGGTGGGACCAGTGGGAGCGGAAGCAAGTTCGGGCGAGGTCAAAGGGCGAACTCCGTAGCGGGGAAACAGATGTAAACCAGTTAGCCGTCCAACCCCATCATGCGATATTCGAGCCGAGCCCACCATCGTAGGCTTCACCGGAGAACAATACCCGGATATCCGGGAACTGCGACCGATTGGCGCAGCCGTCGTATCAGGGCGAACCTTAGCCTGCAATCCCATTCAAGTTGCCCAATCTGTCGGCCACACGACTGATAATGCGACACTTTGACGACTGATGACAGATTTTGTTGACAAGCGGCGACTTCTGCGCGATAGTCGTCATGGCGAAGGACATCATGGCCGCAACGCAGAACCGCACACTCAATCGTTCCGAGGTCGAAGCGCTCGTCCGCACGGTGCTTCGCGAGAAGCTCGCCGGCCGGATCCAACCCCCGCAGACGGGCGGCGGCTCCTACCGCTCCTCCTCGGGTGGCCCGCCCCACCCGCTCGTCGTCAACGTCTCGGCCCGTCACATGCACGTCACCCAGCAGGACCTCGAAGTCCTGTTCGGCGCGGGCTCGAAGCTCACCAAGCTGAAGGATCTCTATCAGGCGGGCGAGTTCGCCAGCGAGCAGCTCGTCACGCTGGTCGGCCCGCGTCAACGGATCATCCCGAACGTCCGCATCCTCGGCCCCTGTCGGAGTGCGACACAGATCGAACTAAGCTACACCGACGGCGTCTACCTCGGCCTCGACCTGCCGCTCCGCATCAGCGGCAACATCGAAGGCACGCCCGGCATCACCGTGCTCGGCCCGGCCGGCGCGCTGAACCTGTCCAAGGGCGTCATCCGCGCCAAGCGACACGTCCACATGTCGACCGAAGACATGGCCTACTACGGCGTGCGCGACGGCGAGAACATGAAGCTCAAAATCGAAGGCCCGTGCGGCCTGACGTTCCACGACCTCACCGTCCGCTACCACCCGAAGGTCGTCCTCGAAGTGCACATCGACACCGACGAGGGCAACGCCTGCGACCTGGAAAGCGCGACGAAGATTGAACTGATCAAGTAGTCCGTTGTCCTTCGTCATTGGTCCTTTGTTCTCGCGGTTGAGAGCAAAGCCAACGACAAAGGACCAAGGACAAATGACAAAGGACTCGGCAAAGATGGCTTCCCAAGCACTCGGCCTGCTCGAAACGCGCGGCCTCGTCTCGCTCATCGAGGCGACCGACGCCATGCTCAAGACCGCCAACGTCACCATGATCGGCTACGACAAGGCCGGCAGCGGTCTCGTCACCGCCTACGTGAGCGGCGACGTCGCCGCCGTCAAGGCCGCGGTGGATGCCGGCGCCGAAGCGGCCGGCCGAGTCGGCGAAGTCGTCGCCGTCCACGTCATCGCCCGCCCGCACGACGAACTCGCGGCGCTGTACCCGAAGTCGGCCGCTGCGCCCGCTGCAAAGAAGTAACCACAGATACACACAGATGAACGCAGATGGCGAACCGTTCGTTCGGACCGGCCATCTCAACCTCCTCCCGCCTTCATCTGTGTTTATCTGTGTTCATCTGTGGTTCCAACTCCCGGAGCAACTATGGACTCGCTAGGACTGATCGAAACCAAAGGCTGGGTCGGCGTGGTCGAAGCCACCGACGCCATGTGCAAGGCCGCCAACGTGGTGGTCGTGAAGGTCATCGAGATCGGTGGCGCGCACGTCACGACGATCGTCAAGGGCGACGTCGGCAGCGTGAAGGCCGCCGTCGATGCCGGCAGCGCCGCCGTGTCGAAGGTCGGCACGCTGGTCGCGTCGCACGTCATCGCCCGCCCGCACCCGGAACTGCTGGCGGCGTTCGGAGCGTGAGTCTCCGGGTGGCACAGGTAGGTACCCCTACCTGTGCGAGCAGCTTCTTTTGCGGAGTACGCCGCCAAGCACAGGTATGCGTACATACCTGTGCCACCCTGAAGTAGTGCGTCATGTTCGTCCTCGTCGCCAACCTCGGTTCGACCAGCTTCAAGTTCAAGCTGTTCGACATGCCCAGCGAAACGCTCCTCGCGAGCGGTTCCGCTGATCGCATCGGCACGCCGCCGAGCGTGGTGAAGGTTGCGGCGGGCGACCGAGTTGTCGAAGCGAAAGACGCGCTGTTCCACGACCACGATGCAGCGATCAACTTCTGCCTCGCCAGCATCGACGAACTCGGCGTCTGCAAGCGTGAAGCGATCAACGCCATCGGCTTCAAGGCCGTCCACGGCGGGCCGATCAGCGGCGCGGTGCGCGTCACCGATGACGTCCTCGCCACGATGGAACAGTTCGCCGACGTCGCGCCGGCCCACAACCCGGTCTACATCGCGGCGATGAAGAGCTTCCGCGCGAAGCTCCCGAACGTGCCGCAGGTGGCCGCCTTCGAGACGGCGTTCCACCAGACGATTCCGATGTCGCGCCAGGTGTACGCGATCCCGCACGAGTGGACCGAGAAGCTCGGCATTCGCCGCTACGGCTTCCACGGCGCGAGCCATCGCTACTGCACGACGCGAGTGCGCGAACTCGTGCCGACCGCTCGCCGAAAGATCAACTGCCACCTCGGCGGAAGCTCAAGCGTGTGTGCCGCACTCGACGGCAAGAGCATGGCGAACAGCCTCGGCCTCACGCCGCAAACGGGTCTGCCTCACAACAACCGCGTCGGCGACTTCGACACGTTCGCCCTGCTCAAGCTAATGAAAACCGGCCTGAGTGTGGACGACGTGCTGAAGAAGCTCGGCAAGGAAAGCGGCATGCTCGGCATGAGCGGCGTGTCGAACGACATGCGCGACATCGAAGCCGCCGCCGCGATTAACCCGCGCGCGAAGCTCGCGATCGACGCCTTCTGTGAAAGCGTTCGCCATTACATCGGCGCCTACGCCGTCGCGCTCGGCGGCATCGACGTCCTCAGCTTCAGCGGCGGCATCGGCGAGAACGGCGCCGCGATCCGGAAGCAGATCTGCACAGGCCTGGACTTCCTCGGCCTGCAGCTCGACGACTCGAAGAACAACGTCCGCGGCAAGGAAGCCCGCATCAGCACAGACAGCTCGCGCGGACAAATCTGGACGATCCCTACAAACGAAGAACTGGTCGTAGCCCGACAAACCGTCGAAGCCCTCTCCTAACGCTACTGACCACGGACTAAGGACCACTGACTAAGGACAAAGAGCCATGGGCGAAGCAATCGGACTCATCGAAACCAAGGGCAACGTCGCCGCCGTCGAGGCGCTCGACGCCATGCTGAAGGCTGCGAACGTCGTGTACGTCGATCGGCACAAGGTCGGCAACGGCCTGGTCGCCATCCAGGTGCGGGGCGACGTCGCCGCCGTCCGCGCTGCCGTCGACGCCGGCGCAGAAGCCGCCGGCCGACTCGGCGAGGTCGTCAGCGTTCACGTCATCGCCCGCCCGCACACGGACGTGTCGAAGCTCTGATTGCGGAGAGTTGATAGAGGAATAGTTGATAGTTGATAGCGGCACGTCCGCTCTCCGCCATCAACTATCAACTCTCAACTATCAACTATGTTCCTAGCACGAGTCACCGGCACCGTCGTGTGCACGCAGAAGGACAAGACCCTGAACGGCCAGAAGCTGTTCGTGGTCGAGCCGCTTAACGTGCAGTACGACGCCGCCACGAAGAAGCCGCAGCAGCTCGGCAACACCGGCCGCGCGATCGTCGCCCTCGACGTCGTCGGCTGCGGCGAGGGCCAGTTCGTCCTCGTATGCCAAGGCTCTAGCGCCCGCATGACCGAACAGACCGGCAAGCTCCCCGCCGACGCCGTCATCATCGGCATCGTCGACTCGGCGGAGTTCGACGGGAAGACGTTCTACAAGGCTGAGTAGTTGCCAGTTGTCAGTTGCCAGTTGCCAGTAACACGCGGCAGCAACGCAACTGAATCTAACTGGCAACTGGCAACTAACAACTGGCAACTCCACCCGCATGAACGCCACACTCGTCCAAGACGTCGTCTCCGAAGTCATGCGACGGCTGAATTCGTCGGCCCGCTCCGCCGTGCCCGCGGGTGAAACCGCTGCGGCCGAGCGTCGCGCCGGGGCGGCCGTCCATTCGCCGCCGGTCGACAACCGTTACGGCGTCTACGGTTCTGTCGATCAGGCCGTCGCCGCCGCGACTGAATCGCAGAAGAAGCTGCTTCGCCTGTCGCTCGACGAGCGCGATCAGATCGTCAAGCTCATCAAGAGCATCGCCGCACAGAACGCCGAGAGCTGGGGCCGGATCGAGTTCGACGAAACGAAGATCGGCCGACTCGAACACAAGATCGAGAAGCTGAAGATCCTCTCGCTTGTGCCCGGCGTCGAGTACCTCCGCACGCAGGCCGACAGCGGCTCGAACGGCGTCTGCCTGCACGAGGCCGCCCCGTTCGGCGTCATCGGCGTTGTCACGCCCGTCACGCACTCGGTCCCCACGCTCAGCGCCAATGCGATCAACATGATCGCCAGCGGCAACGCGCTCGTCGCCAACGCTCACCCGAGCGGAGCGAACTGCGCCGCCCTTGCGGTGAAGACTTACAACCAGGCGATCGCGAGCAAGTTCGGCATTGAAGACCTCATCGCGATGGTGCTGCCACCCACGATCGAGACGGCCGACCAGCTGTTCAACCACAAGGGCATCAGCCTGCTCGTCGTCACGGGCGGCCCGCAGGTCGCCCGCGCCGCCCTTGCCTGCCGCAAGCGCGCCATCGTGGCCGGCCCCGGGAATCCGCCCGTCGTCGTCGATGAGACCGCGTGCCTCGCCAACGCCGCAAAGTCGATCATTGCGGGCGCCGCGTTCGACAACAATCTCCTCTGCATCGGCGAGAAGCAGGTCTTCGTCGTCGCGAGCGTGTACGACAAACTCGTCGAACAACTGAAGGCGAACGGGGCCGCTCAGCTCAACGCGGGTCAGATCGAAGCGCTGACGAAGGTCGCGCTGCCCATCAGCCCGAAGGATGGCAAGCCGCACGTCGCCAAAGAGTTCGTTGGCCGTGACGCGAGCGTGCTCGCTCAGGCGGCTGGCACTTCGGTTCCGCATGGCACTCAGCTCCTCTTCGGCGAAACGACCTTCGAGCACGCTTTCGTGCAGGAAGAGCAGATGATGCCCTTCGTGCCGCTCGTCCGCGTCGCAAACGCCGACGAGGCGATCGACAAGGCGATCGAAAGCGAGCACGGCTATCGCCACACGGCGATCTGCCACAGCCGCAATCTGGATGTCATCACCCGTTTCGGCCGACGCGCGGGGACGACGCTGTATGTCGTCAACGGTGCCAGCCCCAGCGGCCTCGGCCTCGGCGGCCAGGGCTTCCTCAGCTACTCCATCGCCACGCCCACCGGCGAAGGCATCACCACGCCGCTCACGTTCACGCGATATCGGCGAGTGATGATGACGGGGGCGTTGAGGATGATCTGACGAAACAGTGTGCGGTGGGCAGTGGGCAGTGTGCAGTAATGCACTGCCCACTGCCCACTGCCCACTGCCCACTGCCCACTGCCCACTGCCCACTGCCCACTGCCCACTGCCCACTGCCCACTGCCCACTGCCCACTGCCCACTGCTATGCAACTCGCCCTCGTCATCGGTCACGCCACGAGCACCGTGAAGCACGACAGCTTCAACGGGTTTCGTCTGCTCGTCGCGCAGCCGCTCGGCGTCGAGCGGAAGCCCGAGGGCGACCCGGTCATCACCGTCGACACGCTCGGTGCCGGGCTCGGCCAGGTCGTCGTCATCAACTCCGACGGCAAGCGAGCGAGAGAAGTCATCGGCGACGATCGCTCGCCGGGCCGATGGTTCACGGTTGGACTTGTCGACTCATGAATAGTGTGCAGTGCGCGGTGGGCAGTGTGCAGGAATGCACTGCCCACTGCCCACTGCCCACAGCCCACTGCCCATTGCCCACTGCGATGTACCTCACCGCCCGCCAACTTCAGCAGATCATCCGCGAGACCGGCGCGGCCCGTCTGCCGTTCGGCGCGCGTCTCACGCCTTCCGCGCAAGACCTTCTCCGCGCGCACAAGCTCCAGATCCAGTACGTCGACCCACGCGACCTCGCGCCGAAGACCGCGACCGCCACGCCCTCGCCATCCACGCCCAGCTTCTACTGGTGGTGCGGTATGCCGAGCGGCACTGTGAAGGCGGCCATTGCGATGGTCGCTCGCGAGACCAGCTTCAACCCGCTCGTCGTGCTCGACGACGGCAGCAGCGTGCTGAACGCGGTCCGCGCGCTCGCGAAGGGCGTCGCCAGCGGCGTTTGTGCGGGCGGCGTCCTCGCCGTCGAGCACGCGGGCACGGCCGTCGTTGTCGCGAATAAATCGCCCGTGCTTCGTGCCACCGTTGCGACATCGCTCGCAAGCATTGACGCCGCCGTGCGCGACGTGGCTGCGAATGTGCTCGTCATCGAGCCCGCGGCGCAGTCGCTCATGCAACTCAAGAACGCGATCCTCCGCTTCGTCCGCGCCCAGCGCTCGGCCGACTCGGACCTGCTGCGCGAGATCGCAGGAGGCGTGAAATGAGGATCGGCAAAGTCGCAGGTCGCGTCACGCTCAACCGCTCCCACGAATCGCTCACGGGCGGGCGTTTCCTGTTCATCGAAGTGCAGGACCGCTTCGTACTGGCAGGCGGCGATCGCAAGACGACCGAAGTGTTAGTCGCCTACGACAACCTCGGAGCCGGCGTCGGCGAGACCGTTGCCTTCACCGAGAGTCGTGAAGCGTGCATGCCGTTCTACCCCGAAAAGAAAGTCCCGATCGACGCGCTCGTCGCGGCGATCCTCGATCGCGTTGTGGTCGATCCGCAACTCTGCAAGTGATGGTGTCCTATGGCTGAATTCCAATCCGAATACAAGCTCCGCGAACAGCTCTGCGACATCGGCCGACGCATCTGGCTGAAGGGCTTCTGCGCCGGCAACGAGGGCAACCACTCGTACCGTATGGCGAACGGCAAGTTCCTCTGCACGCCGACCGGCATCAGCAAGGGCAACCTCAAGCCCGACGACCTCTGCGTCGTCGACGCGAGCGGCAAGCAGCTCGCCGGTAAGCGGAAGCGCACGAGCGAGTTCCTCCTCCACGCGCAGATCTACAACGCCCGGCCCGACGTGAACTGCGTCATCCACAGTCACCCGCCGCACGCGACCGCGTTCGCGGTTGCAGGCGTGGAGATTCCGACCTGCATCCACCCCGAGGCGGAAGTCTTCCTCGGTCCCGTTCACACCGCGAAGTACGTCACGCCCGGCGACAAGCGTCTCGGCGAGTCGATCATGCCGTTCCTCAAGGACAGCAACACGATCGTCCTCGGCAACCACGGCGTCGTCTGCTACCACGCCGACGCGGAACAGACCTACTACCAGCTCGAAATCATCGACGCCTACTGCCGCATCCTGCTCCTCGCGAAGCAGCTCGGCAGCGTGCGTCCGCTCGACTCGGCGGAGATGACGGAGCTCATCCAGCTGAAGGCGAAGTTCGGCCTGACCGACCCGCGCATGGAAGACGCGAAGAAGGGCGCGGTCTCCTGCGGTACGAGCGACTTCATCAGCCGCGTCGGAGGCGAGACCGGCAGCCGCGGCCGGATGAGCGAGGGCGGCATCGTCAGCAGCGTCCGTTCGCAGAATCCCCTCGACCGCGCGATCGCAGAGCTCGCCCCGGCAAACTACAACGAGGCGGACATCGAGCAACTCGTGCAGGTGATCACGGACCAGATCATGGCGGCGTGAGGTAACTCATGACTTTCGTCTGGAAGATCGTCGGGATTCCCCTCGCGTTCTTCAGTGCGATGGCCGGCGGTTCCATTTCGCTGTTGATCTTCGGCCTTTGGGCAGCATGGAGAGCACCTAAGGAACGACCGGAGCCGTTGTCCTTCATACTGATGTTCGCAGTGGCAACAGTCCTGCTGAATCTCGGTCACTTCGGTCTCCTCCATCTGTTCAAGGGACACGGCAAGTGGCTTGAATTAAGCAAGCAGACGTGGCGTTTGCTGCTGTGGCTCGGTCACGGCGTAGGCTTTCTTGGCCTTGCCGCGCTGTTCATCTTTGCAGGACCGAAGTGACGAAGTGAAATGAAGTCCCTCGACGCCAAGCTCGCCCGCATCCACGCCGATCCGTCCGGCTGTCGCGACTTCATCCTCGCCGACGCTAAGGACGCCGACATGGCAACGGGGCTCGCGGCCACCGGCTTCGATCCAATCACTCGAAAGCGGCGCACGCTCGCGCAGTACCGCGAACAGATCCGCGCGAACGTGCGACAAGGGCTCGTCGACATCATGTTGATGTCGACGAGCACGAACGATCTGCTCACGATTCAGGAGCGGACCTTCGACGCATCGGCCGTAACGCCCGCCGCGCGGGCGAACGATACGACGGACATTCATCTCCCCTCTGGCGGCGCGTACGGCACGGCCCCGTCGCGGCCGTTTCGCACCGCGTTGATCGACCACATTCAAGCCGGCCGGATCGATCCGTCGCCGGAAGAGCGACTGCGCGGCGCGAGTCTCGGGCTCTACTCGATCACGCCGAACAACGACCTCAACTTCGATTACCCGACTCTGCTCGCCTACAACGAGTTCCGCGCCGAGGCCGAGCGGAAGGGCTTTCGGCACTTCCTCGAAGTGTTCGACCCAAACGCATGCGCCGACCACTGCCCTGCCGACCTCGGGCGGTTCATCAACGACCTGATCGTCCGCACACTTGCGGGCGTCGCTCAGCGGGGGCGTCCCGTGTTCCTCAAGATCGCCTATCACGGTCCCGCGGCGATGGAGGAACTCGCCTCGTACGACCCGCACCTCGTCCCCGGCATCCTAGGCGGCTCCAGCGGCACGACGTTCGACGCCTTCCATCAGCTGTGGGAAGCCCGAAAGTATGGGGCCCGCGCCGCGCTCTATGGGCGAATGATCAACAACAGCGAACATCAGCCTTCGTTCATCCAGCACCTCCGCTGGCTTGCCGATGGGCATATAGACGACCCGGTCGAAGCGGTCCGCAGCTATCACGGCGAACTGCAGAAGCTGAAGATCGCACCGTATCGCGAATTGAAGGACGACCTGCAGCCGAGCAAGCGCGCGGCGGCATACTCAGGCACGACAGTTGTTGCAAAGCCTGAAGCGAAGACGTCAGAGTTCGCGAAGATGTCGACTGCTGAGAAGGTCGCGGCAAGTCGGAAGCGAATCGCTGGCGGATAGGCACGTAGGCAATAGGCACGAAGGCACGCAGGAAAGCAGCGGCCGTGTCCTCTACCACGTGCCTTCGTGCCTCTTGCCTCCGTGCCTCTGCTCCCATGCTCATCGTTCAGCGACAATCCCGCCTGCAGGAGATCATCGCCCAGCGGGGCATGATCGATCTGGAGTCCCTCGCGCGCGAACTCGCCGTCAGCGATTCGACCGTTCGCCGAGACATCTCCGAACTTGAGAAGAAGGGCCTCGTCTCGCGGACGCACGGCGGAGTCGTCTGGCGCGGCGACGGCAGCAGCGCGAAGGACAACGGCACCCGCCCGTACGCGTTCGAACAACGGCTCCAGTACAAGATCGAATCGAAGCAGCGCATCGCCGAAACCGCGTGCAAGCTGATCCGCCCGGGCGAAACCGTCCTCCTCGACGGCGGCACGACGACGTATTACCTCGCCCAGCAATTGCTCGGCAGGCAGATGCAGATCGTCACGAATAGCCTGCCCATCGCGTCGCTTTTCGCGAATGACGACCACGTCGAACTCATCCTCACCGGCGGCGTCGTTTACCCGCGGTACGGCGTGCTGCTCGGGCCAACCGCGGAGCAGACGCTCGGCACAATCCACGCGACCACGCTGTTCATGTCGGTCGCCGGGCTTCATCGGGGCGCGACGTATAACCAGAACATGCTGCTCGTGCAGGCCGAGCGGAAGATGATGGAGCAGAGCCAGCGCACCGTCCTGCTCGTCGACTCCAGCAAATTCGGCCAGCAGGCACTCGTAAAGCTGTGCGACATCGCGAAGGCAGACGTCCTCGTCACTGACGCGAAGCCGCCGAAGCCGATCGAAGACGACCTCATCGCAGGCGGCGTCGAACTCGTCGTCGCCCAGTGATGTAACCCCCTCCGCTGCGCCGACGTATACGACATCATGCGACTCCTTCCCCTGCTCGGCCTCGCCGTCGTGCTGTGCTTCGCCTCGCTCGTTCGCGCCGAACCGTACAAGCGTGATGCCGGCCCGGCGAAGGTCGAGACGCGGCTCGAAGACTGGCGCGACGATCGCCGCGACCGAACGGTCCCGGTGAAGCTGTACGTGCCGACCGGACTCAGCGCGCCGGCGCCGATCGTGCTCGTCTCGCACGGGCTCGGCGGGTCGCGCGAGGGGCTCAGCTACGTCGCGAGTCACTGGGCCAGTCACGGCTACTTCGTCGTCGTCATGCAGCACCCGGGAAGCGATCGTAGCGTGTGGGAAGGTAAGCCGCTCGATGAGGCGAGGAAGGACTTGGTCGCCGCCGCCAATGCGCAACAACTGGTGAACCGCGTGTTCGACGCGAAGTTCGTCATCGACGAGATCGCCCGACGCAACGAGCGCGAAGGCGACCCGCTCAAAGGCACGCTCGACCTCGACCACATCGCCATGACCGGCCACAGCTTCGGTGCCCACACCACGCTCGCCATCGCAGGCCAGAAGTATTCGCCGATCCGGGGTGCTGGTTTGCAGGGACTCGACGAGCGCGTCTCGTGCGCGATCCCCTTCAGCCCTTCCGACGTCCAACGCGGGGATCGCGACGAAGCCTTCGGCTCGATCGTCATCCCCGTCTTTCACGTCACCGGCACAAGGGACGAGAACCCGCTGAACCCGGCCGAGTCGCCCGAGTCGCGGCACGTGCCGTTCCAGCACAGCGTGAACTCCGACCGCTGCCTGCTCGTGCTCGACGGCGCGACCCACAGCACCTTCGGCGGCGGCGAAGCCGAGGGCAGACGTCGTCGCGCAGGATCGCCGAGCGGCGAACAGCTTGCCCGCTTCCATGACCTCGTGAAGCAGAGCACCACCGCGTTCCTCGACGCCAACCTTCGCGGCGACGCCGACGCCCGCAAATGGCTTCTCGAAGGCGGATTCGCTGCCGAGCTCGGCAAGACCGGCACGTTTGAGCATCGCGACGCCGCGAGTAAATGACGGCCGTCGAATGCGATGCGCCAGTCGTGCCATCGCTTCCGCGAGACCGCGAGTAGTCTCAGACCACCGCCGGAATCGACGACGCTGCCCGGCGATCGGAAATCCCTCAGGTCCGGTAACTCACTGCTGCGCATCCCGCCCGATTCAGGGTATAGTTGGCGGAATGGACTCGGAGGGGTCTGCCATCCCCGCTCATGCCGCTTCGCTCGGCTCCGCGCTCGGGCAACGCTCGACGACCGCGCACGTGCTGGTCGTCGCGTCTCCCAACGCGCAGCCGGCCCTTCAGGCGCTGCTTCGCAATGCGGGGTACGACGCGCTGTGCGTCGAAGACCCGTACGCCGCGCTACTGGAACTGCTCGTGAAGCCGATGGTGTACCGCGCGGTGGTGCTGAGCCTGCAGGGGCTCTACCGCGAAGAGCTGTCCGTGATCCGAACCTTGCGAGCTCGGCTGTCGCACGTCGAAGTGTGGCTCGCCCACACCGACGGCCGACATGCCGCGATGGCTGAGGCAGTCCGGCTCGGTGCCGGCGGGATCCTTTCCGACGAGGGCCTGCACCGCCTCGACGAACCCTCGGCTGCGCCGCTCGACGCCCCAACCGCAAGCACGCTGAACGCCCGCGCGAAGTTGATCGGCGACGGCGCAGCGCAGCCGATCGCGCCGGCAGCGCCGTCGGCACACTCCTTCGCGGCGGCGGACGAAGAACACCGTGCCGCCCACGATGGCCCCAGCGCGTCGTCTTCGCACGACGACGTCGCGAACGCCTACGACGACGCCCCGCCTGTGTCGCTCGCACCAGAGTTGCCAGACAGCCTCGTCAGTGGCGAACCCATCCTCAGCGCCGAGGAGCTATCCGCCCTGCTGGCCGATCCCGAACCGACCACGCATCACGGCAATGCCGAAAGGGGCACGCCATGATCTCGCCCAACGGTACGAACGGGGCCAGCCACTCGAACGGATCGCATGCGAAGAATGGCGCGCACGCTTCGCACGCGGCCAATCCACGATCGGTGCTCCTCATCGGCGATCGCGATCGCACGGTGCAGGAAGCGCTCGCCAGCGCGGTGCCTGAAGCGGAGATCACGCGTGCAGCGAGCGTGTTCGACGGCGTCGCCCTGCTGCACGAGCGGCCGTTCGCGGCGGTGCTGTCGAGCGTTGAGCCGATCGAACGTCGCCCCGAGCCGGCCGTCCGCGCGCTGCGCGAGCTGTCGGGCAACGCACGGCTGCTGCTGTTCGGCCACACCACGCTCGAGCCGCTCAGCCGGAAGATGCTCGAGTTCGGCTGCGACGATTACTTCCTCACGCCCGCCGATCCCGTCGAGTTGCGAGCGATCTTCAATGCCGAGCACACGTACGGCGCTCAGCCCGACGTGAAGTCGCCGGCATCGCCGTCCGCGCACGTCGACGAACCATGCCTCGACATCGCCGGTCTGCCGATGGCGGAGCTGATGCTCGACGCGATGCTTGCCTCGCCCCAGGGTTGCACGCACACCGCCGTCGCAGCGCTTCGCGCCCGGCTCGGCGATTCGCTGCCGATCCGCTTCAGCAAGACCGACGCACCGCCCGGCACGCTCTCGCATCCCATCCGCAATTCGTCGAAGGTGGTCGGCCACCTCATCCTCGACCGCGTCGCCGGCGAATGCTCCGCCACCGATCGGCACGTGCTGGCACAACTGGCCGTCGTGCTCGGCAAGGTCGCGTCGCTCGAAGAGCGCCACGCGCGATTGCAGCGACTCGCGATCACCGACGACCTGACCGGCCTCTTCAACGGCCGGTACTTCAACCACTTCCTCGAACGCATGCTGGAGAAGGCGCGCGTCCGGCGGTTCCCCGTCACGCTGCTGCTGTTCGACATCGACAACTTCAAGAAATACAACGACACCTACGGCCACGGCATCGGCGACGAGATCCTCAAGCAGACCGCGTCGCTCATGCGGAAGTGCGTCCGCGACCACGACTTCGTCGCTCGCATGGGCGGCGACGAGTTCGCCGTCGTCTTCTGGGAGAAGGAAGGCCCGCGCACGCCGCGCACAAATCGCGACGGCGCGCCGCCGCAGTCGCAATCGACCGCCGCCAGCCGCCTGCCGCAGACGCCGATGATCATCGCCAGCCGCTTCCGCCGCCTGCTCGGCACGAGCCAGTTCCCAGCCCTCGGCGCGCTGGGCCGAGGCACGCTGACCATCAGCGGCGGCATGAGCGTCTTTCCTTACGACGCGCAGACCCCGCAAGGCCTCATCGAAGCCGCCGACCGCGCGCTCATGTTCGGCGCGAAGCGCGCCGGCAAGAACAGCATCGCCCTGGTCGGCGACGGCAACATGTTGACCGACGACCCGGCGACGAGTTGATGCTTTGCGACCGCTTCAGTTGAATGGGCATTGTCATGGGCGGACTGCGGAACATCATCGACTGGCTGCTCGCGAAACTTCGCCTGAGAGTCAGATCAACGACATCACAGAGCGACACGCCGCAGCCGGAGTGCAACTGGTGCCTCGTCGGCAATATCGTCGATCAGCACCCGTTCGGGACGGAACAGGAGATTCGTCGCGGCTCAAAGCACTTCAGCGCGGGTACGAAAGTGTATTGCCTTCCCGCGCAGTGGGGTGATGGCTACGAAAAGGTCGTCGCTGTCGGCATAGAACGACATTCACGACGACTGATCACCGTTGTAATGCCGTCGGAGCAGATCACGAACTGGCGAGCCACAGTCGTCTACAAGCCGGCGGTGCTGAAGCGACTGCGACGTGGTTTTGAGCACTTCAACCATCAATGGCGGACTGAGCGCGAGGTGAAGGAATATGCCGATTACCTAACCCAACGTCCGCTGAGCGGCCGCTGAATGCACAATCGCATCGGTGTCTTACACAGCCCCCTACCCCAGCTCTCCCCCGCAAGCGGGCGAGGGAGTAGGCTTGTTGGAGCAAGCGAGTTCGCCTCTGGTTCCTCCCCCTTGAGGGGGAGGGGAATGAGGAGCGCACACGCACGCTGGTGGTTGTGATCTGCTCTCTCGGAGCTCTCTCATGTCTGTCGCCACGCCTGTGCTCAGCCAAGCCGTGCCTGCATCGACGCCTTTCTCGTCGCGGCTGGCGTCGCTGGACATCTTTCGCGGCATCACGATCGCGATGATGGTGCTCGTCAATAACGACGGGAAAGGCGAACCCTACGCGATGCTCGATCACGCGAAGTGGCACGGATGGACGCCGACCGATCTGGTTTTTCCGTTCTTCCTGTTCATCGTGGGGGTGGCGACGCCGTTCTCGCTCGCCAAGCGCGGCGCGGCGGCGGTGTCGAAGCTGTCGCTGTTCGGCCACATCTGGTCGCGGGCGCTGGCGCTCTTCATGCTCGGCCAGCTGCTTCAGGCGTTTCCACAGATCAGTGAGAAGGCGTTGCCCGAGGGGTTCCTCGTGTTGAAAGTGCTGCGGATCATGGGCTTCGCGCTGGTTTGGGGTGGCATCGGTGCGTTACTGATCCCCTGGCGGTGGAAGCGGATTCAGAATTGGTTGCCGGTGGCGATCGCGGTGTCGTTCTACGCGCTGGCGATCGCGATGCACTTCGCGGTCGCCCACGCGAAGGTGAACGGCTGGCCTGCAGACGTCTCGATCGGTCGCGGCATTCACGACCCGGACTTCGTTCGCATCCCCGGCATCCTGCAGCGCATCGGCATCTGTTTCGGCATCGCCGCATCGCTGGCGCTCTTCGCGGGCTGGCGAACGATGATTGTCTCGATCGTCGTGCTGTGCGCGGCGTACTCCGGCGTCATGCTCGGCGCGAAGAGCGACTCCGTCCCGCGCGGATCGATCTCGCCGACGACGAACATCGCGCGCCTCGTCGACGAGACGGTGTTCGACCGCTGGACCACGAACGCCGCGGGCGAGCGCGCTTACGCCTATCGCCACACCTGGCGGCAGTACCCCGATCCGGAGGGGATCGTATCCACCCTGCCCGCGGTCGCGACGGCAGGCTTGGGCGTGCTGGTCGGCTGGTGGCTTCGCCGGCCGGACCGGCTCCCAGCGGAGAAGTGTGCAGGACTGATGGCGATGGCGGTGCCGGTCGGCATCCTCGGCTTCGCGCTGGACGGCGCCGTCATGCCGATCAACAAGAGCCTCTGGACGCCCGCGTTCGTCTTCCTCACGGGCGGCCTGGCGATGCTGGGCCTCGGGTTCGTCTTCTGGCTCGCCGACGTGCGGCAGTGGCGGTGGTGGGCGCTGCCGTTCAAGATCTTCGGGATGAACGCCATCGCCGCGTTCGTGCTGTCGAGCCTGATCGTGCGAATCGGCTGGATGATCCGCTTCGCCGGGCCATCAGCCGGCGAGACCGTCGGGCTGACCACCTATTGCCAGAATCGCGTCTACGACGCAGTGCATCACTGGTCGAATCAACTTCAAGCGTCGAACCCGAGCCTGCCCGTGCTGGCCACGCCGCAGAACACGTCGCTGGCGTACGCGCTGTGCTTTGTGGCGGTGGTGTTCGCGTGCATGGCGCTGATGTACGTCTGCCGGGTGTTTGTGAAGGTGTAGGCGTTGGTCGGAAGCGCCGCCGCCTGCACGCAACCGCGTGCTATGGCATCTGCCATTGAATCCCTTATGCTTTTCGCTCCCTCGGCCGGGCGTCGTTTGTGCGGCGTTCGGGGATCGACATCCGAGGCATTCCGTTAATCGATTCACCGCTACACCGGAGCCCGCAACGCCATGGCTGAGAAATCCGTTTCGACAGACTCGCTCGCGATCGAGAAGAAGACCGAATACTCGGGGAAGAAGTTCCGCGTCGCCTTCGTCGGTTGCGGCGGCATCGCTAACACGCACGCCGGGGCGCTCGCGAAGATGCCCGACGTCGAGATCGTCGCCGGTTGCGATATCGAGCCGCACAAGCTCGACGTGTTTGAGGAGAAGTGGGGCGTCAAGCGGAAGTACGCCGACTGGAAGAAGATGCTCGCCGACGGCGGGTTCGACGGCGTCAGCGTGTGCACGCCGAACGGCGTCCACAGCCAGCCGACGATCGACGCGCTGAACGCCGGCTGCCACGTCATCGTCGAGAAGCCGATGGCGATGAAGCCGAGCGAGTGCGAAGAGATGATCGCGGCCGCGAAGAAGAACGACAGGAAGCTTACGATCGGCTTCCAGTACCGCTACCACCCCACCAGCCAGTTCATGAAGCGCGCGGCCGACGAAGGCCAGTTCGGCGACATCATGTTCGTCCGCTGCCAGGCGCTGCGTCGCCGCGGCATCCCGAACTGGGGCGTGTTCGGCCAGAAGCACCTCCAGGGCGGCGGGCCGATGATCGACATCGGCGTGCACGTCATCGAGATGGCCCACTACGTGATGGGCCGACCGAAGCCCGTCGCCGCCGTCGGCAACACCTGGACGTTCATGGGCAACAAGCCCAGCGAAGTCGTCAGCCAGTGGCCGAACTGGGACCACAAGACCTACACCGTCGAGGACATGGCGATCGGCCACATCCGGTTCGACAACGGCGCGATCCTGCACATCGAGGCGAGCTTCTGCGCCCACATCGCGAAGGACATCTGGAACTTCCAACTGATGGGCACGAAGGGCGGCGCGAACTGGGACCCGGCCGAGATCTACCGCGACGTCGCCGGCACGATGACGAACGTCTCGCCCGGCTTCCTCCCCGGCGGCGACTGGACCACCCTCTTCGGCACGAAGCTCCGCAACTGGATCGACGGCGCCACCAAGGGCACCCCGCTCACCGCCCCGGGTGAGGACGGCCTGACCGTGCAGCGCATCCTCGACGGCGTCTACCGCAGCGCGGAAGCCGGCGGCAAGGAAGTCGCGCTCGGCTGATTCAGCTCATCAACTCTGAGGCAAACGCAAACGCCCACGGATCGCCATCCGTGGGCGTTCTTCTTTCTCACATCGAGTCGATCACGCCTTCGCGTACGCTCGTCCCTTTACGTGCAGTTCGATGAACTGCTTCCGCTGTTTCATCATCGTCCCCATCTCCTCGGCATCGATCTTGTCGAGGTTCTTCAGCATCATCGTCATGCGCGGGTTGTTCCCGAGCTTGGCGCGGAAATGATGAAGGAACGTCCAGTAGAGGTAGTTGAACGGGCACGCGCCGTCGCCCGTCCGTTCGCCGGGGTCGTACTTGCAGCCGGCGCAGTAGTCGCTCATGCGGTTGATGTAAGCGGCACTGCTGACGTAAGGCTTCGTCGCCATCGTCTGGTTGTCGGCGTTCATGCCCATGCCGACGACGTTGGGCGTGACGACCCAGTCGTGGCTGTCGATGTACATGGCGTAGAACCAGTCGTTCACCGCCTGAGGGCTGAGGGCGGCCAGCGTGGCGAAGTTGCAGATCACCATGAGCCGCTGGATGTGGTGCGAATACGCGCGATCGACCACGCCGTGAATCGTCTGCCGCAGGCAGTTGAGGTCGGTGTCGCCCGTCCAGAACCAGTCGGGCAAATCGAGGCTGCTGCCGCGCGAGTTGCGGTCGCGGTACTCGGGCATGAACGACCAGTAGATGCCGTACACGTACTCGCGCCAGCCGAGGATCTGCCGGATGAAACCCTCGACCGCATTCAACGGCGCCCGGCCCGCGTGGAACGCCTTCTCCGCAGCGCGAACCATCGCCATCGGCTCGAGCAGGCCCGCATTCAACGGCGCGCTCAGCACGCTGTGATACATGAACGGCTCAGCGGTGAGGATCGCATCCTCGTAGTCGCCGAACAGCGGGAGGCGGTTCTCGATGAAGTCGTCGAGCGACCGTTTCGCATCGGTGCGCGTGACGGGAAGATCGAAACCTTCGAGCGATCCTGGGTGCTTTGGGAAGAAGCGTTCCACATCCGCGAGCACCTGCTGTGTGATCGCATCCGGCTTGAACTTCGGCGGCTTCGGGATGTGCAGCTTCCCCTTCGCGGGCTTTCGGTTCTGCTTGTCGAGGTTCCACTCGCCGCCCACGGGGAGCTTCGTGCCGGGCTGGATGAGCACGTCGTGTTCGACGCGCATCCGCCGATAGAAATGCTCCATCACCGGGCTCTTCAGCGAGCGGGCCCACTTCGCGAAGTCGGCGCGGTCGGTGAGTAAGAGGTCGTTGTCGACGAAGTTGACCGTCCCGCCGATCGTCTTCAGCGTCTCCCTCGACCAGACCTTCGTGTGGTACTCGCTCGGCTCGGCGATGAACCACTCGGCGATCCGCTCCTCCTTCGCGATTTGCTTCAGCGCGGAGATCGAATCGCGATACGGCTTGTCGTTGAGCGCGAAGTAGTAGACCGTCCGCCCCGCCGCGCGGAGCTCATCCGCGAAGTGCCGCATGCAGCTGGCGAGGTAAGCGATTCGCCGCTTGTGGAACGGCCATTCGTTCCAGTGCTTTCGCGATTCGACCATCACGATGACGGCGTCCTTCGGCGCAGCGCGGAGCGACGACAGCGACGGCGAGAGCTGATCTTCGAAAATCCAGACGGCCGAGTTGCTCATGACGGTTTATCGGGCGGAAGACGTGAGCCGAACTGACCGATAGTAGGAAGTGTGGTATGGTCGCGCTTTCGATTGGTTTGAAAGTGGACAGGGCTGCATAAGAGGACTGAGCGATGGAATACGGCGTCATCATGGCAGGCGGTTCGGGCACCCGGCTCTGGCCGCTCTCGCGCGAGAACCTGCCCAAACAGTTGCTTCCGGTGGTGAAGGGCAAGAGCCTCCTGCGGCTCAGCTTCGATCGCCTGCGCGCGATGCTGCCGGCAGAGCGGATCTTCATCTGCACCGCCGCGGGCTTCCGCGATGAGATCCTGAAGGCCATCCCCGAACTCCCGCCGCAGAACTTGCTCGGCGAACCGATGGGCCGCGACACCGCGAACGCCGTCGGCTTTAGCGCGGCCGTCCTGCAGAAGATCGACCCCGAGGCCGTCTTCGCGATCGTCACCGCCGACCACGTGATCGAGCCGATCGACACGTTCACCAAGTCGCTCCGCACGGGCTTCGATGTCGTGAAGAAGCAGCCCGGTGCGCTCGTCACCTTCGGCATCGTGCCGACGTTCGGCCATACAGGCCTCGGCTACATCGAACGCGGCAGCGGGTTCGAAGGCGTGCCGCAGGCGTACAAGGTGCTGGCGTTCCAGGAGAAGCCTGACAAGCCGACCGCCGACCGCTACGTCGAGAGCCGCCGGTTCTACTGGAACAGCGGCATGTTCGTGTGGAAAGCATCGACGGTGCTGCAGCAGCTGAAGGAGTACCTGCCGAAGAGCCACGAAGGTCTGAGCAAGATCGCCGCCGCGTGGGGCACGCCGCAGCAGGACGCGGCCGTCGCGGCCGAGTATCCGCAACTGCAGAAGATCAGCGTCGACTACGCCATCATGGAGCCGGCCGGCAAGCGCGGCGCGGTCGTCGTCGTCGAGATGCCGGTCCAGTGGCTCGACGTCGGCAGCTGGCCCCAACTGAGCGAGACGCTCGACGTGGACGGCGCGGGCAACGCGGTCGACGCGGCCCAGCACGTGCTGCTCGACAGCGACAACAACATCGTCCTCTGCCGCGAGCCGGGGCACCTCGTCACGCTGATCGGCGTGAGTGACATGGTCGTTGCCGTCACAAAGGATGCTACGCTCATCTGCCCGAAGAACGACGCCCAGCGCGTGAAGGACCTCGTGGGCAAGGTGAAGGAGAAGTACGGGGCGAAGTACGTCTGAACAGTGAGCAGTGTGCGGTGGGCAGTGGGCAGGAAGGACAAGCCTCACTGCCAACTGCCAACTGCACACTGCACACTGCCCACTGCGATGCGCACCCTCGCCATCGATCACGGCCTGAAGCGCGTCGGACTCGCCATCTCCGACGAGGGCGGCACCTTCGTCTTCCCGCACGACGTCCTGCACGTGAACGACCCCGACGAGGCGATCGCGCCGATCGCGAAACTCGTCCGCGAGGAACAGGTCAAGCAGATCGTCGTCGGCCTCCCGCTCAACATGGACGGCAGCGTTGGCCCGCAGGCAAAATTGGTCGTCGCATGGGCGAAACGCGTCGGCGAAGCGTGCGGCCTGACGCCGGTCTTCGTCGACGAACGCCTGAGCAGCTTCGACGCCGAGCAGAACCTCATCGGCCAGCAGCGCTCCGGACGAAAGCTCACGCGCGACCAGAAGAAGGACCGCCGAGATGCATTGGCGGCGGCGGCGTTCTTGCGGGCGTATCTGGACGGACAGCTGCAGCCGATCGACGTTTCAGAATTCGTGTAGTCAGGTCCCTACCGCTTCGCGATCAAATCGCTCAGCGATGGCTCGAGTTCGGGAAACTTGAACTGAAACTCACGCAGCGCTGGATGGGCAAGCTTTACGTTCGCCCCAGCCAAGACCATCTGCGACGACTCGCCGAGCACGGCGCGCAGCGCAAACGCCGGAGCGGGGAACCACGTCGGGCGGTGAAGCACTCGACCCAAGGCTCGCGTCAACTCGGCATTGCGAACAGGCGTCGGTGCGACGAGGTTGGCCGGGCCCACGATGCTCGCGTCATCGAGGCATCGCAGCACTAGCGCCGCGAGGTCGTCCTCGTGAATCCAGCTGACCCACTGCCTGCCCGGACCGAGTCGACCGCCGAGGCCGAGCTTGAAGAGCGGCACCATCTTGTCGAGCGCGCCGCCGCGCGTGCCGAGAACGATGCCGATGCGGAGCAGCGCGACACGTGTGAGCGGCTCAGCTTCCCGCGCGGCCGACTCCCAGTCTCGGACGAGCGTGCTGACGAAGTCGTCACCAGCGTGCGATGACTCATCGACGGCCGTCTCGCCCGCGTCGCCGTAGTAGCCGGTGGCGGAGGCATTCAAGAACGCCGAAGGCTTGTGCGAGGCTTCGCGGATCGCCTCGACGACGGCGAGCGTCGAGTCGAGCCGAGACTGCCGTAGTCGCTGTTTGAAGTCGGCCGTCCATCGCTTACCGAGGATGGGCTCGCCGCTCAGGTTCAGCACGGCGTCGGCCCGCTCGACTTCGCGTCGCCACGGCGCGTCAGTGCCAGGCTTCGCGGTCCACTGCAGCGATGTCACGCGTTCGTCGTTCCATTCGCGATTCCGACGACTGACTGCGACGACGCGGTCCCCTCGCTGCGTCAAGGCCCGCACGATCGACACGCCCAGCATGCCGGTCGCTCCGAACATGACGACGTTCATCGCGTCACCTCGGCGCCGCTGTCGCTCACGACGTTGCCGTCCTCCATGCGGATTTGCCTGCGTGCGCGCTGCGCGAGCGATAGGTCGTGCGTGACCATCAGGATGGTCTGCCCCCCCGTCGCGAGTTCGTCGAAGACGGCGGCGACTCGATCCGCGTTCGCCTTGTCGAGGTTGCCGGTGGGCTCGTCGGCGAGCAGCGCGGCCGGCTCGTTGGCGAGCGCCCGCGCGATCGCGACGCGCTGCTGCTCGCCGCCGCTGAGCCTGTTGGCGCGACGTTTCGCCTTCCCATCGAGGCCGAACTGCTTGAGCAGGCTCACCGCGCGGGCCATCGCATCGCCGCGCGAGAGTCGGCCGAGCTTGAACATTGGCAGCGCGACGTTCTCAGCAGCGGTGAACTCCTTCAGCAGGTAGTGAAACTGGAAGACGAAGCCGATCTTCTCGTTGCGAACGAGGGCGAGCTGCGTATCGGAGAGTTCGCTCGTGTCCTGCCCGTCGATGAAAACAGTGCTCGCGGGGCTGATGTCGTTTCCATCCGGATCGCGCCGGCTCGGGCGATCGAGTCCGCCGAGGAGGTAGAGCAGCGTCGACTTCCCGGAGCCCGACGCGCCGACGATCGACGCGTACTCGCCGCGCGCGAGCGAGAGGTTCACGCCGCGAAGGATGTGGGCCGACGTCTCGCCCTGGCCTAGGTAGCGGTGCAGGTTGGAGGCGCGGAGTAGGGACGAGGGACGAGAGACGAGGGACGAGCCGGCAACGGCCGTTACGTCATTCGCTCGTTCCTCGTCCCTTGTCACTCGTCCCTCCAACTCAGTGTGCGCCACGGATCACCTCGACGGGATCGAACTTCGCGGCGCGTCGTGCCGGGTAGACCGCCGCCACCATCGTCACCAGCACCGCAGCGACGAATGCCGTGGCGTACATGCTCGTGTGCTCGCTCATCAGCAGTCCCTCGGCGCGGATGAGTCCCTCCATCTTGATGGGCAGACGTCGCAGCCCTTCGATGGCGAGCTTGCCCGCGCTCACGCCGACCGTCGCGCCGATCAGGCCCATCAACGCGCCCTGCATGAGGTAGATGCGAGTCACGTCGCCGCGCGAGAGGCCGAAGCTTTTCAGGATCGCGATGTCGTTCACCCGTTCGAGCACCGCCATGATAAGGATGTTGAGCACGCCGAACGCAGCCACGACGAGGATCGCGCCGGTGATGACGACGGTGATCACCTCCTGCACTTTGAAGATCTTCAGGAAGTTGGCATTCGCCTCCTTCCACCCTTCAGTCTTGTAGCCCGAGATCGACTCGATTCGCGATGCGAGCGCCTCCGCCTGGTTGTAGTCGTTCGTGCGGATCACGATCTCGTTGATGACGTTCTTCCGGTCGAGCAGCGTCTGCGCGTTGTTCAGGAGCATGTAGCAGCGGCTGTAATCGACGGGGGTCACACCCGTGTCGAAGATGCCGACCACCTTCGCGATCGTTCGCCCGCCCGTGCTGCTGGCGAGGACGATGTTGTCGTCGAGCCGAGCACCGAGCACGTCGGCGACGCCGCGACCCATTACGACGCCGTCTGCGGTCGTCTTGAGTCGATCGAAGCTACCGTGAGTAAGGTTGTCGCCGATCGTGGTGACGCGCGTCTGCTCGGCCGGCTCGACGCCGAGGATCTGCACGTTCATCGTCTTCGTGCCGTAGGTGGCGATCGCCTCACCCTGCACCATCGGCGCGACGGCGATGACGCCTGGCAGTCGCCGCACCGTCGCCAACAGGCCGGTCGGGTTCTTGATCTTCTTCACCTGATCGCGCGGCTTGTCGCCCTCGAGGGCGAGCAGCGCATTCGGATTCGGCTCGACGCGTTCGAGGATCTTCGTCCGCGTCTGCCGCGGCTCGTCGTGGATGGTGATGTGCCCGGTGCTCTCGACAGTCTCGATGACGAACTTGTCCTGGAACCCCGCCATCATCGCCGACATGGCGAGGAACATGGTCACGCTGATCGCCACGCCCGCAATGCACACCAGCGTCTGCCGCAGGTGCGTGAAGAGATACCGGATGGCGATGAAGGCGTTCACGTGTCGCCGATAGCGTAGGGATCGACGACGTGAATGTCAGCACTGGCTTTGGCGCAGCGAGCGATCAACATGCGACAGAAGGACCGCGGTCACTTCGCGTCGGCCTGGGTGGGCTGGGCCAGACGTTGATCGAGCAGGCGCAGGCGCTGCTGGGCCTCGCGGAAGTTGCGGTCGATCGCGATGGCCGCGGTGTAGCACGCGCGGGCGTCGGCGTACTCGCCGCGGAGTTCGTGCACGCTGCCGAGGTTGTATTGCACCTCGCGCGCACCAAGCACCTTGTTCAGCTGTTCCTCGGCTTCGTCGAATCGGCCGCGCTGGGCGAGCATCAGGCCGTAGTTCGTCCTCGCACTCTTGCAGTTCGGGTCGACCTGCAGGGCGCGCATGTAGCTCGCCTCGGCCTCTTTCCAGTTCCCGGCAAGCTGGTGCGTGTACGCGAAGTTGCTCCACGCGTCGGCGCTGCCGTTGGTGAGCTTGACGTATCGCTCCCACGCCGCCAGCGCTTCGTCGGCCCGCTTGGCGAGCGTGAGCGTGATCGCGAGGCGGTAGGTCGCCTCCTTGTGCTCGGGTTGATCCTTGAGCAGCGCGCGGTAGTTGGCGATCGCGTCGTCGAATCGGCCCGACCCCTCGGCCACCTTGCCGGCGGCGAGGTAGGTCTCAGGCTTGATCTTCTGCTTGGTGAGCATCACGTCCGTCGGGTCGGCCGCCCTGACCGCGGGTCCCGTGGGGGGCGATTGCGAGTTATTCGAATTGCAGCCGACCGACGTCCCGGCAACAGCCGCGCATGCAACCGCGAGCATCACAAATCGGCGGAAGGGCGACGCGTGCTGAACGGTGCGCGGCTGAGACATCTCGAAGCTCTCCGTACGAGTAGACCGACGAACGCCGGGCCAAGCCAGCCGGGCGGGTATAGACCGCGAGCGGGCGAGGGCCGAGCGACCCACATGTGCTATCGGCCCGGGACAATCGAAAGCGTGAGCGGAAAGCTGCTCATGCGCTGTCTAGGATGGGCGCGAATGTCGAATGTACAGACACCGCTTCCGTACGCCTGTCCGGCCCCCTTGTCGGTCCCTGTCGGACCGCCGCCGACGCCGACCGTCGACCGCCTCAGCCAGATCGACTTCCTCCGCGGCATCGCCCTGCTGGCGATCCTCGTGATGAACATCCAGAGCTTCGCGATGCCGATGAGCGCGATGTCTGACCCGCTCAACTTCGGCGTACGATCGCCACTCGACTACTTCTTCTACCTCGCCGGCCATCTATTCATTTACACAAAGGCGCTCGCAGTCTTCTCGATTTTGTTTGGCGTAGGCATCTTGCTTCAGACCGAGCGCGTGGAATCGTCCGGCCGCTCGGCGGCGGGCGTGTTCTATCGACGCATGGGTTTCCTGGCGGTCGCGGGACTTCTGCACGCTTACCTCCTCTGGTACGGCGACATCCTCTTCATGTACGCCGTGATCGGGTCGCTCGCGTTCCTCTTGAGAAAGCTCTCGTGGCGGTGGCTGATCGGGATCGGCTCGGTCCTTCAGCTGCTGACCATTCTGTTCTACGGCCTGCTGACTGCGCTGATGCTGGCCGTGCCCTCCATCGCGGCAGAAGTCGTGCAGCCGGCGTCGCCCGACATGCCGGAGGTGCTGGCCGAAATCGCCGCGTACCGCGGTTCTTACCTGCACGATCAGCTTCCGCAGCGGGCCTACGAGGCGATCATCATGCAGGTCGGCGTGCTGCCGTTCATGGCGCTGCCGGTGAACGGCGGGCTGATGCTCATCGGGATGGGGCTATGGAAGCGCGGCTTCTTCGCGAGTGACGTTCGAAGTCGAACGCTCGCGCTCGTCTCGGCCGTCATGATCGCGATCGGATTCGCGGTGGCCGGCTTCGATGCGTACCTCATTCTCACGCTAACGGGTGCAGACGCCGATCACTACACGGCTTCGGGAAGCATCCTGCTGGTGCTGTTCAGCTCGCCGTTCCTCGCCATCGGCTATCTCGCGCTTTTTACGCTCGTCTACCGTGCGTTGCCGGGCGCGATCACTCAGCCGCTCGTCTCCGCCGGTCGCATGGCGCTCTCCGGCTATCTCCTCACCACGCTCATTTGCACCACGATCTACTACGGCCACGGCTTCGGCTACTTCATGCACCACTCTCGGTCGGAGCAGTTCCTCGTCGTGCTTGGCGTTTGGGCGTTTCTGCTCGTCTTCTCGACGATCTGGCTCCGCGCGTTTCGCTTCGGCCCGTTCGAGTGGCTCTGGCGCTCGGCGACGTATCGGACGTGGCAGCCGATGCTTCGCCGCAGTGTTTCGGCTTGACGTGCGGACTGCGATCGTCCACAAGCACTTCGCACGATGAGCGACCACGACGTCATCTCTGATCCCCCTGCCGAGTCAGCACCGGCCGACGCGCCTACTCAGCGGTACAAGATCGTCGTCGCCTATCGCGGCACGAACTATCACGGCTGGCAGATCCAGCCCGTCCCGCCCAACTGGCGCGGCGATGCGCCGGACCTCCTCGCCGGCATCCCCACTGTTCAGCAGACGCTGGCTGACACGATCGCGCGGGTGGTGAACCACCCCGTCGAGGTCGTGGGCAGCAGTCGGACCGATGCGGGCGTGCACGCGAAGGGCCAGGTCGCGCACTTCGACACGGTTCGGCTGCAGATTCCGAAGGAGAAGCTTCGCCGCGCGGTCAACGCGCGGCTGCCGGACGACGTCGTGATCCACTCGATTACGCCGGTTTCGCCCGAGTTCCACGCGATCCGCAGCACGCTTCGAAAGCGGTACCAGTACGCGATCTGGAACGCGCCCGACCGCAGCGCGTTCGCGGGCGACCTGGCGTTCTTCCGCTGGCAGCCGCTCGACGCAGACCGCATGGCCGAGGGGGCGAAGCACTTCGTCGGCGAGCACGACTTCACCAGTTTCTGTCGCCCCGGGCACGGCCGGGCGACGACTGTTCGCACCGTCTTCAGTTGCGACGTCTCGCGCCGCGGGCCGCTCGTCGTGATCGGCGTTGAAGGTTCCGGCTTCCTCTGGAACCAAGTCCGCATCATGGCGGGCACGCTGATCGAGGTGGGCGCGGGTAAGTTCAAGCCCGACGACATCGCGAAGATGATCGCCGCGAAGGACCGCAAGACGGCCGGCTCGACGGGGCCGGCGCATGGGCTTTACCTGCAGTGGATTCAGATGATGGGGTGAGGCGTCGGGAGCGATCGAAGGCGGGAACACGAATCGACCCGAATCTCACAAATCAGCACGAAGCGATTCCGTCTTGCCGGCCCGTGCGCATCCTTTGCGCGCTAGACCGCGACGAGGGAGTGGCCCTCCATCTTCGTGCAGATTCTTCAGATTCGTGTCGATTCGTGTTCTGGTCTTCTGATCCCGCAGAAGCCTCAGGCCGGCTCGCCGTTCATCAGCAGCTTCGGCCCGGGCTTGAGCAGTTCGCGGCCGCGCAGGATGGCGGCTTCGCTGACGCCGCGCTTCACGAACTGGAACTTGCACCACGGGTTGCGGCCGGGCGGGCCGGACTGGAAGACGAGCTGGTAATCCCCCGGCTCCATCTCGACCGGGTTTCCCTTGAACACGCTGGCGATCTCGACGCCCTCTTCGGGAAGGTGGAACGGCACGCTGATGATCAGGATCGCGTCGTCGCGAAGCGCGGGTTCGCCCTCGTGAACGACCTCGACCTCGAACTTCACGTTGCCCGCACGCATGGGCGTGCGGAAACTCACGCTTTGCGGCCGCCAGACGAAGCCTTGGTTGAAGTGCTCTTCCGTCCAGTTGTTGAACGGCCTATCCATGTTCGGATTGAAGACGGCTACCTGAGAGTAGCTGATCTCCAGCATGAACGACTGGGTCGGATTCTGGGTCTGCTGCGCCATGTTCTTCCTACTCCGCGCGCGAGGACCGATGGATCGTGCATCAGCGGAACAAAACTGACCTGATCTGACATGCGGCCGATCGCCACATGCTGGAATAATTTCATCGGACGTGGGCTGCATTGTAACCGGGAGACGCCATCGGGGGCCAGCCTGTTAGGGCAACCCACAACCTTCGAATATATTATCGGTGCCCGATAACTGAGGCCTCTGACTTTTATCGGGGTCGGGAACCGCTACCATTCAGAACGACGCTCCGCGGACCGACCCGCCGACCAGCAACCCTGGCCGGACTTCGACCCGCGGGGCACCGATCGTATTCGTTCGCGTGCGACGGCGGCGTGACCCACCCCGGTCCGATTCCGTTGCACAAGAGTAGCGTTGGACGGTATCGCCGCTTTCGGATGAGCGTCGCGGGCCGCGGGCAACGGGTTGTTCGGGCGAACGAAGGCCGGTTTTGCGTAAGTGCTTGCGTGTGGCCGCGAACGGAGTGTCCAGGCTCGCGCATCGTGCACCGGATGTCCTGCTACGCCGCGATCGGACTGAGAAGGAAACCTACGTATGGCCGTCGATCCCCGCTTCGTTCGCGATTCCGGACTGGAAGTCTTTGCCGGAAATGAACTTCTCGTGAAGGGCTGCCTGGAGGCCGAGGGGGGCGTTCACCTCCTCACCGGCTATCCCGGCTCGCCCGTCGCCAACTTCTTCGACATCTGCGGCGACGTCGCCGACGTGTTGAAGAAGAACGGCGTCCGCGCCTTCCAAGCCAACAACGAAGCCCTCGCCGCCGCCGCCATCAACGGCTCTCAGATGGCCCCCTGTCGGGCCGTCTGCGTCTTCAAATCGGTGGGCCTGCACGTCGCGTCCGACGCCCTTGCGCTAGGCAACCTCGCCGGTGCCCACCCGGACGGCGGCGCGGTCATCATCGTGGGCGACGACCCGTGGTGCGATTCCACGCAGGTTCCCGCCGACAGCCGGTTCCTGTACGAACACCTCCGGATGGCAGTCGTCGAACCGGGCGACATCCAGCAGGTGAAGGACTGGATCGACCTCTCGTTCAAGCTGAGCCGGGCCGCGGGGCTTTTCATCGGCTACATCGTCACCACCGCTCAGGCCGACGGCGGCGGCAGCGTTTTCTGCCACCCGAACCAGTTCTCGCCGCTCAACACGAAGACGCCGCTCACGCTGGAAACGAACAAGATCGACCTGGATAAAGTCCTCCTGCCGCCGCGCACGTGGCAACACGAGCTGCAGATGGCCGAGCGGCATCGCGCGACGATCCGCGCGGCGCGCGAGCTGGGCCTGAACAAGATCATTCCGTCAAGCTGCGGTCTTTGGGCGAATGGAGACGCAGAGACGGAGAGACGAAGAGACGAAGGGCACTCCGTCTCTTCGTCTCCTCGTCTCTCCGTCTCTCGATCTGCGGTAGCGCCGCTCGGCTTCATCGTCGCCGGCATGGGCGGCCCGTACCTGCAGCAGTTCCTTCGCGATGTCGGCCTTGAAGGAGTCTTCCCGGTCCTGCAGATGGGTCTGCAGTACCCGACGGACGTCGAAATCGTCCGCGAATTCGCCGGCCTGTGTCGCGACATGGTCGTGATCGAAGAACGCCGAAGCTTCCTCGAGAAGAACATCCGCGACGAGCTGTTCAAGCAGTTCGATCGCGTCGAGGCGACGCGTCTGAACGCGCGCCTGTGGGGCAAGCGCTTCCCCGCGCGGAAGCCTCTCCACGGAGATCCGCAGCAGAGCGACGGCGCGGATCATCCGGGCATCCCGGAGACGCGCGGGCTCAACCCCAGCATCCTCGCGCAGCTGCTCATCCCGCTCATCAAGCACACGCACGAGCTGCCGGCCGATCTGCGGAACGGGCGGCTCAGCGCCGAGCTCGACCGCATCAAGGCGACCGGCAAGCGGAAGCTGGAAGTGCTCGGGAAGGCCGTCAGCAAGGTCGTGCCGATCGAGCCGGCCACGCAGCAGCTCGGGCCCACCGACGTGCACGTCGCCGCCCACGACGCCGCCGCCGAGCACGACAACGAGCCGATGATCGCGCGCACGCCGACCTTCTGCCCCGGCTGCCCCCACCGCGATTCGTCGGCCGCCCTGCTTGAGATCCGCAAGAATTTCTCTGACCCGGCCTACATGCGCCGCGTCCACAACCGCGGCACGATCGACCTCGTCGCCCACGGCGACACCGGCTGCTACACCATGCTGCTCTACCCGCCCACGGAGCAGCTCATGCACAACTACTCAGGCATGGGACTTGGCGGCGGCACCGGCTCGGGCATCGACCCGTTCATCACGAACAAGCAGATCGTGTTCATGGGCGACGGCACGTTCTTCCACTCCGGACAGATCGCCATCTCCAACGCCATCAAGGCCGGCCAGGACATCTGCTTCATCATCCTCGAGAACAAGACCACCGCGATGACCGGCCACCAGGAGCACGCCGGCACCGAGGTCGACCTGCTCGGCAACCGCTCGTACATCCAGGAGATCGCCGACATCGTCCGCGGCATGCGCGGCACGAGCCCGATGACCGTCGTCAAGATGAACCCTGCCGACCGCGCCAACTGGAAGGCGATGCTCGAGGAGAACATCCTCAAGGACGGCGTAAAGGTTCTGATCGCCGACAAGGAGTGCGGCATCACCTACTACCGTCGGCAGGCGAAGGAAGAGCGCACCGAATCGAAGAAGCACGGCTTCCTCCCCGAGAAGAAGCACATGAACATCACGCCCGAGGTGTGCGAACACTGCCTCGAGTGCACCAAGGCCACCAGCTGCCCCGGCCTGATCACGGTCGACACCGCGTACGGCCGCAAGATCGACACCGACCTGACGTGGTGCGTGAACGACGGCGCGTGCGAGCGCGTGCGCGTCAGCAACGAACTCGCCACGAGCATCCAGCCGTGCCCGAGCTTCGAAGAAGTCACCATCATCCGGAAGAAGCGCCGCCGTTACGCGCTGCCGAACCTCAACCTGAGCAAGCTCCCGGACCCGAAGCCAATCCACGACATGACGGGCGCGAACGCCGTCTGGCGTGCGCACCTCTCGGGCGTGGGCGGCATGGGCATCGGCGTCGTCGGCGCCCTGCTCGTCCGTGCGGGCCACAAGGAAGGCTACCGCGTCATCTACAACGAGAAGAAGGGCCTCGCGATCCGGAATGGCGGGGTGTATTCACAGATCACGTGGATGCGGGAACGCAGGGACGAGGGACGAGGGACGAGGGACAAGTCGGTCGAGGCAGACGCAGTCGTCACTCGTCACTCGTCCCTCGACACTCTTCCCACCGGCCTCATCCCCTACGGCAAGGCCAACCTCCTGCTCGGCATCGACATCCTCGAAGCCGCCCGCGCGGTCGATCCGCGGGAGCAGTTCCGCATCGCGACGCCGGAGCACACGAGCGCGGTCCTCAACACGCACAAGCAGCCGACCGTGTCGGTGCTGCTCGGCAAGAACGACTTCGACGTCACGAAGCTACGCGAACGCATCGCCGAGCACTGCGATCGCTCACACCTGTACGCCCGCAATCTGTCCGAGTTGTGCGAGACGTGGCTCGGTAGCAAGCAGTTCGTGAACATCATGATCCTCGGGGTGGCGTATCAGCTGGGCCTGATCCCGATCAGCACGGGCAGCATCGCCTGGGCGATCAAGCACACCATCCGCCGCGACTCGCGCCGGAACATGAAGGCGTTCAACATCGGTCGTCGCCTCGCGCTTGACCCCGTCGCACTGCCGGACGGCAACGCGTTCGTCTCGTGGCAGCAGTTGCTCGAGAACAAGCTGAAGATCGTCCGTGCCGCAAGCAAATGGTTTGGCGAGAAGCGTGCCGTGGCGCTCGACGCGCTCGTGCAGCACGCGATGCGCGTCATGCCCGGGCTCCCCGAGCAGAGCAAGCACGACGTTGCGCTCCGCATCTACGACCTGATGCAGTACGACGACGCGAAGTACGCCAAGCGGTACGTCGACATCGTGCGGAACATCTATCGCCGCGACAGCGCCGATCAGAAGTACCTCGCCACGCACGCCGCGATCTGGAGCGTCGCGAAGCTGATGCTCATCAAGGACGAGCCTTACGTGGCGTACCTGCTCACGCGCCCGGAGAAGAAGCTCCGCGACCACGCGAAGTACAACATCGACGAAGCGAACGGCGACGAGATCCGCTACAAGCGCACGAACTGCCCGGAGATCCCGCTGTTCGGCAAGAAGATCCGTCTGACTGTGAGGCCCTACGAGTGGCAGTACAAACTGCTCGCGCAGTTCAAGTTCCTCCGCAAGCTGCCTGCGTGGCACAAGCGGGAACGCTCGTTCCGCGACTGGTTCACGAAGCAGTTCGACCGCCTCGACCTTTCCACCGATCGCGGCTACCAGACCGCCCTGAAGGTGCTGAACGCCCCGCTGGCCGTCACCGGCTATCGCGAGGTGCGGTATCCGAAGCAGAGCGCGATGCAGCGCGAGGTGGAACAACTGCTGAACCACCCGCACCTGGAAGCCGCCACCCGCGGAGCCGTTGGGGAATCATCGCGCGACTACGACGGGTCGATGGAACAGGCTCAGTAAGCCGCTCACGACCGCGTCTGTAAACGCCACCGTGTATTGGAGTGCGGCCGCCCCCTGCCGGGCTACAGCGAGTAGGTCTATCGTCAGAACCTGAAAGCAACGCCCGCGGCGAGTTTCGCCGCGGGCGTTGAAATTGAGTCTGGTTCACGCGATCGAACGGACACTGCGATCGCTCTACGGCCAACGATTACGGCAGTTCGTCGCCGCCGCCACCGTTGTCTTCGCCGTCATCGCCGCCGTCGTCGAAGCCGCCGCCACCGCCACCGCCGGGGCCACGGCCGTTGTTGCCGTCATCGCCGCCGCCGCGGTCCTCGTGTTCGCTGTCGTCGTCGCCTGCGCCGAAGTCGTCGTTGCCGTTGCCGCCGCGAATGGAGTCGGCGCCGCCGTCACCGGCGAGGTCGTCGTCGCCGTCCTCACCGTCGATGTCGTCGTCGTCGAGGCCGCCCTGGCAGCGGTCGTTGCCCGTGCCGCCGCGGATGCGGTCGCGTCCGGACTCGCCGCGGAGGTCGTCGTCGCCGTCGTCGCCGTTGACGTCGTCGTCGCCTTCATCACCGCTCAGGCTGTCGTCGCCCGCATCTCCATTCAGGCTGTCGTCGTCGAGGCCGCCGCTGATGGAGTCGTCGTCGGCGCCGCCTTCGCAGCTGTCGTCGCCTGTGCCGCCGTTAATGCTGTCGTCGCCGGCATCGCCGTTTAGGTCGTCGTCGCCGTCTTGGCCTGCGACGTAGTCGATGCCGTCATCGCCTGAAACGACGTCGTTGCCCGCGCCGCCGAAGACGCTGTCGTCGCCCAAGCCGCCGCGGACGAAGTCGCGTCCACCGTTGCCCGTGATGACGTCGTCGCCGAGGTTGCCGTCGACGCGATCGACGCCGGTGCCGCCGAGCATGCGATCGTTGCCCGCATCGCCGCGGATGCGGTCGTTGCCGTCGCCGCCGTCGATGTTGTCGCTGCCGCCGTCGCCGCGGACGACGTCGTTGCCGGCCTCGCCGTAGACGGTGTCGCGGCCGTTGCCGGTGCGGATGTCGTCATTGCCGATGCCGCCGAAGACGCGATCGGTGCCGCCTCGCGTGACGACGGTGTCGTCGCCGTCGCCGGCATAGACGGTCGTCGGGACGTCGATCGCGCCGCCATCATCGTCGAGCGCGAACTTGTCGTCGCCCGCGCCGAGCGCGGCGTTGATCTTCGTCACGCCCGAGACGGCGAACGAGCCGATCGACGAACCACTTTCGAAGACCACGTAGTTCGACCCCGCCCGAACGACCTTCAGGTCGTCCGCGCCAGCGGTGCCGACGATGTTGAGCGACGTACCGGCGAGCGAAGCGCTGCTGAGCAGCGCCCGGCGCTCGAGGGCCGAGATCAGGATGTCTGTACGAACGCGACGACGACGGCCGGTGGGGTTGGATCGAGCCATAATGGGGCTTCTCCGCGAGGGGGGGGAACGAGACGTCTGCGGCGGCGCTGGCGTCACATCGGTGGGCTGCGAACGACGCATGCCCGCCAGCACTGTCAGTAAGATGCCGACGACCGCCTTGCATTACTTAACCGGGGAACTGCGTACCGAATTTCGTGTAAACGATCCGGGCGCACCGCTTCCGCACGGCACGGTCGACACAAGCCGAATATCGGCTGTTTGCACTCGATTTCACGATTCCCCTGCGCAGCCGAATTGCGTTACCGCGCCAGCATCATTGCCCCGAAGGCCAGGCCCACCACGCCGAGGATGATTCCGGCGATCGCCATGCCGCGGCCGTTGCCGGTGCCGTCGCGGTTGGCGTTCACCAGCGCGATCGACCCAAACACGATCGCGAGGATCGGACAGATCGCGAAACACATGAACGTCGGCAGCCCGATGATGCCGAGCACGAGTGACGCGACGGCATGACCGTTGTTCGCACCGGTCGCCTCGATCGTGGTGCCTTCCATCGTGAAAGGCATGCCGCAAGCGCCGCAGTTGTTCACGTTGATCGGGCTCACGCTGCGACACCGCGGGCACTGGATCGCCTGGCCGCCGTCGTTCTTGCGGATGATCTTCGGCGCCCGCTCGCCGGCCGCGGCGTAGGCGTGCACCGGGTGCGGGTCCTGCTTGATGACCTGCCCGGTCATCGGGTCGATCAGTCGGCCGTACCGGTCGAGGATCGGGACGATGATGTCCTTGCCGCACGTCGGGCACTGCCCCTGCTGGCCGGCGTTGCTGTCCTGTGCTTCGAGGCGGGACGAGCAGTACTGACAGTTGAACCCATAACGCCTGCCGGACGGCACCGGCGCGGGCGTGAAGTTCGTTGCGGTGCGCCAGCCCTGTTGCGGCTGCGACGGCGCATCAAGCGACGGGACCTGATCGTCGAGCGTCGATGCGCCGCCCGACTGCGCGGACGACCCGGAGGTCATCGCCGCGAGTTCGGCGGCCTGCGGCGTGGGCACGCGCAGCGTCTGCTTGCAGTTGGGGCACCGCACGAGCCCGCCCGCCTTCTCCGGCGGCGCCTGAAGCGTCGTGCGACACACCCCGCATTGGAACGTGAGCATCGTGAAAGAAGTCTACCGACTGCCGCGAGGAGGAGAAAGGATCAAGGAGAAAGGAACAAGCGAAGGCCAGCGTCTTGCTCGGTCGCGATGCTCACCTGCGCTCGCAATACTCACCTGCGATCGCGTTGTTCGCCCCACGTGTCGAGCGTCGTCTCGTCGCCGCTCTCCTCGGCGTCGGCGTCCTTTACGGGGATCTGGTACGCGCCGTCGAGCCAACGGCCGAGGTCGATCAGCTTGCAGCGGTCTGAGCAGAACGGGAACACGCTCTTCGGCTTCCCGATCGTCGACTCATCGGCCGGCTTCTTGCAGATGGGGCACTTGAAGGGCACGGCAGCATTGTAGGTGCAACGGATGCCGACGTCATCGACCATCCGGCCGCACTTGTACGATCAAATCGCCCCAACCCCGGCCCTCCCCCGCAAGCGGGAGGGAGTGCGATCATCAGCCGCCGAACGCTTCGACGCTGCTCGTAGGCTGCGATGTGGACAGGGGTCGCCATTCGTGTAGCGACTCGGCCGCCCGACGACAGGCTTCAACGACGTCTTCGGCCGACGGATCACTGGTGTGTTCGCTCATCTCGGTCGCGCAGCACTCGCACGCCTTGCTGCACAGGTCGGCTGCGTCGATCGCGAGCGGGCTGCGCTCGTTCAACAGACTTATCGCGAGCGAACAGACCTGTGCGCACTGCAGGCAGCACGACGGCCGAGATGCGGAGGCCTGTGGCGTCGCCGCCGATTGCTGGATGCCGCGATCGTCGGCACCCGTGACGGAGGTGTTCACGTCGGCGGAACCCGTGTTGCCCGGCCGCGGCGGAAGTTCCATGCTCCGGCACGCGGCGATGCACTGCTGCAGCGCCTCAATGACGGGGCCGACGTCGCCGAGCACGTCGGCGGGTTGAACGGCGGTCTGAGCGGGCGTTCCCGCGACGGGGCCGTGGCCCATGAGATTCTGTCCGACCATCTGAAGCCTCCTCGGTTCGAGTGGCCAGACGTTAGCCAGCAGCGGGTCTGATAGCCGATCGGGAAATTCCCCACGGGGTTCATCGCACGAGCGAAATGCCGAAGCGGTACGTCGAGTCGTGCTGATTGTAGAGCAGGAGGGATTCGCCAAAGCCGGTGAAGTATTGCGTGTGGAAGTAGACGTCGAGGTTCTTCCCGCTCAGTTGGCGAATGGGGAACGACAGGTCGAGCTGCAGCGACCCGAGATCGAAGCTGTCGTTGCCGAGTCGGCCGGTCGCGGCAAGCTGCAGGCCGCCGCCCTGGCCGACGACGGCGCGGATCTCCATGTGGCCGCGATAGTCATCGATGTCGTCGTTCTCGCTCTTGTCGAGGTACGCGACGAACCGCGGCCCGATCGAGAAGAACCAGTCGCGCCGATCACCCAGCGTGAGCGCGGGCCGGACGTACGCCACGTTGATCGACCGCGAGTCGTCGCCCGATTGGCCGTTGCTTTCGTGGAGCAGGCCGGTCTGCAGGTCGAAGCGGATGCCGTCCGGGAGCCAGCGCTTCTTCGTGCCAGGGTCGCGCAAGTATTCGTCGAGCTCGTTGAACGCGAAGAAGACCTCGGGCTTGTAGTTGTTATCGAAGAACGGCTTGCTGTCGCCCTCCAGATCCCAAAACGAGAGCTGCGTGTAGCCGAGGTAAAGATCACCGAGCCCCGGGATCGTGCGCGCGACGGAGCCCTTCGGGTCGAACACCTGGTACTTCAAACTGAGCTGGAATTTCGCGTTCGGCTGGTCCGGCCCGACGAGGAAATACATCGGCTCGTGCGGCTTGATGCGATACGCGAGGAATTCGACGAGTCCCTGCTCGGTCTGAAACTCCGGATCGGCCCGGAGCGAGTTTCCGAGGTGCGATCCGATCTCCTTCGCCCGTTGGCCGAGTGAGGAAGGTGCCTTCGGCGCGTCGGCCGTTGTCGTCGTTGCGGCGGGTGTGTCGATGAGCGCGAGCGTGGCGCTGGAGGCCGCGCCGTCGATCTCAATCCGCACTTTGCCCAACTTCGGCCGTTCGCGCGTGAGGACGGTGTACCGAACCTTCGCGAATGCGCCGGGCGCGATGGCGATCGGCTCGTCTGAGGCGGCTTCGCGAACGAGCGTCGCGCCGGTCGCGTTGCCACGCTCGTCGACGATTCTCGCTGCAATACGGGACGGCGCGACAAACGACTCGGCCGAGCCGCCGGCGTTCAACAGCACGAGGTCGACGGCGATATCCTGCGTCGGCGCGACGGCGTCGACAGCCGGTGCGAGCATCTGCTGGGGCACGGCGAGGGCGGGCGAAGCAACGCTGAAACTCGCAAAAAGGGCGAACGGTAGCAGGCGAAAGATGGTCATAGTAAAGCCACTGAGTCTCGCGACGAGTCCGCCGGCACGAGCGGTGTCCCCGTTTATGTGGGGTTATCTACTTCGCTGTATAGCTCTGACCAACCGATGAGCCAATTGGCAGCCGTGTGGCGCTCGGCAGCGATGCTCATCGTGCCAGACACCATTTCGGAGGTCGCCTCGCTGATAGGGACGCCGTGTATCGCTAGGTCGCCTTTCGCGAGAGGTACGCCAGTCAGGTTGAATTGCGCCCATGTCACGCCCTTCGCGAAGTCGGCAAAGTCGATCGGCTTCTGCTCTGCGTGAACGAACTGCCTGAGACGCCAATGGATTGACAGGGCCTTGTTCGCGTACGCGAATCGATCAAACGCCGGATCGAAAACCGCATTCTCGATATGATCGGAGAGTTCTTTGTAGGGCAGGAAAAGACCCGCTGCATCGCCACACGACTTCGTCTCAACGACGGAGTCGTGCGCAGGCAGCGAGAGCCGGCCGAGCGATGCGACGAGTGCTGCTGCGCCTTCCCATCGCCAGCAGGCATTGACCATCGAACGCTCGTCGAGTGTCCCGGCCGGAGTCTTGACGACATCCATCTCTTCCTGCTCCATCTCAAAGATGAGCGGAGAACTTTCGATCCACTCGAGAAGTTGTGGCAGAAACTCGGTCTGCTGTTCGAGCTCCCACGTGGCTGCCAAGCCTCGTAACGCGACGGCCGCCAGACATCCGGCGCGGCGCGCAACGCGTTCTGCGTCAGGCGGGAACAAGTCGCCGTCCGTCGGCTCGGACTCTTGGAATCCCGGGGGCAGGCGCTTCCCCTCCCGCTGCATCTGCTCCTTATAATGCTGGCGCCACCGCTGGCGAATCTCCGCCTTGAGTCTGCTGTAGTGCTTGGCCATAAGGCACAGACTAGCAACCGACCCGCGAAGTTTGCATTCTCGTTTGGGAAAGGCTCAGCGGAAGCCTCAATCCTTCGGCGGCGTCTTCGCGTTGAGCCAGGTCATCATCGCGCGGAGCTTGCGACCGGTCACTTCCACCGGGTGGTTGTTGTCGGCTTCGTACAGCCGCTTGAAGTTCTTCAGGCCGCCCTCGTACTCGGCGCGCCATTCCTTGGCGAACTTGCCCGTCTGGATGTCGGTGAGGACCTGCTTCATCGCCTTCTTTGTCTCGGCCGTCACGATCTTCGGGCCGGTGATGAGGTCGCCCCATTCGGCGGTGTTCGAGATCGAGTACCGCATGTAGTCCAGGCCACCGGCGTAGATGAGGTCGACGATCAGCTTCACCTCGTGCACGCACTCGAAGTACGCCATCTCGGGCGGATAGCCCGCCTCGGTGAGCGTTTCGAAGCCGGCCTTGATGAGCGCGCTCAGGCCGCCGCACAGGACGGCCTGCTCGCCGAAGAGGTCGGTCTCGCACTCGTCCTTGAACGTGGTCTCGATGATGCCGCTACGGGCGCCGCCGACACCGTTCGCCCAGGCGAGGGCGAGGTCGCGGGCCTTGCCGGTCGCGTTCTGCGCGACGGCGACGAGGCACGGCACGCCGCCGCCCTTCTCGAACTCCGAGCGGACGAGGTGGCCGGGGCCCTTCGGGGCGGCCATGATCACGTCGACGTTGCTCGGGATCTCAATCGTCTTGAAGTGCACGTTGAAGCCGTGCGTGAAGCCGAGCGCCATGCCGGGCTTCAGGCGCTGCTTGATGGAGTAGTTGTAGATCTCGGGCTGCTTCTCATCGGGCAGCGTCAGGATCGCGAGGTCGGACTTCTGGATGGCGTCCTCGACGCTGAGGAGGTCGAAGCCCTTGCTGATCGCGAGCCGGCCGTTCGCGCTGTCCTTGCGGTTGGCGACGATGACGTTGACGCCGCTCTCGCGGAGGTTCTGTGCGTGGGCGTGGCCCTGGCTGCCGAAGCCGATGATGGCGACGGTCTTGCCGTTGAGCGGCGAAATCGGGGCATCGGCGGCATAGAGCATCTTGAGCGGCGAAGCGGACATCTGAGTAGGTCTCCGGCAGGGGGTCGAGAAATCTCGCCAAAACGCGAGCCGCGCAGGGTAGTGGAAGCGGGGGCGGGGTTCAACGTGACCTGCGATAGGGCGGGATTGCGAAATGCGATTTGCGAAATGCGAATTGGCATGCCCAGGTCCGAGGCGGACTGGCGGCTCAGTGGCTAGGCAGTCTGCCCTTGCCTTCATTTCGCAATTCGCAATTCACAATTCGCAATCTGACCCCCGCCCGTTGTCCCTTTCCCTCTCGAATCTTGCATCTTCGCGGGCCCACCCGCACAATCCCCTGACGCGCGCGGCAGCGGACGGCGCTCGGATGCGCCGCTCACGACCGTTCGACGAAGATCGACCTCACAGCGACGACCCCATCGGAGGCTTATTCATCATGGCTGATCGACTCGCCCTCACCCGTCGTGTTTCGCTTCTTGCCGCTGCGACGGCGTTCGTGGCGTTCTCGTTCGTGCCGGCGATGGCTCAGGAAGCCGCGCCCGCAGCGACTCCCGCCGCAGCCGCATCCACGCCGGACCCCAAGCTCCGCCAGGCCGCCGACGATTTCTGGCACACCGCCCGCATCGGCCGGTACGACGCCGCGGTCACCTTCGGGAAGAACCTGCTCGCGATGGGTGCCGCGCCCGGCGATGTGCTGCTCGCCTTTGAAGATGTCGCCCGCTCGCGCCGCGAAGATCTCGACGCGTACCTCCTCCGCTTCCAGAACACGAAGGAACTCGCCGAAGTGACGGGCGAGATCCAGAAGTTCGTCGCGCAGGGTCGCTTCGAGCGCCGCTCGAATCCTGCCTTCATCAAGGCGCAGATCGAACGCCTGATCGTCAGCCCCGTCGGCTTCGAGAACGGCCTGGCCAACCTCCGCAACTCGGGTGAGTTCGCCGTGCCGCTGATGGTGGAGTACCTCCGCTCGCCCGCGCAGGCGAAGTACCATGACGCGATCCGTCGCGTCATCCGCGCGATGGGCCGCGATGCGCTCAACCCCCTGCTCGCCAGCACTGAGATGTCCGACACGCAGACGCTCGCGCAGATCGTCACGCTGCTCGGCGACTCGCGCTATCCCGACGTCGTGCCGTACCTGCTTCGCCTGCAGGCGACCAGCAGCGCCGTCGAAGTGAAGGAAGCGGCCGGCCGGGCACTGCAGACGATCGGCGCCTCGGCTCAGCCCGCAGACGCCGCGTATCTCGAACTCGGCGAGAAGTTCTACGCCGGCAAGGCCTCGGTCGTCGCCGATGCGCGGAATACGAATGCGTTCGTGTGGTACTGGAACGATCAGTCGGGCCTGTCGAAGAAGGACGTGCCGCAGGGCGTGTTCGACGAACTGATGGCGATGCGCTCGACCGAGTACGCCCTCCAACTGGCCGGCGAAGCTGCTGCCACGCCGGTGTCGGACAACGCGCTCGCGCTCTGGCTCGCCTCGAACTATCGCCGCGAGATTCAGATCCCGAAGGGCGAGGTCGATCACAGCCGCGCCGAGAACCAGCCCGCCGCCCACTACTACGGTGTGACCGCTGGCCCGAAGTACCTCGGCATGGCGCTTACGCGGTCGCTGGCCGACAAGGACGCGGCGCTCAGCTACGAAATCATCCGTTCGTTCCAGCAGATCGTCGGCAAGATCAACCTCGATGTCGCCGGCAACGGTTCATCGCTGGTGAAGGCGTTGCAATACCCGGATCGCCGCGTCCGCTTCGAGGCCGCGATGGCCCTCGCCGCCGCTCGCCCGACGGAAGCCTATGAAGGCTCTGACGCCGTCGTCCCGCTGCTCGGCGAAGCGGTCAGCCAGACGGGCAAGCCCACCGCGCTGCTCGTGCTGAAGAGCACCGAAAGCGTGAACGCGCTCAGCGAAGCCTTGAAGGCGGCGGGCTATGACGTCGTCGGCGCCACAAAGGCCGCCGACGCCGACAACGCTGCCCGGACGAAGCCCGCGATCGACGTCGTCGTGATCGACACCACCATGCCCGCGGATGCCGTCGACAATGCGCTCGCGCTGTCGGCCGCCAACCTCAAGCTTCGCGGCTCGGCGAAGCTGCTCCTCACGCAGACCTCGCAATCGAGCTACGAGCAGTTGAAGCAAAGCGACCCGCTCGTCAGCACCGTCGTCGCCGGCGATTCCGCGGCGACGGTCGAGGCCGTCAACAAGGCCCGTCAGCAAGGCGGCTCGCTGCCGCTCGACCCGGCCGTCGCTACTGATTACTCGCTCCGCGCGGCCGGCCTGCTCAAGCAGCTCGGCATGACCGGCGGCATCTACAATCTGACCGCCGTGAAGGACACGCTGCTGGTCGGCTTGGACGACGCCCGGCCGGAAGTCGTGACCGCGATCGGCGGCGCGATGGCCCAGCTGGACGACGCTGACGCACAGCGAGCCCTCGTCCGTAAGGCGAACGACGCCGCGGTCGCCGCCGACGTGCGGATCAGCCTCTACAAGAGTGCGGCTGACCACGCCAAGAAGTTCGGCCGCAAGCTCGAACCGGCCGAGATTGCCGCGCTCGAGAAGGCCGTCACCGACGAGGCCGATTTGAACGTCCGCGCCGCCGCCGCCGAGGCCCGCGGTGCACTCGATCTGCCCGCCGAGCAGGCGAAGCGGATCGTGCTCGGCCAGGTGCAGCGCTGATCGCCAGCGTGGTGTTGTCGAGTTGTTTCTGGATGCACGCTTGAGTTCGCCAGGGAGTACGAGAGTTCGTCGTTCCGCACGTCGTGCATCGTTGCGTGTCGACCCCCGCTGGATGATCTGACCGCCATGTCGCTACTGCCCCAGTGGCTCGCCAAGTTCTTCGGAGGTTCCACCCCGGCCGTCGACCCGCTCGGCGACCGGGGCGAGAACGTCGCCGCCAAGGAACTGCGGAACAAGGGGTACCGCATCATCCAGCGGAACTTCGAATGCAAGTTCGGCGAGGTCGACATCATCGCCCGCGATCCGAACTCGAAGGAACTCGTCTTCGTCGAGGTGAAGACCCGCAAGGACAGCGACCCGGAACCCGAAGAGCAGGTCAACCTCGACAAGCAGCGCCAGATCGCCAAGGTGGCCGAACACTACATGGCGCGTTTCGGCACGCCGCCCCCGCCGGTGCGTTTCGACATCATCGCGATCATCTGGCCGCGGAATCAGAACCCGATCATCCGCCACCATGAGGATGCGTTCGCGAGCCCGATTTGATGCTAGAGTTGCCAGTTGTCAGTTGTCAGTTGTCAGTTGCCAGTTGCCAGCGAAGAGCAGCTCGTATTCTCTGGCAACTGACAACTAACAGCTGGCAACTCTTCAGATGATCGACACCCACTGCCATCTCACCGACGAGCGGCTGATGAGCCAGCTTGACGCCGTCATTCAGCGTGCAGCGGCGGCGGGCGTGTCGCGGCTCGTCACGATCGCTACCGGACCGCAGGACAGCGTCGATTGCGTCGAGCTCTGTCGGGGCCGCGAGCAGGCTGTTCGCTGTACGGTGGGGGTTCACCCGAACTACTGCAACGAAGCCGAGCTTTCGCAGGTCGAGAGCGTCGTCCGCCCGCTCGCCACGCACCCCAGCGTCGTCGCGATCGGCGAGTTCGGGCTTGACTACCACTACCACGACGTCCCGCCCGATCGGCAGCGCGCGTTCTTCGAGGCACAGCTTCAGCTCTGCATGGATGTGAAGAAACCCGCGGTCATTCACTGCCGCGAAGCGGTGAACGATGCGCTCGACGTGCTGTCGAACTTCAAGAGCGTCCCCGCGCTCTTCCACTGCTTCACTGGCAAGCCGGATGAAGCGAAACGCATCCTCGACGCCGGATACATGCTCGGCTTCACCGGGCCGGTCACGTTCAAGAAGAACGACGAACTGCGATCGATCGCCCGCGATTGCCCGGCCGACCGGATCGTCGTTGAGACGGACGCGCCGTGGCTCTCGCCCGAACCGGTGCGAAGCCAGAAGACGTGCGAGCCGGCGTTCGTGATGCATACGGCAAAGCGGATCGCCGAATCACGCGGGCTGCTGCTGAGCGAGTTCGACGCGATCACCACGCGGAACGCCGCGCGATTTTTCGGATGGTCGTAGTCGGCCGCGATTCGGAAAGCGCTAGCCGATCAGCTTTGCTTCGCGCATCAAGCGCACCATGTGACGCATCGCCTTGCCGCGGTGGCTGATGGCATGCTTCTGATCGCTTGTCAGTTCGGCCGTCGTCTTGCCCAGCGACTCGATGAAGAAAAGCGGGTCGTAGCCGAAACCGTTCTCGCCGCGCGGAGTGCGAAGGAGTCGGCCCTCGACGGCGTCCATCGCCGTCAGCACGATCCGCCCCTGCGGGTCGGCCAGCGCGAGCACGCAAATGAACCGTCCCGTCCGCGCGTCGTCTGGCACATCGGCGAGTTGCTCGAGCAGCAAGCGATTGTTGTCGGCGTCGCCCTTTCCGCGTTCGTGCATCTGCGCCCAGCGTGCCGAGTAGATGCCAGGCTTGCCGCCGAGCGCGTCAACGGCGAGTCCCGAGTCGTCCGCGAGTGACCACAGCCCGTAGTGCTGCGCGTACGCCGTCGCCTTCAGGCAAGCGTTGTCTCGAAAGGTGTGACCGACCTCTTCCACGTCGGGCGCTGCGCCGTCGAACGCGGTGAGCGCGTCAACTCGACCCACCGAGCTCCCCGCGAGCAACTCGCGAAACTCGGCAACTTTGCCCTGATTCTTCGTAGCGACGAGGAGGTGAGGGATCATGCGGATTGCGGATTGCGGATTGCGGATTGCGGATTGCGGATTGATCTAGGCGAAGCCGAGGCGTGGCGATCGATTCCCCTACTCGCCTACTCGCCTACTCGCCTACTTGCCTACTTGCCTACTTGCCTACTCGCCTACTCGCCTCTTCACCTGCTCACCGATCAATCCCCTTCAACCGCTGATCCAGCTTCTGCGCGGCATCCGGGTCGATGATGCGGAGGTCGGGCTCGTTGCCATTGACTGCAGGCGCATTCGCGGGCGCGACCTTCGTACGCGGGATCTGTACCACCATTCCCGGCCTCGGCGCGTATTCGATCTTGCCATCGCGTTCGACGCGGACGCGGTCGTACTCGGTGTTCGTGGAGTGCGGGAAGTCCTTGGTCGTCTGGATGAGCGTGGGGTCCTTCAGCGTCTTCACCGCACGGGCGAGCCCGACGTTGGTCTTGTCGCCGGCGATCTGGCGGAGCTTGTCCGGCGGCAATCCGATCGAATCGACGACAAGCGTGTAGTCGCGTTCGTTCCGCTTCGCGTTGGGCACGGCCGCCTCGACGGCGTCGGCGTTCTCGACCGCACTCTCGGGCCACAAACCGACGCACACGCTGCTGACGCTTTCGCCGTGGTAGTAGTACGCCTGGAAACCCGCCTCGCGGATCTGCTGCACGCGCTTCAGCGCATCGCTCTTGCGCGTGCTGGGATCGGTGAAGGCGCTTTCCTGCACGGTCCAGAAGTACTTCGGGTCGGTGTTCAGCAGGCTCCACTCGGGCGGCGCTTCGGGGTCGGGCTGTTCGAGCGCGGTCGCGATCGCGCCCGCAAAGATGCGGTTGCCCGCCTGGTCGCGGTACGCCTTCACCATCGCGAGGTCCTTCTGAGCTCGCTGCGCGTCGGCCTGTAGCGCGGGGTCCGGCGTCGCGGTGTCGATCGCGCGGTAGTAGCCGAGGTAGAGCATCGATCCCTCGTCAGTGTGCTGCAGGTACCAGTCGCGCAAGCCCGTCTGGGCGACCAGTTGCTCCTTGATCGCGCGGGCGCGTTCGATGTGCCCGACACCGGCAATTCGGGCGCAGAAGAGCGTGTACCTCGCGTCGGGCGGAATGTTCGCCTCGGTCTGTGCCGCGATCGGAGCCGCCGTTGCCGTCGGCTTCGGCTTCGCCGTTGGTGTGGCTGCTGAGGAAATCGTCGGAGCCGGCCGCGAAACGATCGGCGTGGGATCGCTGCTTGCTGCGGAAGGCGCGGCGGTCGTCGCCTGCTGCGTCGATCCGCTTCCGCCGCAACCGGCGATCGTCATACACAGCACACACGCAAGGATTCGTCGAGTCATGAGGTCGCTCCCGATGGAAAGCGAGAGTGTAGCACGCCGCCGGGCAATTCCGACAGCGCGGGAAACGGGAATGCCGAAGGCGCCGCCTCTTCGCGCCCCCCTGCGGTGTTACCGCAGCAGCCGCAGCGCGTTCAGCACGACCACGATCGTGCTCCCCTCGTGCAGCACGACGGCCGGCCCGAGCGTGACGAAACCCATCGCCGCCAGCGGGGCGACGATGGCGATCACGCCGAGCGCGAGCGTCAGATTCTGCGCCACGATCGCTCGACTTCGTTGCCCCAATCGAACGGCATCCGGAAGCCTCCGCAGATCGTGGCCCATCAGGACGACGTCGGCCGTCTCGATCGCGACGTCAGTGCCAGCCGCCCCCATCGCGACGCCGAGATCTGCCCGCGCCAGCGCCGGCGCGTCGTTCACACCGTCGCCGGTCATGGCGATCGGGCCGAACTTCTTCTGAAGGGTGTCGATCAGGTTCAGCTTGTCCTCGGGCTTCAGGTCGGCGTAGACGGCGTCGAGCCCGGTCGCATCCGCCACCGCCTTCGCGGCCTCGGCGTGATCGCCGGTGAGCATGGCGACGTGCTTCACGCCCGCGGCGCGGAGCAGATCGACGGCTTCCTTCGCCTCCGCTCGCGCGGCATCGAGGATGCCGAAGAGCGCGACGGGCTCGTCGTCGATCGTCATCGCGACGAGGGTGAAACCTTGATGCTTGAGGTCGGTTGCGCGGTGCGCCCATGTCTGCGTGGCACGGGTTTCCAACCCGTGATTTGTTTCCGAACTCGGGTTGGAAACCCGAGCCACGAAAAGTGCATCTGCACTTCCAAGCGTGACCGTTCTTCCGTCCACCATCGCTCGAATGCCCGCGCCGGGGATCTGCTGGACATCGCTGACCGAGACTTCGCGTCGCGTCTCGCGTGCAGCATCTACAAGTGCCTTCGCAAGCGGATGGCTGCTGCTCTCCTCGATCTTCCCCGCGATCGCGAGCAGTTCGCCGCGTCGCGACTCATCGTCGACAACGATCTTCTCCACCGTCGGCTTGCCGCGGGTGAGCGTGCCGGTCTTGTCGAGCGCGACGACCTTGATCCGCGCGATCGTGTCGAGGTACGCGCCGCCCTTGAAGACGACGCCCATCCGCGCCGCACGCGCGATGCCGCACAGCACGGCCGCGGGTGTGCCGATCGCCAGCGCGCACGGGCTCGCCGCGGTCAGGAAAGCCATGCTCTGGTAGAACCAGCCCGCCCAGGCGTTCGTCGCGCTCATCCTCGAATGAAGCCCGAGCAGCGGCGGCACGAGCATCACCGCCAGCGTTGCCGCGAACACCACCGGCACGTACCAGCTCTCCACGCGATCGGTGAACGCCTGCACGGCGCTCTTGTGCTGCTGCGCGTTCTGCACGAGTTCGATGATCCGCGCCAGCGTGCTCTGGCCGGCCGGCTTGTCGATGCGGACGACGAGCCTCCCCTGTCCGTTCAGCGAGCCTGCGAAAACCGACTCGCCGGTCGACTTTGATACGGGAATGCTCTCGCCCGTGATGGCGCTCTGATCGAGATCGCTAGCACCGTCGACGATCGCCCCGTCGGCCGACACGCGGTCGAACGGCCTTACGACGATGCGGTCGCCCACCACCAGTTCGCTCGCCTTGACGACCTGCTCGCCGGCATCGGTGAGGCGGATCGCGGTATCGGGTGCGATCTTCGACAGCGCTTCCACACTCGCCTGCGCGCGTTGCAGCGCGAGTTCTTCGCCGGCATTGCCGAGCCCGAACAGGAAGAGGAGCAGAGCACCTTCCGCCGGGTGGCCGATGATCGCGGCCCCGATGGCGGCCGCGAACATCAGCACGTCGATGTCGAGCGCGAACTTCCGCAGCGCTTCGATCGCGCCTGGAAACGTCTTCGTGCTGCTGGTGATGCCGCTGGCCAGCAGGACCGTCCACGTGATCGCGTTCGGCGCACCGGCCAGTTCCATCGCGTAGCCCATCACGAGCAACACGCCCGCGAACGCCATCCGACGAAGTTCGTGCTCCGACCAGACCCACGACGCGAACGCCGCGAACTTCGATCGCCGCTCCGTCGGCAGACGCTCGGCGATGTGCTGCAGCAGCTTGCACGCCCGCTGGTCCCGGGCGGCCCGCAGCACTTCCGGAATCGCTTTCGGCTCGACGTCCAGTTGGACGGTGTCCCCCACCGTCGTCGCGTGCACGCCGGCCACGCCATCGAGCTTCTCCACCGCACACCGATGACAATCCGGATGCTCGGCAGGATCGTCACAGACCTTCGGGACCTGGATCGTGAGTCGAACCATAGCACACCACTCTATTGCCATCATCGGCCCGCTTCGATGCGACAATCGGTGCAAACTGCACATGAGACGGCGTCTCAGATTCGATTGAAATGCGACGGAGAGCCCCCTATTGTTCTGCCATGGCTACAACGGAATCAGCTGCTGTGAAGACCCCGGGCGCGTCGTTGATCCTCCTGTCGGAAACCGCCGCGAAGGAAATCCGGAGCATCATCCAGGACCAGGAACTCCCGGCCGAGAAGACCCGCCTCCGCGTTGGCGTGAAGGGCGGCGGCTGCAGTGGGTTCAGCTACGTGCTCGACCTTGTCGAGGAAGAGCCCGGCGAGAACGACGAAGTCCTCGAGAGCCAAGGCCTGCAGATCGTCGTCGACTCGAAAAGCCTGCTGTACCTCGAAGGCGTCGAGATCGATTTTAAGGACGAGGTCATGGGCCGCGGGTTTGTGTTCAAGAACCCCAACGCCACCAGCAGCTGCGGCTGCGGCCACAGCTTCAGCGCCTGAGCGCGGCTGAGCAATCAATCGAACAGAACGCCGGGCACGGCCAGCGCACCTCGCGTGGCCGTGCCCGGCTTCGTTTGGCCGACACTGCACATCCGCAGAGCCATCTCAGTTTCGATTTTCCGGCTAGATTTCACGACGTTCACGTGCGCATACTTCCTGTAGTGGTAAATCGATATCGAAAGGCGGTGTTTGTCGTTTTGGCGAGCGTGTTTTTGGTCTGCTGGCTCATCGGATTTACGTCGTCGCAGTTTCCAGTCGTGCCTGGCGGTAGCACTGACTCAGGGAAGATTGAAAATGGCGGGTACTTTCTCGGAAGTCATGGCCATTACACCGAAGTCCAACCAGCCGAGTGGCACCGCCGTCGACGTCAGGAGCAAATCGAGCTGTATGCGTGGATTGGCGGAGCGGTGAGCGGCGTCGGGGCGCTGTTGGTTGCCCCGAAGCGATTTGGCGGATAACGCGCTGGAGGCCGAAGTACGACGCCACCTCAGACTACGTCTTGCCGAACTCGGCCGAGCGCCGCGGCGACCGCGCGCGGGCTTACACGGGCGCGCAGGGATCGAACGAGGATGTGATCGTGCCGAATGGTTCGGTCTGGCGTGTCAGGTTTTGTCAGGTACATCAAAGTATTGGCCTCCCATTTTAACACCGGTTGACTTTGTCTCGGCCCTAACAGTAGTTACGCCGACTTGGCTTCCACCCATTACCCGACACAGAACGGCGATGAACCCCGCCTGCCGATGAGAAACGGGCACTTGGCTGTCATCCATTACGACGGGCACCTGACACGCGCCAATCGCGATTGAAATTGATTCCCCACCGCGACGTCTTTTTTCGCGGTAGCCACCTCTGCCCGCCGCAATCTCACGTCCCGTAACGCCCGCCGACCCCGTGACAATTTTCCGTGTAAACTGACTTGGCCCGCGTGCGTCGATCGCGTGGGAGGGCCAGTACATGACCGTTCTTGACCTTGAACCTCGCACGCGGAAGTCGCCCACGCCGAAAGCGGTGCGCCGACGCGTTGCCGTTCAGCCCGATGCGCTCGCCCGGGCGGCCGAGGTGGAGCGGGAGCGGGAACTGCGTCGACTCATCGCGCTGCATGAAGAGTCGGTCCTCGCCCGGTGCATGCGCGTGACGCGCGACCGGCACGACGCGGAAGACGCCGCCCAGCAGACGTTCATCGCGCTATCCAAGCGTCTGGCCGAGACCGGCACGCGCGGCCCGATCGATCGGCCGCAGGCGTGGCTCACCCGCGTGGCGAAGCGTTGCGCGATCGACGTGGTCCGCGCTCGCACGAGTCGCCGGGCACACGAGAGCGCCGCCGCCACACATCGCAGCAACGGCAGCGTGGCCGCGACGGATGCACGCGACGCATCGCGCGAGGTCGACGCCCGGCTCGCGGTTCAGGAAGTCCTCGGCACCCTTCCGGCGAACTACAAGACGCCGATGGTCCTCTTTTACTTCGGCGGCCAGACGCTCGAAGGCATCGCGAAGCAACTCGGCACGACGGCGAACGCGGTGGGCGTGAAACTCCATCGCGGCCGATCGATGCTCGCGAAGCGACTGAAGGCGCGCGGCGTCGTCATGCCCGCGGCCATGCTGTCGGCCATCCTGGCCGAGGTGATCCGGCGGCAAGTGTCGACTGGCGTCGTCAGCACGTCGACCGCCGCGGCGGGATCGGGATCGGCCGGAACGATGATGGTCGCCGGCACGACGCTCTTCACCGCAAAGGCTCGTTGGCTGGCGCTCGGCGCGGTCGTGCTGAGTGCCGCGTCGACGATCGGCGCGCAATCGAGTCAGATCGCGCACGCCGGCCTGGAGGCGATTCAGAAGATTCGCAACGCCATCGGCAACGTAGAGATTCCGAAGCCGTCGCTGTCGCTGCCAGTGATCCCGACGCGCATCGCGACGAACGAACCGAGCAAGCCGGCCGATCCGAACGGCCCGAAGCAGGACGAGATCGCACCGCAGTACGCAGCCGTTCCGAACTTCGGGATTGTCGGCCCGCGGCCACAAGTCGCGACGCCGCCGATCAGCACGGCGCGGCCGTACACGGTTGTTCGCGGCGCGACGATCCCGCTCAACGTGCCGCTCGCGACGAATGCCGCGCCGTCTTCGGCCGTCGCGTCGACCGCGCCGGGCCGGGCGGTTGGTGCAACCACCAGTTCGCGTCCCGCGACGCAAGCCCCGGCGGGCTTCCGCGGCGCATCGGGTGGACGCGCGACGAACGATTCGTCGGTCGCACAAGCGAAGTCTCCGGCGGCACCGGCGGCACCGGCGGCCCCGGCCTCGCCCGCCGACGGTACAGAAGTCGCGAGCGTCGCCGACAGGACGACTTCCTCCTCGGCGATGACCACACAGACGAGCGGGCGGCACTTGGAGCTCTACGCCCCCGACCGCGGTCTCGCGCTCAACGGCTCCACCGGCACTTCGGCATACACGCGCGTCGGCGCGGGCTCGTCCCACGACGGCGACGCGCTCTGGAGCGACAGCGGCGTCAACTTCTTAGATCTCGGCGGCAGCGGCATGTCGGCAGTGAGCAACGGCTTGTCATTAGACGGCTCTGACGGCTCTCTCGATTCCGCTGGCAGCGTCCCGCGTCCCGTCGAATACCCCGCCCTCGACGGCGGCGAACTCCCCCTCGACCTCGATTCGATCTATTCGCCGCTCTGGCCGGGCCTGCAATACCGCTCCGCTCGTGTGCGTGCCCACTCACTCGAAGGCGAATTCGTCGGCGGATCGCTCACCCCCGGCGTGGTGCCGGAGCCGACGTCGCTCGTCGTCTTGGTCGTCGCCGGCGCGGCGATGCTGTCACGCCGACGGCGGTGAACCGGTGGCGCTTTGCAGAAACGACGCATTGACCTTCTGGAGGGCGGCAGTCCCCTGCCGCCGAGGAAGGAGTACGGCGCTCGAAACACGATGACTTTCACGGAACGACTCGGATTGGCTCGCGCCAAGGTCGCGGGAGTATCCACGACCGGCGGCAGAGGACTGCCGCCCTCCAAGCGAGGCCACTGACTCGTATCAGTGCTGGTGCTTCCCACCACACCCGCCATGTCCGCCGCACGAGCCCTTGCCGTCGCATGACGCGTGCTCGTGGCCGTGGGCGTGTGAGTGCTCGTGGTGATGCACGTGGCCCGCGCGCGGCGCGGTGCCGTCTTTGAAGGGAGGACGGAAGTGCAATCCCAGCTTGTCCAGCAGCGCCTTGTCCGCGTCGTAATCGGGGCTCGGCACTGCCTTCGTGAGCATGTGCCCCGTCTCGCTGCTGAAGATCGAGTTCGCGCCGGCCATGAAGCACATCGCCTGCTCGCTCTCGCTCATCGCACTGCGACCAGCACTCAAGCGAACGACCGACTTCGGCATCATGATCCGCGCGATCGCGATCATGCGTACCACGTCGTCCCACGGTACGTCGGGCAGGTCCGACAGCGGCGTCCCCTCGACGCGGCTCAGCACGTTGATCGGCACGCTCTCGGGGTGCTGATCGAAGTTCGCGAGCGTGACGAGCATCGCAAGCCGATCGTCGGCCTTCTCGCCCATGCCGATGATGCCGCCACTGCAGACGGTGACGTTCGTCTCGCGCACGTTCGCGAGCGTCTTCACGCGGTCGGCGAACTTCCGGGTCGTAATGATCTGGCCGTAGAAGGTCTCGCTGGTGTCGAGGTTGTGGTTGTAGGCGCTCAAGCCCGCCTCATCGAGGCGAGCCGCCTGCGATTCCGTGATGAGCCCGAGCGTGCAGCACGTCTCGACGCCGAGCGCGTTGACCTCCTTCACCATGTCGAGCACGCGTTCGAAGTCGGCGTTGTCCTTCGCGCCGCGCCAGGCGGCACCCATGCAGACGCGGGTGACGCCGGCGTCCTTCGCGCGCTTCGCGATGTCGAGCACCTCGTCCACCTGCATGAGCGGAGTCGGTTCGACCTCGGTGGTGTATCGCTTGCTCTGCGAGCAGTACTTGCAGTCCTCAGGACACGCACCGGTCTTGATGCTGATGAGCTTGCAGACCTGCACCTCGCCCGCGTCGTGATTCGCGCGGTGCACGCTCGCGGCCCGGAAGACGAGGTCGAGCAGCGGCAGCTTATGGAGGGCGCGGACCTCGGTGATCGTCCAGTCGTGGCGGACCTGCCCGTCGCGGTTCGACAGCGTGGCAACGAAGTTGGCGGAAGCGTCAGCGTGCATAGCCACAGAGTAAACAGGATGAAGGCGTCCGATGGAAGGGAGATCGAACGCGACATCAAACCGCAGTGGGCCGAAGAGGGGATTGATCAGCGATTTCCTGGGCCAAAACGTCGATCGGGACGGGACGCCACAACTCGCCGCAGCGGCAAGATGAGCCGCTCCTGCTGTTCGTCAGACCCCCGCCGCGACCTGCCGGACGGCCTTCGTCCAGCCGGCGCGGATCGAGGCGATGTGGTCGTGGCTAAGCTTCGGCACGTACGTCTTCACGCCAGCCGGCGTGGGCGGAGTACCCTCGCCGAGTCCACCGGCGATCACCGCCCCGAGGGCCGAGCAGTCCGGGTTCGACGCGACGCGCAGTTCGCACCGTGTCACGTCGGCGATGAACTGCGCGAGCCACGCGTTTCGGCTCGCACCGCCGTCGACGCTGAGGGTGCGGATCGACACGCCGGACGTCGACCGCATCGCGTCGAGCGCGTCGGCGATCTGGTAGCCGATCGACTCGAGCGCCGCTCTCAGAACGTGATCGCGCGTCGACGCACCGCTGAGCCCGACGATCGCCGCCCGCGCGCCGGGCAGCCAGTGCGGCGCGGACAGCCCCGCGAACGCCGGAACGAGGTAGACGCCGCCGTTGTCGGTCGTCCGCAGCGCAGCCGCCTCGGTCTCGCGCGGGTCGTCGATCAGCTTCAGCTGATTGCGAAGCCACTCGATCGTCGCGGCGCTGTAGTTGATGACGCCCTCGTAGCAGTAGGTCCGCACGCCGGCGTGTTGGAGCGCGATCGTGCTCATCACGCCCGCGCCGCCGTCGGAGAACTGATCGCCGGTGTGGACAAGGATCGACGAGCCCGTGCCGAGCGTCACCTTCGCCTCGCCCGCCCGCGTGCAGCCGTGCGCGAGGAGCGCGGCTTGCGAGTCGCCCATAACGCCGCGGATGGGCACGGCACGCGGCAACGCGCCATCGAGGTCGGTCGCGCCGAACTCGGCACTGCTGTCGAGCACTCGAGGCAGCGCGTTGATCGGCACATCGAACGCCTTGGACAGTTCCGCATCCCAGGTCGACGTTCGCACGTCGAGCAAGAGCGTCCGGCTCGCGTTTGTCGCGTCGCTCGCGAACACGGCACCGCGCGTCAGCCGATGAATCAGGTATGCGTCGATCGTGCCGAAGACGACTTCGCCCCGCTCCATGCGCGATCGAAGCGACGGCTCGCGCGCGAGCCACGCCGACAGCTTCGACGCGCTGAAATAGGTGTCGAGCGTGAGCCCCGTCCGCGCTCGCACGAGCGGCTCAAAGCCGTCGCGCTTCAGCCGATCACACGTCTCCATCCCGCTTCGACACTGCCACACTACGGCCGGTCCGACGGGCTCGCCGGTCTTGCGGTCGAACAGGACGAACGTCTCGCGCTGATTGGTGATGCTCACCCGATCGATCGGCCCCGCCTGTGCGATCGCGTCTCGACAAGCCGCCAGCGTGTTGCGCCAGATCTCATTCGCATCATGATGGACGATGCCCGGCGCGGGATAGTGCTGCGCGTGCTCGCGACTCGCTCGCGCGATCGCGTTGAGCGATGCGTCGAAGACGATCGCCTTGGTGCTGCTGGTGCTCTGATCGATCGCGAGGGTGTTCATCGGCCGGAGTCCTTCGCATGGTCCTCTCTCCCGGTACGCCGGGAGAGGGTTAGGGTGAGGGCCAGCTTCGTCGTCCGAAGAAGACCCTCACCCCGGCCCTCTCCCGGCGTACCGGGAGAGGGAGTTGGATTATCGCTTAAGCAGCTCGCCCATCGTCCGGGCGAGCCCTTCCATGCTCAGGCCGTAGTGTCGGAAGATGTCGGCCTGGGCGCCGGTGACGGTGTACTCGTCCGGGATGCCGCAGATCTTGAACCGCGTGGCGACGCCCGCTTCGAGCAGCGTCGTCGCACACGCCTCGCCGAGGCCGCCGTGGACCATGTGCTCCTCGGCGGTGACGACCGCGCCGCACTCTCGACCAGCGCGCATGACCGCATCGCGATCGAGCGGCTTCACGGTGTGCATGCTCAGCACGCGACACTGCACCCCGCGCGTCGCCGCGAGGTGCTCGGCGGCGAGGTACGCGTGGATGACCGTCTCGCCTGTTGCAATAAACGCGGCATCCTTGCCGTCGCGGATGAGGCGTGCCCTACCGATGCCGAACGACTTCTCGCCAGGCAGCGTGTAGAGCGGCGCTTTGCCGAACCGCAAGTAGACGGGCGAAGGCTTCTTCGCCGCGGCGAGGACCGCTTCGCGCGCCTCGAAGTTATCGCCGGGCACGATGACGTCGACGTTGTTGATCGCGCGAAGCGCTGCGAGGTCGTGCAGCGAATGGTGTGTGCTACCAAGCGCGCCGTAGCTGACGCCCGAGCTGATCGCGACGAGCTTGACCGGGTTGTCGGAGTAGCAGACGTCGTTCTTGATCTGCTCAAGCGACCGGGCCGCGAGGAAGCACGCAGGCGACGTCGCGAAGACGGTCTTCCCGCACGACGCGAGCCCCGCAGCGATGCCGACGAGATTCTGCTCGGCGATGCCGACCTCGACGATCTGCTTCGGGAACGCCTGCCCGAACGGCCCGAGCTTGCCGCTGCCGCGCGAATCGCTTGTGACGGCGACGACGTTGCGGTCCGCCTTCGCGAGTTCGGCGACCGTCTCGGCGTATACGTCGAGGTTGGCTTTGCCTTGAACGAGCCCGAGCTTCGCGAGCAGCGACTTCGCCTCGGGCGTGAACATGCTGGGTGCGGGAGCGCTCACTTCAGGGCTCCTTCCAGCTGATCGAGCTCGGAGAGTGCCTGCTGCAGTTCTGCATCGCTGGGGACGCCGTGATGCCACTTGCCGACATCTTCCATGAAGCTCACGCCGCGACCCTTTCGCGTGTTGGCGATGACACACAACGGCATGCCCGCTGCGGGCGGACGCGTGAATGCGTCGGTGAGTTCCGCGATCGAATGCCCATTGATCGACCGCACTTCCCAACCGAAGGCACGCCACTTCTCGTCGAGCGGCTCGTTCGAGCAGACGTCGCGCGTGCGCCCGGTGATCTGCAGCGTGTTGTGGTCGACGATCGCGACGAGGTTGTCGAGCCTGTAGTGGGCAGCGCACATGGCGGCTTCCCAGTTGCTGCCCTCGGCGAGTTCGCCGTCGCCGAGCAAAACGAACGTGCGGTACGACTTCGCGTCGAGCTTGCCGGCAATCGCGACACCCACGCCGATCGGCAAACCATGCCCGAGCGCGCCGGTGTTCTGCTCCACGCCCGGCACGTGCCGCGTCGGATGACCGACCCAGTGCGACTGGTAGCGGCACAGCGTCTCAAGCTCCGCTGCGTCATAGAAGCCGCGATCGGCCAACACTGCGAACAGCGCCTCGGCGCTGTGTCCCTTCGATTGGATGTACCGATCGCGATCCGGCGAGCCGAACGTCTCGGGCGACACATTCAGCACACGGTTGTAGAGCACGTTCAGGATGTCCGTACAAGACAAACTCCCGCCCGTGTGGCCCGCGCCGGCGTGGTGGATGATGCGCAGCACCGTGCGGCGAAGCTGGATGCTCTTTCGCTGAAGTTCGAGGTCTGTGAGGGGCATTGTGTTTTCACTCCCTCGCCCCGTACTCGGGGAGAGGGTTGGGGTGAGGGCATGTGCGAAGTCGCAAAGTGCCCTCACCCTAACCCTCTCCCGCAAGCGGGAGAGGGAACCAGATCTGTCATTGATGTTCGCGAATCTCCCAGCCAAGGTATTTCGTGCACGCCTCGCGGAGCACCGCGCCCACGTGCGACGGGTTCACCGCGACGTGGTGCTCGAAGCCGTTCTCGCAGACGTAATGCATGAGGCGTTGCAGGTTCGGAATGTTCGCGACCGCGCGATGGCCGAACGTGTCGAGCGGGTCGTCGGTGGTCGTGCCCTGCCCGACGTAGCCGCGGATGACACCTGCGGGGTCGTCGGTCGTCACGCGGAAGTACGTGAGTGGCCCGGCGGGCGTGCGGCCCTCCATTGCTCCATACGTGTTCTCGACGCCCAGCGTGCTGCCCAGGATCGGCGCGTTCGCGATCTTCGTGTCCGGCGCGAACGCCTTCGGCCAGTTGCCGCAGTGGAAGAGGACGCACTTGTCGTCGTCCGCGCCGTAGTTGTTGTTCCAATCGACGAGCGCGCTCGGGCGTTGCGACGCGAGCGACAGCGCGTGCATCGACAGCGCGCCGGTGATGTCCACCTCGCACGCGCTGGGCAACAGCTTCTCGCTCATCATGCTCATGCACGTGCAGACGTTGCAGCCCCAGTTCTGCTGAAGGCTCGTCCAGCACTGGATGGCCGTGCTGTCGAGCGCGTTGTCGGCGATGAACTCATCGAGCACCACGCCCAGCCGGGCCATCTGCACGAGCTTGTCCTTCGGGACGTCCTTGCTCGGCGCGTAGTCGGCGATCTCGGCGAGCTTGCCGGTGACGCGCGAATCAGTCTCGCCAAGCTTCCCGGCTCGGCCGAGCACTTCGCTGAGGTCGACCGTCGTCACGCTGATGCCGTAGCGCTCGAGAATCTTCTCGCTGTACCGCACCGTGTTGAACGCACCGGGCCGTGCGCCGACGGCACCGAAGCGTGCGCCGCGAAGACCGCGCACCACGCGACACACGCTTGCGAACCGCGCGAGGTCGTCGACGAACGTCGGGTCTTTCGGGTGCACGACGTGCTTGGTCGTCAGCGTGAACGGAATCTGCGCCTGCTTGAGATTGTTGCAGACGCTGATCTTCCCGCAGAACGCATCGCGTCGGCGAGCGACGCCGAGCAGGTTGAGGTCATCCGGATAGCCCTGCACGAGGACGGGCACTTTCAAGCCCGACAGTTTGATCGTGTCGGCCACGCCCTTTTCGTCGCCGAAGTTGGGGAGGACGACGAGGATGCCGTCGATCGCATCGCGGTGCTGTGCGAAGAGCGCGGCGCACTTGCGGGCGTCTGCGTGCGTCTCGACGCCGCCGAGCTTGGTGTCGGCGGGCGTGAGCATCACCGCGCTGATGCCCTGCTTCTCCAGCAGCACGGAGATGTCTTTGCGGGCTTCGCCGACTAGGACGTCGGGGAAGAAGTCGCGGTTGCCGATGATGACGCCGAAGGTGATCGGCGTTGCGTTTCGCGAGGTCGGAGCGGGTGCGGTCGCCATGGACGCTCCATCTTCGCGAAGCCGCGACGCGTGGGCTTTGCACTTCCGGGCCGATCTGTAATGTCTTTCGCGGACATGCCCGACGCGATGCCGCCGACCTCCGCACAACTTCGAGTGACGATCATCGGTGCCGGCCTGGCCGGGCTGGCGTGCGCGATCACGCTGCATTGTGCTGGCGCGAAGGTGACGCTGCTCGAAGCATCAGACCGCGCGGGCGGGCGCGTGGCGACCGATGAAGTGGACGGCTTCCTGCTTGATCGTGGCTTCCAGGTCTTCAACGATGCGTATCCGGAAGCCAAGCGATTCCTCGATCTGCCCGCGCTCAAGCTCAGGCCGTTCAACAGCGGCGCGATCATCGCGACGCCCTCGGGCAAGCTCGCCCGGCTGATGGACCCGCGTCGGCATCCGATGCAGATCGTGAAGACGGCGACAAGCGGGGTCGCCAGCTTGGGCGATGTGTTCCGCGCGCTGCGACTCGTCGCCGACGTGACGGGCGAGGACGTCGATTCACTCCTCAAGCGGCCGCAGACGAGCACGCTCGAATCGCTCCGCGCACGCGGCTTCTCAGAAGGCTTCATCAACCAGTTCTTCCGCCCGTTCTTCGGCGGCGTGTTCCTCGAAGACGAACTCTCGACGAGTAGCCGGGCGTTCGAGGTCGACTTCGCGATGTTCGCCCGCGGCCGGGCGTGCCTGCCGGAGCGCGGCATGCAGGCGATCCCGGAACAACTCGCGGCGTCGCTGCCGGCAGGCGTGCTGCGGCTGAACGCACGCGTCACGTCGATCGCGAACCGGCTCGTCGCGCTCGAGTCCGGTGAGACGATCGTCGGCGATGCCGTCGTCATCGCGACTGATGCCGACGTCGCGGCACGACTCGCGCCTGAGCACGTGAAGCCGATCGAGCGGTGGACGGGCTGCACCAGCGCGTACTATGCCGCGCCGCTTGGCGCCATCCGCGAGCCCACGCTGATGTTGAACGGAACAGGCCGAGGGTCGATCAACAACGTCGCGCCACTCAGCGCCGCGCAGCCGACGTACTCAACGTCCGTAGAGTCGCTCGTCGCGGTGAGTCTCATCGGATCGAAAGAAGATGACGACGCCCTGCTCGACGCCGCCCTTCGGAGCGAACTACGCACCGCCTTCTCGCTCGACGCTTCAGCCTGGCGACTTCTCCGGATCAATCGTGTGCCCAAAGCGCTGCCTGACCAACGCTGCAGCGCGATGAGCGAGGTGCCGAAACGGTCGCGCCTGCGCGAACGCCTCTACCTCTGCGGAGACCACGTCGATCATCGGTCGATCAACGGTGCGCTAGCGTCGGGTCGTCGGGCCGCAGAGGCCATTCTAGGCGAGTAAGCTCTGGCCCCCTCCACCGCTTGCGGGGGAGGGCTGGGGTGGGGGTCTCGATCGCGCCCCGAACGCGCGGTCGATGTTTCTCACTGTGAGGCGATCGCGTGCTTCCGCAGTCCCCCTCCTAGCCTTCCCCGCAAGCGTGGGAGGGATCAGACATGGACCGCGCATTGCCGTGTCCGATCCCTCCTCGTATCGTCGCCGCCGAACCATGCCGAGCTTTCTTCAGATTCCCGCCGACAAGTTTCTCGTCATCGCCGGGCCGTGCGTGATCGAGTCGCGCGAGCTGTGCTTTTCGGTCGCGAAGCACGTGGCGAAGGTGTGTGCGTCGCTCGGGCTGCCGTACGTGTTCAAGGCGAGCTTCGACAAGGCGAACCGCAGCAGCGGGTCAAGCTACCGCGGGCCGGGACTGACGGACGGGCTGGCGACGTTGCACGCGATCAAGGAAGAGTTGGGCCTGCCCGTGCTGACCGACGTGCACGAGGTCGAGCAGGTGCACGCCGCGGGCGAGGTGGTCGACGTGCTGCAAGTGCCGGCGTTCCTGGCGCGGCAGACCGACCTGCTCCTCGCGTGCGGCCGGACGGGCAAAGCGGTCAACGTGAAGAAGGGGCAGTTCATGTCGCCGCAGGAGATGGGCAACGCGGCCGAGAAGGTGAGGTCGACCGGCAACGCGAACGTGCTGCTCACCGATCGCGGCACGTTCTTCGGCTACAACCGACTCGTCAACGACTTCACGTGCATCCCCATCATGCAGTCGTTCGGCGTGCCGGTCGTGTTCGACGCGACGCACAGCACGCAACAGCCCGGTGCCCTCGGCACAGGTAGCGGCGGCAACCCAGCGCTCACGCCGCTCCTCGCCCGCGCCGCGATCGCGGCCGGTGCGAACGGGCTCTTCATCGAGTGCCATCCCGACCCGAAGAACGCGAAGTCCGATGCGAGCAGCATGGTGAAGCTGGACGACGTCGAGGCGATCCTATCGAGCTGTGCCGCGATCGCGGCGTTGCGGCCGTCGTGGAGGTGAGGCGTGGCGTCAACGCGATCGTCCGACAGTTTCGATGAGGATGAAGAGGACGACGACTCCGAAGTGTACGACGAAGGCGTCGAAGCGGATTCGACCGACCTCGAAACGCTTCCGTGCCCATACTGCGGTGCCGAAGTGTACGAAGGTGCCGACGTGTGCCCGAAGTGCGGTAGCTTCGTCACCCTCGACGACCTGAAAGCGGCGGGTACGAATCGGTCGAAATGGTTCGTCGTCGCAGCGATCTTGCTGATCGCGATTTTCGCCGGCGCAGTTGGGGCGTTGAGGTGGCTCGCGTACTGACGCTGTCGTTGAGCGTCTCGGCGCGACCTCTCGTCGTGACCGGTCATGGCCTGTGACGACTGCGATTCGCGACGGTCGACGGCGTCCCACGACTTGAGTACAAGTCGTGGCACCCAAGCCGAGAACGCCAATGCCAGACGATCGCGATAAGCTCACCCACCTTGACGCCACCGGCGCCGCCCGCATGGTCGACGTCGGCGCAAAGGCCGTCTCGCATCGCGAAGCGGTCGCCGAGGGCTTCGTCACGATGCGGGCCAGCACCGCCCGCGCGATCGCGACCAGTGGCGTGCCGAAGGGCGACGTCTTCGCGTGCGCCCGCGTCGCCGCGATCTTGGCTGCCAAGAAGTGCGGCGAGCTGATTCCACTTTGTCATCCGCTGCCGATCGAGTCTTGCGAGGTCGCGTTCACTCCGCCCACGCTCGACGCATCGACCTCAGACGACGCGGAGGTGAAGCTCCGCATCGAAGCGACAGTCCGCATCACGGCAAAGACCGGCGTAGAGATGGAAGCACTCACCGCGGTCAGCGTCGCCGCGCTGACGATCTACGATATGTGCAAGGCGATCGACAAGGGAATGACAATCGAGGGCGTGCGGGTCGTACGAAAGCTCAAGACGTGATCACGCGCTTCCGTACCGATGAAGATGCGCCACATCGTCGACGCTCACCGTTCCGTTCGGATGCAGAATGCGCGTGAGCCGGACCAGATTGCGAATCTGTCTGCCGTTGACTGGCGAGAGCTTTGCCAACGATTCGAACGAGCCGCTCGCGAGCGACAACCCCGCAGCGGCGAACATCGTCTTCCAGATGACAGCTCGACCCACGTCATCGAGGTCCGGATACTCAAGCTTCAACATGATGCGGCTGCGAATCGCGTCGTCGAGCGCACTGGCTCGGTTCGTCGTGAGGAACAATAACCCCTCGTAGTAGTCCAGCAGACGGAGAAAGATGCCCACGATCGCCGAGCGCTCGAGATCCAGCGATCGATTGCCCAGAAACACGTCGCACTCATCGAACTGCAGCACGGCCCGCCACCGAACTACGCGGGCGAAGACGCGCTGAAGGTTCTCCTCGATCTGCTCGACGCGCGTGCCCATCTCGCCGAATTCAAGCACGTAGAGCGGCCGACGCGTCATCTCGGCGTAGACCTCGGCCGTAAGCGTTTTGCCAACGCCGGGACCGCCGCAAGCGAGGATGACGATGCCGCCGTGCTTTCCACGCACGAGATCGCCGAATAGTTGATCCTGTGGCGTCTCAAAGACCTTTGTCAGGATCGCTTTCATCTCCGTCGGCAGGTAGAGCCTGTCCAGCGATGCTTCGTCGTACTCGTACTCATCCAAGTCATCGACGTCGACGAACACGTAGCGTTTTGAGTCGAGACTGAATACGCGCACGAGCGGAAGACGGCTAACGCTCTCGCCGATCACCGCTCGGTAGAAGCCGCCGTAACGTGAATCAGCATCGAACGTCGGCTCGACCACCGCGCGGCGAGGAACCTCGGGCGTACCAAGCGGCAGTTCGCCAAGGGCTACGCCAAACCACGTGTGCGCTACGTCGAGCACGTTGCCCTTTACCCACACTTGAAGCCCGTGCTGTGCTGCGAAACGCTCGGCTTTGGAAAGCCTGAGGTTGTACGCCCCGGGCGACGTCTGCACCGAGCGAAATCCCAGTTTCTCGAACACTTCAAGCATGGTCATCGATACGGGATCACCGTGCTGATTGAGGAAGAGCCCGTGGTCGATAGGCCACGTCAGTTCGTGCGTCGTTGCCCCCAGACCAAGCGTCGCGCGGAGATAGACCTGCTTATCTTGGCGACTTCGGTCGTCGTTGATATCTGCGCGGAGCACCACCGGGTACCAGCGGTTGTTCCACTTTAGTTCAACGGCCGCCTGAGAGCGGCTGAAGGTAGCCAACGTGGACGCAAACGTGATCGGGTTGGCGATCTCGAGTGAATACAAACGCAATCGATCGACCGCGTCGCCCGTCTGCATCCCGTGGACCGACAATGCAAGCGCGGCGCGATGGCTCGGCTTGAGCTTCGCGTCCTCGAGTATCGATCGCGCAAACTCCGCCGGCAGCTGGTCGACGTCAACAGTGATGTTGTCGGTCTTCTGACCGAGAAGCTGATCAATGACGTGCTGCTCGCCGGAAGTGAGCGAGGCACATCGTTCGCGTGCAGACTCAAGAACGCTTCTCCACAGCTGGATCTTCGCCATGCGTCTGCCCCGTTTGGTTCCTTGCGCCAATCACTCCGCCGCAGCCGACTTCTTCGAGTGCTTCTTGCGCTCGTTCTCGGTGAGGTAGATCTTCCGCAGCCGGATGTGGCCGGGGGTGACCTCGACGACCTCGTCTTCTTCGATGTACTCGAGCGCCTGTTCGAGGGTCATGATGCGCGGGTTGCGGATCATGATGTTCTCGTCGCTGCCGGTCGTGCGCATGTTGGTCAACTTCTTCGCGATGTTCGGGTTGACGGCCATGTCGTTGTCTCGGCTGTTCTCGCCGATGATCTGGCCCTCGTAGACCTCGTCGTTGTGCTTCACGAACATCGTGCCGCGTTCCTGAAGGTTATTCAGGCTGTACTCGTTCACCTTGCCGGTGTTCATGCTGACCATGACGCCGTTCGGGCGGCCGCCGATGTTGCCGCGGCTTTCGGCGTACTCGTGGAAGTTGTGGTGCATGATCGCCGTGCCCTGCGTGGCGGTGAGCATGCGCGTTCGCAGGCCGATCAGGCCGCGCGCGGGGATCGTGAACTCGAGGTGCACGCTGCCCTGGCGGTTGTCCATGCGGACGAGTTCGCCCTTGCGGTTGCCGACAAGCTGCATGACGGCGCCCTGGTGCTGCTCGCTCACGTCGACGACGAGGTACTCGATCGGTTCGAGCAGCTTGCCGTCCTCCTTCTTCATGATCACCTGCGGCTTGCCGACGCTGAGCTCGTACCCTTCGCGGCGCATCGTCTCGATCAGCACACCCAGGTGCATCAGGCCGCGGCCCGACACCTTGAACGCGTCGCGGTTGTCGGTTTCTTCAACCTTCAGGGCGACGTTCGACTCGAGTTCCTTGAACAGGCGCTCGCGCAGGTTACGAGAGGTGACGAACTTGCTCCCCTCACGGCCGACGAAGGGCGAGTCGTTCACGCTGAACATCATCGTCAGCGTGGGCGGCTCGATGTCGGACGCTTCGAGCGGCCGCACATCGACGGGGTCGCAGATGCTGTCGCCGATGTCGACCTTCTCCAAGCCCACCAGCGCGACGATGTCGCCGGCGTAGGCGCTGTCGACCTTCTTCCGGCCGAAGCCTTCGAACTCGTGCACTTCGAGGACCTTCGTCTTCGTCTGCTTGCCTTCGCGATCGACAACGACGACCTGCTGGCCTGACTTGATGACGCCGTTGTAGATGCGGCCGACGCCGATGCGGCCGACGTAGTCGTTGTACTGGATGCTGCTGATGCGGATCTGCAGCGGCTTGTCCTTGTCGCCGTGCGGGGCGGGAACGTGCCGCAGGATCGCCTCGAAGATGGCGTTGATGTTCGTCGCAGGCTTGTTGAGGTCCCACGTCGCGATGCCCTGTCGGCCGGACGCGTAAATCGTCGGGAAGTCGAGCGTCTCGTCATCCGCACCGAGTTCGACGAAGAGGTCGAAGACCTCGTTCAGCACGGCATCAGCGCGGGCGTCGGGGCGGTCGATCTTATTGATGACGACGACCGGGCGCAGCTCGTTCTGGAACGCCTTCTTCAGCACGAAGCGCGTCTGCGGGAGCGGCCCTTCCGCGGCGTCGCACAGCAGGAACACGCCGTCCGCCATCGACAGCACGCGCTCGACCTCGCCGCCGAAGTCGGCGTGGCCGGGGGTGTCGATGAGGTTGATCTTGTAGGTCTGCTTGGTCTCGGGGTCGGTGTAATTGATCGCGACGTTCTTCGCGAGGATGGTGACGCCGCGCTCGCGTTCGAGCGGGTTGCTGTCGAGGATAGCTTCCCCCTGCAGCTGGCTTTCGCGGAAGTTGCCGGATTGGCGCAGAAGGGCGTCGACCATGGTCGTCTTACCGTGGTCGACGTGGGCAATGATGGCGACGTTTCGGATGTCGTTACGCACTTGATTCATGTAGTTTCGCTCGCTCGATTTTAGGGCGAAGTAGGCTAATCGACCAAGGCGCGAAGAGCGAGCGATGAACGGGAGATAAATCCGTGCGGGAGGAGTTGTGAGTTGTCGGTGGTCAGTTGTCAGCGGAAAACAAGCAGCCCGGTGCGCTTTGGCGCAACGGGCTGCAAGGGACCTGTTCTGTCAACTGACAACTGACAACTGACAACTCTTCCGTCAGTCAAACGCGTGCTGCGGCTTGCTGAACGTGAGCGCCCCTTCGTACCAGTCGCCCGAGCACGGGCGGCATCGGTAGACCGTGCAGCTGACCTCGATCAGTTCGCCGTCCGGCGTCTCGATCGACACCCGGCCGCTGTAGCCGAGCGGCAGGCTGTGCTGGGTGATGAAGCCGAGGCCACGCGCATTGGCGTCGCGGACGAACAAGAGCGGCGGATCGATCGGCGAGTCGGCGTCGGCGTACAGGCGAAGCGATGCGATCGCATTGTGCACTTGGCGTTCGCGCGATCGGCGCTCCGTCTTCACCTGCCCGCTGCCCGCATCGAGGGCGGACATGATCAGGTCGATCTCGGGCGTCCACTCGGTGACGAGCTCGATCGGTTCAGGCTCAGCGATTCGTAGTCCCATCGGATTCTCTCCTGGGCAAACCGTAGGTTCGCCTCAGGAGACATCGGATGTGCGCTGCCCCGGGATTACTGTGGGTTTCCGTTCTATCGCGCGCTTTCGCGCCGCGGACGTGAACCTGCGCCGACTGTGCCGGCGGACCCACGCCGGAATCTTGCGAAGAATTATCGGCCCGTGAGCGAGCCGCGAGCGGCTCGAAGGCGGCGCGTGGCGTCGACCATCTGCGGGTCGTTCTTCAACTCATCGGCTGCCTGTTTCAGCACGCCGAGGTATCGCCGCAGCGCTCCGTTCAACTCCGTACGGGAGATCAGCACCTGCTCGTCGTTGTCGAGGATGCCGAGTTCGAGTTCGGTGATGGCCTTGCGGAGCGCGAGGTTGTCCACCGAGCGAGCGAGAATCTTCCGTTGGTCCGGCGGGACGTAACCGTGCAGTGCAGTAACGACGGTGTCACCCTTCCAGAGCTGGCCCTGCAGACTCTTGTAGTATTCAGTATCGCGCAGCGGGACGAGCGCGTTCTCGCGAGCGGCGTTGTACGCGCGGTAGGCCAGGCGAACATCACGCCGGGCTTCGACGATCGCTGTCGAGTTCATGATCCGCTGCGAAAGGGTCCGTTGGACGGCGTAGACCTCAAGCTGGGTCTCGTAGATCGCACGCACGGCGGCGTCGTTCATCGAGCGGTACGACGGGTTGAACAGCGGAACCGGCGCAGGCAGCGTGCCGATTCCGGGAACCCCGAGCACCGCACGGCCGGCCTGCGCAAACGAGCCGACAACTGCAACGACAGCGAGGCCGGCGGCGATGATTCCCTTGTGTGCTGTTCGCATAGCGATCAAATCTCCCGGGACGGTTGCCCGACTCATTATCGGCTTGGCGGGTCCGCGGGTAAAGTGCCTTCGCGCATGAATTTGAACCGGTGGTTATCACGCCTGTCGTTCTCGATGCTGATCCTGGCCGCAGGACTGGGCTGGACGGCCTACACTCGCGGGACGCGCGGCGAATGGTCGCCGCTGGTCGCCGGGCTGGTATCGGTGCTGGCCGGAGCGTGCGGCGTCCTGTTCCTGATGGGCGTCAAGGCGAGACACAGGCCCGAAGCGAATCGCGATGAGTGACTCCGTTTCCAACCCCGATTTCGACGTCATCGTCATCGGCGGCGGCCACGCCGGCGCGGAGGCGGCTTGGGCGGCTTCGTCGCTTGGCGCTCGCGTCGCGCTGATCACGCTCGACGCGAGCCGCATCGGCCAGATGAGCTGCAATCCCGCCATCGGCGGGCTCGCAAAGGGCCAGATGGTCCGCGAGATCGACGCGCTGGGCGGCCTGATGGGCCTTGCCATCGACGCGACCGGCATCCAGTTCCGCATGCTGAACCGCAGCAAGGGCCCGGCCGTCTGGGGACCGCGGGCGCAGGCGGACAAACATCGGTACGCAAAGGAAGTTCAACGGCTGCTGCGGACGCGGCGGAACATTGAGATCGTGGAGGGGGAAGTCGCCTCGCTGGAGGCTGGAGGTTCGAGGCTAGAGGTTGGACGCGGTCAGTCTCCGCCAACCTCCAACCTCCAACCTCCAACCTCTTCACGCATCAGCGCCGTCCGACTCGCCTCCGGCACCACCCTCACCTGCCGCGCCGCCGTCGTCACCACCGGCACGTTCATGAAGGGCCTCATGCACACTGGCGAGGCCAAGACCGAGGGCGGGCGGGTCGGCGAAGCGTCGGCTCGCACCATTTCCGACAGCCTGCGCGAGTTGGGCCTCGAACTCGGCCGACTGAAGACCGGCACGCCGCCGCGCCTTCACAATGACTCGATCGACTTCTCCAAGTTCGAACTACAACCAGGCGACGACGAGCCGGCACCGTTCTCCTTCCTGAATGAATACGCGCTCGACAACAACGCCCACGGCAAGCCTGCCGTGGGCTTCCCCGCCCTCCCCCAACTCCCCTGCTACCTCGGCAAGACCAGTCACGACATCCACGAACTCATCCGCGGCAACCTGCACCGCGCGCCGATGTTCAGCGGCCAGATCCAAAGCACCGGCCCGCGCTATTGCCCGAGCATCGAAGACAAGGTCCACCGGTTCGCCGACAAGGACAGCCACCAGATCTTCCTCGAGCCCGAGGGGCTCGACGTGCCGGAGATCTACGTCAACGGCGTGAGCACGTCGCTGCCGGCCGACGTGCAGGACAAGTTCATCCGCATGATCCCCGGACTCGAACGGGCCGAGTTCCTGCGATACGGCTACGCGGTCGAGTACGACATGGTCTGGCCGCACCAGATCCGCAACACGCTCGAAACGAAGCGCGTATCGGGCCTGTTCCTCGCCGGCCAGATCAACGGAACGAGCGGCTACGAAGAGGCTGGCGCGCAGGGCCTCGTCGCCGGCGTGAACGCAGCCCAGCACGCGCTACGCGGCGAGGCCTCGTTCACGCTTCGGCGCGATCAGGCATACATCGGCGTCCTCATCGACGACCTCGTCACGAAGCCGCCCACCGAGCCATACCGGATGTTCACCAGCCGCGCCGAGCATCGGCTCACGTTGCGCAGCGACAATGCGGACGAACGACTCACGCCGATCGCGCGAGAGATCGGCCTCGTCGATGACGCGCGATGGAACGCGTTCACGTCCCGCGCGAAGCAGGTCGTGGAAGCAATCGCATTGCTGAAGCAACTCAAACTCGACGGCGAACTCCGCAAGCCCGAGGTCACGTTTTCTTCACTGGCAACTGACAACTGGCAACTGGCAACTCTTCCCAAGCACTCCGGCCTGCTCGCCGAGATCCGAGTGAAGTACGCCGGCTACATCGAACGCGAAGCCCGACAGGCGCAGGAGATGATCAAGCTCGAGGGCAAACCCATCCCGAGCGATATCGACTACGCCGCCGTCGCTGGGCTGCGGAACGAGGCGCGGACGAAGCTAAAGCAATTCACGCCGACGAGTCTTGGCCAGGCCGGCCGGATCAGCGGCATCACGCCGGCGGACGTCACGCTGATCGCGGTGCACTTGGCGCGGCGAGAGCGCGCTCCGGTCCCCTCTCCCGGTACGCCGGGAGAGGGATAAGGTGAGGGCCTTCATCGATCGACATCCGCTCGGCCCTCACCCCAACCCTCTCCCCGAGTACGTGGAGAGGGAGCCAAGAGCCGTCCGCGAGTTACGCCCTGTGGCCAACGCCCCGCCTCCGCCGTACATTCTGCTCATCGCATGGAGGCGAGCACCCCGATGGCCGACGACACGATGACCGACGAAGTCACCCCCGCCCAAGCCCAACCCGAATCGCCCGCCGCCGCAGACGAGCAGCCGGACGGCGCCGTCGCCGCCGTTGATGCGGTCGCCGCCGATAGGGTCAATGCCGAAGACGCCGGCGATGCGGGCGGTTCAGCCGATGCGTCGGTCGAGTTACCCGCGCTCGAAGCGCTCCTCTTCAGCACGCACCACCCCCTCACCGCCGGCCGGCTCGCGGAGCTGTTGCAGCTCGACTCGACCAAGCCGATCCGCCGCGCGATTCGCGATCTCAACGACCAGTACGAATCCACCGGCCGCTGCTTCCGCGTCGAACAGGTCGCCGGCGGCTATCAGATGCTGACGCTCCCGGAGTTCGGGCCGATCATCAAGACGCTGGTCCAGAAGGAGATCGACGCCCGCCTGAGCAAGTCGGCGCTCGAGACGCTCGCGATCATCGCCTACAAGCAGCCGATCCTCCGCGTCGACGTCGAGAGCATCCGCGGCGTCGCGTGCGGCGAGACGATCCGCAGCCTGATGGAGAAGCACCTTGTCAAAATCGCCGGCCGCGCTGAGGTCCCCGGCCGCCCGATCCTCTACGGCACGACGAAGCGGTTCCTGGAAGTGTTCGGCCTGAACAACCTGAACGACCTACCGAAGAACGAGCAGCCGAAACAGGCCGACCTGAAGCCGAAGCTGGAAGTGCTGCTGCCGGAGCGAGACGACACGCCGGCGTCCGAAGCCTCCGCGGCACCTGCCTCAACGTAGGACGCACGCGGCCGGCAGCGGACATTACCCGCAAATCCTTGCAATAGGGAGAATTGCGCGAACCCGCAGAGGTCGCTCTACGTACAATAGCGTAGCCGTCGGTCGGGGCGGCCGGTCGATTACTGCGTCTACAACTGGGTCATCCACCTTGAAGCGAGTCGTCATGCCAGCTCGAACGCCTCTCAATTCATCGTCGCACAAGCTCCGGGTCATTCTTGATCGACTGGAGCTTCGACGGCTTCTGGTCGCATCGCCCCTTTACCCGGGCGAGGTGATTCCAACGGGACTTGAGCCGATGGAGCCCGTCATCATCGACATAAATGGCGACGGATTGAAGGACATCGTCGTCCCGAACAAGGTTTCCGGGACGGTGAGCATCTCCTTCGGTTCGCCGACCCGATCATTCGCCAACACGCTGACGCTTCCCGGGTCGCCCGGCGCGCAGGCGGCCGACGTGGCCGACATCGACGGGGACGGCGATCTCGACATCGTCGCGACGAGATTCGACGGCAGCGGCCTGCTTTCGATCTACGACAACCTCGGCAACACCACGTTCTCCGCGCCGCGGGCCATTCCTGCCGGGGGCACCTCAAGCATCTATCTGCGGCTAAGAGACGTGACCGGCGACAGTCTCATCGACATTGTGATGTCGACGCCGGACGCGCTGGTCGTTCGCGCCGGCGCAGGCAATGGCACGTTCGGGGCGCCGGTTTCGATCCCACAAGCCTCGTTCACGTCTGCTGTGAACGTTGCCGACATGGACGGCGATGGGCTTCTCGATGTCGTTGCCGTCAGCGGGTCCGACTTCGTGTATGTGCGATCGCTCGGCGCTGGCCAGTTCGCCGCAGCTCAAAGCGTCGCCACGGGACAATATCTGCCGGGACTTGCCGTCGGCGATTTCAACGCAGACGGACGATCGGACGTCGCCGTCGCTGGCACCGAGTTGAAGGTCGTCCTTGGTACCGCGTCGGCGACCGGAATGACGGCATCCACCGTCGCTGGTTCCCGCGAGACGGCCGCCGTCACGCTCGCTGATGTGAATAGCGATGGTAATCTCGACATCGTCTCGGCGGAGAACAATACGCCTGACGCATTTCGAGTTTTCCAGAACGATGGTACCGGCAACTTCAGCCTAGCCGCAGCACAGCCGTTCCTTGCCGTCTCCGCACTCGATGTTTACTGGGCGCGGTCACTCGACTTGGACGGGGACGAGACCATCGATCTCATCACAAGTTCGGACACTGTGAATATCTTCTTCGGCGGCAGCCTTACTCGCAACGTGCCGCGACCGGCCGGGCTTGTTCGCAACGTGAACCTGACCGTCGGCGACTTCAACGGCGACGGCTTGGACGACCTTGTCACCGACTCTAACCTGTCGGACGGACGCCTTCGATTGTGGCTGGGCTCGGCCACCAACCCACTCGGCGCGAGCACAGCTCAACTGCCAAACGTCGGATCGCTGAGCCGCCGAGCCGTCGGCGACTTCGACGAGGACGGCGATGTCGACTTGTTCGCGGCGAGCGGCTCAGGCGCGGCAAGCACGTTTCTGGCGAACAACGGCACTGGCGCATTCACGGCCGCCTCGACAACGGCGGTGAGCTTTTCCCTTAGCTCGCTCGGTAGCTCCCTCAGCGCGGCCGACGTTGATGGCGATGGACACCTCGACGTCTTAATTCTCACGTCGGCGTCAGGCCTGCACTACCTTCGCGGCAATGGGAATGGCACATTTTCCGGCTCTCTCACCCCCATCGATGTCGGAACCGGATCGGTGTTCAGCACCGCGGTCGCCGATCTGAACGGAGACGGTCGAACTGATTTGGCTGCGTCGGTTTCCACGGCATCTGCGTCGTCGATCGTGATCCGCTACAGACTTGCCGACGGGTCCCTCGGACCGATTCTGTCGATCCCTGTCACTGGAATCGCCGGACAGTTGACCGTCGCCGATCTGAACGACGACGGACGTCTCGATCTCGTTGTCGCGCGGACCGTGTCGTCGTCTTCGCAGGCCGCTAGCAGCGGCATTTCAGTGCTCGTACAGCAGGCTGACGGTAGCCTTGGTGCAGCCGTTGGGTACGCGGTGCCTCTGGTTGCGGCCTCTCCTGGTCCAAAAGTGAACGCGGTCGATGTTGACGGCGACGGCGACCTCGACCTGTTAACCTCCCGCCCCTATATCTTCGAAAGCACGCGCGGCATGCAAGTACTGCTGAACGACGGCTCAGCAGGATTTGGCGAGCTTCGGGAATTCGCGGTGCGCGGCACAGCGTCGACTATTCTCGTAGGCGATTTCAATGGCGACCATCGACCTGACGCGGTGATGAGTGACTTCCGCACGGGCTTGATCGGATTGTCTCCCAATCTCCTGCCCGCGGACGGCAACGCTCCGGTGTCATCGTCGATCGTGTTCGATCGAGCCAACGGGCGATCTATTTCGTTCAACTTCGATGAACCGCTCGACGCCTCGACCGTGCAGCCGGGCGATCTCGTCATCAGGCATCTGCCCACCGGCCAGACATTCGCCCCGAGTGCGGTCTCGACGACGAACTGGGGCAAGACGCTTCGCTTCACGCTCCCCGCCGGCCTCCCCGACGGCGACTACGAATTCCGGATCAACGCGGGTGCCGTCACCGACCGTTTCGGCAACGCGCTCGCGAGCGCGGCCACGTACGCCGGACCGAACGCCTTCCTATTGGCGGGTGACGCGAACCGTGATCGGCGCGTCAACTTCGACGACCTGCTCGTCCTCGCTTCGAATTACAACCAATCTGGCCGAACCTTCGGGCAGGGAGACTTCAACGACTCCGGCACCGTCGATTTCGACGACCTGCTCATCCTCGCCGCGCGCTACAACACCGGTTTGCCCGGCGTTCTCGCGAGCCGCGTGCCACCGCCCGCACCTCGGGCTGGCCCCGCCGTTCTGCCGGACGACGATGCTGATGGCGGTGTCGACGTGCTGGCGTAATGCCTCGAGATTCGTCGACCCACGTCGGACGCAACAACGACCGCGAACGCTGTGCAACGGCGCGAGTCGGTGCAACTGACAAGCGAGAAGCCCGACGCCGCGTCACGTTCGACTACTGTGTCACCATCTCGCCGAGGTGCACGTCGATCCCGCCCGCCTCGGCGAACTTCTGCTTCGCAACGACGACGCCCTTCGCATCGATGACGACCGCGCCCGTCGGCTCGGCCGCGAACTGGCGACTTACCGGTTCGCCGAGCGGCTCGGGGATGATCTCGATGTTCGACAGCTTCAGCTTATCCCGCGCCGCACGCGCCGCGGCGAAGCGATCGTCGTTCGATTGGTGCGCGGCGACGTTCACGTTGTCGTCGACGTTCCGCTGCGGCTCCCACTCGCCGGCGGGGTGCATCTCCTTCGTGTAGACGACGACGAACGTTGCCCGCTTGCCGTACTGCTTCGCGAGTTGATCGATCGCGGCAATGCGGTCACGGAACGTCGGCGAAGAGTACGACCCGAACACGATCACCGCGGGCTTGCCGGCGAAAGAACGGCTGCTGAACGGCTTCCCGTCGAGCCGCGTGAGCGTGAACTCGGCGACGACGTCGCCCACTCCGATCGCTTTTGGCGAATTGGCGGTGCCGGTCGATTCGGCGGGCTTCGTCGTCGGAGCGGGCTCGCGGCGTTCCGGCGGCGGCTCGCGGCGATCGGGCCGGTTCGGTCGGTTCGGCCGCTCGGGTCGGCCGCCATCGCGAGCGCCGGGCGGACCCATCGACTCCTGCAGCTTCTGCATCTGTTCCGCGCTCAGCACACCGGCCAGCTTGTCGCGCGTCTGCAGCATCAGCTCGCGCGCCTTCTCGCGGAGTTGTTGCGGATCGGGGTCGTCGGATTCGCCGCGCAGCTTCTCGAAGGCGGCCTTCGCTTCGGCCAGGATCGCGTTCACCTTGTCGCGCTGCTCGCCCGTCATCTCCATCGCGGCGAGCGCATCGGCGAACCGCTGGATCGGCCCCGCGAACGGCCGACGTGGCATGTCTTTCTCGGCATCGGACGGCTTCGTCGTCGGTTGCTGGCTCGCGTTGGCCGACGCCTCGAGTTTCCTTTCCTTCCGCCGCTCGTCGCGTTCGTCGCGGATCTCCTTCAGCGCCGCCTCGAGCTTCGTCCGCTGCTCGGCCGTCAGGATCGCCTCGACCTTGTCGCGCACGCCATTCAGAAACTCCTCAGCAACCCCCTTCGCCTGCTTGCCGTCCATCGATTCGAGATCCTTGCGCAGCGTCTCGAAATCTTTCCGGGCTTGCCGCATCACTTCGCGAAGCTTGCTGCGCTGATCCGCCGTGAGATCGAGGTCCTGAATCGCCTGGAAGACGGGTCGCAGCTTCTCCAGCCCGACGCGCTCCTGTCCGGCCGGTGCTTGCGGTGCGGGCGCCGTCTGGCCTGCCCCGTCGGCGAACGCGGGCGATGCCAACCACGCGGCCGATCCGACCACAACGACGGCGAACGTCCTGAAAAGAACACGCGTCATAAACCGACCTCCGATGATCGCCCTTCGCAGGGCACTGCAGCATCTTATCGAGCCCTGCGGGGCCTTCGACATCTTCAGAACGGCCTTCCGGCCCGACTATTGCCCCGCGGGGCCGTCGCCGCGCGTTGAAAATACGATTCGTCCGGCGACGATGCCCGGCCTCCCATGCGTGTCCGCCTCGTCAAGACGTTCGACTTCGAAGCCGCCCACGACCTGCCCTGCTTCCCCGACGGGCACAAGTGCCGTCGGCTGCACGGACACTCGTTCGAGTTCGACGTTATCGTCGAGGGCGACGTCGACCCCGCCCGCGGCTACCTCATCGACTACGGCGACATCAAGGCCGTCGTCGATCCGATCGTCCGCCGGCTCGATCACTACTACCTCAACGAGATCGAGGGACTCGCGAATCCGACGAGCGAGATGATCGCCGTCTGGCTGTGGGATCGCATCAAGCCCGTGCTGCCGTTGCTGGCCGAGATCGTGGTGTACGAGACGTGCACCAGTGCATGCCACTATCGCGGTCCCGTCGCGGGATGATTCCAAATCGACGACGATCGATGCGCGTGACAGATGGGGCGCCTCATCGGTATGCTGCGTAGCCGGCATGTCTGTCCGGCGATCGATCACATCTCGCGGCCGGTTTGGCTTCACGCTTGTCGAACTGCTGATCGTCATCTCGATCATCGCCGTTCTCATCGCGCTGCTGCTGCCCTCGCTCGCTTCCGTCCGCAGACAGGCCGACCGCGCGAAGTGCCTGTCGCAGCTGCGTAACGTCGCGATGGGCGCTAACCTGCACGCCGTCACGCACGGCGGCTACTACCCGCTCGCCGGGCACCTCATTCTGCCGTCGAGCTATCGCACGCCCACGCCCGAAGCCCTGGGCGATCCCGGTCGCCTCAAGTACACCTACGCCCGCGAGGAGTTTTACAACTCCACCACGCTCGCCCCGTGGCAGAGCGCGGTCGCCGAGCAGTTCGGAAAGAAGAAGCAGAACCAGTTCCAGTTCAACGAGCAGATCGGCGACGAGGAGATCGGCTCCGGGCACTACCTCCGCTACTTCCTCTGCCCCTCGCACGCCCAGCGCGCGGGCGACGTGCCCGAGAGCATGATCTACTACGGCGCGAACCTCATCTGGATGATCCAGCAGAGCTACGTGGTCAATGAGATCGCGTTCGGCTACGACGATCGAACGGGCAAGCTGAAGGGGAAAGCGTCGCGCATCCGAAAGCCCGGCGCGACCGTAATGGTGGCCGACGGGCTGCAATCCGGCCTGCGAACGTTCTTCTGGACCACTCCGACCGGCAGCCAGATGAACTGGGTCACCTTCACCAACCGTTCGCTGCCGTCACGCGTCGGCACGATCACGCTGGCCGACGCGCTGGCTGGAACGAAGGCGGGCGACCCGCAGAACTTCGATCGCGTTCGACACAAGGGGAAGATCAACGTCGCCTTCTTCGACGGCCACGCCGAGACGCTCGACATCTCCGACAAGGGCTTGCAGTCGGCGCTGCTGTACGCGAACTGACCGCGCTGACGCACGCCTTGGCCGCAAGCCCGGGCGAGCGCTTCTTCCCCTTCGCCGACTTGGCACGCCCCGCCTCCACCCTTACCGGCGGCGCGACCTCCTCCGACAACGGCATCGACCTGTCGCATCAAGCGAAAGTGGAACATTTTGGAACATGCACTCGACTTTCAACTGATTTTCGCCAGATCGCTGACGCATCGGCGGAACATTTTGGAACATTCCGGAACATTTCCGCGCCCGGCCCGGCGCATTTTGTAGCGTTAGGGCGCTCTCCGGTGCGCCGCCCGCACGTTCTCGCGCACGGCGTTTCCCCGGCCGTGAACGGAAAGCACACATAGTGATGTCAAAGAGCGTCAAACGATTCCGACCGGACATTGTCGTCGCACGATCGATCTGAATGGAAGCGCATTTGCAGTCCGACGCCCGGCCCAACCGACGGCCGATCCACCACTTCGGCCACGCCAGAAAGAAATCCCCGAATTCGCCCTCCCGGTCGAGCATCGCCTCGCGCACTCCTCGAACGCCCCCCATCCGCCGCACGACGTCGCCGCCGCGCAGCGCATGCCCCTGACAAACCGTCGGAACTAAATCCCGCCGAAGCGAAGCAGAGCTACGCCCCCGTCGCACTCTTCTAAACAACTAGCTACGTCCCCGTTTTACTCCTCTAAACAACTAGCTACGTCCCCGTTTTACTCCTCGAATACCCGGGCGCGCGGCAAGTCTTCCACCCCGCCGCGGCGAGTCGTGGAGCAGGACGCGAACCCTGCGAAGATCGCCCCCCGCCCCGCCGCGTCCGGGCCTCGGGCGGCAGGACTGGCCGGTGAGTCGGGACAGCGCGTGTCGTCAGGAGCGTTATCCCTATGTGCCGAAGCGGGTAACGGGCGGCCAAATCCGGATTTTGCTTGACGGACAGCGTGCGAAATTCGTAAAAGTCTGCGGCCGATTACCAAGTCTTGTCGGACGGTGATCGTCGCGTAGACGCGGGGCCTGTCTCGGCGTGCTATCCGGGCTCGTCGCCATGAGAACGGGCCGCGAGTTGTCCTGTTGGTTGAAGATCAGTTTTGTCTCGGAAGGAAGATCAATGCGTCAGTTCTGTGTGGTTGCGCTGGCAGGGTTCGCGATGGCCAACGCATCGGTCGCGATGGCGGCCGTGGTTCCAGTGGTCGACCCGAGCTTTGAACTGGGGACCCCGTTGCCCACGGGTTGGTCTAACACGGGTTCGACGACAGCCATAGGCGGCGTCTCTCCCACGCACGGAACAAAACTTCGGTTCCTGAACGCCGTTGCCAACTCACGTCATGAGACCACGACCAACTGGTCCCCATCCACGACATACGAACTGAAGGTCGACGTCGGCAATCGAAACGACATTCCTCAAAACCCGACGGTCAGCATTGAGCTTGAGTATCTCTCCGCGCCGAGCACGTACACCGACGTGAAGCTGATCTCGGGCAGCCTGGGGACGTTTGCCGCTGACGGAACGATTCAGACCGCCACCCTCACGATCACGCCGGCCGAGGTGCCTTCGATCGCGTACGGGAAGCCGATCGCCATCAACTTGGCCGCGACCGGCAGCGGGCAGGTGCTGTTCGACAACGTGCGCCTCACGGCCGTCCCCGAGGCCGGGACGCTTTTCGCCGCCGGCACGCTGATCGGCACGGCCACCCTGCGCCGTCGCCGGGCTGGCCTGTAAGCGCGACGCGCGGCGGTGACCCACGCGGCGCGACACTGTCCTGTCGGTCCACGTCGACCACCGATGACCGTCGCACGCGGCACGCACCCGTGCCGCTCGTCCCACATACGTGCGTTCGCCACCCAACCCGCCCCGCCGCGTCCGGCCCTCGCTCGGCAGGACTCGCCACGGCGAGGCGGGGCACCGGGCGGGATGTTGTTCGGACCCGCGCGGGGCACGTGATGCTGCGCCGCCGTCGTCAGGGGTTGGGCATGGGCACGGGGAATCGCGTTCGCCGCCCCGCTCGACCGGGGCGGTTCGCGGCCGGTCGCCGATGAGCATCCCGCGACCGTGCCCCGCGCCGACGATCGTCCCCAACCTGCCGTCCGCGAACGACGATCAACGTTGACGGGCGCATAGGATCGATCTAGCCTTCACCTGTGGCCGGGGACGTTCTTCGGTGCGTGCGCAGATTAATGACCAGCTATACGGCGAAGGCAACAGCATGCAGCAACAAGTAGCCGACTCACTGTCTCCCGAGAAACTGCAATTGTTTATCGCCGGACTTTCGGGCTTGGCTCCCGGGGAGGTTAAGAAGGCGAAGATTCTCTACCTGCGCAACGCCGTATCGGAGTACAAGGCCCTCGTTGCCACGCTGGAGGGCTTCGGAAAGCTTCAAGGCTGTTTCGCGGTGATCCCGATTTTCTGGCCTATCCTTTGGGCACAACGTCGGGCGATGGCTGCTCAACGCCAACTTGCAAACGAACGTATCCTAAACGCTATTGATGTGTGGCGTGACGATCTAAAGGGCGAGCGGTTTGAACTCGGCGATCGCGAGATCGCCGTATAACCCGCCGCTGGCGGGTGGCACAGCTAAGTACTCATAGCTGTGCGTGCAGCTCGACTCGCCAACGCGGGCGTCTCGCACAGGGATGGGTACATACCTGTGCCACCCATACGATGTTTCCAGCAATCGCACCCGACGCTACGTCACGCTCACGTGCGGCACGACGCGCTCGGCTTCGGTCGTCAGTTCGAAATACGTCTTCGGCGTGATGCCGAACAGCTTCGCGACCAGGTTCGTGGGCACCGTCGCACACATCTGGTTCAGCTCGCGCACGTTCGCGTTGTAGAAACGACGGCTGGCGGCGATGCGATCCTCGGTGTTGCTCAGCTCCTGCTGCAGGGCGAGGAAGTTGGCGTCGGCCTTCAGCTGCGGGTAGTTCTCGGCGACGACGAAGAGCTGCTTCAGGCCGATCAGGAGGGCGTTCTCGTCGACGGACTGACTCGCGGGCGTGCCGTTGCTGGCGAGCGCCTTGTTCCGCAGCTCGACGACGCGCTCGAGCGTTTCGCGCTCGTGCGTGGCGTAGCCCTTCACGGTGCTGACGAGGTTGGGGATGAGGTCGTACCGACGCTTGAGCTCGACGTCGATGTCGGCCCAGCTCTCCTTCACGTGCTGGCCGAGCCTGGCGAAGCGGTTGTAGATGGCCGCGAGCCAGATCAACGGCGTGAGCACCACGGCCGCGACGATCGCGAACGGCAGCCACGGCGGCACTTCTGCTGTGACGAACGTCATCATCGTCCCATCGCTCCTTCACTGCGCAGCCGATCCACCACGTGGCGCGGCCAGCGTTCGAAGAAATCCCTGAACCACGCGATCGCGGCCTCGAGCGTCTCGGGCTTCCACTTCCCGCCGTAGACCATGATGGCGTCGCTCATGGCCGTCTGGATCGGCTGCGGCGGCTCGTTCTGCATCATCCACTCCATCATCCGCGGGTCGATCACGTCGTAGGCGAACTTCTTGTCGTCGCACTTCACGAGGAACCTGCGGCTGAACTCGGCGCTCTCGAAGTCGATGTCTTCGAACCCGAGCGCGCCGGCGACCTTGTCGAAGACGTTCTCGCGACGGAGCGTGAGCTTCTGCGGGTACGCGAACGCGAGCGGGCGCACGATGAGGTAGCTGTTGCGATACGTCTCGGTCTTGCGGTCCTTGCCGGTGCCGGTTTCGTCTTTGTATTCGTACTCGCCGGCGAGGATCGACAACTGCCGATCGCCCTCGCCGACCGTGCCGCGGAAGGTGTTGTACGCCCGCTTGGAGTGCCCGCGCGTGAAGAGCCCGAAGTGTTGGTGCTGCATCCAGTGGCTGGAGTTGGACGGGTCGAACGTGAGCGAGAACTTCGCCGCCATCGCGTTGAGCGCGGCGATGCGTTCGCGTTCCCACTTCGCGCTCTGAATCGCCAGAACGACGACGAGCGCGATCACGACGACGATCAACCCGGCCACTGCTACCGCTGGCATGCTCGCGAGTGTGGGGCGAACGCCGTGCAACGTCAAACGCTGCCGCACACGCCGAGTTCAGCGAGCGAGCAACGCTTTGCCCATCCGCACGAGCCGCTCACCCGCGGCGTGAAGCGTCTCGTCCTTCTTCGCCCACATGAAGCGCAGCTTGGCTTTGCCGAGCGATTTCGGCGCGTAGAAGCTGCTCCCGGGCACGCCCGCGACGCCGAACTCCTGCACCATGCGGCGCGTGAAGGCGACGTCATCCTCACAGCCGAAGGCGGAGAGATCGGTCATCACGTAGTACGCGCCGGCCGGCTCGGTGAAGCCGAAGCCGGCCTCGCGGAGGTACGGCAGCAACACCGATCGCCGGGCAGCGTAGTGCTCGCGCAGCTCAGCGTAGTACGAGTCGGGCAACGCCAGCGCAGCCGCCCCGGCGATCTGCAACGGATGCGGCGCGCCGACGGTGAGGAAGTCGTGCACGCGGCGGATGCCGAGCGTGATGTTCGCCGGCGCGATGCAGTAGCCGAGCCGCCAGCCGGTGACGCTGAACGTCTTGCTGAGCCCGCTGATCGTCACCGTCCGCTCGGCCATGCCGGGGAGCGTCGCGAGGCTGATGTGCGGCTCGCCTGTGTAGATGATGTGCTCGTAGATCTCGTCGGTGATCGCTAGCACGTCGTGCTTGATGCAGAGGTCGGCGATGAACTGCAGTTCGCGGCGCGAGAAGACTTTCCCGGTCGGATTGTTCGGCGTGTTGATGATGACCGCCCGCGTCCGCTCGTTGAACGCGGCCTCGAGTTCGTCGAAGTCGATTCGCCAGTCGGGCTCACGAAGGTGAACCCACTTCAGCTTCGCACCACTGAGCAATCCGTCAGGCCCGTAGTTCTCGTAGAACGGCTGGAAGACGATCACCTCGTCCCCCTCGTTCACGGTCGCGAGCATGGTCGCCATCATGCACTCGGTCGCGCCGCAGCAGACGGTGACGTGCTCGTCGGCGTCGCACCACGTGATGCCGTTGAACCGCCTCGCCTTGGCAGCGATCGCCTCGCGCAACTCCTTCACACCCCATGTGACGGCGTACTGATTGAAGCCGTCGCGAATCGCCTTGCACGCGGCCTCCTTGACGACGTCCGGCGCGTCGAACTCAGGCAAGCCCTGCGAGAGGTTGATGGCGTTGTGACGATTGGCGAGCCGCGTCATCTCGCGGATGACGGATTCGGTGAAGTAGGTGACTCTTGTTGCTAGTTGGGGCATGAGGGAGCCACGAAGGCACTAAGACTCTAAGGGGGACACGAAGGAAGAAGAGGACCGAGAATGCGAGTCAGTTGACAATGCGTTGAATGCCGTCCTTGATGAGGGGGACGTTGAAGTTGATGAGGAAGCCGAGGCGCTTGCCGGTGAGCTTGAGGTAGGAGATGAGTTGGGCTGCAAAGATCTCGTTCATCTTCTCAACGGCTTTGATTTCGATGATCACTTCGCCCTCAACCAGCAGATCAAGACGCAGACCCGCCTCGATGCGTAGTTCTTCATAGACGATGTCGACGGGCACTTGCCGGTCAACGCGTAATCCCCGCCTCTGCAATTCGTACACAAGACAAGCCTCATACACCGACTCAAGCAGCCCCGGTCCGAGCTTCTTGTGGATCTTGTACGCCGCGTCCACGATCTGCGTCGCGATGCGCTCCAGATCAGACGACAAAGGCACGAACGCCATACGGTACCACCTTTCTCATTCTTTCCTTCTCCTCTTCGTGCGTCCCTTCGAGCCTTCGCGCCTTCGTGGCTCCCCCCTCACGACAGCAGCAGCTTCAAATCCTCCGCGTTCAACCCGCTCATCAGGCTGTTGTCTTCGTTGATGATCGCGTCGGCGAGTTGGCGTTTGCTGCTCTGGAGGCTCAACACCTTTTCCTCCACCGTGTCCTTCGCGATCAGGCGGTAGGCGAACACCGTGCGCGTCTGCCCAATGCGGTGGGCGCGGTCGATGGCCTGCGCTTCGACGGCGGGGTTCCACCACGGGTCGAGCAGGAAGACGTACTCGGCCGCGGTGAGGTTCAAGCCCACGCCGCCAGCCTTCAGGCTGACGAGGAACAGCTTGCACTTCGGGTCGGTCTGGAAGCGGTCGACGCGCTGCTGGCGGTCGCGCGTCTTGCCGTCGAGGTACTCGTATGGAATGCCGAGCGCGTCGAGGCGCGTCTTCAGCAGCCCGAGGAAGCTTGTGAACTGGCTGAAGACGAGCGCCTTGGCCGCGGGCTTGCCGTCGCCTTCTTCGGTGACCTGCGAGAGCTGTTCGACCAGCACATCCAGCTTCGCGCTCGGCTCGCTGGCGAACTTCCCGTCGATGAGGCCCGGATGGCACGCGGCCTGCCTGAGCCGGAGCAGCGCTTCGAGGATCTGCATCTGGCTCTTGCCGAGCCCGAGCGAATCGACGCTGCCGAGCACGCTCGTGCGGTAGTGCTCCTTCAGTTCGTCGTACAGCTTCCGCTGCTGTTCGGAGAGCTCGCAGAAGATCGTCTGCTCCACGCGATCGGGCAGATCGGATGCGACCTGCTTCTTGGTGCGCCGGAGCACGAACGGGCGGAGCGCCTGCGCTATCACGCGTCGGCTCTCCATGGCGCCTTGCTGGTTCGGCGGGCGGTTCGCGGGTTGCTGCGCGGTGCTTAGGCTCGACAGCGCCTTGAACATCGACGCGCTGCCCAGCATGCCGGGGTTCAGGAACTCGAAGAGCGACCACAATTCGCCCAGGTGGTTCTCGATCGGCGTACCCGACATGGCGAGGCGATGGTCGCACTTGAGAAGCCGGACTGCCTTCGCGCTGGCCGTCGCGCTGTTCTTGATCGCCTGCGATTCGTCGAGCACGACGTAGTCGAACTTGAACTCCTTCAGCTCGGCAATGTCTCGGCGAAGCGTGCCGTAAGTCGTCAGCACGAGGTCGTAGTTCGCGAACTGCTGAAGGTCGCGGCCGCGCTGTGCGCCGGAGTGGTCGAGCACGCGCATCGACGGGCAGAACTTCGCGGCTTCCGCTTGCCAGTTGAAGACGAGCGATCGCGGCACAACGACGAGCGATGTGCCGTTCTTGCCCAGGCGACGCTCCTCGAGCAGCGACAGCACCTGAATAGTCTTGCCCAAGCCCATGTCGTCGGCGAGGCATCCGCCGAAGCGGAACTTGCGGAGGAAGTGCAGCCAGCCGACGCCCTGCTTCTGGTACGGGCGAAGCTCGCCCACGAACGACTGCGGCGGCTCGCACGCGTCGACGCCTTCAAACGTCGCGATCTGCTGTCGCGCTGCGCTGAATGCCTCATCCACGCTGACGGCCGGCATCTGCGCGAGCAGCGCATCCAGCAGCGCCGTCTGCCCCTTGCCGAAGCGGAGCGTGCCGTCTTCCTGTGCCTTTCCCACGCCGGCCAGCATCGCGTACTTCGCGAGCCACTCTTCGGGCATGACGCCCATCGTGCCGTCGTCGAGCTTGACGAACTTCTCGCCGCGGGCGAGCGCCTCGAGCAGCTTCGGCAGCGCAGCCGTCACGCCGCCGCCGAAGTTGACCGTCACATTCAGGTCGAACCAGTCGATTCCGCTGGCGAGCTTGGCGTCGATGTTGGCGGCGTTGCGGTAGAGCGCGCCGTCCGCCTCGACCTGCCAGCCGAGCTTGATCCACTCGGCCACAGCGCCGGGCAGTTGCTCGGGCCACAGGTAGCGCGCCTGCTTGCGGGTGTTCGGGTCGAACTCTTCGCGCGCCCCGCCGCGCTGCAGACCGTGACGGTGACGCTTTTCCGCGCTGCGGTCGCGGTGGACGATCTTCTTCTGGTCGAGCAGCAGCAACGTGACGCGCGGCTCATCCAGCTCAACCCGATGCCCCGCGTAGTCGAACGAAAGCTCGACGACGAGTCGTGGCGGGCCGGCGCGGTCGCGCGGGCCGCGCCGGATCACCGCGATCGGCTTCGGCGCGACGCGGACATCTTCGAGCCCGAGCGACGGCGGCACGATCACCGGCGGCACGCGCGGCAGCTTCAGCAGTTCGCCCAGCAGTTCGAGTTCCTCGCCCGCGGGGACGACGATCTCGCCCAGCTCGCGCATCGAGACGAGCGTTGACCACGCGCCGTGGTGCGACATCCGCGCGACGCGCTCGCCGAAGATCGCCCAGCCGTGCGCGGTGAGCGCGAGGGCGTCGGCCAACGGTCGCAGCTCGTCGCCGCGCCGCAGCTTCGGAACGACGTGGTGCCCGCGGCTGTTCTCGTCGGGCACGAGGTCCATGACGAACTCGTAAGGCGTGGCGTCGCCGTCCCACTTGAGCGGCTCTTCTGAGAGCGTGCCACCCTCTTGAAGCACGAAGCATCGGCCGCTCTCGACGATCTCTTTCAGCGTGGTCGCGTGCGCCCAGCGGGCCAGCTCGATGCGGCGCTGCGGGTTCAGGTTGTGGAAGCCGTCCGAGCCGAGCAGGTATTGGCCGATCCGGCGATCGCGCTCGTCGGGGTTCTGGAGCCACTGCTCGGGCACGACGCTGTATCGACGCGGGTCGGCCCAGCGGCCGATCTTGTTTCGCTTCTGCGTGAAGAGTTCGATGACGACGCCGCCGTAGCCGTGCTTCGTGCCGTCGACATCGATCGCGTACACCATCCGCCGGTCGCTCGGCCAGGGGTTGTTCCGGTCGGCTGCATCATCGACCGCCGGCGCGGTTCGGCTGTGGTCGTTCAGCTTCGCCAGCTTCGCCCGCCACATGCTCACGCGGGCGTGCCGGACCTGCCCGTTGCCCTGCTCGGCGTGATGCCCGTCGCCGTTGAGCGGCCGAGCGCGCTGACCGGGCGGCGGCGCGGCGACAAGGCCGCCCTGCCCGTTAAACTTCATCTTCGGCACGTCCCCGCCGAGCCGCTTGGCGGCCAGATCCAGCACGCCCTGGTGATCGGCCTCGAGCAGCGTCGCCCAGATGTGCTTGCAGGGCTGGTCATTGTCCTGAAAGTGCGGGCAGGTGCAGCTGAACGACACCTGATCCCGCTCGTGCCAGCGGCACTCCACCTTGTAGAGGTTACCGCCCTGCACCTTCGCCTGGATGACGCCCACGTCGGACGAGGTCATGTCGACCGCGTCGTCCAGGTAGTACTGCTTGCCCTTCGACCGAATCGGAAAGGCAAATTCGCGGGCCAGTTCGTCGATCAGACTCATGCGAAAAGCTTCCCTTGCCCCGCGGGGCATCTTCGCTCTCACTCCACGGGCTTCGCGTCGCGGCGCGACCGTGTCGGTCGTGTTCGCGTGACGAAGCCCCAGCCGTCCGTGTCTGTTTGTCGCACGGCGCAACCCCGTTTCGGAGTGCGCAGCGCCAAGTAGGCGAGCATCGCAGAATCGCGAGGCAGCGGCAACGCCATTCACCCCGATTCGCCCGGTTTTCCACACGGATTCGATGCGATCGATGGGTTGCTCGCCCGGCTTGCATCCGCTGAAAAGCGTGGTACATTTTCCCCTCGCAATGCGAGTCCTCTGGAGGACTTGCCATCGCGGGCGTAGCTCAGTGGTAGAGCGTCACGTTGCCAACGTGAATGTCGAGGGTTCGACCCCCTTCGCCCGCTTTCAAAACGAATCGCGACCCGGTGCCCAATCGGCATCGGGTCGCTTTCGTTGGAGGACAGATCAGTGCTCGGCGTGTCGTCTTCTTCAAAGCCCGGCATGCATATGCCGGGCCCGAACGGCGTCATCGAACGGTGTGCGCAACGATCGCAACCCGGGCCCGGGGTATGCACCCCGGGCTTTGTTGTTGAACGGCAGCACCTCGGGCTGCGGTCGATGAAACGAGACGCCCCGCAGGTGCACGCGGCACCCACGGGGCGGTGTGTGGACTGAAACGACGCGAGCCGGTGCTCAGTGCGCGGCCTTCGCTGGCGGGAGCAGCACTGCGTCGATCACGTGGATGACGCCGTTGCCGACCTGGATGTCCGCAGTGGTCACCGTCGCGCCGTTGATCTGCACCTTGCCGTCGACCACCTTGATCTGCACCTCAGCGCCGTTCACCGTCTTCGCGCTGGTGAGCTTCACGACCTGATCGCTCGTCACCTTCCCGGCGACGACGTGGTACGTCAGGATGCCCTTCAGCTTCTCCTTGTTTTCCGGCTTGAGGAGTTCCTCAACCGTGCCGGCCGGGAGTTTGGCGAACGCGTCGTTCGTCGGCGCGAAGACCGTGAACGGCCCTTCGCTCGACAGCGTCTCGACGAGGCCCGCGGCCTTCACGGCGGCGACGAGGGTGCTGAACTTCTCGTTGGCCGCCGCCGCCGCGACGATCGTCGCGGGCTTCGCGTCTTCGGCCTTCGCCGTGTACGACGCCGTCACCGCGTTCCCGCCGCCGTCGCACTTGCCGGCGCTGCACTCGCCCGCCCAGGCCGAAACCGCAAATACCGAAAGGCCGCTGGCCGCCAGCGAGGCGACGATCTGCTTGCTCGTAAACATGAGTAGATACTCCGTTCGAAGTGATCGAACCCACCGTCGTCACGAGATGCGCAGGCCACTCGCCCGCAAGACCGATCCGCAACGACAACGGGCAAGCCTAGGCGCATCCTGCGAGTAGACGTCCTTTCAAAGTTTCTAATTCGCACCGATTGATGGGTGCATCTTCGCCCGGGCCGCAATAATCAGGATCACTCGACGTCGTTACCTTCAGATGAGGACGACGCCCCGACTCCTGTTCCTCCTGGCGACGCTCGCCGCATGCCCGGCGTATGCCGCCGACACGCCACGCGGCATCTACACGCTCAGCGTCGCCCGCGACAATCCAAACACGGCCGCCGACGAACGCCTCAACAACATCCGTTCGACGTCCTTCGTCTCCGGCTACACCCTGCGCCTCTTCTGGGCTGACATCGAGACGGCGCAAGGCGTTTACGATTTCTCGGTCATCGACGCTGCGATCCAACGGCTCGCGCCGATCGGGCAACACCTCAGCATCGAGGTGCTGAACGGCGTTGAACCGGCGTACGTCCTGAACTCCGGCGCGAGCACCTACGTCGACCACAGCGGGCAGACCAACGTCGTGCCGTGGGACGCGTTTCAGCAGTCGCGCTACACAGCGCTGATGGACGCAATGGCAAACCACGTCGTCGCCGATGGGAGCCAACTCCCTCTTGCAGCTCATCCCGTTCTCGCTTCCGTCGACGCCACGCCGGCCGGCCTGAACTTCGGGGTGCGCGACCTCAACGGTGCGATCCGTAGCCATCCCGAGTACACGCGCCAACGGTACGTCGACGCGGTGGTGAACGGCACGCTTGCGAACCGATCACGATTCCCCGGCAAGCAGGGTTTCCTGGCCTATTTCAGCTTCAACGACGGCGCGAACAGCCCGAGCGCGGACACGACGCTGATCGCCGCCCTCGATTCGGCGTTCAACGGTTCGACGGACCCGAGCCTTGCATTCTTCATCGAGAACCTCTCCGACACCGGCCCGCAGGCGACCGGAAACGTCGGGCGCAACCTCACGACTTGGTCCACGCTCGGCGGCGACAGCATGATGCAGGCGCTCGACGGTTGGGTCGCGCACACGCCTGATCGTGAGCCACAACTCGCGAGCCACAACGCGGCCACCGGGTTGAAGCTCGGCGCCGTGACGTTCGGCACGCGGTTCTTCGAGCTCTACGTGAGCGACATCGACGCAGCCAGCGCGGGCGGACTCGACGCCGCCGGGCGCCCGCTGCTGACCGACTTCGAGTTCTGGGCCGACTATCTCGCCAGCGAACCGATCCCCGGCGACGCGACGCTCGATGGAACGGTCAACTTCGATGACCTGCTCCGGCTCGCCGCGTCTTACAACCAGTCAGACCCGACGCCCATCGCCTGGGCCCACGGCGACTTCGACTGGAACGGCCGAATCGACTTCGACGACCTGCTCGTCCTCGCCGCGCACTACAACACGTCCGGCGCCAGCGCTGGCATGGCGACGTTGACCGTGCCGGAACCAATCGGGCTGCTCGCCCTGCCCGCCACGGGCGTGATGCTCCGACGCCGACGAAAGTGAACCACATTCCCGCGCTCTGCGGTCAGATCGGCGCGATACGTAACGCTCACCGCTTCCGCTTCTTCGCCGGCTTCTTGAGGAGGATCTCCGTGCCGATGCCCGCATCGGTGTAGATCTCCAGCAGCAGCGCGTGCTTGATGCGCCCGTCGATGATGTGCGCCTTCTTCACCCCGCCCTTCAACGCCGCCACGCACGCCTCCACCTTCGGCAGCATGCCTCTCGTGATGACGCCCTTCTTCACCAGCCGATCGATCTCGCTCACGCTCAGCGAACTCACATTGCTCGACGGGTCATCCGGCTTCGTGCGGATGCCCGGCGTGTCGCTCACTACGACCAGCTTCTCCGCCTTCATCGCCGCCGCGACCGCGCCGGCCGCCGTATCCGCGTTTACGTTCAATCGCCCGCCCGCGCGGTCGCGCGCGATCGTCGCGATGCACGGGATCGCGTCCGCCTTCACGAGCAGGTCCAGCATTCGGCTGTTCACGCTCGTCACCTCGCCCACGAAGCCCAGATCGATCCGTCTCCCGTCAGGCCCGCTCACGTACGTCTTCTCCGCGAAGAGCACGTTGCTCGACAGCGAGTGCAGGCCCATCGCCTCGCACCCCTGGCTCTGGATGAAGCTCACGATGTGCTTGTTGATCTGGTTGCACAGCACGTGCTCCGCGATCGCGAGCGTGCGCTCGTCGGTATACCTGCGCCCGTGGATCATCTGCGGCGTGAGGCCCGCCTTGTCCATCGCCTCGTTGATCGCCTTCCCGCCGCCGTGCACGAGGATCGGCTGCATGCCGACGTAGTTCATGAACACGATGTCGGTGAGGATAGCCGCGAGCGTCTCGACGTCGTCCATGATCGACCCGCCGACCTTGACGACGACGGTCTTGTCGTGGAACCGCTGGATGTACCCGAGGGCTTCGACGAGCGTGTGGGCTTGATCGATTGCGTCTTGCATGATGGAGGGCGAGCAGGATACGGACGCGCTGCCGTGGGGGCAAAAGTGACGCGCACGAGGAGATCCGGACAATTTGAAAGCGAAGACGAAGGAATGGAATGGGGATTCGCCTTCCGGCTTCGCTTTGCACCGTGCTCCCCACCCGCCCCCGATGACGGAAACCCTCACGTGGATTCTTGCACATCCGCGACGATGCGACGAAAGTCGTATTGCATCAGAGCATCCCCGATTGATACGCTCCCGGCCACGATGCCCCCGACCTCTCCGCAGCCACAACCACAGCCGAAGCCTGAGAGTGTCAAATCCGCGCTCGCGTCGCTCTCGCGGGCGGTGGAACGCGTGGCGATCGAGTTCGGGGAGTACCCGGCCGACGCGTTCTGGTTCGTGCAGAACGGGCTGGAATACGCGGCCAGCATGGTACACGGGCAGTTGTCGCCGGAATCGCCGCACCACTCGCGGCACATCACGGGGCAGCAGTTGTCGGTGGGGCTGAAGGCGTACGCCGAGGCGATGTACGGCTCGCTCGCGCGGACGGTGCTGGCGAAGTGGAACATCCACAGCACGTACGACTTCGGGCGGATCGTGTTCGCGCTGATCGACGCGGAGGTGCTGTCGAAGCAGCCGGAAGACACGATCGAAGACTTCCGAGACGTGTTTGACTTTCGCCGCGCGTTCGGCGAGTACGTCGTGCCCCTCGCGTGAGCGCCACGCGAATCTATTCGCGTGACTGACCAACCCACCCAACCCACTCCCGATCGGCCGAACTTCACGCCGCGCCCGAAGCTGTTCTGGGCGCTGCTGACGACGTTATTGCTGTGGATCACCGCGATGTGGTGGATGTGGGTGGCGACGCGAAGGTGAGGGAATACAGACCCAACGCGTTAAACGGATTATGGGAGGGCGAGGCTCCCGCCGAGCCTGCGGATGCGCGATTCGATGGCTTACAACCGCGCATCCGCATAAGCTCGGCGGGAGCCTCGCCCTCCCGTTGGCTACGCCGAGCGCGTTGCGCGATCTCACACCGCCCGGTTCTTCCGCACCATCTTCACGCGGCGGCCCTTGTCGGTGTACTTGACCGAGTCCATGTACGACTCGATGAGCAGCAGCCCGCGGCCGCTGGGTTTGTCGAGATTTTCCTCGGCGGTCGGATCGGGGACCGATTTGCGGTTGAAGCCTGCCCCCTGGTCGTGAACGGTGATCTCGAACTGCTTGCGGTTGATCGTGACGTCGACGGTGACGCTCTTGGCAGCGTCGCCCTTGTTGCCGTGCTTGACGGCGTTGATCAGGACCTCTTCGGTGGCGAGCTTGATCGCGAAGACGCTCTCGTCGTCGTAGTGGTGAGCGTCGAGGGCGGAGTTGATCTGCCGCTGCACGTCGCGGAGGGCGCCGTAGTCGGACGGGAAGACGAAGTGCAGGTTGACGTCCGGGGCGGGCATGCCATTCGTGGGTTCGACGACCGCGTTACGCTTGCGCGTTTCGCCCGGGGCCTTTCGGCGTGCGGCGGGATTGGCCGCGGCGGGCTTCTTCGCTCCGTTCCCCCGAGGCTGTCCTGTTCGACGCGTCGGCATGTGGATCGGGGGGACGAATGCTCCTGTTCACGCCGCCTTCCGATGCACGCATTACGATTGGCCGAAGCTGTCCAGGCCCTCCTGCCGGGTGGGCAGGATCTTGAAGAGCTTGTCGAGCTTGGTGATGACGAACACCTCGCGGATCTGCGGCTTGATGTTCGTGAGCCGCAGCATCCCGTTCTTCGCCCGGATGCGGCTGTTGATGTTGATCAGCATGCCGAGCGCGGCGGAGGACAGGTGATCGACGTTGCCGAAGTCGATCAGGAGCTTGGGGTGCTCTTCGGAGTCGACGATCGCGCCGACGCCGTCGCCGATCTCCTTGATGTTCGCCTCGTCCAGGATCTTGTTCGCGGTGAACTCGACCACGCGGACATCCTTGGCCTGTGAGATGGAGATGGGCGGAACGTGAGACGACATCGCGGCTGCTCCTTGCGGTGCTCTTCGTGCAGAACGAACGGGGCTAACTCCGAATCATACGCCCGATCGCCCGGCGACGCTAAATGCGGGTGCGCGGGGTGTCAAGACGCGGAGGCGCGACCTGCGATCCGTAAACCCGGCATCGTACCGGCGATGCGCCGATGGCGAGGCTTGGTCCGCGTTGCCGAGGGCGGCGGACGCCGTTACCGTTCGTTGTCGCGTGGCCAGTCCTTCCGATCCAGCAGAGCGAGAGCCCGAAGACCGCGGCGGGCGGTTCCCGGCCACCCGCTGGACGCTCGTCGAACGGGCCGGCCAGACCGACGCCGGTTCGGCACGGCAGGCGCTCGCCGAGCTGATGAAGCTCTACACGCCGGCGCTCCGCGCCCACCTGCTCGTCGCGGTGAATCGGGATGAGCACCTAGCGGAAGACCTGTTGCAGGGATTCCTGGCCGACAAGGTGCTGGAACAGCGGCTCATCGGCTTCGCCGACCCGTCGCGCGGCAGGTTCCGGAGTTTCCTGCTGACGGCACTCGACCGTTACGTCATCGACCAGCGTCGCCACGCTGCAGCGAAGAAGCGATCGCCCTCGATGCCGTTGCGAGACATCGACGACCACGCCGACGCGGTGAGCGTCGAGGACACCCACGCCGCGTTCGACCGTGCGTGGGCGAACGAGGTCGTGACCGAGGTGGTCGAGTCGATGCGAAAGCAATGCGCCGAGACCAGCCGGCCCGACCTGTGGGACGTCTTCGAATCGCGCTACCTGAAGCCCGCGACGGAGAACGCCACGCCCGAGCCGCACGAGTCGATCGCGGCCCGGCTCGGCCTAGAGTCGGCCCAGCAGGCGGGCAACCTGCTCACGACGGCGAAGCGGATGTTCACCCGGCTGTTCAAGGCCGTCGTCGCCCGCTATGCGATCAGCGAGAACGAAGCACGGGAAGAGGTGGCCGAGTTGTGGCGGATCTACTCGTCGAAGTCGCAGGCATGACGGCGTCGCGAGTTTCGGATTTGTGCGGACATCTGAAGCGTGTCGGTTACGCTGAGATGACGCATGCCCGACAGTCCCACCGGCCCGCTCAGCGATTCCGTCCTCGGCGAAGGACACACCACGCCGACGCGCGCATCCTCGTCCGATGCATCGCGTCCCACGCAGGTCGGCCCCTACCGCATCCTCGATCTGCTCGGCGAGGGCGGCATGGGCGAGGTCTACCGCGCCGAACGCCGCGAGCCGATCCATCAGGTCGTCGCGATCAAGGTCGTCAAGCTCGGGCTCGACAGCCGTGAGGTCATCGCGCGGTTTGAGTCGGAACGGCAGACGCTCGCGCTGATGGATCACCCGGCGATCGCGAAGGTGATCGACGCCGGCACGACCGACGCGGGCAGGCCGTACTTCGTGATGGAGTACGTCGCCGGGCAGCCGATCACGACATTCTGCGACGAGCAACGGCTCTCGATCGAGCAACGTCTGCAACTCTTCACGCAGGTCTGCGAGGCGATCGCCCACGCGCACACGAAGACCGTCATCCACCGCGACATCAAGCCGTCGAACGTGCTCGCGTACCTGCAGGACGGCCGGCCCGCGGTGAAGGTGATCGACTTCGGCATCGCGAAGGCGCTCACGGGCGAGCGCGGGACCGATCTCACGCTCGACACCGGCATCGGTCGCGCGATCGGGACGTACGACTGCATGAGCCCCGAGCAGGCCGACGGGTCGGCCGACATCGACACACGGTCGGACGTCTACTCGCTGGGCGTGCTGCTGTACGAACTGCTCACCGGCGCGAAGCCGTTCGACCACGTGACGCTCGTAAAGGCCGCCGACGCGGAGATTCGCCGGATCATCCGCGAGGTCGACCCGCCGCGCCCTAGCACGAAACTGTCCGACCTCGGCGCGCTCGCGCCCGCGCTGGCCGAGCGTCGACAGGCTCGCCTCGATGCACTCGCGAGCCAGCTGCGAAGCGAACTCGAGTGGATCCCGCTGAAGGCGATGCGGAAGGAGCGGGATCGACGGTACGCGTCGGCCGACCAACTCGCGGACGACGTGCGGAACTACCTCGCCGGCCGGGCGCTGCTCGCGGGGCCGGAGACGACGTCGTACCGCGTGCGGAAGTTCGCGAAGCGAAATCGGACGGCGATCGCGCTCGCCGCTGTGGCGGCGGTGGCCGTCATCGGCGCGACGGCGTTTTACGTGCAGAGCATCCGGCAGGAGCAAGCGCGAACTCAGGCCGCACTGGACGAGTCGAAGAAGCAGCAAGCCGAGGCGGAGCGACAGCGGGCCAAAGCCGAGTCGCAACGTGCCGAGGCCCAGCGTCAGGCCGCCGTCGCGCGGGACAGCTCCAACTTCCTCGCCAACATCCTCCGCAACGCCGACCCCGAAAAATCCTTCGGCGAGAACGTCACGGTCGTGCAGGCGCTCGATCGCGCGGTCGCGTCGCTCGACGGCAAGGGCGAAAAGATCGAGCCGCTCAGCGAAGCGATGGTCCGCTACATCGTCGGCACCACCTACCGCACGCTCGGCCGGCTGAAGGAGGCGTTGCCGCAGCTCGAACGCGCCCGCGAACTCGACGCGGCCAATCGCGCGCCGGACGACACGCAGACCTCCGTCACGCTGAGCGACCTCGCATGGGTCTACCTCAACCTTGGCAACACCGCGGACGCCGAGAAGTACTACCTGCAGTCGCTCGCACTCGACGAAAAGGCCAACCCGGTCGATCCGCTGTCGATCGCGACGTCGCTGCTCAACCTCGCACAGGTGTACAAGAACCAGCAGCGGTTCGCCGAGGCGGAGCCGTTGCAGCTTCGGGCGCTCGCGATGCGTCGCGAACGGCTGAAGGAGGACGACCCGCTCGTCCTGTCGGCCTTGAACAACCTCGCGCAGTTCTACTGGATGACCAATCAGCTCGAGAAGGCCGAGCCGATCGCGCGGGAGACGCTCGCCACGCGAAAACGAATCCACCCGCCCGGCCACGCCGAGATCGCCCGCAGCACGCTGAACCTGAGCGTGCTGCTGCGCGACCAGCAGAAGTACGCCGACGCCGAGCCGCTCGCGCGGGAAGCGGTCGCGATGCGCCGAAAACTCTTCCCCGCGCAGAGCCCGGACCTCGCCGTCGCGGTGGAGAACCTCGGGCGAATCCTGTACGCGATGAAGCAGCTCGACGAATCGGAAACGCTGCTGACCGAAGTGCTCACGATCCGCCAGGCCGCGTTGCCCGAGGGGGACATGCGGACGGTTGATACGCGGTTCCGGCTCGCGCTCATCACCCGCGATCGCGGCAAGCTGGACGAAGCAGAGAAGGCGTTTCGCGAAGTCCTGGCCGCGCAGACCAAGAAGGACCCGAAGGCCGCCCCGACGCGAACGACCGCCCGCACGCTGGCCGCGCTGCTGGAGCAGACCAAACGACCCGCCGAGGCGGGCGAACTGCTGAAGACGTACGGCATCGCCTCGACCACCCAACCGACGACCGGCCCGAGCCGGTACTGAGATCGCGATCTCTCAGCGCATTACAAAGCCCGGGGTGTATACCCCGGGCCCAGAAGGCTCGCTTTTCTCGATGACCAGAGCTCTCCGGGCCCGGCATATGCATGCCGGGCTTTGCAAGTGTGTTCCCCGCTTCCCTCGGAAATCGAGAATCTGACGACTTTCTGACCCCGGCGCGCAGGGTCCGTGAACTCCTTTCCGTAACCACGGGTAAGCCGCCTCACAGCGTCACATATATTTCGTGTTTTTGCGTTGCCAGATCGAGCATGCCGTACGACGCTGTGGGTCACCTCTGAGATCGCTCGACGATCGAAACGCGTGCCAGTGCCAAGTCGCCTCGGGATCGGGAGTCCAACTCATGAAGACGAAGTCCTCGGCCGCGATGCGGCGTGCGGGTTTTTCGAAGTCCGCACGTTCCGCCAATCGTCGCGGCGCCGTCCGCCGGGCGACCACGCTCACGCTCGACACGCTGGAACTCCGCCGCCTGCTCGCCGCGTTCAGCGTGAACGACGTCACCGTCTACGAGCCCGCGGACGGCAACACCGCCACCGCGCGCTTCACCGTCTCGCTCGACGCGCCGGCCACCACGACCACGTCGGTCAGCTACGCCGCCGTCCCCGCGACGATCGCAACCAACACAACAACGACGAAAGCCAACCCCATCGTCGGCCCCGTCGCCGCGACGGCCGCATCGGACTTCACCGCCACGTCGGGGCTGCTCACCTTCACGCCGGGCCAGCAAACGAAGACCGTTGACGTCACCGTGCTGTCCGACACGGCGCGCGAAGACGACGAGTATTTCGAGCTGCGCCTCAGCAACGCGACTGCCGGCGCGACGATCTCCGACTCCAGCGGGCAAGGCCACATCCCGCTCAACGACATCGGCACCGGCCTCGACAGCTTCTTCACCGTCACGCTGGCCGACCTCACCAAGCTCACCTCGAACGCGTTCGGCACGATCCGCAACGGCATCACCGGCGCGGTGAACAAGATCGCCCTGCCGCTCGTGGGCGGCAACCTCAACAAGCAAGTGCAGCCCATCCTCGACAAGCTCGAAAGCTGGGAGACGAGCCTCAACCAGAAGATCGAAGGCATCTTCGCCAACGCCGGGCTCGGCCAGGAAGCGCAGACGATGGACCTGCTGCGCACCGCCCTCTTCAACACGTTCGGCCCGGGTGGCCTGAACGTGCTGAAGGACGGCCTGGACCCCGGCAACGGCATCACGCTCAGCGATGTCCGCACCACGTACGCCCGCAGCAACGCGAACACGACCAGCTACCTGCAGTTCGACATGAACCTGGGTCAGCGCGCCGTCATCGACGTGCCGCTCGATCTCTCCGGCGTCGACCTCCCGCAGACGATGGCGCTCGACATCGACCTCGACACCAGCAACGGCCTGCGCGTCGAACTGCTGTGGGACCTGCGGCTCGGCTTCGGCTTCAGCGATGCGTACACAGGCCGGACCGTGTACCTCGATTCCGGCGCGGCCGCCACGGACTTCCTCGGCAACGGGCAGAAGGTTCCCGAGTTCACCGCCAGCGTGAAGGTGACCAGCGCCCCGAGCAAGGACGCCAACGGCCAGGACATCATCAGCGACGACTACGGCTTCAAGGGCGACATCACGCTCGGCCTCGGTACCGGGCGCGCCACGGACGGCATCATCCGCGGCACCACCGTGACGGCCACGTCGGCACCCGTTTCCTTCGGGTCGTTCGCCTCGCAAGGGAAGGACGGCGGCTTCTACCTCACCGTCGAAGCGCGCGACACGCCGACCAGCGCGCTCCGCACCGGCACGTTCTTCATCGGCGTCAACCCCGGCACGATCGCGCAGCCCGCGATCTACCTCGCGCCGCTGATCCTCTCGCTCTCCAGCAATCCGCAGCTTTCGGCGTTCTTCCCGAACACGCCCTTCCCAGCCATCAGCGCTTCGCTCGACTTCTCGCGAATCGACCCGTACTTCAACCCCGGCGCGGAAACGCTGCCCGTGCTGAAGCTCTACTCGCGCCTGCCGCAGATCGAGGCGCTCACCGTCTGGGGCGGCGAGGAGTTCGGCTTCCTCACCGACACCCGCACCGCACCGCCCGTCGGCGTACCCGCGGGCACCGGCAAGCAGGTCGACGATTACCAAAGCTACACGCTCGGCTTCAGCGCCGGGCAGACGAGTTCGCTCGTCAGCGGCAAGCAGACGATCGTCGCCGACCGCCAGGGACCGTCGAAGGGCAGGCTGCTCGACGACCCGACGTTCCGCATCGTGATGGGCTCGTCGACCGCGCGCGTCCACCTGACCGAGTTCGGCCGACGCGACATCGCGGGCTTGGCCGACGCTGACGTGAACCTCACGCTCGGGCAGCGCTCGCTCGAATCGGAAGTCCGCGCAGCGGTCACCACCGCGCTGCAATACGCGGGACTGCCGGGCGATGCCGTCACTGTTTCGGTCGACGCGCAGGGCCGATTCGTCTTCACCGGCACGCAGGCGTTCCGCATCGAGTATTCGCCTTACGAGCGCAGCGCGCTGACCGCCCAGTTCGCGATCGACGTGGCGAACCCCACCTTCCAGGAGACCGCGCTCAACCCGGCCGACCAGCGGTCGTTCGATCGCGTCTTCCTCAGCACGTTCACCGGGCTCGGCGGCATCCCGCGCAACCCGTTCGACATCTTCCGCCCCTCCTTCAGCGCCAACGCCGACATCCGCGCGCACGTCAAGCTCGGCGTGAACGACTTCGGCGCGAGCAGCAGCGCCGAGCAGAGTCTCGGGCTCGCCGGCGGGTCGCTCTCGCTGCCGGAACTCGAGTTCAACTTCGTCAACAGCTACAAGGCCGAGGCGAAGTGGAACGACGTCGACAAGAAGTTCGAGAAGTCGGCCGGCATGGAAAGCCTGGAGTTCCTCGCCGTCACGCTCGACATCGGCGGCCTGCTCGACACCGTCGTGAAGCCCCTCGCGAACACGATCGGCAGCGTCCTGTCCCCCATCAGCGACGTCTTCGGCAGCGGCTTCAACGCGGCAGAGGGGTTCATCAATCAGCCCATCCCTGTCCTCACCGAACTCCGCGGCACGCCCACCAGCATCCTCGACCTCGCGGGCGGAAAGACGGGCCTCGTCGGGCAGCTCATCGACGCGTTCGGCGGCGTCCTGCAGATGCAGCAGAACCTCACACGGTTCCTGCGCGACTACGACGGATCGCCCATCGTGTTCGGCGATTTCGTCTACGACAAGACGACGAAGAAGGTCCTCCCGCGCGAAGTGGCCGACTTCGTCGGAGGCGTTCAGGGCATCAGCGCGAAGACGTTCCGGCAACGCTTCAACTCCGTCAGCAGCGCCGCGGGCGGACTGAAGATCGATCTGCTCGAGCCGCTCAACATCGCAAAGCTACTGCTCGGCGAGGACGCCGACATCGTCAGCTACCGGCTGCCGCGCATTCAAGGTCAGCTGAAGGCGCAGTTCGACCTCGACTTCAAGGTGCTCACCCTCGGCCTCGGCGCGAGCGTCGACCTGTTCCTCGACGCCGGCATCGGCTACGACACGCGGGGCATCCGCTCGATCGTCGACGCGCAGCGCGCGGGCGTGGAGCCGAACTACGCCGACCTGCTGGACGGCCTCTACCTCATCACCCGCGCCGACAAGGGCCCGAACGGCGAGGACCTGCCCGAAGCCGAGATCAAGGTCGGCTTCAACGCCAGCACGAGCGTCGACATCTACATCGCCAGCGGCAGCGTGAGCGCCAACCTGCAGGGCCGGCTCGCGTTCAACCTCATCGACCCGACGCCCGACGGCAAGCTCCGCTGGGACGAGATCTCCGCGATCACCAACGGGTTCAACGACCCCGCGCAGCTGCTCAACCTGTTCGACATCCAGTTCAGCCTGTCGGGCGGCTTCAACTTCGCCGTGAACATCCTCTTCGGGCTCGTGCAGTTCAGCTCAGACGACCTGCCGTTCGACACGAACTTCACGATCAACGTCTCGCTGCAGGAACTGCTGAAGACGTTCGGCCTGCTCCCGCCGCCGCCCGCCCCGCCGGCGCGGCCGCCGGTGCTGGCGAGCGTCGTCACGATGGACGGCATGCAGGTGCTGCGGCTCAACGCGGGCCCTTACGCGTCGCAGCGTCTCTACGGCGACACCGACGACACCGACAGCGGCGCGAGCATGTCCGTCGCCACCAGCGGCACCGACCTCGTCGTTTACGGCGGGCCGACGGCGATCCCGTTCTCGCAGGGCCAGCGTTTCCCGGCGGCGGGCATCCAGAAAATCGTCGCCGTCGGCACCGACAAGGCCGACACGTTCGACACGAGCGGCGTAACGCAGACGATCCCCGCGAGTCTGATCGGCGGCAGCGGTAACGACACGCTCCGCGTCGGCGCGGGCAACGACACCGTCTTCGGTGACGCCGGCGACGACCAGATCATCGACTTCGGCGGCGGCACGAACCGGCTCGTCTCCGGCATCGGCGTCGACACCCTTCAGGGCGGCTCGGGCAACGACACGCTCGATGCCTCCGACGCCGACAGCGCCACCATCCGCATGTTCGGCGGCGACGACCTCGTCATCGGCTCCGTCGGCGCCGACCTCATCTCCGCGCTCGACTTCCTGAACAACCCCACCAGCGGACGCGACACGATCCTCGCCGGGCGAGGCGACGACACGATCGTCGCCGGCTCGGGCAACGACAGCATCGAAGCCGGCGGCGGCAATGACACCGTCGACGGCGGCAGCGGCAACGACACCATCAACCTCGGCGACGGCAACGACACCGGCTTCGGCAACGCCGGCAACGACGTGATCCGCGGCGGCCTGTCCGACGACCTCATCACCGGCGGCGCCGACAACGACGACCTCTACGGCGACGACGGCGTCGACACCCTCACCGGCAACGCCGGCAGCGACCGCATGTACGGCGGCGGCAGCGACGACCTCATCAACACCGCCTTCGGCGACGGCCAACTCTCGGGCGGGCTCGGCGTCAACACGCTGAACATCGACCTCTCGATCGACGACCCGTTCTCCGCCGTCGATGCGCAGCTCACCGGCAACAGCTTCACCCGCACCGGCTCGTTCCAGTCGGCAAGTCTGGATGGCTTCAACAGCGTCGTCGTCACCACCGGCGCGGGCAACGACACGATCAGCGTGCTCGGGCTCGATCGCCCCGTCACGCTCAACCTCGGCAACGGCAACGACACCGTCAACTACGCCCTCGCCACCGCGCCGATCACCTTCAACGGCCAGGGCGGCACCGACAAGCTCAACGTCGAGCCGTACAACATCCTCACCGCGAAGCAGATCACGCTGACGCCCGGCGCCGTCGCACTCGACGGTACGACGATCGGCTACAGCGGCGTCGAAGCCGTCGAGCTGAAGCTCGGTCGCGGCGACGACGCAGTCACCATCAACGGCACCGGCTCGAACAGCACGACGATCCGCGGCGGCTTGGGTTCCGATCGCGTGATCGTGAACGCGTTGACGGGCCCGGTGAGTTTCATCGGCGGCACGAACAACGCGCGAGACGACGCTGCGGCCGACACGCTCGTCGTGAACATCGCCGGCAGCGTCGACGCGCTGGCGGCGGGTGCCTACTCGGGCCTGACCGCGCAGGCGGACAACCTTGAAATCGTGAACACGAACGCCACGACGAACGTCGCCTGGCGCGTCGAGAACGGCCAGATCCTGGCGAACAACCGCGTGATCGTCTCGGCCGCGGGTGTCGAACGCATCCGCGTCAGCGACGACAACACGGCGGACGCCGACTCGCTCACCGTGGTCGACACGTCGCTCACGCCGAAGCGCGTCGTGCTGAGCGGATCGACGATCTCCTTCGAGCAGGCCCGCGAGGTGGCCGACCAGATCAAGACGGTGAACGCGAACGCCGTCAGCTACGGCTTCGCGACGCACGCGAACGGCGCGCACATCGTCCCCAGCCCCGACGGCAAGCAGGTCTACTTCTTCAGCGACAGCGCCAACGGCGGCGACGGCTCCGTGCAGGTGTACGGCCGCGACGACTTTACGGGCGACCTCTTCCCGCTCTACAGCTACACCGGCGCGCAGCTCGGCATCGGCTCGTTCAACAGCGGCTCGGTCGTCATGCATCCGACGGGCTCCGCGCTCGTCGCGTACCAGTCCGGAAGCGGCTCGCTCCGCGTCATCAATCGCAACGCGACGACGGGCGAACTCTCCTCGGGCCAGAGCATCTTCTCGTCCCTTGGCTCGAACACGTACGTCGGCTCGCCGCTCGCGTTCAGCGTCAGCGGCAACAACCTCTACGTCGCCGGCCAGGGCGTCAGCGTCTTCACGTGGAACAACACGACGCGGCAGCTCACGCTCCTCCGAAGCAATACGGGCGTGCAAACGCCCTCGGGCGCTGCGGTGAACGCAAACTCGGTGGCCGTCGTCGCGGGGATCAACGTGATCGTCGTCGGCGACTCGCTCGGCAAGTACCTCAGCTACGCGATCGCCGCCAACGGCGAACTGCAAGGCACGAACGGCGTTGGGCAGACCGTCAACGCGCTGGGCCAGCTGCTCGGCGTTCCGGTGTTCAACGGCACGCAGCAGTTCACCGATCCGATCTTCGGCGTGATGGGCGGATCGGTGTCGACGGGCACGCGACTTTACTTCACCGACATCGGCTCGGCCCCGCTGATGACGCCGCGCGTGATCGCGATCAACATCAACGGGTCCGGCGGCATCGACCTGCTCGACAACGGCACGCACGTCAGCGGATTCGTCGCCGCGCGGGCGCAGCCGCTGTCGATCATCTCGGGCAGCGTGCTCGTGATCCCGTCGCAGCCTACGACTGCAGGGTTCCGCGGGACGTCTTACATCCGCGTGCTGAACGCGAACGGCACGTTCTCCGTCAGCACCAACCCCGACCAGGCCACCGGCTCGGCTGCGGTCGCCAGCCCGGATGGACGGCACCTGTACAGCCAGGACGACCCTCGCGCCGGCCAGCAGCCCACCATCTACCGTCAGGCCCGCAACGGCATCTTCAGCAACGGCCTTCGATCGATCGTCACCAATCAGACGCTCACCACGCCCATCACCGGCTACGACGACGCGTACTCGGGCGGTAGCGACCAGCTCTACGGCCCGCTCGCGTTCGGCATCTCGACGGGCGGCGCGCTCGTCTCGTTCGGCCGCGACACGTCCACGCAGGAGCGATTCCAGAGCGCCGGCATCGCCCACCCGCGCGGAGCGGGCTTGCTTGGAGCGACCAGCGTCGTGCCGTGGCTCGTCTCGCAGGGCGGAGAGCAGTGGATGATCGTCACGTCGCCCACGCAGAAGACGCTCACGCAGTTCCGCTACCGCCCGACAAACGTGACGGGCGGGAGCACGCCGGTGCTCGAGCAGTTCGGCGCCCCGATCACGCTCGCGAACGGCCGCACGCCGCAGTTCGTGGCTTCGGACGAAGTCATCGGCCGGCTCTTCGTCACCGGCACCGATGGGAGCCTGTTCATCTACAACGACTCCGGCGGCGTGCCGACGCTCGCAGTTGGCTACCCGCTCGACGCCGGCGCGATCACCGCGCTCGCCAGCACGAACGCCGGCGCTCGCGTCCTGATGAGCGACCCCACGCCCGGCGGCAACATCCTCCGCTGGTTCGACGTCGCCTCGGCGACTTCGTTCTCCATCACGACGGCACGCACCTACGCGAAGCTCATCTATCAGTCCATCACCGCCGACACCGGCTACGTCTACGCGGCCGACAGCGTCGGTAATCAGGTCGACGTCTACTTCCTCAACCGCACCGCCAACTCCATCACGCTCGTCGACTCGCAGGTGAACGGCGTGAACGGCGTCACCGGGCTCGGCGGCGTCAACTCGCTCACGCTCGCGCGCGGCGGACAGTTCCTCGTCGCCACCAGCAGCACCGAAGATTCGGGCACCGTCTTCGCGCTCGGGCGCGGCGGCAAGCTCACCTTCCTGCAGCGCCTCGCCAACAACGCGGGCGGCTTGAGCGGCTTCGACGGCATGCGCGCCGTCGTCCCAGAGTCGGAGGGCTTCAGCACTGTCACCCGGCCGAACAATGGCAGTGCACCGGCACTTCTCAACTTCGCGCTACGGGCACCGGGCGAGTCGCCGCTCATCAAGCAGGTGACCATCCCCGGCACGCCCGTTCAGGGCAACGTCACCGTCACCGGTCTGATCGGCTCGCTCCGCGACATCGACGTGACGCCCGTCATCTTCACGGCCGGCAACTCCAACGCACACATCGTCGACCTCATCGCGCCGAACGGCACAACGGTTCGCCTGCTCGACGGCACGCAGGGCATCAATCTCGTCAACCTGTCGAACATCACCTTCGACGATCAGGCGACGCAGTCGATCGTCGGCCAGACCGGCAACGTGTCGGGCCGGTTCCGGCCGCAGAATCCGCTGTCCACGTTCAACGGCATCGACCCGACCGGCGTGTGGACGCTTCGCGTCGAGGCCGCCAACGGCATCAGCCGGCTCGAATCGTTCCGGCTCAGCATCAACGCGGGCGTCGACAGCGTCGACGTCCCCGTGGCCATTCCCGATAACGGCGGACCCGCCGCGATCAGCTCGATCCGGCTCTCCGAGGCGACGCCGGGCCTCGTCCGCGGCGTGAAGGTGAAGCTCAACATCCCGCACACCTACATGGGCGACCTCGTCGTCGACCTCGTCGGCCCGAACGGCGTGCGCGTCAACCTCGCCACGAACGTCGGGCTGAACCGCAACGGCTTCCTGGGCACCACGTTTGACGACGCCGCGACGCTCCTCGCGAGCGACCTCAGCAACACGGCCAACCCGCAGTCGGGCTCGTACGTGCCGGCCGGCTTCCTCAGCAGCTTCAACGGCATCCGCCCCGGCGGCGAGTGGCGCATCGAGGTGCGCGACACCGCCAACGCCGACGTCGGCACCATCGTCGGCTGGACGCTTTTCCTCGAGACGACGGCCGGCAAGGCGGTCGTCATCGAGACCAGCGGCATCGAGACCGGCGGATTCACCGGCGGCAACGCGGGCGAGGAACTGCTCGTCCGCAACACCACGTTCTCCAACGTGCAGATCGACCTCGCCGGCGGCGACGACCGCGCCGTCATCGACGGCCAGAACACGGTCACCCTGCAGGGCGGCGCGGGCAACGACATCATCGAGGTCTTCAACGCGGCCGGCTCGATCACGGTGAACGCCGGCAACGACTCCGACGTCGTCAACATCGCCAGCAGCCAGGCGGCGAGCAACATCGTCGTCGACGGCGGAGCGGGCAACGACGACATCCGCATCGACCTCTTCAACGTGAAGGGCAACGCCACGCTCGGCGGCGGCGCTGATACCGACACGCTGCAGGCCGCCACCAACGGCACCTCGCTCGTCTCCACCGGCCCGACCTCCGGCAGCGGAACGGTCAGCTACTCGGGTCGTTTCGCGGCTGTTCCTTACAACACGATCGAAAGCGTCAGCGGCATCCTCCCGCCTACCGTCACGCTTACGGTGCCGTCGATCGCCGAAGGCGCGACGCTCAACCTCACCGCCGCCATCACCAACATCGGTACCCGCACGCTCGACCGCGTCGACTGGGACATCGACAACGACGGCATCTTCGGCGACGCCCGCGGTACTGGGCCGACCTTCGCGTGGAACTCCCTCTACGCGCTCGGCCTGAACGACAACGGCACCTATCGCCTCACCGCCCGCGCCACCTTCACCGACGGCACCGTCGCGTTCGGCACCGCGTCGCTCGTCATCACCAACACCGTCCCCTTCATCGAGATCACGGGCCCGGCCACCTTCGACCAGTACACCACGCAGACGTTCACCTTCCGCGGCATCAACGATCCCGGCAACGATCGGATCAGCAAGTGGCGCATCATCTGGGAGACCGGCGACCCCTTCGAAGAAATCGTCGGCAGCGAGATCACCGTCTCGCACACGTTCACGAAGTCGTCGACAGGCTACAACCTGATCGCGCTCGCCTTCGATGACGACAACACGATCATCGCCGGGAAGAGCATCGTCGTGAACGCATCGACCGTTCCGGTCCGCTCGGCCATTCTGAGTGCGACGACGATCAACGAGGGCGGTGCCGTCACGCTCACGCCCGACGTGTCCGGCGGCAGCGCGAGCGGCATCACGCAGACCGTCATCAACTGGGGTGACGGCATCACGCAGACGTTCACGGGCCTGCTGAGCACGCCTCAGAATCACACGTACGCCGACAACGGCTCGTTCAACGTCGTCGTCAGCTACACGGAGGGGAACGGCGCGATCTCGCAATCGACGCCGATCGGCGTCGCGGTGACGGACGTCGCGCCGGCGATGACGGCTTCGCTCAGCGGAAGCCTGTTCGCCGAGGGCTCGAACGTGACGCTCAATGCGTCGGCTCTGGACGCCGGGGCGGACGTCGTCACCGAGTGGCGCATCGACTGGGGCGACGGCACGCCCGTTGAAATCGTCACGGCTACGCCGCCCGCGTCGAGCGGCGCGCCGTACCTGCTCACGCGGCAGCACCGCTACACGGCGAACGGCGACTTCGTCGCCAACGTGACCGCCGTGAACGAGGACGGCGCGTTCGTGAAGACGGCCGGCACACTCACCGTGTACGACATCTCGCCTGCGGTCACGCTGTCGACGCCGACGCCGGTGAACGAAGGTGCCACGCTCACGCTCACCGTCACGCCGAGCGATCCGGGCGATCTAGTCGACAAGCTCTACGTCGACTGGGGCGACGCCGACGGCACGTTCACCGAGATCGACAACGCCGGCGGTCGGCCGCGCGATCTGTACCACGTCTACCGCGACAGCGGCACGTTCACCGCCCGCGTGTACGGCATTGCGGCGGGTTCGTTCTCGCCGGTCGTGAGCCGTTCGATCAGCGTCGTCGAAGTCGATCCAACGCCGGTCATCCGCTTCGTCGACACCGCGCTCGGCAACCTCGCCGGCACCTCCACGATTCCGGAAGGCTCGACCGTCAACCTCGAACTCTCGACGGGCGAGACCGGCAACGACTTCCACAACGGCTGGACCGTCACCTGGGGTGACGGCCAGACCAGCAATGTGCCGCTCGACCGCACGGTCGACGTGAGCGTGAAGATCCGCGGCTCGGTCGTCACGCTGCTCGTCGACGGTCGCACCGTCGGCACGTATCAGTACACCGCGCCGATCACCGCAGGCGGCGTCGGCCTTTCGACGCAGGGCGGCGGCGTGTCGTTCGACGACCTCGTCTTCACCTCCCCCACCGGCCCGCAGCTCTACGCCGAGAACTTCAATACAACGGCCGGCAACCTGAACGTCCGCAGCGGCACGTTCACGCGGACGAACAACGCCTCGCTCGCGTCGGCCAACGCGCTCGCGGTGACGCCGTTCAGCGTCGCGTCCACGGTCGCCACGACCAGTGTGATCGACCTGAAGACGATCGCCGGCAATTTGGACCCCGCAGCCGTGCTGGCGGGCGTGACCGGGTACTCAATCAACTGGGGCGACGGCTCGCCGATCGAGACGAAATCGTTCAACGCCTCGACGACGGCAGACGACCTGCTCGTCGAGCACGTCTACGCGACTGCGGGCAACTTCACCGCGACCGTCACGCTCACCGGCGCACTGGCGACGAGCGTGACGCTGCCGAGCCGAGTGGCGAACAGCGGCACGTACCAGCTCTCGCTCGCCCGTCTGCCTTCGGATGGCAGCTACTACCGCATCGACTGGGGTAATGGCGACGTCACCGACGTCACGACCAACCCCGCGTCGGGCAACGTGCTGGTCGACTACAACTTCGCCGGGCCTGGGCACTTCAAGGTCGTCACGACGCGGTACACACCGACGGCGACGCCCGGCACGTACACGACGACCGTCGTCGACACGCGGCAGCTGCTGATCGGCGATCGCGGCGTCCGGGCCGACGTGAAGGCGTCGGTCGACTTCACGCCGACGCGGAACCAGCGGGGGCTCATCGTCTTCGATTACGTCGCCGACAACGACTACAAGTTCGCAGGCCTTCTCGACACGGGCGGTCGACGCGAGTTCGTCATCGGCCGCGTCACGCCGACGGGCGGCGCGGAGTTCAACCGTGTCGCGTACGGCTCGATCGTGCAGAAGCTGTCGCACACTTACGCCGACGACAGCGGCGCAACGAATCGAACGATCAACGCAAGCCTCACGCGCACCGCGCTACCCAACGTCGCGGCGACGCCTCTCACGCTTCGCGTGCTGAACGAGAAGCCGGTCGTCGACCTGATCCCGCCGGCGACAGTGACGCGGAGCGTCTCTGCCGTATTCGGCGTGAAGGCCGTCCGCGATCCGGGCACCGACACGATCACGTCGCACACCATCAACTGGGGCGACGGCCAGTCGCAGACCTTCGCCGGCCGTCCGACGGTGAGCGCGTCGACGTTCGCTCACACTTACGCGAACACGGGCAGCTTCACGATCACGATCACCGTCGTCGACGAGGATGGCACGCACACGGCTGCGACGGTGCCGATCACCGTCGTGCTGCCCGACTCGACGCCGCCCACCATCGCGAGTTCACAGGTCCTCTTCCAGGATTTCCAGGGCGTGAGCGTGACGTTCAGCGAGCCGCTCGATCCGGCATCCGTTGCCGCGAATGATCTGCAGGTGCTGAACCTCGGCACGAACGTGACGACGACGCCGGTCAGCGTCGTGCTGTCGAACGGCAACACCGTCGCGACGTGGCGTTTCAACAACGCTGGCACGTTCCTAGCCGACGGCAACTACCGCTTCACGCTGCCGGCGAACGCCGTGCGTGACGTCGCCCAGAACGGCAACGCGCTCGCGACGATTCAGAACGCCACGACGTTCTTCCTCGCGGCCGACGCGAACCGAAGCCGAACCGTCAACTTCGACGACCTGCTCGTACTCGCCGCCAACTACAACACGACGGGCAGGACGTTCGCCCAGGGCAACTTCAACTACAGTGCCGCCGGCGAGGTGAACTTCGACGACCTGCTGACCCTGGCTGCCCGATACAACCAGACGCTCGCCGGCGGGCCGGCCGGGTTGCTCGTCGCTCCGCCCTCGCCATCGAGCGGCGACGACGCGAGCGACGACGCGGCTGACCCGAGCAGTGTGCTCGCTTGAGCGAGCACCGCGGCCTGGTCAGACGACTTCCAGCTCTGGTCCCTGTTGCTGCGCGGCGAGCTTCTCCGTCTCTTCGACGAGTCGCTTCGCGAGGCTCTCCAAAGCGAACGTCAGCTTCGGGTTGCTCTCGAAGTTCTTGTGAGGCGTGCCCGCATCGCTGTTGACGCGCAGGGCCGTGAACATCGGCAGTGCGCCGAGCACGGGAAGCCCGAGCCGGTTCGCGGCGGCCTCGGCGCCGCCCCTTCCGAAGATGTCGTGCTCGACGCCGTCGTCGTCGACGAAGTAGCTCATGTTCTCGACGACGCCGATGATGGGCGTGCCGAGCTGCTGGAACATCCGCGCAGCGCGCACCGCGTCGTCCAGCGCCACCTGCTGCGGCGTGGCCACGATCACGGCGCCGGTCATCTGAAGCATCTGGCACAGGGTGAGCGGCACGTCGCCCGTGCCCGGCGGAAGGTCGACGATCAGATAATCGAGCGGCGGCCAGTGCGTGTTCTCGTGGACGAGTTGCTTGAACGCGGCCGTCGCCATCGGTCCGCGCCAGATGAGAGGCTTGTCGGCTTCGACGAGGCTGCCGATCGTGATCGCGTGGATGCCGTGCACACGGAACGGGCGGATCTTCTTCCCTTGAGGCGTGTCGAGCGTCGTCGGCATCTGGCCCTGCAAGCCCAGCATGGTCGGCATGCTCGGGCCGTAGATGTCGCCGTCCATCAGGCCGACCTCGTACCCCATCCGCTGCAGGCCGATCGCGAGGTTGAGCGCGATGCTGCTCTTCCCGACGCCGCCCTTGCCGGCGCCGACGGCGATCAGGTGCTTCACCTGCGGCAGCAATTCGCGCGAGCTGTTCTGCTTCTGCCGTGCGGTGAGCGTCAGCTTCACGTCCTTCGCGCCCACAGCCTTCAGCGCAGCCGTCACGTCGGCCTCGATTTTGTCCTTCAGCGGGCAGTTCGGCGTCGTCAATTCGACAGTCAGGACGACGACATCGCCCGCGTCGACACGGGTCTCCTTCACCATGCCGAGCGAGACGATGTCCTTGAAGAGTTCGGGGTCCTGCACGCCGCGCAGCGCGGCCATCACTTGGTCTTGGCTCAATGACATAAGCCCCGCATGGTAGGCCGAACCGTGCGGGGCGTACACCGTTGGTGGAGAGTGAATCGAAGTGCGGCGATGTGCCGCGCGAGCGGAGAAGTGGTTAGCTCAGCGCCAAGCCGTCGTCGGCCCAGGCGACCGTAGTGCGGAACTTGTCGCGGATGAGGTCGACGAGCTTCGACCCGACGGCATCGCGGCGCCAGCCGGTCATGAGCCGCATGCCATCGATCGGCTTCTGCGTGCGGAGCGCGACGTCGAAGTCGACGATCTCCTGCTTGCTCGTGACGAGCTGCGGGTCGAGCCCCTGACCGCAACAGAGCGTCTGTGCGACTGCCCAAAGGCTGTCGTGGCGGAACTTGTCGCGCAGCATTGGCTCGGGGCCGCTGTCGGCGACGGCCGGGCCGGTGCTGCTCGTGATCGCCCGTTGGACGGCGTCGATGATCGTCGGGCCGTGATGGTCGACGACGGGTCGCGGCATGTGTTTCACGTTGAAGAGCCGATCTACGCTCTTCGGCGGCTGACGCGAGAGGTCGATGAGCACTTCGTCCTTCACGAACGTGCGTGCGGGCACGTCGGCTGACTGCGCCGCGCCTTCGCGCCACGCGGCCAGCGCCTGCAGCACCCGCAGGCCGCGCGCGTCGAGCGATGCGTTGCCGCGGACGCGTTCCCACGCTTCGTTCGGATCGCCGTTCGGCTGCGTGCTGAGGCATCGCGCGTCGCACTCGGCCCGCGCCCACTCACTGCGATCGCGCTGGGCGAGCAGCGATTCGATCCGCGACGCGATGAGCGGCAGGTACCGCACGTCGTCGGCCGCGTATCGCAGCTGCGAGCCGGAGAGCGGACGGTGGCTCCAGTCGGTGAACGTGAACGCCTTGTGCAGCTTCACGCCGGTGAACTCGAGCACGAGCTTCGACAGCGCGGCCGGGTAGCTCAGGCCGACGAAGCCTGCGGCGATCTGCGTGTCGAGCACGTTCGCCGGTGCTCGGCCGGTGGCGCGCCAGACGTGTTCGAGGTCCTGATCGCCCGCGTGGACGAGCTTGCGTACGGACGCGTCGCACAACAGTTCCCAAAGCGGATCGAGCGACACGCCCGCGAGCGGATCGACGAGCCACACGTGCTCAGCCGTGCCGACCTGCACCAGGCACAGCTGCGGGCGATAGCTGAGCTCGCCGATGAATTCGGTGTCGTACGCAAAGGTGCCGGCGGCGCGGAGCTGTTCGACGGCAGCGGCGAGTTGCGATGAGTCGGTGACGAGTTCGGCCCTGCCGTGCGGGACGCCGTCGATCGCCGGTCCGGACGGGGCGGCCTCGACGGCGGATTCGGAATGCGCGCTGGCGTGCTGCTGCTGCCGGTGGCGCTGCCGGAACTGCTTGGCGGGGTGAACTTTGGCTGAATCGAACGACATTCGACGACGTGCCCCCACGTGAGCCGGTACGGGAATGGAACACTCCAAAACTTGCGACCGCCAGCGAGGCCGAGGTACGTTATCCGATCACACGTCAAACCGGAAGGCATTTCGCGCCACCCTTCTCAGGGCAGTACCGGCAGCATTGAGGCATATGCGATGTCCATCGAATACGCGGCCGAGCGTCTTTACCAGTCCGGCTGGCAGCCCGACGACAGCGAGATCGATTTCGCGCCAGACGGCACTCCGTTGCCGAGCGTGAACGCCGTGCGCCGCGCGTTCGCGAGAGCCGGACTCACGCTGCAGTTGAAGCACACGCTGATGTTCGGCTGCCACACGGCGAGTTGGGGCGACGGCAGCACCGCGATCGGCACGACCGAGCTCGAGGCGGCCGTGATGGCGCTCGCGCAGCTTCGCGAGGCGGAACGATTCCCGCGGGACGGGGTCGAACCGAAAGCGGTTCGACCGTCACGCAAAGCGATGACGCTGTGAGCGAATGACCGCGATGACGCCGCGAGGCGACGTCCGCTGGAGGGCGGCAGTCCCCTGCCGCCGGTGAAGGACGAGGGCTCGCGAACCGGACTGCATCGCGCATCCGCTGGATCGGCTACGCCGATGGTCGCCAAGGCGACCCGGCGGCAGCGGACTGCCGCCCTCCAGATGCTTCTCACGCGCTGTTGCGAATGAAGCCCACATAATTCCGCGTGCGCGCTGCGCAGCGCGCGCACAAACGCGCAGCGCGAGTGGATAGGTAGAGGGACCACTCATTCGCAGCGAAGCAACAAGCTCGAACTCACTTCGCATGTACGTTCACAGGGCGCGGCACGAAACGCCGCTCGAACGAATCGCGATTCATTGCTCAAGATTTGGACGAAATTGGACATTTCTGAGCGCGCGGCGGCGCTTCGCGACGATCTTGTTGCCCGCCTCATCCCAATTCGAGCATCGCTCAACCAGGCTCGCGCGTGCTCACGCCCGTGTAGTTGTTCTCCGGCGAGCCGTTCTCGTACTTGATCTCCTGCACCAGTCGGCCCTGCTCGTCGAGCTTGTAGCCGATGCTGGCGACGCCCTTCTCGCGCGGCACGTTCGGGTCCTCGCTGGGCTTGAAGACGACGAACTTCGGACCGCTCTCGGCGAGCGTGTAGATCTCCGTCTTCGCGCGGTCGTGATCGACCTCCAGCCCGCGGTGCATGTGACGCAGGCGGAACGTGACCTTGCCTTCGACGACCTCGATCACGCTCACCTCGGTGATCGCGGCGACGCCCGCACGGTTCATCTGCTGGAACGTGCCGTTCATCACCTTGCCGCGCGGCGTGGACCAGTGTTCGCGGTTGACCGACCCGTTCGGGTTCACGCTGAACCAGCTGCCCGCCATGAACGAGAGCGGCACGAGTTGCGGATCGGCCGCGGGAACCGTGGCGGGCCAAGCGTTTGTGGCAACGGACTTCACGGCCGGATTGGACGAAGTACAGCCGACCACGACCACGGCCGCACATGCCAGAACGGAGGCGATTCGAAGGTTCATAGTCCCGCAGCGTAGCTGGCCCGGTCGCGCGGAGGCAAGTAATCGGGCATTCGGTCGAACCTCGTACGACCGGCCGACGTATGATTACTCTCGTACTTTCGCGTATCGCGCCGGCCGAGGTTATCCTGCTGGCACTCATCGAGGAGCCCTCACCATGACGCATCGCCTCGCCCGGCTGTTCCGGGCCGACCGGGTCCGTTTGTTCGCGATCGGCGCGCTCGCAAGCGCCGCCATGATCGCCGCGACCGGTTGCAGCCAGAAGCCCGAGAAGCCGCCCGTCGTCGAGCCGGCCATCAAGGCCCTGCCACCCAAGCCGGTGGCGGACTGGCTCAAGGGGTCGATCTACGAGCAGGTCGAGTTGCTGGGCATCGAGCCGCTGCGCGTCAGCAATTACGGCGTCGTCGTCAACCTGCGCGGCACGGGCGATTCCACCGCGTCCAACTCCGTCCGCGATTACGTCGTCCGCGAGATGACGCGCCGAGGCGTGGGCAACCCGAACAACGACGAGTTTCGCCGCGTCAGCCCGACCGATCTTCTGAACGACCCGCGCGTCGCGATCGTGCGCGTCGACACGCTCGTCCCGCCCGGCGCGTATCAAGGACAGCGGACGGACGTCGTCGTCACGGCGCTCGAAGAGAACAACACCACCAGCCTGAGCGGCGGCACGCTGTGGCAGACCGACCTCTCGCCCGGCGGCGCGAACCCGGCCAACCCAGGCGAACTCGTCACGCGGCAGGCCGTTGCGTGGGGGCCGATCTTCGTAAACCCGGCGTACGCGCTCGATCCCGATCTCAACGACCCGCGGCAGCGGAACAGCCTTCGTCGCGGCATCGTGATGAACGGCGGGCTCGTGCAAAACCCGCGGCCGCTCGTGCTGCGCATCCGCGCCGCCGAAACCCGCATCGCCCGCATGGTCGAGGCGCGCATCCGCGAGCAGTTCCAGCGACCCGAGGTGGCCGCCGCGCAGGACGTCGCGACCGTGCTCGTGAACGTAGACCCGCGCTATCGCGACGACTGGCGCCGCTTCGCCGGCGTCATGCTGCACACGTACTTCAATCGCGACTCCGGCTTCGCCTTCGAGAAGTCGAAACAGCTCGCCGCGGAGATGCAGAAGCCCGATGCGCCGCTCGAAGCGCTCAGCTACGCCATGGAAGCGCTCGGCCCGCCCGCCCTGCCGACGCTCGTGCCGCTAATGGACCACGCCGACCCGCTCGTTGCCTACGCCGCCGCCCGCGCGGCCGCGTACCTGAATGAGCCGACCGCGCCGATGCGTCTCGCGCAGCTCGCGCGGAATCCGTCGAACCCGGTTCGCCTGCTCTGCGTGCAAACGCTCGGCAAGCTGCCGAACGCGCCGAGCCTGACGCAATACCTCCGCGATCTGCTCGACGTGCCGGAGTCGACCGTTCGCATCGAGGCGTACAAGGCGCTCACCGGCACGCGCGACCCGATCGTGACGTCGGTCGTGATCGGCGATCAGAAGTTCATCCTCGACCTCGTGCCGTCGAAGCAGCCGACGATCGTCTATGCGAGTCGACTCGGCACGCCGCGCATCGCGATCATCGGCCGCGAGCTGGCGATCCGCACGCCGCTGATGTTCGCGGCACAGAAGAACGAACTCACGATCAGCGACTCGCCCGACCGCAAGGCGCTCACGATCTTCTATCGCGGCGCAGGCGTGGCGCAGCCCGTTCGGACGTTGATCCCGCCCGAGCTGACCATCCTGCTCGCAAGGCTCGGCGGCACCGGTCCGCGGAACGAGATCATCAGCCTGAATTACCCAGAGGTGATCGCGGTGCTCGGGCAGCTGGCCGACCGCGGCGCGCTGATCGAGCCGGCCAGCGGTACCGCGATTGCCACCGCGACGCCGGCGCAGTTCGTACTGCAGGACCTGCCCGGCCTGAGCGACGTCGACAACGCCAGCCCGCTCGACGCCGAACCGCAGGGTCGCCCGATCGGCGAGGCCGCCGATGCGCCGTCGGCCGCGCCGGCGACGCAGCCGGCCGCAGCTGCCGCGCCGCAGCCAGAAGGCCGGGCCATCCGGTAAATCGGCAGCGCGTCGCCAACGCAAGATCGAGTCGGCTGGTTGCCGATATTGGGTAAGGAGGATCGAGAGATCATGCGCACGTGCGGAGCGCACGCGCGACTGCGCTCGGACCGAGTCGAGCGCGCCGAAGGGACCCACGTCGGAGACGCGATCGATGTATGTCGGCGATGACACGGACCCCGATACCGTTCGCCTGCCGCGGGATATGCAGGCCGTCCGCAAACTCGTTGCCAAGCTTCGCCGGGGAGGCGATGCCCGCACCGACATGGTCGACCGCGTTCGCCACGCGATCGATGAAGGGGACTACGAGAACGACCTGAAGCTGAGCGTCGCGATCGATCGACTGCTGGAAGAACTTCCCACGCCTCAGGAGAAGCGGAACGCTTCTCACGAGAAGCGGAAGTAGTCGAAGTCGGCGTACCCATCGGACTTGTCCGTTCCGAGCGACCGCGCGAAGAGCCCTACCTTCGCGCCGATCCACTTCCCTTCGACCGCTTGAAACGACTCGCCGATCGGGACGAGCGGCTGGCCTCGTTCGCCGAACGCGAAGGTGCAGAGCCCGCCGTCGCGCACGGAGACTTCCAGCACGCCACCACAACTGCTAATGGGGCGAGAGGCGCGGGTGATGTTGTCCACGACAAACGAGATCGATCGCCCGCCGGGACCGTTCGAGACGACGATCGCCGCGTGCCGGTTTCCCATCACGATGAGTCCTGCCTGCGCGAGCGGGTCGCTGCCCTTCAGGTGCAGTTCGGTGCGAACGGTGAACTCCCGAGCGGGCGTCTTTTGAAGGAGGAGGTTCGGCTGAAGCGAGAAGTCGTTTGGCATCGGGAGCGCGACGAGTCGCAGGTGCGAGGCGCGCTCGCCGATCGAGTGCCAGCCCGGCTTCGGATTCGCGTGCCACTGCCACTGCAGGCCGAGCGTGGACGAGTCGAACTCGTCGCTCGTCTGCGGGTTTGCGATGGGCGCACCGTCGATCGGCTTGCGGTATCGCAGTACCGGCTCGCCCTTGCCGCTCGCGTCCTGATTCACGCCCATCAGCGGCCAATCGTTCTCCCACCGCACCGGTTGCAAATGACAGATTCGTCCGTACGGCTGCGACTCTTGGAAATGGAGGAACCACCAATCGCCTGAAGGCGTATCAATGAGTGCGCCCTGATGCGGGCCGTTCACAGGGGTCGAGCCCTGCGCGAGGACCACCTTGCACTCGTAGGGGCCCATCGGGCTTCGCGACCGCAGAACGATCTGCCAACCCGAGTCCACCCCGCCGGCCGGCGCGCTGAGGTAGTACCAGCCGTTCCGCTTGTGCCACTTCGGGCCCTCGCACGTCGGGTGATTCACCGGGTCGTCCCACACGATCGCGCCTTCGCCGAGCAACTGCTTTCCATCCGGGCTCATCGGCCGCACGTGCAGCTTGTCCTTGATGCCCGCGCGCGATCGAGCGTAGGCGTGAACGAGATACGCTTTGCCATCATCGTCCCACAGCGGGCACGGATCGATCAGGCCCTTGCCGGCGAGCAGACACCAAGGCTCGCTCCAAATCCCGCGCGGGTCGTCGGCGGTCGTGACGTAGATGCCCTCGTCGGGGAGCGGGAAGAAGATCCAGAACTTCCCCGCGTGCTTGCGGATGGCCGGCGCCCACACGCCGCAGCCGTGCTGGGGCGCGTCGAACACGTTGCGTGGGTCGGGGACCTTCGCGATCGCGTGATTGACGATCGTCCAGTTTACGAGGTCGCGCGAGTGCAGGATCGGCAAGCCGGGCGTGCAGTTGAAACTCGACGCGGTGAGCCAGAAGTCGTCTCCGTCACGGATGACGTCGGGGTCGGAGTAGTCGGCACAGATGACCGGATTGCGGAACGTGCCATCGCGTTGATCGGGCACCCAAGGGAATCGAACCTCCACGGAGTCGTCAGCCATGAGAGCTAACGTAACGATCGGACTTTCCCACGCGAGTGCGATTTTCGCGCTTCCGCTTCCACTCGCGATCCGCGATCGCTCAACCGAGCACGTCGTCGCGTTCGATCGGCGTCGAACTGAACGCCGCGATGGTTGCAGAAGCTGCGAGGGGCGGGAGCGACTGGTTGTACTTCGACGCGAGGACCAGCAAGTCGTCGAAGTTCACCGTGCCCTGCGCGTCGTAGCTGACGTTGCCCTGCGAGAACGTCTTGCCGGCCGTGTTGTAGTTCGACGCGATGACGAGCAGGTCGTCAAAGTTGACGACGCCGTCCCGCGTCACGTCGCCCGCGAGTTGCGTGAACGGCTTCGCGTGCTCAGTGTTCGTCCGACCGGCCGAGTTGCTGACGGCGCTCGCGCGGAGCGTGAACATGTAGCGCCCGTCGGGCGGCGTCTTCGAGAAGGTCGTGCGGAAGTCGATGAGGTACGTCCGCGCGTCTACGCGGTTCAGCGTCCATCCGCCGAGGTTGTAGCCGCCGGTGGCGTTGTAGATCGTCACGTCGGCCGGATCGAATCCCGTTACGTCCTGATCGAACGCGATTCGGTAGAACGTCCCGCCCGCGCCATCGACGACGTACGTCGAGTCGATGACGGTTGGCACGTGCGTGGCGGGGTTGTCGTCGACGTAGATCGCGGCCGACGAACTCACGGCATCGCGGACGTACTTCTGGTCGGGAAGCAGATTGACGATGAGATACTCGAGCGGTTCGCTGATGCCATCATTCGCGGGCGCAATCGAGATCGTCACGCTCGCCTGCCCGGCGGGGATGGTGATGCCATCGGCAGGCAGCCCCACGAAGTCGGCGATGCCGGCCGAGCCGTAAGTCTCCCACTTCACGAAGAGGTCGCGATCGTTGTTGCCGAACTGACGCGTCACGGTGAGTGTCGTCGCGCTCGTCGCGCCCTCGGTGACCGTTCCGCCGTTGACGCGGACGGTCACCGTCGGCGTGAGCAATTGCCGGACGACCATCGCGTACGAGCCGGTCGCGGCGTCGACGCGGTTCGCCGTCGTGCGCGGGTCGGCGTTCGCGTTCTGCTTCGCGCTGACGACGACGTAGTACCGCCCGCTCCACGGCGCGGCCCATTGCACGTATGGGTCGACGCCGCGCGGCGCGTAGCCGCCGTCGTCATTGCTAGCGACGAGGCTGAAGCTCGCGTCGTAGATCCGCACGGCCGTGTCGGGGCCGCCGAAGCTGTTGGTGTCGATGTCCGCCTCGTACCAGCGTCCGCCGACGCAATCGACGGCGTACGCGTCGATATCTCGCGCGCCGATCAGTTCGTCGCCGATCGTGCCGTTGATGACGCTGTTGCCCGCGGAGATGAGCGTGGCGCTGGGCAGCGAGTTGCTTGCCGGGTTGCGGACAACGTGACCGTCGAGTCGAAACGCGACGCTGTCGATGCCGACGCCTCGGCCGGAGTTGTTCGACTCGTTCGACTCGACGACTTCGTTCCGCGAGTCCACCATCACCGCGATGTGGCCGACGTTGTCGTCGAAGTCGAGGCTGCTGCGCCACGGCGTCACCTGGAACGAGCCGGTATACGTTCCCTGCGAACCAAGGCCGCCTGTAAAGCGGAAGCCGGTGATGATCTCTTCCAGTCCGGTCGGTGCGGAGGTGTCGCTCTGCACGATCGCGATCGAGAACGCCGACGCACTGCTGTTGCCGCGGTTGGAGATGGTGTACTTGATCGTGAGCAGCTGATCGGGCAGCGCCGGCTCGGTCGCGCCGGACTCCACCCACATCGCGTCGAGCATGAGGTCGGCGGCGCGGAGCTGGCGCGGTTCGAGGGAGCGGAGGGCGTGATCAGCGTGGCGACGACTTTGAATCTTTCGGGGCATGTTGAGGTCTCCACACACCCATGCGGAACTTCCATTTCGCGTCTGCCACACGACTCAAGATGGCGCATCGGAGATGCACCCTACGTCGGTTCGGCTGCTGCCCTAGCCGGTAAAGACGCCGTCGGAGATACGGTTTGTCGCAGGAGAACCAACATGGCCACCAACAAGAAAACATCGTCGAAGCAGACCAACACCAGCAGCCTCGATGACTCGCAGCAGACGCGATCGCGATCGAAGAAGGTCAGCGATGACGTGGAGAGCAAGGACGTCGTCTCGAGCGGGCCGAACGCGGTATCACAGCAGCGGGCCGGGGCTGGGGCGGCAAAGCATCGCGACCCGGCCATGCTCAAGCCCGGGTCGAGCGCGGACGATGCGAAAGCGGTCGGCGGGTCGGGCGACTTCGGCGCTCGCGAAGGCGATGCCGCTCAGGCCAACTATGCCAGCCGGGCCGTACGGAATCAGGACAAAGGTGTGGTTCCCGTAGAAGCAAATCACCCAACGCTCGCCGGCGGTGACATCACCAGCGGCGCAGGCATGCCCGCGAGCGGCGATGGCGGCAACAGCGGCGGCAACCTCGACCCGGACATCGTCGGCGTCGGCACCGGGGGATCAGGCATCGCGACGAGCGGCGCGACCCACCGCGGCCCGGGTCCCGACGATTCAGACGGATCGAGCGACGAGTTCGCTTCTGGCCCGCACGCCAAGGGCGAGAACCAGACCGGCGTCGGCAAGCAGATGTACAACGTCGACGAAGAAGCGAAGGTGAGCGGCAGCGTCGTCGCGCCGGCAGATGATCTGTCGACCGGTCAGGAGGAGCGCGGGGCGGACGCCGTCAACGTAAAGGACGACAACGACCTCGACGACAGCCATGCGGGCGAGATCAGCAGTGCCGAGGCGAGCGGGCGCGATCAGGCGGGACGGTGACCCTCTATCCACCCGTAGCAGGAGCTGCCGGCTGCTGCGCGGGGTCGACAGTTGGTTGAGGTGCTGGTGCCTGTGGCTTCGCGGTAAGTTCCACCATGAAGAACGGCCCAGGTGCCGGTCGCTGCGGCGGACCGGCACGGTTGCCACGGCCCCAGATCGTGATCGGGCGTGGCGGTCGTCGGTCTTCGTCCAGCTTTTCCAGATCGCTCAGTGGGTACGGCGCTTCGACGAACCGAACGCGCGTCGTCGCTTCGAACTTGCCATCGACGAAGCGAGACCGGAAAGGCACCCAGTTCGACTCGCGAAGCACGACGAACACCCGCTGACCCGTTGCAAAGGACCCGAGCGCGAGCTTCTCGAATTCGTTAGTGAGCGCGGCGTCGTCCTTGTCTTTGTAGAAACCCTTCAGCGACTCGATCCGGCCGGGATCAATCGGGTCGGGATCGTCCGGATTTTCGCGGCGCGAGCGGTCGAGCATTCGCGCCATTGTGCCCTGGCTGAACATCTCGTGGTCGAACATCCGCCAGTCACCCGCGAACTGGAAGTGCTGGGCCAGCGTTCGCTCGCTGACGACGACGGAACCTGGCGGCGCGACGGCGACGAGGTCGCGCGTCATCGCGGCAAGATTGGCTGCGTTACGCGATTGGGCACCTACGTTCACCGGCATGAACATCGCATCGGGCGCGAGCGACGTTCGCAGTGCCGGGACAGCGATCGCGAACGCGACCACCGCGGCGATCGCAACCGTGCAGGCACCGCGACGCCACGCAATCGCTAAGCGACTGCCCGTGGTGCTTGTCGACGTAGTCTCACGAACGAAGGTACACATGGCCCACGCCGCTGCGACGACGATCGCCGGGAACTGCGTGTAGAAGAACCGCCCGTAGCTCGAACTTACGTTCGGCGCCCAGTAGTAAGCACCGTAGAGCAGCAGGCTGGGCAGCACCCACGTGACGAGTAGCAGGGCGGATCGCGTCTGCAGGAAGAGCATCGCGAGGAGCCCGAGCAGGCCGATCGGTGCGACGAAGTACAGGCCGTTGTCGTTGATCGTGCGGATCGTGCGGTCCCAGTCGCCGACCAGCACCTGCCAGCTGAAGCCGGTCGATTCGTTCGTCGGGCCGTAGCTGGTCAGCGTGCCGAGGGCGAACCAGTTGAACGCCACCTGATAGAAGACCGGCAGCGCCCACGCAGCGAACGGGATCGCCGCGATGAGGTATGCCCGCCAGTTCGTCCATCGCATCGTGCCGAACGCCACGACGAGCATCGGCAAAAGCAGAAGTCCTTCGGTGTAGCGAACGAGCACCGCGAAGCCGAGCAACAGTCCGGCGATCGCGCCACGCCAAGGACTCGCTGTCTGCGCGAAGCGGAAGAGGAAGAACATGCCCCACGTGACAACTGCGAAACTCGTCGCGTGCGAGTTGGGATTGATGCTGAACGGCAGCGTGTACTGACAGCCGAGCATCATGAGCATCGAGAGCAGGCCGGCGTACGTGCCCGCAATCGCCCGGCCGAGCGCGAAGGTTGCGAGCAGGCCGAGCGTTGCCATCAGTGGCGAGACGGCGTGACAGAGATGTCTGCCGAGCGAATCTGGCGCGTCGCCGAACAACTTGAGCGACGTCGCGTAGATCATCGGCAGGCCGATCGGGTACTTCGGGTAGTACGTCTCGGTCGTGGGGTTGTAGACCCACATGTTGCCGACGAAGCCGAGCGGGTGATCGAGCTTGAGGCCCGTCGAGAGCGAGTGCGCGTATTGCTTCCCGCCGACGAGGTAGCCGTTCTGGTCGACGCCGTCGTGGGCGGGGTTGTAGAGGCGGGTGCAGACGCCTAGCGCGAAGATGGCCGCGATCGCGATGGCAACCAGCGTGCCGAGCCACCGCTGCCGGCGCGGCTCCGGCGTGGCCGTCAGCGGCCAGCGGCGCAGACCGGGCCTCGGGGCGGGCGTGACCGGCGTGGCGTACTCGATTGTGCTCCCGGAAACAGACGACATGAGTGCGTTCTAGCCTCGCAGGCGGCCGCACGGATGGCAAGACAAAAGGCAGGCACTGAGGCAAGAGGCACGAAGGCACGGGGCTGAAAAACGCAGAAGGCACGAAACGCCTCGCGACGCTTCGTGCCTTCGTGCCTCTTGCCTACGTGCCTTCTTCGATTAATCGCGGCCCGTCTTGATCCGCATGCCGTAGAAGCTGCGGTAGACGAAGAACAGCGCGATGAGGAAGAACGCCACGGCCAGCCCGATGCGGAGGTTGGCCTTGTCGCCTTGCAGCGTGAGGGCCAGTTCCACCGCCAGCAGGCCGAACAACGTGCTGAACTTGATGATCGGGTTCAGCGCAACAGAGCTGGTGTCCTTGAACGGGTCGCCGACGGTGTCGCCGACGACAGTCGCGGCGTGCAGGTCGGAGCCCTTGCCCTTGCCGGCGTTCTTATACGTCTTGTCGGTCTCGACGATCTTCTTGGCATTGTCCCACGCGCCGCCCGCGTTGGCCATGAACACTGCCTGGAAGAGGCCGACGATCGACACACCGATCAGGAAGCCAACGAAGAAGAACGGGTCGATGAACGCCGTTGCGAGGGTCATGAAGAACATCGTCAGGAAGATGTTGAACATGCCTGCCTGGGCATACTTCGTACAGATCTCCACGACCTTCTTGCTGTCCTCGACGCTCGCCTTGGTGGCGCCGTCGAGCTTCATGTTCTTCTTGATGAACTCGACCGCGCGGTAGGCACCAGTGATGACCGCCTGGCAGCTCGCACCGGTGAACCAGTAGATCACGCCCGCGCCGACGATCATGCCTAGCAGGAACGGGGCGTGCAGGATCGACAGCTTGGCGACGGCCGCGATGCCCGCGGTCGTCTGGGCCAGGCCGTCCGTGAGGAGCATGATGATCGAGAACACCATCGTGGTCGCACCGACGACGGCCGTGCCGATCAGCACGGGCTTCGCGGTCGCCTTGAAGGTGTTGCCCGCGCCGTCGTTCTCCTCGAGCAGCTCTTTTGCCATCTCGAAGTCGGCGTTGATGCCGAAGTTCTTCTGAAGGTCGCCCTTGATGTCGGGCTCGTTCTCGATAAGCGAGAGTTCGTAGACCGACTGGGCGTTGTCGGTGACCGGGCCGTAGCTGTCGACGGCGATCGTCACCGGGCCCATTCCGAGGAAGCCGAACGCGACCAGGCCGAAAGCGAAGATCGCGCTGGCGGGCATTATGGACGACAGGCTCGTGCCCGCCGCGCCGTCGGCGCCGACGCCAATGAGCGTGATGCCGTACGCGAGCGCCATCAGGCCGGCGATCGTGATGCCGCCCACCCAGAATCCGGAGAAATTACCCGCGGTCAGACCGCTGAGGATGTTGAGGCTTGCGCCGCCCTCTTCAGACGCCTGCACCACTTCCTTCACGTGACGGCTGTGCACGCTGGTGAAGATCTTCGTCACTTCCGGGATGATCGCACCGGCGAGCGTACCGCACGTGATGATCGTGGCGAGCTTCCACCACAGATCGGTGTTGCCCGCGAGGTCCGGGATCATCAGCTTGCTGACGATGTAGGTGGCCGCGATCGACAGCACGCTGGCGATCCAGACGAGGCTGGTGAGCGGCACCTCATAGTTGAACTTGACGGCGTTTCCATAACGGGCCTTCGCGATCGCTTCGTTGACGAAATACGCCAGGCCACTCGTGACGACCATCAGCACGCGCATCACGAAGATCCAGACGAGCAGCTGCACCTGGATCGTCGGTGCGGCCTTGACGGCGGCCTCGGGCGTCATGCCCATGAGGTGCGTCGCGAGATAGGTCGGGGAAATCGCAAGCAGGATGAAGGTGATGAGCGCGACGCCTGTGACGCCGTACGTCTCGAAGCCGTCGGCGGACGGGCCGACGGAGTCGCCGGCGTTGTCGCCCACGCAGTCGGCGATGACGCCGGGGTTGCGCGCGTCGTCTTCCTTGATCTTGAAGACGATCTTCATGAGGTCCGAGCCGATGTCGGCGATCTTCGTGAAGATGCCGCCCGCCACGCGGAGGGCCGCGGCGCCCAGCGACTCACCGATCGCGAAACCGATGAAGCACGGCCCCGCGAGGTTGCCCGGCAGGAAGCACAGGATCGCGAGCATGATGAGCAGCTCGACGCTGATCAGCACCATGCCGATCGACATGCCCGCCTTGAGCGGAATGGCGTAGCACGGGTAGCCCTTGCCAGCGAGGGCGGCGTGGGCCGTGCGCGAGTTGGCGAAGGTGTTGACGCGGATGCCGAACCACGCGACCGCGGCACTGCCGGCCATGCCGATCAGCGAGAAGCCGACGATGACGCCGACCTTCCACGCGGGGAAGCCGTGCCCCATCGTCTCGACGCCGTTCGCGTCGACCACCGGATACTCGGCCAGGAAGCCGAAGTAACCGACGATCGCTGCCGTGATGAAGAGCCACAACAGCATGAGGAACTTGCCCTGCGTGAAGAGGTAAGTCTTGCACGTGGCGTAGATCAGTTCCGAGATCGCGAGCATCGTGCGATGCACGGGCATCTTCGCGAGCTGCGCGTAGATCATGAAGCCGAACAGCAAGCCGAGCACGCACACGACCAGGCCGCCCATGAGCAGGTGCTGGCCGGTCATGCCGAACGCGAACATGGCTTCGTTCCGGAATTCGTCCGGGATCTTGAGCTTGGCTTCGCTGGCGTGCGCGAGAGCGGGCACGGCAAGCGTCGCCAGCAGTGCGGCGAGCGGTGCCGATCGCTGGATGAGAGTTGAAACACGCATGGGGTTGGCCTTCTCCTCGGGGTGGTGGGAGTTGTTCCGCAAGGCGACGCCGTCGTACCGGTTCGGCTTCGGAGTTCGCGCGCAGCGGCACGAGCATCTCAAAGCGTGAATCAATCCGACGAGTCGTGCGTCGTCATCCGTGCGGCCGCGAAGGGGATCGTCTCCTCGCACTCGCCCGAAGCTTCCCTGCGGCTCGGGCATCGAACTCTGCGAGGCGACGCCTTCGCGCGACGTGTGCCGCGACGACGCGTATCGCCTGCGGAAGATACCCGCCCGCAACTCGGCTACTCAAGTTAACCCGCGAAAATGAACCAACTGCCGCGTGCGACAATCTGGTTGGCGGGACAAGGCACGGAGGCAAGAGGCACGGAGGCACGAAGAAGGAAATGCGAGAAACGTCGGTGTTTTCGGACGTCGCGGCCGCCTCCGTGCCTCCGTGCCTCCGTGCCTATGTGCCTCTGTGCGGCTTGCTCTTCCCTCACAGCGATTCCGCGATCCGCTGAAAACTCTCCACGCGCCATTCCGGTGCATCGCCGCCTTCGACGTCGGGGAAGAACTCTGCCAGGCGTTCCGCGGTCATCTCCCACAGGCCGAACAGCTTCACGCCCGGCGTGTCGATCACTTCGCCGCCGAAGCTGAGCGGATAGATCCGCGCGCTGGTGGTCGTGTGCTTGCCCTTCTCGTTCACTTGCGACACCTCGCCGACGCGCAAGTCGAGCGTGGGCTCGACGGCGCGGATGAGCGAACTTTTCCCCACGCCCGAGTGCCCCGCCGCCACCGTCACCTTGCCGCGGAGTTGTTCGCGGACGGTCTGCAGGCCGATCCCCTCGGCCACGCTCGTCTCGATCGTTCGCACGCCAAGCGCGGCCTCGTAGTGCAACAGCTTCGCCCGCGCCTCCGCGAGCGCCTCGGCGTCGTCACGCAGCGCGAGGTCGATCTTGTTCAGGCAGACGACCGGCACCAATCCGCCCGACTGTGCTGCGACGATCATGCGGTCGATCAATCCCCACTTCACCCGCGGCATGACGACGGCTGCCACGATCAGCATCTGCTCCGCGTTCGCGACGATCGGGTGACTGTCGATCGCCTTAAAGCTGTCGGCTCGCGTGAGGACCGTCGCGCGAACTTCGATCCGCTCGATGACGCCTTCATCGGGGCCGTCGACTTGCCGCTTCTCGGCAAGCCTTACGCGGACGCGATCGCCGACTACTACATATTGCCGGGTTGCCCGTGCGAGCGTGCGGCGCAGTTCGCACAGCCGCTTCGGCGAGCCGTCCTCAAAGTGCACCTCGCTGTACCGGCTGAACACCTGCACGACGCGTCCGAGCGGCAGAGAGCCGACGTCGCCCTCTTCATCGGCCGCGCGGCGTTCGGCCGTCCGCTGCGTCTTCATCTGCTGGTTGTGCTTGCTGCGGTTGCCGAACTTCTGCTCGCGGTCGAGGCGCGCGTCGTCCAGACGGCCCGATAGATAATCGTCCGTCACGTCTGTCGCTCTGCTGGACTTCCGCGGCTTGGGCATGCGTCCCGTAATCGTCGTTCGAATTCTGCGAAGTAACAAGCGTCGATGCAAAAGCGGGCCGCCCCACGATCCGATCAGAGCAGTATGATGACACGGAAGACCCTGCAACTGGCGATCGCTGGCGTGTTCGGCATGGCTGCGCTCGGCATCGCCCACGCAGCATCATCATCATCACCGCAGACGTCGACCGATCCGGTGAGCCCATTCGACGGCGCGATCGTCGACATAGACGACACCGTCCGCTTCCTGCCCACCTCGCGTCCCGCGCAGCCCGAGCCGCAGGACCCGCCCATGTCGACGACGAAGAACGTCGACACCGATCGCCACCCCACCGATTGGCAACGCGCCACCGACGACTGGTACGGCGCACGCCCATGGCTCGACGACCGCGGCATCAGCCTCAACGCGGGCTGGTACGCCACGTGGGGCAAGAACCTTCGCGGCGGCGCAGACACGGAAGACCTGCTGCTCGACAACCTGCTGAACGTGAACGTCACCATCGACGCCGAGCGACTCGTCGGCTGGCGCGGCGCGACCTTCTTCGCCAACTTTCAGCACAACGGCGGCGACGTCTTCAACGATCAGATCGGCGACTTCACCGGATCGAGCAACATCAGCGCCGATCGCCGCGACCAGATCTCCGAGATCTACTACGAGCAGTCGCTCGCAGATGGCGCGTGGAAGTTCAAGCTCGGCAAGATCGACGTGAACGCCGACTTCGGCACGAGCGAGCACGGCGGCGAGTTCGTCAACAGTACGTTCGCGTGGAGCACGAGCTTCCTCGGCATGCCGACGTACCCCGATCCGTCGTTCGGCGGCATGGTGACGTGGACGCCGAGCGAGCAGTTCTACGTGATGGCCGGCGCGTTCGACGGCGCGGCGCAGGAAGGCTTCGCCACCGGCAATCGCGGCCCGGCCACCCTGTTCGGCGACCCGGCCGACATGTACTACATCGCCGAGGCAGGCTGGCGCCACAAGTCGTTCCGCAACCTGCCCGGCCGTGTCGCCGTAGGCGCGTTCCATCACACCGGCACCTTCGATCGCTTCGACGGTTCAACCTCCGACGGAACGAGCGGCGGCTACGTGCTCGTCGATCAACTCGTCTACAAGGAAGAGCCCGGCAACGACGAAGACGTGCAGGGACTCGGCGTCTTTGCCCGCGCCGCGTTCGCCGATCGCAACGTCGCCGAGGTGCCGTTCAGCTTCGGCGTCGGCCTTGCTTGGACTGGCGCGATCCCATCTCGCGACGACGACGTCCTCGGCGCGGGCATCAGCTACAACGCGTTCAGCAACTCCCGCAACGCCAACTTCGGCGGCGACGAGGTGGTGTTCGAGGTGTTCTACAAAGCCCAGCTGACGAAGTTCGCCTACATCAAACCCGACGTGCAGTACATCGCCAACCCCGGCGGACAGTTCGACGACGCGATCCTAATCGCGGTGCGTGCGGGCATCGAATTCTGACTTCGCTGTCTCAGTGGCTCGGGAGCAACGATAGGACTCTGCTTCGTCTCGCCTCTTCATGCTGCGGCATCGAACTGGTACTTGGGTGTCGTGCTCAAGCATGCGGTGGAGCTCGCAATTCGTGACGCGCAGCTCCGGGGGCGCTAGACGACGAAAGCCCGACGAATAAGCGCCGGGCTTTCAAGTTCTGCGGGTTGAAGAAAAACGAGAGGAACGCTCACGGTGCAGCAGGTGGCGTTTCGCCACCGCTCGGCGGCGGAGTCGTCGGGGCGGCGGGCGGTGCCTCACCCGAAGGCGCGGCTTCGCCGGCGGGCGCGGACGTCGGAGCCGCGGAACCTTCAGCAGCGGTAAGCTCGGCCATCCGCGCCGGGATCTGAGTCATGTCGCTGATCGCACCCGACTCGATCTCCTTGGTGATCGTTTCGATCGTCGCGATCCGCTTCTGCACGAACGCCTCGGCCGGGTCAGGCTGAGTTTCCGAGGCGCGGAGCACGAGCTTCCACTCGCCATCCTGCTTGCGATAGTGGTTCGGACGATCGTTCCCCTCCATCTGCATCAAAGCTTCATCTCCGGTCGTCGTGACCTTTCGCTCGCCGATCGCTCTGGCCGCCCCCGACTTCATGCCGGTGATGACCTGTTCCCGCTGTCCTGGAAACTTAGCGTCGAACGCGTCGATGAATCGCTTCGAGGTCGCTGCGAGCTTCAGCAGGGTGTCTCGCTTCGATTCGCCGCCGGGTTCAAGGATGTACAGCGAGGTGAGCGTTGCCTCGTCGCCTTCGATGATGGCGTCCTGAATGCGCTTCGCGACCGCGTGAACCGCCTCGGTGACGGCGGGGTCTTCCGTTCCAGCAGCAGCGGACGGCGACGCGCCCGGAGCTGTCTCGGCCGGCTTCGCAGCCGTCGCGGCGGGCGTCTCCGGAGCGACTTCCTTCTTCGGCATCACATCCGCAAACTCGCTCGGCAGATGGCCGACCGGAAGGTTCTGTTCGACCGCTTCCTTCGCGGCGGCTTTCGCGGCGGCGAGGAGGTCCTTCGAAGTCTGCGCCTTGGTATCCGAGCCCTCGCTGACGGTGATCTTGACTCCGGCACGCTCCGCGAGCGCAACGACCTGGCTCTGGCCGTACAGCACGTAGGGCTTCAGCACAGTCGCACCGTTCTTGGTCACCTTGCTGCTTGAGCCCATGGCGCCGTCGACGAGCGCACCCGTCTCGTTGTAAGCGGCATTCGCGGCTTCGATCGCCTCGGCGAGCGCCTTCGACGTCTCGGCGGCGTTCAGCGTCTCAGGCGCGCTGCCGGTCAGGCCGCCCGTCTTGAAGACGGCGTCGAGCGACTGGGCGATCTCGTTCTGCTTCGCAAGCAGGAGCGCGTGGGCGTAGTGAACGCCAGCGACGTCGAGCTTCGCGCTCGCGGCGGCGAGCTTGTAACGCGGCGCGGCCACCGTTTCGATCGTGCTCTGCCAGACGGCCGCCTCGGGGGCGCTTGAATCGCCGGCGAGTTCCTTGGCGACGTTCGCGCCAGCGGCGGCGGCTTCGTCATACGCCTTCAGGACGGCGGCGTAGTCGTCGAGGATCGACTTGCGAAGCTCGTCGGCCTTCGCGAGCACCTCGGACGGCTTCCGCTCGGTCACCTTGTCGACCGGGTCGAGCGCGTCGGCGCTGAGCAGCGCCGCCGCCGACTTTCGACGATCGGCCACCGCAGCCGTGACGGCCGTGCTCGACGCCTTCAGTGTTTCGATTCTTGCATCGAGCGCCTGCACCGACGCATCAAGCGATGCCTTCTGATTCTCCGCCCCGGCGAGTTGCGCCTTGAGCTGCTCGAGCGCGGCCTCGGCGTTGGCGATCTCCTGGCTGCGCGTGGCAGCTTCGATGCGGTGGTCTTTCGCCTCGTCGAGCTTCGCGAGCCGCTCTTCAGCGGTCTTGCCCGACTCCGCTGCGAGCGCCGCCTGGCCTGCCGCGACGTTGTGAGCGGCCAGCTCTTCGTTCATCTTCGCGATCTGATCGCTCGTGCGGGTGATGGCACCGTTCAGCTCGCTGATGCGCAGCGTGACGGCCGCGCGCGACGGGATCTCGACCTTGACCGACTTGCCGTTCGCATCGACGAGTTCCTGGCTGAAGGCGAGCGGCGCGTTGCCGTCGCCTCGCGTGTTGGCGGCGACTTTCTGCACTTCGGTGATCGTGCCGGCCGGGTCGCGCTTGGCGAGCGTCGTCGCGTCAGCGGCAGCGCTGGCCGCGATGGCGACGGTGGCGTCGACCGCGCTGAGGCTGGCGATCACTTCCGCCTCAGCCGACTGCAATTCGGGGAGCTTCGCGCGAACCGCGGCGAGCTTCGCACCGGCGAGGATCGACCTGGCGTGAGCCAGCTGCACCGAGTCGGCCGGCGAGAGCGTGCCGAGCTTGGCTTCGACGCCCTGAGCAGCCTTCGCCGGGTCGGCGACCTTGCGCGCGATGGCTGCCTGCTGCAGCGCTTCGCGGGCGGCGCGCGAGTCGGCGTTGTCGCAGCCGGTCGAGGCGATCGCGCCGATCGCGACCAGCGCGACCACCGCGGCCCGTCGCAATGCGACGTGGCTCGTCACGCGACCGGACTGGCTAAGCGATTTCGTCGTCGGCGGGGTCGGCGTCGTCGATGTCATGTTCGTCTGCTCCGCTTCGTCGGGTCGGGTCTGGTCATCGCGCACTGGTCTCACGTTGCACGACCCTCGGACCCGCAGGCCGTTGGAACTCTTGGGTGTCGAATCAGCTAGCGCCTTGCAGTGACTCTAGTTCTGTGATTGTGCGGGGGCAGGAAACGGGTGTCAATTTGAGGCATGGCTGGCAACGGGGGCAGGCGTCGGGAATTGGTGCCACAGCGCGCCTGAAAGCTCCGCGACGACGCAAGCGACCCCGGCGAGCTTTGGGGCGGATTGGCAGACTGTCGTTTAGGTACCTGTCCGCACCAGTGCCGCGTCGATCCACTCCAGCTTGTCCTGCACGTCGTAACCCTCGCCGTAGTCTACTTCGAGCGAGACGGAAGACGCCGTCGTGGGCAGGTCGATGGTAACGACGTCGCTCTGCTTCCCGGCGACCACGTTCGTCTGTTCGTGCCGGGCCTTTCCGTCGACCAGCACCCGGACGGTGACGTTGCCCGATCGAGCGTCGTCCGGGACGGCATAGCGGAGTCGCAGTTGGGCGTACGCCCCCGGGGCGATCGCCCACGTGAGCTTGCTCTGGCTGCGGACGCCGATCGATCGCTCGATCTTCGTGCCGGCCACGCTGGCGGTGGTGCCGGTCGAGCGGCGGTCGACGAACGCCTCGCGTGGGCGCGTCGCGGGGAAGAACGGTCGATCGACGACCTCGCTCGGCGCAAGCGTGCTGAGCCACACGACGCGCCCGCCGAGCCGTTCGACGCGCTGCACCTTGTCGACGACCACCGTGCGGACACCATCGCCGGTCAGGTCGGCCAGCTTCCACGTCTTGGCGTCGCCGGCGATCGACTTGCCGAACAGGACCGAGCCGTCGAGCGTCGTCACGCGGACGATCGGCACATCGAGGCCGACCGGCTTCGACGCGTTGCCCGCGAGCCGAAGCGAGGCGACGTTGGCCCACTCGATCTCGGTCGAGTCGTTGCCCGATTGCAGCGTGAGTTTCTTTGCGTTCGCGCCAGCGACCACGCCGGCCAGCGTGTCGCCGTTCTTCAGCTTGACGATGTCCTCGGCCGGCACTTCGGCGTTCTGCGTTGCGGTGGCGGGTCCGATCGCGCGGATCTGTTTCAGGTCGACCGTCCACGTGCCGAGGTCGCCCTTCCATGTGAGCGTCTCGCCATCGAGCGACTGCACCCCGCCGGCGATCCGCTGGCCGTCGACGAGGTGCAAAAACATCGCGGCCGGCTTCGTCTTCGGGTTGATCCGTGACAGTTCGACGACGGCGTCGAGGTCGAACCGCGCCGGAGCCGTGCTCGGCGAAGTGGCCGACTGCGTCGTCGGCGTCGCGCGGGCGATGCCCGTCGCATCGATCGCAGCGACGTCGACCTCGTGCGTGACGAACGACGAATCGAGCAACGCCCACGCCGCCCCGAACGCGGACGACGCGGTGGCACACCCGACCAGCATGGCGAAGGCGATTCGACGCAGCATTGAACACTCCCGAGCCCGCGGAATGCGGGCGAGATCGATCGTAGCATGAGCGTCCCGCTCATGCCCTGCCTGAGGTGGGACCTACTCTTCAAGCACGATGTACCAGTCGCCGCCGAGGCTGATCGAATCGAGCGACACGCCGTGGTTAGTCGTGTGGATCAGGCCCAGCGGACCGACGAAGTAGCGCTGCGTGTGCACACAACCAGCCGGGCGATGGAAGGTGGCGCTACCAAGTATGAACGGCCAGGCAAACGAGAATAGCGCAAACGCCAGTTCGCCTCGCGTTTGCTGACGCTTGAACCGGTTCCGCGTTCTCCGGCGAACGAACCACGCACACGGGACGACGAGCATTGCAGATATCCAGAACTGGTAGCGAGCCTGAGCCAGAAGGATGGTCAGGACCGACACGCCTGCGATGCTTGCCGCCCACAAGAGAATTGGAACATTACATCTATTTCTACCGAGCACGGCTCGCCACCACTGCCGAGCCAATTGGCGAGTGCGAAAACCAGTGGAGCGCCGCAGCCGATCCGTGCGGCTAAGCCGTCGGTAGTCCAGAGTCTGTTTCGGCCCCGATGGCATCTCGTGCCAAAGCCTACCACGCCGCCTCCGCTTTGCGTGGCACGGGCGTCCCGCCCGTGGTCGAGCGCCAGCGAGCATCGGCGCAGCCGATCCATTCGGGGCTCAGCGATCGCCGCACTGATAGACGGCAGCGTCGGAGCGAGTCGCGATCGCTTCGCTCGGGTTGGAGTCGCTACTCGACTGCTCGCTTCGCTCGTCCACGGCCGGGACGGCCGTGCCACGAAGTTCCCGCTGCATCTGCGGCATGAGCGGGACGCTCATGCTACGAACAAGAATTGTAGCTGAACTCACTCCACCAGCCGCGCGGCTGCTGCGTTGCTCTTCACTTGCGCGACGTCCTTGCAGCCCGGGATCACGCTCGTCACCGTCTTGTCCTTCAGGCACCACGCAAGCGCCCACTCGGCCATGTTCACGCCGGCTGGCACTTCTTCTCTTGCGATCTTCTCCACCTCGCGCAGGTTGCGGTCGCGGTCTTCGGGCTTGTGCCACTTGCCTCGCACCTCGTCGGCGGCGAACGCGTGGCCGGGCCTGTACTTGCCGCTGAGGTATCCGCTTGCGAGCGGGACGCGCGCCAGGACGCCGAGGTTCTGATCGCGGCAGACCGGGAACGACGCCTCTTCCGGGGCGCGGTCGAGCCGGTTGTAGATGATCTGGATCGCCTCGACGTGGCGGTCCTTGCTCGCGGCGATCTGCTTCACGTTGCGGTTGCTGCCGACGCTGTTGCCGATGTGGCGGATCTTGCCCTGGTCTTTCAGCTTCAGCAGCACGGCCAGCACGTCGTCGGCGAAGAACTGGTCGTCGCCCCAGCTGTGGTACTGGTGCAGGTCGATGTACGTGGTGCGGAGCGCGACGAGCGAGTCCTCGGTCTGCTTCACGATGTCGGCCGGCGTGCGGGGCTCGGAGCGTTCGAAGGGCTTGTGGAAGTGGTGGCCGAACTTCGTCGCGACGATCCACTTCTCGCGATCGCGCTGCAGCGCGGCGCCGACGAAGCGTTCCGATTCGTGATCGCCATAACACTCGGCCGTGTCGACGAGGTTGATGCCGACCTCGCGGGCGGCGTCGAACATCGCGTCCACTTCCGATTGCTGAAACGTCTTCCCCCACTCGCCGCCGAACTGCCACGTGCCGACGCCGATGACGGAGACATTCAAACCGGTGGAGCCGAGGGTGCGGTACTTCATGGACGTCAGGATAGGAGGCAAGAGGCAAGGGGCAAGAGGGGAGCAGGCACGAAGGCAACAGGCACGAAGCCACGAAGTGAAATGCCGGACAGCATTCTCCCGCCTCCGTGCCTCCGTGCCTTCGTGCCTCCTCCGCTCATCTCTCCCGCACGAGTTGCTTCGGCTCAATGCGCAACAGTTCCAGCACCGGGATCATGTCCGCGAGCCAGCGTTGGCCGTCGGTCCAGTAGCCGGCGGTTTCCTTCACGTCCGGCGCGTGCTGCTTCCAGTACGAGTTGAACCGGTGCATGAGCGACTCGCGAAGATACTTCGCGATCATCGACGCCACCGCCACCGACATACATTCGCCCTCGCCCTTCTCGGCGAAGATGATCGTCGCGGAGCGGCCGCCGTTCGTGAGGCGGTACTCGGCTCGGCCGGGCGTTTCGCTCGTCACCTCGAGGTGCCACTCTTCGAACATCTGCTGCAGTACGCGGCCGTAGTGCTCGCGGCCGCCTTGCCTGTCGCAGTAGATCACCAATCCCTTGTCGGCGTATCGCTTCAGCAGTTCGTCGAGGTGCATCGCGACGAACGTAAAGCTCGTCGAGCTCTTGTTCCGCGTCGCGTGGAACATGCGGTTGAGTCGGCGCTCGTCAACCGCAAAAGCCCCGAGGTGCGCGACGCGAACGCCCGCCCGGGCGAACTCCTGCTTCGCGAAGTTGAACTGCAACGCGAGCGAGGTCGCGTTCACTTCGAGCGGAAATCGCTCGCCCTCGAGCGGCCGATACCAGTCGATCGCGGCGAGGTCGCCCGCGCAGCGCGGCGCGACTCGGCCGATCAGTTCGTCGAGCGATGTCGGTACGCTTCCCGAAGCCAGCCCCGACAGCACCAGGATCGCGCGTTCGAGTTCGCTCAAACCCACCGACGGGCTGTACACCTTCTTCGAGTCGTTCACGTGGAGCCGTTTGCCCGACGCATCGCGCGACTTCGAAGTGACTCGGCGGAGCAGTTTCCAGAGGTCGGGCACGCCCTCGCCCGCATAATCCACCTCCACTGCGCAGCACCCGACGACGAGCGGCCCGAGCAGTGGGCCGTATCCCGCTTCGTCTATGCCGGCGATGAACATGGCGTGCAGGTTAGCAGTTTGGGGTTTGCGGTTCGCGGTTGCAGATCGTGATCGACACGTGTTTCCCACAGAGCGGGATCCTTGTCGGAACGGCGACAGCGGACTGTTGTCGGTGATAAAACTGTTCTTTTCGGACGTCGATCCTGTGGTAAACTAGGGGGCCGTGGGTCGCATTCTTCCTCTCATTCCCCTGATCCTCTGGCTGACGTGGTTCGAAGCGCCGCGTCAGCAGTTGGGCCAGGACAGCGCCGAGATCGGCTGGGTGCAGGTCGCCCACGCCGCCCACCCGGCCGCGCCGGCGATCCTGGTCGCGGGGCTCGTCGTCATCGTGTCGCTCATGATCGCGTGGTCCCGCCTCGTCGTGAGCGGCCGACAGCGCGACCCGTATCGCGCCACGCGCCGATTCCAGCACGCCATCCTGCTCGCCCGCGTGGCACTTGTGGCCTGGTACGGTTACTGCCTCCATCAATTCGATTTCGGCTCCTGGATGGATTCGATGCTGGGCGGTGCTCATGCATGGGGCGTCACCGTGCCTGCGCTGCTGCTGGGCACGCTGCCGGTGTACGTCGCCTTCGCCGGGCTATGGCTCGCCACGTATCCCGTCGAGCTGATGACGCGCGAGCGCAATCACCTCACCAACTACGACGACGGCATTCCAGTCCGCGGCTATCCGACGTTCCGCTCCTACGCTTCAAACAACTTCCGGCTGCAGATCCTGTTCATGATCGTTCCCGTGGTGGCCGTCATGGCACTGCGGGACGTGGTGGCCGTGGCGTGCAAGGTGTCGGGCATCGCGCTATCTGAAGTCAGGATCGGCGATCGACTCGTCGGCCCGGCGCTCGAAGTCGCCGTGCTGATCGGCACGGTGCTGGCCATCTTCGTGCTGTCTCCTTTCCTGCTTCGTTGGGTGTTGAAGGCAAAGCCGCTTCCGCCCGGTGCGCTGCGTACGCGACTCGAAAGCATGTCCGCACAGCTCGGCGTGAAGTGCCGCGACATCCTGCTGTGGCACACCGATTACACGCTCGGCAACGCCGCCGTCATGGGCATCGTGCCGCAGTTCCGCTACATCCTGCTGACCGACCTGCTCGTCGATACGCTGAACGAGCGCCAGATCGAAGCCGTCTTCGCCCATGAGGCTGGTCACGTTCGGCATCGGCACATGCTGTGGTACGTCGTGTTCTTCGGCGTCTTCATGCTTGCGCTGTACGGGCCCGTCGACACGCTCACCCGCGCCGTACACGACGCGTTTGCGTCCATGCCCGTCCCGATCGAGCTGATCGTCGGCATCGGCGGCGTGGCAGTGTTCATCGTGCTGTTCGGCATGCTGAGTCGCCTCTTCGAACGCCAGGCCGACCTCTACGCCGCCCGGGCGATGGAGCTGACCAGCGTGCCGAACTCGCGCGCGCTCACGCCCCTTCAGGTGGCCGTCGGTGCGACGGGCGCGATGACGTTCGCCGGCGCGCTGCGCCGCGTCGCCGAGGTGAACCACATGCCGGCCGACCGGCTGCCGCGTCGCCGCGGGATCTGGACGCCGATGAGCTTCCTGCTCGAGACTGCGCAGAACTTCCAGCACCCCAGCATCCCCGACCGCATCGACCATGTGATGCAGCTCAGCATCGACCCAGACGACACCGTCCGCTTCGACCGCCGGGTGATCCTCGTCATGCTCGGCCTGCTGACGCTGGGCACCCTCCTCGCCGCCTGGGCGGGCGTGAACCTGTTTCGCAGCTTCTGACGCACCGTCCATTCAATACAGATTCGAGACGCCAGCGACGGCGTGCTGATCGAGCGGCACATTTTGGCCGCGCGCTCAGTTTTGATCGATTGCGCTCGATTGACGCGCAGGAAAACGACAAACCGGCCCGCTGCCTCGGCTTGCGCGACTTCCATGGTTTGTCAAAGAGCCCCGTCAACCACCGCGCAGTATGACGCCTCAACCGGCGCGAAATCTAGATCGAAAATCGGCCAGCGGTGACAGATGTGTGTCACCCATCCACTGAGCGCCAGCTGCTACGGACTGCTCGTGTGCTGAACCGCCCGGCAAGCCGCTCAGATAACTTTCCCATCGCTGCCGTGATTGTCCAGCCAATCAGACCGCCCGTAACTTATATTAAAATAGACACTTACGAGATTGTCACACCAATCGAACGCGAATGACCGCGATTCCTCTTGCAGCGCAGCAACTCGGGGATAATCTGTCGCCGATTAATCTACAGAGGAATAGGAAATCAAGTCGAAGTTGTCATCCCGCCCGCCGACTCGCCCTGCACCCTCTCGGGTGTTTCAAGGCGGAGGGTCCGCTGACGTCGAGCAGCGCAACACCGAGGCCGTCCGGCGCGTGCTCGCCCGGAATGTGTTCCTCGAGCGTGAGCGAGCCGGCCTGACGCAAGCCGCTCTGTCGGCGAAGGCTCGCCTCTCGCGGGCGACGCTTGCCCTCATCGAGGCCGGTCAGGCCGACCCGCGGCTGGGGACGCTCGTGACCCTCGCAGCCGCGCTCGGCGTGTCGGCGGCTGACCTCATTCGCAACGGGGAGAACCCAACGCCATGACCGCAGTTCCCGCTCGATCGTCCATCCGCCCGGCCCCTCGATGTCGTTGTCGATGTCGATGTCGATGTTGACCGACGCCCGTCGATGCCCGCTCCGCTGCTCTGCGTAGCCCGGCCCGACCCGAGCCCGCCGCCACGTTACGCGGGCCTCGATTTTCATCCCTGACACCCACGACGCCGTCGTCGTCAGCCCACCGCGCGAAACCCGCACGCGCACGGGCTGTCCGGCACGCCCGTCGAATCGTTTTCACTCGCGTCCCGTTCTCGCACCTACCGGAGTCCGCTCAATGTCTCGTTGTCACGCTTCATCCCCTCGTCGTGCCGGCTTCACGCTTGTCGAGTTGCTCGTCGTCATCGGCATCATCGCGCTGCTGATCTCGATCTTGTTGCCCGCACTAGGCTCCGCTCGCGAGAGCGCGAACGCCGTGAAATGCGGGGCCAACCTCCGCTCGATCGGCCAAGGCATCACTCAGTACATCACCGCAAACAAGGGCGTCATCCCCGCGTCAAACTACTACAAGGGCCTTCGCTTTGAGAATGGCCAACAGCTGCCCACGCAGCCCACCGATGGCTACGTGCACTGGTCGAGCTTCCTCTACGCCGACAAGACGAAGCTCGGCACCGACGCGCCGTTCAAGACCGACGCCGGCTGGGGCGCGTTCCAATGCCCGAGCCTCGACCGAGGCGGATTGCCTCCCGCGAACACGTTCGCCGGCAACAACGACCTTTACGCCAACGAGGCGCCCGGCAACGTGATCGACTGGCAGGCACCGCGACTCGCGTACACGCTGAACGAGGCGCTCGCGCCGCGCGGCATCTTCCAGTTCGCCTTTGCGGATCGCGGGAACGTGCGCGTCTACAAGTTCATCCAGGCGTCGCGGGTGAAGAACGCCGCGAACACGATCCTCGCGACCGAACTCAGCGCCGTACCGCAGGCCGTCACGGCGAAGTCGCTGATCGACGGGTCGACGCTCGTCAGCGCATCACGTCGGCCCGTCAATGGCTTCACGTCTGCGGCGCTGCCCGACGAGCCGTACCGCGTGGGCCTCCGAGGCGTCTTCACGCCCGCCACGCTCAACGACCTCGGCAAGGATCCCGAGAAGAACGCCAGCGCCACGCCCGCGACGCTGCTCGACTTCGTCGGCCGTAATCACGGCAAGAAGAAGTTCAACGCCAAGGGCTACGACATCCGCACCAACAACTTCCTCTACCTCGACGGCCACGTCGAGACCAAGTCCGTCCTCGAAACGCTCCAACCCTTCCAGTGGGGCGAAAAGTTCTACACGCTCGAACGCTGACCCAAATGTCGTCTAACTCCGTCCCGCAGGGGCGGACATCTCCGGTGCTTCCGGAGGGAAGAGAATCACCATGAAGACCCACTCTCGTCACATCGTGTCCCGACACGTCGTCCTCGTCGCCGCCGCTCTCGCCGTCACGTCGTCACTCGCGCTCGCGGGCACGAGTACCAACACCGGCGGTGCCACCCGCGCCGGCGCGGGATTGCCGGCGCTCACCGTCAGCTACTCCGGACAGGTCGCGCTCAAGCCGTTCAGCAACGGCCCCGCGTTCACGTTCCTCACGCCCGGCACGAGCATCACGCTCAACGTCGGGCCGGGCAACTCGCCGGTCACGTTCACCGCGAACAACACGCCAGGCACGCGCGTGCAACTCGCCAGTAGCGACTTCACGCTGCCCGACGTCGGCACCGACTACACGTCCGGCGTGCCCGACGTGCAGCGTCACAGCGCCATCCGCGTCGAGTGGCACGAGCAAGGCAGCGCTGAGGGCCTCATCGACGTCATCAACGACCAGGTCGGCTACGTGGGCGGCTTCGCCGGCACGCCGCTCAGCAACGTCGGCACGCGCGGGCCGAGCGTGGCGAATCCGACGTGGGTGAACACGACCTCGTTCACTGCGGGCAACAACCTCAACGGGCACACGCTCGCCGCGGGCAACTACGGCAACACCTACGACAGCACCGTCTACGACCGCGCGACCGGCCGCAATCTGCTCGGCGGGCAGGACCGCGTGCAGTTCTCGCAGGGCGAGTTCAAGATCGAAAGCTTCAACCGCCCGGGCACAGCGAACGCGCGCCGCGGCGCAGGACAGGCCGGCTACGGCCAGGGCAATCCTGCCCTCGCGAGCGGTCCGACCGCCAACGGCCTCGGCAGCAGCGGCACGCGACAGACCTTCCGCCCGAGCTCGGTCGTCAACCTCAGCACCGACAAGATCGATCCGCAGAGCACGACCAACGCCACCTACGCCCCCGGCCCGTGGAACACCGCCGGCGCGAACAACATCGACAGCCGACAATTCGCGGTGACGGCCGTCACGTTCTCGGCGAACCCCGGCACCGGTCTCACCCGCGTGAACGAGTCGGATGCGCGCTGGATTCAAGCGCTCGGCCGACTCGCGAACGGCGCCGAGTTCAACAACGTCACCCGCAGCGCTGACACGGGCCAGCGCATCGTCTTCGCGCTCGCCAGCGGGCTCGACCCCAGCTGGGCCACCGGCGAGAACGACGACGGCAACACCACGACCAACGCCGCCGCCCAGCGCAGCGTCGGCCCCGGCATTCGCTTCAGCGGCAAGACCTCGGGCAGCGAGGCGCGCAACGCGATCGCGCAGTCCCGTCTCGGCGTCGGCGCGCTCTCGCTCAGCGAGAACCGCGGCGCGAGTAGTGCCGCTCCCCTTCGCGCGCTCGACGTCGCGTGGGGCTACGACGTCGACCCCACGAACAGCAGCGACTTCATTCGCGTCAACTTCGACTCCATTCGCGACTTCAAGACCAAGAGCGTCCTGATCTCGCACTACAACACGATCAAGCGCCCGCGTCCCGACCTGCTGGCCGCCTATCAGACCGCGAACCCGAGCGCCACCCCCGAGCAGATCCAGGCGTGGTGGGACAACCTCAGCAGCGACGAAACGCAGGGCGGCACCGGCATCAAGGGTGACGTCTACGGCGCCGCCCGCGCGATCATCAACAACGTCTCCAACTCCATCGGCACCGCCGCCGCCGGCCTGCTGCCGAACACCGTCGCGAATCCCGCGGACGGGCTGTTCACGAGCGGGTTTCTCATCCCGCAGCTCCTGAACTACAAGCGTGAGTACACCGGCGGCCCGCTCACGCCGAACCCGCTCGACGCGCAGCAGCTCGCCCTACAGGCCGACGTGAAGGCCAACTACGGCACGTTCTTCTCGCCCGACGGCGCTGCCGGTTCGAACAGCCAGACGATCGGCTCGTCCGCCAAGTACGGCCAGCTCGGCACCGCCGCGCCGTTCCTCGGCGACATCTTCATCACAGCGAAGGACAACGCTGGCAACACCGTCGGCAACGGCACGCTCGCGCCGAAGGGCAACTACCTCTTCGGCAACTTCGACCAGGACGGCACCCGCGACTTCGCCAGCGTGAAGACCGCCGTCGGCGCGGCCCTCGCGCTCCGCGCTGCCGAACGCACCGCCTCGCCCGGCAGCGTCACAGGCACGCCGGACAACAGCGCCTTCCGCGGCGTCGTCAACTCCACCGTCGTCGCGCCGCTCAGCGGCACGCCGGGCTGGAGCACCACCGCCAACACCAAGGGCGACCTCATCGTCCTCGGCGATTTCAACACCGACGGCGCATTCGACGGGCAGGACGTCTACCTGCTCGCCCGCGGCGCTTCGCTCTCCGACAACGCGTCCACTGATCAACTCACGGGCACGTTTGCCGACAGCGTCCGCAACCCGAACGCACGCCTGAACAAGAACGCCGCCCTCGACTTCGCGCAGGCCGCCACCGCCAACACGGCCGACCCCGATCAGCAGTTCCTCCGCACCACCGCCCGCGCCACGCTGAAGGGCGCGACGCTGCCGAGCGGCGCGACGCAGATCAGCAGCAGCGGCGGCGTCATCACCTACACGTTCGACCCGACCGGCGCGAACGCGTTCAATAAGCTCGACGTCAACCGTGACGGCCGAGTGGATCGCGATGACGCCAAGGTGGTCGATTCGTTCGTCGGCAAGTCGTACCGCAACCTCGACGATCAGCTCTTCGCCGTCGTCCGCACCGACCTCACGCCGGGCGGCACCGCGTTCTCGAACGGCGTCACGCCGCTCGATCCGACCAGCCCCGCCAACGCGGCCACCCCGCGTCGGCAGATCAGCCTCGTCGACGTCGAACTCACCGATGACGCCGTCATCACGTCGATCGGTGCGCTCGCGACGAATGACCTGCGAACGATCACGTCGTCGCTCCTCACGAGCGGCAAGCTCCTCGCCGGCGACTTCGACTTCACCGGCACCGTCAACTTCGACGACCTGCTGCTCCTCGCGTCGAACTACAACAAGATCGACGCGAGCCTGCCAAGCGGCACGACGGGCTTCACCAGCAAGTGGTCGGCCGGCGATGCGAACTTCGACGGCATCGTCAACTTCGACGACCTGCTGCTGCTCGCGTCCAACTACAACCAGTCCGCGCTCGGAGGCGACTGGGCCCTCGCGAAGGCGAGCGTGCCCGAGCCGACCTCGCTCGCGGCGATCGGCCTCGGCAGCGCCGCCCTGCTCACGCGTCGCCGTCGCCGCGCGAACTGATCGCCGGCACATCCCGTTCACTCCGGTCCCGGCCGGGTACGGCTGTTCGCGGGTGCGACGCCGACCCGGCTGGGTTTCTTTGTTTGAGAAGGCAATCCTTCTTCAGACCGTCTCTCATCGCAGAGGTAGGCACGGAGCCGTGCGCCAGCCGCTGCGAGTCGTCGATACACGCAAATCATTGGCTCATGACATATCCGTTGCTGCGCATGTCAGCGGCGTGTTGGGTGATTGTCGTACTGAGCTCGTCTCTCGATCGGCCGCAGAAATCGGGTGCACGATTCGCCGCTGCCGTTGTCGCTCAATGCGACCCGCGCACAGTTCGCCATTAGCGTGCCTTCCTGCGCCAGCGGATTCACGCTGCCACGGCAATGCCGGACGCGCGTCGGCAAGCTGAATCCTTCAAAGATGCGAGAGCATCGATCCGGCATTTCTCAATCGGCCAGCGATGTTCACGGCTCCACCCGCCGAAGCGCGATCACGGTGCCAACCATCAGGCCGAACAAACCCAACGCCCCATCGATTGCCGCGAAGAGGAGTTCGGTGTGGCTTACCCACCATGGGATCGGCGCGCCGCGCACGGCCGGCTGCGATTCGAGATAGAGAGTGACGAACATCGGCACGCCGAGGGAGATCGCGATCGACACGCATGCACTGATCGCCGCGCTGCGGCTGAAGCTGCCGAAACACCACGCAAGCGAGAAGCAGGCGAGCATGAATGACAGCAGCATCGGGAGCGGCCTAACGAAGTTCGTGGTCTGGGCGAGCCGAGAGATGTCAACGCCCATCATCCACGACTGTCCGACAAGGGCCGCACTTGCCACCGCGAGGTGGAATGCGACCGCACAGCCGATGATCGCGGCAGCGACGAGCAACTTGCTTGCGACGATCTGGAGGCGCGTGACGGGCAGCATCGCCATGAAGATTGCGGTGCGTTCGGTCCGTTCGCCCGCGAGAGCAACGCCGCCGAACGCCGCTGCCACGAGCGCCGACAACGCGATTACGAAGAGTGACACGCTCTGCAGAACCCCAAGCAGACCCTCCACGATCGGCTGCGTTGACGATCGCGCGGCGTTCCACGTCAGCACGGCAACGCTTCCGTACACCAGGATCGTGACGAGCACGAGCGCCAGCGTCGGCAGCCGATACGCTCGCCAGTCTTTCGCAGCCAGCGCGAACCGGCGACGCCAGCGCCAGCGCCGCTCGATCGCAGCGGGCAAGGATTGTTCGAGCGACGATGGCACGTTCGGAGTCGAAGTCGTCATGCTTCACCTCGCGCCTTCTGGTCATCAGGAGTCTGCGAATCCTCTGCCTCACGGACGTAGTCGCGGAACACGTCGTCGAGCGTGAGGTCCTCAACGTCGACGCTCGTCACACGGTTGCGCGTGCGGACGAACTCCAACTGATCCGGGTTGAAGTCCTTCACCGTGACCGTCCACTCGCGGCCGATGCGCGACTGCCGCACCGTGCCGGGCGGCGCGACCGCTGCGGCGTCGGCTGCGCTTTCCATCACGGCGCGGATGCGTTTCGTGCTCGCGAGCAGGTGATCGATCGGCTCGTGCAAAAGCAGACGGCCGCGATGGAGGATCGCCACCGTGTCGACGAGCCTCTGCACGTCCGCCAGCGCGTGCGACGAGAAGAGGATCGTCCGTCCCGGTCTGCCGTTTGGCTGTTCATCGGCATCGTCGGCCGCGTTCACCGTCAGGATGCCTTCGAGGAACTCGTCGCGCGCCAGCACGTCGAAGCCGCTCGTCGGCTCGTCCAGCACCAGCACTTCAGGGTCGTGCCCGACGGCGAGCAGCAGCATCAGCTTCGCGGCCGATCCCTTCGACAGATGCTTCACCGGCTTCGCGAGGTCGAGCCGCAGCGAGCGGGCGAGTCGATCGACGAGCGCATCGTTCCAGCGCGGGCCGTGGATCGCGCGACAGAAGTCGATCGCGGCGCGGCCGGTCATCCACGGATACACGGTCGGCCGATCGGGCACGTAGCCGATGCGGCGTTTCGCGAGGTCGCGCTGCCGCGGCATCTCGCACCCGGCGATGCTGAGCCGCCCGCGCGTCGGCGCGAGCAGGCCCATCAGCATACGGAGCGCGGTCGTCTTGCCCGCGCCGTTGAGGCCGATCAAGCCACACGTCGTGCCGGGCTCGATGCGCAGCGAGAGGTCCGACACAACTTCAGTTCTGCCGAAACGACGCGTGACGCCGTCAAGTTCGATCGCGGCCGATGCATGCGTTGCGGGTGTCGATGCATGTTCGTCGAGTGCGGTCATCGATCGTCCTCCTTCTTAGGTTTGCGATTCGTCCACGCCGAGCGATAAACGCCTTCGATGCTGCTACGCGAAAGCCGTGCGGTCAGACCGACGTCGATGCCCTGCTCGAACTTCGCGCGGACGGCGCGGAGGACGCCGTCGCTGGCGAGTTCCGGCCCCGCGTCGGCGACGGCCATGCCGCTGCCGCGCTTCGCGACGAGCAGGCCGTCGCGCTCCAGTTGCTCGTACGCGCGCTGCACGGTGTTGGGGTTCACGAGCAGCCGCTGCGCCGTCTGTCGGACCGACGGCACGAGTTCGCCCGGCATGTACACCCCCGCCGCGATCGCCGTCGCCATGCCGTCGACGATCTGCTGGAAGATGGGAACGGGGCTGTTCGGATCGACTCGCATCTTGGTGTATTAGTTCACTAGTACACTATCGGCGTACCGTCATCTGTCAATGGAATTCGAGGGATCGCACTTCGAATTCAAGCTCGAGTCGATCGCTTGGTTGGCCACCCGTGTATGCCGCCCTATCGGCCGAGCACAACGCGGCACCATTCGCGACCCCAGACGACGAACTCCACCCCACTCACCGCCATTCCTGTACTGCGTATTGATTCACCCCAGTGGTCGACGAAGTCCTCGCGACCCATCGCCCCGCGGGCCGATCGGTCGGCCCGCGGGGCGGTGTACGCGCGTCGCGCACTCACTTCGCGTCGATGAACGCCTTCACGATCTCGAACATGATCAAGAGGACGATCGTGCCTTCCATGATCAGCATCCAGCGGTTCGTGTTGTCGCTCGTCAGTAGTTGATAGATGTCGTCGAGCGTCTCCAGCTTGTGGTCGATCGATCGGCGCCAGTCGGCGAGGTGGAACCGCGTCGCGAGGCCCTGATAGAGCCGGCCCGCGTGGAAGTCGCCGAAGAATTTGGTGATGTTCGACAGCTCGTCGGTGAGCCGCGCCAGGTCGACGCGGAACACCCGCAGTTCGCGCTGCGTGCGCCGGCCCGATGCCATCCGGCGGAACTTGCCGGCGTTCAGGTCGGCGTACGCGCCGTCGATGACCTCATCCAGAATGCGGTCGTACGCCTCCAACTCGGTGAGCTGCACGTTCGCGAGTTCGATCACGTACAGCGTTTGGTCGAACTGGTCCGGCTGATCGACGACGAGCGCCGCATCCCAGTCGAAGACGACCAGGTCGCGCTTGCTGTAGCTGAGGCTGTTGCTCGTCGACTCGTGGCACTCCTGCTCAGACAGCACGTCGGCGTCGACTTCTTCCGTGAGCGCGGCGGCGATCTCGCGGCGGTTGCGCTGGAGGAAACGTTCGGAATCGAACTCGGGCTCGTCCGGGCCGCCCTCGGGTGTGCGGAGGCAGAAGACAGTGTAGGCCTCCTCGTCGCGCAGCCCGGGCAGCGGGCGGACCATGTGCGGCAGGAGCGCGACGCGGATCTGCTCGGCAACGGCGCGGGCGTCGTCGTGCAGGCTCGTGCCGTCGGCGAAGCGGAAGTCGTGATAGTCGGCCAGGCGTTCGAGCGAGTCGACCTCGAACGGGATGCGCACTGTCAGACTGATCGCGCCGACGGGCAACAGCTTGGCGGTCCACTGGTAGCGCAGCACCGCACCGCCGGGCCCGAACTTTTCGACGGGCGGCAGGCGGACCATCTGCGGGCGATAGAAGAAGAGCTGCTTCGGGCTCCGCTTGGAGGAATCGACCGAGAAGGTCGCCAGCGGTTGTCCGAGAAGGTCAGGGGCGGAGACGTGGCGCAGTTCATACGCGACGTCGAAGGCGTACATGAAGACGACCTCGCCGCGGAAGCGTTGGGTGGTGCTTGGGGCGGCAAGGACAGGCTTGAGCACGCTCGCCGCCGAGGTTGTCGTGGGCGTCGTGGGATTCATGCTGGAATTGTAACCCTAGAAATGACAGGCGGCTACGTTAATCCGAAAGGGTGGCAAGTCGTGGCCGGGCAGAGGGTTGCGGGGTGGCAATTTTGCGAAGAAACGATGCAAACCCCAGTTTCGAAGTAGCCCGCGCAAAACGGCCGAGTGTTCAGAATCGTCCAGTTTTGATCGATTACCCGACAACAATACGACAAACGATTCGCTCCGCGGTTTCGTCATCGGACATACGTCCGCCGACGGAGTTGGGTTCGCGCGGATTTGCTTGAGATCGCCCGTGTATCGCGCATCTCCGCTGCACCCTCCGAGGATGCGCGGCGAGACGGCATGGCCACGGTCCAACCGTTTGCCTCTCTCATGCGAGATTCACGCGACGGTCGTCGTCGAGCACGCGTTCACTCACGGCCACACCTCGAGGAGCCACGTCGCCGGTGCGGTGTTGCGCCTGAAACGACTCTGGCACACTGCGGGGGCGATGGCGTTGAAGGCGGATGGGTGACCCGTAGGGTGCATCTTCGATGCACTGGTTTTGCGCGACTCTGTGACGGTGCATCGGAGATGCACCCTACCTTGGTGGCACCCCTAACCCACGGTTCCCGCAGGTGTCTACAGGGACAGCAATTGTTCGGAGGTATCGGTTATGTCGTTCCGCAAAGCTGTTCGTCGTTCGGTGAACCAGGTCGTCGAGTCGCTCGAGACGCGGCGGCTGCTCTCGTCGGTCGTGCGCGTCGGGTCGCAGGTGCAGATCGTCGGCTCGAACGGCGCGGATGATCTGTTCGTCCGCAAGTCGGGCTCGCGGCTCATCGTCGAGTTCAACGACACGGTCTACAGCTTCCCGTATTCGAAGACCAAGAGCGTCTTCTTCGATGCCCGCGGCGGCGACGACTACGCGGAATTCAGCGGCAACATCAACACGCGCGGCTTCCTGTACGGCGGCGCGGGTAACGACACGCTGAAGACGGCAGCGGGCAAGGACCGGCTGTTCGGCGAGGACGGCAACGACTCGCTGAGCGGCGGGAGCGGCACGGACGAGATCCGCGGCGAGGGCGGCGGCGACCGCATCAACGGCGGATCGAACGGCGACCGCATCTGGGGCCATGACGGCGACGACTCGATCGACGGCGCGGGCGGCAACGACACCATCAGCGCCGGCACCGGTGACGACACCGTCTACGGCGACAACGGCGACGACGCCCTGTTCGGCGACGATGGCAACGACCGCATCGACGGCGAGACCGGCGACGACTCCATCGACGGCGGCATGGGCGACGACGACCTGTACGCCGGCTCCGACACCGCGCTCATCTACGGCGGCGACGGAAACGACGTGCTGTACGGCTCGAACGACAACGACGGCCTGTACGGCGATGCAGGCCGCGACACGCTCTACGGCTATGCCGGCGACGACTACCTCTGGGGCGGCAGCGGCGCGGACAAGCTGTTCGGCGACGACGGCCGGGACACGCTGAAGGGCAACGACGGCGACGACACGCTCGAGGGCGGGGCCGGCGCGGACGACCTCTTCGGCATGGGCGACGACGACAGCTTGCGCGGCGGCGACGGCGACGACTCGCTCGACGGCGGCGTCGACGACGACACGATCCTCGGCGACGACGGCCGCGACACGCTCATCGGCTACGACGGCGACGACATCCTCGACGGCGTCGACCAGGGCGAGCGCGACATCCTCGACGGCGGCGACGGTCGCGACAGCCTGTACGGCGACTACTACGACGACGACTTCACCGGCGGCCGCGATTGGGACTCGTTCTACGACGAGAAGGACAAGCTGTTTCAGGAGGGGTGAGAGTGGAGGCAAGGGGCAAGAGGAAAGGGGCAAGAGGGGAATGCCCATGCAATGCGGTCAACCGTGCTCATCACTCTTGCCTCTCGCCCCTTGCCTCTTGCCTGCCCCGTCAATGCGGCCCCTTCGCCAGCCCTAAATCCGCCGTCGTGAAGAGCGGCTCGACTGCGAAACCCGCATCGGTGATGTTCTTGTGGGCACCCTCCAGGCGATCGATGCACGCGACGATCTTCACCACGGTCGCGCCGGCTTCGGTGAGCGCCTTCGCCGCTTCCAGAACCTGGCCGCCGGTCGTCAGGATGTCTTCGACTAACAGGACGCGTTCGCCCTTGTTCAGCACGCCTTCGATCTGCTTCGCGGTGCCATAGTCCTTCTTTGCGTTGCGGATGATGACGAACGGCTTGCGGGCCTCGATCGCACAAGCGGCCGCGAGCGGGACGCCGCCCAGCTCCGCACCCGCGATGCGATCGACGTCGGCCGTCACGTGCTTCGCCATCAGCTTGCCGAGCGCGGCGAGCGACTCGTGATCGGTCGTGAAGCGGTACTTGTCGATGTAGTAGTTGCTCTTGCGGCCCGAGCGAAGCGTGAAGTCGCCGAAGAGGACGGCAACCGTCTTGATCCGTTCGATGAGTTGTTCGCGTGTCATTTGAACAGTTGGCAGTAGGCAGTGAGCAGTGTGCAGGAAGCGACGCCGGGGAGAAGTCTAGTGAATGTCCTGCTCACTGCCCACTGCTCACTGCTCACTGCGACTTCGCACAATGACGACCATCAGCAGGCTCCATGCCGCCTGGGCACACAGGTACAGCACGAACTGCGCGGCGGTGGGCAGCGCGTACGTGAGCAGGTTCATGGGCACCCAGTAGCACCAGCCCGGCAACAGCAGCGGCAGCACGCGATCCGCGTAGAAGCGAATGGGCGATGCGAGCTCGCGGAAAATTGGTCGTGCGGCGAACTTCAGCTCGTACATGCGATACAGCACAACGCACAGTGGGATGCTGAACATCGCCGTAAAGACGATCTGGTCGAACAGCATCTTCTTCACCGAGGTGGCGACCGACGCCTCGGTGCCGAACAGGAGGGTCTGCACGTGATAGAGCAGCGATACGAGCACGCCGATAAGCGCGAAGAACGCGGCATCGAACGCGAGATCGAGCTTACGGCCGTGCACAAGCGTGCGCGGCGGAGCGCGGAGGAGCCTGCGCGCGATCTCGGGGATGACCACGCCCGCGAACGATGCCGACAGCGCTGCGCCGAGCAGACCCGCCTGCTGGTTCCACCGCGCGAGTTGCTCGGCGAACGACCGAAACGCCGGCACGAAGTAGAACGCCGCGACGGCCAGAGCTGCGAAGAACTGGAGCGCCACGAACGGCCGCCAGTTCGCGCGGACCGACTCCCAGCCCGGCTTCAGCGGCGCGGGGAGCCACGCCGGGGCGCGGTGCGGAATCGGTGGATCATTCGGCGCGTTCATCGAAGTCGTCGACCGTACGCGATGCGATCGATTCACGCGAGCCGCTTGATCGCATCGCGCCGCGTCCCAACAATCGATGTCATGCTTCTCGCCGAATTCAGCATCTGGCCCATGGATAAGGGCGTCTCCGTGTCGCCTTTCGTCGCCCGCGCGATCGAGGTCGTCGAGCGGTCGGGGTTGCCGTACAAGGTCGGCCCGCTCGGCACGTGCATCGAGGGCGAGTACGACGCCGTGATGGCCGTCATCAAGCAATGCCACGATGCGCTCGCCAAGGACAGCGACCGCGTCATGTGCACGATCAAGATGGACTGGCGTCGCGGCCGATCCGGGCGGATCGAGGGGAAAGTCGACAGCGTCGAGAAATCGCTCGGGCACAGCGTGAAGCGATGACTCGCGTAGAAACGCTGCACGCGATTCTAACCCCCGCAACCCTTCCTCCTCCCTAACGTGTAACCGATAAGAAGAGTGTCGCTTCAGGACACGTAAGGAGGTCGCAAGACTATGAACGGCAAGTGGATCAACAACATCAAAACGGTCGGCCTGATGGCGCTGCTGGGCAGCGTCATCGTGATGGCGGGCATGGCGATGGGCGGCGCTCGTGGCGCGACCATCGCGCTCGTCATCGCGCTGGGCATGAACTTCATCAGCTACTTCTTCAGCGCGAAGCTCGCACTGATGAGCGTCGGCGCGCAAGAGGTCGGCCCGGAGCATGAACTGCACCAGATGGTTCAGAAGCTCGCCCAGCGTGCGAACATGCCGATGCCGCGCGTGTACGTCTCGCCGGAGCAGGCACCGAACGCTTTCGCGACGGGCCGCAACCCGAAGAACGGCGTCGTGTGTGCCACGGAAGGCCTGCTGCGACTGCTGAACCGCAACGAAGTCGCAGGCGTGATGGCGCACGAACTCGCGCACATCAAGCACCGCGACATCCTCACCGGAACGATCGCGGCCGCGATGGGCACGGCCATCAGCTACCTCGCGCAGATGTTCTTCTTCTTCGGCGGAAGCCAGAACAGCGACGAGGACAACGGCGGCAACCCGTTCGGCCTGATCGGCGGCATCCTGCTGCTCATCCTGGGTCCGATCGCCGCGGCGATCATCCAGATGGCGATCAGCCGACAGCGCGAGTACGCCGCCGACACCGAAGGCGCGGCGATTGCAGGCGACCCGATGTACCTCGCTACAGCCCTCGAGAAGGTGCACGCGTACGCCCACAACATCCCGATGAACGCCCCGCCCAGCATGAACGCGATGATGATCGCCGAGCCGAAGAACAACTTCGGCGCGAGCATGGCGAACCTCTTCAGCACGCACCCGCCGCTGGAGAAGCGGCTGATGAACCTCATCGGGCGCGAAAGCACCGGCGCCGTGCGGTTCGCGTAATCGAGTATTGACTGTCGAAGCATCTGGTTTAGCCGGCGAGCGTGCTCGCCGGCTAAACTGCTTTTCATGCCCGACGTGTTCACCGACCTCGTCGCTCGACTCGCCGATGCACCGGACGTCTGCGCCGCACTCGATCGACTCGACGCGCTGTCGCGCGACCTCTACTGGAAGCAGAAACAACTGACCGCGTCGATCCGCGCGCTCGAAGCGGGCATTCACATCGGACTCTTCGCGGCACGCGATGCCGCGGAGCCAACCCGCGCCGAGATCCTCTCCCGCGTGAAGACGTTTGCCTACAACCTCGCCAGCTTCGCCTGGCTTGGGTGGGACGAGCCGGGCATCAGCATTACACCCGCCCAAGTCGACCAGGGCCACGAGGCCGCTAAGCTCAACCTGCGCCTCGCCGTCGAACTGAACAAGCCCGCCCTTCCGCTCTCGCGGGCGCACTGGATGCTCGGCGGGCATCAGCTCGGCGCTCGCGATTACGCCGCTGCGATCACCTCGTTCGAAGCCGCCCGTGCGACTGCAGTTGATGCGCAGAGTAAGCCCGACGAGCTGCTCGCGATCGCGTTCAGCCGTCTCTGTCAGACGATCGTTGATCCCTCGCATCAGTCCTCTCTTCAAGAAGCCCTCGATCAGCTCAGCATCGTCGAGCACGGCCCCGACTTCGTCGCGCAGGTGACGACCGCGCGTCGCGTCTACGCCGGCGTGTGACGATCGCGTCGCCCGTCGCGTATCATCCCGACGCACGCGATGTCCGACCTCGCCGAACCAACCACGCCGCCCACGCTCGCCACCGAGGTCGCGCGCCTGCCGAGCGTCACGCCGCGGATCGCCACGCAGCTCCGCAAGCGCGGGCTGAACACGCTTCGCGACCTGCTCGAGTTCTTCCCGCGCACGTACCAGTTCGAGGCCGAGGAGCGGTCGATCCGCGACCTCCAGCCCGGGCAGATCCACACCGTCCGCGGCGAGGTCGTCGCCGCCGACATGATCCAAGGTCGCGGCCGGCCGCGTTATGAAGTGACGCTCGACGACGGCACCGATCAGATCAGCCTCACCTGGTTCAACGCCGGCTGGGTGCGTCGCCAGATCGTGCCCGGCTCGCGCGTCCGCGTGCGCGGGAAGGTCGGGCAGTTCCGCAACATCCTCCAGATGGTCAACCCGACCTTTCAGTTCGTCGAGGACGACACCCCCACCATCGACGAGAGCAAGTTCCGCCCGATCTACCCGCAGGGCGCCGACCTCACCAGCAAGGCGATCGAAAGCGTGATGACCGCGAACCTTCGCGCCGCGACGAGCGAGTTGCACGAGTGGTTCGACGAAGAACTTGTCGCTCGCAATCGCCTGTACCCACGGGCCCGCGCCTACGAGGCGATCCACCAGCCGAAGAACTACGCCGATGCCGTCGCCGCTCGTCGTCGGCTCGTCTACGACGAGCTGATGCTGCTGCAACTCGGCCTCGGTCTCGCCCGTCGGGCGGCCGACGCGGGGCGGCTCGGCGCGCCGGTCGTGAAGCTCGACAAGCTGCTCGACGAGCGCATCCGCAAGCGGTTCCCGTTCACGCTCACCGGCGCGCAGGAGCGGGCGGCGTTTGACGTGGTGCGCGACATGAAGTCCGGTCGACCGATGAATCGCCTCCTCCAGGGCGACGTCGGCTCGGGCAAGACGGCCGTCGCGCTGTACGCGATGCTGGTCTGCGTCGCCAACAAGCTGCAGGCTGCGATCCTCGCGCCCACCGAAGTCCTCGCCGAGCAGCACGCGATCAGCCTTGGTCGTTTCCTCGACGGCACCGGCGTCCGCGTCGGGCTCTTCACGCAGCGTACCAAGCGCGGCGACAGGGCCCTACGCGAATCGCTCGCCGAGGGCGACATCCACCTCGCCGTCGGCACGCAGGCCCTCATCCAGCACGACGTCGACTTCGCCAACCTCGGGCTCGTCGTCATTGACGAACAGCACCGCTTCGGCGTGCGCCAGCGCGCACTGCTGAAGGAGAAAGGGCTTAGCCCCCACTACCTCGTCATGACGGCGACGCCCATCCCGCGCACGCTCGCGCTGAGCTTCTTTGCCGACTTCGACGTCAGCACCATCGATGAACTCCCGCCCGGCAGGCAGCCGATCAAGACGACGCATCTCCCGCGAAGCCTCGGCGAGCACGCGTTCGAGCGCGTGAAGAAGGAGATCGCCCGCGGGCATCAGGCATACATCGTCGTGCCGAAGATCGATGCCGCCGATCCCGATGCCGACGACGACACGAAGGACGTCGCCAGCCTGCAGAAGACGTTTGATGAGCTCCGCAACGGCCCGCTGAAAGGCATGCGGCTCACCATGCTGCACGGCCGAATGAAGAGCGACGAGAAGCAGGCCGTCATGACTGCGTTCCGCAATCGCGAGTTCGACGTGCTGTGCGCCACCACCGTGATCGAGGTCGGCGTCGACGTGCCGAACGCGACGGTGATGGTGATCGACAGCGCCGAGCAGTTCGGCCTGGCCCAGCTCCACCAGCTCCGCGGCCGCGTCGGTCGAGGCGGCGAGCAGTCGTACTGCATCCTGCTGAGCGATGCGCCGACCGAGGACGCCGTCCAACGCATGCAGACGATGACCAGCACCAGCGACGGCTTCGAACTCGCCGAGGCGGACCTGAAAATGCGCGGCCCCGGCGACTTCTTCGGCACGCGCCAGTCGGGCCTGCCCCAACTGAAGGTGGCCGACCTCACGCAGGAGCTGGACATGCTGAAGCTCTGTCGCGACGACGCGAAGGAACTTCTCGACCGCGACCCGGACCTGCGCTCGCCGCAACACGAATCGCTGCGGTCAGCCCTGCTCCACCGCTTCGGCGAGCAGCTGGGCCTTGCAAGCATTGGGTAGAGCTTGATACGCCGCCGCGGCCATTTCTATAGTTTTCTCAATTCACGCTTGACAGGCGGCCGATCCTATGAAAAGATTACTTCAGTGACGTGTGGCTTCACACGCGATCTTTATCAAGGTTAGGGACCCATGTTGCACCAGCACTCACACGATCAACGCCTACGCTCCGCCGACCTGCGTCAGCGGCTGCTTAGTCGCTCATCGCCGCTGGATGGGCGCGACGCGTAGCTCTCTGCCTGTGCCCCTCGCCTACCGAGGGGCTTGGCCGGGAGCCTCAACCCGGCCTAGAAAGCTCCTTCTTCGCACAAGCTGCTTTTTTGCCGGGTTTTACGACGTGTCGCACTGTTCCGCTGTGTCGGGCTGCGATCTGTCGGCGGGCGTTTGCCTGCCCTCCATTCGCATCGCCCGCCACCGACGAGCGAAGGGGCAGAGCGAGACCTCGGTGCCACGGGTCGCGTGTTCCCACGAGATCTGTGCCGCTCACCGTGGCCTCTCTCTCACAGCTCTAGCCCCGCTCGCGGTTCGATCGAGGCAAGGCAGCCTTGAGTCGCCTCAATCTTAGCGATTGGCACGACGCGGGTCTCACGCGGGTGCCACTCTAATTTTAGACGGTTGTGGTGTGGCCATTCATGGCATTGGCCATAGTTGATCTTGTATTGGTTCAGTAGCCCAATTGGCAGAGGCGGCCGACTCAGAATCGGCAAGTGTGGGTTCGAATCCCGCCTGGACCACTCGTCCGTTCATCCCGTTGTGGTAGCTCAGCCCGGAAACGAGCGCCGCCCTGCGAAGGCGGAGGTCGAAGGTTCGAATCCTTCCCACAACGCTTACTGGCACGTCGATCGATGCGACGAGCCGGCACGTTGCTCTGGTAGCCCAACTGGCAGAGGCGCGCGGTCGAGAGCCGCGTTGTTGTGAGTTCGACTCCCACCCCGAGCACTGAGAGAAACCGGAGGGTTGGCCGAGCGGTAAGGCACCCGTCTCGAAAACGGGCGATGCGCCTCGCGGTGCACCGGGGGTTCGAATCCCTCACCCTCCGCTGAACAAGTCTGTCCTGATGCATGCACATAGGAGGGTTGGCCGAATGGTGAAGGCACTGCATTGCTAACGCAGGGGCGTCGATCCGATGCCATGCAGGTTCGAGTCCTGCACCCTCCGTTTCTCGTTTCGCCGCTGTAGCTCAGAAGAGAAGAGCGCTCGCCTGTCCAGCGAGAGGTCACGGGTTCGAGTCCCGTCAGCGGCGTTCGCATGGGGCGTAGCTCAGTTGGATCAGAGCGCCGGGCTTCGAACCCGGAGGCCGCGGGTTCGAGTCCCGCCGTCCCGATTTCTCATTCAAAGGAGCATGCCGCCACTCACTCGGGGCTCGTCCAATTGGCAGGACATCGGGCTTTGATCCCGAAGATGGTGGTTCGAATCCACCGCTCCGAGTTCGTCTGCCGCAATTTCAACGGTGTCCGAAGCCAACGGGTGCGGCATCGCGCTGTGAACGCGACCGAAACGGGTTCGAATCCCGTCGGACACCCTGTACACCTGCCTCGGCAGCCGCCGCGTCATCGACGGTGCACACGCGTTCGACGCAGGGCGAAGCCCGCCATGCTGAGCAACGCGATCGACGCCGGCTCCGGCACGACCGCAATCGACCCGCCGTAGCCCAGCGAGCCGCTGCCGATACTGCCGATGGCGATGTTGCTCGGCGCTGCCGTCGGCAGCAGCGCGTTGAGCGCGGCGAGCGAGTTCGTCGCGGCGCCGGTCACGTTCCCGCCGGTGAGGTTGAACTGATAGAACTTCGTCGCGTTCACGCCACTCTGACCGGTGACGGCAAGGATGTCGTTTGCCCCCGCGTCGTTGACCGACCAACCGCTGGCCGCCCCGAAGTTATCGATGGTCGTCGAGCCGACCTTCATGATGCCTCCGGAGAAGATGCCGAAGTCGTCAAACGTGAGCGTCAGCGTGTAAGCACGAGGCGTTCCTGCGGACGGTGCGGGCGCCATCGACAGGAAATTGAGCGTGGTCGACGTCAACGAGCCGCCGAAGACATAAGTGACAGAGGCTGCCCGAGCGAATGACGGGGACAGCACAGCCAACGCCGCGACCGCGGCGACAGCCCAACTTGCACACGACTTCATGATGCATCTCTCCATTCGTCCAAGGTGAAGCGAACGCCCGTGAACTTCCTGCAGGGAGCTTGGTGGAATCTTGCCTGCTCGTCAATCAAAATCGGGAGGCCCTGCCTGCACCGACGCGCCATCGTTTGCGCTTGAAACGTCGATGCCGTTGGCACTGGAACTCACCAACCTCACCAGCCTTGCGGCGCGTGGCGCGGGTTGCAGGCCCGATGCCTGGGTCTACAAGCGCCGCTCGAGGGCACGTGCGCAAGGCAGTACGAGTTCACGCCGGGCCAGAGCGAGCGCCGAGATGTTCGCGCGACGTGCAGAAGGATCAAGTTGACGCTTCAGGCGATTCTAATGCAGCCCGAATCTGGCCGCGTTTCACGGACTTCGGCGTTTAAGTGGTACTGGCACGGCGTAGGGATGCCCCTGCTGATCCGATTGCCGGCCTAACGACCTGAACGTCCTTCCGGATGAGGAGAAACTCTCGATGCGTGGTTCCATTCTGTGTGCCGTTGCCAGCTGCCTTGCCTCTTCGCTTACCGCGGGTTCCGCACTGGCCGTCACGGCGGTGAGCAATCTGGGTGAGACGCGGTTCGGCGACAACATCATCTCGGGGCCGGTCAGCTCGAACCCGTCGGTGACGACTGGCAATCAGTTCACGGTCGGTGCGGGCAGCTGGTCGATCAACTCGGTCACGCTCTCGCTGCGCGACGTCCGCAATACGTCGCCCGACTCGTTCAAGCTGGAGGTCCGTGACGCCGTGAGCGGCCTGCCCGGCACGACCGTGCTTGGAAGCTTCAACGTCGCCGCGAACGACGTCGCCGGCGCGGGCTTCAGCAGCTACACCTACGCGCCGAGCGCGCCGTTCTCGCTGTCGCCGGGTTCGTACTACCTCGTCGGCACTGCCCTGCCGGCCGCTGGCCTGGTCGGCGTGCAGTGGTCGAACACCGCCTCGCTGGCAAGCCCCGGCCTGCCCGGCTGGTCGATCGACAGCAGGCAGGCTTCGCAGTTCGGAAGCGGCGCATGGACGCTGGACGGCGCCCAACTGCGGCTGCAGTTCTCCGTCGACGCCACCAACACCGCCCCCATCCCCGAACCCGCCACGCTCGCCGGCCTCGCGGGCCTGACGGTGCTCACGCTGCGTCGGCGGTGAGAGACTCGCGGTCCGCGCACATCGTTCGACCAAACGGACTCAGCCCTGCACAACGCAGGGCTGAGTCTCTCTGGCGATAGAGCAGCCGTTAAGATTGAAGTCAACGCGAACCCTGTCGGCTCAATCGCCAAGTAAGATGTCGAGCGCCCGCGCCGTCGACACCGTGCTGCCGTCGGGCGGGACGGTCTTCCGTCGCTTGATCGCCTGCTTGATCGGCACGTAGCGCACCTCGGGCGGATGAAGCGCGACCATCACGCCATCCAGGTTGTCAGCAAGCCCTCGAACGGCGGCTGCGCCGAACTCCAGGCCGAGCAGGCGGTCGCTGCTGGTGGGCGTGCCGCCTCGCACGAGGTGGCCGAGCACCACCGCACGGCTCTCGATGCCGGTGATGGTCTGCAGTTGCTCGGCGACGCGTTCGCCCAAGCCGCCGAGTCTCACCTCGCGGCCGAGTTCGCGGGCCTTCACGCTCATCTCGCCGCCCTTGGGGATCGCGCCCTCGGCGACCACCACGATCGCATACCCGCGCATCGGGCCGATGCGGCGTTTCAGCTCTTGGCCGAGCTTGTCGATGTCGTACGGGATCTCGGGGATGAGGATCGCCGTCGCCGCGCCGGCCACGCCGGCGTGCAGCGCGATCCAACCCGCGTGCCGGCCCATCACCTCCACTACGATGATCCGCCGATGCGCCTGCGCCGTGCTGTGCAGTCGATCGACGCAGTCGGTCGCGAACTCGACGGCGGAGTCGAATCCGAACGTGACGACCGTCGCGTCCAGATCGTTATCGATCGTCTTCGGCACGCCAACGATGCGGACGCCCTTGTCGTTGAGTTGATCGGCGATGCTGAGCGAGCCGTCACCTCCCACGGCGATCAGCGCGTCGACCTCCATCCGCTTCAGCGCGGCGACGACCTCGTCGGAACGATCGACTTCCGCTGGCACGCCGTCACGCACCACGATCGACTTGAACGGGTTCCCGCGGTTGGTCGTGCCGAGGATCGTGCCGCCCAGGTGAGCGATGCCGCGCACGCGCTGGCGGTCGAGGTGCATGACGCCATCACCGGCGAAGTCGTCCGGGTGGAGGATGCCGTCGTACCCTTCGCGAATGCCGAGCACCTCCCAGCCGAGCTGCGTGGCGGCACACACCGCACCGGCGATGACAGCGTTGAGCCCCGGCGCGTCGCCGCCGCCGGTGTTGATGGCGATTCGATGGATCGTTCGTGACATGCGTGGTTACCTCTCGCGTGGAATCCTCTGGCGCGCATCGACGCGAAGGGAGGCCGAGATCAACGCGGGGGCGATGTGTCGCAGTGAGGCTTGGGAATTGCGAAATGCGAACTGCGAAATGGGCAACGCGATGGGCGGAGGGTCCGATGACCGGTTGTTCCTCACGTCGATACGCAGCAGCTTCGAGAACGACACGGCAAGAACCGCGTTCTTCATTTCGCAATTCGCAATTCGCATTTCGCAATCCTCTCCCCCGCTTGCCAAACTCTTCTCGGACGCGCGAAATGCCGATGAGATTGATCTGATGAGTTCGCCCTACCCATTCCCTTCCGACGCGGCCGCCAAGTATCCGAAGGCGTTCGGCCCTGCTGCGTTTGTCGCAGCAGCTCTCCTGATCGCCGTCGGCGTCGGGCTGACCGTCGCCGCGAGGAACTTCGCGCTCGGCGAGCTTCGCCACTTCGATCCTGGGAACGAACACCCACAAAAGTGGGGAACACGCCCCCAGCCTGACTCGACGGATGCGTCGCCAGTCAGCGTGGTCGCGATCGACATCTTCCTGCAGCGGCCCGTCACGAAGGGCGACGACGCCCTCACCGGCATCGACCCGGCGACGATCAGCGAGAAGAGTTTCCGCGTCACGACCTCGACCGGCCGACTCGTGCCCGGACGCGCGAGCGTGGGCGTGGCGGGCGACACGATCGCGTTCACGCCCTCGGAGCCGTTCAAGCCTGGTGCGACCTACAGCGTCGAGGTGACGCCCGAACTTCGCGACGTCGACGGGCGATCGATGAAGTCGGAGACGACCTCATTTACCGTCGCGACGGATGCGCCCACGCAACCGGTGAACGTGGCGTTCGACCGCGCGCCGCAGCCCGCGAGCACGGCCGGCGCGATCGGCGTTGACGCGTGGTACACGTGCGTCGCGATGGGCCCGGACGGCAGGCTCTACGCGGGCACGTATCGCGGGCACATCGTGCGGTTCGACGTGGCTGCCGATGGCTCGCTGTCGAACCCGCTCGTCATCAACACGATCCGCGCGCGAAACGTAGGCGCCGACCGCACGATCGGCGGCATCGCGTTCGACCCCGCGAGCAAGCCGGACGCGATCAAGCTGTGGGTCACGCACTCGGCGTGTGCGCCGTTCCGCGTCGGCGCGGCTGCGGCTGCGAACTTCACCGGCAGCGTCAGCGTCCTCTCCGGCGACGACCTCGGCAGCTACCGAGACGTCGTCGTCAACCTGCCGCGGTCGGCCCGCGATCACTACGCCTTCCAGCCCGCGTTCGGGCCGGACGGCGCGCTGTACTGGAACCAGCCGTCGATGACCGCGTTCGGCGCGCCCGATCGAAAGTGGTGCCTGCGCGTCGAGACGCCGCTCAGCGCTGCGCTGCTTCGACTCGAGCCCGCACTCGTCGGCGATGGTCCGCTCGATTCGCGCGGCGTTGACCTGAAGGACGCGTCGTCGCCGCTCACGGTCTACGCGAGCGGGCTGCGCAGCAGCTACGACGTCGTCTTCCACTCCGGCGGGCCGATCTACGCGTTCAACTCAGGCAGCCCCGCCGGCGGCAACCTGCCCGGTCGCGTGGGCACGCCCGACGCGCCGACGCTGCTGCCGATCTACAACATCAAGTACACGACCGAGGACACGCTCGAAGCGATCGTGAAGGACGGCTACCACGGCCAACCCAATCCGTCGCGCGGCGAGTACGTGCTGAACGGCGCGAACCCCACGGCCGGCAGCAATACCGGCGGCGATCCGTACGGCGTCTCCGATTACCCCGAAGGCACGAAGCCCGAGAAACGCTGGCGCCTGCCCGTGCTCTCGCTCGGCCGAACGAATGGGCCGATGGGCGCGATCGAGTACCACAACGCCGACGCGTTCGGCGGCTACCTCCGCGGCGCGGTGATGGTGTGCCGCTACCTCGGCGGTAAAGACATCGTCGTCATGCCCACGGAAAGCGACGGCAGCATCCGCTCGATCTTCGTCGGAATCGACGGTCTGCGCGGCTTCGTCGATCCGATCGACCTCGTCGAAGACGTCCGCAACGGAAACCTGTACGTCGCCGAACAAGGCGCGGGACGGATCACGCTGCTGAAGCCCGCCGCGCGGCGCAGCGAAACGGTGTACCTGCTCGATGGTCGGCCGAGGTGAACGCGGTGAACGATGTGAGGAGATCCAACATGCGAATGAAGTTCCGAGTGCTCGCCGCGGTCGCTTGCGCCTTCGCCGTCGTTACGTCGACGATGCTGGTGCGAGCGGAGGGTCCGTCCGCTCCGACCACCGCGCCTGCGACGGCACCCACGATGGAGCAGCACACGCTTGTTCTGCTGGTGCTGCGGGATGACGCGCCGAAGCTGAGCCCCGACGACGCGGCCGCGCTGCAGAAGCGTCACCTGGGGCACATTGCGTCGATGTCGAAGACGGGCAAGGTCCTCGCCGCCGGGCCGTTCTCGAATCGCGACGACGAGAAATACCGCGGCATCCTGATCTTCGCGACCGGCATCGACGAGGCGAGAAAAATGTGCGAGCAAGACCCGGCCGTCCTCGCCGGGCGCCTCAAGGTCGTCTGTCAGACGTGGAACGTGCCTGCAGGCACGATCGCCTTCCTGGCGAGCGAGCTGCGCTGATTCACTTCCCTATGCAGAACCGCGAAAAGATGCGCCCGAGCACGTCGTCGGGCGACACCGCGCCGAGGACCTGTCCGAGTTGATCGAGCGCATCGCGCAGCAGATGGGCGACGACTTCATCCCCATTGCTGACGGACGCGAGCGCCTGCGTCAGGCTTTCGATCGCCGCCTGAACGTGCGCGACGTGGCGTGCGTTGAGTGCGAGCGACGCAGTCGTCGATCCTGCGTCGGGGCCGAACGCGAGGCGGTCAAGCGCGTCGCGGAGATCCTCAAGTCTGACGCCGGTGAGGGCGCTGACGATGCATCGCTCTGGTCCCCTCTCCCGGTACTCCGGGAGAGGGTTAGGGTGAGGGTCTTCTATCGCTTCACGTAAGGCTCGGCCCTCACCCCCGCCCTCTCCGGGCGTACCGGGAGAGGGAGTCAGATCAGCCTTGGTTCGCACAATCAAATCCGCCGCCCGCGGCAACGCAATCGCCGGCCGATCGTCCCCGTGCTCGACGACGCGTACGAGCACGTCCGCGCGCTGGATCTCCCGCCACGCCGCGTCCCGCATCTGTCGAGCGATCTCATCTCCCTCGTCGATCTCATCCAATCCGGCAACGTCCACAAGCGTGACGGTGCCGCGGCGCAGCGTCACGTCGGCCGACAGCGCATCACGCGTCGTGCCGGCGACGTCGGACACCACCGCGCGACGCTGGCCCGCGAGCGCGTTGATCAGCGTGCTCTTCCCCGCGTTCGGCCTGCCGGCGAGTACGACCCGTGGCGTCAGGCTGAGCCGTTCGAGTCGCGGCGCATTGCGTCGCAGCTCCAGCAAATCGTCGATCGCCGTTCTCAATCTGGTCGCCAACCGGTCCTGTGGCAGGAACGTGACGTCTTCGTCCGTGAAGTCGATCCCCACCTCGACGAGCGCAAGCGTGTCGGCCAGGAGGTCCATCGACGGCGCGAGCCGCGTCGCTAGTTCGCCCGCGAGCAGCTGTCGGGCGGCGTCGAGTTCGCGTCGGCTCGATGCAGCGATCGTCGCGGCCACGCCTTCGGCCTGTGCCAGGTTCAGCTTACCGTTGAAATACGCGCGGGCCGTGAATTCGCCCGGCTCGGCGAGCCGTGCGCCGGATCGTTGCAGCGCGTCGAGCAACAGCTTCACGAGCGCCGGGCTAGCCGGCACGTGCAGTTCGACGAGGTCCTGCCCGGAGAAGCTGCGCGGGGCGAGGAACGGATACGCTGTCACACGGATCGGCGGAAGGCGGGAGCCCGGCAGCGAGAGCGTCGGCATCGCGACGCGGGCGTGCTCAAGCGTACCGACGCCGAGTTGTCGCAGAACCGTCGACGTCTGCGGCCCCGACACGCGAACGATCGCCCTCGCGCTCGGCCGGGCCATCGAGGTGCTTAGCGCGCAGATGGTGTCGTCGTTCCGCATGAGGGGTCGTCGCGATTCTGCGAGGGCCGGGGAGCGATGTCCATGCAGTGCAGCCGCAGATGAACGCGGATCGCACGCAGATGAAGACGGGAGCCACCAAAGCACACCGATGCACACCGATGCCATGGCCAACGAAAGGGCCGCCCCGTGGGGACTCCACTTCCGCCAGATCGATCGGTGTTCATCGGTCTCGCTCACTGCATTGCCTTCCTCCGCGTCTCATCCGCGTCTATCTGCGGCCACTTTCATGGGGACACCGCGCCCCGCCTTTGCGGCCGTCTCTTGATCTTCCCTGCGTTTTCAGTGCAATGCTCACTCCTCCATGACACCCACCGATTCACCCCTGCGTTTCGCGATCGTCGGTTGCGGCAGCATCGGCCCAACGCACGCCGGCGCCGTGCGGCAACTCGGGCACACGATCGTCGCCGCGTGCGACGTCGACGAGAAGCGTGCCCGAGATCTCGCTGCGAAGTTCGATGTGCAGCGGATCTACACCTCCCTCGACGAACTGCTGAAGGACGAGGATGTCGACGTCGTGTGCGTCTGCACGCCCAGCGGCATGCACGCCGAGCATGGCATCGCGGCGCTGCGCGCGGGCAAGCACGTCATCATCGAAAAGCCGATGGAGGTGAGCCTGGCCGAGTGCGATCGACTGATCGCGGCCCAGCGCGAGACGGGCAAGGTGCTCAGCATCGTCAGCCAGCACCGCTTCGACCCGGCGACGCAGCTCGCGAAGCGGCTCATCGACGAGGGCCGGATCGGCAAGATCGTCCTCGCGAGCGCCGACGTCCGCTGGTGGCGCACGCAAGGCTACTACGACTCCGGCGACTGGCGCGGCACGTGGAAACTTGACGGGGGCGGCGCGCTGATGAACCAGGGCGTGCACACCGTCGACGTGCTGCAATGGCTCGCGGGAGGCGTCAGCAGCGTCACCGCTCGCGCGAAGACCGTCGCGCACGAACGCATCGAAGTAGAAGACGTGGCCGTCGCGATGCTCACATTCAAGAACGGCGCCGTGGGCACGCTCACCGCGACGACCGCTGCGTACGACGGGTATCCGGTGCGCGTCGAGATCTTCGGCACCGAGGGATCGATCCTGCTCGAGGGCGACGCCGTGAAGCGCATCGTGCTGAAGGACGGCACGAAGTTCGACCAGCAGGACGCGGCCGAACACGCGATCCGCGTCGCCAAAGGTGGCACGGCCAGCGTGCGCCTCGACGCGGCAACTGATCGCCCGCACGCCGAGTCGTGGAACTGGGGCGATGCCCACAAGGCGCAGTTCGAAGACGTCGTCCGCGCGATCCGCGCGGGATCGATACCGTTAATAGATGGAGTGCAGGGCCGAAACCCGGTGGCCGTCATCCTCGCGGTGTACGAGTCCAGCCGGTCGGGGCAGACGGTGACGATCGGCTGAACGACGGCTCTCTTTCGCTCGCGCCCGGTCGCGTAGAACGCGACTTGAGGTCCGCTTCGTCTGCCTGCTCCGCTAGTGCGTGTTGAGCACAAGAACGCGGCGTATCCAACGGCGAAATCGTCGGCCGGCTTCCATCTGAATTCTTCGCACCGTCGCCGCTTCGCGTTTTGCACAATGAAGACGCGCCAGAGCACGAACCCGCACAAATCCCGAATTCTTCCTTGCTCCTCCTTGCCCGTTAGGGTACTGTACGCGCATACAGGAACCGAACGGTTAGACGGTGATCGACCTCGACGCCATCGGCCGCTGGGCTTTCGCATGTCTCGCAGGGTGTTTCGCGCATGGCACATTACCACCGCCCACCCAACGGCTGGCTCGACGAAGCACCGCATCAGGTCAATTCGTCGGCCGCCCAGCCTTCCCGGTCGATGCGGATCCGTGTGGGCGGACGGGTCGTGGTCCGCGAGTGCGGGCCGCTTCCAGCCGAAGCGATCCCCTCGGCCGTGGCGACGGTCGTCTTGTCGCCGCGCATCGGCCTTGTTTCGTCGCAGTTCGCGGAAATCGATCTTCCGCTCGGCCGGCGTTTGCCGGCTCCGTGCCCGCCCTCTCGTTCCCTTGGAGTTGGTCATGAACCTCACCCCCCGGCAAGTCGACGTTCTGGTGGCGATCCGCAACTACCGCCATCTCCATGGCTATTCCCCGACCATGCAGGAACTGGCCGATCTCCTCGGCACGAGCAAGGTGACCATCTTCGAACACGTCGGCGCGCTCGAAAGGAAGCGAGTCCTCCGTCGCGACAAGCACAAGGCTCGCTCTTTGGAGATCGTTGGTGACAAGAAACTTCCCGACGAGTTCCGCAGCACCAAACTCCCCCTGCTCGGCAACATCGCTGCAGGCAGCCCCATCGAAGCCGTCGAGAATCGCGAGGAACTTGACCTCGAACAGATATTCAACGCCCGGGCGGGCGTGTACGTCCTCCGTGTACGTGGCGACTCGATGATCGAAGACCACCTCTGTGATGGCGACTACGTCGTCATCGAACGCCGCGAGACGGCCCGGAACGGCGAGCAGGTCGTCGCCCTCCTCATCGAAACCGGCGAAGCAACGCTCAAGCGCTACTACCGCGAGCCCGGCAACATGGTCCGCCTTCAACCTGCGAATCACACCATGGAGCCCCGCTATCTCCCCGCCGATGCGTGCCGCATCCAGGGTGTCGTCATCGGCGTGCTACGAAGCTACCGAGGATTGAACTGAACTTCTCCGGCACACGGGCTCCGGCCGCGGTTGCGTGGGAATCGTTGTCTGATGTAGCACAGCGCGTTGGACAAGTGCCTGCTGTAATGGTTGGTGCCGCGTCATCCTCGCATTCGGCGAATGGCTACAGTTCACGATCGGTTTTACTTGTACGCTCGCCCCCTGCTCCTCACGACCTTCGACGATCTCGGTGAAGCTGTCCGGCATCGGAACCCTCGTGTCGCGCCCAGACTGCGCCGAAGTCCTCCATGGCTTCGCATAGCCTTCTGAATGCAATGCCCCGTCTGCGAGCGGCCCTCCGGCTGGGGGGCGGAGGGTCGCCGCAGACTATGGCCTGTCTCTGAGCTTGATGATCCCACTGCGACTCAGACTGGGGTCTGATGGCATGAGTTCGCGCGAAAGCTGGGGTCGCTTTCGATGCCACACACACACTCGGTTGGTTGAGCGTTCGAAAGAGTTCGTTGACACTCCCGCACGTCGACCGTCGGATTAACCCGGTTTTGTAGTCCAGTTGACTCGGTTTCGGGGGCGTCGGCCGACTTTGGCCAAACAAAAACCCTCGACTTTCCGTTGAAAATCGAGGGCTAGTGAATCGGGGTGACAGGATTTGAACCTGCGGCCTCTTCGTCCCGAACGACCCAACCCTTGGCGTCAGCCAACGTAACCACCCTGATTATCTTACGTTTTTCGCGGTTCCCCTCAATCCATTTTACCTAGTTTTACCCGATTTCTTTCGGCCAAAGGAATAGGCTATCGCTTTGGGCTATCGCTTTGGGGACCGGGGCGCTCCGAGATCAAGAACCATAGTTCGGGAGCGCATCACTTCTCATACTCCGCCCGGGCTTGCTCTCCGCAGCGCTCAGAGACGCCGACGAGCGCTGGGGGATGTCTTGGGTCGATCGATGACGAGCGAGCGTCTCCTGAGCGCTCCCAGCGCCTCCCCGGATCACGGAGGGTCGAGACCCCTGCCCGGGATCGGAGATCAGGGATCGGATCGCCCATCGCTCCCTCGCCCCCCGCTCCTCCGCTCCTCGCTCTGGCGCTCGCTCTCATCGCCGAGGGGCGGTAAACTCGTCAGAGTCATGGAATGGTTCTCACGCCGTACGGGGTCAATGCCTGACCATCTCACCTATGAGTTGTCCCGCCTCCATCGAAGCCGGATTCTTGCAACCCTTCGTCTCTATTTCTCTGGAGACGAACCGATGTGGCAACGAACTCTGGCCAACTTCGAGCCGTTGATGATGGCTGAGTACGGAGAACTCCACTCGGACAAGGGATCGCCGCATGGAGGAAGCCTGTTTGGAGGTGGAGGCTTCAGCGACTTTATGCGCGTCTCCGGGCACTTCTTGGCGTGCAGCACGGAACACGCTATCGACTTCATCGAGATGGTGCTTAACCTCTCGGACTGGTGCGCCAAAAACAGTGGGATCGTCGACGCGATCAATCGCGTGTTCAGGCAAGAGGGCGTTGGCTTCGAGGCCACGCGGTTTGCTCCAATCGAGTCGGCACCGAACTCTCGACTGGTGAGCCAGATCATCCGCAAGACCGATGAGGTTGCCCATCAGCAGATCGTTAGACCAACACTGGACCTACTCGCGGACTCTCGATTCAGAACCGCGAATCAAGAGTTCCTAGATGGCCTGGCGCACTACCGTCACGGTCGATTTGAAGATGCCATCACCTCGGTCGGTAAGTCGTATGAATCGACCATGAAGACGATCTGCTCGCTTAAGAACTGGCAATTCGATCAGAACGACACCACGTCGAAGCTCTCGGACGTTTTGAAGGTCAACGGCCTCATCTTCGACTTCTACATCGAACCCTTTAAGTTTGTCGGAACGATTCGCAACCGACTTGGCGCTCACGGGAAGGGGCAAGCGCCGGCGTATACCGTTGAGCAGCACCATGTCGAGCACATGATTCATCTCTGTGCGGCCAACATGCTGATGATGGTCCGCTCTGCCGCGCTCTAGGTGGTGACGTATCGAAATCGGACGAGGCACTGGGCGTGTCGCTGGCGCCCGGGTCCGCAATCTCGGACCGGACTACCCACGCCCCTCCCCCCTCTCCCCTCACCGATCCGTGAGGCGATGACGGACGGCTCGATCGATAGTCTCGATGTGTCCCTTTTGGTCGGTGCGTTGTTCTCGTGACAGCTTCACCTTTCGACCGGCCTGAACCTCAAACAGCATCCGGTAGAGCATTCGGATCGAGCGCAGATTGTGGGCTTCGTGCTTGTCCGCCTTCCGAAGCCGCCGGACATCGGGGAGGCTGGCCAGCTTCTTCAACTTCTCCGGATCGATGGGAGGCTCGCCCCGATCGATCGCAGCGAGGGCAGCCCGGTCGATGTTCCCGAGATCGAAGATGGTCGCCTGAACTCGATATCGGATCACCCGGCGCTGACGCCAGAGGAGTTCGGCGATCTGTTCGACAAGGTCGGATTCGAGACCTTGTGCGGGGCGAAGGGATTCGATGACCGATGCGAGATGGCGCTTGTAGGCTCGGACCGTCTCCCCGAGATGGGGAAGGATGAGAGATCGAGCGTTCAGGCCGTGCTTGGTCGAGTTGAGGGATCGGAGGGGGAACGATTCATCGGCCCGGATGGGGAGATGATCGGAGGGGGTGGGGTTCTTCTTTCGGCTCATCTTGGTCCACCTTGAAGCGGAAAGAGGCACGGGGCAGGCCTCATCGTGCAGACCTGCCCCGGCCCGATCGGGACATGCGCTGTTCACTCGACCTCTTCGATGACCTCGGTTCGGAGGGCGGGCCGAGAGATGTTGATCCGCCCAACCAACTCACTCCCGCACTCGGGGCATGAGCATCGACCCTCCTCGAAGTCGGAGATCGAACGTAGGCCGTCCCCACACGCGGGACAGACGATCCGGATCGATGCGAGGGATGGGGACCATTCCGCGTTGGCAAGTTCGATCGTCAGCCGGAGCTTTCGATCGGGCGGGAGAACGCGGAGGCGACGGCGGGAGGAGAGAGCTGAGAGCATGACGGAGTCCTCGATTCGGAGCAGGGAGCGGAGATCGACGATCGATCCCCGGAAGAGCGGGCCGGACCTTCCGATCGCGACCCGCCCAGCCGAACAACTTCTTCATGCGGCCTTGTCCGCGTCGCGTGCTCGGAGCGCATCGGATGTGACTCGGGGATCGACCCCGAGCGCCGCGAACGCCTTCGCCACGTTGAACGTGCAGTGGCCGCGGATCGTCGCGAGGGCCTGCCGTCGGATCGCGAGATCAGGCGACGACCACTCGGTGAACCTGACGCGACACTCGGCGATCGCATCTTCCGGCAGGATCGGGTCGAGCTTCCGCCCCGGATCGTTCTCCAATGCGCGGAGGACGAAGCCGTCGCGTTGCTCGAGCGCTCCGAGGACGAGTTCGAGCCTCTTGGACTGATCTTCGATCCGGCGAAGCGTGCCCCTCACCTCACCGGCTCGGGCTTCGTCGGCGATGCGACGGCTGATCCGGGTCGCATCGTCGGCGAGAGCGCTGACTTCGCCCGAGGAGAGCTTCGGCTGCGCCGCGGCGATCATCCGGTCGACCTCATCGATCAGCTCGAACCACCACTTCTCGATTTTTTCCCGGGCTGCCACACGCAGTCGCTCGGATTTCTTCGCCCTGCCCAACTCGGTGAGTTCTCTATCGGCAGGGACTTGCTTGAGCAGTTCCGTCACCCGGGCGAGCTCCATCTCCGTCATCGTCGCGGTCCCCCCGAAGGAGTCGCCGAGAATCTCGGCTTCGACCGGGTTCGACAGCCGCCGAATTAGGCCGAAAACTGAGGCTTTCTCGACGGACTCGGAGATCGCGGGGTATGCGGGTCGAGGGAACCGATCGAAGATGTCGGTGAGCGGAACGGGCTTGAGAGATTCAGACATCGGACACTATCCTTTCAAAAGAGGAGGAAGATGGATTCGATTTTGCTCGGTGGGAGCGAGGTGAAGTTGACGAACAGGGGTCTCCGGCCATCTCAACAGAGGGGCTGCATCGATCCGCCTCAGCCAGCGCTCGGGCTTGAGGTGGCGGAACTCGTCGACGAGATCGCAGACGAATCCGTCATGCCGCCGGAGGAGAAGAGCGCCGGTGAGACGATGCCGGGCGAGGTTTCGTTTACTCCGGCCTGCCCGATTCACGGCTCGACCAAGAGCGAGGCAATCGACGTCGAACAGGGACAATCGGCTCATCCAGAACGCATGGTGGTCGAAGCGCATCAGGTCCGAGACGGAATCGATGCCCATTCGGCGCAACGTTCTCCGGCCACGGAATCGGCGCTCGATGTGCACGCACGGCTGCCCGCTGGTCTTCGAGCGACGATCGAAATAGATCACCGAGCGGACGTGCGGGCCTCGGACTCTTCGCCCGTAGTATCGGGCCGCCGAGAAGAGGCCTCCGGCGTTCGACTTAGCGCGACGATCGACGTATCGGCGGATCAGCCATTCACCCAGCGACTCCGCGTCGTCGGACACGAGATCGAGCGCGATCTCGGCCCCGTTTAGCAGCAATCGCCCTGCCGCTTCATGCCGGACGAGTACTCGAAGCGCAATCGCAGAGGGGCGATACACCGTCATTCGCTGCGGGAGATCAGGGCACCAGCGGAAGCATTCGCCCGTCGTCCGATTGACGAACTCGCGACGTGGCCGGAGGTCCGCTCCGGCGGAAGTCTTGGCGAAGAAGTTGACGTTGCTCTCCGTCATGTGATCAGTGGCGAGGAAGTCGAGGCGATCGAAGGAAAAGATTGGGTACGAGTCTGCCGGAGCGTTGAATCTCACGAGTCCCTCGATTGCCCCGGCGAAGAGTTAAGCGGCTTCGCCGGGGCTTCTTCGTTCAAAGGTCGTCGAGGGCCTCTCAGCCGACGACGAGGGATGGGGATCAGGCTGCGGCCTTCGCGGGCCGGTCGATCCCCTTCGAGTTCTCGCGGGCAAGTTCAGCTGCAAACTCCGCGAGCGCCGTTTCCTCGATCCGTAAGCGCCGACCGAAGCGGAGACTTCTCAGCTTGACGCGGACTCCGGATTTCGCGAGGCATCCGCGAGTCGTCCATCGCCAGATCGAGTTCGGCGAGGGGCGGGGAGAGATCGGGATTCGGCGAGCGGCCTGCTCGCACGTCAGCAACTTGGTGGTCGAATCGCTCATGGGAAAGGGCTCCGGGGGACCAGCGAAATGCCGATCAACCCGGAGCCCTTATCTCAGTCGATTCGATTCCCCTCACGGGGTCTTTAACTTCGTGGTGTTCCCCTATGTTCCTCATCCCATCGCTTCGAGAGGCGTTGCGCCTCTTCGAGTCCGTTAGAGGTCAAGACCTGGGTCGCCCCCCTACCCTTACCTCGACCTCTGATCCTGTGACCCTCGCGAAGATTTTTCATCACGTCTGACCAATCGTCCTTCGTGAACGTTGACGATCCCTCCCCGATGAGCTTCTGCGCCTCGGCGACGATGTCTTTGGACTTCGGAGGGTTCGGATTCGTCGCTATCGCGTTGAGTCGGAACGCTGCGATGAGAAATCGGCTATCGCGACTCTCGAGTGATCGATCTCTGCGGAGATCGAGGCGCTTAGCCGCCATGATCGCCCGCCCCTTCCCGGTGATGCGCAGACGGACCCTCTCTAGCTTCCGACTACGTTCGATGCGGAGGAGTTCGTGGTAGAGATCGGGATCATCGCTCCCACGCTCTCGCTCCCCGATCAGGGCTATCGCGAAGTCCCATCCGATGAGGGTGATTGCGGCGTCGATCTTCCGGAACTCTTCCGGGGCATCTGCAAGGGAGCGTGACTCGTCCGGATGAGTCCGCGAGTCGAACCAGTCGACCCAGTCGAGCCAGTCGAGGAGTTTGAGAGCGAGTTCGGGGAGATGAGTGATTGCGTTCATGGCGAGTCTCCTTCATCCGATCTTGGCGATGACCGATTCGACCTTCCCGAGATCACGTTCGGCATAGACCGCGTCGGTGATCGTCGGGGATGAGTGACCGAGGGCAAGGGATGCGACTTCCAGCCCGGCTTCCTTCCGGAATCGGGTCGCGGCGGCGTGACGGAGTTGGTTGGGGTGCCATGCCGGAACCCCCGCCTTCTCGCAGGCCCGGGAGATCGCGATCCGGGATCGATTCGTCGTGTACTTCTCCCCGAGCGTCACCTTCGGCTCGGCCTTCCGATTCGATCCGGGGCGGTTCCCGTACTTCAGCGGGGTCTTTCGCTTGAGCGCCATCTCGGCCCGGCGTTGGGCCTCCGATCGGGCCGGGGAGAAGATGTAATCGTGCATCCGGCATCCGGCCAGATACGGCTCGATGATCTTCTGCGCCTCCGGGCCGATCACGATCACGCGATCCTTCCCATGGCGTTCGGTCTTGTGATGTTGAGGGCGGAATCGCCAGATGGAATCCGAGGTCTCAATGTCACAGGGCCGGAGCTGGCAGATTTCCCCGGGGCGAGCGCCGGTGAGGAGCGTCACGCGGACGAGCGCCGCGATCGTCTTCGGGAGATGGGGGATCGTCGATTCGATCGCCTCATCCGATACGGGGAGAACCTTCCGGGGCTTCTTCACTCCGGGGGTCTGTTTCGTCAGGCGATCCATCTTGGCGATCTCGGTCAGGATCGCGTCGGGGATCAGGCGGTATTTCGCCCCGTGCTTGAGCGCCATCCGGACGTATCGCATCCGATCCCGGACGGTGTTGAGGGACCATCCCTTCCCGGCCATGGCCTGCTGGACCTTTTCGAGGTGAACGACGGTCAAATCGAGGGCGTTGGCGTGCCGGAGTTCATCCCGGATGAGCCTCATCGCCGAGAGGATGTTCCAGTGGTCCTTGATACGCCCCGGGCCGATCGGGCGGCTCTTCCGGAGATGCCGGAGGAATGAGGCGGCGACCCGGGCCACGGGCGTGAAGACCGGGCCAGCGGGGGCATCGGGATGATCGTCGTCGGAGAATCCGGGAGGGGGAACCGGGGGGCGGGATCGGCCCAGCTTGATCCACTCCCCCACGAGCCAGCTATAGCGCTCCCGGGATCGGGGGGAGCCATGCTTGCCGAGGTAGAAGACCTTGCCGGAGAGTTTTACGCACGCTGCGCCGGTCGGGGAGAATCGGCGGTAGTCAGGGATGAGCTTGCGGGGCATCGGGAACGCCTCCGAACCATGCCCAAAGCGATAGGCTATCGCTTTGAACGTATCTGGTTACGGCTGCGCCGATGATTCGCTCGAATCCTCGGGTTGTCAGAACACCTGACCTCAGCGGGTTTTATGGGCCAATCGGGGTGACAGGATTTGAACCTGCGGCCTCTTCGTCCCGAACGAAGCGCTCTAGCCAAGCTGAGCTACACCCCGGTCTGGGTGGCGATGCATTTTCGGGCTTCTTTTGCGTCGCACGACCGTTTGATTCGAGCCGTGCACTGTACCCGATCGGCCGCCGCTTGCAAGACGGATTGGTCCAGCCTCTGGCGAACACGACGGCTCAGGTCGCCGGGGCTTGTCCCGCTCGGTTGCGGGCCTACGATGTCGCCCGACATGGCCAATGCGGACATCCTCATCGCCGACGACAAGCTGCTGCCGCAGGCCGTGGAGCTGCACAACCAGATCTTCCGGCCCCGCCGCGAGGCAGACTTCTTCAAACGCCGCTTCCTGGGCCGGTACAACTGCCTCACGCTCATCGCCCGGCTCGAAGACCAGCCGGTCGGCTTCTGGATCGGCTTCGAGCTGAAGCCAGGCATGTTCTACCACTGGCTGGGCGGCGTCGTCCCGGACATCCGCCGGCACGGCATCGCACGTCAACTCCACGACGCGCAGAAGTCGTGGGCTAAGGACCACGGGTACGAATTCATCCGCTGCGAGTGCCTCAACCACCAGCGCGAGTTCATCCACTTCGCGGTCGAGGTCGGCTTCGACATTGTCGGCATCCGCTGGGACGGCACACACGCCGACAACCTGGTTGTCTTCGAGAAAAACCTCATCGACTGACGCGACTCAGTTCACGCGGAGCGTTGTGATCGCCTTGTCTAGCGCGGCGCGGTCGCGATTGAACGTGTCGAGCGGCCCCCACATCTCGAGGGCGAAGACGTTCTTTTTCGTTCGGACGATGGCGAGTTGGTACCCGCGCTTATCTGAAGCGCCAATCTCACGCGTGCCGCGAAGGACAACTGCCTTCGTTCCGCCGGCGACCGCTGCTTCGCTCTCGGCTTCGATGTTTACCGCGCGCTGTTCGCTCAGCACGCGGCGGGCGAGCTTCGACCAGAATAGCAGGTCGCCCTCGTCGTAGTTGTCGAGCTTCTGCAGCTTCATGAACATGCCGTCGGCGCTCATGACCTGCGTCATCTGCTCGGTGTCGTAGTAGCGGATGTAGCCGGGCGGGAGATCGAACCGGGCACCCTTGTCGAAGAAGCCGCCCTTCTGCGGGAAGTTGGCGACCTCGCCGCTGACGAGGCCGGCGCCGAGTTCGCGCACCCACGAAAATGGAATCTGCTGCTGCTGATTCTCCTGCTGCGGCATCGGCGAGTTCACCGTCACGCGGAGCGTGCTGAACGCGACCTGATCGGCCAGGAACTTCTGCCTGCCCTTCATGCGTTCGAGTTCCTCGCTCACGCGGGCGAGCGCTTCCTCAATCTTCAGCGTGTCCTCCATCTTCGCCGACTTCGAAAGGTGATCGAGCAGTCGCTCGCGCGTCTTCGTCGCGTTGTCGATGCGCGTCTGCAGGTCGAACAGCTCTTCGGTGACGTCGGATGCCTTCACCGATTCGGAGACAACCTTGCCCAGCTGCTTCACCTTGCCGACGAGCGCGTCGAAGCTCGTCGCCGGTACGCGGACGGTAACGCTGCTCCCCTCGCGCGAGGTGAGGAACCCGCCCATCGACTCGGCCAGCGCGCGGACCTGATCGATAGCGGCGTCGGCGGCGAACGCGGTGAGGCGGATATCGCCGGCGTAGATCATCTGGCGACGGTTGACGACGGCGGGCTTCTCGGGCTCGAGCGCCGCGGCGGCGGGGACCGCCTCAGGACTCGGCACGCGACGCTCGAAGACTAATCCATCACTTACGGCGGCAGAGGCGACAGGCCGCGCCGCGTCCAAGTTAGAAACCGTAGTGCATCCACCTGCAGTGACGAACGAAAGCGCGAGAACGATGGACAATCGCGTTGCGAGCATGGCCATACCTCCGATGAGTTCAAACATCGCCCGTCATCGAGTCACTGCGCTGGCTTGGTTGCAGGCGCGGGCCGCGTTGCAGGTGCGGGACGCGTAGCCGCTGCGGGGCGGGGTGCGGGTGGCGGCGGCGGCGGAGCCGTCACGATCTCCGCGATGATCCACTTCCCCGCCGCCGCGGGCGGTCCGGCGTTCGTCCAACCCTGCGGCCGCAGGCGCTGGTGTTCCTTGTACAGCTCGTCCTGCGCTTCCTTCTCCTCGGGAGTCGGCGTGAATGCGCTCACCGTCAGGTCGTCGCTGATGAGCAGCCGACGCGTCGTCATCCCGTTCTGCTGGGCGACGCGGTCCATCCGGCGGGCGCGGTCCGCATCGAGGATGTAGAACACCCGCCGACCCTTCGCGAATGCTCCCTTGATCAGGTCGAGTTGCAGTTGCCGCAGCTTGGCGTCGTCCTTGCCCGAGTAGAAGTCGCGCAGCATCTGGATGCGCGCGGGGTCGAACGGATCGGGATCGGTCTTGTCCTGCGAGATGCGCCGGAAGAGCCCCTGCGTGCGCCGCATGTCGAACCAGTCGATCGAGAAGAGTTGCCACTCGCCGACGAACTGCAGGTAATGCATCAGCCGGTCATCTTCGCAGCCGAAGACCATCGAGCCGGCGGGGATCGTCTTCGCGCTCAGCTTGCCCAACTCCGCCAGGTTGCGGAACTCGACCGTGGCGACGGCGACGTTGCCGTAGCTCGAACCACTCGCGCTGAGCGGCGTCATGCCGAGCGACCGCGCCACGCCCGCGCTGCACGCGATCGCGACGACGGCGCCGCAGGCGAGGGGCATGCCTGAACGCCGAGCGAACCGGACCACGCGGCTCGATTCGCCAGTGTTCATCAGCTGCGCGCGTCGGATCAGTTCGCTCATCGCCCAGCCCGCGCCGACGATCAGCGCAGGCATCGCGCTCATCACGAATCGGCTGTACTGCACCGCTACATTCTGGCCGTAGTAGTACGACGCGTACAGGCACACGCTGGGCACGCACCAACTCATCAGGATGAGCGCCACGCGCGGCGATCTCGCCCCAAGCCAGATCGACCCGAGAAGCCCGATCCCCGCAACGAAGAACAGCCCGCTGTCGTTCAGCACCGACGCCATCGTGTTCCAGTTCCCAGTGCCGTCGGGGTAGAAGGCGTACGTCCAGCCGAATCCCTGCGATTCGTTGGTCGAGTCGTAGCTCGTCCACGTTCCCATCGCGATCTTCGTGAAGGTGAGTTGAATCGCGATCGGAATCGACCAGAACACGATCGGCGTGAGCAGCTTCAGGGCAGCGACGGGCCGCGTGAAGCGGATCATCGACACGCACGCGATGCCAACGCCCAACCCGAGTAGGCCGTCCGTGTAGCGGATCATGCACGCGTAACCGATGAGCAGCCCGGCGAACGCACCGCGCCACAGGCTGGCCGTTTGCATGAAGCGGACGAGGTAGAACGTGCCCCACACGATCACGCACACCGCCGCTGCGTGAGAGTTCGGCCTGACCGCGAGCGTGAAGAAGACCTGCCCGCACGCGAGCAGCAGCATCGACGCGAGCCCGGCAAACGTCCCACCGATCTGTCGTGCGAGGAAGAACATCCCTAGCACGGCCAGCGTAGCGCTCGCCGGCGAGACCGCCCACGCTGCCACCGCACCGAAGTCGTTCTGACCGGACCCGAAGATCGTCATCGTCGACGCGACGAGGATGGGGATGCCGATCGGGTACTTCGGATAGTTGGTCTGCGTCTCGGGGTGGTAGATCCACATGCGACCAACGAACTCGAGCGGGCTCTCCGGCTTGAAGCCGGTCGACAGCGTGTGGGCGAGTTGCTTCCCACCGACGAGGTAGCCGTTCTCGTTGTTGCCGACGTGCGCGGGTGCCCAGAAGCTGAAGAGTGTGAACGCGTAGAGGGCCGTGATGAGCAGCGCGACGAGCAGACCGCCCCACCGCTGCAACCACGACTCGCGCGGGGCGAGGTCGCCGAGCAAGCGATACGCACCCGCGGGCGATTCGCGATCGGAGCGCTGCGTCGATGCATCGGCATACGCGAGCGTGCCTCTGGCCACCGCGTCGGGCGCCACGTCGGACGTTGCGTCGAACTGCGTCGTTGAGACCGTCCCTGCACTCATTCTCGATGCTTCTCCCAATAAAGGTGAGCCTAACACGTCGATCCGCCCGACACACGCCAATTCACTTCGCGACGGCGTTCACCACGGCCGGCAAATTGCGGATGAGGTCCTTTACGTGCTGCTCGATCTCCGCGAGGGCAGCATCCGGGTGGGCCATGTCGACGTCGTGCACGTGCCAGAAGATCGTCCGCGCGCTCCAGCCGGGGAAGCTGGCGTCGAGCATCGCGCGGTGCTCGGCCTCCTTCAGCGCGACGACCACATGCGCACTCTTCAGATCGCCGAACGTGAGCGTCTCGGGCCTTCGCGTCACGCTGCCGCAGGTGATGCGCCGCTTCTGAAGCGCCTCGACCGTGTGCGGCGAGATCACGCCGGGCAGCGTGCTGGTCGGGTCGATCTTCAACCCGCGCGAGATCGCCCGCGCGCGGACGCCTTGCTCGCGGGCGAGGTGGTTGAACAGCACCTCGGCAAATCGCGAGCGGTAGTAGTTGCCAGTACAGAGGAAGAGGACGGTGGTCATCGCCGCAAGAGGTTGTAGCACGAAGGGCCCGGAATCGGGAAGATGAATCACTGGTCCCGATCGAACCGACGCCATGCCGATCCACGTCAACACCACCGAAGGCCGCTGGCAACGCGTCCGCGGCGCCGCAACCCTCGCCCTCGGCGCGGCGGCCGTCTTCGCGCCGATCGCCACCCGGTCGGCCATGACCGACCTCGCAGGCTTCGCCGCCATCGCTGCGGGCGTTATGGAGGGCGTGGCCTCGTTCCAACGTGGGCGATTGAAGGTCACTCGGTTCTCCAGTTATGCCGGGGCGCTGGCGTTCATCGTGACGGGCGTCCTGCTGCTGCTCACACCGCTGCTGGCCCTGTCGGGTCTCGTGATCTTCATCGCGGGATCGTTCGCGCTGAACGGCGCGGCGAAGGTTGCCGCGGGATTGTGGCGTGATGCGGACCGCCCGCTTCGCGCTCGCACGGTCGATGTGGTCTGGGGTGCGACGAATCTCGTCATCGCGTTGCTCCTCCTCGTCAACGGCCGATCGTGGGGACTGCTTGCGATCGCCGTCTTCGTCGGCGCGAACATCGCCGCGTCCGGCTGGGCCCTCCTGTTCGGCCCGACGCTTCGCGACGACGCGACCGACGCGAAGCCCGCGACCGTTGACCTCGAACTGCACCCCGACGAATCGATGACCGCCGTGCGAGGCCGATCCATCGCGGCGATCCGTCGCGCGTATCGGCTGGCCGCACCGCACGCGACGCGGCGCGATCGCGTGTGGACCGTCACCGTCGTCCTCGCGCTACTCGGCATCCACGCCGCTCGCACGCACGCATCGATCGACCTCGTCGGACTCGCGGGGCCCGTCGTTGCCGTCGTCGGCGATGTCATCGTCGCGGTGCTCATCGGGCTCCTGTTCGGCGTTCCGCTCGCGCTGGCTTGGCGATCGCTCACGCGGTCGATCGAGCGTCGGCTCTGGTCTCGCTACAACTCGGCTCAAGGCAATTCGCATCGCGTACTCGCCTGGCTTCTCTCGCATCGCATCGCGCGATCGGAAGAGCTGCTTCGCATCGGGCAGGACGTGCGATTCGCCCTCTGGCGTGGCTTGCAGAAGGGTCTGCCGATCGTGCTGATCCTCGTCGCGACGAATCCGATCTGGGGCTTCAGCTGGTACTTCAACAGCGAAAACTGGGCGGCCGAGGTGTGGCATCGGTGGGCGGATCGGCGGACCGACGACTGGCGCGTCGCGATGGTTCGCGCGGTCTCAGGGCGCGACGAAGACGACGCCGACGAGATGGGGGCCGTCGACCTCCCCGCCGACTTCGCCCGCGTCGTTCCCGACGGCGTTGCGAGCGATGCACCCTTCACTTTCCTCGTCGTCGGCGACCCCGGCGAGGGCGACGCTTCCCAGCTCATCCTCTCCAACCAATACGCCACGCTCTCGCAGCGCGACGACGTGAAGTTCCTCGTCGTCAGCTCCGACGTCATCTACCCCGACGGCGCGATGCACGACTACGAGCGCTGCTTCTACCTCCCCTTCCGCGGCTTCACGAAGCCCATCTACGCCATCCCCGGCAACCACGATTGGTACGACGCCAACGAAGGCTTCAACGCCAACTTCCTCGACGCCACGAGCGCCGTCGCCGCGATGAAGGCACGTCGCGAGGTCGACCTGCGGCTCACCACCACCACCGAAGCGCGGATGCGCGACGACGTGAAACAGGCCGAGCAGTTGCGACGTGCGTACAAGATCCGCACGGGCCTGCAGCGAGCGCCGTACTTCGAGGTGCAGACGGATCGTTTCGCCCTCATCGCGATCGACACCGGCGTGCGCCGCGGGCTCGACCCCGATCAGCACCGCTGGCTCGTCGCTGCACTCGAACGCGCGAAGGGCAAGTTCGTCTTCATCGTGAGCGGCCATCCTTTCTACGCCGGCGGGGCCGACGTCACATCGGGTGACGACGAGTTCATGCTGCTACGCGACCTCTTCCGAGAACACCGCGTCGACGTCGTCATGGCGGGCGACACGCACTACTTCGAGTACTTCCGCACGCCCGGCGAGCCGACGCACCACTTCGTCAACGGCGGCGGCGGCGCGTACCTCAGCATCGGCAGCGGGCTCGATCGCCCCGCGACGCCGCCGACGCCGATCACCGCGTGGTACCCGCGCACCGATGCGCTCGTCGCCAAGCTCGACGCCGAGACGCCCGCGTGGAAACGGCCCGTGTGGCTCTGGACGCGGCACCTGAAGGGCTGGCCGTTCACGGCGGAGACGATGAGCGGCGCGTTCGACTTCAACGCGGCCCCGTCGTTCCAAAGCTTCTGCGAGGTGACCGTCGACCCGCAGCGGAACGTCGTCACGATCACCCCGCGCGGCGTCGACGGCCCGCTCCGCTGGCGCGACCTCGACGGCAACGCCAAACCTTCGGGCCAGCGCGATGACGACGTTGCGGCGTTCGTCATCCCAATGCCGACTCGCTGACCGTTTCGCCAAGCTTTCACACGGTTCTCAACAGGCGCCCGGTCGAGGCGTCGCCCACAACACTTGGCCGGGCCACACGTTCGGCCGGCCTATCGAAATGCTGGGGCGCGCACCCCCAACACATGTTGCACGGCGTTGCATTTCGCTCGGCGAGAACAGCACTTGGTGCGCGGTGTCCGTCTCGACTGTCTTTCTCAATTGTCAAAGAGCGTGTGCACGCGATCGCATCGCGCGCAACGCATCATTGTGGTCACGCCGTCGACGTAATTGGAAGCGCATCTGCGTGCCGGCATCGATCGCAATTCATGGCCGGCCGTGCAGTTCGGCCATGTGCTCGCGAAATCCGCGAATCTCATCGCGCAAGACGCGCGGCCGATCTGGTAGAAGACGCGCATCGCGACGGCCAAAAATCTGGTCCCTCGAGCCGTCGCGACATTCACTTCCGAAGGAGCCCACCACGATGTACCAGGTCAAGCTCGACGCCAACGCGATCGCATGGACGCCCACCAACGCGGTCGGCCTGTCGATGAAGATCCTGCACCACGACGAATCGACCGGCGGCGTGACGTCGCTCACCCAACTCGCGCCGGGCAGTTCGCTCCCCGCGCATCGCCACACGAAGTCGGACCAGACCGTCTACGTGCTCGAGGGCGACCTCATCGACGACGGCGTCACCTACGGCCCCGGCACGTTCTTCGTCGCGAAGGCCAACACCCCACACGGCCCGCACGCCACCAAGGGCGGCTGCGTGCTCCTCAGCATCTACACCGGCCCGCCGGACTTCGCGCCGGCGGAGTGAGGCCGTACGAGTCTCGCCGACACGCCGCTCGCAGTACCACATGACGGTGCATCGGAGATGCACCCTACGAACTCTGGCCCGCGAGACATCGCGCCGCCGGAGTGAGCGCAGCGACGCGCAAGGCAAGCGCCATTGCGCGGTTGTCCTAGACAACTAAGTCCCGACTCGATTGCAGCCCCGAAGGTGCGACCAGACTGTAGCCACGGGTTGCGCTGCGCTCGGGCGGAGCCCGTCGCTACGCTCCACTCGTGGCTACAGTCCGGCCGCCCCTTCGGGGCTCATGGGCGCAAAAGTCCCCGTGTAGATGAGTTCGCGCGACACAATTCACTTTGCGCCGTCATCTTCTTCACCACGTCGCTCCTTCGCGTTTCACCCCCGCCCCGCCTTCTTCCCGCCGCGGCGGCCCTTGCTCTTGGGTTGCCAGATCTTCGTGTCGTCCTCCGGCTTCATGTCGAGCGCTAGGCCGTTCGCGCTCTTGATCACCGGGGCGCCCTTCAGCTCGTTGATCTTGTCGCGCAGCTGGGCCGCGCGTTCGAACTCCAGGTTCTGGGCGGCCTGCAGCATTTCGTCCTCCAGCACCTTCACCAGTTCAGTGCTGTCGAACTGGCTTTCGCTTTCGCGGATGGTTTCGCGAAGCGTCTTGCGGGCCTTTACTTCGGATTCGATGCCGGCGCGGATGGCCTTTTGAATCGTCTGCGGCGTGATGCCGTGCTCGGCGTTGTACTTCTGCTGGATCGTCCGTCGTCGTTCGGTCTCGTCGATCGCGTCCTTCATCGCGGGCGTCATCGTGTCGGCGTACATGATGACCTTCGCGTTCACGTTTCGCGCGGCTCGGCCGATCGTCTGGATGAGACTCGTCGCGCTGCGCAGGAAGCCGGTCTTGTCCGCATCCAGAATGCAGACCATGCTTACCTCGGGCAGGTCCAGGCCTTCCCGCAGCAGGTTGATGCCGACGAGCGCATCGAACGCGCCCTTGCGCAGGTCGTTCAGGATTTCGACGCGTTCGATGGTGTCGATCTCGCTGTGCAGGTACCGCGTGCGGATGCCCGCCTCCTGCATGTAGCCGCTCAGGTCTTCGGCGAGGCGTTTCGTCAGGCACGTCACCAGCACGCGGTCGCCCGTGGCGACGCGGGCCTTCACCTGTTCCAGCAGGTGCGGCACCTGTCCCTGTGCGGGATGCAGTTCGATCACCGGATCGACGAGGCCCGTCGGGCGGATGACCTGTTCGACGTATTCGCCTTGCGTGAGTTCGAGTTCCACCTTGCCGGGCGTTGCGCTGACGAACAGCACGTCGCGCCACTTCGCGGTAAACTCGTCGTACTTCAGCGGGCGGTTGTCGAGCGCGCTGGGCAGGCGAAACCCGTGCTCGACGAGGACTTCCTTCCGCATGCGGTCGCCGTTGTACATGGCCATGAACTGGCTGAGCGTGACGTGCGATTCGTCGACGATCAGCAGGTAGTCGTCCGGGAAGTAGTCGATGAGCGTGTAGGGCTTCTCGCCCGGCGCTCGGCCGTCGAAGTGACGCGAGTAGTTTTCGATGCCGCTGCAGTAGCCGACCTCTTCGATCATCTCGAGGTCGTACTTCGTGCGGGCGAGGAGACGCTGCGCCTCGAGCAGCTTGCCCTGGCTGCGCAGCTTCAGGACGGCCATCTCCAGCTCTTCCTTGATCGCGGCGATCGCGCCTTCCTTGCGGTCTTCCGGCATCACGTAGTGGACGGCCGGGTAGATGAAGATGCCCTCGTGGTTGCCGAGGATCTCGCCCGTGAGCGGGTTGACGGCGTCAATGTTGGTGATGTCGTCGCCGAAGAATTCAATGCGGTAGGCGAACTCTTCGTACGACGGGTAAAGCTCGACGACGTCGCCGCGGACGCGGAAGGTGCCGCGCTTGAAGTCGAAATCGTTTCGTGCGTATTGCAGGTCGAGCAGCTTGCGGAGCATCTCGTCGCGATCGGTCGGGGCGTCCTTGCGGATGTTCAGGACGGCGTTGCGGTACTCCTCCGGCGAACCTAGGCCGTAAATACAGCTGACGCTCGCGACGATGACGACGTCGCGCCGCGTGGCGAGATTCGACGTCGCGGCGAGGCGCAGGCGATCAAGGTCGTCGTTGCGGCTCGCGTCCTTCTCGATGTAGATGTCCCGCTGCGGGATGTACGCCTCGGGCTGGTAGTAGTCGTAGTACGACACGAAAAACCCGACGGCGTTCTGCGGGAAGAGTTCCTTCATCTCCTCGTACAACTGGGCGGCGAGCGTCTTGTTGTGGCTGACGATGAGCGTGGGCTTGTTGAGCTTCGCGATGGTGTGGGCCATCGTGAACGTCTTGCCGGTGCCGGTGGCGCCCATGAGCACCTGATTCCGCTGTCCGGCAGCGAACCCGGCGGTGAGCTTGGCGATGGCGGCGGGCTGATCGCCGCGGGGTTCGAAGGGGGAGATGACCTTGAAGTCGGGCATGGGTGGCTCCTGCGGAGCAAGGATGAAGGCGGAAGGATGAAGGATGAAGCAGACCAATCACTCGGTCTTCATCCTTCAGCCTTCATCCTTCAGCCTTGCCCGTCCGTTCGGGAAGAGTTCAGTATATGTCCGCTCACACGCGAGGCACAGATTGGGTATATTTCTCGCACGCTTGCAGGCCATCACGCCGGAAAACATCCTGTCCGCCTACGCGCAAGGGGCTTTCCCGATGGCGGACGAGTTGGGCGTCGCCCGTTGGTACACGGCCGACCCGCGCGGACTGCTGCCGTTGGATGGGTTTCGCATCCCGCGCACGCTCCGTCAGGTCATCTCGCGCGGCGTTTTCGAGATCCGCATCAACACGTGCTTTAAGGATGTCATGCTCGCGTGCAGCGAACGCCGGCGCGATGGCACGTGGATCAGCATGGAGCTGATCGACAACTACTGCGTCCTGCACGAACGCGGCTACGCCCACTCCGTCGAAGCATGGAAAGACGGGCAACTCGCGGGCGGCCTATACGGCGTGTCGATCGGCGGCGCCTTCTTCGGCGAATCGATGTTCTACCGCGTGTCCGACGCGAGCAAGGTCGCCCTCGCGGCACTGGTGCATCGATTGCGCGAGCGGAAGTTCGCGCTACTCGACACGCAGGCCGTCACGAAGCACCTCGTGCGTTTCGGCGCGATCGAAATGCCGGCCAACCAGTACATGAAGCTGCTGCGGGCGGCGATTGCGTTGGAGCGGAGTTTTGATTGAACAGAGGAAGAGTTGCCAGTTGTTGGTTGCCAGTTGCCAGTAAATGGCCTCTGCAGTGAGCAGATCGTGTGCGAGTCGATCTGCCGCTCGCGCGCCGCGATAAAGGCGTCTCGAGGGCTTGCCCCACTGGCAACTGGCAACTAACAACTGGCAACTCTTTTCTCCCTCCCCCGTGCCCTCCCTCTCCCGCAATCTCCTCACGCTGCTGCAGTTCACGCGCTTCGTGCTCGTGTTCACTGCGATCAGCAACGCGCAGGCGTCGATTCTTTTGTCGGCCGGGCTGCGGGCGACGCCGGATTCGCCTTGGTATTCGCAACTCGACTGGCGAACGATGCTCGCGATGGCGGTCGCGTCGACGGGGCTTTACACGTTCGGGATGAGCCTGAACGACATCATCGATCGTCGTCGCGACGCGCAGATCGCGGCCGATCGGCCGATCCCGTCGGGGCGGATCGGGCTGCGGTTCGCGCACGTGGTGTGCGCCTTCCTGCTGGCGATCGCGACAGCGGCGGCCGCGTGGCTCACGCTGAACGGCGAGCACCCTGCCATGACCGCGTCGTTCTACGCGGCGACGGTATTGCTGATCATCTTCTACGACGCGGCCGGGAAATACCTCGTGCCGCTCGGTCTCATCTCGCTCGGGCTCATTCGCCTGCTGCACGCGATCTTGGCCGAGCCGACGGTGCCGTTGCCTTGGCATCCGCTGCTCATCCTGAATCACGTGACGATCCTCAGCGCCGTCGCGTACGCGTGGGAGCAGAAGCGGCCCGCGCTGTCGAAGAAACACATCGTGCTCATCGCGAGCGGCCTGACGCTGATCAACGGCGTCGTGCTCGGCCTGCTGCTGTTCCACCGCGCGAAGCAGATGCCCGAGCACTGGACGACCGACCTGCACATCAGCAACGCGCTGGTCTGGCCCGTCATCGCGGCGATCATCTTCTTCATGGTGGGCGGGATGATTCACCGCCAGCAACCCGACCCGCGCCGGGCCGGCAAGACACTGATGCTGGTCGGGCTCCTCTGGCTGATCGTGTACGACGCCGCGTTCGTCGTCGGCCACGTGAACTGGCTGCCGGCCCTGCTGCTGCTGTCACTCGCGCTGGTCGCCTGGCTGGGCGTTCGAGCGATGCGGTTCTGGGCGCGAGTTGCCGAACTTTCAGAAAAGCCGGGCTACATCCGGGCACGGTAGCAGTCGCCTAACATACGGGCGTGAGCCAGACCGATTTCGACATCAAAGTCCTCTACGACGGCGACTGCCCCCTCTGCAAGCGCGAGATGGCGTGGCTGATGCGGCGCGACAAGCAGCATCGCGTCGCCTTCGAGGACATCGCATCGTCCGGCTTTGACCCCGCCCCGTACGGCCGAACGCACAAAGACGTCATGGACCGCATTCACGGGCAACTGCCCGATGGCACGGTCATCGAAGGCGTGGAGGTGTTTCGTCACGTCTACAAGGCTGTTGGCCTCGGGTGGATGCTCGCCTGGACCCGGCTGCCGATCGCCCGCCAATTGACCGATTTTGCCTACAAGATCTTCGCGAAGAACAGGTTGCGGGTGACGGGTCGCTCGGGGAAAGCCGCTGCGCCAGCAGAGCTGGGGCAGCCGCGCGGTTGAACAGGGGTTGATTCGACACGGGGTTTCGCTACATTCTCCCCTCCCCCGTTGAGAGGTCCGGACTCGGTCTGGTTGGGTAAGCGGGGTGCGATTGCTGGTTCGTCCCCGCCCATCGGGTTCGCCGGAAGTGCTGCTTCCGCTCGCCCGCCCTCCCGCCTGACACAACAGAAGACCACTACCCCGTGGTGTAACGGTAGCACAGGAGTTTTTGGTACTCCTTGTCATGGTTCGAATCCATGCGGGGTAAGTCTCCTCGGCGCGCGCGGAATCCGACCTCATGGCCAACAGCGACGCAGACAGATTCAAAGTATTCGCCGGCCGGGCCAATCCCGACCTGGCGAAGAAGGTCTGCAGCTATCTCGAGATCCCGCTCGGGCGCGGCCGAACCGATCTATTCCCCGACGGCGAGATGATCGTCCGCGTCGACGAAGATGTCCGCGGCCGCGATTGCTACATCGTTCAGCCGTCCGCCCATCCGGTGAACGCTTCGCTGATGGAGCTGTTCATCTGGATCGACACGCTGAAGCGCGCCAGCAGCGGCCGCGTGACGGCGGTCATGCCCTACTTCGGCTACGCCCGGCAGGACCGCAAGGACGCCGGCCGCGTGCCGATCACCGCGAAGCTCGTCGCCAACCTGATCGAGCGTGCGGGCGCGGATCGCGTCGTGTCGATCGACCTGCACGCCCCGCAGGTGCAGGGCTTCTTCGACATCCCCGTCGACCACCTGAACGCCGGCCCGGTGTTCGGCCGGTGGTTCAAGAGCCTGAACGTGAAGAACCCCACGTTCGTCAGCCCCGACGTCGGCAACGTGAAGCGCGCCCAGGTGTACGCCAATCAGTACGGCGGCGACCTCGTCATCATCGACAAGCGTCGCAAGAGCGGCACCGAGGCGGAAGCCGTCAACATCATCGGCGATGTGAACGGCAAGACGGTCTTCATGACCGACGACATGATCACGACGGCCGGCACGATCACGCAGGCCGTCAAACTGCTGAAAGACCGCGGCGCGGGCGACATTTACATCAGCGCCACGCACGCGATCTTCGCCCCGCCGGCGATGGAGCGCCTCGCGGCCTGCCCGTTCACAAAGCTCGCCGTCACCGACAGCGTGCCGCTGTACGACCGGGCCGACGCGATCAAGGACCGGCTCGTGGTGCTCAGCACCGCCGAGATGCTCGGCGAAGCCATCCACCGCATTCATCACAACAAGAGCGTGAGCGCGCTGTTCAGAGAAGACGGAGATTCGCTCAGAAGATAGTCCGTAGTCCGTGGTCAGTAGTCAGTAGCTGATACACGACGACGAGACGGCGACGGAATGCAACTACTGTCTACGGACCACTGACTACTGACCAAATCGGAGACAACTATGGCCACCAAACCCATCACCCTGCAGTCCGAGGCTCGCGAGAAGCTCGGGAGCCGCGCCACGCGGCGTTACCGTGAAGCCGGCAAGCTGCCGGCCGTCGTTTACGGCCACAAGGAGGCGAACGTCAACGTCGCCATCCTCGCCAAGCCGTTCAACGAGGCGCTCGAGAAGGGCGCCCACCTGTTCGAACTGAACGCCGGCGGCAAGGCCGAGCCCGTTCTGGTCAAGGGCGTCGAGTACGACCACCTCGGCACGAACATCGTCCACGTCGACTTCGCGCGCGTCGACCTGAACGAGCGCGTCACCGTCACCGTCGGCATCGAACTCAAGGGCGAAGCCCCCGGCGAAAAGGAGGGCGGCGTCACCCAGCAGGTCCTCAACGAGATCGAAGTCGAGTGCCTGGTCACCGAGATCCCGTCGGTCATCGTCTACAACGTCGGCAACCTCAAGCTCGACGAGAGCGTGCACGTCCGCGACCTCAAGCTCCCGGAAGGCGTCACCACCAGCGCTGACCCGGAACTGATCGTTGCCGTCTGCCACGCCGTGAAGGAAGAAGCCCCGGCGGAAGTCGCGGCTGCTGATGGCACGGAGCCGGAAGTCATCAAGAAGGAAAAGGCCGACGCGGAAGCGGCGGCCCCGGAAGCGAAGAAGTGATGGAGAGTTGATAGCGAGGAAGTTGATAGTTGATAGCAGGCCGAGTCCTGCGTCTTCGCTATCAACTATCGACTATCAACTATCAACTAATGAAACTTGTCGTAGGCCTAGGCAATCCCGGCAAAGACTACGACGGCACCCGGCACAACGTCGGGTTCGAGGTGATCGACGCACTCGCCGAGAAGCTCGGGTGGGCGTCGAAGGGTCAGTTCAACCGTCAGGCCAAGAGCGCCTTCGAAGGCCTCGCGCTCGACGGACAACTGACCCGGCTCACGGGCGGCACGGAGAAGATCGTGCTGCTCAAGCCGCTCACCTATATGAACGAATCGGGACGGTCGATCGTCAGCGCGATGAGCTTTTACAAGCTCACGCCCGGCGAGTTGATCGTGATCGTGGACGAGATGGCCCTTCTGCCCGGACAGATCAGGCTTCGGCCCGACGGTTCGGACGGCGGCCATAACGGGCTGCGGAGCGTGCAGCAGATGCTGAGCACGAACCGCTACCCCAGGCTCCGCGTGGGCGTCGGATCACCTCCGCCGTACATGCAGGGCCGCGATTATGTGCTCGGGAAGTTCACGCCCGAGCAACGTCCGCTGATCGACCAATCGGTCGCGAAGAGCGCCGGCTGCGTCGTGACGTGGGCGGATGAAGGCATGACGAAGGCGATGAACGTCTTCAACGTGAAAGATGACAAAGAGCCACGGAGGCGCGAAGACACAAAGGATGACACAAAGAATTCGAAGTGAGTGAATTGAAACAAGAGTGGCACACGCCCTCCTCTCGGTTTTCTGCTCTTCGTGTCTCCCTTAGTGCCTTGGAGTCTTCGTGGCTCCCCACCGAAACTTCGCTGACGAACCGTTCGTCAGCACCCGCGAGTCGGGTTCCACGAAGGAAAGCTAGAACTACTATGGCCAACGCCAACACCACCAAAGTCCGCCAGTACGAAGCCCTGTTCCTCTTCGGCACCGCCGCCACGGCTGACGCTGAAGGCGCCGTCAAGCAGATCGGCGACCTCGTCGCCAAGCACGGCGGCGAAATCCTTCACCTGAAGAAGTGGGACGAGCGCAAGCTGGCCTATGAGATCAAGAAGAACAAGCGCGGCCTGTACGTCGTCTGCTTCTATCGCGGCCCCGGTTCGTCCGTCCAGAAGATCACGCACGACGTGAACCTCTCGGAAACCATCCTCCGCGTGATGATCACCGACGCCTCGCACCTCTCGGTCGACGAGATGAAGGCCCAGGTCCCGCAGCAGCCCGTCCGCGAACGCCCGCGCGACGAGTTCCAGGTGCCGATGAACGAGTTCCGCTGATTCGCGTTCGCCTCTTGAGCGGCTTTCACAACGAAGTCGCGAGGAAGCGAAGCCACGAAGAGCGGAATGCTCCGTCGTCGCTTCTCTCCCTTCGCGTCTTCGACCCTTCGAGTCTTCGTGATGAAAACGAGGACCAGTAAGGAGCCTGACCATGGCTGACCTGAACAAAGTAATGCTCATCGGCCGGCTGACGCGCGACCCGCAGCTGAAGTATCTCCCGAGCCAGTCCTCGGTGTGCGACTTCGGCATGGCGGTCGGGCGGAAGTACAAGCTGCAGTCGGGCGAGGAACGCGAGGAGACGACCTTCGTCGACTGCTCGCTCTTCGGCAAAGGTGCTGAGATCTTCAATCAGTACATGCAGAAGGGTAAGCAGTGCTACGTCGAGGGCCGACTGAAGCTCGACCAGTGGGATGACAAGACCACCGGTCAGAAGCGGTCGCGGCTGAGCGTGATCGTCGAGAACTTCATCTTCCTCGGCGGCCCCGGCGGCGGCGGCGGCGGTGCCCCGCGCGGCGGCGGCGACGAGGCCGGCGAAGGCGGCGGTCAGAGCTACGGCAACCGTCCCGGCGGATACGGCGGTGGCGACGGCCCACCCCGTGCACAGCAGTCCCGGCCGGCCGCTCGTCCGCCCGCTCAGCGTCCTCAACAACAGGCCCCCGCGAACGACGCCCCACCGTTCAACGACGAACAACAATTCTCGGGAGACGACATCCCGTTTTGATCTGAATAGTTGATAGTTGATAGTGGAATAGTTGATAGCACTATTAACTCATCTGAATCCGGCTTCTTCTCCCTGCTATCAACTATCAACTACTCCCCCTATCAACTGGATCCGCTATGAAAGGCAAAACCCGCAAGCTGCTCCTGAACGAATCGGTGAAGAACCTCGGCCGCGTCGGCGACGTCGTCGAAGTGTCCGCCGGTTACGCCCGCAACTTCCTCGTCCCGCACGCCATCGCGGTCGAGCCGACGCCGAGCAACCTGAAGCGCGTCGAAGAGCGCAAGAAGGAAGTCGAGCGTCTCGAGCGCGAGCGTCGCGCCGGCCAGGAAGCGCTGCTCAAGAAGATCGAAGGCTACGAGCTCACCCTCGTCCGCCGCGCCAACGAGCAGGGCCACCTGTTCGGCTCCGTCGGCGCCAGCGACATCAGCCGCGGCCTGAAGGAAGCCGGCCACAACGTCGAAGCCGAGGACATCAGCCTCCACGGCAAGATGGACCACATCGACGTCTACAGCGCCACGATCACCTTCGCGAGCGACCTGAAGACCGACATCAAGGTCTACGTCTCCCCCGACGCAGACTCGAAGTCGGCCATGGAAGCCTACGCCAAGGAACACCGCGCGGCCGAGCCGGCTGCGGCGGAGTGAGCGTTGGCTGACGCTTCGCACGTCCGAAGTATGAAGTCTGAATGCCGAATGGAATACGCGTGAACGCCGTCACAGGCGTCACGCGCGTTCCGTTCGGCATTCGCGTTTAGGTGGAGCCAGATACATTTCCTTCCCAGTTCGGCATTCGGACTTCGCACTTCGTCATTCCGCCGTCCACTAACCTCCGGTCAGCCCGCCTGTCTACCCCAGCGAACACCCTACTGGAGGTAGACAAGATGTCCGCCACCGTCATCCGTTCTTCCGCCCTCGCCCTGGCCGCCCTGCTCGGCACTGCCGGGCTCTCCTCGTCCGCCCGGGCCGACGTCGACTGGTCGTTCAGCGTCCAGGTCGGCGCCCCGCTCTGCGAGCCGACCCGACCGGTCTGGGTCGAACCCGTCTACGAAACCCGCTGCGAACGCGTGTGGGTCGAGCCGGTCTACGAGACGCGCTGCCAGCGCGTCTGGATCGAGCCCGTCTATGAAACCCGCTGCGAACGCGTGTGGGTCGAGCCCGTGTACGAGTGCCGTCGCGTGGCGTATCGCGACCACTGCGGCCGCGTGTTCTACCGCGACGAACAGGTCCTCGTCCGCCCCGGCTACTGGGCCGAGTCGCCTCGCCAAGTTCTGGTCCGCGACGGCTTCTGGCAGGAGACGCCGCAGCAGGTCTGCGTGCGCGAAGGGTACTGGTCGACGGTCGAGAAGCGCGTGCTCGTCCGCGAAGGTTACTGGGCGCAAGTCCCGCTGAACCCCGGCCCGCGCGTCGGCATCCGCATCGGCGATCGCCACGACGAACGCGGCGACGCGCGCGGAGACGACGACCGCCGAGCCCGCCGCGACGACGATCGCGGCCGATACGACCGCGGCGACCGCGACGACGGCGACCCGCGCTACAACCGCGATCGCGACCGCATCGAGCGCGAGCGCGACGCCATCGAACGCGACCGCGACCGCCTCGCCAGCAGCCGCGATGATCGCCGTCGCTCCAGCGATCGTGGCGATCGGTATCGGTGAGAATTCGTTGTCCACGAAGGACATGAAGAGCACAAAGGAATCCATGCAAGGCAGGCGCGTGACACGGACGCGCCTGCCTTTCTCGTTCGCCATCGATCGAAGCGCAAGTGCTGTCGCAAAGCCCGGGGTGCATACCCCGGGGCCCGGAGTGCGAGATCTACGGTGATCGCGATCGTCGATCGCAGAGTCATCCATTCCGAGCCCGGCATGTGCATGCCGGGCTTTGCGAGAATGATCGGCTTCGCGTCTTCGAAGCTCCTTCATCGCGCGTATCGTGCGTCCTCGCCGGCAACTTCGCCGCCTCTAGCGGAAGCGGAGTTCGCGTCGATAATCCCCGCATGGCGTCGCCCGACGCGGCCGATCCAACTTCGACTGAAATCGCCGACGAGAACCGCGCCGCCGCCGCTGCGTTCGATGGGAAGCAGTCGTTCGTCGCCGTCGCGGGTACGACGCCCGTGCCGCCGCGGAAGTCGGTCGTGTCGACCCTCATCGTGTTCGTGATGATCGCCGCGGGCCTGGCGATCGTCGCCGCGGCGATGCTGCTGCCGCTTCGCGAGGAGAACCGTCAACTCACGCACGATTCGCTGCAACTCCAGCGCGAAGTCGATCACCTGAAGCGGCAGATCGAGGTCAATCGCTCGTTCCTCAGCGACATCATGACCGATCCGCAGCTCGCGCTGCGCCTCGCGATGCGCCAGAACGCGCCGGTCGAGACGCCCGGCACGCGCATCGACCTCGGCCCGGGTGCGAAGTCGCCGGCGTCGCAGCCGTTCGGGCAGTCGCCATTCCAGATCACGTATCTGCCGCCGCCCGAGCCTTTGCCCCCGTACCAATCCGACCTGCCGCGCCTCGCGCAGGCGTGGTTCGTCGACCCGAGCCGTCGACTGCTGTCGATCGGCGTGGGCGTCTTCTTCATCGCCGCTGGCATCATCCTGGGCGCGATCCCGACGCGGTCGCGTGCAACTGCCTAGTCGCGCAAGGGGAGGGCGAGGCTCCCGCCGAGCTCGTGGAGCGGAACGCTCCACATGCGGATGCGCGATTGAACGGCTTCGTCGTCGCGCATCCGCAGGCTCGGCGAGAGCCTCGCCCTCCCAATGGCGTTTGCGTCAGCTATTGATTTGCCCAGCGAATACTCGTCATGGCGATGACAAACATCCTGAACAGGTACCCCGCCGCCACGATCACGTAGCCCGCGAGCACGTAGAGGTATGTGGGCAGCGTGTCGATCGCGAGCACGTCGGTCGCGCGGAGGAGCAGGTAACCCCAGATGATGACGAACGCCCCGATCGCAACCGGCACGTATGCGGCCGAGTGGTAGTCCATCGCGCGCCGCACGGCGTTGAGCGGCAGCCGCATGCCCCACCAGCCCGCCTCGAATGCGCTCAGCTTCGACGCGAGCGTGCCGATCCACGCGAGGGCGGGTACGAGCACTGAGCCGCACACGACGCTCACGATCGCGGTCATCCACCACGTGTCGCCGAACGAGATGCCCGAGAGCGTGCCGGTGATGTTCAGGTGGCCGACCAGCACGGCGATCGCGATTGCGCCGACGATGACCCGCTGCATGAGGCTGAACCGCGCCGAGAGCGGCGTCGGCCCGGTCTTCACGCTGAGCGTGCGGTAGAACGTCTTCGTGCGAAGCAGGATCTGCCCCGTCACGCTCCAGAACGAAGCGGCGGACGGCTCAATCTCATACGCCGTCGGACCGCGACCCGCATCGGTCGTGCTGCGGCGGACGGGCTCGCCGCATTCGGGGCAGTTGCCGTCGTCGGGCAGACCGTTCAGCGTGTAGCCGCACGACTCGCAGAGCAGGTCGTCCGGCGAGGGGACTTCGGCACGGCGATTGGAGAGGAGCGTCACTTCAGATGATACGCACGCCAACGCCAGCGGGTTCGCACGTGCGTGTCAAACGTGTTCAATGCGACACCGCTGCGCCAATCATCGCGATCAACCAGTACAGTCCGCTAATTGCAGTGCTGATGATGCCCATGACGATGCCCGCAGTGGCCTGTCCCTGATTAACCGGATTCTTCCGTGCAGCCATGCCAACCACGATCGCTGCAATTCCAAGCGGGAGTCCGCAGATGCATCCGACGAGCGAGACGATGCCGAGCACCATCGACGCAGTGGCCGCGCCGTTGCTGGCCATCATCTGCTGCTGCATCGGCCCGCCGTGCGGGGAGTACGGGTTGTAGGGCTGGCCGGTCGGGTATTGCTGCTGCGGCTGTTGAGGCTGCGGCGCCTGCCACGGTTGCTGCGGCTGCTGCGGCTGCACGGGCTGCGGCCTGACCTGCTGAAACGCCCCCGCCACTTCGGTGACGGTTGACGCCGGCAGCCAGTCGGCCATGCCGGCGCGCCAGACGAGATCATCGGGCTTGAGTTCGCCCCGCTGCGCCATCGCCTGGAGCTGCGAAAGCTCAACCGGTCCGCCGCGCTCGCCGTTTCTGCCGTAATACCACTCGGTGCTCATGGTGTATCGATTGTCGTACATTCGATGAGACACGCAACTGAATCAGAGGGGAGTAGGCAAGTTGGCAAGCAGGTGAGTGGGATGGGGGCGGCGTTAAGCAGCGAAGACGAAGGAGCTACAGACCTTTTCTGGTGATTCGTTTCGTTGTCTACTCCAGACACCAGCATCTGATCGGCCACTCGCCCACTCGCCCACTCGCCCACTCGCCTTGCCCCCACCCCGCAACGACTTCCTCGACCGTCTCGTCGTCCTCGCGATCAAGTTCGTCGCGATGATGATGTACTGCTGGCCGCCCGCGGTGTCGCTCTGGCTCGCGGGGACGGCCGGGTCGATTTACTACTACGCGGTTCGTCGCCATCGCGATCGCGCACTCGAAAACCTCCGCTTCAGCTACCCCGAATGGAGCGAGGCGAAGCGCCGGCGTGTCGCGCACGAGTCCGTGCGGCAGATGTTCATGCTCGGCGTCGAGTTCATCTTCACACCGCGGCTCGTCACGCTCACAACCTACCCGCGATACGTCCAGCTCGAGAACTTCCGAGAGACGCTCGACCTGCTCCTGCGCGATCACCGCGGCATCATCATGCTGACCGGCCACTACGGGAACTGGGAGATCGCGGGCTACGTGCTCGCGCTGCTCGGCTTCGAGACGGTGAGCGTCGCCCGCCCGCTCGATAACCCGCACCTGTCGGAATACGTCTTCGGCGTGCGCGAGAAGCATGGGCAGCAGATCGTCGCGAAGAAGGGCATGACCGAGACCGTCACCGAAACGCTCAACGCCCGCGGCGTCGTCGGCTTCACCGCCGACCAGGACGCCGGCAAGAAGGGATTGTTCGTCGACTTCTTCCACCGCAAGGCGAGCAGCTACAAATCGATCGGCCTGCTGGCGATGCAGTACGACGTCCCGATCATCATCGGCACTGCCCGCCGCGCCCGCCCGGGCGAGTACAAGTTCATCGTCGGCACGCAGGACGTGATCTACCCGCGCGACTGGAAATCGCAGGACGACCCGCTGCTCTACATCACGCAACGCTACACGCGGGCGATCGAAGACGCCGTGCGCGTCGATCCGGCGCAGTACCTCTGGGCGCACCGACGCTGGAAGACTCGGCCGAAGGGCGAGTGAGGGATTCATTTCGAATTGCGAATTGCGAATTGCAATTTCGTGGAGGCCGTTCCTCCCGAGCAGGATCGCTGGTGCGCGCTGACCACAACGATGACGCGCACCGCGGCTACGGCGTCTTCATTCTGTATTTCGCAATTCGCATTTCGCATTTCGCAATCCCCCACCGCTCGCTCGCTCGCCACGCGCCGCCCCACCGATTACGATTCCTCCCGTGACGGATCACACAGACACCGACCTGATCGCGTTCGGCCGCGAGGTCATCGGCGTGGAGGCCGACGCCGTGCGGCGCATGGCGGACGCGGTTGACGCGGAGTTCTTTCCGCGTGCGGTGCGGCTCATCCTCGCGTGCGAGGGAAGCGTCCTCGCCACTGGTGTTGGCAAGGCCGGGCACGTCGCCAGGAAGCTCAGCGCCACCTTCGCCAGCACGGGGACACCATCGCATTTCCTGAACGCCCCCGATGCCGTCCACGGCGACGTCGGCGCCGTCCGGCCGGGCGACGTCGTGCTCATCCTCAGCAGTTCCGGCGAGAGCGACGAGATCCTTCGCCTCCTCAGCATCGTCAAAAAGCTCGGCCACCCGGTCATCGCGATCACTGCGACTCGTTCCAACTCGCTCGGCCGAAACGCTGATGTCACGCTCGCCACGGGCAAGATCGAGGAAGCGTGCCCACTGCGACTCGCCCCGAGCGCCAGCACCACCGCCATGCTCGCGCTGGGCGATGCGCTCGCGCTCACGGTCATGAAGGCCCGCAACTTCACCGCCGACGATTTCTTCACCTATCACCCGGCCGGGCAGCTCGGGCGTAAGCTCACTCGCGTCGCCGAGGCGATGAGCTTCCGCGCGGGCGACAATCTTCCCGTCGCAAGCGATCAGCTCACTGTCGGCGAAGTGCTCGCAACCGTGAGCCGCATCAAGCGCCGCAGCGGCGGCATCGTGCTCACCGATGCGAGCGGCAAGCTCAGCGGCTTCTTCAGCGACGGCGACCTCCGCCGACTCGTCGAGCGTGACCCGGCCGGCGCGATGAAGACACCCGTCGCTTCCGTCATGACGCGCAACTGCAAGACCGTCCTCGCCACCGCGCTCGCGAGCGAAGCCCTCGCGATCATGAAGCCGCTCCGCATTGACGAGCTTCCCGTCGTTGACGACGGAGGCAGACCGCTAGGCCTGATCGACGTGCAAGACCTCGTGATGCTGAAGATGTTCGACGTTGGCTGACCGGCTCGCTGCCCACTGCCCACTGCCCACTGCTCACCGCCGCCATGCGTACCCCGCTCCTCCTCATCGTCACGCTGATCGTCCTCTGCGGCGGCATCTGGTTCTTCGTGCTGCGCGGACGCGAGGCGACGCCCGAGCAACTCGCACTACTGAACGAGCGGAGCGGCAAGCGCATCTCGAACGAGGTCGCCACGCGCCCGACGCCCGGCGTCAACGCGCCCGGCTTCACCGGCGAAGGCGTCTGGGCGTTCACACGCGACCCGAAGACCGGCCGCAAGATCAACCAGTTCCGCGCCGCGCGCTACGAGCCGCAGAAGGACGGTCCGATCGACGTCGTGAAGCCCGAGGTGCGGTTCTTCCTGAAGGACGGCCGCGTCATCCTGCTCGTCGCCGAGACGGGTCGCGTCACCATGTCGGGCGGCACCGCGCCGACCGACATGCAGTCGATGCAAACGCAGACGCCTTCGCGCGGCGAGATGCGCAAGGTGACGATCCGCATCACCGACGCCGAGGACGCCCCGCCCGAGCACGACATGATGGCGATCACCGTCGATCACCTCATCTTCGACAACACGACGTATCGCATCGAGACCACCGACGCCGTCATCGACGGCCAGCGCGTGCCGGCCGACCAGATTCCCGTCGTAGTCCGCGGCCGCGACTACGAATTCGACGGCACTGGCCTCGTCGCGCAGTGGAACGACGTCGCCGACCGAATCGACCTGCTCGAGATCACGCACGGCCAGCGGCTGCTCGTGAAGAACCCCGCACAGATCCTGCCCAGCCCGATCCCCTCCGCGACGCCTGCTAGCGTGGGCTCGATCGTCGCCCCGCTGCTCGACCCGCGCCGCACGATCGCGGTCGCGCTGGTCGGCCAGGTTGAAGCGGACCCGGTCGACGCCGCCGAGCTCCGCGAGAAGACGCGCGACTACGTGGCCGAGTTTCAGGAGAACGTCCGCGCGACGCAGGAAGGCGTCGAGATTGCATCGGGCGACCTCCTTCGCGCGACGTTCCAACTCGACCCCGAAGAGAAGCCGCAGCCGACGAAGAAATCGAAGAAGCGCGGCGCGGCACCGAAGCCCGCGACGCAACCGGCCACTCCACCGAAGCCGATCGAGATTCGATGGACTGGCCGGCTTCGCGTCACGCCCGCGGCAACGCATCGCGCCGCAGCCGCTGCGGAGAAGCCTGCAACCGCGCCGTCAACTGCGCCCTCCACGCAAGAAAGCCTGCCTCCGCGGTTTGCCGAACTCGTCGGCCGACCCGCGGTGATTCGCCAGGCGGGCAGCGTGGTCCGTGCAGCGTCAATCCTCATCGAGCCCGACACGCGCCGCACCGTCCTCGCCGCCGACGCGGCCAGACCGACCGTCGAACTCACGCAGCCGGACGGCACGCGCGTCGTCGCGCGGCACATCGACGCTGATCCGTCGGAGGGCCGCATCGTCATCCAAGGCCCCGGCACGATGACGTCACCCGCGAGTGACGATGGCGCGCGGAAGTCGGTCGACCTCGCGTTCGCGCGTGAAGCCAAGCTCGACCTCGTCACCATCGACGGGCGAGATGTGTTGCAGTCGCTCACGCTGGACGGCGACGTCGCGCTGAAGCAAGACCGGCTCAGCTTGGCCGCGCGATCGCTCGAACTCGATTTCGACCCGCAACTTGCCCGGCCCGCGCAGGAATCGAACCCCGCCGACCTTGCTGGCGGCGCTACCGCACGCGTCGACATGCGTTCGCTCCGCGGCATCCGAGCCGAGGGCGACGTCCGTGCGACCGGCTTGGGCAAGTCGCCCGATTCATCGCTGCAGGCGGGCACGCTCACGCTCGGCGTCTCCGAATCGCCGGCCGGCGCGGCCATCGATTCAATGCAATGCACCGATGGCGTGAAGCTCGTCGATGGCGTGCAGACGTTCGCCGCGCGCAAGCTCGACGCGAAGCTGAAGCCGATCCCCCTCGACGGCAACGGCCCCGCGCTCGGCGAAGGGGCCGACCCGCTCGACGCCATCCTCGCGATGACCGCCGAGGGCGACGTGCTGCTCGACCGCGGCGTCGGCGGTGCTTCACGGGCCGATCGCATGACGATCGGCGACGACGTCAACGGCAAGCGCGTCGTCGTCCTGTTCGGCGCGCCGGCGATCGCCGGCAGCGAACGCGGCAATCTTGCCTCGACCCGAATCGAGCTCGAACCCACCACGGGCGAACTCCGCGTTCCGCAGGCTGGCACGTTCGACGGCGCCGAAACACTGAAGGACGGCTCGCGTCGCGACGTCCACATGAAATGGGCCGGCTATCTGATGGCGAGCAGCCGCGACGGCATCGCGACGCTTTCGCAAGACGTAAAGATCGACACCGCCGAGACGACCGGCGCGACGATGAACGCCACCGCGGGCCGAGCCGTCGTGCGATTCGTCTCCGCGCCCGCCACGCAAGCCGCCACCAAGCCCGCTGGCAGTGCGAGCGACCCGATGAAGGCGTTCCGCATCGAAAGCGTAGAGACGGTCGAGCTGATCGAAGACGTGAAGATCAACGCCGACGGCGGCGACAAGCGTCGCGCGATCATTGAGGCGCCAATCGTTCACTACGACGACCTTTCGAAGGACATCACGATCGACCGCGCGGGCCGAATGATGGTGAGCGACCTTCGGCCACGTGCGGCTCAGCAGGCCAAGCCCGGTGAGAAACCTTCTGCACTCAGCCGCGGCACGCTCGCGCTCGCGTGGGAGAAGTCGCTCCGCTGGAACGCCCGCGACGGGACGATCTTCGCCGACGACGGCGTGCGTCTCGGCTTTGAGCGTGCCACCGACGCCGGCACACCCGACGAGATCGGCCCGGTGAAGCTCACCGCCGACAAGATGGTCGGCAAGCTGCTAGCGGTAAACGCCGATGCGAATGCCGACAAGACACTCATGGATGGCGTGCAGCTTCAGTCGATGCAGTTCACCGGCAACATCCGCGTCCGCAGCAGCAAGCTGAGCTTCGACGCAGCGAGTATCGACTACGACGCCGCCAGCGGCATCGCCACCGCGAAGTCGGACGGCTCGCGCCGCGTCGAGGTGTACGCCGAGGACGGCGTGAGCAAAGTGATGATCGATAGCCTGCGATGGAACGTCGTCACCGGACTGCCGGAAGAGTTCATCGGGATCGACGGGCGCATCCGTCGGTGAAGTGCGAACACCCGCGACATTTCTCTAGCGTTTGCCGCGATTTGCCCGATAAATGCGTCGTGGGCGCGCCTCACGGCGGCGCGTCGCGAGGGAGATGCGTGCGGCCATGAAACAGCTCGTCGTTCGGCCCATCGAAAACGTCGGCGCGTTCGTCCTCCGGTTCGTCGAACTGATGGGCGGCGTCGGCATCCTCTTCGCCCGGTCGCTCGTCGCGACGACCAAGCTCGCCGCCAAGGGCCGAGCTCGGCAGATGGCTTGGGCGAACGTCTTCGCGCAGATGGTCCGCGTGGGCGTCCGCTCGATTCCGATCGTTTGCCTCGTCGTCTTCTGCATTGGCGTCATCCTTGCGCTACAGATGGCGCCGATCCTGGCTCAGTACGGCGCGCAGGACCAGGTCGCGACGATCATCGGCGTCGCCATGTTCCGCGAACTCGGGCCGCTCGTCGGCGCGATCGTGCTGACCGGTTTCGCAGGCGCGTCGATCGCGGCCGAGATGGGCACGATGGTCGTCGGTGAAGAAATCGAAGCCCTCGAGACGCACGCGATCGATCCCGTCCGCTTCCTCGTCATGCCGCGCGTCCTCGCGACGGCAGTCATGACGTTCTGCCTCGCGATCCTCGCGAACCTCGTCGGCGTCATCGGCGGCATGGTCGCCTGCTGGGCGATCGGCATGGTCGACCCCGTCCACTACTGGAACCTCACCTTCGATGCCCCGAAGATGAGCGATTACTACAGCGGCCTGCTGAAGGCATTCATCTTCGGCGGCGTCATCGCCCTGCTCGCGTGCCACCTCGGCCTGAGCGTGACGGGCGGCGCGGAGGGCGTCGGCAACGCGACAACGTCAACCGTCGTGCAGACGATCGTCGCCCTGACGTTCATCGACCTGCTGTTCACAGCGGTCTTCTACACGCTGGGGATCTGAACGATGGAACCGCCGACCAGCAAACCCGCGATTCAGGTGCAGAAGGTCACCAAAACCTTCTCGGGCCGCACCGTGCTCGACGCGATCGAGCTCGACGTCCGCGAAGGCGAGACGCTCGTCATCCTCGGCGGCTCGGGCTCCGGAAAGTCGACGCTGCTTCGCACCATGATGGGCGCGGTTCGGCCCGACTCGGGCGACGTCGTCGTGCGCGGGCACTCGCTCTGCAGCATGTCCGACGACGAACTGGCGGACTTCCGCAAATCGGTCGGCGTGCTCTTTCAATCCGGCGCGCTCTTCAACTCCATGACTGTCTTCGACAACGTCGCCCTGCCGCTCCGCGAGCACACCGACTTGCCTGAGAGCACGATCGACGTCGTCGTGAAGATTAAGCTGGAACTGGTCGGCCTGCGCGAGCACGGCGCGAAGATGCCTGCGATGCTCTCCGGCGGCATGAAGAAACGCGCGGGCCTCGCGCGAGCAATGGCGCTCGACCCCAAGATCCTCTTCTACGACGAACCCAGCGCCGGCCTCGACCCAGTCACCAGCGCCGAGATCGACGACCTCATCATCAGCCTGAACAAGCAGCTCGGCGTCACCAGCGTCGTCGTCACGCACGAGATGGACAGCGCTCGGCGCATCGCCGATCGAATGGTGCTGCTCGACCGCGGCAAGTTCATCGTGAGCGGCACCGTCGATGAGATGTTCAACAGCCAGGACCCACTCGTTCGGCAATTCGTGTACGGTCTCACGCAGGGCCCGCTTACCGAACGCAAGAAGGCCAGCAACTACGAGGAGGACCTGCTGCAGATGCGATTGTTCTGACGCCTGCAGCGGCGACCAACCATGAGAAATGCGAACGCGTTCAAGGCCGGTCTCTTCATCATCGTCGCGCTCGCGCTGGCGATCGCGGTGTTCTTCGCGATCGCCGGGTCGAGCGTCGCACTCGGGCCGACGCGCGACTACACGGTCGACTTCTCGCTCGCCGACGACGTGTCCGGGCTGACCGACGGCAATGACGTCCGCGTGGGCGGCGTGAAGGTGGGCACCGTGCGATCGGTCGAAGTCGTGCTGGCGGGCAGCAATGGCGGCGCGCCACTCGTGCGCGCGATCTTCCGCGTGCCGGCAAAGTACGAGCTGCGCGAAGGCGCGCAGATCGCTGTGCAGACGGGCCTCACGGGCTTGGTGAACCTGAACATAGGCGATCTCGGCAAAGGCGCGCCACTCGACGGCAAGGCGCCGATCGCCGGCATCGGCAGCCCGCTGAATCAGGCGATCGCTGCGCTGGGGACCGCGTCGCCCGAGATCGCGGCAATTGTGAAAGACGTCCGCGGCGTCACGCTGCCGAAGGTGAACACGATCGCCGACAACGCCAACGCCGCCCTCGGCACCGGTCGCGATGCGGCCGAGCAGATCCGCGTTGCTGCAAAGAGCGCGGACGACACCATCCAGCAGGTGAAGAGCAAGATCGATCCGTCTGTCGAACGCTACAACAAGGTCGCCGACTCAGCTGCGAGTGCGCTCGGGCATCTCGATGAAGTGCTCGGCGACGGCAAGTCGGATCTCCGTGCGACGATCGCCAACCTGAAGGCCGTCACGCAGACCGCCAACGACAAGCTCGGGCCGATCGCGGACAAGATTGCCGGCGCTGTCGACAGCGTGAAGGGCACCGTCGACGAAGCCCGCGGCTCGCTCGCCGACGTGAAGAAGACGGTCGAGAACACCCGCGAAGCGACGAGCAGCGTCCGCAGCATCCTGTCGAACAATCGCAGCCGGATCGACGAGATCGTCAAGGACCTCGGCACGACCAGCAACAACCTCGGCTTCGCCAGCGGCGAGATCCGCCGAAGCCCGTGGCGATTGCTCTACAAGCCGGGCGCCGATGAGGTCGCGAATCAGAATCTGTACGACAGCGCGCGTCAGTTCGCGGAGGGCGCGGCGAGCCTACAGGACAGCGCCGCAGCCCTGCGCGACATGCTCGCTGATCCGAATGCCGATCCGAAGAAGGTGCAGGCGCTGATGGAGGAGCTCAGCGCGAGCTTCCAGAAGTTCCAGAGCGTCGAGAAGACGCTGTGGGAGCAGGTGAAGAAGTGATGGGACTGAGGGACCGAGGGACTGAGGAAAACTCGCGCGGTTGTCGACGGTAGTCGAACTGTCGAACGATCGACTCACGGGTTCTCGCTCATGTACTTCAGCACGTCGCGCACCGCGTCCGGGCTTCCCGCGACGTAAGGCACCTTCTGTCCTTCATACTTCGACAAGTCGATCGGGAAGATCGGCTTCCCGGCAAAGTCGACCACCTCGCCTCCCGCTTCGATCACAAACGCTGCCGCGGCGGCGATGTCCCACAACTTGGTGTTGACCTGAATCGCCGCGCCGGCGACGCCTTCGCCGGCAAGCACCGCTTCTAGCGCCGCACTGCCCAGCACGCGAACCTTCCACGTGATCTGCCCGAGCAACTTGATCGCCCATCCCGGCGTGCGGCCGTCCTTGCCGACGAGGTTGGCGGTCATGCACAAGACGCTCGCGTCCGTCATCCCGCGCGGATCGACCGCTGCAGTGCGCCCGTCGACCCTCGCACCGAGCCCGCGCGCGGCGGAGTAGACCACGTCGGCAATCACGTCGTACACCACGCCCACCACCGGCACGCCTTCGTCGATCAGCCCGATGCACACGCAGAAGCCGCCCAGCCCGGCGATGAAGTTGTTCGTGCCGTCGATGGGATCGATCACCCAGTTGCGGCCGCGCGGGTTCGGCACTTCGAGCGTGATGCCCGCGCCGTCGTCCGACTCTTCGCCGATGAACCCGTCGCCGGGGAAGGCCTTTCGCAACTCGTTCACGATGAATCGCTGGCTGTCCCGGTCGGCCTGTGTGACGGCTTCATTGCTCGCGACGGCGTGGGTCTTCGTCAGCCGTTCCACCTTGCGATAATGCTGCAAGATCACCGCCCCGGCTTGTCGGGCAATTCGCTCCGTTGTCGCGAGTTCCTGTCCTCTGTCCATGGGACACCGCTTTTACCCGACTCTGCGCACGGTGTCTCTGCCACGCCCGCACGGGCATTATCGCACCGTCGGGATTCCGCGTACGAAATCCCGAATTCATCGAGCAAGACTGTTAAGTCCGATGTTCGACCCGTCGAAAGCCTGCTGTGTAACGCACTCCGCTTTCGTGTGACGCGGGCGAATGCGTTGGCCTACGGAGGTCTGTCATGAAGCTTGGTACGAAGATTCTGTGCGCTGCCATGGGTGCCGTCGCGCTCACCACGATCGTCGGTCTGCTCGTTCAGCGGAGCGCAATCGAAAGCCAGGGCGTTGACGCCAGCAAGGCGGAGATGCGTGCCGTCATCATGCAGGCCGAGGCGGCTCGCATGACGATGGGCGAACTCAACGCTGCCAAGGTGTACGACGAGAAGAAGCTGCTCGGCGAAGTCGCTTCGGCAACGGACATCCGCAAGACGGACTTCTACCGCACGATTCCCGTGGTCAGCGCGTGGCAGTCGATCGACAAGTACGCGAAGGACAAGGGCTACACCTTCCGCGTGCCGAAGTTCGACCCGCGCAATCCCGCCAACGAACCCACGCCCGAAGAGGCTGCCATCCTCAAGAAGTTCGAAGAAGAGAAGCTGACCGAATACTTCAACGCCGACAAGGCGACCAACACCATCACCTACGCGCGCCCGATCGTGCTCACCAACGACTGCCTCCGCTGCCACGGCGACCCGGCGACGAGCCCGACGAAAGACGGCCGCGACGTGCTCGGCTTCAAGATGGAGAACTGGAAGGCCGGCGAAGTGCACGGCGCGTTCGTCCTCAAGGACAAGTACGACACCATCAACGCGCACATCACCGCGGGGATCTCGCGAGTCATCATGTGGATGGTTCCGCTCGCCGCGGTGATCGGCGCGGTGTTCTTCTGGCTCAACCGCAAGCTCGTCGTGCGGCCGCTCACGCAGATCATCCAAAGCCTGTCGAACAGTAGCAGTCAGACAGCGGCCGCGAGCGATCAGGTGTCGCGGGCCAGTCAGACGCTGAGCCAGGGCGCCACCGAGCAAGCCGCGGGCCTTCAGCAGACGAGCGCTTCGCTCGAGGAAATGAACGCCACCACGAAGCGCAACGCCGAAGCGGCACACCAGGCCGCCGAGCTCGCGAATCAGGCGCAGCGGGCCGCCGCGCAGGGCAATGGCGCGATGGAGAAGATGCAGAGCGCCATCCGCGAGATCGAATCGCGTGCGGGCGAGACCGCGAAGATCATCCGCACGATCGACGAGATCGCATTCCAAACCAACCTGCTCGCCTTGAACGCCGCCGTCGAAGCGGCACGAGCGGGCGAGTCGGGCAAGGGATTCGCCGTCGTCGCCGACGAGGTGCGAAGCCTCGCGATGCGAAGCGCCGAGGCTGCGAAGAACACCAGTTCGATGATCCAGGCCAGCGTCGACTCCAGCCGCAACGGATCCGCCATCGCCGGCGAGGTCGCCAGTGCACTCGGCGAGATCAACGGCACGGCCGTCAAGGTCTGCTCGCTCATCACCGAAATCAGCGGCGCGAGCGCCGAGCAGGCGAAGGGCGTCGACCAGATCAACCAGGCCGTCAGCCAGATGGATCAGGTCACGCAGTCCAACGCCGCCACCGCCGAAGAGAGCGCCGCCGCCAGCGAGGAACTCGCGGCTCAAGCGGCGGAGCTGAGCGGCGCGGTGGTGCGACTCAGCAACCTCGTCGGTGCCACGACGGAAGCCCCGGCGATCCGCAAGGCTGCCTGAGTCGAGTGATGTAAGCCTTCCCCCGCTCCCCACGAAACCTCTCCTCCCGAGCGACCGAGTGTCAGCCGTGTGGCTGCCTCGGTCGCTTTTCATTTGCCTGACGATGCCATCGCGCTCTCGAGCGCCTCGCTCACGCGCCGGACGACCTCATCGAGCGGCCCCACGATCTTCGCGCCGCTTGCTCGGGCATGGCCGCCTCCGGCGAACTGCTCGGCGAACTTCGCCACGTCGAGCTGGCCCTTCGAGCGGAAGCTCACGCGGACGGGGCCGCCGGTCGGGTCCTCGCTCAGCAGCACGCTCACCTGCACGTCGGCCACCTGCAGCGGGATGTTCACGAGGTTCTCGGTGTCCGGCACGTTCGCGCGCGTCTCGGCGAAGTCAGAGTTCGCGATCGACATCCGCGCCACGCGCCCGCCCGCCAGGAACGCGAGCGAACGCATCGCCCGCACCTGCAGCAGCAATCGCTCGGGCCGTTCGTTTTGGAAGAGCCGTTGGTAGAGCGCGTCGGTATCGACGCCGACCTCCATCAACTCGGCACACGCCCGCAGCGTGCGCGGCGACGTGTTGCTGAACGCGAACCAACCGGTGTCCGACGTAATCGCGACGAAGAGCGCCTCCGCCATCGCGGCGTCGAGCTTCGTGCCTGGCCACGCTCGCAAGAGGTCGAACGCCATCTCGCCCGCGGCGCTCGCGGTTGTATCCACCCACCGCGCATCGCCCCACGGCTCCTGCGTCTGGTGGTGGTCCATCACGAGCACGTTCTTCGGCTTCCAGGTCTTCATGACCTCGTCGATCGTCGGGAGCTGGCTCCACGTGCCGGTATCGACGACGAAGAGGCAATCGAATTGCTCGTACCACTCGCGCGGCGGCACGGGATGGTTCGGCGCATCGATCATGCGGTGCGTCGCGCCAGTCTCGCGCATCAGGAACGCGTACTTGGTCGGCAGCTTCGAGAGGAGCAGGATCTCAGACGCGATGCCGTGTGCGCGCAGTGCGAGATGGACCGCCGCCGCGGTGCCGAGGGCGTCGCCGTCAGGGCGGACGTGCGTGGTGATGAGCACGCGCTTGCTTGAAGACAGGCATTCGATGATCGCGTCACGCGTGGTGGACATGGGGGTGGGAGAGTGTAGCCCATCGCGAATCGCGATGACACGTCGGACAATTCCGATGCGTCAACGCGACCAACAATGCGGCTGCCCCAGCTTAGCTGGGGCAGCCAGAGGAGCATTCGGTTGTCGTTTGATCGGGTGGTTCAGATCCACTGGTCGCGGATCATCTTCACCATGTGGAAGTCGTCATCGGTGAGGAAGTCGGGGCAGTCGATGCCGTTCCCGATCAGGCGACTGAAGAAGACCTCGGCCTCGTCTTCGATCTTGTCGCGGCTCTGACCCATCGTAAGGCGAGCGGCGTAGAAGTCGTCCTCTCGGCTCGCGAGGCGCAGCGCCTCCTGACCGGCGTAGCGCTTCACGAGCGCGGCCAGCTCCTTGTAGTAGAGCCACGTCTCCTCGTCCGGGTACGGCGGCGGGTTGCAGTGGCGATGCAGCGCGTGCTCGAAGTAGCGGAGTTTCTCCTCCCACGGCAGATCGGGCTTGAGCGCGCTGGTGATGTACATGCCGACCTTCGCTGCTTCCTTGGCGTGAACGTCGTGGCGACGCTCGGCCTCCTTGGCGAGGTGGCTGTAGTCGTGATCGGACAGGCCGATCGGGGGCATCGGCGGGAACCGCTTCGGCACGGTGGACGGCGGCAGCCGCGTGCCCGTCGATGGGCTCGGGCTCGGCGGGCGCGAGCCGGCGAGGTCGCTTGTCTTCGACGGGCTGACGTGCAACGCCGACCGGTTCGGATGGGGCGTCACAAGGTCGGCCAGCGCCGACGAGTCTGCCGGGTCGAAGAGCGGCGACGACGGGTCGGTGGTCCAGTCGTTGGCGACCGTCGAGCCCGTGAGGGCGACCGGATTCGTTCCCAACTGCTCGGAACGCTGTGCATTCGGAAGGCCCATGACCTCTCCTCGATGCTTGCGTGTCGGCCAGAACGTGGATGCAGACATGACTGGATTCGCTCCCAGGGCTGATTGGACTTACGAAACCCGCTCCGGCGAGACGTGAGCATGCGGGCCGCCAACCAGCGTGGGACGCTGCGAATCCGTGGACTCGCACGCCTACGCGTGACTTGTCGACAATCATGCTACCGTCGCCCTTGCGAACCGGCTAGGCAGTTTTCCGACGATTGGCCATGCGTTTTCATGTGCGCCGGGGCCATCTGTGCGGACGATCCTGCCAAGCCGTTCGCCGAGCGGAACGACTCCCTGGGAGATACGATTCGACCGTGGTGCATGCGGCCGGGAACAGGTGCTAGCCGCGAGGTCGATAATCTTGGCCGCCCCGTGCGAATTTCCCTGCTAACCGTGCCCTGTCGGAAGGGTCTACCATGGCAAGGGTCGTTGTCGACCGATTGAGGACACCTCGCTTCAAAGAGGAGTGTGCGTCATGCGAAACCTAAAACTGATGTCTGCTGTCGCCGCGACGGCGATGCTCGTGGGGCTTCTCGGCACCGCCAGCACGGCGATGGCCGATCGCGGGGACCGTTACAGCGGCGGCCGAGGCTCGATCGACGACCGGGCCCGATCGACCTTCCGCTACGACGATCGCCGGAGCAGTTCGCGCGACTACGACCGCTCGCGGGCGGACTACACGGTCGATCGATCTCGCTACGAGACGCGGTATCGCGACTCGTCGCCGCGCTACGAGTCGTCTCGCTACGACTACGGCTATCGCCGGTACGACTCAGGCTCGCGTTACTACTCGTCCCGCCCGAGTTACTCGGTGAGCTTCGGCTACGGCAGCGACAACTGTTACGACTACGGCAACGATCGCGTGTCGATCGACATCGGCTACCGCAGCGGCGGCTACTACAGCCGTCGCGGCGAATGGTCGGTCGGCTTCGGCTACTCGAGCGGCGGCTACTACCGCCCCGCTCCGCGCGTCTACTACTACAACCCGCCGGTCTATTACGCCCCGCCCCCCGTCTACTACAGCCCGCCGCCGGTGTACTATGCGCCGCCCGTTTATGCCCCGAGCTGCGGTGGGTACTGGAGCAGCGGGTACTACAGCTACTGGCGGTAACGTCGGTTTTGAAGTCACGCATTCGTTCACCCTGTCCACTCGTCGATCGCCGCCGTGCAACAGCACGTGCGGCGATCGACTTTTCATGGATGACCACTCATCGCTGTGGCCGCGCGCTCAGTTTTGTCCAGTTTCGTCCAATTCGCGAGCATCGATCTGCAATCGCGTTCGTTTGCGTTCGCACCGCGTGCCTCCACGGCGAGCGATTCTCCCTCGCGATGGTGCGTACGTGCACGTCAGGCATAGCGCCGCTTCGCGTGGCGCGTGGTCCCTCTACTCTTCTCCTCGCGCTGCGCGGTTGTGCGCGCGCTGCGCAGCGCGCACGCGATCTTTCGTGTGATTACTTCGCGGATCACCGTGCGAGCAGCTCCGCCATGCGCCCGCCCATTGCGTCGCGCACGACCGGCGCGTAGAGCGTGTCCCGCTCGACAGGCCTGAACCCCGCTTCGCGGACGAGCCGCTCGATGGTGCTGACGTGCAGCTCCTGGTGGTTCGTCCCACGATCACCTTCCCGCTTGGTGATGTCGTACCACACCACGGTGCCGTCGAGGTCGTCGCAGCCCCAGCTGAGCGCGACCTGCGCAAGGTGAACCGTCTGCATGATCCAGAACGCCTTGATGTGCGCGATGTTCGGCACCATGAGCCGCGCGATCGCGAGCGTCTTCAGATCGGTCAACCCCGTCGGCCCGGGCAGGTGCCCGAGTTCGCTGTGGTCAGGGATGAAGCTGAGGGGGATGAGGCAGTTGAAGAACGCCGAGGAGTTCGTGGTTCGCTGTTCGCTGTTCGCTGTAGCGCTACTGCGAACTGCGAACTGCGAACTGCGCACTGCCTCTTCCTGCGCTTCCCGCAGCGCAATCATGTGCCGCACGCGCTCCGCCGTTCCCTCGATGTGGCCGTAGAGCATCGTCGCGTTCGTGAAGATGCCGAGCCGGTGCGCCGTGCGGTGCACCTCGAACCACTTGTCGGCCCGCACCTTGCCCTTGAAAGCTTCGTCGTGCACGCGGTCGTCAAAGATCTCTGCCCCGCCACCGGGCAGGCTGCCCAAGCCGGCGTCGCGCAGCGCGACGAGCGTTTCCTCGATCGTGAGGCGCGCGATGCGTGAAAGGTGGATGATCTCGATCGCGGTGAACGCTTTGATGTGCAGTTGCGGGCACTCGCGCCGGATGCCGCGGAGGACGTCTAGGTAGTAGTCGAACTTCAGCCACGGGTGCAGCCCACCCACGATGTGGACCTCGGTCGCCCCGCTGTCGGCCGCCTTCTTCGCGGCGGCGATCACCTGCTCGACGGGCATCTCGTACGCGCCCGCCTCGCCGCGCTTGCGGTAGAAGCTGCAGAACTTACACGAGAGAGCGCAGACGTTCGTGTAGTTGATGTGTCGGTTGCGGTTGTAGAACGCCGCTTCGCCGTGCAGCTCGGTTCGGACGTGATGCGCGAGCCTGCCGATGCCGTGCACGTCACGCGACGCATACAGCGTCTGGCCGTCCTCGAACGAGAGCCACTCGCCCGCGAGGACCTTCTCACGGATCGGGATCAGTGCAGCATCAGACACGTGCGGAACGTCGCGGGGCATCGTTAGAACAATATAGGCTCGGCCGACGGGCGCACGAACGCTCACGAAGAAAATCAAAACCGTTGAAACGCAACAAGCCCCGCAGGCAGGGCTCCATCTCAAAGAGACGGAGCGTACTGCATGCGGGGCTTGATTGTCTGTGGTGCCGCTGCGTGTCGCAGCGACGGCCGGGTCACTTCTTCTTCGACTCGGCGGCTTCTTCCTTCTTCGGCTTGTCCTGCAGGCGCAGCTTCGGGTAGGCGAACGCCTCGCCCTTCGCGTTCAGCGCGCTGCCACCGGCCTTGGCGACGGCTTCGAACGCGCTCTTGCTGTACCAGTCGGCCTGGACGGTGAGCTTCTTCTTCAGCTCGCCGTTGCCGAGGATCTTGACGGGCAGCTTGCCATCCGGGACGAGGCCCTTCTCGGCGAGTGAGTTCACGTCGACGGTGGCGCCGGCGTCGAACTTGGCTTCGAGGTCGCCGAGGTTCACGATGTTGTAACGGGTCGCGAAGTTCTCGTTCGAAAAGCCGCGCTTCGGGAAGCGGCGGTAGATTTCGGTCTGGCCGCCTTCGTAACCGCGGCGGATGTACTTACCGGCGCGGGCGCCGGTGCCCTTCGTGCCACGGCCGGCCGTCTTGCCCTTGCCGCTGGCGTCGCCACGACCCTTGCGCTTCGCCTTCTTGTTGCGAGGAGCTTCGGCCGTGATTTGGTGGATCATGCTCATGAGAACTACTGCCTTTCGCTAAACGCCGAATCGAACGCCACGCGCGTCCGATTCGACTCGCTTTCTCTAGTTGGACCCGGGACATGCCCGAGGCGAATTGATTCAGACGGTGCCGGCCTTCTCGGAGATCTGCACCTTGCGGATCTGCGAGACGCGGGCGTTCGAACGAAGACGCTTCAGGGCGTCCATCGTCGCCTTCGCGAGGTTCTTCGGGCTGGTGCTGCCGAACGCCTTGCTCAGCACGTCGGTGATGCCGGCGAGTTCGAGCATCGGGCGGACGCTCTTGCCCGCGGTGACGCCGGTGCCGGGACGGGCCGGGACGAGGGTGACGCTGCTCGCGCCGCTCTTGCCCTTGGAGAGGTGCGGGATGGTCGTGCCGATGAGGGGCAGCTTGACCATGTCGCGACGGGCTTCCTTGGTGGCCTTTTCGACGGCGTTGGGGACTTCGTTGGCCTTGCCGTAGCCGATGCCGACGGAGCCCTTGCGGTCGCCAGCGACGACGAGCGCGCCGAAGCTGAACGTGCGGCCGCCCTTGACGACCTTGGAGCAGCGGTAAATGCGGATGACGGAGGACTCGATGCCCGAGCCGTCGTCGGCCTGCTCGCGACGGTTGCCGCCGCGACCTCGACCGCCGCCGGGGCCGCCGCGGCCACCGCGGCCGCCGCCCTGTCCGCCGCGGCCACCGCCACCGCCCTGCTGTCCGCCCTGCTGCTGTTCAGCAGCGGGCGCGGCTGCGGGGGCTGCGTCTGCGGGCGACGTCGTGGTCTGATCGGCTGCGGGCTGAGTCGTGGGATCTTGGCTCATGGTGCTTGTGATAGTCAGTGGTCAGTATTCGGTCGGTTCAGAACTGCAGCCCGCCCTCGCGCGCCGCATCGGCCAGCGCCTTGACGCGGCCGTGATAGCGACGGCCGTTGCGGTCGAACGCGACCTTCGTCACGCCCGCGGCCTTGGCGGCCTTCGCGATCGCCTCGCCGACGGCCTTCGCGGCGGCGACGTTCGCGCCGTGCTTCAGGCCGAGCGAGTCCTGCTTGCTCGACGCCGTCGCGAGCGTCTTGCCCGCCATGTCGTCGATCACTTGGGCTTCGATGTGCAGCCCCGAGCGGAACACGCTCAGGCGCGGACGCTCAGCATTGCCCGAGAGCAGCTTGCGGATGCCGTACTTGCGACGTTCGAGCCGCTTGGACTTTTCTTTCAGCTTGTCTGACATGTTTTAACAGTGGGCAGTGGGCGGTGGGCAGTGGGCAGGACGGGTCCTGACGCCATCGAATCCAACTCGCAACTACACACTCTCCATACTCGGCCTTGGTGCCGTCGGCAGCGATCGTGTGACCTGCACACTGCTCACTGCCCACTGCACACTCACTTAGCACCCGCGCCAGCGAACGCCTTGCCGGGCTTGATCTTGACGGTTTCACCTTCGTACCGGATGCCCTTGCCCTTGTAAGGCTCGGGCTTGCGGACCTTGCGGACGTTGGCGGCGAAGTCGCCGACCTGCTGCTTGTCCACGCCTTCGACGGTGATCTTGTTCGTGATGTCGCCCGTGCCGGGTTCGACCTTGACGGCGAGGCCCTGCGGGACGGCGATCGTCACCTGGTTGGCATAGCCGACCGAGAGGACGAGGTTCTTGCCCTTGAGCTCGGCCTTGTAGCCGACGCCGCGCATCTCCAGGACCTTGGTGTAACCCTTGGTGACGCCGAGGATCATGTTGGCGACGTACGCGCGGGTCAGGCCGTGCCACGCCTTGCTCTGGCGCTGGTCGTCCTTGCGTTCGATGACGACTTCCTTCTTCGCGTCGTCGACCTTCACCGAGACGGTGGGAAGGATGCCGAACGACAGCTTGCCCTTCGGGCCTTCGACGTTGACGGCGTCCTTCGTGACGCTGACCTTCGCGCCGCTGGCGATGGGGACGGGCTTCTTACCGAGACGACTCATGGTTCACCTGTGGTCCTTCGCGTCTTCTGCACGACTCATGTCGCGATACAACGCGGTACGTAACAGAATTCAGTTCAGTTTAGCTGACGACGCAGAGCAGTTCGCCGCCGACGTTGCTCTCGCGGGCTTGACGGTCGCTGAGCACGCCCTTCGAGGTCGAGATGACGGCGATGCCGAGGCCGTTCATGACGGTCGGTAGCTTCTCGACGGCCGCATACACGCGACGACCCGGCTTGCTGACGCGGTCGATCTCGTGGATGACGCGTTCGCCGTCGAGCGAGTAGCGGAGCTTGATGCGGAGGAGGCCCTGCTTGCCGTCTTCCACCTCGTCGACCTCGTCGATGTAGCCCTCGTTCTTCAGAACCTGGGCGATGCCGACGCAGATCTTGCTCTTCGGGATGTTGACGAGCTTCCGACCGACGCGGTTCGCGTTCCGGATGCGGGTCAGCATGTCGGCGATGGGATCTTGGTTGTTCATGGGATACTAGTTGCCAGTTGTCAGTTACCAGTTGCCAGTCGCGGTCAGCATCTGTTGCCCTACTGGCAACTGACGACTGACAACTGGCAACTCCTCCTTACCAGCTCGCCTTCTTCAGTCCCGGGATCAGGCCCTTCAGGCCCATCTCACGCAGTTGGTGACGCGAGATCTTGAACTTTCGCAGCGTGCCGCGCGGGCGACCGGTGATCTGGCAGCGGTTGCGGCTGCGGGTGGCGCTGCTGTCGCGCGGCAGCTTGGCCAGCTCGGCGTAGTTGCCGGCCTTCTTCAGCTCGCGACGCTTCTCGGCGAAGCGCTTCGACAGCTCTTCCCGCTTCTTCTGCTTGGCGATCCAGGCTTTGGTGCTCATGTGTAGTTGCCAGTTGCTAGTTGCCAGTTGCCAGTCAGTTTGCAGCTGCCGGTACTGGCAACTGACAACTAACAACTGGCAACTCTCGCGTTAGTCTCGTTCCTTCACATCCGTCTTGAACGGCATTCCGAACTGGCGGAGCAGTTCGCGGCCTTCCTTGATGGACTTGGCGGTGCTGACGATCGTGATATTCATGCCCTGCTGGAAGTTCACTTCAGCGGGGTTGATTTCGGGGAACACGGTCTGTTCGCTGAAACCGAAGTTGAAGTTGCCGTCGCTGTCGAACGCGTTCGGGTTCAGGCCGCGGAAGTCCTTCACGCGGGGGAGTGCCAGCGTGATCATGCGGTCGAGGAACTCGAACATGCGGTTGCCGCGGAGCGTGACCTTCAGACCTGTCTCCATGCCTTCGCGCACCTTGAAGTTCGCGACGCTCTTCTTCGCCTTGCAGCGGACCGGCTTCTGGCCGGCGATGAGCGAAAGTTCCTTCTCAACGATGTCGATCTTGGCCTTGCCTTCGCCGCCGGCGGTGGCGTACTTGCCCACGCCCATGCTGATGACGATCTTCTCGAGCTTCGGAACCGCGAGGCGGTTCTTGTAGCCGAACGTCTGCGTGAGGGCGGCGACGATCTTCTCGCCGTAGACGCCCTTCAGCCGGGCTGGGGGAACCGGAACCTTCGACGAGCCGTCGTCGGTCTCGATCTTCTGCTTGCCCTTCGCGGCGGCGGCCTTGCGGGCGGCGATCTCCTCCGCGCTGGGCTTGCTGGACTTCTTCTTCTCTTCAGCCATGTTCAAACTCACTTCCGATTAGTTGACGGTTGCCAACCGTCGCATCTGCTTTCGTGTTCGTTCAGACCTTGGACTTCGCCTTGCCGACGGGGCCCAAGTCGGTGCCCTTGACGGTGACGCGGTGCTTGACGCCGTTCTTGACGACGAACTTGACGCGGGCGCCGCGGCCGGTGGACGGGTCGACGACCAGGACGTTGCTGATCGCGATCGGGGCTTCCTTCGTGATGCGGCCGCCGTTCGGAAACTTCTCCGACTTGCGGACGTGCTTGGTCACGCGGTTAACGCCTTCGACGATGACGCGGTTCGACTTGGTGTCGACGCGCATCACGCGGCCGATGCGACCGGGGCGGCCATCCTTCGGGCCGTCGTCACCGTTGATGACTTCGACCGTGTCGCCTTGTTTGATCTTGAGTGCCATGTTCGGGTGCCAGTTGTCAGTTGCTAGTTGTCAGTTGTCAGTCCGAGGCAGCTGTTGTCGTCACGTCTTCACTGACAACCGACAACTGCCAACTGACAATTCTGTCTCTCAGACCACTTCGCTCGCGAGCGACACGATCTTCAGGAACCCCTTTTCACGGAGTTCACGGGCGACCGCACCGAAGATGCGGCTGCCGACCGGGTCGTTTTCCTTGCTGATCACGACGGCCGCGTTCTTGTCGAAGCGGATGTAGCTGCCGTCGGCACGCTTCGTCACTTGCTTGGTGCGGACGATGACGGCGCGGACGATCTGGCCGTCCTTCACTTCGCCGTTCGGGAGCGCCTTCTTGACGACGCACATGATGATGTCGCCGACGCCGGCGGTCTTGCGGACGAACTTCCCGCGCGGGGTGGATCCGCCGAGAATCTTCATGCACATCGCCTGCTTCGCGCCGGTGTTGTCGCAGATGTCGAGATAGGACTGTTGCTGAATCATGGTGCGGTACGCTCCAGTTTGCGGTTCGCGGTTCGCTTCGTTCGCCGTGTCTCTACTGCGAACTGCTCACTGCACACTGCTTACTTCTTTTCCTTCGGGGCGTTCGGGTCGACCTTCTCGAAGAGCTTGCTCGGCTCTTCCGCCTTCATGGCGGCGTTGCCGCGGGTGACGATGCGGACCAGGCGGTGGTGCTTGGTCTTGCTGATCGGACGGCACTCTGCGACTTCGACGGTGTCGCCCTCGCGAGCCTCGCCCTTCTCGTCGTGAACGTGAAGCACGGTGCGGCGGCTGAGGTACTTGCCGTACTTGGCGTGCTTGGTCTGGTAGTTGAGCGAGACCTTGATGGTCTTGTTCATCTTCGTGCCCGAGACGACGCCTTGGATGACGGTCAGGGGGCTGCGGGCGGGCTGTGCGGTGGTGGTCGCCATAGTGATTCTCGTCGAGCCCGGCCCGGAGGGCCGGGGCTAAACATTACTTCGTCGTCGCCTTTTGCTTCAGAATGGTCTTCACCCGGGCGATGTTGCGGCGAGTGCGACGGGACTTGCTGGTGTCCTCGATCTTCTGCGTCGCGGACTGCTGACGCAGATCGAAGAGCTCGCGCTGAAGGGTCGACAGCTCCTGCTGGAGCGCCTCGGGGTCCTTCTGGCGAAGCGTGTAAACGTACTTTTCCTTGGTCTTCATGACTGTTCTCTATTTCAGCGAAATCAGGCGACCGTGTGACGACGCGACACGAACCGGCAGCGGACCGGGAGCTTGTGGGCGACGCGGGCGAACGCTCGCTTCGCAACGCCTTCGTCGACGCCGCTGATTTCCATCAGGATGGTGCCGGGCTTGATGACAGCGCACCAGAATTCGGGCTCGCCCTTACCGCTACCCATACGCACTTCCAGCGGCTTGGCCGACACGGACTTGTGCGGGAAGACGCGGATGAAAAGGCGGCCGGTGCGGCCGATCGTGTGCGACACCGCAACGCGGGCCGCTTCGATCGTCTTCGCCGGGAGCCAGACCGAGTCGAGCGACTGCAGGCCGAACTCACCGTAGGACACGTAGTTCCCGCGCGTGGCGTTGCCCTTCATCTTGCCGCGCTGGCTCTTTCGGAACTTGATTCTCTTGGGCATCATCGCCATGGGAGTTCACCTATTAACGCGAGGGTTCAGGGTTCAGGAGTCAGGGTTCAGAAGACAGTTAATCAGCGACGGCCGCGACGGACGGGGCCGCCCGGACGCACGTCGGTGTCGACGACCTGGTCTTCGTCGCCCTTCATGCCGCGGTAGATCCAGGTCTTGATGCCGATCGTGCCGTAGGTCGTGGCGGCGACGGCGTAGCCGTAGTCGATGTCGGCCTGCAGCGTGGTCAGCGGGACGGAGCCCTTGGTGGCCTTCTCGCAGCGAGCGATGTCAGCACCGCCGAGACGTCCGCTGATGCTCACGCGGATGCCCTTAGCACCGGAGTTCATCGTGGCTTCAAGGCGCTGGTTCAGCACGCGACGGAAGCTCGCACGACGCTTGAGCTGCTCGGCGATGCCTTCGGCGACCAGCTGAGCGTTGAGGTCGGGGTTCTTGATCTCGACGACCTTGATCGGGGCGACCTTGCGGTGGATGAGGTCTTCGATCTCCTCGCGGAGCTTGTCGACGCTCTCACCCTTCGGGCCGATCACAAGACCAGGACGAGCCGTGCGGAGGGTGACGGTCACCTCTTCGCGGGTGCGCTCGATGGTCACATCGCTGATGGCCGCGAACGGCGGCTGCTTGTTCAGCTTGTTCTCGACGAGCTTGCGGATCTGGTAGTCCTCGCCCAGGAACTGGCCGTAGGCCGTCTTGGGAGCGAACCACTTGCTCTTCCAGTCTTCGGTGATGCCGACGCGGAAGCCGGTTGGATTGACTTTCTGACCCATGGTTTATTTCTCGCTTACTTCGAGGCTACCGCTTCTTCTTCCTTGACCGGTGCACCTTCGCCGACCGTGATCACCAAGTGACTGGTCCGCTTCATGATGTTGTAGGCCTTGCCGCGGTCCTTCGGCTGGAAACGCTTGATCGTCGTGCCGGCATCGACGCGGGCTTCCTTGACGACCAGAGCTTCGCGGGCCGAGGCGTTCTCGGGGGTGTTGTTGAAGTTGGCGACAGCCGACTTGACGACCTTGGAGATCATCACGGCCGCGCGCTTCTTCGAGAACTGGAGCATCGCCATCGCGTCGTCGACCTGCCGGCCGCGGATCAGGTCCATGACCAGCCGTGCCTTGCGGGGGGCGATGCGGGCGTGCTTGTGAATCGCTTTCTTGTCCATAGTGGTTAGTTGATAGTTACTAGTTGATAGTTGATAGATCGAACAGCCGACTTGGCCATCAACTATCAACTTCTTCCGCTATCAACTCCTCATCTCAATCACTTCGCTACTTCAGCGCCCTTCTTGGTGTGACCCTTGAAGGTGCGGGTCGGCGAGAACTCGCCAAGCTTGTGGCCGACCATGTCCTCGGTCACGAACACCTTGATGAACTTGTTGCCGTTGTGGACTTCGAAGGTGTGACCGACGAACTCCGGGATAATCGTGCAGGCCCGACGCCAGGTCTTCAGCGGCTGCTTGGCGCGACGCTCATTGAGAGCGGCCACGCGCTTGAACAGACGCTCGTCGACGTAAGGACCTTTTTTGCTGCTACGGCTCATGGTGTTCTAGTTGATAGTAAGTAGTTGATAGTTGATAGAAGCGGCGGCTGATAGTGCTATCAACTATCAACTTCCTCGCTATCAACTCTCCAATCATCACACGTTCACGGTCACCGGACGCTGCTGGAAGCGGCCCATCTTGCGGCGACGCAGGATGAGCTTCTCGCTCGCCTTGCGCGGGTTGCGGGTGATGCCACCCTTGGCCGGGACGCCCGTCTTGCTGACCGGGTGACGACCGCCGTTGCTGCGACCTTCACCACCGCCCAGCGGGTGGTCGATGGGGTTCATGGCCTTCGCTCGCGTGTGCGGGCGGATGCCGCGGTGGCGGTTACGGCCGGCCTTGCCGATGTTGACGTTGATCCAATCGAGGTTGCCGAGTTGGCCGATCGTCGCACGGCAGCGGCTCAGCAGGCGGCGGATTTCGCCGCTCGGGAGCGTGACGACCGCGTAGTCGCCTTCCTTGGCGGAGAGCGTCGCGACGCCACCGGCGCTGCGGACGAGCTTGCCGCCCTGGCCCGGGTTCATCTCGATGTTGTGGATCTCGAGACCGGCCGGGATGTTCTGAAGCTGCATCGCGTTGCCGAGTTCCGGCGGAGCCGTCGGACCCGACTGAACGCTATCGCCGACCTTCAGGCCGTTCGGGGCCAGGATGTAGGCCTTCTCGCCGTCGGTGTACTGGATCAGGGCGATGAAGCACGAACGGTTGGGGTCGTACTCGATCGCGGTGACCTTCGCGACGACGCCGTCCTTGTTGCGCTTGAAGTCAATGATGCGGTAGAGCTGCTTGTTGCCACCGCCGCGGTGCTTGGCGGTGATCACGCCGTGATGGTTACGACCGCCGGTCTTGGACTTGCCGGTGGTGAGCGACTTCTCAGGCTTGAACTTGGTGAGGACAGCCTTGTAGTCGACGACCGAACCCTGGCGACGGCCGGCGGAGGTCGGGTTGTATTTCTTGATGGGCATTGATAGCAGTGGGCAGTAGAGAGTGGGCAGTGGGCAGTAGTTTTCTTACTGGCAACTGACAACTAACAACTGACAACTCTCCTTAGAACAACTCGATCTTCGAATCCTTCTCAAGCTTCACCAGGGCGCGCTTGGCCGGGGTGTCGTATTGGACACCCTTCTTGGTGCGGTAGGCCTTGCCCTTGCGGACCAGGGTTCGCACGTCGGCGACCTTCACCTTGTAGAGCTCTTCAATCGCAGCCTTGATTTCCGGCTTGCTCGCCTTCGGGGCGACCGCGAACGTGTACGTATTGCGGGCGTACGACGAACGGGTGCTCTTCTCGCTGAGCAGCGGCCGGATGATGATCTTCGTGGCTTCCATAGTTCACACTCTCAAATCAAGATCCGAGCCGACCGATCAGCCGATCAGCTTCTGCAGTCCGTCCTTCGTGATGAGCAGGGTCTTCTTCCGCAGGACATCCCACGCGTTCAGCTGGGCGACGGTGGTCACCTCAGTACGGTCGATGTTGCGGGCGGCCTTGTAGAGGTCCGCGTTGTTTTCGGTGAGGGCGAGGAGGCAGGAGCGGTCGATGCCGAGCTTCTTGTAGACCGCGGCGACGAGCTTCGTCTTCGGGGCTTCGAGCTTCAGTTCGTTGACGACCTTGATGTCGCCCGACTGAATCTTCGAGAGCACGCTCATGTTGCGGGCGAGGCGGCGGGCCTTGACCGGGAGGTCGAGACGCCAGTCCTTCGGACGCTTCTGCTTGGCGTGACCGCCGCCGACCTTGATCGGGTTGCGGATGCCGCCGGTGCGGGCGTTGCCAGTGCCCTTCTGCTTGTAGAGCTTACGGGTCGAGCCGGCGACCTCGCCACGGGCCTTCGTGCGGACGGTGCCCTGGCGAAGGTTGGCGTGGTAGTAGCTGATGGCCTGCTTGAGGAGCGAGGCGTTGACCTCGCCGCCAAGCTTGGCTTCGTCGACGTTGATCGACTCGACCTTCGAGCCGTCCTGGTTGTAGATGGGAACTTCGATCATGGCTGGTCCTGGGTCCTTTGTCGTTGGTCCTTCGTCATTTGTCGTTGATCACGAATGACCAGTGACAAATGACCAGTGACGAATGACATCAGGCCTTGGCCTCCTTGGCTTTGCGGCTCTTCTCGATGAACAGGAGGCTGCCGTTCGGGCCGGGCAGGGCGCCCTTGATCACCAGGATGTTGTTTTCGGTGTCGACCTTCAGGAGCTGATGGCCGATGGTGGTGACGCGGTCCCCGCCCATGCGACCGGCCATGCGAAGGCCCTTCTTCGGCTTGCCGCACTGACCACGCCAGGTGGCGTGCGACGCAATCGAGCCGGGCGAACGGTGCTTGCGTTCGCAACCGTGTGAGGCGGGCTGACCACCGAAGTGGTGGCGCTTCATGACGCCCTGGAAACCCTTGCCCTTGCTCGTGCCGATGACGTCGACGTAGGTGACGCCCTCGAACACCGAGGCCGTGAGCGTCTGGCCGACGGTCGCGTCAGGCGCGGCGCCGTCGAGGCGGACTTCACGGAAGAAACGCTTCGGACCGACGCCGGCCTTGGCACAGCGGGCGATCGTCGGCTGATCGGAGTTCTTCGGCTTGATCTCGCCGAAGGCGATCTGGACGGCGTTGTACTTGTCCTTGCCGTCGGCGGCCTTGACCTGGGTAACGGTGCACGGGCCGGCCTGAACGACGGTGACGGGCACAAGGGTGCCCTTCTCGTCGTAGACGCGGGTCATGCCCACTTTGGTTCCGAGCAATGCGGGAGTCATCATCTTTCCGACCAGAGCACCCCGGATTGAACCGGGATTGATGGCCGTCCTCTTGGAGGAAACGACTGGCTCATCGAGCGATTCGATGAGACGAAAATATCACCTCTGTCACTCGCCCCCTCCGCGATGAACGCTTCGGGGTAAAGGCTCTTGGATGAGCCCCACGCGACAGGCAACCAAAAACCCGTCGATCCGTAAGGACCGGCGGGCGCGGTTGGCGAACTATTTATGCCTTGATCTTCACGAATACGCCGGCCGGGACGACCAGCTTATTCAAGGCTTCGACCGTACGGGCCGTGGGCTCGAGGATCTCGATGACACGCTTGTGCGTGCGCATCTCGAACTGCTCACGGCTCTTCTTGTCGATGTGCGGGCTGCGGAGAACGGTGTACCGCTCGACGCGCGTGGGCAGCGGAATGGGGCCACACACGCGGGCGTTCGTACGCTTCGCGTGCTCGACGATCTCCTTGGCCGAGGAATCCAAGGCCCGGTGATCGTAAGCTTCCATTCTGATGCGGATGCGGTCCATGTCGGTCAATTCCGTTCGCGGGACTACTGTTTACCTGCACACAGCGCGGTGGAGACAGGCTCTCCGAAACGCGAGTCGAGTAAGATACGCCCTGTGAGGGTCGTGTCAAGGGTGCGACAGTCGTTGCACAGGTGATTTTGCGGGACGTTGGGGGATGGTCCGTCGTCCGTAGTCATTGGTCAGTAGCTGGGCCGCCTAGCCTTTGAAATCTCGGAGGAAGGTCAGGATGCCTCGGCCGTAGCGCGCGTAATCGCCCTTGAGTAAGAGCTTCAGGCTTGTTGTCGTGCGAGTCAATCGGCTTTGCCGCATTGACTTGCGCGATTCTAGGAATCGCACCTTGGCGGCGATTCTCGCGTCGTTCACTCGCTCGGCGAGGGTTCGGAAGGTGTCGATGTTTCGCTGCAGGTGATCCAGCTTGAGTTTCCCCTGCGCAGCAGACCAATCCATCAGCGACTTCTGCGTACCGCCGGTCACGTTTTGCTGATGGTAACGGTACCGCACGAGTGGCTCGTCGATGAGGGCGGTCTTTCCCAAGGCCGACGCGACGAGGGCGATCCACTGGTCGTGGACGCAGGTTTCGGGGAACGGGAACAGCTTGTCAAAGATCGATCGGCGGAACGCCATCGCGTGGCCGGGGGCGACGAGGTGGCGGAGGTAGGCTTCGAAGCCCGTTCCGGAGCCGACGAGTTGGCGGAACCCTGGGCCGAACCGTTGGTCGTTGAACACCGTCACGCCGCGCGGGGTCAGGTCGGCATTGCAGATTTCGCTCTGGCAGATCGCGAACGTGACGGCTGGGTCGCGTTCGAGCGGCCCGACCGTCTTCTCGATCTTTGTGGGCAGCCAGACGTCGTCCTGGTCGCACGGGCAGATGATTTCGCCGGTGCAGCGGGAGATCGCCGCCTCGAAGTTCCGTGTCGGGCCGAGGCTGGGGGTGTTTCGGGTGACTCGCGTCGGGATACCGGATTCGCACGCCCAAGCTTCGACGATCGCGACGGAGTCGTCAGTCGATGCGTCGTCGCCCACCACCACTTCGTCGGGCCGGCGCGTCTGGCTCGTCAGCGAATCGAGTTGTTCTCGTAGGTACTTCGCACCGTTGTAGGTGCACAGCGCCACGCTGATCTGCGATCTGCGAGTTCCGATTTGCGATTGGTCGCTCATCGCGCGCGTCGGCTCCGGAAAAGACGATTGCCGAACGACCAGCGTCGTCCGGCAATCGCAAATTGCAAATCGTGGATCGGCAATCAGCCGTTCACTTCTTCGCTGCGCCCACGCCCAGCTCTTCCAGGATTTCCTTCTGCACGCCGCCGGGGACCGGGGCGTAGCGGAGGGGTTCCATGGCGCTGGCGGCGCGGCCGGTCGACATCGAGCGGAGTTCGGTGGTGTAGCCGAACATTTCGCTGAGCGGCACTTCCGCTTCAATGATGACGGTGTTGCCACGCTCCTGGCTGTCCATGATCAGGCCGCGACGGCGGTTGATGTCGCCCGTCACGTTGCCGACGAAGTCCTTCGGCGTGGTGACCGTGACCTTCATGATCGGCTCGAGCAGCGTGAGCTGGGCGGCCTTGGCGGCGTCCTTGATCGCGAGCTGGCCGGCCACTTCGAACGCGACCTGGCTCGAGTCGACGTCGTGGTAGCTGCCGTCCACGAGCGTGACCTTGATGTTGATCAGCGGGAAGCCGGCAAGGATGCCCGTCTTCGCCGTTGTGCGGATGCCGTACTCGACCGACGGGATGTATTCCTTCGGGATCGAGCCGCCGACGATCTTGTTGACGAACGCGATGCCCTCGTTCCAGCGGAGTTCCTTGAGGTCTTCCGCCGACATGGGCGTGCCGTCGGGGTTCGTGCCGTCGAACGGCTCGAGGTTGATGATGCAGTCGCCGAACTGACCGCGACCACCGGACTGCTTCTTGTGCAGACCGCGGATGTTCTCGACCTTCTTGCTGATCGCCTCGCGGTACGCCACCTTCGGCTTGCCGACGACGACGTCGACCTTGTAGTCGCGCGTCAGACGCATCTTGATGATTTCGAGGTGCAGCTCGCCCATGCCGGCGATGATGGTCTCGCCGGTCTCGGGGTTGTAGTTCGAGCGGAACGTCGGGTCGGTGCGGCGGAGCTTGCCGAGCGCGTCGGAGAGCTTGTCCTTGTCGCCGGCGCTCTTCGGCTCGATCGACATGCTGATGACCGGCTCGGGGAACGTCGGCTTCTCGAGGATGATCGGGTTTTCCGGGTCGCAGATGGTGTCGCCCGTGTTGGCCTCGTTGATGCCGATGATGGCGACGATGTCGCCCGCCTCGGCCGTCTCGCGGGGCTGGCGGTCGTTCGCGCTCATCTGGAACATGCGGCTGATGTTCTCGCGGCTGCCCTTGTTGGCATTCAGGACGCGCGTGCCCTTCTCGAGCCGGCCCGAGTAGACGCGGACGTACGTCAGCGTGCCGTGCGGGTCGTCCACGATCTTGAACGCCAGGCCGCAGAACTTCTCATCTGGCACCTTCTTGCGCTCAAGGACCTGCTCGGTGTCCTTCGGGTCGACGCCCTTCGCGGGCGGCATGTCGAGCGGGCTGGGGAGGTAGTCGATGACGCCGTCCAGCACCTTCTGCACGCCGACGTACTTGTAGGCCGAGCCGCAGAACAGCGGGTGAGCCTTGAACGCGATCGTGCCCTTGCGGAGCGCCGCGCGAAGCTCGGCCTCGGTGATGGTGTTCGGGTCGGTGAGGTACTTGTCCATCAGCGCGTCGTCGAGCTCGGCGATCTTCTCGACCATGATGGCGCGGTAGTGCTCGTACTTCTCCTTCATGTGATCCGGAACAGGGCGCTCCACGATGGTGTTGCCCTTGTCCTTCTCGTTATCCATGTCGGTGTAGTAGCCCACGCCGCGGATGAGGTCGATGACGCCCTTGAACGTCTCGGCCTGGCCGTCCGGGATGACGACCGGGATGACGGGCGCGCCAAGGCGATCGATGATGCTCTTGTAGCAGTAGTCGTAGTCCGCGCCGACCTTGTCCATCTTGTTGACAAAGCAGATGCGCGGCACGTTGTACTTGGTGGCCTGACGCCAGACGGTTTCGGACTGCGCCTCGACGCCTTCCTTGCCGTCGAAGACCGCGACGGCGCCGTCGAGCACGCGCAGCGAACGCTCGACTTCAGCGGTGAAGTCGACGTGGCCGGGGGTGTCGATCAGGTTGATGTTGTAGAGTTCGCCGTTCCGCTTCCATTCGCAGAACGTGGCGGCGGAGTTGATGGTGATGCCGCGCTTCTGTTCTTCGGGGTCGAAGTCCATGACGGCGGTGCCCTCGTGGACCTCGCCGACCTTGTGCACGCGACCGGTGTAGTAAAGGATGCGCTCGGACGTCGTCGTCTTGCCCGCGTCGATGTGGGCGGCGATGCCGATGTTGCGGATCTTGGTCAGGTCGCGTGCCATAAAAGCAGTTCCTATCTCAGCTTCAAAACGTCTTTTGCGCGGGGGATGATGTGGCCCGTCCGCGTCCCGAAGACCGTCTCCTCGAAACGCGTGCGCAACGCTCGATGCGCTTCGTGCGCACCGTTCTCGATGTCGATACGGGTAGCCCGGCCGATCAATCGAAGGCCGGAAATGCTACCGGGACCGCCCTGACAGTCAAGGTGCGCACGGATGTTTGCGCGGGCGCATTCACCCCCTCCCCCGCTCGCGGGGGAGGGCTGGGGTGGGGGTCAGCGGAAAGGCAGATCAAACTCGAACTGAACTTGTGCTCGATCGGTCTCCCGCACTTCCTCCGCCCCCTCCTACCCTCCCCCGCAAGCGGGTGAGAAACCAGAAATCGTCACCGCAACTTCTCCCTCACCCGCCCCGCCACCCAGTCGCACACCTTCTCTAGATCGGCCACCGGCAAATTCGTGTGCGGCAGCGTGTGCAGGTAGCCCGGCGGGCCGAACTCGGGCGTGACGGTCAGTTCGGCGTCGCCGCGCGCGGCGGCGATCTGCTTCCACCATCGCTCGTGAGCCGCCAGATGACCGGCGTATTCAGGTGCCGACGGGTCGGGCACCTGCGGGCCCTGCTCGTAGCCGACGCGGGCGTGCAGGTGCGCACACCGCTTCGCGCACTCGCTCAGGATGTCCGCGCAGTCGTCGATCAACCGCTCGGCCACGCACACCCAGTGGCTGTAGTCGCAGCAGAGGCGCAGTTTCGGAAACGCCACGAGCAGATCACGCGTGATCCACGGGTTGAACAGGATTCGGCCGCGATGCGTCTCGTGTGCGACCACCACCGGCACGCCCTGCTCGAACGCCATCGCCTTCTCGAAGAACGATTCGCTCTCCGCCCGCGAGAATGCGTCCCGGCCGGAGTGGATCGTGATCTGCGATGCGCCCATCTTCAGCAACTCGTCCACCTGCGACCGCATCGAGTCGAAATGCTCGGCCGGCGAGCTTCCCCCTGTGAACGCCATGCCGATGTACCGCATGCCGTGATCGCGGAGCAGTTTCGTGAACGCATCACGCTTCGCCGCGTCGGGCATGGGCGATTCGATACCGACGTAGCCCTTTGTTTTCAGTTCTACAATGGTGGATTCGAGCGGTTTGGCGTAGCCCCACAGGTGGCGGATGAGGGAGATCGTCGGCATCGGTGAGAAGCTACCGACTTCCCCTCGCCTCGTCGAAGGTGAACCGTATACTCGCACGGGACGACGCAGCACACCACCCCGATCGAAGGAGCGAGACGCGTGGCGAAAGAGAAGACATCTGACAACAAGCCGGGCAAGCCCGCGAAATCAACGCCGCTGGCGGATCGGCTCGCCGCCGTGCGCGAGCGGATCGCGAAGGCGTGCGATCGCGCGAAGCGCGACGCGGCCGAGGTGACGCTCGTCGCCGTGACGAAATACGCCCCGCCGGAGGACATCCGCGAGGTGCTCTCGCTCGGCGTCGCCGACCTCGGCGAGAGCCGCGTGCAGCAGCTCGCCCAACGTGCCGCTCAGATCAACGAGTACCATCAGCGACGCATCGCCGGCGGGAACGACCCCACGCTCCCCGGCAAGCTCCGCTGGCACATGATCGGGCACCTGCAGCGAAACAAGGTGAAGCAGCTTCTGCCGCACGTGAGCTACATCCACTCGATCGACTCGCTCCGACTCGCGGAAGAGCTCGAAGCACAACTGCAGAAGTCTGATCGCAAGCTGCCCGTGCTGCTTCAGGTGAACGCGAGCGAGGAGCCGCAAAAGTTCGGCGTCGCCGTCGGCGCTGCGCCGCACCTCGCCGAGCAGATCGCGACGATGAAGCACCTGCAGCTGGCAGGCCTGATGTGCATGGCCGAGCACGGTGCGACGGAGAAGCAGGCCCGTTTCACCTTCGGCCGCACCCGCGAGATCTTCGAAGACCTCCGCTTCAACAAGGTCGGCGGCGCCTCGTTCCGCCACCTCAGCATGGGCATGACCGACGACTTCGAGTGGGCCATCGAAGAGGGAAGCACCCTCGTCCGCATCGGCAGCGCGATCTTCGGCGGGAAGGCACCGGATCACGCGGATGACGAGGGCGAGTAGGCGAGTCGGTGAGTCGGTGAGTCGGTGAGTCGGTGAGTCGGTGAGTCGGTGAGTCGGTGAGTCGAGTTGAATTCGCAATCCGCAATCCTCATGCGTCCCCTCCTCGACTGGTTCTTCTCTTCGCTCGGCACCTTCAGCCGGACGTTCTTCGACTACTTCCGGTGGGCGTCGTTCATCTTCGTCACGGTCTACTTCGTCGTGACCACTGCGAAGTCAGCGTGGGAGTACTACGTCTGGCTCAGCGCTAAGGACCGCTACACCGGGCTCCTCCGCAACTACATCTTCGTGCAGGGCCTGCGCCTCCGCGTCCGCACGTTCGGCATGGACCTCGTCATCTGCGGCCTGCTGTGCGTGGCGTTCCTTCTGATGTGGCGGGCGAATGTGGTGCTGTCGCAGATTTCGAGCATCGTCCATAGCATTCCGCAGACGCCGTGACCCGACTCACGGATTGCGTTCCGTTAGACGATGAGGAACATTGAAGCCCGAGGAAACCGACCGCCCCGCGATGTCTGCAGACACTCCGACAACGCCGACCACGCCTGCCACCACCGTTCACCTGAAGGATGAGCCCGTGGAGGCGCTCGCGAAGGTGGCGAGCGACTTGGGGATCGACCCGAAGGACTATCCGGACAAGGCCGCCCTCGTGAGCGCGATCCTCGATCGCCGCTCGCTGATCGGCGTGCTCGACCGTGAGGCGCTCGTCGAACTCGTCCGCTGGGGCGGCCGCGACGTGCCGGCGACTGCAACCAAGGAAGCCCTCGCCCACGAGGCCGTCCAGATCAAGTCGATGCGGTTCGGCAACCTGTCGCTCCGCGCACTCGTCGTCCTGGCGAAGCTGCGCGGGCTCGACGTCGCACCCGACGCGACGCGCGACGACGTGCTCGGCCTGCTGAAGAGCAAGGAAGGCTTCTGGCAGAAACTGAACCGCAAACGCCGGGCGTTTGTCGGCAGCATGGTCAGCAAGATGATCGGCGGCGACCTGCTCGGAACGCAGACGCCCGACGTCGACACGAGCGCGCCTGCGGCGAGCAATGCGGCGTCAACTTCGCGATCAACCGCTCCGGCTGAACGGCCGATCGAACACGAAATCGAAGAGGCCGGCCTGCTCGCGGGGCTCACCAGCCGTGTGAAGCGGACGGCCGACCAGTACCTCAATCAGAAGTTAGATGAGATCGAGGCCCGCATCGACCGCAAACTCGACGAGATCGATCGCAAGCTCGGCCAGTGGCGCGACAAGGAAATCGCCAACCGCATCCGCATCCTGAAGATCAGCCTATGGGCCACCATCGCGATCGGCGGCGCGACGCTGCTCATCTCTTGGCTCAGCGTGTACGTGCCGATGCTGTGGAAGTGAATTGGCCACCGAGGCACAGAGGACACAGAGGAAGAAATGGTCGCGATGGACGAAGAAGTCGAAGGATCGCGAAGACGACTTCCTTGCGATCCCATTCTTCGCGCTCCTTCTGCTGCTTCGCTCTTCGCGACCGTGCTCTTCGTCTTCTCTGTGTCCTCGGTGCCTCTGTGGCCGAACCCGTTTTTGCAGTTGAGATTTCCCCGCCCGCATCCAGAATCGCACTCGTCATGACCGACCGCGCCTACCAGCAGTGCATCAACCCCTTCTGCAAGTCCACCTTCGGCGTCGAGGAGTCGCGCGTCGGCTGTGCGAAGTGCGGGTCGCTGCTCGACATCAAGTACGACTGGTCGAAGTTCCCCGTGCCGAAGTCGCTGAGCTTCTTCGAGCACCGCTGGGCGACGAAGGGCGCCGAGCAGGAGGGCCGACTCGACTTTTCCGGCGTTTGGCGCTTCCGCGAGCTGATGCCCTACTTCCGCACCGAAGCCGACATCGTCACGATCGGCGAGGGGCGCACGCTCTTGCAGCAGGCCGACATCCTCGGGCGGAACGTCGGCATGAATCGCGGTCGGTTGTTCCTTCAGTACGAAGGCCTGAACCCGTCCGGCAGCTTCAAAGACAACGGCATGACGGCCGCCTTCACGCACGCGAAGATCGTCGGCGCGAAGCGCGTCGCGTGTGCATCGACCGGGAACACGAGCGCGAGTCTCGCGCTCTTCGCAGCACTTGCGGAGGTCGAGGGCATCGTGTTCATCGGCTCCGGGAAGATCGCGTTCGGGAAGCTCTCTCAGGCGCTCGACTACGGCGCGAAGACCCTCCAGATCCACGGCGACTTCGACGCGTGTCTGCACCGCGTGAAGCAGATCGCCGTGCAGGTGCCGGAGCTGGGCATCTACCTGATGAACAGCGTGAACCCGTTCCGGCTCGAGGGGCAGAAGTCGATCATGTTCCGCATCCTCGAGGCGCTCACGTGGGACGTGCCCGACTGGATTCTTGTACCCGGCGGAAACCTCGGAAACTGCAGCGCGTTCGGCAAGGCGTTCAGCGAACTGCTCGAACTCGGGCTCATCAAGCGTGCGCCGCGGCTCGCCGTCATCAACGCTGCTGGAGCGAACACGCTGCACGTCGCGTACAACGATCGCGGCATCCGGTGGAACAACGGCGAAGTCGACTGCCATAAGCTCGGCCAGATGTTCGGCGAGATGAACGAGGCGAACTACAAGGCGCACACCGTCGCCAGCGCCATCGAGATCGGCAGACCCGTCAATCTGCCTAAGGCGCTTCGAGCGCTCGACAGCATGAACGGCGTCGTGCGGCAAGTGACGGACGACGAGATCCTCGAAGCCCGCGCGATGGTCGCCCGCTGGGGCTTCGGCTGCGAACCGGCTAGCGCGGCGAGCGTGGCAGGTCTGCAGAAGCTGCTAGCCGACGGCACGATCGGCCGTGACGAGCGCGTCGTCTGCATCCTGACCGGCCACGAGCTGAAGGACGCCGACGCGACCGTGAAGTACCACACCGGCATCGACATGAAGGCCGCGCAAGACGTCGCCCCGCGCAAGGAGGCGAAGGGCAAGCTCCGCAACGTGCCGATCCCCGTCGCCGATGACCTCGGCAGCATCATCGAAGCGCTGGGTGGCAATCGCGCGTGGGCCGACCGCGTGCAAATCGACCCGACGGCGCCCGTCAGCTCGGCAGGCTAATCGCGCTATGCCCACCGCTCTCGAACGACATCTCGCGACGCGATTTCTCAAGGGCATCACGCGCATGTGGGCGCGCGGGTGGCATCACATCGACGTGCTCTCGCCGTGCCGATTACCGAAGACGGGGCCGGCCATCCTGGTGGCGAATCACGTTTCGCCGGTCGATCCGCTGCTGCTGCAGGCGACGACGGACCGCGTCATCGTGTGGATGATGGCGAAGGAATACTTCGAGATGCCGATCCTGAAGACGGCTTTCGAGAAGCTGACGTTCATCCCCGTCAGCCGATCCGGCCGAGACACGGCGGCACTCAAAGCGGCGCTGCGGACGCTCGACGCCGGCAAGGTGCTCGGCATCTTCCCCGAGGGCCGAATCTCAACGAACGGCCAGATCGGCAAGCTCCAGCCGGGCGCGGCGATGATCGCCGAGCGCAGCGGTGCCGGCGTCTGGCCTGCTTTCTTGCGGGGCACGATGCCGCAATGGAACATTTTGCGGGCATACTTGGAGCCGCAGGAAGTCGTCGTCGCGCATGGAGAACGGGTCGAATTGGACGGCAAGGACCCGACTTCATCCATTTTTCATGCGCTCGAAACGCTCCGTTCACGCGACGTTAAACGTTGTTCACCGCGTCAGTAACGTGAAGCACTCCGACTTTCCGCGCGGAAAATCGACCGAACGCGAACTTTTCCGGTTGAAAGGCGTATGATTTTGAGTGGAGATTTCGGAGACGGACGGTCGATGCTTTCTGTGTCAAGAGTGAAGATACGAAGGATTTGACATCTGGAAGCCAGCGGATAAGGTAACTTGGGTAATCTGAAACTTCAGCGCAACGGCGCATTTTCTCCCCTCCGGAAGACACCGAGCCCAGAAAGCCGGTGTCTTCTTTTTTGCGCGCGTCGCGTCGCGTTTAGCGAGCGAGCATGCTCGCTTTTGTTCGAACTTGTTTACGCGTCATGCAGGTGTCGCACGATCCGCCCCGTCGCGATGTAGACGATGTCCTCGGCGATGTTCGTGCAATGGTCGCCGATGCGTTCGAAGTTCTTCGCGATCATGACGAGCGCGAGGTTTCTCTCGGGGTCGTCGGTGCGGTCTTCCAGGCCCGTCAGGCAGCTCTGCACGATCATCGCGTAGTACGCATCGATCGCGCTGTCGCTCGACCGCACCCGGTCGGCCAGCGCAACGTCGCTCAGATTCAGCGCGTTGACCGTGTCGCGCAGCGCCCGCACGACCTCATTGCACATCAACTTCAGCGCTTCGGGGATCTTCTTATCGCGCGACTTCGACAGGATCGGCACGCGCTGGCACGCGTTCACCGCGCAGTCGGCGATTCGCTCGCAGTCGCTGTTCACCTTGATGACGCTGGTGATGAACCGCAGGTCGGCCGCCACGGGGTGGTGCTGGGCGAGAAGTTCGATCGCGAGGCGTTCGATCTCCACCTCTTCCGTATCGACGCGGCGATCGGCACTGATCGCCTGATCGGCCTGCGCGACGTTCTGCGAGAAGATCGAATCGGTGGCCATCTCCACCACCTGCTGCACGTTCGCCATCATGCGCGAAAGGCGTGCGCGGAGCTGATCCACAAGCTGGGCGAAGTGCGTGGCCATGAGACGTTCCGATCCGTCGGCGGGTTGAAGCTGCGGCGTGGAAGGCGTTCCCGAACCCTTGAAGAATAGGCAATCGCGCCGCCCGCACAAGGCGACTTGCGCAACGCTAACGCGCCTTGAGTTGCTTGGCACGCCTTACGCCCCGCCATGGCTATGCCGGGGCGTTCTGAGAGAGGAAAACACTGGAGCAGAGACTCGCTGATGAACAGGAGGCGCCCACCAAACCCTACCGCAGCCCCACCGCCGCCAGCGTCAGTACGAGCGCCAGCGTGACGAACAGCACCATCTCGACCGACCAGCGGATCGCGTTACGCATCTTTCTCCTTGTCTCGGCAAACCAGCAGCACGGAGTCCCTTCAATCCATCGGCGGTAGGCCTCGGAAATCTTGCATCGAAGCGTTCCCTCCGCTCTGCTCGGCGGGCATGTCGACAGCGAATCGCAATGTGGTCGTGCTCGGATCGGCAACGATTGTTGAACAGCTCAACACGGCCGGGCTGGGCGCGATCGACACACCGCGTTCGGACGCGCGCGTGGTGGTCGCCACGGCTGCTGAAGGCGATGTCGCGGCGATCTCACTCTCCCGATCGTCCGCCGAAGCGGTCCTGATCGTCGAAGGCGCAGACGCCGACCGCCGCGCACACGCTGCTCGAACTGCTGCAGGCGTCGCCCGCGTCATCGGCACCGGCACGCTCGCCGCGAGCCGCCGCTTTGCCCGTGCGATCGCGAAGCGGCTCCGCATCGACCCACGTGACGTGCACGCCAACATTGTCGGCGGCGCATCACCCGACCTGTTCGTGCCGCTCTGGAGTACGTCCAGCATCGCGGGCGTCCCGCTGCACAAGTGGGCCGTCCCCGGGCACGGTCGGCTGTCGGTGTTTGATCGCACCGACATCTTCCAATCCGTGAAGTCCGCTGATCCGTCCGATGAAGCTTCGCTCGAAGCGATCGTCGACCTCGTCCGAGCGATCCTGAACGACGAGAACCGCGTGCTGCCGGTCAGCACGCTCATCGACGGCCGATACGGTTTGTCGGGCGTCACGCTGAGCCTGCCGTGCATCGTGAATGCACGCGGGGCAGAGCCGCCGCTGGAGGTGCCGTTGAACGACGCCGAACTGGCCGGCCTGCAGCGCGTGGCGGAGGTGCTCCGCGCCGCGTCGCCGACACCGGCATCAGCCGGCGGGTCGGCCTGACCGCTGCGGCGTCCCGACTTGCCTCGCCGGGGGCGTGGCGGTTTACTACGCGGCTGATCGATTTCGAGACGAACACCGTTGAGGAGATCCCCCGTCATGCGTCGCCGCACTTCGCTGTCCGTGTCTGTCGCCTCGGTTGCCGCCCTGCTCGTCGCCGGCCTGACCGGCTGCCAGAAGCCCGCTGATCCCGCACCGGTCGCACCCCTGCCGCCCGCGGTCGTCGAGCCGGCCAAAGTAGACCTCGCCGCGATCCGTGCCGAGTACGCGAAGGTGGACGCGACGGTGAAGGTAGGCCTCGTCGGCGAAGTTGCCTCGGCCGAGAAGACGCTGCTCGTCACCGAACTCACCGACGCCGATCTGGCTCTGGGCGACGTCGTCACGATCGCCAACGCTCAGGGTGAGAAGATCGCCGACGGCAAGGTCACCCTCCGCGGCCTGAAGAGCGGCGTCGGCGTCAGCTACGAGAACGCCACCCGCGAACCCGCCGCCGGCGACATCGTCGTCCGCTTCGCTCAGTGAGCGACCCTACAGCCTGAGTGCTTCTCCTCAAAGCCCGGGATGTACACCCCGGGCCCTAGTCGCGCTGTCCCCCGTTCACTCCCCGAGTGGGTCAAGCGCAGCCGATGTTCGAATCAAGTGTGTCATGCTGAGCGAAGCGAAGCATCTGGACGAGTCAGCCAGATGCTTCGCTTCGCTCGCGATGACAAACAGGTGATCGCCCGCGAATCGCACGCTGCCTGCGATCGTGCGAAATCCTCTCACTCCCGCCACGCCACCACGATCAACGTGTCGTCCTGCGGCTCCGATTCGCGATACGCGCGGATCTGCGAGATGAACGCCTCGCACCAGCGTTCCACCGGCACGCCCGAGCGCGCCACCCGTTCGATCATCTCGCGGACGCCTGCCGTGCCGAGTTGCCTGCCGCGCGGGTTGGCGGCTTCGCTCCAGCCGTCGGTGTAGAGGACGACCGCGTCGCCCGGCGCGAGCGGCACGGGGTCGCCGGCGTCGCAGATGAAGTCTTCGCCCGTCGCGCAGCCCAGCAGCATGGCCGACGATTCGAGCGGCTCGATCGTCCGCGCACCATCCGCTCGCACGACGAATCCCGTCGGATGCCCCGCGTTCACGAACTCGATCGGCTCGCTCGCGTCGTGTGGCACGCGGACCGCCAGCGCCGTCATGAACACGCTGTGCTTCGACGCCGTCGCGTGGACGTACCGGTTGAGATTCTGCGCGAGCGTCAGCGGCGACGCATCGGCGTCATCGGCGAAGCTGCGCTCGATCTCGCCCATCACGCGGTTGAGCGTGAGCGCCGCCGCGATGCCGTGGCCGGTGACGTCGAGCGCGACGAGTGTAGTGGCGGATGCGTCCCGGGCGTCGTGCGGATGAACGACGACCATGTCGCCGCCGATCTGCTGGGCGGGTTCGTAGCAGTAGTCGACGCGCACAGGCCCCGTCGTTCGCCGCGGCGGCAGGACCGCTTCGTGAATGCGACGAGCACCTTCCAATTCACCCTGCAGCTTGCGGTAGCCGTCGCTTTCAAACTTCAGGCGGAACCGCTTGTTGAACTGGCTGAATCGCCACCAGCAGATGCCGGTGCCGGGGAGGAACGCGGCGCAACACGTGACGGCGGTGACGACGAAGAAGATCGACCGCCCCGGCAGCGTCGGCCGCGCGAGCAGATCGAACGTGAGAAGCAGCACCGCGAACAGAACGATCAGCGATGCGGGCCGGATCGACTCGCGCACCGTCCATGGCAGGAACAGGCACGTCAGCAGGTGATTGAACGCGAGCGTGAACGCGATCATGAACCAGACGAAGATGAAGCTCCAAAGGTCGATCAACGTCGACGAGAGGACGGCGGGCATTTTGCCTCGCCCGGCCGCCCCTGCCATTGCTGGACGCGATGTAGTCTCAGCCGTCGACGCAGACGCAGACGCAGACGCCGATGCAGGTGCCGTACTCGAAGCCTGTGGTGCAGCGTCAGCAGCCGCCTGAGTCGCTGCGCGCGTGGCTGCGCGTTGCCGATCGCGCTCCGCTCGACCGATGCTCATCCCGCGTTCGAGGCCATCTGAGAAAGTCCCCGCCGACTCCAGCGACATCACGCCGTGCGCGTAGTAGTTCAGCGCAACGCCCCAGATCGACATGATGAGGTAGAACCACACCGCCGCCTTCAGAAGCAGCGCATATCGAGGCTGCGCCCGCCACGCCCAAACGATCGCAGCCGCGTAGATCAGCAGGCTCACGACCAGATTCGATCGCATTAGCAAGTCGAGCCACGCATGCGATTTCAGTGACGGATCTGCCGCGCCGCCTCGGAGCGTGAAGAGCAGCGTCAGCAGCACCATGCCGGTGGAGAGTGCCAAGTACCACAGGATGCGTCGCCGAAGCCATCGGCCTCGTTCGCGGTCGTAGGCGGCGCGGAACTCGGCGCTGGTTGAGTCGCTGCCGCCGCGAGGTGAGTTGTACGGGAGGACGTTCGAGCTCGACACGAGCGAGGAGTGTACGGATGCTCGCGAGATTCGCACGGGAATCGCTCGTCGAGAACAACAGAGGTGGATCACTCTACGAGTGCGTCGCTGCTGCTGCGATTCGCCCTGAACCACGTTACCGCGTCCGCGGCGGGCCGTGCGTGCTGCTCGGGTCGTCGGCCGCCATGTGGTACGCCGGTAGTCGTAGCGTGAACGTCGTGCCCTGCCCGGGCGTGCTGCTGGCGTGGATCGTGCCGCCGTGCTCTTCGACGATCTTCTTCGCGACGGCCAGCCCCAGGCCAGTGCCGCGGTTGCCCTTGGTGCTGTGGAACAGCATGAAAAGGTGCCGCATCATCGACGCCTCGATGCCGATGCCGTTGTCGGTGACGTCGACCTGCAGCGTCTTCTCCGGCGCGTCATATTTCGCGACGACGCGGATGAGCCCCGGCTGGCCGGGCCTCATCGCGTCGACGGCGTTGCTGAGCAGGTTCATCAGCACCTGGTGCATGCCGTCCGGGTCCATCGGCACGGGCGGCACGTCGCGTGCGACGTCAGCGACGGCCATGATGCCCTTCTCGCTGGCGACGTTCGCGATCAGCTCCACGCACTCGTTGATGACGGCCGACGGGTTCACCAGCTGCACGTTCGGCTCGCGGTCCTTCGAGTAAGCGAGCAGGTTGAGCGTGAGGTTGTAGATCTTCTCGAGGTTGCGTTCGACGATGCCCCAACCCTTGCGGGCCTGATCGACGTTTGCGCCCTTCAGGCCCATCTCGACGACGTCCGCCCCGCCGCGCAGCGCCTGCAGGATGTTCTTGATGCTGTGGCTGAGCGCGGCCGTCGTCTCGCCGATCGCGGCGAGGCGCTCTGCCTCAAGGCCCGCCTGGTACAGCCGCGCGTTTTGTATCGCGAGGCCCGCCTGCAGGCCGATCGCGGTGAGCAGGCGCAGCTGGTCCGTGCTGTAGGTGTAGTTCTTGACCGACGAGTCGATGTAGATGACGCCGATGATGTCGTCCGGCACCTTTGCGCCGGGCTCGGCCTTCGCGTCGAGCTTGCGGACCTTGATCGGCGCGCACAGGCACGAGCGGATTCCCATGTCGTGCACGCTCTTCCCCTTGCGAAACCGCGGGTCGGCCATCGCGTTGCTGGAGAGCACGCCGTCGCCGGTCGTGATGACGTGATTGATGATCGTGCGGCTCGCCTGGATCTTCTCGGATGCGTCGGGTGCAACCGCCAAGGCAGGCGCTGCGGCGCCCGGCTGCTTCTTCTGCGTCTCGTCGCGAATGCGGACGACCTTCGGGACGATCGTCTCCGGGCTCTTCTCGTCGCGCAGCAGGATGATGCCGCGGTCGGCCTGCACGTGCTCGAAGACGAGGTCCATCACCACTTCGAGGATCTGCTGCAAGCCGAAGTTGCTCCCAAGCGCGGCGCTGAGCCGGTAGAGCATCTTCAGGTTCGCCATCGCGGCGACGGCCGGCTCGGGGACGGCCAGCACCATCGAATCGTCGGAGCCGGGCATCGTGTTGATGATGCTCGAGTCCATGCCGGATTCTTCGCCGGCCAATTCGACCTGATTGCCCGCGCTGCGGACGATGCCCGGCTGCGCGCCGAACACCATCAGCGTCCGGCCGACGCGGAACTGATCACCCAGCTTCAGCACGACCGGCCGATCCGCACGCTGGCCGTTCACGTACGTGCCGTTGGCGCTGCCGAGGTCATTCAAGACCCACTCGGACCGGTCGTTGGGCTTCAGTTCGCAGTGACGCCTGGAGACGGTGTTGTCAGATAGCGGGATCGCCCGGCTCTCGCGCCCGATGAGCGCCGGCTTGTCCGGCAGCTCAAACCGCCGGCCCTTGTCGGGACCTTGGAGGACGACGAGGGTGATCATGGGAGGGAGAGTTGATAGCTAGAACGTTGATAGTTGATAGCCCAGACGATTCGCCAGCTATCAACCATCAACTATTCCGCTATCAACTATTTCTTAGGCAACGCCTGTTCCTGCAGCACGACGTTGTTGTACCGCAGGAGCGTGCCCTTGGCTCGTTCCAAAGCGCTGATCGCGATGTTGTAGTTCGCGATCGCCTGCTGCTCAGCGCTGGCGGCCTGGGCGAGCTGCTCCTGCTGGCGGAGCTTCTGGTCGACGAACTGTGGTGTGAGCGGCTCGTTGTTGTCCTCACGCACCTGCAACGCGCGGAGCGCCTCGGTCGCGTCGAGACGGGCCTGACGTTGGGAGGCGATCTCCTTGAACGTCGTATCGAGTTCGTTGTACGCGCGGGCCGTCTCTTCGACGACCTGGTTCACGAGCGCCTGATACTGCACCTCGGCCTGCGAGTACTGGAGCCGGGCTCGCTTGGCGATCGCCTGTGCAGCACGATTGCCGATCGGATACTCGAACTGCACCTGCAGCGAACCGGCGCCTTGCCACGAGTCGACGAAGTCGAGGTTGCCGCCGACGGCGCTGAAGGCGTTGTCGGTGTTCACGTTCTGCCACGACACCTTGCCGACGAGGTCGAGCCGCGGGAGCAGGTTGTTCTTCGCGACGTTCAACGCGATAAGCGCGCTGTCGATGCGGAGCTGCTGCTGGCCGATCTCGGTGCGGAACTGCACGGCGTCCGTCACCGCGAGCGCGGGGCTGTAGATGACCTGATCCGTGACCGCCGGCGTGGCCGGCAGCACGAGTTCGGGGCCGCCCACGGGCAGCGTGGGGTCGTTGATGAGCCGCTTGAGCTGGAACGACAGGTCGGTCACGCGCGAGCGTGCCCGCACGAGCGTCGCCCGGCGCTGCGAGATGCTGAACTGTGCCTGCGCGAGCTGCACGCGCGTCACGTCTTGCGCCTGACGCAGGCTGAGGATGATCGCCGTGTCGATCGTGCGCTGGAGCAGCTCCTGGTTGATCTTCACGTCCTCCTGCGCCTGCACGAGCTGCCAGTACACCTGTTCGACCTTCGCGATCTGCTCTTCGAGCGAGTTGCGGAAGTCGAGCACGCTGATCTGCTGGTTGTTCCGGTTGATCTCGATGCGGGCGGCGTTGATCGAGTTGCCGAAATCGCGGAGCAGCGGCTGATTCAATTCGAGGCTGAACTCGGAGACGTAGAACGCACCAAGGCCGGCGGACAGCGGGCTGGTCCTGCCCGAATTGTAGAAGTTGTAGCTCGACTTGAGCGTGACCTCGCCGCCGCTGGACAGCAGCTGCTTGATGCCCGCCTCGGCCGTCGCGCTCCAGAGGTTGCTGGCGTTGCCGAACGACTGTGTGAAGTTGGCCGACCGGTCGCGCGTCAGGCCCAGATTTGCGAACAGCGTCGGGTCGAACCTCGCCTCGGCTTCGGTGACGCGTGCCTCGTCGATGCCAGGCTGGAAGCTGCTCACGCGGACGTCGAGGTTGTTGACGACCGTCCGCTGGATCGCCGTGCGGAGGTCGATCTGCACCACGCGCGGCCCTTCCGGCGTCACAGGCACGAGCAGCGGGTCGCTCTTGAAGTGCTTCTCGAGCTGGTCGCGCGAGGGATTGTCCTGATACAGCGTGCTGTCGGTGGCCGTGGGCAACTGGACAGGCCCGCTCGGGGCGAGGCCCTTCGACGACGCCTTCTGCTGGTCGGACAGTTCGAACGTGCGCGGATCGAAGCCGGGCCGCGTGTCGTTCTTGCAACCGACGACGCCCGCCAGCGCGGTCAGGGCAGCCAGCACCAGCGCGGACGAACCCCGATGGCGGCGACGAACCGCGGGCGACTGCTCATCATTCGTACGATCTGCTTGGGCAAGGTTGGTCATGCGGGTCTCGGTGATATCCGGGGGGTCGACGAAATTCAAACAGCGGTTTTAATTCGGCCGACGTCGATGGATCGAGCCCTTCGACGCCAAGCCATTCAACGATTATCGGCCAGCCGACGGTGTTCTCAATAACCCGCTATGTGCGCACTCGATAAACGTCGCAGAGCGGCCCGCCGTTACACGAAAACAGGCGGAGGAGGCATCATCCGTTCAACCGCGGCGGCAGCATCGGGCCGGCGATCGGTCTACCGAGCCGGACAAAGCGGGACCAATCCACCGTGTCGATCGCCGCCGCGATGTCGGGCGGAATCGTCGGGCCGAGCACGGGCGTCTCGGGCACGACGCACAGCACGGGCACGCCGCCCCACCGCTCAATTGCGCTCGGATTCGTCTCCTCCGCCAGATCGGCCCGGCCGGCGGGGAAACGATTGATGACCACGCCCGCCACGTCCACGCCGGCCGCGCGGAGCATCGCGACGGTGAGCAGCGTGTGATTGATCGTGCCCAACTTCGGCCGGGCGACGACGACGACCGGCAGCCCGAGCCAACGGCACAGGTCGAGCACGAACGTCGACTCATCGATCGGCACGAGGATGCCGCCCGCGCCTTCGACGATCATCGCGTCGCTGTCGCGTTGCATGTATTGCAGCGCACCGTCGATGACGGACCAATCGACACGCTTACGTTCGCGCTCCGCCGCAACGGCCGGGGCGAGCGGGTCGCGGAAGCGCTGCGGGCAGATCACGTCCAGCGTGTGCCGGGAGTGCGCGACGCTGGCGAGAAACTCGGCGTCCTCGCTCTGCAACCCCTCCCGGCCGATCGTGCAGCCGGTGGCGACGGGCTTGCACACGCCGGGCCTGAAGCCGCGCCGAAAGAACCAATTCGCGATCGCCCCGGCGACGACGGTCTTCCCAACATCAGTGTCGGTGCCCGTGACGAATAGGCCGGGGATGGTGAGCGGGCGAAGCATGGAACAGTGGGCGGTAAGCAGTGGACAGTGGGCAGGAAATGCATTCGCTCCCTCCCCCGCTCGCGGGGGAGGGCTGGGGTGGGGGTCCGCGAACTACAAGATTGCTCTACACATCGTTAGAAGTCTCCCGCCACAAGCCCCTCATTCGATCGCGAGTCGTCGAACTCGCTCAGGTCGGCGATCTCCGCCTCGATCGCATCGACGATCCGGTCGGCCTGTTCATTCGACATGACGAGTGGCGGCATCACGACGATCGTATCCCCCAGCGGACGCAGGATCACGCCGTGCCGACGAATCCTGCGACACACCTCCGCGCCGACGCGGCGCTTGGGGTCGAAGCGCCGCGGCGATGCAACGTGGGAGGGCGAGGCTCCCGCCGAGCCAATGCGGATGCGCGATTCAACCGCTCTCGATCGCGCATCCGCAGGCGGCTCGTTCCGAGCCGCAGGCTCGGCGGGAGCCTCGCCCTCCCGATGCGCCGACTCTGCCACGAGATCGATCCCGCACATCAGCCCCGCCTGCCGGATCTCACCGACGTGCTTGTGCGCGCGAAGCTTCTCGAATCGCGCTGCTAGATGTGATGCCAATCGCTGTCCGCGTTCGAGCGTTCCGTCTCGTTCAAACAGTTCGATGTTCACCAGCGCCGCCGCGCAACACAGCGGATTGCCGCCGAAGGTGTGGCCGTGGAAGAACGTCTTGCCCTCGTGCGGCTCGCCGAGGAACGCGTCGAAGATGCGCTGGGTCGTCAACGTCGCGCTGAGCGGCAGATATCCGCCGGTGAGCCCTTTGCCGAGGCACAGCAGGTCGGGCGTGACGCCGTCGTGTTCGCACGCGAACATCCGCCCGGTCCGGCCGAACCCTGTCGCGACCTCGTCGGCGATCAGCAGCACGTCGAACCGATCACACAACTCGCGAAGCCCGCGCACGAACCCCGGCGGCTGGACGATCATCCCCGCCGCCCCCATCACAACCGGCTCAACCGCAATCGCCGCGATGCGAGACCCGTGCCCACGCAGCACCGACTCGACGGAGGCGAGCGTCCGCTCTCTTGCCTCTTGCCCCTTGCCTCTTGCCTGCTCCACGTAGTGCGTCTTGAACAGCAGCGGCTCGTAAGGCCGATGAAACGCCACGCTGTGGCCGACGCTCATCGCGCCGACGGTGTCGCCGTGATAAGCATCGACGAAGCCGACGAACTCGCACTTCTCGCGTCGGCCCTGATTCCACCAGAACTGCACCGCCAGCTTGAACGCCATCTCGGTGGCGCTCGCGCCGTCGCTCGCGTAGAGCACTTTCGTAAGCCCGGGCGGCGCGATGCTCACCAATCGCTCGGCGAGTTTCGACGCGACGTCGTTCGCAAGCCCGAGCTGCGTGGAGTGCGCGACGCGATCGAGCTGCGCCCGGATCGCATCGTCGATCGCGCGGACGCGATGCCCGTGCACGTTGCACCAGAGCGACGCGACGCCGTCGAGGTAGCGACGCCCCTCCGCGTCGATCAGTTCGCACCCTTCCGCGGCGACGATCGTCAGCGCGTCGTCATCTGCAAGCCACAGCTTCATGTGCGTAAACGGATGCCACACGTGCTGCCGGTCGAGGTTGCGGAGATCGGTCGAATCCATCACAGACACGCTCACTCCGAGATCGGCACGAGCAGGATTGGCGTCGGCAGGCAGCAGGCACCGGGCGGCGAATACGTGAGCTCGATCTCGCGCTCCTCGCCCTTCTCCATCGCGAAGGTCTGGATCACGCACGCCTCCGGAATCGCGCGAAATCGCGGCGAATCGGCCGGCAGCGGCACGACGCCGCCGGGGTTCCTGCCGTCGCTCACCTTCACCACCGCGCCGGCCACCTTGCACCACTGGCTGTCGGTACGGTTGATCGACATGACGAGCGCCACATCTCGGCCGTCGGTGCTCTTCACCTTCAGCTTCATGCGATACATGACGCCGTAGTTGCCCTTGTTCATCACCGGCGTGCTCGTGTCGATGCTGTCGCGGCCCTCGAGCCACGGATCAGACTTGCCGTCGGCGACGATGACCTTCTTCACACCAGACGCCGTGTCGTACGCGCCGCCGTCAGCGATGACGACATCGACATTGCTCCGCACAAACAGGCCGCGACCGGCGCCGCTCGCGTTGAAGCCCGGCAGCACGCGCGGCAGCTTCGGCAGTTTGTCCATCACGTCGATTGGCGCGTCGGGGTCCTTCTGGAAAGTGGTGATCGTCGCAGGTTGGTCGATCGTGAACTCGTAGATGCCGTGCACGAGGATGTCCTTCGTCACGACGCTGCTGGAGAGCTTCTCGTCGATCGCGCGGCGCTCGCCGGGCTGGAGCGTGAACTGGATCATCTCGCCCGAGTCGCCGGGCGACTGGAAGTAGCTGGCCATCGCCTGCTTGGCGAGCTTGTGGTAATCGCCGCTCGGGGCGGGCGCGCCGATGCGGAGCATCTTGAGCGTGAGCGGCGCATCGCCGTCGTTGCGGATGACGGCCGGGATGACTTTCTTCGCGCCGCTCGGCTCGGGAACGTGGTAGATGTAGAGCCGCACCGTGCCAGGCTTCACCTGTTCCTGCATCGCGATGCCGTCGCCCGAGCGGAAGTACTCGGGGCGATCGCTTAGCACATATTGCGGGCTGTCGTCGGCACGGGTGAGCGTGAGCGGGATCGATTCGATCTCGTTCAACGACGCCAGATCGGTCAGCACGGTTTGCCCCGGCTTCGCCTCGCGAAGCGACTGCTGAAACGCCTCGGCCGACGCCGGCGTGAGTTGCGGCTGCGTCGTCTGTGCGACCGCGATGGAAGCTGTCGATGCGAGGAGCGCTAACGCCGCCCAGCGCACGGTGGATCGATTGAAATACATCATGGGTACTCTCCGCTGGAACGGCATTGTATGGGACCTCAACCGCGGTGCGTATCGAGTCGATGTATTGAATGGATGACCCGCGACATGTCCAGCCTGCAGCCTGTCCATCCCTTGCTGACCTCCTGGGCGAAGTCGATCGCGCACCAGCGCCGGGCGCACGAGTTGATCCCCGGGGCCGCCCATACGTACGCGAAAGGCGATGACCAGTACCCGCAGGACATGTGCCCCGTGATCGCCCGTGGGAAGGGCTCGCACGTGTGGGACCTGGACGGCAACGAGTACATCGAGTTCGGCAGTGGCGTGCGAAGCGTGACGCTCGGGCACGGGTACGCGCCGGTCGTTGAAGCCGCGGCGCGCGCGTCGGCCGACGGGACGAATTTCGTCCGGCCAAGCCGGCTCGAACTCGACGCCGCTGAGGCGATGCTCTCGATGATCCCCGGCGCGGACATGATCAAGTTCGCCAAGCACGGCTCCGACGCGACGACGGCCGCCGTCAAGCTCGCCCGCGCCTGGACCGGGCGCGACATGATCGCGATTTGTTCCGATCACCCTTTCTTCAGCGTGGACGACTGGTTCATCGCGACCACCGAGATGGACGCCGGCATCCTCGACGCGACGAAGCGGCTCACCGTCGGCTTCCCATACAACGACGCCGACGCCCTCGAATCGCTCTTTGCGAAACACGCCGGCCGAATCGCGTGCGTCATCATGGAGGCGGAGCGGGACGAAGCGCCGAAGCCCGGCTACCTGGCGCGCGTGCAGGAGATCGCGCGGAAGCATGGCGCTCTGCTGGTGTTCGACGAGATTGTCGCGGGCTTCCGCCTGCACACCGGCGGCGGGCAGACGCTGCACGGCGTCACGCCCGACCTCAGCACGTGGGGCAAGGCGATGGCGAACGGCTTCGCCATCAGCGCCCTGGTGGGCCGACGCGAAATCATGGAGCTGGGCGGCCTTCGCCAGTCGCAGCGCGACCGCGTCTTCCTCCTCAGCACGACCAACGGCGCCGAGACGAGCGCGCTGGCCGCGTGCCTCGCGACGATCGACGTCTACAAGTCCCGCGACGTGATCGGCCACATCCGCTCCGTCGGCGAGTCGATCGGGGCCGGCTTCAATCAGATCACGCGTTCGCTCGGCATCAACGACTACCTCTACGCACAAGGTCATCCGAGCCTGCTCTTCTTCATCACCAAAGACGCGCACCACCAGAAGAGCCAGCCCTACCGCACGCTGTTCCTTCAGGAGCTGCTGAAGCGCGGCATCCTCGCGCCGAGTCTTGTGGTGAACGACGCTTTTACGGACGAGGACGTGCAGCACACGCTGTGGGCCGTGAGCGAGGCGGCGAAGGTGTATAAGGCGGCAATCGACGCGGGATCGGTCGACGGGTTCCTGGCTGGACGAAGCGTGAAGCCGGTGTTCCGGAAGCGCGTCTGAACCGTCAGATCGCGCGGCGACGTTGCAGCGCGCTTGCGCCAATCAACAGCGTGCCAATCACAACGCTCGGCTCGGGGATCGTGGCAAAGCTGATCGTGAACTCGAGCGAGGCGGAGGTCGACGAACGGTACGCCGAGTCGAATCGGCTCGCCGTGATGTCGGAGACATACTCGATGCTGTACGTGCCCGGCGCGAGCGTGCCGTGGAACTGAAGCGGCTGCGAGCCCGTCGAGACGTCGCCCGTTACCGTTCGCCCGAAAACGATCGCGTTCGACGCATCGCGCAGGTTGAAGTAGTTGAAGTTGCCATCGACGTCGTTCAGGCCACTCATGCCGAGGGTGGCCAGGTAGCCGACGGGACGACTGCCGTTCACGGTGAAGTTGAAGCGGAACGGCGCGTTCTCGTCGTCGGGGTTTGCGATCTCCAGCTTGCCCACCTGAATCGCCGACGCGACGGCCCCGCTGGACGCAAGCGCAAGACTGCCCGTCGCGGTCGCTGATCCTGAATAGCTAACGTGAAGCGAGGACGCCGCGGTTGGCGAGCCCACGTAGCTCAGGCCGAACACGCCGGAGCCGCTCGCCGAGAGCGCGGGCGACGCGATCGACGCCGACGTGACGATGGACGATCCCGACGTCGACAGCGTGGGACCGGGGTCGCTCGCGGGATCGTCGACGACGTTGATGCCGTCGGCCGATACCGCGCTGTAGCCCACATTCGTGAAGTACGACGCGTTGACCGTCACCGTCGCGGCAAGCGCAGCGGATGGGACGATCACGATCGCGGCCGACGCGAGCGCGAGCGTGCTGAGACGAATCCGTTCGTTGGGCAGGTGCATTCCTTCGCTCCTTGCGAGGCGTTTATCGCGTCAACACAGCCCCGCGGCAAGCATCCGACGGATGCAGCATCGGCATCGCAAGCCGCAGCCGTTGACAATCCGGCCCGGGCGAGCGATCATCTTTGGTCCGAAAGTTCGACGGTGGCCGTAGCTCAGTTGGTAGAGCGCCAGGTTGTGGTCCTGGACGTCGCGGGTTCGAGTCCCGTCGGTCACCCTTGGGAAGAAGGCAAGGGGCAAGAGGCACGTAGGCAAGAGTGAGGCACGCTCGCACATCGGTGCAAGCGTGCCTCGTCGTTTGCCCTCTTGCCACTTGCCACTTGCCACTTGCCGCTTGCCTGCTATCCCATGCTCACCAAACGCATCATCCCCTGCCTTGACGTCGATCGCGGCCGAGTCGTTAAAGGGGTCAAGTTCTTCGACCACGTCGACGCGGGCGACCCGGTCGAGCAGGCGCAGTTCTACGAGCAACAGGGCGCCGACGAACTCGTCTTCTACGACATCAGCGCGAGCCACGAGGGCCGCGAGATCATGGCCGACCTCGTGCGGCGAGTGGTCGAGGTGATCTTCATGCCGCTCTGCGTGGGCGGCGGCATCCGCACGATCGACGACGCGACGCGGCTCATCCAGGCCGGCGCGGAGAAGGTGTCGCTCAACAGCGCCGCCGTGAAGAACCCGAAGCTCATCGCCGAGGTGAGTGCCAAGTTCGGCGCTCAGGCCTGCACGCTCGGCCTGGACGCGAACCGCGTGATGAAGGATGGCGTCGAGGTGTGGGAAGTCTTCGTAAACGGCGGCCGGGTGCCGACGGGCATCAAGGTGATGGACTGGGTGAGACAGGCCGTCGACCTCGGCGCGGGCGAGATCGTTTTGAACGTGATGAACGCCGACGGCATGAAGACCGGCTACGACCTTGAAATGACCGCAGCGGTGAGCGAAGCGGTGAACGTCCCCGTCGTCGCCAGCGGCGGCGCGGGCTCGCCGGCACACATGCTCGACGTGCTGACGAAGGGCAAAGCCGACGCCGCGCTGGCCGCGAGCATCTTCCACTTCCGCGAGCACTCGGTACCCGGCGTGAAGCAGTTCCTCGCACAGCACGGCGTGGCGGTGCGGGTGGCGTGAGCCTTTCGTCGATGGAGACGAGATGCGAACGAGACATTACATTCGATGGCTCGCACCGCTCCTCGTAGTAGCGGTGCTCGGTTGCGACGGCACTGAATCGACTCAGCTGCCCGGTGGTTACACACTTGTGACCGTCGACATGCAGACGGCGATCTGTCGTGGAAATGAAGCTGTGGTTGGCCCGAACGTGACGAGGTATCGGGTTGTTGGATCGACGATCGAGTTCACAACGAGTAATCGTCTCGATTACGAAGAGCGAGGAACGCTTGATACCTCAACGGGCAAGGTCTATCGCTGGCACTTTCAGGGTGACTGGGACTCAACCCCCAAGCCGCAGTAGAGATCGACAAATCGTAGCTGCGCACTCTTGCAGTTAATCGACAAGGCCCGCTCGGACGCATCCGAGCGGGCCTCTGGTTTTCGTTCACGCTGCGAGCAGGCTAACCCGGATTACTCCAGGCCGCCCTTCAGGCCGCGCTTCGCGGAACGCTCGGCGCGTTCGACTTCGCGCTTCTCCTGCTCTTGCGCCCACTGGGCTCGCTTGAGCGACAGGCCGATCTTTCGCTCGTCGCTGTCGACGCGAAGGATCTTGACCTCCAGCTCCTGGCCGGCCTTGACCACATCTTCGGGCTTCTCGACCTTCTGGTCGCTGATTTCCGAGACGTGGAGCAAGCCTTCCAGGCCCTCTTCCAGTTCCACGAAGACGCCGAAGTTGGCGATCTTGGTGACCTTGCCCTTGACGACCATGCCCGGGCGGTACGCATCCGGGATGGCGTGGAGCCACGGGTCTTCCTGGAGCTGCTTCTGGCCGAGCGCGATGCGCTGCTTCTCCTGGTCGACGCTGAGGACGACCGCTTGCACGGTGTCGCCCTTCTTGAGCAGTTCGCTCGGATGGCCGACCTTCTTCGTCCAGCTGAGGTCGCTGACGTGGAGCAGGCCGTCCACGCCTTCTTCGATCTCGACGAACGCGCCATAGTTGGCGATGTTGCGAACCTTGCCCTCGACGACCGAGCCGGGCGGGTACTTCTCGGCCACGCGGTCCCAGGGGTTCTCCTCGACCTGCTTCATGCCGAGGCTGATCTCCTGCTTGTCCTTCTTGATCTCGAGCACCTTCACCTGGACGGCCTGGCCTTGGCTGACCAGTTCGCTCGGGTGGTTGATGCGCTTGGTCCAGCTCATCTCGGAGATGTGCACCAGACCCTCGACGCCCGGCTCGAGCTTGATGAACGCGCCGTACGACATGATGTTGACGACTTCGCCGTTGTGCACCGAGCCGACGGGGTACTTGCTCTCGATGTTCTCCCAGGGGCTCGCGTCCTTCTGCTTCAGGCCGAGCGCGATCTTTTCCTTGTCGGTGTCGACCGCGAGGACCTTCACCTCGATCTCCTGGTCGATCTTCACCATCTCGCTGGGGTGATTGATGCGGCCCCAGCTCATGTCGGTGATGTGCAGCAGGCCGTCGATGCCGCCGAGGTCGATGAACGCGCCGAAGTCGGCGATGTTCTTCACGACGCCCTTGACGATGCTGCCGACCGCGAGAGCCTGCATCGTCTTCTTCTTCATCTCTTCGCGCTGCTGTTCGATCAGCTTGCGGCGCGAGATGACGATGTTGCGACGCTCTTCGTCGATCTTGAGGATGACCGCGTCGATGTTGCGGCCGATCCAGTCGCTGATCTCGCCCGGGCGGCGGATGTCGACCTGGCTCGCGGGGAGGAACACGGGGACGCCGATGTCCACCAGCAGGCCGCCCTTGATCTTCTTCGACACCTTTCCGGAGACGGGATCGCCTTCCTTCTTGGTGTTCATGATGTTGTCCCAGTTGATGATGCGATCAGCCTTGCGCTTGCTGATCTTCACCAGACCGGAATCGAGCTCGGTGTCTTCGAGCAGCACCGAGACTTCATCGCCCACCTTGACGGAATCGGGATCGTCGAACTCGCCGCGGTCGAGGACGCCTTCGCTCTTCAGACCGAGTTCAACGATGAAGTCGTCGCCGGCGTGGCCGGAGATCTTGCCCTTGACGATCGCGTTCGGGCGGAAGTCCTGAACGTCGACGTCGGGGACGAGTTGATCGAGGTCGTCGCCGTTGTCGCCGAGCGCATCGAGCACGGCCGTGTTGGCGAGCTTTTCCCAGTCCTCGGAGTCGGTCAGGTTGAAGAGGAGATTATGGTCGACCATAAAGAGAGACACTTGCGGTTGCGACGTCCCCGTTGCGGGGCGTCTGGGACAACAGTTCGGGCTACGTGTGGAGGCGGACCTTCCGCCGGACGAGCCGGACCGAGGATCGTAACCCGACGGCCCGCAGAGTCAACGAGGGGAGCGACGCGATCGGCCAGACAATCGCAAATACCTCACCCAAAGCCCGGGGTGCACACCCCGGGCCCGGAAGGCGATGGGTACGCAAAGGCACGTCCTGCTATGCGGCGCGTCAGGGCGCGCGAAACATGCGTTCCCAAAAACGCAGAGGGCCCGGGATATGCATCCCGGGCTTTGAATTGCAGATTGGATTGTGGATGCGGTCACGCCGCGGGGGCGTTTACCTCACGCGTAGGTGTCGATCTCCGAGCCCAGCCCCGTCGCCTGAGCGACGAGCGCGTCGCCGGCCTGTTGGACGCCCTTGCTGGCCGCGTCGATCAGCTTCACGACGGCGGCGCCCTGCTGCCGCTGCGTGTCCATGATCTTGCCTGCGACCGCATACTGGACACGAGACATGGTCTCGGCCTGCTTCAGTGCGACGACGCCGTTCACGAGGTCCATACCATATGTATCGGATGCCGATCGGACGTCGCTCAACCGAAAACGCCTCGTCTAGACGTTGAAGGCACGTCCCATATTCCCGGCAAGCGGTCAGGAGGTAGTCATTCCTCGCATCTGCTCGATCGTCCACGCCGCCTTCGGCGCGAACTTCGGCGACGCGGCGTACCGGACAAGGCTCGCGCGGAACTGCCGCGCCGCCGGTCGTTTGTCGAGGTTTGTCGACAGGTCGGCCGAGCACATCAGTACGCGGGCGTTGCCGATGCGTCCCTCGATCACGAGCGCGAGCGGCCGCAGCGCGTTCCAGTCGTCGATCACGCGCACGACGACTCCGTCGCCTGCCTCCGAGCCGAGCGGCGTCAGATCCATCGCCGCCCCGCCGTGGACGACGTCCCACCACTGCCAATCGGTGTGGCTGCCGGTCGGAAACGACGCGAGCGACGCGTGCGACGGGTCACACAGCACGCCGAGCGTGTGCGGCGGCTGGCCCTGCGTCCAGCAGGTGTTCCAGAAGATGCTGGAGAAGCCCAGCACGGCGCTCGTCTTCACCGACGCGGGCGGCGGCAGGTAGAGAACTGCTGACGACGTCCTGACCGCCTCCGCCAGTCCGTCCGGACTCGTCACCACACGCACGCTCGGCTCGTCGGCCGAGGCGCCGCGCGAATAAACCCACACATCCCAGTCGTTCTCGAACGCCGTGCCGTCGATGCCCACCACCAGTCGATACCGCGCGGGCGCAGTCAGATCGCTGGTGTCGATGCGCACCGTGCCGATGGTGGCGCCGTTCCCAATCCGCAGCGTCGTAGGCCCGATTCGTCCCACGCGCACGGCATGGCCGCGATCATCGTGAAGCGTCCACGTGAGCATCGCTTCGCGCAGCGGATCAGGCCCGAAGTGCGCGACCTCGATCGAGGCTTCGATCGCGTTGCCGCACTCGAACGTGCGGCGTGCGAGCCGGGCGAGCGGCACCGTCGAATTGCAGAACCGCCGAAACTCTTCCGCACTGACGTAGCCCTTGCCCTCCCAGAATGCGTCGAGCACGCCGACGAGTGCGGTGCCCTGGCCGGGGAAATCGTGCAGGTCGAGCAGTTGGAATCCGCCGAACCCGGGCGTGCGCAGGGCCGACTCGATCTCTTCCTTGTAGCACAGCGTCTGCAGCTTGCCGGACGCGATCAGCATCGGCTTCGCGAGTTCGAGCATGCCGCGCTCGGCCATCCGTTCGCGGACTATCTCGAAGTTCCGCGCCTGCATGACGCCTTTGTACTTCGCGATCTCGTCGAGATTCGGGAACGCACACCACTGGCCGATCTCGTGGCTGATGACGGGCTGGTCATACTTCTCGACGAACGCACGGTAGTCGGTCGTCGTCTCGGGTGGCAGCGCGTTGATGCGAGAGCGGAGCCCGTCGCCCCACTGATGAATCCGCGGCGGCTGGGCCGAGTGCACATCGCTCTCCGGGCGGATGGGCCAGCCGGCGGACGTGGTGTGGAGTCGCGCGGGGTCGTGTTGCTTCCAGTACGTGACCCATTCGCTGAGGAACGACTCGTGTCGCGGCCCTGCCGGCTCGTTGCCGGACGCCATGATGCAGAACGACGGGTGATGGCCGAACGTCTGCACGATGTGATGCCCCTCCGCGTAGAGCCACCGATCGATCGGCCCGCCGTCGCCAACCGTCGCGCCTTGGTTTGGCCACGTCGAGCACTCCACCTGCAGGTACACGCCCGCCTCGTCGGCCGCGACGAACGCTGCTTCGGGCGGGCAGTACGAGTGGAACCGGATGTGGTTCAGCCCGTGAGATTTCACGACCCGCATGATCCGCGCCCACGGCTCGACCTCGGTCGGCGGATACCCGGTGAGCGGGAAGATGCAGCACTCAAGCGTCCCGCGCAGCATCGTGGGTCGGCCGTTGATCGTGAGTTGCCGACCGACGCTGCCCCACTCCCGGATGCCAAAGCGAAGCGAGCGCGAATCGATCGGCACGGTTTGGCCCGACTCGACGAGATCGACGCGCAGGTCGTGCAGCGCGGGCGAGAACTCGTCCCACAGCGCGGCGTCTTCGGGCAGCGTCAACGTCGCGTCGAACGCGCCGCCCGCTGCATCCCACTCGACCGGCACGCCGCGCGTTGCGCCGCCATCGACGGACAGCCGCACGAAGCCAGCACCGGACGCACCGCTGCGATTGCCGATCGTGCCGCGCACCCGAACGCCACGGTCGGCCCACGTCGTCTGCACGGCCACGTGATCGATCCACGTGGTCGGCCCCGCGCGCAGTTCAATCGCGCCGACGACGCCGTTCCAATTGCCCTGCGTGTGGTCGCTAACGCTGTGCGCGTTGGCGCCGACGTTTACGATCATCCGATTGTCGACGCGCACCGTGAGCCGATGTCGGCCGGGCGTGAGGAAGTCGGTGAGATCGAACTCGTGCGCGCCGGCAAGCGATCCGCCGGCACCGGGCGCTTCGTGGTCGTCGATGAATACGCGCGTCTGCCAGTGCGGTCTTTCGAGGAACAGCACGACGCGCCGACCCGCCCACTCCGCGGGCACATCGACCTCGCGCTGATACCACGCTGGCCCGGCGAAATACTTCGGCGGCGTGAGCCAGTACGGAATCTTCAGGTTGTCCGGCCGGCGATACTTCTCGAACTCGGGCGAGACGAAGTACTCGTGGTCGTACTGGATCTGCCCCATCCACGGCGTCTCGAGCGCGGTGACGGCGTGGCCGATCCGTTGCTCCATAAGCGAGCCGGGCAGTTGCACGCTGCCGACGAGTTCGCGCGTGTGCCAGCGCTCGCGCAGGCCTGCGTCGTAGTCGTCGAGCGCGAGTCGCCATTCGCCTGCGAGGGAGATCGAACGCGTCATCGCATGCCTCCGTCGGCGAGGACGTCCATCGCCAGTTCGTGGTTCGGGTCGGCCGCCAGCACTTCATGCAATCGCGCGACGCCCGCGCGTCGCTTGCCCAGGCCCAGCAGCGCCAAGCCTTCAAGCAGGTCGGCCCGGATGCGCTGCCGCAACGAGAGGTCGTCTTCGAAGAGGAGCAGCGTGGGCAGCGACGTGGCGAAGTAGTCGATCGTCGCGGGCTTTTTACGAAGCGATCGCGCGTACTCGAGCAGCCCGCTGAGGAGCCGTCGCTGCCGAGCGGCCTGCCGCAACTCGCGGGCGGCGAGCGCGGAGAAGAACGTCATCTCGCTGTACGGCTCAACCGCCATTTGCTGAAAATCGCCCTCGCGATCGGCGGCGGCTTGGAAGTGTCGTTTCGCTGCATCGACGTCTCCCGCGGCGCGAGCGGCGATGCCGATCCAGTAGTACACATTGCTGAGGTTGACGAGCAGGTGATGCGCTTCGCCGAGATTGTCCGGTGCGACGAGCGCGGCTTCGAAGCACGCCCGCGCGCGAACGGGATCGCGATCCTTCAGCGCACGTCGGCCGAGCGAGAGTTGAGTCCGAACGTGCTGGCCGAGCACGCGGCCCTCGCCGCCTTCCCACGGCTGGAATCGACGGCTGTCGAGCAGCGATCGCGCGGCTGCTGGGTTGCCCGTCTGGTTGTGCAGTTCGGCCTGCTCGACGCTGAGGTCGTCGCGCTGGCGGACCAAGTCTTGGTGTCGCTGCAATCGCTTCAGCCGCGATGCGGGCGATGCGCCGGCGCGCTTCTCCAGCTGATCGAGTTCGAACAGCAGGCGCGCATCGCGTGGGTTGGCCTTAAACGCCTTCGCGTACGCCGATCGCGCGCGGGACGTGCTGCCGCGGACGTTGAAGTAGGCGATGCCGAGGTTTCGCCAGACGATCGGGAACGACGGGTCCAACCGGGCGGAGCGTTCCCACAGCGAGATCGCCTCTTCGCGGCGGCGGCGGTCGTAGAACAGATTGCCGAGGTAGTACGGCGCGCGGGCGTCGGTCGGATCGCGCTCGATCGCGCGACGCAGCACCGCGATGTCTTCGAGTCGCGACGGGAAGCAATAGTCAGGCGACGCCTGCTTCGCCTTGCGCGACGCCGCCCGTGCCTCGGCCGTTTGGCCCGACGCTTCGAGGTAGTACGCGAGGTAGTACTGCAGCATCGGCGCAGTGCCATCGATCGGGCCGGGTTTGCCAGTGTGAAGAATCGTGATCGCGTCGACGAACTGGCCTGCCCGGGCGAAGTCGATCGCGACGTCGATGCACGCTGATGCGTCGAGCGACGATGCGTCGCAAGACAGCACGCGGGCGAGCGCGTCGAGCGGGTTCAGCTTCAGCGCAGCGGCAAGGCGATCGCGCGCGTGGTCATCTCGGCCGAGTTTGCGCAGCGCGATCACCTGCAGGCCGATCGCGCGGAGGTTGTCGGCGTTGTGCAACAGCGACCGCTCGACGTGTTCGAGCGCGCGAGTCCACTGGCCACGCACGGCGTCAATCTCAGCGATCGCGTGGAACGCAGGTCCCTGCCACGCGTTGTTCCACGTCGCCTTGTAGAGCGCGTCGTAAGCCTCATCATCTCGGCCGAGATGGCGAAGCGTGACGCCCAGGCCGTACAGCGCCTCGCCGTCGCGCGGGTTGGCGTTGCGGGCGGTCAGTCGCTCGATCGCCGCCCGGAAGTGCCGCTCCGCCAGCTCGAACTCGCCTCGGCGGAGGTGCCAGTCGCCCATCGCGGTGTTGCACCGGCTGTCGAGCGGATCACGGCAAAGCGCCTCGCGCCAGTACGCCTCCGGTGCACGTGTCGCGTGACGGTACTGATCGAGGTGCACGCCCGTCAGGTACAACTCGTCGGCCGACGTGACCGCCTCTGGCGCGAGCGGCTCCGTCGCGGGCTTCGGCTGCTCACTGTCCTTGTGCGTCGACGGCGTGTATGCGAGCACCTCACGTCCCGCCGCATCCACCACCCGCACCGCGGGCGGCGTCAACTTCGTCCAACGCAATTCCTTCATCCAGGGCTTGCCCGGCGATAGATCCAAGACAGATCGCCGAGTGCCACCGATCTCGATCATCGCGCCAAGGATCGATCTCGACACGCACACCCCCACCCGCACAGCCGACTTCGCGACACGCACCGACACCGCTGCCTCGGCGTTTGCCTCTTGTACCGGGCCGATCGCGTGGAGCGGCCACCAGCATTGCGTGAACGTCCGCATCTCGCCCGGGGCGAGGAACGAAAAGTCTGGCTGGTTGTCGGTGAACACGCCAGCCATCAGTTCGATGTACGGCGCATGCACGCCATCAGGGCCGGCATCGGTGAGATTGCGGTCCCAGGCGTAGCCGAACGCGTGATTGCCCCACGTCCACTGCTTCTTGCCTGGCGCAATGCGGTGATCGGCGATGTGCAGCAGCCCGACGCCGCTCGCGTGGTCGTAGCCACCGAAGAAATCCCGCTTCGAGCCGACGCACATGTACGACGTCGGCACGGGGATGTTTGCGTACCAGCTGAGATCGTTCGCGGCGTACTCGCCCGTCGGCGCGAACTGCGTCGGCCGCTCCGACTTGGGCACACCCTGCGCTGCGCGTCGCGCGTAGTCGACGCCGTAGTAGGATCCGTTGCAGAGGGGGTACGCGCTCATCGCGCGCCTGGCGTGATCGGCGACGCAGTTCACATCGGGCGGGAAGAACGACTGGTATCGCTCGTGCACGCGCGTCGCGACGTTCGCCCACCAGAGGAACGTCTGCGCGTGTGGCGTCCGGTTGTGAAGGCGCATCTTCAACTCAAGCCGAGCATCGCCCGGCCGAAGGCACACGCCGTGCAGGCCCGACATGCGCGTGAGCGGGTCGTGGTCGCCACACCAGATCGTTTGCGAGCCGTCGCCGCCGCGTTCGATGTGGACGTTCACCGGCATGAACGTCGCGGGCCGATGATGTTGCGGCCAGTTGAATTCGATCCCCCCGCTCACCCACGGGCCGGCCAGGCCGACCAGTGCGGGCTTGATCACGTCCTGCCGGTAGACGAGGTCTTCGCCGCTCGTCTTGTCGCGCACGACGTGGATGCGCCCGCCGATCTCGGGCAGCACCATTACGCGAAGGAAATCGTTCTCGATGTGGATCGCCTGCCACGCCCGCGGGCGCGTGCGCTCTTCGATCCGGTCGTACACCGGCAATGGATACGCCCGGCCGCTGCTGCCCTGGTACACGCGCCGATCGAGAAACATTGGGCAGACGCCCGGCGCGAGCGGCTCGTATGTCGGAATCATGACCGGCACCGACCACGCCCGCACGGGCCAGTCGCGCTGCTCGGGCGGCGCATCGGGCAACTGGATCGGTTCGGCCAAGCAGTCCTCCGGTTGATGTTGAAGGATAGAACGTCAGCGGCACGCCGGACATGGCGTTGGCTCCAGATGGCATGGACGATCTTCCGAATCTGGATACGCTCCCCGAATGGCCACACGACGCCCGCCTCGTCGACCGATCAGCATCCGTGCCGACGGCTTCAAGGGCCAGCGGATGATCGTTCTTCCCAGGCCGCTAGTGGGCGAATTGTCTGGCGATCCCTTCGTCTCCGGTCTTTATCCGACGGACGCCGGCCACTTCCCAAAGGCTGCTGGTCATGTCGTCCGCAGGCCGGTCGGCTGCGATCAGCTCATTTTGATCTATTGCGTTAGTGGCGCCGGATGGGTGCAGACGAATTCGGCCAAGCCCAGGCCGGTGCCCGCCGGGACTGCGCTACTCATCCCGCGGCGCCGCGCACACCTGTATGGAGCTGACACCGAGCAGCCATGGACGATCTACTGGCTCCACGTGCAGGGTCGACTGCTGCCGCAACTGGCCGGCACGGTGGGATTGCGCGACGACGAGGTCAGCTTCCACGTGGGCGACGATCGCACGGTGCAGTGGCTGTTCGAAGAGGTGATCCGCACGCTGGCGCAGCCGTTGACGCTCGACGAGATGCGGCTCGCGTCCTCCGCGGTGCAGCACCTCGTCGGCCGACTGCTGTACCTGCGGCGCCGAGCGGCGCACGAGAGCCGGCCGGTCGAGCAGCGGCTCGCCGATGTGGCGGCGTTCGTCGGCGCGAACCCGATGCGGAACTTCACGCTGGCCGAACTCGCGGCGGTGGCACGGCTGTCGCCTTCACACCTGTCGGCTGTGTTCAAGGCACGGTTCGGCCATGCGCCCGTGGACTACGCGCACCGCATGCGCATGCGCGAGGCTGCACGGCTTCTCGATGCGCGAGAAATATCCGTCGGCGAGGTGGCCCGCGCCGCAGGCTTCGACGATCCGCTCTACTTCTCGCGCGCGTTCCGCCGCGTCTACGGCGTCCCGCCGAGCGCGTACAGAAACACTCCCAAGGGCTAACGCCGGCCGCTCCGTTACTTCCGCAGTTCGAACGGCGTCGCCGGCAGGTCGTCGCTGTTGAAGAGCGTGGCCGTGGGGTTGTCGAGCCACGCGTAGCGCACCGCGACCGGCGCTGGCACCTCGGCCGAGCCGACGTAGACGACGTCGCCGTCGAGCTTCGCCTCGGCGGGCTTATAGACGCCATCCTCGCCAGCAACTTCGAAGCCGGCGAGCGAGTCGCCCTTCACCTTCATGCCGGTGCCCACATCGGCGAACTTGATCGCCACGCGCGAGCCGTACTGCACATCGACGGGCGTCGGGCCCTGCTTGACGAGGTCCTTCAGGCCGTACGTGTCGACGAGCGCGAGTCGCGCGAGACGTGCGCCGACGTCCTGCTTGTTCTTCGGGTGGATATCCTTCGGCTCGCCGATGTCGATGATGACGGCCATCCCGACGTTCTTCGTCTTGAGCGCCGTCTGCCGCTGCGACTCGCGCAGCACGGCCCAGCGGCCCATCTCTTCGGGCTTCTGCGTCGGGATGTAATTCGCGAGCTGGACGACGAGGAACGGAAAGTCGCCCTGCCCGAATGCTTCGCGCCACGACTCGATCATCGTGGGCAGCAGCACGCCGTACTCCTTCGCGCGCGGCGCGTTCGATTCGCCCTGGTACCAGATGACGCCGCGGATGCCGTACGGCACGAGCGGGTGAATCATGCCGTTCCACAGGTTGCCGGGACGCTGCGGCGAGTTCGGGCCGGGCGGACGCGCGGGCTCGCGCGGCGGCTCCTTGCCGGCGGCCTTCGCGGCCTCGACCTGCTTCTGCCACTCGGCGCGGTCGGCCTCCCACTTCTTGATCGCCTCGGGGTTGTCGGCGATGAACTTCTCCCACTGCTTCATCACCGGCACGAACTCGGGCTTGTCGAGCTTCGCGACGGGCGTGAACGCCTCGGCCGGCATGCCGCCCCAACTGCTGTTGATGAGCCCGATCGGCACGCCGTCGAGCTTCTCGTGCAGCATGCGGCCGAAGAAGTAGCCGACGGCGCTGAAGTTCTTCGCGCTCTCAGGCGTGCATGCTTCCCACTTCGCGTCGACGCTGCTCTGCGGCTCCGTGGCGGGCTTCTTCTTCGGGCTGACGTTAAAGAGACGGATCGCCGGGTGGTTGGCCGCTGCGACTTCCTTCTCGCCGTCGCGTGCGATCGCTAGCCGCCACTCCATGTTGCTTTGTCCCGAGCAAAGCCAGACCTCGCCCACGAGGACGTCGCTGAGCGTGACGGTGTTCTTGCCGGTGATCGTCAGCGTCGCGCCGTCCTTCGACATCTTCAGCGCATCGAGCGTGACCGACCACTTGCCCGCGTCGCTGGCGACGGTTTCCTTCGTCTGCCCGGCGAACGTGACGATGACCTTCTCCCCCGCGTCGGCCGTGCCCCAGACGGCGACGGGCTTCTCACGCTGCAATACCATGTGATCGGTGAACAGGCTCGCCGGCACGACGTCGGCGAGCGCGGTGCTCGCGGCGAAGGACAAAGCGACAGTTGCTGATGCGACGATTCGACGGATTTTCATGGAACGACTCCTGCGGTGGTTGGAGGACGTCGGTAGCATATCGCGCGTGCGGACGGAATCGCCATCCACCCCATCCACGAACTCGTCGAAGCCTGTCGTGAAGCGCAGGCTCCCCACGGAGCCTCTGCTGGAGGGGCGCGACTACACCACGGACGAGCGCGGCCGCGTCGTCTTCACGGCGGGATACCTTTTGTCGCGCGGGTACTGCTGCGGGAACAAGTGCAGGAACTGCCCGTTCGATCACGTGAACGTGGCGAAGTAAAGATCGCGCAGAGACCAGCGACATCGTCGCAGCGTGGCAAGTAGCCTCGACTCGCCCACTCGCCCACTCGCCTACTCGCCTGCACTCACATCACCATCCCGCCGTCGACCACGAGCACCTGTCCGGTGATGTAGCTCGCGCCCTCGCTCGCGAGGAAGCTGACCGCGTGTGCGATCTCGTCGGCGACGCCGAACCGCTTGAGCGGGATCATGGGCAGCACCTTCTCCTTCACCTGAGGCGGCAACACTTCCGTCATGTCGGTGGTGATGAAGCCCGGCGCGATCACGTTGCAGGTGACGCCCTTCCCGGCGAGTTCCTTCGCGATCGACTTCGTCATGCCGATCAGGCCCGCCTTGCTGGCGGCGTAGTTGGCCTGGCCCGCGTTGCCGGCGACGCCGGACACGCTGCCGATGTTGATCACCCGGCCGCTCTTGCTGCGCATGATGCTGCGGGCGGCCGCGCGCGTGGCGACGAAGGCGCTCTTCAGGTTGGTGTCGATGACGCTGTCGAAGTCCTCGTCGGACATGCGCAGGAACAGCCCGTCCTTCGTGATGCCGGCGTTGTTGACGATCACGTCGAGCCGGCCGTGCGCGTCGGCGACCTTTTCGATCGTCGCCGCGAGACCGGCCGCATCGGCAATGTCGCACGCGTGGGCCTCGGCGTTGCCGCCGGCGCTCTTGATGGCGTCGACGACGGCGTTCAGCTTGTCGAGCGAGCGCGCGATGCAGACGACGTGAAGGCCGTCCTTGGCGAGACGCTTGGCGATGGCTTCGCCGATGCCGCGGGAAGCGCCGGTGACGATGGCTACGCGAGTCGATGTCATTCGATTTCCGATTTCCGATTTCCGATTTCCGATTTGCAGTCGCCGGTATTCAATCGGCAATTGGAAATCGGCAATCGGAAATCCTCATGCGAGCGTGCTCGCGTCGTTCAATGTGAGGATGTCCGCCCGCCGATTTTGCTTGCGGAGCAGGCCCGTGAGCACCTTGCCCGGGGCGAGTTCGATGAACTTGTTGCCTTCGACGTTGGCGAGTTGCGCCATCGTCTGTTCCCAGCGCACCGACTTCACGATCTGCTCCACGAGCAGCGCCCTGATGCTGGCGACATCCGAGTGGGGCTTCGCGGTGACGTTGCTGAAAACGGTCGTCTTCGGGGCGTGTAACGTGACCGTGTCGAGCTCGGTCTTCATGCGGTCAGCGCCTGGCTGCATGATGGGAGAGTGGAAGGCGCCGGCGACGGTGAGGGGGACGGTTTTGTACCCGGCCGCTGAAGCGGCCTCGCCGAATCTTCCGCAGGCTTCCTTGTCGCCGCTGACGACGATTTGTCCGGGGGCATTGAAGTTGGCGGGCACCAACACGCCGCCCTTGGCTTGTTCGTTGCAGAGCGCGACGACTTGCTCTTCGGTCGCGCCCATCACGGCGACCATCGTGCTCGGCGTGGCGACGGCGGCGTCCTGCATGGCTCGGCCTCTCGCCTTCACGAGCTTCAAGCCGTCTTCGAAGCTGAACACGCCTGCGAGGTGGAGCGCGGTGTATTCGCCCAAGCTCAGGCCCGCTAGGCCGCACTCGGTGCTGTCCGGCACCTTGCCGAGTTCGCGCGCGGCGCGATAGCACGCGACGCTGGTCACGTAGATTGCGGGCTGGCTCACATCGGTCTGGTTGACGCGTTCGTCGGGGCCTTCGAAGCAGATCTTCTTCAGGTCGAAGCCGAGCACGTCGTTGGCGGCGTCGAACGTCTTCTTCGCGACGTCGAACTTCTCGTAGAAGTCCTTGCCCATGCCAACGTGCTGAGCGCCTTGGCCGGGGCAGAGAATGTAGGTGGGATTTGCCATTTTCGATTAGCGATTCGCGATTTGCGATTGGACCTGCGGCGGCGCTGAGTTTTCGACTCAATCGCAAATCGCAAATCGACATTCGCAAATCAAAGTCTGACCATCGCGCACGACCACGTCAGTCCGCCGCCGATGCCGATCATCAGGGCGACGTCGCCCTTCTTGAGCGAGCTATCGCGGACGGCTTCGTCGAGGGCGATCGGGATGCTGGCCGCGCTGGTGTTACCGTAGTTCTGAATGTTGATGCGGGCCTTGCTGATGGGCATGTTCAGCTTGTCCATGGCCGCCTCAATGATGCGGGCGTTGGACTGGTGCGGGATGACGAGCTTGATGTCGTCGGGCCCGAGGCCGGTCTGTTCCATCGCCTGCTGCGCCATCTCGACGAACCGTGTGACGGCGAACTTGAACACCTCGCGGCCGCGCAGCTTCAGGTACTGCTGGCCCGTCTGAATGGCTTCGTGTGTGATCGGATGGCGCGAGCCGGGAGCGCAGTAGATGTACTCCCAGCCTGAGCCGTCTGCGTGAAGACTCGTGTAGAGGACGCCGCGATCCTTCGGCCCCTCGCGCGGGCCTCGCGTGAGGACGGCCGCGCCGGCGCCGTCGCCGAACAGGATGCAGCTGCCGCGGTCCTTGTAGTCGGTGATCCGGCTGATCGTCTCCGCGCCGACGACGAGGACGTTCTTGTACCGGCCACTCTCGATCATCGCGCTCGCGGTGTCGAGGGCGTAGACGAATCCGGAACAGGCAGCCGACAGGTCGAACGCGGGCGTGCTGCTGAGCCCCATCGCCGCGGCGAGGAAGCACGCCGTCGCGGGCGTGACCATCTCGGGGGTGATCGTTGCGCAGATGATGAGGTCGATGTCTTTCGGCTCGACGCCGGCGGCATCCATCGCGCGGGTCGCGGCGTGGACGCCGAGCGTGGCAGTGGATTCGTTTTCGCCCGCGATGCGGCGTTCCTTGATGCCGGTCCGCTGCGTGATCCACTCGTCGTTCGTCTCGACCATCCGCGCGAGGTCGTCGTTCGTCAGTCGCTTGAGCGGCACGAAATGGCCGGTGCCGGAGATGATGGCGCGGTACTGGGACATGGTTGCGTTCGCAGTTCGCGGTTCGTGGTTCGCCGAGGTCAACTGCGAACTTCGAAATGCGAACCGCCAACTACTCTTCCACTTGAATCGACTTGCTGATCATCTCCACGATCTTCTGGTTGATGCCGCTCGCGTACAACTGCTTGCCGACGCGGATGGCGTTCTTGATCGCCTTCGCTTCGCTTCGGCCGTGACAGATCAGGCTGTAGCCGCCCACGCCCAGCAGCGGCGCGCCGCCGTGCTCCTGCCAGTCGTGCTTCATCCAGATCTTCTTCGCGACCTGGCGGAACTTGTCGAAGAAGTCGGGCGACTCCTCTTGAATCTCGGCGGCGAGCGTCTGGAACAAGCCTTCCGCGAGGCCCTCGCTGAGCTTCAGGATGATGTTGCCGACGAACCCGTCTGCGACGACGACGTCGACGACGCCCTTGAAGATGTCGCGACCCTCAATGTTGCCGACGAAGTTGATCATCGACTCGTCGCGGAGCAGCTTTCGCGTTTCTTTGACGACGCTGGTGCCCTTGCCGTCCTCTTCGCCGATGCTCATCAGACCGACGCGCGGGGCGTCGATACCGCAGACGGCCGTGGCGTAGCAGCTGGCCATGATGGCGTACTGCTGGAGGTGCTTTGGCTTCGGTTGGATGTTCGCGCCGACGTCGCACACGACGACGGACCCGTGAAACGTGGGGACGACGACCGCAATGCCCGGTCGCGACACGCCCGGCAACGTCCGCATGCGGAGCTGGCTCGCGGCGACGCACGCGCCGGTGTTGCCCGCGCTGATGGCGACGTCGGCCTTGCCGTCGGCGCACAGCTTGTTCATCACGCCGATCGAGCTGTCCTTCTTGGAGCGGATCGCCTCGACGGGCGACTCGTCCATCGTGATCTCCTGGGTGGCGATCACGGTGGAGTAGTGCTTTTTCTTGTCGGCGGGGATCGGGGCGCTGGCGAGCGCGGGGACGACCACGTCTTCGCGGCCGACGAGGATGACCTGGTCGTCGGCGTCGAGCAGTTCGTGCGCTTGCCAACAGCCCTTCAGGATTTCGTCGGGGGCCTTATCGCCGCCCATGACGTCGACGGCAGCTCGCAAGGGGATGCTCCGGGACAGGGAGGGAGAGGATTCGGAATCCGCGCAGCAGACCCGCCGCGGATGGAAATCCGCGATCGGCGTCCGGCGGCATCACTCGTTCGAGCCGGCCTCGTCGTCGGCGATCGCGACGGCGATCTGCGGGTTGTGGAACCCGCAGTTGCCGCACGCGGCGTGGGGGAGCTTGCTGCTGCCGCACTGGGCGCAACGGACCGTGTGGATCGGACGCAACGCATGGTGCGAACGACGCTTACGCTTGCGGGACTTGCTGACCTTCTGGACCGGATTCATGACTCATGCTCCTCGGACGCGTCCCGCGCTCTGCTCGGTCGAAAAGACTCGCTTGCGTGCGGAAAACGATCGTATACGCCCACCGGCTCGCCGGTGAATCGAAGCGGGGCAGAGTATGACAACGGCGTTAGGGTGTCAAGGAAGCCAAGTAGCTGTGCGTTTCGCGGGGGCCCCGCCGGCCGAACCAGCACTCTTTCGCAATAATCTACAGGGTTTGATTGCTGGCGAATCCTGCGGCAGTCGTCCGATATAGCCGAATACGCATGCCGCTCGCACGACCCCATCTTCCGCATTGGACGCTGACCCTCGTCGCAACAGCGGCGTGGGCGTTCTCGCTCATCTCGCTCATCAGCTACCACCCCACCGACTGGCCGAGCCATGCGGTGTACCCGTGGGGGCCGACGCAGAACCTCTGCGGGTCGGCCGGGGCGCTGCTGGCCTACTACGCGTTCTGGCTGCTCGGGGCGGGCGCGTACGCGGTGCTGTTCTTCACCGGCGTGTTCGTCGCGATGAAGTTGGCCGGGCAGAAGCTCGGCGACGGGTGGCTTCGGATGATCGGCTTGCTGTTGCTGGCCGTCTCGCTCGGCGGGATGACCCACCTGCTCACGCCCGGCACCGCGCACGGCCTGCCCGAGGGCACCGGCGGACTGCTCGGCCTCGCCAGCGCGGGCTACCTGCAGGGCCACTTCTCCGGCGTCGGCACGGGGCTCATCCTGATGGTCGCGTTCATGCTCGGCGTCCTGCTGACGGCCGACGAACTCGTCATTCGTCTACCCGCCTACGTCGGCGGAGCCTATCGCAAGGCGCGGGCGATCACGCCCAATGTGTCGATCAACTTCCCGCCGATGCCGAAGCAGGCAGACGACCGAAAGTTCGTCACCAAGGAAGCCGCGATGGCCGCCGCCAGTACGACGGCGATCGTGAAGCGCGACAAGAACCGCATCGCCGCCCTGCTGGACGAAGAAGAAGAAAACGCCAGCCGCGTGCCGCTCAAGCTGGAGCGCGCTGCCGAGAAGCTGAAGAAGCTGAAAGAGAAAGCCGAAGCCGAGGCGGCCGCGGAGATCGTGGACGTGTCGGAAGTGGTCGAAGTGCCTTCGGCGGACGACTCGGTTGCGGATGTCGCTGCGGACGCCGCGTCGGAATCGGAAGATGAGTCGTCCGCGACGACGCAGGCGACTCCGGCGAGCGCGTTGGAAGACGTCGATGCGCCTGTCGTCGAAGATGCCGTGGTCACGCCGCCCGCGCCGCCGCCGCCGGAGCCGAAGCGGGACATCGTCGTGCGCTTGCCGAACAACGTGAAGCCTGTCCGCACCGCCCCGCCGCCGCCGAAGGAGCTGGGCGAGTATTCGATGCCGGGCTGGGACTGCCTCGACGAGGCCGAGCACGGCTATGCCGAGCAGCAGGAGAAGTTCGTCCGCGAGAAGGCGGCCGAGCTGGAGAACGCCCTCAAGGAGTTCGGCGTCGACGCGCACGTCACCGAGATCGATACAGGCCCGGTCATCACCATGTACGAGCTCTCGCTCGCGCCGGGCATCAAGGTGAGCACCATCACCGCGCTCACGAACGACATCGCGCGCTCGCTCAGCGCGGTGAGCATCCGCATCATCGCGCCAGTTCCTGGCAAGAACACCGTCGGCATCGAGGTGCCGAACCACGAGAAGGAAAAGGTGCGCCTGAAGGAACTAATGCAGACCGCGCCCGACGCGACGAGCAAGATGGACATCCCGCTGTTCCTGGGCAAGGACGCCAGCGGCAACCCGCTCATCGCCGACCTCGCGCGGATGCCGCACTGCCTGATCGCCGGCACGACGGGTTCGGGCAAGTCGGTCTGCATCAACACGATCATCCTGAGCATCATGTACACGCAACGGCCGGACATGGTGAAGCTCATCCTCGTCGACCCGAAGGTGGTCGAGATGGCGCCGTTCCGCGACATCCCGCACCTGATGTGCCCGGTCATCACCGAGAGCCCGAAGGCGACCAGCGTCCTCGAGTGGGCGTGCAACAAGATGGAGGAACGCTACGCCCTGCTGGCCGAGGCGGGCGTGCGAAACATCGCGGGCTACAACAAGCTGACGCGTGAAGAGCTGATCGAACGCTTCAAGCCCGGCACGCCCGAGGAAGAGGCGAAGCTGCCGAAGAAGCTGCCGTTCATCGTGATCATCATCGACGAGCTCGCGGATCTGATGATGACGAGCGGCAAGGAGGTCGAGCAGCACATCGTCCGCATCGCCCAGAAGGCGCGCGCGGTGGGCATCCACCTCATCCTCGCGACGCAGCGCCCGCAGGCGACGGTCGTGACGGGCCTGATCAAGGCGAACATGCCGAGCAAGATCGCCTTCCGCGTTGGCTCGCGCATGGACTCGCGCATCGTGCTCGACATGAACGGCGCTGAAGTCCTGCTCGGTCAGGGCGACATGCTGTACATGCCCAACGGCGCCAGCAAGCCCACGCGCTGCCAGGGCACGTTCATCGACGACAAGGAGATCCGCGACAGCGTGAAGCTGTTGAAGAGCATGGCCGAGCAGCAGTTCGAGCACGACCTCGTGCAGATCAAGGCCACCCCCACCGGCGGCCCGGACGACGACGAGAAAGATCCGCTCTTCGACGACGCCGTACGCGTGGTGCTCGAAACGAAGCGCGGCAGCGTGAGCCTGCTGCAGCGCCGCCTGACGATCGGCTACGGCCGAGCCAGCCGCCTCATCGAACAGATGGCCGCCGCGGGCCTTGTAGGCGAATACAAGGGCTCGCAAGCCCGCGAGGCGACGATCACGCTCGAGGAATGGGAAGCAATGAAGGCCGCCCAGCAGCAGGACGAGGAGAGCGGGATGAGCGTGTGAGGCGGTCGCGCCGCTATGCGCGCGTGACGCTCACGACGTCGTGGCTCTCGTCGTCGATCTCGACAATGACGCCCCGCTTGCCTGCACTGACGATGGTTGCGTTGCCGTGTCGCCAGTGTTGTCCAGCCAACTGGTGAAGATGACCTTCGATCAGCAGCGTAACCGGCAGCTCGTTCAGCAAGTCGGTGAGGCAGTCGTAACAGTTCGGCTGTGTCGCGCGGTTCGTCGATTTGAGCCACGCCGGGTAGTGGCCGAGCAGAATCAGCTGATCGCCCGGTTTGAGTCGCTCTCGCGCTTGCCTCTGCACGGACGCACATACGAGTTGCAGATCGGCCTCGAACGGAAGATCAGCGAACAAGGCCCCGCTCCATCCGACCCCACCAACCCACAGCCGCGACCCGACCTGCACGAGCCGGCCGTTGACGTTTCGCTCGTCGCCGAACAGGTCGAGCGGGTCGTTGACGTCGTGGTTGCCCGGCACGAGGTAGATCGGCGCGAGTTGATGCGAGAACCAGTCGGCAACGGGTGACAGCAGAAGTCGCGTGGCCGCTTGATCTTCGTCGCTCAGGTCGCGAAGGGCTGGGCCGTCGTAGACGTCGCCTCCATGCAGGATGAGATCAATTCCGGAAGGAACGCGAGGCGGAGCGTTGCCGTGCGTGTCACTGCAGCAGAACAGAAGCATGTTCGATTCTCCCCGCGCAACTCACTTGCGGACACGTCGCTCCGTACCGTCCATTGTGATCGCCCGTTCTCGGTCGAGCACCAAGTCCCAGTTCTCGCCGATCACGGTTGGCGGGTTTCGGAAGTGCTCCCACGCGACTCGCATCTGCCGCGCGCATTCGTCGAAAGACACCGCGCCGAATCCGGTGCCCATGGCGGGGAACGCGATCGACTCATTCTTGTGATCCGTCCACTTCGCGGCGCAGACGAGCGACGCGAACGTCGCCCGATAGACCGCATCAGTTCCAACGATGCTGCCCGGCACGCGCATCGTCGGGGCATGGATGAGCACGGGGAAATCCGGATCGTTCGTGCGAAGTGCGAACGCAGTTCCGATCGGCTGCTCACCAAAGTACTCGCCGACGATGATTCGCTGCACCGCAGCCATGATGCCGTGTCCGAGCCTCGCGCGGACCGACGCGTCGATTCCGGCGTTCATGATGCCGTAGCTGTTGCCCGCAGTGACGAAGCAATCAACGGTTGGCATCAGGGGAAACGATCCGCACAACACCTCAATGCCTGCCGCGTTGTCAAAGCGTTCCCGCATCGTGTCGCAGGCGAAAGGGTCTGGATGGATGACTCGCATGCTGGACGGCGACATGAGGCCGAACTTACCACAAGCCACGTTCGTCCGGATTTGCTACAATCTTTGGTCGCGAATGGTTCCCCTCCGCATCGGCAACCTCACCCTCGCCACGCCGCTGATCCTTGCGCCGATCGCCGGGTACTGCGACGTCTCGTTCCGCCTCATCGCCCGGGCGTGCGGCGGCGTCGGATTGGCCGTGACTGATCTGCTGAGTCCGGACGCGTGTCTGCGTGAGACGCCGAAGACGATGGAACTCGCAGCGACGTGCGAAGAGGACTCGCCGCTCTCGATGCAGCTCTACGGCGGCGACGTTCGCAAGCTGTGCGATGCCGCCCGCTGGGCCGAGGACCGCGGGGCGCACGTCATCGACATCAACATGGGCTGCCCCGTCGACAAGGTCACCAAGCAGGACGGCGGCTCGAAGCTTCTCTGCGATCCCGACCGCACCGTCGGCATGGTGGAGCAGATCGCGAAGGTGCTGAAGCACACGCCGCTCACAGCCAAGCTGCGACTCGGGTGGGACGACACGTGCATCGTCGCGCCGGCCCTCGCTCGCCGGCTCGAAGAGGCGGGCGTGCAGATGATCACCATTCACGGCCGAACCACCGAGATGCGCTTCACGGGCGAGGCGCGGCTCGACGGCATCGCTGAAGTGGTGAGTGCCGTGAAGCGGATTCCCGTGATCGGCAATGGCGATGTGAAGAGCCCGCAGGATGCGAAGCGGATGTTCGACAAGACGGGCTGCGCCGGCGTAATGATCGGCCGCGGCGCGCTATCGCAGCCGTGGATTTTCCGCGACACGTGGAGCTACCTCACCACCGGCATCATCCCCGCGCCGCCCACAATCACCGAGAAGCTCAACATGGTCCGCCGCCACTTCTACAACCTGTGCGAGTGGCGCAGCGAGCGGGCGGCCGTCATCGAACTGCGTAAGCGGATCAGCTGGTACTCGAAAACGATGAACCCCTGTCGAAGCCTGAAGGAGCCGATGCGCACCGTCCGCGACCGCGCCCACTTCGACGAGATCTGCGACCGCTTCGAAGCGTGGCGCACCTTTCACGACGACGAAGTGCGTGCCGGCCGCCGCCCAATGCTGAGCCCGCGCGACGAGCCGATCGAGGAGATGCAGGCGAGCGGGTGAGTGGGTGAGTCGCGAGTTGGACCCTCGCGCACGTTCAACTGAACTCGTCATGGGGCGAATCGCACTCCCTCTCGCGGCGTACCGGGAGAGGGACACGGGGCGACTGCTCATCAACTGCGGACACCCTTCATCGAGGCAGCGTCGCACATCGTCTCGGGCAATTCACGCTCGCTCTCCATCCACGAGCGTTGGTTCGTAGCGGTCAGCGCTATCTTCGTGGCACGGGCCTCCGGACGTGATCAAGCTAGAGTGACGAGCGAACCGTCAGAGTGGCGAGCTTCTTCGTGGCACGGGCGTCCCGCCCGTGAAAACACGGCCGAGACGGCCGTGCCACGAAATGGGTCGCCGCTATGGCGATCTGCTCGTCGCTCTAAACACACTTGAATTGCACGTGCCGGAGGCCCGTGCCACGACCGCTGCGACAATCCGCTGACCGCTCTAGAATACGAAATTTCCCTCCCCCGGGCCGAACCTGACGTGCGGCCATCACTTGCGAACGCATCGCGAAAGCGGATGCGCTTCCATCGAACGTTCGCTCGCCGGTACGATGCCAGACGCGCGCGCCATCCGCGTCGCTGGGGGTTCGGATCCATGCACACGCCAACTCACGCCAAGAGCCAGCAACGTTTCCCTGCTGAGGTCTCGTTCAGACCGCGCTCCGCTGTTCCCGGAATGCTCTGTCTGTCGCATCGGATGTTCCAAAATGTTCCCAAATGTTCCGCCATGGAACATCGCGCCCGCGGAAAATCAGTTGGAATTCGAGCGGATGTTACAAAATGTTCCCTCTTTGGTTGTGGAGCGATGAATCGCGTCGGCTCGAGAGCACGGACGCACGAAGCAGCAGACGTCTCCCGGGTGAACTTCCCCCTCCGCGCGCCATCTATTACATTCACGGCACCGCATGATTCCCTCGGCCCCTCCCGTAAACGCCTATCCGCCCAACCGGACGGAAGACTTCCACAAGCTCTCGATCGTCATCCCCGTCTACAACGAGGAGGCGACCATCCACGAGCTCATCGACCGCGTGGTGCTCGCCCCGATCCCGCAGGGCATGGTCCGCGAGATCATCTGCGTCAACGACTGCTCGAAGGACAACACCAAGGGCAAGCTCGACGAACTGCCCGCGATGTACCCCGACGTGCAGTTCCAGATCCAGCACAAGCCGGTGAACCAGGGCAAGGGCGCTGCGGTCCGCGACGGATTCAAGCTCGCGACGGGCGAGGTGGTGCTCATCCAGGACGCCGATCTGGAGTACGACCCGCAGGACTACATGAAGCTGTTGCTGCCCATCGTCGAGGGGAAGGCCGACGTGGTCTTCGGCAGCCGGTTCATCGGCGAGCCGCACCGTGTGCTGTACTACTACCACAGCATCGGCAACCGCGTGCTGACGACGCTCAGCAACATGATGACCAACCTCAACCTCACCGACATGGAGGTCTGCTACAAGGTCTTCAAGAAGTCGGTGCTGGACCGCATCACGATCAAGTCTGACCGCTTCGGCATCGAGCCAGAGATCACGGCGAAGGTCGCCAAGATGCGCCCGAGGCTTCGCATTTATGAGGTGGGTGTGGCCTACTACGGGCGCAGCTACGAAGAGGGGAAGAAGATCACGTGGAAGGACGGCATCAAGGCCATCCTCGCGATCATCCGCTATCGCTTCTCGAACTGAGTTCGCGGATCGCGGTTAGCAGTTCGCGGCGAATGCGACTCGCTTCTCCCGCCACTGCCTGCGAACCACGAACTGCGAACTGCGAACCGCCATGAACGCCACGCCACGCAAGCTCGGTGATCTGGTCGACGCGCTCGACGCCATCGCCCCGCCGGCGCTCGCGGAGCCGTGGGACAACGTCGGCCTGCTCGTCGGAGACCGATCGCAGCCGTGCACGCGGGCGATCCTCACGATCGACTACACGCCCGCCGTCGCGATCGAGGCGCGCGAGGCGACGTGCGACGCGGTGATCGCCTACCACCCGCCGCTCTTCGACGCCGTCAAGCGATTCACGGCTCACGACCGCGCGACCGAGTTGCTGTTCGACTGCGCCAAGCGAGGCGTTGGCGTCTACTCGCCTCACACCGCGCTCGACGTCGCGGATGGCGGCACGAACGACGTGCTGGCCGACGCGCTGGGCCTCGTCGATCGGCTGCCGCTCCGCAGGCGCGACGTCGCCTCGAAGCAGGCGAAGCTGGTCACGTTCGCCCCGCCCGACGCGATCGACCGCGTGGCCAACGCGCTGTTCGACGCCGGCGCGGGACGGATCGGCGACTACTCCCGCTGCAGCTTCCGCTCCACCGGCACCGGCACGTTTCAAGGCAGCGATGAGACGAATCCGACGGTCGGAAAGGCTGGCGCATTCGAGCGCGTCGAAGAGATCAAGATCGAGACGATCGTCCCGCTCGCGAAGCTCGACGACGTCATCCGCGCGCTGAAGAAGAGCCACCCGTACGAAGAGCCCGCGTTCGACCTGCAGCAGCTGGTCGCCCCGCCGCAGATCGTCGGCATCGGCCGAGTCGGCAAGACGCCCGGCGACGCGACGGCCGAGATGCTGGCGAACCTGTTGAAGCGCTCGCTCGGGCTCAATCACGTCTTGATCGCGGGCGACGCGCAGAGGCTCGTCCGCAAAGTCGCCGTGTGCGCCGGCGCGGGCGGCGACCTGCTGAACGCCGCGATCGCGCAGAAGGCGGACGTTTTCGTCACCGGCGAACTCCGCCACCACGACGCGCTGAAGGCCGCCCGCGCCGGCATGACCGTCTTCTGCACCCTCCACAGCAATAGCGAACGCGCGACGCTGCCGAAGCTCGCGGAGCGACTGCGCGAGAGGGTGAGCGGGATTGAGTTTGTGGTGAGCAAGGAGGATCGAGATCCGTTTGTGGTGGGGTGAGTCGGCGCAGTTGGATCAACTTTGCCACGCTGCGACGAAGTCGCTGGTCGCGTAGGAGCAAGGGGACGCACGTTGACCGGACCCACTCACGCACTCAACCACGTACCGCATCAGCGACTTCGTCGCAGCGTTGCATTCGTCTACTCACCCGCTCACCTACGCACCTACTCACGTCTCCCCGAGTTGACGAACACCCACTCCCACCCCACATTCACCCGCATGTCCCTCCAAGCCCTTCGTTCCAAGTTCGAAGCCGTCGGCCAGACCAACGTGTTCAAGTTCGCGGCGTCGCTCTCGCCCGAGTCGCAGGCGAAGCTCGCGGCACAGCTGGAAGCCTACGAGCCGGCGTATCTGGCGGAACTGGTGCGCGACTACGTGAAGCAGAAGCCGCACGTCGCGCTACCGAAGGACATCAAGCCCGTCGACGCGCTACCCCGCGAGGCCGATGCGGCGCGGAAGGATTACTACGCGAAGGCGCTCGCGCGCGGGAACGAACTGCTGAAGGCGGGCAAGGTCGGCGCGTTCCTCGTCGCGGGCGGGCAAGGCACGCGGCTCGGCTACGACGGGCCTAAGGGTGAGTACCCCGTGACGCCGATCAAGAACAAGCCGCTCTTTCAGGTGTTCGCGGAGCAGCTCCTCGCGCACTCGAAGGCGTGCGGCAAGTCGATCCCGTGGTACGTCATGACGAGCGACGCGAACGACGCCGCCACGCGGGCATTCTTCGCGAAGCACATGTACTTCGGCTACTCGCGGAACGACGTCTTCTTCTTCCAGCAGGGCATGATCCCCGCGTTCGACGCGGCGACCGGTCAGTTGTTGCTCGGCGAGAAGGACAGCCTCGCCCTGGCGGCCGACGGGCACGGTGGCTCACTCCGCGCGATCGACCGCTCCGGCGCACTCGCCGACATGAAGCGGCGCGGCGTCGAGCACCTGAGCTACTTCCAGGTCGATAACCCGCTCGTCCACACCATCGACCCGCTCTTCCTCGGACTGCACGACCTCAGCGGCAGCGAGATGAGCAGCAAGACCATCGGCAAGGCCGGCCCGCTCGAGAAGGTCGGAAACTTCTGCGTCGGTGACGGCATCCTGCAGGTGATCGAGTACAGCGACCTGCCGGAGAGCCTCGCGAAGGAGACGAACGCCGACGGCAGCCTGAAGTTCAACGCGGGCTCGATCGCGATCCACGCGCTGCGCGTCAGCTTCATCGAGCGCCTCAACGCGGGCGGCCAGCTGAAGCTGCCGTGGCATCGCGCGGACAAGAAGGTGCCGTTCGTCGACGACGCAGGCAACCTCGTGAAGCCCGAGAAGCCCAACGCGGTGAAGCTGGAACAGTTCGTCTTCGACGCGATCCCGCTGGCGAAGAACGCGATCGTCTACACGACCGATCGAGCGGAAGAGTTCAGCCCCGTGAAGAACGCCGACGGCAACGACAGCCCCGCGACAAGCCGGGCGGACCAGACGAAGCGCGCCGCCCGGTGGCTTGAGTCGGCCGGCGTGAAGGTGCCGCGCAAAGCGGACGGCACGCCCGACTGCGTGATCGAGATCAGCCCGATCTACGCCGCCACGCGGGAGCAGCTGCTCGCGCGAAAGCCTGCGATCACGATCAAGCCAGGCGACAGCGTCGTGCTGGACTAATGCGATTGCCATGTTTAGCCGGCGAGCATGCTCGCCGGCTAACCGCAGATCGGGGGGCCGTGTGCTGCGCCCATTACGCTCACCCCACCACCACCATGTTGTCCCGGTGCACGACCTCGTCGTACGCCTGCGGGCCGATGAGCGATCGCAGCTCGCTCGTCTTCCTGCCCGCGATCTTCGTCGCATCTTCCGCGGCGTAGTTGCTGAGCCCGCGCGCGACGACGACGCCCTCGGGCGTGGCGATGTCGACAACGTCGCCACGGGCGAAGTCGCCGGTCACGCCCGTCACGCCGGCCGGCAGCAGGCTTCGGCCCTTCTTGGTGATCGCGCTCGCCGCGCCGGCATCGACGGTGATCGTGCCCTTGCCACGCGCAGCGCGGATCCACCGCGTGCGGCCCGTCCGGCGCGAATCGCTCGCGGGCGTGAAGAGCGTGCCGACGTCTTCGCCGGCGAGGATGCGCGTCAACACGTCCGGCGCTCGGCCGTGCGCGATGACGATCGACTCGCCGTTGCCCGTCACCATCCGCGCGGCTTCCAGCTTGCTGTTCATGCCGCCCTTGCCGAGCGCGCTCTTGGTCGGTTGCAGGTGCTTCTGCCCCTCCGCGATCGACGTGATCACCGGCACACGCTTCCGGCTCGCGTCGAGGACACCGTCTACCACGCTCAGCAGCACCAGCAGATCGGCCCGCAGAGCCTGGGCGACCGTCGCGGCGAGGAGGTCGTTGTCGCCGAAGGTGATCCTCACGAGTTCGTCGGTGCTGACGGTGTCGTTCTCGTTCACGATCGGCACGGCCCCGAGTTCGTGCACGGCGGCGATCGTGTTTCGCAGGTTCAGGAACCGCGTGCGGTGATCAGTGTCGTCGCGCGTGAGGAGCAGTTGAGCCACCTTCAGGCCGAGCGGCGCGAACGCCTCCGCCCATCCGTCCATCAGGCGTCGCTGACCGACGGCCGCGACGGCTTGCAGCGTCGCGAGGTCGGTCGGCCGTTTGGCGAGCCCGAGTTCCGCCATCCCGCTACCGGCCGCGCCGGAACTGACGATCGTCACGCGGACGCCCCTCTCGCGAAGAGCGGCGACCTGCTTCGCGATCGACGCGACGTACGCCAGGTCGAGGTGGTTGCGTTCGTCGGACAGCACTTGCGTGCCGAGCTTGACCACCACTGAGCGTGCGGCGGCGACGGATTGACGGTCGGCGGAATGGGTTTGCGATGTCATGGCGAGAGCGGCTGATTATGCGGTCTGCCGGGGCGATATTCGACGCCTCTGCTCTCCGCAATCTCCGGTGTACAGCGCAAATTCGGCGCTAAGGTACTGGCAGTGCCTCTAAGCGGCGCCCCAGCCGATAGACGACATAAACATACAAATTGCATAGACTTACAGGAATTCACGAGGCAAGCAACAGCCTCAACCTGATTGTCATGCGTTGGCGACTCAGAAAGTAAAGCGTGCGAAGTTCGCGGCGGCGTGTAAACTATGGTGCCCGCTGGGAGACGTGGAGCACCCCACTGCGTCTCTAACCGGCAGCTCCGAGTGCCCAGTCAGGCGAAGTAGCCGGACCCGGGCCGCGAGTCATCGTCGCGTACGGACAACTCGGCCACCGTCGTTCAGTCACCTGTGTTGCGACTCAGCTACCGCTTCGAGCCACACACACGAGGAGAATATGCGCATCGCCCGTCGTCGCCCCGTTGTTGCAGGTCGTTCGGTTTCCCGTCGTTCGCTCACCCGATCGGCGATTGACACACTCGAATCACGTCGGCTGTTGACCAACACGCCTTTCGCGTTGGCCTCCGGTCAGCTCACGCAGAACTGGAGCACGACGTCGATCTTCACCACGACGGGAAGCGGTTGGGCCGGCGTGCCCAGCTTCCAGGGTTTCCGCGGCGTGGGCGTGACCGGCATTGACCCGACGACCGGCGACTTTCTCATCAAGGGTACTGGCACGGAAGGCCAGACCATCCAAGCGATCAACACCTCCGCCACCGGGCCGAACACGATCACCAACGGCGGCACCGTCTACTTCAGCGGCATCTCGAATCCCACGATCGCCCTGGCCGGCTCCGGCTCCGCCCCCGCGCCGCAGCTGGTGGCGTACCTCAACACGGTCGGCGTCACGAACATTCGCGTGAAGTACACCGTCCGCGACCTCGAGGACGGCGCGGACAACGCCACGCAACCCGTCAATCTTCAGTACAGCACCGACGGCACGAACTGGGTGAACGTCGCCGGCGCTTACATCGCCGACGCGACCGACGGCCCCAACCTCGCCAAGGCTGATCAGCCCGTCGATGTCACGATTACCGACGCGGCCGCTCTGAACCAAACGAACCTGCTGCTCCGCTGGGTGACGGTGAACGCCGCCGGCAACGACGAATACGTCGGCATCGACGACATCGTGATCGGCGATCCCGTCACGACCCCGGTCTTCACCGTTTCCTCATCGCCGACCTCGGCTCGCGAAGGTGAGGGGCCGTACACCATCACCATCAACCGCGCCGGCGCGGCCACCGCAAACCCGGTGAGCGTCCTGGTCAGCACGGCGAACGGCACTGCCGTTGCCGGGTCCGACTACACCGCCGTCAGCCAGACCGTCACGTGGGCGGGCAACGACCTCACGCCGAAGACGATCTCGCTGAACCTCGTCAACGACGCCGTCGCCGAGGTGACGGAGTCGTTCTCCGTGCAGCTGAGCAACGCCTCGAGCGGAACGCTGATCGGTTCGCCGAGCTCGGTCACTCTGACCGTCGTGGACGACGACCAGGTGCTCCCCGCCAACCCCGTCGTCGTCAACGAAGTCAACGCCAATCCGCCCGGCACCGACGGCTCGAACGAGTACATCGAAATCCGCGGCACGCCTGGCCAGTCGCTGTTCGGCGTCAAGCTGCTCGTCGTCAAGGGCAACCCGCTCAGCACGCCCAACGGCGCCGGCGGCATCGACACCAGCATCGATCTGTCGGGCTTCAACATCGGCAGCTCGGGCTACCTCGTCATCAAGAGCACGACGGGCGGGCCGACGATTCCGTCGGGCACGACAGTCGTCACGAACTCGATCTTCGACAACACCGCTTCCGTGGTCGGCGGCATCCGCGACGACTCGGTCAGCTTCGCTCTCGTGTTCAACAAGGACCCGATCTCGTCCGGCATCGACCTCGATGCCACCGACGGCGGCACGCTGACGCTTCCGGCCGGCTCAACCGTGCTCGACGCGGTCGGCTATCGCACCGCGACCACCGCAACCCTCCGCGCATACGGCGCTGACCTGACCGTGAACGGCGGCGCGAACGCAGTCGGCTCGATCACCCGCTTCTCCGACAACCTCACCGCCAACACCGACGTTAGCGGCGCATCGAACCCCAGCGCCGTCGCCGCGTGGGCGGCCGGCACCATCCAGGGCACCGACCCGACGGGGCTGCTCTACGACCCGACGACGGGCAGCGCGAACCTCGCCACCGTGGTCGCCCCGGCCCTGACGCCCGGAGCGCAGAACTTCGCCCCGACCACCGGTCCGGGCGCGCTGCAGTTCACCGTCAGCGCGTTCAACGTCTTCGAGAACGTCGGCACGATCACCTTCACCGTCAGCCGTACCGGCGGTTCCGCCGGCGCGGTCAGTGCCAACTGGGCGACCGTCAACGGCACCGCCGCCGCCCCGGGCGACTTCGTGGCCGGTTCCGGTACGGTGAACTTCGCCGCGGGCGACAGCACGCCGCAGACGTTCACGGTCACCGTCAACAACGACACGCTTGCCGAAGGCGCTGAGGCGTTCACCGTCGTGCTCTCGTCGCCCACCGGCGGTGCCACGCTCGGCGCGAACTCCACTGCCACCGTCAACATCGGCGCGAGCGACCAGACGGCTCCCGTCGTCATCAACGAGGTCCTCATCGATCCGCCCGGCAACGACGCCCCCGGCGTCGAGTGGATCGAACTCCGCGGCACTCCGGGCCTGAACGTCGGCGGCTACTACGTCCTCGGCGTGGAGGGCGACGCCGGCACCACCATCGGCCAGGCCAACCTCGTCCTGCAGCTTCCGGTCGGGACGCTCATCGGCTCGAACGGCCTGCTGCTGATCCGCGGCGCGACCACGCCCGCCAGCGTGGAACCCGGCACCACGGTCGTCACGTTCGCCGCGTTCGACACGGGCACCAGCGGCATCATCCAGAACGGCACGCAGTCGATCATCCTCGTCAATCCGGGAAGCAACACGTTCGCCTCGGCTCAGGTGATCGGCAACACCACCGGGACGCTCACGCTTCCCTCCGGCGCGACGTTGCTCGACTCGGTCGGCTGGCGCGACACCGCCGCTACCACCGACTACGTCTATGGCGGCGTCGACCTCACCCAGCTCACCGCGACGGGCACGCTCGCCTACTCGAACCAGGCGGTCTCCCGCTTCGTCGACGAGGGGACGCCTTCGTCGGGCGGCGCGTGGTTCGGCGGCACGCTGCAGACGGCTGCCCCGACGCTCTACCAACCCACGTTCGTCAGCGGCAACCCCGCGTCGTTCAACCTGCCGACGGGCACCGGTTCCCCCAACATCACGCCCGGCGGGACGAACTACCCCGGCATCGTCGGCGACACCACGCCGCCCACCGTGGTCGGCACGCCGGTCCGCAACTATCTCACCGGCCTGAACGTGCAGATCACGTTCAGCGAAGACGTGAGCGCCAGCCTCGCCGCCGGCGACTTCACGCTCACGAACACGACGACGAGCACGGTCATCCCGGCCGCGAACATCAACGTCGCCTACAACACGACGACCAACGTCGCCACGCTGACGTTCACGGGCATCGCCGGGTTCAGTGCCGGCAACCGCCTTCCGAACGGCAACTACACGCTCGAGTTCGGCGGCACGCCCAACGCGATCGAAGACGCAGCCGGCAACGACCTCGCCGCCAACTCGTTCAACTTCCGCTTCGTGAACGGCGACACAACGCAGAACGGAACGGCCAACTTCGACGACCTGCTCGCCCTCGCGGCAAACTACAACACCGCGCCGGGCGTCAACTACGCTCTCGGCGACTTCAACTACGACGGCAACGTCAACTTCGACGACCTGCTGATCCTCGCCGCGAACTACAACGTGTCGATCCCCGGCAGCCTCGGTGCGGGCCTCCTCGCCGCTCCGCCCGCGCCGGCCAGTTCCACCGGCAAGGGTGACGAGTCGAACTCCTCGGGCAACGACGTCCTGGCCTGATCGCAGGAGACGGCACCGTCCAATTGGCCCGTCCTCATTCCGGACGGGAGAATCTGCATCGCATCGCGGCGGCGCGTCGACCATCGACGCGCCGCCGCTTTCGTTTCCGCGCGTCCCCTTGGCAATGGCTCGCCCGATAAACGCGAAGGAGCTTCACTCGCACGTTTCTTTAACCGATGTCATCCACGGGACCGCGTGCGCGCGGGCACGACTACGTGCGCGCCGCCTGCGTTCCTATAATCGCCGTGAACATGCCCGACTTCGTCAACAGCTGCCTCCACACCGTGGCCGACTCGGCCAAGGAGGTGGCTCGCCGGGCACGCGGCAATCACGCCCCGACGGCGAAGCGGCTGCTGAAAGTTCTCGCGGGCAAGCAGCGCATCCTCGTCACGAGTCACATGCACCCGGACCCGGACGCGCTCGGCAGCTGCCTCGCGATGCGCGCCCTGCTCCGCGCGAAGCTGCCGAAGGATGTGACGGTCGACCTCAGCATCAAGGGCCCGATCGCCGGCGGCGTGAACGCGGCCTTCACCCGTCTCGCCGCGCCGCTCGACCTCGTGCCGTGGGACGACGCCAAGCTGAAGTCGCACTACGACGCGATCATCCTGCTCGACGTGCAGCCGCAGTTCGCGTACTCGCCCGTGCCGAGCGACGTCCCCGTGACGGCCGTCATCGACCACCACCGCGCGCGGGGTCGACCCTCCAAACTCCCCTTCCGCGACATCCGGCCCGACGTCGGCTCGACCACGTCGATCCTCTTCAGCTACCTCATGGAGCAGTCGGTCGACATCGACTCGACGCTCGGCGCGATGCTGCTCTACGCGATCGAGTCCGACCTCGCCGGCGCGGCCGGTCAGCCCGACGAGTTGGACAACGTCGCCGTCAGCAACCTGACGCTGTGTGCCGATCCGCGCCTACTCGCGCGGATGCGCTACGCGAGCCTGCCGCGCGATTATTACCTCGCCTTCGCGCGCGGCATCGGCGAGGCGCTCTACAACGAGTCGCTCGTCACCACCTTCATTGGCGAGGTGACCACGCCCGAGATGCCTGCGATCGTAGCCGACTTCCTGCTGCGGCTTGAGAATGTCCAGTGGGTGCTCGTGGCCGGTGTTTCGAAGGATCGACTCGTGTTGTCGCTCCGCACCAGCGCTCCAAAGCAAAGCGCCGGCGAGGCAATGCGAAAACTCATCCGCCACTACGGCGAGGGCGGCGGCCACCGCACGAAGGCGGGCGGGTTCGCCAAGCTTGAGAACGGCTCGCCGACCGAAATCGATCGCCTGCGCAAGCTCTTCCGCAAGCGCCTCCTGAAGATCGCCGGCCTGCCTGCCGACACACGGCTCACCCGGCTTGCACCGGTCGTTGAGGGGTGACGGCCGATCCGTTATTGTCTGGGGACACGGCCACAGAGCCACAGAGGCACAGAGAAGACCATGAAGAACGTAGTCGTCGTTGTACGAGTAGCCTGAACGCTGCGAATTCCGCACGCGATCGGCCCTTCGTTTCAACGACTTTTCCGTACTTCCTCTTCTCCGTGCCTCTGTGCCTCTGTGGCCAATTCACTTCTCAGGAACGCACCATGGAACTCGCCAAAACCTACGACGCCAAGAGTGTGCAGATCGAAGCCCAGCAGGCCTGGGACGAGTCGCGCGCGTGGCACGCCGAGCCCGATCCGTCGAAGAAGCCGTACGCGATCGTGATCCCCCCGCCCAACGTGACGGCCGCACTGCACCTCGGGCACGCGCTCAACAACACGCTGCAGGACATCCTGATCCGCTGGCGCCGGATGTGCGGCGACAACGCCGTGTGGCTCCCCGGCACCGACCACGCGGGCATCGCCACGCAGACGGTCGTCGAAAAGCGCGTGCAGCGTGAAGAAGGCAAACGCCGCACCGATTTCCAGCGCGACGAATTCGTCGCCAAGATCCAGGCGTGGAAGGACGAGTACGAGCAAACCATCCTGGGACAGCTCAAGGCGATGGGCTGCTCGTGCGACTGGGACCGCACCGCGTTCACGATGGACGAGCCGCGCAGCAAGGCGGTCCGCGAGGCGTTCTTCCGCCTGTTCAAGGACGGCCTGATCTATCGCGGGAAGCGACTCGTGAACTGGGACCCGGTCACGCAGACCGCGCTCGCAGACGACGAGGTGGAGAACGAGGAGGTAGACGGGAGCTTTTACTACCTGAAGTATCCGCTCTCCGACGGAAGCGGCTTCGTGACCGTCGCCACCACGCGCCCCGAAACCATGCTTGGCGACACCGCCGTCGCGGTGAACCCGAAGGACCCGCGCGCCGCGAGCCTGCGTGGGAAGTTCGTCAAGCTGCCGATCGTCGACCGCGTGATCCCGATCATCGAGGACGACTACGTCGTGCTCCCCATCGCGCACGGCGGTGACGAGAAGGACGCCAAGGCACAGTTCAGCTCCGGCTTCCTGAAGGTCACGCCCGCGCACGACCCCAACGACTACGACCTCGGCCAGAAGTACAAGCTGGCGATGATCAACGTGATGGCCCCGGACGCGAGCATCAGCCTCGATCACGGCTGGGCTGCGCAGGAGTCGCACCAGAAGGACAACGCGACCCTGAAGCCGTTCCTCGGCCTGTCCCGCGAAGAAGCGCGCAAGCAGATCATCGCCTGGTTCAAGCAGCACGGCCTGCTCGAACAGGTGAAGCCCTACAAGCACACCGTCGGCCACAGCTACCGCAGCCACGTGCCGGTGGAGCCGTACCTGAGCGACCAGTGGTACGTGGCCGTGCGGAAGCCGATCCCTTGGCTCGCGGATGAAGGCTTGATCGACGGGACGGAGATACCGAAGAACTCGCTCGCCGGCTTGGCGCTCAGCGCTTTGCGTGGCACGGGCGTCTCGCCCGTGTCTAGCGACCAACATGGGCGAGACGCCCATGCCACGCAGAATCTTCGTCTGATTCCGGATCGCTACGAGAAGACCTACGACACCTGGAACGCCAACCTCCGCGACTGGTGCATCAGCCGGCAGCTGTGGTGGGGACATCGGATTCCGGTGTGGAGCTTCCGTGAGCGACGCGGAACGGCTGACGATTGGAAGGCAATGGGCAAGTTGCTCGCCGAAAGACCGGACATCTTCGCCCATGGCAGCCATGAGTTTGTGACGAGGGAAAGCGATCAGTCCAAGGTTGCCCACATCGCGAAGTTGGTAACGATCGCGCCTGGCAACACCGACGTAGAGCAGCTCCTAGAGCGGGTTGGCTTCGTCCAAGACCCCGACGTCCTCGACACCTGGTTCAGCAGCGCGCTCTGGCCCCTATCCACACTCGGGTGGCCCGCGGCGGCGACTGAAGTCGCCACGCCGATGAATGCTGCGCTCGATCAGTGGAACCCGACCTCCACGCTCTGCACCGCGCGCGAGATCATCACGCTGTGGGTGTCGCGCATGGTGATGTTCAACCGCTATCTGCGCGGGCATGATGCGGCACATGCCGGCAGAGACGAAGAGACGAAGAGACAAAGAGACGGAGTGGGATATGACACAGACACTTCGTCTCTCCGTCTCTCCGTCTCTCCGTCTCTCTCTCCAACCGTCACTCCGTCACTCCCCCTCCCCTTCTCCGACGTCTTCGTCCACGCCATGATCCAGGACGGCCAAGGGCAGAAGATGTCCAAGAGCCTCGGCAACGGCGTCGATCCGCTCGACATCATCGGCTCCCATGGGGCCGACGCGATGCGGTTCACGCTTGCGACGATGACCACGCTCACGCAGGACGTCCGCATGCCCGTGAGTTGCATCGACCCCCACACCAGCGACGCCGTCGAGCCCGAGATGTTCTCCAACTCGGCCGGCTACGTCGTGATGAAGCCGGTGCAGTCGTACAAGGGCAAGAAGTTCGTCAGCAGCTACGGCTACGCGTCGGGCGAGGCGTCGCCCACCGCGGATATGCCCGTCGCCAAGAACACGAGCCCGAAGTTCGACCTCGGCCGAAACTTCTGCAACAAGCTGTGGAATGCGGCGAGGTTCGTGCTCGGGCAGATTGCGTCAGAAGAGACGAAGAGACAAAGAGACGGAGAGACGCAGGCAGACGCCTCCTCCACTTCGTCTCTGCGTCTCTCTGTCTCTCCGTCTCTGATTGACGAGTCCAAATGGTCCGTCATCGACCGCTGGATCCTCAGCCGTCTCGCGCGCACTGTCCAAGCATGCAACGAGGCGCTCACCAACTACCGCTTCGACCAGTACGCCAACGCCTGCTACGACTTCGTCTGGCGCGACTTCTGCGACTGGTACCTCGAAGCGACGAAACCCGCGATGCGCGACGAGGCCCGCAAGCCGCACACGGCCCGCATCCTTGCGACGTGCCTCGACACGGCGCTGCGCCTCATGCACCCCGTCATCCCGTTCATCACCGAGAAGCTCTTCTGGGCGTTGAACGAGACCGGCGCACCCCGCGGCATCGACGATCGATTCCCATGCGATGCGTCGTCGAAGCTCACCATGCTGTCGAACTATCCGCAGTTCACCGAGCGGATGGACGTGCTCACCAGCAGCGGCGCAGAGCGCGTGGTGGAGCGGCTTCAGGAGATCGTCGTCGCGATCCGCAACGTGCGCAACGACAACAAGGCCGACCCGAAGAAAAAGGTGCCCGTCCACCTCGGCTGCCCGGGCGAGGTGAAGCACCACATCGAGATGAACCGCGAGTTCATCGAGGGCCTGGCCGGCTGCACGCTCGAAGCGATCGGCACCGATCTGCCCGAGCCCGCGAACAGTGCCAAGACGACGGCCGCCGGCGTGACGATCTTCGTTGCGGGAATCATCGATGCCGGCGCGAGCGAGAAGCGGAAGGCGGAGTTGCAGAAGACGATCGCTGCGCTGGAAGGCCGTCTCGGCAACCCCGGCTACGTTGACCGCGCGCCGCCGAAGCTGGTCGAACAGACGAAGCAGCAGCTCGCAGATGCAAAGGCGGAGTTGGCAAAGCTGTAAAAGCAAACCGGGAGGGCGAGGCTCCTGCCGAGCCTCATGCGGATGCGCGATCGGAGTGCTTTCCAATCGCGCATCCGCATGGCTCGGCGGGAGCCTCGCCCTCCCGTCGTTGATTCGCGCCTCTGCGGCATCAATGCCGCGCCGCCGCCACGTTCACGTAGCTCTCCGCCACCTGCGTGAGCATCTTGTCGGCCTCGCCTTCCTCATCCAGCGTCTGCTGGAAGATGTCGGCGATGTCTTCCAGGCCCACCGTTCGGGCGAGCGTGCGAAGCGTGCCGTACGCGGCGATCTCGTAGTGTTCGACGCGCTGTGCGCTTGCGATCAGCGCGGCGTCGCGGACGTCGTCGTCGCCGGTCGCGTTGACGGCCTCGCTGCCTTCCTTCACCAAGCCCTTCATCGCCGGGCACGTCACGCGCTCTGGCGACTTCTGAAGCCTTGCGAAGACCGTCTCGAGCCGGCGGGCGTGTTCGCGCGTCTCGGACAGGTGATTCACGAACGCTTGCTTCAGCTGCGGATTCTTCGCCGCGTCAGCCATCTTGGGCAGTGCGTCGATCAGTTGATACTCGGCATCGTACACGTCCTTCAGCTGGTGCATGAACAGGTCGTTGAAGTCGTTGAGCGATTCGGAAAAGAGTCCCATGGGAACCTCCTGTTGAGTGTGCGTGATCGATACAAGTGTCACGACCCACACTAGACGCATCGCCCGCTAGCGCAACCCGGGGCAATCGCTGCCAAGTGCGTAGGAAAGCCACCCATCTTGCCCGCTGTGACAAGCTCCCTTTGCCTAGCTCCGACGAAGAACAAGTGAACATGTATTCTCCGCATTCTTCAGCAATCCTCCGTGAGCCACTGCACGCCTCCCTTACGCTTTTACGTTGACGGCGTAGCAAACCGCGTGTAGCACTCTGTATTGGATCGGTCCCACATCTGAATCGTGTTTCCCAGCGTCAATTGCCGTCGATTGCGAGGGTCGCCTGCGCGTGTGCGCGGACGATCGACGACGCAGATGTCGCCCATATGCCTGCAAGGACGTTCATGCTTCTCCGAACTGCCCGCACCGCACGTTCCGCCCACACTCCCGGTCGCTCGCTCGGTCGCCGCGCAGCCGACCGGCGTCGTTTGTTCGCCGACATCCTTGAGTCACGGAGCCTGCTCGCAATCACGTACAACGTCGTGGTCGGCGGCACGCTCGACATCAACCCGATCTCCAGCATCTTCCCTTCGACTGCCTTCTCGGCGGTCGAGATCAACCTGACCACTGTTCCCGGCACGACGAACGGGGTCATCTCGAAAGTACAAGGCGGCGTTACCGAAATCCCCTGGGGTAGCGGCGCGCCAAACACGTTCGCGCCCGGTGCTGGCAACAACCGCATCTTCGGCGGCGAGGGCTTCCGCTATAAGAGCACCGGCACCGTCGCAGGCGTGTCGGACTCGATTCCGATCCGCTTCCGTGACTCGACCGGCTTCAATACGCAGACCGACACGCTGATCGTGAACGTCGTGTCGCCTGCCGGCGCGCCGCAGATCACCACGCAGCCGCAGGGGCTCATCTCTGCGCCGACCGGCTCCACCGCGACGATGTCGGTCGTCGCGACGGGCAATCCGACGCTGACCTACCAGTGGTTCAGCGGGATCTCGCCAAACGCGCAGTTCCCCATCAGCGGCGCGACGAGCAGCACCTACACCACGCCGGCGCTGACGAACACGGGAAGCGATCGCTATTACTGGGTGCGGGTGAGCAACGGCGTCGGCAGCGTCGCCAGCACGACCACAACCGTGAAGGTCGGCGCCGCCCCCACCGCCAACGCGGGCGGGCCGTATAGCGCCGTCGAGGGTGGCACCGTTCAACTCACGGGTTCGGGTACCGATCCGAACAACGGCCTGTACGTCGCCTATGAATGGGACCTCGACAATGACGGCCTGTTCAACGAGTCCGGCGCTGGCGCAGATAACGGCAATGAGAACGTTCAGAACCCCGTCTTCCAGGCGAAGGACGGCCCGGCCGCGTATCCCATCAAGCTCCGCACCACCAACGATCGCGGCCTGAGCACGGTCGCCAACGGCACCGTTAACATCACGAACGTCGCGCCGTCCAACCTGACGCCATCCATTGCCTCAGGTGCCTCGCAGGGCACGTCGTTTAGCGTCAGCGGATCTTTCGCCGATCCCGGCACGCTCGACACGCACGTCGTCACCATCAACTGGGGTGACGGTTCCGCCAACACGGTGCTCAACCTCGCGGCTGGCGTGACCACGTTCTCAACCACAAAGACGTACGCAGTGTCGTATACGGACACCTCAAACTACACGGTTACCTTCACCGTCGCAGACAAGGACGGGGCCAGCGTCAGCACAACGCGTCCGTTTGCCGTCACTCGGAACAACCAGCTGATCGTCACCACGGCCACCGACACCGACGATGGCACCGCCGATCCCGCTTTCGGTGGCGGCACGAGCCTGCGCGAGGCGCTCCGCTACGCTGAGGCCAAGGCCGGCGCGGACACTGTCAACTTTGCCACCGCGCTCGGCACGACCACTCTCAATCTCAGCCAAGGCTGGAGCGGCAGCGGCGACGACACCGCACTACGCATCTTCGGCGACCTCACGCTCGAGGGCGACAACCGCGTCACGCTTGCAATTCCTTCCGGCACGCAGCGCCGCCTCGTGCTTGCCGGCGGCGGCACGCTCACCGTTCGGAACCTCACGATGCGCGACGGCAACCTGCTCAACGTCCAGGACGGCGGCGCCATCTGGATCAACAACGGGGCGCTCGTCGTCCAGAACGTGCGGTTCATCAACAACCGCGGTAACAACGGCGGCGCGATCCGCATGCTCAGCGGCGCAACGGCCACCATCACCAACGGCCAATTCGATAGCAACAGCGCCCGCGATCTCGGCGGCGCGATGTACAACGACGGCGGCCTGACCATCAGCGGATCGACCTTTACCACCAACTCTGGCGGAGAGGCCGGCGCACTCCAGAGCGTCGGCACGCTCACCATCGACAACTCGACCTTTACTGGCAATGCCTCCAACTTCAACGGCGGCGCGCTCCGCCTGTACGGCACCGCCACCATCCGCGGCAGCACCTTCAACGCCAACACCGTGGTGAACCAGGGCGGCGCACTCATCAGCTTTGGTTCGCTCACGGTCAGCAACAGCACCTTCGCCGACAACGGCAAGGACGCCGTGCTGCTCTGGCAGGGCTCGGCCGATCTGGCGCACGTGACGGTCGCCTACAACCGGAACGGTGGACTCCGCAACGTCGGCTCGACGACTGTTATGCGGAGCAGCATCGTCGCAGCCAACACGGGTGGAGACCTGCTCGAGAACCCGCTAGCCAGCGGCTCGACAGGCAATTTCGTCAACGCCACCGCCGCCGTCGCGAAGCTCGGCACGCTCGCTAACAACGGCGGTCCAACGCAGACCATTCTCCCGCTCTTCAACAGCCCCGCCATCGACGGCGGCGTCGCGATCGGGGGCATCTTCGCCGACCAGCGCGGACTTACGCGAGCGATGTTTGAAGCGCCCGACGCCGGCGCTGTCGAGGCAAACCGCACCGACCTCAATCTGCCGACCGTCACGACCGGTGGCTCGAATTGGTTCCTCGGGCCGACAGTGCTTCCGAACGGCGACCGGCGCGTCTACCGCGAACTGATCGGAGGGCTCACCGGCTGGGCTGATGGCGGCACTGCAGTCCGCATCGCGCTCTCGATCAACGGCACCGTGGTCGTCCAGAACAGCGGTGGCGGCGTCTACACACGCACCGGATCTCCGGTCGGCCCTGGCACCGCGTGGCAGCTCATGACAAGCATTACCGGCAACAATGGCCAGACCTGGCTGCTCGGGCCGGAACTCAACGGCGCCACCAACGACCGCTTCATCTACCGCTGGCCCACTGCCGGCCAGCTCACGTCGGCCGGCGGCGCGGGCACGACGCTGCAGAACTACAACGGCGTCATCTGGACGAAGACGACGAATGGCCAGAACTGGCGCTACATCTCCGACGGCAACTGGCAGGCCGTTTCCGCGCCGGGCATCCTCACCGCGACCTTCGACGCCGTCGCCCGCCAGGCGGTCACCCTCCTCCTGACGGACGAGGGACGCCCCTTCTACACCCGCACTGACATCACCATTCGCAACCAGACGACGAATCAGCCGATCACCGCCGGCACGATCGCGTGGAACGCCTCCGGCACGCAGGCGACCATCGACCTGACGAACCAACTCCCGGACGGCAACTACGCAGTCCAGGTCGGCGCAACGACGTTCGGCTCGTTCTTCGTCCTGAAAGGCGACTTCAACCGCGACCGCACGGTCAACTTCGACGACCTGCTCGTGCTCGCCGCGAACTACAATACCTCGGGTGCCAACAACGCGCAGGGCGACGTGAACTACGACGGCAACGTCAACTTCGACGACCTGCTCGCGATGGCGGCGAACTACAACACCTCGTTGCCCGCCGCCGGGACACCTGCGGGCATCGTCGTGCCGCCCTCAGCGCCGAGCAACACCGACGGCGGCGACGACTCGGACAACGCACCGGCGTCCGTGCTCTGATCGCGGCTGGATCAATTCGTGACCAAAACCGAAAGGGCGAGGCTCGATCAGAGCCTCGCCCTTTCGGTTGCGGACATGATGCGGCCATCGCTCAGGGCTTCTTGGCCGCGCCGACTTGGCCCGTCGTTCCGCCGGCCGTGACGAAGTCGCCCATGACGTTGTCGCCGTCGATGCGCAGCTTTACGACGCCGATGCCAGCGCCATTTCCAAGACCGATGAACAGCTTGCCATGCCATTCGAAGCCGACGCCTTGGATGGCGTCCTTCGGATCGCGGGAAGCCTGTCCCACTTCGGGGACAACCTCGATTTTGAACGTGTCGATGTCGCCCTCGAGTGGCTTCGACCACTCCACGCGTTTCACGACGAGTTTCTCTCCGTGGCCCTTCTCGTCCGCGGCTTCGAGGTTCCACTTGCCGTCGCCGATACTGGTGAGCGTCACCTTGGCGGCCTCGCCGTCGGCGTTCATGCCGGTGCCGGTGTACTTCCCGTCGTCGCCCTTCGTGAGCAGCGCGGCCGCCGATCGGCCGTCTCCGTCGGCGCAGAGCAGGTTGTCGTCGAAGAAGAACGCCGCTCCTTTGAAGCCGGGCCCCGTGTAAGTGAACCCTTCGCCGGCCCGCGTGAAGACGACGTCGCCCTCCAACTTCGCGTTGGCGTCGTCGGACGACTTGAAGCTGGTGACGCCGTACGTGCCGGCGTACTGCGCGAGTTCATCCTTCGGCTTCGCGTCGGCGGGCACCGCTTCGCCGCCCTGCTTTTCCGGCTTGAAGTACAGGTACAGCACGGCGACCAGTTGCGGCCGCGTGAGCGCGTCGCCGTCGACGAAGAGCAGCCGTTTCCCGCCCGGCTCGTCGCGAATGTCGTTGCCGTCAACGTAGAGTAGCCGCTTGCCGCCCGGTTCGTCGCGAATGTCGTTGCCGTCGATGTAGAGCTTGCGCTCGCCGCCCGCTTCGGTGCGGACGTCATCGCCATCGACGACGAGCAGCACCTTCCCTCCCGGCTCGTCACGGAGCGTGTTGCCGTCGATGAAGACGAGTCGCTTCCCGCCGGGCTCGCTGCGGATCGCGTCGCCGTCGACGAAGAGTAGCCGCTTCCCGCCGGGCTCGTCGCGGATGTCGGTCGTCGCAAGCGCGGTCGAGGCCGAGACGACCGACAGGCCGAGCGCGAGCGAAGCCGCGAGCACGGCACGAGCGATCTGAGAACACTTCATAACGAGACCTCCTTCTACCGGAACGAACGAGACGTGAAAGAACGACGCAGGCAGCGGAGCATGCCGCGCGACGAGTTCGGACGCAAAGGGAATCTCTGGTGAGCGCGCGTCGAGCGATTGTCCATCAACGCAAACAGGGTGGCGACCGAAGTCGCCACCCTGTGGGGTAGCCTGCAATCCGATTCGACGAGCGAATCAGTACCGGTAGTGGTTCGGCTTGTACGGGCCTTCAACCGGGACGCCGATGTAGTCGGCCTGTTCCTTCGAGAGCTTCGTCAGCTTCACGCCGAGCTTCTCGAGGTGCAGGCGGGCGACCTTCTCGTCGAGGTGCTTCGGCAGCACGTAGACGGCCTTGTCGTACTTGCCGGCGTTCTGGGCCAGTTCGATCTGGGCGATCGTCTGGTTCGTGAACGACGCGCTCATCACGAAGCTGGGGTGGCCGGTCGCGCAACCGAGGTTCATCAGGCGGCCTTCGGCGAGGATCAGGACGCTCTTGCCCGTGTCCTTGAAGGTGTACATGTCGTACTGCGGCTTGATGTTCGTCCGCACGACCTTGCCCGACGCTTCAAGCTTCTCAAGCCCGGCCATGTCGACTTCGTTATCGAAGTGGCCGATGTTGGCGACGATCGCCTTGTCCTTCATCTTCGCCATGTGCTCGGCGGTGATGATCTTAAAGTTGCCGGTCGTCGTGATGAAGATGTCGGCCGTCGGGAGGTAGCTCTCGAGCGTGTTGACCTCGTAGCCTTCCATCGCGGCCTGCAGGGCGCAGATCGGGTCGATCTCGGTGACGATCACGCGAGCGCCCTGGCCACGCAGCGACTGGGCCGAGCCCTTGCCGACGTCGCCGTAACCGCACACGACGGCGATCTTGCCGCTGATCATCACGTCGGTCGCGCGGTTCAGACCGTCGATGAGCGAGTGACGGCAGCCGTAGAGGTTGTCGAACTTGCTCTTGGTGCAGCTGTCGTTGACGTTGATCGCCGGGAAGAGCAGCGTGCCCGCCTTCTGCATTTCGTACAGGCGGTGGACGCCCGTGGTGGTCTCTTCCGAGACGCCGCGGACGTGCTTGGCGAGTTCGGTGAAGCGCTTCGGAGTCTCCTTCTGGATCTTCGCGAGCAGCTGAAGGATGACCTTGTATTCCTTGTTGTCGGTCGTGTCCGGCGACGGCACCTTGCCGGCCGCTTCGAACTCGACGCCCTTGTGGATGAGGAGCGTGACGTCGCCGCCGTCGTCGACGATCTGCTCGGGGCCCTGGCCGTTGCCGAAGTCCATGGCGCGTTCGGTGGCCCACCAGTACTCTTCGAGCGTCTCGCCCTTCCAGGCGAAGACCGGGATGCCCTTGGGGTTCTCGGGCGTGCCGCCCGTCTCCGGCCGACCGACGACGACCGCCGCCGCGGCGTGGTCCTGCGTGCTGAAGATGTTGCAGGTGGCCCAGCGGACGTTCGCGCCGAGGATGCTCAGCGTCTCGATCAGGACGGCCGTCTGGATCGTCATGTGCAGCGAGCCGGTGATGCGAAGGCCAGCCAGCGGCTTGGACGCGCCGTACTCCTCGCGACACGCCATCAGGCCGGGCATTTCCTGCTCGGCGAGCATGATTTCCTTACGACCCCACTCGGCGAGCGAGAGGTCCGCCACTTTGTATTCGAGGCCCGTCGAGGTCTTCGACGACTTGGTCTTGGGTGCAGCTTCAGCAACAGCAGCCGACATAATAAAGCTCCTTATGGCAGTTCGTTATAGGCCTCTGACGCGAAGCCTGACCGTAAAACGCGAAATCGACACCTGAACCGCGACAAAGCACCAGAGGGCACTCCATCCGTCCATCCGGATGTATTGTTGGAGCATTTCGGCGTGGCGTCAAGTCCGTGTTTTTTCATCGGCTGATTGTCGTGGTGCGGTGACGTACCCAGCCGAAAACCGGAGCAATCTTGGCCTCAAGCTCTGGCATGGGATTCGGCGCGTACCGGTTTTGCGGCTTGGCGAACGACTTCAGCGGGCGGGCCGAACTGCTGTCGACCTCGGCGCGATCATCCGCTGAACGCCCGACCGAGCGCGGTCGAAGGCTTCGCGATCCTGCCTGCCTCGGTCGATCGCGGGGCGCAATTGAAAGGGCCGGAGCGGGGACCGGCGATGGTACCGGCCGCCTGTTCAGCGACGACGCGGGGGGCGTAACGAAGCAGCGTCGAGCCCCCTCGCCTGTCTGCCGTTCCGCTCAAGTCGGCAGCAGTCGGACGACCTGGAATTCGTATCCGAGCGCGTACAGGGCCGCCGCGCTCGCCAGCCAAAAGCCTGCCGCGCACGCTTCGCCGACGATGAGCCCGATGAACAGTGGCCGCAGGTCGCGCAGCGCGGTCGCTCCGCCAAGCCGGACGATCGAAACCTTCAGCACCCAGCCAATCAGGATGCTGAACCAGCACATCTGCATCGCATAGGTGTACATCAACAGGAAGCCGATCGGATACAGCGGCCACCAACTGAAACGAAGCCGACCGCCAGCCAGCAGGAGTGTGAAGCCGGCGCCGATCGCCAGGTGCAGCCAGACGCCGTGCCTCACATCGGGACCGTTCGCGGCGAAGAAGCCCTTCACGTCACCGAGCATGCCGCGGGTCGCGTCGACCATGGCGTACTTGTTGAGGATCTCCGCGGCACCGGTCGAGGCTGCGACACTTGAGAAGTTGTATTCCACGAACAGCATCGCCGCGCCGCTGACGAGGAACGCGACCACGAGCGAAAGCACCAATGCCCCGACCACCCACACGCCTGAACGACGTTTAGGGACGCCTGCTGCGTCGAGGACGCGCAGCGCATGTCCAGCGTACGGCGCGAGCGACTCCCGCTGATCGAGCAGCACATCCTGCGAGATCCACGCGGTGTGAAAGTAGCTGGCCTGATTGATGTTGATGGACGTTGGCGCCAGTTGCTGCAGGTAAACGAAGAGCCGCGTCGGAGAGAACGAGAGTTGGACGAACGGCAAGCCCGTCTCCGCGACGACGCGGTAGAGCACGATGATCATCGTGGCGGCCGCGCCGCAGACGAGCAGGCCCGCCACGAGCGACCACGCCGCCGTCTCGGGCGTCAGGCCCGGCCGGCTGAGTCCGATGGCGCTGACCCATGCGCTAACGATCGTACCGCTCACCAAGAGCAGCCATCCCGCTGCGGCATACGAGATGAACTCGCCGCGTGGCTCATCGGCTCGCGAGCCGCGGAACATCTGACGAACCACCATCGAAAGATGCCGACGTCCGACGAAGATGGTCGTCGCCGCGATCGCGAAGATCGCGCCCATCGAGTGCTCCATGCGCATCCCCGACGTCAGCTCGGCGTTCTGCGCTCCGAGAGCCATAACGACCAGTTGCAGCATCAGCACGAACGACCAAAGGCTGAACGAAACGCTCGACTGCAGAAAGAACGTAATGCCGATGACGCTGAAGAACAGGCCAGCCCGCTTCACGTACCACTCGATTTGCCCGAGCGGCGGGTCGACGAGCATCGCATTCAGGTTGTAGCCCATCGGCAAACCGGGGAAGTATCGCGGCGCGTATGTCGACAATCCGTTCCACAAGTGGAAGCCAAAAACAGCCGCCGTCGCGAGCCAGAACAGGCGTGATCGAAAGAGCGAGTTCAGCGCGCGACCCGGCTCGGCAGGTTCGATGAGCGCCAGGTAGACCGTCGCCAGCGGGAACGGCAATCGCTCGTTCTCCGCCCACTGCCGCTGCAGAATGATCGGGATGAGCAGTCCCATCCCGAAGAGCCCGATGGCGAACACGCCCCACGACGCTGCCGGCGTCGCCCAGCGACTCCACGGCACGGCGCGGGCGTAATCGAGCCAACTCTGCCGGTCGCCCTGCGTTCGGCCGACGTAGTCGACCACCACCGATTCTCGGCCACGGCTCGCCGCGTCGGCCTTGTCGAACGTCGGCAACAGCCAACCTGGAAGCTGCGCCGCATCGACAAGCCTGGCATCGACCGGGTTCTCCGCTGCCTGTGCGTGGATCGCGATGAGCGTGGCCGGAACGTAGCGCATGAAGCCGCTGGTCGGCACCGCGCACCCTACCAGCCACATCGCGAGGACGAGCGCCACCTCGCCGCGCCTCATGGCGCGCGCCGGCGCGAATCGCCTGAGCGGAGCCTGCACGAACAGCAGGAACGCGAGCAGCAACATCAGCAGCCCGACCGGAAGGAAGTTCCCGATCAGCGGCGTGTTCGCGATCACCCAGTCGTTGAAGGGCGCGAGCGCCGCGATGACCCCAACTCCGAACGCACCGACCGCTACTGATCGCCATGTGACGATCCTACCTGCGTCGGAGGCGTCTACCCCGCGTCCTCGGGCGGCTTCGGGACTGTTGGAAGGGGATGACATCTTCTGGCTGAGCGCGGCCTGCAAGGGATATCGCAGCCGTTTCGAGAGGCGACGCCAAGCGGGCATTATGACGCCGCTTCGGACCAACCGGTCGCGGAGCACTCAGCGAAATGCGCAAAATCGATACGCAATCGCGCACGTCAGGTGCGACGTCATCGCCAGACGCTTCCGTTAGTTGATGGCCCGGGGAGAATAGCCCGAAGTTGCAGGTACGGTCGCCACGCGCCGCGATGCGTTCGAGTCGCGCGTTCGATCTATGGAGCTCACCGCATCATGAACGACGCCCTCGTCCCCCACATTGCCGGCCCGTGGCAGCCTCTGTTCCGCCCGACGAAGCACAGCGCTTACGTGAACGACCACACCGTCTTCCTCGGCCACGATGGTCGATGGCACTTGTTCGGCTGCACGCGCCCCGTCGCGCAGGCGAATCCGGAGATGGAACGCTACCTCTGTCACGCCCGCGGCGAACCGGGCGCGCCCCTCGATGCAGAGATGCAAGAGTGTGGCCCAGTGATCGATCACGGCACCCGAGCGTGGGCGCCAGGCGGCATCCGTGTCGGACACAGGCACTTCCTGTACTACGGACCGTCGCCCACGCGCATGGCGCACTCGCTCGACTGCAACCACTGGATGGGCGCCGAGATTCGCATGGTCGGTACGCCGCTCGATGCGGCGCATCGGGATCACATGATCGTTCAGTTAAACAAGACGACGTGGCTCATGTACGCCGTCGGCATTGACGCCGAGGGCATGGGCTGCGTGAGCGTCCACGTCTCGAACGACATGCGCGAGTGGCGCTTCGTGCAGTACGCACTCACCACCGCAGGCGATGCCCCGCTCAGACCCGCCTGGGGCGCGATCGAATCGCCTTACGTGATCCGAGTTGGTGACCACTGGTACTTGTTCATCACCTACACCGACTGCCGACGCGAGAACTATCAGGACACGCTGGTCTTTCGCTCGCACAGCCCGTACGACTTCGGCGAGTACCGCGGATCAGACGACGTCGTCATCGCGCGCTTGCAAACGCACGCCGCTGAAATCCTGCTCGATCCCGGATCGGGCAAGTGGTGGATCACCAACGCGGGCTGGCCGGGATACGGCATTCCGATCGAAGGCGGCGTAGCGATTGCACCTCTGCAGTGGGCGAATCCGGGTGCAACTAACGCGACGTGAACTGCACCGCGCGACACACCTTGCCACGATGCGCTCAGTTGACCCGCGTAGCACGACGACGGCTACGGCGCAGAACGGCCGCCAGTCCCATCAGCACGACAGCCGCGCCAGGCTCAGGAATTGACGCCTGCGCAAGGCTCCAGTCGCCCGCGAGCGATCCGGTAATCGTCTGATTGTAGTTCGCGGCAAGCTTGAGGAGGTCGTCGAAGTTGACAGTGCCGTCATAAGTCGAGTCGCCCTGGCCCCACGACTTGCCCGACTGGTTGTAGTTCGCGGCGAGGTTGAGGAGATCATCGAAGTTGACGGTGCCGTCGAGGGTAGCATCGCCGGCGAGAGCGCGTTGGAGCGTGAGCTTGGAAACGCCATCGTCGGTCCAGCCAATCTGCACGCCGGTGCCGGCATTGACGGTGAACGGTGTGCCGACGAACCCGCCCGCGAGCGACGTCTGAAGCAGTGATACGACCGCCGGCTGAGGAGAGCTTGCGCCCGTGTAGTCAAACGTGAGGCGGGCAACGTTGCCTTGGATGCTTGCGCCGCTCGTGAACACTGCGGTCTGCGCAGCGTTGAGGATGACAAGGGTGCCGTCGAGCACGCTGGTGCGCCCCGTGTACGTGTTCGCACCGCCGAGCGTGAGCGTGCCGGCGCCGATCTTTGTCACACCACCGTCTGCGGTCGCACCGAGCGACGCATCGTGCACGATGGTGTTGTTGATGGCGACCGCGTTCCCAGCAGTATCTGCGATCAGGCCGCCGGCCCGTGCGCGGAGGGTGAAGTTGGTGCCGGGGAAGAAGTCGGCGTTGTTCCCCACGGTGCGAAGCGTCCCGCCGTTGAAGTTGAAGACGCCGGTTCCACCGCCAAGCCCACCGCTGGGGGAAGTCCAGCGGACACCGGGGATGGCGAGCGTTCCGCCGTTGAGGTTATAGGTCGCGGTGCCGCCGTTCACGACGAGGCCACCCGTGCCGCCCGGCGTCGTGCCGACGTCGCTGAACGCCGCCACGGTGCCGCTGTTCTGATTGATCGTCGTAGGCCGACCGAAAAAGCCGCCCATGCGGAGCTGCGCGTTGTTGTTGAGGTTGAGCGATGCGGTTCCGTCCACGGTGATCGTCGCGCTGCTGCCGTTGTTGAACGCAGCGTTCAACGTGCCGCCGACGTTGAAGACAGCGGTGCCGCTGAGGTTCAGCGTCGCAACACCGCTATTGCCGAGCGTGCCGCCAGTTGCGTTCACCACGCCGCCGCTCTGGTTGATCGTCGCGACCGAGCCGTTCGGCGAAGCGACATCGATCGGACCCGCGATGGTCATGCTGCCGGTCGGCGAGAGATTCACTGTGCTTGGCGTGCCCACCGCACCGCCGTTCACGGTCAGGCCGCCCGAGAACGTGCTGTTGCCCGTCAGCGTAAGCGTGCCGTTGCCGGTCTTGATCAGCTGAGTCACGCCGACGTTCGCACCGCCGACGCCGTTGTTCTGGATGACGCCGTCGAACGTGCTGCTGGAGCCGTTGATGCCAACGGTGAGCTTGCGAGTGAAGAAGTAGCCTGCCTGGTAGGTCCCCGAACCTGTGAGCTTATCGACGACGACGTTGTCGACGCCGCGCCCGTCGACGAGCGCACCCGCGGCGATATTCAGATCGGAGCGGTTGCCCGTCCAGTCGGGCGACGTGGTCGTCGTGTCGGCGAGCGCGAGCGTTCCGCCCTGCACGTCGATCAGCGCGCCGGCGCTGAGCGCAACGCTCGATCCGGCGGCGCTTGTCGGCAGCGTGAGCTTGTTCCCACCGGTCTTCAGCAGCGTGCCGCCACCTGTGATGCTTGTCGCGTTCTGCGAGCGATCGGTCGTGACAAGGTTGAACTCAAGCGTGGCACCGGACGCGATCGTGATCGGAATGCCGGCGATGCCGCTGGGAACAGTTGGAGTCGAGAGCGGGAAGTCGACGACCGTCAGCTTGCCCGCATTGATCACCGCAGGGCCGCTGAAGCTGTTGCCCGCATTGTTGGGTGTGAGTGTGAGCGTCCCGGCGCCATTCTTGATGAGTCCGCCATCGGCAGTCGACGGTAGTGCGGTGGAGTCGTGAACCAGGTTGTTCACCATCGTGATGTCGTAGCCGTTCGTATCGATGGTGCCGCCGCCTGCGCGGAAGCGGGTGAACAATCGACTGCTCGTGCCCGCCGTATTTCGTCCGCCAAGGAACGTGGTGCTTGACGCGGTGGCCTGAAGTGTTCCGCCATCGAAGTAGACGAACCCTGCGTTATCGACCGTGGAACTAAACTGCGGTGCTGAGATGACGCCGCCGGTGTTGAGGAAGAAGTTCGTCGCACCGCCGTCCACCTTCCAGCCACCCGTGCCGCCGAGCGTGGTGCCCGCGTCGGAATAGAACGCGAGTTTGCCACCGTTGCCGATCGTGACGTTCGTCGTCCGGCCGAAGAACTTGCCTGCGGTGAAGGTGCCGTTGCTGACGATCGCCAATTCACCATTCGTGATGTTGATCGCGGCCGCGGAGTTATTGTTCGATGCCGATCCGCCCGCGGCTGCGATCAGGCGGCCACCCGTGATGTTCAGCGTTGCATTGCCCTGCCCGTTCGCGCCATCACCGGCCAAGCTTAGGTACGCGGTATTGAGCGTACCGGCTTGCAGGTTGAGCACGCCGGTCTCACCCGCATTGAAGGCAACCGTAATGTTCTTGTAGCCGAAGAAGTTGTTCGTCGCGGAACTCGACCCGAAGTTCAGCGTCGGGTTATTGAAGGTCAGCGTGCTCGGGCTTCCCGCAGTTCCGCCAGCGACGACGAAACCGCCAACACCGGTGACTGCGCCAGTCACGACGAGCGTGCCCGCCCCGCTCTTGATCCACTGATGATTCGGCGACGATCCCTCGACGATTGCCGCTGAAATGGTCGTCGTGCCGTTCGCGACATCGATGACGGGCCGACCGGCACCGTTGTAGCTATCGCCTTCGAGCTGAAGCTTGTTGTTGGCGTTGCCGTTGTTGTCGATCAGCCAGTTATTTGGCGTCCCGTCGATGTCGCCGAACTTGAGGCTCCCGATGAGCCGGTACGAGTCGAGACGCACGACCTGATCCGCCGACAGCGCGAGCGTGCTGAAGTCGGCGATGTTGACGAGACCCTTGTCGTTCGCGATCACGCCGCCAGCCCATTGCGTGGAGTCGCTCCAGAGGGCGGTTCCAGACGTGCCGGTCCACGTGCCAGGCGCTGCGTTCACCACTTGAACGGTCGTCGCAGCGAGGATGATCGCCGCGCAGGCGTGAAAACGAACGGACCGACGACGATTGCTCTGAAGGCTACGATGGGCGCGAGTCATGGATTCTCCTCCGGCCAACATGTGCGTCGGTGCAGGCGCTGAGATCCGCACGCTGGGCGCGATCACGCGTTCTTCCGACCTCCGCTGGTGTAGAAAGTAGCCGCGCCGGGACTGATCGGATCGCCGTTTTGCACGGATTGACCCGCCAAAACGAATCGCCTGAAGATCAGAGGATTTCCGGAGCCAGCCGACGCCGCGGCGGCGATTGCCGGGCCGGGCCAACGGCTACTGGAGTTGGCATTCCTGACGCCGGCAGCGGCGGTCCAAGCGACAGCGCGCCGAGCGACGGCGATGGCGTCTGCGCGGCAAGGGTTGCGTTGTACCGCGACGCTAGGATCAGCAGATCGTCGAAGTTGACCAAGCCGTCGTAATTGAAGTCGCCGTCGGAGAACACGAGGTCTGCGGCGGTGGAGTTGTACTTGCTGGCGAGGATCAGCAGGTCGTCGAAGTTGACCACGCGGTCGCGGTTGGCGTCGCCCGCGAGGATGAACGTGCCGGAGTCAGCCCGCACGAAAGACGCAGCGGCATCGCCGGCCGGGCCGAGGAGCAGCGGCGAGGTCGAGAATCGGTAGTTGCCGTCCGTCAGGCCGATCGGCAGCGAGAACCGGATCGTCCGGCCATCGCTCTGAAGCGTCGCGCTCTCTGGGACGAACGTCTCACTCGTCGTCACGTTCAGCACTGACAGTGCCTGAGGAACCGCCGATGCGGCGATGACTCGCTGATCGAGCACAACGTCAACGAAACGATTCCGCTCCGGCGCAAAAGATAGTGCGGTGACAATTGGTGCGGCGTACACGCCCACGTTGCTGAACACGCAGGTACTTGCCGTACCGCTCACGCGCGACGTGACGGCTAGGCCAGCCTGCAGCGTGGCGGGAAGGGCCGGGATGTCGACGCTGGCAAACGCAATCCAATCCTGCGGGCGCGGTGCGACGGTGGCCGTGCTGTAGTAGCCCGTTAGCGTCGATCCCGATCGAGCGACGCGCACCCAGGCCGGCGCCGCACCGGCCGGCAGAGGCGTGGGCCGAATCGTCGCGCCACCTTGTGTCGAGCGGTACGAAAACGTGATCCCATTCGCCGGCGTGACAAGGACGGCCGCGTTGATCGCGCCGGCGCTCGTCGACGCGCGGAGCATCACGCCCGCCTTGGCCCACGGGTCGGTGGCCTGCTGCGATACGAGCCGTGCGACGATCGAACCGTCGCCCGAGAGCGGCGCAGCGAGCATCCGGAACTCGTCTGCGTTGCCCCAGATGTTCGCGCCGCCCGCCGAGACTGTGTATGTCTGGGTTGACGCGTCGTAGCTGTCCGAACCGGCCGGAAGCGGCCCGCCGATGTCGATTCCCGAACCGAGCGTCGTAGCGGAAGACGTGAATGCACTCGCTACAGCCGCGGCCGATTCGCTGGCGTTCACCGTCGTCCGCACGCGAACGTAGTACCGCGTCGACCCGAGCAGGTCGGTCAGCGTGTAGTTCGTCGCACTGGAGGCAATCGCAAGCACGGTCCAAGTCGCGTTGTCCGTCGAGTACTCGAGCTTGCTGCCGGTGGCGGACGGATCGTTGGCTACCCAAGTCACGGATAGTCGGCTCGTGTCGAGCGGGGTGATGACGAGATTCGTCGGAGCTGCTACCGATGGCGTGACGGCCGTCACCGTGACGCCCGCCGATGCGTTACTTGTCGCCGTAGCGGCGACGCGATACGTCAGGCTCGCTCCCCGCGGCGCCAGCGCGTCGGTGAACGTGGTAGCCCCCGCCGCAAGCGTCGTCGTCAGGAGCGTCCACGACGCCCCACCGTCAGCGGAACGCTCGACCTGATAGCCGGACTCGAACGCGCTCGCATCCACCCAGTTCAGCCGGACCTGCGTCGGCCCGAGTACGGTCGCCGTGAGTGAGGTGGGCGAGTTAAGCAACGTCTTCGCATCTACAACGCCGGAGTAAGCCGAAGCAACGTCGTCCGCCTGCGTGGTGGCGCGGACGCGAAGTCGGCGCGTCGAGTTCTCCGTCAGCCCGACAAACGTGTAGGTGTTTGTCGACGCCGTCCAGTTGTTGGCAACCGTCTTCCAGGTGGTTCCCGCGTCGTCGGAGTACTCCAGGTACACGCCGCCCGCACTCACTGCGACGTTGGTCCAACTCGCCTGGATGGAAGTTGACGTCGAAGTCGCCGCGAGCGACGTCGGTGCCTTCAGGCCCGTGCTTGCAGACGCGTACGTCGACCACACCGAGCCGGCTGCCGCCCGGACGCGGTAGAGGTATATCTGATTCGGATTGAAGCCCGCGATCGAGTTGTCGACGAAATAGGTCGTACCCGGCGCGAGGTTTGAGGCGACCGTCGTCCAGACGAGTCCGTCAAGCGAGCGGTCGATCGTGAGCTTGGTTTCGCCGGTCGTGCCGTCGAGCCAGCCGACCGTGGTGCCGATCGCGGTGGTGCCGATGCCGAGGTTGTACGGCGCGCCGAGCAGCGTCCTGCCGCTGGCCAGAGTGTAAGGCGACGCCGATGCGCCGTTCGTCGCGCGGACGCGGTATTGGTAGGCGGTGTTCTCAGCGAGCCCGGTGTCGGTGTAGCTCTGCGCGTTCGCCGCGAGTGTGCTGGTGAGCGGCGTCCACGTCGTGCCATCGAGTGAGCGTTCGACGGCATATGCCGTCTCGCCCGTCGAGACGTCGTCCCATGAAATGGCGAGTTGGCTCTTCCCGTTGCCCTGCACGATCCGGACGGCAAGGTTCTGCGGCGCTTGCAATGCGGCCGCGCTGCTGAGTTGGCCGACGTAGGTGACGACGCTGTTCGCACCCACCGACGCGATAAAGCGTGCGCCGGCATTCGTCGTGGCGATGCTCGCCTTGGCAGCGAGGTCATCGCCTGCTGTGTCGGAGGTCACGTAAGGCGTCACGCTCACTGCGGTGAAGCCGGTGAAGTTGAACGTCTGACTGACGGCACTGCTCCCCGCGTTCACCGCGACGATCGCGAACTTTCCCGAAACGGGATCCTTGAACGTGCTGATGTTCAGCGTGCTGTCGTTCGTCGTGCCGACGAATTGCCATCCGGGCCGGACGAAGCGGCTGTAGTTGCCGATGGCCCAGGTGCGTTTGATCGCCGTAAAGTTGGACGACGTCACTCCGCCGCTGCCACCCGCGCTCAGCCACCAGTAGTGCCACGCGTTCACACCTGCGACGGTGAACGCCTTGTAGATGTCGACGGCCCACGGGATCGCGCCAGCCATCGCGGAGGAATTGGGATCTGCCGACTGTTCCGTCACCCAGAGCCGCTTGCCCCCCGCGAGCGGGACGGCTTTGTATGGGTTGCCGACGGGGTTGTAGTTGTGCGCGCCGACAATGTCGACGTACTGCATCAGCGACGGATCGGCGGCGATCTTTGAGAGAAGGCTGAAGTTCCACGCCGCCTGCTCGGCGAGCATGATCTTCGTCGTTACGCCTCGCGCTGCGAAGGTCGAAGCCACCACGGGCAGGAACGCGGCGAACTGATCTGCGTTCCAGATGCACGTCTCCCAGTCGGCGGTCCAGTCGGGCTCGTTCTGGAGCGACAAGGCGTAGAGGTCCACGCCGGCGGCCTTCTGATTCAGCACGTACGTCGCGAGACCCGTCGCATACGCCTGGTAGAACTCGGGCTTGAGCGATCCGCCATTGCCGTTGGAGTTGGTCGTCTTCCATTCCTTCGGCGGCGACCACGGTGTGCTCCACACCCTTGCGCCCAGTTGCTGCACCTGCTGCATGATCGACGTCTCAGTCGTCGTCATGCTCGGTGCGACCCGGTTGCGCAGCAGCGACAGTCCGATCCCATTCGTGGGCGAGAATAGGAGCGACACTGCGGAGGCGGGATAGGTCCCGGAAGACCAGGCAGACGACGCACCGAAGCCGTCGATGGTCTGACGAGCGTCGTTCCAGTTGACGGTGGCGGTCGCGAGAAGCGACCTGGGTTCGAGCCGTTCAAACTGGGACCGCCGTCGGTTGTGCATGTCGTCGACCTCCGCCAAGCAAAGCGTAACTCGAGTGGGGCACTCGGCGATGCCGTACTTTGCACCGTTACGATTGCGGTTTTGGCCGGTTGCGACGAGGCGTGTCGCATGCCTCCCGTTCAATTTGGCGAGACAAGGGTGGCATTACGCCAACCGCGGCAGTCGTCCGCTCTTCATACTGCTTCTGCGTCCCCGGCGACGCGCGCGCACCCCCACACAACAGGCGTGCGGCGCGTCGGTGGAGTTCGCGGAAGGGTTGATGCAGTATGAAGGTCGTGGCGATCGTCGAACCCCGCCGGGCCGCGGTCGTGGAACGCCCCGAGCCGTCGGCTTCGGGCGACGCCGTGGTGGTGAAGGTCCACGCCGTCGCGATGGCCGACGAATTCGCCGCGTTTCAACGGGGCGAGGTGACCGAGTCGCTCGGCATGGGGGCCGCCGGTGAGGTGGTCGAAGCCAATCGGGCCGGTCGATCTCGCGTCGGGGATCGCGTCGTCGTCATGCCCTACTGCGCCTGCGGACGATGCACGCCCTGCCGAGCCGGCAACTACGCGTTCTGCACCGGCTCTGACGACGCCAGACGGCGTGCGAATCGGTCGGTACACGGCGCCTCGTTCGCCCAATATCTCCTCAAACCCGACTGGCTTCTGTTGCCCGTTCCGGATGCGGTTCCGTTCGTGCACGCGTCACTCGCGTGCACAGTGCTCGGACCTGCATTCGCCGCATTCCAACGTATGCGAGTGGGTGCGGGCGACGTCGTCTTCATCAATGGTCTGGACGCGACCGGGCTAGGCGCGGTCGTCCACGCGGTCCATCGCGGAGCGCGAGTGATCGCGGTTGATTCGTCCGAGCATCGCCGACAGCTTGCGACCGAACTGGGTGCCAGCAAGACGATCGCCGCGGCGCAACCGGGTCTGGCTGATCGAATTCGCGCCTTCACCTCCAGCGGTGGTGTCGATCACACCGTCGAATGCACCGGCAGCGTTGACGGCCAGGTGCTTGCGGCGCGCGTGACGCGGCCGCTCGGCAACGTGGCACTTCTCCGTCCGGTTTCGAACGCGGCCGTGCCTGATCTTGTCACACACGGGCTCACCCTCCACGGCTGCCGCGACTTCCCGCTTCGAGACGGGCCGGCGCTGATGAACATGATCGCCCACTGCGGGCCGCTACTCGATCGGCTCATCACCCATCGCTTCGCACTCGACCAGATCACCGACGCTTGGCGCGTGCAAACGTCGGGACACTGTGGCGCAGTCGTGCTCGAACCTTGGTCCCATGCGCCAGTCGATGCGGCCGCGAAGCAGCGAGCTCGACTGCAGATCACTCTCTCCCCGCGCACGAAACGCGCGAGGCAAACCGCCCCTCTTCATTCGTCAGGAGTTCCGTCGTCGTGAGCGATTTCCTCTCCAGCCAGAAGATCGAACCGGGTCCGTTCCAGCCGACGTGGGAATCGCTTCGATCGTACGTTGCACCGGACTGGTTTCGCGATGCCAAGCTCGGCATCTGGGCTCACTGGGGTCCGCAAAGCGTGCCGATGTACGGCGACTGGTACGCCCGCCACATGTACTGGGAGGGCCACCCGCAGTACCTGCATCATTGGCGGACATACGGCCATCCGTCGAAACACGGATTCAAGGACGTCGCCAAGCTGTGGAAGGCGGAACGCTTCGACCCCGAGCAACTTATGGGGCTCTTCACCGCGGCGGGCGCGCGCTACTTCGTCGCGCAGGCGGTCCACCACGACAACTTCGACAACTGGAACTCGAAGCACCACCCGTGGAACGCCACCAAGGTGGGACCGGAAAAAGACATCGTCGGGCTGTGGTGCAACGCGGCGCGAAAGCGCGGCCTGAAGTTCGGCGTCTCCGAACACCTCGGCGCATCCTTCAGTTGGATGCTCCCGGCCAAGCGAGCCGACGCGACGGGTCCGTATGCGGGCGTTCCTTATGACGGTGCCGATCCGGCGTTCGCGTCGTTCTATCACGACAACCAACACGGCGCGACGATCGATCCGACCAACAACTGGAAGGTCGATCCGTGGTATGCAACCGACGTGCGATGGCACGAGCAGTGGTTCCGACGCATCTTCGACCTCGTGTCTCAGTACGAGCCTGACTTGCTCTACAGCGACGGTCCCCTGCCGTTCGATCGCGTTGGCCTCGCCGTCGTGGCGCAGCTGTACAACCTCAGCGTGAAGCGAAACGGCGCGAACCTCGCCGTTTACAACCAGAAGGACGCGAACCCCGAGGTGTTCTCGATCGGCGTCCTCGACATCGAACGCGCGCAGAAGGAGACGGCCACCGAGTATCCGTGGCAGAACGACACCTGCGTGGGCGGCTGGTTCTACGACGTGCGGCAGGTCTACAAGACGCCTCAGCACGTGCTCGAGATTCTCGTCGACTGCGTCTCAAAGAACGGCAATCTGCTGCTGAACTTCGTCCAGAAGCCCGACGGCACGCTCGACGAAGAGAACCTGCACATCCTGAAGGTGATGTCGGAATGGATGCGCATCAACGGCGAAGGCATCTACGGCACGCGGCCGTGGAAGGTGGCCATCGAGGGGCCGTCCCGCGTTGTGTCGGGCCACTTCAAGGAAGACGCCGTCCCGTGGACCACCGCCGACTTCCGCTTTACCAGCTCGGGCGACACCGTCTACGCATTCCAGATGCGCTACCCCGATCAGCGGCAGGCGTTCATTCGGAGCCTGGCACTGCAGTCTGGCGTGCGCGTGCAAGACGTCACCGTGCTCGGCGCGAACGGGCCTGTGGCGTGGCGTCAACTCGAAGACGGCCTGCACGTGCAACTGCCGGCGGAGAAAGTCTGCTTCGCTCTGCCGTGCGTCAAGGTGAAGCTGGCACCCCGCTGATACGCTGCTCGCATGCCGATGCAGGACGACTTCGTCGCGTTCACCCGCTTTCGCTACACCGGCCGCGACGCGGCGGCGGACTCCGTCGCGCCGGGCGAGTACGTCAACCCGATCCTCGCGGGCTTCTATCCCGATCCGAGCATCTGCCGGGTCGGACGTGATTACTTCCTCGTTAACTCCACGTTCGCGTACTTCCCCGGCGTCCCGATCTTCCACAGCCGTGACCTCGTGCGCTGGCGTCAGATCGGTCATGTGCTTGATCGGCCTTCGCAGTTGCAGATCGGGCCGCGCGCTCACACGTCGGCCGGCATCTACGCGCCGACGATCAGCTTTCACGACGGCGTCTTCCGCATGGTGACGACCAACGTGGACGGCGGCGGGAACTTCTACGTCGAGGCCACTCGGCCCGAGGGGCCGTGGTCGGACCCGATCTGGCTCCGCGACGTTCAAGGCATCGACCCGAGCTTCTTCTTCGACGACGACGGCCGAAACTACGTGCTCAACAACGGCGGCCCGCCCGACGACAAGTCGCTCTACGACGGGCACCGCGCGATCTGGATCCAGGAGATGGACTTTCGCGCGGGCCGTTCAGTGGGCCCGCGCCGCATCATCGTGAACGGCGGCGTCGACCTGTCCACGAAACCAATCTGGATCGAGGGCCCGCACCTCCTCAAGCGTGACGGCTGGTACGTGCTGCACTCCGCCGAGGGCGGCACCGGCACGCAACATTCGCAAGTCGTCTTCCGCAGCCGAAGCGTGTGGGGTCCGTACGAGCCGTGGAGCGGGAATCCGATCCTCACGCAGCGCGATCTGCCGAACGATCGCGCAGACCCGATCACGTGCACCGGCCACGCCGACATCATCGAGACAGAGGATGGCGACTGGTGGGCCGTCTTCCTCGGCTGTCGGCCGGATCATGACGGCCACGAGTTGACGGGCCGCGAGACGTTCCTGCATCTGGTCGAGTGGATCGACGGGTGGCCGCGCATCCTCGCGCCGCGCACGGTGCTGCCGCACGTCGCTCGCACGCCGAAGTTGCGATCCGCTGAAGCGACGACGCCTCCGACCACCGGCTCGTTCGAGTTCCTCGATGGATTTGAATCGAACATGATGGGCCCAGACTGGGTGATGCTGCGAACGCCTGAAGCGAGTTGGCATGAGGTGGGCGACGGCAGGCTGCAGCTTCGGCCGCGACATGCGCTGCGGCAGCGGGGCAATCCATCCTTCCTTGGCCGAAGACTTCAGCACGCGCAGTTCACCGCCGAGATCAATGTCGGGGTCAACTCGATCGCACCCGGAGTCCACGCGGGACTCGTCGCGTTTCAGAACGACGAGCATCACCTGTTCGCCGGCCTGACCCGCGACGATGCCGGCCAGCTGTTCGCGTTCGTCGAACGAGTCATGTGCGGCAACAACGGGAACGCGGAGAGCGAGCATCTCGTCAAGAAGCCGCTCAGCGAGGACATCCGCAACGCCACGATCCGCATCTCCGGCGACCGCACCCGCTTCGCCGTCAATCTTGGCACCAGTGACACATTCGTGCCCCTTCTCTCCTCCCTGGATGCTCGCTTCCTGAGCACGCGCGTCGCCGGCGGCTTCGTCGGCGTCACGATCGGCCCGCACGCTCGCCGAGCGTAGGCTCGAATGCAAAAGAACGAGCCCCGATGCAAATTCGAATCTGCACCGGGGCCGTCGCGGAGGAACTTGTAGTCGCAAACTGCCAATTCCCAGATCAGATTCGGCGTCGACGCAAGATCGGTGCAATCAGGAGTGCGATCGCCGCCAGCGAAGTCGGTTCGGGAACCGCGGTGAAGTAGATGACGGCATCGTTGCCGCCCGTGACCGATCCGCTCGAGAAGTCGCCGACGTAGCTCAGGAATGCGCTCTGCGGGGCACCCGAGCCCAGCGTGATCGTCAGCGGGATGTCGAATCCGCTCAGGCTGGAGAGGCCTGCGAAGCTGTTCACGATCGCGTCGGTGCCGTCATTGACGATGAAGAAGATTTTGTCCGTCGGCGAAGGCGTATACCCGATGCTCGGAGCGAGCGTCGTCCCGCCCGAAGCGGCGAGCGTCACGGTGCCGTTCACGACGAGCTGGTCGTGATTGCTCGAGAGGTTGCCGGGTGCCGCACCGTTGACTTCGACGGAGAGCGTGCCGCCGGAGTAGTTGAGGTTGCCGTTGATGGTCAGGATGCCGGGGCTGTTACCCGGCGCGAGGGTGCCGCCGGCGAGCACGTTGACGTTGGTCGAGACGATACCCGAGCCGCCGAGCGTCGCGCCGTTACGCACGGCCAGGCTGCTACCGGCGATCGAACCGTTGACGATGAGTGAACCGTTGTTCACGTTCGTCGAGCCCGCGTAGGTGTTGGCTCCAGACAGCGTCAGGGCACCAGTGCCTGTCTTGACCAGGTTGACGACCGCTGCCGCACCACCCGAGCCGTTGTCGCGGATCACGCCGCTGAAGGTCGACGAGCCGTTGTTCGAGCCCACCGTCAGATCGCGAGGCCCGAACCAGCCCGCCTGATACGTGCCAGCACCGGTGAGCGTGTCGACGACGACGTTGGTCAGCACGCCGTCAAAGGTCGCACCGGAAGCGATGTTGAGTCCGCCCCTGTTGGTGGACGGCCAGCTCGTCGGGTTCTGCGTGTTGAAGTCGGAGGCGAGCAGCGTTCCGCCCTGCACGTCGATCAGGCCGCCAGCCGTCATGTTGACGGTGTTCTGCGCGCTGGTGCTACCGCTGGTGAGGGTGAGCTTGCCGGTGCCGGTCTTCAGGAAGGTGCCGGCACCGGTCAGAGTGCTGAGCGTCTGGGTCGCGTCGGTCGCGCGATCGAACTGGAGCGTGGCACCCGAGGCGACCACAAAGGCCTTGGAGGTGATCGTCGCACTGCTGATGACAAGCTTGCCCCCGTTGACCGTTGTCGGGCCGTTGTAGGTGCTGGCGGTCGCGGTGAGGGTGAGCGTGCCCGAGCCGATCTTCGTCAGGCCGCCATCGTTGGCGACGGCCGTATCGCGGTTCATGTTGTTGCCCATCGTGATGTTGTTCGCACCCGTGTCGATGGTGCCGCCGTTGGTGCGGAAGCGAACGAAGATGGTGCCGGTCGAGAGATAGTTCGTGCTAGAGGCGGTCGCCTGCAGCGTGCCGCCGTCGAAGAAGACCGTGCCGGTGCCCCCGCCCGCGCCGCCGCCTGACGCGTTCACTGTCCAAGTGGGAGATGAGAGCACGCCGCCCGAATTGATGTTGATGGTGCTCGTACCACCACCGACGACCCAGCCGCCTGTGCCGCCGAGCGTGGTGCCCGCCGCATCGCTGTAGAAGGCGAGTTTGCCGTTCGTGATGTTCACGGTCGTCGTTCGACCGAAGAACTTGCCGGCCGTCCAGACGCCGTTGTTCACGACTGCCAATTCGCCGCCGGTGATGTTCACGGTGGCGCCGGACTGGTCGTTCGATGCGCTGCCGACCGCCGCTGCGTTCAGTTTGCCGCCCGAGAGGTTCAGCGTCGCCGTGCCGGAGCCATTGTTGCCGTCACCACCGAGGTTGAGCAGGCCTGCGTTGACCGTCCCGGCCTGTAGGTTCAACACGCCGACCTCGCCGAGTGCGGACGCGACCACCACGTTGTAATAGCCGTTGAAGTTGTTCGACGTCGAAGCCGTGCCGAACGACAGGCTCGGATTGTTGAAGGTCACCGTGCTAGGGCTGGTGGAGGTGCCGTTCTGAATCACGAAACCCGCGGCACCGGTCACCGTACCACTGATCACCAGCGTGCCGTTGCCCTGCTTGACCCATTGATGGTTGGGCGACGAGCCCTGAATGAGCCCGGCCGAGATGGTGGCCTGACCGTTGTTGACCTTGATGAAGGGGCGATCGTCACCGGTGGTCGCGCCGTCGTTGTAGTAGGTGTTCCCCTGCAGCGTGAGCCTGTTGGTGGCGACGCCGTTGTTGTCCAGTGTCCAGTTGTTCGGCGTCGCGTCGGTGTCGCCGAACACCAGGCCGCCAATCGTGCGGGCCGAGTCGAGACTGACGGTCTGGTTCGCGCTCAGCGCGAGGGTGCTGAAATCCGCCTGACTGACGACGACCGCGCCACCAGAGGCAGAGCTTGCGCCCGTCGCAACGATGCCGCCGCTCCAGTTGGCGGTGTCACTCCACAGGCCAGACGTGCCAGTCCAGGTGCCACTGGCCGCGAGGGCTGAGCCACCGAAAGCCGCCGCAACGGCCGCAGCCATCGAGGCGACAATTCGACCAGTTCGTTGAGCCGAGATTTGATTCGTCCGCATCTGTGTTCTCCTCTGCCAAGACGTGATTTGAGGCACGACTCATCGCCGCCACAGCGGTCATGCCAATAAAGGAACACTACATCTTTGACAGGAATCACAAATTGCAGTTTGACCGACAACGCTCGCCATTTTTCTCGCGCAAGCGCGATCCACGGCGCAAACGCAAGAAGGCTGACGCGCCACGCATAGGCGGCACATCAGCCTTCATACGACCCCTTGGATTCGGTGCGACTACGGTTCGACCTGCACAAGGTCGCCCTCAGGCGAAGACAAATTGAGGTACTCGGCCATCGCTTTGACGTCTCCCTCGATGTCGCGCCACTTCGTATCGCCTGGCTTCTTGTATTCCATGCGATAGTTGATGGCGGACCCCTTCACCGTGGCGGTCTGCTTCTTCATCGCTTCCAGCGACGCGGCCGTGTGCCGACGCATGTACGCGACGAACTGCCGACCCTTTACCTCGAAGACCTCAGCCATCACAACGGTCTTCCCGCCGCGCTCGTACGGGACGGCCTTCCCAGCCGCATCGGCGAACCAAGTCTTCCCATCATCGTCGGTGTAGAACTGCCTTCCGACGCCACCGCCGGTCGACAGCGAACTGATCAAGTACCAGATCGCCAGCGTGACGCCCACCAGAAGGGTCACCACCGTGATCCATGGCTTGCCGTTGAGCTTCTCGCGAATTCCCATGCATTCACCTGCCGACAAATCGGAGATTACTCAAGTGCATCCATGCAATGCTTCGACTTATCGACCGCAAAACGATCGCTGTAGCGATAGGAATTAAGGGTGTAGAGGATGTACCAGTCGAGCGAGGCGGAGTACTTCACCGGAGCGTCGACCGACTCGACGTGACCATCGAGGTACAGGAAGTTGGTGCTCTTGTTGTTGTGGACCCACGGTCCCTTCAAGTCGTTAACCCAACTATAGAAGTCGACGGTTCCGATTGGCTCGCCGCCGATCGAGTTCGTCCGGGCACCGCTCCACGCTTCGTTGACGGGGCGCGACTCCATCAGCAGGACCGTGTCTGATGCCCGCATCTTGGCAACGCGTTTAAGAGGCTTCGTCAGCCGCGTGCCTGCCGACGCGTTCACCACCTGCGTCCGGTCGCCGAACACCATGTTGACCTTGTACGGGCGTCCGTACGAGCCGGCGTAGTAGATCGCACCGGGAACGACGTAGGTCCGTTCGAGGTCTGCCACGGTGCTGTCTGGAAAGCTGGGGCAGCGGAAGACTTGGCGCTCCTTCACGTTCTGCTGCACCGCGCCGTATGCCGTGTCGTTGACCTTCGGCGAATAGCTGATCGCAGAGGGCCACGCCGTTGCATAGTAGTACGTATTGGGGTTAACGCTGTTGGGCAACTGACCCTTCGTCGTGCCCAGGTAGAGCGAGAACAAGACGCCGATCTGGCGCATGTTCGACTGGCACGTCACGTTCACGGCCGCGGCCCGGGCCTTGTTCAGAGAAGGGAGCAGCACCGAGATCAGAATCGCGATGATTCCGATGACGACGAGCAGTTCGACAAGTGTGAATCCGTTCCGCTTACTTGGCTTGTCATGCGTATACATATGTCCTCCGCCGGGAATCCATTGGAGCCACCGCCTAGCTCCACCAAGCAGTATGCACGCGCAAAGCGGGCAGGGATCGGCCTTTTGGTTGCTTTCGCTCGTCAATTCAATCCGCGGCTCTTACTCGCTGGCGAACCCCACCTGCCGGATCACCAGATTGCGGTCTTCGCCGTGGCCGAACGCGTCGTTGTCGTAGATCAGCCGCAACGTGTGCCGGCCGGCCCTCAGTTGTACCGGCGGAGTTGCAGCAAACGACTGCGCACTACCCGCGGCCCCCACCTCGCCGACGACGTCGCCGTCGATCTCGACGCGTACGCGCGGGTATTCGCCTTCGAAGGGTGTCCCCGAGAGGAGCAGTTGCACGCGATACTTACCGTCCTGCAGCGACTGGAACTCCGCCTCGAACGTCGCGTTCGAATTGCACGAAAGTTCCGCCGCGCTCCGTGCGAAGTACGAACTCTCACCCACAAGCTTCAGGCTGGCGAGCGGCAGCGCCTCAAACGCTGCAGCGCCCGCATCCTCATGGAACGGCGCACCGACGTTTGCAAGTAACGCCTGCACCGCCCGGCGCGGGTCGGCGGGACCCTGCCAAGCTTCGTCCCAGGACGTGCAGTCGACCAGCACCCGGCCGGCGTTGACAGGCCAGGTGACGATCGCCGCGGGCGCCGTGAGCGCCTTCACCGACGCCGGTAGCACTGCCGAACGCGTCAGCTTCACGTTCAGCACGCGCATACGGTCCAGTGACTTCTTCGATTCAGCTTCCGGATACCGACGGAGCATCAACGCGTTGCTCCCCTTCCGCAGCGGCACCTGAGTGCGGATCGCACAAGGCGATTCCGGCAACGCCTGCGCGACGCAGATTTCCTGGCCATTCACTGTCCATTGCACGAGCACTGGCGCGGCGTCCGGCGTCGCCTCGCCGGTTTCGACGACAACTTCAAAGACGCCTTCGGCGGGAGCGTCGACGCTGAACTTTAGAGTGCCCCGTGACTCGAACGCCCAGGTACCGTCGTTCTCGCGTCGAACGTTGTCCGGCGTTGCGCCTGCGAGATCGATGGTATCGAGCTCAGCCTCTGCGTCCTCGCGCACGATCGACCTAGCGGCAGTTGGCAGCAGCGTGAGGTTGTTGGTCCAACCGCCGAGTCGCGAACTGCGCAGCAGGTCGCCGCGCGAGATGCCGCGAAGCAGCGGCTCAGACCGGTCGGCGATGCTCACGCCAGTTAGGGCAGGCACCACCTTCAGGGACGATGCGCCGATGACGTCGCGAAGCGAGGCGAAGGCCTTTGGCTCCGGCGCGTGCCAGTAGAGGGTGCCACCGCGTTTGAGCAGCGACTCGATCGCAGTCCGCTGTCCGACGATTGCCTCACCGCCGCCGTGCAGGATCAGCAACGAATCATCCGCCGCGACCTCATTGCCCTCTGCGACATCGCATCCGAGAGCGGCGACAGCTTTCGCGAACGTCGGGTCGTCCGACAGGACGCGCACGGGCCGTGTCGCGCGCGCCTCCGGTCGTCGGCAGAGAAGATCGACTGCGTTCTGGATGAGTTTCGCGGCTGCTGGCTCCACGTTGCGCTTCTCGCCTGCGAGAGCCTGAATCACGACGGTCCGTCCCCTGCCGAACGGAAGTTCCACGAATGGCGCGGTCTGCATCCAGCCCTCTCCGCCGCTGATGGCCGCCGCGACCGATCCGCCGCTTGTCGCGCGGAGGATTTCGCTCCGCGTCACGAAGTTATCGGGCGCCCAGAAACTCAAATCCTGCGGCCGAAGTCCTGCCAGCAGCGGATCGCTGGGATCGAGCGGAAAGGTCATCGTCGAAGGTCGCTCAACGGTGTTGAGGGGCAGCGCCAGCGAGCCGAACGAAGCTTGCTCGAGAATCACGGCGCGACCGCCGCGACGCAGGAAGTCGTGCAACACGCGAAGCCCCGGGAACGGCCCGCGCAAGGTCGGCAACTCGCCCGCGGCGATGGGACCGGTCGCGTTTTCGGCGATGAGCAGCACGTCGACGGCAGGATCGAGCGTCTCGGGGACCTCCTTCTGCGAGTTCGGCCAACGGCCATTCGGGTCGATCACAACCAAATTGAAACCGGCCGGCACCTGGAGCGGTCGACGCGGTTCGATGCGGAGCGACCGCCGCTCGCGATGCATGACGATGTCGCCCGCTGAGAGTACTGACTCGACGTCAACGTCTGTCGTCTGCTCAACCGGAGGCAACGCAACGTCAATATCCACGCGCTGATACCCGGCCGGATCAAGTTCGAGCGTGACCGGCTTCGACTTCACCTCTGCATGAGCGAACACGAGCCGCAGCGTGAGAGCCTTCCTCTCCGCAGAGTCGTTGAAGACGTCGAACTGGAGCGATGCGGTGGTCGCGCCGAAGAACCGCAGTCCGCGCGTCCACCAAAACGCGGCGACCGGCGTGCACCACTCCTTCTGAGCTTGGAAGCCTGCAGAGTTTGGATTGGAGGTGCCACCGAAGCCAAACGCAGTCCACGGGCAGATGCCGGTCACGCCCGCGCGACGGTAAGCGATCGATTGATCGACCCATGAGCGAGCCTGCGCTTCACCGTGGAATCGATCACGATTGGTGAAGGCTTCGTCGCCAAACCAGATGGTCCCGCACGAGTAATCGCGCTGAGGCGTCCAGAGGAACTCGCCAATGTAGAGCGGCTTCTTCCGATCCCAGAGAAACCCCGTACTGCCCTGCTGCCCGAGCATGCCGCCGCCGGCCTCGGTGTCCTTCCGCACGGCGAGCCAGTCGGCCGTATTGGGATAGGCACGCTGACGCGGCATCTCGTGCGGGTAGTGCAGACCGACGACGTCGTATGCGCCGTCAGGATCGAGATCCGCCTCGTAGGTGAGCGGATGATTCGGATCGATGTCGCGCGCAAAGCGTGCGAGATCGCCTAGCTTCTTTGGAAGATCGGTCGCTCGCGACTGATTGCCCATGAAGAGGATTTCGTTTCCAAGACTGAACATGACCACCGAGGCGCGGTTGCGATCGCGCCGGATCAGCCCAGACACGTGTGCGCGATAGTTCTCCCAGAAGGCCGGCGTGTCGTAGGCGTACTTGCCGTCGCCATCCGTGTAGACGGCGGCCTCGCTGATGATCATCAGGCCGAGTTCGTCGGCGGCGTCGAGCCACGCTTCCTGCCAGGGCGCGGTGTGCAGGCGGAACGCGACCGTTCCGGAGTCTCGGATCGCGCGGACCCGCTCGCGGATCTCCACGGGGTCTTCGTAATGCGTGCGGGGCCACGTGCTGCTCGCTAGAAGTCGGCGTTTCACGCCGTTCAGGTAGAAGTCGGGGCCGTCGCACCAGACCTCCTTGAAGCCGAACTTCGTCGTTGTCTCATCGATCGTCTGATCTCCGCGCAGCACGCCGAGGCGCAGCGTGTAAAGGTGCGGATCTTCAGGCGACCAGAAGCGTGCCCCTTCGAAGCTCGATCGCAGCGAGAAGTCGCCGTTGTCCGCGACCGGTCCAGATTGGGTGCGAAGGACTTCGCGATCTCCGTCAAACACAGTCGCAACGACGCGGTCACCGGGAGTCGCACGCTCGACCTTCCCGCTCACCTCGATCGACTTCTGGCGAGTCGACGTGACGATGCGCATTGCATCCACGTCCACGTGTGTCTTCGGCACGATCCGAAGCCACGCCCGGTCAGTAAAGCCGACTTGGTCTTCGTAGCCGCCAACCGGATTCAGCACCGTGTGCAAGCGGTCACGGCCCTGCTCGTCCGCTTTCCTCACGACGCCATCGGCCAGAAACGCACCGCTGTCCTGCAAGCGCACCGTGAGCCGATGCGTGGCGCCGGCACGAACGCTCGGCGTGAGGTCGATGATGCTCGGGGTCCAGCCGTCGGAACCAGCGCCCACGCGTTGGCCGTCGACGTACACGATCGGCCGGTTTCGTGCGCCGCGAAGATCGACGTAGACGCTGCGATCTCCCAACTGCTCAGGAATGGAGATCGGTCGCTCGAACCAGAACGCCGATGATCCGCCGATCGGCGTGTGGAAGAACGTGCCCGGCACAGCGAACGCTTCCCCATCACCGGCCGGAGGCTCATTCACCGCGGCAGAGGTCTTGCGGCGCGTCCACTCTCCGTCGAGCGACACGGATTCGCGCAGCGGAATAGCAATCGGCGCGACGACGTTGGCCCTCGCATGCCTCTCCGAACTGCAGAAAGACAACACGAGCAGGAAGACTCCGAGAACGACGCGATTGAACGACATGAAGCGACCTCCGCCGGTGATCCCCACGTGTAGCGGGCCGGATCATAGAAGCGCGCACCCGCGCGCGATTGACGTTTCGAAACCATACCGTGCACAGTTTCATGCGCCTCGCTAGGCGTCCACCATCGTTCATTGGATCACATCTGCATATCTTACAATCACTTACAGAATGCCACCGCAAAGACACAGATCAGTGCAACCGTTGTCATGACTCAATGCCGATTTGCGTCTTGAAACGACTCACGTAGCCTCTATCTGCACTCACCGAAGGAGCCCTTCTGCGCCAGAAGTCGGCCAAGCCCAAGCCAGTTCAGCCTCGCGTGGTGCGTCGCCACCAGCGTCGCATCGGCGTTTTCCTCGATCTGCTCGCGGGTTACACCCGGCAGATGGTTGCGGGCATCGCGCGTTATGCGAGCGAGCGCGGCGACTGGAGTCTCGTCGTCGCACGCGATGACGATCACACCGTCATCCTCGGCGGCTTCGGCGAAGAAGACCTGCAGTCGCTCGATGGCATCATTGCGGGGAAGACCTGGCTCAAGTTCACCAGCGCGTGCCCCGTCATCTATACGTCGACGCCTTGGGGCCAATGCCACGGACCCGTCGTCTGTCAGGACGACGTCGCGATCGGCCGAGTCGGCGCAACGCATCTGCTTTCGCTCGGGCTGTCGAACTACGGGTTCGTTGGCATGCGCAAGGTTCCTTGGTCGGAGCAGCGGCAGGAAGGCTTCGAGACGAAGCTTCGCGAGCACGGCCAGACATCGCTCAAGCTGCTCTTCGGCGGCTGGCTTGAAGCGCAGCGCGGCATTGACGAGATCGTAAACTGGCTTCGCTCTCTGCCGCTCCCATGCGCGGTGTTCTGCTCCGACGACCGCGTCGCGGTGAACGTGGTCGCCGCGGCGCGAATGCTCAACCTGCACGTACCCGAACAACTCGCGATTCTTGGCGTGAACGATGACGACATCTGCTGCGCATCGGTGACGCCGGCACTTTCAAGCGTGCCACTGCCAGGCGATGCCATCGGGTACGAATCGGCGCGGCGGCTCGACCGGATGATGTCGAATCCGGGCGCGCGGCTCGAGCCGATCGTTACGCTGCCGCCTGGCAAAGTGGTTCAGCGCGGCAGCACGGAGGTCCTCGGCTACAACGACCTCATCGTCTGCGAGGCGATGCGACTCATCCGCAGCCGCAGCGCGATGGAGGCGGTCGTCGTCGACCAGATTGCGAGCGAACTCGGCATGCATCGCCAGCAGCTGAATCGATCGTTTGCCAAGCATGTCGGGCGATCACCGAAGGAAGAGATCGACCGCGTTCGAGCTGAACGACTGCGAAGCATGCTCGTCGACTCCGATCAGCCCATCAAACAGATCGCCTACAACATGGGATTCGCAAGTCCTTCACAGCTCATTCGCTTCTGCCGGCGGACGTTTGGCGTGACGCCACTGGAGCTGCGCGAGCAAGCCGTGAAATGATGTACAAAGCGGCACCGGCGGCCGCGTGCTCGGCGCTCCGCTTCACGATTCTGACGGCAGCCTGCAACTCGGCACCGCATAAACCTGGCGCCGGCCGGAGCGATCCGACGTGAAGAGGATATTTGACGCGTCGTGGCTAAAGACCGGATGCGGATGCTCGTCCTGAGTTCGCCAACTGCTGCCGTGCGTGCAAAGGGGCGACCAAACCAGAGTACCCGCGGCCCAGTCGGGCGTGACCACGCTGATCCACCGGCCGCCCCAACCGGTGTCAGTGCCATCGGGTGACTCGTAGTAGCCGTCAGTCACGAGCCGATCGTCTCGCGGCGACGCGGTGAAGTGGCCGTACCGCGTGTAGTGATCGGGGAAGGCGATCTCGATGCACTCGTCGCCGTCCGGGTCGAGCCGACCAACGAACGCGGGACCGTCCGCGTACCGGCCGTGATAGATCACGCGATCGCCGTCGTGCGTCCAGATCTCATGGCAGACCCAGTCCGCACGCTGTCGTCGCGACGATTCCGTACGCAAACATCGGATCGATCGGCCATCCCAAAGCCACATCCGTCGCACGCCGCTGTCGGAGCAATACTCGTGATTGAACAGGATCTGCTCCGGGCGGCCCGGACGGAACTGCACATGGGTCACCCACCCGCGCTCGACCGGCAGGTCCAGCGTCTGCCCACCCGATGCGGTGTCGAACACGCGGATATGACTCGACAGCCCGAGCACTTGCACCGCGCGATCGTATGACTCGAGCTTCCCGTCATGCTCGAAAGCGCGGCGATCGATCGTCGGTACGCACAGCCAGCGTCCGTCGTCGCTGATGTGCGTGAATGCGGTCATCTCGTCGGCGGGCAGCTCCGCGATCGTGCGAAGTCGACCGCTGTTTGCGTCGACGCTTTGCACCAGCGTTCCCTCAACGAAGTAGAGCGTACCACTCGCTGCGTGCAGGCTGGGGCTCGCAAGCCCGAGGCCGCGACGGTCATTGCCATTGAAGTACACGTACGAGCGGAGTCGGCCGGCTCGGTTGTCGGTGAGTTGAAGCGCCGCGCCGGTCTGCCGATCCACGGACCACAGGTTTGGTTGCCCCCCATCGCCGCGATCTGAGATGAACACGAGCCGCCGGCCGTCGGCCGTAAGCGACGGGCTGGTGAAGTAGAGGAGTTGATCGTTGGCAGTGCTCGGCGCGACGACTTTCACGTGTGATCTCCGTCGTGAGCTACGTCGCGTTGCAGTACCGCGACGTCCTGGCCTGCCAGCCGTACCGTGCCGCCTTCGCCTGCTCCGCGAATCGTCGATGTACCTGGCGGCAACGCAAGCGACTGCTCAGATGAGGTATGGTTGATCAAGATCAGATGCGTCCGGAGGTCGACCACTTCGACATCCGCAGGAACCTCTGCAGCCGGTCCGATCTTCGCGAGTGGTAGCACGTAGTCGAGCACGGCGTCTACGGCGTCAGTGCCGCAATAGCCGGCGACGTACACCGTCGCGCCGCGGCCAGATCGACGAACCGCGGCGCACGGACCGTCGCCGAACAGCGGGTCGGTACCGTCGTAGAAGCCGATCGGCTCGGCACCTCGGAGCGTGATGCGTTCGGCGAACATCTGAAGTTCGCACGAACGGCCGCCGATCGTCACAGGCAGCGGCGTACGTTTCGTCGCCCCGATGTACGGCACGAGCGTCGTGAACTCGTCCACCACCACGCCAGTGAGTTCGCTCAACAGGCCCGGCGCGGGCATCGTCACGATGTGGTTGTTCGCGTCTTTCAAACCAGACCGCGCCGTGAGTACGAGCGTGCCGCCGGCCGCGACGTAGTCGGCCAGCCGCTGCGCTAGCTCCGCAGTCACCACGCACAGGTGCGGCGCAATGAGTAGGTCGTAGTTCTCAATCCGATCGATGTGTGAGTTGGTGTAGACGAAGTTCATCGGCACCTTCCGCCGAAGGAGCGCGCGGCTGAAGCGATCCCACTCCTTGCCGCCCTCCTTCACGAAGGTGTCGACGCGCTGCTCGTTGATCTCGGTGTCGAAGTCGCGCAAGACGCCGACGCGTTTGGCGAGCGTCTTCCCGACGATGATCGGCTCGAGTGCCTTGGCTTCGCGGATGAACTCGGTCGCTTCCTGCAGTCGGCGCGTCGGGCGGTTGTTCTGATCGAGCAGGCCGTACCAGTAGCACTCGGCCCCAAACGGACAGGTGCGCCAGTTGAAGAAGAGCAGCGACCGCACACCGTGCGCCACAGACTGCCAGCACGCTCGCCGCAGTTCACCCGGGCGAAACGACCTCAACAGATAGGCCAACTGCCCGCCTGGCCCGGCCTGGTGTTCCATGATCGCCAGCGGCTCCGACAGCGCCCGCGCGCCGGAAAGGTAGAACGCGTTGTTCACCCAGTCGTTGTCGCCGAAGAGCGGGTAGTGGTCGTGCGAGAAAAAGTCGAACTGGCTCGCAAGATCAGGGCCGTTGATGTGGTCGAAGAGCGCATTGTGCGTAATCTCCCACCGCGGATTCGCCGCTCGCAGAATCGTCGCTTGTCGGGCGGCGAACTTTACCACGCAATCAGAGACGAAGCGGATCTCATCGAGCATCGCGGTTGGGTTCTGATGCGTCGGCGTCGGGCCGGGCAGGTCGACCTGCTCCCAATCGTCGTACTGTTGCGACCAGAATCGCGTACCCCATGCGTCATTCAACGCCTCCAGTGAGCCGTACCGATCGCGAAGCCAAGCACGGAACGCGACCGTGTCGCTCGGCGCGTAGCTCACGTCCATGTGGCAGTTGAACTCGTTGTCGACCTGCCAGGCGATGATCGCCGGGTGATCTCGGTAGTGCTCGGCCAGCGCGGTGCAGATGCGATCGGACAGATCGAGGTAGGTCGGCGACGTGTAGTTGTAGTTCCGCCGCGACCCGTGCCGCATCGGTTGTCGCTGGAAGTTCCAGCGCAGCACCTCCGGGTACCTCGTCGCGATCCAGGCGGGACCGGTGTACGTGGGCGTGCCGAAGATGACCTTCAGGTTGTGCTTGTCACAGAAGTCGACCGCCCGATCGAAAAGGTCGAACCGAAACTCGCCCTGCCGCGGCTCGAAGTAACCCCACGCGCCTTCGCCCATGCGGACGACTTCGAGCCCCGCGTCGGCGATGCGACGGAAGTCGGCCTCCATCATCGACTCGGGCCAGTGCTCTGGATAGTGACAGACGCCAAACGTTAGCCGGGACAGCAGACTCATTTCGCTCCTTCGCTCGCGCAGGTTCCGATCGCGACAGACGAACGGCCATGCGCCCTAGGAAGTGTGCACCCGCCGCAGACGATTCAGTTGCGGGTTTGGACCGGTCCCGTCGTCACTTTTTACAACCGTGCCGAAGGCCAACGATGGCGAGCGTTATGCGTCAAGATGCCAACGCGGCACGATGCGGTCCGGAGCTAGCGTTACAGGTTTCACCGTCACTCAGAGCCATGATGCAACTCACCTACGGACGACCAGCCAGTGATTGGGTCGAAGCGATGCCCTTGGGGAACGGCCACCTCGGCGCGATGGTTTTCGGAGACCCGCTTAGCGAGCGAATCCAGCTCAACGAAGCGACGCTGTGGTCGGGCGGCCCGCGCGACTGCACGAACGCCGATGCGTCGCGGCATCTGCCTGCCATTCGAGAAGCGATCTTTGCCAGACAGTTCGCGACGGCAGAGGAACTGTGCAGGAAGATGCAGGGGCCATGGACGCAGGCGTATCAGACGCTCGGCGACCTTCGAATAGAATTCGCCGACGCCGGAACGCCGACCGACTACCGGCGGGGTCTCGACCTCGCATCGGCGATTGCCTTCACCGAGTACTCAACGCCCCGGGGGCGATTTCGAAGGGAGTGCTTCGTCAGCAATCCCGATCGCGCGCTCGTCATGAAGTTCACAGCGACCGATGGCGCGCGGTTGTCGTTCAGGGCGTCATTCAGCACGCCCCACCCAGACGCAATAAACCCCGCGCCCGATCAGCCCGGCGAACTCGTCCTCGCGGGCCGCGCGGCGTATCACGTTGACCCGCCGAACCATGGTTCGGATCGTCCGATTCGCTACGCGCCCGATCGCGGCATGCAGTTCGAAGTGCGGTTGCACGTCGAGACTCGCAACGGACGCATCGAACGAACCGCCGACTCGCTAACGGTCACGGATGCCACGGAAGCCACGCTGATCTTGGCCACCGCGACCAACTTCGCGGGCTTTGAGTGCGATCCTGAATCGAGCACGGTCGATCCGACATCACTGACGCGCGAGGCGCTCGGCCGCGCGCATGCCATGAGCTTCGAGTTGCTTCGCGAGCGACACGTCGCAGACCACGGCGAACTTTTCAGCCGCGTGGCACTCGACCTCGACGGCGTCGCTGCAAGTGAATCTCTAGATACCGACGAACGGGTGAAACGCTACGCGGCCGGCGAGCCCGATCCAAGTCTTGAAGTGTTGCTGTTCCAGTTCGGCCGATACCTGCTGATCGCGAGTTCGCGCGAGGGCGGCCAGCCGGCGAACCTTCAGGGCATCTGGAATCACGAGGTCCGCGCGCCGTGGAGCTCGGCCCACACGATCAACATCAACTCTCAGATGAACTACTGGCCCGCCGAGTGCACCGCGCTCGCCGAGGCGCACGGGCCGCTGCTGCGAATGGTTCGCGAGTTGTCGATTACAGGCCGGGAGATCGCGCGTGTGAACTACGGTCTGCCGGGCTGGGTCTCGCACTCGTGCACTGACCTCTGGCGACAGGCCGCACCGATCGGCGGCTTCGGCGAGGGCCATCCCGTCTGGGCCAATTGGGCGATGAGCGGTCCGTGGCTCTGCCGACATCTGTGGGAGCACTACGCCTACAGCGGCGACCTCGATTTCCTCCGCGAAGCCTGGCCCGTCATGAAGTCGTGCGCCGAGTTCATGCTGGGTTGGCTCGTCCGCGATTCGCAGGGCCATCTCGTCACTGCGCCGTCGTCGTCGCCGGAGAATGCTTTCCTCCTTTCCGACGGTGAGAAGGCTGGGATTACCGCCGGCAGCACGATGGACCTGCAAATCCTGTGGGACCATTTCACCAACTGCGCCGAGGCGGCCGACGCACTTGGCATTGATGCAGACTTCGCTTCGCGCTTGATCGCGGCGCGGGACGAGCTGCTTCCGATGCAGATCGGCTCGCGTGGCAACATCCTGGAGTGGCCGGACGACCTCGCCGAGTTGGAGCCGTTCCACCGGCACGTGTCGCACCTGTACGGCTTGTACCCGGGCCGGCAGATCACACCTGAGACCGACCCATGGTTCGCCGCGGCGCGTCGCACGCTCGACCTGCGCGGCGACGATGCCACCGGCTGGTCGATCGGATGGAAGATCTGCTTCTGGGCGCGCCTCCGCGACGGCGACCACGCGCACCGGATGTTCAAGTATCTGCTGCGCCCCATGCCGAGCACCGCGACCGGATTCGGCCTGTACGGCGGGCTCTACGCGAACCTGTTCGACGCGCACCCGCCCTTCCAGATCGACGGCAACTTCGGCTTCACCGCGGGCGTGGCCGAGATGCTGCTCCAGAGCCATGAGCGTCGCAACGGCCAGTATGTAATCGACTTGCTGCCCGCGCTTCCGACGAACTGGCCTAACGGTTCGATCCGCGGACTCCGCGCGAGGGGCTGCGTCGCCGTTGACATCGAATGGTCTGACGGACGCATCCAGTCGGCGACGCTTCACAATCTGCAATCGCACGAAGTTGAGGTCATTGTTTCAAGCGCGGGCGTCACGCGCCGGATCGCCCTCTCGTCTCGCGGTACGATCAAGCTCTGGCGAGATCAGATCACTGAGCCCGCGTGACGCCGGATTCGCGTCGCTCACTCCGGCGCGATCTCCATATCTATCGATGCCTGCACCGCGGGCTCACGGAGCGCGAAGCCGACGCGTCGAAACGTGACGCCCAACTCGGTAAACGTCTCGACTTTCGGCTCCTCAGTCGCAGGTCCGCGAAGCGTCGCGATTACCCGCTCGTGGCCGGCGGTGAAGCGGATGCGGCCTGGCTCGAGGACTTCGATCTCGCCGCGCGTGGTGAGCGCGGATTCGACCGCCGTCGGCTCCGCGAACTCGAACTCGTCATGCACGAGCACGCTGCCCGTTCCATCCCGTCGATAGGTGAGCGTGCGCGTCGCCCGGCGAATCGCGGGCAGGTCGTATGCGGGTGCGATATCGATCACAATCGTGTCGACATCGTCAGCGAACGACGTGCTCAGCACCTTCACGTGCACACGCGTCGCATCGCGCTGCAGCTTCCCGCCCAGCACAGGCAGTGGGTGCCCGTAGGAGTTCAAGAGCTTTCGGTTAAACCGCTCGCTGCCGAACGTCTTGCTGTCGTACATCGTCGGCCCGCCGGGGTCGCCGAGGGGCAACTCGCCACCGAGGGAAACGACGAATGATCCGACGTCGTTGTGGCTGTGGCTCGTGTTCCCACCCGCCTTGATCGCGACCGCGAGTCGCGCAGCGCTGGCCGGCGCGGGCCTGCAGACGAGCACCCCGACGTCTTGGAAGTAGCTGCGGATGGCGTCGTTCGCCACGGGCTGACTCGACGGAAGCTTTCCCGGCTCGAGCGGTGTCGCCTCAACCAGGATCGTGCACAGTCTTGGCCCCCACAGCCAGGTCGTGTCCGCGTCGCCGCCGCGGCGAAGCGCGACGCGACAGTAATTCTCCAGACCGACGTCAACGCGTAAGTCGTTGCGCGAATCCGAAAACGTGGGCATGAGCCGATCCGTCAGCTGATATCGCTCTCCAAACAGTGCTCCCTCCTTCGCGCGCGGCAGCGTGAACAACTCGACCTCGCCGCCCGTCTGCCGGACCAGCGTCTCCCGAAGATGACAGAAGAGCCCGAAGCCATACACCCAGTAGCCGCCGCCCTCGTCGCAGAATCCGCTCGGACGGATGCCGTTGAGGAAGTATCTGATGTAATGCTCGCCCGCCGCAACGAAGACTGCCCGTTCGTCGCGATCTTCCACGAGCGTCAGCGCGGCGTAGACCGAGCCAGCGAGGCACACCGCGTTCCAGTTGTTCTTCACCGGGTCGCGTTCGCTGCCGAGCCACCAGTGCCCTTTTCCCGTTCGCAGCGACTGCAGAATCGGATCGAGCACGCGCTCGCGAACCGCCGCGACGACTTGTCGGCGAACTTCAGGTTCGACCCGATCGCCTAGCAGCCAGAGCGCCTGCGCGAGATCGGCCGCCTGTATTGCAGAACCAAGGTCGACCTCGTACGCCTCGCGGCGAAAGTTGTGCAACCCGACGTCGTGGGCGGGCAGCGTCCACGTCGGCTGTGCAACGAGTCCGCGGAGGACGTCATGAATTGCCGTCAGATAACGCCCCTCGTCTTCCATGCATTCGGCGAGAACGAGCGGCGCAAGACGAGTCGACCGCGCGGACATCATCTCCTGCCCGCGCGGCCGCTGTCCCGTTCGGCTGAAATCGAGATACGCGTCGTCGTCCCACGCAGGCAGCGGCGTCGTGCGAAAACTCTCGACATTCTTGGTCATGCGGACCGCTCGATCGCGCGTTGCGGGCGACGTCCAGTATGCTCGATCCGTGATTGGCCTGCCGTGGCAACCCGTCGGCATTTCCGGAAGCTGCGCGGCCAGTTCGCTGACGCGCTCTGGCTTGATCTCAAACCAAGCGACGGGCTCCGCCCGGGACGGCGAGATCGCGAAATGCATACACATTGCGATCGCGGCAAGAATGAGTCGGTGCACACAACCTCCTCTTACTCTGACTAGACAAAATCGCGACTGTCCGTAGAAGGCATTCGTCGTCCTGCCTATCGCCACAAGCGGAAAGCCTCACATCAGTCAGACGAGCTCTCGTTTGACTGCCGCGAACTGTTCAAGCGCGAAGTCGACATCGGCGTCGCTCAGGGCGGCGTTCATCTGAGTTCGGATGCGGGCCTTGCCTTGCGGGACGACTGGGAAACTGAACGCGATCACGTACACGCCGCGCGCGAGCAGCTTCTCCGCAAAGGTCGCTGCGCGTTTCGCGTCGTAGAACATCACGGGGACGATCGGGTGCGAACCGGCGACGACGTCAAAGCCGGCGCGGGTCAGACCCTCGCGCCAGCGCGCGGTGTTTCTCCACAGGCGGTCCCGAAGATCGTTCGACCGCTCGATGAGATCGATCGCAGCGAGGCTGCCCGCGACGATGCTCGGCGCGAGCGAATTGCTGAAGAGGTATGGCCGTGACCGCTGACGGAGGAGGTCGACGATCGCCCCACGCCCCGCCGTGTAGCCGCCGCTCGCGCCGCCGACGGCTTTGCCAAGCGTGCCGGTCGTCACGTCGATGCGGTCGACGACGCCGCAATGCTCGTGCGTGCCGCGGCCGGTCTTGCCGAGGAAGCCGGTGGCGTGGCAGTCGTCGAAGTGAACGATCGCATCGTACTTGTCTGCGAGGTCGCAGATGGCGTCGAGCCTGGCGATCGTGCCGTCCATGCTGAAGACGCCGTCGGTGCTGATGAGGCGAAACCGAGCGCCGCTCGCGTCCCTCAACTTCGCTTCGAGATCGGCGAGATCGTTGCTGGCGTAGCGGAACCGCTGCGCCTTGCAGAGGCGGATGCCGTCGATGATCGAGGCGTGGTTGAGCGAGTCGCTGATGACGGCGTCCTGCTCGCCGAGCAGCGTCTCAAACAGGCCGCCGTTGGCGTCGAAGCAGCTGCCGTACAAGATCGCGTCGTCGGTGCCGAGGAAGCTGGCGATACGACGCTCGAGCTGCTTGTGGATGTCCTGCGTGCCGCAGATGAAGCGGACGGAGGCGAGTCCGTACCCGTGCGAATCGAGCCCGGCGTGCGCCGCGCGGACGATCTCCGGATGGTCGGCGAGTCCGAGGTAGTTGTTAGCGCACAGATTCAAAACCGGCCTTGCGTCGGTCGACACGCCGATCTTCGCGCGCTGGGGCGTGGTGATGACGCGCTCGGACTTGTAGAGCCCGTCGGCGCGGATCTGATTGAGCGTGGTGCGGACGTGGTCGTTGAAGCGGGAATTCATGGGCTGGGAGTGGCCAGTGGTCAGAAGACTAAGCGAACTTCGTCGCCGAGGTTCAACTGAAGCGACTCTCGGGCAGAGCCGTTGCGGACGGCGACCTCGACGAGTTCCGCGCTGCCGATGTACGCGAGCGGGGCATACTCGTCGACGCTGGCGTAGCTCGTCTGTAGTGGGCCGACGCTGTGCGACTTCACGAGGACATCGGCCGGCAGCTGATCGGGTCGCCAGAGATTCGTGATCGCGTTGCCGTAATGATCGAAGTGGATGATCGTGCCAATGTCAGCCGGCGCGAGGTCGATTGGAGCGAGAATCGGGTGAACGCGTTCTCCGGCAACTTCATCGATCGTCCCGCCGCACGCCAGCATGCCTGCGGTCGGAGCGAGCACGTCGCGGCCATGGAACGTGTTGCTGCAGCTCGCCGGCCGCCACGTCAGCTCGCGGGCGGCCATCCCGTCGTGTAGGCGGTGCGTCCAAGTGATGATGCCGTTGTCCGGACAGAGCACGAACTGCCCTGCGATCTCGACGACGAGCAGTCGCCGATTCGAGCCGACGCCCGGATCGACGACGGCGACGTGTATTGTCCCCGAAGGAAACGTCGCGACGGCTCGCTCCAGCGCGAATGCGCCGCCCAGCACGTCCTGCGGCGCGATCAAGTGAGTGACGTCGACGAGTTGGGCGTCCGCGCATCGGGCGAGCACGGCCGCCTTCATCTGCGCCGCGTACGCGTCGGCCAATCCGAAGTCTGTGGTGAAGGTGACGATCGGCCGGGGCATGATGGGATGAGAGACGAGCGCGAAGAGAGAGTCAATTGCTGAGGCGTTGCTGCATGCTCGTTACTCGATGCTTGTCTCTTCCTCTCGTCGCCTCCTATTTCCCTTCGTACCTCCAGACGTCATCATGTGAAGGGGAGAAGGGAACCGACCACTCATGAGTATCGATCCTGCCATCGCAACCGCGGCCGACTACGCCGACGCCCTCATCGTTGCTCGCCGGGCGAAGAAGCTGGTCATCCTCGTGATGATCCTGCTGCTGCTCGGCCAGGTGGCGATCTTCAGCGTGGCGAAGTTCGCCGATGTGCCGCTGAACCCGCCCGTCACGTGGAACACCGGGCCGACGACGTCGCCGACGACGATGCAAGCCGCAATCCTCGCGGGACAGGATCGACACCTCGCGTTGGTCTACCTCACGTCGATCACACTGCATCTTGGCATGCTGCTCGCATTCGTGCTGCCGGTGCTATTGATGTTGACGGCAGGCGTGATGCTCGTCGGCCGACTCGTCGGGCTCGGGCCGACAATGCACGCGCTCATCCTGTCACTTGTCGTGCTGCTGCTCATGTTCCCGTGGCAGACGCTCTTGAGCATCGACGCCGCCAGCGGGCGCGACTTCGTTCTTCCAGGCGTGATGTACACATGGCGCGACGTGGTGGAGAACGCACGACACGTCCCGGAGGGCTTGAACCAGCAGGTGCTGTACTGGGCCCGCTTCTACGTCTGGCCGATCATCACGATGGTGCTGCTGCTCCGCATCCAACTCCGCAGCGGCCGCGGCCTGCGCATGGCGCTCGGCGAGACGCGCCGCGACGAAGCTTCCGCAATCGTGACGTCGACCGACGCATGACGCCGACGTTGCCGCCACTGCCCCCGGTGGGATTCGAACCCACACTGAAGCGATTTTAAGTCGCCTGCCTCTGCCGTTGGGCTACGGGGACGCGTTCTGGTTGGTTCACTTCCGCACGTTGGCACCGAGCCGGATCATCTCGGCCGCCGCCTCGGCTGCGCTCACGCCGGCGTGGCCGTGGCTGCCGCCGGAGCGGGCGTCGGCTTGTGCCTGGTTCTCGACCGTCAGCACGCCGAAGATCGTTGGCACGCCGGTTTCCAAGCCCGTCTGCATGATGCCGCGGGCCGCCTCGCCGGCGACGTAATCGAAGTGGGCTGTCTCGCCTCGAATCACGCAGCCGAGGCAAATGATGGCGCGGTAGCGTTTCGTCTCCGCAAACCACTTCGCCGCGACGGGCAGTTCGAACGCGCCGGGCACTCGGTGGACTTCGATGCACGAATCGTTCACGCCGAGCGATTCGAGTCGTTCGACGCAGCCCTTGAGCAGCACGTCGACCACGTGTGCGTTGAACCGGGCCGCGATCACGACGACGCGCGTGCCGGTGGGAAGCGAACCTTCGGAAGCTGTGGGCGTGCCGGTGTGCATGAAGGGAAGAGGAGAAAGGAACAAGGGGTAAGGAGCAAGCGAAGAGGACGAGCGCCGCGATCGGACTTCGCTTGCTCCTGTCTCCTTGCTCCTTTGACCTACTCGGGAATGGTCTGATGCTCTGCCAACCAACCGCCGGTGTAGCGGCGATCGCCGGTGACCTCTTTGCCGAACCACGCGGGGGCTTTGAAGCCGGAGAGCGATGCGTCGGAGTCGAACTCGCCCTCGACGATGATGAGCCCGGTGAGCGGCCCCTCGAAGACGTCGATCGCGACGCGTAAGCCCTCTTCGAGCCGCACGCGATAACGGTTCTTCACGATCTGTCGCGCGGGCAGGTTGCGAAGGAGTTCGTACTCGCTCGTGGTGACGTACAGGTTCGTCATCCAGGCGTGCGAGGCGTCGTCGGGGTTGACGAGTTCCTTCAGGCCGAACTTCAGTTCGGTCAGGCCGTCGCCGCCTGTAATGCGGCGGAGGCGCAGGCGGGTATCGGTGATGTAGCGGTCTTCGATGTGGACGCGCCGCGTCGAGGCAGGCAGCGAGTCCGGCATCTCGCGCGGCCGCCAGCGGCGTTCGCGTTCGAGGCGGGCGTAGTCGGAATCGTTGAGGGGAATTTGCACCGTTTTCTCCAACGTAGGGTGCATCTCCGATGCACCGCGTCTCGCGAACGGTGCGTCGAAGACGCACCCTACAGGAATCACTTGCCGCAGAAGTCGATCAGCCGGGCGAGTTCGTTGCGCAGGTCTTTCCGATGCACGATGAAGTCGACGAAGCCCTTCTCCTGGAGGAACTCGCTGCGCTGGAAGCCTTCCGGGAGCTCCTGCTTGATCGTGTTCCAGATCGTGCGCGGGCCCGCGAAGCCGATGAGCGCCTTCGGCTCAGCGACAATGAAGTCGCCCAGCATGGCGAAGCTGGCAGTCACACCGCCGGTGGTCGGGTCGGCCAGAACGCTGATGAACAGCCCGCCGGAATCGTCGAGACGTGCAAGCGCGGCACTGGTCTTCGCCATCTGCATCAGGCTCAGCGTGCTCTCCTGCATGCGGGCGCCGCCCGAGCAGCTGACGATGATGACGGGCAAACCTTCTTCGACGCCGAGTTCGATTGTCCGGGCGATCTTCTCGCCGACGACGCTGCCCATGCTGCCCATCATGAAGGTGGGGTCCATCACCGCGAGCGCGACGGGTCGGCCCTTGATGAAACCTCGGCCGCAGAGGACGGCGTCCTTCTGGCCGCTCTTGAGTTGCTCGGCCTTCAGGCGGTCGGCGTAGCTCTTCTTGTCGGTGAAGCCGAGCGGGTCGGCCGGCATCAGGTCGTCGAACATCGGCTCGAAGCTGTTCTCATCGCACAGCTGGCCGACGCGGTCGCGGGCGGACACGCGGAAGTGGTGATTGCACTCCGGGCAGACGTTGAGGTTCTCCTCGACGGCCTTGCGGAAGAGCATCGCGCCGCACTCGGTGCAGCGCGTCCACAGGCCGGCCGGGATGCCCTGCCGCTCGGTCGAATCAGCGTTGGTTGGCGGAACAGTCGTAGCCATGACGGGCGGAATGATAGGTCAAAAGCCCCGGCGAATCGACCGGAGAGACGGACGGACAGGGAGACAGAGAGACGAAGAGATGAAGAGACGAAGAGTTCAGCCTCGCATGTTGATTCCAAACTTCGTCTCTTCGTCTCTCCGTCTCTCCGTCTCTTCGAACAGTCCCTGTGTCCTCCGTGCCTCTGTGGCCCACCCGTCTTATCGGATGTTACGAACGCTACACCGAATGGAACCCGAACGCGGGATGCGGGATAGATGCCCTCGCCACCAACACGGAGGTGCGCATGCGTGATGTGGTGTATCGGGAGTTGTTCGCGGGCGGCGCGAAAGCCGGCTCGAAATCGTCGCGTGGCGGGAAGCGTTCCCGCTCGCGGGCGAGTTCGAAGCAGGCCGCCGCGGCGCCATCGTCGTTCGGTTTCGGCCGAATGCTGTCGATGCTCGGGATGGCCTCGGCCGACCTGAGCAAGTCGCGCAGCCGGTCGTTCACGCTGCGGTGATCGCTCACCTGGCGATGATCGCGAAGTCGTTCGGCGTGCGCCGTCGAACGCATCGCGATCTGAACGCACGCGAAGCTCCCCCTCTCTCCATTCCCCCCACCGCCCGGCCGCGGCGACGCCGTCGAGCTTGCGTTACCCGCGCACGCCGACCGCCCCGCTCAGCCGGGCGGCGGGCGTTTCGGGAAGAGTTGTCAGTTGCCAGTTGTCAGTTGTCAGTGAAGACACGACTGAGAAACCGTCGGTGCCGCTCTTCAACTCGCGACCTGCAATCTACAGCACCCAGATCTGCACCACGCCCGGCCCGTGCACGCCCGTGACGAGGTTCATCTCGATGTCGGCCGTCTTGCTCGGGCCGGTGATGATGACCGTGCCGGTGCCGGTGCCGGTCTCGCCGAGCTTGCGCATGAGGTCGATCAGGTCGGCGACGATCTGCTCGCGCCGCACGACGGCCACGTGCGTCATCGGCACCAGGCTCGCCGCGAGTCCGTGAGACGGTGAGCGCCGCACCACGATCGACCCCGTCTCCGCGACGGCCGCGAACACATCGGTGATGCCGGCATCGACGTCGTAGCTCGCGTCGAGCTTCAGTTCATCCCACCAGCGCGCGTCGATGCCGTTCGAAGCAAGCGTCGAGAGCAGCCCGGTCGATTCGAACGCCTCGCAGCGCGTCAGCACGACGCGGGTGAGCTGCTTCTCGCGCAGGTACGCGACCAGCTTCTGCGCAAGTTCGTCGGTGCTGGCGACGAGGTCGCAGCTCATCTTCACGCTGCGAGCCATCTCGACGAACTTCGCGACGAGGTCGACGCCGTCGGAACGGACGAGACGGGCGATCGATTCATCGATCGCGGGAGGCGTCGGAACGCGGGTCGCCGGCGCGGCTCGGCCGAGCGTGTTGGCGATGTGCGTGAGGAACGGGTCGCTCATGCCCGGCAACTTACAGGATCGACGCCGTGCCAAACAGGTCCGCGGCCGATGATGCGCCGGAACGCTTCTTCGGTGTCGACGTCGGCATCGACGCGGCCAGCACCGTCGCCGTGCGGGCGAACGTCGTCGCTGTCACGTTCGTATTCAGTCCAAACGCGGCCAGCACGTCGCGATCGACGCGGGTGAGGTTGAACGTGCCGTCGGCGTTGCTGATGAGTCGGCCGGTCGAGGCGAGCGTGGTCAGCGGCACCTGCCGGCTCGCGCGCGTGGTGCCGGTGATGTTCGTCGCCTTCGCCACGCCGAACGCGTTGGCGTCGTCGTAGCCCCACAGCACCCAGCCGAGCGATTGCGTGTCGAAGGCGGCCTTCACGTCGCGCAGGTAGCCGCTGCGGACGTCGTTGTTCACGCCGTCGCCGTAGCTCGTTGCGTTGGCGTATGCCGCATACGACGCGTTCGCGCCAACCTCGGTGATGAGCACGGGAACCTGCTCGCGCGTTCGCCACGCTGCGATCTGCTGCGTCCGGCCTGTCAGGTATGCGGCGTTGAACCCGCTGCCCGCGCTGTAGCCTGGAATCGGCTCGCTCGCGTCGATGCCGTAGCTATACGCGAACACGCTGTCGGCCACCTGCTGAGGCGTCCGAGCGCCGTCCTGCTGGAACCACGGGTACTTGTTGTAGTACGAGAGAAACGTGCTGTAGCCCGCGACGGTGCTGTTGTAAGGCGTGCCGTAGCGATAGCCCGGGATGATCGACGACGCGGCACTTGCCGACGGCCAAGGCAGGCTGTGCAGCCAGCCGACGTAGCTCGGGTCGCTCGTGCGGAGGTTGTCGGCGCCCTGGCTGGCGATGTCGCCCGGCTCGTAGAACTTGCAATTGTAGACGACGTTCCCCTTGTCCGCAGCGTCGATGTCGAACGCGATGAGACCGCGCACGTCGCCCACCGCGTCGGCCCGACCTGCCGGCGCACTGGCGATGATCGTGTACCGAGCGGCCGAGTCGTTCGCGCGCACCGCGCCGATCAGCTTCCGCTGCTGGTCGCGCCAATACGCGTTCTGCCCGAAGAAGCTCGGCTCGTTCATCAGCTCGAACGCGACTTGCTCTGGCGTAAGCGCATCGCTTCCCGACAGCAATCGGCCGCTGAACGCCTTCCACCAGTTGGCGAAGTTGTCGAAGCGGTTCGTCCGGAACGGTTCGCGGGAGTCGCTGCCGTAGGGGCCGAACTCGAGCGTCTTCGCGACCTCGTACGGCACGAGCGTCACGATCATGTCGCTGTCGTTGGTGCTGGTCTTCGCGGCATTCGAGACCGCGCTGATCCGGCGCACCGCAGCTTTGATCGCGTCCCACTTCGCCTGCAACACGGCGAGCGAAGCGCCGCTCGCGGGCACGCTGCTGGTGTACCACTCCTGCCGCTGATTGCCGTCGCGAAAGACGCGGTAGGCGCTGTCGTAGTCGCCCTGCGTAGCGCCGGTGGAACTGAAGAGCCACTCCGGGCCGACGAGCAGGCGCAGGTTGCGGATGCCGGACTTGTAAAGCGCGGCGATCTCGGAATCGGCGAGGAAGCTGGTCGAACCGGTGGTGCTGAACGGCGTGACGTTCTGCGGCGTCCAGAACCATCGGCCGATCGTGATGCCCTTGCCGAGCCGTGCGAGTCGCTGCGACGGCACGCCGCCAAGGTCGGTCGTCGGTGGCGGCGTGGTCGACTTCGCGAGCGAGACGTCCCACGAGTAGTACTGGTTCGCCGTCGCACCGCCGATCACGTACAGGTAGATCGTCGGGCTCGCCGCGACGCTGACGGCGGTCGTGCCGGTCGACTTGCGGGCGATCTCTGTGCCGCTCGCGTTCAGAAGTCTCCAGTCGGGCGTCGCGCCGCTGAGCCAGCCCGTCTGCCTGATCGAAAGCGTCCCCGCCACGCTCGGCCGGAGCGCGAAGTAGTCGGCGAGGTCCGTCGGCGCCCCGACAGCACCTTCGATGCGATACGTGCTGGTCGCCTGGTCGACGATCGCCGTCGGCCCCTGTGCCGTCGCGATCGTCTCGTTCTGTCCGCCCGACCAGTTCGCGTCGGCCACGTCGGCGAGCAGGCGGCGCGGTTCGAGTCCCTCAATTCGACAGTGCGTCCGCGAGTGCATTGCCGGAGTGTACAGGCAGGAAACCGCAACGCGCAGCTGAATCACTTGCCTTCCAGCGTCAGCTCGATGTGCTGCTCGGCCACGCGCTTCTGCTGCAGGTCCTTCACGGTCGCCTTCAGGATGTACCGACCGGGATTGAGCGACGCGGGCAGGACGATCTTCTTGTTGATGAAGAAGTCGCGGCGGCGCTTGCGGCTCACGTCGGTGACAGGGTCGGCCTTCGCGTCCCACACCTGCAGACCGGCATCGGTTGCGGTGAAGAGACGCAGCTCGATCGAGAGCTTCGTCGTCCAGCGGCCCTGCTCGTCGAGCAGCGATTGGAAGCCGTCCACCTCGCAGTAGAAAACGACCGTGTTGGCCACACCCGAGCGGAACTTGAGCGGCTCGATCGGGTCGTAATTTCCGTACGCGCGGACGGCCGTGCAGAGCGCGATCGCGCCGACGGAGAGATCGGTCCGCGAACGAATCCGCTCCGCCATCTCCAGCAGTGGCGCAGCCTTCTGCGTGGCGAGCGGGTTGCGCTCGTTTCGATAGACGGCGCGGAAGTTCGTCAGCCCATCGACGACGGCGCTGATCATCTCGCGGTCTTCATCGGGCAATGCCGACAGCTCAGCTGTCATCGGCGCGCCGATGCTGGCGCTATCGTGCAGGCTTTCGTTGAGGAATCGCGCGACCTGCAGGTCGAGCTGCGAGCCGGCGTCGCGCGGGTTCGCGCCGACGCGGTCGGAGAACGTCTGCGTCAGCACCTGCACGGGATCGACAACGCCGCCGGGTATGACGGCGGGCGAAACAACTTGGCCGACCGAGCCGCCGCGATGGCCGCTCGTCATGCGGACGTCGGTGCCGTCGGCCCGCACGTTCGCGGCTGCGGGGACGGCGGGTGGCTCGTAGGCGACGTGGGCATCGTGCAGGTCGACGATGGCGGCGTTGGCCCGAGCCGGAGCGTCGACGGGCTTCGGCTCGACGCGCGGGGCGGCGTTCCGCGGCTTGGCTGCCTGCGGAGCGGGTTGAACGTTGGCCTGAGCAGCATCCCGAGCGGCGGCCTCTGCGTCAGACTCGCCGCGGGCTTCCCGCTGCAAGTTCGCGATGCGCGCCTGCTCGCGCTGCTGCAGCACGCGATCGGTCAGCTGCGTCTGCGTCAGCACCAACTGCTGCGCGACGGCCACTTCAGGGCTCGGGGCCTTGCTATAGATGGGCGTCGTCGTGCCGTCGTGATTGAGTACGAGCGCGTCAACCGTATCACCCGAGTTCACGGGCGGCTTGATCGGCGCAGCGCTGAGCGTCTGCGGTGAAGCATTGGACGCCCGCGGCTTCTCGGCCGGCGCGCTGCACCCCACCGTCGCCAGCAACGGCGTCGCCGCCGCGGCAGCCAGGGCCGTCCAGGCGATCTTCCTTCGACCTTTCAGGGCGTTCGACATGCTCATCCTTGAGCCTCTATTGAGATGTGACGTGCGCGGGAATCCTTCCCGCGCGGCCGCGAGTTTATGGATGGATGCCGTCGAACACAACGTCGTTTCAGTTGGTCCTCGCCGCGACATCGCCGCACGCCAGAGATTTTCTTTCGTCCACCAACCACACGCCACGCTGTGTGTCCGGAGGGGTAACTCACGCCCACGGGAGGTTTCTGGCATGCGCATCTTCATCGCCCTGCTCGCGTCGTCATTGCTGTTCGTCTCGCCCTGTTTGGCCGCGCCGGCCGATGCGAAGGACGACCTCGCCCGGGCGAAGAAGGCGCTCGCCGATGCCGAGCGGATGGTCGCCGACGTGCGGAAGTCGATCGCGTCGCACGCCGACGTGCTGGCCGACGTCGGCGACGACCTCGAGAAGGCGCGGAAGGACCAGGCGACGCTGCTTCCCCTGCTGAAGCGGGCCGAGGAGGACGCGAAGTCGACGCTGACGATGGTGAAGAGCCTCGCCGCCGAGCGAAAGGCCGCCCGCGAGGCGGCCGCCGCTGCGGTGCGCGACGCCGAGCGTGGCGTGACCGAAGCGCGGACCGCGTACGACAAACAGGTGAAGCAGGAGGAAGCGCTCGTCGCTGCGAACGACGAGTACCGCAAGGCGCGGCAGGCCGTCGATGACGCGCAGAAGACCGTCGACGACGCCCGCGACCGCGTTCTGAAGCAGCTCGAGCAGGAGCCCGCGTTTCAAGAGATGCGGGCCGACGTCGACCGATTGGAGAAGCAGGTCCAGGCCGCCCGCGACGCGAAGTCGCCCGACCTACCCGCGATCAGCCAGCGGTGGATCGAAGCGAAGGGCAAGTACGAGTCGGCCCGGCTCGCCCGCGTCGATGCCGACCGTGCGTTTCAGGACGCCTCGACCAACCTGAAAACCGTCCGGGCCGCGCTCACGCAACTGCACTCCAAGCTCACCGGCGACATCGGCATTGCCGAAGACGTCGTCGCGGCGAAAGATCGGCTCGACGATGCGGTGAAGCGTCTCGCCGATGCGAAGCGCACGCTCGCGACCGCCGATGACGACCTCCGCGACACGGAGACGATCGTCACGCAACGCGAACGAAGCCTGCGCGAGTGGCAAACCCTGCCCGACCGCCTCGCCGACCACGTGGCGGCTTCGCAGGAGCGCCTCAAGACGGTGGGCGACGCCTTGACGAAGCTGACGCGCGACCTGGATCTCGCCAACCAGCGCGTCGACGCGGCCCAGGACGCCGTCGCGGATGCGGAGCGCGAGATCGCGAAGAAATGAGCGACAAACGCGCTGCGAAAGGACCCGTGCTGCGGCTGCCCCAGCTTAGCTGGGGCAGCCAGCGGAAGCGCGGCGATACATCCACCCCTCCGGACCAACCCCGACGCGACCTCGCGCTCAATATGCCTATCATCCGCCCGTCATGTCGCGCGGCTTTACGCTGGTCGAACTGCTCGTCGTCATCGGGATCATCGCGATCCTGATCTCGCTGCTCCTGCCCACGCTGGGCCGGGCGCGGGAGTCGGCGATCCGCGCGCAGTGCCTGTCGAACCTGCGACAAGTGCACGCTGCCCTCACTTACTACGCGCGCGACTTCAAGGACGCCGTGCCGATCGGCTATCGCCGTGGGAAGCAGAGCAACTCGCAGATCTACTCGGGCGGTACGACGCAGAAGTTCGTGCTGTTCGGGCTGCTCTACCAGCACCGCCTGCTCGGCGACGGCAGATGGATGTTTTGCCCCGCCGACGGCAATCCGCGATTCAGCTTCAACACGCCCGACAACCCGTGGAAGCCCGGGGCCGACCCGGCGAAGAACACGACGGCCGGCTACGCGCTCAGGCCGATCGCCGACATCCCAGACGACCTCGCCGCCGCGCCGCCGACGTTTCGCCTGCCGCGGTGGAGCAAGCTGAAGAACCTCGCCGTCGTGAGCGATCTCACCAGCAGCAAGACCCGCGTTTACACGCGCCACCGAGACGGCCTAAACGTCGTCTACGCCGACGGCCACGGCCAGTGGGTGCCGCGGAAGCAGGTCGAGCCGGCGATGAGCGCATTGCCTGAGCCGACGTTCCCGCCCGACCCGCAATGGGACGACGAAGTGGACGCGGTGTGGAGCGGCTTCGATCGCGCTTCGCAGTAACGGCGATCACCGCCGAATTTCGAACGCTCGAAACTCGCCCGTCGCGGGCGACTGCGTCTCGTCGGCGTGCTCGATGTAGCCGGCCATGCGTTCGTTGACGTACGTCACCAGGTCGGCCGTCGCGTCATCGGCACCCTCGACGACGAGTTGAACCCGGCCGTCGTTCAGGTTGCGGACGAACCCCGTCACGCCCGGAAAGCGATGGGCCGACTGCAGCACCATGAAGCGGAAGCCAACGCCTTGGACGTGGCCTGCGAAATGGACGGTTCGGCGCGTCACGGTTCCCTTCTCTCGCTCCTTAATTCACCGGTGCGCCGCGCGGCGCGATCACCTGCGCGACGAACCGCCGGTAGCCGGCTTCGACCTCGTCTCGCGGCTTCCCCGCATAATGCACGACGACCGCCCACGCGTCACGAGAATTCACGCCCTCGGGCAACGGCTTTCCCGTCGCAGCGTCGGCAAGCATCGCACGTAGCGCACTTGTTCCGCTCCGACCAGCACAGTCAACGGTATCAAGGTAAAGCGCGAAGGCCCACGCGTGCGCGTAGAACGACTCGACATCGCCAGGCCGATCGCGGAGGAAATCGGCCGCGTTCAGGTCAAGCATGCGATCGAGCGGGAGCCACTTGTCCCCCCTTGCGATCAGGTAGAGCTGCGCCTCGCGCTTGGGATGGCGCTTGGGGTTGAAGAGGATCGCCTGGTCGTCGATGAGCTGCACGCCCTCAAAGCTCGACGCGACGCCTTCCTCGATGAACGGCGGGATTCGCCGGGCAAATGTGTTCTGCGCGAAGGCATGAAAGCCCTCGTGAGCGAGGTTCGACCGCGCGGCATCGACGGCCGGGTTGATGACGACGACGCCGAAGTGGGGAATTGTGAAGCCGCCGCGCGTGATCATGTACTCGGGATCGCCGGGCTCGAGGATCGCGTCGAGGTACGGCTTTGCAGCCGTCGCCGTCTTGAAGACGCGGACTTCGATCGGCACGCGCAACGCCGGCGCGTCGGGCACGAGCTTCCGATACTCCGCCATCGCGGCGTCGGCGGTCAGCCTCAACGCGTCGAGCTGGGCGGACGACGCATCGTCGCTGTGGATGACGAAACTTCGCTCTTGAGCGGGCTTTACAGTCACATCGGGAGATGCGGCACAGCCGGCTGCGAAGAGGAGTAGAAACGCGAAGGCGCGAAGGGGCGAAGAAGAGAGAGAACTACAGAGAGCACGAAGAACACGGAGACACAGGGGAACGAGAAGGTATGCGCATGTCGTAGCATGGGCGTCTCGCCCATGCCCCAGCGGTTGCGGCATGGGCGAGACGCCCATGCTACGGGAAAGCCCATCGCCGACTTCGCAGCTCGATTCGTGATGCGATCCCTGCATTCTCTGTGTCCTCCGCGTTCTCCGTCCTTCGATCTCTTTCCCGTCTTCTTCGCCCCTTCGCCCGTTCGCGTTTCCCAGGCTGTTTGCGTTCGCGACGACTCGCAGCACAATCGACTGTATGTCAGTTCGCGTCGACATCATCAGCATCGGAGCGCTCGCCCGCAATCTGCTCTGGAACGAGGGGGCACCGCGCCGCGTCGGACATCCCACCTGCACGCTCATTCGCACGGGCAAACGCTCCATCCTCGTCGATCCTGGTCTCGCGCCGGCCGTCATGGCGTTGCGGCTCAACGAGCGCACCGGGCTTTCCCCCGAGTCGATCACAGACGTCTTTCTGTCTCACGCCTCCACCGCGGCCGCGATGTCGCTGGAGGTGTTCGAGAAGGCCACCTGGCACTGCGGCGAAGCGGAGCGGGAGACGCTCGAAGCGCTCGCCGACCGGCAAGGCGCGACGATTCCCGAACTGCACCAACTGCTCGATCGCGTGAAGACCGCCCCCGACAAGCTCGCGCCGGCCGTCGATCTCTTTCCGCTTCCAGGCTTCACGCCGGGCACGTGCGGGCTGCTCGTCAGCGCGCCCGTCAGCACCACCCTGCTCACCGGCCCGGCGGTGGCAAGCCTCGATCACTTCCTCGCCGCACAGGTACTGCCCGAGTGTTCGAGCGTCGCGCAGGCGAAGGAGTCATTGAAGGAGATCTACGAGATCGCCGACGTCGTCGTGCCGGGGTACGACAACATCTTCAGCAACCCGCGGATGTACGGCGGCTAATCGAAACCCTTTGCCGCGCCGCATCGATCGCTCGCTCGACTCCTGTATTCATTCGTCATGCCCACGCTCCGCTTCCTCAACATCAGCGACTCCAACGAAGAAGCCAACTGCCTCCGCGCCGCCGGCTTCAAGGAGGCGATCCGCGAGTACGGCGAGTTGCAACTCCTCATTGGGGGCAAGCAGATGTCGACGGACGAGGTCGCATCGCACGTGCGCGGCGCAGACGTCTGCCTGACGGGCTGGGGCACGCTGCCGATCCCGGCAGTCGTCGCGCACGAACCGGGTCGCCTTCGGTACGTGTGCGGCGTCACCGGTTCAATGAAGGGGCTCGTGCCCATCGAACTCGTCGAGGCGGGCATCCCGCTCACCAACTGGGGCGATGCCCCCGCGATGGGCGTCGCCGAGGCGGCGATGGCGCTGCTGCTGTCGTGCCTGAAAGACATCCCCGCGCGGACGCTTCACGTCCGCTCGGGCGGGTATAAGCTCGACATGAGCCGCCACGGCGGATCGCTGGACGGCCTGAATGTCGGCATCTACGGCTGCGGTGCGATCGGGCGGAAGTTCGTCGAACTGATCCGCCCGTTCAACGCCACGCTGCGCGTCTACGACCGCTACGTCTCATCATTGCCGGAGGGAACGATTCGCGTGGAATCGCTCGACGAGTTGTTCGCGTCATCGCAGGCGATCGTGGTTCACGCGGCCTGGACGCCTGAGACGGAGCGATCGATCACCGCCGCTCTGCTCGCGAAGTTGCCCGACCACGGCATCGTGGTGAACACGGCCCGTGGGGCGATCTTCGATCAGGCGGCGCTGTTCGCAGAACTGAAGTCTTGCAGACTCCGTGCGGGGCTCGACGTGCTCGAGCCCGACTACCTCCCGCCCGACCACGAGGCGCGGCAGTGGAACAACGTCGTCTTCACCGCCCACCAGGCCGAGCAGCCGTGGCCAGGTTGCGGGCCGTTCGTGAAGATGCAGCGATTCCACCGCTACGCGCTCGAGAACATTCGCCGTTTTGCGCGGGGCGAACCGCTGCTGCGGCAGATGGATGTTGAACGCTATCGCCGCAGCACGTAGTGGTCATCGCTTCCATTCGAACCCGACCGCGTCGAGGAACCCCTTTGCGAGGATCATGTGCCCCGTCTGATTCGGGTGAATGCGATCCCACGCCAGCCCCGCCGAGTGGTTGTGCTCTAGTGCGGCGTCGAATGCTGCCTGCGTGTCGACGAGCGCCGCGTCGAACTCGCCCGCTAGCTTCTTCACCACCGCGCCGTACTGATCCATCCGCGCCCGCATCGCGTCGGCCCGGTTTGACTCGATGTAGTACGGCGTGATCAGCACGAGCCCCTTCAACTGCGGTCGGACCTGCGCGAGGATCGCGCGGTACGTGGTCTCGTATTCGTCGAGCGGCACGCTGTATTCCGTCTGCCGCGGGGTATCGAACTGGCGCCAGACGTCGTTGATGCCGATGCAGACGCTGAGCCAGTCGGGCTTCAGGTCGATCACGTCGGTCTGCCAGCGCGCTTTCAGGTCGCGGACGGTATTGCCGCTCGTGCCGGCGTTGACGACGCGGATCGCGTGTTCGGGGTAGATCGTGCCGAGCAGCGCGTCGACCAGCGTGACATAGCCGCGGCCCATCGGGTCGAAGAGCCCCTCGGCCGGCGCGGGCTTGTTGCGGCCGGCGTCGGTGATGGAGTCGCCGATGAAGAGGAGTTTCTGATGGCTGCCGATTCGCATGGCCGGGCACGATATCGCCACGCCGTCAGCGGAGGAAGACCGCCGCCGCCGCGAGCAGCGAGGCGGCGACGAAGAGCGGCGTTGCGAACGAACGCCTCGAGCGCGTGGCATCGACTCTGCTCGCCAGTTCATCGCGCCACGATTCGTCCGCCCGCACGATCGTCGTGTCAACGAACGGCTGATTCACCGCGACGCGTACGCCGTCTTGATCAGCGAAGCCTGCTCGTAGCGTTGCGCTGGCGAGCGAAGAGGTCATCGTTGCTGCACGCGATCCTGCGACGAAGTCGAACGCGTTGGTCAGCAGGATGGTGAAGTCGATCGATTGCGACACGGCCAGGTCGTCGAACGCCATCGCGAGCCAGACCTGCCGGGCAGGCGAACTGCGCACGGCGATCATCGGCGCATCGCCCGCTTGCACGATGACGGTCCAGCCGGCATTGGGCGGGAGATCGATCGGCGCCTGGGCACGATCGGGCAGTCGAACGCCGTCAAGCAACTCGTGCCGAACTGACGTGACCGCTCCGACTCGCTCGGACGTGCGTGCGAGAAACACGGCATCGCCTGCAAACGTCGCGTCGCGCGTGACGAGCACCGACCGAGATCCGACGCCGCGCGCGGCCGTATACGCCGTCGCGAACCTGCGCACGGAGGCGGGCACATCCGCGCCAACGACGAGGTTCGCCCCGCCCGGCACGCGAACGAGACGCGCGACGTCATCCGCCGGAAAGCCGTCACCGGCTGGAATCGCAATTTCGACCACCTCGGGCGCGCCGCCGACATCGACGAATCGATCGGCCGACGAATCCGCGGCGATCGGCTCGACCTCGACCTCTCGCGGCGTCCCATCGTATTTCACCGTCAGCCGATCGATCGGCGTCGACCGGCGATTGACGATTCTCACCATCGCCTGGCCGTTGGCGAACGCGATGCGCGAAACGCCCGCGTTGTGGACTGCCGTCCGCGGCAACACGGGCACGCGGTCGGGCGTCGCGGCGAGCGTCACGTCATCGGTGACGAGCGCTTCGACCACGCCAGCCGACTCCCCCGTAGCGATCTCGACGCCTCGCTCGGCCGCCCAGATCTGAATGTCGGCCACAGTCGCCATGTCGCGCGACGGCGATTGGGGATCTGCCGCGAAGACACCCGGCCGATCGTCGAGACGAATCGCGACGCGTCCCGCAGCTACCCACGCCGGCCCCGCGAGAGCGACGATCGCCAGCAGCATCGACGCGAGTATCAGCAGCACCCACATCTCGGGCCGCCGAACGGCGCGCGTCGACGCCTGCAGAGTCGCGTCGCTCGACCACAAGAAGACGGCCGTCGCAGACTCGATTCGGGGGCGCCCGATCAGAGCCCACGCAACAAGCCCGCCCCAAGGCAGCAGGAGCAGGAGCCAGAGTGGAGCAAGAACGGACATAGAAGAAGTACGTGACGAACAGCATCAGGACGCGATTTCGCCAGTACTGCTCACCGCCCACTGCTTACTGCCCACTGCGATTCAGAACGCCTTGCGCTCTTCCGACAGCACGACAAACTTCTCGATCAGCACGAAGTTCCGCCCGCGGTACTCGGTGAGCATGCCGGTGACGCGGAACCGCAGGTCGCGGCTGTTGCTGGCGATCGCGTCTTCCATGTCGGAGAGTTTCAGGTTCGGGAGCAGCCGCAGCGGCGGGTCCTGCAGCGCCTTGCCATCGGCTTCCAGCGTGAACTCGAGCGCGCCGTCGCCCGCGCGAGTGAGTCGGCCGACACGGTCGACGATGTACGTCCCCTCGCGGGCCACCGCCTGCTGCTGCGCGCCGCCACCGCCGGCGAGCGGACCCGCGGGCAGCACGTTCGGCGCGGGCAAGGTGGGCTTGTCGGGCATCGCCGGCTGCGCGGGCTTGAGTGGCGGCGCGTCGCGAACGGGGTCAGGGCCGAGGAGCCGATCGAATACGTCGCTCGAGGGTTGCGAAGTCGGCTGGGTCGCGGGTTGCGTCGCAGGCATCGACTGTGACTGCGCGAATAGCACGCTCCCAATCGCGAGCGGCGCGACGACCAGGGCGACAAGGCGGGCGATGGGAAGAGACATCCGTGCTCCTTCTGAGTTGCAAACGATTCCGCCGGATCGTAACCCAGCCCCGCGCCGTCGTCACCACCGAATCACCTGCAGCCGATTGTTCCCCGAGTCGATCACCACGCTGCGCCCGGCGCGATCGACGGCGACACCCCACGGGTAAAGCAGTTCGCCCGGCGCCTTCCCGTTTCGGCCCCACGTGGTGAGCGGCTTGCCGTCTCGCGTGATGCGCTGCACCCGCGTGCCGCCGTACTCGACGACAACGAGGTTCTTCTCCGCATCGACATCGATCCCCCACGGAAACCGGAACTCGCCCGGCCCGCTGCCCAGCTTGCCCAGCGTGCGCTTGTAGGCGCCGTCGAGCGTGAAAACCTGGATGCGATGATTGCACGCGTCGACGACGAAAAGCTCGTCGTCGACGACGACAAGAGCCTGCGGCCGACTGAATTCGCCTTTTGCTTCGCCGAGCTTGCCGAAAGCGAACAGTGGCTTCAGGTCCGGCGAGAAGACGGTGATGCGGTCGTTACCGTTGTACTCGCTCACGTACACCCGCCCGGCCGAGTCGAACGCGATGTCGGTCGGCCAACGGAAGTCGCCTAGCACATCGCCCTGCTTGCCGAACTGCTTCACTAGCTTTCCGTCGGGCGTGTAGACGAGCACGCGGTAGTAGTGCGTGTCGGCCACCCACAGATTCCCGTCCGGCCCGACGGTGCAGCCGGTCGGCTTGCCGTTCAGATACTCGGGCGTATCCCACACGTTCAGGCTTTTGCCCGTCGAATCGATTCGCTGCACGCGGGCGTTGCGATCGATCACATAGAACCAGTCGTTCCGCGCGTCGTACGCGATCGCGCGCGGATAGACGACCTCGCCCTGCTGCCGGCCGACGGAAAGCCAGATCGCGTCTGCCCGGCTCGCGTCTCGGTCGCAGCCGTTCAGTAGAAGCAGCACGAGGACGCACGGTGCGAGCTTCGCCAGCCGCGACTGCACCCGCCCCACCAGCAGCGTCGCGATCGTGCCGAGCAGCAGCACCGTCGCGACGAGCAGCAGGCTCGCCTCGATCATCGGTGCGAAGTTGGCGGTATGCACCCAGCCCATCAATTGCGGGATGAGTGTATCGCCCGTGCTCAAGAGAACACTGGCCGGCACTTCGGTCATCGAGAGAAGCGCGACGAGCAGGGCGCTCCCCGCAATCGCGCTCGCAACGATGGGCAACACGATGCCGAGCGCGGTTCTTGCGGGCGATGCGCCGTCGATCGCGGCCATCTCGCGGAGCCACATCCACCCTCGGCCGCGCGTGGCGAGCGCGACGAGCAGCGCGATCCACGCAAACCGTGCAAGACAGCCGATCGCGTTGATCGCGATACCGTCGTACACCCACGCGGTGAAATCGCGATTGAAGAGCCGGATGAGCCCGATCGCGATCACCTGCCCGCCGACCAGGAACGCGAGCATCGCCACCACGATCGGCCCGCGCGAGCGGACGAACAGCGACGCCACGCCGAGCAGCGCTGCGACGACGCCGACGGATACGCCGAGAAGCGCCGAGCCCAGCACCTGCGACGAGTACTCGCGCACGATGTACCCAAGGTCGAAGGAGCGGTTGATCGACAGCGCGAGCGCCACGACGGGCACGCCCAGCGCCACGAACGGCGTGAGCCATGCGAGCACCGCAACTCGGCGCGGCAACCGTTCAGTCGACTCGGTGCTATCAGACAACGAGAAGTCCCGCGCCGTCCACGCCGCCGCGAGCAGTAGCAGCACCGCCACCGCGAGCGCGATCACCACGCCGGGCAGCGCTGTCACGAGCGCCGCGACGAGTCGATCGTCGGCCCCGATGCTGTCCGCACCGCGCACGATCGGATTCCCCGCCAGGTCCATTCCCGTGTCCCACGCCGCCCGCACGTCGACGCTGATCACCCGTACGCCGGTCGGCTCATACACCGCGAACTCCTGCATGGCGAGCAGGAACGCAACCGCCCACGCGAGCAGGACCGCGGGCAGGAGCAGCCGCAGCGTAAGTCGCGTCCGTGCGCCGTCGAGTCGTGCCTGCGCGAGCATCGACCGCTCGACGCGCGACGCCCACATGGCGATTACGATCGCACAGGCCGGCCAGGTCCACGCCGCCAGCGACGTCACGCACCGCGCGAGGTCGAGCGCCGACGCCGGTCGTGGCGTGAGGTGAACGAGCGCGAGCACCTGAGCCCAGCCATACGTCATCACGATCGACGGCAGCAGGATCGACGCCGGCAGCACCAGCCAGAAGAGTGCCGTCGAGAACGATCGCCGGGCGAGGCCGAGGTACGCACCCGGAACGATCGCGAACGCCGTCGCGAGCGTGGCCGCACAGCCGTTGAGGACGACCGTTCGAAGGATCGTCTCCCGCCGCACCACATCGCCGGGAAGGGCGCTGCGCCAGACCACGTCACTCGTCGCGACGGTCCAGAACAGTTGCCCGAGCGGCAGGCCGCACGCGCCGAGCACGATCGCCCAACAGAGGATGGCCCCGAGGGTGTGGAGCTTCACGTGGAAGCGAGCATAGCGGTCGGCGAGACGCGATCCCACGTGCGAGGTGGTTTGCCGCTTCTCTTTGAGCCGTCAAAGGGATACGAACAATCCGAAAAACGAGATTGGCGAAACCGGTGAAGCTAGTTAAACTTCGCCTAGCCGGTGTCTGAACGAGTCCCCGCAGTAGAGCGCCCCTCGGCGTGCAATCCGCGTCGCTTCGTCGGTTTTCCTGGCTGTTTTCGAGTCGAAACTGTGTCGACTCGCTTTCTCGTGAGCCCCCCGAAAGTGAAACATCGGGGCTCAAGGCCCGTACCAGGAGAACCCCATGGGCCGTAAGTTGTACGTCGGAAACCTCAGCTACCAGACCGACTCGTCGGAGCTGCAGGAAGTGTTCGCTCAGTTCGGCACCGTCGAGAGCGCCGAGATCATCTCGGATCGCGAGACCGGTCGCAGCAAGGGCTTCGGCTTCGTGCAGATGGGCACGGACGATGAAGCCGCCGCCGCGATTGCCGGCATGAACGGCAAGGAAGTCGGCGGTCGCGCCCTCACCGTGAACGAAGCCAAGCCGAAGGAACCCCGCCCGGGTGGCGGTGGTGGTGGCGGCCGTGGTGGCTACGGCGGCGGCGGCGGCGGCGGTGGCCGTGGCGGCTACGGTGGTGGTGGCGGCGGCGGCGGTGGCCGCGGCGGCTACGGTGGCGGCGGTGGCGGCGGTGGCCGTCGCGAGCGCTACTGATCCCCGGAGCGGACAGACCTCACCGTCTGTCTTCCGACATCAATCCGATTGAACACGAACCGGATCGGTCGCCTAAGCGATCGATCCGGTTCGCTTTTTTTCGTGACGCCTCGCTCCCGAATTGAGCGCGGGAGCAATGGGAGGGCGAGGCTCCCGCCGAGCCGCGTGGAGCGGAACGCTCCACGTGCGGATGCGCCACCGAGGCGCTCGCAATCGCGGATCCGCTGTGCCTTACCCCGAGCCAAGGCTCCGCGGGAGCCTCGCCCTCCCGATCTGGGCTACAGCGCTGCGTGAGACGTTTCCGCGATTCGACTACAGTCCGTGGACTCATGCGCGTCGCGGAACTCTTCTATTCCATTCAAGGCGAAGGCAAGCTGATCGGCGTGCCGTCCGTCTTCGTGCGCGCGAGCGGGTGCAACCTCCGCTGCACGTGGTGCGACACGCCTTACGCCAGCTGGAACCCGGAAGGCGACGACTGGCCCGTCGATCGCATCGTCGACGAGACGCTCGCCTTCGGCGCGAAGCACGTCGTCCTGACGGGTGGCGAGCCGATGATCATGCCGGAGATCGAAGAGCTCTCCCGGCGACTCGCCGAGGCCGGTCAGCACATCACCATCGAGACGGCCGGCACGGTGTTCAAACCGGTCACGGTGCACCTCGCGAGCGTGTCGCCGAAGCTGAGCAACTCCACGCCGCACGAGCGCGAGGGCGGCCGATTCGCGCATCTGCACGACCGCCAGCGCGATCGGCCCGACGTCGTCCAGCAGTTCATCGATCACGCCCGCGCGAACGGCGGCGACGTCCAGCTGAAGTTCGTCGTCAGCGGCGAGCAGGACCTCGTCGAGATCGACGTCCTGCTTTCAAAGCTGCGCGGCTGGAAAAACGACGACGTCCTGCTCATGCCCGAGGGCACCACGCCCGACGCTCTGCATGCCCGCGCGGGCTGGATCAGCGAACTGTGCAAGCACCGCGGCTTCCGCTACGCGCCCAGGCTACACGTGGAGTTGTACGGCAACCGCCGGGGCACGTGATCGCAGTAGGGGCGGCCTTGGCCGCCGCTGAGCCCCGCCCAGAGCGCTTCCAACGGCGGCCAAGGCCGCCCCTACGGCCCTGCTTCGGGCAGTCGGCGAGCCGTTGACCCCCCCACGCACACTTCCTACAGTTCCCCATTCGCCCGTTCACCACGACAGGTTGTGGCAACGGTGCGAAAAACCGAAAGAAAGCAGGGAATCATGGCCGGTAAGTCCACACTCGAATTCACGGATCAGAACTTCGACGCCGAGGTCACCAAGAGCGCCACGCCCGTCGTGGTCGACTTCTGGGCCGAATGGTGCGGCCCGTGCCGGATGCTCGCGCCGACCATCGACGCCCTCGCCAACGACTACGCGGGCAAGGTGAAGGTGGGCAAGCTCGACACCGACTCCAACCGCGATGCCGCGATGAAGTTCAACATCAGCAGCATCCCCACCGTCCTCGTCTTCAAGGGCGGCCAGGTCGTTCACAAGTTTGTCGGCCTGCGTCAGAAGCAGGAGTTCCAGCAGGTGCTCGACAACCTGCTCAAGTGACCGAAACGATTTCGCGTCAAACGACACGCCGGAGAGTCGTCCATTCGCATGGATGCGCGAACGCTTCGCGCAGCGGTGCGACAGGATGACTCTCCGCGTGCGTTTGTGAGATTGGTGCGATCGAGCGTGTCTACACTCGATGCGCATCGCGTAGGCCGCGGACGATTGCGAATGAGTCCCGGACTACCGGCGCTAGCATTTCCGCTTTGCAGAGCGGACGATCGAGAGCAGAGAAGGAGAACCCCCCGCGTGCGGATCGTCTGGATTATCCTGAGCGTGCTTGTCGTGTTGTGCATCGTTGGCGCCGGCGCGGCATTCATGGGCGGGAAAATGAAGTTCAACACTGGCTCGAACGCTGGCGGCTTCGGCACGAGCGTGCGCGCCGAGCCTGCCAAGCGCGGCGCGCTGGCGGAAGTCGTCAGCGCACCGGGCGTCGTTCAGCCGCTAACGAAGGTCGATATCTCCGGCCGAGTCTCGGCCCGCATCACTGAGCTGCCCTTCCGCGAGGGAGCGACCGTTAAGAAGGACGACGTCGTCGTCAAGCTCGACAGCACCGATGCGGAAGCGAATCTGCGGGCCGCCAAGGCGCGTCAGCTCGCCCAAGAGGCCGAGATCGAAACCGCTAACGCTCGCATCAACGCGCGGCAAAAGGACATCGAGCAGCTCCAAGTGCAGATGTCCGAACGCCGGCGCGACCTCGAGCGTCAGCAGGCGCTGCTCGCATCGAGCGACGTCGCCCAGAGCGTGGTCGACGCGGTGAAGAGCGAGGTCGATCAGCTCGAAGTCCGCATCGCGGGCCTGCAGGCGTCCGTGTCGGCCGACAAGACGGCGATCCGCGTGCTCAACGCCAATCTCGAAGCCGCCAAGGCAGACATCGATCGCGTCGAGGACTCGCTCAGCTACTACACGATCCGTTCGCCCATGGACGGCGTCATCACCAAGCTCAACAAGGAGATCGGCGAACTGACGATCGTCGGCACGACAAACACGCCGGGCACGACGATCATGACGATCGCCGACCTGAGCAAGATGATCGTCGAGACGAAGGTCGACGAGACCGCCGTCGCGCTCGTCAAGCCGGGCCAGCGCGCCGATGTGCGGCTGCAGGCGTATCGGCGTCGTACGTTCACAGGAAATGTCGAAACCGTCGCGCTCGCGCAGACGCAGGACACCGACAACAGCAAGTACTACCAGACCGACGTGCTCCTGAAGACGGCCGGCGAGTTGGTGCTGTCCGGCCTGACCGCGGACGTCGACATCGAAGTCGCCCGCTACGAAGACGTGCTGCTCGTGCCGAGCCAGGCGATCGTCGGTCGCCCCGTCGACGAGCTTCCCGAGTTCGCCCGCACCGCGCCCGAGGTCGACCAGCGGAAGGCGCTGGCGAGCGTGGTCTACCGCATCGTCAACGGCAAGGCCGTCGTGACGCCCGTTCGCGTCGGCCCGAGCGACATGTCGCACACGCTGATCGAGAGCGGCCTGAAGGCGGACGACCTCGTCATCGTCGGTCCGCGACGAGTGCTCGACGACATCAAGAACGACGACCCGGTGAAACTCGAAACGCCCGCGACACACCCGGCGACAGCACCGACATCAACTAAGCCCTCCTGACCGCTTTCCCTGAACCCTGACCCCTGAACCCCGCCTCTCCCCTGCTGCTCCGAATCACCAACATCACCAAGTACTACCGCGTCGGCGAGGAGACGATCCGCGCCCTCGACGGCGTCGACCTCAACATCGCGCAGAATGAGTACGTCGCCATCATGGGCACCAGCGGCAGCGGCAAGAGCACGCTGATGAACATCCTCGGCTGCCTCGATCGCCCCACCACCGGCAGCTACGAACTCGGCGGCGAACTCGTCAGCCACATGGGTTCCGCCCAGCTCGCCCGCGTGCGCAATCGGCAGATCGGATTCGTCTTTCAGAGCTTCGAACTGCTCCCGCGCGCGACGGCGCTTCGCAACGTTGAACTGCCGCTGATCTATTCACCCGGCATGTGGTTCGGCCGAACGCGCCGGGCAAGGGAAGCCCTCGACCGCGTCGGGCTATCCGCCCGCATGCACCACAAGCCCAACCAGCTCTCGGGCGGGCAGCGGCAGCGCGTGGCGATCGCGCGGGCGCTCGTCAACAAGCCGTCGATCCTGCTCGCCGACGAACCGACGGGCAACCTCGATAGCCGCACGAGCGACGAGATCCTCGCGCTCTTCGAACAACTTCACCGCGAGGGGCAGACGATCGTCATCGTCACGCACGAGCCCGACGTCGCCCGGCACGCGAAGCGCGTCATCCGTATGAAGGACGGCAAGGTCGTCGCCGACGGCGCGCCGGCGGAGGTGGCCGCTTGACGCTCGTCGTCCTCATCTATCAGAGCTTCATGCTCGCCGTGCGGCAGATCGCGTCGAACAAGATGCGATCCGCGCTCACCACGCTCGGCATCGTGATCGGCGTCGCGTCCGTGACGGCCGTCGTCGCGGCGCTGTCGGGCATGCGCGACGGCGTGCTGAACCAGTTCGAAAAGTTCGGCACGAACAAGGTCTTCATCTTCCCCGACCGCCCGCAGCGCGGGCCGCAGCGCACGCTCCCGTCCAACAGCATCCGGTTCCCGCCCGATCTGTTCGACGAACTGCTCGATGCCGCGCCGTCGCTGAAGTCGTTCACGCGTAACGTCAGCTTCGCCGACACCGTCCGCTCCGACACCGTCACCATCGCTGGCGTGAACATCACCGGCATCGACCCCGCCTGGCACACGATTGAGAACCGCACCGTCACGATGGGCCAGACGTTCTCGCTCGTCCACGCCGAGCAAGGCGCTGCCGTCTGCCTCATCAGCCCGAAGACGATCGAGAAGCTCGACCTGCCCAAGGACCCGACCAACGAACTCATCACCGTTGGCAATCGGCAGTACCGCATCGTCGGCGTCGTCGAGCCGCGCATCGAGACGGCCAACTTCATGCCGGGCGGGCAGTCCGAGGTCGAGATCTTTGTGCCGTTCGCGACCGCGTGGCGCGCCGCCAGCGCCAAGAGCGGCGGCAACCGCCCGTTCATGTTCGTCGTCGCCGCGGCTCGAACGGCCGACACTGCCATCGACGCCAAGGCCGAAGCCCTCTACTACCTCCGCAAGGCCCGCCGCATCGAGCTCGGCGGCACCGACACCTTCAGCGTCGGCATCGTCGATCAGTTCGTCCAACTCGTGAACAGCGCGTCGATCGCCATCACCGCGGTCGCGACGGGCATCGTCGGCATCTCCCTCGTCGTGGGCGGCGTCGGCATCATGAACATCATGCTCGTCAGCGTGAGCGAGCGCACCCGTGAGATCGGCCTGCGGAAGGCCGTCGGCGCGCGGCCGGGCGCGATCCTGCTTCAGTTCCTCATCGAAGCCGTCGTCCTCTGCTCCCTCGGCGGCGGCATCGGCCTGCTGCTCGGCCAGCTCGTCACCATCGGCCTGCGACACCTGCCCGGCGACTACCTAACCAACGCGTACATCCCCACGTGGGCCATCGTCATGAGCTTCGCCTTCAGCGCGTTCGTCGGCGTAGCGTTCGGCATGTTCCCCGCCATGAAGGCCGCCCGGCTCGATCCCATTGAGGCGCTGCGACATGAGTAAGTCTCGATTTGCGATCTGCGATTTGCGATTTGCGATTGCGTTGACGTCGCTTTGTCTTGTGGGCTGTGAGACGTCGTACCCCGTGCCGCCCTACGACGAAGCTCGCTTCAAGTCCGTCGACACGCTCACGCTGAATCCGGCCACCACACAGCCGACGACTCGCCCTGCAACGCAACCCGCGAAGTCGGTTCGCCTCTCGCTCACTGAAGCGCGCGAGCGGGCGTTGCGGAACAACCTCGACCTCGCCGTCGCCCGGCTCGATCCGGTCATCGCGCGGAGCGACGTCAACGCCGAGGAGGCCGCCTTCGACGCCGTCTTCACCACGCGGTTCGACTACGCGAACCTCGATCAGCCGACCGGCTCGCAGCTCAACAGCGCGCAGTCGACGCGCTGGTCGGTCGTCCCCGGCATCAGCATTCCGCTCCGCACGGGCGGCACGATCGGCATCGAGTTGCCCATCGCCCGCAACGAGTCGGACAACCGCTTCAACACGCTCAACCCCAGTTGGGACAGCGACCTCACGCTCAGCGTCTCACAGCCGCTGTTGCGCGGCGCGGGGCGCGACGTGACCGAGCAACGCATCCGCGTCGCCCGCTATCAGGAACAGCAGTCGCTCGCGAGGACGAAGCTCGAAGTCATCCGCGTGCTGGCCGAGGTCGACCGCGCGTACTGGCGGCTCGAAGCCGCGCGTCAGCTGCTCCTCGTCCGCGTGCAGGAGCGCGACCTCGCGCAGCAGCAGCTCGACCGCGTCGTGCGGCAGCTCCGGGCGCAGGTCGTCGCCGAGGTGGAACGCGTCCGCGCCGAGGCCGGCGTGTCCGATCGCATCGAGGCGATCATCCTCGCCGAGACCGAGGTCAAGCAGCGGCAGCGCGAACTCAAAGCTCTCTTGAACGACCCCGAGCTGCCCGTCGAGTCGACCACCATCGTCGAGCTCGACGCCCCGCCCGAGGCGCTCGCGCTCGACGTGAGCGTGCCCGAGTTGCTCGACCGCGCCCTGAACGGCCGAATGGAGCTGCTCGACGTCGAGCTGTCGATCGCCGCCCAGACCGCGAACGTGCTCGCCGCGCGGAACGCCACGCTGCCGCTCGTCTCGCTCGAGTACCGCTACGGCATCAACGGGCTCGGCCCGACGTTCCCCGCGGGCCTCCCGACCGACCTCGATTACCAGGACCACCGCGTCGGGCTGCAGGTCGAGATCCCGATCGGCAACGAGGCCGCCCGCAACCGCCTCCGCGCCGCGCTCGACCGCCGCCTGCAACTGCTCTCCACGCGAAGCCAGCGCGAGCTGACGGTGAGGCGCGACATCCTCGACGCCGTCGACCGATTGGACCGCGACTGGCAACGCGTCCTCGCCGCCCGGCAGCGCGTGACGCTGAACGAACGGTTACTGGCCGCCGAGACGCGCCAGTTCGACCAACAACTCCGCACGAGCACCGAGGTGCTCGAAGCCCAGGCCAACCTCGCCGACGCCCGCGCAGCCCTCGTGAGCGCCCGCGTCGACTACCAGATCAGCCAGATCGACCTGGCGTACGCCACCGGCCTGACGCTGGGGGCGACGCGGGTGGAAATCGACGCCGCGCGGTGAGCGAGCATCTGCTATACTTCATCGCATGGCGACCGATCGACCCAGCATTGCCCCGGATTTACTCGCCGATCTATGTCGGCGTTGGAAGATCCGCGAGTTCGCGCTGTTCGGGTCAATTCTTCGCGACGACTTTTCTCCCGAGAGCGACGTCGATGTGCTCGTAGACTTTGAAGCCGACCATCCGTGGAGCGGCTTCGATCTCGTCGATTTGCTCGACGAACTCGAACGAGCGTTCGGCCGTCGCGTGGACCTCGTGACGAAGAAGGGCCTTCGCAACCCGGTCCGCCGCGAGGTCATCCTCAATGCCCGGCGGGTGCTCTTTGCCGCTTGATCCGCAAATCGTCTCCCGCCTCATCGACATGCGCGACAACGCGCGTCGAGTGATCGCATTTGTCGCAGGTCAATCGCTCGAAGCATTCGAGAGCGACGAGAAGACGCGTTATGCGGTCGAGCGCGCAGTTGAAATCATCGGGGAAGCAGCACGCGGCCTGCCGAAGGAGTTCATCGACGCTCATCCGCAGACGCCGTGGGTCAAGATTATCAAACAGCGGCACGTAATCTCGCACGACTACGGCGACATCGACGTCGAGATTCTCTACCGTGTCGCGACAACACACGTCCCCGCCTTGCTCCACCAACTCGAAGCGATCCTTGATGCGGCGTAAGCGCATCTCGCGCTACCGTCGCCAACGCCCGCGCAGCGCTCGTGAGCGCCCGCGTCGACTACCAGATCAGCCAGATCGATCTGGCGTACGCGACCGGCCTGACACTGGGGGCGACTCGGGTGGAGGTTGAGGAGTAGGCGGGGCTCCCGAAGACGTCGGGTCGGGTAACGGATTGCCGTTCACTGGCCGCGGCCGCGCAGACGACCATTCGAATCAAAGTAAACGCTCCGCGGCCGCGGTCCAGTGCAGCGGTGCGTTAGCTCTCAGGGTCGGCCAGACAATCCTTCTTTGGCGCGACCAATTCAAAGATCTCGCTATGGATCTCATCTGCGTGGTCATCAAGCCAGCTAAAAATATCAACCGCTCGTGTCGGTCCGTCCCACGTCTCGTAGCCGCGACGATATTGCTCCGCCAGCTCGACCAGTCCGAAGCGCATCATGCAGTCGTACATGCGCGTGAACTTGTCGACGGACAATCCCTCATAATACTGCCAGCCCCCTCGATTCGGCGCCCACTCATAGATGCGTGCGAAGAGCCAAAACTCTTCCGGCAAATCGAAATGCGGCTCCATGACGCTGATCGCCCACCAGATGTCGCCGTAGTTTCTCTCCGCGAAAAGCTTGTCTACGTAGGCTTTGGCGAGAGGTATCGTCATGAGAGCTAACTACTGTTTATCTTGACCGTGAAGACGCGACGCGCGGCTTCACCTTCGGAATCATACCTGGAATTGAAGCGAGTCCACCAGATATCCCGTCCAAGCCGTACATCGCACGAACGCAACGCGGGCGACGATCTCGACCACGGGGCATGAAACGGGGACGTAGCTAGTTTTCTTCCACTCGCTCGGCGGGTGGGTGGTGGCTCACCCACCACGACGTGCCCGCCAAAGGTCAACAGGCGTTCGTTGCGATCGTGGTCCTAGTGCGGCGCTGTCAACTCCACGACTTGGGTACAAGTCGTGGCACCCAACGCGTGCTCTCGGCCGGTGCGAGTTCTTCGGATTTTTCTTCGGCTCGGCCGAACGTCTGTGACGGCCGGTGTTTGGGCGAAGTAGTCAAGTGTCGATCCGCTTCCAATTGAATCGACTTCGTGCGCACAATGCCCTCGTCGATCGTCGACAGATCGTGTGACGAGACGACGGTTCTTTGGCAATCAGGCGTGAGGTCATCATCGGGAGAGGCGGGACCGACAGCGGTGCGCCGGCCGGGTCGAGCCGCGCGTGGAATGCAACGCCGTGCAACATTTGTATGGGGTGCGCGCCCCAACAATTCGAAAGCCGGGCCGAAGTGATTGGTTGAAGATGAGTTGGGCCGGACGTGTCGAAAGGCTCAGCGCGGGAAAGCGTGTAAAAGCGTGCGAAAGCCGAGTGGCACTCTGTGGCCGATCCCGTCCGGATTCGTGTCCATTCGTGCGGATTCGTGGCCGGGCTTCTCCCCTCGCCGGGCGGGGAAAGGTGCCTACAATCCCGCTCGCTGTGGACGCCCCTGTTCAGACATCCGACCTTCTCGCTCAGCTCGATGCGCTCTCGAAGCGACTCGACCTGGCGATGCCGCGCGATGCGCGCGGGTTTCGCAATCGCCTGCACGCGGCGCGGCAACGGCTGAAGGCGAATCAGCCGGTCGACGTGATCATCAGGCAGGTGTCGGAGCAGTTGGAGCAGTCGATCGCACGGCTGGCCGACCGGCGGGCGCGCATCCCGAAGCCGACGTATGACGAACTGCTGCCGATCGCGCGGCACCGCGAAGACATCGCCCGCGCGATCGAGCAGAACCCGGTCGTCGTCGTGTGCGGCGACACGGGGTCGGGCAAGACGACGCAGCTGCCGAAGATCCTGCTCGAACTCGGTCGCGGCGTGACGCGGTCGATCGGGCACACGCAGCCGCGGCGCATCGCAGCGCGGTCGGTCGCGCAGCGCATCAGCGACGAGCTGAACGTGAGCCTCGGCGACGTGGTCGGCTTCAAGGTGCGGTTCACGGATCAGACCAGCCCCACCACACTCGTGAAGCTGATGACGGACGGCATCCTGCTGGCCGAGACGCAGAACGATCCGCTGCTGGACGAGTACGACACGCTCATCATCGACGAGGCGCACGAGCGCAGCCTGAACATCGACTTCCTGCTCGGGTACATCAAGCAGTTGTTGCCGCGAAGGCCTGACCTGAAGGTCGTCATCACCAGCGCGACGATCGACCCGGAGCGATTCAGCAAGCACTTCGACGATGCCCCGATCATCATGGTGGAGGGACGGACGTACCCGGTCGAGGTGCGGTATCGCCCGCCGATGAGCGACGACCCGGAGGATGCGCCAACGCTGCTGCGCGACGGCATCCTGAGCGCGGTGGACGAGTGCTTCCAGAACGGGCCGGGCGACGTGCTGGTGTTCCTGCCGGGCGAGCGAGAGATCCGCGAGACGGCGGAGTCGCTCGGCGCGGAGAGGCGTTCCGATTTCGAAATCGTCCCGCTCTACGCACGGCTCGGCGTGGGCGAGCAGATGCGCGTCTTCCAGAAGCACGGCAAGCCGCGGATCGTGCTCGCGACGAACGTGGCCGAGACGTCGCTGACGGTGCCGGGGATTCGGTACGTGATCGACACGGGCGTGGCGCGGGTGAGCCGGTACTCGCCGCGGAGTCGCATGCAGCGGCTGCCGATCGAGCGGATCAGCCAGGCGAGTGCGAACCAGCGCAAGGGACGATGCGGCCGCGTCGGACCGGGCGTGTGCGTGCGGCTGTACTCGGAGGCGGATTTCCTCGATCGCCCTGCGTTCACCGATCCGGAAATCCTGCGGACGAACCTGAGCAGCGTCATCCTGCAGATGAAGGCGTATCGGCTCGGGCGGATCGAAGAGTTCCCGTTCATCGAACCGCCCGACTACCGGCAGGTGCGCGACGGGTATCAGTCGCTCTTCGAACTCGGCGCGCTGGACGAGAACAACGAGCTGACCGACCTCGGCCGACTGATGGCGCGATTGCCGATCGACCCGAAGGTGAGCCGGATGATCGTGGCGGCGCGCGACCTGGATTGCCTGGGCGAGGTGCTGGTGATCGCGAGCGCGCTGAGCGTGCAGGACCCGCGCGACCGCCCGATGGACAAGCAGAGCGAGGCCGACGCCGCCCACGCGAAGTGGCGCGTCGGCGGCTCCGACTTCCTCGGCTACGTGAACCTGTGGGACTTCTACCACGCACAAGAGGCGCAGCTCGGCTCGAACCGCTTGCGCAAGATGTGCATCGCGAACTTCATCAGCTACACGCGCATGCGCGAGTGGCAGGACGTGCACCGGCAGCTGGTCGAGATCGCGAGCGATGCGGGCTGGCAACGAAATCGCGAACAGAGCACGCCGGAACGGATTCACCAGGCGCTGCTGGCGGGACTGCTCAGCGAGATCGGCCGGCGCGGCGAGCAGGCGGAGTATCAGGGCGTGCGCGGCAAGACGTTCTGGCTCTTCCCGGGCAGCGCGCTCTTCCACCGCAAGCCCGCGTGGGTGATGGCGGCCGAGATCGTCGAGACGACGAAGCCCTACGCCCGCATCGCTGCCGAGATCAACCCGGATTGGATCGAGCACGTCGCGGCACATCTGGTGAAGCGCACGTACGCTGAGCCACATTGGCAGCGCAAGACCGGCCGCGTGATGGCGCACGAGAAGGTGATGCTGCACGGGCTGCTGGTCGTGCCGAAGCGGACGGTGCCGTACGAGCAGATCGATCCGAAGACGAGCCGCGAGATCTTCATCCAGAGCGCGCTCGTCGATCAGGACGTCGACCTCGACGCGCCGTTCTTCCGGCACAACGCGAACCTGCTCCGCGAGATCGAACTGCTCGAGGCGCGCACGCGCCGTCGCGACATCCTCGTCGACGTGCGGACGCGGTACGCGTACTACGACGCACGCATCCCCGCCGAGGTGACCGGCCTGATGAGCTTCAACCGCTGGCGACGCATCGCCGGCGAGAAGAACAAACGGCTCCTTTTCATGGAGGTGTCGGACCTGATGATGCGGTCCGCCTCGGACGTGGGCGTGGAGCAGTTCCCGAATCATCTGGATACGCCAGCCGGCACGTTCCCGCTGAGCTATCACTTCGAGCCCGGCCACCCGGACGACGGCGTCACGCTCACCATCCCGCTGGCGGTGCTGAACCAGATCAACGCCGATCAGCTCGACTGGCTCGTGCCGGGGTTGATCGACGAGCGTTGCCTCGACCTGATCAAGACGCTGCCGAAACAGATCCGCGTGAACGTGGTGCCCGCGCCGGACTACGCGAGCCGTGCTGTTCGCTTAATGGAGTTCGGCAAGGGCAACCTGCAGGCATCGCTCGCGGCCACGCTGGGCAAGCTGACCGGCATGACGATCCGCGAGGGCGACTTCGTCCCTGGCGCGCTGCAGGACTACCTGCGGATGAACGTCCGCGTGATCGACGGGCAGAACAAGTTGGCCGCGCAGGGTCGAGACGTGCACGAGCTTCGAAAGGTGCTGCGCGACAAGCTGCGAGAACTCGTCGCCGGGCAGATCGACCCGAAGTGGCACCGCGATGGGCTGACGACATGGGATGTCGGCGACCTGCCGGAGCGCGTCGAGGTGAAGTCGCCTCAAGGCACGCTGCAGGCGTTCCCTGGCCTGATCGATCTCGGCACGAAGGCGGGGCTGCGACTGTTCGACACGCCCGAGGCCGCCCGCGCCAGCACGCGAGGCGGCGTGAGGCGGCTCTTCGTGATCGAGTACGCGAAGGAACTCGCGTGGCACGTCGGGAACATCCCGGGCTTCGCACAGATGGCACTGCACTACGCGCCGCTGGCGTCGAGCGCGGTCGCGACACCGTCCAACCAGAAACCAACGGCGCAGTTGAAGTGGGCCGACGCGCAGCCGGCGAAGAGTGCGAAGGGCGCGGAGTCGATCTTGAAATCGATGATGGTGGAGGCGCTCGCGCACCTGCTCATCACGCCCGACGCGGCCGACGTGCGGTCGCGGATGGAGTACGAGTTCCAACTCCGCGGCGCGTGGAATCGCCTGGCGGCCGAGTCGAAGAAGCTCAGCGCGATCACGAGCGGCGCGCTCGTGGAGTTTCACCAGGCGAACGTGACGCTCTCGACGCGGAAGTTCCCCGAGTTGCTGCAAGCGTCGGCCGACGACGTCCGGCAGCAGCTCCGCGCCCTCCTGCCGGCGGACTTCCTTCTGAGCACCCCGAAGGCGTACCTCGACCACCTGCCGCGCTATCTGAAGGCGATCAACGTCCGCCTCGAAAAGCTGCTCAACGCCGGCGTGAAGCGCGACGCCGACTGCCTGCTGCAGGTCGCCCCGCGGTGGCAGAACTACTTAGACCTGAAGACGACGCTCCCCAAAAATCAGCCCGAGCCGGAGGTTTTGGTGCGTTATCGGTGGCTGTTGGAGGAATTGCGCGTGAGCCTCTACGCCCAGACGCTGGGCACCAGCACCCCGGTCAGCCCGAAGCGGATCGACGAAGCCTGGACGGAAGTCATGGGCAAGCTGAAACGAAACGGGTAGGGAAAGCGTATTATTTAGAGCCGCGGCGCGATACGCTGTCGGGCAGATCGAGCCTGAACCGAAAGAGATAGATGACCATGACGACGCTCACCCCCCTCCTCGCCATTGGCTTCGGGCCGATGGAACTCGCCCTGCTGGCCGGCCTCGGGCTGCTCCTGTTCGGGAAGCGGCTGCCGGACGTCGCCCGCGGGATGGGCCGCAGCGTGGTCGAGTTCAAGAAGGGCCTCTCGGGCCTTGAGGACGAGATCAACAACGCCGGCAAGCCGAAGGCCGAGTCGACGCAGAAGAACGAATCGCAGACGCCGAGCGCGTGAGGCGTTTGTTTCTTCGACGTTCTTCAAAGCCCGGGGTGCATCCCCCGGGCCCGGAGTGCCCGGTCTGCGAAGCAGCGCGTTGTGCGCCCGGCATATGCATGCCGGGCTTTGAAGAAGACGCGAGTCGATCTGTTTCTTCTGCTCACGTTCGGCTGGCTGCCGTGTCCGCTCGATCGGAGGTCGCGCATGTCGACATCGTCGCGTTACCGTCGGGTTGGAGCATTGGGCCTTGCGGGCGCGCTGGCGTTCGCCGGGTTGTCGTGGGGACAGGCGGCGCCGAAGCCGCAACCCCAGCCGAAGCCGGGCGTGCGGGCGGACGACGTCTCCAAGGCGCGGGTCGTGGTCAACCGTCGGGCGGGCAAAGTCGAGTTCGACAAGGTCGCCCTGTCCGACGTTTTCGACCACCTCCGCGAGACCACTGGCGTCAACCTCTACGTCAACTGGCCTGCCCTTGAGGCGGCCGGCGTCGACCCGTCGGCGGCCGTCTCGCTCAAGCTGAATGGCATCCGCGTCCGCGTCATGCTCGACCTCGTCCTCAAGCAGGTCGGCAACGGGCAGCTCGACTGGTACATCGCCGACAACATCATCTACGTCACCACGCGTGAACTGGCCGATCGGCAGCAGGTGACAGTCGTCTATCCGATCCAGGACCTCATCGTCGACGTGCCCGACTTCAAGGGCCCGGACTTCAATCTCGATTCCGGCAATGGCGGTGGTGGCGGTGGACGAGGAGGTGGAGGTGGAACTGGCCCCTTCGGCGGCGGGTCTGGCGGACAGAACGAGCCGCCACGGCTCACCAAGGACGAACGCGCTCAGCAAATCGTTCAGCTCATCCAGAACATCGTCGAGCCCGACGTCTGGGACGTGAACGGCGGATTCGCGAAGATCAGCACTTTCAACGGCAACCTCATCATCACCGCCCCGCGAAAGGTGCACGAGAAGATCAACGGGCCGGTGGACTGACGCAGTGTGCGGTGGGCAGTGGGCAGCGGGCAGGAAGACGGGTGGCACTTTGCGGTTTTCGATCAACGGCAGCCTGCGGTCTTCCATTTCGCGTCCATGTCTTCTCCTGCCCACAGCACACCGCCCACTGCCCACTGTTCTCTCTGCGGCCGAAAGATGCCAGTCAAGCTGCTCACCGAGCACCACCTCGTCCCGCGCGAGGAAGGCGGCCAGCCCGAGCATAAGACGCCGATGTGCAAGCCCTGCCACGGCCACGTCCACGCGACGTACGACAACCGCACCCTCGCCAAAGCGTTGAACACCCTCGACGCCCTCCGCCGCGACCCGGCCATTCAGAAGTTCGTCCGCTTTATCCGCAAACAAAGCCCGACGACGGGCTTCCGGTCGCGATCGGCACGCGGCAAGCGGCGTTGACGCATTCCACGCCACTCGGTGTACGAGTTACCATGGGAACACGCCCGGCTTCGACAAGGGCTGACACAGGCACGCGAAGAGAAGTGCCACGCTCACGAACGCAGTCGCCAGCCAGAGCACGCCCAAGCCGATCGCAGTGGCGATGAGACGCTCTTCCCACGCCCGACGATCCTCGCGTGACACGCGAATTGTCAATCGAGCCCAAAGGATCGATGCGGCAACGGGCGCGCCGAATATCATCCAATGCGGCAGGCGATCAAATCTCCAGCCGAGGTAGCACACCCCGTAGGACACCGAAGGAAACTCTATCTTGTTGTGGACCGCGCCCTGAGCCGCGACGACGAGGAGGGTCGAGATGATCCGCATCGCGCCGGCGACGCCCAAGCCGCCCACAAGCAACTGGGGCGACAGCAAGTTGCGCAACCGACCGTGCGCGGGTTCGCTGGCGTAGTCCAGAATCTGCGGCACCGCTGGACAGGCGTCTTCTCGCATAAAGGGGACCTCCTCAGGGAAAGTCACTGAAAGATTCGCGACGTCCGGCGAGCGAAGTCGTGCAAACTTATCGCTATCGGCGCAATCCCCTGAAACTCTTGACGTAGGAGCGAATATCTCCATAGTCAACCTCTCCCGCGACCGGAACCTCGCGGAAACCGCTCTCCCGTGATGCCCAGCGGTGTGGGACGCCTATTCTGAAGTCCACTCCGCGGCACAACACCCCGTGATCGCCCTTTCGCCGGACGGCGAACCCCTTCCTCACGTCGACGCCGTCCGAGCTTCCCCTGCCCCGCGCGCGCCGGCAGTGGAAACCTTCTGGAATTGGCCGCGCTTAACGTCACCGGAGCTATCCGCCCATGTCGAACCCGCGTTTTGCCGCCCTGTCCGCGATCGCGAATGCCAAGCACAAGCTGGATCGCGTCGACTTCAAGACGACCCACATCAAGGACCTGTTCGGCACGAACGTCTTCAACGAAGAGACGCAGCGCCAACGCCTTCCGAAGAACGTCTTCAAGGCGCTCCAGAAGACGGTGAAGGAAGGCGCCCCGCTCGACCCGGGCATCGCCGACGCCGTCGCCAGCGCGATGAAGGACTGGGCCCTCGAAAAGGGCGCCACCCACTACACGCACATCTTCCAGCCCATGACCGGCATCACCGCCGAGAAGCACGACAGCTTCCTCGCCCCGACCGGATCGGGCTCGGCGATCGCCGAGTTCAGCGGCAAGGAGCTCATCAAGGGTGAGCCCGACGCCAGCTCGTTCCCGAGCGGCGGCCTCCGCGCCACCTTCGAAGCCCGCGGCTACACCGCGTGGGACCCGACCAGCCCGGCCTACATCGCCGAGGCCCCGAACGGCTCCACCCTCGTCATCCCCACCGCCTTCCTCAGCTGGACCGGCGAAGCCCTCGACAAGAAGACCCCGCTCCTCAAGTCGATGGACGCGCTCTCCGAGCAGGCCAAGCGCATCCTCAAGCTCTTCGGCAAGGACGCCGCTCGCGTCGTCACCACCGTCGGACCGGAGCAGGAATACTTCCTGATCGACAAGAATTTTTACCTCGCCCGTGCCGACCTCATCGCCACGGGCCGCACCCTCTTCGGCGCCATGCCCCCGAAGGGCCAGGAACTCGAAGACCAGTACTTCGGCTCCATCCCCGAGCGCGTGCTGGCGTACATGGCCGAGTGTGAACTCGAGCTCTTCAAGCTCGGCGTGCCGGTCAAGACCCGTCACAACGAGGTCGCCCCGAGCCAGTACGAGATCGCCCCGATCTACGAGAACAGCAACCTCGCCACCGACCACCAGAACCTCATCATGGAGGTCCTGCGCAAGACCGCCGACAAGTACGGCCTGGTCTGCCTGATCCACGAGAAGCCGTTCGCCGGCATCAACGGCTCGGGCAAGCACAACAACTGGTCGATGGGCACCGACTCGGAGAACCTCCTCGAGCCGGGCAACACCCCGCACGACAACACGCAGTTCCTCGTCTTCACGACCGCGGTCATCCGCGCCGTCGCGAAGTACTCGAAGATCCTGCGCCTCAGCATCGCCAGCGCCCACAACGACCACCGCCTCGGCGCGAACGAAGCCCCGCCCGCGATCATCAGCATCTTCCTCGGCGATCAGCTCAACGACATCATCGAGCAGATCGAAAAGGGCGGCGCGAAGACCAGCAAGCAGGGCGGCCTGTTCGAGACGGGCGTCAGCGTGTTGCCGAAGCTTCCGAAAGAAGCCGGCGACCGCAACCGCACCAGCCCGTTCGCGTTCACGGGCAACAAGTTCGAGTTCCGCGCGGTCGGCTCCAGCGCCAACATCGCCGGTGCGAACACGGTGCTGAACACGATCGTCGCCGAGAGCCTCGACTTCATCGCGACCGCCCTCGAGAAGGAAGTGAAGGCGGGCAAGGACCTCTACGCCGCGATCGGCGCACTCCTCCCCACCATCATCAAGGAATCGAAGAAGGTCATCTTCAACGGCAACGGCTACTCCGAAGAATGGCACAAGGAAGCCGAGAAGCGCGGCCTTCCGAACATGAAGCACACGGTCGAGGCGCTCCCGGTCGTCGTCGAGAAGGAGACGATCGACCTCTTCAGCAAGTACAAGGTCTACACCGAAGGCGAACTGAAGAGCCGCTTCAACATCCTCAGCGAGGCCTACACGAAGGCCGTCACCATCGAAGGCAAGACCGCCCTCTTCATCGCGAAGAACCAGATCCTGCCCGCCGCCCTGCGGTACCAGACTGAGGTGGCGCAGAGCGTCGCCGCCGCGAAGGCTGCTGGCGTCGAAGGCGCTGGCATCGACACGCTGAAAACCCTCGTCGCCGCGATCGGCGAACTCGGCAAGGGTATCGCCTCGCTCGAAAAGGCAATCGGCCACGCCGCCGAGGGCGAGCCGTACGACCACGCGAAGTACGCCCGCGAGAAGGTCCTCCCCGCCCTGAACGCCACGCGTGAGGCCGCCGACAAGCTCGAGGGCATCGTCGCCGACGACCTCTGGCCGCTGCCGACGTACCGCGAGATGCTGTTCATCAAGTGAGAGTGAACCGCTCGCTGGTGCTGGCATAACTTGATCCCCCCTTGCACCCGGTGTGACCGCAAATCACGCCGGGTGCTTTGCATATGCGAGCGTCTTTGGCTGGACCGCCCATGCGAAGTAATCGCTTCGTCGTCTGAGCTAAGTTGGTAGGATGTCGGCGATGACCGCTCGCACCGCATTGATGGTCTGGCTGCTCACGGTTCTTTGCCTCGCTCTGGTGACGGTCCGGCAGGGCAGAGCTGAACTGCGGTACAACGTAACGCCCCTGCGCTCGATCTACGCTGCGACCATCGCCTACTCGAACGCCTATGCAATCGCAGACGATGGCACTGCCGTAGGGACCGACGCAAGCTACTACGTTTCGACAGCACCGAATCGCGCGGTCACTTGGAATGCCGCTGGAGATCCAAACCAGTTGAGCGTCGCCGTCGGCGCGACAACATCGGCTGCGTACGACATCAGCGATAGCGGATTCGTCATCGGTCAGGCCAATGGTGCCACTCGATGGCAAGGCGTTTCGCGAACGACTCTTGGGCCGGCGGGTTCAGGCTTCACGTTCAATCAGGATGGGTTCGACTGGCCACGCGTCGATCGTTCTGGCCGCCTTGTCGCATCTACATCCGGATACACAGGTCCGGGCGGCACGTACCAGACCAAGGTTTATCAGTTCCTCGATGACGGCACGAGGTCAATCGTCGGACCTGCAGAGGGAAACGTGAGCCTGCACGGCATGAACAACCTCGGCACAGCGTTGATCGGCCTAACTGGAACTCCGGGCTATCCCAACGGCTTCTATCGGGTTGATTCCAGCGGTGTCATCGCCCCCCTTCCGCCTGGGCTCAGCCCGCGCGACATCAACGACCACGGCGATATCCTTACCGCAACGGGCGTGCAGTTCGCTGACGGCAGAAGCGTTTCGGTCACGGCGCGAGAACTCCGTATGCGGACGATGAATGACCGCGCCGACGCGGTGGGCTGGTTCTCACCGGTATGGGTTTCTCCTTCGGTCGAAGACAACCTGCAAGGCTTCGCTTTCATCGACGGGCAATCCGTTAACCTCAACGATCGGCTGCCTTCGGGCTGGTTCATCCGCCGCGCGTACGACATCAACAATCGCGGCCAGATCGTCGGCTACGGTCTTTTCGACCACGACATGAACCCCGCCACACCGACACAGAGGCATGCCATCCGCCTCGACCCCATTCGCCACCCCGGCGATGCCACCACGGACGGCGTCACCAACTTCGACGACCTGCTCCTGCTCGCCGCGAACTACAATCGCTCGGGCAACGGCTCCGTCTTCTATGAGACCGGCGATTTCAACTACGACTGGCGCGTCGACTTCGATGACCTGCTGATCCTCGCCGCCAACTACAACACTTCGGCCGCTCCTGCAGCGCTCGCACGAACCGCCATCCCTGAGCCGGCGACGCTGCTCGGCGCATCGCTGCTCGCCTGCACGCTGATCCGCGGACCACGCCGCTCCTGAGCGAAGCGAAGGGGCGGATTGCGGGCACGTGAAGCGAACGACCGACGCACTGCGTATGATCGCGTCCCCATGACTCGCTCCGGCGCGTGGAACGCCGACATCATCCATCCGGCGTACGCGCTCGTCGGCACCGCGTGCGGCGCGACGCTTGTCCGCGATGGTGCAATCGCGAAGTCTTGGGCCGACCCGCTCGACGCGATCGCGTGGATGTCTCGTCAGTCTTGGCACGAACTTCATCTCGATCCTTCCAGCCGATGGCACGGCCACTTCAGCTACGAACTCGGTCGCCTGTTCGAAGACATCCAGGATCGACGCGAACGCAAGTCGGACGAGGTGCTGTTTCGATTCGGCATAGATGACTCGGCAACGGGAGGGCGAGGCTCCCGCGGAGCTGCAGGCTCGGAACGAGCCACCGCGGATGCGCAACCTGCCACTCTCCAAGGCTCGGCGGGAGCCTCGCCCTCCCATCTGCGCATCGAGCGATCGCATACGCGCGACGCCTACCTCCGCGCCGCGCGTCGCGCCATCGACTACATCGCCGCGGGCGACGTATTTCAGGTGAATCTTGCCCAGCAGTTCGCCGTTCAGTCGCATGAGTCCCCCGCTTCAGTCTTCGCCCGCATGCAGTTGAATACGCCCGGCACATTCGCCGCGTTCCAGCAGTTCGATGACGTCGCGATCCTCAGCAACTCGCCCGAGCTGTTCTTCCGCATCGACGGCTCCTCTCGCCGGATCATCAATCGCCCGATCAAAGGCACGCGCCCCGTCGGACCCGGCATGTACGACGAGCTCGTCCGCTCGCCGAAGGACCGGGCCGAGCTGGCGATGATCGTCGACCTGCAGCGAAACGACCTCGGCCGGGTGTGCGAGATCGGCTCCGTGCGCGTCACCGAGCCGCGCGTGATCGAGGCGCACCCGACCGTCCTGCACGGCGTGGCAACAATCGAAGGCATCCTTCGATCTCGCGCAACCCTCGTCGACGTCCTCCGCGCCTCCTTCCCGTGCGGCTCCATCACCGGCTGCCCGAAGATCCGCGCGATGCAGATCATCGACGAACTCGAACCCTGGCCGCGCGACGTCTACTGCGGCGCGATCGGCTGGGTCGGTTCGGACGGCTCGTGCGAGTTCAACGTCGCCATCCGCACGATGACCTACCGCAACGGCACCTACACCATCCCCGTCGGCGGCGGCATCGTCGCCGACAGCGACCCCGACGCTGAGTATCATGAGACAATCGTTAAGAGCCGTGCCATGTTCGCCGCGCTCGGCATCGATGCGGACGCAGCCCTCGGTTAACTGTCACTTCCCGCCCATCAGCATCGCCAGGATCGCCTTCTGCGCGTGGAGCCGATTCTCCGCCTGCGGGAAGAGCAGGCTTCGCTCATGCTCCACCACCGCTTCGCTGATCTCGTACCCGCGATAGGCCGGCAGGCAGTGCAGCACCACCGCGTGCTTCGGCGCCCGCGCGAGCAGCGCCTCATCGATCTGGAACCCGGCGAACTCCTTCACCTTTCTCGCCTTGTCGCTCTCCTGCCCCATGCTCACCCACGTGTCGGTGTAGATCGCGTCGGCGTACTTCACCGCTTCTACGGGATCGTGCGTGGTGGTGAAGTCCATGCCGGGCACCTGCGACATGATACGGTCCATGTCGCCGCTCGGCAGCTCGTAACCGGCCGGCGTGGCGCAGACGAACCGCACGCCGAACTTCCCGCACGCGACGGCCAGGCTCCGCGCGACGTTGTTGCCGTCGCCGACGTACGTGAGCGTCTTGCCCGCGAGCGTGCCGAAGTGCTCTTCGATCGTGAGCAGGTCAGCCATCGCCTGGCACGGGTGGGAGTAGTCGCTGAGCCCGTTCACCACCGGCACCGTCGCCCACTTCGCGAGCCCGAGAATCTTCTCGTGTTCGAACACGCGCGCCATGATGCCGTCGCACATGCCGCTGAGGACGCGCGCCACATCCTGCACCGGCTCGCGCGTGCCGAGCCCGACCTCTTCCCGGCTCAGCACGATGCTCGCCCCGCCCAGCTGCGTCATCGCGACAGCGAAACTCACCCGCGTCCGCAGCGACGGCTTCTCGAAGATCATCGCGAGCGTCTTCCCGCGCAGGATCGGCTCGTTGAGCTTCCCGGCCTTGATCTCGGCCTTCAGTTGCTTCGCCAGATCCAGCGCGTGGCGAAGATCCTCAACAGAGGTCTGAGCGAGCGACACGAAATGCTTCATGGCCATCGGCGTTGCCTCACAGGGGAAGGGGGCATCGTATCACGGACGTGCGGGCGGCGGAAAGTGGTTTGGAGGGACGAGGGTCGAGGGACTAGGGACGAGTGAATTGGCCGCGCGCTCAGTTTTGTCCAGTTTCGTCCAATTGAGGCGCAAGATTTCGACGCCGTGGCCCCGCTGATGTCGCCTCCGCGCTCAAAGCGTTGATTGTCAAAGAACCCCGTCGGCCACCGCGCAGCATGGGCGCGCGATCGAAATGAAGTCCAGCCCGGAAAACGGCGGGGAGTGACGTGGGGTTGTCACCCGCGTGTGCGGTTGAGAATCGGTGTTCGCCGCGGCGACCGCCCTACTTGCGGAGCACCTTCTCCATCGCTTTTCCCTTCGCTAGTTCGTCGACCAGCTTGTCGAGGTAGCGCACCTTCTGCGTGAGCGGGTTCGCGATCTCCTCGACGCGGTAGCCGCAGATGACGCCGGTGATGAGGCGGGCGTTGGGGTTTAGCTTCGCCTGTTTGAAGAACGCGTCGAAGGTGGTCTTCGCGTCGATGTGCCGCTGGATCTGCTGGTCGTCGTAGCCGGTAAGCCACGAGATGACCCGGTGCAGCTCCTCGCGCGTGCGGCCCTTCTTCTCCACCTTCGCCACGTAGTGCGGGTAGACGGAAGAGAACGTCATCGCGGCGATGCAGTCGTCTTGCGAGGCAGAGGGTTTCATGGCGACGGGGCAACGTAATCGGACGCCTCGTCGGGCACCATCGCTGCTCCACCCTCATTCTTCGCCTGAAAACCGCGATTCGCGTCGCGCCTGCGTCCCATAGGTGAATCGAGTCGCCCGTCCGGCCCCGCGAGTCGCTGCGCCCGCACGGCGAGTCTTCGCGCCCGCCGACCGAGCCGCTGCGCCCGGTCACCGAGCCGCGCGGCCCGACGGCTGCGCCCCGCGCCCGAAGCTCGCCAACCGCGGCTCGCTCGCTGGAATGGCCGATTATCTCGCCCTTGCGTGTGCCCGACTCGCTGAGCCGACGTCCCCGCCGACCGAGCCGCGCGGCTCGGTCGCCGGGCGCACAGGCTCGGCGAAGGAAATGGAGCCAAACGCGGAGCAACTCGCTCCCTGAATGGGCCGAAGGACGATCGCACGCCGCGACTCCGTTCCGCGAGCCGCGCAACTCGTTCTCGCAGCGAAGGAACTCCCTCCGCGAGCCGCGGAACAAAGGCTTTGAGCGGAAGAAATCCCTCCGCGAAGCGAGCACCTGATGATCGCAGCGGCGCAACTCCCTCTCTCACGCGCACAACTGGTCATGCGAGCGAGACAAATAGTGAAGTGAGCGAGGGAACGACTCGTGCGGGCGGGCGAAAGCGTTGTCGAGGCGGAGGAACGAGTCGTTTGCCTCACCAGAAGAATGCTTCCGACGAGGAGAAACATCGTCCGCGCCGCCCAACTCGTTCGCCGACGGGACGAAAGCATCGTGCAAGCGGCGGAAGGCACGACGCGAGCGGAAGAATGCGTTCTGCATTCGGCACGACGTACATAGACGCGCACTTCGCACGGAGCGCGTCACGCTGGTGCCGTTGATATGTCCGACGTGTTGTCGTCATTTCTAGTTCGCATGCCCGGCACGACTTGAGTACAAGTCGTGGGCTCCGGAATTCGTTCTGCAGCGGACCAACAATGGCTGACGAAATCGTCGAACTCGATCTTGGCGTTACGCCCGATGCTGGTGTCTCGGGTGCCGTTTGCCTTCAGACAGAGCGGGCGACTTTCCTGACGTTTAACGCTTTGCGGCAAACCAATCGCACAGGGCCGTTCGGCGAAGTTTACGACGACGCGGGCACCGCGGTCTTTGAATTCAAGCGCCCTATCCTTTCGCGGTTCGGCTATCCGAACGACGAAGCACGCTTCGGCATCCCCCGCTACAAAGGCGTCTCGTACGGAATCTACGAGGTCAGGCAATCGAGTTGGATCGAAGACGTGATCCGACAGAATAAGTTCCAGTTCCCCGACACGTCGGACGACTGGATTCGGCGAACGCGACACTTCCTCTTTGCGTTTCACGACGACACGTTTGAGTGTCTTGCCGACGACTTCTCGATGGAAGTGGCGAACGAACCGTACAGCGCGATCTTCGAAAGGATCCGGCGGCAAGCCTTTGGCGAGAGAGACGGATGAAAAGCCGCGGGGCGCCACGACTTGCACCCATGTCGTGGAGCAGGACGAAGCATGCGACTCGGCAGAGCACGCCGGCGCGTCTGACCCTCGACGGCACGACTTGAGTACAAGTCGTGGCACCCGGAAGACGAAGTTGACATCACTCCGGCAGCACCGGACGATTCAACACTACGGCCGCGGGGCGGCGTCGGATGGGATTCGGCACCTTTCGGTCGTTTAACGGTAGTTATCCCGCCATGAAAGACGTCGCCTACAACGCCGGAAACCCATGGCACTCGAATGCAAACTTGGTCTTCGGATTCTACTGCGAGCATTGTGACAACTGCCTCGAGATAGATTGGGATGATCCGGACTTCTTGCACGCTTGTGTCGTAGCATCACAGCGTGCGCAAGAAGCCGGGTGGAGCTGCGTCGAGCGCTGGCGTTTCCTATGTCCCAGTTGTGTGGCGTCGCGGAGAGCTGGATAACCAAGCACAGCACTCGACCGGGGCAAAAATGGTCCTTGTGATTCGAACGCTGGTCGACGGCCCCGGCCAGCAAATGCTCATCTGTTTCCTCGTCGGGGCACTCTCTTCCTCTTTTTCGCCCCTTCGCCCCTTCGCGTTCCATCTCGCCTCAGCTTCTCCCCGGGTGGGCAATTCATCTCGCGATCATTTACAATCGTCCGTCCACCCATCGGAGAGGTTGCCGCATGCCTGTTGAGACCACGCCTGAGTCGCCGTTCGGACAGATCGCTCGCGAGATGTCGCGGATGCTCGACCGGATGAGCAAGAACTACTCGAACTTCTTCCCCGGCGAGGCGTGGCACCCCAACGTCAACCTCTACGAGACCGACGAGAGCTACATGGTGGCCGTCGACTTGGCGGGCGTGGACAAGGACCTGATCGAGCTGACGCTGGTGGAGAACCGGCTCGTGCTGCAGGGCCGACGCGAGGTGCCGCGATGCCCGGCCGACGTGTGCGACGACCAGTCGCCGCCGGCGCGGGCGAAGATTCACCTCATGGAAATCGACCACGGCCCGTTCGTCCGCGAAGTGGAACTGCCCGCCGACGTGCACGAAGACCGCATCACGGCCGCCCATCGGAACGGGGTGTTGTGGGTGGAGTTGCCGAAGAAGGAAGTTGATGGCGGGAAGAGTTGATAGTTGATAGCAGGACCAGCTGCTTCCGTCTCGCTATCAACTTCTCCGCTATCAACTACCAACTGTCTCCCGCTATCAACTGACGCCCCAATGCCCGACCCCCTGATCATCTCTCGCAGCGACACGCACACGGTCATCCGTTCCGGACAGAACAACCAGAACGTCACCGTGCCGAACGTCATTCCGGTGTTGCCGATCCGCAACCTTGTCGTCTTCCCCGGCACGGTGATGCCGCTCAACATCGGGCGGCCGAAGAGCAAGGCGGTCATCGACGAGGTCATGCCCGGCGACAAGCTGGTGGCCGTCGTCACGCAAAAGACGCCGGACACCGACGACCCCGCCGAGGGCGACCTCTACGCCGTCGGCGTCGTCTGCACCATCCTGAAGCTGCTGAAGCTGAACGACGGAAACCAGTCGATCATCGTGCACGGGCTCGCGCGGTTCCGCGTGAAGAAGTTCAACCCCGACGGCCCGTACATGACGGCCGACATCGAGATCCTCGACGACGTCGCGGGAACCGGGAACGAATCCGAAGCGCTCGTCCAGAGCGTGAAGCAACAGGCGGCCCGTGTGGTGGAACTGTCGCCCAACACGCCGGACGAGGTGCAGCAGGTCATCGCGAGCATCACGAACCCGTCGGCGCTGGCCGACTTCCTCGCGGCGAATCTGAACGCCGACGTGGGCGAAAAGCAGAAGCTGCTCGAGGAGCTGGACATCGACAAACGCCTGAAGGCCGTCGCGCAACGCCTCGCGCAGCAGCTCGACATGCTGGAACTGCAGTCGAAGATCCAGACGCAGGTCAAGGAGTCGATCGACAAGAACCAGCGCCGGTACTACCTGCAGGAACAGATCAAGGCGATCCGCCGAGAGCTGGGCGAGGCGGATGCCGAGGGGAACACCGAGGCCGAGAGCCTGCGAGAGAAAATCCGCGCGGCCGGCCTGCCCGAGAACGTGTTAAAGGAGGCCGAGCGCGAACTATCGCGCATGGAGAACATCCCGCAGGCCAGCCCCGAGTACGGCGTCATCCGCACGTACGTGATGCTGCTGTCGGAGCTGCCGTGGTCGAAGGAGACGGTCGACAAGATCAACCTGAAGGAGTCGCGCATCATCCTCGATCGCGACCACCACGGGCTGGACAAGGTGAAGCAGCGGATCATCCAGTACCTGGCCGTGCGGAAGCTGAAGGGCGTGGTGGAGTCGCCCGTGGCGAAGCCGACGACCTCGGGCGAGCGGCACGCCGGCGCAATCCTCTGCTTCGTCGGCCCGCCCGGCGTGGGCAAGACGTCGCTCGGGAAGAGCATCGCCGAGTCGATGGGCAGGCAGTTCATCCGCGTCGCGCTCGGCGGCGTGCGCGACGAAGCGGAGATCCGCGGGCATCGCCGCACCTACATCGGCTCGATGCCGGGACGCATCATCTCCGAGATTCGTAAGGCGAACGTCCGCAATCCCGTGATGATGCTGGACGAGATCGACAAGCTCGGCGCGGATTTCCGCGGCGACCCTGCGTCGGCCCTTCTGGAAGTGCTCGACCCCGCGCAGAACCACAGCTTCACCGATCACTACCTGGATGTGCCGTTCGACTTGAGCAAGGTGCTCTTCATCGCGACGGCGAACACGATGGACACCGTGCCGGCCGCCCTGCGGGACCGCATGGAGGTGATCGAGATCCCCGGCTACACGCAGTCGGACAAGCTCGCGATCGCGAAGCAGTACCTTGTCCCGCGTCAGCTCGACGCGAACGGCCTGCGGAAGCAGAACGCCAGCTTCAACGATGCGGCACTGCGATACTTGATCGACGCCTACACCCGCGAGGCGGGCGTGCGAAACCTGGAACGCCAGATCGGCTCGATCTGCCGAAGCATCGCGGCGGAAGTAGTGATGGCGCAGGATGCGCCGGTGGCGAAGCCGGTCGAGCCGGCCGAGTCGGCCAAACCGGCGACGAACGGGACGCCCGTCGCGCCTGCGACCGAGTCGCCAGAACCGACGCCTGCGGCGAACGGCGAAGCGACTGCGAAGCCGTCGGCTTTGAAGGTGAAGGTCGACGACGCGTACATCGAAAAAGTCCTCGGCCCGCGGAAGTTCGAGAGCGAACTCGCCCAGCGGACGGCCGTCCCTGGCGTGGCGACGGGGCTCGCCTACACGCCGGTGGGCGGCGAGATCCTGTTCATCGAGGCGACGCGCGTTCCCGGCAAGGGTGCCGTCACGCTCACGGGTCAGATCGGCGACGTGATGAAGGAGAGCGCGACGGCCGCGTTCACGCTTCTGAAGAGCCGGGCCGAGAAGATGAACATCGACGCGAAGGTGCTCGCCGAGAGCGACGTGCACGTGCACGTCCCCGCCGGCGCGGTCCCGAAGGACGGCCCGAGCGCGGGTGTGGCGATGTTCACCGCCCTGGCGAGCCTGTTCCTGAACAAGCCGGTCAAGCCCACGGTGGCCATGACGGGCGAGATCACGCTGCGAGGCCTGGTCCTGCCGATCGGCGGCCTGAAGGAGAAAACCCTCGCCGCCAAGGCCGCCGGCATCACGGACGTCATCATGCCCCGCCGCAACGCGAAGGACATGCCCGACATCCCCGAAGAGGTGAAGCAGAAGCTGAAGTTCCACCTCGTGGATACGGTGGACGATGCGCTGGCGGTGGCGATCGGGAAGGCGGAGCCCTCGAAGAAGAAGTAGTCCGGTCCCTCCCCCGCTTGCGGGGGAGGCTAGGTGGGGGCCGGGAGCAAGTGCGCGATCGCCTTCAGATTCCGATGCGCCGGTCGTGCGAACGTGAAGTCGAAGCCCCCCCACCCCAGCCCTCCCCCGCAAGCGGGGGAGGAAGAACGTCATCGGATTTTTCCTACTGCCATTCCGAACCGTGTGTCGTACTATTGATGGTGACGGTCTCCTCGCTGATCGACGGACGATCTCGGGTGCGCCGTCTACAAGGGTTTCCGGGAGTCGACATCATGAGTCTCGCACCGAAGGTTGCCTCGATCGTGCTGCTCGCGACCGCAGTCGCGTCGGCCGCTCCATCTACCAAGCCGAAGGACGCTGCCACGCCCGCTGATAAGCCGCAGGTGAGCAGCCCGTACTGGAACTCGCCCGACCGGGCCGCGTCGGCGACGCAGCTGGTCAGCGAGACTGTACAGGCCGTTCCCGCCGCGCGTGCCGCATCGGTCGATGCCCGCTGGCGCTTCTACCAGGCCGACAACGAGCTACAGCGCGTCACCGGGAACTTCACCCGCACGTTCGAGCAGTCGCTGTCGCTCCGCGATGCGCAGCGCGCCCTCGACGACGCCCAGCGCCGGTACGACGCCGCCCGGGCCCTTGCCCTCGAGACCGTCTGGTCCAGCGATAGCTATCAGGCCGCCGTCAAGATCAACGACGGCCTCACCCAGCAGATCCGCGACGAGCACGGCCAGAAGGCCCCCGACGGTGAGAAGATCCGCTCGCTGGCCGAGTCGAAGCTGCAGTTCATCGCCTCGTCCCGCCTGCGTGAGGCGCGCGCCCTGACCGAAAACGAAGAGTTCCAAAGCGCCCGCCGCACCTACATGGAGGCGGCCGACCGCATCCGCTCGCTCCGGCAGCAGTTCGAGAACGAGATGCGCGAGAGCATCGATCTCGCATCGCTCCGCCAGGCGAAGCAGGAAGCCCTCATCCGCCGCCTTGCCACGCAGGCGTACTACGAGTCCGCCATCGATGCCCGCGAGATCGCGCTCGATTACGCCTACTACAGCCGCAACCGCGATCGATACACGCCGGGCAACGTGTACGACTACAACTACGACTACCGCTACAACAACTACCGCACCGGTTACCCGATCGGCTATCCGACCGTGATCCGCTACCGCTGAGCACGGCCGCGTCTGTCAGCCAAGGCCCGAGCCGGACCCTTCTGGGTCCGGCTTTCTTTTTGGCCCGTCGCGTGTCCACTCCGTTGTTGCTCGCGTGGCGCACGCGGATTACATTCGCGCCGCCGACCGCGTCGCAACGGACCGAACCGCCTTGCGTTGCGTCTGCTTCACGCCCGGGAGCACATCCGCCCCCGCGGCCCATCTCGATCGCCAAGCATCCGCAAGCGTCCGCCTGCTTCTCCAAGCGTCCGCTTGCATCCGGGAGAACGACTCATGTCCCTTCGCCATTGGCTTGTCACAAGTGCTGTCGCCCTGCTTTCCCTCGCCGCCGTCCCGTTCGCGCAAGCGCAGGAGACGATCAAGGTCGGCCATTACGGTTCGCTCACGGGCTCCGAGGCCACCTTCGGCAAGAGCACCAGCAACGGCATCCGCATGGCAATCGCCGAGATCAACGCCGCGGGCGGCATCGGCGGGAAGCAGGTCGAACTCGTCGAATACGACACTAAGGGCGATCCCCGCGAGGCCGGTGCGGTCGTGACGCGCCTCGTGAAGCAGGACCGCGTCGTCGGCGTGATCGGCGAGGTCGCCTCGTCGCTTAGCCTCGCCGGTGCGCCCGTCTGCCAGGAGGGCGGCGTGCCGATGATCTCGCCCAGCAGCACCAACCCCAAGGTGACGCTCGTCGGCGACTTCATCTTCCGCGTCTGCTTCATCGACCCGTTCCAGGGTTACGTCGGCGCGAAGTTCAGCGCCGACAACCTGAAGGCCAAAACCGCCGCCGTGCTGATCGACCAGACGAGCGCCTACTCGGTGGGCCTGGCCGATGAGTTCAAGAAGAACTTCGAGAAGCTCGGCGGCTCCATCACCACCACGCAGAGCTACAACAAGGGCGACGGCGACTTCACCCAGCGCCTCGCCGCGATCCGCGCGACGAACGCCGACGTGATCTACATCCCCGGCTACTACACCGACGTGGCGAACATCGCCGTTCAGGCCCGCAAGCTGGGCATCACCGCCCCGCTCGTCGGCGGCGACGGCTGGGACAGCGAGGAACTCGCCAAGAACGCCGGCAAGGCGATCGAGGGCAGCTACTACTCCAACCACGCCGCCCCGGACGATCCCAGCCCGGTCCTGCAGGACTTCATCGCGAAGTACAAGGATGAGTACGGCGCCACGCCCGACGCCCTCGCCGCCCTCGGCTACGACTCCGCCAACGTGATGTTCGCCGCGCTCAAGCAGACCAACGGCGAAGGCGGCGGCAAGCTCCGCGATGCCATCCGCGCCACGAAAGACTTCCCCGGCGTCACCGGCGCCATCAACTTCAACGACACCCGCGACGCCATCAAGCCCGCCGTCGTCCTGACGATCAAGGACGGCAAGCCGGCGTTCGTGGCGACGGTGAAGCCCGAATGAGTTGATAGCGGAATAGTTGATAGTTGATGGCGGCAGCGGACTGCACGTCTTAGCTATCAACTATCAACTTCTCCTTCTATCAACTACCCCGCCTCTTGGCCGACTTCCTTCAAACCCTCTCCATCGCCGTCGTGCTCGGAAGCCTGTATGCGCTCATCGCGCTCGGCTACACGATGGTGTTCGGCGTCCTGAAGCTCATCAACTTCGCGCACTCCGATGTCGTTGCGCTGGGTGCGTGGGTCAGCCTGTCGCTGGCCGTCATGCTGCTGCCGTGGCTGGGTGTGAACCCGCAGACAGCGTCCCCCTGGTGGGCGGCGGCCGTGGTGCTGATGCTCACGATGGCGTTCTGCGGCATCGTCGGGCTGGCGATCGAACGCTTCGCCTACAAGCCCATCCGCAAAGCGCCTCGCCTCAACGCGCTCATCACCGCGATCGGCGTCTCGCTGCTGCTGCAGAACCTCGGGCAGTTGAAGTACACGCTGTGGGCGAACGAGCAGGTCGTCGCAACGGGTGAGGTCATCGAACGCAAGGCCGGCGTTCGTCAGACGACCCCCGCGATTCAGCTCGCGGCCGACGTGACGATCGAGGCGGGCTACTCTTACGAACTCCGCATCTCCCGCAAGGGCGACCCCACGACTCAACAGGCCGCCACGCAGCCCGGAGACGCCGAAGCCGAGCGTGCGAACAAGAGCATCGTTATCCGCGCATTGACCGCCGCCCCGGGCAAATACACCGCCGGCACCGATCTCGCGATCGACCAAACGATCGGCCGAACGCAGACGGCCAACGCCGCCTTCCGGCTCTTCCGCAAGTCGGACAAGCCGAGCGTCGCCTTCCCATTCGGCGCGATGCCCGCTTCGATCCCGCAGGGCCTCGTCCCGCGCGACAGCGGCGAAACCGTCGCCGCCGACCGGCGTGAACTGGTCGAGAAGCACTTCTTCCAGTTCGCCCCCGGGCCGGCCGTGCTGGCGCAGTTCAACTTCTTCGAGGCCGGGCCGCCTCGTCCCGACGGCTCGCCGAGCCGCATCTACAAGCCGCTGAAGATCACCACGATCGACGCAGTGATCGTGATCGCGTCGATCGCGCTGATGATCGCGCTGCAGTTCGTCGTCTTCCACACCCGCGTGGGCACGGCGATGCGTGCGGTGAGTTACAACATGGACACGGCCGCGCTGATGGGCATCCCGGTCGACCGCGTGGTGAGCTTCACGTTCGTCACTGGCACGATGCTCGCCGCGGCCGCGGGTTTCCTGTACGCGCTCCGCTACAACCCGATTAATCAGACCGCCGATGCGGCGTGGGTGCTGCTGGGGCTGAAGGCGTTCGTCGCCGCAGTCGTGGGCGGCATCGGCAACATCCGCGGCGCAACCGTCGGCGGATTCCTCATCGCGTTTGTCGAACAGTTCAGCGCATACGGCGCACAGCAGATCGGCTGGGATCAGGGCTCGGCGTTGACCGACGTATTCGTGTTTCTGCTGCTCATCGTCGTGCTGCTGGTGAAGCCGACGGGCATCTTCGGGTCCACCGTGCGGGAGAAGGTATGACTACTCCGCACAACGGAAGCCCGGCGTCTCGCTGGTATTCATTTCGTCGGCCGATCGCGGCGTTTGCGCTGGTGATTCTAATTAATGGATTGTCGGCGGCAGTACACATCAACGGCTGGCTGAGCCTGCTTCTGCAGGTCGTCGCCGTTGTCCCTGTGTTGCTGCTGCCGCTCCGCTCGCTCGTGCCCGTTTGGGCCGCGATCGCGTTCGCGATCGTGCTGCACGGCACCGGCTATCTGCTGGAGATGCCGTACGTCGACCGCGTCGTCATCGAGTGCGGCATCGCGATCATCGCGGCCGTCTCGCTCACGATCGTCAACGGTTTCACCGGGCAATTCAGCATCGGCCACGCCGCGTTCATCACCATCGGCGGCTACGTCGGCGGGTTCCTGAGCTACTACGCGTGCCTCGGGCTGTTCGACCTGTCGCCCGCGCAGATGCGCAGCATCGAGCCGACCATGGCGGGCGGCGCGCAGTGGCTTCTGCTCCTCGCAGCGATCCTTGGCGGCACCGTGGCCGCGCTGGCGGGTTGGCTCGTCGGCCTGCCTTCGCTTCGATTGCGAGGCGATTACCTCGCCATCGTCACGCTCGGGTTTGGCGAGATCGTCCGCGTGCTTCTCCAACAGACGCCCCAGCAGCTCGACACACCCGAAGCGTTCGACAAGACGAACAAGCTCGCGATGCTCTACGCCCCGCCCGTCGGCGGCGCGACCGGGTTCGCCGATCTGCCGAAGGTGACGAACCTGCTCTGGACGTACCTCTTCGTAGGCGCGACGGTGCTGTTCGCGTATCGCCTGAAGCAGAGCAGCACGGGCCGGGCGCTGTTGAGCATTCGCGAAGACGAGATCGCGGCCGAGAGCATGGGCATCAACACGGCGAAGCTGAAGGTGCGTGCGTTCATGCTCGCCGCCTTCTTCGCAGGCGTCGCCGGCACGCTCTACGCGCACCTGCAGGGCACGGTGCTCACGCCGAAGGATGCCGGGTTCCAGCGCAGCTTCGACGTGGTGATGATGGTCGTGCTGGGCGGCCTGGGTTCGGTGAGCGGCAGCGTGCTGGCGGCGATCGTGATCACGGTGGCGAACGCATTCCTCACGCCACTCGGGCCTTGGCGGATGATCCTGTTCGCGTTCATCCTGATCCTGATGATGATCTTCAGGCCGAAGGGATTGTTCGGGCTGAATGAAGTGTGGGATGTGTTTGGGAGAGGAGGCAAGAGGCAAGAGGCAAGAGGCAAGAGTTGAAGCCCTTGCTGCCCCTCCCCTCTTGCCCCTTGCCTCTTGCCACTTGCCTCCGCTGAATGCTCCTCTCCGTATCCAACCTCTCCATCAGCTTTGGCGGCCTGAAGGCCGTGCAGAACTTCGCGCTGCAGCTGCCGAAGGGCGCCCTGTACGGCCTGATCGGCCCGAACGGCGCGGGCAAGACGACCTGCTTCAATCTCCTCACGGGCGTTTACACGCCCAACACGGGCGTCATCGAGCTCGACGGCACGAGCCTCATCGGCAAGAAGCCCTACCAGATCGCCTCGTGCGGCCTCTCGCGCACGTTCCAGAATATCCGCCTCTTCCCCGACCTCACCGTCCTCGACAACCTCACCGTCGCGATGCACCTGCGCGGCAAGCACCCGCTCACGACGACGCTGCTCCGCACTGTTGGCTTTGCGAACCAAGAACTGTCGATGACCGAACGCGCGTACGACCTCTTGAGCTTCTTCAACCTGCAGGACCGCGCGCACGACTACGCCAGAAACCTTCCCTACGGCGACCAGCGACGACTGGAAATCCTGCGAGCGATGGCGACGCAGCCGAAGCTGATCCTGCTTGACGAACCCGCCGCCGGCATGAACCCGGCCGAGAAGCTCGACCTCGCGCATAGCATCGAACGCATCCGCAACGAGTTCGGCCTGACCGTCCTACTCATCGAACACGACATGACGCTGGTGATGGACGTGTGCGAGCGAATCACCGTTCTCGACTACGGCCAGATCATCGCCGAGGGAACGCCGGCGGAGATTCAGAAGAATGCGAAGGTGATCGAAGCTTACCTTGGAGAAGAAGTGCCGGGTTGATTTGCGTGGCACGGGCGTCTCGCCCGTGATACACACGGCCGGGACGGCCGTGCCACGAACAGCGCATGCTGCTCGAAGTGAACAATCTCGCGGTGAAGTACGGCGCGATTCGTGCGCTGCACGATGTGTCGTTGACCGTTGACGAAGGCGAAATCGTCACCCTCATCGGCGGCAACGGCGCGGGGAAGACGACCACGCTCCGCATCATCTCCGGCATGCTGAAGCCGGCCGACGGGACGGTCACGTTCAAGGGCGAACGCATCGACGGCACCAGCCCGCACGCGCTCGTCCATCGCGGGTTGTGTCACGTGCCCGAAGGTCGCGGTATTTTCGCGAATCTCACCGTCGCCGAGAACCTCGACCTCGGCTGCTACGTCCGGAAGGACCACCATCATATCAAGGGCGACCGCGAGAAGGTGCTCGAGCTTTTCCCACGCGTGCGAGAGCGTTTGAAGCAGGTCGCCGGCACGCTCAGCGGCGGCGAGCAGCAGATGCTCGCGATCGCCCGCGCCCTGCTCGCAAAGCCGAAGCTGCTGCTGCTCGACGAGCCCTCGCTCGGCCTCGCGCCGCAGCTCGTGCAGCTCATCTTTCAGATCGTGAAGCAGATCAACTCGACAGGCACGACGGTGCTGCTCGTCGAACAAAACGCCCACATGGCCCTCGCCGTCGCGCACCGCGCGTACGTGCTGCAGACGGGCCGAATCGTGAAGTCGGGGCCGGCGAAGGACCTGTTGAGCGATCCGGAAGTGAAGAAGGCGTACCTGGGTGGGTAGTTGGCGATAGTTGATAGCGAGGAAGTTGATAGTTGATAGCAAGTCGACCTCAGCGTCCCTGCTATCAACTATCAACTATTCCGCTATCAACTCCTCGTCGCTATCAACTATCTCGCCCCAAACCGATACTCCGTCGTCTGCCGATACGTCTGGCCCGGCCGCAGGATCGTGTTCGGGAAGCTCGGGTGGTTCACGCTGTCGGGGTAGTGCTGGGCTTCCAGGCAGAACGCGGCGTACTGGTTCAACGGCGCGCCATCGATGTTCTTGCGCGTGCCGTCGAGGAAGTTGCCGCTGTACAGCTGCACGGCCGGCTCGGTGGTGAACATCGACATCGTTCGGCCCGTGGTCGGCTCGTACACCTCCGCCGCGTGTCGCAGCGTGCCGGCGGTGCCATCGACGATGAAGTTGTGGTCGTAACCGTTCTTGTCGCCGATCACCGGCAGCTCCGCTCCAAGCTTTCGGCCGTGCTTCGTCAGATCGAGTGATGTGCCAGCCACCGGCGCGATCGCGCTCGTCGGGATCAGCTTGTCATTGACCGGTGTGTACCGACTCGCCGTGAGCCGCACCTCGTGGTCCAGCGCGCTGCTCGCGCCGGCGTCCTTCAGATTGAAGTACGCGTGGTTCGTCAGGTTGATCGGCGTCGGCGCGTCCGTCGTCGCGACGTAGTCGATCCGCAGCACGTTCGACTGCGTGAGCGTGTACCGCACCTCCACGTGCACCGTGCCGGGATAGTTCTCCGTGCCGGCCGGGTCGGTGAGCTTGAAGAGCACGCTTGGGCCTTCCGGGCTGAAGTGGTCGTGGATCGACCAGATGCGCCGGTCGTAGCCGACGTTGCCACCGTGCAGGTGATTCAGGCCGCCGTCGTTGCACGCGAGCTGATATGGCTTGCCGTCGAGGGTAAATCGCCCCGCCGCGATGCGGTTCGCCACCCGGCCGCAGATCGCGCCGAGGTAAGGCGTCCCCTGCCGCTCGATGTCCGCCACGCTGGCCGGGCCGGCGTTGACGTTGCCCAGCTTGCCCGCGCGGTCGGGCACGACGATGCGGAGGATGGTCGCCCCGAGCGCCGTGAGATCGAGCGACGCGCCGCTGTCATTGGTCAGGAGGACCCGCGCGACCGACTTGCCGTCCCGCGTCGTGCCGAACGGTGCGATTTGCTGAACTGTGCTGGGCATGTCGTGGTTCTCCGGAAGCGCGGTCGCGGATGCGCGCGATTCGTCGCTACGCGTCTCGAATCGATCGCCTCCTATATATGTTTTTCGTGAGCGTTGGCTAGAATCTCACACCCCGTTCGCCAGGCGCGTCGAACCGCGACGCGATCCGTGCGATCAACATCCGCCGCTTCGCGCACGCCGTGCTCACCCGCGCTGTCGTGCTGAATCGGTTCATCTTCGGAGACCCTCCCGTCATGTCCCTCCTTCGTCTCGTCGGCGCATCGGCTGCCCTCGTGGTCGGCCTGCTCGCCTCACCCGTCCTGTCCGCCCCTCAAGTCGAACCTGTGAAATTCGAACGCGAAACATTGGATAACGGTCTGCGCGTCATCTACGCGCCGATGGAAAACGCCCCCGTGGTCCACGTCCGCGTGATGTATCACGTCGGCTCGCGCGACGAACAGCCCGACCGCCAAGGCTTCGCGCACATGTTCGAACACATGATGTTCCGCGGCTCGAAAAACGTCGCCTCGGAACAGCACATGAAGCTCATCAACAGCTTCGGCGGCATCTGCAACGCGTTCACCAGCTTCGACCAGACGACCTACGTCAACACGATCCCGAACAACCACCTCGAGACCGTCCTCTGGCTCGAGGCCGACCGCATGGCCAGCTTCAAGGTGAGCCAGCCGGTCTTTGAGACCGAGCGCGAAGTCGTGAAGGAAGAGTGGCGCCTCCGCTACGCCAACCAGCCGTACGGCCCGTTCTTCCAAGACCTCTTCTCCACCGCGTTCACCACGCACAACTACCGCTGGACCACCATCGGCGACATGGATCACCTCGCCAAGGCGCAGATCCAGGAGCTGCAGGACTTCCACGACAAGTACTACATCCCGAACAACGCGTGCCTGATCATCGCCGGGCAGTTCGATGTCGCTCAGGCGAAGGAACAGGTCCGGAAGTACTTCGGCTGGATTCCGAAGGGCGACGCGTTCGAGCGCGCCACGAAGCCCGAGCCCGCTCAGAGCGAGCCGCGGAAGAAGGTCGTGCATCGCCCGCAGGTGCCGGTGGCCCGCGCGTCGCTCGCGTGGAAGGGTCCGGAGTACAAGAGCGAGGACCACGTCGCGCTCGAGCTTTTCTGCAACATCGTCGGCGGCGGCCGATCGAGCCGGGCTTATCTTGATCTCGTGAGTGGCCCCGACGCGATCGCGGCCGGCGCGCAGATGGGCAACCAGCAGCTCGAAGACCCGAGCCTGATCGTCGCCAGCGTGGGCGTGCTGCCCGGCAAGGACGCCGACACGGCTGTCGAGCGCATGAAGGCCGTCATCAAGAAGGCGATCGACGAAGGCGTCACCGCCGACGAACTCGAGAAGAGCAAGACGGCCATCCGCGTTGCGCTCGTCGGCCAACGCCAGACGGCCGAGTCCGTCGCGACCGCGCTCGGCGAAGAGGAAGTCTTCGGCGGCGACGCGAATCGCGTCAACGAAGTGCTCGCCTGGCTCGATCGCGCCACGCCCGAGTCCGTGCAGGCCGTCGCGAAGAAGTACTTCCGCGATGAATCGCTGAGCGTCGTCCAGTACCTCCCCGGCACCGGCCCTGCCGCCTCCGCGCCGACCACCAAGCCGGCCGCCCAGCCCAACGACAACCCCAAGGGCGGCGGCGACACCACGCCGTCCCCAGAAGCGACCACCCCGTCCACTCAGCCGACGGCCGTCAGCCGGCGCAACATCCAGTTCCCCGAAGGCTACCCAACACAGCCGCCGATGGACCTCTCGCCGACGAAGGCGTCCTTCAACAAGGGCGTCGTCGATCAGGTGAACGGCGTGCAGGTCATCACCATGACCGACCCGCGGCTGCCAGTCGTGAACGTCAGCCTCGTCATGCGAGGCGGCGGTCACGCGGCCGACGCGAAGAAGGAAGGCGTGGCCGGCCTGACCGCGTCGATGCTCACGCGCGGCGTCGCCGACCTCACCGCGGCGCAGCTCGCCGAGGACCTCGAGTCGCGCGGCATCAGCCTCGGCGCTGACGATGACGGCGACACCACCCGCATCAACTGCTTCGCGATGGTCGACCAGCTCGATCACGCCCTGACCCGCTTCAAGCAGGTGCTGCAGCAACCCACCTTCCCCGCTGATGAGTTCGCGAAGCTGCAGCGGCAATCGATGGTGGGCCTGTCGCAGTCGCTCAGCAACCCCGGCAGCGTGGCCGACCGCGAGCTGGACACCGCCGTCTTCGGCGACTCCCCGCTCGGCCGGAACACCGACATCCTCACGCTCCGCAACGTGAAGCTCGACGACGTGAAGGCGTGGTACGCGACGGCGTATCGCCCGGACAACGCGCTGCTCGTCTTCAGCGGCGCGATCGAACCCGCGAAGGCAAAGGAACTCGCCGCCAAGCTCCTCGAAGGCTGGGCGACCGGCGCGCCGCCGAAGGCGACGTACCAGTTCCCCGCGATCCCGGAGAAGCGGAAGATCATCCTCGTCGACAACCCCGCCGGTCAGCAGGCGAGCATCCGCATGGGCATCCTCGGTTATGACGTGAAGGACAACAGCCGGTTCGCCGGCGCTGTCGCGACGCAGGTTCTGTCGAGCGGCATCGAGAACCGCCTCGACCGCGAGCTTCGCGCCAAGCGCGGGCTCACCTACGGCGCGGGCGGCTACTTCCGCCCCACCCGTAACGGCGGCTCGTTCGAGGTCACCGTCGACACCCGGCCGAACGCCACCGGCGAGGCGATCACCGCCGCGTTCGAGGTGCTCGAAGAGATGCGGAAGAACGACATCACGCCGGAGGAGCTCAGCTACGCCAAGACGCGCGTCGCCGGCTTGATGGTGCTGCAGACCCAGACCATCCAGCAACAGGCCGGCCGTCGCGTCGACACGGTGCTGAACGACTACCCGGTCGACTACTACGACCACTACGCGGAGCGGATCGCCGAGATCGAGGCGAGCCAGGTCCGCGAGGTGATGGAGAAGTACGTCCAACCGGACCGCATGAGCATCGTCGTCGTCGCGCCGGCGAAGCTCGTGAAGGAGCAGCTGGAAAAGATCGGCGACGTCACCGTCGTCGAAATGCCCCTCGCCCGCCTCCGCCACTCGGAGAACCCGTAAGCGATCAGTGAAGCGATCCGTTCGCTGCGACCCAACGCGGGCCTTCGGTGTGTGCACGTCTGTTGCACGTGCCGGAGGCCCGCGGTGCTTTTTGGTCGAACGGTCTGACAGGCGTTCCCCGCTGGACGTCGCCCGCGGTTCGACGTAGACAGGCTCGCATGAGCGCCGACTTCTCCGCCGACCTCTCGCATCTGTCGCCCAAGAGCCTGCACGTGCTGTCGATCGACGCAGCCACGGCGTACCGGTCGCTCGTGCCCGCGCGGGCCGGTGCGACGGAGGCGCGGGACGTGCTCGAATCGCTCAAGCCCGCCGAGGCGATCGCCGGCGCCGTCACCGATCACAACATGGCGGCGTGCGTCGTCAGCGGGCTGTGGCTGTGGCACGACTACCTCGACGAATCGCACACGATCAGCCAGTCGATCGAGACGCCGACCGGGAGCCTCTGGCACGGCATCATGCATCGCCGCGAGGGCGACTTTTCCAATGCTAAATACTGGTACCGCCGCTGCCCGGGCCACCCGTGTTACACATCGATCGCGGCGCGGGTCGACACCGTCGTGAAGTCGCTCGATGCGGACAAGCTGCTGCTCAAGCTCACCCTCAACGGTTGGGACCCGATGACTTTCGTTGACCTTGCCGAGGCGACGCACGCGCTGCCCGACGATCACCCGCGGAAGAAGATCGCGGTGGAGATCCAGAAGATCGAATGGCAGACCGCGATGCAGTTCAGCTCGCGTGCGGCCGTCGGGCGGTGAGAGATCAGAATCACCACGGAAGCACAAACGCGCTGCACTCAAAGCCCGGGGTGCATACCCCGGGCCCGGAGTGCGTCGTCGACATGAGCACTGACGTAGCCAGAGCCTTCCGTTCCCGGCATATGCATGCCGGGCTTTGAAGATGCCGTTCTTCTGGTCGCACTGCGCAAAAACAAAGCACCTTGCTGCGTCGACAAGGTGCTTTGCTTCGCTCGGCGTGACCATGCACGCGTGCGCTGTGTTGTTGTGGCGTCCGCGATCAGACGCTGAGCCGGCCGGTGTCGTCGGCGTCGACGATCGACTTCGATGCGAAGAGCGTGCTCGACAACGTCGATGCCGGGCGGACGATGAAGGCGAGCGGAGCCGCGGCGAAACGCACGGGTTCCTTCGCGGGCGTGGCTTCGCCACCCGTGGCAGTCATGACCGGGACGGGGATCTCGCCGCCGTTGCCTTCGCTCGGGACGGGCTCTTCGAGCGGAACGTCCGGCGTCTTCTCGACGGGCAATTCTTCAGCCGTGATGCCCCAGCCTTCTTCGCGACCTCGCACCAGGACGTAGCCGGTCGCGACGCCGTCGACGCTGATCGCGTTCGTGTCGGCGTCGAGCGTGACGACGCGCGACGCGCCGTCGGCGATCGCAGAGACCACGCCTTCGCCGTCCACGCTGATCTCCGTGACGCCCCAGTTGTTGAAGTCGGCCAGGGCGACGGACTTGTCGAAGCCGGGCGGCGTGATCTCGACGGGGATGCCGTCATTGATCGTGTAGATCGGCATCAGGCCCGACTGCGTGCCGTCGGTGGAGAAGAGCAGGTTGGTCGCTAAGCCGTCGATGAGCACCATGCCGCTATCGTCGATCGTGGCGACGCGGCTTGTGCCGTTGCTGACGGCGGTCACCGTGCCGGTGTCGTCGACGCTGACGACGGTATCGCCAAGGCCGTTGAAGTCGGGGAGCGTGACCGTCAGTTCACCGAAGTACGCCGTCGGCACTACGCCGCCGTCGTCGACGACGATCGGGTCGCCTTCGTCGCCGGTGCCGTCGGAGATGCCACCACCTTCGCCGCCGTCACCTTCGCCGCCGGTGAGCGTGCGGATGTACGTGTCGGGCGTGTAACCCGCAGCCAGCGCGAGCGAGCCGTCGGCCTGCTGGACGACGTGGGCTGTAAGCAGTTGGTCACTGAGGTAGATCGAACCATCGCGGGCGCTGCTGATACCGTCGATGGCCGCGCCGTTGCCGTCGGTGCCGGTGACGACGCCATCAGCGTCGATCGCGAGGGAGAGGACGGGGTACGCCTCAGTGGCGTCAGCCAGACCAAGCGTTGTCGAGCCTTCGGCTTGATCGAAGCCGGGGATCGGATCGACGAGGATGTTGCCGTCATCGGTCGTGCCATCGCCGGAGCCGTCGGGGTTCACACCGCCCGAGGTGAAGTAGCGGATGTACGTCTCGGGCCGATAGCCGGCCGCGAGGGCGAGCGAGCCGTCGTCCTGTTGCACGACGTGGGCCGTCAGCAGTTGGTCGCCGAGGTAGATCGAGCCGTCGCGGGCGCTGCTGATGCCTTCGATGGATGCGCCGTTGCCGTCGGTGCCCGTCACGACGCCGTCGGCGTCGATCGCGAGCGAGAGGACGGGGTATGCTTCGGTCGCATCAGCCAGATCGATCGTGGCCGTGCCTTCGGCGAAGTCGAGTTGCGGGATCGGGTCGACGAGAACATTTCCGCCGTCGGTCGTACCGTCATCGGTCGTACCATCGCCGGAGCCGTCGTCCGAGCCGTCAGGGTTCAGACCGCCAGCCGCGAAGTAGCGGACGTTCGTCAGCGGTGCGTACCCTTCCGCGAGGGCGAGCGAGCCGTCAGATTGCTGGACGACGTGGGCGGGCACGACGACGTCGCCGACGAAGATCGAGCCGCTGATATCGCTGCTGACCGCGTCCACACCGGCCGCGCTGACGACGCCGTCGGCGTCGATCGACAGCGACAGCACCGGATAACCTTCGACGGCGTCGGCCAGGTCGATCGTCGCGCTGCCCTCGGCCTGCTCGAAGCCCTGCGGCAGCGTGTCGAGCGTATACAGCGTGGGATCGATCGTCGGGTCGACGATGGGGTCGACCGACGTCATCGTCATCATGTAGTCGTAGAACTGCGAACCGTCGTCGAGCGTGACGAGGCCGACCGTGCTGGTCGCGCCGTCGGCGGTGGTGAGCTCGAGCGTGGAGCCCGAGTCATCGAGGACGCCGACCGCGACGACGGGCGAATCGCCCTCGGGCAGCGCGACGCCGTTGTAGTCGTGGATCGCGCCGTCGACGCCGCACAGCAGGCGGCGAGGCTCGAGCGTCTCGATGCGGGCCCGGGCGGGGCCGAACCGGACGGCGGCGTTCGCCGTCGAACGGCGGACATCGACGACGACGGCGTGGGTTGCACGGGCAATCGAACGGCGGGCTGATGCGGGGACGATCGAGGACATGGTCTGTTTCTCCACGGGCCGGTGCGCGGCGGTACGCGAGGTCAGAGTTGATCCGCACGCCAGGCCGAGTGAGCGTGCTGACTTTACCCTGATGTCGCCTGTACGGTCGACGGCTTTACACGGAATTTGCGGAGAGGGATCAGCTTGCCGTTACAGGACCAGCGGTAAGCCAGCCGCTTGGGCTCGACGGCGTAGATTCATCTTGCCTATCTTTCCAAGCCCTGTCCGCGTGCGGTGCTACCCAACCCCCGTCGCCCGCGCATAATCACCGGCATGGCATACGTCTGGCTCAACGGCAGGATGGTGGACGAGGAGGTCGCCGGCGTGAGCGCCCGCGACGGCGGGCTGCTCCACGGGGCGGGCGTCTTCACGACCATGCGGGCCGCGAGCGGCCGGGTGTTTCGTCTCGATCAGCACCTCGCCCGCGTCCGCGCCAGTTGCGAAACGCTCAGCCTCGAAGTGACGATCGACGAGGCGATTATCGAGGACGCCGTCGACGACCTGCTCGAGACGAACTCCCTCTCCGACGCCCGCCTTCGCCTGACGATCACCCGCGGCGCTCCGGACCTCAGCACCGGCGATGCAACGCCCACGATGCTCCTCACTGCGGGCCCGTTCGAAGCCTACCCGAAAGCGCTTTACGAGAACGGCATGACGGCCGCGGTCGTGTCCGACCAGAAGGCCAACCCACACGACGTGCAGGCCGGCCACAAGACGCTGAACTACCTCTCGCGGTTCGCAGCGCTGCGCGAAGCGAAGCGCCGCGGCGCGGCCGAGGCGCTCTGGTTCGACGTGTCGAACCACCTGCAGTCCGGCTCGGTCAGCAACGTATTCCTCGTGAAGGCTGGCGTGGTGCTGACGCCCCCCACCACGGCCGACGTGACCGCGGACGAGTCGCTCGCGAAGGCCGTGAGCGGCCCGCGCCGGCCTGTCCTGCCGGGGATCATTCGCGGCGCGGTGATCGACGCGTGCGCTGCGCAGTCGATCGAGCTGAATAAGTCGGTGCTCACGATCAACGACCTGCTCGCCGCCGACGAGGTGTTCGTGACGAACAGTGCAATGCGTGTGATGCCGGTGACGCGCGTCGAGCGACACGCGGTGGCGAACGAGAAGCCCGGCCCGATCACGCGAAAACTGATGGCGGCGATCGACGAGATGAGCGACGCGTAATCGCCTCATGGGAGGGCGAGGCTCCGCCGAGCCAATGCGGATGCGCGATTCAGGCACGCCGCGTCGCGCATCCGCTGGCTCGGCGGGAGCCTCGCCCTCCCGCATGCACTGAGCGCGTGAGGCGTCACAACCCCGGCACGAGCTTGTTCGCCCGCAGCCAGTCGATGAATCGCTTCAGCCCCTCGGCTACGTTCACCTTTGGCTCGTAGCCGAGCAGGTCCTTCGCCTTGGTCACGTCGGCATAGGTGATGAGCGGCTCGCTCGCGGGCGTCGGCGTGTCGATGATTTTCGCCTTCTGGCCAAGCAGCGATTCGAGCGTGTGGACGAACTCGAGGTTCATCACCGGATTGCCGCAGCCGAGGTTCATGATCTCGAAGCCCATCGGCTCATCGAGCGCCGCGAGGAAGCCGGCCAGGATGTCGTCGATGAACGTCCAGTCGCGCTTCAATCGCCCGCCGCCGTAGAGCGTGAGCGGCTCGCCGGCGAGGATCTGCTTCGTCCACTGCCAGGGCATCATGTCCGGTCGGCCGTGCGGGCCGTAGACGTTGAAGAAGCGGAGGACCGTCACGTCAAGCTTGTACAGGTGGTGGAAGCTGTGCGCGAAGAGTTCCATCGCGCGCTTGCTGGCCGGGTACGGCGCGAGCGGCGCGACGGCCGGCGCCTCTTCCTTGAACGGGACGGGCGTGTCGGCGCCGTAGACGCTGCCGGTGCTGGCGAGCACGCAGGGCGGGTTGCCGTGGTTCCGCGCGGCGTCGAGCAGGTTGGCCGTGCCCTGAACGTTCACCGTGCCGTAGATGAGCGGGTACTTCGCGCTGTACCGAACGGCCGCCATCGCGGCAAGATGGGCGACCTTCGCGATGCGATGCGTGTCGAACAGCTTTGCGATCCCCTCCGCGTCGCGGATGTCCATCTCGACGAACGTGAACCGCGGATCGGGCGACAGGTCGCGCAGGTTGTTCCGCTTGAGGTCGACGGAGTAGTAGTCGTGCAGGTTGTCGATGCCCACGACGTGCTGGCCGCGGTCGAGGAGGGCGCGGGATAAGCGCGAGCCGACAAACCCGGCCGCGCCGGTGACGAGGACGGAGGGGGAGCGATCGTCCATGATCAGGGGTGTTGTATGCGGAACGCGAGGGAAACTCACGCTGCGGCGACGCCGGATCGCGGCCTACGCATTCGAACTCTGACCCGAAAACGAAGCAGAACGAGCACCCGAATCTCGCGCAAAGCACCCGCGACCACATAGCAGACAAACGACAAGATCGAACACACCTAGAGCCGTCGCCTGGCAGTCACAATGTCGAAGAATAGCCAGAAACCAGCGGACATCTGAGTCAGCACACAAAATTCCCTTGACTGGGCCGCCCCAGACAAGGCAGGATAACAGCGTCACATCGACAGCTGGCCTTTTTGCTTCAGGCCCTCATTACCCGAAGGAGAGATTGCAAATGAGTTCCATCCTGCGCCTCACGGCGGCCATCGCCGGTCTTTCGCTCGTTCCCGCCTTCGCCTGTGCGGCGGTCCCCAGCATTTCGTCGATCAACTCGTACTACACCACCGCGGTGGCAACGGACTCGCTCGACTCAGCCTCATCGTGGACGGTGATCCAGAGCGCAGCCAATGGCTCGGCCGCGATCGACGCGTCGGCGACCTTTGGGTTCGACTACGCCGCGGGCGGAACGTTCGGCGCGACGGGCGGGACGATTACCCTTGCTGCTGGCGTGATCCCCGCCGCACCCAGCGGCACGAGCACGCGCGGTTTGGTCATGACCGCCCAGGACGTCGACGACGCCGGCACCGATGCCACGCAGGCGATCGCCGCCCGACTCAGCTCAGCCGTCTCGCTGCCGCCCACGCAGACCTCGTACGTCGTCCGATTCGACATGTGGGGCAACTTCATCTCTGGCACCGGGTCGAGCGAATTCGCCTATTTCGGCGTCGGCGCGAACAGCACGCAGACCTCGATCGGCGCTCTCGCCACCGGAGCAACCGGAACCAGCCCCGCGACGGCCACCAGCGGCACCGGTCCGTTCACCAGTGGCCAGACTTTCGCCGTATGCTCGGATGGCGGCTTCGCCCGCGACTACCGCGCCTTCGCCGGTGCAACCGAAGACGTCGACGCGTCGAACGTCGGCTTCTTTGCCACGCACATCACCTCGCCGACGTTTGGCCCCGCGCAGGAATCGGCCCACCCGTACTACGGCACCGCGGTTCCGCCGCCGCCGGGCAACAAGTGGCTGGACGTCGTCATCTATAGCGACGGCACCGACACTGTCTGGTACCTGAACGGCCTGCCCATCTACAAGCGAGCCGCCGTTCCGCTCAACCAGGCGTTCCTCGGCTACATGGACATGAACAGCAGCGTCTCGGCCCCGTCGCTGCAGACGTTCGTCGTCTTCGACAACTTCCGAGTGCTCATCCCCGAGCCCACCTCGCTAGGCCTCCTCGCCGGCGCGGGCATGCTCGCGCTGCGTCGCCGGAAGTAAGACGATCGCGCGTCGCGCGAAACAGCCAGACCGAGTACGAGGGCCCGCAGCAGTGCTGCGGGCCCTTGGCATATCGCTCATCGCTTGGCTGGAACGGATCGCAGTGCGTCACCGCGCAAGCCTCGACGAATGCACCCGCTCGCTGCTGACGGCATCGTCGAACCTGGAACATGTCAGCTGGCGCGGGCTTCTCGAGCAGTTCGCCGGTGCCGACGTTGTCTCCGCCGTCCGCCCAACGAGACAACGAAGGCCTTCAGTCGGGCCATGCATCACAGGGCGAGGCTGGAGTCGTTCCAATCCCCTCAGGGCGGGTCGACTCGCGTACGCCCCGAGTCCAGCTTTCACACGTGATGAAAGATGCCGCCCGCGACCGATTGCCGCTCGCGACGGTTGGAACGCCGGGCGTGCGCGTCGTACACTTCCCGCGTCATGAGTGCCACTGCAACGACGCCAAGTCAGAAGACCGTTCACATCCGCATCAAGCGTCAGGACGCCCCGGGCCAGCCCGCGCGGTGGGAAACCTTCGAGGTCCCGCGTCGGCCGCAGATGAACATCATCTCGGCGCTGCAGTACATCGCCGCCAACCCGCGCACCACCGACGGCATCGACACCACCCCACCCGTGTGGGACAGCGGCTGCCTCGAAGAGGTCTGCGGTGCATGCACCATGGTCATCAACGGCCAGGTGCGCCAATCGTGCTCAGCCCTCGTCGACAAGCTCTCGCCGTCGGGCGAGACGATCTCGCTCGAACCGATGACGAAGTTCCCCGTCGTCCGCGACCTGTGGGTCGACCGCTCGCGCCTCTTCAATGACCTGAAGAAAGTAAAGGCGTGGGTGCCCATTGACGGCACGTACGACCTCGGCGCAGGCCCGCCCATCAGCCAGGAACTGCAGCAGGAACGCTACCCGCTGAGCCGTTGCATCAGCTGCGGCTGCTGCCTCGAAGCGTGCCCGCAGTACACGCCCGACAACCAGTTCATCGGCGCCGCCGTCATCAGCCAGGCCCGCCTCTTCAACGATCACCCCACCGGTGCCGCGCTGAAGGACGAACGCCTCGAAGTGCTGAAGGAGCCCGGCGGCGTCTCCGACTGCTCGAAGGCCGGCAACTGCGTCGAGGTCTGCCCGAAGGAGATCCCGCTTCTGGAGAGCATCGCCAGCGTGCAGCGGCAGGTGACGCTTTACTCCATCCGCAAGTTCTTCAGCAAGTGATCGGCTCGGCTTTTCAGTCGGGTGGCATTTCGATCACTTCAGCGCCGCATCAGGATTGGCGTAGAGCCGTGGGCCCGCACCGGTGTTCTCGATGCGCGGAATGACGATCGTCTGCGCCTGCACATTGTCCGCACCCGTGTCGAACGAACGCGGGAACTGAGCGCTGGTGATCATTTCGGCATGCCCGTCGGCGAACGCCGCGTTCGCTGAAGGCTTGTTGTTCGCGTTGTGCCGATAGCCGATTCGGCAGCGGGGATCAGTCACCTTCGTGTCGCCCTGTCGGCCTGCGTAGATGCCGTCGACCAGCACGATCACCTGCGTCGGCCGCTTGATGCGATTGATCTTCTGCAGCCCCATCACCGCGCCGCCGGGCAATCCGCCGTAGCCGGGCGACGCCGTATAGAAGACGCGATCGACCTCCGGCCACGTCGTTCGACCGATCGGGTTCTCGGCGTTAATCCAGTAACCAACGCGGATGATCTTGTTGAAGCCGGCGTCGGGATTCGTCTTCTCCCGCCCCGCCGCTCCCGGGCTCGTGGTGGGCCAGAGGATCGAGCCAACGTTTGTGTTCGCGTCGGGCACCGCGTTCGGACAGTTGAAGATGCTCGATTCCGTGTTCGCCCCGGCGATCGCGAACCGATCGCGATCCAGAATGCACGCCCAGCCATCCAGCGGCACGTCCGCCGCAGCCGGCGCGGAGGTCGTGCCGGACTTCATGTTGTACGACGGAACGTTGTAGCCGCGATTGGCGTTGTTGTAGAGCACGAGCGCGTTGCCGAGCTGCTTGAGGTTCGACAGACACTTCGCCGACGTCGCCTGTCCGCGCGCCTTGTTCAGCGTGGGCAGCAGGATGCTGATCAGCAGCGCGATGATGCCGATCACGACGAGGAGTTCGACCAGAGTAAAGCCGGCGCGGCGGGAGGAAATGTGCATGGTTGGTTGCGTAAGGTGAACGGCTGAACGCGATGCGAGTCGACCACTCGCGAGTGGTGCAACGAAAATCTGCCCCCACGCCTGCGAGCGTACCATTCACTCGCTATCGAACAGCATCTGTGCAGAATCTGCACAGTCGTGTTGGGAAGGCTTCCTGCCGGACCGCTTGTGCAATACGCTTCTGCCCAAGGCATCCGTTCATGTGGTGGCGAACCCCGCACAACCCCACGCCCTACGACGACGACTGGGAAGACCAGCCCAGCCAGGGGTGGTTCTATCAATACGTTCTGGGCATCGCCCTGCCGCTCGGCCTGATCGCGTTCGGCACGTACGCCGTCGCGATGCAGCACGTCTCGTTCGGCGGCAGCAACCCGATGAAGCTGAACGGGTGGAACGCCATCTCGTTCGGCATCGCGTGGATTGCGGCCGGCGTGTTCGTCCACTGTCACTACTTCTGGGGCAACGTCTTCGACCAGGCGTGGTTCGCCGTGCTCGGAAAGATCGCATCGGCGATCTGCTTCATCGCGGGGCTGGGGTTCGTGATCGTGCGGAATGTCGTGTTCGGCATCCGCTGATTCTCGCGCACGCACTTCCACTCCGTCTCTTCGTCACTCCGTCTCTCCGTCTCTTCCCACGCGCCCCTTGACCCCCGACGTCCTTTGCGCTGCAATGCTCGGCTCGCCATGCCCGGTGCAGACGATGAATCCCTCGCAATGCTCAACCTGCTCTGCTCGCCCGACGGCGTCGTGGTGAGCCAGGCGCCGCCGCGCGCGGAGGAACTCGACGAGTTCGATGCGAAGCCGCCCGCCGATAAGCCCGCCGACGACTGGCGATCGAACGGCACGCTCTCGAAATCGCTCGGCTCGCCCCTTGTGAAGACGTGGTGGTTCGACCACGTTGACTGCGACCAGCGCGAACTGCAACAAGTGCTGCGGGCCGCATCGAAGGGGAAGCACTCGCGCGTGCGCGTGTGGATGCGGATGACCGACAGCGAGCTCGTCCGCGCTGAGCTGACGGCCACGCCGCTGCTGAACGCGACCGGCGAGGTCGCGAACCTGATGGTGCGGACCGAGCCGACCGGATCGATGCAGAGGCGTCGCGAGGCGCAGCGCAAGCCGAGCGACGAGCCCGTCATCAAGCCGTACCGCGCGGCTGAGGCGCCTTCGAAACAAGAGCCGCCAGCGCCGGCCGACCTGTTGGCATTGCGGCTGCCCGTTCCGCTGCTGCGTCTCGATCTGGCAACGGGCACCGTCCTCGGCGCGAACGATGCACTCGCCGACCTGCTCGGTCACGCGGATCGATCGACGTGCACGCGAATCCCGCTCACCGAACTCGTCCCGCCGGCCGATCGCGCCGCTGTCGCCGAATCGATCGGCAACCTCGCCCGCGGCACCTCGGCCGACCGCACGATCGAAACCCGTCTGAAGGGTGCGACCGATCGCGAACTGCACGCCCGGCTGCTCCTGTTTGCCGACGCGTCTTCGCCAACGCCGCAGACCATGCTCGCCGTCGTGCGCGACGTGAGCGCCGATCGCCTGATGATGGCGCTGATGCAGCGCGCCGACGTGCAGACGCGGGCCGCCCAACTGCACGAGGCGAAGCTGGAACGCCTGCAGCAACTCCTCACCGACGCCCCGGCCGGCCTGGCGCTCATCGACGCGGGCGGCGCAGTCGTCGAGGCGAACACCGCCATGCAGCGGCTCACCTCGCAGCCGCTCGCCGACGCGAAGACATCTCGCCCACGTCGCGGCAAGCCTACGCCGGAGGGCGACGCTGCACTCGTGCTGTCGACGCTGGCGCGCGACGCGATCGGATCGCGTTCGACGAAGCAGTCGACGCTCTCGCTCGCGGATGGCCGAACGATCGCGCTGCTCGCTTCGCCGCTGAACGACAAACTGGCATCGGTCGTCGCGATCGACGCGAGCACCATCTCGCCGCCCCGCGACGTGCTGGCCGACGTGACGGTCGACGCGCTGCTGGCGATGCCGGCATTCCTGTCGGGCGTGATCGCACCGGACGGGCGATTGCTCCGCGCGAACGATGCGCTCCGCGCAGCCCTCGCGATCGGTGATGCGACCGAGCCGCCCGTTACGGACGTGATCGCTCCTGCATCTCGCACAGCGTTCGGTGACGTCCTCGCCGCCGCTCGGTCGGCTAAGCCGACAGCAGCCCAGCGGATCGAACTCCTCTCCGCCGACGGTCGCCTCGTTTCCGCGTCGGTGGCGCTCGTCGCGATCGAACCCGACGAGCCCGCGCACGTGCTGCTCATCGCGAACGACCTCTCGGTCGCCGAGTCGACGCTGTCGCAGCAACGCGCCCGCGTAGCACGGCTCGAATCGGTCGCACAGCGTCAGCCGATCGCCCTGATCTCGGTGGCGCGTTCGAACGGCGTCATCACCGCCGTCAATCCTGCGGCCGCAGAGTTGCTGAGCGCAGGCGTCGATCGACTCGTCGGACAGCCCATGCCCAGGGTGCCGCAAGCGATCGCCGATGCCATCCGCGGCGGTCGGTCCGCCACCGCGTCGCGCGTGGCCATCGGCGAGTCGACCGTCGACGTCGTCGCGCTGCCCGCCGGCGACGAGAGCGACGTGCTACTGATCGACCGCACCGATGTCGTCGCCCTCGAACGCAAGCTTGCTGCTGGCGACTCGCGAGCGGCAGCGCTGGCCGACGCGCAGTCTGTCGGCATCGTCGAGTGGGACATCGTCACGGGCGACATCCGCGCCAGCAGCCGCGCCGTCGAACTGGTCGCGTGCAAACCCGAGCCGGGCAACACCTCCGCCCTCTTCGCTTCGATCGACCGTACTGATCGCGAGACGCTGGAACGCGCTCTGTTCGACGCGATGGAGCAGACAAGCGCCGGCTCGGCCCTCGACGTTCAACTGCGTGCGGCCGGGAAGCCGATTCGCCTCTTCGGACGATTCGCATTCGAGACCGAGAACGGCCACGCGTTCCCCGTCCGCGCCGTGCTCGTCGCGCTCGACGATGCGCCGACCGTCCATCGCGCATCGCTCGAAGCGAACATCGTCGAACTCAAGTCGACCGTGACGGCTCGCGATGCCGAACTCGACGATCGGCTCGCAAAGCTGAAGCAGAAGGACGAACGGATCGAGCAGTGCGACGCTGCGATTGCGGACCGTGATCGGCAGATCGAGTCGCTGCAGAACCAGCTCGAGTCGCGATCGAGCGAACTCGGCGATCGCTCGAAGGAGCTTGCCGAGCGCGCAAGAGAACTCGCCGACCGCGACCGCGCCGCCCGGCTCCGCACCGCGGAACTGAACGCAATTGTGGAGGCAATGCAGGGCTCGCTCCGCCTGCAATCCGACGGCAGCATCCGCACGAGCGAGGCGGCCTCTCGGCTCTTCGGTGCCAACGCGAGCCAGCTCTTCGATGACCCCGCCGCCTGGGCCAGCGCGATGAAGCTCGCCCGGCTCGACGGCCAGCCGATCGCGCCGGACGAACTGCCCGTCGTCCGCGCGAAGTCGTCGCGCAGCACCGCGTCGGCCGACCTCGTCATGCGGACCGGCGACGGCCGCGAGGCGTCGGTGCGGACCACCGCAGCGCCCGTCTTGCTCGACGGCGAAGTCGTCGGCGTGGCCTGCATCGACACCGATCGCACCGAACTGCGGGATGCGCAGTCGACGCTCGCCGCACGCGAGCGCGAACTCGAACAGCTCTTCGACACCGCTTCGCTCGGCATGGCACAAGTCGCACCTGACGGAACGGTGCGCCGCGCGAATCGCCAGCTAGCCGTCATCCTCGGCCTGCCCGCGGAGGAGATCGCGGGCAAGCAGCTCAAGCAGCTGACGATGGACGACGACCGCAAGGCAATCGAACGCCTCGCGGACGTGTTCGCAGGACGCGCGGGCGAAGCCGGCATTGACCTCGGCCTGCTCCGCCGCGACGGCCAGCCGGTGCCGACGCACATCACGTTCGTCGCTGCACGTCCGGATTACGCCACGGCAATCGTGCAGGACCTGTCGCTTGTGCGAGAGTCGCTCAGGCAGAAAGAGTCGCTCGAAGCCGATCTCGCCGACGCTCGCGCACGGCTCGACGCGGCACTCAAGGCCACCGGCGAGGGCGTCCTCCTGCTTGATGCCGACCTGAAGCCGCTCGAATCGAACCCGGCCGCACGACGACTGCTCGGCGTCGACGACGGTGCGGCGATCGATCTCGCCTCGATCCGCTTTACAGATCTCGCCGGCAAGAACGTCGCCGCGGGCAAGCTGCCGTGGGGTGGAAAAGATCGCGCCGCGATCGACATGAAGCCTGGCTCGGATGGAATCACGGCGACTTACGCCGCGACGCGCCTCGGCGACGGCCGCATCGTGCTGACGATCCGCGACGCCACGCAGCGGATCGCGCTACAGGAAGAAGTGCAGCGCACGCAGGCCCGCGTGATCGAGGCGCACACGCTGATGCAGTCGCGAAGCAGCGAGCAGGCGGAGCGACTGTCGGCCGTCGTTCGCCAATTGCGATCGCCCGCATCGATCGCCTCAGCACCGGCCCGCGCGCTCGTCGCAGGCGAGCAGCGCTTGCCGGCCGACCTGCGCGATGCTGCGACCTCGCTTCTCGGGCTTGTCACCTTACAGACGCGCCTGGCCGAGGCATTGCCAGATGCTGCACGAATCGCTGCAGGCGATGCCTCCGAACGCGAGACGGTCGACGTGCACGCCGTGCTGCGCGAGGCGATCCGCGTCGCGACCGAATCGCACAACGGCAGGCGCATCGAACTGAAGTCCGACGCCGGCGCGTCGGCCCGTGTGCGCGTCGCGACGCCCGCGGTCCGCCACGCGATCGGTTCCCTGCTCGGCGAAGCGATCCGCCGTTCGACGAACTCCGCGAATATAGGCGTCAGCACGCAGATCGACTCTGCCGCCGATCGCGTGCGCGTGACGATCGACACGAACAACGCGATCAAAGGAACGGCCGACGAACCATCGCTCGACGAATCCGTCGCACGCACGCTGCTGCAGGCGGACGGCGGAACCCTCGACACCGCGATGGCGACCGGGAAGGGCCGCACGTGGCGCATCGAGTTCCCGCTCGCAAGCGACGCCGCACCTACGACGCCTGCCGCCGAGACGGTCAAACCCGTCAAGCCGCTGCGCGTGCTGCTCGTCGAAGACCATGAGTCGACCGCGCGCGTCATCTCACGCCAACTCGTTCGGCTCGGCTGCGCGGTCGAGGTCGCTCGGTCGATCGCCGAGGCGGACGGCATGCTCGATCGCAAGCTCGACACCGTCGAACCGTTCGGCCTGATCGTGAGCGACCTCACCCTGCCCGACGGCAGCGCGAGCGAGTTCATGTCGCGGGCCGCCTCGCGCCATGCGATCCCCGGCGTCGCGCTGCGCGGCTACGGCTCGCAGGACGACGAACAACTCCTTCGCGCGGCCGGGTTCGTCGACCTGCTGATGAAGCCGGTCGACCTTAACGCCCTCTCGACCGCGATCCGCAAGATCCGCGGCGGATCGTCGGAGGCGTAATGCCTGACTTCGTGGCGTGCCCGCGATGCGATGCGCCCGTGCCCGCCACGGCGCTCGTACTGAAGTGCCCGCGCTGCGGCGAGCAGTTCTTCCGTGAGGCGATCTACGAAGAGCCGCCCATCGATGCTCCGCCGCCCGAGCCCGAACCTGACGAGGCGGAGCTGAACGCGAAGCGCATTCGGGCTGTCGCGCTTGAGATGCGATCGACAGCCCGGCTCGCGATGTGGTCGCGCGGCATGGCGTTCGGATGCGTGATCGGCGCGGGCGTCGCGCTCTATCGCGCGTGGGGACACGCGACGTCGGGCGATCGGCGGTGGACGTGGTTCGCGGCATTCGCGGCACTGTTGGTATGGGGCGCAGCGCGTCTGTGGATGCGGGCGAAGCGCCTGTCGGCCGAACTGCACACGATGCGGCCGCCAGAGCCGTCCGGGCCGCCGCGGTTCGATGGGCTGGGCGATGGATCTGCAAGCGCGGCGTCGCGTCTCGATGCATTGACAGATCTCGACGCTACTCCAGGCGACGATCGCGCCTAGAATCGGGCCGACATGGCGCACTTCTCCGGACAAGATGACCTCAGCGCCGTCCCGCTTTTCCCGCTGCCCAACGTGGTGCTCTTCCCGCGGGCGGTGCTGCCGCTGCACATCTTCGAGCCGCGCTACCGCCGCATGACGGCCGACGCGCTCACGGGCGACAAGCGGATCGCGATGGCACTTTTGAAAGACGGCTGGCAACAGCAGTACCACGGCCGGCCCGCGATCGAACCTGTCGTTTGCGTCGGCCGAATCATCGCCCACGAGATGCTCGACGACGGCCGGTACAACCTCCTCCTGCAGGGTGAACGCCGCGCCCGGGTGATCGAAGAAGACTTCTCGCTCGCGTATCGCCGAGGCGAGTTAGAACTGCTCGCAGAGTCGCCCGCATTCGACGTCGACCTGGCGCCCGCCCGCGAGGCGATGCGCGAAGTCGTGAACCACTCGCGTCTCCGCGCAACGGACCTTGGCCGCGAGTTGGTGAAGGTGATCGACAGCGCCATCCCGACAGCCGACCTTGCCGACGTGTGCTCGTTCAGCCTGCTGGAAGACGTCGCCGTGAAGCAGCGGCTGCTCGAGGATGCCGACGTGCAGCGGCGCGTGCTGAACGCAGTGCGCGCGCTTCGCGAGATGTATCCGCCCGCAATTTCGCCCGTGCAGCGCTGGGGCGGGGTGAGTCTCAATTAGCGACGACGATTCCGGGTCTTCGCTTCGCTCAGACGCCGGCGTCTCTACTCAATTTGCGTGCGACGGTCCGACAATTCCCGCTCTCGCTTCACTGGCATAGCGCGGGTCGACGAAGTGTCGCACGGCACCTCCGCACGGCGATGCTGGAATGGTCCGATTCCCATTTCATAGGGACGCGCGAAACGTCTGTCTTGTGCGGCGTCGATCTGTATAGTCGACCGCGGACCGACCTTTCGTCGTTACGTCGCCGCGCGCCCTCGCGAACGGACTCTCAAGCCAGGTGACCACACATGCCTTCGCCCGTCATCCCCACGCTTCGCACCTTCCAGGTCACGCCTGACATTCCGGAGACGCTTCAGCCGCTGATGGAACTCGCCGGCAACCTGTGGTGGACGTGGAACCACGACGCCGCTGAGCTGTTCCGCAGGCTTGATCGCGCGATGTGGGAGAAGACGAATCACAACCCCGTGCGCATGCTCGGGCTCCTCACGCAGGACCAGCTCGCCGAGGCCGCGAGCGATGCGGGCTACGTCGCGCAGCTCGGCCGCGTGTATGCCGCGTTCAAGCGACAGATGACCGAGCCGGCGTGGTTCCAGAAGGCTCACCCCGAACTCGCCGACGCGAAGATCGCGTACTTCAGCGCCGAGTTCGGCCTGCACGAATCGCTGCCGATCTACTCGGGCGGCCTGGGCGTCCTCGCGGGCGATCACCTGAAGTCCGCGAGCGAACTCGGCCTGCCGCTGGTCGGTGTCGGGCTCCTCTACCACCACGGCTACTTCCAGCAGTACCTCAGCGCCGACGGCTGGCAGCAGGAAGCATATCCCGAGCTCGACTTCCACAACCTCGCCGTCCACTCCGAGAAGTTCACCGACGGCACGCCCGTGAAGGTTCGCGTCGATCTGCCGGAGAACTCCGTCTTCATCCGCGTGTGGCGCACGCAGGTCGGGCGCATTCCGCTCTACCTGCTCGACACGAACCTGCCGGAGAACTCGCCGGCCGATCGTGAGATCACGTCGCGCCTCTACGGCGGCGGGACGGAGATGCGCATCAAGCAGGAGATCGTGCTCGGCATCGGCGGCGCCCGCGCGCTCGACGCGCTCGGCATCAAGCCTGACGTGTGGCACATGAACGAGGGGCACAGCGCATTCCTCGCGCTCGAACGCATCCGCAAGCTTCTCGCCGAGCCGGCCCACGCGAATCACACGTTCGACGAGGTCCGGCAGTTCGTCATGTCGGGCGACGTCTTCACCACGCACACGCCGGTGCCCGCGGGCATCGACATGTTCCCGCCCGACCTCGTGCTGAAGTATTTCAAGAGCTTCTACCCCTCGCTGAAGCTGGACGAGGAAGGCTTCCTCGCGCTCGGCCGCGAGGACGTGACGAACAAGAAGCAAGGCTTCAGCATGGCCGTGCTGGCGATTCGCCTGGCCGACGGGTGCAACGCCGTCAGCAAGCTGCACGGCGAGGTCTCGCGCGACATGTGGCACAGCATCTGGCCGGGCGTGCCGATCAACGAGGTGCCGATCACGCATGTCACCAACGGCATCCACGTCCGCTCGTGGATCTCGCCCGACATCGCCTTCACGCTCGATCGCTACCTCGGCGACGCCTGGATGAACGACCCCACCAAGCCCGACGCGTGGGACGACGTCGATCAGATCCCCGACGAGGAACTCTGGCGCTCGCACGAGCGCTGCCGCGAACGCATGGTCGTCTTCGCGCGACAAATGCTGAAGCAGCAGCTCGCGAACCGCGGTGCGACCACTGAAGAGCTGAACGTCGCCGACAGCGTGCTCGATCCTGAGGCACTGACGATCGGCTTCGCACGTCGCTTCGCCACGTACAAGCGCGGCACGCTCATCCTGCGCGACCGCGAACGCCTGAAGCACATCATCGCGAACACCACGCGCCCGATTCAGTTCGTCTTCGCCGGCAAGGCCCACCCGGCCGATCAGGGCGGCAAGGACCTCATCCGGCAGATCGTCGATTTCGCTCGCGATCCTGCGGTGCGGCGCCGCTTCGTGTTTATCGAGAACTACGACATGGGCATCGCGCGCCAGCTCGTGCAGGGCGTCGACGTGTGGCTCAACACGCCTCGGCGGCCGTACGAAGCGAGCGGCACCAGTGGCATGAAGGCGGCCGCGAATGGCGTGCCCAACTTGTCCATCCTCGACGGCTGGTGGGTCGAAGGGTACGACCCCGGCGTCGGCTGGGCGATCGGGCGCGGCGAGTTCTACCAGGACTCTGAGTACGGCGACCACGTCGAGAGCCAGTCGCTCTACGACCTCATCGAGCGTCAGATCATTCCACTCTTCTACGACCGCGGCCCGGACAACGTGCCGCGCGAGTGGGTGAAGCGGATGAAGAACAACCTGAAGCGCCTCGCGCCCGTCTTCAACACCAATCGCATGGTGGCGCAGTACGCGAACGCGCTCTATACGCCCGCCGCCCTGCGCGGGCGCGAGCTGGCGAAGGACTCGCTCAAGCGGTCGATCGATCTCGCGCACACCAAGGACCGCCTCCGCGGCAATTGGGGCAGCGTGAAGGTGCTCGGCGTCAACCACACCGGTAACGGCCACTACAAGGTGGGCGACCGCATCGACGTCGAAGCGATCGTCGACCTCGGCCAGCACATCGCGCCCGACATGGTGCAGATGCAGCTCTACTGCGGCCCGGTCAGCGCCGACCGCCGCGTCGAGATCGCCGACACCGTGCCGATGACGCACCAGCGCCAGATCGACGCCGGCCGACACCTCTACACCGGCAGTTTGGAGTGCCGGACGAGCGGGCGGTACGGCTTCGCACTGCGGCTCATCCCGGGCGTACGCGACCTGGCGACGCCGTTCGAGCCGGGGTTGATCTTGTGGAGTTGAGCGGGCGGCGCGGTCGCTCCGCGTCAATCGCGAAACACGGATTGCCCTATCGTCCCGTTAAGCCGGCGAGCATGCTCGCCGGGGGGCTCTCGTTCTGAACGAAACCGTCCGAGACCCGCAAACCTCACCGGCTCGCATGCGAGCCGGCTAAACGGGTGGTGAGTTGGTGCGTTTGGAATCCGTGCGGATCCGACCCGCCTCCCCCTCGCGTCACTTTGTCGCACGTTCCGATTTGTCCGCGGTCCCCGGGCGAACTACGCTCCCTTGTTTCCCGTGAACCGATCCCGCGACGACAATACGCCCGTCTTCCGCCCCGCGCTGCACGCGTCGGCGTGGGCGCTCGCCGTGGCGATCTTCCCGCTCGTGTGGATGGGCGGGCTTGTGACCAGCCATGGCGCCGGGATGGCGGTCCCGGATTGGCCGAACTCGTTCGGCTACAACATGTTCGCCCTGCCGTTCTCGCAGTGGCTTTCCGAACAATCGGGCGGGGTCTTCTACGAACACTTCCACAGGCTCCTCGGCACCGTCGCGGGGCTGATGGCGATCGTCTTCGTCGCGCAAACCTATGGCACGGCACGCCATCCCGACGTCCGCCGGCTGCTCCGCATCAACGCCATCGGCTGGCTTGGCGCGGCCGCTTTCTGCGTCGTCGGTCTGCAGCTTCTCAAATCTACCGTCGGCGTCTCGGAAGTCGCGTCGAAGAGCGCCGGCCACATGATGAGTGGATTTGGTGCGCTCGGCACGCTGTCGCTCGCGCTCTGGACCGGCCAGACGCGCGACCCGCGCAAGTGGCTTCGCCGGATCAGCATGACGCTGCTGGTCTGCATCGTCATCCAAGGCCTGCTCGGCGGGTTCCGCGTGACGGAATCATCGCTGCTGCTCGCCAAGATCCACGGCATCTTCGGCCAGCTCGTCTTCGCGTTTGCTGCGACGACGATCGTCTTCACCAGCAAATGGTGGCTCACCCGCGCGACGGCACACGCCCCGGTCGATCGGTCAGCCCGCGTGCTGGCGAAGCTCGCCCACGTGTGCATGGCGCTGATCGCGATTCAGCTCGTCCTCGGTGCGCTCATGCGGCACGACCCGCGACGCAACCCGACCACCGGCGACGGTGCGGGCCTGAGCATTCCGGACTGGCCCCTGCATTACGGCCGAATCATCCCGCCGATGAAGCCGAGCGATCTCGGCGAGGTGAATCGCATCCGCACGACTCAATATCAATTGCCCGCACTGCAAAGCATCGGCTCGATCCACCTGCAGTTCACGCATCGCATCGGTGCCTACCTGACTGCCCTGACGGTGCTCGTCACCTGCGGCTACGCCCTCCGAAAGGCCGGCCCGGGTGCGGGATTGGTCTGGCCGAGCGTGCTGCTGGTCGTGCTGGTGCTGGCGCAGGTGTCGTTCGGCGTGCTAACCGTCCTCTGGCGAAAGCCTGCGGATGTGGCGACCGCTCACCAGGCGACCGGCGCGATGCTGCTCGCCATGTCCACGATCCTTTTCGTTCGGGCACGTCGCGAGTACGCTGCTCGGCTCCTGCCGGGCGACGCCGTGTCGACGTCCGGCTCGTCGTCCGCCGCGGCGAAGCACGAACCCGTCGTGCCTGCCATCGGCGCATCAACTTGAACCGCACGACTCAGCCGCGAGCGTATGTCCACCACTGCCCCGTTCATTGACGAAGAGCCTGCTGAGTCGCGTACGCGCGTCGAGGCTCGCACGCACGGAAGCGTCGCTGTCGCAGTGACCGCACCGGTTGTCGCACCAGCCGACATCGTCGGCGACGCGGTCCGCGCGGTGCCCTCGCGACTGGCGGACTTCTACGAACTCACCAAGCCGCGGATGAACCTGCTGGTGGTGCTGACCACCGTGCTCGGGTTCTACATCGCCGCGATGATGGCCGGGCAGACGCTGCTCAGCTGGTCGCTCGTGCACACGCTGATCGGTACCGCCCTGACGGCCGCGTCGGCAAGCGTGCTCAACCAGATCGTCGAGCGCGAGTTTGATCGCCTGATGCCGCGGACGCGGAACCGCCCGTTGGCCGCGCGTCGCCTGACGCCGAACGAGGCCGCCGTTTTCGCGACGATCCTTGGCGTCGCTGGCGTGCTGTGGCTGGCGCTCACCGTCAACGTCCTTACCGCCCTGCTCGGCTTGTTGACGCTCGTCACGTACGTGCTCGTGTACACGCCGATGAAGCGTCGCAGCGCACTCTGCACGCTGGTCGGCGCGATCCCCGGCGCGATCCCGCCCATGATGGGCGTGAGCGGCCACAGCAACACGATCAACCTGCTCGCGTGGAGCTTGTTCGGCATCCTGTTCGTCTGGCAGATGCCGCACTTCTTCGCGCTGGCGCTGATGTTCAAGAAGGACTACGCGGCCGGCGGGTTCAAGATGCTCCCGCTCGTCGAAGACGGCGACGCCCGCACGCGTCGGCAGATCGTCGCGTTCACGCTGCTGCTGCTTCCGATCAGCCTCGTGCCGTGCTTCGTGAGCCACGCCCGTCTGCTCTACGCCGGCGCGGCGTTGCTGCTCGGCGCGTGGTTCCTATATGCGGGCTTGCGTTGCTACCACAAGCACCCGGGGGCCGAGCGGAAGCTGTTCTTCGTCTCGATCATCTACCTGCCGTTGGTGCTGGCGGCGCTGACGATTGACCAGTGAACCTGAATTCGAAATGCGAACTGTGAATCGCGAAATGATGACGGCCCCTCGTAGCTCGCTCTGCCATTTCGCAATTCGCATTTCGCAATTCGCAATCGCTGCAACGCTCGTGGGCTGCGACAAGCCCGCCCCTGACGCTTCTTCCCTCCCCGAACCCACGTTCGGCAACTCCGTCGTTCGCGGCACGATCACGCTGGAGGTCGATCCGCCCGCGCCGAAGAAGATCGAGCGATCGGCCGAGCAGTGCCACGCGTCGGCGAAGCCTGCCTACACAGAATCCGTCGTCGTTGGCCCCGACAAGGGCCTCGCGAACGCGATCGTCTACCTTAAGGACGCCCCCGCCAGCAACGGCGCGAGCCAGCCTCCGGTCGAGATCGATCAGGTCGACTGCGTCTATGCCCCGCACGTGTCCGTCATCCAGATCGGGCAGACGCTCCGCGTGAAGAACGGCGACCCCGTCTACCACAACACCCGATGGGACTCGCAGGCCAACCCGCACTTCAACTTCGACCTCAAGAACAAGGGCGACTACCGTGACCTGAAGTTCAACGCGCCCGAGTTCCTCCGCCTCCGCTGCGACGCGCACCCGTGGATGGAAGCGTGGGTGGGCGTGCTGCAGAGCCCCTTCTTCGCCGTGACGGATGCGTCGGGTAAGTTCGAGCTGAAACGCGTCCCGCCTGGCAAGTACACCGTCGGCATCTGGCACGAGTTCTACGGCGAACAGGAACGCAAAATCGAAGTCATCGCCGGCGGCGAGGTGGAGATGAAGATCGAAGTGGGCAAGTAGTTCGCAGTTTGTGGTTCGCGGTTCGCTGTTGCTTTTCCTCACTGCGAACCGCGAACTGCGAATGGCTAACTTTCGCCCGCCAACCGCGAACTACGAACTGCAAACCCCCAACAACTGTGTCCCTCCTCGTCTCCAACCTCTTCCACCGCTACGCCGACCGCGATGTGCTCGGCGGCGTCTCGTTTGAGGTTCGGCCGAACGAGGTGTTCGCCCTGCTCGGGCCGAACGGGTCCGGCAAGAGCACGCTCTTCCGCATCCTCGCCACGCTGATGACGCCCACATCGGGCACTGCCACCGTGTTCGGCGACGACGTCGTCACCGCCCCCGCGAAGGTCCGCCGCAGCATCGGCGTGGTCTTCCAGCACCCGGCCCTCGATAACGTCCTCACCGCTCGTGAAAACCTCCTCCACCACGGCCATCTGTTTGGGCTTTCCGGTGCCGACCTGAACTCCCGCATCGACGCCGCCCTTGCATCCGTGGAACTCGCCGATCGCGCCAAGGACCGAGTCGGCACCTTCTCCGGCGGCATGAAGCGTCGACTCGAGATCGCCAAGGCGACGCTCTCCCGCCCGCGCCTCTTGATGCTCGACGAGCCGGATACGGGCCTCGACGTGGCCGCCCGTGCGTCGCTGCGAACGATGCTCCGCACGCTCGCGCAGTCGGGCGTGACCGTGCTGCTCACCACGCACCTGATGGACCTGGCCGAGGCGTGCGACCGCGTCGCGTTGCTCGACGGCGGGAAGATCGTCGCGCTCGATACGCCGGACGCGCTCGTCCACAGCGTGGGCGGCGACGTCGTCACGGTCGGCGTCAACGAGGCCGACCGCGACGCGTCGCTCGCTCAGCTTCGCTCGGCGCTCTCCGCAGAGTCCGATCCGCGCCTGATCGACGGCGATATCGTCGTCCGCGCAGACCGCCCGAGCGAACTGCTCCCCATCATCGTGCAAACGCTCGGCCCCCGCGTCCGAACGCTCGCCATGCACCGCCCGACGCTGGAGGACGTGTTCCTGCAGCGAACGGGCAGAAGACTGGGGCAAGTAGGCGAGTAGGCAAGTGGGCGAGTAGAGAGTGTTTCGGCACCCGCGTTGCACACTACACCACTCGGCTTCTCGCCTTCTTACCTTCCCCCTCACCTCACCGGCCTGATCGCCGAATACGCGGCCACGAAGGCCGTGCCCACCAGCAACACGATCATGCCGACCGCAACAGCGGTGGGCGACGCCACGGTGTGTGCGAGGTCGAGCGTCGCCCCCACCCACGTCGCGAGGACCGCCACGCCCACGTACGGGAGCGCCACGTGAGCGGCTTCGTCTACACGGTCGACGTGCACCTGCTTCGGTTCTGGGATCTTCAGGTTCTCGGCCGCGCGGATGATCTCTTCCGCTTCGTCGGGTCGCTGGATGAGTTGCTTGGGTTGGGCGTCGCCGGGCTGGATAAAGCTGCTGAACATGACGGACCTCCAATCGGGTGGATCGGTCCCGCGTGCGGTTCGGCCGCGCCTGGGTGAGACGCGCCGACCGTGTTCGAAAGCCCGCGGGAAGGGTGTCGTACTTTCCGGGTGCCCGCGTCCAATCGACCGCCGACAGGACCGGCACTACGTGCGTATCTTCTCACTCCATCGACCGCCCGGCACCCCCATCGCATGCGGCAAACGGGCCCGTGCGACGAAGTGTTACAGGTGTCCTTGGTCCTTAGTCCCTGGTCCTTTGTCATTGGTCCTCTGTCACTCGTTGGATTCGCTTCATCGCTACCCCGGTGCGGTTGTGCGCGATTGACCAATGACCAAGGACAAATGACCAGTGACAAGCGACCAATGACATCCCCCTCCCTCCCCCGTTACTATCCCGCGACCCATGAACAAAGACTCCTTCGAGTTCCTCCGTCAGATGGAAGAGACCCCCAGCGTCACCGGCTACGAGGAGCCCGTCGCTCGCATCGTCCGCGCCCGCATGAAGAAGTGGGCCGACCACATCGAGACGGACGTGCACGGCAACGTCATCGTCGGCGCCAACACCAAAAAGGGCGCGCCCCGCGTCATGCTCGCCGGGCACATGGATCAGATCGGCCTGATGATCCACTACGTCAGCGATGACGGCTTCTGCTACTTCCGCGCCGTCGGCGGGATCGATCCGACCGTGCTGCCCGGCCTCCGCATCACCATCCACACGCAGAACGGCCCCGTCGAAGGCGTCATCGGTCGCAAGCCCGTCCACCTCATGAAGGAGTCCGAGCGCGGCCAGGGCAAGATCGAACTCACCGACCTCTGGCTCGACATCGGCGCAGCCAACAAGGAAGAAGCCCTCAAGAAGGTCCGCATCGGCGACGTCGCGACGTTCCGGCTCGGCCTCACCCGCCTCGGCGACGACCTCATCACCTCGCCAGGGCTCGACAACAAGGTCGGCACGTTCGTCGTCATGGAGGCGCTGCGCATCGCGTCGGAGTCGAAGAAGCTCAAGTGCGCCCTGTACGCCGTCGCCACTGTGCAGGAAGAGATCGGGCTGCGCGGGGCGCGCACCAGCTGTTTCGGCATCGACCCGCACGTCGGCATCGCCGTCGACGTCACGCACGGCACCGACAACCCCGGCGCCGACAAGAAACTCGCCGGCGACCTCAAACTCGGCAAGGGCGCCGTCATCGAGCGCGGCCCGAACATCAACCACAAGCTCTACGACCTCTTCGTCGAGACGGCCACGAAGCAAAAGATCCCCCACCAACTCGCCGCCGCCCCCGGCGCCACCGGCACCGACGCCAACGCCATCCAAATCAGCCGAGCCGGCGTCGCGACGGGCCTCATCGGCATCCCGAACCGCTACATGCACACGCCCGTGGAAGTGGTGAGCCTGAAAGACCTGGAGGCGTGCGCCGAACTCATCGCGCAGACGGTGCTGCGGATCGATGCGAAGACGTCGTTCATCCCGGACTGAAGACGGGACACGAATCAGCGCGAATCCGATGTAGGGTGCATCTTCGATGCACCGTTACACGGCGATCTGAGATGCCGGCAAGCGGTGCATCGGAGATGCACCCTACGCACTCCATCCGCTCTTGCATGCTCCACGGATGCGTTCGAAGCGAGACATGTCGCATTTTGTCGCATTCATCGAAATCTCAACTGATTTTCGAGGGAACGATGGAACATCCGTGGAGCAATTTGGAACATTTCGGAACATCTCCGGTGCGCCGGGGAGCATTCCCGGCGCGATCCGTCGCACGAGATGCACCGTGCGGAAGTCGCCGTGATGTCGTTCGTCGACCCGCACGGCGTTGAGTTGCCAATGAGCCATTCGCGCGCGATCCGATCGCACCCGAACGGCACATCATGCGCACAAGATCGACTTCATTGGAAGTGCATTTGCGCCGAGCACGAGGGCCCAACTACTGGCCCCGTTGCCACTTCGGCAGGGCTTGGGAAAATTTCGGGCGCGATACGGCTATGTACGCCTGCTGTGCGGTCGGCGACCGTCCCGCACAGGCACGAGTACGTCCCTGTGACAACCCGACCCGACTTGCGTACAAGTTGTGGCGCTCGGTTTCGGCGACACAACGAAGTAGAAAGTGACGGGCGGATCATGAAAACGAAGGCGGCAGTCGTTGGCATACTGATCGCTGGAGCGCTGCTGCTGGGATACGCATGGATTCGCGAGCGAGTAGCAGTGCGCGACGGCGATTCCGCCAAGACACTCATCGAGGCGTACGGAGTTCAAGTGCCGGACGCTGCCGTGAGTTTCCGCGTAGCCGAATACCAAGCTGGCCCGCAACTGTGCTTGGTGGCGAAATTCGTAGTGCAGTCAGATCAGGTCGACAGCGCCATTCGAAGTATGCGGCCAGTGGACAGACAAAAGGCCGAATACGAATCAGGCCAAATCATGGCGGCTCGCTCGCTCAACTTTCCAGCCAAGCTGAAGCAGGCCGCCTCCTGGTGGACCTTTGATCCGTCCACGCAGTACCGAATCTTCGAGATTCCATCGAGTTTCAATGCGACGTTGTCTGTGGACAGTACGACCGGTGTATTCTTTCTGGTCATTACGGACTAGCGGCAGATGGCACGGTTAGGTACGCCCGGCTGTGCGGTCGGCCGATGCTCGCGAGTGAGTGCGAGAAGAAGCGAGCGACACAGACCCACGCCCCTCACCGCCCCGCAAACTCATCCGCCCACCGCGCCGCCTCGTCTGTCTTCGCCACGTTGAGCGCGTGCGCGACGGCCAGGTCGAGGTCGGCGAACAGTAAATCCGTGCGGATGTCCGTGCCGGTCGAGCGGAGCGTGCGGTACTTCGGCTCGTCGATGCCGGCCAGGACGATCGTTCGCGATCGCGCGTGCGCCTGCTTGGCGACGGCGTGCAGTTCCATCGCGGCGTTGGCGTCGAGCTGCGGGACCTCTCCGAGGTCGAGCACGATGACGCGGCGTTCGGCCGGCAATCGTTCGCACCAGCGGAGCAGATCGGGGAACCGCGAGCGGACGCCGCGCTTCACGCTGCCGCGGACGTGGAAGACCGCGAGCGAATCGGGGAGCGATCCATCGGCATCCGCATCGCGCGAAGCGGTGCCGATTGCCGGCGCGGGCGGACGCTCGGCCGGTTCGATTTCGCAAATGGGCGTGCGGATGTCCTGCCAGATGATCCACAGCAGGAACGCCACGGGCGGCAGCATGCTGTACCGCGCGAGGTGCTGGTAGCTGAACGCGCCGACCGCCCCGCCGAGGCAGAACGAGCCGATGATCGACGCGAGCAGCGCGAGCCGCCTGACGGGCTGGCTCGATCGCATCGCCGCGATCGCCTGACGCACGGTGCGCCGGTGCTGCCGCGTGGCGACGTCGCGCAGCTTGATGAGCAGGACGGCCAGTTCCGAGCCGAGGTCGGTCAGCACGCCGGTGAGGTGCGTCGTGCGGACGACGCCGCCCGAGATGCGGGTGATGGTCGCGTTCTGCAGTCCCATCGCGGCGGAGGCGATGCCGGTGGTCATCCACAGCGCCGCGCCGTCGAGTCGGCCGTGCGGGACGAACAGCTCCACCTCCAGCGAAAACGCGAGCAGCAGGATCGCCTGCGTGAGCATCGGCAGGACGTAGATCGACTCCCACCCGCGACGGCGGCCGATCTCGATCAGCGCACCCGACGTGGCCGCGCCGATGAGGAACGCCATCAACAGGAAGACCGCGAACGCCGCGGCAGCCCACTCGCGCCCGACGACGTGGATGGCGAGATTGCTGGCCGTCCCCGTGACGTGGCTGGTGGCGGTCTGGCAGGTGAGCAGCGTGAGGATGTTGGTGCAGCCGGCGATCCACGCCAGCGTGATCGCGAGCCGGGCTTGCTGCGTGAAAGAGTGTGCCTGCGAAGCGAGCATCGCGATGAGGAGACCGACTCGGCGTTGCGAGTGGGCAGCTTACGCGATGAAGGCAGCGAGTGGGACTGCGGCGAGGTGAAGAGGGTCGTCTCGTGCGGGCGCAGCGCGATAGTCAGACGCGTCGTACGCGCAGGTCGACGTCTTCCGTCGTGTTGTCCATCTTCAGCGTGATGCGAACGCCCGTGCCGAGCGCGCGGTATCCGGCGGGCGGCTCGACGCGAACGGTGAACGTGCCGGGCGGGAGGTTCAGAAGGAAGTAGACACCGGTGCCGCCTGTAGTGAAGAACGGCTCGCCCGCGTCACGCAGGCCGTTCTGGTTCCGATCGACGTAGGCCCGTGCGCCGGCGATGCGGCGCTCGGTGGCGTCGCGCTGGCCGTTGTTGTTGGCATCGTCGTACACCTCGCCGGTGACAGCGGCGGTGTTGCGGTAGTAGCCGAAGTTGAGATTCGTCGCCGCGGTGCGCGTCGGCGAGAGCCACACGCGGTACGCCGCGTCGGCCGCGCGCGGCGTCGACCGCGTCATGCCCGCCGGTGCGACGTGCCGGACGACGTACGCGCCCTGCGCGAGCCCGTCGATGACGTATCGGCCGCCCGCGTCGACGCGCGCCGTGCGTTCGCCCGCGTCGAGCGTGGCGTTGTTGTTCGCGTCGAGGTAGACGCGCTCGACGCTGGACGAATCGATCGGCTCGCCGGTGTCGATCGTGCCGCTCGCGTTCAGGTCGGTGAAGACCGCGCCGCGGATCGCCCCGCCTCCCGCGGGCATGTTCGTCGTGCCGAATAGCGAAGTCGTCCAAGTCTGCCCGGCAGAGACGGTGGCGAAACGCCCCTCACCGACGGCGGGGATCGTCTGTCGCCAGCCGGCGGGCGTGACGATTCGCACGAGCCATGTACCCGTGGGCACGCTGGCGAAGCGGTACGCGCCGTTGGCGGCGCTCGTCGTGCGTCGTTCGGTGCCGTCGAGTTTGCCGTTGTTGTTCGCGTCGATGTAAACCGTCATGCCGGGCAGCGAGCCGGCGTCGGTGAGGTCGAACTGCCCGTTGCCGTTGGCGTCAACGCGGATCGACGAAGCGATCGTGCCGGCGGCGCAGAGTTGGCGACGTTCGAGAGGCTGCACCAATCGCATCGGGCGGAGGCTACGACTCGGATGTCGAGATCTCGTTCAGATTGCATGAACTGGGCCGCTCGGAAGCAGCCGTTGCTTTAAGTAGCGGACAGGAAATGGTTTGGGTACAGCGATCATCGTGGGGCATCGCAAGCGGGTCGATCCCTTTCGCGCTTGCTCCGCAACCCGCGATCCGATACGCTCTTACGACGCAAATGACGCAGGCACTCATTCTTTCCCTCCCCATTAGCGTACGTCGGGCCGACAGCGTCGGCACCGGTGAACGCGGTGCCTGAAGCATTCCTACCCGGAACGCGGCGTCTGTCGGCCCTGCCCGACCGTTCAACTGGATCGATCGCCATACCCGGCGTCACTCGGTCCGAACAATCCGAAATGTCATTGGTCATTTGTCATTGGTCCTTTGTCCTTTGCACCGCGCGAGGACGAGGCCAAGCCTTCGTCGTCTCGACGTCTCCCGACAAATGACCAAGGACAAATGACAAGTGACACCGCCAACTACTGACCACGGACCAACAACCATGAGCACCCTCGCCTCCCAACCGAATATCAAAGTCTCCGAGCCTCGCGCGAAGTTCAAAGGCAAATCCGGCGCGCAGATCCTCCACGAAATGCTGATCGGCCCGCACAAGGTCGAGGTCATGTTCGGCTATCCCGGCGGCGCGATCCTGCCGGTGTTCGACCAGCTCTACAAGACGCCTGCCAAGTTCATCCTGAACCGGCACGAGCAGGCGTCCGGCCACTGCGCCGACGGCTACGCCCGCGCGACGGGCAAGCCGGGCATCTGCATCGTCACGTCGGGCCCCGGCGCGACGAACACGATCACCCCGCTCGCGACAGCGCTGATGGACTCGATCCCGATGATCGTCTTCAGCGGCCAGGTCGCGACGAAGATGATCGGCAACGACGCCTTCCAGGAGGCCGACGTCACCGGCATCTCCCGCCCGGCGACGAAGTGGAACTACCTCGTGAAGGACGTCCGCGAACTGCCCCGCGTGGTCAACGAGGCGTTCGTCATCGCCACCAGCGGCCGACCGGGTCCGGTGCTGATCGACCTGCCGAAGGACGTCACCACGATGGCGTGCCCGGACGAGGTCGACGACACGCCGCGCGAGCACATCCTGAAGCGCAAGCGACAGGGTCTGACCGGCGGCACCGCGAAGCAGATCGAAGCGGCGGCCGAGCTGATCAACCGCGCCGAGAAGCCGATCCTGTACGTCGGCGGCGGCGCGATCATCTCCGGCGCGGCCGACGTGCTGCGAAAGGTGGCCGCGAAGGGGAACATCCCCGTCACGACCACCCTGCTCGGCATGGGCGCGTTCGACGAGCACGACCCGCTCAGCCTGCACATGCTCGGCATGCACGGCAGCGCGTACGCCAACTACGCCATGCAGGAGTGCGACTGCCTCATCAGCGTCGGCGCCCGCTTCGACGACCGCGTGACGGGCAACCTCGCGAGCTTCGCGCCGAACGCGAAGATCATCCACATCGACGTCGACCCGAGCTCGATCGGCAAAAACGTCGACGTCGACGTCCCCGTGGTGGGCGACGCCCGGATCTCGCTCGAGGCGCTGCTGCCGCACGTCGAGACGCGTCCGCGCAAGGCATGGCTTGAGACGATTTCAGCGTGGAAGAAGAAGTGGCCGTTCAAGTACTTCGACGACAGCAAGTTCGCCAAGCCGCAGTACGTGATCGAGGAGATGCACAAGCAGACAAAGGGCGAGGCGATCATCACCACCGGCGTCGGCCAGCACCAGATGTGGGCGGCGCAGTTCTACCGGTGGCGCTTCCCGCGCCAGTTCATCACCAGCGGCGGCCTGGGCACGATGGGTTACGGGTTGCCTTCAGCGATGGGCGCCCAGCTCGGCGCACCCGGCAAGACCGTCATCGACATCGATGGCGACGCCAGCTACCTCATGACCTGCTACGAACTCGCGACGATTCGCGACTACAACATCCCGGTGAAGATCGCGATCATCAACAACGACTTCCAGGGCATGGTGAAGCAGTGGCAGGACCTGTTCTACGAACAGCGCTACAGCCAGACGAAGATGAACAACCCGAACTTCGCCGCGATGGCCGAAGCGTTCGGCGTGAAGGGCATCCGCTGCGAGAGCAAGGCGGACGTCCCGAAGGCGGTCGACCAGATGCTGAGCCACGACGGCCCGGTCGTCGTCGACTTCTTCGTCGAGCCTGACGAGCACGTCTACCCGATGGTCCCGAGCGGCAAGGGCCTGCACGAACAGGTGCTCGGCACGGTCGGCCAGGCGACGTCGACGGCGCGTCGCATCGACAAGGAAAAGAAGGGCTGCGCCCTGAGCGACGACAACGTCGGTGGGATGGCGTGAGATAGCCGCGGCAGAACGACAAAAGACAGAGGGCAGAAGGATCCGAGTCCTTCTGCCCTCTTCGTCTTCTGCCTGTTGTCCCGCCCCGCTCACCGGCGATCGCCGATGATGCGCAGGATGTTCAGCAGCAGGTTCATGAACGCCACGTACAGCGTCAACGAACCGATGATCGCAAGCCGGCTGGCGAGGTCCTGATTGTGGCCGTGCTCGAGGAACATGTTCTTCAGTTCCTGCGTGTAGTACATGAGCAGACCCATCGTGACGAACACGACGCCGTAGCTGACGGCCCAGCTAATCGCGCTCGACTTCATGAAGATGTTGGCCAGCGACACGACGATGAGACCCATCAGTGCCACGCCAAGGATCATGCCCATCTTGCTGAGGTCGGCCTTCGTGAAGAAGCCGACCAAACTCATCGAGCCGAAGATGCCGCCCGTGATCAGGAATGCCGTCCCGATCGCAGCGCCGGTGTAGAGCACCCACACGTAGCCGCACAACACGCCCATCAACGTTGCGTAGAGCATGAACAGCCCCACGCCGGCATACCAGCTGATGTTCAACGCCGCGTATCGCGTGAACCACGACACGCCCAGCAAGCCAAGGACGTAGACGATCGGCATGTACGGGTTCGCATAGACGACCCGCATCACCGCCGGCGTCTGCGACACGAACAGCGACACGACCGCCGTCCACGCCAGGCCGACCGCCATCCACACGTAGACTTCGCGGAAGAAGGACGCGAGGCGAACCTCGCCCGTGGTGTCGCGGCCGTACTCGAGCGGCACGCGCATCTGTTGCTGCGGAAACTGTGACATGTGAGTCAAACCTCCCGATGCTAAAAGGGATCTTTACCGATGTGACCTCGCGATCGAGGCGTTGCGAGAAGTGTATCGACAACCCAACCGCAAATCCTGCCAATCCGCTTCTCGCACGCGCTCAACACCCCTATATTCGTCGGACTTGTTTCTAACCGGAGCTGCCCGTTCATGTTCACCGGCGCGATTACCGCCATCGTCACCCCGTTCACCGTCTCTGGCGCGCTCGACGAAGCGCGGCTGAAGGACCAGATCGAATACCAGATCGCGCAGGGCATCAACGGCCTCGTCCCGGTCGGCACGACGGGCGAATCTCCCACGCTCGATTTCGATGAACACTTCCGCGTGATCGAACTCGCCGTGAAGTACGCGGCCGGCAAGGTGCCCGTCATCGCCGGCGTCGGCGGCAACGCGACGAGCGAAGCGCTCAAGCTGCACGAGTACGCGAAGAAGATCGGCGCGACGGCCGGCCTGAGCGTGAACCCGTACTACAACAAGCCGACCCAGGAAGGCCTCTTCCGCCACTTCATGGTGCTGGCGGAGACGGTCGACCTGCCGATCGTGCTCTACAACATTCCCGGCCGGTGCGGCATCAACATGACGCCCGCAACCGTCGCTCGCCTCTACAAGGCGAACCCGAAGATGTTCCCCGCGATCAAGGAAGCGGCCGGCAGCTGCGATCAGGTCACCGAGATCAAGCAGCTGTGCGACATCGCCGTCCTGAGCGGCGACGACTCGCTCACGCTGCCGTTCATGAGCGTCGGCGCAGTGGGCGTCGTCAGCGTGCTGAGCAACGTCGTCCCGGGCGAGGTGGCCAAGATGGTCAAGCTCGCGCTGAACGGTGACTGGGCCGCCGCGCGGGCGATTCACCACAAGTACTACAACCTCACCAAGAGCCTCTTCGCCGACGGCAACCCCGCCGGCGCGAAGTACGCCATGCACGTCCTCGGCCGCGACACCGGCGTGATGCGCCTGCCCGTTGTCGAAGCGAGCGAAGCGACGAAGAAGCTGATCGCGGACAACCTCAAGGCGGTCGGCCTGTAAGCATCGCGTGCCCACTGCCCACTGCCCACTGCCCACTGCCCACTGCTCCGCGTGACCCGCCTCTGCGTTCCCATCTTCTGCCGCGACACCGAGCAAATCCGGCGCGACGTCTCTCGCGCGATCGAAGCGGGTGCCGACCTCGTCGAACTTCGGCTCGACACCTACGACGACGTTGACGACACGCTGCTGCTGGCAATGCAGGTCGACTTCCCGTTCCTGCTCACGCGTCGCCCCGAGCGTCAGGGCGGCGACAGCACCGAAGACGACGATACGCGCTACGAAGTTCTGCAGAACCACCGCAAGGGCTTCCCCGAGAAGACACTCGTCGACCTCGAATGGGACGGCCAGCGGACGGTGGAGTATCGCGAACTACTGAATGAGCACGCGATCGTCAGCCAGCACGACTTCAAGGGTCGCCCCGCCACGCTGACGAAGACGTACGTCGACATGTGCCGCAGCGATGCCGGCATCGTGAAGATCGCGTGGATGGCGCGGTCGATCCGCGACTGCGTCGAGGCGCTGCAACTGCTCGACCTGCGCCACAAGCCCAGCGTGATGATCTGCATGGGCGAGGCTGGCACGATCTCGCGCATCCTCTGCAAGAAGTTCGGCGCGTACCTCACGTTCGCATCGCTTGAGAAGCAGAGCGCCACCGCGCCGGGCCAGGTGACGATCGACGAACTGAAAAACGTGTATCGCTGGGACGCGATCAAGCGATCGACGAAGGTGTACGGCGTCGTCGGCTCGCCCATCGCGCACTCGATGAGCCCCGCGATCCACAACGCCGGCTTCGACGCGATCGGCTACGACGGCGTGTACGTGCCGCTGCTTGTCGAGCCCGGATGGGAGTCGTTCAAAGCGTTCTGCGAGGTCTACTTCGACTTCAAGCCGCTCGAACTAAGCGGCCTGTCGATCACGATCCCGCACAAGGAGAACGCGCTGCGCTTCGCGAAGGAGAAGGGCTGGCGCATCGATCCGCTCGCGGAGAAGATCGGCGCGGTGAACACCTACGACATCGCCAACCGCTATGCCACGAGCACCGACTACGCGGCGATCCTCGACACGATCACGACGTCGCTGGCGATCGACCGCGCGGGCCTGAAGCAACTCCGCGTCGCGGTCATCGGCGCCGGCGGCACGGGCCGGACGGCCGTAGCGGCGTTGTCGCACTTCGGGGCGAAGGTGACGGTCCTCAACCGCACGCGCGACCGCGCGGAAGCGCTCGCAACGGAGTTCGGCGCGGTCGCACAGTCGATGGACGAATTGAAGTCGATCGAGGCCGACGTGTTCGTGAACACGACATCGCTCGGCATGAGCCCGAACACGGACTCATCGCCCTTCGATGCGGGCATGCCGACGCTGGCCGCGAACTCGCTCGTCTTCGACACGGTCTACAACCCGCTCGAAACAAAGCTCCTCAAGCAAGCGGCTGAGGCGGGCGCGAAGACCGTCGGCGGGATCGAGATGTTCGTGCGTCAGGCGGCGGGACAGTTCTCGCTGTGGACGAACGCCGACGCGCCGACAGACGTGATGCGGCGGGTGGTGGAGTTGCGCCTCGCGAGCCAGACCAGATCAAGATGACTCGGCGTGGCGCGCACCCTCTACCGGTACTCCGGGAGAGGGCAGGGTGAGGGTCTTCTTCGTTGTCGCGCGGTATCGCTTCGTGATCGCCATCTGCCCCTCACCCTAACCCTCTCCCGGCGTACCGGGAGAGGGAACCAGAGACCGCCACGCGTCGATCGCACACGCTGGCGAGAATCACTCACCGCCGCCGGAACTCCGACTCTGTCAGGTCCGCCGCCACCGTGGCGGCCTGCTTCACGACGGGGTCGGCATCTTTCTCCTTCAACTCCGTCACGCGCCGCATCGCCCCGACCTGATCCCCGCGCCGGCCAAAGCCGATGTTGTAGCGGCAATAGCCGAGCTTGAAGATCGACTCGACGCGCCACATCCGCTCCTGCATCTTGTCGCTGCTCATGACGAAGAGGTCGCCCGCGTGCGTGGCGAGCGCCTCGTTCGACGCATCGGTGATCGGCTTCCAGATCGCCCACAGCCGATCCTGGATGAACTTCGATCGCGCATCATTGAAGGCCTTGCACGCGTTGACTTGTTTCGCGTCTTTCGCTTGCTCGGCGATCATCTGCAGGCCCGCTGCACTGTTCGCCATCAACTCAAGGCCCAACTCTGCCTGCTGGTAAACGAGTCGCTCGTTCCACAGCTTCGCTCCGAGCGCGAACACCGCCTCGAAGAGTTCCTTCGCTTCAGCGTTCCGATTGTTCGCGACGTGCTTCGCCGCGACGCGCAGCGCCAAGTTCGCCAGTTCCTTCATCCGCACGAGCGGCTCGCGATCGACTGCGCCGAACCGCACGACCTCCTTCATCTGCGGCATGAGTGGCGAGCCGTCCTTCATCCGCGTCGCCTGCGTCAGCAGAACGAACGCGGGATACGCGGACGTGTCGGGCGTTTCGTCTCCATCCAATGCGCCGTACTCGGTCGGCCGCTTCATGTAGTCGGCGAGCGCCTGCTGGTAGAGCGGGGTCGCATCGCCGGGCTGGTCCATCTTCACGATCGTGTCGGGCGAGACGGGCAGTTCAAGCCGTTCGAAGGTCTGCGGATTTCGCCCCAGCTCGCTCGGCGCGGACAGGCCGTCGAGCGACAGAGCCCACGCCACCGCGCACAATTCCAGCAGCACGATCACGCCGGCGATGAGCCAGCCCTTGAAGTTGCCCATGGACGCATGTTAGTCGCGGACTTCGACGATGCGAACGTCGGGCAGCGCGTCGAGGAACTGCTTGCCGTAGCGCTTCGTCTTCACGCGCGAGTCGAGCACGACGACGATCCCCTTGTCGGTCTTCGACCGAATGAGCCGGCCGAATCCCTGCTTCAGGCGGATGATCGCTTCGGGAAGCGAGAGGTCCATGAACGGGTTTCCGCCGGTGCGCTGGATGTGTTCGTGCTTCGCTTCGATGATCGGCTCGTCCGGAACGCTGAACGGCAGCTTCACGATGATGACGTTCCGCAGCTTGTGCCCCTGCACGTCGATGCCCTGCCAGAACGAACTCGTGCCGAAGAGGACGGCGTCGTCGAGTTCGCGGAACTGCGCGAGCAATTGCCTCGGCGTGAGGTCCTGCCCTTGAATGAGCACGGGCATGCCGAGGTGCTCAAACGTGTCGCGCAGCTGATCTGCCATCTGGCGCAGCATCGAGTACGACGTGAACAGCACGAACGACCCGCCGTGCGTGTGGCGGACGTACTGCTCTACCTTCGCCGTCGCCGCGGGGACGAAGCGGCGGGTGTCGTTCGGGTCCGGCAGGTTCGTCTCGAGGTAGAGAGTCGCCTGCTGCGCATAGTCGAACGGCGAGCCGAGTTGGAGTGTACCGGCTTCGTCAACGCCGAGGCGGCGGGCGATGTAGCGGAAGGCGGGGTCGATCAGCATCGGCGCGGCAATCTTCGTGGCACGGGTTTCCAACCCGTGATCCGGCACAGGCATCTCTTCCATGCACCAAGCAACCCGATCCTCATTCAAGCCCTTCCACTTCCATTCGCGTAGCCCAGCCCGATCGGGATTCTCGCTCGCATAGGTCACCTGATTGAGCAGATCATCGTCATCGCGGATGAGATGGTCGTGGTACTCCGTCTGCCAGAACGCGCCGTCGCGCTCGAGGATTCGATTCGCGGTCAGCGCACTGTGCCGCTTGATAGAGTGCATGATGTCAGGCAACTGGTGCTGCCCAAGCGGTCGCAGCACCACGTGCACGTGGTTCGGCATCACACTCCACGCTAGCAGATCAAAACGCTGCCGGTCGAAGTGCTCAAGCGAGGACGCCACGACATCGGCGATCTCCGGTCTGTTCATCCAACAAGCGCCGAGCCCAGCGTCCAGCACGGCGTCATCCGGTCTGTCTGTTCCGGCTGTCATCGTGACGTCGGCCGGCAGTGAGTCGGCTAGCCGAAAGGTGACTGCATAGATTCCACCAGGCTCTGTGAGATGCGGAAGATTGGCACCCTGACGGAGCGATCGACCGTCACGCGGCGGCTGAATCACGGGTTGGAAACCCGTGCCACGATGGCTTGCAGATGTTCCTGCCACCCCTGTGCACAGCGTCGCGCTCGTCATCACCACGCTCTTCGTCTTGCTGAACAGGTAATTCCGCAGCCCGGCGCTCACGTCGACCGGGGCGGCGCTCAGCGTCACCCGCCTCGGCGTACGCTTCGAGATGTCGAGCCAATACACCGCGTCGTCCATCGTCTGGTCGACGAGCGTGGTGGCCATCTGGGCCATCTGCTGGATGCGGGCGACCTTCGCGCTCAGTTCGAGCATCTGCTCGGGCTTCTCCTTGTCGAGCTTCGGGTACATCGCGGTGACGAGCTTGCCGACATCGGTGAGCCGCTCGGCCAGCGTGCTTGTCGCGATGCCCTTCTCGTGCACTCTTCCGTTCGGGCGGCCGAAGCGGTCCTGCCAGGCGGCGCACTGCTCGAAGAAATCCTCTGCCGCCGTCATCGCCTCGACGACCGCCGCGCACGCGTCCACCGCGATCTCGCCGTGCGTGCTGAGGACGCCCTTGCCCTTTCGGTAGTCGTACAGTCCGCGCAGCGCGTACTTCACGCTCGCCTCGCTGAGCCGAACCGCGAAGTGCTGGCTCGCGACGTCTTCGATCGTGTGCGCCTCGTCGAAGATGACGTGGTCGTACTTCGGCAGGTACGTCACGCCCGCGGCGCGTAGCGCGAGGTCGCTGAAGAAGAGCGCATGGTTCACGATCAGCAGGTTCGCCCGCTGCATGCGCTGCTTCGCGCCCTGCCAGAAGCACTTGTTGTAGAACTCGCACCGCTTGCCGAGGCAGTTCCCGTGCTCGGCCCGCACCTCGTCCCACACCTGCGAATCGGGCAACTGCGGGAGCGATGCCAGCGTGCCGTCGGTGGTCGACTGTGCCCAGTCGTGGATCATCGCGAGCGACTTCAGGTGTCGGTCTTCGTCGAACAGCATCTGCTGCTGGTGCCCGGCACTCTGGAGCCGTCGCTGGCAGAGGTAGTTGCCACGGCCCTTAACCAACACAGCGGTGAACTCGTCGCCGTAGACGCTTTGCAGGAGCGGGATGTCCTTGTCCATCAGCTGTTCTTGCAGGCTGATGGTGTGCGTGGAGATGACGACGCGTTTCTTCCGCTTGACGGCCGCATCGATCGCGGGAAGCAGGTAGGCAAAACTCTTGCCGACGCCCGTGCCGGCTTCGACGAGCAGGTGGCCGCCCTCAACAAACGACCGCTCGACTGCCCGGGCCATCTCGATCTGCTGGGGGCGGACCTCGTAAGCCTCGCCAAGTCGGCGCGCGATCGACCCACCCGGTCCGAGGACGGCGTCGATGCTGCTCTCCACTGCTGCGTTGTCCGGCGTTTCGTTCATCGTGCGAAGTTGGCCCGTCGGCGTCGCGATCGACGCATGATCGGTCGGATTGTAGCGACAGATTCGGGTCTCGTTCGGGTACAGACGTGATATCCGGGCGACGCCGGGTCAGGCAAATTGGCGCGTGGGACTTTCTCCGAGTGGAACAGCCCGTCCCGCGCGTACACTCGCCAGCCTCGCACGCCGATTCTGTTCCGGCGTGATCCGCTTAGCCGATCAACCTGTGTGGCCCTCGCGATGGAACCGAAGTACACCTCCATCCTCCGACGCGCATCCTTCGCGCTCGATCCGCTCGAGTCGCGCAGCATGCTTTGCTCGCCCGATGACTTCGGCTGGGCATACGCCACCACCGCAGCTGCGACTCCCGCGGCGTTCAGTTCGCTGAACATCAACTTCCAGAAGTCGGGCACGAACATTCCATCGGGCTTCAAGGCCGACATCGGCTCTGCGTACGGCGATCGCGGCAACGGCTTTACCTACGGCTGGAACGTTGCCCACACCGCCGACGGATTCGATCGGAACTCGTCGAAGAGCCCGACCCAGCAGTACGACACCGGCATCTTCACGCAGCGCGGCGGGAACAAGACGTGGGAACTCGCGGTGCGCAATGGCAAGTACCGCGTCACCGTCCTCGCGGGCGATCCGTGGGTCGGCAACGGCCGGTTTCATTACGTCGTGGAAGGCATCACGGCCGTGAACAAGCTGCAGAGCGGCGCGACGCCTTGGGTGATGGGCACCGTCGACGTCACCGTCAGCGATGGCAAGCTCACCATCGCGAACGGTAGCGCTGCGATTGAGAACCGACTGAACTCGGTGCAGATCACCACGCTCTCCACCTCGCCCACGACGCCCACTACGCCTGCGCCGTCGGTGAAGCTGAATTGGAACAGCGGCCAGGCGAACCCGATCAGCCGTTTCGAAGCCGCCGGCGCAGCAGTCGGCACGAAACTGTACGTGTTCGGCGGTTACATCAGTTCGTCTATCCACGCGACCGCACGCGTCGACGTGCTCGACACGGCGACGGGCAAGTGGACACGAAAACGCGACATGCCGCAGCCGCTCACGCACGCGGGGCAGGTGGTCGACGGGAACTACGTTTACCTCGTCGGCGGATTTCTGGGCGACAACCCCGGGCCGGCCGTGACGAGCTTCTGGAAGTACAACACGCTCACCGACACCTACACGCGCGGCCCCGCGCTGCCACAGGCGCGCGGCGCGGGCGGCCTCGCGATCGTCGGCCGAAAGCTTTACTACGCGGGCGGACTCGACGGCGCCGAGTCTCAGGGCGGCGACAAGGCCAACCTCTGGACGCTCGACCTCGCGTCCAGCAATCCGACGTGGCAAGCGAGGGCGACGATGCCGCAGGGCCGAAATCACTTCGGCATGACCGCCGTCGGCAACAAGCTCTACGTGATCGGCGGGCAGTCGCAGTGGAACGAGTACACGGGCAACTCGTCGCGCGTCGACGTGTACGACATCACGACGAACAAGTGGAGCGTCGCTGCAAGCATGCCCCAAGCGCGCGGGCATCTGCTTGCGAGCACCTTTGGCTACAACGGGATGATCTACACGGTGGGCGGCGCGACGAACGGCACGCCCGGCGTGCAATCGCCGGTCGCGAGCGTGATGCGTTACAACCCGGCCAGCAACGCGTGGCAATCGCTCACCGGCATCCCCGCCGCCCGAATGAGCCCGGTGGCGGCGGTCATCGGCAACAAGCTGTGGGTGACCACCGGCAATTCGGCCGGACCTACGCCGCAGAGCAGCACGTGGTACGCCGTGCTCGGGTGAGCAAGCGATTGCGAAATGCGAATTGCGAAATGCGAATTGGCGATTTGTGAATCCTCGCGCGGATGAGGGTGTGCCGACACAGACCCTCGGCGGCGGACAAGGTCGACAATCGCAATCCGCAATTCCCGTCCCCGTCCCCGATCACCGCTTCCCGCTCAGCCACAATCCCAGCCACACGCACCACCGCGCGACGAGAATGCCGACGATCGCGCCAGCGACGGTGTCGCCCGGGTAGTGCGCGAGCTCGGCGATGCGTTGCACCGCGCATAGCGTCGCGATCGCAAACCAAAGCGGCCAGTACCGCGGCACGACGATCGCGAGGATCGTCGCCGTCGAGAATGCGAGCGTCGCGTGGCCGCTGGGGAAGCAGAGGTTCTTCTGGTCGAACAGGCCTGTGAGCCCATCGCGGAACATCTGCAGGTCGAAAGGCGAGAACTCCGTCACCGGCCTGCGCCGGCCGACCACCCACTTCAGGAACGCGGTCAGCAGTGCGGACAGCGTCGCTGCGAGCGGGATCAGCCCCGCGGCACGCCACTTCCACGGGTGCAGAAACAGCACGGCCAGCGTCGCGACGGCCGACAGCCAGTACTCGCCCGGCTGCTTTGCGATGAACCAGAACCACGACTCATGCTTCACCCAGAGCGAGAAGCTTCCAAGCAGGTCTTCGATCACGCCGTCGAGTGCGATCATCGGCGGCATGAGCGCGATGAGCGGCGTCAGCACGTACCACGGCGGAAGGACGCGGAAGCGCTCGTCCCAGCCGTCGGGCGGGATGGCGCGGCCAACGGCACGACGCCAGCGTTCACGGATGAAGGCGATGGCGCGCACGCTAGAACGCCTTCCCTTCGCCCGCCGGGCGGTCGACGCCCTTGAAGCCGTAGCAGCGGAAAACTTTGAACTCGCGCACGCGCACGCCGCGGCGCTCGATGCGGAGAATCGTCGGCTCTTCGTCCATGCGTTCGAACGCGCTACGGATCGTGCCGACCTCGTCGAGTCCGCCGACGAAGATCGCGTCCTGGCCGATGACGGGGCTTCGGGCCGGCGTGAGGTCACGGTCGGGCCAGATGTCCCACTGGCTGTAGCGGGCGCGGAGCGGGTCGCCCTGCTTGTTCGTACCGTGCAGGTATGAACCGATGTGGAAGGCGCCTGGCTGCCCATCGACGTAGAACGCGAGGACGGCAGCGTCCTGATACGCACGCGTCAGCAGAAACGTTTTTCCCGGGTTTGGCATCGTCGCGCGGAGATCGCTCACGAACCGGCCCAGTTCTGCGTGGCCGCGCATCTTCACGAGTTGTGCGTCGAACTGCCGTGGCGTCAGGCTCAGGCGATCGATCAGTGGGTAGAAACGCTCCGTGTTGTGCACCAGCAACACGGCGAGCAGGCCTATGACCACGTGCGCCCACACGGCGACTCGAAGTTGTCGCCACGCAACCGCGTTGTTCCACCGCGCGCCGATCCATGCGACGGCGACGATCACCAGCGTGAAATACGCCGGCGCGGGCCAGTTCATCTCGATCTCGGCCTTCAGGGATTGCACGAAGCAGAGCGTGAAGAACGTCGCGCCGATCGCGATCAGGAATCGCTGCGGGCGGAACTGCTCGTCGCCCCACCGCTTGAACGCCTCGACGCACGCAAGCACGACGAAAGCGCCGAAGATCGGCGTCAACAGCGCCGCGTATTGCCCGGCGAGCATCAGCAGCGGATTGCGCCACCACTCGCCCTCCGCCTGCGTGATGCCGAGTTGTCGGCCGACGTGTTTCGCGGTCACCCAGTCGTTCTGGATGTTCCACACCAGCGGAATGCTGAAGAAGCCGAGCGCGATCAGCACCGCGACGTACGGCCAAGGCGTGCGGAGCCATCGCCGTGAGCCACGATCGGTGATGAGGAAGACGAACAGCCCGACGAACCAGAGCGGCGCTGCATACTTCGCGAGCAGGCCGATCCCGATCGCGATTCCCGCACCGATCCATGCGAGCTTCACTTCATCCACGATCGCCTTCGCGGCGAAGCACGTCGCCAGCGCCCAGCAGAAGTAGAACGGCGGGTCGATCGTCATCAGCATCGACCCGAGCGCGTACATCGGCAGCGTGTGCGTCATCGCCACCGCAGCCAGCGCGAGCCATTCCGATTTGAACAGCTTTCGCGTGAGCCAATACGTGCAGAGCGACGTCCCAATTGCAAGCACCAGCGCGGGCAGACGCACCGCCCAGGCGACGTCGCCGAAAACCGCGCAAGACGCACGGATGACGTACGCCACAAGCGGGCCCTTGCTGTAGTACGCAAGGTCGAGGTGGCGCGACCACTCCCAGTACTGCGCCTCGTCGCCCGATAGATCGAGCGGACAGTGCCACGTGATGAAAAGCAGGTGCGAGGCGAAGCCGAACAGCAGCAGCAGTGCGAGAAGCAAACGCGGCGTGCGGGAGGATGTCGCGGCGGCTTCGGGCATGAATCGATCGCGAAGCGTCGCATCGTAGTCGCCGATGATCGACTGTCGAATCGCGTTGCATACGATGTGCTCGATGGCACTGACCGACAGCGAGATCTACGCCCGACTCGGCGAGGAAGGCTTCGGCCGGATCGTGGCGGCGTTTTACAAGCGCGTCCGCGCGGACGACATCCTGCGCCCGATGTACGAGCACGCCGGCGAAGATTGGACCGCGGCGGAGTGGCGATTGCGCGAATTCCTGATCGGCCGGTTTGGCGGGCCTCCGCGGTACGTCGAGCAGCGCGGGCACCCACGGCTCCGCATGCGGCACGCGCCCTTCCCAATCGACGTCAACGCAGCCAAGCGGTGGCTTCAACTGATGGATGAGTCGCTCGCGGAGGCGCAGGTCGAGGAAGACGTCGCTGCGGCGCTGCGCCCGTACTTCCGGTCGACCGCTGCGCACATGGTTAACCAGGGCTGACCCGCGCCTGCGGGCAATGGGACCTCGGGAGGGTGAGGCTCCCGCCGAGCCTGCGCGGATGCGCGATTCAAGATTTTTACGTCGCGCATCCGCAGGCTCGGCAGGAGCCTCGCCCTCCCATCTGCATGGCAGCACATGGTCAATCGCGAGTGACGCTCCGCGCAGCCCAGGTGTCGCGCGTGATTGCGTAAATCGCGTTGCGCTTGACCGCTTCGCCGTGATAGGCGACCTCGATCTCGCCCATGAAAGATGCACCGAGGCGCTCGATCGCGATGCGGCTTCGCTTGTTGTTGACGCCGATGTGGAAGAGCACCCGTTCGACGCTGCTCGCGAAGGCATGATCGAGCATGAGCCGCTTGACGGCGGGGTTGAACTTGCCGCCCCAATGGCTTCGCGCGAAGAACGTGTAGCCTACGTGTACTTCCCGCTTGTCGGGGTCGAAGCCGTAGAATCGCGTGCTGCCGATGGGTGAGTCCGTCGCGCGATCAACGATCAGGTACGCACCGCCGGACTGGATCGCGCCGTCGAAGAAGTTGCGGAAGACGTCGCGTTGCCAGCGATCCGGATTCGGGTGCTGTGCCCAGATGAGCGGATCGCTCGCGACCGCGTAGAGGCGCTCGAAATCATCCGTGCCGAGCGGCACGAGCCGCACGATCGCGTCGGCAAGCGGGGCTTGGCGATCCAGTTCGGACATCGTACTCACTCGGTCTGGGCAGCTTCGGCGGGCACGCTGCTGGGATCGGGTGCCTTGTCCAGATTCACCCTGTTCGTGCCGCCCTTGCCTTCCAGGTCTGCAATCGTCTGGTAGCGGCGAAAGACGGGATCGGTCTGCTCAACCGTGGTCGAAGCTCGCTCCGTAGGCTGCGCCGGGATCTTCGTGCCGAAGCCATCGCCCGCGGGGAACAGATCCAGATCCGGCCCGGCGATCTTGATGCCCGACAGCGACAGGTAGTTCATCCGCTTGATCTCGATGAACGCGCCCTTGTCGAATCCATTCGGGTTGCCCTGCTTGGCATCGAAAGTGAGAAGACCCGTCGCGTCGACCTGAAAGACGAACACGGGCAGGCCACGCTCGTTTTCGAGGAGCGCCTTGCTCGGATCGATGTAGATGATGTCGTCGCGGCGCTCGCGGATGAGGACGTTGCCGCGATAGAGCGTGCCGAGCGGGTAGTACTCCTTACCGCGGGCGCTCACGAGGCGAATCTGCCCGGGCGAGATGCGGACGACCTTGTCTTTGTCGGCGGCATCGGCGGAGAAATCAATCGGAACTGCGATGAGCCACGATCCGCCTTCAGAGCTGATGCCCTGCGGGTCGGCGGCGTAATGGTCCTTCCCTCGCTGCTTGTCGATCATTGAATCGATGGTGCGAAGTTTCTTCAGGAAGCGCGGCGTGCCCTTCACGGTGACGTCGGGCTGGCTTCGGACGAATGTGGTGTACGTTCTGACGGAGCCGAGCGGCGGGCCGAGGCGCTGGTTGAAGAGTTCCGTGGGCAGGTTCGGGTGGACGGCGGCGAACTTGCGGTCGGTGCGCATCGCGCCGCGATCGGACTGCATGCTGACGAAGTCGACAAGGCGGTTGTCGAAACCGAACCAGACGCCTGACTCGGCGTTCGGCGTGAGCTTGTCAGCGTCGTTCACGAGCACGTTGGTCAGAACGGCGTCGACGTCGCTGCCGCGCGCGCCGGGACCAGTCACGTCGAGCGAGCGGAGTTCGTGCCGGCTAAAGAAGGCGATGTCTGGCCCGAACGGCAGCATCTGCGCACCGAGCGCCACGACGCCCATCGCGAAGATGCCCGCGACCAAGCCGCACACCGCGCCGCCGATTTTGTCAGCGAGGTGGGGCACGCGGACGTTGCCCGGCACGAGCATGTCGAACGCGACGCGCGGCACGATGTAGAAGAGCGCGAACAGCGTCGGCAGCAGCATGCCGTGCGCGTAGTCCGCCATCTTCCCGCCGAGCATGTTGACGATGATCGTCTCGTGGTACGCCATCGCCATCGCGGCGGCGGCGATCGCGAGCGTCATGGAGATCACGCTGCTGAAGAGGCCCTGCAGCCAGTGGATGTAGACGATCCCGGCGAACAGGAGGACGAGGATGATGTTGAAGACCATGGGAGTAGTTCGCAGTGTGTGGTTCGAAGTTCGCCGTGTGCGGTTCGGCAGTTCGATTTCGGCGAACTGCGAACCGCGCACCGCGAACTCATTTCGCAGTCTTCGGCGTGGCGACCGTCTTGCTGCTCGTTTCGGGCTTCAACACGCGGATGAATTCTTCCACGCTGGTGTCGCCGGCCTCGACGCGGGCGAGGGCGAGTTCCTGGATGTAGCGGCGCTTCTGCTTGCGGAACACGCCACGCAGCGCGGAGTTGTTGGCACCGCTGGCGTAGATCTGCCGTACCTCATCGTCGATGAGGAGCGTCTCGTAGACGCCGAACCGGCCCTGATAGCCCAGGCCGAAGCAGTACGTGTCGGGGATCTCGTTGCCGCGGGCATCGCGAAGCGGGCCGAAGTTCGGGCGATAGAGCTGTTCGATGCCGCCCGCCATGCCGAGCTGGCGGAGCTTCGCGGGGTCGGGGGCGTACGGGATCTTCGTCGCATCGCAGAGCCGGCGGAACAGTCGACCGGCGATGACGAGGTGCAGGCTCTTGATCGCCGCCTCGTCGTCGCCGACGAGCTTGCGCCATGCCTCGATCGCTTCGAGCGCGCCGCCGGCACGGATGCCGACGTAGGCACGTCGACCGTCGCGGGCGAAGTTGATCAACGCCTGCGCGGCCTGTGGCGTCTCGATGCCGCCGGCCATGAGGATGTCGGGGAGCTGGCTCGCGACCCAGTCGACCGTCTTCACCTCTTCCGCGGGCGAAGCGCCGGCGGCGAGCTTGGTCTGCGTGATGCCTTCAAGGTCGATCGGCGGGTCGCGCTCGACCGTGAGGATGTGGCTCGTGAACGCGTCGTGCATGCGCACCATGGCGTACTGCAGCGCGGTGAGCCCGTGCCCGCGCGGGGCCGCCAGCAGGACGATGCCGCCCTCTTCGGAGTCCTTCATCAGGAAGTCGAGCTGGTCCGACGTCAGGCCGAGGTCGGCCGGCTTGCGGGTGTATCGGCCGGGCACGTCGATCTCGAGCCGGGCCGTCTCGCCGGCGCTGCTGCCCGCCGTGGTGACGCGGACGTCCTTCTTCGCGCCACTCGTGATGATCTTGAACGCGCCGGCCTGGGGCTTGCGGCGTTCGTTCGAGTCGAGCCCGACGGTGGCCTTCAGGAACGCGATCGCCTCGTTGGCGGTCGCGCGGTCGATCTTCGAGCCGTCATACGCGACGCCGTCGACGTGATAACGGATCGCCTGCGTCTCGCCAGCCGGGACCATTTCGATCGTCTGGGCGCCCTTGGAGAGCGGATCGGCCAGGGCGAGCATGAGCGTGTCGAAGCCGATGCGGCTCGGGTCTTCCTCGTCGGGCCGCTCGATGTGAGCGCCACCCTTGGCGACGAGGACGACGTCGCCGATGTCGAGTTCGTCGTCGGCACCCTTCTTCTTCTTTTTCTTCCCGCCGCCCGCTCCGCCGCCGCCGCCGCCGCCGCCGCTGGCGAAGCCGAAGGTGAGTTCTGGGATGAGTTCTTCGGAGAGGTCGGCCAGTCCGATCTTGTTGCCGCGGATGCCGAGGTAGACGCCGATCTCGATAAGGAAGATCACCCCCAGCGCGGCGATGGCAAGCCCTGGCCCGGGCAGGAAGTAGAACAACAGGACGCCGAGGAACATGCCGCCGACGTTCGCGATGCCGAGCATTTCGCGCGGGAGGAGCGCCTTGGCGCAGTCCTTGTCGATCCACGTGAGCAGCCGTGCCCAGAAGAGCAGGATGATCAGCAGCGGGATGAGCGGCCACCACGCGAGGTAGCTGCCGTAGGGCAAATCCGCGGCGCCGAGGAAGGCACGCATCGGAAGCGATTCCGTCAAAACCATCACGAACGCTCCTCTTCGCAGGCGTGCGATCGGCCGCGGCCCGGCGGGGACGAGGGGTATCACTGAGGTCGGACGCTGGCACGGGGGACGTACCGCGACCGCCGCACGCTGTCGAACCCGCGAATCTACCCGACGACACATTCACGCGGCAAATGCCGACGCGGCTGCGACATGCGGCCCTTCGACCCGCTGCACTTTTCCCCATGCTGCGCAGCCTGACAAAGCAATTGCGCCCGTTCGCAATACGCGTCATGCGTCACTGCGGCATCGTGACGCTTCTGGCGGAAGGAGTCGTCTCATGTCTGGTCGCCGCACGTCGTATCGCGGTCGCAGTGCCCATCTTTCGAGCGCATTCACGCTGGTAGAGTTGCTCGTCGTCATCGGGATCATCGCGATCCTGATCGCGGTGTTGCTTCCCGTGCTTCGCAACGCCCGCGAGGCGGCTCAGCAGGTCAAGTGCCTGAGCAACATGCGCCAACTCGCCACGGCGATGGTGATGTTCGCCAGCGACAACAAGGGCCAAATGCCCGGCCGAGGCAGCACCGCCAGCATGTACTTCGACCAGCAGACCGGCATCATTCGCCAAGCGACGACCGATGCGGACGCCATCAATTTCACGGCCGACTGGATCGCGTGGAAGCGGATCAAGGACTCGCTCACGGGCGAGCCGAACACCGCGCCGTCGATGAACATCACCTACAGCGGCCTGACGAAGTACCTCGGCTCGAAACGCCGCACGCACGCGAACGCCGACGAGGCGAACACGATCAACCCATCGCTTGAGCAGGTTTTCCGTTGCCCCAGCGACAACCTGCTGAGCCGACCGAGCACTGCCGACAGCAGCCACGGCTACTATCGCTACAGCTACGCGGCCAACATCGCGTACATGATGCCGCTCAACGCCTTCACCGACTACGCCAACTCCCCCGCTCGCTTCCCGGCCAACGTCCGCTCGGACGGGCTCTTCAATGGCAAGATCAGTTCGATCAAGCGCCCGTCGGAGAAGATTCTGCTGATCTGCCAGGATGAGAAGACGCTCAACGACGGCAGCTTCAACGTGAACCCAATCCAATACCGCGATTCGAGCGGCACGACCGACCTCATCGCATCGCGCCACATGGGCAAGACGCTCCGCGCTCGCAGCAACCTGTTCACCAACGAGAAGAACCAGGACGCGTGGGGCAACGTCGCCTTCTGCGACGGCCACGCGGGCACGATGACGCGGCGGGACTCGGCGAAGCGGCGCTATACCGGCAACCCCAACCCGGACCCCACCGGAATCTGAGCGAACAACGCTCAGTGCTTTCGAAGGCCGTGCAGGATGATCTCGAGGCGGTCGATGACCGCCTGCATGCTCGCGGGCCGCTTGGCAGCGTTCACGCGGCACATCTCCATCACAAAGTTACTGAGCGGCTCGGGGACGAGCTTGTTCACATCGTGCGGCGACTTGATGAACGCGTCGACCAGGAAGCTGTTCTCGTCCCGCTTCAGCGTGAAGAGCGTCGGGAGCTTCTCGCCGCACAGGCACCAGTACATCGTCGCACCGAGGTTGTAGACGTCGGTCCGCTCGGTGACGGGCTGTAGCTTCACCTGCTCGGGGCTGATGTAGTCGGGCGTGCCCTGAATGCGTTCCTTCTTCGTGCCGACGGGACAGGCCTGGCCGAGGTCGATGACGCGGACGTCGGCGAAGTCGTGCGACAAGAGGATGTTCGCGGGCTTCAGGTCGCAGTGCACGAAGCCATGCTTGTGCATCGCGCCGAGCGCCTCGGCGACGCCGATGAACGCGTTGACGAGCGTGGCCGTGTCGGGCGGGATGCGTTCGTCGAGGCTCTTGCCTTCGAAGAGGTCCATCAACAGGCACGCGCCGGTGACCTTGAAGATGAGAGTTTTCTCGACCTTCACGTCGTAGATGCGGCGCAGTTTCGGGTGGTTGACCTTCTTCGAGACCTCGATTTCGTTCTGAAGTTGCTCGACGAAGCGGATGGCCTTGTCGGTGGAGCGGTGGACGTGCTTGAGGGCGAGCGTCTTGCCCGTCGCCGGATCGCGGACGGCGTAAATCGTGCTGCCGGCCCCCTCGCCGATGATGCGCAGCGGGACGTACCCGAAGATTCGCTCCGGGAGCGAGCTCGCGGGTTGGTTGGTCAGGTCCATGTGAGACGCCAGCACACTCATGTCAGCACGTTTCCGTTGATTACGCGGAAAACCGACTTTCCGTTACTCATCTATACGCCACGTCCGGCCACATATTCATGACCATTCGGACAATAACTGCCTAACAAGCCGTCTCGGATTCCGTTCGGGCAACTTAGGAAAACTAACCCGCCAGCACGGTTCCGAAATTCGCCTGATCCGGGCAGGGCAACGCTTGGACGGGAGAGCTTCAATTGCGTTCCCGATCGTTCTCAGAACGGAGACGCGAAGGGACGAAAGCGCGAAGAACACACGCCGACGTTGATGTCATTCCTTGCGATGGCACCTCGTCGCAGGCACATACAGACGCGTTCTCTCGCCCGCACGCCTGCCTTCTTCGTGCTTTCGCGGCTTCGTGCCTTCGTTACGAGAAACGTGACTCGCCACGGGAGGTGTGCATCCGCCGGTGGTCGTGTGACGCAGACTTCGCGGAGCGCCCGGACCGCACTACCATTCGCCGGACATGCCCGGCTTCTTCGACAACTTCGGCGACCTCTCCCGCCGCCCTGCTCCGGCGCCGGCGAACGCCGATGCGCCGCTCACGCCGTCGTCGTTGAACAAACTCGTCGAGTCTGCCCTGAAGAAAGGGCTCCCGCCGTCATTCGTCGTGCGAGGCGAGGTCTCGAACTTCTCGCGGCACCGCGCATCCGGGCACATCTACTTCACGCTGAAGGATGCACAGTCCACCATCGACTGCGTGATGTTCGCGTCCCGCGCGAACACGCTTCGCTTCGATCCCGAAGACGGCATCGACGTGCTCGTCACCGGCTCGATCGGCGTCTACGCGCCGCGGGGGCGATACCAGGTCTACGCTAGCCGGATCGAGCCGGTCGGCGCGGGCGCGCTCGAACTCGCGAAGCGGCAACTCGAAGCGAAGCTGCGGGCCGAGGGGTTGATCGACGACGAACGGCGTCGGCCGTTGCCGGCGTATCCGAAGACGATCGCCCTCATCACCAGCCCGCAGGCGGCGGCGTATGCCGACGTGCTAAAGGTGCTGCGGCGATACCCATTCCTGCGGCTCATCGTCGTGCCGGTGCCCGTGCAAGGCGCACAGGCCGCGGCGGGGATCGCTCGCGGGTTCGCGCTGTTCAACTCGGTTGCCAAAGAACTGTCGATCGACGTCGCCCTGCTCATCCGCGGCGGCGGAAGCCTGGAAGACCTGTGGGCGTTCAACGAAGAGGCCGTCGCTCGCGCCGTTGCGGGTTCGGCCGTGCCCGTCGTCACCGGCATCGGCCACGAGACCGACGTCAGCATCGCAGACCTAATCGCCGACCATCACGCCCACACGCCCACCGAGGCGGCCACCGTCGTCACGGGGCGGTGGCGCAGCGTCGTCGACTTCCTCGACGCCGGCCAATCCCGGCTCCGCAACGCGCTGCGGGCCGTCTATCAGCACGCCGACGTCCGGCTTCGCTCCATCGAGCGGCACTCGATCTTCCGCAAGCCGCAAAGCCTGCTCGATCCGATCCGCCAGCGGATCGACGACCTCGAAACGCTGCTCGACGACCGCGCGCAGACGCGCCTCGACGACCTGCGCGACCGCCTACACGACTTCGCCCCGCGCCTCGCCGCCCAGCGACCGGAGATGCGGCTCCGCATGATGCAGGACCGCGTCGCCCGCGCCGGCCAGCGCCTAGAGGACGCGATGCGCCGACGCGTCGAGCGCACCAAGCGATCGCTCGACGCGAGCGAGTCGCTTCTACGCGTGCTTGGCCCGCAGCAGGTTCTCGCCCGCGGCTACACGATCACCCAACACGCCGACGGCCGGGTGGTACGCCGCGCCGACGACCTCAAGCCCGGCGACGTCATCACCACCCGCTTCGCCGACGGCGCAACGAAGTCGACCGTGGCCGACGCGAAGCAGGGATTGCTGTTCGAGAACGTGCCGAAGCGATGAGGCTTAGGGACTAGGGACGAGTGACTAGGGACGGGCGGAGAACCACGTCGTGAACCGCTGCGACGTCTCTTCGTCACTCCGTCACTCCGTCACTCCGTCACTCCATCACTTCCCCTCACATCCCGTAGTAGAACCGCTCCCGCACCACCTTGCCGCCCTTCACCTCGTACACGGCGACCTCTTCCATCTGGAAGCGTTGGCCAATGTCTTTCATGGTGACGTCCATCTTGAAGATGACGGCGAAGCTGTCGTCGCCGTGCGGGAACGGGCCGCGGATGTCGCTGCTGTGGGTGATCGTGCTCGCGTACCACCAATCCGTCTTGCCGAGCACGGCCTGCTTGCCGTGGATCACGCGCGGCTTGTCGGGCGAGGGGCTGCCGGCCTCGGCGCTTTCGACGTCGTCGGCGTACAGTTCGACGATCGCCTCACGCCACTGATTCGCCTTGCACATGTCGACGAGTCGCTGCCCGACTTCTTTCGCATTCGCCATCTGACTCGACCTTTCGTTTGAACCGAACATAAACCTAACCCATGCCCGTCACCCATGCGAGCGGATTCGCTCTGCGCGACAGCGTGAATCGTTTAGTGAGCTTCAAACTTGTCGCAGCGGCCCCCGATCGCCTTACAGAATGCGTTGCGGGCCCGCAGTGCGAGCCGTATCCTCCACGCAGCGGAGTTAACCGGTTCACCTCGCCCCACCTCGTCTCGCACGGAGGAGTTTCTCGTGCCCCACTTGCGCGCCCGCCTCGCTCTCGTCGCCGCCGTCTCTCTCTCCCTCGCCCCGTTCGTCCATGCCCAGGTGAAGACCGAGATCGGCTTCCTCTGGCACATGCATCAGCCCAACTACTACCCGGGCGAGAACATCATCCAGACGCAGAACAACAACCGCTACAGCTTCAACGTCGTCGACGTCCACAACCAGCGGTTCGGCCCGTACACGAGTTGGCCGAAGGATGCGATGGTCACGGGCTCGGGCCTGCCCAACCTCGGCGCATCCGTCAGCTTCTCCGGCACGCTGATGCAGAACCTGAACGTCCTCCGCGACAACAACGTCAACGGCGGGATGTGGAACAACTGGACCGCACCCTACAACGACGCCCGCAATCTCAAGACCGCTCGCAACAACCCTCGCCTCGACCTCGTCGGTTTCGGCTACTCGCACGCGCTCCTCCCGCTGATGGACCAGCGCGACATCCGCATGCAGATCAAGCTGCACAAGCAGATGACGCAGAACACCTTCGGAAGCTCGGTCCCGTACAGCAAAGGTTTCTTCCCGGCCGAGTGCGCATTCAGCGAGCGGATCATCCCCGCGCTCCTTGCCGAGGGCATTCAGTGGACGATCTACGACAACATCCACGTCGACCGCGCCACGAAAAACTACCCGCACACGAACAGCTCGAACCTCTACGCGCCAAACAAGGCCGACCAGGTGAACGCCGACCCTGTCGCATCGGGCGGCTCCTGGGTGCAGCTCAACAACCTCTGGGCCCCGTCCAAGGTCAGCGCGCCGAACGGCTATCGCCCCGCTTACGTGCAGTACGTCGACCCGAACACGGGCAACGTGCAGAAGATCGTCGGCGTCCCCGCCGCTCGCTATGAGGGCAACGAGGACGGTCGCGGCGGATTCGGCGCGCTGCAGTATCAGTCCGTCATGGACCAGTACCGTCAATACAACACCGACCCGGCGCGCCCCATGCTCGTCGTCCTCCATCACGACGGCGACAACTACGGCGGCGGGTCCGACGCGTACTACCACGGCAACTTCCAGAGCATGGTGAACTGGGCGAACAACAACGCCAACTACAACGTCACCGGCATCCAGGATTACCTCGACCGCTTCCCCGTCCCGCAGAGCGCCGTCGTGCACGTCGCCGACGGCAGCTGGGCCGGCGCTGATAATGGCGATCCCGAATTCAAGAAGTGGCTCGCCGACCCCAACGCGCAAGGCTGGAGCCCCGACCGCAACAGCTGGGCCGTCCTGACCGCCGCCAAGAACCGCGTCTACACCGCGGAAGATGCGCAGCCGATCACCAATCTCAACAACGTCATCAACAACACCGGCAACTCCACCGAGCGCGCGTGGGGCGCACTCATCCAGGCGCAGAGCAGCGACTACTGGTATTGGGACGGCACGGAGATCTGGGACAGCAACGCCACGCGCGGCGCGAACCTAGCCGTGCAGCACGCGAACAACGTGCTCACGCCCACGGTGCTCGCGAACGAGACCACGCCGCCCACCGTGTTCGTCCCGCAGCGCGACACCTACAACCCCGGCGAGGTCGAATGGGGTCCGCAGAAGGAGTCGAGCAACTTCAACATCTGGACGTACGCCTACGACGTGTCAGGCCTGCAATCCGTCACGCTCAAGTTCCGCACCGACAAGGACGGCGAGAACCCGCTCACCAGCACGCAGAACGAGGTCTACGCCGTCGGCAGCGAAGTCGACGCCTGGCAGAGCCTCGCGATGACGTCTTCCGACATGGCTCCGCAGAACGGCGTCCTCACGCCGCTCTACCGCGCGCTGAAGTTCACCGCGCCGATCAACGGCATCACAAACAAGCTCGTCGACTACTACGTCGAAGCCGTCGACGGGCGCGGGAACATCACGCGATCCGACATCCAGCACGTGTGGGTCGGCTCGAACGTCACCGCGCCGACGGGCGGCTTCACGATGGACGGCGTGCTCGATCAGGGCACCACCGTGCTCGCCACCAACGGCACGATGTCGATCAACTACAAGGTGGAGGACGGCAAGCTGTACGTCGCTGCGCCGGATGCGCGGAACAACAACGACCACTTCATCTTCCTTGCGCTGCAGCCCGGCGCGCTGCGCGCTGCGCAGTGGGCCAAAGCGGGACAGGTTGCGAACTGGGACGCGTTCCTCGCCGATGAGGTGAGCAACAACTACTCCGGATGGTTCGACGCGACAGGCACGAACGGCAGCGCCACCGGCGCCGCGGGCGGCGTGTTAGAAGGGTTCATCGATCTCGCCGGCGAATTCGGCGGGGTCTATCCGGAGGAGATCTGGGTCGCCTTCGGCGCGTGGGCGAATCCGGACGGCGGCGCGCTCGTGCCTTCGCTTCAAGTGCCTGCCGGGAACGGCAACGGCAACATCGAAGCGGCCGAGTACGTCCGGCTCGTCATGCCGCAGCCCGAGTGGGCTGGCAGCGTGACGGGCGACTGGTCGACGAAGGTCGGCTGGACGCTCACGATGTCGCCCAACCAGCCGACGATGACCGCGAAGTTCGGCACCCGCGGCACGGGCAGCGCGACGGTCACGCTCGACCAGGCCGTCACCATCAACCGCTTAGAACTCGGCGGCACGTCGTACACGATTCAGCCCGGCCTGACGCCCTACGCGCTCACCTTCGCCGGCACGAACGCGAAGTCGATCGACGTCGTGGCGGGCAACCACACGATCAGCGTGCCGGTGGTGATGAACAAAAACAGCCAGGTCTCGGCCGTCAGCGGCGCGAGCGTGCGACTGACGAGCACGCTCACCGCGACCGGCCGATCGATCACGAAGACCGGCGGCGGCACGTTCGAGATGAACACCGTCCGCGCTGCGGCGCTGAACGTCGACGCGGGCACGGCGAAGCTCTCGCTCGCGCTCAACGGCGTCTCGCGGCTCGGCGCGATCAGCGTCGCGAGCACGGGTGCCACGTTCGACCTCGGGGGCGGTTCACTGCTGATCGACGGCGCGGCGCAGTTTAACGCCGTCAAGGGTCTCATCACCGGCGGGAAGATCGTCACGTCGATCCCCTCCAGCGGCGCAAGCGTCGGCTACGCCCGCCTGAGCGACCTCTACACCACGCTTCCGAGCACCTACCTCGGCGAGACCATCACCGCCGACACGATCGTCCTTCGCTACACGCTCAAGGGCGATGCCAACCTCGACCGCATCGTGAACTTCGACGACCTGCTGAAGCTGGCCGCGTCGTACAACCAGACCGGCAGCTGGTCCGGCGGCGACTTCACAAGCGACGGCGTCGTCAACTTCGACGACCTGCTCGCACTCGCCGCGAACTACAACGCAAACCTCAGCGCCGATTGGGCGATGGCGATGACACTCGTGCCGGAGCCATCGGCGATCGTCGCTGCACTTGGGATGACGGCGGTTTTGAAGCGTCGTCGCCGCTGACGCGCGAACCTTGTCAAAGGGAGGGCGAGGCTCCCGCCGAGCCAGCGGATGCGCGATGCGAACGCGTTCAAGCGCGCATCCGCGGGTGGAGCGTTCCGCTCCACAAGCTCGGCAGGAGCCTCGCCCTCCCATGAATCGATGCGCGCATACGCAGGCGGCACAGATCACATGACCCGTGCCGCCTGGTGGGAGGAGAGGTATTCGTAGCGCGGGCCGATCGCGTCAGGCGGCCTTGCTGAATTCGGAAAAGTCGTTCGTAGGCTCGGCCGATTTGGCGTCGTCGCCGAACGGGATGACGTCCTTCGCCTGCGTGGGTTGCTGGGCAGGCTTGGGCGGGATCCGTATGGGCCGCTGGGCTGGGGTCGGCGTCGAGATTCGCGTCGGAGCCACTTCCACAGGCGTCGGGCGGGTCTGGGCGACGCTGGCTTGGCTCGCGCCGACGAGCTTCAACAGATCGCTCACGCACAGCCGCAACTGCTCTGCTTGCGACGACAGCTCCTCGCTCGCCGCGGCCGACTCTTCCGCGTTCGCGGCGTTCTGCTGCGTGACCTTGTCCATCTGGCTCACGCTCATGTTCACCTGCTCGACGCCGGTCGCCTGCTCCTTGCTCGCGGCCGCGATCTCCGCGATCAGGCCGTTCACCTTCGTGTTGCAATCGACGATCTCGCCGAGGCTCTTGCCGACCTCGTCCGCGATCGACACGCCGGCCTTCGCGTTGCCGACCGACTGCTCGATCAGGCTGCTCGTGTTCTTCGCCGCTTCGGCCGAACGCATCGCGAGGTTCCGAACCTCTTCCGCGACGACGGCGAATCCCTTGCCGGCCTCGCCCGCACGAGCGGCTTCCACCGCGGCGTTGAGCGCGAGCAGGTTCGTCTGGAAGGCGATCTCGTCGATGACCTTGATGATCTTGGCGGTCTCCTGCGCGCTCTTCTCGATGTCGGCGATCGCGCCGCTCATCTTCTGCATGCTCGACGCGCCGCGATCGGCCGCCTGGCGAGCGTCGGCAGCGAGGGCGGCAGCCTGCTGGGCGGTGTCGGCGTTCTTCTTCGTCATCGAGCTCATCTCTTCGAGCGCCGACGACGTCTCCTCAAGGCTGGCGGCTTGTTCGGAGGCGCCCTGCGCGAGCGACTGGCTCGACGCGCTGACCTGCGACGAGGCGGAGGCGGTCTGATCGGCACCGGCACCAAGGGTTGTCGCGATGCGCGACACCGGCTTGGTGATCGACCGAGTGATCGCGAAGGCGACCACCACCGAGGCGAGCACGCTCGCGCCCATGCCGATCATGACGATCGTCGTCGCGGCGTTCATCTGGTCAGCGGTCGTCTGCGAGACGGTCGTCGCGCCCGATACCGCAGCGGCTTGCAGATCGCTGGTCACCTTCTCAAGGGCCACGATAGCGTCGTTGCGCTTCGCGGCGAGTTCCTTCCTGATGCGCATCGAACTGCCGATCTCACGCATCCCGTCGCGATACTTCTCCGCAAGCGTGCCGAGTTCATGAACTCCCGCGACAGTCGCGGCGTCCGTCTTCACGAGGCCGGACTGCACCATGGCTGCAAGTCGTGATTGAATGGCTTCGAAATCCGAAGTGGTCGCGTCGATGATCGTCTCATCGCGCTGGGCCTGTGCCCGCCAGGCGGCGATGCGGACGCGGTTCATGGCGTTGCGCGTCTCGGCGAGCGAATCCATGACGTCGCGGCGCTGATCGAGAAGGTCGGGCGGGGCGTCTGCCTTGATCTCGCGGGCGAACGTCTCCTTTTGAGAGGCGTACAGCGCGGCGAGCGAGTCGATCGCCGCCTTGGCGGACTCGTTCAGCTTCGCTTGAGCGCTCTCGGTGTCGCGCACCTCGGTCTGAGTGGCCAGCAGCAAGGTGCGGTACTGGCCGAGCACTTCACTGCACTTCGTGGCCGCCTCTCGCAGTTGGCCGAGTTCAGCGTGCTGTGCACCGAGCTTGGCGGCGGCGTCGATCGCAGCGGACGCCTTGGCGATCGCCGCGTCTGCGGCCTCGAAGTATTTCGCATCGCCTGACAATCCATAAGCTCGACCGTTCACCTGCACATTCGACACATGCCCGACAATCTCCGCCGCAGCAGCGGCTTGGGGCATGTACAGTTCGCTCACGCGCGACACCTGCGTCGCACCATTGCTCATCCGCCACGTCGACAGCGAGCCGAGACCTAGCGTGAGCAGCGTGGTGAGACCAAAGCCGAACACGAGTCGTTTGCTGATCGTTAAATTCATGGAGCAATTCCGATGCGTTCGTTCTTGCACTGTCACGGATCGACTCGCGACTCCGCATCGCGTGTCGGATAGTGCTGCACGGTACTTCGGTGGTTGTGCGCTGCTCCTTTTGTTCGTCGATGCCTCGGATTCAGGGGGGCAACATGCCGACTAAAAGACCCGTTACTCCGCAGCCTTCAAGTAGAGCAATATCAATGCGTGTATCCTCATGAATGCAGTCGACTTCCGGTGATTCTCGGTCCGGCGCCTACGAAGATCGACGCGTCCCGTTTGCGCAGGAATGCTAACAGGCAGAAAAAGTGAGCAATTTTACAACGTGGTCGATAGCGACCACTGGCGGAAGTCTGCCGGTAGCAACGTGTCGCGATCGATCGACGCTCGATCGCATGACGATTTGACCAGCTGTGAGCAACGGGGCCATTCTCATCAGATCGTTGTGTCCGGCGGAGGCCGCCTGCGGTTTTGCTGCACGCTTCTCGGCGCAGTTTCCTGCGCCTGAACGTTGCTGATGCCTGTTGAGAACCGGGCGACTGGCTTATCTGTTCCAGCCCGTGGGCGATCCGGACCGATAACTTTCTGACGGCACGGGCATGGCTTTACACGCGATGGTGTCATCCGTACCGTCATGGTTTGTCCGCGCTCGAGGCCCCTACCATGGCTGCCGCGCACACGTGACGAAGAATTCCGCTTGTGAAAGCCCTGCAACGCACAATCTCCCGCGAGGCCACGCTCACCGGCCCGGGCCTCTTCTCGGGGGAACCGGCCACCCTCACGTTCGTCCCAGCAGGGCCTGACGCGGGCATCACCTTCGTCCGCGACGACGGCTTCAAGACCTCCACCATCCGCGCCCACGTCGAGAACGTGATGGCCCGGCCGCGGCGGACCTGCCTGAAGAACGGCACGCTCCATGTCGAGACTGTCGAACACTGCATGGCCGCCCTGTCGGGGCTCGGCGTCACGAATTGCACCATCCGGGTCAGCAGCGCGAAATCGGGCGAACTCCCGATGGTGGACGGCTCGAGCCAGCCGTTCGCCGAGGCGATCATCGACGCCGGCGTGGTCGAGCAGGAACTGGAAGTCGAGCCGCTCATCATCACCAAGCCCGTGCAGGTGGAACTCGGCAAGGCCACCCTCGCCGCCCTGCCCGGGCCGCGCGATCATCTTGAGATTGTCTACGAATTTGAGGCCGAAGCCCCGGTCGGCAGGCAGGTCTTCTCGTTCCACCTCGACCCGCGCGGCCGATCGACCACTGACGACTTCATGCGTCAGCTCGCGCCTGCCCGCACGTTCATCTTCGAAAACGAAGCCCAGGAGCTCCGCAAGCGAGGCTTCGGCACGCACCTGAAGCCCGGCGACGTGCTCGTGATTGGCCCCGGCGGGCCGCTCGAGAACGAGTTCCGCTTCGCCGACGAGTGCGTGCGCCACAAGGTGCTCGACCTGATCGGCGACATCAGCCTGGTCGGCAGGCCTATCTTCGGCCGCCTCGTCGCCCACAAGAGCGGCCACGAACTGAACCACATGCTGGCCCGGCAGCTCCTGCGGACGCAGGAGAAGGTCGACCGGGTGAACCTCCTGATGCGCGAGGCCGCCCTCGACATCCGGAAAATCCAGCGAATCCTGCCCCACCGCTATCCGATGCTGCTCGTCGACCGCGTGCTGAAGGTCGAGGGCGATTCGCGAGCCGTCGGGCTGAAGAACGTGACGTTCAACGACGTCGTCATCCAGGGCCATTACCCCGGAACCCCGATCTTCCCCGGCGTGCTCATCGTGGAAGCGATGGCGCAGCTCGGGGGCATCCTGTTGAGCCAGAAGTTGGAGCACACTGGCAAACTGGCTGTGCTTTTGTCGATGGATAAGGTCAAGATGCGTCATCCGGTCGTGCCCGGAGACCAGCTTCTGCTCGAAGCAGAGGCGGTGCGCGTCAAGAGTCGAACCGGCCACGTCCGGTGTACCGCATACGTCGGCGAGAAGTGCGCCGCCGAGGCGGACATCAAGTTTATGTTGGTGGACGCGGAGCCGGTGGAATGACGCAGTGAGCAGTGGGCAGTAGGCAGTGAGCAGGAAGTACAGAGACTGGTCGTCAGTCTTCTTCCTACCCACTGCCTACTGCTCACTGCCCACTGCTCTCAGGAGTCTCGCTTGAGTATCGCTGAACGTAGCGCCGCACTGCTGAACTGGGTCCGCCGCAAGCCGACGGATCCGGTGCTGGTCGAACTCGCCTCCGCCGACGCGAAGGTCGCGCCGCACCAGTATCGCCGCGCCGGCGGTGCGCGGTTCCACCCGATGGCGTGGGTCGACCCGGCCGCCCAGATCGCCGACGACGTCGTCGTCGGCCCGTTCTGCGTCATCGGCCCCGAGGTCTCCATTGGTCCCGGGTGCGTGCTGCACAACAACGTCACCATCCTCGGCAAGACCACGCTCGGCGCGCGGAACCTCGTGTTCCCCAATGCCGTCCTCGGCGCCAACCCCCAGGACAAGAAGTTCAAGGGCGAATCCACACGCCTCGAGATCGGCGACGACAACCAGATCCGCGAGGCCGTCACGCTCCACACCGGCACCGAAAAGGGTGGCGGACTGACGAAGATCGGCAACAACAACCTGCTGATGGTGAACGTCCACCTCGGCCACGATGCTCGCGTCGGCAACAACTGCGTCCTGTCGAACAACCTAATGGTGGCCGGCCACGTGCACATCGGGAACAACGTCGTCCTCGCGGGCGGCGTTGGCATCCACCACTTCGTCACGATCGACGACTTCGCCTACATCGGAGGCTACGCGCAGCTCACGCACGACGTGCCTCCGTTCGTGAAAGTCGACGGCGCCGACCGCATCCGCGGCCTGAACTCGATCGGCCTGAAGCGGAACGGCTTCGCCGAGCAGGACGTCGAGATGCTCGAACAGGCCGTCTGGCGCCTGTTCCTCGACCGCGACCGCCCGCCGATCAGCGTGAACATGCAGAAGTTCCTCCCCGGCGGCGAACACGGCGACCTCGGCTCAAGCCCGCACGTACAACGCATCCTCGCGTTCATGGAACGCCGCGCGAAGGGCAAGAACGGCAGGCACCTCGAGAGCCTCCGCACGGCGTAACCACCGTTTAGCCGGCTCGCATGCGAGCCGAGCAAACTGCTCGATCTGTGAGTCGCGACCGTAGTGCCCGCGCACACTGCTTTTTCGCGCGCCGCGATCGGGTATTCGCTATACTTCAAGCGTTATGTCCACGCTCGCCTCTCGCATTACCTTCGAAGAGATGCTCCGCATCGACGACGGCAAGCTCTACGAGCTGGTCGACGGGGAACTCGTGGAGAAGCAAATGGGTCACCTGTCGCTCTGGGTCGCAACCGAGATTGCGTGCCAACTGAAAATGCAGCTTGAGAAGGCTGGACTGGGTTGGGTTTCGACCGAGACGCCGATCAACTGTTTTCCTTGGGATCGCCACCACGGCCGGCGACCGGACGTTGTGTACTTTGCGAAGCAGGCGCTGCCCGACGGACTGCCGGCTGAAGCGCCGCTGACCGCTTCGCCCGAACTCGTCGTCGAAGTCATCTCGCCGAGCGACAACACGCTCGAACTCGACTCCAAGCTCGAAGACTACTTCGCCGCGAAGATCAAGCTCGTGTGGGTTGTGTTCCCGGAGACCCGCGCCGTTCACGTCTACCGCCTCGACGGCACCGGCGGCCGACTGCGGGCGGATCAGACGATCGAGAACGAGCCCGCCCTGCCCGGGTTCCGCGCGAAGGTCGAGTCGTTCTTCCCACCGCGCACGACGCCCGATCCGCGCGCGATGCCGGCCAGCTGACGCGAACACGTTTTCCCCGATACTGCTGTCCGGTGCCACCGCGTCTCATCGCATCAATGAGCACCGCGATTGATTCTGAGCAGCGCGTCGAGACCACCAGGCCCGTCTGGCTCGATGACGTCGAGATGCCCCGTCATCCGCCGCTCGCGGCGTCGCGCAAGGTGGACGTCTGCATCGTCGGTGCGGGCATCGCGGGGCTCAGCATCGCGTACGAGTTGCTCAAGCGCGGCCGACAGGTGCTCGTGATCGATCAGTTCGGCGTCGCCGCGGGGCAGTCGGGGCAGACTTCGGCTCACCTCGCAAGCGGGTGCGACGACGGGTTCGTTCATCTGGAAAAAGTCTTCGGCACCGACCGCGCGAAGCTCTTCCACAATGCCAACGCGGCCGGCATTGACGCGATCGAACGGGTCGCTGCCGAGGAGGCGATCGACTGCAACTTCCGCCGCGTCGACGGCTATTTCTTCTCCGAAGACGGCGATGCGCTCGTCGCCGAGATGGAGGCCGCCTACGCGTGCGGATTCGTCGAGGTGCAGAAGCTCGATCGCGCGCCGGTCGACGGCTACGTCCACAACGGAATGTGCCTGCGCTACCCACGACAGGCCGCGTTTCAGCCCGCGACGTATCTCGCGGGTCTCGCCCGTGCGATCGAGAAACTCGGCGGAGAATTCGCATTCGGCGACCGCGCGATCGACATGCAGACGCTCAACGGCAAGGTCGTCGTCGCCATCGACGGCGGAAAGACCGTCCTCGCCGACGTAGGCGTTTGCGCGACGAACGTACCCGCCCTCATCAACAACTGGCCCGGCGTCTACACCAAGCAGGCCGCCTACCGCACGCTGATGATCGCGTTCGAAGTAAACGGCGAGATCAGCGACGCGCTCTACTGGGACGACGCCGATCCGTATCACTACGCCCGCCTCTGCGAGATCGACGGCCGGAGGCTGTTTATCGTCGGCGGCGAAGATTTCCGCGTCGGACAGGCCGACGACTACGACGCGCGCTACGAGCGACTCGAAGCGTGGTCGCGCGAGCGGTTTCCATCGCTCGGCACGGTCGTCCGCAAGTGGAGCGGACAGGTGAACGAGCCCGACGACTTCGTCGCCCTGATCGGCCGCGCGCCGACGAGCGGGCACGAAAACGTCTACGTCGTCACTGGCGACAGCGGCATGGGCCTGACTCAAGGCGCGTTCGCGGGCCTGCTCATTCCCGAACTGATCGAAGGGAAGGAGAGCCCGTGGCAATCGCTCTTCGATCCCGGCCGCACGACGACGTCACTCCGCGTGATCGGCGACTTCGTCCGCGAGAACGTGAGCAGCGTCGCGCGATACGCCGATTACCTCACCGCGGGAAGCGAGGTGAGCACTGCGTCCAACCTTGCGCCAGGACAGGCCGCTATCATCGCCGTGAATGGGCATCGCATCGCCGCCTATCGCGACGACGCCGGCACACTGCACCAGTGCAGCGCGATGTGCACGCATCTGAAGGGTCTCGTGCGGTGGAATCCGATGGAGAAGAGCTGGGACTGCCCCGTCCACGGAAGCCGATTCGACTGCAACGGCAAACCCCTGCAGGGCCCTGCAGTGGATTCGCTTCCCCCCGCTTAGCCGGCGAGCATGCTCGCCGATGAACACTGCGGGAAGCGCAACTCTCCGTGCGTCCTCACGCGCTGACCAGCCGATGTCTCCCGCTGCCGATCGTCTGCGCCGCGCTCGCACCCGGCAGGAGTACCGTTGCCGACATGTTGGGAGGAAGCTCGACGTCGAGCTCGAATCGTCCTTCGCCGCTGCGGCTCCACCGCGTGCGGACGGTGCCGCGCGGGAATCGCCGAGCGGCCGCCGCATGCGTGATCTTCTCGTGCGGGATCGGCGCGATCGTCACCTTCGCGCCGCCGGGATGCGCGGGGTCGAGCGCGATGCCGCCGATCGTCTCGATCATCCATTCTCCGACCGCGCCGTACGCGTAGTGGTTGAGCGAGTTCATGCCGACTTCGACGAAGCCCTTTTCCGGGCTCCAGCTGTTCCAGCGTTCCCACATCGTCGTCGCGCCGATCGTCACGGGATAGAGCCACCCCGGGTAAGACTCCTGCAGCAGCACGCGATACGCCAGATCGGGCCTGCCGAATCGAGTGAGCACGGGGCAGATGAGCGGCGTGCCGAGGAAGCCTGTCGCGAGATGCCATTGACGCGCCTCGAACAGCTTCAGCAGCGCCTCGAACGCACGCGGCCGGACGGCTTCGGGCAACAGGTCGTACGCGAGCGCCATCAGGTGCGCCGTCTGCGACGGCACCGCGATCGTGCCGGCCGGCGTGACGTAGTAGCGGTTGAACGCGTCGACTGCGCGCGCCCGCGCTGCCGCGAATCGCTCGGCCGTCTCGGCGTCGCCGACGACTCGCGCGACTTTCGAGGCAACGCCCATCGAGTACGCGTGATAGGCCGTGCCGATCAAATCTTTCGGCGTCAGGTTGTGCCACGCCTGAATGCCGTCGCTGCCCTCAAGCGCAAGCCAGTCGCCGTAGCCGAGGTGCGGGATCGAGCCCGGCGTCGCGCGGCGGCCATCTGGCGCGGTCGATATCTGCCAGTCGCCCCATTTGCGGATCGCATCGAGCGAGCGCTGCAGGATTCGCTTGTCGCCGGTCGCCTGATAGACGGTCCACGGCACGACGACGACCGCATCGCTCCAGCCCGGGCCGCCGTCGTAGGTGTCGCCGACCGTTGGCACCACGTTGGGCACCTGGCCGTCGGCGAACTGCGCATCGTCCACGTCGCGCATCCACTTGGTGAAGAAGCTCGCCACCTCGGCATTGCATGCAGCGGTCGACGCGAAGATCTGCGTGTCTCCCGTCCAGCCAAGCCGCTCGTCGCGCTGCGGGCAATCCGTCGGCACCTCAAGGAAGTTCCCGCGCTGGCCCCAAAGCACGTTCTGGAACAGCTTGTCGAGGAACGCGTGTCCCGTCTCGAACGAAGAGTGGAACGGCGTGTCACTGCCGAGCACGACGGCGGTGAGCTTGAGCGACTCGACATCGAGCCTGTTGGGTCGCTTCTGGTCGGCATAGCTCTCGTGAAAGCTGATCTCGACATAGCGGAACCCGTGGAACGTAAACCGCGGCTGCCACGTCTCGCCGTCGTCGTCGCCCGCGAAGGTGTAGTGGTCGGACGCCTCGACGCCGCGCAGGTTGGACGTGTCGATGGAACCGTCAGGCTTGAGCGCCTCGGCGTGACGGATGACGAGCGTGCAACCCTTCGGCGCGCGGCCGCTGAGGCGCACGACGCCCACGAGGTTCTGCCCGAAGTCGTAGACGAACGCGCGATGGCCCCACGAGGCGTGCGTCTGCTTCGGCGCGGCGACGGGCGAGAGCTCCTGCGTTTGCCGGACAGGCGGCGCAGGCGATATCTCGAGTTTGATCGACGCTGGCCACTCGCGCACGCGGACGGGTCGCCACGCGTCTTCGCGTTCGCCTGGCTTTGGGTGCATTTGCCGCGCGTCGCACTGCTCGCCCGCGAGCAGGTCCGCGCCGAGCGTGCTGCTCGCGTGCCAGCGCCACGCGCCGTCGGTAACGATCGTCTTCGTCGATCCGTCGGCCAGCTCGCACTCGATCTGCGCGACCAGCGCCGGCCTCTCGCCGCTGTAGAGGACCGCACGGTCGAGGTGCGCGACGCGGCCGCAGTACCAGCCGTCGCCGAGAAGGACGTCGATCGTGTTCTCGCCCGCGCGGAGTTGCGGCGTGACGTCGTACGCCAGATACGCGAGCCGCTTGCGGTAGTCGGTCCAGCCAGGCCGAAGGGCGTCGGCGGTGACGCGTGCGCCGTTGATCGTCGCCTCGTAGAGCCCGAGCGCAGTGATGTAGAGCCTTGCCTGCTTCACGCCGGCGGGCAGAGTGAAGGTTTGCCGCAGCACCGGCACGTGAGCCGCCGAGCGACCGCTGCCGAGCAGTTCAGCCACCTCGACGAACTGCGCGGTCCAATCGTCCCGCCGCAACAGGCCCATCTCGAAAGATGCCACCTCGCTCGGCTCGCCTTCTTTGCCTTGCTCATCCCAAACCTGAACGTCCCAACACACACGTTGTCGACTCGCGAGCGGACGCGACGGGCGCAGCTCGATCTGCGACTGATCGTCAGAGTTTATCTTGCCGCTGTCCCACAGGTCGGGCTTGTCAGCGCGGAGCAGTTCGACGCTCGACGCAGCGCGAACGCGATAGGCCGACTGAGCGGCGCCCGCGCGATCGGACTGCAGCAGCCAGCTCAGCCGCGGTGACGGCTCGTCGAGCGTGAGGAGCGGGCGATCAGGCGAGTACTCGGCACGAAGATCGATGGGACGCATAGGCCCGGAAGCGTTGCGTTGTCGCGTGAACAGTCAAGGTGGAAGCGAGCCGACGTGTGCATTTCGCTCCATCCGCACGCGATTGACCTCGGATTTTTGCGCAATCCGAGCAGCGACTCTGCGCGTCTGCAGTGCGGGGGTGGTGCGAACGAGGCAACTCGTTGCGGCAAGCGCACTCGTCGGATGGATCGACGAACTGGCCGATCGGCAGTGTTCCGGCAACAGCTAAAGCGTTATCCGCCCATACCGCGGAAGGTGACGTCTTTGGGTTTGTTCAAACCTGCGGCCTCGTGGGGGTCCATCCTGGTTTCGCGCGCGCTCGTGCCGACCTGATCACGGGTGACGGGGCTGATGATGACGACGGCGTCATCCGGAACTCCTTCGAGCACCTCGATGCGGTCGACCGCGCGGATGCCAATCTTCGGTTCGAGGCGTTCGATCTTCCCGCCGCGCAGCACGTACACGGCGTTCTCCTGCAGGCTCTGGCTCGGCAGCACCTTCACGTCGTCCTTCGTGGCGATGACGAACGCGATCTCGCCGGTCATGCCGCTCTGCAGTTCCTTCTTGCGAGCGTCGTCGCCAAGCGCAACGTCGACTTCGAAGGTGCGCCGCGTCGGGTCGGCCTCGGGGTAGATCTGCGTGACCTTTCCTTCGAAGTGAGCGCCGTCGAATGCGTAGAGCGTGACGATCACGCGCTGGCCGAGCTTCACGCGGGTGATGTCTTCTTCGTCGACGGCCGCCCGCATGACGAGGTTCGCCGGCGACACGTCGGCGACACGCATCACGACGTCGTTCACCGCGACGCGCGTGCCGGGCGAGAGCGGGCGATCGAGCACCGTGCCGGCGTCGATCGGGCTCTTCAGCGTCTGCTGATGCAAGTTCCACTCCGCCGTGCCGACGGCACTCCTCGCGACGGCGATCTCTCGGTCCAGTTCCAGCGAGCGCATCGTCCGCTGACTCTTCAGGCTTTCCAGCTCGCTCCAAAGGCTCTTCACGACGTCGCTGCTGCGGTCGAGGTCGGTCGTGCTGGTGGTTCCGCTCTCGACGAGCTTTCGCAGGCGCGACTCCTCGCGCTGCGCGATATCGAGCCGGGCCTGCATGGCGAGGATGCGCGCGTCGTACTCGGCGATCACCGGCGCCACACGCCCCTGCTTCTCGACGAGTTCTGCCTGCGCCTTCTCGGCGGCGTACTTCAGCGCTGGGTCGGCAACGACGGCGAGCGGCATGTCGAGCTTCACCCGCGAACCCTTGTCGACATGCACGGCTTCGATGATGCCGGCCGTATTGCTGCGGATCGGGTACTCTCGGACGGGCTGGATGGTCCCCGTCGCGTAGACCGCTTGAATGACCGGACCGCGGACGAGCGTGGTAGTGGTCACCGTCGGCCGCGAGAACTGAACGGCCGCGTACACGCCGCCCCCGATCGCGGCGATCGCGACGATGATCCACAGGATTCGTGTCCAGGCGAACGCGTGCAGACGTCGGGTGCGGGGAGTCATTGCGTAACGAAAGTATAGACCCGCAACGGGAGCCTCGCACTTCCTCCCAGTGTCACGGCGTCGCACTCGCCTCGCGCGGCGTCGCATTGTATTGTTCTCATGGACATGACTTATTGCCTCGGCATCCTGACGAAAGACGGCCTGGTGATGGCCGGCGACTCCCGCACCAACGCCGGCCACGATCAGGTCAGCACCACCCGCAAGCTCCAATGCTTCAGCAAGCCGGGAGAGCGGGCATTCATCCTTCTCAGCAGCGGCTCGCTCAGCTGTGCGCAGTCGATCATCGCGACGCTGAAGAAGGACTTCGACCTCGGCAAAGGACTCGCCACCGCGCCGACGATGTACGACGCCGCCCGTGTTGTCGGCGATGCCGTTCGGCAGATCGCAGCGCTCGATCGCAGCGCGCTCGAACGAGACGATTACAGCTTCAACACCCACATCCTGCTCGGCGGGCAAATCGAGGGACAGCCTCACGAGCTGTACATGGTCTACCCGCAGGGCAACCCGCTCCGCGCGACCGAAGACTGCCCGTACCTGCAGATCGGCGAGGTGAAGTACGGCCGGCCGATCCTCGATCGCGGCATCAAGTTCGATCGCACCACGCTGCAGGACGCCGCGCGATACGCGCTCATCAGCCTCGACAGCACGATGAAGTCGAACGCCACAGTCGGCCCGCCCATCGACCTGCTCATGTACAAGACCGGCGAACTCGATACCAAGCGCCGCGCCCGGCTCGACATCGACAACCCAATCCTGCAAGACATCCGCCAGCGCTGGGACAAGGCGCTGCGCGACGCCGTGCAGACGTTGCCGGTGATCAACCTCGTCGAGTCGTGACGCGGGAGAGAGGCAAGCGGCAAGAGGCAAGTGGCAAGAGGGAATTCTGCCACGAGTCCACGATGCCACGCCTCGACCGTTGCACGCTCCACACTCTTGCCCCTTGCCTCTTGCCTCCCCACATCCCATGCCCCTCAATATCGGCACCCCCGCCCCAGACTTCGAACTGATGACGCAGGACCCCGCGAAGAAGGTCCGCCTGTCTGCCCTGCTCGGCAAGCGCGTCGTCCTGCTCTTCTACCCGATGGACTTCACCCCGGTCTGCACCGACGAGCACTGCACGTTCGGCCCGCAGCTCGACGCCATCACCGGTGGGGATCCGGACACCGTCGTGTTCGGCGTCTCGTGCGACAGCCCGTTCGTCCACGCCGTCTTCAAGAAGCAGTACGGCATCCCGTACGACCTGCTGAGCGACCCCACGCGCCAGATGGTGAAGTCGTACGACATGTTCATGGGCGAACTCCCCTTCAACTGCGGCAAGCGCGGGACGGTGGTCGTCGACAAGCACGGCCGAATCGCTCACTGGCATGAGCAGCCGATCGGCGAGGCGCGGAAACTCGACGCGGTGAAGCGGGCCGTGCTGGGTTGAGCCCCTTCTGAACTGCGTCAGCGCTTCGCGTCTCGACCTTCGGCTGACTCGTCCGAGCTCCCCGGCTCGGCTCCCATGTCATCCATCGCACGTCGAACGCCGCGACCGATGTCGTCGGCGCTGAACTCGACGTGCCGACCACACGCACTACAGATCTTGGAGTTCCCGGGCAGCAGTTCCGAGATCGGCACCGCGAACCGATGCGAGCAGCTGGGACAGGCAATGTGCACCGACGAATTGGGCATTTCTCTCGGCTGGACGGCCGTCAGTGAAACACCTACGTACACAGAAATCAACTTCGATTCGTGAATCGCACATCAGGACTTTTCGCCCCATAGTCACACTCCCGCTTCGACCTGTTCCAGCACGAAATCGAGCGCATCGGACGCGTCGCGCGTTGCCTTGGTTGACGTCCGAAGTGGATCGTCGGGCGGGAACCGCAACTGGTCCATTCGCGACAGCAGCAGCGACAGATACCGCCGATGCTTCAGGATGACGGCCCGCACGCGCTTCGCCTGCTCTGGGGTCAACTGCCGGTAGATCATGCCCGCATCGTTCGGACTTGCCCTCGCCAAGGCAACCGGCGTCGCGCAGGGTTCGTTGAACGCTGAACAGACACGTCCTCCGACGCGATGGAACCCCACTGAAATTCATTGCCAATAGCCCCGTCCCGCCTTCGACTGGTAGCACACACTCAGGGTGACAGGATTCGAACCTGCGGCCTCCTGGACCCAAACCAGGCGCTCTACCAAACTGAGCTACACCCTGTTAGCTGAACCCAACAGCATACGACGCTTCACCCGTTTCGGAAAGGGTCGCCGAAACGACCGAAGGCCCGCGAGGGTTGGCCTCGCGAGCCTTCGAATCGATTTCCGGGCACCGTCAGTATCGGCTGATACTGGCGATTGGCATCAGTAGGACATGTTCAGGTACACGGTACCGATGAACTGGTTGTCCTCGCCGTTGTTGGCGGCTTCGATGCTGTCGGCGAACAGGTGGAGCCAGTCGCCCTTGACGCCGAGGGTCCACGTGCCGTACTTGGCGGGGATGGACGAGAGCGGGGTCTCGGCGACGATGGCGACGTCGAGGTAGCCGAGGACGTTGTTCGTGCCGTCAGACTTCTGGTAGTAGCCGTCGAAGCTGCCGCCGAGGGTGATCGGGAACTTGAACGTCGGCTTACCGAGGCCGGGGATGTCGAGACCGTCGAACGTGTAGTTCGGGGTCACGCCGAGCTCCCAGTACCAGTCTTCCGAGCCGTTGCCGTCGTCGATTTCCTTGTAGGTGGCGACGGTCACGCTACCGCCGAGGCCCTTGACGCTGTCGCCGAGGAGCTTGGTGTAGTCGTAGGTCGTGCTGATGCCGAGTTCCTGAATCGTGTTGAACGCGCCACCCGGGTAGGTGTAGGCGGTGTAGCCGACGTTGAACGAGAAGCCGTTCTTCAGCGTCACGGTGGCGAGAGCGTACAGGTCGCTCTCGTACCAGATGTCGCCGCCGAAGGTCTGCTGGCTGTGGAAGCTGTTCCACGAGCCGAGCTTGAGGTCGACGTTGACGTCGTCGCTCGAGACGGCGTTGAACGTGGCGTAGAGGTTGGGCTGATAGATGATCCCGCCGTCTTCCTGGTTTGCACCGCGGAAGAAGTAGGCGGTGGTCAGGGCGTTCTCCAGGCCGAAGTGGATGGCGCCGTTGTTGACGGCGGGCTCTTCAGCGGCGAGGGCGAACGACGGGACAGCGAGGGCAGCCAAGGCCATCGCGCTAACGAGACGCTTCTTCATCGGACGAAACTCCTCCCGTTTCCGGGATGTATTGGGGACCCACAGCTGTGCGTTGGAGCGTCGGGGTCACGCGGACTCTTCTTATCAACTCGTGCAGACCGCCGGTTCCGGGCGGGTCTGACGAAACCTGTCGGCGGTATAATCGGCATGGACGGCAGGACTTCAATAGTGCGAACGCCCGTTAATCTCGGGATTTTCAGGTGAGTTGCCACAGGTGGGATAGGCGGACGACGTGCTCGTCGGGCGACATCGCCAACACAAGTTATAACCCGCTTCATAAAAATGACTTACATCGAACGTCCGATTTGCTCAGGCTTTGAGCTCAGAGCCCCGCGTCTTCATGTAACGGTCCACGAGCTGCTTATGGGACGTGGAGGAATCTCCACTGTTCTGACCCACAAGGCTCCACCCACAAAACCCCAGGCGCCTGGCCGCGCGCTCAATTCTGTCCAAGTTCGTCCAATTCCTCAGCACAGATCTGATAGATCCTCGCCCGCCATGAGGAGCGTGCTCCATTGTTACGACGCCGGCATGTCGAAGTTCGACCGAAAATCGGCAGTCGAGGCCGGTTCGCATTGCCGTTCAGCGTCGGCTGTACTTGCATCTCGCATCCCGCAGCACGTGACCCCCGCCCCGCCACAGCTAAGATGCGGGAACGATGTCCCTCGTTTGGCAACAACCTCTCCCGCCGATCTACCAGGAACTGTCCGACGCCGAGTTGCGTCTTCGCATCGCCGCCGCCCGCGAGTCGCTCGGAAAGCGGCTCGTCATCCTCGGGCACCACTACCAGCAGGACGCCGTCGTCGCCTTCGCCGACTACACGGGCGATTCGTTCGAGCTGTCCCGTTTCGCGGCTAGGCAGACCGGGGCTGAGTTCGTCGTCTTCTGCGGCGTCCACTTCATGGCGGAGAGCGCCGACATCCTGACCGCGCCCGAAGTCCGCGTCATTCTGCCCGACCTCGGCGCCGGTTGCTCCATGGCCGACATGGCCAACCTCGACCAGACGCTTGACTGCTGGCAGCAGTTGAAGGAAGTCTGCCCCGACGAGCCGATCGTGCCCGTCACCTACATGAACAGCAGCGCCGACATCAAAGCCTTCGTCGGCGAGCACGGCGGCGCGGTGTGCACGAGCAGCAATGCGAGGAATGTGCTGGAGTGGGCGCTGGCTGGAGGGGCGAGGGACGAGGGACTAGGGACGAGAAATCACTCCTCCTCGTCCCTCGACACTCGTCCCTCGTCCCTACCCAAGATCCTCTTCTTCCCCGACCAGCACCTCGGCCGAAACACCGCGCACGCGATGGGCTTCCCGCTCGACAGCATGATCGTGTGGGACCCGCGAAAAGACCTCGGCGGCAACACCGAGGAGCAGGTGAAGAACGCCCGCTTCGTCCTCTGGAAGGGCCACTGCTCCGTGCACGCCCTCTTCCGCCCCGAGCACGTCGACCAGGCCCGCGCGAAGTACCCGGGCATCAAGGTGATGGTCCACCCCGAGTGCAAGTTCGACGTCGTGCAGAAGTCGGACCTCGCGGGCTCAACCGCGTTCATCGTCGATCAGGTCCGCAAGGCGCCGCCCGGCACGAAGTGGGCGATCGGCACCGAGGTGAACCTCGTCAATCGCCTGCGTCTGCAGCACCCGGAGCAGACGATCGTGGTACTGAGCGATTGCCAGTGCATGTGCACGACAATGTTCCGCATCGACCTGCCCCACCTGTGCTGGTGTCTCGAAAAGCTCGCGACAGGCGAGGTGGTGAACGAGATCCGCGTGAGCGATCACGTGCGGAAGTGGAGCCTCGTCGCCCTCGATCGAATGCTGAACATCAAGGGCACCGGCAGCCCCATCACGCCGCCCAAGACGAAGCAAATCGCGACGACGGCGGGGATCGAAGACTGATTCGCGCGACGTAGCGAAGCGAACGACGCGATGGCTCCGGCGCTGTCGCTCAGGATCCCCCCACGCCGAGTCGCTGTGCGACCGGGTTCCCCAAGCGCTCAGTCGAGCGCCAGCGGTCGCTTCGTCATGCGGGCGTAGTCGATCGCCTTTTTCACGACGTCAGCGAGCTTCTCGCGGACCATGTAGCGTTCGCCGTGGTCGCAACAGATGACGGTGTCCGGGCACGACTCCACGTACCGGATCTTCTCGGCATTCACGACGAACTGCTGACCGTTCAGCTTGGTGAGGATGATCATGGGGCAGCAGTTGATAGTCAGGAGAAGTTGATAGCTGATAGCGGGCCGTCGACGGTCGCGAGCCTCCTGCTCTTGCTCTATCAACTATCAACTTCTCTGCTATCAACTCTCCATTTCAAGTGGCCCCCGCGACAGCAGAATGAACACCTGCCGCGGGGGCTCGAGAAGCCCGCGCCGATCGCTTGCCACGATCGGCGGGGAGTTGTCAGTTGTCAGTGAACGAGTCTCCTCGTCTCTTCGTCTCTTCGTCACTCCGTCTCTTCGTCACTCCGTCTCTTCGTCACTCCGTCACTCCGCATTACCTGCTCGTCTGCAGCAGTTCCGTCATCAGCCGGTCGGCCGTGCTGATGACGCGGCTTGCCGCGCTGAAGCCGGTGCTGGTGATGATCATGTCGATGAACTCCTTGCTGAGGTCGACGTTGGACTGCTCGAGCGAGCCGCCCTTGATCATGCCGGCGTTGAACTCGCCCGGTGCGCCGATGACCGGTTCGCCCGAGCTGGCGCTGACGGTGTAGTTGTTCGAGCCGAGGTCGACGAGGCCTTGCTGGTTGTCGAACGTCGCGATCGCGACTTGTCCGAGCGTGCGCTGCAGGCCGTTCGTGAACGTGCCGACGATTCGTCCGTCCTCGCCGATGCCGAAGAGGTCGAGGTTGCCGGTCGGCATGCCGTCCTTCGAGGCGACCGCCATCGACGAGCCGGTCTTCTCGAGGCTCGTCATCTCGTTGAAGTTGAGATCGATGTTGAGCGGCGTGACCGCGCCCGTGTTCGTGCGATCGACCGAGATCTGATTGCCCGTGCTGGCGGTGAGCTTGCCCTGGTTGTCGAACGTAATCGTGCCGGTCCCCAGCACGCCGCCGTTCGTGCTTGCGCCGGGCGTGAAGGACGGCTGCACGTCGGTGTCGTCGTTGCTGACGGCCCAGTAGCGGTAGGTGATGCCCTGGTCGCTCTTGCTTTCCATCGCGGTGTAGAGCGCGATGTTGACGGTGCTGCCGAGCGAATCGTACGCCTGGACGCGCATGACGGAGCCTTCGCCGGTGGGCGGATCGTCGTCGGGCCGGGCGAGGTTGAACGGGACGACTGCGCCGTTCTTGAAGCTGTTGCTATCGATGCCGAGCTCGTTGACCGCGCCGGGGTTGCCCATGATCTGAAGTCGAACGCTGCCGGCCGGGTCAGTGCCGCTGCCGGGGACGATCGTCGTGCCAGGCGTGAAGCCCGCGGGGGCGGCGGCGACGGTGTCGGCGCTCGTGTCGATCATGAACGCCTGCGTGAAGAACTCCTGCAGGTCGCCGAGCGTGGTGGCCGCCGTGATCTTGAACTGGAGCGGGCCCTCCGCACCGGTTCGTACGGACTCGCCGCCGCGTTTGCCGTCGAGCGTGATGGTGTCGCCGTCGTTGAAGGCGGCCGTGCCGGTCGCGCTGGCGCGGCGCAGGTCGACGAGCGGCGTCGTAGCGTCGGGCGTGGTGCTGGTGGACGTCAGCAACGGCTCGCTCAGCAGTCGGCCCGCGCTGGTCGCGACCGAGCCGGACGAGTTGAGGTTCCCCTTCACGGCGATCTTCGACGTAGCCTCGGCCGTCGTCAGGCCGCCGATCGGGATCTTCAGGTTGCCGAGCGAGTTCTTGACGACGTTGAAGTTCTGATCGACGCCGTACCCTTGCACGTACTCGCCGCGCGAGGTGACGAGTTCCTGCTCGTCGTTGAGGATGAACGAACCATCGCGGGTGAACTTCTTGTCCCCGTTGCCGACGATGAAGAAGCCGTCGCCGTCGATGGCGAGGTCGGTGTTCACGCCGGTGGTTTCGATCGTGCCGGGGGTGAACGATTTCTGGATCGAGCCGACCGTCGCGCCCAAACCGCGCTGATTGGGGTTCGTGCCGCCGAAGTCTGCGCTGGGCGGGGCACCGTTGCTGTCGGTGATGTAGAACTGCGGACGGAACAGGACGCGGCTGCTCTTGAAAGCCGTCGTGTTCACGTTCGCGATGTTGTTACCGATGACGTTCAACCGGCGCTGGTTGACCGTCATCCCGGTGAGGCCTGTGAAAAGCGTGCTCGTGAGTGCCATGGGGCCGATCCCTGCCGTGTCTCAAGTGTTGTCGACTTGCGGACGCAACTCGATTCCGAGTCGCAGCCCGCGCACGCTCCGCGCAAAAATCGCGGCTCCGCCGCGCAACCTCTGCATCTGCCACCCGCGCGATACGCCATCGCCGCGGGCAGCTCGTCGTTCCGTTGTCGCCGTGGCAACCGCCGTGCCACGTGCTGATTCTCAGTGTCAGCCGTTGATCAGCTGCCCGCCGGCGTTTCGACCCGTGAACACCGGGAGTCGGTTCGAGCCGGCCGTGGTCGCACCCGCGCCGGTGCCGCCATCGAGGATCTCGCTCACCTTCGACATCGACATCGTCTCACCGCCGTCGAGCTCGAGCATGACCTCGCCCTTCACGACCTTCACGGTCTTCACTTTGCCCGTCGCCTCTTCTCCCGTGACGGCATCGACGCCCTTCACGTGCTTCCCGATCAAGTTGCCGGCCGAGCCGAGGTTGTTCTGCAGCACGAGCGTCTTCAGCGACTCCTGCAGGCTCTGCTGGCTCTGCAGCTGGCCGATCTGGCTCATCTGCGCGAGGAGTTGCTCGTTCTTCGCGGGCTCCATCGGGTCCTGATTTTGAAGCTGCGTGACCATCATCTTGATGAAGTCTTCCACCTTCATCTGGCCCTTCGGGTTCTTGACGGTCGTCGCGCCCGACGCCTGGGTGCCGTCGCCGAAGGTGATCTTGCTCGTATCAACCATGGGGAGTCCTTCCTCAGTTCGATTTGCGATTCGCGGTCACGCGACAAGGTCGAGGTCTTCCAGACCTGCGAGCTTGTCCCACATCTTCTGCACCTGCTCGCGGCGTTGCCGCTCGGCGTGCTGCTGTTGCCAGCTCGACGCGTTCGACGCGCCGTCCTGTTGCTGCTTCGATTCCGAGTCCTTCGACGACGACGAGCTGTTCGTCTGCACGTCGCCCGTGCGGACCTGCATGCGCTCGACCTGCACGCCGCTCGATTCGAGCGACGACTTCAGCTGATGCAGGTTGTTCCCAAGCAGATCGGCGGCGGCCTCGTTCTCGGCGGTGAACGTCGCGGTCATTCGGCCGTCGATGACGCTGACCTTCACGAGCAGCGCGCCCATCTCCGGCGGGTCGAGCCGGATCTGCATCTGTCCGCCGCGCGGGAGGAGCTTCGTCTGCACCTGCTGGACGATGTTGCCCGCGTTGTCGTCGGCAAACTTCGCTTCGGGGGTCTGAGTTGCTGGCGTCGTCGGCGCATCGACACGACCGGCCGGGTGATTCGCAGAGGCCGTCGGGGTCGTTAGCGCGTCGAGCGTCGATTGGAACGACTGTCCCGCAGGTTGGGACATTGCCGACGCATTGGCGGCGGGAGAGGCGCTGGTCGAAGACGGCTGAGCGGCCGCGGCCTCGGTCGATCGAGCCGTCGATACGGCCGCCGTACCGCCGGACGCGTCGAGCTTCGCTTGGTTCGACGGCGTGCCTTGACTGGGTGCAGAGGCCGTCGAGCCGGCATCGTCGCCGCCGCGCGTGTTCGCGCCGAGCAGGTGGCCCAGCGCGCCGGCTGACCTTGCTGATCCTGACGCGGTGCTATCGTGAGCGCCGTCCTTTGCCGCTGAACCCGATGCGTTCAGGTTGCCGCCTTGGCCGGAAGCAGCAGCAGCTAGTGCTTGCACGTCGCCCGCGACAGCGTCTGCCTGCGCCATCCCGGGATCGATCGCATTCGTCGCATCGACCTGGGGGGCCGCGTCCTTCGATTCATTCTCGGCGTCCGCCTCGTCAACGGTTGTCTCGTCCGCCGCATCGGTCGCGTTCTCGGCATCCGACTCGTTCACTTTCAACTTGCGGGCGGTAGCGTTCGAGTCCGAGCTCTTCGCCGATCCCGATGCGCCTGGCTCGTCACCGCCTGCTTCGCCCTGTCGATCGTCGTCGCGGCGCGATTTGCTGGCGCGATCACGCTTGTCGACGCCAGCAGCAGGGCCCGCCCGCTGGCCGTCCTCTACGCGATCGGCACGATCGGCCGCCCCTTTCGATGGTTGACCGCGATCGTTGGCGCGGGACACGGGCAGCGCATCGCGATCGTCCCGCCGCGGCGCTTCGCTCCCCCGGTCTACGCCGCCCAGGCCGCCACGATCGTCACGGATGGGGATTGCTCGCGACGCATCATCCACGCGCGATAGCTGGCCCAGACCGAAGCTGCCACGACCTGTCGCATCTCGCGAGTTGGCAGCGCTGGCCTCCTGTTTTCGGGCCACAGCTTGTGCAACCAGTCGGCGCCACTCGGCGTCGCTTCCCGAACTGCCGCGCAGCTGGGCCAGTGCGGCCAACGCGGGCTTGATGCGGAGCTGTTCTGGCGTGAAGGCGGGATACGGCATGGACGGAGCTTCCGAGAGGCGCGTCGCGACGACGCCGCGGTTGAAACTGAGTACGAACGCTCGACCGCACCATGCGTTGCAAGACCGGTCTGGTCTGACGCCCGCTGCGACCGCGGCGAGGCAATGTGGCAGGTCGACTACCGCTGCGCTGTCGGCTGCGCTCCGGCGCCGCCAGCGCGTCCAGTCGGACCGGCCGGCTCCGCGGCTCCCTGTCGCGACCCCGACGCACCGTTCGCCGTCGATGCGGCGGGCGGGGCGTCCTTCTTGCGCATCAGCTCAAGCAATGCTTGCGCTCGCTTGAGTTCCTCGGGCGTCTTGAACTCGCCTAACACGCGAGACGCCCGGCGTGCATCCATCGCTTGCAAGTACCGTACCACGGTGTCGTCATCGAGCTGGGCGAAGATGTCCTTCACCTGCTTCGTCGTCATCGCGTTGTACAGCTTCAACGTCTCCGTGAACCCCTTGTCCACCACCTTCGCATCCATCGCTTGCTCGCGCGCGGCCACCTTCTTCTCGCGGTCTTCGAGTGCGCCTTTGTCCTTCAAGAACTGCGATCGAGCCAGTTCCACCTGCCTGCGAAGGTCGAGCAACTCCTGTCGCTGACGATCGAGCAGCGCCATCTGCCGATCGAATGCCTGTTGCATGAACGCAAGCTGCTCGGCCGCCGTCTTTCCGGCGGTGGCGCCGAGGAATTCGTCGATCCGCATGATCGGCTGCGTCGTGGCATCGGCCACGGCGGCGGGCTGCGTGGCCGGCTGCGACGTCGGCGCGGGGTACATGACCTTGCCGATCTCGCCGAGCTTGTCCTTGCTGAGCGCACCTGAGCTGAACAAGTACCCGGCCGCCGCCAGCACGGCGAGGAAGTTGATCGCCAGGACGATCATCAGCGCGAGGCCGAGCTTCTTCAGCAGCTTCATCACGACGCGGCACCTGCCGAGTTAGGTCCAACCGACAGATTCGCAAAGGCGATCTGCATGCCGGCCTCGTCCATCAGCTCGCGTTCGCGCTTGTCCTGGTCGGCCTGCCAGCGTTGCTTCTGCTTATCGCGCAGCACTTCGATCGCCTTCCGATTCTTCGCCGCCTCGGCCAGCTTGCGCTGCTTCGCTTCGACGGCGAGCCGGGCCTGCGACATCTTCTCGGCGTGGGCGAGCACCCGCAGCTTCATCGCCGCCAGGTAGCGCCGGTGCGTGGCGATCGCCTGCACGTTCAGCTTGCCTGCGGTGTGCTGTGCCTTGAGTTCGCCATTGCTGGCGACCATCTCCGCATTCATGTCCTGCAGTTGCCGTTCGAGTTCTACGAGTTGCTGCTGGGCCTGCGCGAGGTCGAGCTGGCACAGGCGTTCCTCGCGCTCGCGTTGTTCGAGTACGGTCTGCAGCGTGAAAACAAATCTCGCCATGAGGCACCTGAGCTAAGACATCACTTCTTGCGAAGCGATTCGATCTGCCTGACGAGGTCGGCGAGTTGCTTCGCCGCCTCCGGGCCGGACACGCAGGAACTGCTCTCCTGCTGCAAAAACTGCACGATGCGCGGGCGCGCATCCAGCGCGAGGTCCTGTTCGACGTTGCCGCCCTTCACATAGGCGCCGATGCTGACGAGGTCCTCGATCTCGGCATACTTCGCGAGCAAACCCAGTACCACGCGGGCGTGCTGCACCTGTTCACGCGGGGCAACGTCGCCTCGCACGCGGCTGATGCTCTGCAGCATGTCGATCGCGGGGAAGTGCCCGACGTTGGCCAGCGCGCGGTTGAGCCAGAGGTGGCCGTCGGTGATGCCCTTCACGGCGTCGGGGATCGGCTCGTTGAAGTCGTCGCCCTCGACGAGCACGGTGTAGAAGCCGGTGATACTGCCGCGCTCAGTCTTGCCGGCACGTTCCAGCACCTCGGGCAGCAATGCGAACACGCTCGGCGGGAAGCCCTTCGTCGCCGGCGGTTCGCGCGCGGCGAGGCCGATCTGACGCTGAGCTTGCGCGAGCCGAGTGATTGAATCCATCATCAGCAGCACGTGCTTGCCGAGGTCGCGGAAGTACTCGGCCACGGTGCACGCGACCTTCGCGGCGCGGACCTTCAACAGCGGCGTGTCGTCGCCCGTGCTGACGATGAGCACGCAGCGCTTCATGCCCTCTTCGCCGAGCGCGTTCTCGATGAACTCCTGCACCTCGCGGCCACGCTCGCCGATGAGGGCCACCACGCTGATGTCGGCGTTCGTGTTCTTCGCGATCGACGCCATGAGCGTGCTCTTCCCGACGCCAGGCCCGGCGAAGATGCCCATGCGCTGGCCCTGGCCGCACGTGTGCAGCGCGTCGATCGCGCGGACGCCCGTATACAGCGGCGTGCGGATGTTCACGCGGTCCATCGGCGTGACCGACCGTGCATCGATGCGCCGCGCCGCGCCGGGCGGGAGCGGGCCGAGCTTGTCGAGCGGATTGCCGAAGCCGTCGATCACCCGCCCGAGCATGCCGGCCGAGCACTGAATGCGCGGCAGCGACGCGCGCGAGCAAACCGAATCGCCGCGCGCGACGCCGCCCATTCCCTGCAGCGGCATCAGCAACGTGCGATCGTTCGTAAAGCCGATGACCTCCGCCTGACACGATCGGCCGCCAAAGCTGGCGATCTCGCACAGCGACCCGAGCGGCAGCGGCAGGTCGGACGCCTCGATCGTCATCCCCGACACCGCCGTCACCGTCCCGGCGACGCCGAGCGGGTTGAGGAGCGAGAGCGTGGCGTGGGATTCGGAGAAGAGCATTGGAGGGAGAAGAGTTGCCAGTTGTTAGTTGCCAGTTGCCAGTGCAGAAGTCGGGCCTGCTGCCTTCACTGGCAACTGGCAACAAATAACTGGCAACTAATCCAGCACCTCATCCGACGACATCGAATGCGTGACGCTCACCGGCTTCGCCGCCTCTGTCGGTCGCTTTGGCGCAAGCTGTTCGACGATGCGGTCGAGTTGGCCATCAAGGGTGGCGTCGACGGAGCCGTTGTTGCTGCGGACGACGCATCCGCCCGGCGAGACCGTCTCGTCGTTCGTCACCTCCACCTGCTGCAGCTGCGGCCAGGCGAGCTTGAGTTCGGGGAGCAACTCGTCGAGCAGATCTCGCTGGCTCGGATGAATCGAGATGCGGATCGAATGCTTCGCGACGACGGTGCGAATCGCCTCGCGGACGTTTTCGTGGAGCACGGCCGGATCGAGCGAGCCGAGCGTCTTGCAGACGCGCTGCGCCACGGCGAGCGACAGTTCGAGCAACTCGACGCGGGCAGCCTCTTCGATGCGGATCGCGACGCCGTCGATCTCAGCGAGCGACCGCGTGAGCGTGTCGGTGAGCTGCGTCAGCTTCGCCTTGTGCTCGGCGAGCGCTTGCTGCTTGCCTTGCGTGATGCCTTGCGCCAACCCCTGCTGCCGACCGGCCTTGAGACCTTCGGTGAGCCCCTGCTGCTTCCCCTGCTGCTGCGCGGCGACGCGAATCTTGTCCGCGTCAGCGCGTGCGGCCGCGAGGATCTGATCGGCCTGCGCCTGCGCACGAAACAGCAGTGCGCGGGCCGACTCTTCGATGTCGAGAAGATTCAGCACGGAAGCCCCATCCGCACGCGAAGTTGAAGACTTGAGCAATCCCAAACCAACCACCAACTACTGACAAAGGACAAGTGACTAAGGACCAAGGACGATCAAACAATCATTTCCTTCTCGCCGCCGCGACCGGCGATGACGATTTCGCCGCTGTCTTCCAGCCTGCGCACGACATCGACGATCTTCTGCTGTGCCTGCTCGACGTCCGACACGCGGACCGGGCCCATGAACTGCATGTCTTCCTTGATGAGCTCGGCCGCGCGTTCGGACATGTTCTTGAAGATCTTCTGCTTGAGGTCTTCGCTCGCGGTCTTGAGCGCGAGGGAGAGGACGTCGTTCTCGATCTCCTTGAGTACGCTCTGGATGCCCTTGTCGTTGACGAGGTTGATGTCCTCGAAGACGAACATGAGCCGGCGAATCTGCTCGACGAGATCGGGGTCCTCGGCTTCGAGGCCTTCCATGATCGCCTTTTCGCTGCTGCGATCGGCGAGGTTGAGCATCTCGGCCACGTTGTTCACGCCGCCCGCCTTTTCGAAGGTCTGGCTGACGATATCGGAGAGGCGATGTTCGAGGCCGCGCTCGACTTCCTTGATGACCTCGGGGTTCGTCTGCTCCATGTTGGCGATGCGCTTCACCACCTCGACCTGCTTCTGCTGAGGCAGGCCGACGAGGATTTCGCTCGCCTTCGTGGGCTGCAGGTGCGCGAGGATGAGCGCGATCGTCTGCGGGTGTTCGTCCTGGATGAAGGTGAGGAGGTTCTCGCTCTCCGCCTTTTGCAGGAAGCTGAACGGCGTCGTCTGCACCTGCTGCGTGACCTGCTTGATGATGCGCTTCGCGTCGTCCTCGGTGAGGCTCTTCGTGAGCAGCATCTTCGCGTAGTCCAGGCCGCCCTCGTTGAGCGACTGGTTGGCGAGCGCGAGGTGATAGAACTCCTTGAACACCTCGCGACGCTGCGGCGCCTCGATTTCACGCACGCTGGCGATCTCGCGGCTGACCTCTTCGATCGCCTCGGGAGGCAGTCGCTTGAGCACCTCGGCGGCCTGGTCCTGATCGAGCGTGAGCATCAGGATCGCAGCCTTGCGGGCACCGGTGAGTGGAGCAGGTGTGGCGGGCATGGGGCGGGGGAGTTGTCGGTTGTCAGTTGTCAGTTGTCAGGACAGATCGAGTCGTCGTGCATTCGGTCTTCACTGACAACCGACAACTTGCAACTGACAACTCTTCATCTCACTTGTTCAACCACCGCTTCACGAGCAGCGCGGCGGCGTCGGGGTTGTCTTTCACGAGGCCTTGGACCTGCTCGAGGATCTGCTTGCCTTCGACAGCTTCCTCGTCGAGTTCCTGGCCGAGCAGGACCGGGCCGCCCTCCATTACTTCGCCGGCGAGCATTTCGTTGGGCTCGAGGCGGTTGATGGCGTTGCGGCGGGCTTCTTCCTCGTCTTCGTCGACCGGCGGCGGGATCGGGGCGGGCGGTGCGCTCTTCTTCACGAGCCGGCTCACCATGAACAGGCTGACGAGCGCGAGCAATCCGACGCCGATCTCGCGGCCGTACGAGCCGATCAACCCTGCTGCCTCGCCCGCGGTCGACCCGCTCGTGGCGACGGCGCCGAGCGTTCCGCCAAGAGCGACCGTCGCGGGAACATCCAAGAACTCGGCCACGCTGATCTGCGACTCCGGCACGCCCATCAGCTTGCGGACGCCGTCACCGATGTCGGCGAGCGTGCGGTCGGCGATCTCCTTCAGCGCGTCGGGCGTCGGCTCGGACTGCGCGCTCGGATTCATCGACTTCCACACCGCGGTGATGTAGCTCCGCGGCACGCCGATCGTGATGCCGGCGACGCTCGGATCGCCCGCGGGCGTGCGGATGACGACGCGCGACTTGCCGTAATCGACGGCGTTCTTCGTCTGCGTGGTCTCCTCGCTCGTTCCGCCCGGCGTGGGGGCCGCGACGGTCGTGGTGAGGCCCATGTTGGCGGCGGCGCCGGGCTCGCCGCCGGGGTTGCCGTCGCGCGAGTCGGACTTCTTCAACGTCTCTTCAGTGGAGAGCTGTACCGTCTGCGTCGGATCGACGATGTCGCGCGTCTCGTTTCGGTCTTCCGTGGTGAGCTTGACCTTCACCTGCACCTGCAGGCCGGGGATGTAGCGGAACCGCTCTTCGATCTTGCGGGCGTACTGCGTCTCGTAGGCGACGTACGCATCGAGCAACTCGCTCGATCCGCCAATGGCGGACGCGTCACGCGGGCGGATCTGTACGCTCAAGCCGTCGATGAGGACGGCGACGTTCTCGCGCTTCAGCCCGGGCACGGCGCGGGTGACGGTATCGGCGGCGGCCTCGGCGACCTTCTTTGCAGGGTAGGGCGAGTTCGACCTGAGCGCGATCGTGACCGACGCACCGGGCTCGCTGCGGCGGGCGATGCCAATCTGTTCCTTGTCGTTGATCTCGACCTGAACGCTCGCCACCGACTTCCAGGTGCGAATCATCTGCTGGAGCCGATCCTGCCGGGCGAGTCGGAACTTCTCGTTGATGACCTGACTGCTGTCGAACAGGTTGATCTTCTCGAACACCTTCAGCATGTCGTCGAACGACTGCTGCGAGTTTTCGGGCAACGCTCCGACGAAGCTCAGCTCACCCCAGGCGGCCATCGCCTGGTCCTTGCCGACCATGATTCGCCCGTTCTGCAGCTCGAACGGGATCCCCGCTGCCGCGAGCGACGAGGTGACGCGCGTCTGCTCTTCGGTACTAAGCGCGTTCGTCAGCAGCGGCGTCATCTGCTTGTCGCTGGCAAAGCGCCCCCAGTACAGCAACGTCATCACCACGATGACGGCGAGCGCGCCCATCAGCATCTTCTGCGTGGGCGTGAGCCCGCGCAGTTGTTCTTGTAAACGGAGAAGCGCTTGTCGGATCTGTTCCATCATCGCCCTCCATGGCGAATCGGAAGATCACTTCGCAGAGAAGTTCACTTCGAGAAGTGAGAGAGTCGAATTGTGCCCGAACGTCACACGCCAGCCTGAGCGCGTCACATCCTGTGACAAATCAGATGGGCATGTTGCGAAGCTCTTCGTACGCAGTCATGAGCTTCGACCGAATGGCAACGAGCGTCTTGAACGCGAGGTCCGACTTCTCCATCGCACCCATCACGCCGGCCAGATCGTCGGTCTTGCCGGTGGTGAGGTCACGCACTGCATCCGATGCCTGCTGTTGCAGGTCGGTGACTTCGCCGAGGTATTGCTTGAACGTGTCCGCGAAGTTCGCCGAGCCAGCCTTGGCTTCGTTGGACTTCGCGATTCCGCCCTGCGTACCGAGGGGAGCGCTGGAGAGGTTGGAGACGCCGTTGGTCATCCGTGACGTTGCGTTAAAGTAGCGAGTATGGAGGAATTGACAACCTAACCTTTAGCGAACCCAGTCAAAAATCGGTCAACTGTTCATGCACCGCGGGCCAACGCGGGTCGTCAGGCGAGCAACCGAAGCGTGGCGTTGAGCATCGACTTCGTCGTCTCCATCGCGGTGATGTTGGCCTCGTAGGCGCGCGACGCGTCGATCATGTTGACCATCTCGAAGGTCATGTCGACGTTCGGATAGAGCACGTTGCCATCGGCGTCGGCGTCGGGGTTGCCGGGCTCGTTCCGCTGCGTGAACGGCGACATGTCGCGCTCGATCTTCGACACGTGCACGCCGGGCTTGGTGGGATCGCCCGGAGCGCCGGGCATCAGCACCGCGAACCGCCGACGGTACGGCTCCAGCTTGCCGTCGGGGCTCATGATCTTCTTCGTCGCACCCTGGTTCACCAGGTTGTTCGCGGTGATGTCCATCCGCACGCGCTGCGCGGAAAGACCTGTCGCGGAGATGTCGAGGAGGTTGAACATGGCTTGGGGGTTCGCGGTTCGCGGTCGGCAGTTCGTGGTCGTCAACTCTCAGCGACTGCTGTGAACTGCGAACTACGAATCATTCCACTCTTTCCTTCAGCGCCATCTGCATGCCGCTGTACTGCTTGCGGAGCAGTTCGACGTACATCTGGTGCCGCAGGCCGTTGCTGGAGAGGTTGGCCATCAGCGATTCCATCGAGCGGTTGTTGCGGTCGTGGAAGAGGACGCCGGTGCGGGGGTTGTCGACCTGACCGGCGAGGTCGTCGAAGTCGACCTGCCCGGGGCCGTACTTCTCCCGCTCGGCCACTCTTTCACGGAGCTGGCTCTGGAACTTGTCGAGGTCCAGATCCTTCTGCTCGTAACCCGGCGTGCTGACATTCGCCAGGTTCTCCAAAATCAGCTCGTGCCGCTTCTGCGTGAACGAGAGCATCCGCTCGACGAGCGGTGCGTTGCCCTGGTTGACGAGACGGTTGATGAACATGGGCGACCTCCAGTTGGGCGAACGCTGTACCCGGTCGTTTGCGATTTGCGATTTGCGATTTGCGATTGGAAAACCGCATTTCAATCGCAAGTCGCAAGTCGCAAGTCGGCAATTCCTGCGCGGCAAGAGCCGTTCATGCCTCCACCAGTTCCCCGTCGTCCTTCCACCGCTTCAGCTTCATGCCGAGCGTGCGGATGCCGATGCCGAGCGCCCCGGCCGTCTTGGCGCGGTGGCCGCGGAACTTTCTGAGCGTCTCTAGGATGACGTGCTTCTCGATGTCGGCGAGTGGCTGATCCGCGAGCGCCTTGATCGCCCCGCCACTTCCGCCAGCCGGCGCGACGCGGAGCCACGGCTCGATCGTCTCGGCCCGGATGACGCCGGGCTGCTGCTCCAGGATCACCGCGCGTTCGACGAGGTTCTGCAATTCGCGCACGTTGCCCGGCCAGTGGTAGTGCTGCAGGAGCCGCATCGCGTCGGGCTCGACGTGCATGAACGGCTTATTGTCTCGCCGGGCGATTTGGCTCAGGAAGTGGCGCACGAGTTCGGGCACGTCTTCACTGCGGTCGCGCAGCGCGGGCATTTCGATCGGGACGACGTTGAGCCGGTAGAACAGGTCCTCGCGGAACTTCCCGTCTGCGACGCTCTGCTCCAGATCGCGATTGCTCGTCGCGACGATGCGCACGTCGACCTGCTGCGTGACGCTGCTGCCCACGCGCTCGAAGCAGCTCTCCTGCAGCACGCGGAGCAGCTTCGCCTGTAGGCCGGGCTGGATCTCGCTGATCTCGTCGAGCAGCAGCGTGCCGCCATCGGCCAATTCGAATCGGCCGCGACGCATCTTGTCGGCGCCGGTGAACGCGCCCTTCTCGTGGCCGAACAGTTCGCTTTCGAGCAGGCTCTCGCTGAGCGCGGCGCAGTTCACCGCGAGGAACGGCTTGTCGCGGCGGTCGCTGGCGTAGTGAATCGCCCGGCTCGCCACTTCCTTACCCGTGCCGCTGGGGCCGCGAATCAGGACGGTGGCGTTGTTGCTCTTGCCGACGAGTTCGATCTTCCGCTTCACGTCGCGCATCGCGAGCGAATCGCCGATGAGCGGCCGCGGGGCGTTCATGTTCTCGACGATGCCGCGAAGTGTCTGGTTCTCGACCTTGAGCCGGCTGTGTTCGAGCGTGCGATCGACGAGAAGCTTGAGTTCGTCGCCGTCGAAGGGTTTCTGGATGTAGTCGTACGCCCCGAGCTTCATCGCCTCGACGGCCGTCTGCACGGTGGCGAACGCGGTCATCAGCACGACGGGCATGTCGGGCTTTACCTTCTTCGCCTCGGTGAGCAGCTCGATGCCGGTCATCTTCGGCATCTTCAGGTCGGTGATCATCAGCTCGAACCGACTCCCCGACTGCTGCAGCCGCTGCAGGGCGGCCTGTCCGTCGTAGGCGCAGACCACCTCGTGCCCCTCGCGCGCGAGGGTGGCGGCGAGGGAGTCGCGCATCATCTCTTGGTCATCGACGATGAGAATGCGTGCCATAGCTTCGCAGGTTCGCGGTTCGCGGTTCGTGGTTCGCAGTGGGCGGATCCGCATCTACTGCGAACCGCGAACTGCAAACCACGAACTACAGCACCACTTCGAACGCCGCGCCTCCTTGTTCGTGGTTGCGGGCGCGGATCGTTCCGTCGTGCGCCTCGATGATTCGGTGAACGATGGACAGCCCGAGCCCGGTGCCGGTGTCCTTCGTGGTGAAGAACGGGTTGAAGATGCGATCGAGGATCGCGGCGTCGATGCCGGGACCGGTGTCGCGAATGCGGATGAACCGACGCCCCGCCGCCGCGCCGAAGCTGACCTCGACTCGGCCGCCAGCGTCCACGGCTTCGCAGGCGTTGACGATCAGGTTCAACAGCGCCTGCCCGAGCAGCGTGTCGTCGAACCGCGCGGGCAGCGACTCCGGGCCGGTCACGGCGAACGTGCGATCGGCGAAGCGCGTCCGCGCCACGTCGACGCACTCGCGCACCGTCGCGGCGAGGTCGCCCTGATCGGGATTGCACCGCAACTCGCGGCTGAACGTGAGCACGCCGCTAACGATCGTCTCGAGCCGCGCGACGGCACGGCTGATCTTGTCGACGGTCTCGCCCGATGCGGGGCGATCGCTCACGTCGCCCTTCAGCAAGCCGGCGTAGAGCCGAATCGCGCCGAGCGGATTGCGAATCTCGTGGGCCAGCCCGGCTGCCATCTCGCCCAATGCGGCGAGGCGGTTGCGGCGTTCGAGTTCGCGGTTCTTCTCGCCCAGCTCTGCCTGGAGCGCCGCGACGCGACCTGAAAGCTCCTCGTGGCTCTGCTGGAGCTTCTCGGTCGCATCGCTGTACGCGAGGATGACCCTTCCGAGTTCCTCGACGCGGCGCAGGTGTTCTTCACGCGAGATCGTTGCGCTCGGCGAGGCATGGCCTGCGCCGTGCGCCGACGAACCTCGCGTCTTCGGTAGATCGATCGGAGTTGAGATCGTGACAGCGCTCATCGGGAGACGTCGACCCTCCCCGCCGAGCCGGCGCCGGCGTAGGCGCCGGTGGCGTATTGCACGTTGGCACGCGTGCCGTTCCGCGCCGCGGCGAGTTGCCTGCCGACGTTGATCTTTCGCTGCTGCAGCACGAGCGCATCGTCCGTGTCGGCCGCGTTCACCTCGGCCAGCAACGCACGCGTCCGCGCGAGCAGCTCTTCTGCCTGCGTGCGCACGCTCGCCTCCAGCGATTGCGACACCTCGGGCCAGTTCATGCGCGTCGGGCGAAGCGCGCCTTCAAGCTTCGTGATCTGTTCAACCACGCTCGCGCGCTTCGTCAGCACGTCGAGCAGTTCGTCGGTCTGATCGAGCTGCACGTACTCGCGCTGCTGCGCGGCGAGGCGGAGCAGGCGCTCGTACAGTTCGACGAGCTTGTTCAGGACTTCGATGAGCAGACGTGGTTGCATCAGCGGGCCTCCAGCAGGCCGGACTCGCCGGCAAAACGAAGGAACCGCTCGCGGTCGTCGCGGCTGATCACGTACGCGCCGTTGCTGAACGCCTCGCGCGGCATCCGGCTCAGCATCACGCTCGCACGGGCGTGCGCACGCGTCGCCAGATCGGTCTGCCCGAGCTCCACGTACGCCGCGAAGATCTTCATGTACGCGCTCACGCTGCTCGGATCGTCCGGGTAGAGCATCGCGGCGCGGTCGAAGCCTTCGATGCTCTCGCGGAATCGGCCGAGCTCGTACAGGCAGTCGGCGCGGTAGAAGTGGGCGAGCTTCAGGTACAGGCGATCGAGGTCGTTGTCCGGGTCGCGATCGCGATACAGGTCGACGAGCTTGGCGTAGCTCGCCATCGCGTTCTCGAGGCGTTCGCGACGCTCCATGATCAGGTCGATCCGGTCCGGCGCGGGGCCGTCCTTCGGGGCGACGTACGTGCCGGCGTCCATCGCGGCGATCTGGTCGGCGATGAGGGCCGCGCTCTTCCAGTAGCTGTCGGCCATCTGGTACGCGAGCTGCACGCCGCGGGCATCGGATGGGTACCGCTGGGCGTACTCCTCGAACCGCACGATCGATTTCTCGTACGCGCCCGAGAGGTAGTAGAGCCTGCCGAGTTCGAACACCGCCTGGCGGTACTCGCTCGAGTCGGGCGTGAGGCGGTCGTTGTTCTGCACGACGGCGAGCAGCACCTGCTCTGCCTTCGGGTACTCGGCCGCGCCGAGACGCATGTACGCCTGCGCGAGCGGCACCGCGCTCTTGCTCGCGGCGACGCTGTTCGGATAGCGGAACAGGTTCGTCTGGTACTTCTTGATCGCGAGGTCGATCTGCCCGATCGAGTCGTACGCCCGGCCGAGCCGGAGCAACGCATCCGGGGTCTGCGGGTCGCTCGGACGTTCGGCGATGAACAGCTCGAGCGCGCCGGTCGCCTCGAGCGAGTTGCCCGCGCGGTCGAACAGGTCGATGCCGCGCCAGAGGTTGTCGGCGTAGTCCTCATCGCTCGCGAGCGTGAGGGCTTCGGAGTACTTGATGAACGCCCGACCCGCCCGCGTGAGCAGGGCCGACGCTTCCTGCTGCTGCTTCAGCTTCGCGGCGGCGTCGCTCTCGGCGCTCGCCGCGGCGGCGACCTGCTCGGCCCGCTTCTCCAGCACGTTGCCGAGACGCGAGTAGAAGATCGCCGGCGGCTTGGGGTTGAGCTGCAGCTCGTAGTCCAGCACTTCGATCGCGCCGGACTGATTGCCCTTCTCGGTGAGCTTCGTCTCGGCCTGCAGGAGCCCGTCGAGCACCTGATCGCCGATCGGCTTCAGCTCTTCGCGGGCGAGCATCGCCTTCGTCACCCAGCGCATGTCTTCCAGGCCCGCATCGTCGCTTCCGCCGTTGATGCGGATGAGCCCGCGCTCCATCTGCGCCAGCACGCGGTTGCGGTGCGCGGGGTTGGAGTTGATCACATCGCGGAAGAACGGCTCCGCGTGCTGCGCATCACCTCGTGCGAGGATCGTCTTGCCGAGCAGATACGCCGCGTCGGCGTCGAGCGGGTTCCCCGTGCCCATCAGATCGCGCGCGAGCCGAAGCTGCCGCTCCGCCTCTTCCGGCTGATTCAGCTTTAGCGCTGCGTAGCCGTTGCGGAACGCGATCTCGCCCTGGTGCGACTTGTCGGTTCCTTCAGCGAGCTTCGCCGCCTGATCGAGCAGCGCCCGCGCCTCGGCGAAGCGCAGGTCGTCGATCGCCAGTTGCCCCTGCAGCCCGAGCGCCCAGCTGCGCTCGGCGTCGGTGAGGTCCTTGATCGCGAGATAGTCGTCCAGTTCGCGACTGGCCGACGCGGGTTGGTTGTCGTCCAGCAGCAGCTCGATCACCTTGCGGTGCAGCTTCAGCTGGCGGTTCACATCCAGCGCGAGCGCCCGGCGATAGTTCGCGAGGGCATCCTTCCGCTTGTTCAGCGCCTCGTAGCTCTCGGCCAGGCGACGGAAGCCGTCCACGCCGATGTCGATATCGCACTGCAGCGCCCGCTGCGTTTGCAGGACGATGTTCTCGTGATTGGCGACGAGGTTGGTCGCGCGGGCCTTCTGGTACTGCTCGATCGCGGTGGCGACGAGCAGGTGCGACGTCCCCTGCCGCTTCTTTGTGAGCTGCCCGCCCGCGAGGAGCTTGTTGAGCACCTGAATGGCCGCGTCGGGCCGATCCTGCGCGAGGTACGACCGCGCCTCGGCGATGCGATCATCGGGCGTGGGACCGGGCTTGGGATCGATGAAGAGATACGCCGCGTAGCCGAAGAGCAGCAGCGAGAAGATCAGCAGCGGAAGCTGCCAAAGCTGACCGGGTTTGAGCGCACCGAGTTGCCAATCCATGGCGTCCGTGCCCTTCGAGGTCTGGGCGACCTCGCTGAGATGGGATCAACGGGACCATCCATGTCCCGTGCATGCCGAGCGGATTTGCGGTGCTGTCATCATCCTGACGATCAGCGCCACGGTTCCCGTTCGACTTATCGGCACGTCGTGGCCGATAACGTGAGGCACTGTAAGAAAGCGCGAGGCAAGTGGCAAGAGGGAAGTGGGAAGAGGGAGAGGCGACCACAGCGCGATCGCCGCGAAGCTTCGGGGTCAGGTGTGCCCGACTAGCCGATTCTCGCCCCTCGGTCGCTTACCAGAACGAAACGCCGCGAGATTACCGCACCACCGGGGATGACGACGCGCGGTCTCCCGATGCGGACGGCGTCATTCGCGATGCGTGTGAGGCGGCTCGCGATGCTTGTCGAGCCGTTCGCGATGCTTGCGAAACCGCTCGCGATGCTTGTGAAGCGGCTTGTGATGCTTGTGGAGCGGCTCGCGATGCTTGCGAAACGACTCGCGATGCATCAAATCGCGTTTTCGATGCGTCCGCAATCGCCCGCGATGCTTGTGAAGCCGGTTGCGATGCTTGTGAATCGACTCGCGACGCATCGGAAGTCGATTACGATGCTTCGCAAGACGCCCCCGATGCATGTGAAGCCGATCGCGAGGCTTGTCTGGCCGCTCCCGATGCATCGCCGGCGGCTGACGATGCCTGATCCGACGCAGCCCGTTGCCGCGACTCGCCGCGGCGATTCGGGTACGCTCGCTTCGCCGACAGGCTCGAATCCGCACTCGGGCGCGACGCCGGGCGGCACGACTTGAGTACAAGTCGTGGCACCCGAGGAGCAAACGATGCCCAACGGTCACCCAGATTGGCACAAGACGGAGCTACCCAAGCTCGAAGGATTCTTCGCGCCATTTTCCGGCGAGATCCACCAGTTCGCGTCAGACCATAACATGTCCATCGAGCGGTACTACCACGAAGCGCCGGATTGGCGCCTGCAATTCACCCCGCCGGCAGGAGGCAACGCGACGATCGACATCCGGCGTGTGGACGACGACACCTTGGCGATCACTCAATCCTGGTGACTCGACGATTTTCCATCTGCAACGCGATCCGTGAGATGGGGTGAGCCGCGCCACTTTCGCACGGAGAACATTCGACTGAGCGAGGTGCTTCGTCAGGCACTCGTCGAAATGCTCGTCTGGAAGATTGGCGATTGGACGAAGGTGGCAACTGGAAACCACGACGTATGGCACCGCTACACGCGCGAGCAGTTCGAGAACATGAGCCCGCGCTTCCCGAACGTAAAGCCGCCGAGTGATGCGGGTTGAACCCGCATTCCACTTAGCCCCCGGCTCGCCGGTTGCCGCGACTCGCCGCGACGAGTCGGGTAAGTTCGCTTCGCCGACCGGCTCGAATCCGCACTCGGGCACGACGGCGGGCGGCACGACTTGAGTACACGTCGTGGCACCTGTCTTCTGATCTCACTCTCACGGTATTGCGACTATGTTTCGCTTGAAGTTCGGCAGACTTGAACATGGTGAGCAGGTCCCGCACGACTACGGCAACTCATTCTTCGAAGTCCCCTGCGGCCCGACGAGCCGCCTCGTGATTGGACCCTCTCACGACCACATTGATTTGATGATCGAGTTGGCGGCGGAACTCCAGGGTCACCCTTGGTTCATTTTGTACGTGCTGCTCGTGCCGAGGCTCGGTAACCGCGAGAGCGGACGGTACCAGTCTGAACCGTTTGAAACACACGCAGAGCTTTCATCCGCGCTAAATGGCTTCCGCGCGTTCTTTGAAGATGACGGGCGCCACCATGTCTGGGTCGGGTCGGCAAGCAATGACGGAACGCTCGTGTACGACAAACACAACGTGATCTACGCTTACGGCCCGTTGGATCGGTTCAAGGCGATTCTGCGTGACAGGGGCTTCACAGAGTGTTCGTTCGAATCTCCCTCCCCGCACTTTCACAGTTACTTGGAAGAGAACGACGCCGAAGAGGAACGATTGATGAGAGAGTTCCAATGGCTCCACTCGCCACTGCGTCCCGGCGATTAACAATTAGGAGCGGTCGGCCGCGTGCCACGACTCGCCACGGCGAGTCGGGTACGCTCGCTTCGCCGACCGGCTCGAATCCGGACTCGGCCATGTGGGACAGTGGCGCAAGACAAACGGAGGCTGTCCAGCGACGAGATGGACGGCGATCGGATGTTGAGAAAACTCTTGACGCAACTTCGGTCCTCGTGGCGACCAAAGCAATCCGTGCCGTACGACGATAGCCATCTCTGCGTGCCGATTGACGATCCGGAGGTGCTCGATCGCCTTTGGGGAGAATTCATCGACACCGGAGATGAAGCAGCAGTCCGTCGAATTGTCTCAGTGCTCGATTGGGACGACCTCGTGCGAATCCGCTTGCAGGCTTGGTTGTCTGGTATTCGTCCAGAAAGTTGGTCGACGGCACCGCACAGGGACTACCAGCAGCTGCTTGTCGCCTGCTGTTTCCCGATCGACTATGACAATCGATCGGTCGACGGCCCCGTTGATCTAGATATTCACGTTGCGCTGCTGGCCCGATCTCACAAGCTGAAGTTTGCAGATCTTCCCATTCCACTTTCACCGAAGGAACTCGTGCGGCTCGCGATGAAGAGCGCTGCGCTGTGGTCGCTGTTAGCCATGGCAAAGCAACATGAAGTTGTTGCACAGATATGCGAGACAGAGTCGAAGAGGTCCGGCGGAGCCGCTCGGTTACACCTTGCGGCAGCGGCCAGAAGGCCGCCCGGTGGCGGAGTTGAGTACCCTTAACTGAGCAACGGACCGTAGAACAGCAACAGGCACGAGTAGGTCCCTGTGCCACCCGACTCGTCCCTCGTCCCTTGTCCCTCGTCCCTCGCGTCACCCGTTCCTCACCCCGCCCACCAGTTTCACGATCACGTCGCGCTGTCTCGGCCCGTCGAACTCGGCGAAGTAGACCGCCTGCCATTGGCCGAGCAGGATCCGGCCGTTCTCGATCAGCAGGGTCACGCTGTTGCCGGTGAGGATCGTCTTCACGTGGCTGTCGCTGTTCCCCTCGGCGTGGCGGTAATACTGCTCCTGCTTCGCGATGAGCGATTCGAGCTTCGTCAGGACGTCGGACTTCACGGTCGGGTCGGCGTTCTCGTTGATGCACACGCCGGCCGTGGTGTGCGGGACGAAGACGATCATCATGCCGTCCTGCAGCCCTTCCGTGGCGGCGAGCTTCTGCAGTTGGCTCGTGAGGTCGACGAGTTCGCTGCGGGCGTTCGTCTGGATGCCGAGCTTCTTCGACGCGTAGCCGGACCACGGGGTGACGGGCATGTGGAGTCTCCTTGTGCGGTAAAGGGGGTTGGCGACCGCAAGGATACGCGGTGACCTGCTGGGTGGGAACCGCTTACTCACGTGCGGACGCTGCGAGTGTCTATGCGGGTGCGATCCCTACGCACTCGAAAGGCAACACGATGCAACTCCGATCGGCAGCGACCGACGCGGTTCTCTCATGGAATCCGAACAAGGTGGCCGATGTGATCGAGTCGGCACTGCGACGCTTGGCGTCTCGGGCGACCGGCGACAGGACGGGCGCGGCAAGCGCGATAAGCGCTCCGGGCGTCCGGCGATCCGGAGGATCACTCGTGGAACGAATCAACGCCGCCCAAGTCTCCTCGCTGCCCGCTCAATCCGCTTCGAGCGAAGAATCGCCGTCGAGCGAGGCGTGCCCGTGCGTGTTCCTGTTCGGCATCATCGGCGGGTTCGCTCCGCTCGCGATTCAGGGAGAGTTCACGCCCACAGCGCTGCTGTGCGCGATGCTGGGGGCGATGATCGGGTTGGTGTTTGCGTATAAGTGAACTGAGAAGTTGATCCCCACCACGCCCGGGTGCTTCGCACCCGGATCCGGTCGCACAGCGACCCGGCGTGAGCGCGGAAGACAAATGTCTTCCCCTCACTTCGTCTCTCCGTCTCTTCGTCACTCCGTCTCTTCGTCACTCCGTCTCTCCGTCTCTTCTGCGTCAGATCCCCCCGCGCAGTTCCTCGTCCAGCTTCTTCACCTTCCCCACGCGCCGCTCGTGGCGGCCGCCGCCCTCTTCGGTCTTCAGGAAGATCCGCACGATGCGATCCATCTGCGTCTCGCTGAGCAGGTCGGTCGCGAGGCACAGCACGTTGCAGTGGTTCGCCTCCCGAGCGAGCTTGGCGGCGACGTCGTCCAGCACGAGCGCGGCCCGGATGCCCGGCACCTTGTTCGCGACGATCGACATGCCGATGCCGGAGTTGTCGAGCAGGATGCCGAAGTCGGCCTCCTTCTTCGCGACGGCGACGCTCGCGGGGTACGCGAGGTCGGGGTAGTCGACGGCTTCCTTGCCGGTGCAGCCCATGTCGGCGACCTGGTGGCCCATCTCGATGAGCAGGCCGACGAGGCGGCGCTTCTGTTCGTAGCCGCGATGATCACATGCGAGGACGATCTTCATGATGAGGTTCCCCCGCCGCCTGTGCTGTCCGCCTTGGGGGGAACCTGCTTGAATACGGTCTCGGATAGGCGCGCGTCAATAAGATGGACGAATTGCCGCGCCAGATCGCTGTAGAGCGACTGATCGCCGCCGATGGGGTCCTCGACGTCGCCGGTGGGATCGAGCAGTTGCACGCGCGAGGCGGCGTTGGGCGAGGTGGCGATGACGGTCTGCGCGTGGGCGCGTCCCATCGCGAAGATGTGGTCGGCCGAGTTGACGAGCTCCGGCGCGAGCGGCCGACTGCGGTGGCTAGACAAGTCTCCGCCGAGCTGTCGCACGGCTTCGACCGCTTGCGGCGTCGCGCGCAAGCCCGGCATGGCGAACGTGCCGGCGCTGATGACGCTGTAGCCGGCCTTCTCAAGTTCTTCGGGCGCAAGGCCGAGGCGTTTGGCGATCGCCACGCGGGCGAGGGCGCTCGCCATCGGGCTTCGACAGGTGTTGCCGCTGCAGACGAAGAGGACGGTCGTTTTCAATTGTCGCTCGATGATGCGTTGATCGAACACGCCGGTGCGGACGATCTCGAACGACTCGTCGGAGCCGGACGATTTGAGCCGAACCATCGTGGAAGGCTTGCTGAACCGCGTAGGACCGGAGTCGAGCACGAGGGCCACGCCCTGCTGCCCGAGTTCGTCGACGCGCGACTGCGGGAACGGCTCGTCGCTCGATGCCGTAGCGATCTTCGTCAGCGCGACCGGGCCCTTCACGGCGCTCAGCACGTGCTGCGCGAAGAAGTGATCCGGGCAGCGCAGCGTGATCGAGCCGTCGGGCGAGTAGACGTCCGACTCGGGCAGGCCGACGCGCTGGCTCACTTCCGCGCGACGATCGGCCGACACGTCGAACACGAGCGACACGGGCCCCGGCCAGAGCTTGCCGGTGAGGCGATGCCCGAGCGGCGTGAGCGGGCCGAGGTACGCAGCGGCGTCTTCCGGCGCGCCGACGTGAATCGTGAACGGGCCGGTCACATTACCGCGGAGTTTGCGGAGCGTTTCGACAGCCTGCGGACGATCGAGCCGGCCGGCGGCACCGTAGACGGTCTCGGTGGGAAGGACGAGGACTGCGCCGTCGTCGAGCAGCTTGGCCGCGCGGGCGGCGAGCGCGTCGGGGTCGTCAGATTCGAAGATGTCGTGTCGCTCGATCGGCATGGCCGTCCGTGGCAAGTCGTGGCCGCGCGAGTATCGCGATGCGGCGTAGCCCGGCAAGCGATGGTAGGCGGGCGGACCGTGAGAAGGGACCGCATCGGTGTGTCTCCCTCTCCCGGTACGCCGGGAGAGGGCGGGGTGAGGGTCTTCCGGATCGTCAATCTACGGTGATGGTCGACGCGCGGCCCTCACCCTAACCCTCTCCCGGCGTACCGGGAGAGGGGACCGAGCACCCTCACTTCAACACCCCGCCGCCCGCACGGCACGCGCTCCGCCAGCTGCCCGGCGTGCTCTTCACCACCTTGTGGAACACGCCCGCCAGATACTGCGCCGTCGAGAACCCCGTCAGCTCGGCGATCTTCTCGAGCTTGTAATCCGTCGTCGCGAGCAGCTGCTTCGCGCGCTCGATCTGCACGCGGCGAATCTCCACGTGAAGCGGCCGACCCACGGCTTCGCGAAAACGCTTCTCCAGGCTTCGGCGCGACGTGGTGACGACGTCGAGCACGTCTTCCACGCGGATGCCGGTGCAGGCGTTCTCGCGGATGAAGCGGAGCGCCTTGCCCACCTCCGGGTCTTCGACGGCGAGCAGGTCAGTGCTTTGCCTGCTCGCGACGCCGATCGGGTCGACGACGACGTCGGCGAGCACCTTCTTCCCGCTCATCAATCGGTCGAGCATCTGCGCAGCTTCGTAGCCGACGCGACGCGCGTTGTGCTGCACGCTGCTGAGCGGCGGGTTGGCCATCTCGCAGATGAGTTCGTCGTCGTTCATGCCCATGACGGCGATCTCTTCCGGCACGTTCAGCCCGACCAGCTGACACGCGTCGATCACCTCGCGCGCGCGAAGGTCATTCGCGGCCAGCAGCGCGACGGGCTTCCGCAGGCTCTTCAGCCACTCCGCCATGTGCGTGAGGCGCAGCGTGCGGGCCTCGGGGTTGTAGCTCGGGAGGTAGACGTCGCAGGAGTGGCCGTTCTGCTCGGCGAGGGAGCGGAAGATCTCATACGTGGGCGGCCAGATGCGTTCGGATGGGACGCCGCAGTAGGCGAATCGCGTGAAGCCACGATCGCGGAAGTGCTGCATGGCGAGCTTGGCGGCACCTTCCTGGTTCGCGCGCACGCCGGGCAGGCCGGCCGTGCCGGGCGGGCCGCTCAGCGATACGACGGGCAATCCGCTCTCGACGAGTTGCTTCAGGAACTCCTGGTTCTGGTGAGGCTGCGCGATGATGCCGTCGCCCTGCCACTCGTCTTTCGCCGGAACGGATTTGACCGGGAGCTGCGTCGGCAGGTGCATGATCCACGGGCCGTGCACGCGGGCGTAATCGCTGATGCCGCGGAGCACCTGCCTGCCGTAGCTGCGCGTGGTCTCGATGAGGAGCGCGACGTGCGGCATGCGATGCCGCGACGCATCGACGAACCCGCTGGCTGCTGCAACAGCAGGTTTGGCCGCTGCGCTAGCGGGCTTGGCTGCTGCGTTAGCAGGCTTGGCTGAATCTCTGGCCGTTCGTTCGGGCACGAAATGCGCCTCCGCCGGGATTGCGCTTACTCGTTTGCACTTTTCGTTCGCCGCCGCTCGCGTTATAACAGCGTTACAAGATCACGCATAGGCACTCGGGCTTGCACGATTCGCCGTCGTGTTTATCCGCAGATGTTTTGCCCGCGTGTGAGCTTGCGCTCGCGGAGGAGCACATCGATGGCCAGCAAGTCGCGGAAGAGTTCGAGCGGGAACAGCAGTCGCAGTCGCGGTTCGTCGGCTGCGGTCGCGGAAGCGCCGAGCAATGTCGCCGTGCTCGAAGCGCCGGCGCCGGGGCCGAACGATCCGTCGTTCTCCAGCGCGCTCGGCAATAAGACCCGCTGGACCCTTCCCTCGCGCGGCGAAAAGATGAAGCACGTCGCGCTCCTCGTCGAGACGACGGGCAGCTACGGGCGCGGGCTGCTGGCAGGCATCGCCCGTTACAACCGCCAGCACGGCCGCTGGTCGACCTACGTCCGCCCGTGGGCACTCTCCGACCCGCTGCCCGCGTGGCTCAAGACGTGGAAGGGCGACGGCATGCTCGTCCGCATCGAGACGCAGGAAATGGCCGACGTCGTCCGCAAGACCGGCGCGGCAGTCGTCAACCTGCGCGGCGTCATCCCGAACCTGACCTTTCCGTACGTCGCGATCGATCACAAAGAGGTCGGCCGAGTCGCTGCGGAGCATCTGAAGAATCGCGGCCTGCACGCGTTCGCGTTCTGCGGCCGGCCGCCCGGCGCGAATCCTGGGTTCGACTTGCGCCTCGAAGGTTTCCGCGAAGCCGTGAAGGACGCCGCCCGCGGCACCGACCACGACGTGCACGTCTTCCCCGCGAAGCCCCCTTCCGCGAAAGGCGGCTGGGAAGAGGAGCACAACCAGATCGCCGAGTGGATCAACGCGCTGCCGAAGCCGATAGGCGTCTTCGCGTGCAACGACGAGCGCGGACTGCAGGTGCTCGACGCGTGTCGCCGAGCCGGCGTGACCGTGCCGGATGAAGTCGCGGTGATTGGCGTCGACAACGACGAGCCGCTGTGCGACCTCAGCATCCCGCCGCTCACGAGCGTCGACGTGAACAGCGAGAACATCGGCTTCGAAGCGGCCGCGTTGCTTGATCGAATGATGAGCGGCCAGCAGAAGCCGCCGAAGGCGCCGATCTTGCTCGCCCCGCGCGGCGTGGTGACGCGCCGATCGACCGACATCGTCGCAACGGAAGACGACGACGTCGCCCGCGCGCTCCGGTACATCCGCGAGAACGCCTGCAAGGGTCTGCAGGTCTCCGACGTGCTCGGCTACCTCGGCATGAGCCGGGCGTCGCTGCAGCAGCGGATGAAGCACGTGATGGACCGCACGATCCACCAGGAAATCCAGCGCGTCCGCATCGACCGCGCGAAGGAACTGCTCGTTATGAGCGACCTGACGATCAAGCAGATCGCCCGCGAGAGCGGCTTCGCCAGCGTGCAGTACATGACTCGCGCATTCCGCGCGATCACCGGTGAGACGCCGGCGAAGTATCGCAACCTGCGATCGAAGTAAGGGTGCCCCAGTTAGCCCCGGGCTTGCCCGGGGTGATCTTGAGTTTGCACAGCCACCTTCGCGACTGCGGGCGATCGTGAAGCCCAGTGCGCCACGCGCGTCAGCCACACCGCGCCAAGCCCAAGCGCGTAGAACGCGCCGGTCAGTGCCACGCAGTTGATCGCCACCTGTCCCCAGCCGAGCGTGGTCGCTTCGACGAACGGGTACGGGAACCAGCCGGTCCACGCGCCGCGGATCAGGATGTAGATGCAGTACGTCAACGGGTACGCGAGCCAGAACGCGGCGTGCCGCAGCGGCAGGATCGCCTTCGGCCACGCGACGACCCACCACATCACCGTGAGGATCGGGACGGCGTAGTGCATGCCGATGTCGGTTACGACCTCGAGCCCGGTGAAGTGAAGCTGATTGCGAAGCAGCAGCGTGTACACCACGCTCACGATCAGGATGTACAGCGTGACGGCCGTCACGAGCGAGGTCGACGTCGCGCCGCGTTTCGGCGACACGCGACCCATCGCGACGGCGGTCATCACGATCGCGGTGAGCGTGTTCGTGAGGATGGTGAAGTAGCCGACGTAGATCCAGAACCCCGCAAAGAAGTCGCCGCCGCGCGCGATCACCTGCCGCGTGATGACGAAGACTTCAAGCGCGAGCGTGAGCCACGCGACAATTGCGATCACGCCGGCCCAGCCGCGGGTGAGCTTGGAAGAGGGAGTCGGCAGGCTCACGGTCATGCGGTCACGTTAGGCGCGTCGGGCGGCAAGCGAAGTCGGAGAATCTCGGATGAACAACCATCCGCAACTCACCCCACTATCGGCCGACGGGTCGCTCGTTGTGCACGAAGCTGCAGATCCGCCGAGGGAAAAAACTCTGCCTTCGCGTGCAGCGTGATCCGCCCGGGCCGATCTGACATCTGTAGAAGTACGAGCGCGAGTCCGTTGAAGAGCGATCGCGACGAAGCCTTCTCCGGCTCATGGCTGCTCGGATCGCCGTTGCCGACGCCCAGGATGCTGGCCGCTCCTTCGATGGCGAACTCGACGCGAATCTTCGCGGTCGGCACGAACCGCCCTTCCGCATCGACGGCTCGCACCGTCACGCTCGCGACATCTTCGCCGTCGGCTCGGTAGCTCCTTCGATCGGCGATCAGTTCGAGTCTCGATGCGGGGCCGGTCGTCTCGACGCGCGAACGCTTCGCCACGCGACCGCCGCGATAGCCCACCGCTTCGATCGCACCCGGTTCGTACGCGACGCTCCATGTCGGCTGCTCCGCGGACGTCGCCGGCCTTCGGCCGACACTGTGGCCGTTGACGAACAGCTCCACCTCGTCGCAATTTGTGAAGCACGCGACCGTCACCTGCTGTCCCGGCGACAAGTTCCAGTGCGGGAAGAGGTGTAGCACGGTCTCATCCGCGCGCCACATCGCGCGGTAGTACCAGTAGAGGTCCTTCGGGAAGCCGCACAGGTCCATCAGCCCGAAGTGCGACGTCGTGCACGGCCAGCGATACGGGATCGGCTCGCCGCGGTAGTCGAAGCCGGTCCAAACGAATCCGCCCGCGTGCCACGGGCGCTCGAGCGAGTAGCTCCACCACCGCTGCGCGGTCATGCCCCAGCCGGGCGTTTTCGTGCCGTAGGCGTTCACGTAGCCGCGGGGCTTGTCGTCGGCATACTCGCCTCGCGTGCTGACGACGCTGCTCTCCTCGCTGCTCACGATCGGCTGGTTCGGTTTCGCGGCGCGATACGCCTCGATGTCGCCGACCTTCATGTAGTTCCAGCCGTGCACGTCGAGCACGTTGGCGAACCCCTCGCCGAGCCCCTTGTCGTGCATCGCCGCCGTCACGACGCGCGTCGGGTCGAGTTGATGTGCGAGTTCGACCAGCATTCGGCCGATCCGTTCGCCGGACTTCGACCACTGGATCGTGTGCTCCTCGTTTCCGATCGACCACATGAAAACGCTCGGGTGATTGCGATCGCGCCGGATCATCGAGGCGAAGCTGTTCACGCAATCGGGCGACGTCGACGCGAGACGATTCTCGCACATGACGAGCATTCCGAGCCGATCGCACGCATCGAGCAGTTCCCGCGCGTGCGGGTAGTGCGCGCACCGGAACGCGTTGCTGCCGAGTTCCTTCAGCTTCTCGATGCGCAACCCGTGCAGCCGATCGGGCAGCGCAGCGCCGACGCCGGCATGGTCGCGGTGGTTGCACGTGCCCTTGATCTTGAGCGGCCTGCCGTTGAGGAAGAAGCCCTTGTCTGCATCCCACTTCAGCGTGCGGATGCCGAACGTCGTTTCGACGCGATCGAGGATCGTTGAGCCGTCCCGCAACGTCGTCACGAGCGTGTAGAGATGCGGGTGATCGACGTGCCAGAGTTGGGGGTTGCGGACGCGGACACGTTGGACGACCTCATTAAGTGTACCCGCGCCGACTCTCACGCGTTTCGAGACAGAACTCGCGACAACCGCACCATCGGGCGCGACGACTTGGGAGACGACGTCGACAATTTCGTGGCTCGGGCGTCTCGCCCGAGATGATTTCACGGGCGGGACGCCCGTGCCACGCAAAGCGCGGGCAACCTCGGTGTTAATCGTCAGCGTGGCCGTCCTTCCAGACAAGGACGACGTGACGAACACCCCATCATCCGCTACATGCACCGGCCCCGTCTTCGTCAGCCAGACGTGCCGCTGGATGCCCGCGCCTTCGTACCACCATCCTTCGTACTGCGTCGCATCCACGCGGACGGCCACCACGTTTCGCGTGAGCTTCTGCACGCCGGGCCGCGTCACCGCGCCGGGCAGGTGTGACGTGTCGTGCGCTTCGTCGGGCTTCCCGTACACGAGCAGATCGGTGATGTCGTAGCGGAACGCGTCGTACCCGCTCGCGTGTCGACCCAGGCGATGGCCGTTCACCCACACCACGCTGTCGCGGAAGACGCCGTCGAACTCGATGACGATGCGCTTCCCCTCATCGCTCGCCGCGATGTCGAACGCGCGGCGATACCACCCCACGCTGTGCTGCGGAAAGCCCGGCCCGATCGCGTAGTGCCCGTGCTCGGCGTGCTCGCGTTCGTCGACGTTGTCCTTCTCGGCGAAGGGCAGTTCGATCGCCCAGTCGTGCGGCAGGTCGACGGTGCGCCACGACGAGTCGTCGAAGTGCACACCGGCCGCGCCGCGGGCTTCGCCTGCTTTGACGAAGCTGCGATCGCGCGTGAACTCGAAGTCGCGCGACGGGTCGGTCGCGTGTCCGAGCGCGAAGCGCCAGCCGCGGTCCATGAGCAAGCGTTCGCGGGGCGATGTCGAGTCTTTCCGTGGCATGCGTCGATGGATGGTTGCGAGTGATCTGAGCCGCGCGAAGCCATCACGCGCGAAAGTGCAAAGAGATTACGCGAACTTCGCCTGCCTTCGCGTGTCTGGCGATATAGCGTAGCGAACCCAAGCGGAGGTTCGTTTCATCATGTCGCACTTCTCCCGGCTCACGGCCGGCACGTTCGTTATCGCCATGCTGTTCGGCGCCGTCGCGCCAGTCGTTCACGCCCAACCCGCCGCACCCGCTGCCGAGGATGCCGAGGCGAAGTACACCGCCGACATCACCACCCGCGCCGCGAAGATCGTCGACGGGCTTTCGCTCACCGATGCCGCCGTCGCCGACCGCGCGAAGGCTACGCTCGTGAAGTTCTACCGTACGCTCCGCGACTGGCACGACGCCCACGGTGCCGATCGGAAGTCGCTCGCGAAGGAGAGCACCGACGATGCGAAAGCCAAGCTCCAGTCGCTTAACGACGACCTCGCAAACGTTCGCGCCGACTTCGCCGCGCAGCTCGCCAGCGACGGCTTAACCGAAGAGCAGATCGTCAAGGTGAAGGACGGCCTGACGTACAACGTCCGCAACGTCACCTACGACGCCTACTGCGATCAGGTACTGAAGCTCACCGATGAAGAGAAGGCGCAGATCATGACCTGGCTCACCGAGGCGCGCGACCTCGCCATCAGCGAGGGCAGCAGCAACGACAAGCACGCCGTCTTCGGCAAGTACAAGGGCCGAATCAACAACTACCTCAGCAAGCGCGGCTACGACATGAAGGCCGAGGAGAACGCCTGGCGCGAGCGGCTTAAGCAGCGCCGCGCCGCCGCATCGCAACCCGCTACGAAGCCGTCGAACTGACCTATCCGATCGGGCCTCGGCCCGCCTAACAGAAACACTCCCATGAACATTCGCCAAGCATTCCTCCTTTCGCTCGCGGTCGCGTCGACCTCGTTCGCGCAGTACCCGCAGATCCCCGGCGACATCCAGAGCGCCGCCAACGCTGCGAAGTCCGACGCCGACAAGCGATCCGACGAAGCCTTCGAACGCGCCAAGCCGCTCATCGAGGAAGGCGCGAAGCACGGCAAGCCCTACATCCCCTGGGCAGCCACGCCGAGCGATCTGCCGCAGGCGGCTATCCCGGCGTTCCCCGGCGCGTACGGCGGCGGCATGTATTCGCACGGCGGGCGCGGCGGACGCGTGATCGTCGTCACCAGCCTGGAAGACTCGGGCCCCGGCACGTTCCGAGAAGCCCTCGAAGCGGGCGGCCCACGCATCGTCGTCTTCAACGTCAGCGGCATCATTCGCCTGAAGGACCGCATCCGCATCCGCGCGCCGTACATCACCATCGCGGGCAACACCGCGCCAGGAGACGGCGTCTGCATCGCGGGGAACACCGTCGAACTCGAATCGCACGACATCGTCATCCGCCACATGCGGTTCCGTCGCGGCAACACCGACGTCACCGATCGCAACGACTCGCTCGGCGGCAACCCGATCGGCAACGTGATGATCGATCACGTCAGCGCCAGCTGGGGCCTCGACGAAAACATGAGCATGTACCGCCACATGTACACGCCCCCGAACGGCGGGAAGGACCTGAAGCTGGCGACGGTGAACATCAGCATTCAGAACAGCATTTTCAGCGAGGGCCTGAACACGTGGAACCACGCGTTCGGCTCGACGATCGGCGGGTTCAACAGCACGTTCCACCGCAACCTCTGGGCGTGCAACACAGGCCGCAACCCCAGCGTCGGCATGAACGGCGACTTCGGGTTCTTCAACAACGTCATCTTCAACTGGGTGCACCGCACCACCGACGGCGGCGACCACCTCAGCTTCTACAACATCATCAACAACTACTGGAAGCCCGGCCCCGCCACGCCGCAGGGCGACATCCGCTTCCGCATCCTGAAGCCGGAACAGCGCCGATCGAAGGAGAAGAACAACGACTTCGGCAAAGCCTACGTGGCGGGCAACGTGGTCGAAGGGAACGATCGCGTGACTAAGGACAACTGGGATGGCGGCGTGCAGGTCCCCGACGACCACGACCCCGCCGTCGTGCTGCCCATTGTGCGAGCCGAGAAGCCGCTGCCGCATAGCGTGCCGCTGATGAGCGCGACCGAGGCGTACGACTACGTCCTCGCGAACGCCGGCGCGACGCTGCCGAAGCGCGACGCCGTCGACGAGCGCGTCGTGAAGATGGTCCGCACGGGCGAGGTGCCCGAGTACAAGCAGATCGAGGAATACGTCGCGAAGTGGAAGGCCGTGAAGTTCACCGACGAACGCGCCGCCGACATCCGCACGCTGGCGACCAAGGGCATCATCTACGACCCCGCGCAGGTGGGCGGTTGGCCCGAGTACAAGGGCACCCCGAACACCGACTCCGACTGGGACGGCATGCCCGACGAGTGGGAGAAGGCGCACGGCATGAACCCGTTCAGCCCGCTCGACGTCAGCGAAGACGCCGACGGCGACGGCTACACGAACATCGAAGAGTACATCAACGGCACCGACCCGAATCAGAAGGTCGACTACACCGATCCGAAGAACAACGTCGACGTGCGGAAGTAGGCCAAGGAAGCAGTGAGCCACGAATCTGCACGAATGGACACGAATCCAATGCAGGAAGAGGTTGAATAGCCACGCGATGCTCAAGGCTTGTTCCGCGATCGCCTTCTGTTCTCATCTGTTCCGGTCTTCATTCGTGTCGATTCGTGGAGATTCGTGGCCAGTCCTCTGAACATTCAGCTAGCCGGCTTCGACGTTACCCTTTCGCTCCAAATGTGGCGCGACGGCGCGTGGGTCACGCTGCCCGTGCAGGCCGACGGAAACGGCTTTCGCGCGGATTCGTCCGTCGGCCGCGTGCGCGGGACGGTCGACCGCGCCGAGGCGAACCGCATCACGTGGATCGTCTGGTTCACCGCGCCGGTCGCATCGCGGCTTCGCGTGATCGCGTCGCTGCCCGGCGCGACGGACGTCTTCCATCTCATCCCCGGCTGCATCCACGGCGACAACAACGCCGCCCACGTACACCCCGGTCACTTCCCGGTGTTGAGCACCGAGAAGCCGTGGGAACGCCATCGCGCGCCGCTCTGGGAATTCCGGGCCGACCGCGCTTCGCATCCGATCAGCGCGCTGTGCACGTCGCGCGGCGCGGTCGCGCTGGAGATCGACCCGTACAGCGATTGCCCTGAGACGCCCGACGACGGCTTCATCCGCAACGGCGTCCTCGCTGCCCTGCCGAACGAGTTCGGCGTCTCGATCGGCTACGGGAACGACCCGCAGACCTTCCACAACAAGACCGTCTTCTGGCCGAGCACGCACGACGTCACGCACGGCGCGTCGGCCCGCATCACGCTGCACGCACAACCGGGCGACTCGCGCCTGGCCGTGCACGAGATCATCCGCCGCGTGTACGACGCGCGGCGCGAGAAGCCGACCTTCAAGAAGACTTACCGCGATGCGCTCGCGGGCCTGAGCGATGCGTTCGCGAACGTGAACTACTCGGCGGAGGTGAAGCAGTACACGAACCGCAAGTGCACAGTCCCCACTGGCACGGCGAAGTTCGACCCGTGGCGCGCCATCGTCGAGATCGCCTGGACCGGCGGCGTGGTGATGGCGTACCCGTTCGCGCTGGCCGAACAGCTGATGCCGGGGTTCGCGTTTCCGAAGTCGCCGCACGGGCTGTTCGACGAGATCGCGGCGGGCTTCAACCCGAGCACAGGACTCATCAACGACACCTGCGTCAACCGCTCCACCGTCAACCGCCCCGACGGTTGGAACGCGAGCGACATCAACGGCTGGTGGAGCGGCGGCATCCTTGCGCACACGCGCGACAACCACTGTGCCTACACCAACGCTCAAGCCGCGTACTACCTGCTGTTGAGCTTGCCGCTCGCGAAGTCGGACGAGCAGCGTTCGCACTGGCAATCGACGGCGATCCGCGTCCTTCAGACAGCTGTCGATCTGCAGCGGGCCGACGGCGCGTTCGGCTACATCTTCAGCGGCAAGCAGAAGGCCGTCGTCGATTTCGAAGGCTTCGCGGGCTGCTGGTTCGTTCCCGCGCTCGTGCTTGCGCATCGACTCACTCATGACGCATCGCACCTCGACGCCGCGCAGCGCGCTATCGAGTTCTACGCCCGCGACGTCCGCGCGCTGGCCGCGTGGGGCAGTCCGATGGACACGTACAAATCGATCGACAGCGAGGGCAACCTCGCCTTCATCCGCGCCGCACGACTGCTGCACGAGACGACGAACGACGCAGCCTACCTCGACATGCTGCGCGACGGCGCGCACTACGAGTACCTCTGGCGCTACGGCTTCCGCTCGCGCCCGCAGGCCCCGCCCCTCAGCGAGTGCGGCTGGAACTCGTGCGGCGGGTCGCTCACCTCCATCTCCAACCCGCACATCCATCCGATGAGCGTGATCGCCACGCGCGATCTCGAGTACCTCGCCCAGCACACCGGCGACGACTACCACCAGCGCCGCGCCGACGACGGCATGGCATGGCTCATGCAGACGATGGAGCTGTACCCCGACATCACCGGCTACGGCCGATACGGCGTGCTCAGCGAACGCACCTGCCCCAGCGACGGCCTGCTCGAAGAGATGTACGAGGACGGCCGCCGCGCCAGCACCTGGTGGAGCTACAACGCCTGGGCCGCCGCGAACGCGATGGAGGCGGTGGCACTGCAGATCCTCGCGGGGCGCGCGGAGCCGAAGTGATCTCTCCCTCCCCCGCTTGCGGGGGAGGGCTGGGGTGGGGGTTTGCGAATTTCGGAAGCGCCTCGACTCAGTCACGTCCCCCCTCCCTAGCCCTCCCCCGCAAGCGGGTGAGGGGATCAGACTGCGCGTCTCCCGCGCCGAAGCGTCAGTGCCATCGCCGCCGCGCACACCACCGCCCCCGGCTCCGGCACGGCCGTCAGCGCCAGCGCCCAACTGCCCGACGGCACCGACTGGTTGTAGTGTGACGCGAGCGTCAGCAGGTCGTCGAAGTTCACCCTGCCATTGCCGTCGAAGTCGGCGAGGGACCAATCCGCGCCGGACGTCGAGTTGTAACTCGCCGCCAGCTTCAGCAGGTCGTCGAAGTTCACCGCGCCGTTCAGGTCAACGTCGCCAGGGAGGGCTGCGGTGATCGTCGCGCCCGTCGCCGAGTACGTCACGGCGAGCCACTTGTCCGCGCTCAGCTGCACGCCCGTGATCGAGTCGAACTTGCCCGTGCGAGCGCCCGCGACGATGAACGCGTGCGACGTGCCGTACGCCGGGTCGTAGCCGTTGATCACTTGCAGCGCGAGCGTGCCGTCAATCGTTGCCGTGCCGGTCACGTTCAATCGATCGAACGCCGCCGAAGTCGTCTGGAACGTCGTCGCTGCCGTCGCGCCGCCGAGGTCGATGTGGAGCGAGGCTCCGTTCGTCGCCGCATACGCTCCCGTCACAGTCGTTCGTCCTGCCACGCCCGTGTCGCCGGGCGCGATGCGCGTGCCGTTGTTCGTGATCGTCCCGCCGAACTTCGTCGCGTCGATTGCGTTCGCGACGAGCGTGCCGCCCGTGAGCGAGAGCGACTGGCCCGTGCCCGCCCCGCCGCGCAGCGTGCCGCCGATGATGAGCTTGCCGCCACTGAGCGAGACTGTCGCGCCGGTCGAGCCCGCGATCGATCCGACCTCCACATCCGTTCGCACCAGCAGCCAGCCATCCGTCACGCTCAGCGTCGCGCCGCTGCCCGCGACTGCGCCGATCTGCACGTAGAACGCGTCCTGCCCCACCGCATCGACGACCACCGTGCCCGCGTTGATCTGTGCCGTGTCGAATCGGCTCGGCTGCCAGTTATCCACCTTCGCCGCGTTCGGGTTCGCGTCCCAGTTCGTGATCTGCGCCCAGCGCTCGTTCGTCGCCGCGTTGAAGACGATCGCGTTCGGAGCCGGCCACGCTGCGATGTCGTTCAGGTACTCCTCGAGGTTCGTGTAACCATCGCTATCGAAGTCGCCGTTGTTGTCGGCGACGTTCGGGTCGAGGCCGTATCGCACCTCCCACGCGCCGGGCATGCCGTCGGAGTCGACATCCCAATCCGCGGGGCGATTGAACGGCGCTGCACCCGTGGTCGGGTCGGGCCGCAGCGCCCACAGTGCTCGCCACTCGGTGCCTTCGTTTGGGTCGTTGTTCCACGGGTCGTCCGCCCACGCTCTGATCTTCCCCGTGCCGGTGCGGGTCTCGTTGATGATCCGCTCGTCAGGTGTGTCGATCACGCTGTCGCGCGTCCACCAGTTCGCGCCGACGTAGTTCAGCACGCGATCGAGCGCCGCGGTCGGCGTGTCGGTCGTGCCGAAGTACGTGTCGACGCCGCCCATCCACAGCGGGCTCGCCGCGCCGCCGGCCGACAGCGTCACGCCGTCGAGCGCGTCGCCGTCCTTGTTGCTGTCGAGCAGGTTGCCGTTGCGGTAGATCGTCGAACTCGCGCTCAGCACGCCCGTCCCGCCCGACGACTGATTGATCGCAGTGCTCGTCCCGCCCGCGGGGTTATCTCCGCCGGGACCGGCCAGGTAGAAGTTGTTGACGAGGTTCAGGTACGTCGTACCCGCCTTCGATCCCGCCGTGCCGAGCCAGTTGTAGAAGACGTTGTTCCGGAAGTCGTAGTACCCGCCCGTCAGGCCGCCCTGCATCTGCGGCACGCGGCCCTTCTGGTGCGCGTACAGGTTGTGGTGAAAGCTCACCGCCGCCGCCTGCGTCGCGCCGCCCGCGCTCAGCAGCGACCCGAGCGCGTGACCGGTCAGCCCGCCGCCCTCGGCGTCCCACTGCGGGTAGTTCTGCCCCTGGCTGATGTTGCTGTATTGCACCGTCACGTTGAACGCCGTCTCGTTCATCGAGATCGTCTCGTCCGTGCCGTACAGCGTGCTCACGTGATCGATCATCAACCCGTTCGCCGCGGCGATGTCCATCGCGTCGTACACCACGTTGTCGGGATACCAACTCGCCGCGTCGGTCCCCGCTTCGGGTGTGCCCGGCACCGCACGCATCGGGTCGCCCGGCCGATACCAACCCGTCATCCCATACCCTGACGCCACCGTCACATTCCGAATGATGTTGTTCGTGCCCTGCGGCTTCAGCCCGCCGCCCATGAAGATCACGCCTCGCCCCGGCGCGGTCTGCCCCGCCAGCGTGATGTTCGTCCCGCCGATCGTCAGGCGAGACTGCGCATCCCACCCGTTGCCGTTCGTCTGCCACGTCGCCTGATCGAGCCTCCCGAGGTGGAACACGCCGCCCACGTCGAACACGATCGTCCGCGGCGTGTTGGCCGGGAAGTTCGCGTTGTTGAGTCCATACCGGATCGTGCCCGGGTCGTTCCGCTGCGGGTCGTCGATGGCGCTGTTGAGCTTGGTGACCTTGTAGACGATCCCCCCGCGCCCGCCGGACACGTACCGCGCCGCCCCATCCGCCCCGGAGAACGCCGGGATCGCCTGCCCGTGCGCGAGCGGCGCCGCACACGCGAGGGACAACGACACAAGACCAACTGCGCGACGCCGAGCCCGGCTGCGGTATTGCTTCACTGGGGTGACTCCTCCGTAGAACCCCGTTGTACCCCGCCGCCCGGAGGGAGGAGTGCGAGTTTGCGCATCCCCCTTCCAACCTGACGCAGCACCCCCGTTTCACGCTCTGCACCCCGGTCTCTTCACGCAAGAGCGAACAGGGAACATTTTGGAACATCCGCACGATTTCCAACTGATTTTCCGCACAAACCGATGCACCACATGGAACATTTTGACGCATTCGCGTCGCATTCCGCGCTCCAAACGACGCCTTGCGTGCACCAGATGAGACATTCCGAGCGAGGCGCCTCCGGGTTGCTCGCCCGATCCGCCTGGCCCGTTCATGTTGTCAAAGAGCTAAATCGCAATCACCAAGCAGTATGGTCACGCGATCGATGCGAAATCCAGACCTAAATTCAACGAGGAGTGACGGACGGGTGTCACCATGCGAGGCGACTGCCAGCCTCGCCCTGAAAATCTAGCTACGTCCCCGTTTCAGTCACTTGAACCGCCCCTGGAAGAGCGGCCCGTGCCCGACGGTGCCGTGCGTCACACGCCACCGCATTGCGTGCGTGTGGCCGAGCCACCTGAAGAACGCCGACAGATCGCCGTCCTCGCGCGGCCAGGCAACGAAGTGCCAGTGGTTGCCCATCAGGCAGTACGACAGGACGCGCGTCGGGTGCCGCTCCAACACCTCGGCGATGATCTTCTCGAACGAGAGGAAGTCTTTCTCGGTTCGGAGCATCTGGAAACGCCCGGCCGATCCGTTCAGGACATGGAAGATTCCAACGCCGAGGGCGACGCGTGCTGATCGGACCACGGGCAACACGATACCCAATCACAAACCACTAGCTGCGTCCCTGTCTCACTCCTCACAGCCCGTGGGCCCAAGCCTCGTCTTCCGATCATCTAAGCTTCATCGAATCGGGTCCTTTAGTCTCGTCCCAGCATGTCGCGCAGAGCTCGCTGCACAGGATCTGAGCAACTGACTCTCGACTGAGCGGGAAACTTCTAGGAGTTCGTATGACAAGCCCGCGGGCACCACTCTGCCAAGTTGACTGCTCAACTGTCACTGCGACCTCCTCATATTTACTTGCGACAAAGACCATCCACTCCTCGCCATCAAACCGAAAGCACCCCTCCACAAACTGCATGTCCTCTTCCATAACCAGATCAAATGATATTAGCAGTTTACTCATTTTCCTGAACTCGGCTTGATTATTCCGAACGCACCGCTATCTGGATCATAATTGACGGACCAATCTGATACCTCACCAGTGAATTCATTCCGTACTCGGACTTGGTAACGTACCTGATTCGGACCCAGGAGCGGGTCTGTGCTGTTCACCTAATTCTCGGATGAACCGGCGTTGCTTTGGGTGGACATAGTCGGCGTTGGCCTCCGGATGTGAAGGTGCCCAAGCTCGACGAGAGCCTGGCGGATCGCGACGCGGGCGACGGTCGCCCGGTCGTTCGCGGTCATTCGTTGATCGAGCGCCTTCTCGAGGCGCTCGCGTTGGATCGATTGCGTGAGGTCGAGGGTCTTCTGCGCGACGAGCGTCTGCAGCGCGGATCGCTGCTCGGGCGTCAACGGCGCTCGGGCGTGCCAGCGGTCGTCCGGCGTGGCGTTCTTCGGGCCCCACGGGCGATTGAGCGCGTTGGCGGCGAGCCTTGACGCTTCGAGGATGTCGCTGGACCAGGTGTCGCATCCGTTGTGCATCGCGAGCTGGGCCGCCCGGGTCTTGAGTGTGCCGCCCGTTGCTTCGACGCTGCCATTGTACTGCGGCGTGAGCGGCGGAGACAGAAGATTCTCGACCTGATGGAGACGACAACATCGCCGCGTTTGTTCGGCGATGAACGGGCTGCCGTTGTCGGACTTGAAGACGAGCGGCGGGCCGTGCAGATGGTACAGGCGGCCTCGGAGCGTTGGATCACGCGGCTGCATGCTGCTACAGACACGCCAGCACACCCCACCCCACCACAGCGAGTCGTGGAGCAGGACGCGAACCCTGCGAAGATCGCCCCCCGCCCCGCCGCGTCCGCCCCTCGCTCGGCACGACTCGCCACGGCGAGGCGGGGCGGCCGGCTGGTTTTCATCCTGCAATATTGAACTGTTCTCTGGCACGATTTCGCCGCCGATGCCCCGAGACTGCATCAGATCCGCGTGGCCGGACGCCCACGCGCCAGTTAACATGCCGACCATCGGGGCGCGTTATGTTGCGCGTGCGCCGTATAATGGTAGTTATGTGGCTCGATCGCTGGAGACTCGTGCGGTTGCTTCGACGTGCATCCAAAGAGATGAACGCCGCCGGGGATGCGCCGTACATTGGCGACTTCGACACCTGTCGCTCCCTCGGCCAGTTTCTGGAGAAGTGCGCGAACGAGCTGGCTAATGGAAATGACGAGCATCTCCAACGTCTTTGGTACATCTTCGCGCCGACCTGCGACTGGGACGACGCCGGTGGATCGCAGGACGTTGGGAATCAGACGTTTGGCATTCTCAACCGGATTGGCCGTCCGGCCGCCACATAACCATTCGCTGCACTGGACCGGGGCCGTGATGGTCCTTGCGATGAACACGCTGGTCGTCGGCCCCGGCCAGTGAACGATGGTACGTTACGTCGACGACGCGTTCCACCCCGCCGCGGCGAGTCGTGGAGCAGGACGCGAACCCTGCGAAGATCGCCCCCCGCCCCGCCGCGTCCGCCCCTCGCTCGGCACGACTCGCCACGGCGAGTTTTGGCACCGGCGGTCACCACACGTCTTGAACCGAGTTGAAAGCCGCTACAGCCGCTGTGCTACTCAGCGCAGTCTGGTCGTTCGCCGGTTGGCCATCGCCTTCGCACGCGATAGCATCTTCCCAACACACCCGGCCGGTCGCGAGGTACGTTTCTCCTCGGACGGGCCGCACGGGCCTGGCGGAAGGTCGCGGCGGATGCGGGTGTGCTCTCGCTCTCTATCTCTCGCTCTCTCGCTCTCTCAACACGAGGAATCGAATCATGTTCAAGGCTTCGCGGATCGTGGCGCTGGCGGCGGTGGCGATGGTGGCGGCGGCGTCGGTGGCGGACGCGTGCAGCCGGGTGTTGTGGGCGCCGAAGGACGGCGTGGTGCTCGTCGGCAGGACGAACGACTGGACGGGGCAGATCAGCTCCACCTTCCGGAAGTTCCCGCGCGGCATCGAGCGCGTGGGGGCCGTCTCGGTGAACCCGCACAAGTGGACGAGCAAGTACGGCAGCGTGGCGCTGACCGGCTTCGACTCCGGCACGCACGAGGGCATCAACGAGAAGGGCCTGAGCGTGCACGTGCTGTTCCTGGCCGACGTGTGCGACTTCGGCGAGCGCGACCCGAGCCGCGAGGGGATCAGCGTGATGGAGTGGGCGCAGTACTACCTCGACAACTACGCGACCGTCGCCGAGGCGGTCGAGGCGCACAAGACCATCAACTGGCAGATCGAGCCGATCATCCTGCCCGGCGGGAACAAGACGACGTTCCACGTGTCGCTCGCGGACAAGACCGGCGACTCGGCCGTCATCGAGTACATCAACGGCAAGCCGGAGATCCACCACGACAAGCGATACACCGTGATGACGAACGAGCCGGCGTACGAGAAGCAGATCGAGAACCTGAAGCAGTACCGCACGTTCGGCGGCGACAAGCCCCTGCCGGGCGAGCGGAAGTCGATGGACCGCTTCGTCCGCGCGGCGGTGTACGTGAACGCCCTGCCCATGCCGGCTAATCAGGACGAGGGGGCCGCGTACATGTTCAGCGTGATGCGGAACGTGTCCGTCCCGTTCGGCCTGGGCGACCCCGACCGCCCGAACATCTCGCCGACGTACTTCCGCAGCGTGATGGAGCTGTCGGCCGGCCGGTACTACTTCGAGAGCACCCTCGCCCCGAACGTGGTGTGGATCGAAACGCAGAAGCTCGACTACACGCAGGGACTGCCGCAGGAAGAGCTGCGCGTCGAAAAGAACATCCTGAAGTACCACGGCGACGTGACAAACGAATTCACGAAGGCGGAGCCGTTCGTGTTTGGGAAGCATGGGGGGTGAGGGGGAGTTGTTGATGGTGCGGAGCGGGGTAGAGTTGCCCGCGCAGTGACTCGCGAGAAGTGTTCTCTCGCGCGGGCGCGTACGCACACGTGTGCTCTCACGGAGGGGCCATGGACAATCCTGAGTGGGTAACCAGAGCGAGGCCGGTTGATGGAGCGGTCATCGAGGTCGGATTCGTGATTTCCGACAGCTTCTATTTCGGTCCGGAGAATGACTTTTCCCTGGAGCAGTGGCACGCACTTCAAGAGCCGCTCTACCAACCTGCCCTTCAGCGTCACGGCCACTACGTGCTAACAAACGCGCTGGCCGAAAACCGTTCCGAACTGCTCAAGCACTACGCGGACGTCATTCGCATGCGGGATAAGTATGCGAAGCAGTGGTTGATGCAGCCGCCCTACTTCTGGATGCGTCCACTGATTTTTTCACTCGGCGCGTTCGACATCAGTTTCCCGTGGTACGACACGTGGGAGGAGACGAAGCACTTACTCGATGCGCTCGAGCGATCGGGAGAGGGCGAGATCTTTTCGGAACTGGAGCAAGGCTGGGAAGTCGCCATCGTCGCGTCTGGGAGCCGCTTGCTCATCAGACAAGGGGACCTTGATTCTGGCGAAGAACAGGTGTGCGTATCACTCGACAGGGCGACCCTGACGGGCCAAATCACAATCCTGCGAGACCGCTGCAACCGCATTCTGTCGGAACTACGTCGCGAGTTGGGGCACGACTATTGGTCCCGTCGCCGATCACCCGGAGGATGAAGCTGATTCGCTTGCCTTAGCACTCCTCTCTCCCGCGCCAATCATCTAGCACAATCTGCTTTCCCCGCCCACGCGGCCGGTGGGGGTCGGTACAGTCGCTCTTCGCGTGAACGACTCCCCACACGACGTCTCAGTCGCCGAACGGCCTGTCACGATGTCCCTGCCGCGCCGGTTGGCGTTCGGGGCGGGGACGGCTATCGACGTGTTGCCGGGCGAATTGCTCGGGCGGCGGCGGGTGCTGTTCATCACCAGCAAGCCCACGCGCGGGCTGTGCGAGGGGCCGATCGCGAAGCTGGGCGGCGCGGAGGCATTTATCTACGACGCGGTGCCGCCGGAGCCGGGGATCGCGGACTTTCGCGCGGCGCTGAGCGCGGCGCGGGACGCGCGGGCCGACGCGATCGTCGGGCTGGGCGGCGGGAGCGCGATGGACGTCGCGAAGCTCGTCGCGGCGTTCGTCGATTCGAATCAGGACCTGCGCGACGCGTTCGGCATCGGCAAGCTCGCCTCGCGCAACACGTACATGGCGTGCGTGCCCACCACCGCCGGCACCGGCAGCGAAGTGTCGCCTAACGCGATCCTGCTCGACGAAGCCGAGCAGCTGAAGAAGGGCGTGATCAGCCCGCACCTCATGCCCGACGCGGCGATCGTCGACCCGCTGCTCACGCTGTCCGTCCCGCAGGCGGTGACCGGCGCGACCGGCATCGACGCGCTCACGCACTGCATCGAGGCATACGCGAACAAGCTGGCCCACCCGATGATCGACCCTTGGGCGATCGAAGGCATTCGCCTGATCGGCGCGAACCTGCGAAAGGCGTATGACGACGGCGCCGACGTGCCCGCCCGCACGGCGATGGCGCGCGGCAGCATGTTCGGCGGGTTCTGCCTCGGGCCGGTGAACACCGGGGCGATCCACGCGCTGAGCTACCCGCTGGGCGGCGAGTTCCACGTCCCGCACGGCGTGGCGAACGCGATGCTGATGTGTGCCGTGCTCGAGTTCAACCTGCCCGCCGCCCCAGAGCGTTACGCCGACGTGGCCGTGGCGCTGGGCGAGGAGCGATCGGGCGATGCGATGGACACCGCGCGGCGCGGGCTGGCGCGGCTGCGAGAACTCGCGACGCACTGCCGCATCCCTCCCCGGCTTCGCGACGTGGGCGTGAAGGAAACCGACGTCGACCGACTCGCGCGCGGCGCGATGACGGTCACGCGGCTGCTCGATCGAAATGTCCGCACGGTGACGCACGAGGATGCCGTCGCCATCTACCGGAGTGTGCTGTGATGCCTGCGAATGAATCCAAGTGGCGCGGCGTGGTCGTGCCGACGCTGAGCCCGTTCACGCCCGACCTGAAGGTCGACGCGCCCGCGATCGGGCGCATCGTCGAGCGACTCGTCGGCGCGGGCATCGAAGGCATCTTCCCCCTCGGCACGACGGGCGAGGCGGCGTCGATCGGCTTCGCGCAGCGCCGCGAGATCGTCGAGGCGACGGTGAAGGCGGTGCGGGGCCGATCGACGGTGTACGCAGGCGTGGCCGCCAATGCGCTGAGCGAGAGCATCGCCGCCGCGAAGGACTACGCCACGCTCGGCGGCGTGAGCGCCGTGGTGGCGCATCCGCCCAGCTACTACGCGATCGGCGACGACGAAGTCTACGGCTGGTTCAATCGCCTCGCCGACGCAAGCCCCCTGCCGCTCGTGCTGTACAACATCCCGCAGACGACGCACCTGAACATCGCGCTCCCGGTCATCGCAAAGCTGGCGAAGCACGGGAACATCGTCGCGATCAAGGACAGCTCGCCCGACGCGGACCGCATCGCCGCCCTGCTCGACCAGTGCGGCGGCCGCGGCGGGTTCCCGGTGATCCTGGGGAACAGTTCGCTCTTCACGCACGGCTTGAAGCGAGGCGGCGTCGGGCTCGTGCCGAGCGGCGCGCACGTCGTGCCGGCCGAGTACCAGGCGATGTACGTCGCCGCGATGGACCAGAACTGGCCCGAGGTGGAACGACTGCAAGCGGTGACGGACGCCGCGGTGCAGCCGTACCTGAAAGGCCGCACGATCGGCGGCGGGCTGGCGAAGCTGAAGCAGATCCTGTCCCAGCAAGGCATATGCGGGCCGACGATGATGCCGCCGCTGGCGACATGCACGGAGGAATCGGCGTGAGCGACCGCAGGCCCATCATCGCCATCAGCATGGGCGACCCCGCCGGCATCGGGCCGGAGGTGATCTTGAAGGCGCTCGCGCACGACGCGGTGCGGTCGCTGTGTCGGCCGATCGTGGTGGGCAGCGCGGACGTGATGCGTCGCGCCGCGGCGTGGGTGTCGCCGAGCATTTCGGTGCGCGCCGTGCAGCGCGTGAGCGAGGCGACGTTCGCCGCGGGCGGCGTCGACGTGTTCGACTGCGTGCCGGTGTCGCTCGACGGCGCACCGCTCGGCAAGGTGAGCGCGGCCGCGGGTGATGCGGCGTTTCGGGCGGTCGTGCGAATGATCGAACTCGCCCACGCGGGCGAGGTTCACGCCACCGTCACCGCGCCGATCCACAAGGAAGCGTTGCACCTGGCCGGCCACAAGTTTCCGGGGCATACGGAGATCTTCGCCGCGTACACGGGCACGGCCGACTTCACGATGATGCTCGCTCACGACAACTTCCGCGTCGTGCACGTCAGCACGCACGTGTCGCTTCGGCAGGCGTGCGATGCGGTGACAAAGACCCGCGTGCGGAACGTCATTCAGCTGGGTCACGATGCGTGCGTGAAGCTCGGCATCGCGAAGCCGCGCATCGCCGTGACGGGGCTGAACCCGCACGCGAGCGACGGCGGGCTATTCGGCACCGAGGAGCGCGATCACATCTCGCCCGCGATCGACGATGCGAAGCGAGCCGGCATCGACGCGACCGGCCCGTGGCCAGCCGACACGCTCTTTCCGAAGGCGTACGGCGGCGCGTACGACGTCGTCGTCGCGATGTATCACGACCAGGGCCACGTCCCGCTGAAGATGGCCGGTTTCCACTACGACGACCGCGTGAAATCGTGGACGGCCGTCCGCGGCATTAACGTCTCGCTCGGGCTGCCGATCGTCCGCACCAGCGTCGACCACGGCACCGGCTTCGACCAGGCCGGCCAAGGCACCGCGAGCGAGGCGAGCATGATCGACGCAATCGAATACGCGGCGAAGCTGGCGCGGAGTTGAGCCACGAATCTGCACGAATCGACACGAATGAAGACAGAAGAAGGACGCACAGGCGAGCGACATCGGATGTCTCTGCACTTTCAAACAACTTCCCGAATCTGCGCCGGCACGTATCGATGCTCCTCGTATGATTCGTGTCGATTCGTGAAGATTCGTGGCCACTCTTCTTGTATGCGAGGTGTCGCATGAAAGGCCGCGGCCTCGTCATCGCAGACGACATCACGGGCGCCGCAGAGATCGCCGGCATCGCGGTGCGGTACGGCATCGCGACGCGCATCGTCACCGACCCGGCCGCGCTGTCGGACGCGGCGCAGGACGTGCTCACGGTGTTCGACACCGAATCGCGGCTCGCCGTGCCGACGACGGCGCATCGCGTCATCGCGAAGCACTTCGCGGGCTACACGCACAAGCCGGGCGACATCCTCTACAAGAAGACCGACTCCGTCCTGCGCGGACCGGTGCTGGCGGAGTTGGAAGCGTTCATGCAGGCCGCTCGCGTTCGCGCTGCCCTGCTGCTGCCGCAGAACCCGTCGCGGAGGCGCGTGATCGACGAGGCCGGGCAGTACCGCATCGACGGCGTGCCGCTCGACCAGACGGGCTTCGCGAACGATCCGCACCACCCCGCGTGGACGAGAGATGCGCTGAAGCGGCTCGGCCAATCCGAACTGTTCGCCACGCGCTTCGTACCGGCAGCGAACGCGGCGAGTTCGCTCGACGACGGCATCACGCTCGCCGGCGCGACGACCATCGACGACGTGCGCCGCTGGGCGAAGCACGCGAAGAACGCCGACACGCTCTGCGCCGGCGGCGCAGACATGTTCGAGGCGATCGTCGCCACGGGCAGGTCGCAACGCGATCGCGAGGCGGTGCAAGCAGTCGAGGGCACACTCGTCGTCAGCGGCAGCGTGTCGCCGGCCGCACGAGAGTTCGCGGCGTGGTGCGAAGCGCACGGCATCGTCGTGCGGCGCCTGCCCGTGTCGCAGATCGGCTCGACAGCACCGGGCGCGGTTGAGTCGGCGCTGAAAACGACGTGCAATCAACTCGCGACTTCGCTCAAGCAACGCCGCGTCGCCGTCGTCACGCCTTCAATGGATTCGGCCACAGGACTAGCCCGGCACATCGAAGCGGCACTGGCAGAGACGTGCGTGCGGACGTGCCAGCAGGCGAAGCCAGCCCGCGTCCTCATCGACGGCGGCGCAACGGCGGCTGCATGTTTCGCGGCGATGGGCCTGCGCGAGTTGCACGTCGTCGGCGAGATCGAGCCGGGCGTGGTGCGGCTGACCAGCCCGAGCGCGGAGTCGATCGAGTGGGTAATTAAACCGGGGAGCTATCGCTGGCCGGACGGGTTGGTGGCGGCGGCGAAGTAGCTCGCACCAGCGCGAGTTGTGTTCCTGGAGGGCGACAGTCCCCTGCCGCCGGGGAAGGACTCAATCGCAAAGCAACGATGCAAATCGTGAATTCGCGGGATCGGCTGCGCTGATGTCGACGGAGTACCGTCGACCGGCGGCTGAGGACAGCCGCCCTCCAGAAGGCGCAGTCCAAGCTACGCGTCCGACATGCACGGGTTGTGCAGGATCACTGATGCGCGATCGCGCCGTTCGACTTCGACTTGTCGAGCGCATCCGGCAGCGTTTCGCCGCGGCGTTCGGAGGCTTGCTCCACCGTCATCATCACGGGCTTGATCGGCGCTCGCAGCAGCGCCGCGGGGACGTGGCCGGCCGAGCCGTTCGGGCCGTGGTCGAAGCGGACGCGCGACGCGATCACGTCGTCGGCGACGGCGACGCTCACCTCAGCTCGGCCGTAATCGTTCGCGCCGACGCTGAGCGAGTCCGTCCCCTCGCCGCTCACGACGACCGCGACGGCCGTATCAACCGGGAAGCCGCAGCGGTCCACTCGGCCGCCGCGGATGTCGCGGAGGAAGAGCGGCGCTTCGACGGAGTCGTCGCCCGGGCGGGCGATGACGCCGGTGAGGGTGACGCGCTCGCAATCACTCACGCGCACGCACGGGCCAAGCGAATCGATCACTTCGACGTCGCTCAGCGTGAATCCGCTGACGTTGCGCGCCACGATGCCAGCGCGGCACGTCATCGGGATGAGTGGCGACATGTCGGGCTCGCCCGTCTCGGCGTTGTTGCGATCGATGCGGATGAGGACGTCCTTCAGCGAGACGTCTTGCACGTGCATTTCGGGCAATCCCACAATGTACGCGGCGGCGTACTTAGCGCCCGTCGCTGTGATGCCCGCGAAGCGGATGCGGCGGAACTGCGGCGTGGTCTCGTCGACCGGCATCGGCGTGTTGTTGTTCACACGCGGGTCGTCCCACGCGCCGCAGCCGTAGAACAGGTTCACGCTGATCGGCGTGAGCACGCGGTCCATGACGAGGTTGGACGCGCGGATGTCTTCGACGACGCCTCCGCGACCGCGACGGGCCTTCAGGCGGATGCCGCGATCGGTGCCGACGAACACGCAGTTGGTGATCGCCACGTTGCGGACGGAGCCGCTGATTTCCGAGCCGATCACCACGCCGCCGTGCCCGCGGACGAGCGTGCAGTTGGTGACGGTGATGTTCTCGCACGCCTTCAGCTGGCGTCGGCCGTCGGTTTCCTTGCCGCTCTTGATGGTGATGCAGTCGTCGCCGACGTCGACATGGCAATCGCTGATGCGGACGTTGCTGCACGAGTCGGGGTTGATGCCGTCCGTGTTCGGCGAATCCGGCGGGTTCTTAATCGTGATGTGCGTGATGCTGACGTTGTCACACGCGAGCGGACTGAGCGTCCACATCGGCGAATTCGTCAGCGTGACGCCTTCGACGAGGACGTTCGAGCAGTTCACGAAGCGAACGAGCAGCGGCCGCGGGAGTTCCTTCGGCCAGTTCTTCAGATGGCGTGCCCACCAGACGTGGCCCGAGCCATCGATGGTGCCGCGGCCGGTGATGGCGATGTCGCGCAGGCCTTCGCCGCCAATGAAGGGGTGACAGGCTTTGACGGCGTCCGGGCCTTCCCAGTCGCTGGCCCAGATGGGGAAGTCGTCGATGTTTTCGGAGGCGAGAAGGCGCGAGCCCGCGTCGAGGTGCAGCGTCACGCGGTCGCGCAGCCGCAGCGGGCCGGTTCGAAACGTGCCCGCGGGGACGAAGACGGTGCCTCCGCCCGCGGCGCCGGCCGCGTCGATCGCGCCTTGGATGGCGTCCGTGCACATCGTCGTGCCATCGGCGATCGCGCCGTAGTCGGTGATGTTGTAGTAGCCGTTCGGCTGTCGATCCTTCATTGCTTCTCCGGGGCGCATCCTGTCGTCATGCGGACATCCGCCTGCCAACCGCTGCGTCTCGCGACGCGCCGCCTGCGCAGGTGATGCGCCGGGGTCGCGTCGACGGGCACATCATGCGCTGCTCGCGCGGCCGCTTTTGGTCGGACCTTTTGCACATTTGGAATTGCTGCTGTCGAGCGAGCGAAGTGCCCGCCTGTCTGCGTGGTTTTCACGCCTCGTCGAGAGGCTCGCCCGCATGTCGCAATCGAAAAACGCAATCCCGTAATCGCATTGCGAAGAGTTCGACTTATCGTCTCCCGTCCCGAGGAGGAAGCGCGGGCAACCTTACACACGCCGCGCCTCAGAAACGTCATGGCTGACTCATCCCAACGAATCGATGCGACCTGTCTTGCTGGCGTTGTCGACTCTGTCGTCCGCTCGACCCCCGTCGTCGACCTGCACACTCACCTGTATACGCCGAAGTTCGGAACGCCCTTCGCCGGCGCGGGCAGCGCCCCCGCCGACCCGACCGGCCTGCTGCTGTGGGGGCTCGACGAGCTGCTCACGTACCACTATCTGATCGCAGAGGTCTACCGCGTCGTCCCCGCCAGCGTGCTGCCCTACGAGCAGTTCTGGAAGATGACCAAGACCGAACAGGCCGACCACATCTGGAAGAACCTGTTCGTCGATCGCTCGCCGGTCAGCGAGGCGTGTCGCGGCGTTCTCACCGCGCTGCAGCAGCTCGGCATCGACACGGGCGATCGCAACCTCGCGGCGTGGCGAAAGCACTTCGCGCAGCAGGACCCGAGCAAGCAGATCGACCGCTGCATGCAGGCGGCGAACATCACCACGCTCGTGATGACCAACCCAGTCTTCGACGACAACGAACGCGAGCGCTGGCTGCGCGACCCGAACGTCGGCGTCGACCCGCGCTTCAAGGCCGTGCTACGCATCGACCCCATCCTTCGCGACTGGCCCACCGCTGCTTCGAAGATGGCGAGCTGGGGTTACGGCGTAAGCGCCGAGATCAACGCGAAGGTGATCGAAGAGGCCCGCCGCTTCCTGCGCGACTGGATCGACCGCCAGAAGGCGATCTACCTCGCGGTCAGCCTTCCGCCCGACTGGACGTACCCCGCGAATCCGGCCGACCCCGTCGCGCGGGCCGGGCAGACGATGCTCGAACAAGTCGTGCTACCTGTTTGCGCTGAGCGCGGCTTGCCCTTCGCAATGATGATCGGCTCGCGGCTGAAGGTGAACCCCGCGCTGCGCGACGCGAGCGACATGGTCGGCAAGGCGGACATCGTCTCCGTCACCAACGTGCTGAGCGCGTTCCCGAAGAACAAGTTCCTCGTCACCATGCTCTCGCGCGACAACCAGCACGAGCTGTGCGTGGCCGCGCGCAAGTTCGGCAACCTGATGATTTTCGGCTGCTGGTGGTTCCTGAACAATCCGAGCCTGGTCGACGAGATCACGCGGATGCGACTGGAACTGCTCGGCACGAGCTTTATCCCGCAACACTCCGACGCCCGCGTGCTGGAGCAGATCGTCTACAAGTGGCACCACAGCAAGAAGAACATCGCGGATGCACTCACCGACAAGTACCGCGACCTGCTGGCGACCGGCTGGACGCTCACCCGCGGCGAGATCGAGCGTGACGTGAAGCATCTGCTGGGCGAGAATTTCACGAACTTCTTGAAGGCTTGAGCGGAGTCATTGGTCATTTGTCATTCGTCATTGGTCACTTGTCATTCGTCGAAAGGTGACACGACAGTTGCACCGACGGCCGACGAATGACACGGGACAAATGACCAAGGACCAATGACCAAGGACAACTGACCAACCGAACCATGCGCCACACCCTCAAGATCCACCCGGCCGACAACGTCGTCGTCGCGATGCAGCCGCTCGCGGGCGGCACGAGCGTCGACGGCGTCGCGCTGCGCACCGACGTCCCGCGCGGCCATAAGATGGCGCTCCGCGCCATCCGCGCGGGCGAGCCTGTGCTGAAGTACGGCTACCCGATCGGCGTCGCGTCGAAGGACATCGCGCCGGGCGAGCACGTGCACGTGCACAACGTCGCGTCGGGGCTGCGCGAGAACCTCTCCGCGCTCAGCTTCGACCGCATCGCGAAGCCGCAGGCAAGCGCGACGCCCGCGCGTCGCACGTTCCAAGGCTATCGCCGCAAGACGGGCCTCGCCGGCACGCGGAACGAGATCTGGATCGTGAACACGGTCGGCTGCGTGAACCACGCGAGCCAGAAGATCGCCGAGCAGTCGGCCCGCATGTTCGCCGGCCCGGGCAAGGCCGTTGACGGCGTGCACGCCTTCACGCACCCGTTCGGCTGCAGCCAGCTCGGCGACGACCTCACGCACACGCAGAAGGTGCTGGCGGGCCTTGTGAATCACCCGAACGCGGCGGCGGTGCTCATCCTCGGGCTTGGCTGCGAGAACAACCAGATGAAGCTCTTCCTCGAGCAGGTCGGCCCGCTCGAGCCGGGTCGCGTCATCTACTTCAACGCGCAGGACGTGACCGACGAAGTCGAGGAAGGATTGCAAAAGGTCGCATCGCTCGTCGATTACGCGAGCCAGTTCAAGCGCGAGGAGATCCCGAGCAGCGAACTCATCCTCGGCATGAAGTGCGGCGGCAGCGACGGCTTCAGCGGCATCACCGCCAACCCCCTCGTGGGCCGAGTAGCCGATCGTCACTGTGCGGCGGGCGGCACCACGCTGCTCACCGAGGTGCCGGAGATGTTCGGCGCGGAACAGGTGCTCCTCGAACGCGCGTGCGATCGCGACGTCTTCCAGGGCACGATCGACCTCGTCAACAACTTCCGCGACTACTTCCGCAAGTACGACCAGCCGATCGACGAGAACCCCAGCCCGGGCAACAAGGACGGCGGCATCACCACGCTGGCCGAGAAGAGCCTCGGCTGCGTGCAGAAAGGCGGCGCGGCGCCGATCAAGCAGGTGCTCGATTACGGCGAGCGAGCCAAGCCCGGTCTGGGCGGCATCGCCTTGCTCAATGCGCCGGGCAACGACGGCGTCAGCAGCACGGCGATGACGATCGCCGGCGCGCACAGCGTCCTCTTCACCACAGGCCGCGGAAATCCGATGGGCTTCCCCGTGCCGACGATCAAGATCAGCAGCAACTCCGACCTGGCGAAGCGAAAGCCGCAGTGGATCGACTTCGACGCGGGCGTCCTCGCCGATGAGAGCACCAACATCGACGCGACGGCAGACCGGTTGTTCGACCTCGTCCTCGACATCGCCAGCGGCGCGAACCTCGCGCAGAACGAAAAGCACGGCTGGCGCGAGATCGCCATCTGGAAGAACGGCGTCACCCTGTAGTCAGCAACTGTGAAAGATTCACTTCCAACTCGCGTCCTCCAGTTCGGCGGCGGCAACTTCCTTCGCGGGTACCTCGACTGGATGGTGCACCGCCTGAACACGACCGGCCACGCGGTCGGCCGAATCGCCGTGCTGCAATCGACCAGCTCAAGCGAATCCGCCGGTGCCAGCGTGGCGGAACAGGGCTTCTATCACCTGCTCACCCGCGGCGTGCTGAACGGCGATCGCGTCGACTCGCGCGAGCGCATCGAGAGCATCGCAGCCGTGCTCCACGCGTCGCGCGACTGGCCGCGCGTGCTGGAATTGGCACGGTCGCCCGACCTTCGGTTCATCTTCAGCAACACCACCGAGGCGGGCATTGCGACTTCGCTCGACGACGCGCTCGACGCGACGCCGCCCCGCAGCTTTCCTGCGAAGCTGACGCGCGTGCTGTACGAACGGTTCACGTCAGGCCAACAGCGCGGGCTCGTCGTCGTGCCGTGCGAACTCATCGAGCGGAACGGCCAGACGCTGCTCGCCTGCGTGCGCGAACTCACGACGCGCTGGCATCTGCCGACCGATTTTTCGCGGTGGATCGATGCCGAGTGCATCTTCGTCGACACGCTGGTCGACCGCATCGTGCCGGGTAAGCCTGCCGATGCGCCCGATCCGTTCGCGGTGGTGGCCGAGCCGTTCTGCCAGCTGTTTCTGCAGAGCCCAGTGTCTTCCGTTCGCGATGAACTCCCGTTCGAAAAGGTCGACGGCGTCGAGGCCGTCTGGACTGATGACCTCGCGCCGTACCGCATGCGGAAGGTGCGCATCCTGAACGGCGCGCACACCGCGATGGCGATGGTCGGCTCCGCGTGCGGCCTGACGACGGTGCGCGACTGCATGGAAGATCCGCTCGTCGGCGCGTACGTCGACCGACTCGTCACCCGCGAGATCGTGCCGAGCCTGTCGCTGCCGAGCGAACTCGAACTGGCGCGTTACGCGAGCGAAGTGTTCGACCGCTTTCGCAATCCGTCCGTCGAGCACAAGCTGGCCAGCATCGCGCTCAACACCAGCAGCAAGTGGCGCACGCGCCTGCTGCCCACGCTGCTCGAAGCGAAGTCGCCGACGCCGTGCACGGCGTTCGCGCTCGCGACATTCCTGTGGAACTACCGCCCGGGAACGTCGCCGCAGGACGACCCGGCCGTTGTGGCACGCGTCCGCGCCGCGTGGGCGACGCCGTCCGTCGCGGCGAGCGCGCTGCGCGACGAGACGCTTTGGAAGACCGACCTGTCGCGGATCGCGGGTTTGGTCCAGACGGTGGAGCGTCAGCTCGTGGATTGTCAGCGTGATGGCGTGCGGCAAACGCTCGAACGATTCACTGCCACGCCGTCTTCGTAGGGTGGGCCGAAGCCCGCCCTGCGACGCTTTGGCAAACGATCGCAGGCGGGAACACGCATCGCGACGAATGACGCGAATCTTCACGCACCATGCAGCGGGCAGTCGCGCGCGAGCATCGCTTTCCGCTGTTCTGCTGTTCTGCCGTGTTGATTAAAGTCCAATTCGTAAGATTGGTGGCCTGATCTCCCTGCTCCACCCAAAGGACACGATGCCGATTCCCGCCCCGTTCGAGACGTCGCGCTGGATCACCCGCGGGCCGATCGAGCCCGTTTCGTCTGATCGGCCGATGCCGATGCTTCGCCGCGCGTTCTCGCTTGATCGGCCCGTCGCGAAGGCCGTTGCGCACGTCTGCGGGCTCGGGCATTTCGAGTTGCGCGTGAACGGCACGAAGGCCGGTATCGATCGCTTCGAGCCCGGATGGACGAACTACCGAAAGACCTGCCTCTTCGTTTTGCACGACGTCACCGCCCTGCTGCGTACTGGCGACAATGCGCTCGGCGTGCTGCTCGGCCACGGCATGCACCACGTGGGCGGCGGGAAGCGGTACAAGAAGTACAAGGGCTCGTTCGGCCCGCCGCGATTGCTGCTGAGCCTCTCGATCACGTTCGCCGACGGCTCCACGCAGACGATCGCGTCCGACGACGCCTGGCGCACCGCCGACGGGCCGATCACGTTCAGCTGCACCTACGGTGGCGAAGACCACGACGCACAGCGCTGGCCCGCCGGGTGGGACTCACCCGGCTTCGACGCCGGCTCATGGGACCACGCCATCGAATCCCCCGCACCGCGCGGCGAGCTCGTGCCGTCGGTCCACCCGCCCGTGCGCGAGATGAAGCGACACGCCTCGCAGCGCGTCACGCGCATCAGCGACGCGATCGTCGTCCACGACCTCGAACAGAACTTCGCGGGCGTGCCCGAGATCGTCGTCCGCGGCTCGGCCGGCGCATCGGTCACGCTTCGCACGGGCGAAATCGTCGACGACGCGGGCCGGGTTTCGCAGAGCAACATCGGCTCGCCCGTCTCGTTCACCTACACGCTGCGCGGCGGCGCGGAGGAGACGTGGTCGCCCCGCTTCAGCTATCACGGCTTCCGCTACATCGAAGTCGAATCGCACGGCGACGTCGCCGTCGAACGCGTCACGGGCATCGAAACCCACTCGTCTGCCGAGTGCATCTCCACCTTCGAATGCTCCGACCCGCTGCTCAACCGCGTCCACACGCTGATCGACAACGCCATCCGCAGCAACCTGCAGGCCGTCCTCACCGACTGCCCGCACCGCGAAAAGCTCGGCTGGCTCGAGGAGACGCATCTCATGGCGCCCTCGCTGCTGTGCCGGTACGACCTCGCGAGCTTCTATCGGAAGATCGCGCGAGACATGCGCGACGCCCAGCACGACGACGGCTGCGTGCCGACGATCGCGCCGCAGTTCACGCGGTTCGAGAAGCCGTGGGACATCTTCAACGATTCGCCCGAGTGGGGCGCAGCAATCGTGCTCGCGCCGTGGCACGCCTATCGCGCGTATGGCGACCAGACAATCCTCGAAGAGAACTACGACGCGATGAAGCGTTTCGAGCGGTACCTCACGTCGCGTGCAGACGAGCACGGCATCGTCGCGTACGGCCTCGGCGACTGGTACGACATCGGCCCCGGCGATCCCGGGTTCGGCAAGCTCACCACGCTCGGCGTCACCGGCACGGCGACGCTGTTCGAGTGCCGGGCCGCCCTCGCGCGCATCGCGACGATCCTCGGCCAGTCATCTGACGCGGAGCGATTCACGAGCGACGCCGACAAGACGCGCGCCGACTTCGAGCGCCGCTACTTCGACGAGCAGGCCAACTACTACGACCGCGGCAGTCAATGTGCGCAGGCGATGCCGCTCGCGCTCGGCATCTGCAGTACGCCCGCGCGGCGCGAGGCGGCGCTCGCGCAGCTCGTGGCAGACATCCGCGCGCGGGGCCATCACGTCAGCGCGGGCGACGTCGGCTTCCGCTACGTCATCGACGCCCTCTCGATGCACGACCGCGACGACGTAATCTACGACATGGTCGTCGCACCGGAGCCGCCCAGCTACGCCGCCCAGCTCGCCGCCGGTGCGACAACGCTCGCGGAGGCGTGGGATGCCAACCCGACGAAGAGCCTGAACCACTTCATGCTCGGCCATGCGATGGCATGGCTGCACGAACGGCTCGGCGGGATTCGCGTGGACCTGACGGAGACGCGCGAACGGCGAATCGCCGTGACGCCGTCGATCATGGGAGACGTCGCCTGGGCAAAGGCGACGCGCGTCACGCCGCTCGGCTCGGTCGGCGTGAACTGGCGACGGATCGACGGCGGTTCGGCAGAATTGCAGCTCGACTTGCCGCCGGGCGTTTCGGCCACGCTGTCGGACGGGCGGGTCGTGTCCGGCCCGACCGGGCCGCTGGTCATCCGACGTGACGCGTGATGGCCGGCTCTGTTGTCCACGCCTCTTCCCGAGACGCATCGCGCCACGCCTGCTCTTGCTCGGCGAGTAGCAAGCATCTACGGGGTCTCATTTGCGGCAGGACACTCTGCAACAATGCCTTCGAATACTGTGGAAACCCCTTACAAGCCGCATTCTCGTAGCCGATAGGCGACCCATGTGCGCAAAGTTGTAACGCTTGATCGCAAACCGGCAAAGACGTTGCCAGAAATGGGGTGCATACTTCATGGCGGCGGAATTGAAGCGCAGTCACCTCATCCGGGTCTCTTGCCCGAAAGCGCTTCGATCCAGTTCGCGAGGAGAGAAACCATGCAGTCCATCGAGAAGGCTTCGGCCGGTCGTCGCAGTTGCTCGCGTTCCCTGTCCGGGCGGATCGCCATGGCCAGCGCGGCCGCGGCCGCCGTTGTGGCGATGGGTGCGGGCGTTGCCTCGGCGCAGAGCTTCAACGACTCTGCCAACACGCTCACGATCCCGCTCTCCGTCACGGGTGGCGGCCAGACGCTCTTCGTGCCGTCCGTGCCTCTCGTCGACGGCGACCTGCTTAAGGTCAGCTCGAACACCACCGTTGGCGGCACCGGTGGCTTCGCCGTCGGCAACTACTACTACGTCGTCGGCCAGGGCAGCACGCCGGGCAGCTCGGTTTACCTCTCGGCGTCGCCCGGCGGCTCGGCTCTGATCTCCGGTGCGTTCACCACCGCTGGCACGCTCACGGCCGACCTCGGCCGCCGCTGGAGCGACTCGTCTAGCTGGACGGGTGGCGTCCCGAACAGCGTCGGCGCGACGGCTTCCTTCACCAGCGCCAACACCGTCAATGTCAGCATCGACGGCCGGTACACGCTCGGCACCCTCAACTTCCAGGCCGACTTCGCCGGCGCACGCGACTTCTCGCTCACCGGCTCGAACCGCTTCACGACCGGCCCGGTCGGCATTCTGAACTTCGCGACTGCCGCCGGCTCGCCCGGCCCGGCGATCAACGTGACGAACGCCTCCGGCAGCTCGACTGGCCGCACGCTCACGATCGGCGACGCGATCACCGCGGTCGCCGCCAACCCCAGCGCGCTGAGCAACGCCCGCATCGTCATCGCCGGTCGCCAGGGCCTGACGATCACCAACGACAACCCGCTCGCAGCCCTGCCCATCCACAACGGCAACACCACGCCGCCGACCAGCACGCTCGCGGCATCGCAGGGCGCGGTCCGCTTCGGCACCGCGGCCGACTGGTCGCGCTTCTCGGGCGACCTCACGCTCGCCAAGGGCGCGTTCGCCATCGTCACCACGACTAGCGCTTCGACCGGCCAATACGCCCTGCCGCTCGCGAGCAACCTCGTCCTCGGCACCGGAACCAACGAGGCCCGGCTTGAGTTGACCTCCAACTCCGGCCCCGCCACGATGCGCGGCCTCTCCGGCAACAGCGTCTCGCGGGTCGTCAACAGCTGGAACGGCAGCGGCCCGAGCCTCACGCTCGGTTCCTACTCCGAGTTCGGCGAAACCTACACCTTCAACGGCAGCATCGGCGTCGAGCCCACTGCCGCCCCCGCCGGCCAGACCAACACGCCCGGCCAGATCCGCCTCAACAAGATTGGCGCTTCCACGCAGCGCCTGCTCGGCGAGAACTCGTTCTACGGCCCCACGATCACGAACCCGATCAACCACGTGCTGAACGGCGGCACGCTCGACCTCGGCTCCACCGGCACGATCGGCTTCCGCGAGAACACCGTCCAGAACGTCAACCCCGGCGCGGCGGTCAGCTGGTCCAACACCGGCCAGACCGTCGTCACGCCCCTCTGGGTGCACAACGCCGAGTTCCGCATCGCGGGCAGCACTGCGAACGAACGGTATCAATCGTTCACCGGCGCGCTCACGATCCAGAACAGCAGCGGTCCGATCACCGCAAGCGACGGCTTGTACATGCTGACCGCCGATGCGTCGGCCGCCTCGTCGAAGTCGGTCACGATCAACTTCGGCTCGCTGCAAGCTCGCAACAACGCGGGCACGAACGCCAACGGCTCGACCGCCCTCTATCGCGGCACGAACCTCGGCGCGAACAACCCGTACGTCCCCAGCACCGCCACCGTCGCCGCCACGCCGGGCACGGCCGGTTCGAGCAACATCACCTTCACCACCACGACGGGCGAACTCGCGACGATCATCGCCAGCAGTGGCACCTCGAAGCGCGTGCTGAAGGGCGCCCTTGCCGATGACGACGCGAGCGGCTGGGGCAAGTCGTTCGCCACCTACGACGCCACGAAAGGCATTCGCCGCCTCGACGACACGGAGCAGGACACCACCTACCCCACGCTCGGCGACGCCGCGACGACCAACGTCCGCATCACCGCGGGCGGGTCCATCGCTGGCGTGACCACGCAGACGCTCGAGATTCGCAACACGTCGGGTTCACCGTTCACCGTCACCAGCGGTAACGCCAACACCGTCAAGTCCGGAACGACGCTCGCGACGACGACGTTCAACGCGTCGAGCGGCTTCCTCTTCAGCGGCAATCAGGCGATCACGCTCGCTGGCGGGCCGATCGTCGGCACCGCGCTGACCGACTCGGAAGACGTCGTCTTCCTCAACACGAACACCGCCGGCGTCACGATCAACAGCAACGTCACCAACGCCGGCACGTCGGGCAAGAACGGCTGGATCACCTTCTCCGGCAAGGGCGCGTTCACCGTCAACGGCTCGCTCACCACCGGCAACACCGGCGGCGTCGTGTTCAATGCCCCGTACGGCGCATCATCGGTCACCAATACGCTGAACGGCACGCTCAGCAGCGTGACGATTCTCTCGGTCAACGGCGGCACGCTGCAGATCGGCTCGGGCGCGACGTTCTCGACCACCAGCCCGCCCGCGATTCAGGTCGCGGCCGGCGCAGCGGTCGACCTCGCCGGTCGGAGCGTCACCTTCAACGCTGCCGGTGGACCGTCCGTCTTCCAGGGCACGCCCCGGTTCTTCTCAGGCGGTGAGATCACCAACAGCGCCACCGGCTCGCCGGTCACGCTCACGCTGGGCGGCCTGAGCACCACGGCGGCCACCAACCAGTTCGCCGGCCGCATCACGGGCAATCTGAACCTCGTCGTCACCGTCAACGGCACGAACACGAACACCACGCAGGTGCTGCTGGGCGCCAACACCTACAGCGGCTCGACCCTCGTCCGCGGCGGCGCGACGTTGCAGATCGGCCGCTATGGTTCGCTCCCCAGCGGCACGACGCTTACGCTCGGCGAGAGCGGCACGAATGGCACGCTCACGCTCGGCGACGGCAACGGCGCCGTCAGCGTCGACCAAGAGGTCGCCGGACTCATCGCCGGCACCGCGGCCAGCATCGTGCAGGGCGGCAGTTCGAACGTCTCCACGCTCACCGTCAACTACTCCGGCGCGACGCCCAACGATTACTCGGGCCTCCTCGGTGCCGGGACCTCGTCGGGCATCAACCTCGCCCTGCGGAAGATCGGCACCGGCACGCTGATCCTCTCCACTGCCAGCAACAACAACTACGCCGGTGGAACCACCGTCGAGGGCGGCACGCTCAGCATCAGCGCTGATCGCCACCTCGGCTTCCTCACGACGTACACGCTTCCGTCAAACGTGTTCACGCCCACCGTGGGCTCGCCGAACACGCCGCAGCGGAACAACGTCCGCCTGAACGGCGGCACGCTGCAGACGACCGCGTCGTTCACGCTGAACGACAAGCGTGGCATCGGCGTCGGCCCGCTCGACGGCGCGACCGGCGGCACCGGCGGGATCGACGTCCTCAGCGGCACCACGCTCACCTACGCCGGCAACATCACCACCGCCGGCAACACCGGCTCGAACACGCTCAACAAGACCGGCGGCGGCACGCTGCTCCTCAACGGCGCGAGCGCGTTGAACGGCATCATCAACGTCGTCGGCGGCACGCTCGGCGGCAGCGGCTCGGTCGCGGCTTCGGTCAACGTCGGCGCGGGCGCGATCCTCGCCCCCGGCACGAGCCCGGGCACCTTCACCATCAACAACTCGCTCTCGCTCGATGCCGCCTCCTCGCTCAGCTACGAACTCGTCGGCAACAACCTCACGGTTGGCGGCGGCGTGAACGACCTCACGACGGGCATCACCAACCTCGTCCTGGATGGCACGCTCAACGTCGCCGAACTCGGCGCGGGCACGTTCCTGAGCGCCGTGGCCGGCGACAAGTGGCGCCTCTTCAACTACTCGGGCACGCTCACCGACAACGGCCTGAACCTCGGCTCGATGCCGACGCTCAGCACGGGCTTCTTCGCGATCGACACCTCGACCACGGGCCAGGTGAACCTGATCGTCGCCGTGCCCGAGCCGACCTCGCTGCTCGCGATCGGCGCGGTTGCGGGCCTGGTGCTGCGTCGTCGTCGCTGAAGGACTTCCGCAGTCACACAGTTCTCCTCCGCCTGGCCGGGCACGGTTCACAACGCAAGTTGGCCGTGCCCGGCCTTTTTGTTACGGTCGCTGGCCCCACCAACGGAAGGAAATCGACCATGACGCCAGCCATCCTGCTTCGCACATTCTCCGACTCGCTCTCGCAGACCGAGAAGCTCTACGCCGACATCCCCGACGCCCGCATGGCCGAGCAGCCGCACGGCATTCGCAATCACGCGGCGTGGTCGCTCGCGCACCTGGTCATGGCGCACGACTTCACGCTGATGGCTCTCGGCAAGCCCGGCATGTGCCCTCAGGAGTGGGCGGTCAACGTCGGCCCGAACTCCACGCCGATCGCCGATCGCGCCGCGTATCCCGCGACGAAGGACCAGATGCTCGACATGCTCCGCAAGCAGCACGCCGCGATTGAAGCTGCCGTACAGGCCGCGCCGATGTCGCACTACGACACGCCGAGCCCGGAGTTCGCCCGAGCCTTCGCCCCCACGCTCGGCCACATCGTGTCGTACATGCTCGCGACGCATGAGCCGTACCACCTCGCACAGGTGATCGTGTGGAAGCGGGCGGCGGGCCTGATGAATTGACGGATGAATCGCCGCCCGTGCGCGTCGACTGCGATCGTCGCAACGCGATAGCGTGACCGCCGATGTCGGTCGCGAACCCCCTGCCACGCTGGCGCGGCTTCAACCTGCCCGAGATGTTCGTCGGCCCCGCCGACCTGCGGTGGGCGGAGATGATCCGCAACCCGCGCGGCCGATTCGCGCGCGATGACTTCGCGTGGATCCGCGATTGGGGCTTCGACTTCGTCCGGCTGCCCGTCTGCTACAAGTGGTGGACGCGTAACGCCGACGATCCATTCGCGATCGACGACGCCGCGCTCGCACCGATCGACGACGCCATCACTTGCGCACGCGAGTTGGGCCTGCACGTGTCGCTGTGCCTGCACCACGCGCCGGGCTACGCGATCAACCCGCTCCCCGCGCCCGAGCCGTTCGACCTGTGGACAGACGACCGCGCGGCCGACTGCTTTGCGCATCACTGGCGGCATCTCGCGACGCGGTTTCGCGCCGTGCCCAGCAGCGTCCTCGATTTCGACCTGCTGAACGAGCCCGCGCGGTGCACGTCGTTGCAGTACGCGCGCGTGGCGCTGCGCGCGATCGACGCGATCCGCAGCGTCACGCCCGATCGGCTCATCATCAGTGACGGCGTCGACGCGGGAAACGTGCCGTGCGAGGAGCTCATCGCTTCCGGCGTCGCCCAGAGCTGCCGCGGCTACGAGCCGAGCGAGCTGACGCACTACCTCGCGTGGTGGGCCGGCATGAGCTACGTGAAGCCGAGTTGGCCACAACGGCGGGCGGATGGGTCGACGTTCGGCGAAGCAGAACTCCGCGCGAAGTACGCGCCGTGGCGCGAGTTGACCGCGCGCGGCGTCGGCGTCCTGTGCGGCGAGTTCGGCTGCAACAACCGTACGCCGCACGACGTCGTACTGCGGTTCACGGAAAGCCTGCTGTCGATCTTCCGCGAGATGAACATCGGCTGGGCGCTGTGGAACTTCCGCGGCAGCTTCGGCGTGCTCGACTCCGGGCGCAGCGACGTCGACTACGCTGACTGGCGAGGCGTCCCGCTCGATCACGAGCTACTGGAGCTTTTGCAGCGGTACTGATCACCGTATCGTGTCGGCTCGAATATGGTGAACCCCAACACGAACCGCCCCGCCGTCGTGCTGCTCAGCGGCGGGCTCGACAGCGCGACCACGCTCGCCATCGCCCGCGATGCAGGCTTCGCGTGCCACGCGATCAGCTTCCGTTACGGCCAGCGCCACGAGCACGAACTCGATTGTGCCCGCGCGATCGCCCGCGCGACGGGCGTGATGCGACACGTCATCTCCGAGATCGATCTGCGCCAGTTCGGCGGCAGCGCGCTGACGAGCAGCGACATCGCCGTGCCGAAGGATCGATCGAGTGACGAACTCACGCACGGCATTCCGATCACGTACGTGCCCGCGCGGAACACGATCTTCCTGAGCCACGCCCTCGCGTTCGCCGAGGTGCTGGGCAGCAGCGACATCTTCATCGGCGTGAACGCGCTCGACTACAGCGGCTACCCCGACTGCCGCCCGGAGTACATCGCCGCTTTCGAGAAGATGGCCAACCTCGCGACGCGCGCCGGCGTAGAGGGAACGCCGCTTCGCATTCACGCACCCCTGATTCACCTGACCAAGGCGCAGATCATCCAACGCGGCACGCAGCTTGGCGTCGATTACGCGCTCACGAGCACGTGCTATGACCCCACCCGCGACGGCAAAGCGTGCGGCCATTGCGATGCGTGCCAGCTGCGACTGAAAGGCTTCGCCGAGGCGGGCCTGAAAGACCCGGCGGCGTACGCCGATCGCTGACCGCGACGCGCACCGTCAACCTACAATGCTCCGCGCGACATCGCGCAGTTCAAAGCCCGGGGTGCATACCCCGGGCCCACTGTGCGTGACTTCGCCCACGCGCGATTCGTCCGTCGCGGGCCCGGCATATGCATGCCGGGCTTTGAAGACTTCGCATCACACCGGCGCCGCTGTGCCGTTCGTCACGCCCGTCGCCGCTTCCTGTTCCTGACGAAGGCGCAGGCGAAGCGTGTCCATGCGGTCGCGGATTTCTTTCGCCATCTGGCTGTTCGGGAAATCGTCGACGATCTCTTCGCCGATGCGAATCGCCTCGCCGGTCTGGCCATTATGGATGGCGTTGGTGAACGCTGTGCGAAGCTTTCCCTGCCGCTCGCGGATGACGGTTCGGGCGTCCTCTTCCAGGCTGGCCGCCTCGACGGGCGTGAGGTAGAGGTCGAGCTTTTTCAGCACGGTAAAGGCTTCGTCGACGTGCCCGCCGCGGACCTGTTCCTGCCAGCGGACCAGCAGGTCGCGCTTGACGGCGTTGCGGCGCTGTTCGATCTCGTTCGGCAGGTTCAGCACGCGCGTCTGCGTGGGGAAGAGCGTGCGGAGGCGCTGCGCTTCCTTGAGCGCGAGCTGCCACTGCTCTGCCTGCACGTGCCGATCGACGACGACCACGGCCGCCTCGACCTGGCGACGGATCGCCTCGTCGCGCTTCTCCATGATCTCGCCGCGGAGACGATCGGCCTCCTGCTTGTAGCCGAACTCGCTGTCCATCCGCTCGACGAGCGACAACGCCGCGTCGTAGTCGGCCCTGCCGAGGTCTTCCTGAATCGCCCGGCGGAACGCGTCGGCATCTTTCTGGCGAAACGCGACGGACTTCGCGCGGTCGGACACCAACTGCTGCTCGGCGATCAGGCTCAGCGTGCTCGCAGCCCGGGAGAGCGATTGCTCGAGCGGCGCGAGTCGATCGCCGACGAGTTTTTCGAGTTGATGGATGCGGGCCTGTGCGATCAGCACAACGGGCAACACGGACAGAACCACGACCATCGACACCGCGCCGCCCACGAGGAGGAGGAAGTCGCCCTTCTGAGCTGCGTGCCACACGCCAAGCCCGAACAGGAGGGCCGAGAGGAGGAACAACAGCACGAACACCCACGTGTACTTCGGAGCGGCAGGCGATGCGGGGCTGGCGTTGGATTGAGAGTCGGCCATCGTCGATTCCTCCACGGCAACAGATCGCGAGACGTGCGCAGCCCGATCGAACGGCAATGTCGCCTCGACCGGAGGGCGGGTCCTTCCGAAACCATTCTACGCTTTGTCTGGTGCCATGATGCCGTGGATCGCGCGAACTGTCACGGCGCAGCGGCAAGCCCTAGTCCCGGTCCCGAATTCTCGTTTTTCGGTTGAGATCAACGAAGTCAGGCTGCTTTTCGGCGTGGCGATTCGCCCGATCCGGGATTCCCCGAATGGAGCTGCAGGCTGCCCGAATCGCCATGCCCGGCGTGCCGTTGGATCTGGTGGCGAGTCTTCAAGTCGTCCAGCCGCCGCTGCCGCTCACCGCCAATGATGGCGAACATGGCCCACGTGCCGACGAAGAGGAAGATGACGAAGAGGTAGGTCACGCCAATGAGTGGTATCGGCGTGTTGGCGTGATCGACTTGAACGCGGCGCTCTGTGGCTCAATTGAAGGCAGGTACACGAATCGTCACGAATCACACGAATGGGCACGAAGAAAGCTCGGAAGACAAGGGCGCAGCCGCTCTGGCAATCGCGCGTCATCCTTCGTGCCGATTCGTGAGCATTCCTGCCGATTCGTGTTCTGGTCTTCGTGCTCCCAGAACAGCGAGCGTCAGATCAATACACTACGTCGTCATCGTGCGTGGCGAGGTCTTGGATCCGGAAGTCCGTCGGCAGGCCCTGCTGGGCGGCCATGTACTGCTCCAGGCGTTCGCGGACCGGCTCAACCTTGATGCGGCGCGTTACGTCGGCCGCAAAGGCGTAAATGAGGAGCTGCTTCGCCTGATCGCGCGAGAGGCCGCGCGTCTCCAGGTAGAACATCATCGCTTCATCGACCGGGCCGGTGGTGGAGCCGTGCGTGCACTTCACATCGTCGGCGTAGATTTCGAGCGCGGGCTGGGCGTTGATGCTGGCGTCGTCGCTCAGCAGGAGCGTCTTCGATGCCTGCTTCGCATCGGTCTTCTGCGCGACCTGATGCACGAAGATCTGCCCCTTGAAGATGCCCTGCGCGCGGTCGGCTAGCACGTGCTTATAGAGTTCGTAGCTCGGGCAATTCGGGTAAGCGTGTTCGAGCAGCGTGTGGTTATCGAAGTGCTGATCGCCGCCCGCGATGACGAGGCCGTTCAGCACGCTGTAGCTGCGCTCGCCGTTCAGCTTCACGGCGATGTCGGTGCGGCTGATCTTGCCGCCGATGACGGCATTGTGGTCGATGAACTGCGCCTCTTCGCCGATGATGGCTTCGATGGTGCAGAGGTGGAACGCGTCCTTCGATTCCTGATTGAGCTTGTAGTGATCGACGACGGCGCGGGGGCCGATCACGAACTCGGAGACGGCGTTCGTGAGGTACTTCGCGCCGGCCACGCCTGCGTAGGTCTGGACGAAGGTCGCCTTCGCGCGCTCTTCGACGACGACGAGGATGCGCGGGTGGTTGATCGTCGAGACTTCATCGGGCGTCGTCACGCAGACGACGTGGATCGGCTTCTCGACGGCGACGCCCGCACGGACGCGGACGAACACGCCGCCGTTCAGGTGGGCCTGGTTCAGCGCGACGAACGGATTCTTCTCGATCTTCGCGCGGGTGCCGAGGTGTTCCTTGACAAGTTCGGCGTCCGGACCCTTCACCGCTTCCGACAGCGGCAGCACGGCCACGCCTGCGGGGAGGTTCTTCGTGTCGGACAGCGCCGCGCTGTAGTGGCCGTTCACGAGGATCACTTCGATCGCCTTGTCGGCGCCGAAGCGGTACTCGGTAGCGAGGGGCTTGGCGGCGTCCTCATCGGCGACGCCCGGCTTCCACGCGACCTCGATGATGGGCCGGATATTCGTGTGACGCCACGCCTCGATCTTGGGCGAGGTGGGATAGCCGACGTCGTCGAACCGACGCTTGCCGGCGACGCGGAGCGCCTCCACCCACGCCGGGGCGGCGGGCAGCGAGGCGAACACGGGCTTGGCGGGGGTGAGGACTTGTGCCATTTCTGTGATTCCTGATTTCTATAACGAAGTCACGAAGCCGCGAAGAAACGAAGGGAAATCGAGGTCACAGTCTTCTTTGCGGCTTCGAACCTTCGTGTCTTCGTTATGAGAACGACGACTTCACCGACCTGCCAACTCCGCTTCGATCGGATCGTAGCCCAGCTCTTCCAGCCGCAGCGCCAGTTCCGGGCCGCCCGTCTTCACGATTCGGCCGTCGATCATCACGTGCACGTAGTCGGGCTTGATGTAGTCGAGGAGCCGCTGGTAGTGCGTCACCATCAGGATGCCGCGGTCGGGGCGACGCAGCGTGTTCGCGCCCTGCGCGACGACCTTCAGCGCGTCGATGTCGAGGCCGGAGTCGGTCTCGTCCATGATGCACAGCGTCGGATCGCAGACGGCCATCTGGAAGACTTCGTTGCGCTTCTTCTCGCCGCCGCTGAAGCCTTCGTTGATGGCGCGGTTCATGAAGCTGCTGTCGATCTTCAGGAGCGACTGCTTGTCCTTCACGAGCTTGAGGAACTCCTTCGCGTCGAGTTCGGGCTGGCCGCGGTGCTTGCGCGTCTCGTTGACGGCGGCGCGGAGGAAGTAGCTCGTGCTCACGCCCGGGATCTCGACCGGGTATTGGAACGCGAGGAAGACGCCTTCGCGGGCGCGTTCTTCGGTGTCCATCTCGAGGAGGTCTTTGCCTTGGAACGTGACGGAGCCCGAGGTGACCTCGTACGACTCCTTGCCCATGAGCACCTGGGCGAGCGTGCTCTTGCCGCTGCCGTTCTTGCCCATGATGGCGTGGACCTCGCCGGCGCGGATCGTGAGATTCACGCCCTTGAGGATTTCACGACCGCCCACGCCGGCGACCTTGGCTTCGAGACCTTCGATTTTGAGGAGTTCTGACATAATTGCTCTCTTGTAGGGTGCATCTCTGATGCACCATTTCTCTGACCTGCAATGGTGCATCGAAGATGCACCCTACATCGCTCAGTGGGCCGTTTCCTTTTCGATCTCGACGCCGAACACGTAGCTCGGGCCGAACGCGTTCGACGAGAAGATGACCATCTTGCCGTCGGGGCTGAAGCGGACGTTCGGCTCCAGCTTGTAATTGTGATTCGCCATGTTGACGAGCCGTTCGCTCTTCAACACGCCGGGTAGGACGAACGCCGGATCGGCGATGCCCTTGTTCTCGTACAGTTCGGGGCGGAACAGGTAGATCCACTTGCCGTTCTCGGCCCGGGCGACCTGACCCTTGTCGCCGCCGTCGCCGCAGATGAGGGACTCATCGGGCAGCACGTTGAAGTGCACCGACCACTCGTCGCGCTCGAGCTTGTACCAACGTCGCACGCCCGTCTCGAGGTTCACGCTCGCAAGGAAGAACGATTCGCCCTTCGGCCGTTGCAGGTCGTACCAGACGGTCTTGCCGTCCGCGCCCCAGAACTCGTGGCCGGCGATCTCCATCGCCATCGTGCGCGGATGCCGCAGCGTTTTCTCCGAGCCGTCGGTCTTGATCGTCCAGATGCGGTCGATCTTGTGCCACGGCCCTTCGTGGCAATACATGAGCGTGGTCGGATCGGTCGGCGAGAAGAGCAGGTGATTGAGCCAGTCCGTCGCGTGCAGGATGTCGCGTCGCTCGCCCGTGCGGAGGTCGATCGTGAAGAGGACCATCGGCAGCTTCGCTGCGAGTCGGTCCTCCATCATTTTGCCCTTGTTGATCGGCTGCACGAGCGGGCCGGGCTTCATGCCGGGCGGGTAGATGGCTTTGTCGCCGTAGTCGTCGCCGTCGCCCTCGATGAAGGTGCCGGCGAGGAGCGTCTCGTCGGCGTTGACGGTGACGGCCTTCCCACGGCGCGGCATGTCGGCCAGCTTTCGGGAGGCGCCGGTATCAAGGTCGATCGCGCGGAGCGAGCCGTCCTCGGGCAGCGTGTAGTAAAGGCTCCGCGTCTTGTGCCCCACCACGATCGCATGGGCCGGCGCGGGGAGGAGCAGCTTCGTCTTCCGCGTCGCGAAGTTGAGCAGGTGAATGCCCGCCGGCGACGTGTAGACCATGTCCTGGCCGTCGGGCGTGCAGGCGTTGAAGTTGAAGTAGAAGTTGACCGAGTTCGGCTCGTCGGTGAGCCGATGCACGCGGTGCCCGGTGTCCGGATCCACCCACGTCCACGGCGCCGGGGTCGACTCGCTCGGCACGGCTTGCGTTGTCAGCTCCGTCGTCTGCGCCATCGCCACGCCTCCAACCGCGCAACACACCGCCACCGCCGTCGCGAAGCGACGGGCGAGGGAGGCGATGATGTTGCGTTCAACCTGCATGTGTTCCTGCGAGCTGACCTTTCGATGCATCGAGCTTCAGGTCGCGACAATCAGAGATACCGACCTAGCTGGAAGTCTGCTGAAGTCCGAAGTCTTCCGGACCCTCGCCGTACATGCCTAAGCCTTCCCAAAACTGCTGCGTCAGTTCATCCGCACGCACCAGCGTTCCTGGGTCAACGCTTGTTGGGAAGACATTCATCAAGCGTCTACCAAGCACGCTAGCCATTTGCTTAAACCACACTTCAAGTGAAACAGCTTCCACCGAGGCATTCCCAATCTGTCGGCATTGCCGGAACTCCTCAGCGTATCGGGCATCTGGCCAAACGGGCAGCACGCTTCCGTGCGGCGGCCGATCAATACTCATCCATTCTTCTTTAATTCTGAGCATGTAGATCAGTCGCCAACCAACAGCTTGAGAGACGAAATGCTGATGGCGCTTCTCAGCGGGCGTTCGCAAGAGCGCGGCAACCTGCTGCTCCGAGATTGGAGGGCGCTTCCTCATCCAACGCTTCCTTCCAAACTCACCGCCAACAGCTTCTGCGCCTCCACCGCGAACTCCATCGGTAGCTCGCGGAAGACTTCCTTGCAGAAGCCGTTCACGATCATGTTGACGGCGTCTTCCAGCGCGATCCCTCGCGACGCCAGATAGAACAGCTGATCCTCACCGATCTTCGATGTGCTCGCCTCGTGCTCCACACGCGACGTCGTGTTCTTCACGTCGATGTACGGCTCGGTGTGCGCGCCGCAGTCGTTGCCGATCAGCATGCTGTCGCACTGCGTGTAGTTGCGCGAGTGCGTGGCACCCTTCATGATCTTCACCAGGCCGCGATACGTGTTCTGGCCGCGGCCGGCGCTGATGCCCTTGCTGACGATCGTGCTTCGGGTGTTCTTCCCGATGTGGATCATCTTCGTGCCGGTGTCGGCCTGCTGCCGGCCGTTCGTGAGCGCGACGCTGTAGAACTCGCCCACGCTGTTGTCGCCCTGCAGGATGCAGCTGGGATACTTCCACGTGATGCTGCTGCCCGTCTCCACCTGCGTCCAGGTGATCTTGGCGTTGCGCATCGCCTTGCCGCGCTTGGTGACGAAGTTGTAGATGCCGCCCTTGCCGGTCTCCTTGTCGCCGGGGTACCAGTTCTGGACGGTGCTGTACTTGATCGTCGCGTCGTCGAGCGCGATCAGCTCAACCACGGCCGCGTGCAGCTGGTTCTCGTCGCGCTGCGGGGCGGTGCACCCTTCGAGGTAGCTGACGTACGCGCCCTTCTCGGCGATGATGAGCGTCCGCTCGAACTGACCCGTGTTCTTCGCGTTGATGCGGAAGTAGGTCGACAGTTCCATCGGACAACGCACGCCGGCCGGGATGTAGACGAAGCTGCCATCCGTAAACACCGCGCTGTTCAGCGTGGCGTAGTAGTTGTCCGAGTACGGCACGACCGAGCCGAGGTACTTCTTCACCAGCTCCGGGTGCTTGTGAACCGCCTCGCTGAAGCCGCAGAAGATGATGCCGTGCTTCGCCAGCTCGGCTTGGAACGTAGTCTTCACGCTCACCGAGTCGAACACCGCATCGACGGCCACGGGCATGTGCCCCTGCTCTTCGACGCCCAAGAGGGTCTTCCGCTCGTCGAGCGGGATGCCCAGCTTGTCGTAAACCGCGAGCAGTTCAGGGTCTACCTCGTCCAGGCTCTTCAGCTTGGGCTTCGGCGCGGAGTAATAGATGGTGTCCTGGTAGTCGATCGGCGGGTAGTAGAGCTTGCCCCAGTGGTGCGGCTCTTCCATCGTCTTCCAGTGCGCGAACGCCTTCAGCCGCCAGTCGAGCAGCCATTGCGGCTCGCCCTTCTTGGCGCTGATGAACCGGATGGTGTCCTCGTTCAGCCCGGGCGGGAGCGAATCGGCCTCGATGTCGCTCGTAAACCCGTACTGGTACTCGCGTTCCGCCAAAACCTTGATTTCTTCGTCAGACGTGGGCATTGCTCGGGCATCCTCTGATGGACCTAGGTCGACTTGATACTAGGTCTCAAGGAGGTTGCGGAGCAAATGGTCCCTTGACGGTTCGGCTCTAAGGAGGGGGAAACGCGAACGGGCGAAGAAGACAGCTCCGGTCCCTCCCCCGCTTGCGGGGGAGGCTAGGTGGGGGCGGGCGAAAGTACATGACATCGCTCGACCGTCGCGGAACTAGTCCAGGTGCCACGACTTGTACTCAAATCGTGGAAGGCACCGACGTGTCAATGCGCGATTGAAAGCATCCTGACGCGTCATCGTCCGGCACGACTTGGGTCAAAGTCGTGGCACCCGGCCTTTCGCTAATCGATCGACAAATCGACTTCAACGCCAACCCTTTCGCCCGCATCGTCGAGCAGCTCGAAGATGGAAAACCCGCCGTCTCCGCCAAAATCGCCTACGACCGGCATGGCGGCTCCATCGGGTAACCGCACGGTTCCGTGAATCGTGGGGAACTTCTCGAGCTGCTTGCTGACGGCACTGTATTCGTCATCCGTTCGATCGGTCATCTGCTGCTCGTATGTCGGCCAATCGAAGATCGACAGCATGCCAAAGTCAACGAATGCTTCGCCGATGCAATCCGCCCGGCGAGTGCGCGCGCCAGAGAGAACGACACGAATCGAATGAGCACCTGAGCCTGAGGCGTAAGTGATGACTCGGACTTGGGCGAGGTACAGGCCCGCTTGCACATCGAAAGTCGGTGCCGGCGGCAAGTCGCCAAACGTTACCGGGTCGGCTACACGCAGTTGGCGTGCTTCGAACCTCGCAAACTCAATCCAGTCTGACAACGTGAATGCTTCTTCTGCCATCGGTCGACCTGCCACGTTGAAAGTCCAGTCGTCCCTTGCCCCACCGGTCCACACAACGCGGCGGCGCGTGCACGATACCGGGCGGGGCGCGGCGGGGCCACGGTTTTTGCCGTCCGCGTCGAACGCGATGTTGCGTGGCCGCGGGGTGGTGCATCGGAGATGCACCCTACGGGCGTTCCGTCGGTCGAGGGCGAACCGGCCGTTCATGAAGCGGCGGCGTGGGCGCGCGACGATGTTCCTGTCGCGCGCGACGATGGACGCTGGGCGCGCGTCGAGACGGATGTAGCGCGCGAAGACGTTCCTCGAGCGCGCGTCGATGCGATCGCGGCGCGCGTCGAACGGCGTTGAGCGCGCGTCCACTCGATGTAAGCGCGCGTCGACCTCCCCTGAGCGCGCGACGATGCCGTGTGAGCGCGCGTCGACACCCTTTGAGCGCGCGTCGATAAGGCGTGAGCGCGCGTCGAGACGAGTTGAGCGCGCGTCGACGCGACGTCGTCGCACGGCGTGTCAGACGTTGGTCGCGTTGGCAGTTCGCCGTGGGCGATTTTCTCGGAGCGGACGCCGCGAGCGCGCCGTCATTCGTGCGTGCTCCCCTGATGTGGGGCAGTCGCACCGCATGATGCGGGTGCGGCGCACAGACTCGCGGACGGCAGTTGCCGATCAACACGGTCCACACCCGATAAATCGCGGATACACGGCACCGCTTCACGACTCCGCATCATACAAAATCTCCCGCACCTCCTGCCGGCACCGGCAGGACTTGGCGAGGCGGCCGGCCCAGGTGAGGGCTTCTTCTCGCGACGCGACCTCGATGATCGAGAACCCGCCGAGGGCGCGCTTGGATTCCGGGTCGGGGCCGTCGGCGATGGTGCCGTCGGGGGAGGCGACGCTCGCGCGTTGGCGAAGGAGCCCGCCGCCGAAGATCCACACGCCGGCTGCCTTCGCGTCGCGGACCACCGCCCGCGTCTCAGCGTCGACCGCGGGCAGGTCGGCGTGTGCAATGTGGTCCATCGAGCCGTCGTCGAACGAGATGAGGAAGCGTGGCATAGTGGCGAAGGCGTACGACGACGCGGCGGCGCGGTCAATCGGGTGAATGCAGTAAGGTGCATCTCCGATGCGCCGCGAGTGTGAATCGATCGACTAGGGTTCGCGCAGCGATCGTCCTGCAACGGGAGGGCGACCAAGACGGTGCGTCGGAGACGCACCCTACTCGCGCGCCCCGTGACACCGCCCCGTCACACCCCGCTCGGCAAATCCCGCCGCGCGTTTTTTTTCGTCTAGATTCGGCGACGATGTCGTGCGCATGATGTGGTGTGATAGGAGCACCCTTACGCCCGTTGATCAGGCATGCGGAATGGAGGGACAATATGTCAGAATCCTGCACACGAATTGAACGAAACCGAACGTTTTCGAGCGCGCGGCCGCGTTTTTCGTGCGTCAGCGGTTGGGCGCGCGCAGCTGTTCCGTGGTGCGGCGCGTGCCTCGTTCTGCTGGATCGACGCAAGCCGCGCCCGCTCGAATCCGAGTGCGCGTCCTGCTAGATTCCTCGATCCGGGATCGGTCGACACGATCGTCCCCCGGTAACCTGGAAGGCATCGACTCACCATGCTTAAGCGCGAACCCGACGGCATCGAATCCTGGCGCATCTTCCGCATCATGTCCGAGTTCGTTGAGGGCTTCGAAACGATGGCCCCGGTCGGGCCGGCGGTGAGCATCTTCGGGTCGGCCCGCACGAAGCCGGAAGACCCGCTGTACCAGCAGTGCGAAGCCGTCGCGCGAGAGTTCGCGAAGCGGAAGCTGGCCGTCATCTCCGGCGGCGGGCCGGGCATCATGGAGGCGGCGAACAAGGGCGCGTACGAAGCGGGCGGCGTCTCGATCGGGCTCAACATCCAGCTGCCGCACGAGCAGAAGCCGAACCCCTATCAGTCCATCCCGATCGACTTCCGCTACTTCTACGCCCGCAAGGTGATGTTCGTGAAGTACTGCTCCGGGATCGTCTGCTTCCCGGGCGGCATGGGCACGATGGATGAGTTCTTCGAGACCGTCACGCTCATCCAGACGCACAAGATCGACCCCGTCCCGATGGTGCTGTTCGGCAAGAGCTTCTGGACAGGCCTGGTCGACTGGATGAAGGACCAGCTGCTGCCGAAGTACATCAGCCCGGTCGACACGGAGATCTTCAAGCTGACGGACAGCGTGGAGGAATGCGTGAAGATCATCACCGACGGTATCGAGAAGCCCTGGTGGGGCAACGGGCTGCGATCGAACGGGTCGGCGTCGCTGATTTCCAGTACAGACTGACCGGCGCCCCCCGGCGGACTGTAAAGGGGGTGCCGCACTTCTGGGACGTGTCAGAATCTTCCCATTTTAACAAAACCGCGATTCCCCGATGCCGATGCAAGGGGTACTAATTGCCCATTTTAACACCCGGGCACTCGGAGGAATCGCGATGGCTACGGTCGAATCACATGCGTCGGTCCAGCAGCACCTGAGCGTCGAAGTCGAAGGCTCGAGCCCCATGTCGGTGTTCGGCCCGCGTCCGAAGGTCGATCGGCGGAAGTTCCGGCGACACCACATGGAGTGGCTGAACGTCGTCGTCGAACGCTGCGACGGCCCGAACAAGGCCGGCAAGCACTTCGGCTGGATCGCTGACCTGTCGGCGGGCGGCGTCCGCATCCGGACCAACTCGGGCGACTACCGCGTCGGCGCGCAGATCCGCATCAAGCTCACCCTGCCGCTCTACGCGGGCATCACGCCGTTCGTCTCGGCGGACGGTTCGGGCGAAGGATCGAACGAGTGGACCGGCTGGATGACGGTCGTCCGCGTCCAGAAGACCGACGAGAACGAATGGCACATCGCGGGCCGACTGGTCGACATGCGCGACATCGACCGCGGGATGCTCGGGCTGTACCTGAGCGCTCAGCCGCTGGCGGCGTGACGAATGGTTCGTGGTTTGTAGTTCGCGGTTGGCGGTTCGCCGTTGGCGGTTCGCGGTTGGCGGTTCAGGTACTGCAGCTCAGGCGTTCAGCTTGACGCCCATCGCCCGGGCGACGAACGGCAGCGTCTGGCGGACGTGTTCGTCCCAGTAGTCCCAGTTGTGCCAGCCGGGAAACTGCGTGAACTCGTGAGGCACCTTCAGCGCTTCGAGCTTCGCGTGGAACCTGCGGTTCTGCTCGAGGAGAAAGTCGTCGGTGCCGCAGTCGAGGGAGAGCTTGGGGAGCGTACCCTCAGCTTTTCGCTTCTTCGCGAGGGCGACGAGGTCGTGATCTGAACCACGGGGGGACTTGCCGAAGATCTGCTTCAATTCGTAAGGCTTCCAGGGGCTCTCATGGCGCTGTTCGGCCTCGTGCCCGTACAGAACCGCGCCGCTGTGACTGACGCCGGCGCAGAAGAGGTCGGGGTAGCCGAGCGCGAGTCGAAGCGCGCCGTAGCCACCCATGCTGAGCCCGGCGATCGATCGCGCCTTCCGCGCGGCCTTCAACGGGAGCAGTCGCTCGGCGGTGCCGACGACGTCGCGGGCGATGTAGTCGGCGTAAGCGGGTCCCTCGACGTGATTCGTGTAAAAGCCGCGAAAGCCCTGAGGCATGACGATCGCGATCGGGAGGTTCCAGCCGTAGCTTTCGATTCGAGAGAGGCGGGTCCAGATGCTGTCGTCGTCGCTGAGCCCGTGCAGCAGGTAGAGCGTGGCGAAAGGAGGTTTGCCGGATTCGGGGAGAAGCGCGGTCATCTGGACGCGCATGCCGAGGGTGGGCGAATGAAAGCGGAGGGTGGCGTGGGTCATGTCTGATGAGAGGTGTTGCGTGCTCAGCGGTAGTTGGCCGTCCCTGGCATCCGTGACTGCGCGTGAAAGAGCCGGTGCAAGAGAGGTGGCAGATCATGCCACGCCGCTCGCACCGGCTCCAAGGGGTCGTTTGCGACAAATCGACTGACGAATTGTCACCCGACGATCACGTCGCCGAAGATGGTGCCGTCGACCTTTTGCTTGCCGTAGCTGGTGGCACGGACGGTGGCGCCGTCCTGGATGTTTCGACCGACGATGAGCGAGTCCATCCTGCCGCTGGCGCGGACGTTGGCACCGGCGAGGATATCGCCGATGACTTCGAGCGTGCCGAAGCTGCCTTGGCTACGGACATTGGACGAACCGAGATCGGCGCCGACGAACACCGAGCCGATTCGGACCGACGCATCGACCTTGCCGAATAGGCTTCGCCCCGTGACGAGGCGATCCAGAACGCCGCTCGGGCCGGAGGCGCGGACGCTCGAGGTGCCACGGAGCGATCCGCCGATGACCACTTCGGTGACTCGGCCCGACGCCTGCAGGGCAAACTTGTTCGCCTCGCCGTTCGTGCGGAGAGACTGCAACCGGCCGGTGACCATGCCAAGGCCCTGGATCGACTCAGCGACGCGGACCGTGCCGATGCTGTCGGCGAAGTCCGCTCGCATGCGGAACGCACCGCTGGTCGGCGCACGGTTGCGCGAGTCGACCGCGCGGATCTGGTACGCGAGCATCGACCCGAGCGTTCGGCCACCGGTGAACCGGCTGTTCTCGATGATGCCCTCGTTCGTCAGGCCGCTCAGCTTCTGCAATCCGTTCGGTATTCCGACGGCGAGATACAGGTCGGTGTTCGCGCTGACCGCCTTTCCGGAGTACGGGTCAAAGGCGAACTTCTGCGAGTACCCGACGCTGCCGGTGTAGCTATTGAGCGAGAGGATCCGACCCGACACGCCGCGTGCCGAGATCGTGCCAACGCTGCGGCCACCGGTGACAGCGCTGCCACGGATGCCCAAGCCGTCGGTCGTGATGCCGTCGATGATCGATGCACCGCTCGCGGCGATCGTGCTGCTGATGAAACCGAAACCGCCAGCGATGTCGACCGGCCCGATCGTCTCCGAGGAGATGTACGACCCGATGATGCCGCCCTTCCCGGACAGGCTGATCTTTCCGAGCCGTCCGGACGGCGGATTGTTGAACTGGTCGACCTTTGTGTCGTCGATCGGGTCGACGAGGTTCGAACCCGTGGGCACGCGCGGAATGAAGTCGACGCCGGCGGAGAAGAACACGTTCTCGACGGTGACGATGCCATTGGCCGACGTGATGCTCGCACCGACGTTGTAGATCAGCGAGTCGATGATCGCGCCGTCGCTCAGCTTGATCTGGTTCAGCGCGTTGCCGAAGAGGACGTCGCCGCGGATGTCGGAGCCTTCGCCGGTGTTGACGATCGACGACACGTTGCCGCCGACGTAGATGCCGCCGAAACTGGTCAGGCCCGAGCCCGACCACGCGACGCCTTCGCCGATGCTGATCTGCCGGACGCTGTTCTGCACGTAGAGCGGCGCGCCGATACCTTCGAAGAGGCCCTTGGTGTTCTTGCCATCGCTGTTGGCGGTGACGGTGTCGACCGCACCGAGGATCGCGACGTTCCCCAGCACATCGCGTGCCCTTACGCGGATGCTGTTGCCCATCAGCACCATGTTCTTGGTGCGATTGAACGGATAGTCGTACCCGATCTCGACGCGCGTGGGGATGTTGTCGACGTTCTCGCGATCGTCGACCGACTGCGTATCGATCGGGAAGAACTCCGAGGTCTCCGTCGCCGGATCGGCATCACTGGTCAGCGCGACCGACTCCGAAATGATGATCTGAGGGTCGATCGTACCGTCGGTGGCGACCACGTTGCCCTCGACAGTCGTACCACTGCTCGACTTCGACGATCCAAGACGCTGCGCATCGAGGTACGCCACCGACTCGGCGTGGACGTTGACGATCTCGCCGGACGTGTCGTTGTTGATGGAGTAGAAGCCGCCCTGATTGTCTAGGCCGCTGCCGGTCACGACTCCGTCGCGACCGTTGATCTCGAAGACGTCGGTGCGGGCACCTCGAATCTGCACCGAGAGATTGCGGCTTCCATCCGCGAACGTGAACGCCCCGGTCGTTCCGCCCGCGCCGAACGGATTGCCGGCGGTCGTGCCGGTCGTCGGAGTGAACTCGAGCGCGGCGCCCGGCCCGAACGCATTCAGGCGACCGATCTCTGCGCGGGAGTTCTTGCTCTGGCCTTCCGTGTTGATCGCGATGCCGCGGGTGCTGGACACCTCGAAGATGATCGATCCGCCGGTCCGGACGCCATAGGTAGATGCGACGATGCGGCCCGAAGGTGCCTCAGTTTGAACGGGATCGCCGTTGCTGTTGGTCGGCGGAGCGACAGATCCGCCAAATGGGTCGCGCGGGACGAAACCGCTGAATGGGTCATTGCTCACGGTGCCATTGCCGTTCGTCTCGGTACCCGAGAGGGTACTGAGCAGAGGCGTGGCGAGCGGAGCGATGCGGACCTTGGCACCGGAGTCATCGATGAGGTCGAGGACGCTCTGCTTTGCTTCGATGGTCGGCTCAGGACCGGCACCGAAGAACTGATCACGGTACACCGCACCGTGGGCCATCATGTAGCGGACGTTGCCGCCCGGGCCGTTGGCGATCGCCGGACCACCACTGGTCGGATTGCCGATCGTGCCGCCCGTGCGCGTGCCTTCGACGATGTTGCCGGAGTAGATCAGGTCGATGAAGCCGTCACCCGTGCCGTCGGCGTCGTTGCGGTAGTAGCCGGGGAAACTGGCGAGAGAACTGCCAATGGTGTTGCCTCGGATGACGCCGATTCCGCGATTGGCGATGAGGACGCCGCTGAAGTCGCCTCCGGCATCGACGAGTTGGTAGTCGACGCCGACGCCGTAGGCCAGAATCGGCTCGTTGTCCGAATCGACCTGACGGAAGTTGAGATACATGTTGCCGGTCGAGGAGAGCCTGCCGACGCTTCCGCCTGGGACGCGAAGGCTCGGGGTGTCGCCGACGCCGAGGACGTTGTTGTCCTCGTCCACGGTTTCATCGCCGAACGTGGCGGCCGCGGCGCCGCGCAGGTTGCCGCTGCGGATCGTGATGTCGTCGGCTAACGAGTCGAGGATGAATTCGCCGCCGATCTGGAACTGGCCCATGTCGCCGCGGTCGACGAGGAACGACGCGGCGTTGTTCTGTGTGGCGCGGTACTCCGCCCCGACGACGAAGCCGCCGAGCGTGACGTCAGCCATTCGGTTGATCGTCATCGAGTATGCACCGACGCCGGTGACTTGAATGAGCCACGTACCCGGCTTGTCCGCGGTGAACTGCTGACCCGCGGAAACGCCGCTGTAGTACAAGCGACGCTCGGGATCGTAAATCGCCGCGGTGCCTCCACCGGTGGTGGAGAGGTCGATCGTCTGACCGGCGAGGAGGGGGACGCCGTACCAGTCAACGCTATCGCCGTTGAGGATGTCGATCGAGCCGACGACCTGCGCCTGCCCGCCCTTACCACGGCGCTGGCTGAAGTAGCTGCCGATGAACTCGCGCGTCTGCGGTGTATCGTTGTAGAACGACGAGTCGGCGAGGAAGCCTTGCATGAACGCGTCGCCGGCGTCGCCGCGGGTCTCGCGTTCGACAATGGCCTCGTCGAACGACTCCTCGGAGGCGGCATATGTGTTCGGGGCCTTGTCGGTATTGTGGCGAGTCCTGCCGGTGAGCTGTACGCCGCCGCGGAAGTTGCCGAGCGTGGTGTACTCAACGCCCTTGCCGTTGACATAGAGGTCGAAGCCGGTGCTGTAGTCGGCATTCGAGGCGAGGGTGCCGACGTCGCCCTTGACGACGAACGACCGCATGTCGCCGGTGACGGTAAAGTTGCGGGCGTCCGATGCGCCTTCGCCGCGCGCATCGCCGGTGAGGACGTTGCCCGCGTAGAAGTTGTTGAGTCGGCCGTCGACGTAGACGCTGCCGGTGATCGTCCCGCCGAAGAACAGCGTATCGAGACCCGTCGCCTGCTTGGCATACACCTGGCCCTTGTTCCGCGTGAGTTCGCGCGGCAGGACGAAGATGCCCGCCTGAACGGTGCTCAGGCCCTGGTCGATGAGGATATCGGGAGGCGAGCCGGCGTACGTGGTGCGGTCGATGGCCGTCACGGGACTGGAGTACTCGTCGAAGAACCCCTGCCCGTTCAAGCTCCGCTCGCGCAGGCCGAGATAGAGCGCTCCGGTGTCGTCCGCGAAGTCGTCCTCGTTGATGCCGTTGTGCGGCGGGTTGGCCCGGTCCGGACTAAGGGGGGTGAAGTCGAAGGGCTGCGCATCGCCGCCGATGACGAAGTCGTCATTGCCATCGCTGGACGTCGCGAGCGGGATGTAGTCCATCGCCGTCACGATGAGCTTCGTGGTGGGCGTGGAGTTCTTGACGTAGATGCTGAACAGGCCCGACTCCGGGAACCGTTCTCGCGTATCGACGTAGAGCAGCACGTCCGCGCTTCGATCTCCGGTGACGAGGACGCCTCGGCCGCCGTCGAACGGATTTCGTCCCTGGGGAACGAACGCGATGTCCGGGATCTGGTCACCGAGGATGCGGTTGTTGTAGCTGTCGCCGGGGTCGGCACGCAGTCCGCCGAACGCCTCCAGCGGCACGGTGTCGCCGATGCCGATCGAACTGGCGTTCACGGCGCGCAGCAACTGGCGATCGCCCTCTTCGAGCATGATGTAGAAAGTGTCTGCCTCGGAATCGTATTCGATTGCCTGCAGCGAACTGATGGTGTCGCCGCGATAGACGAGATTCGATGGCACGTTCGGCTCGAAGCCGCCGAGCACGGAAACGCCGTTCTCTTCGGCGAGGTCGGCTTGGTACAGACCGGTGTATGTGACGATCGTCGTGTCGTCGCCCGTCCCTTCGATCTGCTTCGCAGTACCGAACCAGTACACCCGGCCGTTGACAACGGTGAAATCGTCGACGGTGCTTGTGGTGACGGTTGAACTGGACTGGAAGTCAGACACGACCCGAACGGTGCCGCCTCGGCCGTACTCGAAGAGGAGCGGAACGTCGACGTTGGCGAGGTCGCCGTTCGGCGTCGGACGCGATTGGGACACCGTGGCGACGAAGTAAAAGTTGCCCGACGCGGCGTCGTAGTCGAAGCCGTTGATGCTCTTGATGTCTGCGAACTTGCGGCGCTCGGGCGTATCGGTGGTCAGGTCCGGTTGAACAGCATCGAGGATCTTCTCCTGGATGTAGTCCACGACGGTGGCCGAGCCATCCGCGAAGTTGAACGCGAGGATGCGGTAGAAGCTAAGCGTGTCGTTGCCGACGGGCTGCGTGCCGGCATCGATGCCGTAGACCACCTTGCTGGTGGCAGCATATCGGATGACGTTGAGCCGGCTGGTCGGCAGCGACTGCGCCGGGCGATCGATGGGGAACGGGAATGGGAAATCGGGGTCGGTGTAGCCGACGTCGTCCGTCGTCACCATGCGCAACGGCACACCGCCGACATCGTCGGTCGGGTCGGCGTCTGGCGCTCGCGCGACCGGTTCCAGGCCCACCTGGCCCGCAAGTCCACCGAGGTTGCGGCCATTGAGGAACAGGTTCGTCGCGCGGACGCGCGAGCGCGGCTGCGAATTCAATTGGTCGATCGAGAACGCGGTCGCCGGAATGTCGTTCAGCCGCGCGTTGCCGTTGCGATCGATCGTCGCGCCGATGACTTCGACGGAGGGACGCTGCGATTCCGGTAGCGCATCGGCGCTCGGGTCTTCGAGCAGCACGCGTACCCCGGTCCCCAGGAATAGTGACGAGTCCTGCAACGACACCGAGCTGCGGTACGTCTGCAGCTCCATGTAGTAGCCGGACGGGATCGCCACGAGCAGTTGACGCTGCTCGAGAGGATCGACGCCGTGACGAGCGCGCCCCGACCTGCCGGCTGAGGTCGCCGGGCGAGCGGCGACGGCGTTGCCGATGAATTGTCCCATGACGGCTTGAACAGCACGACGCAGCGCGCTCCGCTGCAGCTTCCGCGAGGTCGAGTCAAAAGATGAGGACATGCCAGCTTCTCCTTGCCGACGATCCGCGAGCGCGTCCTTCGCGCATCGAGATCGATCGGTGGGGTGTTGCATCCACGAGACACACAGACGGGACGCCGCGACGCGACGCAACCCGCACGACGTGCAGGCCGCGCAACGCGCAGATGAGAACGTCGGCCGACCCGACCCGAGAGCGGACGCGCTTCGACACAGGTAATCGATGTAGCGCCCGATTCAGGCCAAGGCCTCCGTAAGTGGTTGTTCTATCGGTCCTGAACACTCTCTGTCAATCCGCACGGGATGCTCACGACACGCGTCGGAAGGACGCCGACACGCCATGTGGCTCAAACCCTCGTGCAACCGCGCGCCGCGGACGGGCCGACCCGGCCCATTCGTACGCGCGCACCGCCCACTCACTCAGCATGACGACGCTCGACCCCTCGACACTACACCGTCGCGCGAATTTCTATCGATCGTACCGTTTGCCCGTCTTTGTCGGGCCAACTTGCCCGGCGTTCATCGCACGTTAGGTAAGTCTGAATGCTGCTCGGTACCTCTCGATCATCCCGGCAAGCCGATCCCTCGGCTGGACGGCGTAGAACAGCTCGCGGTCGAAGACCACCGCATCGTCCGCCGCCTCGGCCCGGGTGCGGTCGAGCTTGGCTGACCAGTCACGAAGGAGGGTTGTCGCCTGTCTAGCCGACTGTAGCCGCCGCTGCATCGCGAAATAGCGATCGCGCCGGGCGAGGCTGTTGCGGGGGAGCGAGCGGATCTCCTCCACCAGCGACATCTTCTCCGCTCCGAGCAAACCGTGCTTGAGCCGGTGACCCTCCTGTAGCACGCATGGCACGCAAGCTCGCGTCCGCCCCACCGCTCGCGGAAGATACAGCGTGGCCGTGCTGACCGCGAACGGCGGCGGCGCGATGCCGAAGTAGTCGCGGACGAGTCGGTCGGTGATCTGGTCGTAACGCCCCCCGCCGATCCCGTGCACGAAGAGATCGGCGACGAACAGGCGGAAGAACGTCGTCAGTGTGAGGGCGCGCGGCGCGATGCGGAGGTTGTGCCCTGACAGGAACCGCAGCAGCGATCGGACCGCGTCGGCCGCCTCCGCGTTGGGGTCGATCTCGAGCGACTCATCCTCGTACGGCACGTGCAGGAATAGCTTGCCGTCGCGCATCTCGACCGTACAGCGATGACGAACGCCCGCGCCGAGGTCGTCGAGCCAGAACGGACATTCGATGCTGTGCGGCGTGAAGACGAGGTCCGGCATCGGGCGAGCGTGGCCACTGATGCCCTGCTCGGCACGGTAGGCCGCCAGCGCGACGTTGTACCGCGCGCCGAACTCCGCGCAGTCGGCCAGCACGTGGTGCACGAACGCCAGCCAAGGCTCGCTGACGAGCATTGGCGACAACTGCAGCACCTGGTAGTCGAGCCCGAGCGACCAGTCGAGCCGCTGCATGCCGACGGCGAGCGCCGTGGCGAGGTTCATGTTCTCGATGCCAGCGAACTCTGCCGAGCGGAGCGTTTCGAGGTACTCGACGAGCATCGGCTGCGCACCGATCGCAGAATCGCTTCGGCGCGCCGCAGCAAGCAGGTGATCGACGTGCGCGGGCGACGGGGCAGCGATCGAACCCGCCCACTCGACGCTCGCACGCGATGCGTCATCCGTGATCGACTCCGAAAAGCCCGGCCAGCGCAGCGTGAGGTGTTTCGGCTGATCGGTGTCGACCGAGAGATGCATCGCGCGAGCGCCGATCGCACGGGCCGCGGCATCGACGAGCGCGTTCTTCGCCCACACGCCGGGATGGTGCAGTTCGGCTTGGTGACCGGTGACGATCAACGGCTGTGCATCGTCGGCGTGGCCGAGGAATGCCCGCATGCGCTGACGCCACTCAAGAAGCGGCACGCCCTGAATCGGCGGCGAATCGGTGCGGCTCAGCAGTTCGCGCGTTGCGCGGGCGTCGTCCAGCATCTGCTGCGGCTCGGGCCAGATCAGGAGCGAACCGTCGGCGCGCGGGGCCTTCCAGTCGGCGTACTGAAGCGAGAGGTCGTCGGCGTTGGAATTCATTCGAGAGAAGGCCAATCTGGGTGCCACGACTTGTTTTCAAGTCGTGGTACGCACGGGACGACTCGGCGGCTTCAATTCCGCGGGGCGTTCCACGACTTGCGTACAAGTCGTGGCACCCATCAATCGCCCTCGGCGTCGTCCATGCCATCAACACCGACAACACGCCTTCCGCGCCGGCAGTTCCGGCGCAGCGGTCACTTCCATCATGCCGAGGTCGCGCAGTTCGACGTTCAGCACTTCCAGATAGTGCCTCAACCGAATCTCCGCGTCGTCGAGCTTCGCGCCGAAGGTGCGGTTCGGGTCGTTGTAGATTCGGCGAACCGGAATCTCCTTCAGCCGCAACTTGTGCGACCACACGCGCGGCCACAGTTGCAACGGGAACGCGTAGCCCGTTTCGGTCAGCTTGAGGTCGACCATCGACGCGGTGCGGTGTGCCTTGAAGCCGCAGAAGCTGTCGGTCAGCTCCATGCGGAAGAGGTTGTTCATCAACGTCGTGATGCGGTGATTGACGTTACGCCGCTCCACGGGGGGCAGATCGTCGTCGCCTCGGGCGGCGAGGTAGCGCGAGCCGCTGATGAGGTCCCACTCGCCGCTACGAATCTCACGGATGAACTCGGGGATCGACTCGGCCTCGTGTTGGCCGTCTGCGTCCATGGTGATGACCCAGTCGAAGCGGTGCGCGTCGGCGTAGGCAAAGGCGTCAATCAGGCTCTGCCCGTAGCCGCGGTTGACCGGATGCCGAAGGACGTTGACGCCCTTCTCCATCCTCGCCAGTCGATCCAGAATTGCGGGCGAGTCATCAGTGCTGCCGTCGTCGACGAGGAGCACATTCTGACAGTGCGGCAGCACCTCGGCGACGACCCGCTCCAGATGACGCGACTCGTTAAAGGTGGGAATGGCGATGAGTAATCGCATGGGCCCGAGACTCCTTTCGCACGCCGGCCCGCCTCGTGCACGGGCCATTCGCAAGCCCACGCACGCGCCGCCAGCGTCCTGAGATTTCATCACTTACACACACCGACCGAGTCGGCCGGCAACTGTAGAGAGCCTATCTACGCGGATCAATGTGGAATCCGTTCGGCGACATGCCCGAGTGGGTTACGACGATGGATCGCACCGGCTGCGCCGATCAGAACGGCGAGAATCTCGCGGGCAACGCGCGTCACTGGCTTCGATTTTTCGTGAGTTGCTGCTCGCAACTGGTTAACGTCACGCCAACGAGCCGGGTCTCGGAACCCCGGCCGATTACTCGGGTCGTTCAACACGCTCCCCTTGGGAGGAGTTTTCACATGCGATCGATGCGTGCGATGGTGGTGGCGGGTCTTGCTGTGATGACGTTGGCGGGCGGCGCGATCGCGTTCGCTGCCGATGCGGCTGGCGACAAGCCGGCCAAACCGATCAAGCTGGTGCAGCCGTGGTCGAAGATCAAGGACCTGTCGGACGACCAGAAGGTGCAGATCAACGCGATCCACACAGACATGGTCGCAAAGCAGAAGGCAATCGAGGCTGAAGCGAAGGCGAAGATCCTCGCCGTGCTGACGCCCGAGCAGAAGGCGCAGCTCGACGCAACGTTGTCCGAAGAGGCCGCCGCGCGGAAGGCAAAGGAAGCCGAGAAGAAGAAGGAAGGCGAGCCCGCCACGAAGCCTTCCAATTGATTCCGAATGCCCAAGCCCTAATGCCCAAAAAGATGGCGCCGGTAGCGGCGTTATTGGGCATTGGGATTTGGGCATTGGGCATTCCACTCGGGCCTGACGAACCTCGACGCGCCGTGTCTACCGGGGTAAGAGGTTTCTCATGCGCATCGCACTGCTCGTCGCCGCGTTGGTCCTGCTTACGATCGCCCTGCTGAACGCCGCCATTCCGCCGCTGCCGGAGAAGGCGCTGCGCGAAGGCGCGGACGTTATCGTGACCGGCGTGATCACGACGGTGGAGCATCAGGACAAGGCCAACGCCGATCCCGAGTATGTCAATCGTGAGTACTCGATCACGATTCGCATCGAGAAGACCGAGAAGGGAGCCGTGACGGGCGAGACGCTTGTCGCGCACACCTGGAAGCCGCTGAAACGCCCCGCCGGCTGGGCCGGCCCGCAGGGGCAGAACGTCACGCCGACGGAGACGGCGACCGTGCGCGCGTTCCTCCAGCGTGAGGCCGGCGCGGAGACGTTCACGCTGATGCTGCCGAACGGCTTGGAGGAAATCGAGGCGACGACGAAGCCTGCTCGTTGAGCGGGTCGGATCGCTACGCCTTCACCTCGTCCGTGATCACCTTGAACTTTGTCAGCCGCGTCGGGCCGAAGCTGGTGGTGATGGCGACGTCGGTCGCGTCGCGGCCCTTCGCCATCGCGATTCGGCCGAGCCGGGGCACGTTGAATCGCGAATCGAACACCCACCACTTGCCGGACAGGTAGACCTCGAAGAACGCGGAGTAGTCCATCGGGTTGGGGTCGGGCGGGACGCCGATGTCGCCAAGATATCCCGTGGCGTACCGAGCGGGGATGTTCATGCACCGGCAGAACGTGACGGCCAGGTGCATGAAGTCGCGGCAGACGCCGGTGCGTTCGTAGTAGGTGTCCCACGCGGTCTTGGTCGGCCGGCCGAACGGGTAGCCGAACTTGATGTTCTCGTGCACCCAGTTGCAGATCGATTTCACGCGTCCCCAGCCGGGCTCGGTCTTGGCGAACAGATCCCACGCGGTCGTCAGCAGGCGATCGACCTCGCAATACCGACTGCCCAGCAGGAACTGCAGCACGTCGGGCGGCAGTTCGTCGATCGTGTGCTGACGGGCCTTGGGATCTTGCGTGTCGTGGACGAGGTCGTCGTAGATGACGGACTCCGACCGCAGCCGAAGCGGGCCAACCGGTGCGGTGAGCCGCCCCACCTTGTTGCCGAACACGTCGGTGTAGGTCGAGACGGGCAGGGCCGGCTCGACGATCAGCTCTTCAGGCTTCACGAGGTCGCGCTCTCGGTCCGGGTGGACGTAAAGCATTAACAGCATCGGCGTCGGCGCGAGGACGTCGAACTCGATGTCGTACCCAATCTTGATCTGCATTCGCGGCGTCGCAGGCGGGTTCACGCGGGGAGAATACCGAAAGCAGCCACCGAGGCCCAGAGGCCACGCCAAGCGTCAGCCAAACCCCGGTACGGGCGTCCAGCCGAACAAGCCGCCGAAATCGGACTCCCCAATCCGAATCACCACATCCTCGCGACCGCCTGCCACAGTGCGGCGAACTGCCGCACAGTTTCATCGGAACGGAATTGACAGCTATGCTCAGCCGATTAAATTGGATCATCGGATGCATATATCCGATTAAACGAACGGCCGGAATCGACTCCCGCGTGGGATAGGACGAATCGCCGGCCCGTGACAGCAGGGAACGCTGAGTGTGGCCCGCGGGCCGCAGGTGACTCGCACATGACCCTTCAAGCCCAAACCGTCGCCAAGGGAACCGTCCCCAAGGAACTGACAGAGCCCTCCGGCCAGCCGGGCTCCTCCGGTGCCGCCGTGATGGAGAAGTTCACCTACGACGACGCCATCGTCCGCATGTTCCTGTCGGCCATGATGATCTGGGGGGTGGTCGCCTTCCTGGTCGGGCTGATCGTCGCCCTGCAGCTCTCGTTCCCGGTGATCCCCTTCACTGACATCCCGAGCAACTTCGGGCTCGAGTTCCTCACCTTCGGCCGACTCCGCCCGCTGCACACCAACGCGGCGATCTTCGCCTTCGTGGGCAACTGCGTGTACGCGGCCGTCTACTACTCGTCGCAGCGATTGCTTAAGACGCGCATGTGGTCGGACGTGTTGAGCCGCCTGCACTTCTGGGGTTGGCAGCTCATCATCGTGTCGGCCGCGCTGACGATCCCGCTCGGCATCACCAGCGGCAAGGAGTACGCCGAGCTGGAATGGCCGATCGACCTCGCGATCGCGGTGGTTTGGCTCGTCTTCTTCGGCGGCAACTTCCTCATGACGGTGCTGAACCGTCGCGAGCGGCACATCTACGTCGCGATCTGGTTCTACATCGCGACGATCGTCACCGTTACCGTCCTGCACGTCTTCAACAGCCTTGAGCTGCCGGTCAGCCTATTCAAAAGCTACAGCATCTACGCCGGCGCGCAGGACGCGATGATGCAGTGGTGGTACGGCCACAACGCCGTCGCGTTCTTCCTGACGACGCCGATCCTCGGCCTGATGTACTACTTCGTCCCGAAGGCGGCCGAGCGTCCGGTGTTCAGCTACCGGCTCTCGATCCTGCACTTCTGGTCGCTCGTGTTCATCTACATCTGGGCGGGTCCGCATCACCTGCACTATTCGCCCGTGGCCGATTGGGCGTCGACCCTCGGCATGGTCTTCTCGCTCATGCTGTGGATGCCGTCGTGGGGCGGCATGATCAACGGCTACCTCACGCTCCGCGGCGCGTGGCACAAGGTGACCACCGATCCGGTCCTGAAGTTCTTCGTCGTTGGCATCACCTTCTACGGGATGGCGACGTTCGAAGGGCCGATGCTGAGCATCAAGTCCGTCAACGCGCTTTCGCACTACACCGACTGGACGATCGCCCACGTGCACGCGGGCGCGCTCGGTTGGAACGGCTGCATGGCGTTCGGCATGATGTACTGGCTCCTGCCGCGCCTGTTCCAGACCAAGCTCTGGAGCACCAAGCTGGCCGAGTGGCACTTCTGGGCGGCCACCGTGGGCATCCTGCTCTACATCATCCCGATCTACTGGGGTGGCATCACGCAGGGCCTGATGTGGCGTGCGATCGACGGCAACGGCGCGCTCACATACCCGAACTTCGTCGAAACCGTCAACGCCCTGATGCCATTCTACGGCCTGCGCGTCATCGGCGGCTCGCTGTTCCTGTGCGGCGGGCTGATGGGTGCGCTCAACTTCTTCATGACCTGGACGAGCCGCGCGAAGACGTACGAAGAGCCCGTCCACATGGCCCCGGCCCTGCGGGCTCAGGCGATCCACGACGCGAAGCGTCCCGAGCCGACCATTCAAGGCGTCACCGAAGGCGCACAGAAGCTCCAGGTGTTCGCCACGATGTGGTGGCACCGCAAGTGGGAACGTCTGCCCGTCTTCTTCACGGCGATGGTGCTGATCGCGGTCCTGCTCGCGTCAGCGCTCAGCCTGATCCCCTCGTTCATCATCCGCTCGAACATCCCCACGATCGCGACGGTGAAGCCTTACACGCCTCTCGAGTTGTACGGCCGCGACGTCTACATCGCCGAGGGCTGCTACAACTGCCACTCGCAGAACGTCCGCCCGATCCTCGCCGAGACGAAGCGATTCGGCGGCGCAGCGGGCTTCAGCAAGCCGGGCGAGTTCGTCTACGACCACCCGTTCCAATGGGGCAGCCGCCGCATCGGCCCCGACCTCCAACGTGAGGGCGGCGCCCGCTCGAGCAGTTGGCACTACCAGCACTTCGAGAACCCACGTTCGGTCGTGAACGGCTCGATCATGCCGCCCTACGGCTGGCTCATGACGCAGAAGAGCGAGTTCGACGCGATCAAGACCCGCATGTGGGCGCACAGCCTGCTCGGCACGCCTTACACCAAGACCGACGTGGCGACGGGTCCGGACAACGCCAAGAAGCAGGCCGAGGAGATCGCCAAGAGCATCGCCATCGACCTCATCAAGAATGCCGACACGACGAAGGAGTCGGCCGACCGCGAGCGGTTCGTCGCCGAGACGAAGGACAAGAAGATCGTCGCGCTCATCGCCTACATCCAACGCCTCGGCACCGACGTGACGAAGACCGACCCCAACTGGCAACCGATCGGCGTCGGACAACCGGACGCGCCGCAGACGAGCATGAAGTAATCGCTGTTCCCTTCGTGCCTCCGTGCCTCCTTGCCTCTTGCCTGCACTCACCATGTTCAAAGAACTCTTCAAGCTCGATCCCAACAGCTACGACTTCATCGCACTGCTGGCCAACACCGGAATGGTGATCTTCTTCGCCGTGTTCGTGAGCATGATCCTCTTCGCGCTCACGCGGAAGAAGAAAGACGTCGTCCGGTGGAGCCGGATCGCGATCGACGACGGGGAGAGGTTGGAGGCTGGAGGTTCGAGGTCTGCGGACAACCGCAGCGCCTGAGCCTTGCACGTCACCTCCAACCTCTAACCTCCAGCCACCAACCTCCCACCTCTACTCCCATGACCCAACCCAACGTAACCAAGCAGGAAGTAGACCAGCTCACCGATCACGCCTACGACGGCATCCAGGAGTACGACAACCCGATTCCCGGCTGGTGGAGCTGGCTGTGGATCGGCTCAATTGTGTTCGGCGCACTGTACTGGTTTGTCGCCACGCTCAGCAGCGACATGACCAACGAGGCCGAGTTCAAGGCGAACGAGCTGAACGACATGCAGAAGAACTTCGCCGTCTACGCGGCGATGAAGCCCGACAAGCCGACATTGCTGGCGCTGCAGTCCGACCCAAAGGCGATGGCGCTCGGCCGATCGATCTTCGCGCAGAACTGCACCAGCTGCCACGGCGAGAACGGCCAGGGCATCACGACGGCGCCGAACCTCACCGACGACCACTACAAGTGGGTGAAGGTGATCGACGACATCCCGCACGTCGTCACCGAGGGACGGGCGAATAACGCGATGCCCGCCTGGGGCACGAAGATGAAGCCCGAGCAGATCCTCGTCGTCAGCGCGTACGTCGCCAGCATCCGCGGCAAGAACGCCGCCGGGAACGGCCCGTACGGCGACGTCATCCCGGCGTGGGATGCGAAGTGAGCGGTCCGGTCCCCTCTCCCGGCACCCCGGGAGAGGGCCAGGGTGAGGGCCTCCGCTCAACACGCGAGAAGACCCTCATCCCAACCTTCTCCCGGCGTACCGGGAGAAGGAGCCAGAAAGCAGCCCGCCAATGAGTGACGGCAAGGCCCGCAGCTTCGAAGAGACGCTCCTGAAGCCCAAGGACCGCGTGCTCAGCACGCTCGAGGCCGACGGCTCGCGCCGCTGGCTCTCGCCGCGCCTCGCCAAGGGCACGCTGTGGCAGCTGCGCCGTGCGTTCGCGTACGTGCTCATCGCCGTCTTCACGCTCGTCCCCTACCTCACCATTCACGGCAAGCCGGCCGTGCTGCTCGACGTCGCGAATCGGAAGTTCCACATCCTCGGCGTCACGTTCCTCCCCACCGACACGCTGCTGATGGCGCTGCTGATGCTGTCGGCGTTCCTCGGCATCTTCGCGTTCACCGCCCTGTTCGGGCGCGTCTTCTGCGGGTGGGCGTGTCCGCAGACCGTGTGGCTCGAATTTGTCTATCGCCCGATCGAGCGCCTCTTCACCGGCCGCTCCGGTTGCGGCGGCAAGCCCGCGAAGCCCGTCGCGGTGCGGAAGAAGCTCGCGATGTACGCAGTGTTCTTCGTCGTGAGCATTCACCTCGCGCAGACGCTGCTCGCGTACTTCGTGGGCGCGAGGACCCTCAACAGCTGGATCTTTGGCAGCACGCCATGGCAGCACCCAGGGCCGTTCCTGCTCGTCGCGATCGTGACGGCGTGGATGATGTGGGACTTCGCCTACTGGCGCGAACAGATGTGCATCATCGGCTGCCCGTACGGCCGATTCCAAAGCGCGCTTCTCGACAAGCACAGCGTCATCGTCAGCTACGACAAGCTGAGGGGAGAGCCGAGAGGAAAAGGCAAGAGGCACGAAGGCACGAAGGCACGAAGTGAGGAACTCGGCGCGACCGTCAGCCTCAAAGTACTTCCCGACTCCGTGCCTCCGTCCCTCCGTGCCTCCGTGCCTTCCCTTGGCGACTGCATCGACTGCACCATGTGCGTGCAGGTCTGCCCCACCGGCATCGACATTCGTGACGGCCTGCAATCGGAGTGCGTGAACTGCACGCAGTGCATCGACGCGTGCGACAGCGTGATGGACAAGGTCGGCAAGCCGCGAGGCCTGATCGGCTACTCCAGCCAGGCCGTCCGCGAAAGTCAGCCGAAGAAGCTCGTTCGCCCGCGCGTCATCATCTATCCGGCGCTGCTCACGATCGTCTTCACGCTGTTCCTGGTACTGCTCTTGAATCGCCCAAAGTTCGACATGGTCGTCCTTCGTTCACCCGGCACAACTTTCGAAGAACGCGCGAACGACTCCGAAACGGTCAACCGGCTCAAGCTGCGCATCACGAATCGCACCGACGATCCGCAGACGTACACGTACGAGATCGCCGACCGCGCGGACGCCCACATCGAGGCGGAACACCCGCGCATCACGCTGGAACCCATCGCCGACTCGATCGAAGACGTCCGCGTGATCGCCCCGAGCAGCGCCTTCGTGAAGGGCCAGCTCGACGTCACGATCCGTGTGAAGTCCGGCGACGGCATCTCCCGCGAAAAAAAGGTCACGCTTAGAGGACCCTTCCACTACTGATCCGTCTCTTCACTGGCAACTGACAACGAACAACTGGCAACTCTCCATGGGACACCCCAACCCCCCCGCCAACCTCGACCCACGCAAACGCCGCTGGTGGATCTGGCCCGCGATCGTCGTGACGATGCTTTCGCTCCACACGGCCGGCATTCTGTTCGCAGTGTCGATCGCGAACCACGACCGCAGCTTCAAGGTCGACGCCGACTACTACCGCAAGGGCGTCACGCTCGACGCCCGCAAGGCAGAACTCGCTGCGAGCGAAAAGCTCGGCTGGACCGTGAGCGTCTCGGCTGACCTCGATGACGCCTCGAAGACCCGCACCGTCGCCGTGAAGCTGCTCGACAAGCTCGGCCAACCTGTCACCGGCGCGACGATCGAGCTCAGCTTCTACCACCACGCCCGCGGCAGCGACGTGCGCACGCTCACCCTTCGCGATGCTGCGACGCCGGGCGTGTACGCCGCGCAAACCGACCTCACCAACACTGGCTTCTGGCAGTTCGACTTCGTCATCACCAAAGGCAGCGACCGCTTCGTGAAGACGATCGATGCCCAGTACGCGAGATAGAAGTAGAGGCACGTAGGCAAGCGGCACGAAGGCACGGAGGGAAGAGAGACGACACGCGAAACAGCCGGTAGCAACGGACTCCGTGCCCCATACCTGCATTCCTCATTGCCTTCGTGCCTTCGTGCCTCTTGCCACTTGCCTCTTGCCTTCCCCATGACCGCCCTCGTGATCGCCATCTTCACCGCCAGCCTGCTCGGCTCGCTTCACTGCGCCGGGATGTGCGGCGCGTTCGTCGCGATCGCCGTGAACGGCGGCGCGTCGAAGACGGCGACGCAGAGCGCATACCACGGCGGGCGACTGATCACGTATCTCGCGCTCGGCACGGTGGCGGGATTGCTCGGATCACTCGTCGACATGGCCGCGTACCTCGGCGGACTTCAGCCCGTCGCGGCAATCCTTGCCGGGGCGACGATGATCGGCTTCGCGGCCGTCGCGCTACTCCGATTGCACGGCGCACGCATTCCGAAGCTTCCGTTGCCAAAGGCGATGCAGGAGATGCTCATCGCCGGCCATCGCCGGGCGATGAATCGCGGGCCGATCGTGCGGGCGGGGCTGATCGGGCTGCTCACGACGCTCCTTCCGTGCGGCTGGCTCTACGCGTTCGTCATCACCGCGGCCGGCACCGCCCGGCCGGAACTCGGCGCGCTCGCGATGTTCGTCTTCTGGCTCGGCACGCTGCCGGTGCTCGTCGCGATCGGCACAGGCGTGCAGACGCTCTTCGGCTCGCTCGGCAAACGCCTGCCGACCGTGACCTGCGTGATCGTGCTCGTCGCCGGCATCTGGACCCTGCTCGGCCGATCGGGGTTGAGCAGCGTTGCGATGGCGAAGGCGCTCACGCCGACCACTGCTCCGACGACTGTTCCTTCTACGACTCAACCGATGCCGTGCTGCCATGGCAAGTGACACGCTCGTGACAACCTCCTCCGCCGTCGCGTGCGCCCACTGCGGCCTGCCCGTGCCGAGCGGGCTCGTCGAACTCGACGCCCCGCTGCAGTTTTGCTGCCCCGGCTGCCGGGCCGTCTACAACACGATCCACGCATGCGGCTTGGACGCGTACTACGCGATGCGCGACGACGCCGGCGTCGTCCTCGCCCAACCCGCCTCGCCCGGCGGGAAGTACGAAGGCTTCGATGATGCCGCGTTTCAGAAGTTGTATGTGAGCGTCGGCGCGGACGGACTCGCGTCGATCGACCTCGTCCTCGAAGGCGTCACCTGTGGCGCGTGCGTGTGGCTTGTCGAAAAACTCCCAGGCGTGCTGCCCGGCGTGATCGAATCGCGTCTGAGCCTGCGCGAGCATCAGGTCTTCGTGCGCTTCGATCCGTCGCGCGTGCGCCTCTCGCAGATCGCACAACTGCTCGACCAGCTCGGCTATCGCCCGCATCCCGCGCGCGGCGTGTCGCGGCGCGAACTGCACCGCGCAGCGCAGCGACAAGCCCTCGTCGATATCGGCCTCTCCGGTGCCGTGATGGGCAACATGATGCTCCTCGGCGCAGCGCTCTACGCGGGCTGGACGGGCGGCATGGAGGAGACGTACACCACGCTCTTCCGCTGGATCAGCGGCATCCTCGGCGTCTTCACGCTGCTCGTGCCCGGGAGGTGCTTCTGGATCAGCTCGTGGAACGCGATCCGCAATCGCACCGTCAACCTCGATCTGCCGATTACGCTCGCGTTGCTGTCGGGCCTGGTCGCGGGCGTGATCAACATCGTCCTGAATCGAGGCGAGATCTACTTCGACTCGCTCAGCGTGCTGGTCTTCTTGCTGCTGGTCGGGCGGTACATCCAATCGCAACAGCAACGCAAGGCCGACGACGCGGTGGAGCTGCTGTTCGATTTGACGCCGCGCACGGCGCGACGGATCGCGTCTGCTGGAGGGCGGCAGTCCCCTGCCGCCGAATCGGCGCAGCCGATGAATGCGGATGCGCGTTACGAGTTGCCCGACCGCGATGAAGCCGCACCGGCGGCGGAGGACCGCCGCCCTCCAGTTGGCGACGTCGTTCCAGTCGAATCTCTTTCGCCCGGCGACGTTGTCGAAGTGTGGCCCGGCGAACTGCTGTGCGCCGACGGCGTGATCGTCGACGGCCGGAGCAGTGTGGATCAGGCGCTGCTCACCGGCGAGAGCGAGCCGGTGCCGGTCTCCACAGGCGACCGCGTGTACGGCGGTGCGATGAACGTGGGTGGAACGCTCCGCATCCGCGTCGACCTGCTCGGGGCTGACACGCGCGTGGGCAGGCTCATGGAACTCGTCAGCCGCGGCGCGAGCGAGAAGCCGAACGTGGCGCTCTTCGCGGATCGTGTCGGCCGAATCTTCCTGCCGGCCGTGTGTCTGCTCGGCGCGATCACGTTCGCATTCTGGTACTTCGTGCGCGGCAGCACGAGCGGCGCGATCGATCACACCGTCGCGTTCCTGATCGTCACGTGCCCGTGCGTGCTGGGCCTGGCGACGCCGCTCACCCTCGCCGCCGCCACGGGCAAGCTGGCCCGCATGGGCATCCTGGTGAAGAGCGCCGTCGCGCTCGAGAAGCTTGCGGCAAGACGCGGCGAACTGCTGCTCGACAAGACGGGCACGATCACCGAAGGCAAGCTGAAACTGCTCGAGTGGATCGGCGACGACAGCCTGCAGCCGATCGTGGCGGAGATCGAACGCCGATCCACGCATCCGGTCGGCCGGGCGCTCGTCGAGGCGACGGGCGATCGCGAGCTGTCGGCACAGGACCGCGCGAACATCCACGATGTCGTCGAACTGGGCGACGGCGGCGTATCGGCGACATGGTTCGGCCGGCCAGTACGCGTGGGGTCGGCCCGGTTCATGCTGGAGAGCGGGATCGAATTGCCCGACTGGGCACACAGCGCCTCGCTCAATCGAGGAGCGGCCAACTCGGCATATGTGTCGGTGAATGGCCACGTCGTCGCGATCGCGCTGCTCGGCGATCGGGTTCGGGCGGACGCGAAGGACGCCGTCGCGTCGCTGCGGTCGCTCGGCTGGTCGCCGACGATGCTGTCGGGCGATCATCGCGTCGCAGCGCATCGCGTGGCGCGGGAGGTGGGCATCGACGAAGCAAACGTAAAGAGCCAGGTCACGCCTGAGGAGAAGCTGGACGCAGTCAAACGAGCAGCGGCGCGACGTGCCGTCATGATCGGCGACGGCGTGAACGACGCGGCCGCCCTCGCGGCGGCGGACGTCGGCATCGCCGTGCAGGGCGGCGCGGAGGCGTCGCTCGCCGCGGCCGACGTTTACATCGCACGGCCGGGACTCGCGAACGTCGTCGAACTCTTCCGCGTCTCGCGTCACACGATGTTCGTCGTGAAGCGAAACTTCTGCATCACGCTCTCGTACAACATCCTCGCCGGCGTGCTGGCGATGATGGGCGTCATGAACCCGCTCGTCGCGGCGATCCTGATGCCGATGAGCAGCGCGACGACCCTTGCGACGGCCGTGTGGAGCGTGAATCGAAAGCGATCCATCTCGGATCGAACGCGTTCGAAGGACGGTGTGAAATGAGCGTGGTGTTCGTACTCGTCCCCCTTGCTATGGTGATGGCCGGCGTTGCCGTGGCGGCATTCCTGTGGAGCGTGCGGAACGGGCAGTTGGATGATCTGGATACGCCGCAGCATCGGATGCTGTTCGACGACGATGCTCGCGTGAAGTCTCAACGCGAAGGCGCGAAGTAGTCGCGATGGACGCGAAGAGGACACACACGAGAATGGAAAAGGGAGTGGCGATTGAATCGCCACTCCCTTTTCTTTTCCGTACTCGTGTTCTTCGCGACTCCTTCGCGCCTTCGCGTTGAGAGCGCGAGACGTTCAAACCAGCATCAGCGCCGGCTCTTCGAGCAGCGACTTCAGCGTCTTCAGGAACTCGGCCGCCAGGGCGCCGTCGACGGCGCGGTGGTCGGCGCTGAGGGTGAGCGTCATCATCGTGCGGGCGACGACGGCGTCGCCCTTCACCACGGCCCGCTTCTCTGCCGCGGCGACGGCGAGGATGCCGACGGCGGGCGGGTTCACGATCGCGGCGAAGTCGGTCACGCCCCACGCGCCGAGGTTGCTGATGGTGAACGTGTGACCCATCATCTCGTCCTGCTTCAGCCGCTGCGCCTTGGCGCGATCGAAGAGGTCGGCACTGCGAACGCGGATCTCACGCAAGCCCATCTGATCGACGTTGCGGAGGTTCGCGACGATGAGCCCGTCCGGCAGCGCGACGGCGTTACCGATGTGGACGTCGCCGTACTTGACGATCTGGTTGTTCTTCTCGTCGAAGATCGCGTTCATGCCGCTGTGCTGCTTGAGCGCGACGGCGCACGCCTTCACGATGAGGTCGTTCACGCTGACGCGGATCTTCTCGGCCTCGAGCTGCTTGTTCAGCTTCTCGCGGACGCTCATCAACGCTTCGACGTCGACCTCGACGCTGACGTAGATGTGCGGGATCTGTTGCTTCGCCTGCTGGAGACGCGTCGCGATGGTCTGACGCATCTTGGTGAGCGGGACGGCTTCGGTGGCGCCGCTCGCGACACGCGTCGGTAGGACGACGGGCGCGGGGGCCTTCTTGTCGGCGAGCGGAGCGACTTGCGCGGGCGCGCTCGCCGCAGCGGGCTTCGCTTCGAGGGCGCTCGTCACGTCCTTCTGGACGATGCGACCGCCTGGGCCGGTGCCGGTGAGCTTGGTGATGTCGAGGTTGTTCGACTCGGCGATGCGCCGCGCGAGAGGGGAGGCCTTCACGCGGTCGTGTGAGGAGCCGTTGCTTTCCGCAGGTTGGGCCAGTGTCGCTGAAGCGACGCCACCTGACTGTGCGGGCGAGGAAGCTTCAGCGGCTTTCGCGGGCGCGGGGGCGCTGGCTTGGGCCGGCGCGCCGCCGGCGTACTTCGATTTGATTGCAGCGACGTCTTCGCCCTTCTTCGCGATGACGCCGAGCAGGCCGCCCACGGGGACCTTGCCGCCCTCGTTGATGAGTCGCAGGGCGAGCGTGCCGCCCTCGAAGGCTTCCATGGGCATGGTGGCCTTGTCGGTCTCGACGTCGGCGAGTTCCTGGCCCGCCTTGACGGCGTCGCCTTCCTTGACGTTCCACTTGACGAGCGTGCCCTCGGTCATGGTGTCCGAGAGCTGCGGCATGGTGATTTCGTATGGCATGTGTGTAGTCCGTGGTCAGTTGTCCGTGGTCAGTAGCAGGCGTCTGAACATCCGCATGACCAGCCACGGACTACTGACTACTGACTACTGACTTGCCACGCAACTCAGCGGTAACAAACCTCTTTGACTGAGGCGACGATCTTCTCCACGCTGGGCATCATCGCTTCTTCGAGGTAGTGGTTGTACGGGACGGGGATCTCGTCGGAGCAGACGTATTCGATCGGGGCGTCGAGGTAATCGAAGATGCGCTTCTGCACCTTGCCACCGATGGCGGTGCCGATGCCGCAGTAGCCGTAGTCTTCGTCGACGACGACGAGGCGGTTCGTCTTCATGACGCTGTTGCAGATCGTGTCAGCGTCGAGCGGGCGAAGCGTGCGCACGTCGATCAGTTCGACGTCGACGCCCTGCTTGACGAGTTCCTCGACCGCGGGCCGAACCACACGCTGGAGAGGCCTGCCGTAGCTGACGAGGGTGACCTCGCTGCCGGTGCGTTCGACGTTGGCGACGCCGATCGGGACGATGAAGTCCTTGTCTTCCGGCACCTCGCCCTTGTCGTTCAGCATCTTCTCGGATTCGAGGAAGATAACGGGGTCGTTGCAGCGAATGGCGGCCTTCAGGAGGCCCTTCGCGTCGGCGGGCGTGCTGGGGTGGACGACGATCAGGCCCGGGATGCGGGCGTAGACCGTTTCCATGCGATGCGAGTGCGTCGCGCCGAGCTGGTGGGCGATGCCGTTGCCGCCGCGGAAGACGATCGGGCACTTGTACTGGCCGCCCGACATGTACTTCACGTTGGCGGCGTTGTTCACGATCTGGTCGATGCAGACCCAGGTGAACGACCACGACATGAACTCGACGATGGGCCGCATGCCCATAAGCGCCGCGCCGATGCCGAGCCCGGCGAAGCCGGCTTCGGAGATGGGCGTGTCGATGATCCGCTTCGGGCCGAACTTGGCGAGCATGCCCTCGGAGACCTTGTACGCGCCGTTGTACTCGGCGACCTCCTCACCCATGAGGAAGACTTCGGGGTCGCGCTCCATCTCTTCAGACATGGCGGCACGGAGGGCTTCACGGAATTGCATCACGGGCATGGCGGGGGCTTTCTCGTATCAGGCGTCGGACAGTCTGGGTCGATTCAATTCAGGACGTTGATGGCTGCGATGTTCTTCAAGAGGATTCGAGAGCTATGGCCCTTCGATTCGTCGATCAACACAAGCGTTCGGTGATTTAGACCGAACCACTCTGGCCTTCGAACCGTGTAGCGTTCACCAGCAAGGTCAACAACTTCAAAGACGTGAAACTGACTTGGTGCGCGGAGGCGAGTCAATTCAGCGATGGCTTGTTCACGCGTCATGTTTCAACCTCCTCATCACCCGGTAGCGGCTCAGGCACTTCGAAACCGGAAATCTGGCCAGCGGGAATACAGATAATGCCGCTCAAGCTCTGGATGCTGACGAAGGTCGCGTACAGCGTCAGCGTCGTCAGGCCACCGATGTGATATTCGCGTCCATCGGTGATCCGCAAGATGAATGGCTCAAACGGCTCACGATTTACAACACGAGCCAATTCTCCGAAGAACGTCAGTTCTTCTGCCACCCTTCACCTCACTTCACGCCGTACGGATACGTCTCGCTGAGCGCATCCTCAAAGCGTGATTCGAGCGGCGGGTGCGGGTCGGTGTGCGCCTTCTCGATCGCGTCCTCGACCTCGGCGTTCACCTGTTCCTGCACCAGTTCCCACTGCTCGTCGTTGATGAAGCCCTTGCTCTTGATGCGGTCGAGGTAGATCGCGATCGGGTCGCGCTTCTTCCACTTCTCGGCTTCTTCCTTCGAGCGGTACTTCAGCGGGTCGCTCATCGAGTGGCCGCGGTAGCGGTAGGTGTTGATGCTGAGGTAGGTCGGGCCTTCGCCGCGGCGGCCGCGTTCCCAGGCTTCGCCGACGGCGGCGATCACCACGTCGAGGTCCATGCCATCGACGTTGTAGTACGGCATGTTGTAGCCGCTGCCGCGCTTGGCGGCGTCCTTCTCGGCGCTGTGGCGTTCGATCTGCGTGCCCATGGCGACGCCGTTGTTCTCGACGATCCACACCACGGGCAGCTTCCACAGGCTGGCGAGGTTGAGCGCCTCGTTGTGCGTGCCCTGGTTGATGGCGCCGTCGCCAAACAGGCAGACGCTGACGCCGCCGTTCTCGCGGTACTTCTGGCTGAAGGCGAAACCAGTCGCGACGGGAAGGTGGCCGCCGACGATACCGTGGCCGCCGTGGTTGCCGTTCTCGGCCTGGAAGAGGTGCATCGAGCCGCCCTTCCCCTTCGAGCAGCCGGTGACCTTGCCGAACATCTCGGCCATCGCACTGTGGGCGCTCATGCCGAGGGCCAGGCTGTGACCGTGGCAGCGGTACGCGTTAATGAGCGCGTCGCGGGTGCGATCGAAGACGGCGGCGACGCCGACGCAGACGGCTTCCTGTCCGCTGTAGAGGTGACAGAACCCGCCGATCTTCTGGCCGGGCTTGGAGTATTCCTGGAAGGTGCGTTCCTCGAATCGACGGATGAGGTACATCATCCGCAGACGATCACGCTCCGTTTTGCCATCGCCGGCAGGGGTCGACTTGCTCGGACGTACGGCAGACTCAGCTACGGCCATGTAGTTGCTCCGCAAGTTGGGTGCGACGAAGGGGTTGGTCAAACCGCTTCGAGGGTTGCGCGTTGGACGACTCGTCACCCAGTCATCGGTAGAAGGCAAGGCGACGAAATCGACCGGTGGATAGTAGAGGACGCGGTGTCGGGGATCAACGGGGAAGAAGAGTTGTCAGTTGCCGGTTGTCAGTTGCCAGTCCGAGATTCATCTCGTTTTCACTGGCAACTGACAACCGGCAATTGGCAACTCTTCCCTCCTTCTCCAACATCGACGCTTTTTGACACCTGCCCAAGCCCGCTTACACTCCGCCCTTACGTGTTTTGCTGATATTCCCGGACCGGCGCGGAGCGCCTTTGTCCGTCACCGCTAGAGTCAGGAAGACTTCGCGTGAAATCACGCCTCTCTCGGCCCAGCGTCGCGCACGAGCGCCGGTCAACCACCCTTCTGCGGGCCGCGGCATCCGTTGCGCTGCTTCTGCCCGGCGCTCAAACTCTTGCACAATCCACCACCGCCCCGGCGGCTCCGCGTCTGCCGACGCCCGTCACCGCGCCGGAACTGCCCCGGGTGGCAGCCCCGGCGTCGCGCCTCGAGGTCGCCATCGCCTCCGGCCAGGCCGGTCGGCGCGTCGAGGCGATCGAGGTTCGCGGCAACTCCTCCGTCAGCGCCAACGAGATCCTCAACGCCGTCCGCACCCGCGTCGGCGAGCCGCTCGATCCGCTCACCGTCCAAGAGGACTACCAGCGCGTCTACGACCTGCGCCGCTTCTCCAACGTCGAAGCTCAGTTGCAACCCACGCCGACGGGCGTCGTTGTCACGTTCGTCGTCTCCGAGCAGCGCATCATCCGCGGCGTCGCGGTGCGTGGGAACGACCACATCCAGACGCCCGAGCTGCTCGAAGTCATCGACATGAAAGCGGGCGAGGGCATCGACCAGTTCCGCATCGCGCTCGCCAAGCGGCAGATCAGGCAGTTCTACCAGACAAAGAACTACAGCTTCGCCGAGGTGACGACCGATGCAGAGGGCCTCGCGAAGGACGGCACGCTCACCTTCGTCATCAACGAGGGCCCGCGCGTCCGCGTTCGCAACGTCGACTTCATCGGCAACAAGACTTTCCCAGAAGATCGCCTGAAGAGCGCGATCCGCACCGAGCCCTACCTCTTCATCCTGCGACCCGGCAAGTACGACGCCGAGCAGGTGGAAGGCGACGTCGCCGCGGTGCGCGACTACTACCGATCGAAGGGCTTCTTCGATGCCCGCGTGGGTCGGCGTCTCGTCTTCTCGCCCGACCAGACCGAGGTGCAGGTCGAGTTCCTGATCGACGAGGGACCGCGATACACGATCGAGAAGGTGACGTTCGTCGGCAATACCAAGGTCAGCGAGGCCGAGCTTCGCGCGAAGCTGAAGCTCGTCGAAGGCGAGCACTTCGACGAAGAAGTGCAGACCCGCGACGTGCGCCGAATCGTCGAGGCGTACGGGCCGTTCGGCTTCATCTACGAGCCGACGCAACAGAACCCGGACTACCTGCAGGTGAAGCCGGTCCAGCGGTATCGGCTCGAGCCGGGCAAGATCGAACTCGTCTATCAGATCAGCGAGGGCAAGCAGTTCCGCGTCGGCAATATCGAAGTGCGAGGGAATACCCGCACGCAACAGAAGGTAGCGATCCGCGAGTTCCGCGAGCTCGAGCCCGGCGGGCTTTGGAACGCCGCGTCGATCTCTAAGGCGCGCGAGCGCCTGTCCGCCACCCAGCTCTTCGACAACGTCCGCATCACGCCCGTCGGCGACAAGCCCGACGAGCGAGACATGCTCGTCGAAGTCGAGGAAGCCAAGACCGCCCTGCTTCAGTTCGGCGGCGGCGTCTCCAGCAATGGCGGCGTCTTCGGGTCGATCTCGTACACCGAGCGCAACTTTGACATCAGCGACATCCCCACCAGTTTCGACGACTTCACGCGCCAGCGCGCCATGACCGGCGCGGGCCAGACGCTGAAGGTCAGCCTCGAGCCCGGCACCGAGAACACGAACGCCAGCATCAAGTTCACCGAGCCGTACCTCTTCGATCTGCCCTACAGCTTCACGGCCGAGGGGTACTTCCGCGACCGCAAACGCGACAACTACGACGACGGGCGACTCGGCGGGCGACTCACGCTTGGCAAACGGTTCAACGACATGTGGTCGGGCTCTGTCGGCGTCCGCGCCGAGCAGGTCCGCATCACCGCCATCCGCGATGAACCCGCCCGTGCGTTCGAGATCCTCGACCTCGAAGGTTCGAGCAATCTCACCAGCCTCTCGGTAGGCGTGCGCCGCGATACGACGAACCCGGGCCTCCTCAAGTACGAGGGCAGTAGCGCCCAGTTCAGCGTCGAACTCGCCGGCACGCTCGGCGGCGACTACAGCTACCAGCGCTGGAAGGCCAGCTTCGACCAATACAACCTCCTCTACGAAGACCTCATCGACCGGAAGACCGTCCTCGCGTTCTACTTCGACGCGGGCTACATCTCCGGCGATGCGCCGTTCTTCGAACGCTTCTACGGCGGCGGTTCGCCTCCGACGGAAGGCGCGCTGCGCGGCTTCAGCTTCCGCGGCGTCTCCCCGCGCAGCGGCCCGAGCGACGACGCCATCGGCGGCGACTTCCTCCTCGCCGGCACTGCCGAGATCTCGTTCCCGGTATACGGCGACAACCTCCGCGGCGTCGTCTTCACCGACGTCGGCACGATCGAATCCGACTTCGAGATCAGCACGCTCCGCTCCTCCGTCGGCTTCGGCTTCCGCGTCACGCTGCCCGTCCTCGGACAGGTCCCCGTCGCGCTGGATTTTGCTTGGCCCATCACCCGCGATAAACTCGACGAAGAGTCGTTCATCAGCTTCTCGCTCGGTTACGTCCCGTAAAGCAGGCCGCGATGTCGACCTGATCGACCCGACGCTGATTCGCGAAACCAACCGCCTGACTGCGCATAACTACGTCTGAACACGAAAGGAAACCGCACCCCCATGATGCTCCGCAAGACCTCCCTCGTCGCGCTGGCCGCCGTTGCCGCCGCTTGTTCGTTCGGTTCGCTCGCCTCGGCTCAGGCCGCAGCTCCCGCTGCCGCGCCGGCTTCGGGCGGCGCGAAGATCCTCGTCGTCAGCATGGACCGCGTGTTCAGCGAGAGCGAGGAGAACAAGGACTTCCAGAAGAAGCTGAACGCCCGCGTCGCCGAGCTCCAATCGGCCAGCGAAAGCCGCGCCGCCAAGCTCAAGGAACTGCAGACCAAGGCCCAGCAGCTCCTCGCCGACAGCAACTTCAACGCCGCCTCCTTCGAGGCCGCCAACAAGGAACTCGAACAGGCCCAGATCGACGCCCAGGTCGCCACCGAGATGGCCAAGGCCGAAGTCGACCGCATGCAGAAGGTCGCGCTCCGCGTCTTCACGCAGAAGCTCGACAAGGAAGTGGAGGGCGTCGCCCGCGACATGGGCGCGACGCTCGTCATCTCCGACATGCGCGCCAACGTCTCCGAAGCCATGTGGGCCCTCGGCAAGAACGACCAGCTCCGCAACGTCGTCGGCAGCCGTCTCGTCCTCTACGTGAGCCCCGACGCCAACGTCACCGACCAGGTCGTCTCGCGCCTCAACACCGCGTACGCCAAGGCCGGCGCTCTGCCGTCCAACTGATCGCACGATGAGCTTGCCGCGCGTTGCTCGATCCATCACGCGGCACCGCATCCGAAGATTTCCCCACCGCGGGCGGGTTGAACACCCGCCCGCGGTCGTTTCTATTCTTTCCCGAGCGCGTCACGCCGTGCGGCGTACGTCCGACGCCCGCGCTGCTTCGACCCGATCTGCATGGCCTCCCTCTCGCTCCACTCTCTCGCCCAACTGCTGAAGGCCTCTCTCCCCGCGGGCGCAGCCGATCGCCCGCTCGCTCGCGTGACGACGCTCGCCGACGCCGGCCCGGACGACCTCACCTTCGTCAACGCCGACAAGCTCGCCGCCGAGTTCACCGCGACCCGCGCCGGCGTCGTCATCGCCGGCGCGAAGGTGAACTTGCCCGACCGCGCCGACGGTCCCGTCGTCCTCCGCGTCCCCGACGCCGACCTCGCGATCGCCGCCGTCCTCGATCACCTCGCCCCGCCCGCCGCCCGGCCCGCTGCGGGCATCCACCCGTCCGCCGTCATCGACAGCTCTGCCAAGATCGGCTCGTCCGTCGCGATCGGCCCGCACGTCGTCATCGAAGCCAACTCCGTCATCGGCGACGGCGCCGTCCTCCACGCCAACGTCTACGTCGGCCGCGACTGCGCCGTCGGCGCTTCCAGCGAACTCATGCCCAACGTCGTCCTGCGCGACCGCGTCCGCGTCGGGCAGCGCGTCATCCTCCACTCCGGCTGCGTCATCGGCACCGACGGGTTCGGCTATCGCTGGGACGGCAAGAAGCACGCCAAGCTCCCCCACATTGGCGGCGTCGTCATCGAGGACGACGTCGAGATCGGCAGCTGCACCTGCGTCGATCGCGGCAAGTTCGGCGACACCGTCGTCGGTCGCGGCTCGAAGATCGACAACCTCGTCCAGGTCGGCCACAACGTCCGCATCGGCATGCACGCCATCCTCTGCGGACAGGTGGGCATCGCCGGCTCCTCCACCATCGGCCACGGTGCGGTCCTCGGCGCCCGCGTCGGCGTGAAGGACCACGTCGCCGTCGGCGACCGCGCCATGCTCGCCGCCACCAGCGGCGTCGCCAACGACCTCCCAGCCGGCGGCATCTACGGCGGCGCGCCGGCGCAGCCCGTCAAAGACTGGATGCGTGAAGAGGCCTCCATCCGCAAGCTCCCCGAACTCTGGCAGGAACTCCGCAAGCTCCGCCGCGAGGTCGAATCCCTTCGCCGCAGCCAGCAATCCGACCCCACGCCCGGCGAGTGATCACCCCACGATCGCGTGCCCCGCTCACACGGCCAGACAAGCCAGCCCGCCGAACGGACCACTCCGCCCTGTCTCGGCCGACCCTGACAAAACCTGACATTGCCCGGCGCGAAATCCCTCTCCATTGCCTCAGGCTCCCGATTTCGGCGCGTCAGCGTCCCGCGTGAACCCATTTTCGCGCCGATCGCCCGAGCGCTCAGTTTCGTCCAGTTTTGATCGATTGACGCACAAGAATCCGATGCCGCCCGACCCGCGCCATACCTGGGTTGCGCCCGCGGTACGATTGTCAAAGAACCCGCTCCGACCACCACGCAGTATGGGCGCGCGATCGATACGAAATCCAGCCCGAAAATGAGGTCGAGTGACGAGACGCTGTCACTTCGCTCAAGGACCGTGCCGACGCTCTCGCCACAACATGCCTGATCGATACGACACATTTGCTATGAGAACCGCCGCGACCCGAGTAGCGTCCGCCGAGTTCTGCCACATCCTTGCGTGACTTCGGAGATCAAATGCTTGAGCGACTCGACCGCCGTCTTGTTCTGTCCACCTCGCTGTCTGCCGGTACGCTGACGATCACGGGGACGACCGGGAACGACGCGGTCGACGTCGGGCAGGTCGGGACAAACATCACCGTCAATGAGAATGACGGTACCGGCGTGAAGAGCTTCGCCGGCGTGGCGCGCATCGTCGCGAACCTGAACAACGGGAACGATCGCATCACCGTCGCCGCGGCCGTCACCAAGCCCACAACGCTGCGCGGCGGCGCGGGGAACGACACCCTCACCGGCGGGAACGGCGCCGACGCCATCTTCGGCGAAGCGGGCGGCGATCTCCTCGACGGCCAGCTCGGGAACGACCAGCTCAACGGCGGCCTCAACACCGACACCGTCACGTACGCCGCGCGCACCACGCCCATCACCGCCAACATCAACTTCACCTACCCCGGCGGCGTGCCAGGCACTGTCGGCGGATCGGGCGGAAAGACCGGCGAGACCGACACCTACACCGACATCGAAACCCTCTTCGGCTCGACCGCGGCAGACACCCTTTCCGTCGGCGGCTTCACCTCGACGACGCCGCTCACCACGCTGCGGTTCAGCCTCGAAGGACGCGACGGCAACGACACCCTCAGCGTTAGCACGCAACTGCTCGGCCCGTCGGATGTGCGCGTCACGCTTCGCGGCGGGAACGGCGACGACAACTTCAGCATCGGCGACGGGGGCAGCACCAGCCCGCCGATCGTGAACGCGTTCGGCGACAACAACAACGACCGCTTCACCTATGGCGACAACTTCCTCCCACCCATGATCATCGACGGCGGCGCTGGCATCGATACGCAGGTCGGCTCCGCCAACGCGAGCCCGATCAGTGGCTCGGACACCATCGTCATCCCGCCGGGCGTGGAGAACCTGCTGAACGCTCGCGCGGCGACCTCCATCACCGGAAACGACCTCAACAACACCATCGAGGCGATCGCGCCGCTCATCGACGCGCGCGGCGGGAACGACGTCATCACCTCGTCCGTCCGATTCGGCAACGCCACCGTGCTCGGCGGGGCCGGCAACGACTCGATCACCTTCACCGGCTCGTTTCTAGGCGAAGGCACCGCGCAGCTCGACGGCGGCGATGGCAACGACAGCATCGTCGGCTCGTACCTCGACGAATTGCTGCTGGGCGGCGCGGGCAACGACACGCTGGACGGCGGCGCGACCAAGGACCCGAACAACCCCAACAACCCCGCCATCACCGGGGACGACACGCTCGACGGCGGCACCGGCACCGACACCGTCGACTACTCGCGCCGCACCGCGCCGATCACCGCATCGCTGCAGCTCAACAACTTCGCCGTCCCGCCCGGCCCCGGCGCGCCGCTACAACTGATCGGCGGCGGCGGCGGTGAAGCGGGCGAGACGGACGCGTTCGCGAACGACGAGCGCATCCTCGGCTCGTCCGCAGACGACAAGCTCTCGGTGTCGTACCTGTCCGAAGTCGCGGGTCGGCCGGCCGTGCAGTTCGTGCTCGAAGGTCGCGGCGGGAACGACACGCTCTCCAGTGGCGGGCCCGGATCGATCGCTACCGCGCTGCGCGTCACCCTGCTCGGCGGCGAGGGGAACGACTCGCTTAGCCACGCCGGCGTGACCGGCGACACGGTCGTCGTCAACGCGCTCGGCGAGGCGGGCAACGACACGTTCACCTACGGCGACCTCTTCCTGCCCCCGTTCACCATCGACGGCGGACCGGGCATCGACACGCAGGTGAGCGAGGCCAACGCAACGCCCATCACCGGCAGCCCGACGGCCGTCACCGCGCCCACCGGCGTGGAGAACCTGTCGAACGTCCGCTCGGCCGTCGCGATCTACGGCAACTCGCTCGACAACGTCATCGAAGGCACCGCGCCGCTCATCGACGGCGTCGCGGGCAACGATCGCATCACCGGCGGGACGCGGTTCGGCGTCGCCACCCTGCGCGGCGGCGCGGGCGACGACGTGCTGATCGGCGTCCAGAGCTTCGACGAAACGAGCGGCGTCTCCCTCTCCGGCGATTCCGGCAACGACAGCCTCGTCGGCACCGCCAAGAGCGACACCCTCTCCGGCGGCGACGGCAACGACACTCTCACCGGCAACGCCGGCGGCGACGTCCTCCGCGGCGACGCCGGCAACGACCGCATCCTCGCCCGCGACACCACCAAAGACACCGTCGACGGAGGCCTCGGCACCGACGCCGCCCAGGTGGACACCGGCAGCGTGGCAGATTCGGTGCTGTCGATCGAGACGTTCTTGCCGTGAAGTGAGACGACAGGCGTTCATCTCGAAGCCGATCGGCACGCCTACCCGCAGCGAAGCGTGGAGCAGGACAAACCGTTCGAGGCAGAAAGGGACACTCCCGCATCAGAAGCACGACGGCAGAGCTCGCACGTCATTGGGGGAGTTGCGAGACTTGCGCGCAGCAGCGAGTTCTGCAGAGCCTTCCGTTCAAACGAACCTCGGCATGTGCTCCATGCATGCGGCGTCCGGGGCCTTGCCATCGGTTGGGCGGATGAGTTACCCTCTCGGCCGTCGGCGCGGCTTTGATGAGCTACCGACGCGGAACGCGAAAGACAGACCGAAGTCCAATCGCGGGCGTAATTCAGTGGTAGAATGCTAGCTTCCCAAGCTGGACGTCGTCGGTTCGAATCCGATCGCCCGCTCTTCGCGAATCGCCCGGCAGTGCCGGGCGATTTTGCGTTGCTGGGGAATTTCCCGCGAGCGTCTGACAACGTGTGGCGTTACCTCGGGGCGAGTGCCGCTCTTTGGTGTGCATGTCGCACGGCCGACATCGCACTGACCGGTTTCGCGGTCCGTTTGTTGCTCTCATTCGGCAACGCCTCGGGGTGCTTTGGCCGCGAGTCGAACGTGCCAGCGAGTGATCTGCCGGGGCGGGGCAGATTTGGTCGAGCGGCGGTTCCGACGAGTTGGCCACGGCACTGGGCATTGAAACGACGATAGGCAGTCGCGAAAACGGTACGCCCTGCGCTTGCCACGGCCTGTCTCAGGCACGTCGATCAAAAGCGACGACGAGGATCGATTACACTTGCCGTCCGCAATCGCTCCGCACGTGACCACCCCGCTCCCCATCTTCGACCCCATTTCGCCAGCCGGTTCGCTCGTCGAGCAGCCGCTGCTTACCGCGACGCGACCGTTCCACGTGATGACCAAGCCGATCGGGCCGATCTGCAACCTCGATTGTCGGTACTGCTTCTACCTCGAGAAGGAGAAGCTCTACCACCACGAGCGGAAGTGGAAGATGTCGGACGACGTGCTCGAGAGCTACGTCCGCCAGTACATCGCCGCGCAGCCGGTGCGCGAGGTGAGCTTCGCGTTCCAAGGCGGCGAGCCCACGCTGCTCGGAGTCGACTACTTCCGCAAGGTCGTCGAACTGCAACGCAAGCACGCGAACGGCAAACGCATCACCAACGCGCTCCAGACCAACGGCACCCTGCTCGACGACGAATGGTGCGAATTCCTCGCGAAGGAGAAGTTCCTCGTCGGCCTGAGCGTGGACGGGCCGGACAAGCTGCACGACGTCTACCGCGTCGACAAGCAGCAGAAGCCCACGTTTGACCTCGTGTGGCGCGGGCTCAAGCTCCTGAAGAAGCACGGCGTGGAGTTCAACACGCTCACGGTCGTCAACCGTGCGAACTCGAAAGAGCCGCTCAAGGTCTACAAGTTCCTCCGCGAGTTCGGCAGCGGGTTCATGCAGTTCATCCCGCTCGTCGAACGCACGTACACCGGCACCGAGCTGCCGCTCGACCTCGCGCCGCCCGTCGATCCGGGCGAGGAGGCCGATCGCTCGCCCGTGACGGATTGGAGCGTCGAGAGCCGGCCGTTCGGCAAGTTCCTCACGACGATCTTCGACGATTGGGTGCGACGAGACGTGGGGAAGATCTTCGTGCAGACGTTCGACGTGGCGCTCGGCAACTGGGCGGGCGCGCCGCCGAGCCTATGCGTGTTCGCTCCCACGTGCGGCCATGCGCTCGCGGTCGAACACAACGGCGACGTGTACAGCTGCGACCACTACGTCTACCCGAAGTACAAGCTCGGCAACTTCACCGAGACGCCGCTAGCGACGCTCGTCGAGCTGCCCTTCCAGAAGAAGTTCGGCCAGGACAAGCTTGATGCGCTGCCGCGCTACTGCCGCGAGTGCGAGGTGCGATTCGCTTGTCACGGCGAGTGCCCGAAGCACCGCTTCATTCGCACGCCCGACGGCGACCCGGGGCTCAATTACTTGTGCGCCGGCTACAAACAATTCTTCACGCACGTCGACCCGTATATGAAGGCGATGGCAGAGTTCCTCCGTCGCAAGCAGGCGCCGGCCACCATCATGACGCTGCTGCGCGAGGGGTGGAAGCCGGACGTTCCGACGGCGCGTCGATGACGTCCGCTGGTCGCAAGCGCATCACCCCTTGACGGCGCCGAGTTGGATGCCGCGAACCAGGTGCTTCTGCAACAGGACGAACACCACCACCATCGGCACCACGCTCATTGTCACCGCGGCCATCAGGAGGTGTGTGCTCTGGCCGCGCGTGGAGTCGAAGTACATCAGGCCGATTGGCAACGTGTAATGCGACGGGCTCTTCAGCATCACGAGCGGCCAGAAGAAGCTGTTGTAGTTGCCCATGAACGTGAAGATCGACAGCGTGATCAGCCCGGGCCTGCTCAGCGGGAGGATCACATCCCAGAAGACACGCCACTTGCTCGCGCCGTCGATCTCGGCGGCTTCGTCGAGGCTCGCGGGGACGGTGAGCATGAACTGCCTCAGCAGAAACGTCCCGAAGGCACTGAACGCCGCCGGCAGGATCAGGCCGGGCAGCGTGTTGATGAGCCCGAGCGCGATCATGATCTGGTAGTTCGGGATCATCATGACCAAACCGGGCAACATCATCGTGCCGAGGTACATCAGGAAGACGCGATCGCGTCCTGGCCACTGCAATCGACTGAACGCGAAGGCGGCCATGCTGCTCGTGACGACTTGAAGGAACGTCACCCACGACGCGACGAACACGCTGTTCCAGTAGAACCGCGCGAACTGAATGCCGCGTCGGTTGGGGTCGGGGTTCTCGTAGTCGAAGACGTCGGGGTAGTTCGTCGGCATCCAGTTGCGATGCACGAGTTGCTTCGCTGCGCCGACGATGCCGGGCGCGGAGACGAGTTCCGCCCTTCCATCAGTGCCGACTCGCTCGACCATCGCGTCGCTTGTCGGCGAGGGCAGCCAGTTCTCGCTTCCCACTTCAGAAAGCGGCTTCAGGCTGGTCAACACCATCCACAGGAACGGCAGACACATCACGAATGCCATCAGCGACAGCACGACGTGCAGCCACGTCGCGTTGAGCAGCGGCTTCAATGATTGCGTGAAGGAGTCGCGCGGCATTGGGAGTAGAATCAATCGTTTACGTAGCGGTTGCCGAACTTCCAGTTGAAGAGCGTGACCACCAGCACGAGAAGGAACATGGTCCAGGAGACGGCACTGCTGAATCCGAGTCGGCCGGTCTCGAAGCCTTCGGTGTAGATGAAGTACGCGAGCGTGGTGCTGCTGCCGGCCGGGCCACCCTTGGTCATGACGCGTGCGACCTCGAAGCCCTGCTGCAGGCCGTGGATGACGCCCATGACGACGACGAAGAACGTCGTCGGCGCCAGTTGCGGCCAGGTGACGTGCCAGAACTTCTGCCGCTTCGACGCGCCGTCGATATCGGCCGCTTCGTACAGTTCGCCCGGCACGTTCATCAGCGCGGCGATGTAGAGGAGCATCGTCTGACTGCCGATCGCCGCCCACAGGCCCATCAGCATGATCGAAGGCTTCGACCAATTCGCGTCGGTGAGCCAACCGGGCGGCTGGAGTCCGCCCGGCGCTGCGCTCATCGCGGGCAGATGATAGACGACGAGCGCGATGCCGATCAGCAGCAGCGCGCCGCACATGCCTGCGACGCCGAGCATGAGCGCGGAGCCCATGCCCTCGTCGGATCGCGATCTGAACTCCTGTCCGAACTTCACGCGGGCCAGCGACGTGAAGACGCCGAGCGCGATCAATCCGGTACCGAGCACGGATAGCCCGGTGGATGGCATCCACCGATAAGCAAGCACAGCCGGGATGAGCAGCGCGGCGACGCCGACCAGCACGCCCGAGCGGCCGATGTCGCCGTCGCGGTGCGAGCGAAGGAGCCGCCTCGCACTCAGGTGCAGGAGAAGCGCCGCAATCAGCAGCATCGCAACCATTACGCCCGTCATCACACCTTGCGGCCACTTGCCGACGGTGTCGCCGACGAAGCCAACCGGCCCCGCCAGGACATTGTTGATAGGCCCGGTGATCGGGTTGTAGAGGTTCTTCCACAGCAGCATCGTCGCGACGCCTGCCGTGAAGTTAGGGATATAGAAAATAGTGCGATAGACCGTCTGCCCGCCCAGCGTGCCACCAACGAGGATCAGGCCGAACAACCCCGTCAACAGGATCGCAAACGCCGTCGCGCCTGCACCGACCGATGCAAGTATCGCGCACCCTGCGACCAGCACCGCTCCGAGCACCAGCACGAGCCAACCGCCCCGGCTTCCGCCGCGAAGGTCTTGCGTGAGCAGGATTGCGCTCACCAGCGATAGCGCGATGCCGATCGGCAGGCCAATCATGAAGAAGAGCGTGTTGCCGAGGAACTTCCAGAAGTCTTCATCGGTGAAGAGGCGGACGAAGTGGTCGAAGCCGACGAACTTCACCCCCTCGTTCTTGAACATGTTGTGCAGGCGCAGGTCCCAATTGCTGAAGGCGAGCGCCATCGATACCACGAGCGGCACGAGCGTGAAGACGAGGAACCCGATCAGATTCGGCGCGAGGAAGAGCAGGCCCCACAGCAGCTGACGCCGCGAGCGCGTGAGGAACCGCGCGTCAACACGCGTCGCCTTCGGAGCAGCGGCCGGGGCGTTCACTGGGCGTCCCCCCTGCTCACCGCGTCGTTCCGCAACCAGCCTTGCTTCGCGTACAGCACGCGGTGACACGGGTTGTCGATCATCGACGTTGGGATCTTCAGTTCGTCCGGGATTGGCGACTGAGTATTCGACTTCGAAAAGGCGTCGATGCGCGCCTTCATCGCGTCGATCTGCTGCTGCTGCGCCCGCTTCTTCTCGTAGAGCGGACGAAGCGATGCATTCTCGCTAAGGTTCCGCGCGATCTCTGTGTCGATGCGCCGCTTCGCGCTCGCCAGCGCATCCGCGGGTGACACATTGCCGTTGATGAACGCCTCCTCGGCACGTGCAACCTCGCGCTGCGCGACCACCGTCAGGATGAAGGGGCTGTGGCTTGTCGCAACGGCGATCGTCTCGGCCATCTCCTTGAACGGCCGATGGAAATCTCGCTCTGTCTCCGCGTAAATGCCCTTCGACGGATCGGGAGCGGGGTTGAGAAACTCGGGCCGCTCGGTGAATTCCGGGTTTGGCGGCAGCGCATCCGCGTCGCGGACGACCTGCATGTTGTAGTCCTCACTCGCCAGGTAGGCGAGGAACAGTTCAGCTAGCTCGCGATGCTTGCCACCCGAATAGATGACCGCAGCACGAGTGAAGAGGCTCGTGATGGGAATCGCAGCGTGGGGCATTTCACTTACGGCGAGTTTCATCGCCGGTCGGCCCGCTTTGGCGCGGTCGATGTTGAACTGTCGGTACTGGATGAGCGTGAACCGGCCGGTGAACGTCATGGCGTAGTTGCCGCTGTGGAACAGCTGTGGTTCCTGGCCGCTGTATCCCGAGTCAGACGCAAAGCCGGCCTTGTCGGCGGCGCTCGGCAGGAGGCGTAGATCGTTCAGCCACCGCAGGTATGTCGTCGCGGCTTCCACGGAAGGTGCGGAGTCGACGATGGAGGCAGTCATCGTCTCGTTGAACGTGTCGGCTCCGAAAGTGCGGCGCAGCGTCGCATTGTCGACGCTGCCGACGAAGAAGAACCGATTGCGCGGCAGCCCTGCGTTCGCCCGCTTTACGTACTCTGTGCCGATTCGCTCGAATTCCTCGATCGTCCAACGATGCGGCGGCGCGGGCATGCCGACGCGCTCGAAGGCCTCAAGGTTTACGATGTATCCGCTCGCATTCACGTTGCACGGGAACATGTACTGCCGCAGCGAGCCGTCGGCGGAGGGGATCGTGATCTCGGGAAGCAACGCGGGGTACGTCCTGTCGGGACTGAAGCCGAGGCGGCCGCCGCTCTCCGTGATGTCGCTCAGCAGTCCGATGCCTTGAAGCTGACGCATCGTCTGGCCCGACTGCGTGTCCATGATGTCGCCGCCAACGCCGGAGACGCCCTGAATGATGCGCTTGGTCAGATCCGAGTTGGCCGAGTCGGTGCGCATCTCGGCCAGCGGAAGCGTGATGGTGATCGGATACGCGTTCGTCGCGCTCGAGGTTCCCTCGACGATCGACTTCAGCTGCGGATTGATCTCCCGCAGCGACATCTGCATGAGCCGCGACTGGACAGCGAGGAAGCTTCGCGCTTCATCCTCTGAAGCGAGCGGCATCGTGACACTGTGTCCGTGCTTCACCTGCCACAGATGGAAGAAGTGGATTTGCGCATCGCGCGCCGGGTTCGCATCGGTGACCCAGTAGAGCACCGGCCGGGCGGATGCCGACTCGGGCATGAGCCGGTGCGTCACGAGGCTTGCCAAGAGGAGGCAGAGGAAGAGCACCAGAAGCAGGTACTTCATCGTGGTCGCAGACGTGCGAGATGGAGAACGGGACGACGACAGCCGAGATGCGGTAGACCCGCGACGCCGAGATGACGCGTCGCGATCGGGCAAACCAAGGGTGACGATCGCATTCCGTCCGCCACGTTCGGAATGCATGGCCGCCCTTCCTCGCGGGCGAGTTGCCTAGCACGATAACGTCCTAATTGCCTTTTGTCAAACGTTTGATATAGTGCTAATCCCACGAGCAGAGGTTTGGCGGCTTCTGCTCCATCGTCCATCTCCAAGAACACATCCCATCGCAGGAGTCGACACGATGCGTTTGCAACTGAGGAAGGCTCTCGTCGGGCTCGGCGCGCTGGCAGCACTGAGCGGATGCAGCACTTTGCATGCACGACAAGTGGCGGCCCCGGACCTCCTTTCGCGCATCGCACCTGTCGCAGCCGGCGGCGAGGCGCGCGCGATCGAAGGACAGACTTCGGGCAAGACCTGGCGCCTCATGGCAAGCGCCGATGGCAAGGAAGCCTCGCTTCGTTTTGCGCCCGCCGCGGGTGAAACGTGGGATCTCTCTCGCTTCGAGCGCGTCACCATCGCAATTCGAAACACCGGCTCGTCACCGCGCACCATTCGCGCGAAACTGACGAACGGCGGCGCCAAGGAGCTTGCCGGCGTCTGCCAGAACGCGACGACGCTGCTGCCGGGGCAGAACGACACGCTCGACCTGCGGATCATGCGCACGCCTGCCGATCCGGGGTTCGAGCCGTTCGCTCCGTTCCTGAAGTACTACAACGCCGTGAGCGTGCGAGAGAACACGATCGATGCGTCAATGGTCGACGCGCTGACGATCTGGATCGACGGCGCGAAGGAAGGCGACTCCCTGGAGGTCGCGGAGATCCTTTTGCAGGGGACGGCAGCACCGGGGCCAGTGCCGTTCTTCCCGTTCGTCGACAAGTACGGCCAATACGCTCACGCCGATTGGCCCGGCAAGATTCACGACGACGCCGACTTCGCAGTACGCCGCGTCGAAGAGGAGAAGGAGCGCGCCGACTGGCCGGGCCCGAAGGAATGGGACAAGTTCGGCGGCTGGGCGAGCGGCCCGCAACTGGAAGCAACCGGAAACTTCCGCGTGACGAAGCACGAAGGCAAATGGTGGCTCGTCGATCCCGAAGGGAAACTCTTCTTCTCCTACGGCCCCACCGGCGCAGGCTTCGGACCCGACCTCACGCCGATCACCGATCGCGAGTCGTGGTTCGCCGAACTCCCGCCGCACGACGGCCCGACGGGCAAGTTCTACGCCGACGGCGGCGGCGTCATCTACAAGTACTACGCGCAGAAGAAGTGGGTCGGCTACCAGTTCTCCCGCGCCAACGTCGAACGCAAGTACGGTCCCGACGCCGCCGACGAACTGCACCGGGTCACCGCCGAGCGGCTCCGCAGTTGGGGCTTCAACACGCTCGGCAACTGGTCGCCCGTCGATCAGATGGCGTACGGCAAGACGCCTTACGTGACGGCGATCCACTACGGCGCGCCAAAGGTCAACGACCACATGCCCGACGTCTTCGCGCCAGAGTGGGAGACGAACCTCAAGGCGCGACTCGAGCGCGAACGCGACACCACCGCGAAAGATCCGTTGAACATCGGCTACTTCGTCGACAACGAGCGCAAGTGGGGCAAGTACGCCCGCTTCGCAGGCGTCTCACTTCAAGTGCTCGAAGCGTCGCCGACCACCGTCTCGAAGATCGAGTTTCTGAAGGACCTGAAGGCGAAGTACGACACCATCGAGAAGCTCAACGAGAGCTGGTCGACCCAGCACGCATCGTGGGATGCACTGCTGGAAAGCCGCGAGAAGGTGAACTTCGAGACGCCTGCGAATCCGAACCTGCAAACCGACTGCGAAGCGTTCGGCGAGAAGTTTGCCACGAAGTACTTCTCCACCTGCCGCGACCTCGTGAAGGCAGTCGCGCCGAAGCATCTCTACTTGGGCGCTCGACTGAACGGGCACATCGATCCGTCGTGCATCCAGCTTCAGACGAAGTACTGCGACGTCATCTCGTACAACATGTACGACGCCAGCCCCGCACCGCGGATGAGCAAGTACGCGGACATCGATTTCCCGTTCATGATCACCGAATGGGGCATCGATAACGACCCGCGGCAGAGCCCGTTCCGAGCGGAGAAGGTCGAAGTCGCCATCGGCCGGAAGGGAGATCGGGTCGATCTTCTGGCGAAGTTCGCCGAGGACGCGATCGTGCATCCGCAACTCGTCGGCGCGCACTTCTTCCAGTACCGCGATCAACCCCTCACCGGCCGGCCCGACGGCGAGGCGCTCTTGCGCGGCTTCGTGAATGCCACCGACACGCCCAACTTCGAACTCGTGCAAGCGAATCGCAAGATCGCCTACGACCTCTATCGCAAGCGAGCCGCCGCGAAGTGAACTGCCCTGCTTGACCTGCTTCAACGACCGAGCTGAGTCCGTCCATGTCCAACACACCCTCTTCGTTCTTCCGCGCCATCGATCACCGCGTCGACGTCTGCGTTGTCGGCGGAGGCATGGCCGGACTGTGTGCGGCGATCGCGTCCGCGCGTCAGGGCCGCAAGACGCTGCTCGTGCAGGATCGGCCGGTCCTGGGCGGGAATGCGTCGAGCGAAGTCCGCATGTGGATCTGCGGCGCGCACGGGAAGGAGCAGAAGGAGACCGGCATCCTCGAGGAGATCCAACTCGATAACTCGCTGCTCAACCCCGCCGGGAACTATTCGATCTGGGACGCCGTCCTCTGGCATAAAGCAGCAAGCCAGCCGAACCTCACGCTCGTAATCAACTGCTCTATCTGCGACGGCCATGCCGAGCCTGTCGCGGGCGACACGTCGCTGCGTCGCCTCGTTCGACTGCGCGGTTGGCAGACCACGAGCCAGCTCTGGCACCACATCGAAGCGAAGGTCTTCATCGACTGCTCGGGCGACAGCGTCCTCGCGCCGATCAGCGGAGCGAGCACTCACTGGGGCCGCGAGGCGCGCCACGAGTTCGACGAGGACATCCAGCCTGAAGCCGCCGATCGCAAGACGATGGGCAATACGCTGCTCATCCAGCTACGCAAAGTGGATGAAGAGGTGCCGTTCACGCCGCCGCCCTTCGCATACCGATTCGATTCGCACGATCAGTTCGCGCATCGGCTCACGAACGGCGTGCAGGCGCACAACTTCTGGTGGCTCGAGTTGGGCGGCCTGCAGGACACCATCCACGACGCCGAGACGATCCGCGACGAACTCATGCGCACCGCGTGGGGCGCGTGGGACTTCATCAAGAACCGAAGCCCGCACCGCGCGAGCGCCGCCAACTGGGCGCTGGAGTGGGTCGGCGCGTTGCCCGGCAAGCGTGAAAACCGCCGGTACCTCGGCCTACACACGCTCACACAGAACGAGGTCCGCGCCGGCGGAGTAGACTTCCACCTGTTCGACGATGTGATCGCGTACGGCGGCTGGTCGATGGACGACCACCACCCCGCCGGCATGCTCTATCCAGGCGAACCGACCGTCTTCCACCCCGCGCCGAGCCCGTACGTGATTCCGTACCGATGCCTCGTCAGCGCCGACGTCGTCAACCTGATGATGGCAGGCCGAAACATCAGCGTGACGCACGCCGCGCTGAGCAGCACGCGCGTAATGGCGACCTGCGCCCTGCTCGGCCAAGCGGCAGGCACCGCGGCGGCGATGGCCGTCGAGCGCGGCGTCGCGCCGAGCCAGATCTATCCGAACTACATCTCCGAGCTGCAGTCACGCCTCCAGCGCGACGACGTCTGGCTGCCCGGCCGAACGCGGCGCGTCGACGAACTCTCCATCGGCGCGACGTGCACAACGCCCGACGTGCTCGGCGGCATCGATCGCCCGTCGAAGGCCGCTTACAACGGCTGGCAAGCACCGATCGGCGAGCCGCTCACGCTCACGCTGCCGACCGAGCGCGGCATCGCCGGCGTCCGCATCGTCTTCGACTCAAATCTGGGCGACCGCAAGCGCATGCCCTGCTCTTACCCGCAGAAGTACGACCGCCACAGCATGCCGGCCACGCTGGCGAAATCGTTCGCGCTGGAAGTGCAGCGCGACGGGAAGTGGTCACACCTCGGATCGTTCGAGAACGCGCAGCGACTCGCCTACGTGCCCGTCCACGCGCGGGGCGATGCGTTGCGGCTCCGCATCACGCAGACTTGGGGCGGCGACGAGTCGCGCGTGCACGGATTCGAAGCCGTTCAGGCATTGCCCGCACACGCTCCCAAACCAGCCGAGCGCATCGCCTGGTCCGATGTCATCGCTCGGATCGACTCGCGTGACCTCGCACCGCCCGCCAACTCCGGTGCCGAGCAACGAAAGAAGGTCGGCCCGACGGCGTAATCGCCCGACGGCGTAATCGCCCGACGGCGTGACGAATTGACCATTCAATCCATCTGTATGGAGGCAGGCGCACCGCTCGATTACGTGTAGATAGAAGCAACCATGTCTCAAGCCGCATCGCGTCACCCGCCGATCGTCCGCTCGTTTCCGCAGTTCCTTCACGGCGGCGACTACAACCCCGAGCAGTGGCTCGATCGGCCCGATGTGCTTGAGCAGGACCGCCAGCTCATGCCGCTCGCGGGGTGCAACGCGTTCTCGATCAACATCTTTGGCTGGTCGACCGTCGAGCCGCGCGAGGGCGAGTACCACTTCGATCACCTCGACGCCACGTTCGATCGCATCGCCTCGTTCGGCGGCAAGGTGTTCCTCGCCACGCCGTCCGGCGCACGCCCGCCTTGGATGCACGCCCGTTACCCGACGACCGCCCGCGTGAACAAGGAAGGCCGACGGAGCGCCTACTACGGTCGACACAACCACTGCTGGAGCAGCCCCGACTTTCGCCGACTCGTCGAAGCGATGAACACGCGGCTCGCCGAGCGATACAAGTCGCACGCGGCGCTCGCCCTGTGGCACATCTCGAACGAATTCTCTGGGGAGTGCTTCTGTGATCTCTGTCGCGCCCGGTTCACCCGCTGGCTGGAGGAGAAGTACACGACCGTCGACGCGCTCAACCGCGCCTGGTGGACGAGCTTCTGGTCGCACCGCTACAACCGGTTCGACGAGATCGAGCCGACGGACCCATGTGTCGAGGGCATGCATCTGGATTGGCGACGATTCCAGACGTGGCAGATGTGCGAGTGGATCGACTTCGAGGCCGCCCCGCTGCGGCGCATCACGCCGAACGTGCCGGTGACGACCAACTTCATGGGAACCTTTCATCAGGTCGACTACAGCGAGGTCGCGAAGCACATCGACGTCGTCTGCGACGACCAATACCCGAACTACGACGCCGATTCGCCGCACTTCATCCGCGCGGCAGCGACGATGGGATTTCGCAACGACTACATGCGCGGCCTGCTCGACAAGCCGTTCTTCCTCATGGAAGCGACGCCCAGCACGCTCAACTGGAGCCCGCCCGCAAAGCTGAAGCGGCCGAACCAGCACCTGCTGGAGATGACGCAGGCGATCGCACACGGCGCCGACGGCACGATGTACTTCCAATGGCGTGCCGGCCGCGGCGCGGGGGAGAAGTTTCATGGTGCGGTGGTGGAACACTACTCCTCGCCCGAGGCGCGCGTCTTCAAGGAAGTGAGGTCGGTCGGCGATCGACTGAAGAAGATTGCGCCGCTCGTTGGGACGCGCACCGAGGCGCGCGTTGCGCTCGTCTACGACATGGAAAGCCGCTGGGCGATCTCGCAGTCGCAGGGGCCACAGGTGGACCTGTCGAAGTTCAACGAGGTGTGCGTAGACCATTACGAACCGCTGTGGAAACGCGGCATCGCGGTCGACGTCGTCCGGGCCGATCGCGATCTCTCGCACTACGACCTCGTAATCCTGCCCCAGACGTGGATTGTCACACAGGCGTTCGCCGATCGCGTTAGGGAATTTGTTGAGCGCGGCGGCACGCTCATCGCAACGCACGACACAGGCGTCTGCGACGAGTTCAACCGCGTGCATCAGTACGGCTGGCCCGGCTGCGGGCTGCAGGAGGTGTTCGGCCTCGTAGTCGAAGAGGTAGACCGCACTAAGCCGGGCGAGACGTTCCCGCTCAACGCGGTCGATCCGCAATACGACGGCCCGGAGCTCATCGGCCGCGACGTGAAGGCGCTGGCGCACCTCCGAACCGCGAAGCCCTTGTTGACATACGCCGCCGACTTCATGGCCGGCATGCCGGCGGTCACGGTGAACGCGTTCGGGGCGGGCCAGGCTTACTTCATCGGCACGCGGCTGTCCGCCGTGTTGCTCGATCGTCTCTACGCCATCGTCGGCCAATCGCTGCCGCGGGCGATTGACGCGACGCTGCCGCACGGCGTGATCGTCAACGAGCGCGTTGCTGGCGACGAGCAATTCGTCGTGGTGCAGAACTACACGCGCGCACCGAAGACGGTCGCGTTCGACGGCCCGATTCTCGTCGACCTTGAGACGGCCGAGTCGTTCGTCCGCGAACTGCCGCTAGCGCCGCTGGGATCGCGCGTGCTGCGGAAGAAGCCTTGACCGACCGAACCGGAGACGCACTTCAGATGAAACCGAACATCGTCTTCATCCTGATCGATGACCTCGGCGCTCGCGACCTGAGCGGGTTCGGCTCCACGTTCTACGAGACGCCTCGGCTCGACGCGCTCGCAGCGCGCGGCGTGAAGTTCTCGCGTGCATATGCATCTGCGCCGGTCTGTTCGCCCACGCGGGCGAGCATCCTGTCCGGCAAGTATCCCGCCCGCGTTGGCATCACGCAGTGGATCGGCGGCCACGCGAAAGGTCGCCTGCTCGACGTGCCCTACCTCCATCACCTGCCCAACACCGAGGTCTCGCTCGCAACGGCTCTTCGAGAGGGTGGCTACCAAACCTGGCACGTGGGCAAGTGGCATCTGGGGGATGCGCCGCACCTGCCGGAGCATCACGGCTTCGACGTGAACATCGCCGGCCGACACGTCGGGCATCCGCCGGGGCCGAACGGGTTCTGGGGGCCGTACAACATCCCAAACTTCACCGGCCCCGCCGGCGAATACCTCACCGACCGGCTAACCGACGAAGCGATCGCCCTGATTGAACGGCGCGACAAGTCGAAGCCGTTCTTCCTGAACCTGTGGCATTATGCGGTGCACACGCCAATCCAAGCACCGGCACACCTCGTCGAAAAGTATCGCGACAAGGCACGTCGCCTCGCGCTGGACGGGATCGATCCGCACGTGCCGGGCGAGCCGATCGGCATGCAGTACCCGGAAGGCCAGCCGCCCCGACGCGTCACGCGGCGCGTGGTGCAGAGCGACCCGGCGTATGCCGCGATGATCGAAAACCTCGACACGAATGTGGGCCGAGTCGTCGATGCGCTCGAGCGTGCGGGCGTCCTCGACAACACCATCATCGTCTTCACGAGCGACAATGGTGGCCTGAGCACGGCCGAGGGCGCTCCGACGTGCAATCACCCGTTCGCTGAGGGCAAAGGCTGGTGCTACGAGGGCGGCAACCGAGTGTGCCAGTTCATCACTTGGCCGCGCAAGGTGAGCGGTGGCACGACGTGCGATGTGCCGGTCACCAGCACCGACTTCTACCCGACGCTCCTCGAAGCTGCAGGCATACCGCTCAAGCCTGAACAGCATCGTGATGGCGCGTCGCTCGTGCCTCTGCTCCACGGCGCAACAGAACTCTCGACGCGCGATGGCATCTTCTGGCACTACCCCCACTACTCCAACCAGGGCGGCCGACCCGGCGCGGCAATCGTGCGCGGCCGCTGGAAGCTGATCTGGCACTTCGAGGACGATCGCGTCGAGCTTTTCGATCTTGATGCCGACGTAAGTGAATCGCATGACGTATCCCGCATGAACGCCGAGCTTGCGGCACAACTGAAGCAGGCGATTGTCGCTTGGCAGGACGATGTCACGGCCATCATTCCTTCGACGAATCCGGAGTGGGACGCATATGCCGCTCGAACACATTCGGCCGACACCTGATTACCGCGCGCGTTGCTCGTACGAAACGCAAAGCAGGCTTCCCAGAAACATGGGAAGCCTGCCGGACCAAGTCGACTTAAGTGAAGCGGCAACGCGATATTCGAGCCTGATCAGCGGTGGTTTCGGCGGCGCGTCAACGCGGCGCTGAATGCCGCAAGCAGTCCGAGCGATGCCGGCTCGGGCACGAGCGCCTGTGCCATCGCGAACTCCGGCGCGCCACCGATCACACCTGCGGGGAGCGACGTGTTGTACGCCGCGGCCAGCCTCAGCAGGTCGTCGAAGTTGACCGTGCCGTCGCCGGTGAAGTCGCCCTGATACCAGAGCTTGCCGGACGTGTTGTAGTTCGCCGCGAGCTTCAGCAGGTCGTCGAAGTTCACGGTGCCGTCAAGCGTCGCGTCGCCGAACAGCGTCTTGCGGATACTGACGGATGTGCCGTTGTCGAGATAACCGATGGTCTGCCCAGCGATGGGCATCAGGCTGCTGTAGATGGCGATCTCGTTCACGTCCAGCGGGTTGCCGTTGGCGTTGTCATCGTCAAGGCCATCTGCGATGTACGTGAGCAGCGTCGGTAGCGGCGACGTGCCCGAGTAGTTCACCTTCAGGATGTTGTTGGCGATGTCGAGCCGCGTCGCTCCGGCGGTGCTGCCGGCACCAAGAGCGAGTCCGCCCACCTCTAGCGTGCGCGGCGCCAAGTTGTTCGGGGCCGGCGACATGATGACGGCGCTCACCACGCCCGACGAAGTGAACGTTCCCGTGACGGTGACGTTGCCGTCGATCGTCAGCGGCGCGGTGGCGGTCGCACGGGCGAACGATCCGGCGATCGTGGTCGTCCCGCCAAGCCGCAGGCCGCCGTTGAACGTATTGGTGATGTTGCCCGTCGCGACGAGGCCGCCCGCCAGATTCAGCGTGCTGCCGCCATCGGTCTGGATGAAGCCATCTGCCACGTTGAACGTCGTGACGCCGGTGAAGGTACCGGTGCCCGTACCGCCGATCGCAAGTTGCGGCACCGTGCTCGTGCCCGTGGAGTTAATCGTGATCGAGTCGCCGACGCTGTACGCGCCCGCGATGTTCATGCGAAGCCCACCGTTACCGTTCGCGACGACGCCTTGGGCCGACGTGCCGAACGACGCAGCGTTGTTGATCTGCAGGATGCCTTCTTCGATCTGGATGAGCCCAGCGAAAGTCGAACTCGGGCCCGTCAGCGCTGCGGTATCGCCGCGCTTGACGATGGTTCCCGCGCCGGACACAGGGAAGTAGTAATTCGGAACCGTGCCGGTCCCGCCGACGCGCCAGATCTCAAGCGTTGTGCCTGCGGCGAGATCGACGCCCACCGTGTTCGACACGCCGCCACCATTCACAATGCCGCCGCCGAGGCTGAGCGTACCCTGCTCGACGAACACCGGCCCGGTGTAAGTGGCAGTGCCGTCACCGGTAAAGTCGAAGGTGGACTTCAGGATCAGCTTGCCGGTTCCGCGCTTGCGAAGCGTCGTGTGGCTGGTCAGCCCTTGGCCGGTACCGGAGCTCTGGAATGAGTAGGTGTTGGCCGTGTCGACGACGATTTCGGTGGCGAAAATGTCGCCGGTGTAGACGACGTCGCGGACCGTCGACGTGTCGTCGAACCGCACGGTGTCGAGGCTCCGGAACTGTTGCGGGTTGTTCGAGGCATCGACGAAGTTGGCCGTGACCGCGTTGTCCCACGTCGCACTGTTGGCGCCGGTCCACTTTAGGTTGAGCGCCGTGCCCTGCTCCACAAGCTTGAGGACGCCAGGCGTGGACGCATCGATTGCGTAGCTGATGCGCGAGCTGGGGAACGCCTGAGCGCCCACAACGGCAAAGTCGCTCGCGTTCAAAGCGCCGCCCGTGTGGGTGATGAGCGTGGTGCTCGCAGGCAGGCGTGCTCCGACATCGGGGATAATGGTGATGCGATACGGGTTCGCGCCGGTCTTGACGAGCGCGCCGTTGACCTGCAGTTGATCGCTCGGGCCGACGGTGATGCCGTTGCCGATCACCTGGAAGACCAAGCCGTCTGCCGACGCGGCGTTCGTGCCGTTGAGGACGAGTGCGCCGTTCACGGTCGCCGTGCCGGTCGCGCGGGTGACGTCGTCGCCGATGCCGACGCTGTTGTCGGCGTAGAGATTCAACGCGGGAGCCGTGACCGTACCGGCGATGCGGAGCTGCTGTGCGGCACCGAGGTCATAGCCCGTGGCGAACGCGCTGGCGTTCAGCGTTGCACCTGCGCCGACGACGACGGTCGACTGCACGATCGCCCCGCCGGCCGGCGTGAGGTTGGTCGTGCCGGCGCCGATGCGAACCGTGCCCACGTTGCCGCTCGTGAAGCTCGACGCGGCATAGCCGCCGCTGGCATTGCGGTAATCGATCACCGTGTCTGCAGCGAGCGAGACGTTGGACACCGAGACCGGCCCCGCCGATCCGCCGCCGACGATCAGTCGGCCGGCAGACACGGTCGTCGCGCCGGCGTAGCTGACCGGCTCGCTCAGCGTGAGCGAACCCGGCCCCACCTTTGTGATGCCGCCCGCGCCGGAGACGACGCCGAGCGATAGCGAAGTGTTCGTCGGCGTGGTGACGGTCGTCGCGCCGCTGAGTTGCACGGGAGCAGTGATCGAGTGGTTGCCCGTGACGACGGTCAACTCGGCCGGATTAGCGCTGTTGTTGAGCGTGAGTGCGCCGCCAGCGCCGGCAGCGATGGTGTAGCCCTGGGCCGACGTGAGTTCGAGACGGCCGATGGTGCGTGCGCCGTTCAAGTTGATTGTGGCGGGCGATGTGAGCACGTCGCCGAGGATCACCTTCAGACCCGCGGAGTTGGGGACCGTGTTGTTCGACCAATTGCCCGCGGTGCCCCAGTCGTTGGTCGCGGTCGACTTCCAGCGCGGATTGGCCGGGTCGCCAAGGTTGAAGCCGGCGAGGCTCATTCGGAAGCCCTGGTTCGTCGTGCCTTCGCCGGTGTAGAGTGCACCGCCGGCCGAATTGGTGTTGCGAGTCACGCCGAGGCTGTTGGCGACCGGCTCGATCTTCACGCGGGCGTTCGTGCTGTGCTTGATCCGCATCGCGATGCCGCCGCTGCCAGCGGTGAACGTGAGCGGCGCGGTAAAGATGCCCGAGTAGGTGCTTGCCCCGCCGATGTTGTCGAACGTGAGGTCGCGAGAGCCGATGAGCACGTCACCCGTGGGGTTCGTCGTCGCGTTGAACGCGCCGTTCCATGTGTTGTCGGCGCCGAGGTCGTAGAACTGGAAGGACATCGTCCCGTCGCGGGTGTTGTTGGTGGTCGCTTCGGGGTTGGCGGATTGCACAACGATGGGGAGAGCGACGCCGGTCAGGCTGATCTGTTCGCCCGCGACCCAGCGATTGGGCAGGACGGCCGACCAGAAGAAGAAGCCATTCGTGTCCGACTGAGCGTCGCCGCCGCCGGAGCGGGCGTTGTCGATGAAGAGCGTCTCGCCGTTCGGGGTGAGCGCCCCATTGCCGATGACGTAGCCTGGCGCGAGCGCCTGAGCCCGAGCGAACTGCGCCGACGCGACGACTGCGGCGACGCCAAGAATTGCTGACCGAATGATCTTCTTCGACTGCATGACCCGATCCTCCGCGCGTGAAAACTCCGTCAACACCTGCGTGTCGACACTCTGGCCTCGCGTCCGGTGCGCTCCGAACGCACCGCTCCTCGATCGCAAGGCCGCGATCTCCTCGTCGATTCAACTACCGATCAATAAGGCGCGTCGGCGTCAACCGACGCACCTCGCGGAGGGGAAACAAACACACGGGACGTGACTCGCCACACGCCTCCGAAGGGCGGCGAACCGACGCATTTCGAATCAATCGCGGCGACGACGAAGCGTCACGAGCGAGCCGAGCGTCACAAACATCGCAAGCGTGGTCGGCTCGGGGACAGGCGTCACGACGACCTGCAGACTGCCCTGCTGGAAGTACGCGAGCTTCACTCCGGGCACCACGGCAGCGGCATTCGCGAGGCCGAAGTTCTGGATGCCACTGAAGCTGCTCGTCGTCGAGCCGATGAGCGTGTACGTGCCGAACGAGATGGAACTCCAGTCAATCGACGTGCCGTCGGCGTTGACGAGGCTGGTGATGCCGAAGCTGGGATCGAGCGTAACGGTGCCGTCGACATCGATGGTCGCGGCGGGCGAAAAGACGAGCGTCGAGCCTGCCGCCATCGTCAGGCTACCCGTGGTCGAGCCATCGCCACCGAAACGGCCGCCATTCACGGAGATGTTGGAAGTGAGCGATCCGTCCAGGATCAACGCAGCAGCCGAACTGACAGTGGTCGCGCCGGTGTACGTGTTGATGCCTGTGAGGACGAGGCGACTCCGGTTGCTGTTCGACGCGTTGCCGACAGCAGTGTGGGTGCGCGTCACGTCAAGTCCGCCCGCGCCGGAGATGTTGCCGGAGAAGGTCACGGTGTGCCCCACGGTGGTCGCCGGCGCGGCACCTGCTGTGGGGGTGAGCGGCGCAGTCGTGCTGTTGATCAGCGAGTGGTCAACCGACAGCGTGCCGTTCAGGACGACGTTTCCGCTGAACAGCATGTTGTATCCGGTGTAGCTGGTCAGGCCGACGTCGGCGACGCCGCCGAGGTTGTTGTTCTTGAGCCCGCGGAAGCCGCCGGAGTTGACGGTGATGTTGCGTGCGACCGTAACGGCAGTGGTTTGGTTCAGCGAAAGCCCTGCGCCGAAGGAGTCTGCGGTGGTCCCGATGACGATCGAACCGGTCCCCTGCGCTGCATCGCCCGAGAGCTGGCCTGTGCCGCGAGCGATGACCAAGTTGCCGCTCCAGCCCGAGTTGGCACCGCTGAGCTGAACGCGCTGCAGGCTGTACGACGCCGAGTTCGACGCGATGTTGTTCTGCGTTGAGACGACGATGTTCCCCGTACCGGTCAGGTTGCGGGAGACATTAACGATGTTGTTGACGGTGAGGTCGGTGGCCTCATTCTTGACGGTAAGGTTGCCGTTGAGCGTGAGGGCTCCCGTGCCGATGGTGAACGTGCGGTCGGTGTTGGTGGTATTTGAGTAGGCGATCATGCTGTCCGCGCTCACCGTGGTGTCGCGGGTGAAGCTCTTGGTAACCGTCGAGCCGCTGATTTCGAGTGTGCCGCCGCCCAGGTTGACGGCGGAAGCGTTCGGGAAGTCCGCGGCGGCGTCAGGCGCATCGGCGATGAGTCGACCGCCATTCACGTTGACCGCGCCGGTGAAGGAGTTCGTTGTCAGAGTGCTGGGGCTGAGTCGCATCGTACCCGTGCCCGACTTGGTGAAACCGAAGCCAGCCCCGGTGATCGGACGGTTGATCAGCAGCGTTCCGGTGCCGTTGTGGACGACATCCAGATTGTCGGCCAAGGCAACACTGCCGATGTTGGTAGTTCCAGTTGGTCGACCGATGGTGATGTTTCCGGTCGCGCCCGAGGCAACCGTGAGGGTCGCTGTCGCGCCCGCCGCAACGCTATCTGTGTCGAAAGTCAGCGTGGCCGCTGTTCCGTTACCAGTCGTGACCCCCGTGACGGTTGCAATTGAGAGCGGCCCACCGACGCTGGCACCGAAGGTCAGCGACCTGATCGTACGACTGTTCCCCAGCGCGTTGCTGCTGAGGACGTTGGTCGTCGTCGGGAACGCGAAGTCGTTCGTGTTGTTAAATGAACTCGTGGCCGGCAGATTGGAAAATGGCGAGACGCTCAGGTTCCAGTTCGCCAGGACGCCCCAAGTGGCATTGGCAGAGTCGTTGCCCACCCAGTTGTAGAGGGCAGCCTGAGCGGTAGACGACCACGCCGCTCCAACTGCGGCAAACACGGCAACGGCGACACGAGCAATCGACTTCTTGCAGGTCACAGACATGAGTTCTCCTCCTCAGCGCACACCTCGATCGCGCCAGCGACGGAACCGAGGACAAACGATTGACTAAACGACTACACGGACGCCCTGCGGCACGTCGCGAAACGCGCCAGCAGCGGCTGATCAGTGCTCTCCTTTCGATGACTTCGTTGCACGCCCTGCACCGCCGCGCAGGTCTGCGCCCGCACGCATGTCGGGACGCGTCGAGTGCCTCTCCACCAGCTCCGCTTCGATGACCTCTGCGGCGGGAGGCGTCTGATTTCGCAAGACCGCCAGGGCCTGCCTTGCGAGCGACGCCGCGACGCGGTCGATCGGCTCGCGAAGAACGGTCACGCCGCCCTCGATCCAGCTCGCGAACGGCGGATCGTCGAATGCTGCCAGCGCCAGATCGGTGCCGATCTTTCGGCCGACCTTCTTCGCTGCTTCGATCACGGGAGCGACGAATTCAGTTGTGTGTACAAGCAGCGCGTCGACCTCGGGCTGCGCTTTCAGCAGTGCCAGGGCGCGGTCATGCCAGACCTGCAGGGAATCGTTCTCGTGCGCAACCACCTGTGCCTCAGCTCCGGCGCGGAGGGTCGAGCGATCGAGGATCGCACGAACCGCGCGGGCGTACGCAGACGGGCTCGGGTCGCGGGAGTAAGGCGGATTCGGCTCGTGCATGACGAGCCCGATGTACTTGCGATTTGCCAGCTCAAAGCTCGCGACGAGCTTCTCCAAGGCCGGACGATAGTCGACGACGATGTGCGGAACCGGACAGCGCGCCGACGCGCCGGAATCCCAGCCGTCGATGCGAACAACGATCGGCTGGCCGGCGATCGTGTCGTCGTGTTCAGTGCGGTAGTGGCACAGGCTGATGACGAGGTCGCACAACCCCTGCCGGTGCGAGGCGAGCAGTTCTAGCTCGCGTTCGTCGCTGGCCCGCGTCTCGAATGGAAGAATGTGGTAGCCGCTCCCCTCGATTTCCGATTCGAGGACCGAGACGTACTTGCCAAAAAACGGATTGCTGAGGTGGTTGAGGATGAGGGCAATCGTGCGGGTGCTCCCGCGAACCAAGCCTTGAGCATGTCGGTTCACGCGATACCCCAACTCCGCGGCGATTCGCTCGATTTTCTGTCGTGTCAGAACGGAAACCCGGTCATGACGGCGGCCGTTCAGCACGAGCGACACCGTTGACGGGTGCGTCTCGGCGAGCTCCGCGATCTTGGCCAGGGTAACCGCCATAGGCTTGCTGTCTTGCTTCTTCTGGGGCACAGCTTACTCCATGAAAATTTCTTTGTCAATCGTTTGACGAAAACAAATTGTCCCGTTATTGTTATCCGGCGTACCGGAGATCCTGCTCGGGATCTGGTCATTCCTGCTGGCTGCGGAGGCAACATGAATCGCTCTTCAACTACCAATGGTAGTCGTTCTTGCATGCCCGCACTCGGGCTTGCGCGGGCGACCAGCACCCCTCAGCGGGCATTCACCCTGGTCGAGTTGCTCGTCGTCATCGGCATTATTGCCGTCCTTATCTCTATCTTGCTTCCCACGCTTGGCCGCGTGCGGGATCAGGCTAACACGAGCAAATGCCTCGCCAACCTCAAGCAGATCGGCACCGCGCTCGTCATGTATGTAGGCGACAACAAGGGCTCGCTCCCCTTTGCCGAGTATGATGGCGCGTGGAAGCCTTGGGCCGCCGAGTTTTACGGCACCGCCACGCCGAGCCAGCCCTACCACTACAACAACGTGCATCGGCACCTGATGAAGTACCTGAACGGCCGGATTAAACCCGGGCAGAACGACGTCACGCTGTCGTCGACGATCTATCGCTGCCCATCTGCGCAGCCGTTCCCGGTCGCCGCCGGGCAGCCTTTCGAATTGAGCAACACCAGCTACACGTTCAACGGCGTCATGGTCAAGCGGAAGTCGACGTCGATCCGCCGCTCGTCCAGCTTCATCGTCGCCAGCGAGAGCCGTTACGCATGGAACGTCTCCGCCCTTCGTCCCTATCCGACCTCCACCAACATCGCGGCCGACGCGATCGAGACGATGGAGTACCGGCAGTGGATGTGGGTGGAATCCGGCGTGACCGGAGGCGTGAACAACAACCTGTTGAACTTCTCGGTCCACCGCAAGGATTCCGCCGGCAATGTCGTCTATCTCGACGGCCACGCAACGAGCCTCGACTACCGCGAGGTGCGCCCGAAGGATTTCGGCTTGGGCAACGGACTCGCCTCCAGCGGACGGACTGGAACCCCCGGCGTGTCGACAGACGACTACAAGGTGATCTCCGCCGACGCCAGCCGCCGTTACTCTGCAGACCTCCGCTGACCTCATACTTTGCTGCAGAATCAATGAGCTTCACGTCCCACCCGCCTGCTCCAGGCGGGTGGCTTGTCAGTGGAGATGACTGCCATGCGGTGCCACCAATTGCTTTTCGCCGTACTCGCGATCGTCGTGCAGGCGTGGACTTGCGCGTTGCCGGTCCGCGCGGACGAACTGACGCTCGCTGGCGTGTTCGGCGACCACATGGTCCTCCAACGCGAGAAGCCCGTCCCGGTGTGGGGTCGAGCGAAGCCCAGTTCGCGAGTCGTCGTCGAGTTCGCGGGCCAGTCACGAACTGCCACCGCCGACGTCACCGGCAGGTGGCGAGTCGAGCTCGACGCAATGCCGGCCGATGCGATCGGGCGTGCGTTCGTCGTGAGGCAGCCCGACGATGCGGCCGAGGTCAAGCTGGACGACGTCCTGGTCGGCGATGTCTGGCTCTGCTCGGGCCAGTCCAACATGGCGTTCCGGATGAACCGCACCGCGAACGCGAAAGCGGAGATCGCCGCAGCCAATCAGCCGCAGATTCGGTTCCTTCGGGTCACCCAGCGATTCGCGTCAGCACCTGCCGCCTCCTCCGAGGGCACGTGGCAAGCGGTGACTCCACAAACCGCCGAGGAGTGCTCGGCCGTCGCGTACTACTTCGCGCGGGCGTTGCGCGAGAAGCACGACGTCCCGATAGGCCTCGTCGTGAGCGCCGTCGGCGGGACGCGCATCGAGACTTGGATGCGGAGGGAGACGCTCGTCCGAGTCGGCGTGTCTGACAATCTGCTCGAGAAGTGGAAAGACGTCACGCCAGACCAGCTTGCCCAGATCGACGCAGCCTATGCCGCATTCCAGCATGAGCGAGACGTGACCTACTGGGAAGCCGTCCGCGCCGCGAAGGCAGCCAGCAAGCCGGTCCCACCAGAGCCGAAGCCGCCGGCGATGCGCCCGCACGATTGTCCGGGCACGCTGCACAACGGCATGATCGCGCCGCTTCAGCCGTACGCCGTTCGCGGCGTGCTGTGGTACCAGGGAGAAGCCAATTCCGGACAAGGCGCGAACTACGAGAAGCTACTCCCCGCCCTGATCGCCGACTGGCGCACGGCGTGGGGCGAATCGCTGCCGTTCCTGTTCGTCCAACTCCCGCCCTTCCAAGGCACGCACCCGGCATTTCGCGAATCGCAACAGCGGATCTGGCAATCGACGCCACATACGGGGATGGTCGTCACGCTCGACGTGGGCGACGCCAAGGACGTTCACCCGACTCAGAAACAACCCGTCGGCGAACGTCTCGCGCTGGCTGCACGGGCGATCAGCTACGGCGAAGCGATCGAGTACAGCGGGCCTGTCTTCAATGGATTGACCATCCAGGGCAACAGAGCCGTCGTGTCGTTCACGCACGTCGGTGCAGGCCTCGTCACGCGTGGCGGGCAACTGAGCGGATTCACGATCGCCGGTGCGGACGGAAAGTTCGTGCAAGCAGCCGCGATCATTGAAGGCGATACCGTGATCGTCACCTCGCCCGACGTCGCAAAACCGGTCGCCGTGCGATACGGCTGGGCGCACGTGCCGGAGTGCAACCTGTTCAGCAAGGACGGCCTTCCCGCAGGGCCGTTTCGCACCGACACGAACTGAACTTCAGCCAGCTCGCACGACGCGACGGCCTGCTACCGGGCCACGTCCAGCAGGAACGCCGCCGCCGGCAATCCGTCGGCGTTGCGCAAGTTGGCGTTCGTCGTCATCGCCGACCACGCGTACCGAACGGCCCGCGCATCGGCGGCATCGATCGTCACCTCGCCTGGTGCGCTTACTCGACCCTCCACCGCGCGAAACTTGCCGCTCGCGTCGCTCACGTCGAACCCTTTAACGACGTCCCCTTCTCTCGCGCGCAAACCTGCGCCGACGTAGTCAAACCGGATCACGAGCTTCGCGCCTGTCTGCCTTGCGTCGCGCGCGATCGGACCCGTCGCGACGACGTCGTGCTTGTAGATCATGGCCCGCGCGAGCCTTGCCGCCCGCGCGCCGACTTCAAGCTTCTCCGGCGGGTGCAGGTCGTTCTCGAGCCCCAAGTCGAGCGTCACGATCAAGCCCACGCCCTTCAACGACTGCGAGACGCGTCGCTGCGCCTCGCGCGTGCCGGGCCACTGGTCGCCCTTGCCCCAGTCGGGCAGTTGGACGATCAGGAATGGAAGCTCGGGCTGATTGAAGTCGCGTCGCCAACTCGTGATGAGCGATGTGAGCGCCCCGGCGTAGTACGTGGGGTCATTGTTCGGATTGCTCTCGCCCTGATACCACAATACGCCGCGCAGCGCCATCGGCTGTAGCGGCGCGACCTTCCCGTAGAACAGCGCGGAGGGCCGCTTCTGCTTTTCCGTGCCAAGCATATTCGGATGGTCGGGCCACTTGCCGGTCTTCGTCTTCTCGTACTCGGCAAGACGAACCTTGTACGCGGCGTCGTCGCTCTCAAACTTCGCTTCCGACCGCGCGACGGCCGCGAAGTAGTTGTCGACGCCTGGCAGCGCAGCCAGCGTCGTTCGATCGAGCCACGACTCGATCCGTGTCCCGCCCATCGCGGTGTGGACGAGCGCGATCGGCGCGTCGACGTGAGCGTGCAGTTCACGCGCGAAGTAGAAGCCGACGCCCGACATCTTGCCCGCGTTGTCGGGCGCACAGGTGCTCCACGTGCCGTCGACGACGTCGTCGCGCGGCTGGTCGGCTGCGCCTTTGCCGGACGCCTGTTGGAACACGCGGAGCCAAGCGTAATTCGCCTGAGCTTTCGCCTTTGAAGCGCCAGCACATCGATCCAGTTGAAAGGCGATGTTCGACTGCCCGCCGAGGAGGTAGACGTCGCCGACGAGCACATCGTGAATCGCCTTCGACGGACCAACGTTCGACTCGACGATGAGTTCGCGTCCGTCGAACGAGGCGGGCATCGCGGCGAGCGTTGCCGTCCATCGGCCCGACGCGTCAGCGGTCGCTTCGACACGCTGATCGGCGAACTTCACTGTCACGCGCGTCCCCGGCTCGGCGAAGCCCCAGACCGGCACCGCCGCGTCGCGCTGCAGCACCATCCCGTCGCCGAACACGCTCGGCACGAAAGGCCGATCTGCAGCGGATGCAGTGCACGGCAACGCAAGGATCACGATAGCCAGCAGCATGCCGATGAGTCTCATTCCGTTCTCCGTAACGCGGAACCACGCCGCGCGAGCGTTTCCTGTTGCCCAATCAGTCTGGCTGGATGGTCTGATCACCGTCGGGATTGTCCGGCGTCACGCTGCGGTAGTACCGCCCAACGGCCGTGAGCTTGCCTTCGGCATCGAAGAGCGCCGAGCAACCGCCCTGCGCGGAGTCTGGCTTGAACGGAAACCACGCGTAGCCGGCGATCCAATCCTGTCGCTCCATCCACGGCAGCAGCTCCTTCATGAACTGAAGTACCTGGGCCTGCGTGTAGCGGTTCTTCGTGATGTCGCCGCCCGTGCTCCAATCGGCGACGCCGAACTCGGTGATGAGCAGCGGACGTCGGCCGTACTTCTCGTAGATGCGGCGTAGCTTCGCCTTAAACGCCTTGGCGTTCGGGCTCGGATAGCCGTGTGTGCCGATGTAGTCGATCCGCAAGCCGCGTCGCTCCGCCTCGGCCATGAACGCGGGCATCCAGTTTCCGCCGGTGCCTTGGTTGGCTTCGTCGGTCGCTTCGGTGCCCTCGGTGTTCGCGCACGACGGGCTGCAGAGCGGCACGCCGAGCGACTCCAGCGCGGGCCAGATCGAAAGCGCCTGCTCGACGGTCATGTTGCCATGCTCTTTGCGGTCGGGCTCGTTCGGACCGAGGAACCGCAGGACTCGGCCGCTCTTCACATGCGGGACGATCGCCTGCTCGAGTCGGCCCGGCACCTCGGCGGCGAAGTCATCCGTCTTGAACCATCGCTTGCCGTGCAGCATCGGCGTGAACTCCACGCCGCTCGGCTGCTCTTCAACAAGGTTCGAGTTCCAAGAGTAGTTCCACGACACGTTCAGTGCAGTGACCCGTTCGACGTGGAGTTTGCGAAGCGCATCGTTCTCAGCCGGCGTCCGGCCGCCCGCATCGCCGATCGGCAGCGAGTAACCGATCCCCTTCTTGCCCGGGAGGCGCAGTTGCTCGGCGGTGAAGGTCACTCGCGGCCGAGCCGGCTCGGTCGTCGGGTCGGCCGGCTGCGCGGTGCAGACTCCGGACAGCACAAGGCACGCCAAAGTCAGAATCAGATGGAGCCGCATTGTTCTGGGACCCTTTCAGGCGAGACACACCGTCGAGCTGGAGAGGCTTACCCCACTGCCCGGCACAGAACCGGTTTGCCGGGGATGGCGCAGGGAGCGATCGACTGGAATTCTGACGCCAGTTTTCGCTTTGTCAATCGATTGACTACGGCTATACTTGGGCTCGGAGGATCGTGTTCCATGTCGATTCGTCGCCGGACGCTCGTTGAGCGTCACCCGTTGGTTCGTCCTCTCATCGCCGCGGCGATGTTGGGCGTGCTCTGCGCTGACGCGTCAGCCCAGAGCGTGCCGAGCCCGCAGTTCCCGAAGCGCGGCTGGGGCGGCAGCGCCGCGCGCGGGCCCAGCGATGTGATGAACACGAACTGGTACTACAACTGGGGTCGCACGCCGAACGCCGGCGCGTACGCCGAGTTCGTGCCGATGGCGTGGAGCGCGTCGTCCATCACCAATTCGACCAGCTTCGCGCAGCTTCAAGGGCACAGTTCGGAGTACATCCTTGGCTTCAACGAACCCGAGCGCACCGAGCAGGCGAACATGACGGTCGCTCAAGCGATCGCGCTGTGGCCGCAGCTGATGGCGATCCCGGGAAAGAAGCTCGTCAGCCCCGCGGTGGGCTCCGACGCGCTCGGGCGCGCCTGGATCGCGGAGTTCATGTCCGAGGCGACGCGCCTCAACTACCGCGTCGACGCGATCGCCATGCACTGGTACGGCGACGTCCGCTCGACCAACGCCTACACGGGCTTCCTCAACACCGTCGACTCCTTCCACAACACCTACACGCTCAACGGCCAGAAGCTGCCCATCTGGATCACCGAGTTCGCCGGCATCGATTGGTACAACGACCCGGCCAACCCGGTCACGCAGGAAGACAATCGCCGCTTCCTCGCCGGCGCACTTCCCGGGCTCGACTCGCGCGCCCACGTGCAACGGTACGCGTGGTTCAACTGGCGCGACGAAGCCCTGCTTGGCACCGGCACGCCCTACACGCCGACCACTGGCGGCGACCTCTACAACGGTCGCACCTATGCAACTGGCACTTCCGTCACGCTTGCAGGCAACGAGGGCACCGACACCTTCTACATGCGCGGCGGCACGATCGCCGGCACGGGCACCACGAAGTCGATCCGCTTCGCGGACTTCATCGAGGGTTCTTCGCGCGTTCAGGGCGATGGCAACCTCGACGTCCGCAACGGCTGGGTCCGCGTTCGTGCCGGCGCGACGCTCGGCAAGTGGCAGGCGAACAACCTGACGCTCGCGGGAATCAACGTCTACAACGACGGTGCAATCTCCGGCAAACAGGGCTTCATCGTGATCGCCGATGGGACCGTCGTCGACGGCGTCGGCTACATCCGCACTGAGTGGAACGCCGACGCGACGCCCGAGGGCATCACGCTCACCGAATCCACTCCCGGCCTCGGCGGCACGACGATCAACAACCGCATCTGGCTGAACGGCGGGCAGTACCAAGTCCTTGCCGGCAGCCACACGCACAACGGCGAACTCACGCTTTCCAGCAACTCGTTCGCCAACGTCACGGGCAACCTGACGATGAACGGCCCGATGACCGGCGCAGGCACGCTCGGCAAGACGGGCACCGGCACGCTGCGACTGAATTCGACGCTGTCGACGAACACAGGCGCATTCTCCGTCAGCGCGGGCACGCTCATGGTCGGCAACGAGACCGGCAGCGCGCACGGCCTTGGCACGCTGACGATCGGTGCAAACGGCACCCTCTCTGGCAACGGCACGCTGGGCGGGACGTCCGTCACGGTTAACGGCACGCTCGCTCCATCCAAGGTGACCGACCGTCCACGCGCGATGAAGTTCACCTCGCCGCTCACGTTCGGTGCAAACGCGCGAGCCGTCATGGATGTCGGGCTCATCACGCCTGATTCGGTCGAGTCGACGACCGCCGTGTCGCTCGATGGCACGCTGCAACTCGTCCCGAACATCCTTCCCGCCGACCTCGTGCCGATGCCGCTCTTCACCGCGTCGAGCATCGTCGGCAGATTCGATGCAGTGGAAGGCGTTCAAGCGGTGGGAACGCCCGCACGGTCGCTCGCCGTGACGTACACGGGTACGACGGTCGTCGTCACGAAGACGCTGCCCGGCGATGCGAACGTCAACGGCATCGTCAACTTCGACGACCTGCTGTTGCTCGCATCCAACTACAACGGAACGGCGCAGACGTGGGCAGGCGGCGACTTCACGGGCGACGGCACCGTCAACTTCGACGACCTGCTCATCCTCGCGAGCCAATACAACACGAGCCTACTCGGCGCGATCGGCACGCTATCGGCACCCGGCGCGTTCACGCTTGTCCCCGAACCTGTTGCAATTCTGTGGGTGCCGGCGATCGCGCTCATCACCCGCCGTCGTCGCTGATCGCCACACACGGCCGTCTACTCACGCTCCCGTCACGCGAGGCTGCGGCGCGGGCTCTCGTTCCAAGTCGGCGTCGATGAACTTCCGAAGCATCGCGTCACGCACCTCTCGCGCAGCCGGGTCGTCGAAAAGATTCCTCAACTCGCGCGGATCATTCTTCAGATCAAACAACTCGCCCCAGCCGTGGCCACGCCAGATCGTGAGCTTGTAGCGGTCTGTGACGACCGTCCGCAGATGCACCGCGGCCGCGTTGTGGTGGTTCTCGACGATGGCGTGATCGCGACCGCTTGAGCCGTTCGCCCAGCTCGGCAGCATCGACTTCCCCTGCATGTCGATCCGCTTCGGCAATCCTGCCGCGTCGAGGAACGTCGGAGCGAGGTCGACCAAGCTCTGAATCGCGTCGCTCGTCGTGCCCTGCGGCAACGTGCCGGGCATCGACGCGATCAGCGGCACGCGGATGACATCTTCATAGTGGAACGGCCCCTTCGCGATGAGTCCGTGCTGGCCGACGAAGTGGCCGTGGTCAGACGTGAAGACGACGAGCGTGTTCTCGAGTTGCCCGAGCTGTTCGAGGCGATCAAGCGTGCGGCCGATCCAGTGATCCATGAAGCTGACCATGCCGAAGTAGACCGCGCACATCTTCTTCAGCATCTCGCGGTCATGCAGATGCGAATGACATCCGTGCGAGCCACGGCCGTCCTCGTTCATCCATGCGAACTTCTCGCGGCCTGGCTCGCGCGTCCACGCGTAAGGCGGCGGCATGCGATCGAACTCGCCATCGACGTACGCACCGACGAAGTCTTCCATCGAATCGGGAGAGTACATGCTGAACCACGGGTCCGGGACCGCGTAAGGCGGGTGCGGATCGTGATAGCTGCTCCAGATGAAGAACGGCCGGTCCGCTTCGTGAGCGCGGTCGATCGCGGCTATCGTCCGCTCGCCCGTCCACGCGGTGTAGTGCAACTCGTGCGGCAGCTTCCACGGCGCGTACTCGCGAAAGCCCGCGCCGCCGACCTCGATGTCGCGTGGCGCGAGCGGCGACTCGCGATGCCCGGTCGGATCGAGCTTCCATGGCTGGAAGTAATCGCGCCAGTTCGTGAGCCCCTTCTCTTCCATCCAGATCGCGTAGTGCTGGCCGACGTGCGGCTCGTCCGTGTGGTTGCGGCACGTCTCGACGTGGTCGAACCCGTACCATGGCGTTCCGCGCCCGTTGAAGCCGCGCCAGAAGTCGAGGTCGCGCAGCAGCGGGTAGCTCTCGATCGACGCGCAGTCAGCCGTGTTCTTGAGGGGCTGGAAGTGAGCCTTGCCGACGAGCGTATTGAGGTAGCCGCGCTCGCGAAGGTGATCGCCGAGCGTGGGGATTCGTTCGTCAAGCTTCGTGCCGAGCGTGTACGCGCCGTGGGCCGACGGGTAAAGGCCGGTGATGATCGACGCGCGCGTGGGCGTGCACGTTGGGTTCGGGCAGTACGCGCGATCGAACCGCACGCCGCGCGACGCGAGCTTGTCCAGAGCGGGCGTCTTGATCGCCGGATTCACGCTGCCCAGCGCGCCGAAGTGTTGCTGATCAGACGTGATGAGCAGAACGTTCGGCGGTCTCGTTGTATTTCGCGACATAGATCACCAACGGGTAGCGACATCGCATCGACACGGCTCGACGAATCGCGGGGGCAACTCAGATGTGATACTCGGGTAGCGTGCTGCTCGGCTTTGCAAACTCGTTCAAGCGAGGCGATTGCTTCGACACGCGACGCCCGACGATGCTCGCCAACAGCCATGCCATCGCCACGAAGCCGACGGCGCCGATCTCTGCGAGACCCACTCGCGCCGTCGAGCCGCGGCGGAAGAGGAAGCTGGCCGCGACGAACGTCAGCAGCAAGGCGAACGCAACACGCAATTGCTCCCGCGGGATGATTCCCAGCGTGACGAGCTGCGCGCCGATCCATGCCCCGCCGGCATATCCGACCGCGATGAGGATCGCATGCGTCCATGCCACCTGCCCCGCCTGATGGTACCGCACCACCGCCAACGCCAACACCGGCATGGTCAGGAGCGCCAGGCTCGTCCCGTTCGCTCGCATTTGTTCGAAGCCGAACGCCATCATCAGGATCGGCACGACGAGAACGCCACCTCCGATGCCGACGAGTCCGCTCACCGTGCCGACACCTACGCCGACCAACACCAGGGCGATGATCAACAGAACCGACATGGCACTCCTTCGGACTACGAATTCAGCAAGCCGTGCGGTTGCTGCAGCGTCCGATGCACATCTCGCCTGAAGCGTCCTTGATGCTTCAAACCGGTTCCGCTCATGCCTCAAGGAAACGGCATCGGATCGCGGTCCATCACGGACGCAGCGTACGTCAACTCGATGACTTGGGTAGGCGAACCATCGGCACGCTCGGGCACCTCAATCTCGATCACGTCGCCAACGTGTCGGTACAAGACAGGCGTCTCGCCGATGAGAAGTCGTGCAGACTGTAGATCCGGCCCGCCCGACAGCTTCGGGATCCTGACGACGCGTGCGATGTTGTTCTGCTCGTCGGGCAGAACGTGCAGGAAGACGAGGCTACCACGACGCGTGGACGTGACCTGCGGCGTCGGCAGGAACGGCCCGCCGCGCGTTTCGTAGATCGCCTTGCCGTGGACGCTCAGCCAGGCGCCCAACTCCGTCAGCCGCGCGACTTGATCCGCAGGAACCTGGCCCTTCGGATCGGGGCCGATGTTCAGCAGCAGGTTGCCGTCGCGCGATGCGGTGTTCGTCAGCAGCACGACGAGTTCTGCGAGCGATCGCGGCTTCGCGTTCGGCGAGTACCCCCACGGGCCGGCGAGCGTGTAGCAGAGTTCCCACGGCTGCTTGCCGTCGAAGTCGCCGAGCGCGGCCTTGCCCTCGCGTGTGCGGAAGTCGGCGGTCGACCGCGTGCGGTCGTTGATGAGGATGTCGGGAAAACGCTCGCGGATCGCGTTGTTGACCTCGTCGTCCTTCCAACTGAACCGGCCCCTATAAGGCTTGTCTCGATCGCGCCGCTTCCAGCCGTTTTTGTCGCGCTCGATGCCGCCGATGCCGAGGTAGTTCTCCCCGCCGCCGTCGTACCAGATCACGTCGAGGTGGCCGTACTCGGTGGTGAGCTGCTTCATCTCGGCGTGATACTGATCGCGCATCGCCTCGGCGGATTCGAGGTAGAGATCGGGCATGAAGTAGCCGGGGAAGCGCCAGTCTTTCGGCGAGTAGTAGAGCCCGACGCGCAGGCCTTCACTGCGGACCGCATCGGTATAGGTGCGGACGAGATCGGTCTTCGCGGCGGTCTGCATCGAGTTGAACGCATTGGCGCGGGAGTCGAATAGGGAGAACCCGTCGTGATGGCGCGCGGTGAGCACGACGTACTTCATGCCCGCCTTCTTCGCGAGCGACGCCCAGAGCTTGGGCGAGTCGGGATCGGGCGTGAACTGATCGGCCAATTTCGCGTACTCGGAGTGCGGAATGGATTGAGTGAACTTCACCCACTCGCCCCTGCCTGGGATGGCGTAGACGCCGAAGTGGATGAACATGCCGAAGCGGGCCTCGCGCCACCACTTCACGCGCGCTTCGGCCGCGGGTCCGACGCGGACCGGCGTCCGCAGGCCATCGGCGATCACGGCGTCGGGCTCGTTGAGCACGCCTTGAGTTGTCGCCGGACCGAGCGGTGCGGGCTGCGTCGTCGAGGTCATCACGGCGGGTTCAGCGGACACGACGCCTCCTACGTAAGCCGTCAGGACCAGTGCGCCAATGGACGACCGCAAGGCGGATTGCGTACGCATCAGGCGACGCTTATAGTTCAAATGCACACTATGTCAATCGTTTGACACGCCGGCCGCTCATTCAATCCTTGGTCATTATGAAACTCCAACTGCTCTATCGCGTCATGGGGTGCGTAACGATGTGCGGCTCGTTCGCGATCGCGCAGACGACTTCGACCGCTCCGACCACGCAGCCCTCCCCCGCCACGCAGGCCGCGACGACGACGCGCGTCGCCGTCCCCCACTTCACGCCCGCGCAACTGAAACTGCCCGGCAAGAAGGGCATCTGCTATTCGATGCCGCTCAACGATCACCCGGCACGATCGGCTGAAGAGAACGCCGCGTTGCGCAAGGAGAACGTCCGTCGCATGACCGACCTTCAGGTATCGTGGAGTTACACCTGGGGCATGCCGCTCGTCGAAGAACAGCCGAGCGAGGTGGAGTTCATGCCGATGGTGTTCGGCAAGGGGCTCAAGGGTCCCGACGCGGTGCAAAAGCTCACGGCCGAGTTGGCGACGCGCGTCGCGCCGCACATCGCGTCGGGGCGCGTGGTGCGCCTGCTCGGCCCGAACGAGCCCGACCGCGAGAAGCACGGCGACCTCACGCCCGAGCAGACCATTGCGATCTGGCCTGCGATGGAAGCGCTCGGCGTCCCGCTGTGCAGCCCGTCGCCCGCCAACACCGAGGGCGTCGGCAAAGTTGGAGCGAACTGGATGCCCGAGTTCATGGCCGAAGTCGACCGCCGCGGCCTGCGCGTCGACTACATCGGCACACACGCCTACGCCAGCCCCAACCCCGAAGCACTAAAGAAACGACTCCGCCGCATCTACGAGAAGTACGGCAAACGCCCGCTCCTCATCACCGAGTTCGGCGTCACCGACTGGTCCACACTCGACGGCGTGAGCAAGAACCGCTACACGCAAGCCCAGGTGCTCGCCTACATGAAGGACGTCCTTCCGTGGATGGAACGCCAGGACTGGATTGCCGGCTACGCATGGTTTCCCTTCAAGGTCGAATCCCCGCATGGCGCAAGCTCCGCCCTGTTCGACGCAGACGGCAAGTTGAACGCGCTCGGCCGCTTTTACCGTAGCGTGACGCCCTCTAACCCGGATGGCGATCAAACGATTCAGCCAGACTAAAGCGTCAGTTGAACACCTGAGGGACCATCAAGCCATTCACAACCCGAGAACGGGGTGAAGTCGCCTTCGCATGTGACTGCCGACGAGGATGAGGACTCTTCGATTTCTCTTGCCTCCGCTCTTTCGCTGCGTGTCCGAGTCTCGGTGGGCAGCGGTCTTCGTCCCCCGGACGTCACGCCCCGCGGGTGAAGCCGTGACTCGTTCGCCACGTGTAGGACGCTGAAACACCTTTCCACGGCGTCACCGCACCTAACTTCGGACTGAAGCGAAAGGCATTGGCGGACAGCGGCCGGGCATTTTCAACACGCGTGCGGGCGAGCATCGACTTTGTCATTCCCGCCACTGCGCGGGCGACGCAGCATCAGGCAGAAAGAGGCGAGGGCTGTGAACGTCGCCGGTTCGGGGATCGTCGCTTGTGCCATCGCCCAAGCGGGGCCGGGACCGGTAGTGGCGTTCGCTCCGTAATGCCCGGCAAGCACGAGCAGATCGTCGAAGTTCACCGCGCCGTCGCCGGTGAAGTCGCCGGTGAGCCAGGTTTGCGGCGCGTCAGCACCGTAGTGGGCCGCGACGATGAGCAGGTCATCGAAATCGACGATGGCGTCGAGGTTGGCGTTGCCCGGCGTGGACGCGATATCGAGCCAGACGATACCCGCCGCGGAAGGAGTCTGGCCGCCCGTCATACGCCACGCGAGTGACAGCCCGGCAAGACCGGTGTCGTTCTGCACGACGGCGTTGAACGCCACGCCGCCGTTGGTGGCGAAGACGGCGATGGGATACGAGCCGGGCAGCGGCTGCACGCCGTTCGCGAGCGACAGCGCGATGCGAGACGAAGCGGCCGCGCTCAGGTAGCTCACGTCGACCTGATCGTACGAGAGGCCAGCTACTTGAGTGCGAAGGGTGGAGCCCGCGTCGAACTGAAGTCGACCTGCGTGCGTTGCGCCGCTCGCCGCGTCGGGCCGGAGCGTGAGCTTGCCTATGGCGCGGCCCGCGTTTAACTCGCCGTCGCCGGAGACGGACACGTCGCCATATGCCTTACCCTGAATGATCGCTCGGCCGGTCGGGACTTGCAGCGTGGCCAGATTGCTCGCGGCGCGGCCGGTGACTTCGAACGTGCTCGTCGCATCCACGAACGACACGCTGGCGAACGGCCAGTTCGGCGACGCGAAGTCGACGGAGTCCGCCCGGAGCGTGGCATTGCTTCCCACGCGCATCCGGTAGGTCAGGTTGTTGGTCGTTGCCCCGAAGCGCCGCAGCAAACCGTTCACCAGAATGCTGCCGCCGTTCGACACCGAGAGGTCGGCAGAACCGGTGCTGTTGATGCCTACGTCGATCGCGCGGGTCTGTAGCACGGATCCTGTGCCGCTGACGTCGATCGTGCCGACCTGCATCACGATGTGGCCGAGCGACGCCGTCGCGCCGGCCTGCACGCTCAACGTGCCAGTGGATTGCATGCTCGGGTGCGCGCCAAGCCACACCGAACTCTGCGAGCCAGAAATCGAAGACCCCGCGCCGGTGGCTTCAAGTGTCGCGCTCGTCGTAGTCGAGCCGTACCCAACGTAGAGCGATTCACCCGTATTAATGGCGACCGTGCCACCCTGCGACGCGCGAAGCGTTGAGGTGCCGCTGCTGCCGAACGACGTGGTGTTGAACGTGATCGCGCCGTTGTTCGTGCCGTTGCCGCGCACCTCGGCGGTGCCGGAGTTGAAGACGAACGTGCCTGCGGTCAGGTCGTAGTCGCGCGCGATGACGGTGCCGCCGCTTAGGTTGAAGGTCCCGCCCGCACCGACGACGAATCGGCCCGTGACGGTGGGCGTGGATGAGCGGTCGGAGATGACTAGGGTGCGCCCCGCAGTGTGGGTGTACACCGCGCCGATCGCACCTCCAGACGAAGCCACAATCGGCGCATTCGAATCGTCCACCTCGAGTGTGCCGCCGGTCCAATTGAGGACGGACGAGTTGACGAGGCTGAGCGATCCCGTCCGCATCGTTCCGCCGGACAGCGAGAGGGTTCCGCCGAAGCTTGCGCTGGTCTTCCCGGCAACGACAGCCGTGCCGGCCGACACGTTGATCTGGCCCGTCGGGCCGGCAAGCATCGCGAGATTCAGATCGCCGCCGATGGTGATCGTCGACGTGGTGCCCTGCAATTCAATCAAGCCCTGACCAGTGCCGATGCCGAGCTGCGCGTTCGTGCCGACGCCCACGGTGCCAGTGGTGACGAACGATCCACCGTTACGGACGGTGAGCGTGCCCGCACCGTACGCGCCGATGCGGATGTCGTTCGTGCCGACAATGCTGACCGACGATCCGATGCCATCGACGATGACGCCGCCCGAATAGGTCGTGCCGTTGGCAATGATCCATCCGCCGGGATTGGCGCCGACGACGTGCGTCCAGTTCGCCCCACCGCTGACCGTGACGGTCGCGACACTTCCGTTGCCGACGTAGGCGTAACTGGTCGTCTTGAGGTTCTTCCCGGGGACATCGAGCGCGACGGACGCGGTGTTCAGCGGGCCGGTCAAGCCGATCGTGAACTCGGTCGTCTCGTTCGTGAGTTCGAGCGTGCCGCCGGTCCAGTTGTTGTAGAACCGCGACGCAACATTTCCCGTGTTCAGCGAACCGACGCGAAGCGTGCCGCCGTTGAGGTTGATTCGGCTGCTATTGTTGAGCACTTGCAGCGCGCCGGTGATCGTCACCTTTCCAGCGTTACCGATAGTCAACGTGCCTGCTGCGCCGCCGTCGGTTGGTGTGGCACCGGCTAGATAACCGCCGAGATAGAGAGCTGTCGTCTCTAGGGATGATTGATCGGGCGTCGTGCTCTGCACCGTGATGTTGGCAATCGATCCGATCGCCACATTGGTATCGACCCGTCCCGCGGTCGTTACGGTGGCTCCGTCGAGCACGGACAAAGTCCCCGTTGAAGTGCCGCCTACCAAGAGGTTATTGGCGAATGTCGCGGTGGTTGTCTTCCCGGTAAAGGTAGCCGACCCGTTTCCTCCACTCGTGTCGCCCAGTCGTAGACCTCTGCCACCAACTATTGTCGCACCGTTCTGCGCCACTAGTGTCGCGACGCCAACGTTACCGACGACGATATTGAAGTCGTTTAAGACAAGCCTCTGACCATCGAGACTGAGGTTCGCTCCAAACGGTCCGCCCGCCTGAACGGCGAGGGCGGAAGCCGTCAAATGGAGCGTGCTGCCGCTCGCCCAACCCAACTTGCTGGCGGTCGAGTCGAGCGACCCGACCCTGAGCGTGCCGCCGGCCGAGAGTGTTACTTGTTTTCCGCCGTTGGCCGTGACCTGCGGGCCCGACCCAGTCAAAGAGAGCGTACCGCCGATAAGCAGCGTCTGGCCGTTGCCGATTGTGACGACGTTGTCACCCGCCAACGTGAGGCTTCCGCCCACGCTCGTCGTGCGGAAGTTCGTCGACTCCTGCCCGGCGGGGATCGCCCCGACGTAGATCGGCTGGTTGTTGTTGACGGTGAGCGACCCGCCAATGCTCGTACCGGCTGGATTGCCGACGAGCGTGCCTGTCGCGGGGACGACGATGCTCGCATTGGGCGAGGACGCGCCTGTGAGTTCCAGCCTGCCGCCCGACCAGTTGAATCGCGCGGCACCGGCCGAACTGTTGTCGAGCGCGCCCGTGCGAAGAACGCCATCTGACAGGTTGATCGAACTGAAACTGTTCCACAGTTTGGTGGTCCCCGTGACGTTGACCAGAGCTCCGGCACGGATGTTCAGATCGCCCACGCCGCCGCTGGCAGCATCATTCCCTCCCACTCGCAGGTTGGTGACCGTCGCCGTCGCGTTCTGGATATCGACAACGCCTGCCGTGGCGGGAGATGCAAATCTCGCAAGCCAGATTTCGTCGGCGAGCACGTTGCCGCCGGTAACAACCAACCGATTTGCACCTGCATTGCCTTGGCCAACGATGATGACATTGGAGACCTGCAGTGTTCCGCCAGTGAGGTTGTACTGGCCAGTCACACCCACACCGCCAAGTCCAAGGTACAGGTTTCCGCCGCTGAACACTGAGTCACTTACTTGTGTGATCGTTCCAGCTGTCGAACTGCCGACGTAGATGTGGTTGTTCGTGCCAGTGACCCGCATTCCTCGCCCACTTAACGAGAGCGTCGAAGTCGCGAATGTGTTGGCAGCGTTCGAGGTCTCCCCGACGACAATGCTGGAATTGGCGAGCTCGACCACGCCGCTGTTCCACACCAGACGCGACGGTGCACCGCCGAGGTCAAGCGAACCCGTCTTTAGCGTGCCGCCGTTGAGCTGCAGTTGCGCACCGGCACCGACCGAAGTCGTGCCTGCGACGGTGAACGTCCCGCCGTTGAGCGCCGTGATCGAGTTGCCCAGCATCGAGGCTGTGTTAGTGCTGACTGTGCCGCCGCTCTGCGTGAAGCGAGCAGTGCTTCCGGCGGCGTCGCCGATCTTGACGTAGCCGCCGCTGGTAAGCGCTCCCGCGGAAAGCGTGTAGGTGCCATTGCCCGTGCCCGACCCGATCGTAAGGCCCTCGGTGGTGCGACCCGTTACCGCGACGGTACCGCCGGTCTGGTTGATCGTGCCGGTGAAGCCGGGAGCGCCCACGATCAGGTTGCGCTGACCGTTGACGCCGAGCGACATGCCGCTGTTCATGACGATAGAGTTGCCCAGCCAGTTCGTCGTGACCGCACCGCCCACCTGCACGTCTGCGAGGTTGGATAGGGTCAGCGTCCCGGCCGTCCAGTTCAGACGCGGCGAGGTGCCGCCCAGCGGTACGCCGCCGAGATCGATGAGCCCGGTGTAGAGCGTGGCGGTCGAGTCTGTCAGGTTGATCCGTGCATTCGTACCGATCGTCGTCGCTCCACCGACGAGAAGCATCTGACCGGTGCCGATGTTGACGACGTTCGAACCGGCAAGCGTGAGGTTGCCCGTGATGCCGCTGCCGGTCGGCGTGAACGTCTGCGGTGTGAGCAGCGTTTGGTTGTTGTTGAGCGTCAGGCTGCCGTTGATCTGCCCCGTGCCGCGCAGGCGGACGAGGCCGGGATTCGCGCTTGGACCGGCCGGGACGGTCACGCTGCCGAGGTTGTTCACGCCCGCCGAACTCGTCAGTTCGATGACGCCGTCCCCCGTGGCGAGCCACGACAGACGCGAGATATCCGTACCTAGGTCGAGCGATCCCGTGCGAAGCAGGCCGCCGTTCAGATTGATGCGTGCCTGGCTGTTCCCCACCAGTGTGGATGCCGTTGCAGTCAACGTTGCGCCTGACGCGATGTTCAGCGTGCCGAGTCCGGTGCCGAGCGGACCGCCCGTACGCCCGACACCCAACGTGCCCGTTGTGACGGTGCTGCCAGCGGAGAGATTGAGCGTACCCTGATACGACCCAGCCAGCCCGGCCACGTAGATCGCTCCCTGGCTTGAATCGATCGCGCTTCCAGTGCCCACCGTAACCGTTCCGACGTAACCGGACTCACCGAGACTCAGATACTTCCCGCTCGTTGAAAGCGCGAGTTGGGCACCGTTGGTGAGGTTCAGGCTGCCACTGGCACTGGTGGTTCCGACGACGAAGTTACCGTTCGCCGTGAGGCGGCCGACGTCCATCGTCAGGGAGCTGTTGATGATGGAGACGTCGTTCGCCACGGCACTAGTCGGTAGCGTTACGATGTATCCGGAGTTCGAGTTAAACAGGACCGAATCACTCGACGTCGGAACGCCGTTGGGGGACCAATTCGTGACCGTCGTCCACGGGCCGCCAGATGCATTGATCCACGTCTTAGTCTGACTCGACGCAACTGGAGCCGCACAGAGCGTCACGGCCAGCGCAATCATGCACTTTGCACGCCTTGTCTTCATGACAGCACCTCCTTGTTTCCGTTGTCGTCGCCATCGTTCAGATCACCTGCCAGCAGTGGCGGCGGCGGCGCGCCCGCGATCGTGCGGTTGTAGTTGCTCGCCAGGGCGAGCAGGTCGTCGAAGTTCACTACGCCGTCGAACGTGAAATCGCCCTGCGACCACGATCGGCCCGACTGGTTGTAGTTCGCCGCCAGCACCAGCAGGTCGTCGAAGTTGACCGTGTTGTTCACGTTCGCGTCTCCACGCAGCGAGACGAAATCGAACGTGTAATTCGACGCCATCGGCGTGCCAGACGCATTCGTAACGCCGGCCGCGATGACGGTGAGCCGGTATCGGCCGTCAGGCAGCACCTTTTGCGGGAAGCTCGCACCAGCAACGTCGATGGTCGCCGTCGTGCCGGCGTACGACAGTTGCCAGCCGGTGACGACGGCGTTCGTCGTCAGGTTGCGAAGCTCGAAGTCGCCCGAGGCGAGCGATGCGCCGACGTCCGTCGAGAACGCCACCGTAAGCCGCTCGTTCGGGACGCCGTTCAGTTGCAGCGCGCTGCCCGTCACTGTCGGCGGCACCGGTGTGTTGATGCTGAAGTTGTATCGCGCCGCCAGGATCAACAGGTCGCTGAAGTTGACGACGCCGTCGTAGTTGAAGTCGCCCTCGCCGAAACTGCGCGGCGATTGCGAATAGTTCGAGGCGAAGATGAGCAAGTCGGTGAAGTTGACCGTGCCGTCATGGTTGGCATCGCCCGCCAGCGAGAAGAAGTCGAGCGGCGTCATCGTGCCAGCACCGCTCGCCAGCGCGAGCCGGTAACGCCCGTCAGCGAGCGATCCGTCAGCAAATCCGTTCGCAACGGGGAACGTGAGCGTCCACGTCCGCGACCCGGCGTTGTAGCTGGCCGCGAAATTCGTGACCGCTGTGGACGAATCAGTGTTGGTGAGCGTGAAGCTCGACGCGGAAAGACCCGACGCATCGGAATCGAAGACGATTTCCAGTCGCGCCGCACCGGGGGTGTACACGAACGCCCTGCTCGTAACGTTGATGCCCACAGAAGCACCGACATTGACGGCGAACGAATCCGTCGCCACGCCGCCGTCGTCGTCGGTGACGATGAGGCGGACGCTGTACGCGCCCTGCGCCGCAGGCGTGTAACTCAGCGACCGATCAGTGGTCGATTCAGTCGTGTAGACCACGCCGGCCGAGCCTTGGCTCACCTCCCAGCGGAAGGTGAACGTGTCGTCCGGGCCGGCGTCGGACACGACGACCGCACTCGCGGGCACGACGATCGACTGCCCGAGCGTGATCGAGCGATCGGAGCCGAGATCGGCGAGCGTGGGAACCGCGTTCGCGACGACTAGCTTCTTGGTCAGCGTGCCGGCGTCGCCGTCGCGGTCGATGACGCGGACGGTGATCGAGTACGTCCCGTTGTCTCGCGGCGCGAAGCTGAACTGGCGATCGATCGCGCCCTGCAAGGCCGGACCGACGTTCTTCTCGGCGACGAGCAGGCCGGCTTCGTTCGTCACGCGCCACTCGACGTGGTACGCGGCCGCGAAGTCAGGCGCGGCGTCCGTCCAGCCATCGAGCGAATAGGACAGCGACTGGCTCTCGGCGGCCGTGCTCGGGCCCGACGCGGACGTCACCACGGGTGCGGCGTTCGCGATCGCGAGCGGGATTACGCGCGTCGTGCTGCTCGTGCCATCGCTGACCACGAGCGTCACCGTGTACAAGCCGTTGTCGGACGGAACGAACGAGAACGTGGAAGCCGATCCGGGCGCAATCGTCTGGCCGTTATCGCTGACAACGGACCAGGCGTACGTAAACGCCTGGCCGGGCAGCACGTCGGTCGCCGTGGCGATGAGCGATGCGGCGAGCCCTTCGACCTGCGCATGTGCGGGCGCGAACGACACGTCGACTGTCGGGGCGACGTTCGCGACGACGATCGGGATGGCGTAGCTGCTGATGCCGCCGTTCCGGTCGCGGACGGAACCGGTGATCGTCCACGCGCCCGTCGGCAGCGATGCGATGCCGCGCGTGGGCGATCCGTTCCACGCCTCGTTGGGGTCGACGAAGTCGCCGTCACCGTTCAGGTCGAACTGGAACTGTAGGCCGGCCTGGTAATCGCCGGGACTGATGTCGGCGGCATCGAGCAGCGACACGGTGAGCGAGTCGCCTTCGGTGGCAGTCACTGAAACAGCTTCCGGTCCAGTGGGAGCGCTGCCGAGCGATACTGGTTCGCCATTCAAGTCGACGCCAAGCGTCGCCGTCGGTGCGGCATTTGCGACTGTATAGGCACTGAAGAGGGTCGTCGTGGTTGCCTGCGGCTTCGACGGGTCGCGCACCGTCGCGCGAATGGCGGGCTGCGGTCCCGATTCTGGGAACGCAAGCGTGATGAGCGGGCTGGTGCCATCCTGGACTTCGCCGGGATCGGCGTAGTCGCCGTCGTTGTTCAGGTCGAAGCTGTAGCGGAGCTTGGCCCGGTCGGCCGAGGATGGCTCGATCACGGTGAGGAATCCGAAGGTGGCTTCGCCGCCCTCTACTGGAGGAGCCGTGAAGCCGAGCGTGCCGGTCGGCACGACGTCGCCCACGGAGAGCGTGGCCTCCCACGTCGTGGCGGCGAGAGCATTTCCGATCTCGGAGAGTTCGACGCGGACAACATAGTTGCCGTCGTCGTCGGGCACGAACGGAATGGCGATCGACGAGCCGCCGAACACGGGAACGACGGCACCGTTTGCGTCGAGCGGATTCGTGCCGCTCGCGAGGACCTCGCCGGCACGGGTGACCGTCCAGCGGTACAGGATCGGGTCGGCCAACCCGCCGGCATCGACGATCGGGATGCTGATGACGGGCGAATCGCCTTCCTTCACGCCGGTAGGCAGCACGTAGGGCACGGGATCGCTCGGCGCGACCGGCACGCGGGGCTTCGCGTCGCTGATCGCGATCGTCACCTCGTCGGAGCCGAAGAGGTCGTCGCTGGTCGACGCGAGCACGTTCGGATCGGTCACGAGGAGCCGCACGGTGTACGTGCCGTCGTCGAGCGCGGGCAGCGTGAACGACGAACCGGTATTGGCGGTCGTGGGGATGAGGTTTCCGTTTGAGTACAGCTCCCATGCGTAGGTGTACGCCCTGCCGCTCACGGGCGAAACGATCGGGTTCGACAGCGTGGTATTCGTGCCTTCCGAAATGCTGAGCGGCGAACCGAGCTCGACGCGCGGCGCGCTGCGCCGGACGAGGAGTTGACTCGCGTCGATGTAGGGCGAGCCGCCGTCGAAGACGGTCAGGCTGACCTGGTAGACGCCCGCCACTGTCGGCGTAAACGTCTGCGTGACGGAGCTGCTTGGCCCGGCGGCTGGGATGACGATGCTACCGCCGCCGGGGGGCGTGATCGTCCACTGGTACTGCAGCGGCGTGCCAGCCGTCGGATCCCGGCCGCGCGCGGTGAGCGTGACCTGTTCGCCCTCGTCGAGCGCCCGCGAGAGCGGGACGAGCGACGACCCGGAGCCCGCGCTGGGCACCTGGTACTGGATCTCCGACACCAGCGGCGCCGTGAGATTCACCGTGGACACCGTACCCGACGCGGTGTTCACGATCGGCGTCGAGAGACCGAAGAACGTGTTGGTGATCTGTGCACGCAGGATGCGACTCGTCAGCGCGGCGACATTCGTGAACGTGTACGCACCCGATGCGTCCGTGACGGCCACTGGCTCGCCGCTGTCGATAATGTTGTTCGTGTTGAGGTCGACCCAAACGCGGTCGCCTTCGTCGACGAGTTCGCCCGTGTCGAGGGCACCGTTCGTGTTGACGTCATCGAACTTGCGGCCGACGAGCACAGCACCATCGGAACTACCGGCCTGGCCGCGCGTGACGGTGAGGCGCTGCGTCGCCGTTCGGCCCGTGCCGGCGAGCGTTCCGTCGCGTAGCGTGATCGTGATCGCGGCGACGCCTCGGAACGCATCCTGCGTCGTGATGCGGATGCCGCCCGCGATGATCGACGCCGAGACGTTGGCGTTCGACGAAGTCACGGAGATGGCGTTGACCGGCAGCGTGGCGTCGTCAGACGTCGTGAGCAGCACGTCCACCGTCTGAATACCCGCCGAGTTGTTGACTACCTTTGCGAGCGGGCCAGTGACGTTGAGCGTGGGCGCTTGATTCACCACCGAACCAATCTCGATGGCCACTCGGTTCTTGTCGATCGGATTGCCGTTCGAATCGCGTACGGGGTCGGCAGCACGCGTGCGCGACTCCAACTCGGGTTCCACCGCGAAGTGCGCGGTGTTGTTCAGCGGGTTGTTCGACACGTCGATGCTGTAGAGCCTGCTCAGTCCCGGTGCACGCATCACCAGCCGCACGGCGTCGGCGGCGACGTGGTTGCCGTTGGCATCGAGCAGTTCCACGCTCGCTGTGGCTGACGTGCTGGCGAAGTACAGGCCCTGCGTGTCGATCCGCTGCCACGGCCTGCCGCCGAAGGTCGAGCCGACCGGTGCCTGCCGCTGATCGACAGCGACATCCGGGTTTGCCGTCCCGGTCGCAGTCGTCCCGCTGATACGATAGACCGCGGCCGAGCTGCGCCGCTTCTGCTCGGGCCACGTGACGTATACGTCGTACGCGCCGGCGGGAAGGCCAGTGAAGGTCCAGACGGCCTTGCTCGACTCGGTCGACGTGCCGGTGCCCAGCTTGATGCGGTAGTCGCCGCCGAACGCATTGGCGTTGAGGTTGCCCGTCCACTGCTCGCCCGCCAGCACAGTGCCGGCGGCATTCGTCTCCTTGTAGTCCGCGTCGGCCGTGTCGACGACGAACTGGCCAGCCAGCGCGGCGATGTCGACGATCCGGTTGTTCGCCAGCTTCAGCACTTGCAGACGAGGCAGAGTCGCCAATGGGCCTACCTTTACGATCTGATTCGCGTTGCCCTCCAGCACCTCCAGCGTCCGCATGCCAGAGACCGGAGCGAGGTCGACGACGGTATCACCGTTGAACTTCAGCGAGCGAATGCCCTGCGCACCGATCGAAGCGACGCCCGTCCCGAATGGCTCGAGCGCAGCGAGGCTGTTGATCGACGGATTGTTCGACAGATCGACGCGCTCGACGCGCGACGCGAACTGCAACCCGGCGAGGCTGGTGATGCCGTAAGGCAGGCCCGTCGCTGGATTGTTGCCCGACGCATTCAGATCCAACACCGAGCCAATGTCTGACGCGCGAAGCCGGCCGCGATGGATGGGCTTACCTGCGGCCGATGCGGTGACCTCGCGACCCGCCTGGCTCGACGAGAGCGCATCGGCGATCGCCGCGGCGAGGCTTCGATCCGAGAGGAAGTACGTCGCCCCACTTCGATCGATGAACCGGGGGTTCGGCTGATCGACGAACGGATCGGCCGGTCGCGCGTAGGTGTTGCTCGCCCACGTCGTCGACGGCGCGGGCGTCGTCGGCGCAGTCGCATCGGTTACGAGCGGAAGCGTCGCACCGGTCGCATCGAATTCGCGGATCTCGGCGCGTTCGGACGTGTAGTTCGTCGACGTGCCAACGATGTCGACGAGACGATCGAGGTCGCGTCCGCCGATGAGTGCGTCGGTCTCGTTGCCGCCGTACAGGTCGTCGCGGTCGCTCGATTCCTGGCTCGCGCCGGCGAGCGGCATCTGCATGCTGAGCGTGAACGGCTTGGCCTGCGTCGTGGACGGACTCGTGCCCGTGCGGAACACGCGGAGCTGATACGTTCCCGCACGGAAGCGGCGGAAGTCGAGCAGGTCGACGTTGCTCGCCAGCACGCCGCCGTTGGCGTCGAGCAGGTCGAACCGCAGATCGTCGGGCGTCCCGCTCGCGTCGCTCGGCTCGACGAGCCGGATGAAGTCGCCGGGTAGGCCGTCGCCGAGCGTAGTGAACTGCAGCACCTTTTCCGTCGCACCTGCGTCGATCGCCTGCGAGCCGACGCCGTTCACGAAGCCGAAGAAGTCCGGCTCGACCACCGGTGCATTGCCAAGCAGCGTGAACGCGACGGCGGTCGTTCGGCTCGCCTTGGTATCGGTCACGCGCACGCGGTAGCGGCCCGGCGCGTAGCTCGTCCACGCGAGTGATGCGCCGGACACGCCGACGTCGACGTAGCTGTTCGTCGCCGCGTCAAACCGCATGAGCGACAGCGAGAGGTCCGGCTCGCCCACCTGGATGAAGAGCCCGGCAGCGCCAGGCGCATTCGTGGTGAACTCGACATCGGTGCTGCGCGTCGCGCCGGCGGGGATGAACTTCTCGCCGCCATCGGATCGGCCGACGACGAACGAACCGCCGAGGCCGTAGTTGCTCAGCGTGCCGCGAGTGGCCTGATCGACGGCGACGCGTCGCGGCGCACCCGGGATGACGTACAACTCGCCCGCCTGTGAGGTGCCGATCGACGACAGATTCGCCTGCACCGGCCACGGCTGACCGGCGGATTGCGATTGGAGGACGAGCAGATCGTCGATGCCATCGCCGGTCACGTCCAGCACCGCGAGCGACTGCGCGACGGCGCCCGATTCGGGCGAGAACGTGTTGACGGCAGCGCTATCCGACAGGCCGTACGAGTTGCCGAGCGTCAGTCCGGAGAAGAGCCTCGCGACGTTGGCACTGGAGCTGACCAGATCGCGTCGGCGATCGTTGTCGAAGTCACCCGCGACGAGCCCATCGGCCGAGCTGCCGCCCGAGATGAACTGCAGTGATCCGCCGACCACATCGACGACGCGCGTCGTGCCGCCGACAGCCTGTGATGCGCCGCCGATGATCTGCCACTGGTTCGGCACGCCCGGATGCGTAACGGCGAAGTCGTCGTATCCATCGCTTCGCGACGTGCCATCGGCGCGGCGCGCGATATCTCCCAGCGCGGCGACGCGGGTCGCCGGGCTCGTTCCTGAAACCAGACCAAAGTTGAGCCGGATGTCTGGCGCGGTCAGGTAGTTGATCTGTCCGCCTCCGCCGCCGCCGCCGCCGACCGTTCGTCCGAACGCCACGGCGCCGTAGCGGTTCGAGCCGACGGTGTCGATGAACAGCAAGTCCTCCGCGCCGTCGCCGTTGACGTCGCCGACGTTGTAGACGCCCGTGTTGCCAGCAACGGAATTGCCGGTGAACTGAGTCTGGTTCGTGCCGCCGCCCGCAGCTGATTCGAACAATCCGCTGGCGGTGTTGAATCGCCACAGACGCGTGTCGCCGCTCGCGCCACCTGTCGACGCACGCAGGGCGATCTCCGACGCGCCCGTTCCATCGAAGTTCACGACGGCGATCGCATCGCTCCAGTCGGTACCCGTCGTCGTGTCACGATCGGCGCGCGTGTCGAGGCCGCCCTGGTTGATCGTCTGCGTGACGAACTGGCCCGTCGCGAGCACGCGCTGGGAGAGTTCGCCGCTGACGATCGGGTTCGTCGCGACATCGCTGCGGAGCAGATTCAACGACGTGCCGGCCGAGCCGACGCCGATCAGGTCGGGCTTGCGGTCGCCCGTGATGTCGGCGCTCGCGACGATCTGCCCGAAGAGCGAAGTCGGAATGAGGAAGTCGGCACGGCCCGTCAGGCCGAAGTGCTGCTGCGGGGCGACATCGAGGCGGAAGTCGTTCGCGCCGGCACTGCCCGTGGTGACGACGGGGACGCCAAAGATGGCCTGGAAATCGATCGGCCCGAGGAAGACGAGGCTGTACGTCGACCCGGTGATGACGAAGTCGGCGTAGCCGTCGGAGTTCAGGTCGCCCGCGTTGAGCACTTTGCCGAGGACGTTCGTCGCGAGGTCGTTCTGGAGCGACCACGCATCGCTGATCGGTCGATTCACGAGCGGCCCGGCGTTGGCATCGTCGTAGCCGAGATCGATGCCCGGCCGAACGGGCGAGATGGGCGTCTGGCTCACGTCGGTGCCGCGATCGGTCGCGGCAGGCGACGGCCAGAGTCGCTCGAAGGCGTTCGGGTCGGCGGTCGGGAACGCGATGGTGGGCGTCGCGCCGTCGCCCACGATGGTGTCGTTCGCCCCGCCGCCGGCGAGTAGGTCGTTGCCGGCGTTGCCGTAGATCTGATCCGCGCCGGCCTTGCCGAGGATGGTGTCATCGGCCGCAGAGCCGACCAGCACGTCGTCGCCGTCGCCGCCGATGATGGCGATCGGCAGCGTCGCACCCCGGCGGATGATCGACTCGCTGATGCCAAAGCTCGTCGACGACGGCGGGTTCGAGCCCGCATCCGCCCAGCTGAGGTCGCCTACGGTGACGGTGTCGTTGCCCGCGCCGACGTTGATGAGCATCTGCTCCGCATCCGGCGCGCGGAACTTCTCCACGTACCGAGCCGCGACGGTGCTGCCCGCGGCAACCGGCAGGAACGTGCTCGTGTTCGACGCATTCAGCGCCGGCACGGCGCTCGCCAGCGTGTACGCGCGATCGAGCGTGTCGTAGCGCAGCGCGACGAAGTCTCGGACCGCCAAGTCGTTCCGCGGAGCGCCAAGGACGCTTCCCTGCGCGTACGACACCGATTCGTACGCCACGCGATCGAACCCAGCGCCGCCCGTGAACAGGTCCGCCGCGGCGACGGTCTGCGGCTGCGGGACGAGTTGCAGCGTGTCGTTGCCCGCACCGCCAAAGATGAGGTCGGGGAGCGTGTCCTTCGCATCCGCACCGCCGCCCAGCACATCGGCGCCGTCGCCGCCGAAGATCCAGTCGTTGGTCGGCCCGCCGATGAGGGTGTCGTCGCCCGGGCCGCCTATGGCGACGTCGTGGCGCTGCGCCGGAGCCGGCGTCTGATCGTCGAGCGCGCCGACGAACAGCACGCTGTCGCTGCCCGCGCCGCCGTCCACCCACACGCTCTTCTGCACGCTGTCGCCGACCACGATCTTGTCGTTGCCGCCGAGGCCGTCGACGATGATCGCGGTGAAGTCGGACTCGAGCGGGCTCGCGCCGCTGCGCGTGAAGAGCCCGTTGACCTGAGCGTTCGGATCGACGAACGCCGCGCGCAGCGCAGCCGCGCGGGCCGCGGTGTCGTACTGCGCGTCGCCCGGCAGCGATAAGAATGCATCGAACGTGCGATTCGCGAATCGAGCGAAGTCGAGGCGGAACGACATCTGCGTGTCGCGCCACGACGAGCCGCTCGACGGGCGCGTGATGCGTCGGATGTAGTGCAGGAACGGCTGATCCGGCGCACTTGTGCCGTCGAAGCTCACGCGCCCAAAGCCGACCTCGATGTCGTCGGCCGAATCGGTGCCCTGGTAGTACCACACCTTGTTGGACGCGCGGGCGTAGTCGAGCCAGCTGCGGCCGTCGGCCTCGGTGACGCCGCCGGACGCATCCTGCAACACATTACCGGCGACACCGATGATCTGGTCGAGCGGACTATTGCCCCACAGGAAGTCCAGGCCTGTGCCGCCGTAGAGGCGATCGAAGTTCACGGCCCCGTCGGCGTTCACGTCGGTCGACTCAAGGTCTGCGTCGTCGAGCGTTCCACCGAGCGCGCGGTTCAAGCCCGTCTCTTCATAGCCAACGGCGATCGACGGAAGCCTGATGAGCCCATCGCCCGCTTCGCCCGCGGTGGCGACGGCCCGGAGGTTCGTCGTCGTGAGCGTGAAGCGGAGTTTGCCCGATGATTCGATAGTCGCCGAGACGGTCGCCGTTGGCGTCGTGCCAGCGCTGATGCGAGCGCCGCGCGTGGCGACCTCGGTGCCCAGCGCGGCGTTGATGCTGGCGAGTTGCGCCGACAGGTACGACGTCAGCGCGGCGTTGCTGCCGAGCGCAGACGGGGTGAGCATCAGGTTCGCGCGGTAATCGCCGAAGTTGAGCGCGAAGCTGACGTCCGAGCTGCCGAGCGTGAACGCGTTGACCGCGATTGTGCTTTCGACGAACGCCGTTGCACTCGCCGTGTTGGGCCTGTTCGTCGGCGCGTCGGAGACGAAGCCGACGACTCCGAACATCGGATTCGCGGAGATCGTCGCAGCGCGGCCGAACGTGAACGGATCGAGGTCGTTGAACCCAGAGCCGCCGATCATGTCGTCGTCGCCCCAGCCGCCGCGAAGCGTGTCGCGGTCTGCCGTCGAGCCGTTCTGACCGCCCCACAGCTGGTCGTCGCCGCCGAATCCCTGGATCAGGTCGGACCCCGGGCCGCCGTCGAGGTAGTCGCGCTGGTTCGAGCCGCTCAACGTGTCGTTGCCCGGCCCGCCGTCGACGACGAGCGTCCAGTTCGACGCCGATGCCGCGAAGGGCGGCGGGCTCGCGAGGTTCGTGCTGACGACGTCGTTGCCGCCCAGCGCGCTCACGCGGAACCGCTCAACGCGCCCCGCCACCGTTGCGATCAGCGTGCGCGGCGCGCCGTTGCCGATCGTGTGCGTGACGCTGAGTTGCCCTGACGCGCCCGCGAGCACGATCGAGTCGTTGAACTGCGTGCCTGCGATGAGGAGCGTGTCGAGGTCGGCGTTGCCGTTGAAATCGTCGAGGTCGGTCGGGAGATACGACGGATCGGTGTCGAGGACGAGCAGGTCGTTGCCCGCGCCGCCGGATGCGGAGTCGGAGCCGTCCTGGCCTTCAACCCAGTCTTCGTCGTCGCCGCCGGCGAGCGTGTCGGCGCCGCCGCCGCCGTAGAGCTGGTCCTGGCCTGCGCCGCCGTCGATGACGTCGGCGCCGCCCAACACGTTCGGCCGATCGCTCGCGAGGTAGTTCGGGCCAGCCAGCGCGTCGCCGCCGAGGTAGTCGCTGCCCGTGCCGCCGAAGAGGGTTTCGCGGCGGAGGTTGCCGTAGAGCCAGTCGTCGCCCGCTTCGCCGTAGAGGGCATCGCCCTGCAGCCCGGCCTCGGCGCCGTTGCGTGCGGTGTCGTAGCTCGGCGCGTAGCCGAAGAGATAGTCGATGCCATCCCCGCCGAAGAGACGCTGGCCGAGTTGCACGCCGGTGGACGATCCGGCGTCCCCGAACAGTTGATCAGAATCGGCGTCGCCGTAGATCTGGTCGACGTCTTCGTTGCCGAAGACGGTGTCCTCGTTCGCGCCGCCGCGCAGGACGTCGAGCCCGGTTCCGCCAAGGATGAAGTCGCGGCCGCCGCCGGCGTCGACGTAGTCGTCGCCCGTGCCGCCGTCGAGGAGGTCATCGCCGCCCGCGCCGAAGACGTAGTCGATGCCGTCGCCGCCGCGCACGGTGTCATCGCCCGCGTCGACGAAGCCGTCGATGAGCGCACGTCCGCCGGCGCCGAGGAACTGGTTGTAGCCGAGTTCGGCGAACGTCGAGAACGGACCCGCGGCGGTCGTCGTCCGACTCGCGTCGACGAGCGACCGCGTACCGAAACCTGCCGGCAACGCGCCGGCGTAGACGAGGTCGTCGCCCTGATCGGCGACGATGCTATCCGCGCCGGCGTTGCCCACGATGGTGTCGTTCCCGACCTGGCCGAACAGGCTGTCGATGCCGACGTCGCCGTAGATCTGGTCGGCGTTCGCGCTGCCGGCGGGCGCGGGGACGATGGAGAGATAGTCGTCGCCGTACGCGAAGTTGACGTCGGCGTTCGCCTGCAAACCCGAGCCGTCCGGCGCGGTGCCGAGGACGATGTTGTCCGAACCCCACAGGCCGTACACGGTGTCGGAGCCGAGCCCCGCGACGATCGAGTCGGCACCGTCGTCGCCGTAGATGAGATCGTTGCCCGGGCCGCCGTAGATGTTGTCGGCGATCGCCTCCGACTCGCGCGTGCCGTCGGCCGCGTAGGCGTAGATGGTGTCGTCGCCCTCGCCGCCGTCGATGCCGAGATAGGTGGTCGCGCCTTCGGTGACGTTCTGTTCGCTGCCGAGCCCGCCGTAGAGGAGGTCGTTGCCCGGGCCGCCGTCGATCTGGTCGTTGGCGGGCCCTGCATCGACGGTGTCGTTGCCTTCGCCGGCCGCGATGCGGTCCGAGCCGAGGCCGCCTTCGATGGAGTCGTTTCCACCGCCGCCGAGGATGCTGTCGTTGCCCTCGTTGCCGACGAGTCGATCGGCGAAGCCCGTGGCGTCGTCGCCGACGAGCGTATCCTGATCGAGTCCGCCGGTGAGGCTGTCCGCGCCGTCGCCGCCGAGGAGCGAGTCGTCGCCGTTCTGGCCTTCGACGGTGTCGTCGCCGGCGAGGGCGCTGATCGTGTCTCCGCCCGTACCGCCGAGCAGCGTGTCGTTGCCGTCGCCGCCGTAGATGAGGTCATCGCCGGCCGCGCCGTCGACCCAGTCGTTGGAGATGCCGCCGTCGATCGCGTCGGCGTAAGCCGAACCGATGATGCGGTCGCTGCCACCCTCGCCGTTCACGATCGCAGCGATGCGCCGCGTCGGCGTGCCGGAGGTCGGGTAATTGTTTGCCGCGGGCAGCGTGGCGAGGCTCACGTCGATGACGTCGTCGCCCGCGCCGCCCTTCACGGTGACGGGCCCGCCGCCGGCGACGATCGTGTCGGACTGGTCGCCCGCGTCGATCTCCACCGGAACGGTGACGCCCGGGTCGATCGTGATGCGGTCGGCTCCGCCGCCCGTCTCGATGATGATGCGCGAAGGCATCGGCCCGTCGACGTCGTCCTTGCCGGCGACGTTCACGCCGTAGAACCGCGATTGGCCCGCGATGCGAACTTCGATGCGATTGGCGCCGTCGGGCAGGATGCGCACGTCGTCGGCGCCGTCGGAGAGGTCGCCGTTGACGCGCAGCGATGCGCGGGAACCCGTGTTCGTGTAAAGCGTCGAACTCTGCAGCGCGGAGATGACCGGCCGCGTGTTCGGGCGCACGGGGCGCGGGAAGTCGTAGCTCAGGAGAGTGAACTTCCCGAAGTCCTTCTTGAACTCCTTCTTGAAGAAGCCGAGGTCGATCTTCACGTAGCCGAACAGGCCGACCTCGAGCTTGCCCTTCACGTCGAAGACGTGGATGGGACCGAGTTCGAGGTTGTCGGCGATCTCGTTCAGACGGACCTTGCCGTCGTTGTTGGGGTCGTTGAGGTTGAAGTTGAGCGAAGCGGTGAGCCCGCCGCCCACGCCTCCCTTGGCGAAGCCGAGGTTCAGCTCGGCCGCCGCATACAGGCCGCCGTAGATGCGAGCTTCGTCGAGGTCCGGACCCTTGCCGTTCACGACGCGGTCGTCGTCGAGGAAGAAACCCTTAAACACGTCGCTCGCGTTGCCCGTGCGCAGCGCCTCGCGGATGCCAAACGTGTCGAAGCTAAAGACGAAGTTCGCCTCGGCCCCGATGAGCCCGCCGATCCGTGCGCCGAGCGGCCCGATGATCGGGAAGTACCAGCTCACGCCGCCCTGCACGCTGAGCTTACCCGTGTCGAAGCGGACGAGTTCGAGGTCTTGCCCGAGGAGGAGCTTCAGCGCGTCCTTCGGGTTCTCGATGAGCGGGAAGCTGAGCTTGCTCTCGCCCCCGCCGACGTTGCCGGTGCTGTTGAAGAACGAGCTGACCGCGGCGTTCGTGCTCTTGAGGTTCTGCAGGCTCTGCGGATCGTTCGGGTCGGTCGACCAGTTCAGGTTGTTGATGCTGGTCGACGCGAGGTTCACGCCGTTCCGCAGGTCGAGCCAGCCGCCGCCGGCGCGGGCGTTGTTCTGGAGGCTGAGCGAGCCGAGCTTGATCTTGCCGCTCGCGATGCCCGACAGATTGCCGAAGCCGTTCAGCACCTGTTGTGCCGTCTTCAGGAAGCCCGGCGTGGGGATGCCCATCACATCGAGAATCGTCGTCGGCTGGCCGCGCAGTGTGCTGATGACGGGCAGCGGCGCGAGCAGCGCATCGATCAACGGCTTCACCGGCTGCAGAACCTTCTGGATGCGACCGATGACCGGCGTGACGAAGTTGTTGAAGAACTCGGACGCGTCGAGGTACACATCGCCGAACGAGACGTGCGGGATCGCGTTGGCGAAGTAACCGTTGCCGTCCGGGGCAGCGTTGTCGATGTCCCAGTCGACATCGAGCGTGGTCGACAGCTTCGGGAGACCGCCCGCGCCGCTGATCGCGGTATCGATGTCGAGACGGATGCCGTTGTTCGCGCCATTCGCCGTGAGCTTGCCATCGACAAGGCTCGACAGGCTGCCCGCGAGGAAGCCGGGCAGTTCGGTCAGCGTGAGGTTCTGGTCGTTGCCGTCCTTCAGGTTGATCGAGTAACGCCCGGCGAAGACGGACGGATTCGCCGCGCGGTCCTTCGCGGTGATCTTCAGGAACCCGAGTCGGCCCGTCGCGTTGAGGTTGGGGATCGACAGCTTGAAGTCGACGGCGAGGTCTTCGGCGTCGGGACTTGCACTGCCAAGGTTGATGTACGCGCCGAGCGACCGCGAGACGCCAAAGCCGAGCGTCCAGTCGATGCCGACCTCGGCGCGGATGCCGCCGGAGACGTCGAGCCCGAGCGCGGGCAGGCCGAGATCGAAGTTGAGCGGCAGGTTCACCGCGACGGGCGAGAACGCGAGGTGCAGCTTGTAGAGCGCGCCGTTGCTGTTGACGGTGCCTTGGGGGACGACGTCGGCGATCGTCGGAGCCGTGGTCGCGCCGTCGACGCGCTTCAGCCAGCCAAGCCCGCTCGGGCCGAACGCGTTGAAGAGCGCCTGCCGCATCGTCGCGGGGTCGGCGGCGTTGTTCAGCGTGGCCAGCGTGCCGTTGAGGCTGCTGCGCATGTCGAGCAGGAACCGGGCGGCGTTCTTGAACTTGTCGCCGATGAGCGGCAGCTTGACGCCGAACATCTGGCCGTCGAGCGCATCCTCGAGCAGCGTGAAGATGCCGTCCCAGCCGCCCCGCAGGCTGCCGAAGATGTTGTTGGCGACGTCGGTGACCAGCGAATCGAGCGCCGGCAGCGAGTTCACCGTCCAACTGCTGAGCGCCTGCGACAAGTCATTCGTCGAGACGGAAAGCGTGCCGATCGACGTGCTGTCGAGCGACTTGAAGAACGGAAGACTCACCGACGCGCGGCCCGAGAGCGACGACTGCGTGTGCGCGACGACGTTGCTCAGATCGGCGGCGCTGACGACATAGAGCCGGCCGTCGACGGTGGCGTCGTCAGTGAGGGAGACATTGAAGGTGGCGCGCGGCGCAGAGCCCTGCCCCGCGATGACGATCGAGTTCGCCGGCGCGACGACCTTCACGCCGATCGGCCCAAGCGCGGCGGTGAACTGGATCGGACTCGGGTTGGTCACGCCCGCGGAGATCGTGAAGCTCGTCCGCGCCGGATCGGTGTACAGGAACGGCCGCGGCACGGGCTGGCTCATGTCGATGCCGATGCCGAGCTTGAACGTCGCGTCCGCGTCGATGCGAAGCTTCGCGCTGCCGCTCGCGTCGATGAGGTTCTTCAGCAGGTCTGAGCTGAACCATTGATCGAGGTCGAAGTTGAACCCGAGCTCGGTGCCCTGCGGCAGCGCGCGGGTGAACGTGATGTCGATGCCGAGCGCGTTCGAGCCGTCGGCGCGCAGCGTGACGAGCGGGCTGTTCGGGTTCGCCGGGTCGTCCGGGATGCCGAGCAGGTCTTCGAGTTGCTCTTCGAGCCCGGCCAGCGTTGAAGCCGGGTTCTGGCGATACGACTGGATGAACGACTCGACGTTCTTCGTGATTCCGACGATGTCGAGGACGCTCTTATTGATGCCGGGCAGCTTTGTGTTCAGCGCGCCGGAAACGCCGGGCAGTGCGGTGAGGTAGCCGAGCGCCTTGTCGAGCGCACCGAGTACGCCGTCGCTGGTGATGTCGCCGAACGAGTCGAACGACACGAGGCTGGAGAGCCGGTCGACGATGTCCGGGACGCCCGTGAGCGTGAACGTGGACGGGTCGCCGACGTCGGTCCAGTTGACGCCGACGCTGCTCGTGCCGGCCACCGCCTGCAGGGCTTCGGGGTTGAGCTTGATCGGCAGCGTGCCGGTGAGGCTTCCGCCGACGTCAATGTTCATGGCGAACGCCGACTGGTCGTGCCGCAGACCGAGGGCGTTGGCATCGAGCGTTGCGGTCGGCGCGTGGACGCGCAGCGACAGCACGCCCGAGGTGAGACTCTTCGGCGCGAGAACGAGCCGGTTGCCTTCGCGCGAGGCGACAATCAGGTCCTGTGCCAGGCCGCGCGCCGTGAGCGCATCGCGCAACGCGGCGTTCACGTCGTCGACGAGCATCTGCGTCGCGGGGACTACTTCCTCGGGCTGGCCGACCTTCACCTCGACCTGCTTCTCGACGTTGTCGTTGGTCGAAGCCGCCGTGACGGTGACGTTCACATACGGATTGCCCGCCGTGCCGTCGGGATAGGCGAAGCCGAGTCGGCGGATGTCGAGCGCGAACGAGACGTCCTGCGTGAGCTTGCCGGAGCCCGGCATCTCGCGCTCAGCGATGAGCCGATTGCCTTGGCCGAGCAGTTGACGGAGCGAGATCGGGTTCGACTGCGTCGAGCCCGACAGCGTGCCGTTCGGGCCGATGATGAAGCGGACGTTCGCGTCGCCGCTCAGCGAGCCGCCGACGATGCTGATGCCGGCGAATCCGAAGTCCGCGGTCGCGTTGACGTTCGTTGCGCTCGCCTGCAGGCGCGCGGTGAGATCGCCGTTCCGGATGAGGATGCGATCGGCGATCGTCTCCGCGTGCAGCCCACCGCCGGCGAGGACGTAGTTGCCGTCCGACTCTTCCGTCGCGACGACGCCCGCCAGCGACAGATCGGCCGCGGCGGTCGAGCCGGGAAACGCCGACACCGTCAGGCCTTCGGCCGAGTCGACCTTGCTGGTCGGCACGCGCAGGCGAAGTCCGCGCGTAGACGGGTCATAGCTCGCCGTAACGCCGGCGCTGCCGAGCGCTGCGTTGAGCGAATTGAGCAGGTCGCTCACCTTCGTCGCGCCGGTGAAGTCCACCGTGTAAGGCGTCGCGCCGACCGTGACGATCAGCTTGCGGATCGGGTTAGGCGTGGTCGAGGTCACCGCACCGGTCCAGCGCTTCAGGTTCGACAGCGGGATGTCGGCCGACGTGGTGTTGATCGCGTTCGGGATCTCGGCTTCGCCCAGCGGGTCGAGGTCGAGCGCGAGCGTGAACGAGCCCGACACGCTCGGCGTGAGCGTGATCGACGAGTTGACGCTCACGAAGTTCTTCAGCTTCGCGCCGAGGTCGAGGTCGAGACCGATCGGCTTCACGATCGGGCTCAGCGTGCGGCTCATGTCGACGCTGAAGACGAGCTGGCCCGACGCGGGGTCGAACTGGACGTTGCTCAGGCCGATGCCGGGCAGACCGACGAGGTCGAGCACGTCGCCGAAGCTCGGCGCGGCGTCCGCGTCGGCGACGTTCGTGAGCAGGTTGTCGATCTTGTTGCGCCATACGTCGGCGAGGTTGACGACCTCGCCGAACTTGGTGCCCTTCGCGAGTTGGGTGGCAACGTTGAACAGGTCCGACGAGCGGAAGTTGTCGAACCACGAACCGACCTGCCGCAGCATGTCGCGCAGCGTGGCCGCGGTGGTGCGGGCCATGCCGGCGAGTTCGCTCACGAAATTCTGGTCGGGCGTGACCAGCGAATCGGCGTCGTTCAGGAAGTCCTGCGTGGTGATCAGCACCGACGACTCGGGTGGATCGGTCCGGCCGCTCCCGACGCGCGGCACGGTCGACTTCATCCGCAGGTCGAGCGTCGCAGCCACGCTGCCGGTCTGCTCGATGCCGACGAGCGTGCGCAGCGCCGAGCCGACGTTGCCTACCTCGGGAGCGAGCGCGAGGATGCCGTTCCCGCCGGACACCGGAGCGATCTGCAGATTGCGGCGCAGGTTGAACCCGCTGGCCTCGAGCAACTCGGCGCGGCCGATGCCGCTGAGCAGGCGTTCGCCGAGCGGCACGCGGAGCGTTCCGGGGATCGCCGTGATGGTCGTCTTCGTCCCGCTTGGCCCGAACTCGGCAGACACGGTCGGATTCGTCGCCCAGTTGGCGAGACGCAGCTTCAGGTCGAACGTGGTGCGTACGTTGGCGTCGATCTGAAGCGAGCCGTCGATGTTGTACTTCGACAGCACCTGTGCCGCGGAGACGGAAAGCTCATTGCGACGATTCTCGATCGCGAACTGCAGGGTGACGACGAGGTCGCCGCCGACCTGCTGCACCGCACTGGTGTTCGTTCCCGCGACGCCCAGCGAGCGAAGCAGGTCCTGCAGCCCACTCGGCTGCGGCGCCTGGCCGACGCTGGTGGAGCGTTGCAGGAAGTCGCTCAGCACGGGCAGCACGCTCTCCGCGAATACGTCTGCTGGCGAGATGCCCAGCTCGCGGGCCGACTTCCCGAAGAAGGCGAGGCGCCGCGAGAAGACGTTGCTGTTGTCGTTGCTGTCGACGATGCCGCGCAGCACGGCATTCAGGCTTGCGAGGCCGCCGCCGATCGTGGTCGGGAAGCGTTCCGACGTCGCCGAGGCGATGCGAAGCTTTGAGATCGCAACTTCTGAGTCGATCGCCGTGTCGGCCGGATCGTTCGCAGAGGCCAACTGCACGAGGACGTTGACCGCCTGTCCCTGCAGACCGGCCGGCACGGGCACGCTCCACGTTCCCTTGCGGACCGCGTTCACGCGCAGGGCTGACAACGGCTGAGCGGCACCATTGAAGGACACGGTGATCGAGTCGTCGTCGCTCGGGTCGAGGATGTCGTAGTCGAACGTGAAGACCGACGCGGCACGCGGGATCTGGGTGTAAAAGGCAACGGTCGTGTTCTTGAATACGTCAGGCGTGTCGAACTGCCGCTCGCCCATCAGTGCTTCGAAGCGCACGTCGTCCACGTCGACGATTGCGCCCGCTGCAGCGGTGCCGCTGAGTTCGATCGAGATGGGCTGCGCCGTGCCGCGAAGCCCTTCGGGCAAAATGGCGAAGTACTCGCCACCGCCCGCATCGGTCAGGCCAAGCCGTGCGGTGCCGACGATGACGCTCAGCTCTTCCGCGACTCGGACGTTCGTCGCCTGCTTGATGCGAAGCTTGAGCCGGCTCGCGGAGCCGGGGATCAGCGCAAGGTCGTGCGTGCGGGTGCGCCGGGTTGGCGTGAGCCGCAGCATGAAGTCGCCGGCGCGATCAGGGTTCGCGATCACGTCGGCCGAGCTCGGCGCTTCGCCGAAGCTCGACCAGCCTGGAACGAGCGCGGGCAGCGTGCCCGTGACCGAGAATGGCGAGCCCGGCCCGAAGCGGAAGTCGCCGTTGACGAGGTCGAGCGCGTCGACGTTCGGCCCCCACTTTGCGTTCTCGACGCCCGCGATCGTCAGGCCGTGATCGGTGAGGGCCTGCGTGTTCACCGTCACCAGCGGCACGTTGTTCGCACCGGTGGTGTGATTGAGCAGGTACGCCGGCGTGTGCTGATGCTGCTCGCCGACGCCAACGTTCCCCGCGGGCAGCCAGAACTTCGGTGCCGGCCGAGCGGGCTTGGCTGCCGTGTAGTTTGTCCACGCGTAGCGATAGCCCGTCAGCGAACTGGAATCGCGCACCGTCGACGCGTACCAGTCGGACCAGACGTACGTGTGCCCCGTCATCGTCCCCGTAGCAATCACGGCACTCGGGACGTTGACGCCGTAGTTGTAGGCACCCGGGATCGGGCGACCCTCCGGCACGACGTCGGCGAGCGACTCGGTCTGGTAGTACGAATCGGTGAACGCGACGTTTGAATACGTCGCTGCGCCGTACCCTTCCATGGGAGAGAGGAACGACTCGCCCTGTGCGGTCTCGAACGTGGAGCCCGCCACCGAGCCGCCATCGACGAGTTCGCTGTCCTTCTGGATGAAGTCGTGCGGGTCAAGGTACGTGACCTGATCGACGGGAAAGCCGATCGCACCGAGCCGCTTCACCGCCTCCGCCGTGACCGCAGCGCCGAAGCTGTGGCCGATGAAGTGCAACGGCATGAAGCTGTCGGAGTACGTCGAGTAGATGAGCAGCCCGAGCCTGCCGAGCGTCGCGGCGAGCGCGGAGCCCGCAGACGCCGCATAGCCGGTGCTCGACCGCACGCTCGACTCGGCCGCCCAGTCGTACAGGACGACCAGGTTGCGCGGCGTGCCCTGCGGCCCGGTCGGTGACGGCAGCACGCTCTGCCCCACGTCCGCCACCAGCGGCTGGCCGGGCTCGCTCACGTCGAGGTCGAGCAGCCAGCCCTGGTTCCGCTCGCGGATCGCCTGAGCGAGCGACATCATGCTGTCGCCGCCGGATACGCTCGACTGGAAGCCGTGCGTGATGATCGTCACGCCGCTCACCTTGCCGTCGAGAAGCCCGGCGACGTCAGTGAGACTCCGCCCGTTTGTGATGCTCGCCGACAGCTTGTACTGCCCGATGTCTCCCGGCAGTCGATTGGCCGATCGCACCGAGACGTAGTACTGCCCCGCCGCGGCGTTCTGCTGGACCAGCTCAGCCGACGGGTTGTTGTTCGTCGACGCGCTCGCGAGGACCGTCCCCGCGCTGTTGCGCAGCTCGACGATCGCGTCGAGCATGTACCTCGGCGTCACCGCATCGAGCCGGATGCGCAGGTCGCCCGATCGCGCGTCGAACTTGTAGTAGTCGACATCGGTGACCTTGTTGATCACGCCGCTCGCGGCGAGGACGTTCGTCCCATCGGGCGTGAGCAGCGTGGCGGTGCCTTGCGTGTCGTCGTTGTCCGCGGCGCCGTAGCCGATGACGGTGCCGAGCACCTGCACGTCGTTCTGCTGCGGCGCGGTGCCGTTCGTGCCGATCGGGCCGATGACCCACGTGCCGCGCTTCGCGGGGGCGAAGTTGCTCAGCCCCATGATCGGGACCGTGTTCGCATCGCCGGGGCTGTACTCCTGCCACGCGTTCGATGCGTTCCTGCCCCAGATGTGGCTCAAGCCGAACCCGTGCCCCGCCTCGTGCGCCACCGTCTCCGCGACGAACTGCACGTTCGTCGGCCAGGCGGGCACCAGCGCGCTGAAGACGTATCCCGTGTTCGAATAGGCCGGACTGACGAAGCCGCCGATGATCGCCACGCCGCTCGCGATGCTCGTGCCGGGGGCGCGGTTCAGGTTGTACCACGTGCCGTCGCCACCCACGACGATGCGGAACGCGACGTTGTCCGCCAGCGACGGCGGCGCGACGGTCGTCACGTCGATGTCGAACGGCGAATACTTCTCCGCGACGTCGGCCCAGACCTGACGCATCAGGTCGACTTCGCCGCTCGAGAAGCTCGACGGATCGCCGTTCGCGTCGAACGCAGGCGTCGTCCCCGGTTGGAAGTTCACGCCCGTCCACTGCGGGGTGGTGTCGCCGTCGAAGTCGATGTACAGCTTCTTCGTTGCCTTGGGCTTGCTGCTCAGCGCCGGCACAGTCGAGTAACGGAGCCCGCCCGGCGTGTCCACGAACCGCACGCCGGGCGTGTCGACCACGGGGCTGATGCCGATCGGCACATCGCTCAGCAACCGGCGCGGCTCGAGCTGCGTGATGAGTTCACCAGCCGTCCGGGCCGCTGCGGCGTCAACCATGCGTTGAAGCCGACGAGCCGAACCACCGATGCGCCGACGTCCACACACTGCCTGACGCTTCGCTGCGCGATCCATCTTTTTCTCCCTGAGCTCGCCGCACCTCGTGCGCCGCGCGTGCATTTCGTGCACCGCTAGCGCTGCGTCCACCGCGTGCGCACACGATCGCCCTGAGAGGGCGATGCCACGCAGTTGAAAACGGAGGTGTCCTATCCCGGCGGCGCAGTGATACGCCACAACGCTTCGAGCTACAAAAAAATGTTGCTCAATCGAGAGCCCTGCCCGCTCACCGAGGCCGGCCGCATGCCGGACCGTGCAGTGCAACACGCTCGACCGATCCCCCGGAGCGACCCTCACCGACCGAGGCGACACCACTCCCGACTCGTTCGGATTGCTCCGCCGATCGAACACGGAACATTTTGGAACATGCGCGCGGTTTTCAACTGATTTTCCGCACAGCCGGATGCACCACATGGAACATTTTGACGCATTTCGGTCGCATTCCACGCTCCGGATGACGCATTCAATGCTCCGCTTGACGCACCGCGAGTACGCGTTGACGCAACGTGCGGACAGGCCGGCGCGCTCCGCCCCACCCGCGGCACACCTTCCGCTGCTCCCGCCTAACCCACCGAACTTGTCAAAGAGCCCGATCCTACGGGGTCTCAACCCGTCCTAGACGCATCGCGCCACGCCGTATTGTGGTCACGTCGTCAAGGCAAACTCAAGACCAACTGCACCCCGAGGCTCGCCACAACCCTTGGCCGCACGACCGCTTGGGCCGAGCGACGGAGAATTCCGCGAATCCGCATCGCGCCGATCCGGGCACCGCGAGGATCGCGAAATCGACGGGCAACTACGATGAGATCGGTCGCTACTTCGCCGCAGCCGTAGCGGCGATGGCGTCCGCAACTGCGGCTGGGCTGGCGTGGCGTCTTCGGAGGGTCAGCAGCAACACCGTGCCCGCGATGATGAGCCCGACGCCGATCGTCATGCTCATGCTCCACGCGTACGGCCCGAACGTCAGCACGGGCGGCTCGACGCGGAGGTTTTCGATCGTGAATCGCCCTGCCCCTTCCAGCACCAGCATTAGCGCGAAGACGCGGCCCGCCGTCGGGGCGAGCGTGAAGTACGCCACGCACACGGCTGCGATCAGCAGCGCGGTGATCGTGCTGTAGATCTGCGTCGGGTGCACCGCGAGCGATCGTGCCGACGCGGCGGCAGCGCGTTCTTCGGGCGTCTTCAGTTGTGACTTATCGAGCAGCACCGGGCGTTGGTAGACCTTCGTCTCCATCGTCGTGCGGTCGAAGAACGATCGGCGGACGAGTGATTCGTCGACCTTCAGCTGCCCCTTGTCGAACTGCTCGTCGAACGGCGGCGAGCCGTACGGGAACTGCACCGACCACGGCAACTCGCACGGGCCGCCCCAGCAGCAGCCGTTCATGAAGCAGCCGACTCGCCCGATCGCCAGGCCCACCATCAGCGCCGGCGCGACGATGTCCATGCCGCGCCGGATCGGAACTTTCTTGAGTAGGCCGTAAGCGATGCACGCCGGCGTCGCGAGCAACAGCCCGCCGTAGAAGACCAGCCCGCCGCGTCGCAGGTTGATCATGTGGAAGAGGTTCTCGGAGAGCGTCGGCGCAGAGGTGTACTCGTGCCACTCCTGCAGCACGTGGACGAGCCTAGCGCCGATGACGCCCGTCAGCAGCGCGATGATGCCGATGTTGACGAAGAACTCCGGATCAAGGCCACAGCGCCGTGCGAGGAACTTCGCGAGCGAGATGCCGCTCAGGCACGCCAGCACCAGCATCAGGCCGTAGCCGTAGATGGTGAAGTTGATGCCGGGGATGGTGAAGAGTTCGCGCCACATCGAGCGGTTATCCGATCTGCAAGCGTACGTTGTCGATGAGCCGCGTCGTGCCGACCTTCATCGCGATGAGTGCCTGGGCCTGACGATCGATCGTCTCGATCGGTCGCAAAGTGGTGGCGTTCACGATCGTGGCGTATTGCAGTTCCACCGGCACGCCACGCACGCGCGGGTCGATCCGGCTCGGGTCGAGCAGTTCCTCGTGCAAACGCGTCGAGAGCGTGGCGACGCTTCGTTCGCCCTGCGCCGCCATGTCGCGGATCGCGAACAGGCCGCGCGAGATGGAGAGTGCGCGTTCACGCTCCAGGCCGCTGAGATATCGGTTTCGGCTGCTCATCGCGAGGCCGTCCGGGTCGCGCAGCGTCGGGCAGCCGATGACTTCGATCGGGAAGTCGAGCGCCTTCGACATGGCGCGGATGATGGCGAGTTGCTGGTAATCCTTTTCGCCGAAGCAAGAGACGGAAGGCTGCACGATGTTGAACAGCTTCGCCACGATCTGGCACACGCCCGCGTAGTGCCCAGGCCGGTAGACGCCGTCGAGCACGCCGAAGAGATCGGGCATCTCGATCACGATCTTCGGGCTGCCAGCCGGGTAGACGTCGGCTTCGTTGGGCAGGAAGACGAGGTCCGCCCCGGCGTCGCGGCACATCCGAAGGTCTTCCTCGATCGGGCGAGGGTACTTCGCGAAATCTTCGTTCGGGCCGAACTGCGTCGGGTTCACGAACACGCTCACCGCTACGTGCGTCGCCCGGCGTTTCGCCTCGTGCACGAGCGACATGTGCCCCGCGTGCAGCGCGCCCATCGTGGGCACGAACGCGAGCGATCTGCCCAACTCGGCGCGCATCGCCCGACACTCCGCGATCGACTTCGCCACCATCATGCCGCACCTCCGATCGCCGCGACGAGAATCTTCAGCGGGTTCACGCGCGTCAGCACGTCCAGCCTTTCCTTGCCAACGATCGTCTCCGCCACCGCAAGGCCGTTCATGCGGACGTCCATCGTCTCGCTGCGATGCGCATCGCTGCCCAGCATGAAGTAGCGGTCCTCGCGGAGCCACTTCTCGATCAGCTCGCGCGTCGTCCGCGCGGGATGATCGCTGAGGCACTGCAGGTTGCCTTGGAACAGCACGCCCTCAGCCGCCAGCGTGTCGAGCAGCGATTCGTCGTCTTGAAACGCCTCGATGCGCTCCGGGTGAGCGCAGATCGGCGTGATGCCGCACGACTTCAGGTGACGCACGCGCCGCATGAACCGATCGGGGAAGTCGCCTGTCCAGAAATCGAAGATGGCGTGCACGCCCTTCATGCCGTACGTCGGGATCTGCGACCTTCGCATGGTTTCGATGGGCCAGTCGAGGTTGATCTCGCCGCCGGGGTAGATCTTCAGCGGCACGCCGGCCGCGTCGAGTTCGAGCTGGAGCAATTTCGTCCGCTCGCGGATGAAGTCCGGCGTGTGCAGTTCGTAACCCGGCCAGATGTGCGGCGTACAAAACGCGTGAGTGTACCCCACCTCGACGAATCGCCGGGCGAGGTCGATCGACTCGCCGACGCTCGTCGATCCGTCGTCGAGGCCTGGCAGCAAGTGGGCGTGTACGTCGATCCGTCCGGTCGTCATGCGAAGGGGAAATCGTAGGGAGTTTGGGGTCAACTGTCATCCGCGGGTGACGACTTCTCGATGTGCGTCGGGCCCCATGAGCGGTGGCGCACGGGGACGCCGAGCGATGTGGCAACCGCATCGCAGAACACGGCCGGGCTTGTCGCGTCGACCGGCGAGAGAACAGGCACGGCATGTCGAATTGACTCGGTGTCCAGTCGCCCGCTGAAATTTGTATAGGCTGACGCGACCCCTGACGGCAGCAGCGAAAGGCGGTCGAGATGCGTGATCGCCAACTCGTCCACCGCGCCGCATGCCTCAATCGCGTAACGGAGCAGCACGAGGTCGAGCAAGCCGCGTCTGAACTTCCCCTGCGGGCCGGCCGATCCGTTGTGCGGCTCTGGAAGCAGCGCGTCGAGCGTAACGTCCTCGCTCGGGAACGGCCCCGCGCCGTGACGCGTCGCGTAGCAACGCGTGACGCCGATGCAGGTCACGCCCCCTCCCCGGCCCGACTCGTGGAGCAGTTCGTCGGCGTTATGCCGCGTCGTGCGACTCCACGTCGTGTGCGGCGCGAAGCCGGCCGCTTCGTCGAGCAATACGCCCTGTGCGCCTTCGCAGATGGGCGACGTCGATTCGCCCAACACGCGATTCACCTCATGCGATCCGACGATCGATGCACGCCGCGCGATGTCGTCGTATGCTTTGACCGCCGCACCGACCCACGCGTCGTCCTCCAGAACGCGCCGCTCTTCCGGCGTCGCGAAGTCGATCGCAGTGCCGAGCGACTGGTGCATCGCGGCGATCGCAGCGCGGCACTTCTTGATGACGGTGCGGTCGTCTCTCAGCTCGCCTGCGCGCAGGACGCCGTCCGGCCGGGCGAGCGAATCGGCCACACACTCGCCCACGCCCATGCCGCACGTGCCGTGCGCTTCTGCGCCGCGCGATCGCTCGCGGATGCGGTTTGCGACAGTGTGGGCCGGCGTGATGACGCGGCATCGCTCGTCGATCAGCAACCGATCGAACGCGTCCGCAACGCCGACCTCCGCGAGGTGCCTCGCCTCGTTGAGCATCGCGTACGGCTCGATCAGCATGAACCGCGACAGCAGCGTCCGCACGCCCGGCACGAATGTCCCGCTGCCGAACTGGGCGAACGTGTGATGCCTGCCGTCCGGCAGGACGACGTTGTGTGCGGCTTGCGGGCCGCCGTTGAAGCGGACGACGAGGTCGCTCGCGTGACGGCGGACGAAATAGTCGACGAGCGTACCCTTGCCGGCATCGCCGAAGCCGAGATCGACGACGATGATCGCGCGCGACTTGCTCACAGGTCGCGATGGCCGGACGTCTCGGGCGGCTTCGGGCCGGTCGGGGTCGAGTTGAACAGGCTACGGATCGCGTCGAACAATCCGCCGAGGCCGCCCCGCTTCTCAAGCTGCGCGCGGGCTTCGTCCATGTGGATCGTGCCCTCGGTCAGGCCGATCGTTGTCGCGATGCAGGCAGATGTGTCCTCCGGCCGTTCGAGGACGATCACGCTCTGCGGGCCAAGGTGCTTGTGCCAGAAGTCGAGCACGTCTGCGTCGCGGCCATGACTCGCGCCGCCGGGGATGATGAAGAAGACGTGGTACTTCTGCCTCACCTCGGCGATGAGTTCGTCGAGCGGCAGGTCGGCCTGCAGGCCCGCGGCAGAGCCGAACAGCCCGTTCACGATCTGCTTGCGGACGACTGGGTACGCCATCTCGTCGCCGATGATGAAGAGGTATCCCTTTCGGCCGCGCTTCTCGTAGCAGTCGATCGCGGTGTGTCGTGCTGCAACGTACATCGCGAGTTCGTAGCTCTCGATCTTCCCGCCGCCGCCGCCGCCCTCGATGATCATGTTCTCGAGGTTCTGGTCCATGCGGTTGTCGCTCTCGAACTGGCCCACCTGTAGCGGCGCCTCATCGCACGTCGCGTCGCCCACCGCGGCGAACATGATCTGCGAGTGCGGCACGTACTTGTGCCCGAGCAGCAACTCGTGCAGATGCGGCAGATCGCGGTGGATGCCGCGCACGACGCGGTCCATCGAGCCGGTGACATCGAGGCTGATGATGATCGCGTTCGAGTCGGGGTGCTCGGCACTGTCGCGGCTCTCGCGCAGGCGCAAGCCGTTCGGGTCGAGCGTCTGGTGGACGCGCAGCACGCCGCTCTTCTTCGCGACGGCGCTGTAGTCGAACGTGTCCTTGCCCGCCGCGGCTTTCGCGGAGGTGCGGGCGTAGAAGTCATTGGCGGACCATGCACCGCTTCCCATCGTCTCATCTCCTCATCAGCTCGGTTTGAATGTGCTCCGCGATGGCATCTCGAACGGCACGAACGTGCGCGGGCCCCACATCGCATCGATGAGCCGATCGAAGTCGGCGAGCAGGCTGCTCGCGTCGACGTCGCTCGACGACTGCGCGCGATCGAAGTAGCGGACCAGTGCGGGGTCGATGTCGCTGGGCGCGAGCAGACGAACCATCCCCGCCGCAGCGGCGAGGTCGGCACGGAGCGGCGATGCGTCGAGCCCGCCCGCGCGCCAATCGGAATTGAGCGTGACAGCGCTCGACCAGCCGATCAGAACCAGCTTGTGCTCGCGCGGCTCGATCAGCACGTGCTCCAGCTTCACTGCCGAGTGCAGAACACGGCTCGCGTGCGCGAAGCCGAGAACGGTGAGGAGGCGCCGCCACATCCAGGCGAGGTGTTTCGGGTCGACGCCGGCAGGATAGGCCGCGCGGACCTCAGCGAGCGAATAGAGTTCGGTCGCGGAGTTGATGCTCTCGTGATAGCCCAGCATCGACGCGACGCGGCCCGGCTGAAGGTCGGGTGACCTGTAAGTCGTGATCGCGATCGGCTTCGGCAGGAACGGGGCAGCCCGGCCGTCTACGTCGGCGGCGTGCAGGCGTTGCAGCGTCTCGTGGCCCGACTGCACGCTGTGGTTGCCGCGAAAATTCCTCGCGATCTTGAACACGCCGCTCTGCGCCGACGTGCCGATGCGGCAGTGATAGAGGTTGCAGGTGTCACCCAGCGCGAAGCGCTTGCCGACGATGATGTGCAGCCCGTTGACCGTGAGTTCGAGCGCTGGCGCATCTGGCGCTTCAGGGCGGATCGACGCGTAGTCCGCCAGGCCGCAACGCGGGCAGAAACGCCCCACCGCGACGGCGTCCGCCGTGTGGGCTTCGTAGTGGCATCGGGGACAGATCGCGGCCGGCGTGCTCACAACTCGCGTTATACCAGATTGCGGTCGGTCCCGAAGACCCGGTTCAGGTCACGACCGCTTGCTGACGAATCTGTGGATGAGGCGTTCGATCGCCTGCGACTCGTCGCCATCGAAAACGTGCGTGGTGAAGTTCGCGCAGCGGCGCGTCGGCTCGAGCGAGTCGTGATAGATCACCATGTCGCAGTGGCGCGGGTCGCGGCGAAGGTTCTCGTACAGCTTCTGAACGCGGGCAGGGTCGCCCTCGAAGAGTTGGAAGAACCTCGTCTCGCCGAACCACAACTCGCCGGTGATCCTGAACGCGTGGTTCCGTCGGCCGCAAGCGAGGACGAGCTTGACGACCTCTTCATCGCTGACGTCAACCCGCGTGCTGGAGTATGCGACCACCTGAATCGCCGTGGTGGAGGTGAGCTGCCGGACATCAGGGAACATGCCCGAATCAGACCATTCGCACCATATCTACGCAATCGAATACGTCCATCATTCAGGTGTCATTATTGGTTCATGCTCGTCTCCAGATGCATGTGCGGGACCAGCAATCGATAGCCTCGGCCACGAGCGCTGTCGATGTAGTCGAGCGGCTCGACGGCGAGCATCTTCGCGCGCAGCCGGCCGACGATCACGTCGACCACGTTGCTCTTCGGCCGTTGCGTGGCGGGCCAGCACGCGTCGAGCAGCGTGTCGCGCGGGACGAACTTGCTGACGTTCCGGCTGAGGTATTCGAGGACGGCGAACTCGCGCTGCGTGAGCTTCACGTCGCGCCCGCCAAGCGTGACCTGCGTGGCGTCGACGTCGATGCTCAGATTGCCCACGTGCCGCGGGTTGCCCGTGACGGCATGACATCGTCGGGCGAGGGCGCGGATGCGCGAGCCGACCTCGGGCAGCGCCGCCTTTGCGGAAGCGACATCGTCAGCGCCGCTATCGAGAACGTTGACCGCGCGAGTCGGCGCGTCGCGGTCGGTGATGACGAGGAGCGGCGTATTGTCTCCACCCTCGCGCAGCCCGCGCGCGAACAGCGCGGCGTCGACGCCATCGCCCGACTCGGGCAGCAAGTTGCGATCGCCGTCCTCAAGGTGGGCGGTCGTCCGCTCGTCCACCGCGACGATCGCAGCGGGCTTCTCCTGCGCCACCGCGTTGATGGCGTCCGGGCCGTCGCTCGCCATGACGACGTCGATGCGGCGATCGCCGAGGTACGCTTCGATCTTCTGCGCAACGGGATTCGTTCCGGGGACGATGACTACTTTCATGTCGCCTCCTTGTTCGTGACCCGTCGGATGATGCCCGATGCGATGAGGGGCGTCCCTCAGGTCTCGCCCGAAGCGCCATGGGTGTCGCTCGCAACAGCCTTCAGGACGTTCAGCAGCGCGTCGGTCGCTCCGCCCTTGGTGCAGTAGGCCACCGCGCCGGCGTCGCGCATCGCCTTCGCCATGTCGTCGCGCTCGTGCATCGACAGGCCGATCACTTTCACCGTTGGCATTTCGCGGCGCAGCACGCTGGTGACCTGGATGCCGTTCATGCGGGGCATCGAGATGTCACAGATGAGGATGTCGGGCTGCGTGTTGCGGGCCATCTCGACGGCTTCGACGCCGTCGCCCGCTTCGCCGACGATGGTGACGTAGGGCTCCTGCTTCACGAGCGCGATGAGCCCCTCGCGGAAGAGCTTGTGATCGTCGGCCACCAACACTCGGACGGTCGGCACGTCGCCGTTCACGAGCGGCCGGGCTTCGATGGGCGGTTCGACGCGGGCCTTGTCCTCCACGTGTTGCATGGCGACGGGGATCGTGATCTCGATGCTCGTGCCCTGCCCGGGCGTCGAGCGGATGTCGAGCAGGCCGCCCAGCATGCTGAGGCGTTCGCGGATGCTGAACAAGCCGAACGAGCCCTCATGGTTCTGCCGCGTGAGGTCGGCGCCAGGTTTGAAACCCTGGCCGTGGTCGCTGACGGTGATGGAGAGCAGGTCGTTCATCCGCGTGCGCATCTCGACCCGGGCCTTCTTTACGCCCGCGTGTTTCACCACGTTGAAGAGCATCTCGCGGACGCACTCGAACAGCACGAGCCGCACGCTTTCCGCTTCGGGCTCGGAGCCCTCCTGCACTTCGACGTCCACCTCAAGCCCGTGGTCGCGCTCCATCTTTCGCGCGAGCCACTCGAAGCCCGCCTGCAGTCCCGCATCGTGCAGGACCGGCGGACTCAGTTCCGTCGCGAGCGTGCGGGACTCGTTGATCGCCTCGTCGAGCAACTGCTCGATCTGTTTGAACGACTCGATCGAATTCGCGTCGTTCACCTTGCGGCGAACGATGCCCACCTTCAGCTTCGCGGCGCTGACGAGCTGCTGGAAATGGTCATGCAAGATCTGGGCGAGACGCTTGCGTTCGCGCGTCTCCGTATCGGCGAGGTCGAGGATGAGTCGGCGCAACTGGGCGGAGCGTTCCTGGAGCTGCTCGGTGCGCTCCTGGACGCGTTGCTCCAGTGTCTCTGCGAACTGGCGCAGCTCAGCCTCGGCCATCTTTCGGGTGGTCATGTCCACGACGAACGCTACGCCACGCGAGCTCACGACGGGCTCGGGTGAGCTGGCCGTAACGAGTACGGGGATCGACCGACCCTCCTTGTGCAGGTAGTTCTTCTCGAACGGCTTCGCGTGGCCTGTGCGGCGAAACTCGTCGACGACCGGTGCGTCGCGCTCGAGTTCTCCGTCGGGCGTAAGCGACATCCACGACGGATGCTTCTGGAGCAATTCCGTGCGGGTGTAACCAAGCATGTTCGCGAAAGCTTCGTTCACGTCGATGATGGGGCCGTCGATGTCGAAGCGGACGATGCCGAGGAGGCCCGTCTCGTAGACGGCCTGCAGCTCGGCTTCCACCTTCTTCTGCTCGTCGACGTCGATGGTGACGCCGTACCACTTCGGTTCGCTCGTCTCGTTCCGCTCGCTGAGCAGCGCGCGGGCCTGCTGGAAGCGGTACGAGCCGTCGGCCGTCCGCATGCGGAACTGGGCGGTGTAGGGCTCACCCGTTGCGATTGATTTGGTCCACAGCCTTGAAGCATCGGCCTTGTCGTCCGGATGCAGCACGCTTGCCCAGCCTTCACCGAGAAGCTGGTCCATCGCCACGCCCGTCAGCTGCACGAGCTGGCCGCTGACGAAATCGAGCTTTCCATCGCGCGTAGCGGTCCAGACGCCGAGCGGGAGCGCCTCGGTGATCGTGCGAAATTGCCTTTCGCGCTCGGCCAGTTGCTCCTGCGCGCGGACGCGTTCGGAGACGTCGACGCCCGACGGGATCAGGTGCGTGATCCGGCCGAAGTCGTCGCGCATCGGCGCGATCATGAAGTCGATCCGCATCATCCGCCCGCCCGCCATGCGGACGTCGACGTCGTAGCGAACGATCTCTCCCGCCGCCGCGCGGGCGACCGAATCGCGGAGGCGTTCGCGGACCGGCTCGGCATAATCCCACCAGTAGCAGTCCCAGAACGGCTTGCCGATGACGTCTTCCGCCCGAATGCCTGCGGCGGCAAGCGGTGCCTGGTTCGCGCCGGTGAGGACGCCCTCGGGTGTGAGCACGCCCACGAAGGCGAACAGATTGTTCAGCACGTTCCGCAGATGTCGTTCGCGATCGGAGGCGGCGGACTCGACGCGCTTGCGGTCGGTGATGTCGGCGTTGACGCCCACCCACTCGCGGGTGCGTTCGCCCGAACTGGTGAGTTCGAGCGGCACCCCCGTCATGACGGTGTGGCGGTAGTCGCCGTTGGCGGCGCGAACGCGGACCTCGCGCGACCATTCGACCGCCTTCTCGCTCGCGTCGGACCACGCTTGGAGCAGAGACGCGCGGTCTTCCGGATGGATCGCCTCGAGCCAGCCGGCGCGGAGGTGCTGTTCCTCGTCCTGACCGGTGAAGTTCATCCAGTCGGGCTGCGGTTCGACGAACTGGCCCGCGATTGGCGTCTGCCACGCGATTGCAGAGGTCGCCCGCACAAGCGAGCGCGAGCGAAGTTCGGCGATTCGGAGCTGCGCCATCTGATTGCGGACGTCGCTCAGGTCACGCCATTGCACGACGACGACCGATTCAGCGCGTTTCGCATGAACTTCATAGGTGCGCATGACGCCGCGAATGTCCCGGCCGTTCACCTCGTGGAGCAACGGTTCGCCGGTCTCGACGACGCGGACGAAGCCCTCGAAGAGCCCGTTCTCCCGCAGCGGCGGCGCGATGGAAAGAAGACGGCCGCCGACTTGCTGCTCGCGCGTCAGCCCCGACGCGTCGTTTGACGCGGCACCCGAGGCATTGATGTACAGAACCTTGAAGTCTTCGACCCGACCAGCGGCGTCGCGGATCGGCTCGAACACGCCCAGCGGATCGGCCACGGCGTCGACCGCGCCGTCGAGCATCGATCGCAGTTCGTTCGCCTGCTCGCGCGTCTGGTTCAGCAGCAGCTCGGTCCGCGCGCGACGCCACTCGACGCGCCGCATGTGGCTGATGAGCAGGATGACGCCGGCGCCCACGAATAGGAACCGCCCGAGCACCGACCGCGCTTCGCCGTCCTTGAAGGAGAGAAAGGTCGGGCCGGACAAAACGAGGAAGTAGTGCGACACCGCGAGCAGCGCGAGCGCGACGAACGCGTAACGCCTGCCACACGTCGCCGCCGCTCCAGCGACGGCGAGCACGGCGAATGTAAAACCGGCATCGATCCCCGTCGTGAAGACAAGCAGCCACCGCAAGCCAATCGCGAAGGCGGCCAGGCCCAGCGCGAATACCAAGTGTGATCGTTTGACGGGGATCGGTGTGTTCGGCATCGCTCAGCCACGAGCCTTCTATCAACGGGACGTCATCTGCGGCGGCGCGCCGGCACGCCTCGGCGCATCCGTCCACGATGCCGCGTCCCTCGCCTGCTTCCCTGGGGGCACTGCTCGAGTCTCGCCGTTGAGCGGGTGCGCGGCTGTGAACCGGGTAAACAATTCTCCGGAACGCCGATCTACTCAACCCGTGCAACTCGACTTTAGCCGATCTCCTGCGCCGTGTGCCCTGAAACGCATCGGGCTTGACTCCTTCGCCGGCGCATCACCCCTGCTGGCTCAGCGACCACTCGATCGCGAACCGGGTCAGTTCGGGGCCGTTCTTCAGGTTCAGCTTGGCCTTTAGATGCTCTCGGTACGTCTCGATCGTCTTCACGCTCAGACACAGCTGATCGGCGATCGAGCTAGTCGTCTGGCCCTTCCCGATGAGCGTGAGCACTTCAAGTTCGCGGTCGCTCAGCTTCTCGATCGGCGATTGCGAGATCCGCTCGCTCGTGCCGGCGCCGATCATCTTGCCCAGCAGGCGTTCGCTCATCGCTTCGCTGAGGTAGAGCTTGCCCTTCAGCACCTGCTTGATCGCGTTCATCAGGTCTTCCGGCGGGCGCTGCTTCATCACGTACGCCTTCGCTCCGGCGCGGAGCGCGCGCTCGGCGTAGATCTGCTCGTCGTGCATCGAGTACGCGACGATTGGAATGCCAGGCCAGCGGTGGACGAGGTCCTTCATCAGTTCGACGCCGTTGTTGCCCTCGAGCGAGATGTCGACGATGACCACGTCGGGCCGGATGTCCGAGACGAGCTTGTAGGCGTCGCCCAGGTTCGAGGCTTCGCCGACGACGACGTAGTTGCCGTCGGAGTTGATCAGCTCGGAGACGCCCTTACGCAGCATGGGGTGATCGTCGACTACGACGACCTTCTTCTTCCCTGCGTGCGACGCTGGCGATGCGTGAGATGCGGCCTGCGCCCCGTTGGCGGCGTCGCGGCTGGTACTGACCGCGGTGGACGATTGTGGCATGACTGCCTCCTGGATTGCGCGATTCGTTGCGGACGGCCCGCGGTCGCGTCGACCGGCGAGTCCGTTCTTCATCATCTGGTCACCGTGGGTAGACAGTATCAGGGATACCCTGATCTAACCGCAGAAGTTTATTGACGCACCCGATTCGCCGCTGCGTGTCGACCCGATACCGGGGCGGTTCCACCGCAGGCATCTTACCCGGGGCTCGCGGCTCCGTCTGCCGATGGATCGGCTCAACGACGTGTGTTTGGCGTGATCGCGAGCCTCGACCGCACTTCGATTTCGAGAGGGTGCCCATGCGTTCGCTCGATCAGTACTTCGCTCCGACCGCCGCTCCGATGGACGTCGTCGCCATGGACGCTTCGCCGCGTCTGTCGTCTTCGTTGTCGTCGCTGCAACCCCAGTCGCCGCTCTGCTTCGACACCGCGTTTGCGGCCCGCGTCGGTCTTCACGCGAATACCGATCTGCACCGCGTTTCGAAAGTCATCCGTAACTGGCTGCCTCTGGCTTCAGAGATGGCACTCTGGGTGGCCGACATGCCGATGCTTGACCGACTCCTGGCGAAGCTCGAGTCGGATGTTGAGACGCTGTCTGTGCTGGCCGGTACCTCCAGCGCTGACAAGTCCGCCATCGATGTCGCTGTCGCTCAACTCTCTCGAACTGCGGCACAGCTCGACAGGTTCCTGCGTGATGCGGCTTCACACGCATGCGGCTCGCTGGCGAGTTGATCGGTTGATTGCTCGGGAATCCCCCGACGGGTGTTCCGACGCTCATCCCGATGTCAGCTCCGTGCGGCGCGTCATACGTTGTTGAGGGTTCGATCGGTCTGCGAGGCGACGTGCGTCGCACACACGCGGGACCGAGATCGATACACCAACCCCTGTGAAGGAGACCGCCCATGCGTGACCTGTTCATCGCCCGCCGCTCGTTCGCGTCGTTCATCGTCGGCCTGTTCCTCGCCTGTGGCGCTCTCGCCACGACCGGCTGCAACACCACCGAAGGTGCCGGCAAGGACATCGAAGCCACCGGCGACGCCATCAAGGACGCTGCCCACGACGCCAAGAACTAATGCCTCGTCGTCATGCACGCGTTCGTCATGACGCGCGCGACACACACCGCTTCTCACACCCCTCTGAGTGAGGTATGCCATGCTCTACTACTCGATCGTCTTCCTCGTCATCGCGATCATCGCGGCCATCTTCGGCTTCGCGGGCATCGCCGGCACGGCCGCCGGGATTGCGAAGATCCTGTTCTTCGTCTTCCTCGTGCTGTTCGTGGTCTCGCTGCTCTTCAACCTGCCGAAGCGTCCGCCGGTCGCGTGAACCACACACTGCGGTCGCACGCCGATCGCACAGCACCTCCCCCGCGCGGAACACGCGCGTGTAGGGAGGTTTCCTGCCCGCTTCACCGTCCGCTTCCCTACAGAATATGTCTATTAACAACGGCGTCATGTTTCAGGCGTTCCAGTGGCACCTCCCCAGCTCTGGCACGTTCTGGAGCGATCTTGCTGCCCGCGCGATTCACCTCTCCCAGCGCGGCGTCACCGCCGTCTGGCTGCCGCCTGCCTTCAAGGGCCTCGGCGGAGCTGATGAAGTCGGCTACGGCGTCTACGACCTCTACGATCTCGGCGAGTTCGACCAGAAGGGCACCGTCCGCACGAAGTACGGCACGAAGGACCAGCTCGTCTCGTGCGTTCGCACGCTCCGCACCGCTGGCATGCAGGTGTACGCCGACGTCGTGCTGAATCACCGCTGCGGTGCCGACGCCAAGGAGCGCGTAAGCGTCGTTCCAATCCATTTTCACGATCGCACTCAGATCGTCGCCGATCCGTTCGAGGCCGATATCTGGTCACGCTTCGACTTCCCCGGGCGCGGCGACACCTACAGCGCATTCAAGTGGAACAGCACCCACTTCACCGCCACCGATCACATCGAGGGACGCGACGACGCGCCGGGAAACTGCGTCTACCTCCTGCACGGCAAGACGTTCAGCGGAGAGGTAAGCAAAGAGATGGGGAACTTCGACTTCCTTATGGGCTGCGACGTCGACCACTATCAGCCCGACGTGCGCGACGAACTCTTCCGCTGGGCGCGGTGGTTCATCGACACGACGAACGTGGACGGCCTGCGACTCGACGCAGTCAAGCACTACCCGGCCGGCTTCGCGCGGGATCTGCTGAACCACCTTCGCGCGCACTTCGGGGAACGAGAGGTCTTCGCCGTCTCCGAATACTGGTCGCCGGAGCTCGGTGCGCTGCAGTCGTTCCTGCAGTCCACCGACGGCCGGACCGAACTCTTCGACGTGCCGCTGCATTACAAGTTCTTCGCCGCGTCGAACGCCGGCAACACGTTCGACATGCGCACGATCTTCGACGACACGCTCGTACGGACGAATCCCGCGTTCGCCGTCACCTTCGTCGACAACCACGACACCGAGCCCGGCCAAGGCCTGGAGAGCTGGGTGCAGCCGTGGTTTAAGCCGCTCGCCTACGCGCTCATCCTGCTCCGCAAGAACGGCTACCCCTGCGTCTTCCAGGGCGACTACGACGGGCCCGCATCGAATCACTTTGAGTCCCCCTCCTTCCGCGAACTGCTGGACAAGATGTTCGCCATTCGTCTTCGCTACAACCACGGCGACGAGCACGACCACTTCGATCACGGCAACTGCATCGCATGGGTCCGCACGGGCGACGAAGCCCACCCCGGCTCGATGGTCGTCATCCTCAGCAACGGCGACGTCGGCCGAAAACGCGTGCAGACCTTCGCGCCGGCCGGCGCAGTGTTCGTCGACGCGCTCGGGCACCAGTCCGGCGAAGTCGTCGCGGGCGAAGACGGCATGGCGGAATTCACCTGCGGGGCGGGCTCCGTCTCGGCTTGGGTGCAGGCGTAATCGCTCCATGCTGCACGAGCAGATTGCTGCATAGAAAAGCTTCGATCCCATCAAGATTACATCACGAACCGGGGCTTCCCTGATGCCCCCGGTGTGCGTTTTGGAGTCGACTTGTCGCGAAGCCCTGATGGCTGCTCCTGCCGCTGCGAACTACGGTGTGGCGATGAACGTCGCCCAGCGCAGGCATGGATGCAAACGCGCTTAGTGCCCGTCCGCACGGGGCTCCATGCACGCGATCGCGCGTGTACGCCGTGCACGGGGCGTGTTGGCAAGAGCACCCGAGCACCGTGTCATGAATCTTCGATCGAGAAACATCACCGTGGATGCACTCAATCGACTCGCCGAGTGTAGCCGCGACGCAAACGTGGGCTACAACGTCGCGGCCCGCAGCGCGACGTCGCCCCTGCTCCGCGCCGAGTTGAGCCAGTACGCCATGCAACGAGAGCAGTTCGCACATCAGCTGCGCGAAGCCGCACAGGCGATGGGTGAAACGATCAGCGAAGTCGTGTCTTTCGACTCGCCGCCGCAGCGGGCGTGGAGCGAGATCACGCCGTCGTCGGCCCAGAGCGACGAAGCCGCGATTCTCCGTGCGTGTGCCCGAGCCGAGATCGCCACGCTTCGCTGCTACGACGCGATCGATCTGCTCGTGTGCCCGGAATGGCTCCGGCAGCTCATCCTCACGCAGCACTCGGCGATCGAGCGCGTGCTCGACCGGATTCGCTCGCTGCAGCACGCACTCGCGGTCAGTGGTGCACGCCGGGCCGAGGAGCAAAGGCTCAAGCCGGACGCGCAATCGGCGTCTGCAATCAACGGCGAAGCGAATCGGAACTAGGTCAGGAGGTTGCGTCATGTCCAAATCTCAGAGCCACGGCAACGGGCACTCGTCGACCGAGGGCCACCCATCAAGCAACGGCCACACTGGATCGACGCGTGGCATGCCTCGGACGGATGCCGAAGCTGCTTCCGACAGCGTCACACGCCTCGCCAAGGCGGCCGGCGTGAATCGCGAGAAGCTCTCGCGCGACCTCGCTGCACTGAAGGCGAGCTTCGTCAACTTGCGCGACGAGGTCTCGTCGATCCTCGCCAACGCTTTCCAGGTCGACGACAAGCGCGTACTGCCGACGCGGCACGAGGTGTCGACGCAACTCGAACAAGCCCGACATCGCGAGGCGATCGAACAGAAGACGCACACCGACGCCGTCTCGCGGATCACTCAAAAGGTCCGCGAGAACCCCGTCGCGAGTGCGGCCGTCGCGTTCGGCGTCGGCTTCGCGATTTCGAAACTGCTCACGCCGCGCCCGAAGCAACGGCCCGGACGGCGTGAGTGACGCGCGGGCACGGTGCTGCACGCTTCAGTGCAGAGGTGCCGGTGCTTCCGCGGAAAGGGCCGGTGGGTCGTGCTGAGGTTGTGTTTTCGCCTCAGACTCATTCGATCGCCGGCCCCCTGGGGAGTCCGCACTGCCAACTGACGTCGATTCACCTCCCTCCACCATCACCCGGATCTTCACATGGAAACGCTCGCCCGACTGGTCGTGAACGTCGTCGACCTCGCCGAAGCTGAGGGACGCTCGCTGCGTCGCTCGCTCGTTCACTTCTTCATCACGCTCGGGCTCAGCGCCGCCACTGCACTGCTCACGGTGCTCGGCCTGGCGTTCATCGTGTACGGCGTCTTCGGATTGCTGCGCCGCGCCGTCGGGCCGGAGTTCTCCGCGCTCATCATCGGCCTGCTCGCGATCGGGCTGGGCCTCGTCGTCGCGCGACTCGTCAAGGCAAGGAGCGTCTGACATGAGTCTCACCGACTTCCCCGCCGACGACGTGATGCAGCTCGTGCATCGCGAGAACCTGAAACAGGACATCATCCGCGATGCGGCCGAGCTGAGCCCGGCTCGGTTGCTCGAACGGCACCCCGTCGCCACCGTCGCGATCGCCGCGAGCGCGGGCATCGTGATCGCCCAGGCGAGCGGCCCGATGGGCGGCGCGCTCGGCTCGGCGATGAAGCTCGCGGCGAAGTACCTAATGCCCGTCGCGATCGGCTGGCTGACGACATCGGCAACGGATGAATCGTCCGGCGACGGCTCCGCCGCACCGAGCACCGCCGAGAGCGCCGCATGAGCGACCACGCCACCGGCCCGATGGATGGCGCGACGAACCACATCTCGCGCGCCGCCCAGCAAGCCCCCAACCTCGCCCGCGCCGCAGCCGCGTGTCTCACGGTCGCCATTCTGTGGTTCGCGAGCGATCTGCTCATCCCGATGGCCTTCGCGGGGCTCCTTTCGTTCATCGTCATCCCGATGGTCTCACGCCTCACGCGCATCGGCGTGCCCAACGCGGTCGCGACCACCTTCGTCATGGTGGGCATGATGACCATCGTCGGCGGAATCGTGCTTCTCACCAGTTCGCAGGCACTCGATCTCGTGCAGAAGCTTCCGGAGTACCGCGACACGCTGGTGGATCGCATTCGCAACGTTCGCTCGAGCAGCACGGTGTCCTTTAGTGAGCTGCAGAAGACCTACGCGACGATCGACAACGAACTGAACAAGGCAGCCAATGCCGCGGAGGCGACGACAGCACCCGCGACCACGCAGTCGTCGGAAGCGGCCGCTCCGCCGACGCAGCCCGTTGCCGTTCGCGTCGTCGACAGGCCGGACGACTTCGTCACGCGCCTCACCGCCTACGCCGCCCCTGTCGTCGGCCCGCTCGGTGGCTTGGGCGTCGTCTTCCTCATCTCGTACTTCGCCGTCCTCGGTCGCGAGTCGCTCGCCCGCAAGGCGTTCAAGCTGTGCGTGCGGCTCGACCTCGTCGAAGCCGTCGATGCCGCCGAAGAGGCCGGCAAGCGCGTCTCCCGCTATCTCCGCGCTCAACTGCTCGTGAACATCATCTACGGCGCGAGCCTCGCCTCGATCATGTTCGCGCTCGGCCTGCCCAACGCGCTCATGTGGGGCCTGCTCGGCGGCATGCTGCGCTACATCCCGTATCTCGGCCCGATGATCGCCATCACCATGCCCACGCTCCTCTCCCTCGCCGTCGCGCCCGGGTGGACGACGCCCACGATCACGCTCGTTTCGCTGCTCGCGCTCGAACTCTTCACCAACATCGTTCTCGAGACGCTCTTCTTTGGAAACTCCACTGGCGTCTCACCGCTCGGCGTGGTGATCAGCTTCCTGTTCTGGGGCTGGGTGTGGGGCGCGAGCGGATTGCTGCTCGGCATGCCGATCACGGTGTGCATCGTCGTCATCGGAAGACACGTGCGCCCGCTGCGTCTGCTGTCGGAACTGCTCGCCGCGGAAGAGGAATCGTCGGACGGCTCGAAAGAGCCGCTCTCTGCCCTCGCGTCGCAATCGAACATGCCTGACGTGCTCGCTCATCAGCGTATTCCCGACGCCGGTGCCGTTTGATTGCCCGATCGATGATCCGTTCTGCATCGCCAATACTGCTCCAAGTTCAAACACGAAGGAGCACACGCAATGGCCATGAAAGACACGGACAACCTCGGTACGAATCGCAACACTGACCGCAACGCAAACGCGAGTCGCCTGACAGATAGCGACGTCGTCGCCACCGCAGGCGATTCGCCTGAGACGCTCGAGACCCGCGCCCTCGATCGAAGCAACATCGATCGCCCCGCCACCGGCACGCACGACCCCGACGCCTCGCCCAATCGCGACGCGATCACCGGCACGCCCGGCTCGCATCCGATCGGCGTGGGCGTCGGCGCTGCCGCTGCCGGCGTCACGGGGGCCGCGATCGGCTCGGTCGTGCCCGGCATTGGCACCGTCACCGGCGCCGTCGTCGGCGCGGTGATCGGCGCCGTCAGCGGCGGCCTCGCCGGCAAGGGCGTCGCTGAAGCCTTCTACCCCACCGAGGAAGACGCCTACTGGAAGAGCGAGTTCCCCAACCGCGAATACGCCAAGGGCGACCACGGCTACACCTACGAGGTCGACTACCGCGATGCCTACCGCTTCGGCTACCTCAGCGCCTTCAACTACGGCACTGCCGAGTTCGAAGACGTCGAGCCGCAGCTCATCGACGAGTGGACCAAGCAGCACGGCACGTCGCGCCTCGAGTGGTCGACCGCCCGCAGCGCCGTCAAGGACGCTTGGACCCGCGCCCGCCAGAACCGCCCGAACGCCGAGCCCGTCGGCGGCGAAACCTACCGCGACTCGAGCAAGGTGTAGTGATGCGACGGTGATCGTCGCGCCCGTCGCAGAACCGAGAGCTGCGACTGGCCGCTAGATGTCACACCATCACTGCATCCCATCGCACGACGCCCGCCGATTTATTCTGGCGGGCGTCGTCGTTTCGTGTCGGAGTGCCTCTTGTCCAAAGTGGCACGGGTTTCCAACCCGTGGTTACGCAGACCACGAGTGCAACACCGGTTGACAACCCGTGCCGCGACACCTGACACACTCACGCAGCAGATCGACGGTTCTGAACGGTCGCCATTCCGCACCACCCGGCCCAACGAGCGCCGGCCACACCACTTCGGCCCGCCTGTCAACATCTTGGGGCGCGCACCCCACAGATCTGTTGCACGGCGTTGCATGTCGTCCCAAACGACGCGACGCGGCGACCGCACGATTCGCACACGACCACCGTTCCCCGCCGGGTCGCCCACGCGTTCACTTGCCAATCGCGCGCGAGCCTTTCAGCCCCGCGTGCGTCGAGCATTGTGAGCGCGATGTCGAGATGATTGGAAGCGCATTTGCGGAACGAGCGACGGCCGAACCGTCGGCCGTGCAAGGCGTTGGCCGTAGCGCGAAGGAATTCCGAAGAATCGCGACGCGCACCATGGGAGGGCGAGGCTCCCGCCGAGCCTCTGCGGATGCGCGATCGAGATGCCGTCGAAGAGCGAGGGCGCGCGGAACGCGGCACCCGGGAGGGCGAGGCTCCCGCCGAGCCTCTGCGGATGCGCGATCGAAGCGCCGTCGAATAGCGAAGGCGTGCGGAACGAAATGCCCGGGAGGGCGAGGCTCCTGCCGAGCCTGTGCGGATGCGCGATCCCGCAGGTCGAAATGCCATTGAAGTCGCTGACGTCGCGCATCCGCACGCGGCTCTTCGAGCCGCAGGCTCGGCGGGAGCCTCGCCCTCCCATGATGCATCCGGCCAACTCAACGTCCATGTCTCACTCGCTCCGTCCGCGCGGATATCAATGCAGCGCGCGTCGCCACCATAGCCCCGAAGGGGCGACCGGACTGTAGCCACGGGTGAAGCGCCGCGGCGGCACTGCCCGCCGCCAGCGCAACCCGTGGACCACGCCCCCGCACTCGCCGCCCCGGCAGGGGCGGAGGAAGTTGTGTCGACATTGAACGCCTCCTTCGCCCCTGCCGGGGCGAATCAACGCATCAATCGTCTCCACGGGTTCCGCTGCGCTTCGGGCGCTCGCCCATCGCTCCGCTCCACCCGTGGCTACAGCCCCGCGCCCCTCCGGGGCGAGCCGACGTGTGCCCGCCTCCCAATCGGCGGCCGAGGCCGCCCCTGCAACTGAAGTCCCCCGCCCGACGTCCGGGTGGAACAGGCATGGATTCATGCCTTTGCGCAACGGCCGAATCGCGTAGCATGCAACCCGCCGCAGTCGACCTCGCCGCGCGCGCGGTGCGGGTCACACTGCACTCGTGTAAGTAAACACTTGTGCCGCCCGACGTGGAATTGCTAACCGAATAGCCGCGAATACTCGGCCGTGACGCCGACCGACAAAAGACGTGAGTATAACTTGAAAAGTGTGGTAGTCTTTCGGCGATGAGGCGCATCGCGAGCATCGGACGATTGGCTTCGCTAATGACGTGTATTGCCGCTGCGGCCGCCGTGGCGGCGTCGAGTGGCACTTCGTCCAGCAGTTCTCCCGCTCCAGCTGCGACGCGGCCTACAAACAGACAGGCGACCTTCTGGCGCTGGTTTGAAAACAACGAACAGCGCCTTTATTCATTCGAGAACGACATGGACCGGGTGATCGATGAGATCGCGATCGCGTTGAAGCAGGTCAATGAAGATCTCACATTCGAGTTGGGCCCAGAGCGCGACGGGCAACGCGAGTTTGTCATTAGCGCAGACGGTAGACGGTCCGCGTTCGACGACGTTCGCGACCTCGCACGCGCGGCCCCCAAACTGAAACGCTGGAAAGTGACGGCGTTCAAGCCGCGTCGTGAAGTGCCGCCCTTGGTCCGATCTGGCGAAGTGACGCTAAATGCCGCCGATATCTCATACGCCCTTTTTCGCCAGGACGGACAACTTGCAGTGCAATTGTTCGTGCCCGAAGCGGTTGCGGCGAGTGAAACCGGGCGAATTCTTGCATATGTCATGCTCACGTGGTCGCTAGGAGAGTACGACACCGTGGTGCGCATTGAGCACTGCGAGGTCTTGTCAGCCGGTACCCCGATAGATAGCCAACGCAATCCATTTACGCAGCTGCCTGCACAATTCGACCGTATGGTTGCCGACGAACCGGCGAAAAGATGATGGGGCAAATCACAACCGGGTGGCACGACTTGCGCGCAAGTCATGGAACGCCGTGACCGCCGCGACGGGTCAATCAACGAGCCTTGTAGGGTGCATCTCCGATGCACCGATCTGAATCGCGGCGATTGGCCCGGAAGGTGCATCAGAGATGCACCCTACGAACGTGGCACCCATTCCATTGTCTCTCCGTGTCCTCCGTGCACTCTGTGGTGAACTCATTCTCCCCTCCGTGCCTCCGCGTCTCCGTGGTGAATCACCGCTTCACAGCATCGATACCGGGTCCACGTCGATCGCCACCCTGTCATTGCTGATGAGGCTCTTGTCCGTTCGCAGCTTCGACAGCACGCGCTGGATCAGGCCGGGCGTGGGGGCGGTGAGGACGATCTGCACGCGGAAATACCCGGCGATGCGGCCCACCACGGCGGGCATCGGGCCCTTCATGACGACGGGGACGCCGAGCGCGGCGATCGCTTCGCGGAGTTCGACGGCGAGCGCCTCGGCTCGTGCGCTCGCCTTCGCTTCGTCGGTGTCGCGCAGGACGATGCGGGCCTGCCGCGCGAACGGCGGCAGGCTGACCTGCTTCCGCGTCGCGAGTTCCTGGGCGGCGAAGGTGAGGAAATCCTGCGAGCAGGCGAGTTGGATCGTCGGGTCGTCGGGCAGGAACGTCTGCACGACCACGCGGCCGGGCTTCTCGCCGCGGCCCGCTCGGCCGGCCACCTGCGTGAGGAGCTGAAACGTGCGCTCGCCCGCGCGGAAGTCCGGGAGGCCGAGCGCGGTGTCGCCGTTGATCACGCCGACGAGGGTGACGTTCGGGAAGTCGAGCCCCTTCGCGAGCATCTGCGTGCCGAGCAGGACGCTGATGTCGCCCGCGGCGAACTTGCCGAGCAGCTCCTCGTAGTCCTTGCTGGAGCGCATCGTGTCGGAATCGACCCGGGCGAAGTTGATGCCGGGGAACTTGAAGTTCAGTTCCTCCTCGACGCGCTGCGTGCCGAGGCCGAACAGGCTGAGCTTCTTCCCGCACGTCGGGCACACCTGCGGCAGCGTGTTGACGGCGAGGCAGTAGTGGCAATGGATCTGCCCCGCGTGCACGGCAGCGCTGGTGGTGCGCGCCTCGGGCTTCACGCCGACGGCGCGGTGGTACGTCATCGTCTTGTCGCAGTACTTGCACCCGACGGGCTCCTGGCAACTGCTGCAATAGATGAAGTTGGAGTAGCCGCGCCGGTTGAGGAGCAGGATCGCCTGCTGCTTGTTCTTGAGCGTCCAGTCGAGCAGTTGCTCGAGGCGAGGCGACATGAGGTGAATGCCGCTTCGCCGCTTGTTCGCCCCCTTCATGTCGACGATCTCGACCTCGGGGAGAGGGCGAGAGCTGACGCGGGTGGGCATGGAGTGGAGGAAGTAGTGGGGCGAGAGAGACGGAGAGACGGAGAGACGTAGAGACGGAGTGGAAGAACCGCCTCCGCCCTCCTCACTTCGTCTCTGCGTCTCTTCGTCACTTCGTCTCTCGACGCCCGTACCACTTCGTCTCTCTGTCTCTTCGTCTCTTCGTCTCTTCTCCGACTCGTCTCTTCGTCTCTTGTCTCCCGCCCCCGCGACTTTCGCCCACGTCTCCAGCGACGGCGTCGCGCTGCCCAGAAGCACCGGGATGCCTTCGAGGTGGGCGCGTTTGATCGCGACGTCGCGGGCGTGATAGCGCGGGGCGGTGTCCTGCTTGTAGCTCGACTCGTGCTCCTCGTCGACGACGATCAGGCCGAGCTTCGGGTGCGGCGCGAAGACGCCCGAGCGCGCGCCGACGACGATGTCGGCCCCGCCGGTGGCGATCTGCTGCCACTGCATGTGCCGCTGCGTCTGCGACAGCCCGCTGTGCATGACGGCCACGCGCGGGAAACGCTGCGTGAATCGCTTCATCGTCTGCGGCGTGAGCGCGATCTCCGGCACGAGCACGATCGCGCCGCGGCCGGACTTCACGATCGCGTCGATCGCGCGGAGGTAGATCTCCGTCTTGCCCGAGCCGGTCACGCCGTGAATGAGGTGCACGCCGAACCCGCCAGCGAGCGCGGGCGAGATCGCGTTGAGGACGGTCGATTGTTCATCGGTGAGCGTGGGCGGCGTGAACGGCGTCTGCGCGAGCGGGTCGGCCTGGTCGCGCGGGTGGTCGAACTCGTAGCTGTCGATCCGCTCGATCTTGATGACCCCCTTCTTCGCGAGCGACAGAACGGCCGGTGGCTTCACGTCGCTCTCGAAGGCGAGCTTGAACAGCTCGATTGTCTCGTCCGCGCCGAGTTGCATGAGCCGTGCGAGCACGGCCCGGCGCTTCTTCGGCTTCGTCTCTTCCAGGAGCTGCTGCAGCTCGGCGGGCGTCTTCAGCGAGCGGACCATCCGCACCGTGCGGACGCCGACGTGCTTCTTCACGGCGCTGGGGATCAGGTTCTCCAGCACCAGCCCGAGCGGCGTGAAGTAGTACCGGCTGATCCAGAGCGCCAGCTCCATCATCTTGCCCGACACGAGCGCGCGCGAGTCGGCGATCGCGCCGATCGGCTTCAGCTTGGCGCGGTCGTGATCGGTGAAGTCCTGCAGCTTCGTCACGTACCCGAACGCGACCTTATCGTTCCGCCCGAGCGGCACGCGGACGCGCTGGCCGATCGCGATCGCGTTGCGAAGGCTCTTCGGCACGATGTAATCGAGCAGCCGATCGATGCCGCGCTCGGTGGCGACGCGCGCGATCGAGTTCACCTCACCCGGCATGGGGGGCGGCGGCGCGAGATGGGCGAAGAGCGAATCCACGATCCCCGATTGTAGGTGCGATCGACGCGCCGAACACGCGGTGAAATCAGCCGCGGTGACAACCTGCTGTCACACCTTCGCGGCGACTTCGCCCGGCTCGGGCTCGTCCTTCTGCATGTCTTCTTCGAGCTCGCGCTGCGCGTCGTTGATGTGCCCGAAGCCACCCTTCATGACGAAGACGGCGCCGGTGAGGTTCCACAGGATCTGGATGATGCGGATCGACATCGTCAGCGCGACGACGTCGGTGACGGTGCCGCCCTGGCTTCGCATGAGGACGAGGGCGACGTACTCCATCACGCCCGCGCCCTGCGGGCTGATCGGGAGGGCCGCGCTCAGCACCGTGATCGGCACGACGACCCAGTAGTACCACCACGTGAGCGGCAGCCCGAACGCGGTGCAGGCGAGGCTGGTGCTGACGACGACGATGCCATGCACGGGGAGCGAAATGAGCACGGTCGCGAGCACCGATAGCGGTCGCTTGCCGTAGAGGTCCATCGTCTCGCGGACCTGCCGGACGTGCTTCTGCATCGGCAGCCGGGCCATGATCCAATCGAGGCCGAGCAGTTGGCGGAGCTTCGTGTAGTAGACCGCGAGGCCGACCACGGTGATCGCGAGGATGCCCGTGCTTACGACGAACACGCGTCGGCAGTTGTTCGTGACGGCGGCGTGTTCGACGTCGCCCCGCGTGGCGAGCCACATCGTGCCCGCAACGACGCCGCCGAGCACGATCAGGCCGTAAAGGCCGATGACGCGATCGACGGCGACGCTCACCACCGCGCGGGTGCGGTGCGTGGTGCTGCGGGCGGCGTAGATGGCCTTGAGCACGTCGCCGCCGGTGGAGCCAAGCAGGAACGAGTTGTAGAAGTTCCCCACCATGTTGATCGCGAACGCCCGGCGGATGGTCATGCGGATCTGCACGATGTGCATCAGCAACCACCAGCGATACGTCGTCAGCCCGAAGACGATCGGGAAGATCGCGAGCGCGCCGGCAAGCACGAGAGGATTGGCCCGCGTAACGCGGCGCTGCAAGCCCTCTTCGATCACGTCATACAAGATGCCGGCAGGCGCGGCGGGATAGACGATGTCTTTCGGGTCGACGAGCCGCGCCGTGGTGCCCGGCGCGTAATTGTTGAGGTAGCGGTCCCAGAGCGAGCGCGGCGGAATCGCAACGAGCGGCCAGCGCTCGCGCGGCAGGTCGACCGTGACGCGTCGGCCGAGCGCATGGAGCGGCTCGGTGGTGCCCTTGTCAGTCCGCACTTCGATCTTGTCGTAGTCCGGCCGGGTGATGAGCTGGCTTCGGTGGAACTTGCGTGGCTCCCACTTCTGCGAATCGTCGTCGCGCCAGTAGACGGTGAAGGTTTCGTCGGTGTCCTGCGCGGGCTCGGCGAGGCGGACCTTGACGGGCAAGCCGTCCTCATCGGCGACCAGCACGTAGTCGTACCACGACAGGTTGCTCACCACCCAGAAGATGCCCACGGCGGCGATGCCCCACCGCAGCAGGAATTTTAGCCAGTGCTTGAGGCCTCCGGATCGCTTGGGCTTCTCGGCGGGAGGATGTTCGGCGGTCGGGTCGGACATGCGGTCGGGCTTCACTACGGGCGTAACGCCGGCGGGTCAGTTTGATTCCTTATCATCGGCGCGGCCGGTCGGATTCTGCACGGAATCGCCGCTCGATCCAGCGGGCCGGGCGTCGTCGGGCACGACCGTTGTGCCAGCCACGAAGTCGCCCAGGCGCTGCCGCATGGGCGTGACCATCATCGAGAAGAGCGCGAACGCCATGAAGGCGGGGTGAGCTTCGATGATCCGCAGCGCGTTTCGCAGCGCCACCGCCATGAGCGTGGGCTTACCGCCGGCCACGGTCGCGACGCGGAGCCGGAGCAATCGCTTGCCGATCGTTCGGCCGAATACGACTTCACAGACCGTGCAGTAGACGATGTAGCCCACCAGTGCCGCGAGCAGGATCGCATTGAGCGAGACGGGGTCCGTCTGGCGCGCGATGCCGATGCCCATGACGAGCCAGACCGGCATGTAATCGATCGACGCAGCCAGGCACCGCGTGGTGAGCGGCGCGGGCGTGACGACCGGCAAGGGCTTGCCCGATGCGTCGCGCGGCACAACGTCCGGCGACGTCGGCACGCCTGCCGAGCCCGGGCGGCTCGCGCGGAGCCACACGATCAGCACGACCGCGCCGAGCGTGAGCATCATCGCCAGCTGCATCGCCTCGACGCCGGGTGGGGCGCGAGTCGTGGGCACGATCTGCAACGGCGCGGGCGGACGCACGGCGGTGCCGTCACGCTTGATGATCTGATCGACCAGCTCAACGCCCTGCCGACCGACGAACCGCAACTCGCCGTTCGCGGCGGCGACGGCCCAGCGGCCGCTTGCGATGGACTCGTCGACCTGCAGGCGGACGGGGTCAGGCCGCTGCGCTTCGATCAACTCGATTCGAGCGCCCTTCACCTTCACCACGGCCGGGACGGGCCAGCCGTCTAGCGGGACCAATCGATCGGGCACATCGTCGCGGAGCGGCGCGGTCAAGCCTTCGAAGTCGCCGTCGCGCCAGAAGAACGACGCCCTGCCGATCGCGAAGACGACGCTGCCATCCGTCGCGACGGCGACGCTTGGGAAGGGGTGAGGGCCTGTGACGGGCAGCGGCAACCGCGTCGTGACGGCCCCGTTCCAGTTGCGCCGCAGCAATGACCACTCCGCGACGGGCTGCGTCGCTGGTGCGGTTGCGGGCGCAGTCGACGTCGACGGAGTGGCTCGGCAAAGGAACCACACGGACTCGCGATCGCCCGCGATGGCGACCGGCTTCAGCGTGCGGTCGACCGCGAGCGCGGCCGTGAACGTGCTGTCCGGGCCGATCCAACCCCAAGAGCCGTCGGCGAAAAGGATGACGAGCCGATCGCCCGACGCGGCGACGTCGACCACGTCGCCGCGGAGCGTGTCGATCTCACGGTAGCGAGCGTCGCTCTGCGGCACGGTCGACATCCGGCGAACGATCGTGATGTCGCGCGTATCGAGCATCTCGCGCGTCCGCTGCACCACCCACACATCACTCGACGTGACCGCGACGAAGAGCGGCTGCGTGGTGGATGCCGGAACGGTCGCCGCCGCAGTTTGTGCGACTGCGCTCGGCGCAACCGCGCACCACGCGATCGCAAGCGCGGCCAGCGCGACGACGAGGAATCTGGCGAGAGAACGGGAGGGAACGTTCGGCATGGAAGACTTCAACGCGGCCTCGCCGGTGTCTGCGATTCTGCCGGTTCATCGAGATCGATGACCCGGCGAGCGCCGCTGCGCTGCGGGTTAAACGCGAACGTGATGCGGTTCGGTGCACCGTTCCGTTTGTCGCGCACGCTGTCGAGCGTGATGACGAGGTTGCTGTCGGTCTCGGGAAAGCGGATGTCGAATCGGCGAGCCATCTCACCACTCGTCGGCTCGCCGCCGCCGGCGCTGACGGGCTGGTAGTCGTCGAGCTTCGCACGAACGACGATTCGGCCGTCGGGGTCGTACAGCATCACCAGGCGCGGACGAAGCGTGGCGCGATCAAACCAGATCTCGCGCAGCACGCGGAAGCGGTCGCCCTGCTTGGCGTGCCACGTCAGCATGTACGCGTCGTAATCAGGGTTGAACCGCATCGTCGGCGCGGGCTCGGCGGTCAGGTCGACGCTGTACGAGGCGACGCCGAGGATGTCCAAAAGCAGCTCGGGGCGGATCGGCAGCTCGCGCGCGGGCGGCTCGCCCGTGGCGCGCACCCGGCCGTGCCAGCAGGTGCCGCCGTCCTGATCGAGGATGAGCCAGAACTGCTTGCCGTCGGTACCAGTGTCAAAGAGCTGGCCGGCGAGGTCCTTCGTGAGCTTAAGCCGGACGCTGTCGGGCTTCGCGTGAGCGAGGTCGACCTGACCGTTCAGGTAACGCAGTTCGCCTCGCTTCGCGCCGAGGTTGCCGGTGAACTTGCCCGAGGCGATCAGCGTGGGCACGCGTGCCGCGCGTTCGTTGATCTTCGCGAGGACGACGTCGAGCGGATCGGTGGGACCGACGTAGCGCTTCGTGGAGGCTACAGTGCGCGGGGATTGGTCGGTGACGCAACCCGTGACCATCACCGCAAAGGCGCAAGCGACTCCGGCGAGCGTTGGAAGGATGATTCGTCGCTTCACTGCGTCACCCCTCCTCATTAAGAATCTGCCCGAGCTGCTCCTGCACCTGGGCGATCTGTTCATCGGTGGGCTTCGGATCGACGACGTCGAGGAACGCGTTCTCGCGCCCGCGGATCTTCACTCGCCACACCTCGCGGCCGTCGATGTTGCTCTGGCTTTCGTACGCGACAAGTCGCTTCCGCATCAGGATGAGCATGAGCACGAACCGGAACGACAACTTCGCAGGTTCAGTCACATCCGAGAGTCGTTCCAGCAGTTCGAGCAGGACGTTGTCGTCGACCAGCAGCTTCTTCTTGACGGCGTCCTTTGCGGGCATCTTCGCGCGCCAGAAGGCGATCACGCCTGCCCGGTCGAACGCATCCCACCGATCAAGCTTCACGTCGATGCGATCGAACCCCTCGGGCACCTCGCGGAGGGCGGCCATGTACGTTTCGCCGGGGGCGATCGGTTCGCCGCTGACGGCGCAGGTGCCGCGCGTGCGGGCGACGGCGTATTCACCGGGACGATTGGGAGCGGCCGTGCTCAAGGGGGCAATTCCTCCGTGGTCTAAGCCCTCTCCCCTTGAGGGAGAGGGCTGGGTGAGGGGTAGGCGGAAGAGCCAGAAAGGCTTCGAACCAACTCACGCTCGACAGCGCTTCCGCACTTCGTCCTACCCCTCCCCTGACCCCTCCCGCAAGGGGAGGCGAATCAGAGACGCCTCACTCTACAACAAAGCTCCGCTGATCGGTACCGCCGGGGCCGACGGCGAATCGCATGCTTCTGCCGCACCGCGGGCAGCGGGCGTCATACGCCGTGCCCTCGCGATTGATGTAGACGCGGTTGTAGACGTTGCAGCAGGCAAACGTGACGCCGATGAACTTCCTGCCGGCGTTCGCTTCGTCGGCATCCGTCTCGTCGTCCTTCAGCGACGAGATGTCGAGCTTGTAATCGCGCGGGTCGGTGGCCATGGCGGTCAGATCGCTCGCATATACTCGACGTACTGCGGCAGGATGATTTCAGCGTCGACGCAAGACTTGTTCCAGCGTTTCTCGTTCTCCAGACAGTACCAGCCCGTGTAGCCGATCGCGCGGAGCAGTCGTACCGCGTCGGCGATCGGCACGTTGCCCGCGCCAATCGCGGTGGGCTGGCCGTCGCGGTCGTCCTTGAAGTGCGTGTGGGTGATGCGCGGGCCGAGCAGGTCGATCGTGGTCTGGAGTGGTTCGCCCGCGCGGAAGCTGTGGCGCACATCCCACAGCACCGGGAACTCGTCGATGCCGAACGCTTCGAGCAGCGGCGCGAGGCGAGCGCCGGTGTTCCAGTCATCGTGCGTTTCGAGGACCGGCCTCGCGCGGCGGTTCGCGCTCAGCTTGAGCAACTGCCGCATGTGGCGACGGCTCAGATCGATCGTCTGCTCGGGAGTAAAATCCTTCGGCGTCTGACCGGGAAAGACCCGCACGAGCGGGCTGTCGAGCGCCTCGGCCAGCGTGAGATAGCGGGAGAACTCCTCGAGCATCGCGTTCCAGCGCGCCGGATCGACCGTGTGCAGGAAGACCGACGAGCACACGCACGGCGTCTGCAGGCCGAGCGAATCGAGCGTGGCCCGCGTAGCGGTGACATCGGTCGTGAACTCGGGCTGCAGCGTCATGTCGACGCCGGCGCTCGTGCCGCGCCAATCGATGCCGGCGTAGCCGTACGCCTTCGCGCGGTCGATGATCTCGCGGGCGGTCCAGTCGGGCGTGGCGAGGGTGCTGAAAGTGAGCTTCATGATGCGGTCACTGCGGGATCGAAGCGTTCGACGATGGCCCGCGCGAAGAGGCGAGGCTTGGGCGGATCGATCGTGATGACGCCGTGCTCGCGCAGCACTGTCGCCGCGACGGGCGAAGCGTAGACGGGCACGCCCGCACGCACGGCCGCGAGGATGGGCGTGCGCTCGAAGCGGTCGGTGGTGGCACACACGATCGCAGCATCGCAGGCGAGGGCGCGTTCGGCGTCGCTCAAGCCTGGCGATTCGACGAGGTATCGCGCGATGCGATTGCCCGCAGCGAAGCCACGGATCGAGGACACGTCGCCGGTGGAACTGACAAGCAGCTTGGATCGGCCGTCACGGACGAACAGGATCGCGAGCGCCCAAGCGGCGAGCTTCTGGCCGGCGTCGCGGTGGATTCGGCCGGGGGACCAGATGAGGAGTTCGTTCGGCGCGACGCGGAGGCGTTTGCGGATCGATGCACGATCCGGTGCATTCACACCCCTCCCCTTGAGGGAGGGGCTGGGGGAGGGGTAGGCGGACTGAGGCGAATCGCGATCGACCGTCATTTGGCTCAGTCCGCTTACCCCCCACCTAACCTCCCCCTCAAGGGGGGAGGAACCGGAAACAGTCGGATCGCACACCTCCACGCCCGCTCGCTGCACTGCCCGCTCAAACCACCCGCGCGTGTGCACGATCGGCCCGCGATCGCTGCGCCAGCCGAGTCGGCCCGCACGAAGGGCCGGCTCACCGAACGTGTGCAGCGCGTCGTATACCGGATCGAGTCGGCGAAGCATCACTGCGATCCGCACCGCATGCGCGAAGCCGGGTTGCACGCGGAGCGGAAACCGCTCGCCGCGCTCGGCATCGGCCATCGCGAGCGAGTCGGCGTCGAGGTCGTTGCTGAGAAGTTGAAGGATGCGTCGAGGCACTGTCTGTCCGGTCCCCTCTCCCGGTACACCGGGAGAGGGTTAGGGTGAGGGTCCGCTTGTCGACGAAACAGGAAGACCCTCACCCCAGCCCGCTCGCGGAGTACCGGGAGAGGGAGTTGCTCACCACGCGTAGCACTCGGGCGCTTCCTGCTTGGTCCAGTCGGCGACGCCTTCGTCGGACTGTCCCTTCGGGCCGGGCCAGATCTTGTCGAGGGCTTTCAGTTGCCCTTCATCCAGCTTGATGTCGAGCGCGCGGACGCAGCCGTCCAGCTGCGCGATCGTGCGCGGCCCGATGATCGGCGCCGTGACGGCCGGGTGGTGCAGCATCCACGCGAGGGCGACGTCGGCGGGCTTCGCGCCGAGGTCGGCGCAGAACTTCTCCCACGCTTCCAGCCGCGGGCGTTCCTTCTCGATGCGCTTGAGCATGCCTTCGTTGGCCCGGCGCTTCTTGTCGGGATCGGACAGCACGCCGCCGAGGAAGCCGCCGTCGAGCGGGCTCCACGGGATGACGCCGACGCCGTACGCCTTGCAGGCGGGCAGCACTTCAGACTCGATCGATCGGCACGCGAGCGAATACTTCGACTGTTCGCTGACGAGGCCCACCATGCCCTGCTTGCTCGCTTGCTCGTTGAACCGCGCGATGTGCCAGCCGGCGAAGTTGCTCGAGCCGATGTACAGCACCTTGCCCTGGCGGATCAGCACGTCGAACGCCTGCAGCAGTTCGTCCGTGGGCGTGTCGCGGGCGATGTGGTGCATCTGGTAGAGGTCGATGTAGTCGGTCTGGAGCCGCTTGAGCGAGTTCTCGCACGCGCGGCGGATCTTCACCGCGCTGAGCCCTCGCTTCATCGTGAGGTCGTTGGCGATGAAGTCCATGTCGCCGAACACCTTGGTGGCGACGATCACCTTCTCGCGGCGGTTCGCGCCCTGCGCCCACCATCGGCCGATGATCTGCTCGGTGACGCCCTCGCCCTTCTTCCAGCCGTACACGTCGGCGGTGTCGAAGAAGTTGATGCCCAGTTCCAGCGCGCGGTCCATGACCGTGTAGCTGTCCGGCTCCGTAGTCTGCGGGCCGAAGTTCATCGTGCCGAGGCACAGCCGGCTCACCTTGCAACCCGTGCGACCAAGCGATGTGTATTGCATGATGCCCCCGAACATATCGCGCCCCGACACGAAAACGAAAAGCCGGACCCTCTAGGGTCCGGCGTGGTTTCCACTGACACGAAGTATCGGGGGCGCGGGCGTCACTTCTGACGGAACACGATGCGCGCCTTCGTCAGGTCGTAAGGGGTGATCTCCACCTTCACGCGATCGCCGGGCAGGATGCGGATGAAGTGCTTGCGCATCTTCCCCGAGACGAACCCGAGGATCTCGTCGGCCATCCCCTCGATGCGCAGCTTGAACATGGCGTTGGGCAACGCCTGGGTGACAATCGCTTCCAGTTCGATCGGTTCGGTCTTGGCCACGCGGGCACGCTCCGGGGTTAACAGCAATGCGGAAAACGTTCGAAATCGGACCGGAAACTGTATCGCTTCGCACTCGGAACGGCAAGCCATCACACGCATCTCGCGGTTTCGCGATTCGGGTGGATTCGCTCATCGCCATACGGCTACCATGCCCTGAACCTTCTCTTGCCAGCAGACAACCTGTGAGGTGCCCGCCATGACGACGACTCGCCCCGCCCGTCGACGTTCCATCGCCGCAATCGATCGTCTGGAGGCGCGGAAGCTCCTCGCGACCCTTCCCAGCGGCTTCGTCGAGTCCGCCGTCAACTCGGCGACGCTCTCCAGCGCCACCGCCATGCAGTTCGCGCCGGACGGAAAGCTCTTCGTCCTTGAGCAAGGCGGCACGATCGAGGTGTACCAAGGTGCCGGCTCGGCCGCGTGGACGCAGGTCGCGCCGAACTCGAACTTCCTCTCCCGCGCGTCGAACGGCGCGAACCACATCACCACCACCACCACGGGCGAGCGCGGCCTGCTCGGGATCGCCTTCCACCCCAACTACGCCTCGAACCGCTACGTATACATCTACTACACGGTGTCCGGCACGTCGGTCTTTAACCGCATCAGCCGCTTCACCGCCAACGCCGCGGGCACGCAGGTCGTGGAGAACTCCGAGACCGTTCTCGTCAACCTCGACAACCTCGCCAGCGCCACCAACCACAACGGCGGCGCGCTCAACTTCGGCACGGACGGCAAGCTGTACGTCGGCGTCGGCGACAACGCGACCAGCGCCAACGCGCAATCGATCGCGAATCGCCTCGGAAAAATCCTCCGCTACAACGACGACGGCACCATCCCCGCCGACAACCCGACGTCCATCGCGGGCATCGCTGGCACGCCTGCCGGTGCCAACCGCGCCATCTGGGCGGCCGGGCTTCGCAATCCGTTCACGTTTGCCGTCCACCCCACCACAGGCACGCTCTACATCAACGACGTCGGCCAGAACACGTGGGAGGAGATCAACGTCGGCTCCGCCGGCGCGAATTACGGCTGGAGCAGTACCGAAGGACGCTTCACGCAGTCGTCCTTCCCGAACTTCACCAATCCCATCGTCGCGTATCCGCACAGCACGTCCCTCGCTGCGTTCCCCACGGCCGGCGGGAACTACGCCGGCTTCTGCATCGCGGGCGGCGCGTTCTACGTGACCGACAACGCCGTCTTCCCGCCCACGTACAACGGCGACTACTTCTACGCCGACTACGTGTCGAACTTCATCCGCACCTACGACCCCGCGACGAACAGCACCGCCGCATTCGCCACCAACGCGGGCGGCCCGGTCGACATGCGCGTCGGCCCGGACGGCCGGCTCTTCTACCTAGCCCGCAATGACGGCCGGGTGTATCGCGTCGATTTCCCCGACACGGTCGCTCCCACCGTGACCGGCTCGCAGTTCCAGTTCGAGACGGCGCAGCGCGTCGTCGTGAACTTCAGCGAGAACGTCAGCGCATCCGTGTCCGCGAGCGACATCACCGTTCAGAACCTCACGACGAATCAGACCATTCCCGCCACCGGCAACTGGACGATCGCGAACACGCCGAGCAGCACGACGGTGAACTTCAGCCCCCTGCTGCCCGACGGCCGCTACCGCGTGACGTTCAGCGCCGCCGGCATCACCGACGCCGCAGGCAATCCGCTCGCCGCCAGCGCCGTCGTCAACTTCCACGTCCTCGCGGGCGACGCCAACCGCGATCAGCAGGTCAACTTCGACGACCTGCTGATCCTGGCCGCGAACTACAATTCGTCGCCGCGAACGTTCAGCCAGGGCGACTTCGACTACTCCGGCACCGTGAACTTCGACGACCTGCTGCTGCTCGCCGCGAAGTACAACACGGGCGTGCCCGCCGCGCCGGCAACGCTCCTCGCCGCCCCGCCGCCGGCATTAACGGTCGACACGGGAGACGACGAGTCGCCGGCCGAAGACCCGATCTTTTGAACGATTAGTCGAGCACTACGCCCTCGATCGAAAACGGAACATTTTGGAACATTCGCGCGATTTCCAACTGATTTTCCGCACAACCGGATGCACCACATGGAACATTTTGACGCATTGGCGTCGCATTCCGTGTTCCAAGTGACGCATCGCGCGCACCACGTGTCGCACTCGGAACACGACGCGAAGAGTACACCGCGTAACGCGTTCAGCCGTTCGAAGTTGCCAAAGAACGTGACCCCGCCGCAGCCGTGCGCCGCAGGAGGACTCGGCGCGCCACGCAGCATTGTGGTCATGTCGTCGAGACCAACTCAAGAGCAATCGCTGGACGACACTCGCCACAACTCTCGGCCGCACGACCGCTTCGGCCGAGTGAAACATAAATCCACGAATCCGCCCCGCCGCGACGCTCGGCCTGCCGGGTATGCTCCCGACAAACCTTCGGAGAACCAGTCATGCCCCAGCAAGGCCTCGTGGTGTTCGTGAAGAACAAGAAGCGTGCGTCTGCGTTCTACCAGCAGACGCTCGGGCTCGACGTGGTGGAGTCGGACGCATCGCACGACCTGCTGCGCGGGCACGGGTACGAAGTGGTGGTGCACGCGATCCCGCGGAAGTACGCGGCCGACATCAAGATCGCGAAGCCGCCGCAGCCGCGCGAGATGGCGGTGTTCAAGCCGACGTTCGTCGTCCCGAGCCTCGCCGCCGTCCGCGCCGCGGCGGAAGCGACCGGCGGATATCTGAAGCCCGACGCCGGCGCATGGCACATCCGCGGCCACACTGTCCTCGACGGCTGGGACCCGGAGGGGAACATCGTGCAGTTCAAGGAGGCGGAGGTGGACAAGGTGAGTGGGAAGGCGAAGCGGAGTTAAGTACAACTGCTGCACCAGTCACTGATGGCTATGGAGAACGCAAAGCCGCTGTCATTTCCACTCCCGTTTCCAGACTTCCCATTCTGGCTAGTGGCTTGGGGAGTCTCGCGTGCGGTAGCGGCCGAACGACTGGGGCCTCCGATGCTCACCGACTGGGTGGACGGCCTTGGCAACGCCGACTTCTGGGCCTTCGAGTTTCCGTGCGGATTGCAGGTGGCCTTCGAGTTCGTGCACTCGATGAAGGGTGGCCGCGTCGTTGCGGATTCGCCGGAGATCGATCACGTCCTTCGACACACACGGATACCCGCTGCCGAGTGCCACAGGATCGATGAACGCGAATTGCAGTCGCAGCTATCGAAACTGTTGGAATGGTCTCCAGAACGAACGGCAGAAATCGCATCGCTCCGTTCATTCCAAGTCTGGCGTCAGGGCGACGACGGCAATCCGTTTCAGGTCGGCGAGCCGACCAGCGAACGCGACGCCGCGTGTCGGGTTCGCCAGTTCGAATCGCTGGGGCACAAGCAACTCTATTGGTACTCACGCGTCGACGGCACTTCGGTCGGCATTTGAACGGATAGGCAGCACGAACTGAGTACACGTCGTGACACCTCGCAACGCGCGGTGACGACTAGCGGAGATGCGATCTTGCGTACGCAGGCGACAAGCTATTCTGCATCTTCCGACCCTTCGGACATCGCTTCAATGCATCGCGTGTAGCGGGCGACCACTTCCGGCGGGTTCAACGCGTGTAGCCATTCGTCGACGCGCTCTTCGGGCAAATCGCCAATGAGCAAAAGCGTCACGCCAAGTCGCTCTTCGCCGGTGCCGAAGAAACCCTCCTGCTCCAGCCGCTTGAAGCCGGTGAGTATTGCTGTCCAGAGAGGCTCGATCTCTGCTGCGAACGCACGATCTGCGTCCTCTTCCTCCAGATCACTTTCGGACTCCGCCCTGATGGACGCTTCCAGATGAGCCATCAAGGTCGCGTTGATCTCGCGGAATGGCGCATCGCGCTGAAGAGTAAAGTGGGCCCAGTCGCCCCATGCCCATCGCATCGAATCGAGAGTTGACGTGGTTTTGTACTTCGGATCGACCTCCTTGCGGTAGCGTTCGACCGTGGCTTGAAGCCCCTCTTCAGAGTTGGCTGCCGGATGTAGGAACTGCAGCGAGTCGTCGGTGAAGAGCGCGAAAGTGTAGAAGTGTTCCTTCCGCTTGCCCTTGATCAACGACGAGAACGCATCCTTCGAAGCGATGTAGACCTGCTCGGCGAGCCATTCCGGATCGATCTTTGACATGACCTTCCCTTTCGTGTGTCGGCGCAGGGACACCGTTCAATCGTACGCCGGTATCTCCGGCCCCGAATCGTCCGGCTTCTCTGCTGCAGCCTCATCCACCGCCTCCTCCCGCTTTGGCGGAATGCTGGCGATCGTGCTCCACGGGTTCTCTTCGCCGGCCGGCTTCTTCCGACGCTTGCTGGGCGGGCGTTTGCCTTGCTTCACGTCTTCTTCCAGTTGCGCCTTGCGACGCAGGATGTGGTGGTAGTGCTGGGCGAAGCGGTGGGCCTCGTCTCGGGCGTACTGCAGGAGCTTCAGGCCGAGGTTGTTTCGCGGGAGGCGGATCGGGTCGCTCTTCGCCTGCACGTAGACGAGTTCTTCCTTCTTCGCGAGGCTGATCACCATGGGCGGCTTGCGGGAGGCTTCGCCTCCGCGCCCGTCCATGAGTTTGAACGCGTCGAGCGCGGCGTGCAGTTGCCCCAGGCCGCCGTCGATGACGATGACGTCGGGGTAGAGTTCGTTGCCGCCGCTGGCTTCGCGGTAGCGGCGCGTGACCACTTCCTGGATGGAAAGGTAGTCGTTGTTGCCCTGGCCGTGACGGATCTTGAACCGCTTGTACCCGGACTTGAACGGGACGCCGTCGATGAAGCAGACGAGGCTGCCGACCATCTCGCTGCCCTGCAGGTGGGCGATGTCGATGCACTCGATCACGCGCGGCGGGACGTCCATCGCGAGCGCCTGCTGCAGCGCATCGACGCCTTCCTGTGGATTGCTGACGAACGCCTCGGGCTGCCAGTATTCCTGATCGCCCTTCTCGGCCCGCTTGCCGAGACCTTCGAGGGCTTTGATCTCGTCCCGCAGCCGCGCGGCCTTCTCGAACTGTAGGTCGCGACTCGCCTCGATCATCTCCTTGTGCATCTCGCGCAGCATCTGCTCGCGGTTGCCGTCGAGGAACCGCAGGAAGCGATTGATGTCAGCGCGATAGTCGGCCTTGCTGATCTTGTCCGCGCACGGCGCAGTGCATTGGCCGATCGCGTGGAGCAGACACGGGCGGAAGTACTTCTTCTTCGGGTCGGCCTCGAGAATCTCAAGGTGACACGTGCGGTACTTGAACGCCTTCTGCGTGAGCGAGATCGCCTCCTTCAGCGCCCACACGCTCGTGAATGGCCCGAACACGCGGGCGTTCTTCTCGGTGGGCGATCGCGTGACGTAGACGCCCGGGTAGTCGTCGCCCATCGTGACCATGACGTAGGGGAACGTCTTGTCGTCTAGCAGGCGCGCGTTGTACTTCGGCTGCGTGTCCTTGATGAGGCGGTTCTCGGCGAGCAGTGCCTCGACCTCGGACTCGGTCTGCAACACGTCGAAGTCGACGATCTCGTCGACCATGCCGAGCTTCTTGTGTTCGAGCTTCGTGCTCGGCTGGAAGTAGCTGCCCACGCGATCGCGCAGGCTCGCGCTCTTGCCGATGTAAATGACGACGCCCTTGGCGTCCTTCATGAAGTAGACGCCGGGCGCCTTGGGCAGGGCGCGGGCCTTTTCCTGGAGCTTGGTGAGGCGGTCGTCCATGATCGCGTGCGCGAGCGGGAGAAGAGTATAGCCTGCCCGCACGCGAGAGAATCAGCCGAGCCGATCGATCCACGCGTCGCGCGGGTGGGCGATGCGCAGCGCCTCGCGGAGCCACGCGCGGGCGTCGGCATCGAGCAGCGGCACATGGCGGACGAAGTCGGCCTCGTCCTGCGGGCGGTGGTGCTTGGCCTTGTGGAGCAATTGAATCTCCGGCCGCAGGCACGGGATGCCGTCGCGGGTCTTCACGATCAGCTTGCCGAGCGGCACGGCGATGCGCCAGTCTCGCCGGAAGATCCAGTGGCGGTCCTTCACGTCGTTCAGGAAGAACTCGAACTCCTCGGGCAGATCGCCGCGCGATTGGGTTTCACGCTGACGCGCCTGCACCTGAAACATCGGCGCCACGACGGCCGTCCCGGGCTTCCAGGGCACCCAGTTGTGATCGACCGCGGTGAAGAGGTCGAACTCCTTCAGCAGCGTGCGGAGGCTCCACTGGTTCTTCCGGATGATGCCGATCTCGATGTCGTGGTGCTCGCGCGTGACCTCGCCCGCGAGGAGGTCGAGCGCCCACCCGCCGCACACCCACCACGGGTGGACGAAGCGGTCCATGAGCGAGATGACGGCACGGGCTTTGGCGAGGGAGACGGACATGAGATCTGGCGCGGCCGGGCAACATAGCAGGACGCCCGCGCGAAATCTTCGACAATTCGACTTGCGCCGGCCGCCCCGCCACGTCTATACCTGCGGCACGCGACCGTCGCGTCGCCACCGATGCCCAGCGCGTCCCTTCACGACCTCCTCGATCAGCACGGCCGGGCGCTGCACGCGCTGCTGCTGAAGCTCACGCTCCGCCCGGGCGCGGCGGAGGAGTTGTTTCAGGAGTTGTTCGTCCGGCTCGGGCGATCGACCGGCTTCGCCTCGTCCCGCGACCCGGCCGCGTATGCGTTTCGCAGCGCGATCCACCTCGCGATGGATTGGCGACGAAGTCGGCGCACTTCCGGAGCGAGTGAAGAAGCGATCGACACGAGCACGCCGGACGGCCTGTCTCAACTCGTTCGCGATGAAGAGGTGCGACGGGCTCTAGAAGCGATCGACGAATTGCCAGAGCTGACGCGCGAGGCCGTCTGCCTGCGGTACCTGCAACAGTGGGACTACGAAGCCGTCGGGAGAGCGATCGAGCGGACGCCGCACCAGGCGCGAGCGCTGTGCGCGTCCGGCATCGCGACCGTGCGGGAGAAATTGACGGGCGCTGACGAACGGAGGTTGCGATGAGCGAGAACGAGCGACCAGAGCGAAGCGGGATCGAAGCGGTGGACCGGTTGGCGGAGCTGACGCCGGACGAGGAACGACATGCGGCGCTCGTCGATCGCGTGCGAGCAGCAGCGCCGTCGCGCGAAATCACGGGCCGATCGCTTCGCCGTCGCGTGCTGGCGGCCGTCATCGCAGCGTCGATCGCGATCGGCCTGACCGCCCTGCTCTGGCCGGCGCTCGAACCGCGATCGGCGCGGGCGGAGTTGATCGCGGCGCTTGAGGCCACGACCCGCCACACTGATGAAGGGCTTCGCCTGCGGATCGCTGATGAGGCGGGCACCGTGGAGATGATCTGGCAGCCCGAGCCGTTTCTCACAGCCACCGTCGAAGGGGTGCCTGGGCACCGCGAGGTGAACGTTCGCGATTATGCGACGCACTCCGTCTGGCGCTGGACGGAACGCGATGGCCGGATCGTGATCGGCGGGATGAGCGTGGTCGACTCGCGCGAGACGTGGGCGAGTTACCGCAACCGCATGGGCGCTGCGATCTCCACCCAGATGGCAGAAAAACTCCGCGAGCTGCGCGACGTGCCCGACTCGTGGAAGATTACTTCGGCCGACGAGGACGGGCTGAAGCGCTACGACATCCGCGTGTTCGTGTCGGCCGACCGATCGCCGACGCGCGAGAGCTACTGCGTGAGCCACCACACCTACTGGGCGGACCCGAAGTCGGATCGAATCGTTCGAATGGAGACCGCCGATACCGGGCCGAACCGGGCGGACACGCCCTACCCGCGTGTGACCGATGCCACCCCGCGCCTGCATTACGAGTACGTGTACGACGCGCCGCCGATCCGAAACGTGTACGACCTCGGCGCACCGCGCGACGCGAAGTTGGCCGACAACCGCCCCGCAGGACGTGCGAAGGAACTGCTCGACCGGCTCAACCGCGCGGTCGACGCATCGGCGCAGCGAGAGGGAATGACGATGGCGGTCACCATTGCCACGGCTCAAGCGAACCTTCGCGGACCGAAACTCGACAACGTCACGTTCTACTATCGCAACCGCGACCGCTGGTGCTATGCCGATTTCGACGTGGGCACGAAGCCCGGAGTTGACGAGGTGTTCAACGGTCCACTGCAGCCTACCGTCGCGCCGCCGCCAGGTTGGCCCGTTGTCGACGTGGCGGCTGCGCTCAAGCACGTCGACGGCGCCTCCTTTGGCATGCAGCGCCTCATCTGGGGCGACGCACGGCAGACCTATTGGGACGAAGTAACACGGCCGCGCGGCGACGAGCCGTTCCTCTTCTCGCTTCCCGGTCGAGCGATGGCATCGACGGAATCGCTCCGTGCTTCGGGCTACTGGCCCGACACGACGGTAGACGTCGAGCGGGACGGGCCGAACGAGCGGCTCGTCGTCCGCGAGTACGACCGCAAGGACCGCACACTTCGGGAAATCCGATCCGCCACGTTCGATGCCGCCACTGGCCGGCCGATCGAACGGCGGCGCGAGGTGCCCCTGTGGGGCGGGGCAGGCCGATCGCGCACGCAGGTCTACACGTTCCTCGATTGGCAATCGCTCGCGGACGGCACGCCCGTGCCGACCCGCTGGCGATTCGAAGATGCATTCGACTACGAGCCGGGCGAACGCTGGAGCTTCACCACCGAGACGACGCTGAAGTTCGATCGCGACGCGAAGCCGCCCGAGGCTTGGTTCGCAGTGCCGAAGTAGCGACCGGCACAGGTCGAACGGACCGCTCCTCGCCCCGATCTCGCCCTGGCGGAACGATCACTGATCGCTCCGCTTCAACTCCGCCCGTTGCAGCGACTTCACCTCGCTCGGCTTCACGTACTTCTCCTGCTCGGCCTCCACCACGCGGGACGACGTGATGTCGACGCGGAGCGTGTCGCCGTCGAGGCGGTACGTGGCGACGAGCCTGGCGCCTTCCACTTCGAAGCTGCTGACGAGCGTGTCGCCGTAGAAGAGCGTGCACGGGAGGCGGACGTCGTTGCCCTCGTCGACGACGTACTTGCCGCGGGCGGCGTTGACGACGTCGAGGTGGTAAGGCCTCTCCTGTCGGCCGGGCGGGCCGTCGTAGACGATCGTCCACGTGTAGCGATTCGGGTCGTCGGTTGGCTTGACGATGAGTTCCATCGTCAGGCCGTCGAGTTTGCTGCCGCCGGTCATGTCGACGGACATCGGGCCGACCCAGTGGCCGAGCCACGCCTGCGGCAAGGTGGGCTGGCTCGTCGCCGGGCGAGATGTCGCCGATGGGTCAGTTGTCGGCCCCGCGCCGATCGACGTCGCGATCGAGGCGCACGCGCATGCAATCAGCACTGCAGCTCTCATGGCCTGCGAGCATACCGACAGCGGGTCCGACTTCGAATGCATTAACGCGCGCCCATCACGGCGCGCTCGCGCAGTTCACAGCGTGCCGAGCAGCTTCTCCGCGATCTGCACGGCATTAGTGGCCGCGCCCTTGCGGATCTGGTCGCCGGCGACGAAGAGGTCGATGCCCTTGCCGTCGTCGCGGCTCATGTCCTGCCGGATGCGCCCGACGAGGACGGCGTCCTGGCCGCTCGCTTCGATCGGCATCGGGAAGTGGTTCGCCTTCGGATCGTCGACGATCTTCACGCCGGGTGCCTTGCTCAGGATCTGCCGCACCTCGGCGGGCGTGATCGGGCTCGTGAACTCGAGGTTGATGCTCTCGCAGTGCGCCCGCGGCACCGGCACGCGCACGCACGTGGCCGTCACGGCGATCTTCGGCTCGCCGAAAATCTTCCGCGTCTCCTTCAGCATCTTGATCTCCTCCTCGTTGTAGCCCGTCGCGGCGTCGACCGCGCTGTTGTGGCTGAAGAGGTTGTTCACGATCTGGTGCGGAAACTTCACCTTCTCGATCGGCGCGCCGGCCGCGTGCGCCTTGATCTGGCGCTCGAGTTCTTCCAGGCCCCACGCGCCCGCGCCGCTCACCGCTTGATAGGTGCTGACGATGATCCGCTTCACGCGGTTCACCTTGTGCAGCGGGAAGACCGGCACGTTCATGATGATCGTGCTGCAGTTGGGGTTGGCGATGATGCCGATGTGCTTCTTGATCGCCTCGGGGTTCACTTCCGGGACGACGAGCGGGATGCCGTCGGTCATGCGGAAGGCGCTCGAGTTGTCGACGACCACCGCGCCGGCCTTCACGGCGCTGGGGGCGAACTCCTTGCTGATGCTGCCGCCTGCACTGAAGAGCGCGATCTGCACGCCCTTGAAGCTGTCGTGGGTGAGTTCGTCGACCGTGTACGTCGTGCCTTTGAACGTGACCGTTTTGCCGGCGCTGCGGCTGCTCGCGAGCAGCTTGAGCTGCGCGATGGGGAAGTTGCGCTCGGCCAGCACTTCGAGGAAGGCCTGGCCGACCGCACCGGTGACACCGACAACGGCCACGTTCACGGCGGCGGCGGACATTGGATCACGGTCTCCTGTAGGAATTGCAGTTCACCCGCTTCAGGGCAGTTCCGGAAACGCGGGCGGGGAAGCATAACAGATTTCGCCGTTCAGGAATCGTTAAGAAATTGTGTTGACCGCTCCGCCCCGAGCATGACAAGATGTCGCATAGCTGCGTTGCGCGACAGGCCCTTCCGGCACGCAGCGAATCAGGCACCGCAAAGCCTTCATTTACATCGGCTTGCGACGGATAGGACCCACATCTCGAAGAGCCCGCAGAGGAGAGACCAAGATGCTTCGCCGACAATCCGCCCGTGCGGCCCGCGCCGCCGTACTGTCCGTTTCGCTCGCGCTCGTGCCCGCCGCCAATGCCATCACACATACGTGGAACGGCGGCAACAGCTTCGGGCCGACCTCGATGAGCAACGCCCTGAACTGGTCGGGCGGACTGCCCTCGAGCGGCAATACCAACCTCACGCTTGTCTTCCCCGGCTCGGCATCCGTCTTCAATCCGAACCAGAACATCGCCAACCCGCTGGTGGTTGAAAGCCTGCAATTCACCTCGGGCGGCTTCTACACGCTGTCGGGAAACCAAGTCCAACTCAAAAATCTCGGGTCGGCGCCCGCCATCTCTGCGACGAACGCGACCGCTTCCATCCCGAACGCGATCAACTTCTTCAACGCGACGACCGTCACCACCGACGCGACATCCAACATCCAGCTCAACGGCGCGCTGACCGGCTCGACCGTCACCTTCAGCAACAGCACCACGACGAACAATTCGATCTCGATTGGCGGCACCGGTTCCAACACGGTCTCAGCGGTGGTGACGCCTTACGCGTCCCTCACGCTCAACAAGTCCGACGCCGTCGCGGGCTCGGTTTCGCTGAACGGCGGCACGCTGACGACCAACGTGTCCGGCGCGTTCAACCCGGCCACCAACCTCACGGTGAACTCGCCCACGGTCGCGGTCCCGCTGTCGAACTTCAACTACACGAACCCGGCCATCCGGTTCCAGGGGAGCCAGCAGGTCAACAACCTCGTCCTCAACGGCGGGCAAATAGACAACCAGTCGGGCGTTTTCACCATCGCCGGCGGCATCACCGCAACGGGGAACTCGGTCATCGTCGCCGTCGGAGGCGGCGTCAGCTTCAACGGCACTCTCGGGAAGTCGATCAACACGCCCGCGGCGGCCGACACGCTTACGATCGACACCGCGGTCTCGACCGGTTCGTTCAACAAGATCGGCGCGGGCACGCTCGTCCTAACCAACACGTTCATCGGCGGCGCATCGACGTTCGGCGGTCAAAACGTCATTTCGGCGGGCAAGGTCGTCTCCGCCACCGAGGCGGCGCTCGGCACGAACACGCTGAACAACGCCACACTTGAAATCATCGGCGGCAACTACACGGGCCTGATCTCCGGAGCCGGCAACGTCGTCATCAACGGCTTCGCGCAGTACTCCGCCCTCAACTCCTACTCCGGTGGGACAAGTCTTACATCGAGCAGCCAGCTCTTCGCCGAGCCGCAGTACCTGCATGGCAGCATCACCGGCGGCTCAAACTCGCTCCTTCAACTCACTACGCCGACCAACCAGACGCTCAATGCCACGCTGTCCGGGGCCGTCGACATCACCGCGCTGAGCGGTACCGGCGTCATCACATTCGCCAATACGAGTACGACCACCGGCACCGTCACTTTCAACTCGAGCAACGGCGGCATGAAATTGCTCGCGAACAACGCGCTCGGCGTGGGCTCGCTGGCGATCTCCGCGCCGTCAGCTCCCATCTCGATCGAAGCGGTGGGCAACATCAGCCTCGCCAACGCAGTGCAGCCCTTCACCGGCATCACCTTTGTCGGCGGCGGCAACCTCAACTTCACCAACACCGCCGCCAAGAGCAGCAACTGGGGCATCGTCCACAACAGCACCGGCAATACGACGATGGCCGGCAAGTTCTCGCTGGGCGCGCCCGCGTCGATCGTCGTCAATAACGGCTCGCTCACGCTGGGCGATCAATCGGCCGTCGGTGGGTTCCTCGCGCAGGGGCCGATCACCGTCAACTCGGGCGGCGTCCTCGTCCTCAAGAGCCTGAACTTCATCAGCCTGCCCGACGTTACGCTCAACGGCGGCACGCTGAAGACCCCGAACGGCTACGCCATCCCGCTCGGCGCGGCGCTGCAAGGCAACGGCACCGTCGACGGACGCGTCAGCAGCGCCAACGGATCGAGCATCATCGCGAACGGCAACCTTTTCCTGGGCGACCTCGCCCACCCGGCCGGCGTCAACTTGGACGGCGAACTCTACACCGGCAAGTTCACCGTCACGCTCAACGACTCGAACCAGTCCGTCCTCGGCTCGCTCACCAACCTCGGCAACGGCCCCGGCACGCCCGGCACGCTCGTGAGCATGAGCGGCGCCGTCGTCAACTTCGGCCGCAACATCACCGGCAACGGGCTCATCAAGAGCACGAACGCACTCGCGCAGGCCGTCATCATGAACGGCGACGTCAACGGCCTCTCGCCGACCGACTACGTCGAGTTCAGCGGCTACGTGAAGGGCGTGGGCACGTTTAACAACGTCGCCTTCAGCGGCACGTTCTCGCCGGGCCTGTCGCCAGCCCTGCTCACGGTCGGCAACGTCCTCTTCACGTCGAGCAACGTCCTCGACATCGAGATCGGCGGCCTGAACCGCGGCAGCCAGTACGACGCACTCGACATCACCGGCTCACTCCTCCTGAACGGCCAGCTGAAGGTCACGCTCATCAACAGCTTCAACCCCAGCCTCGGCGACATCTTCAACGTCTTCGACGGCCCGATGACCGGCACCTTCAGCAGCTTCAACTTCCCCGCGCTCAGCCCGGGCCTGACGTGGGACACGAGCCAGCTCTACACGCAAGGCTGGCTGCAGATCGCCGCCGTGCCGGAGCCGACGACGCTGGCGGGCATGGTCGCGCTTGGCGTTGCGACGCTGCGCCGCAAGCGCCGGTGAGTTCCGCGCGACGTACCGCGTTCGCACGACACGGGAGGGCGAGGCTCCTGCCGAGCCTGCGGCTCGTACGAGCCGCCTGCGGATGCGCGATCGAACGTCTTACAATCGCGCATCCGCAGGCTCGGCGGGAGCCTCGCCCTCCCGTCGACGACTCGCGCGTTCACGATACTCGCAGCGCGCGAAGCGTCTCCGAGTCCCACATCACCTCGCGGAACATCTGTTCCAGATCGGCCCGCGTAACGCGATCGAAATCCCGCTCCACCGGCAGCACGATCACGCCCGCCACGTCGACTGCGCCAGGGCTGAGCAGCATCTTCGCGTCGCCATCGGCGAAGTAGACCTTCGGGCGGTGCGCGCGGCGAGGAAAGAGGATGACGCGCCACGTGTCGCCGAGCCACCAGGCGAAGAGGTTCATGGACGGCTCCTCGTCAGCAGTCTGCGGCAGCGCGGCGTAGAGCTTCGCGAACGCGGCGACGATCGAGTTCTCCGACGAGCCCTCGATCGATAAGAACGGCCGTGCTGGTTCGAGCACGGCGAGAATCTTCGCGTCGCCATGCTGCGCGAGTTCCTTCGCGAACCGCGAGCAAAGCGACTCATACTGCCCTTCGATCGGTAAGAACCCCGCGTTGCCCACCTGAAAGTGCATGTGATCCGGCGCGCTCGCGCCGGCGCGGGGGCCGTTGTAGAAGACGACGAATCGGTCGCCGAGCGCGCGGGCGAGACGCAGCATCGCGCCGACGCGTTCAGGTGTGATCGCCTGTGGCGTGTGGTCATCCGTCGGCACCGTCAGATGCACGGGCAAAATCGGAAACGGGTTCAGCAGCAGCATGTACTGCCCCTCGAACGCGATCCCCCGCTGCTCCGCCGGCCGATTCGCAGCGCACAGGAAGCACTTCCGCTCGGCGATGCTCTTCGGGTCGATCTTCGCGCCGCTGCTGACGATCCGACGCGGGTTGAACTGGAGCCGTAACGTGAATTGCTCGAGTGGCACGTCGCGCGTACGGATGTCGTTCAGTGCCGCGAGGCCCGATGCGAAGGTGGGCCATTCGGATTGCTGTTCGCGGAGGAGCGTGAGGACGTCGTCGCCGAGGGGCATGGGCGAAGGTTAGCGACTCCGCGATCGGGTGCCACGACCTGTACGCAAGTCGTGCTTCGCGCGGAGAACTGACGCGACTCGAGTACGTCGAGCGTTCCACGACTTGGGTACAAGTCGTGGCACTCATTCATCGCCTATTCGTCCACTCGCCTACTCGCCTACTCACCACTCAAATCTGCTCGTCCACCATCTTGATCGCGCCGCACGGGCACTCGGCGGCGCACATGCCGCAGCCTTTGCAGTAGTCGTAGTTGATCTCGAAGCGATTGCCCGCGCCGAGTTTGATCACCGCGTTGTCGGGGCAGACGCCGAAGCAGTTGTCGCACTCGAAGCAGTTGCCGCAGCTGAGGCAACGACGGCTCTCGTTCGTCGCATCTTCCTCGGTCAGCCCGGCGACGACTTCGCCGAACGTGACTTGTCGCAGCAGGCCGTTCAGGCGGTCCTGCACGTGCTGCGGGGCGTCGGTGTAGTACCACGGGTTCAGACGGTCGTAGCTGGCGATCTCTTTCACGGCCGGGTCGGGGGTGTTCGCGTCGCCGCGACTCGTGCCGAGGCGGTACGGCTTCTCGTAGACCTCGCCCTTCAGAGCGGCGTCGATGCACCGCGCGGCGCGCTTGCCGTTGCCGACGCCGTTCGTCACGGTGCGGTTCTCAGGCGTCATGTCGCCGCCGGCGAAGATGGGCGGCGCGCCGTTGCCACCCGCGCGGGCGAGCAGCTGATCGTCGACCAGCAGGCTGCCGTCGTCGGCGAACTTGAACCCTTCGACGCCGCGCAGGAAGTCTGTGTCCGCGTCCTGCCCGACGGCGAGCACGACGGCGTCCGCGTCGAGCTCTTCGAACTCGCCCGTCGGTTGCGGCCTTCCCTTTTCATCCAGCTTCATCCGCTCGATCTTCAGCTTGCCGTCTCCCACTTCGGAGATCGTGCTGAGCCACTTCATCTTCACGCCTTCTTCTTCCGCTTCGGCTACCTCAAACGCGTGCGCGGGCATCCGCTTGCGATCGCGGCGGTAGACGACGATGACCTCTTCCGCGCCGAGCCGAACGGCCGTGCGGGCGGCGTCCATCGCCGTGTTCCCGCCGCCGTACACCGCCACCTTGCGACCCACCATCACGGGGCTCGTGCCCTGCTCGACGTCGCGCAGCACTTGCAGCGCATCGAGGATCTTCGCGGTGTGCACGGTCGGGATGTCGATCTTCTTGCTGAGCCCCGCGCCCGTCGCGAGGAAGACTGCGTCGGGCTTCTCCTTCGCGAGGATGCCAGCGAGGTCGTTGATCGATTGGTTCTGTCGGAACTCGATCTTCATCCGGCGCATGCGGTCGACTTCCGCGTCGAGGATCTCGCGCGGCAGGCGATACTTCGGGATGCCGTACCGCATCATGCCGCCGGGCTTCTCGCCGGCGTCGAAGACGGTGACTGCGTGACCCATCCGCGCGAGATGAAACGCCGCGCTCAATCCGGTCGGGCCGGAGCCGACGACGATCACGCGCTTGCCCGTGCTCGCCGCGAGCGTCGGGGTCCAGCCGTGCTTGATCGCTTCATCGCCGAGGAACCGTTCGACGGCGTGGATGCTCACGCTCTGATCCAGCTTGCCGCGGTTGCACGCCTTCTCGCACGGGTGATAGCAAACGCGGCCGTGAATCGCGGGGAACGGGTTGTCCTGAACGATCTGCTCCCATGCCTCCTTGTAGCGCCGCTCTTCGACGAGGTAGAGCCACGCCTGGATGTTCTCTCCCGCAGGGCAACCCGCGTTGCACGGCGGCAGACGATCGACGTACACGGGCTTGCGCGTGCGCCACGAGCCGGTGTGGTTGGCCAGCGACGAGCCGAGTTCGAGCGAGATCGCGAAGGGTAGGCGTGTGTTCGTTGCGGACATGGCGAAGTCCTTGTTGTCAGTTCAATCCTGCGCGGCGGCGACCGCGTCGCTCTCGTCGATCAATCCAAAGCAGCGGACGTTCTCATCCGCGATCGCCTGGATGCGCGCGATCGCCTCGACGTTCGGGTTCTTCTCGTTGAAGAGGTGCGCGAACCGCTTCTGCGGCTTGAGGTAGTCGTTCACCGGCACGCGGCGGCGAATCTTCGTGCTGCGCGTGACCTTGCCCCACTCGGCTTCGTAGAGCGGGAAGAGGCCAGACTGCACGGCCGCGCGGGCGATGGCGATCGTCTGCGCCGGGTCGCTGCCCCAGCCGAGCGGGCACGGGACGTGCACGTGGACGTAGCGTGCGCCCTTGATCTGCGCAGCCCGGAAGACCTTGTCTTCGAGGTCGCGCAGGTCGGCGACGCTCGCGGTGGCGACGTATGGAATGCTGTGCGCCATCGCGATCCGCGGCACGTTCTTCCCGCCGCCGAACGGCTGGCCGGGGTTGGAGCCGACGCCTTGCGTCGTCGCGGTGATGGCGGTGGCGGGCGTGCTGCCGGAGCGTTGCACGCCGGTGTTCATGTAGGCTTCGTTGTCGTAGCAGAGGTAGAGGACGTCGTCGTTCCGCTCGAACATGCCGGAGAGACAGCCGAACCCGATGTCGACAGTCGACCCGTCGCCGCCCTGCGAGATGACGGTCCAAGGCTTGCCGAGCGCCTTCGCCGCCGCGCTGATTCCCGCCGCGACGGCCGGCGCGTTTCCGAAGAGCGAGTGCAGCCACGCGATCCGCCAACTCGATTCCGGGAACGGCGTACTGAACACTTCCAGACACCCCGTCGCGTTCACCGCGACGGCCTGCTTGCCGCAGGCGCGCATCACCGCGTCGACGGCATACCGCGCGCCGAGCGCCTCGCCGCAACCCTGACACGCGCGGTGGCCGGAGTTGAGGGAGTTGTTGCGGTTCGTCGTCGCCTGCACGCTGCGCTCGTCTTCCGAGAGCAGTCGATTGCCGACGGTGAACGTGCCGGTCTGGTAGAACTTGAGTCGTTGGGATGCCATGTCGTGTCTCCGTGGGTGGAACCACAGATGAACACAGATCAACACAGATAAGAGACGAGTGAGAGATGCACTGGCCTAGTCTGATTTCATCTATGTCCATCTGCGTTCATCTGTGGTTCCCTTCTCTTCAACGCACGCCAGCAACCTCTTTCCCGTGCACGCTCCTGATCACGCGTTCCGCGATCGGCCCGCTGCGCCGCACCGTGCCCTGATGTGCGATCGCTTCCTTGATCGCATTCCAGTTCAGGTCGAGGAAGTACGGCTCCGGCGCGTCGCTGCCAGCGGCCTCAAGCTCGGCAAGCGCCTTCAGGATTGACGCCTTCGGAATTGGGCGTCCGCCAAGCCCGGCGATGATCGTCTGCACGGGCATGTTCATGCCGCGGAGCGCCATGCGCGTGTTGCTCGCGAGGATTCCCCCCATGCCAGTCGCGAGGTACTTCTCGACGATGACGACCCGCTTCGCCTTGCTCAGTGCGAGGCGCAGCGCATCGAGCGGGAACGGGCGGTACGCGACGAGCTTGATCGCGCCCACTTTTCGTCCCGTGCGGCGCAGTTCATCAACGCACTCGTTGATCGTGCCGTTCACGCTGCCCATCGCGAGGAAGAGCGTGTCGGCGTCTTCGGCGCGATAGCCCTCGAGCAGCCCGCCCACCCTTCGGCCGAACACATCGGCGAACTCTTTGTCGGTCTGCTCGATGAGGTCGATCGCCTGCAGATGCTTGTGGTGCAGGAGGTATCGCACCTCCATGTACGCGTCCGGGCCGACCATGGCGCCGATCGTGATCGGGTCGTTCGGGTCGAGCACTTGTGTCGGCTCGAACGGCGGCAGGAATGCGTCGACCTGTGATTGCTCGGGGATGTCCACGCGCTCGTACGCGTGCGTGAGGATGAAGCCGTCCATGCAAACCATCACCGGGCAGCTCAGCTTCTCCGCGATCTTGAACGCCTGGATGTGCAGGTCGACTGCCTCCTGATTCGTGGCGGCGTGCAGCTGGATCCAGCCGCTGTCGCGGAGGCTCATGCTGTCGGAGTGGTCGTTCCAGATGTTGATCGGCGCGCCGATGGCGCGGTTGCCGATCGTCATGACGATCGGGAAGCCCAGACCCGACGCGTTCCAGACCGCCTCGGCCATGAACAGAAGTCCCTGGCTGCTCGTGGCGGTGTACGTCCGCGCGCCGGCGGCGCTGGCGCCGATGAGAACGCTCAGCGCGGCGAACTCGCTCTCAACGTTCAGGAACTCGCAGTGCGGAATCTTCCCCGCCTTCACCATCGCGCTGAGCCCTTCGACGATGTGCGTTTGCGGCGTGATCGGATAGCACGAGATGACGTTCGGCCGACAGAGCCGAACCGCATCGGCGACCGCGTGCGAACCTTCGAGTTGCTTCAGCATGGGTGCTCCACTTCGTCTCTGCGTCTCTTCGTCACTCCGTCTCTTCGTCTCTTCCGCGGTCAGTCGACCGCCACCGCTTCACCCGCGGCTTGACGCGTCAACGCGAACGCCGCCCGGGCGGCGGCGTGGTTCTTGGCAGCGATGACGGGGTTGAACTTCTCGCTGATCGCCTTCAGAAGGCTGTCGAGCGAGACGACATTCGTGAGCCCGACGAGCGCGCCGAGCATGGCCGCGTTCGGCAACGGCCGGCCGACGTGCTGGCGGGCGATCTGCGTGGCGGGCACGCACTTCAGCACGAGCGTGAGCTTCGCGTCGCCGAGTCCGAGTTTGTCGGCTGAGATGTCGCTGGATGAGTTGATGACCGCGCAACCCGTCGGCTTCAGCCCGGCGAACAGCTTCGGGTCGGCCAGCAGGGTCGGGTCCTGGATGACGATCGCGTCCGGGGCCGTGATCGGCTCGCGTAATCGGATCGGTGCGTCGTCTATCCGACAGAATGCAACCACCGGTGCGCCCATGCGTTCGGAGCCGAAGCTGGGGAACGCCTGTGCGTAATTTCCATCGTGAAACGCGGCAATGGAGAGCATTTCAGCAGCGGTGACGACGCCCTGCCCGCCTCGGCCGTGGATTCGTAACTGGATCATCAGACCTCCACAAAAGACAATCTAGTCCTCTGAATGAGCAAGGTAAAGCGGGAAGCGTCACCGCGTCAGGATGCCACGGTGGGTATTGGTTACTGGTTGTTCGTTACTGGTTACTGGTGGCCAGCACCCCCAGATGATCCGAAGCGCAGGACGATTAACGAGTAACAAGTATCCAGTAACCCCGCCCACCGGGTGGACCGATATTCATGAAGTGCGCGACCCCATTCGCCAAGGCTTCCTGCTCCTGCTCGGCATCGTGCTGATGCTGATCGCGAGCAAGCCTGCGCTGTTCGACAACGCCGACCCGGATCTGTTCTGGCACCTGCGGGTGGCGGAGCAGATCGAACAGGATGGCGTCGGGCCGCTCATGGACGGGCTGTCGTTCACGTCGATCCGCGAGCCGTGGACGCCCTACTCGTGGCTGGGCGAACTCGCCATGAAGTGGACGTGGGACGTGGGTGCGATGCCGGGCGTGCTGGTGGTGCAGACGGTGTTGTTGGCGGCGTTCTTCTCTCTTGTCGCGCGAACGGGGTGGGAGTTGACTGCTCCCTCGCCCGGTACGCCGGGAGAGGGCCGGGGTGAGGGTCTTTCGGACGACTTTGGCGCTCGGGCCCTCACCCTCACCCTCTCCCGGAGTACCGGGAGAGGGGATCGGAGGCCGCTCTTCTCCATCGCCCTCGCCACCGCCTTCGCGGCGTTCGGCTCGTTCCCCTATCTCAGCTTCCGCCCTGCCATGTTCGCGCTGGTGCTCCTCGCGACGTGCGCGTGGCTCTTCGTGCGCGATAGACGGCTTGGCGAAGCATCGCGCGCGGTGTGGCTCGTTCCGTTGCTGACGGCGCTGTGCGTAAACGTACACCTGTACGCCTTCTTCGTGCCGGCGTTGCTCGGGCTGATCGCGATCGCGGACTGGCTTGCGCGTAGGCAGTTTCCGCGACGGGCGTTCACGCTCGCCACCGCATCGGGCGTGGGTTGCCTGTGCACGCCCCTGCTGCCGGGCGTCGTCGCGCAGGCGTTCGCGTATCAGTCGAGCGACGTCATGGTCCGCGAAGGACGGATCGCCGAGATGCAGCCGATCTGGGGCGGGATGTTCGGGTGGTTCCTGATCGGCGTGAGCGTGTTCGCGATCATCAGGAGAATGAGCCACGAATCTTCACGAATGGACACGAATCAGCAGAAGGTAGACGAATCTTTCTTCCCATTCGTGAGGATTCGTGAAGATTCGTGGCTTCTCATTTGGGGCGTCGCGTCGCTCATCCTCATGCTGAAGCTCGGCCGGTTCGTGCCGGTGGCGATGATCGGGCTGGCGCCGCTGGTCGCGCTGGCGTTGCCTCGGCTGAACGATCGCGTTCTTGGGAAGCCTGCGCTGCGTCTCGCGATGGCGTGCCTGCTTGTCGCCGGAATCGTTCGCATCGCGGTCACGATCCCGCAATCGCGCGACCTCGACGCGTGGCTCATTCGCTTCGGGGCTGATGCGCCGGTGTACCCCGTCGCTGCAGCGAAGTACGTGCACGAACATGTGGCGGAGCGAAACGGCAGACTCGTCAACGAGTTCACCTGGGGCGGCTATCTCGCCTGGCGGCTCGGCGATCGGTACCAGGTGTTCGTCGACGGCCGAACACAGCTGTACAGCGAGTCGTTCTGGCGATCGACCCACCTCGGTACTGACGCTGATGTGATGCCAGTGCTTGCCGCGTCGAAGGCTGACGCTGCGATCGTGCCCGCCGCAAAGAGCCGGTTCGATGGGACGCTGCGAAAGCTCGGATGGACGGAAGCGTTTCGCGATGACGTCGCCGTCGTTCTAGTCCCGCCCAGCGTCGCGGCCGACGCTCGCTAAAGCGCGGATCAGTTCATCGATCGCGGATCGATCGCTCCGCCGACACGTTCGGCCCGTTCCAACTTGTGCGCGAGGATCACGACGGGCGTCTCCGGCATCTGCGGCTCGATCCACAGCTTGAACCAGCGACGCTCGTGCGGCGCGTGACACGGGTAGACGAGCGAGAAGTTCTTCCGCCCCGTCGAGAGCACGTCGAGCAAGCCCGTGAGCGCTGCCGACGCGTGCGCGTCGCCCGACTGCGCCGCGGCGATGCACGACTCAAGGTAGTTCTTCCCTTCGAACCGGTAGTCGGCCGGCAGCTCGTTCTCGCGAGCGAAGCGCATCCACGACGCGTTGACCGCGATGATATGTCCAGACATATCCAGCATGCACACATTGGCCGGGTGCGCGTCGAAGAGCTGCTTGAACAGGCTCACGAGGTAAGTCTTCTTGGCGGGGTCGTCGATCATGGGCGATGCCGATGCAGTGACTCTATGGATGACAACGGCAAATCGGATAGTGAAGTCTTCTGAAAAAATCCGTCGCGCATCACATTGATTTATGCTGATATTCCGGGGTGTTTTCATGAAGCGCGTTGCATCGCATCCGCGATTCATGCATCGTCTTACTCCGATGTCGATCAGGCCCCTCCTTAGCGCGGCGACGATTCTCTTTCTCGGCACCTTCATCGGCGGCTGCAGTTGGCCGAGCTTTGTGGTGACGCCCGTGACGAACCTCGATTCGCTCGAGGAGATCGTCGTGCAGTCGCCGCCGCGGGCGTCGGGGGACAAGGTGCTGGTGATCCCGATCGACGGGACGATTGCGAACGCGCGGGCGAGTTCGTTCGTCCCCCTTACGCCTTCGGAGAACATGGTCGCGCTGGCGGCGCAGCAGCTCGAGCGAGCCGAGCGCGACTCATCGATCCGCGCCGTTGTCCTTCGCATCAACTCGCCGGGCGGCACCGTTACGGGCTCGGACACGCTGTACGAACTCGTCACCCGCTTCCGCGCGAAGACCGGCAAGCCCGTCATCGCGAGCTGCCAGGAGATCTGCGCGAGCGGGGGCTACTACCTCGCCTGCGGCAGCGATGCAATCGTCGCGCAGCCGACCTCGCTCGTCGGGTCGATCGGCGTAATCTTCCACACGATCTCCGTGCAGCAGCTGATGGGCCGCTGGGGCATCGTCGCGACGACGATCAAGAGCGGCACGATGAAAGACATCGGCAGCCCCTTCCACGACCCCACCGAAGCGGAAAAGGCTGTCCTGCAGCAGATGATCGACGAGTACTTCGCGCGGTTTAAGGGGATCGTAAGCGAACGCCGGGCGCTGAAAGACGAGCGGCTCACTAAGGTCACCGACGGCCGAGTCTTCAGCGGAGCCACCGCGAAGGACCTCGGCCTCGTCGATCAACTCGGCACGCTCGAAGACGCAATCGAGCTTGCCCGCACGAAGGCGAATGCCCCCCGCGCTCGCGCCGTGATGCTGCGACGTCCATATGGACCGGGAGGCAGCATCTACGCGAACGCGGACGCGCCACAACCCGACGCGAAGCAGCTCAACGTGAACCTGCCTTGGAGCGATGCGTCGATTCCGACGGGGTTCTACTACTTGTGGAGACCGTGACCCCACTATCTCGCTCATCTGATTGAAACGACGAACCCCGCGAGAGTCTCTCGCGGGGTTCATCGTTCTTTCCTTCGTGCGACCTTCGCGCCTTCGCGTCTTGGTGTCGCATGCGCGATCACATCAGACGCGCTGCTTCAACCGCAGTTCCTTCTCCACGGGCGGACGGCCCATGGGGTAGTACTGGAAGCCGTTCTCGCGCATCACGTCGCGGTGCAGGCAGTTTCGGCCGTCGAAGATGATCGGGCTGTTCATCGTCGCGGCGATCTTGCGGAAGGGCTGCGTGGTGTACTGCGGCCAGTCGGTGCAGAGCGCGATCGCGTCCGCGCCCGCAGCAGCCGTGACGGGGTCGTTCACCCACTCGATCTGGTCGGCGATGTCCTTGAGATACGCCTTCATGTTGTCCATGCCCTTGTAGTCGTGCGCCTTCACGTGGGCACCCTTCTCTACGAGCATGCGGATGACGTCGATCGAAGCGCTCTCGCGTATGTCGTCGGTGTCCGCCTTGAAGGCCAGACCCCACACCGCGATCGTCGCGCCCTGGATCGGGCGTCCGAGCTTGTCGGCGATCTTCTGGGCGAAGCGCTTCTTCTGGTTTTCGTTGACGGCCTGGATGGCCTCGACGAACAGGTTCTTGTAGCCGGCCTGCTTGGAGATGTGCTCCATCGCGGCGACGTCCTTCGGGAAGCACGAGCCACCGTAGCCGCAACCCGCGCGGAGGAACGCCGGGCCGATTCGGCTATCGCTGCCCATGCCCTTGCGGATGTCTTCGATGTCCGCGCCGTAGTGCTCGCAGAGGATCGTGAGTTCGTTCATGAAGCTGATGCGGGCCGCGAGCATGCTGTTGGCCGCGTACTTGGTGAGCTCGGCGCTCTCCCAGTTCATGGTCATGAAGTTCTCTTCGCGCTTCACGAGCGGGTCGTACATGCGGCGCATCATGCGAAACGCCTCGGGCGACTCGCCGCCGACGACGATGCGGTCGGGGTTCAGGCAGTCCTGGACCGCCGTGCCTTCCTTCAGGAATTCGGGATTGCTGACGACCGCGTAGTACGCGTTCGGCACCTGCTGCTTCAGGAAGTTGTAGAGCTTGCGGTTCGTGCCCGCGGGGACCGTGCTCTTCACGATGATCGTGACGAGCCAGTCGTTCTTCAGGTCGGCGAGCGCGTCGCAGACCTCCTTGCCCGCGCCTTCGAGGTAGCTCATGTCGACCGTGCCGTCCGGCTTCGGCGGCGTGCCGACGCAGAGGAACACGACCTCCGCTTCCTTCACGGCATCCTTCACGTTGTCGGTGAAGCTGATGGAGCCGTTCGCGAGCGTCTCGTTCAGCAGGTCCTGAAGACCCGGCTCGAAGATGTGGCAGTGACCTTCTTTGAGCAGCTTAAGCTTGCGCTGGTCCTTCTCGACGCCGCGGACGGTATGACCGAGGCTGGCGAGGCATACGCCCGTCACCAGACCGACATAACCGCAGCCAATGATTGTCACGTCCATGAGCTTGGTCCTCTGTGCTCGAACTTTGCGATCACTCGCTCTGCGAGTGATTTGTCAGATCGTCTAACCGTTTTAGCGGACTTGGTAAAGCTTCAAGACCGCGCAAGACCGCCTAGGTTAGCGGCGCGCACGGTCGGTACACAAGAGAATCGGAAAGAACAGGGGGCGGGTTTACCGACTGCTGCGTTGCCCGTTTCCCATCTGGCTGCCCCAGCTTAGCTGGGGCAAGCCGCGGAAGGACACGCATAAAGCATTCCGCTTACCCGATTTGACGCGCGCCGTAAGTCCAATAACCTGTCAACCACCCATGACCTTCAACGCCCTCTCCCGTAGTGCTTCCATTGTCGCTCTGCTCGCCTCTGCGTCGGTCGCCTCCGCTCAGACCGGCCCTGAGCTCCTCCTGAAGCCGTTCGCGAAGGACAAGAACTACGACCTCTCCGCCCGCACCGCTTACTTCTTCGACGCCGAGTCGAAGGACATCGCCGGCAACCCCGACGTGCAGGTGAACACGCTCGACATCAACGGGCGAATGAAGCTCGACCTCGACTTCGTCGACAAGTCGATCAACCGTGCACAGCCCCGCGCGGGCTTTGCGCTGAAGCAACTCGTCGTCGACGTGGACGGGCTGTTCCTACCGAAGACGTTCACCGACCTGTCCGTCGGCGCGGGGCTCGGCATCGCCGCGGGTGAGAAGTGGAAGGCAGGCCTGGCGCTCGGCGTCGGCTACGCCGGCGCGGGAGCGTTCGGCGACGGCAACGCCTGGTACGGCAAGGCCGACCTCGCGGTCGGGATCGACCTCGACGAGCGCTCGAGCCTCGGCGTCGTCCTCAGCTACGACGGCAACCGTTCGTTCCTGCCCGACGTCCCGCTCCCGGGCTTCCTCTACACGTATCGCCTGAACGACGAACTCACGCTCGGCGTCGGCATCCCCTTCAGCAACATCGTCTGGACGCCCGACACGAACTGGCGCATCGAGCTGACGTACCTCTTCCCCGACTTCGCCGCGGCGAAGGTGGAGTACAAGATCAGCAATCGGTTCGGCCTGTACGGCGAACTCGCCCGCGACACCTACAGCTTCCACTGGGACCAGATCCCCGACGGCGGCGACCGCGTCTTCTACCGCCAGAACCGCGTCGAACTCGGCCTGAGCGGCTACCTCACCGACACCACCGACTACCGCTTCACCCTCGGCGGCGGCTACGCGTTCGGCCAGTCCTTCGAAGCCGGCTGGGACTCGCGCGACTCGGAAGCCATCACCGATCTTGAGAGCGTGCCGTACATTCGCGTGGACGTCGAAGCGCGGTTTTGAGATCAGCTAGCGGTAAGTCATCCGGGTCTTCGCTTCGCTCAGACGCCGGTGTGTGAGCGAAGCGAACACTCGGATGCGGACTGCGCGAGCCAACGAGGAGCCCCGTGCGCAAAGTCTGGCGCCACGTCATCGTCAACACGCGATGCAGTTGGCTCCACGGCTCACCACGCGGCTTTCGCTCCCGTGACCACCGCATCCACTCCTCCGGCGACTACAAGAATCCTCCACCCGAAGGGGAACACGCGGGATTGCACCGCTGGCACCTCGCACGGTCGCAAGGCGCCGTCCATTTCGAGCTGACGATTCGCGTACGCGTCGTTCTCACTTTCGTCCTCAAGCTTCGCGAACTCGGGCATCGCGTCATCGCGATCGCGTGCGGCGCGGATCACCTGCATACGGTCGTCGAGCTCCCCGGCGACTACGACCTGTCGCGTCGCGAAATCGGAAAGTGCAAGCAGAAGGCTAGCCATACCGTGCGCGACGCGTTGCCCGGCAGCGTGTGGTCGGAGGGAGGGTCGTTCGACGCGGTGAACGGGCGTGATCACTTGTGGGCGTTGTACGGATACGTCCGCGAGAAGCAGGAGGCGGGGTCGGTGGTGTGGTCGCATCGGGCGGACGAGAACTGGGTGGATGATCCGCAGGTTGGCGTAGTCGTGATGGCGCGAGATCACGCGCGCGAGCGTCGGTTCGATTTGCTCTGAGACACACTCGCATCCGGGTCTTCGCTTCGCTCAGACGCCGGCGTGTGAGCGAAGCGAACACCCGGATACGACCAGCAGCACGGGTGAGACACATCACCACGTCGTGAGTGATCTCACACGGCTCCACCGAGTCGAAATGCGCCCGCGTCGAAACGCCGCGTGGCGAAAACCCGTCAATCGCATCGCCAGCGGAAGCGTAGAAGGGGACAATCGGCGTGAGCGTGAACACGTCTACACCGGTGTGAGATGCGGGGAGTCGCCCGGCGCGTGCGCACGCAGAGTCACGTCGAAGGAGTCAGCGCGAAAGGCGGTGGCCGCGATGTTCGAGTCGAATCCGCATTTGTCGTCCAACTCTAACGGACACGCGAAGCCAAGCGTTACGCCGCGCATCGCGATGACGTGGGCTGCGCCGATCCCCGAACACCTCTGGCCGATCATCGCCGAGGCGCTGACGCTCTCTGACCGCGAGACAGCCGTCGTGAAGCGGATGCTCGACGACAAGAAGGAACTCGCCATCGCGATGGAGCTGCACATCAGCCCGCACACGGTGCACACCCACGTCGAGCGGATCTACCGCAAGCTCGGCGTGGCGAGCCGGGTGGAACTGATCCGCGTGGTGTACGGCGCGCTCCTCCAGAAGATCGCCGAGCCGGGCAGCACGCTGCACCCGATCTGCGGGCGACGGACCGAGGGCACCTGCCCGTTCGCAAAGCCTTGAGGGTCATCACGACAAAGGCGACGCGCCGACGCGAGATGCTCGGCACTCGCCGCGATCGTCAGACTGACGACTGATCGAAGCGAATCGAGTGTGCCCCTCCTCGGGGCAATCCAAGCCTGCGCGTCGTTCAGGCCCCGCGGCGGTTTCGCCCAACTTCTGTTGCCGATTAAGCTTCCGCTTCTACGACTCCGCTGCGGGGCGATTCGACGCTGCGCACGCTTCGATGCCCTATTGACAGCACTGCCCGCATGACATAAAAGCGTAGGACCGCTTGCACAATTCGTCGACACGAAAGGGCCCGTCCGGCTCGACGAAAAACAGGTGAAACGGTTAACCTAGCTGAGATGTGCGTTCCTGCCGATCTCATCCTAGTTGCCTGGTACTGGGCAGTCAGTCGTCTCGCCGTCGTATGCAGCAGGATCGTTGGTTCCGCGGCGAGGCCTAAACCGAGTTGGAGGAGAGAGCTATGTCCCGTTCGTCCCGTCTCATCGTTGCCGCTTTGTCGGCCTGTCTGATTGTCTCGTCGGGTGCGACCACCGCCAGCGCGGCTTCGCTCGCGAGCGACAACGCGGGGAACTACACCACGTGGTCCAACGGCGACAACCTCGGCACGGGCTTCGGGCCGTGGGACCTTCAACAGCTCGGCAATAACAACTCCAACGCCTTCGCCGGGCAGTTCCTCGCCGGCTCGGGCAACGGCGACCTCAACTTCATCGGCTCCGCGCCGAACAACCGCGCGTGGGGCCTGTACGCGAACGACAACAGCATCGACAGTAGCGCGAGCGACACGCTCGAGAGCTCGGCAGCCTTCCGCAGCTTTACGGGCGGCGGGCTCGCCGTCGGGCAGTCGTTCGTCGTCCGCATGGAGCATGGCAACATCGACGACGTAGGCTCGAACAACCCCGTCAACGTCTCCAGCGTGGGCAACCTCGGCTGGGTCGGCATTGTCCTCTCGCCGTTCCCGGGCAACGGCGCGAACCCGCTGACGCCCTTTGCGAACACGTCTGGCGTACCCGCGTTCGGCTTTCAGGGCGGCTTGAGCACCTACAACGTCTACGACAACTTCAGCCCATCCGGCCGGGCATTTGCCGGTGGCGCACTCGGGTTCACGAGCGATGGACTTGAGATCACCTTCAGCGCGACCAGTGCCAGCAGCTACACGATCACCGTGAAGAACCTCGCCACGAACCAGGTATTCACCGAAACGGGCACCGGCACGATCGCAGGCGTGCAGACGTTCGGCCTGTACAACCGGAACTCGGAACAGGCGAACGTGTACTTCAACTCGCTCGCCGTCGTGCCGGAGCCGGCTTCGCTCGCGCTCCTCTTCGCTGGCGCGGCCGCCCTGCTGCGCCGTGGGAAATAACGCGGCCAGCGCCGGTCCGCCCGCACAATCCGCATAACGCGCGCCGGTCGAATTCCGTTTGCACGATCGACATCGGCCGGGCAGACTTGCCGCCCCATGAGCAAGCAACCCGCCGTGCCGGCATCTTCCAACGCCCCGGTCAACCCGCGTCACCAGCCGCGCTTCAACGTCTCGGTGGCCGACCTCGAAAGGCTCGTCGGCATGGAGTTCATGCGCGCGACCGAGCTCGCCGCGCTGGCCGCTCACAGCTGGATGGGCAAGGGCAACAAAGAGGCCGGCGACGAGGCGGCGTCGGACGCGATCCGCGCGCACTTCGGCTCGGTGAACATCTCCGGCATGGTCACGATCGGCGAAGGCATCAAGGACGACGCCCCCGGCATCTTCAAAGGCGAAAAGCTCGGCCTGTGGACGCCGGGCTCGCTCAAGATGGCGATCGCCCTAGACCCGATCGACGGCACGACCATCGTCGCGAAGGGCCTGAGCGGCGCCGTGAGCGTCATCGCGGCCGCGACGTGCGCCGACGAATCCGAAGACCCGATGAGCATGCTCGCCGACATCCCGAGCTTCTACATGCAGAAGATCGCAGTCGGCCCGAAGGTGGCGCAAGGCCCGGTGCAGGTGCGGCTCGATAATCCGGTGAAGGAGAACCTCGAGATCGTCGCGCTCAAGCTCGGCAAGCGCGTGCAGGACGTCGTGGTGAGCATCCTCGACAGGCCGCGCCATCAGCAGTTGATCGAAGAGGTCCGCTCGACCGGCGCGACGATCCGGCTCATCTCTGACGGCGACATCGCCGGCGCGATCGCGCCGAGCCTGCCGGACGCGGGCGTCGACATTTACATGGGCACGGGCGGAAGCCCGGAAGCCGTCCTCGCAGCGGCGGCGATCAAGTGTCTCGGCGGCGAACTCTTCTGCCGCATGTGGCCGCGCGATGCGGCCGAACTGGAAGACCTGAAGAAGCGCAACGTGACCGAGAAGGACCTCGCCCGCCTCTACAAGTGCGAAGACCTCGCGAAGGGCGAAGGCACCCTTTTCGCCGCGACGGGCATTTCCGATTCGCCCCTCCTCCGCGGCGTCCGCTTCAGCGGCCACCACGCGACCACGCACTCCATCCTCATGCGCGGCCAGTTCCGCACCGTCCGCTACATCCGCACCATCCACGACATGGACCACAAGCGCGTGCTGGCGAAGAAGCGGTGAAGAGGAAAGAGTTGTCAGTTGTCAGTTGTCAGTGGCTGAAACTCAGCGCGGCGAACTTTGGCCCGAACAGGATCACGCCCACCGCCGCCGCGCCGAGCGATGCGATGAGCGCTGCGCCGGCTGCGCAGTCTTTCGCCTTGCGGGCGAGTTCGTGCTTCTCTGGCGAGGCGAGGTCGACCGTGAACTCGATCGCGGTATTCAGCGCCTCGGCCGTCAGCACGAGTGCGCCGCACACGATCACGAGCGCCCATTCGATTCGATCAAGCTTGAGGAAGACGCCTGCCCCGATCGCGATCGCGAACGCGAACAACTGCACGCGCGGATTCCGCTGCGAGCGAAACAGTTCGACGATGCCGCGCCACGCGTAAACGAAACTGAGCAGGAACGCCTTCACCTACGTGCCAGCGTACCACACGTCGCCGACGCGCGGACAGACCACTCGGTCGGGCTCGTCGCGCGACACTTCAAGGAACCGGCGCAGCGGCTCGTCCATCGGCTCGCGGCTCAGCTTGAAGACGCTGTGATGCATCGGCAGCACGCGCCGAGCGCCGGCGTCTATCCGGGCCATCCGCCAGGCTTGCTCGGGCGTTGCGTGGCCTTCGATCCACGGGTCGTACGCACCAATGCCGACGCACGCGAGGTCGACGCCACCGTCGCTCCCGAGAGGCGACCAATGCGACTGCTCGGCCGAGTCGCCGCCGAAGAGGATGCGATTGCCCTCGGACTCGACGACGTACGCGTGGCACGCCCGTTCGCCGTCCACGAGCATACGCGGCGAGAAGTGCCTCACCGGCAACGCGCGCACGCGCACGCCCGCGATGTCGACTTCGTCTCCAGTTGCCACGGCGACGACTCGCGCGAACCGCAAGTCCCGCGTCAGGTCGTCGTGGCGAGGTGGGACTACGAGCGAAGCTTCAGGAAATCGTCGTGAGAGCTTCCACAGGCTCGGCCGACAGAGGTGATCGAAGTGGGCGTGCGAGACGAGCACGACATCGACGCGCGGCAATGCCTCCAGCGGCACGGCCGGCGCGACCAGCCGTGCGGGGCCTGCGGTAAGGATGCCCAAGCCCAAGCCGACGCGCGGTGCGAAGACGGGATCGGTGAGGATCGTCGTTCCGCCCACGCGGAGCAGCAGCGTCGCGTGGCCGATGTGGCACGCGGCGAGTGGGCTCGACTCCCACCGCGACAGATCAGGCGTAGCCATGCGGGCCGGGCGTGACGTGAAGCGATCGACGAACCGGAGCCGACCTCGACCGCGGGCCAAGGGTGCCATCGCGCGGATCAGCCACGGCCAGCGCTTCGCCGCATCGACGACGCCGCGCCACCGCGCGGTCGGCTCTCGCCTCGAGTCTGTCGGCTCTCGCTTTGAAGATGTCTGCGGCTCCTCGGGCATCGCGTGCCGCTCACGTTAGCACCGACGCGCACGTCGGGCGATCCCGCATGCCGCATCCGGCCTGTTAGCACGGTTTCGATGGACTCGTTCCCGGTACTCGACGCGCGACATCACGTGTCCAATCCAACGCGACACGAAACAACTCTTTTCTCCCAAGGAGATGCACATGCGATACGGACGACTGACCTCTCGATTCCTCTCGGCGGCGATCGCCAGCGTGCTCATGTCGAGCGCGACGTACACCACGGCGGTAGCCCAAGACATGGGCGGCACAGGCACCGGAACCGCCGCTGATGCCGGTCGCGACGCGCAATCGGCGAATGTCCGCCTGCCCGACGGCGTGCAGGCTCGCGACGTGAGCGACCGCGACACCCGCGGCATCCGCAGCCTGCTCGGCAGCGCGACGATCTACGCCATCAAGGGCGACTCGTTCGGCGACCTCGTCAACCACCTGAACGATCAAGACCGCGACCGCATCGGCAAGAACGACCAGGGCAACGACAACGACGTGCAGCGATCGATCAACGCCCGCGTGAACGAGATCCGCGCCGACTGGAAGGCGAAGTACGGCCACGATGTCGACTTCAACGACGACGGCAACGATGCCGCCTACTCCCGTGCCCTCATCCTCCGCGGCGAGATCACGGACCCTGCCGCCGTCGTGAAGAACTGGCCACTCAAGGCAGTCAATAACACGATGCACTCGACGCAGGATGCGCAGGTCGACCCGAACGACGGCAACGCCAACCTTGAGGCCGGCCGTGAGGTCGCGGTCGCGGTGCTGAACGCGCCGATGGTCTCGCAGCCCGCCGGTACGCCCGACACGAACCGCGCGCCGGCGATGAGCCCGGTCGTCGTGTCCATCATCGGCGAAGTTCAGAACTGGAAGATCGACATCCCCAACTCGATCGACGCACCCAAGCTGCGCCAGAACCTGCTGAACCATCTCACCGCGTTCAGCGAAATGAAGGGCCAATGGCCGGCGAACGAGCACGATGCGCAGCTGATCCTCACGCGACACGTCGCGATGGCGCTGTACGACGTCCCGGTCCCGGCATCGACGGCCGACGCGAAGTAAGCCGTGCCGATGAGCCACCTTTGACACGGATCACCACGTGATCCACCCAACGTTGTGACCGGCGTGAGCAGTGCCACCTGCGGAGGTGCCTGCCACGCCGGTCTTGCTTTGGAAGCATAAAGAACGTGGGCCGCGACGAAATCGCCGCGGCCCGCTCGTTTACTCGATGAACGATCGGAAAGAGCTTACAGCTTCTCGATATGCCAGTACTCCAGCTCCAGCGGCGTCGGGCGGCCGAAGATGGTGGTGATGATGCGGACCTTGCCCTGGTCTTGCAGGATCTCTTCGACCTCGCCCTCGTAGTTTTCGAAGGGGCCGTTGGTGACCTTGACCTTGTCGCCCTTCTTGTAGTCGGTGCGGAGGGTGGGCTCGTCTGCCGGGCGCTCGGCTTCTTCGAGCATGCGGGCTTCGTCCTTCGGCAGCATGGGGGTGGGCTTGCCGTTGGAGCCGATGAAGTCGCCGACGCCGTCGGTCTCCTTGATCATGAACCAGACTTTGTCTGGGATGCGGCCGTCCTTCTCGGTTTCCAGTTCGACGAAGACGTAGCCGGGGTAGAGCTTGCGGTCGGCTTCCTTCTTCACGCCGCCCTTCATGCTGCGGACGCGTTCGGTGGGGACGAGGATTCGGCCGACGCGCTTCTCGCCGTCGAGGTCGACGGCTTCGATCTTGGCCTTGCGGACGAGGCTCTCGCGGACCTTGTCCTCTTTATTGCTGGCGACGCGAAGAACGTAAAAGCGCATGATCGAGGTGACTCTATGAGAAAACCGAGAGGAGCGGAAGGACGCGTTACGACCCCGAAGCGACGGCGGCGGGCGGCGCGGCGATGGCGGGCGGGTTGAGCCGCATGTAGCCCCACCAGCTGGCCCAGGCGATGAAACCGACGATGCCGACGACGAGCAGCACGGTGCCCCAGAACTTCGGGCGCTTGTCGTCCGACGACTTCATGATGAGGAAGCCGACCAGACCTGCGACGGCGGTGAAGATGAGGCCCGTACCGGGAAGCAGTTCGTAGTTCAGCGGCACGTGGAAAACGTGCAGTGCATAGAACAGGCCGTGGTACTGCTGGTCGAACACGAACAGCGCCAGCGCGATCAGCAGCATGAAGAAGATAACGACCTTGGTGCTGGCGAACAGCTCGTTGCGGCTCGCCCAGCTCACCTTCTTCATCTCGCTGTCGGTGTCGATGAGGAACTGCGCCCGCTTCGGGGCGTTCATGAGCCACCAGACGATCAGCACGCCCGTGACCGTGACAATGCCGGCCAGGATGAGCTTCCATGCGGTGCTCGTCAGGCCGAACCACCGCTGGAGCGCGGCGTCCAATCCGAAATACGGGATGAAATCGCGGTAGAGAAAAAGCAGAGTGAGCGCCAGAAGGACGGCGGCACCGAATGCAGTGCCCATCCGAGTCCAGTAGCCCTGCCCCTTCTTGTAGATGGCGAAGAAGCTGCCACGATCAACCGACGAGCGATCGGACTTCGCCTCGGGGGAATCGCGCTCTTCGTTCTCCATGGGAGGTTCTGCGGTCGCCGCCATCAGTTGGGTCCATCGCGGTCCTGCGGACCGCCGCTAAACGAGGGAGCCGATCAGCACGACGTGCAGGAGTCGAACCTGCAACCTGCCGCTTTGGAGACGGCTGCTCTGCCAATTGAGCTAACGTCGTATCTCGGAGTTGCCAGTTGCCAGTTGTCAGTTGCCAGTAAGTGTTCCACTGGTAACTGACAACTAACGATTGGCAACTCACGTGATCACTTCCGCTTCACCTTATGCAGCGTGTGCTTGCGAAGGCGAGGGGAATACTTCTTGAGTTCGATCTTCTGGGGCCCACCGGCGACCTTGATCTCGGTGCGGTAGTTCAGGTCACCGGTCTCGGTGCACTGAAGCCAGACGAACTCGCGTGCTTCTTTAGCCATGGTTCACTCCAGAGTTGCCAGTTGCCAGTTGTCAGTTGCCAGTGAAGACCGGCAAAGACAACTGGCAACTGTCAACTGTCAACTGACAACTCGCCTTAGGCGATGATCTTGGTGACGACGCCCGAGCCGACGGTCTTGCCGCCTTCGCGGATTGCGAAGCGGAGCTTCTCTTCCATGGCGATCGGGCTGATGAGCTCGACCTCGATGGAGACGTTGTCGCCCGGCATGACCATTTCCGCGCCCTTGATCGTGACCTTGCCGGTCACGTCGGTGGTGCGGAAGTAGAACTGCGGGCGGTAGCCGGTGAAGAACGGCGTGCTGCGGCCGCCTTCTTCCTTGGTGAGGATGTACACTTCACCTTCGAACTTCGTGTGCGGGGTGATCGAACCGGGGATGCAGAGCACCTGGCCGCGCTCGATCTGTTCCTTTTCGATGCCACGCAGGAGCAGGCCCGCGTTGTCGCCGGCGATGCCGACGTCCATCGTCTTGTTGAACTGCTCGACGCCGGTCACGACCGACTTCAGTTCCGAACCGAAGCCGACGATCGCGATCGCTTCGCCGACCTTGATCTGGCCGCGCTCGATACGGCCGGTGGCGACGGTGCCACGGCCCTTGATCGAGAACACGTCTTCGACGGGCATGAGGAACGGCTTGTCGATCTCGCGCTGCGGCATCGGGACGTACTCGTCCAGCGCCTTCACGAGAGCGTCGATGCACTCGTTCGCCTTGTCGTCGGCCGGGTTATCGAGGGCGGGCTTGCTGCTGCCCTTGATGATCGGGGTGTCGTCGCCGGGGAAGCCGTACTTGCTGAGCAGTTCGCGGACTTCCATCTCGACGAGGTCGAGGAGTTCCTTGTCGTCGACGAGGTCGATCTTGTTCATGAACACGACCATCTTCGGCACGCCGACCTGGCGGGCGAGGAGGATGTGCTCACGCGTCTGCGGCATCGGGCCGTCGGCGGCGGACACGACCAGGATCGCGCCGTCCATCTGGGCGGCGCCGGTGATCATGTTCTTGACGTAGTCGGCGTGGCCGGGGCAGTCGACGTGGGCGTAGTGGCGAGTCTCTGACTCGTATTCCACGTGGGCCGCGGCGATCGTGACCGTCTTGGTCGCGTCGCGGTCGATGCCGCCCTTGGCGATATCCTTATACGACTTGGCAGTCGTGCCGTACTTCGCCTGCGAACGCGCCGCGAGGGCGGCGGTCAGGGTGGTCTTGCCGTGGTCGATGTGACCGATGGTGCCGACGTTGACGTGCGGCTTCTTACGCTCGAATACGCCCTTAGCCATTTGATTCTCCTAGACGGATTTGCGATTTGAGATTTGCGATTTGCGACTCGACTCTTCTCGATTTCCAGATCCGCGACCCGTCGACTCCTGTCGACGCGTGACCTAATCGCAAATCGGAAATCGCAAATCGAAAATCCGAAAGCTGGTGAAGGGGTTTGAACCCTTGACCTCGCCCTTACCAAGGGCGTGCTCTACCAACTGAGCTACACCAGCGACCGCACAGACTGCGTTGATTTTCAGCCTGTTTTCCCCTGATTCGGCGTGTACGAAGATCGTCCGCGCCGCATCAGGCGAGCCGAGCAGTATAAGTTGCGCGAGTTCGCTGTCAAACGGCCTGATGCAGCTTCGCGGAGGACGGACTCATCGACGACGGCCTCCTCGCAAATCCGACTCTTCGCTCCGCTCAGAAGTCAGCATTGGACTCGCAATGAGCCTCCGTTCGCGACCTGCCATCCGCAATCCCCCTCCCCGCTTTCACCCCACCCTCGCCTTCACCCGATACTGCTTATAGCATTCCCGCCCCAACCGCATGGCTGAACGGTCGTCCGACAATCTGCCCGCCCAGTCGACTGGCAAGAGGCTCGTCATCCTCTCCCAAGTCTACGTCCCCGACCCCGCCAGCGTCGGCCAGCACCTGCACGACTTCGCCGCCGAGATGGCCCGGCGTGGGCACGAGGTGATCGTCTACTGCTCCAGCCGCGGCTATGACGACCCCACGCACCGCTACCCCAAGCGCCAGAAGCGCGACGGCGTCGACATCCGCCGGTACTCGCTCCCCTTCTTCAGCAAGACGAACATGCTCGTCCGCATCGCGGGCAGTGCGTGGGCGCAGATGGCGCTCTTCTTCGACGCCCTCTTTACGCCGCGGACGAGCTGCATCTTCTATAGCACCAGCCCGCCGCTCATCGGAACGACGGCCACCGTCGTCGCGAAACTGAAACGCCTCTTCACGCTCGGGCTGGGCCGACGCGTGTCGCGCGTCTACTGGGCGATGGACCTGAACCCCGATCAGCTGGTCGCGATGGGCAAGACGCGCGAGGGGTCGCTCACGTACCGCTTCCTCGAGTTCGCGAATCGATTCGTCATTCGCAACGCCGACCTCATCGTCGCGCTCGACCGCTTCATGGAGGGCCGACTGCGGCTCGGCGGACGCAGGCCAAACGACGTGCTGGTCGATCCGCCTTGGCCGCATGAGAAGGTGCAGCCGCCGGTGCCGCACGATGAAAATCCGTTCCGCGCGCAGCACGGCCTGCAGGGCAAGTTCGTCGTCATGTACTCCGGCAACCACTCGCCGGCCAATCCGCTCGACACGCTGCTGCAGGCGACGCTCTGCTTCAAGGACGACGACGGCATCCGCTTCCTCTTCGTCGGTGGCGGCGGCGCGAAGAAGCAGGTGAACGAGCACATCGCCGCGCACAAGCTGACGAACTGCCTGAGCCTGCCCTACCAGCCGCTCGAAACGCTCCGCTACTCTCTCGGCGCGGCCGACGTGCACGTGGTGTCGCTCGGCGCGGACATGGTCGGCATCATCCACCCGTGCAAGGTCTACGGCTCGATGGCCGTCGGTCGGCCGATCCTCTTCCTCGGCCCGCGGCCGAGCCATGTGAGCGATCTGCTCGACGCCCACCAGATCGGCTGGCACGTCGAGCACGGCGACGTCGACGCGTGCGAGCGCGCCATCCGCACGATGCGGGCCGAAGCGGAAGCGACGCTGCACGAGATGGGCTCGCGGGCGCAGACAGCGCTGAGTGCATCGTTGAGCCAGGAGATTCTCTGCAGTCGACTGGCGGATCGCGTTGAAGCGCTCATGGCGTGACCTGCCGGCCTCGCCCCACCCGCCCACGGTTCCATCCTTCGCTGATTTCAGTACGATTCGCCCAGCAAGGATGCCCCAACGATGGACTACCGCGTCGAACTCGACGTCTTCAACGGCCCGCTCGATCTGCTCTTGTACCTCATCAAGCGCGACGAGCTGGACATCCTCGACATCCCCATCGCACGCATCACTGAGAGCTACATGGGGTACGTCGCCGAGATGCGTTCGCTTCACCGCGAGCACGGCATCGACATCGACGCCATCGGCGACTTCATCGTCATGGCTGCCACGCTGATGGAAGTGAAGAGCGCGATGCTCCTTCCAACCCCGCCGGCCGTGAGCAACGATGGCTCTCCGAGCGCCGCCGAGCAGCTTGCCGATCCGCGGGCTGAACTCATCAAGCAGCTCCTCGAGTACAAGCACTTCAAGGACCAGTCCGCCCTGCTCGAGCGCCAGCGGAACCAGTTCGAGAATCGCTTCCCGCGCAAGCCCGTGCTGCGCGACGTGCCGAACAGCGACGAGCCGCCGCCGCTCGATCTGGACGAGGTGCAGATCTGGGACCTGTTGCAGGCGTTCAGCCGCATCATGGGCGAGATCGGCCAGCGAAAGACCGTGCACGAGGTCATCGACGACGACACGCCGATGGACCTGCACGCGGCCGACATCGAGGACCGCCTCACCCGCGAGGGCGCCGTCACGCTGCGGCAGCTCCTCGGCGAGCGTCGCAACCGGGCCGAGATGATCGGCGTCTTCCTCGCGCTGCTCGAACTGATCCGCGAGAAGCGAATCCTGACGCGCGTGAGCGAGACGTCGGAAGAGATCGCCATCGAGATCGCGCCGGAAGAGCACCGCAAGACCTTCAAGGGCGCGAGCCTGAACCTGAGCGATGCGGCGGAGGAACCGGCCGAGGTCGTCACCGATGAGCAACTCGAAGCGGCAAACGTTGAAGAGGCCGACGACGCTGACGAAGAAGTTGAGTCGAGCGGCGTGATGAAGGACCTGAGCTGATTGCGCGGGCGCTGTTCGCCGCAAGGCTGCGTCACCTTGTCCGTCACCTTCCTGTCGCAGACGACAGTTCTTCCTTTCATCTCGACCCGGCGACGCCGAAGATTCAGCTGTCCGGCCGACACCTGCCGGGCGGCTATGAAATTCCTCGTGCCAAACGAAACCGGCGGTGACGAGCTTCGCGTCGCGCTCGTGCCTGCCGTCGTGAAGAAACTCGTCGATGCGAAGCACGCGGTCCTCGTCGAACGCGGCGCGGGCGACGCGGCGATGCACGCCGACGACGAGTACGTCTCCGCCGGTGCGACCATCGTTGATCCCCGATTGAGCTGGGGCGACGCCGACGTCGTCCTCACGATCAAGCCTCCCGACGCCGCGCTCGTCCAGTCGATGAAGCGCGGCGCGGTGCTTATCGGGCAACTGAAGCCGCTCGATCACGCCGAGTTCGTCCGAGCGATCGCCCCCACTGGCGTCACCGCGATGTCGATGGAGCTCGTCCCGCGCATCACCCGAGCACAAGCGATGGACGCGCTCAGCAGTCAGGCCAACCTGGCCGGCTACATGGCGGTGATCCTGGCGGCGGAGAAGTTGGAACGCGTCTTCCCGATGATGATGACCGCGGCCGGCACGCTGCAGCCGGCGAAGGTTTTCGTCATCGGCGCGGGCGTCGCGGGCCTGCAGGCGATCGCTACGGCGAAGCGCCTCGGCGCCGTCGTGAGCGCGTACGACGTCCGCCCGGCTGTCAAGGAACAAGTGCAGTCCGTCGGTGCGAAGTTCGTCGAACTGCCACTCGACACGAGCAGCTCGCAGGACAAGGGCGGCTACGCGAAGGAACTCACCGAAGAACAAAAGGAAAAGCAGCGAGCCCTCATGGCGAAGGTGATCGCCGAGAGCGACGTCGTCATCACCACTGCCCTCATCCCGGGCAAGCCCGCGCCGAAGCTGATCCCCGCGAGCGCCGTCGAGAAGATGAGCCGCGGCAGCGTGATCGTTGACCTCGCCGCTGAAAAAGGCGGCAACTGCGAACTCACCGAACCCGGCAAGACCGTCGTGAAGCACGGCGTCACGATCGTCGGCGCGAACAACCTCGCCGCGACGGTGCCGACGCACGCCTCGCAGGTGTACGCCGCGAATCTGCAGAAGCTGCTCGCGGTGCTGATCAACAAGGAAGGCTCGCTCGTCATCGATGCGAACGACGAGATCGTCGCGGCGATGACGCTGTGCCGTGACGGCGCGGTGGTGCACCCGACGATGAAGTCGCTGTTGGGCATCGCGTGATGAAGCAGTTGTTTGCGTGGCACGGCTTTTCAAGCCGTGTCCTTCGGACTGAATCACGGGTTGAAAACCCGTGCCACGACAGACCGCACAAGGCAAACCCATGTCCCCCGAACTCGTCTCACACCTCTTCGTCTTCCTCCTCTCCGCGTTCCTCGGCTTAGAGGTCATCAAGCGGGTCAGCCACATGCTGCACACGCCGCTGATGTCGCTCACGAACGCGATCAGCGCCATCAGCGTGGTCGTCGCGATCGAACTGGCGGGCCAGGGCCACAGCACGCTCGGCACCGTGCTCGGCACGATCGCCCTCGCGGCCGCCATGACCAACGTGGTCGGCGGGTTCCTCATCACCGAACGCATGCTCAAGATGTTCAAGAAGCGCGAGGTGAAACAGTCATGAACGCCTACCTCTTAGCTTCATCCACCAGCGCCCACGGCGACGCCACGCAGAACGGCATCACGCTCGCCTGCTTCCTGTTCGCGTGCGCGTGCTTCATCCTGAGCCTGAAGTGGCTCAGCGCGCCGCAGACCGCCCGCAAGGGAAATCACATCGGCTCGCTCGGCATGACGGCCGCCATCGTCGGGGCGCTGCTTTCCTCTCAAGTCGTCTCGTATCACTGGATCATCCTCGGCATCGCGATCGGCGCTGGCGCGGGCATCCCGATGGCGATCCTGATGCCGATGACGCACGTGCCGCAGCGGACGGCGCTCTCGCACGCGTTCGGCGCGCTGGCCGCGGCGCTGGTGGGCACGGCGCACTACTACATGGATTTCAGCTCGGCCGGCACGAAGCCCTACATCATGGGCATCCTCGCCGCGGAGGTGCTGCTCGGCGCGCTCACGTTCACCGGCTCGCTCATGGCGTTCGGCAAGCTGCAAGAACTCCTGCCGACGCGGCCGATGACCTACAAGGGGCAGAACATCGTCAACGTCGGCGTGCTGAGCCTTGCCGTGCTGTGCGGCGTGCTGCTCATGTTCAACCCGCAGTGGACGTGGCTCTTCCCGATCCTCATCCTGCTCGCCCTCGCGTTCGGCGTGATGCTCATCCTCCCGATCGGCGGCGGCGACATGCCGACCGTCATCGCGCTCTTGAACAGCTACGCGGGCCTGAGCGCATCGCTCATGGGCTTCGTGCTAAACAACAAGCTGCTGATCGTCGCCGGCGCGCTCGACGGCGCGAGCGGGCTCATCCTCAGCATCGTCATGTGCAAGGCGATGAACCGCAGCTTCACCAACGTCCTCTTCGGCGCGTTCGGCCAGGTGCAGCAGAGCGCCGTGCAAGGCGAGAAGAAGATCGCCAAGTCGACCACGCCCGACGAGGCGGCCGCCATTCTCGACATCGCGAGCAAGGTCATCATCGTCCCCGGCTACGGCATGGCCGTCGCGCAGGCGCAGCACAAGGTGCGCGAGCTGTTCGATCAGCTCACCAAGCGCGGCGTCGACGTTCGCTTCGCCATCCACCCAGTCGCGGGTCGCATGCCCGGGCACATGAACGTGCTGCTCGCCGAGGCGGAGATCCCGTACGACAGGCTCGCCGAGATGGACGACATCAACGGCGACTTCGGGCAGGCCGACGTCGCGCTCGTCATCGGCGCGAACGACGTCGTGAACCCCGCCGCCCGTCATGACAAGGGCAGCCCCATCTACGGCATGCCGATCATCAACGCCGACATGGCCAAGACCGTCTTCGCGATCAAGCGCAGCATGAATCCAGGCTTCGCCGGCATCGACAACGAGCTGTACACGCTCGACCAGACCCTCATGCTCTTCGGCGACGCGAAAGCCGTCGTCGGCTCGATCGCGAAGGAACTCGCGGACATGAACGGCGGGTGAGACCTACAGTAGCCGCTCAGGTGCGGTGTACGGGGATCGCTGGAGAGCGCTGCAGGGCGCTGGGGGAAAGGCTGAGCAGCACGAGTGGGTCAGGAAACTACCCGGCCGACACCTGTCTGGCTGATTCGCAACGCGCGAAAGCACGCTAGCGTTGCGAACGGTCTTTAGCGCCGTCACTTCATTTCAGTTCCACGCACCAACGATTTGCGAGCTGCGCATTCCGCTGAAGTGCGTCGAACAACCAGATCTGACGAGCCGCTCGAAAGGAGACCCCATGCGACTGCCTTCAAGGAAGTCCTGCCTCGTGCTGGCCGAGGCGATCGAGTCACGCACGTTTCTCGCGGTTGACCTCGCGGTAACGGCGAGTTCCGACACGATGGTGCGCGGCGACCTCGGCGCGCGGATGAACGACAACTACGGGATGGACCCGGCCATCGAGGTGGGCGCCAGCCGCGGCGGCGTCGGCGCGGAGGGAACTCCCGATGCGATCCGCTCGCTGCTGAAGTTCGCGATGCCGGCCGGCGTTCCCGCGGCGTCGATTCAGTCCGCTACGTTGAAGCTGTTCGTCCGAGGCACGAGCCCGGCCATGCCCGGATCACTCACGCTCGAGGCAAACCGCCCGCTGGCGTTGTGGCTCGAAGGCAACGGCTGTGAAGCGTCGCCCGCCACGCCAGGCTCGGTCTCCGTCGATGCCGCCTCCGGCGTTGCCTGGAGCAAGATCGACGCGAACAACCAGGCACAGCCCGCGTTCGACGCAACGGGCTCGTCGTCCGTCACGCTCGCGGCGGCCCCGCTCGCGGGAAGCACCGTGGCGCTCGACGTCACCGCGCTCGCGAAGCTCTGGGCGGGCGGCGCGAACAACGGCATGTTCCTCCGCGCCACCAACGGCAACGGCGCGTTCTACGAGGTCGCATTCCAGTCGCGCGAGGGCGAGAGGCTCGACAAGAAGCCCGGCCCGCGCCTGGAGATCGACTACGCGTTCGCACAGGTCACCGCGGGCGTCCTCACCATCTTCGGCACGAACGGCGACGATCGAATCAGCCTGTCGCGCGTGGGCGCGAACCTCGTCGCGAAGCTGGGCACGACCACCGCGACATTCGCAGCTGCCGGCATCACGTCGGTGAACGTCGACGCGCTGTCGGGACACGACCTGATCGCCGTCGGCGCGACGACGACCTTCGGCGCGACGGGCTCGACCCGCGGCGTTCGCGTTTTCGGCGGATCGGGCAACGACACGCTCATCGGCGGTGTCGCCAACGACTCGCTGCTCGGCGGAACCGGCAACGATGTACTGGTTGGCAACGCCGGCATCGATAGCCCTGACGGCGGCGACGGCAACGACCTGCTGCTTGCCGGCGACGGAGCGGCCGACGTGGCGATTGGCGGAGCAGGCGTTGATACGCTGGTCGGCGATGCGACTGACGTCGTCTCGCTCGTCGAAGACGTAGTCGCATGACCCTGGTGGCACTTTCTGCAAACGTACGACGCCCACGGATAGCCATCCGTGGGCGTCGTGTGACTTTACTCACGTTTCAAGCTCACCGACGTCGACGCCTTCCCAGCAATGCGAGCACGGGCACCATCGCAAGCGACGGTTCGGGGACCACGACGCTGAACGTGTCGAGTCGGACGTTCACCGTCGGCGTGGTGAACGGGCTCCCCGACGGCGCGGTCGCTCGGATCGTTCGCTGGTTGAACGCCGGGAAGTTCAGCACAGCGGGCAGCGTGTCGCCGGTAAAGACGGTGCTGGTGTTGTCGACCAGTTGGACACTCAACTGCGATCCGCCGGGCATCGGGAACATGCTCACCTCGTATAGGTCGTAGCCGAGCGGCACGTTATCTCTGAGGAAGAAGCTGCTCGATGTGGGAACGAACGACGTGGTCGCCGCGCCCATCGAGTACGTCACCGCCGAGATCGCGTTGGGATATTGGCCGACATCGTTCCCACCCGCCGTGTCGGCGACCGTCGTCTCGAAGGTGAAGGTCAGGCTGACCGGATCGCCCACCACCGCCCCGACGTTCGGCCAGGGCGCGGTGAAGCCGGCTGTGCCTGTCACACTTGTGACGACGCCGGTGAACTGGAACGTTTGCGGGAACGCCTGCGCGGTCGACGCATAGCTGGCTGATACAACCGCGACGCAGAGCAATGCCTTTCGCATCTTCCTAACCTCCGATTTCGGCGAGCACTACCGACGAATCAATACACATCCCCTTCTTGCGGAACCGTAGAACAAGCAAGCGGAACCCGCAACACAATTCTGCGAGATCGACGCGCGGTGCGGGGATGGACCTGCTGGCAGTGAGTTCGACGAGCGGAAAACGGAAACGAGAACGCCCACGGATGGCGATCCGTGGGCGTGCTCCTTGTAGACGTAAGGTGGAGTCAAAAGACCCTCACCCTAACCCTCTCCCGGGGTACCGGGAGAGGGGATTGAAACTCAAACCGCAGCGCCTTCGAAGAGCTGCGAGAACTGCCGGGCCGCGCGGCCCTTGTGGGCGCCCTTGTGGTAGGCGTAGCCGACGATGAGCGGCATGGCCAGCGTCGCCTCGCTGTACACCATCTGCTCGAACACCACGTCGACCTTGCCCCAGCTGGACGCTTCCTTCAGCGTGCTGCTGCTGAGCGCGCCGTCTCGGACGTCGGCGACGGTCACCTGGATCGCGTACTTGTGCATCGGGGCGTCCATGCCGAGCACTTCGGCGCAGACGACGATGTCCTGCGTGAAGTTCTTCGGCACGCCGCCGCCGATCATGAAGATGCCGCTTTCGCCGGCCTTCATCTTGATCTGCGTGATCTCGTGGAAGTCCTTGCCGCCGTCCCAGATCGTGCGGGGGCTATCGCCGCGCTCGGCCGCGTGCGAAACCAAGCCGAAGCCGGCCGAGCAGTCGCTGAACGCGGGGCAGAAGATCGGGATGTCCTTCTTGAACGCCTCGTAGATGATCGAGTTGCCGTCGCCCTTCGGGCCGCCGTTCTTCTCGAGGTAGGCGCCGAACTCCTTCAGGAACTCGCGGCTGCTGTACGCGCCGGGCTCCATGTTGTCCATGATCTTCTTCGTCGTCTCGTCGCACACGCGGAGCTCTTCCTCGTCGATCAGCGTGTCGTAGATGCGGTCAAGCGCGTGCTCGCGCAGCGTGACGTCGTGCTGGCCGCTCTTGAGCTCTTCGGCGGCGATGTAGTGCTTGAAGCCGAGCGCTTCGAAGAAGTCCTGGTCGACCATGTTCGCGCCGGTGCTGACGATGCAGTCGACCATGTTGTTGCGGATCATGTCGACGACGACCTTCTTCATTCCCGCGCTGATCATCGAGCCGGCCAGCGTGAGGATGACGCAGCACTTCTTGTCCTGCAGCATGCGCTCGTAGATGGTCGCGGCGCGGTGCAGGTCGCGGCTGCTGAACGCCAGGTGCTTCATCGACTCGACGAGCGGCAGGATGCCGGGCTGCGTCGTGATGTCGATGTGCTGGATGGTGCCCTCGCCGAGGAACTTGCTCTTCTCTTCGGCGTGCTTGGCCTTGAGGGGGACGGCATTGAAGGACGTGTCTTGCTGGCTCATGGTTCGACTCCCTTTCGTGGTGGAGTGAAGGTGTCGGCTCGATTAACGCACAAAGCCACCGCGGGTCGCTACGGACTCGCTCCATACAGGAAGTCGAACCGCCATTGCGAACCGGGGTGGCTTTTGTCGCGCGGAATGATTGCAGGTTTCGACGCGGGGTCAAGCGCCACACGAAACGAAAATCCCGCTCCCCTCGGCCGCAGCGGGCGCGTTCACACCGTCACGCGCTCCGTGGCGGCGATCGCATCGTGGTACAGGTCGAGCGTCTCGCGGGCGGCGTTCACGAAGTCGAGGTGCTGCTCGAAGTATCGCCCTGCCGATTCGCACATCGATTGGCGCAGCTTCGCGTCGCCCGCGATGCGGAGGATCGCGTCGGCGATCTTCGACACCGGATCGAGCGGCACGATCAGCCCCGCGCCGGCATGCCCGATGTCGTCGTTGTGGCACGTGTCGGAGATGATGACCGGCGCGCCGCTCGCCAGCGCCTCGGTGATGGCGATCGTGTACGCCTCGTCGCGGCTCGGGAGGATGAAGCAGAGCGCGTCGCGATAGGCCTCCCACTTCGCCTCGCCGTGGAGCTGGCCGACCATGTGGACGCGCGGCTCGATCTTGTGCTTCTTTATCCGCTCGCGGAAATCCGCCTCGGCGCCGTCGTCGACGCCCACCATGACGAGCTGCACGTCGGCGTTCCGCTTGCACAGGTCAGCGAACGCCTCGGCGAGGATGTCGACGCCCTTCTTGAAGTGCCAGCGGCCGAGGAACAGCACGAAAGGCTTTCCGCCCAGCTGCGGATAACGCTTGTAGAACGAGCCCGGCGCGGGGAGAGGCCTTACCTCTTCCGCGAAGACGCCGCCCAGGTTGGTCCAGACGTGCTTCACGCGGAAGCCGGCCTCCTGGCCGAGCGCCATCTCCTGTGGGTGACCGAACAGCAGCGCGGCCGCGCCTTCGATCATCTGGCGATAGCCAAACGACAGCGCCAGCGATTTCTTGATCGCCTTCTGCTTGAGCGACCACGGCGTGAGCATGTCGTTGGGCTGAATGAAGTAAGGCACGCGGAGCTCGCGCGCCCGCTTCGCCGTGACGCGCAGGGCCGACTCCCACACGTTGTGCAGGTGGACGACGTCGGCCTCGTCGATCGCGGGGCGTAGGGCCTCGGCGGTCTTGTGCGCGAAGACCTTCTCGCTCAGGCCGTGCTGCGAGGTGAGCGTCAGGCGTCGCACGCGGTTCCACTCTGGGATGCGTGCGACCATTTGATCGAATGCGCCCTGCTCTTCGCCGAGCGGGCAATGCGCGACCGTCACCTCGTGGCCGAAGTGCGCCTGGCCTGCGGCGAGGCGCACCGCCACGCGCGGGGGGCCACCCGTGCTGGGCTCAAGGCGTGGGATGACGTGCAGGATCCTCATGTGCGACGTGGCAAGTCGGGGCCGAGACAGCGATCACCCACAAACCAAGGACAGACGTGCACGGACAAAACGCGGGCGCGTCCACGCGCCCGGTACCGCGATTATAGCACAAGCCGCGGGCTTAGCAGCAACTGCTAAATTCGCCTGGCACGGACGCACAGGTCGCCGCACAGGATCGGGAAGTGACGCCGGACGCCCGACCACCGGCCGCTGCCGGACCACGCCTCGGGCGTGAACCCGACATGACGCAGCAGGTCGCCCAGCTGGGCCTTGCTGAAATACCGCAGACAGCCGTCGTCCCAGCCCTGCTCGCGCCAGCGGTTCATGTCCCGCGTGATCGAGTAGGTTACCGGAACCTTCCCCCGCAGCAGGGCGAGGACGTGTTTCAGGCTCGCCACGTTGGCGACGGTCATCACGATGTACCCGCCGGGCCGGCAGATGCGGAAAAGCTCGTCCATCGTCCGGAAGATGTCCGGAACGACCTCCAGCACGACGACGCTCGTCACGACGTCGAACGACGCATCCGGAAACGGGAGCCGCGACTCGGTGGGCGAGAGCAATTGCAGCTTCACGCGGTCGCGCAGCTGCGGGTATCGCTCGGCGATCGCGGCCGAGCCGAGCTGCACGCGTTTCGGCGACACCTCCACCCCGACGGCCGACTGGAAGCCGAGCTGCTCGCAGAACGCGACGCACAGCGCCCCCGACCCACACCCGAAATCGAGCACGCTGCCGCGCGTCTTGATCGGCTCGATTAAACGGGCCACCTCGTCCCAGCGCGACGTGCTGAAGCGACTCGGGTTTAGCGGGATGGGCGACCACGTCTCCGTCGCGTACTTCAGGTCCTGACGGTCGGCGATCGTCGCGGGCGATGCTGGGTTCGGATCGGCCATGCAGGTCAGACCTTCAGCACCCGCTTCACCGCGTCGATCACCTGCTGCACCTGCGCGTCGGTGAGTTCGGGATACATCGGCAGACTCAGGACGCGCTGCGCAGCGCGCTCCGTGTTCGGGAAATCCACCGCGCGCGGCAGCGATGCGTACGCGGGCTGCAGGTGCACGGGCATCGGATAGTGAATCAGCGTGCCGATCTCGGCCGCCTTCAGGTCGGCCTGCACGCGGTCGCGGTCGTCGAGGTTCAACACGAACTGGTGATAGACGTGCGTGACGCCCTCAGCGAGCGGCGGGCAGATGCTCGCGGGAAACGCCGCGCGGTACCGCTCGGCGATCGCCTGCCGACGCGCGTTGTCCTGCGACAGCTTCGGCAGCTTCGCGCGGAGAATGGCCGCCTGCAGTTCGTCGAGGCGCGTGTTGCAGCCAAACGCCGCGCTGACGTACCGCTGCTGCCAGCCGTACTCGCGATAGCGACGAGCGCGGGCGTCGACCTCAGGATCGTTCGTCGCGACCGCGCCGCCGTCGCCGATCGCGCCGAGGTTCTTCGTCGGGTAGAAGCTGAACGCGGCCGCGTGGCCGATCGTGCCAGTGGTTCGGCCGTTCCACGTCGCGCCGTGGCACTGAGCGCAGTCTTCGATGAGCAGCAGGTCGTGCTTCTTGCAGATGGCGAGGATCGCGTCGAGGTCGCCCGGCTGGCCGTACAGGTGCACGCACACGACCGCGCGAGGCCTACCGCCGCCGAACTTCGCCGGCTCCTTCTTCACCGCTTCGATCGCGCGTTCGAGGCTCTTCGGGCACATCGTGTAGCGCTGCGGATCGATGTCGACGAGGACGGGCCGAGCGCCGGATCGCACCACGCCCACGACCGTCGCAACGGCGGTATGGCCAACGGTGAAAACGAGGTCGCCGCACTCGATGCCGACGCTGTGCAGCGCCACTTCGAGCGCATCCGTTCCGTTGGCAACGCCGATCGAGTGCTTCGCGCCGAGCCACGCCGCGAACTCGGATTCGAACGCCTTCACCTCGTTGCCGAGGATGTACCAGCCGCTGTCGAGCGCGCGGTGCAGCGCGACGTCGATCGCGTCCTTGTGGGCGAGGTAGTTCGCTTTGGGATTGGTCTGCGGGAGCATGCGGGGAGCAGAGAGAAAAGAGGAAAGAGCAAAGAGAAAAGCACGTCAGCCGAGGTAGTGCTTCAGGTGTTCTCGGTAAAATTGAAGCGTCTTGCGGAGACCATCGACCAACCGCGTCCTCGGCGTCCAGCCGAGGCTGCTCATGATGCTGAAGTAGTCGGCGTAGTAGTCACCGATGTCGATCTTCTTCCGATCGGCCGGGTATTCGCGGACGGCGAACGTGCCCGTTCCGTCGTTCGCCTCGACGAGCGCCTGAGCCGTCTCGGCGAGCGTGTACACCGCGTCGCCGCCGAGGTTGTAGATCTGGCCGTTGCTCTTCTCGTTCGCGCCGGCGAGCAGCATCGCGTCGATGCAGTCATCGACAAACGTGTAGTCTCGCTTTTGCTCGCCGCCCCAGACTTCGAACGATTTGCCTTCGAGGATCAGCTTGATCCAGATGCCGACGAACGTCTGCCGGGCATCCTTCACGCGCATCCGCGGGCCGAACGTGTTCGTGAGGCGCAGCGACGTGCTGCGTACGCCATACACGTTGTTGTAGAGCACGTGGTACCACTCGCCGGCCATCTTGTTGATGCCGTTCACGTCGACGGGTCGCAGCAGGTGCCGCTCGTCGACGGGCAGGTAGTCGGGCTTGCCGTAGATCTGCCGCGTGCTGGCGAAGACGACCTTGATTGCTGGGTTGTGGTGCCGGCACGCTTCAAGAATCGACAGCTGCGCGCGGGCGTTGATCTCGAGGTCGGTGTTCGGGTCGGCCATCGAGTCCATATGGCTCGTCTGGCCCGCCAGGTTGAAGAGGTGGTCCTGATCGCGGACGAGCCGGCTCATCAGGATGCCGTCGCGGACGTCGCCAAGCTCGAACCGCACGGCGTCGTTCAGCCCGTCGAGGTTGAAGCGATTGCCGCCGTAGCTCGGGAAGAGGTTGTCGACGACGGTGACGGTCGCCCCGAGTCCGACGAGTCGCCGGGCGAGGTTAGACCCGATAAAACCGGCCCCGCCGGTGATCAGCACGCGGCGGTTGCGGTACGACGATGCGACAGCTTCCTCGTTCACGGGTCGGGAGAGCATACCACAGCCGCCCGGCGACGCGCTGGCTTCGTGGGAATTCCCATTACCGATAACTCGTTCACCCATTCGTGTTATTCACGGCGGCTTCCACGAACCCGAAAATCAGGACTGGCGTTTGCCGGGGTCGCCCGCGTGTAGTTCAATTGACGCACCTCCCTATGTCATTGCCGGCCCCCCTGTTCGCCCTCCTCGCCGATGCCACCACGCAAGCCGCGGAGGCCGAGCCGTCGCTCTGGGCGAAGCTCTCCGACGCCGTCCAGGGCAACCTGTTCACTGAACTGATCGTCCTCAGCTTCGCGATCATCGCGATCGCGGCCTACTACCTGAAGGAGAAGTTCGAGTCGCTCAAGGCGAGCAAGGAGACCGTCGTCGCGTATCGCCTCGAGCAGCACCGCCGTCGCGAGGCGACGATGCGGCACTTCACCAACGGCATCCCGACCAACCTCTCGATCATCTACGAGATCTTTCAGAAGCGGAGCTACCTGCGCCGAATGGCCCGCGTGAAGCACGCCGACCGCGAGCCCTACCTCGACGGACGCACGTACAAGGAGATCAGCCTTGCCTACGAGCGCGACATGCGCCTGTGGCTACTGAAAGTTCAGCACTTCACGTCGATCTGCACGCTCGTGCAGGCCCGGTTCGACGACCCCGAACTGCACCGCTCCAGCGAACATATTCGGGAACTGTTCGAGATGCTGATCGACCTGACGCCCGCGTTGCCCGTGGCGGCCGACGTGGCGGAGCGGCTAACCAAGCTCACCGACCGGTGTCCTCTCATTGAAGGAAGTCGCGGCGAAACCGAGGAGGTCCGCCGATCTGCCCTGTCGCAGATGGCCGCCAGCGAGGGCGACGGCGAACCCGCCTCGCAGAAGTTTGACCGAACGCTGTCGATGCGGCTGGCCCGCGTGATCGCGCTCGGCATCGATCGGCTGTTCGTGCGAGCAACGCAACTGATGGCGGCCGAGCTTCGGCACGAACCGGTCGCCGGGCTGACCGACCCCGAAGAGAAATCCCCCAAGCGGAAGCCCGCCGCTGCGATTCAGAAGCCGAAAACGCCCGGTGTGTACGAAGGGCCCGAAGCGGCCGGCTCGGTAGCCATGCCCGCACTCAGCGGTACGGCTTCGCCCGAGAAGGCAAAGCCGCCGGCCAGTCGGTAGAATGTGCGCGGCTCAGGAAACGGAGACGGAACAATGAAGACGACAACGCTGTTGACGGTCGCCTTGCTGGCGTGTGGTTCGATCGCGTTCGCGACCGGTTGCGACCAGCAGCCGACCGACGCCCCGAAGCCCACGCCGAACACCGGCAGCGGTGCCACGCCCGCCGAGCCGTCCATGACGCCTCCGCCCGCCACGCCCGCCACGCCGTCGACCGGCCCGAGCGCGGCCGACACCACGAACACCCCCAGCATGGGCAGCGGCGGCATCGCGCCAGCCACGCCGCCCGCAGTTCCGGCAACGCCCTCGACGCAGCCGGGCAAGGCGCAGTCGTCGACCGGCTCTGGTTCCGGCAAGGAAAGCCTCGTCGGCAAAGGTCTCGACACCGGCTCCGTCGGCGCGAGCGTGCCGATCGACACAGACGCCGGCATCGCCCCGCCGACGCGCGAAGAGAAGACCGGCCGGCCGTAATCGCGGCTGACCGCTCGCTTCGAGGCGGGCTGCTCGCTTCGCATCGATCCCGTCGATAGAACGTCTGCATGCTCTACCGCGTCGCCGAGCTGTGCTCCATCGCGTGCGGCCTCCTCGCGCTCGCGTTCGTCGTCGTCTGGCTCGTCGTCTACGCGGCTCGCCCCGTCCGCAGCGTGGGCCGACTCGGCGGGATGGTGACGCTCTTCGCCGGGGCGTTCGTCCTTGTCGCGCTCGCCCTCGCGGTCACCGCATACGTCGCCTACCCCGCCGGGCCGGAAGCGCCGCGGCTGTTCTTCCTCACCGACTGGCTCATCCGCACCATTCCGACGATCGCCTTCCTCATCGGCGGCCGATGGATCATCACAGGCTCGCTCCGCACCTTCCGCCTGAAGCTCCACAACGACGGCCCGCACACGATCGCCGAGGCCCGCCTCGAAGCCCCCGGCGCACACCTCCTGTTCAGCGAACTCAAGCCCGGCGAATCCGCCACGAAGCGGTTCACCCTCGTCGCTGACGGTGCGATCGACCTGATGATCCGCATAGGCGACCAAACCCACGACCACCGCCTCGCCGACCACGCCAACCGCCTGCACGGCGAACATTTCGTCGCCACGCTGAAGGGCGACGTGGTCACGATTGACCGGATTGAACGTTGAAGGCGTCGCACGACGCGTTCCTTTTTTCTGGAGCATCAAATCATGCACCGACTTTTCCTTGTGGCCCTCTCCTCACTGATCTGTTTCATCGCGTCGCCTGCGTTTGCGGCCGACGCTTCCGCAGACGCCGTGAGCGCCGCGCGGAAGTACCTCGATCAGATGAAGGCCGGCGACGTGAAGCGGGCGGTTGCCGAGTGCTGGGACGCGGACGCGCTGCTGACGGGGTCGTTCGGGCTCATGTACCTCGATTTGCCTGACGTGGAGCGCAAGCGTGCCCAAGCCGCGTTTGCCGACTTCCTGGCCGCGCCGTTCGCGAACGAGCGGTTGGCGCAGCTGTTCAAGTCGATAGATGTGAAGGAGGCGACGCCGACCGCGATCAGCGAAACGGTCGTGTCGGTCCGCCTGCAACTCGCCGGCGACGGCGGCCGATTCAACGCCGTCAACATTCTTCTGCTCGAGCGGCGCGGCGACGCCTGGCGGATCACGGATCAGCGCCAAGGCGAGCAGCCGTCCATTCGCGCATCGCTCGCGTTGACGTACGTGGGAACTGCCAAGGGCCCGGCAGACTCCATCCCCGTCGTGCTGGAACAGGTCGCCTCGGAGACGCGACGGCAGATGTCGGGCAAGTGAAACTCGACCGCTGACCAGACCCCTCTTCTTCGCACCTTCGCCCCTTCGCGTTTCGCCCGCCCCCGTCTCTTAACGCCCCGCAAATGGGCAACCCGCCCCCCTGTCGCTATCATCGCCGCCCGCATGACCACGGTTCGGCTTGAGAAGATCGCCAAGGCTTTCGGCAAGTTCGTCGCGCTTCACCCGCTCGACCTCACCATCAACGCCGGCGAACTTTTCTTCCTGCTCGGCCCGTCCGGCTGCGGGAAGTCGACGCTCCTTCGCCTCATCGCCGGGCTGCACGAGCCGACGGGCGGGCGGATGTTCTTCAACGACCGCGACGTCACCGATCTCGCCACCGACAAGCGCAACACGGCGATGTGCTTCCAGAGCTACGCGCTGTGGCCGCACATGAGCGTGCGGGACAACATCCGGTTCGGGCTCGACATCCGGAAGACGCCCGACGCCGAGGCCCGGCAGCGCGTCGACGACGCGATCAGCCTCGTCCAGCTCGAAAAGCACGCCGACAAGAAGCCCAACGAACTCTCGGGCGGCCAGCAGCAGCGCGTCGCCCTCGCCCGCGCCCTCGTCGTCAGGCCCGACTGCCTGCTGCTCGACGAACCGCTCAGCAACCTTGACGCCAAGCTGCGACTGGAAATGCGTGGCGAGATCCGCCGCATCTGCCGGGCGAGCAACCTCACCGCGATCTACGTCACGCACGACCAGAAGGAAGCGTTGAGCATCGCCGACCGGATGGCGGTGCTGAACGCGGGAAAGATCGAGCAGATCGGCAAGCCGCAGGAGTTGTACCTGCGTCCTCACAATAAGTTCGTCGCGAATTTCATGGGCGAGACCAACTTCATCGAGGGCACCGTGAGCCGGGCCGACGCGTCGCACGCGTATATCACCACGCCGATGGGCGAGCTCTGGAGCACCGTGAAGCGCGGCCCTGACGGCAAAGACTTCGCCCCCGGCGCGAAGGTGCTCGTCAGCATCCGCCCCGAGACCGTCCAGCTCGGCACGCTCGCCCCGAACGCGGGCAACGTATTCGAGGCGACGATCACCGACACCGTCTACCTCGGCGAGGTCGCCCAGCACGTCGTCCACATCGCGAAGAATGGCACGCCCACCGCGGCGAGCATCCGCGCCTTCGAACTCAACCCCCGCTTCGTCGCCCGCGACGGCGCGGTGGAACGCGCGAAAGTCTGGTTCGACCCGGCCGACGTGATGGTGCTGCCCGGATAGGCGAGAAGGCGAGTGGGCAAGTAGGCGAGTGGAATGCCCCTCGCGACGGCCCTCCGACTCGCCCACTCGCCCACTCGCCTACTCGCCCGTACCCCGATGCTGAAGAACCTCATCATCCTCCTCATCCTCGCGACGATCATCGCGTTGCCGTTCGTCTTTAGGCAGACGCCGGTCGCGGGGACGTGGAAGGACGGCGACCCCGTCCTGGTCATCATCAGCCCGCACAACGACGCCATCCGCTTCGAGTTCGAACGCGGCTTCACCAAGTGGCACCAGCAGAAGTACGGCAAACCCGTCAAGATCGACTGGCGCAACGTGGGCGGCACGAGCGAGATCAGCCGGTACCTGACGAGCCAATACGCCGACGCGGCCCGGTCGTGGCTTCGCGCGAAGCACCCGGAAAGCGTCGAACTGGCCGAGCTGATGGTCGGCGAGAAGCAGCCGCAGGCGGAGCCGGGCAAGTCGCTCTGGGCGGAGTTCCGCAAGATCGACGACGCGAACCAGATGACCGTGAAGGCCGACCTCTTCTTCGGCGGCGGCGCGTTCGATCACCTGCAGGCGTTCGATCGCGGCTTCACGGTCGCCCCGTGGACCGACGCCGACCCGCCGCCTGCCGGGCTGTTCGAAGTGGACGGCGTCTCGATGGTCCCCGAGCGCGTCGCCGGCGAGACGTGGCGCACGCAGTCGCTCTTCGGCAACGCCGTCAGCACGTTTGGCATCGTCTACAACATCGATCGCCTGCAGCAACTGGGCATCAGCACGCCTCCGGCCAATTGGGTCGACCTGGCCGACGTTCGCTACTACCGGCAGGTGGGCCTGGCCGACCCGACGAAGAGCGGCTCGATCGCGAAGGCGTTCGAGATGATCGTGCACCAGCAGATGCACGACCGCATCGTCCGCGACCTCGGCATCTCCGACGCGCAGATCGCCGCCAACGAGAAGGCGATCTCCGCGTTCATCAAGGAGCGCGGCCCCGCCTACAAGCGCGGCGAGGTGCCCGACGACGAGAACCTGCGGAAGTACCAGCAGTCTCTCGAGGCAGGCTGGGTCGACGGCATTCGGCTCATCCAGTCCATCTCCGCCAATGCGCGGTACTTCACCGACAGCGCGAGCAAGGTGCCCGTGGACGTCAGCGTAGGCGACGCCGCCGTCGGCATGGCGATCGACTTCTACGGCCGATTCCAGGCGCAGACGAGCCGCTCGCCCGAGGGCCGTGACCGCATGATGTACATCACGCCGGTCGGCGGGACGAGCGTGAGCTGCGACCCCGTCAGCCTGCTCCGCGGCGCCGGCGGAAACGGCGAGACGCCCGAGCAACGCGCCGAGCTGCGGCAGGTGGCACGCCGGTTTATCGAGTTCGTCTGCTCCAGCGATGGGCAGCGGTTGTGGACGTACCTCCCCGGCACGCCGGGCGGCCCTGAGAAGTACGCGCTGCGCCGCCTGCCGCTGCGTCGCGATTTCTACCCCAGCACGCGTCCGGCGATCGCCGCGCTCGCGAGCGAACACGCGAAGTACGCCGCCGATCCGCTCGCCGATCCCACCGTCGATCCGTATCAGCTGAGCCAGAAGTTCACGTACTACTCGCGCTGGACCGGCAGCCACTTCGGCGTGCAGCGGTACATCATCCGCGCGGCAGGCATGGACAGCGGCGACGAGCTTCGCGCCGCCTGGCCGCTCGTGCAGAACAACCCCGCCGCGATGGCCAAGCTGCGCGAGCTGCCCACCGTCCGCCTGACCACCAAGGACGGCAAGGCTGCCGACGAGCCGCTCACCTGGCGCAACGCACCCGACATCGTGAAGCGGTACGACACGATCGACGTGATGCGCGAGTGGGTCGAAGCCTTCCGCCGCAACTACCGCGAAGCCGCCTCGATGGCGGGCAAATCGTCCTGACGTCCCCGAACTCTCTCGGCACGCTTTCGCGCCGCTCATCCTCATGCGTCGATCAACCGCCTGGATCCTCTCGGTCGTGCTGCTGGCGCTCTTCGCGCTGCTGTTCGTGACGCCGCTGCTGACCGTCATCGCCGGCGGCTTCCGCGCGGCCGATCCGAACGACCCGCTGAAGACCGTCTTCACCGTCGATTACCTGCTCGCCGTCTTCCGCGACCCGATCTACGTCGAGGGGCTTCTCAACTCGTTCAAGATCGCGCTCGGCACGACCACGCTGGCGACGCTCATCAGCGTGCCGCTAGCCTGGGCGGCGAATCGGTACGACTTCGCAGGCAAGAAGCTCTTCCAGGCCGTCCTGCTCGTACCGATGATCCTGCCGCCCTTCGTCGGCGCGATCGGCTTTCAGACGATGTTCGGGCAGCTCGGGGCGATCAACACGTTCTTCCACCTCGGGCCGGTCGACTGGATCGGCCAGGCGAAGTACCTGGGCGTCATCGTGCTGCAGGCGCTGAGCCTTTACCCGGTGATGTACCTGAACGCCGCGGCGGCGCTCGCGAACGTCGACCCCGCGATGGAGCAGGCCGCCGAGAACCTCGGCTGTCGCGGCTTCGCGAAGTTTCGCCGGATCACGCTGCCGCTCATCATGCCCGGCTTGTTCGCGGGCGGGACGATCGTCTTCATCTGGAGCTTCACCGAACTGGGCACGCCGCTCATCATGAACTACACGCGCTGCACGCCCGTGCAGGTGTTCGATGCGCTGAAAGACATCGGCACGAGCCCTTTCCCGTACGCGCTCGTCTTCGTGATGCTCACGGCGAGCTCAGCCTTGTACGCGATCGGAAAGTTCGCGTTCGGCCGAAAGGCCTACGCGATGCAGAGCAAGGCGGCCACTGCCTCGAACACCCGCGCGGCGACCGGCATCGGGCGGTTCCTCGTGCCGCTGGCGTTTGCGGCCGTGTGTCTGGTCGCGCTGCTGCCGCACGTCGGGGTTGTGCTGACGAGTTTCGCGCAGCCGGGCAGCTGGTATCAGACCGTCCTCCCGGAACGCTTCACCGGCGGCAACTACGCAGAAGCGCTCGGCAACGTGCAGACCGTCAACTCGATCGTGAACAGCCTGAAGTTCAGCAGCCTCGCCGTGCTGCTGAACATGGTGATCGGCATCGCGGTGGCGTTCGTCGTCGTCCGCAGCACCGTCCCGCTGCGCGGCCTGCTCGACGCGATGGCGATGCTCCCGCTCGCCGTGCCCGGCATCGTCATGGCGTTCGGCTACTTCGCGATCAGCCAGTGGATCAGCGGCCTCGCCTACGTGAAATCGAGCCCCACGCTCACCGAGATGTTCGACGTGCGGACCAACCCCACGCTGTTCCTCGTGATCGCGTACGCCGTGCGACGCCTCCCCTACATGGTCCGCAGCGCCGTGGCCGGACTTCAGCAGACCAGCGAGACGCTCGAAGAAGCCAGCCGCAACCTCGGCGCGAGCGGCCTGTACACGCTGCGCCGCGTGACGCTGCCGCTCATCATCGCGAACCTGATCGCCGGCGCGATGCTGGCGTTCGCGTTCAGCATGCTCGAGGTGAGCGACAGCCTCATCCTCGCCCAGCGGGCCGACTTCTTCCCGATCACGAAGACCATCTACGACCTGTTCCAATTCATCGGCACCGGCAAGTACATCGCCAGCGCTCTGGGCGTGTGGTCGATGGCGTTCCTCGCCACGACGATCGTCGGCGCGAGCCTCATCATGGGGAAGAAGATGGGCGCGATCTTCAGGGCGTGAGGAAGGCAAGGGGCAAGAGGCAAGAGGCACGAAGGAGCACCTTTCCCACTCCGTCTCTTCGTCTCTCCGTCACTTCGTCACTTCGTCACTTCGTCACTTCGTCACTTCGTGCCTAAACTGCGCCCATGCACCCGCGTCTCCAACGCATCTCCGTCCTCGCCCGCGCCTTCGCCGGCGATCTGCGGACCAGTCTCCGCAGCGCCGCCTCCGTCGGCTTCACCGGCGTCGTGCTCGACTCCATCTCGCCTGCCATCACGCTGCACGAACTCTCGCAGTCGGGCCGACGTGAACTGCTGCACGTCGTGTCGTCGTGCAATCTGTCGCTGACGGCCGTCCAGGCGAAGCTGCCCGGCGACGGCTTCGCGCCGCGGGCCGACGTCGAGGCGTCGCTCGCGCACGCGACCCGCGCGCTGCAGGCCGCGGCCGATCTGAAGTGCTCACTGCTGCTGCTCGAACTCGGTGCCCTCCCGCCGGCGGCGATCGACGTCGAGCCTGCTCCCCAGCCGGTAGATCCGGGCTTGCTCGGTCTGCTCGTGTTGCCGTCAAAGAAGGACGTCGAATCGATCGCATCGAAACCCGCGGCCGCTCCGGTGCGACGCGATGAGGCGTTCGAGCAGTCGTGCGATGCCGCGCTCGCAGAACTCGGCCAGCGGGCCGACCGGTTCGGCGTCGTCGTGGCGCTGCGGGCGAGCCTGTCCAGCTTCGCGTCGATCGATCGCGCGGTCCGCGCGTCGCGCTGCCCGTGGTTCGGCGTCGACCTCGACCCGCTCGCCATCCTCGCCGACGACGAACCGATGGACGCCGTCCTCGCCCGCGTCGGCCCGCATGTCCGCCACGTCCGCCTCCGCGACGGCACCCGCGGCCTGGGCAACCGCGTCGGCCCGACCCTGATCGGCGAGGGCAAACTGCCCTTCCCGCAACTCCTCTCCCTTCTCGACGACGCCAGCTTCAACGGGCCTCTCACCCTCGATCCGTCCGACCTGCCCAACCCGGCGATCGCAGCAGAGTTGGGATTGCACTCGTTGCGACGCTGACGGACACGCTACGAGACCTGCGACTTCGTCGCAGCGTGGCGAATTAGCATCTCAGTTCCACTTCGTCACTTCGTTACTCCGTCTCTTCGTCACTCCGTCTGTTCGTCTCTCCGTCTCTCCGTCTCTTCGTCACTCCGTCTCAATTTCCCTGTGCCCCCCCGCGCCTCAGTGGCTATCCTCCCACCAGTGCCCGCCGACCTTGTCCAACTTCCCCAAGGCACGCTCTACTGCCCACACAAGAGTCGCGGCGATCCCGTCCTGCTCATCCACGGCATCTATCCCGGCGCGAGCCATGCCGAGTGGGAGCACAACGTCCGATCGCTCGCGAATCGCTTTGAGGTCCACCACCCCGATCTGCTCGGCTTCGGCGAATCGGATGCGCCGCACCGCACGTTCACCGTGCAGACGTATCACCACGTGCTACGCGACCTGATCGCCACGCACATCGGCAGGCCGACCACGATCGTCGCGGCCGGGAACAGCTGTGCGGCCGCGGTGAAGCTGGCCGTGTTCGACGATGCGCTGGTGTCGAAGCTCGTGCTCGTCTGCCCCATCGAGGCGCCGCACCACACGACATCGCTCGTCGAGAAGTTCACGCAGTTCGTCTACGGCACGCTTTCGCTCGGCGTGGGGCACTTGGAAGCCGTGAGTGAGCCGAGCGCCATCCGCGAGTTCCTCGAGATGCAGTTCGCGCAGCCGCGTCGCATCACGAAAGACCTGCAGAAGCGGCTCCGCTTCGAAGCGCAGCGGCCGAACGCGGTGCACCCGTTCATCAGCCTCATCACCGGCTATTACGACCTCGACGTCTACCACCCGCTTCGTTACGTGCGAAGGCCGACGCTGGTGGTGTGGGGCTCGGCGCTGGGCGACGCGCCGCGCGACGAGATCCTCGCCCCGGCCGCGTGGAGCCAGGGTAAGGAGATCGCGGTGATCGACGACGCCAAGCATTGGCCCCATGTGGAGCAGAGCGCGCGGTTCAACGACGCGGTGGGCGAGTGGATCGCGCGCGAGTAACGCAGACACGAACAGCTGGTGCACCGCCTCCGGTCCCCTCTCCCGGTACTCCGGGAGAGGGTTAGGGTGAGGGATCGTCACTGCTCACAAAGCGCGAACCGTTGAAGGAAAGGACCCTCACCCTGCCCTCTCCCGGCGTACCGGGAGAGGGTGTGCGAATCACCGCCACTCGCGTTGCCGTCGCCTCACCGCACCTGCTTCCGCACCCGCTCGTACAACAGATGTGGCGACGTCAGCACCACGTCCCACTTCTTCGACAGCCGATAGCACATGTCTCGCAGTTCGGGCCGCCGCGCGCCGAGCGTCAGCAGGAGCGTCGCCTTGTCCTCCACGTTGAAGGCAACGTCGGTCAGCTCGGCTTCTGTTGGCGTCTTCTCGCCAACCAGCCAGGCCGCGAACGTGCGGTCTTCGAAGTCGCCCTTCCGCAGCGCGGCGAGCGTGCGATCGAGCGCTTCGCGGCTCGTCGTGACATCCTTCGCACACAGGGCCGCCAGGTACACGGTTGCGATGGCCGGCGCTTCCTGCGACTCGCCTTGCGCCAGCAACGTCAGCGCCTCCTTCGCCCGGCCCGCAGCGATCAGCGCGTCGAGCGAGTCTTCCTGCTTCAGCGTGTCGAGGAGCACGCGGGCGTAGCCGGCCTCGTCGCCTTCGAGGTACTTGCGATGCGAATCGACCGCGCCGCGGATCTGCTGCGCCACTTCGGGCGGCAGCTTCGAGCCGAGGTGTTGGACGATCTCGCCGGCCGAAGTCGCGTAGCGCGCGAGCGACTTGCCCGCGAGCGCGTCGACGTGCATCTGGGCCATCAGCTTCGCCAACTCGGGCAGCCGATTGCCGCCCGCACCGGCGTGACGCTCGACCCACTGTTGCAACAACTCCTGTCGCCCCGCGCCGGCGTAGCAGGTGAAGAGCATCACCCGGCGCTGATCGAGCAGCGCGGGCACGTCCTTCGCACGGTCGAGCGCGTCGATCGCGTCGGCATACTCGGCCGACGCCATCAGCTGATACGCCTCGGCCACGAACGCCATCGGCTCGGGCGTGGGCAGCTGCTGCGCCCGGCGATAGCACCGCAGCGCCGTGTCGCGATCGTGAGATGCCCGGCCCTGCAGGTAGACGAGCGTCGAGTTGTTCGGCTCCGCCTCGGCCAGCGCGCGATACTCGGCCGCGAGATCACGTGTCGGGTCGTGTCGCGCCACGTCTTCCTGATACAGCCGATGCGCGTGCGTGATAACCGGCCTGACCGCGGCCTGCGCGGCGAGGATCGCCGACCGCCGCTCGGGCGACGCCAGCGCCATCGCCGCCGTCGACGCGGTCGATCCGTCCATCGGCCACGCCGCGAGTTGCTCGGCGTACGCCCGTAGCGCCGCGACGTCAGTTCCGCTCGCCAGGTGCTGGATGACGTCCGTCGCCGACACGCGCGACGCGAGCGCGATCGACTTCACCGTCTTCTGCCGCTCCGTCTCCTTCATCGACAGTTCGGCCGGCAGCGTCTCGAAGGCGTAGTCGACGTTCTTTCGCACGTACGACGTCTGCCCGACGAGCAACTCAGGAGCGGGGTTCTGGATGTTCCAGTTGGCGGGCGCGTAGATCACGTCGGCCGCCTCGATCGCGGCGAGGCCATCCGGGTTCACGATCACCACATCGCCATTGAAGGGCCTCGCGAGGAAGCTCTTCGTGTACTCCAGCACGCCGGGCGTCTGCTGCGTCACCGTGCCGAAATACATCGGGTCGGCGATCGCGAACTCGATCTTGCCGAGCGGCACGTACACCTTCCGCATCTCGCCCGGCTGCAACTGGTACGACGTGCCGCCGATCATCGCGGTGTACGGCCGCGGCGCACCGCTGATCAGGAACACGCGCTGATGGCTCGTGAAGTAAACGCACGTGCCGATGTACGCCAGCACCACCGCGGCAGCAGCAGCAGCGGCCCACTTCACCTTTCGATACGGATCCACCTTCCGCTGGACGACCTTGCCGTCGCCAGACACGACGTACTTCTCGGGCTCCACCTGCATTCGCTGCAGGTGTTTCTCGGAATCCGTTCGCGCCTTCTCGAGCCGTTTCGTCAACTCGGGCGACTGCTGCGCGTCAGTCATCGGCACCTGGCTCATCCACTCCATCGCTTCACGGTGCCGGCCCTCGGCGCGGAGCGCCTCGGCCAGCGTGAGCGACGCCCGCGCCGCGACCGGACCGCCCGCTTCGATCACTGGGCGCATCGTCTCGATCGCGGTGTCGAGCTGGCCGCGCGCGATCTCGAATTCGGCGACCGATTCGCGCGTCTCGGCGTTCTCCTCTTGGGCGAGCGACTTGCGAAGCCACGCCTCGGCGTCGTTGAACTGGCTCATGTGGCGCAGCACCTCGCCGATCATCTGCGAGGTCTTTCCGGAGTTCGGAAAGCGCTTCGCGAGCGTGTCGATCGCCGGGCCGACGCGGCGGGGGTCGCGGTACTGCGCAATCAATCCGAGCGCGCGAAGGCAGCCGGGCTCGTCGGTTGATGGCGCGGCGAGCAATCGATCGGCCTCGGCATATGCGGCGTCGCGCGCGGCCTCGTACTTCTTCAGCGGGATGACGTAGTGCCGAGAGCACGCCGCACACTGATCCATGATCCGCTTGCGCCCGAGCGGGATGATCGGGATGAAGATCACCACGGCATACAACCCCGTGCTGTACGACGTGAGGGTGGACATGCGTTTGCAGGCCTGGCAGAAGCCGTGCCGCGTGACGATGTCGCTCTTACCGTAGTAGTGCGTGCCGATGCCGTTGACGGTGGTGGGCATGAAGGAGAACCCCGCGACCTGCGCGAGAATGAATGAGGGCGTGCGCGGCGCCCTGTACGCCGCGACGGATCGCATCTTGTCATGAAGGCGTGGCCACGCCAATAGAAAGTTGTGATTGCGCCACGACGTCGTGCCTGCGCTGACGTGCGCCGTCAGGACAGAGCCCGGCCGATCAGGATGAAGAGCCCCAACGCCGCCGCGTGCACGATCCACACGCCGATCGCGAGCCACGCCTGCGACGACGTCTGCATCGAGAGGAATCGCGCGCGACGCCGGGCGAGCACGATCGCAAACGTCAGGCTGAGCCAGCCGAACAGGTCCATCAGTACGATGACGGTCCACGTCGTGCCGAGGAAGTAGAGATGAAGCCCGATCATCACGAGCACGAACGCAGCCGAGATGCCGGAAAAGAACCCCGGCGCGATCGCCACGAAGAGCCAGCCGAGCTTCAGGCGAGTCGCGCCCACGGTGAGCACGAGCGGCTGCCCGCACTCGGGACACGTCGGCTGCGTCAGCGCGCGGAGGTTGTACCCGCACGCCGGGCACTCGGCGTCGTGGTCGCGGAGGAACTGCAGGAGCAGTTCAGTTGCGGCGGGCGAGTTCGTGGCGCGAGAGGCGTCAGTTGGAGCGGACATGCAGTGGATCGATGACGTGTGCGCGCTGCGCAGCGCGCCAAGAACAACTCTGACGGCGCTTCGCGGCGCGACGTACGTTGTAACGAGCACGCGCAGGGTCGTCGATCGGAGCGGGGATGACAGAAATCGCCGGGAGACGAACTTTGGGGAAGGGCCGACGTAATGAGTTGGGGTTCGCTCTTTGGCAATTCGACTTCGGGCAAGCGTCGACGGAATCGGCGCACCGAAGAAAGGCCTTTCTTTGTCGCGCGATGGGGCGCAATGCAACACTTTGGGGCGCGCGGCCGCGAGTTCGACGATCGTGCTACGAAAGTTTAGCCGGCGAGCATGCTCGCCGGTCTCGCCCGAATCGCCCCAATCACTCCGTGCGTTCTCGTTGATCCGAGAACTTCACTTCAAACCCTCTTCCGTCCTGTTCGTACGGCATGAACGACCGCAGCGCGCGGAGAATACTCAATGGAAAGAGGAGCATCCCGACGAGAAGGAAGAGGTTCATGATTGTGAACGACATCCACCACTGAAAGCGATCGCTTGCCTGTGCCATCGTAATTGCATTGATGATCACGGAGAACGCGTGGACGAAGAACTGTAGCTGCATGAGCCTGTACCGCTTTCGCGTACCGATCATGCTTCGTGCCCAGCCCTGCGGGTCGTTGAAGATCGTCTGCATGGTGAACCTCTGTTCAAAGTTGCGTTCGGATGTGTGCACTCTATCCGCCAAGCGAAAGCCGGCGAGCATGCTCGCCGGCTAAACGGGGGGAACTCGGGTTGTCGGTGTCGATGCGGAGTCGCTACTCCTCAACGACCGGCTTGTACTCCGCCATCTTCGCCTGTTGCACGTGCGGCGGTGCAGGGTCGTAGTGGCTCAGTTCCATCACATAGCTGCCCTGGCCGGCGGTGACGCTTTTCAGCTGGGCGTTGTAACTGAGCAGCTCGCTGAGCGGCGCGAGCGCCTGCACGCGGGCGACGCCGCCGGGCAGCGAGTCCGTGCCGAGGATTCGGCCGCGTTTGCCGGACAGGTCGCCCGTGATCGCGCCGAGCTTGTCCTCGGGCACGTTCACCTCGAGCTTCACGATCGGCTCGAGCAGGCTGGGCTTGGCCTTGCTCACTGCATCGCGGAACGCGAGCTTGCCGGCCGTCTTGAACGCGACTTCCTTGCTGTCGACCGGGTGGTGCTTTCCGTCGTAGACGATGCACCGCACGTTCTGCAGCTGGTAGCCCGCGACGGCGCCGATGTCGAGCAGTTCGCGAACGCCCTTCTCCACGGCCGGGATGTACTGCGTGGGGATCGTTCCGCCGAACACTTCGTTGACGAAGTCGAACCCGGGGCCGCCGTTGTCGGTGTGGGCGGGGCTCTCCTTCTCGATCGGTTCGACGCGGAGGAACACTTCGCCGAACTGACCCGCGCCGCCGGTCTGCTTCTTGTGGCGGTGATGGCCTTCCGCCTTGCCGAGGATGGTCTCCTTGTACGGAATCTTCGGCGGCTTCGTGTCGACGTGGAGCCCTCGCGCTTCGAGTCTTTCCAGCACGAGCCGAAGGTGCAATTCGCCGAGCCCGCTAATGACCACCTCGTGAGTCTGGCGATCGTTGTGCCAGTGGAACGTCGGGTCTTCTTCCGCAACCTTCGTGAGCAGTTGCGCGAGCTTCGTCTCATCGCCTCGCGCCTTCGGGGTGACGGCGAGGCTGTACATTGGGTTCGGGAGCTTCTCGTGGCGATGATGGACCGCGTCGAGGGAGTGATCGTCGTGCAGGATGTCGTTCGGGTGAATCTCCTCGATCTTCGCGACGGCGCCGATGTCGCCGGCGATGACCTCGTTCACCTCGTTGTGCGTTTTGCCCTGCAGTTGGAAGACGTGGCCGAGCTTAATGGGCTTCTTCGAGTGGCCGATGATGACCTGGCTCTGGCCGGTCACCTTGCCCTGGTGCACGCGGAAGAACGCGAGCTTGCCGACGAACGGATCGGTGCTGACCTTGAACACGTGCGCGAGCATTTGCCCCGCGCTGTCCTCCCAATACTTGAAGGGCTTCTCGTCGTTGCCCTCGCCCGTCACGAACGGACGCAGGTTGCCTTCGAGCGGCGACGGGAACCAGCGGACGATGAAGCCGAGCAGTTCGTCGATGCCCACGCCTTCGCGTGCACTCGTGAACAGGATCGGCACGACGTGGCCCTGATCCAAGGCGCGCTCGAACGGGTCGTGCAGCGCTTCGTAGTTGGGCTCCTCGCCGCCGAGGTATTTCTCCATCAGCGTCTCGTCGACTTCGACGACCTGATCGAGGATCGCCTGGTGCGCGCTTTCGACGGAGAGGATGTCGGACTCGCCGACCTTGTTGATGAGGCACTTGGTGATCGCCTTGCCGTTCTTCGCGGGCAGGTTCACCGGGAGGCACTCGGGGCCGAACGTTTCCTTGATCTGTGCGACGAGCGATTCGAGGTCGATGTCGGGGTGATCGATCTTGTTGATGATGATGGCGCGCGGCAGGTTGCGGTCCTTCGCAGCTTCCATCATGCGGCGCGTGACGACGCCGATCCCGGCAGCCGCATCGACGACGACGGCGACCATCTCGACCGCCGGCATGCACGCGAGCGCGGCGCCGATCAGCTCGGGCGAGCCCGGCGCGTCGATCAGGTTGACGCGCTTGCCGTCCTTATCGAGATGGACGACGGACGCGTAGATGCTGTGCCCGTGCGTCTTCTCTTCCTTTTCGAAATCGGTGACGGTGCTCCCCTTGGTGACGTCCCCCTTGGCATTGATGGCCCCTGCTGCGAAGAGCAGCGATTCAACGAGCGTGGTCTTACCGGAAGACTTATGGCCGACGAGCAGGACGTTTCGCAGGTCGGCTGTAGAGTAGGAGGGCATGACTCGATCAACTCCTCGCGCCGCGTCCGTGGTGTGCGGAGGCAGCGTCGCGTTGCGAGGCCGAGTCGTCGTTGGATGGCGCTCGGACTCTGGAAGTGCCGAGGCCGGCTAGCCGGTCTCTGCGCCGACGTGTCGCGAAACCCTCGTGCGCGCCGGTCGCGTGGTTGGTTCAGTGGCGGAGTCTACCGCGCGGGGCGATAGGAGTGCGCGAAATCCGTCGCACTCGCGACAAGATGTCAGGATCAGGCGAGTAGGTGAGTGGGCGAGTAGGCGAGTGGAAGGAAGAGGGACCGATGCATACCGCCAATAGACGCACCGACTCGCCTACTCGTCTACTCGCCCCGCGTACCCGTGCAACGTCTCCTCAAACCCCGAAAGCGGAAACCCGAAGTCGCGACAAAACGCCGTCATGTCGGCGACGTTGTCCTCCTGACTCATCTCCACCTGATCGCGATTCGTGCCGAGCAGCTTTTCGGGGACGACGCTCGTAAGAATGCGTGCCCACCACGCGGGGATGGGCACGGTGAGCCGCTTCCGACCGACGAATGCACGGGAGGCGATCGCATGCAGTTCGGGCCAGGTCATGACGTCCGGGCCGCCGATCTCGTAGATCTGCCAGATCGACGCGGGCGTGGTGAGCGCGTCGACGAAGAGCCGGGCGACGTCGTCGACGAACACCGGCTGTAACTTCCCCGCCCCGCCGAGCCCGAGCACGCCTCGGCCGAAGTACGGCATGAAGAGGAACGGCGCCTTCTTCATGCGAGCCCAGGCGGCCAGCATCTGCACGAACTCGCCGCGCGGGCCGTGGATGAGGCTCGGGCGGATGATCGTCCAGTCGAGCGAACTGCCCTTCACGATCGCCTCGGCCCGCGCCTTCGTTCGGTGGTACTCAGCCGGTGCATCCTCTCTCGCGCAGATCGCACTCATGTGGACCAGCCTTCGCACGTTCGCCTTCGCGCAGGCCTCGACGACAGTTCGGGTCGCGTCGACGTGCATTCGCTCGAACGTCACGCCTCGCGACTTGTCCTCCGAGATGATGCCGACGAGATGGATCACGCCGCCACAGCCTGCCATCGCTTTCGCGAGCGAATCGACGTCGAACAGGTCCGCCCGCACCTCCGTCGCCCGCGGATCGACAGGCCTGCGCGACCGCAGCGCCACCGCCTCATGCCCGGCCGAGATGAGCCGGTCGATCACGCTCGATCCGACGAAACCGCTCGCACCTGTGACAAGAATCCGCATGAAACGCTCACATTTTCTCACTCGCTACGCGATTTTGCCTCTGCGATGATCGGCCGACGCGATACACTCCACGTCGGCGGATCGAAGTCGATCCAAGCATAGGCTGAATCTGTTCTTGCGGTATCGGCACTCAGATTTGACCAAACACCGCATCGGCTGGACAACTGTCCCCTGCCTAAGATGTTGTCAGCGTGTCGTAAAGAGTAGGTAAGGCTCACAGCGCACCCGCGATGGCTCATCACCCAGCCAAAGTCCTCGTCCTGACCGGTCAGCATGCCCAGCGCGCAGGCGTGATCGACCTCCTCCGCGCGCACTGCAACGTCGTCGAGACGGGCACGATCGACGACGCCCTCTCGCAGCTCCGCAAGAACGAAGGCGACATCGCCGGCGTCTTCTCCGATGCGGAGGACTTCCTCCCGCTCGAGCGCGCCCTCGTCAGCCAGCAGGCCAACCTCATCCTCAACACCATCGGCGAAGGCGTCTGCATCGTGGACGGCTCCGGTCGGTGCAACTGGATGAACAAGAAGATGTCGCTCTGGCCGGCGCGGGTGCACGAGACGATTCGCCGCACGTGTACGGAAGCGTTCGAATACTTCCGCAATCTTTCGCCCGCCGAGCTTTCGTCGCCGACTTCGCCCCGGAGTCGGCGATTCGCGTTGAACATCGAAGACACGCAGTTCATGGAGCTGATCGCGTCGCCGATCCTCACGCCGAGCGGGCAGGTCGTGCAGATCGTCGCCGTCGCGTGGGACGCGACGAACAACCGCAAGCTGCAGCAGAAGATCGACGCCATCGACCGCGCCGGCCGCGAGATGATGCAGCTCGACGGCGACTCCATCCGCAAGCTCAACGTCGGCGAGCGCCTCAAGCTGATCGAATCCCGCATCATCGGCTACACCCGCGAGCTGATGCACTTCGACCACTTCGCGATCCGCCTGCTCAACCCGCAGTCGAGCAAGCTCGAGATCGTGATGAGCGCCGGCCTGCCGCAGGAGGCGCTCAACGTCGAGCTCTTCGCCCGCCCGGACAACAACGGTATCAGCGGCTATGTCGCCGCATCGGGCCGCAGCTATATCTGCCCCGATGTCGAACGCGATCCCCGTTACGTGATGGGTCTGGATCACGCGCTGAGCAGCCTCACCGTGCCGCTGAAGCTGCACGATAAGGTGATCGGCGTCTTCAACGTCGAGAGTCGACAGCGCGGCGCGTTTACCGAAGACGATCGCCAGTTCGCCGAGATCTTCGGGCGCTACGTCGCGATGGCGCTGAACACGCTCGACCTGATGATCAAGGAGCGGATGCAGACCACGAACATCATCGCCGGCAACGTCGCCGCGGAGATGGCGGGTCCGCTCAACGACATCACGCTCGACGTCACGTCGATGATGGAGGAGTTCATCGACAACAGCGAGTTGTCCGTACGGCTGAAGACGATCCTGACGAACCTCGACAGCATCAAGGACAGCCTCCGCGCCGCGGCCTCCCCGAACACGTCGGTACTGGGCGCGAAGGACCTCGAACGCCCGCTTACGCCCGACCCGGCGATTGCCGAGGCGCGCGTGCTCGTGGTCGACGACGAGCCCAACATTCGCCAGACCATCGCCGACGTGCTGCGGAAGTATCAGGCGGTTGTGACCGTCTGCTCGGGCGTCGTCGAAGCGAAGGAACAGATCGCGACGAACGACTTCGACCTGATCCTGTCTGACATCAAGATGCCCGACGGCACCGGGTACGACGTCTTCACCGAAAGCCGCAAGAAGAGCTCCCCGCCGCCCGTCGTCCTCATGACCGGCTTCGGCTACGACCCGAGCCACTGCATCGTCCGCGCGAGCCAGGAAGGCCTGCACGCAGTGCTATTTAAGCCGTTCCGGGTGGAAGATTTCCTGCGCGAAGTTCGACGAGCGTTGGGCAACCGCGCCGTCGTCGGCGGGCATGCTTGATTGAGGCCAGGCACGAAGGCAAGAGGCACGAAGGCACGTAGGGCAAACGGGGTTTCGCGCCCATTCCTCACGCCAGCACTTCGACGAACCGCTTCATTCGATACCCGCTGCCGATGTTGATCGCCTCGATCGATCCGACGCGTGCCTCAACAGGCCAGTGCGAGTGACCGCACAGCACGTGGCTCACGTTTCGGAACGTGCTCATCGTTTCACCCAGCCGGGGCGAGCCGAGGTACGCCCGGGCGAAATCCCACTGCCCGCCGCGACGGATCGGCATCAGCTCGACGAACGGGATCGTGTGAATGGCCGCGACGACGGTGCGGGCCTCGCGGAGCGAGTCGAGTTGCGAGCGAAGTCGTTCGCACTCCCGCTCGACGAACGCGTCGTCGCTGAACGGAAGGCGTACGAACTTCGCGTCGTTCCACCGCGCGAAGATTTCCCGTTGCGAGTCGGGCATGGTCGACGCGAGCAGCACCAAGTGCTCCGGCACGCCCGTCGCCAGCACCGCACCGGGCGACGCCTTGGCTTCGTAGAACGCGCGCGGAATCGCAATTGATTCCTCCGCGAATGAATAGTCGTACCACCCGATCGATCCGACGACCGCCCCGCCGTCGGCACACGTGAACGGAGCGTCGGGCAGCCAAGTCCAGCCTACATCGCGAACGCGGCGTGGCAGAACGTCGTCGATCAGGTCGAGCGCCTGCGCCGTCTTCGACCACAACTCGTGATTGCCCGGAACGAACAGTTTCGGCCCCGCGAATCCTTCGAAAAGCGCGAGGGCTTCTCCCAGCGACTCCCCATCCGCCACGGCCGTGTCGCCGATGAGGAGGAGGGCCTCGAATGACTCCTCCTTCGACCGCGCGACCATCTGCCGCGCGAGTTCGATCGCCCCCTCCCGCGACCGGGGGTGGTTGAAGTGAAGATCGGCCGTGACGAGGAGACGCATAGCTCGGGAGGACTAGAGAACCACAGATGGACACAGGTAAACACAGATGAAGAGATGGGTGCAGGCGAAGGCGACCGCCGCGCTGCACGGCGTCCATTCACCGCTTCCATCTGTGTTCATCTGCGTTCATCTGTGGTTCCATCTCCGTCATCGAAGAGGTTACACTCGACGAGTGTATTCGCTCGCCCTCGAAACGTCTGGCCGGGTCGGGTCGGTCGCGATTTGTCGTGATGGCACGCTCGTCGCCGAACGGGAATACCCGCACGGCCTGCAGCACGCCGCCGCCCTCGTGCCGCTCATTGACGAACTCGCCGCCTCGCTCGGCCTTCGCGCGAAGGACTTCCGCGAACTCTACGTCTCGGTCGGCCCCGGCTCGTTCACCGGCATCCGCGTGGGCGTCACGCTCGCGAAGACGCTCGCTTTCGCGACGTGCGCAACGATCGTGGCCGTGCCGACGGTACGCGTGCTCGTCGAAAACGCAGCGAGCGATGCGACGAACGCGATCGTCGTCCTCGACGCGAAGCGCGGCCAGATCTTCACCGCGCGATTCGCGCGACAGAACGGCGAGTGGCGCGAGGCCGAGCCGGCCCACCTCGACACGCTCGCCGCGATGCTTGTCCGCGCGCCGCGGCCGGTGCATCTGATTGGCGAAGGGATCGACTTCCACCGCGACGCGATCCCTGCAGGCGATGCGTCGATCGTCGCCTGCGATCCGTCCACCTGGCGGGCGAGAGCGAGCGTCGTCGCCCGGCTTGGCCATGCGATGGCGCGGCGTGGCGAGAAAACCGACCCGCTCGCACTGTCGCCAATCTACATCAGGCTTGCCGAGGCGGAAGAGAAGCGGCTGGCATCGCTCAACAGCGGCACGAACTGAACGTGGCACGGGTTTTCAACCCGTGTTGCTCCGCTGCAATTCGAATCACGGGTTGGAAACCCGTGCCACGGGGAAGACGCCACGCGCAAGCTCACGCGAACTTGTTCTCTAGCCGGCCGATCTTTTCGATCTCGATGATCGACGTGTCGCCCGGCTTCAAGTACCGCGGCGGCTTGCGGGCGTCGCCCACGCCGCTCGGCGTTCCCGTGAAGATGACGCTGCCGGCACGGATCGTCATCGTGCTGCTCAGGCTCGCGACGATCGCGGCCACGTCGAAGATCATGTCGCTCGTGTTGCCGTCCTGCAGCACCTGGCCGCTGATCGTCGTCGTCAGGCGCAGCGCGTTCGGGTTCGGAATCTCATCGCGCGTGACGATCCACGGCCCGATCGGCGCGAAGCCGTCGAAGCTCTTGCCGCGCGCGAACTGGCCGCCATTGAGCGGCTTGTCCTTTTGCCAGTCGCGGGCGCTGACGTCGTTGCCGACGGTGTAGCCGTAAACGTAATCGAGCGCCCGATCGCGCGAGACGTTCTTGCAGTCCTTGCCGATGACGACGACGAGTTCGCCCTCGTAGTCGACGCGGGTGCTGTTGCCGGGGAGCGCGATCGTGTCGCCGGGGTTGGCGAGGGCGTTGCTGCTCTTGATGAAGAGCATCGGATTGGCCGGCACCTCCGCGCCGGTCTCGGCGGCGTGGGCGCGGTAATTCAGGCCGATGCACAGGATGTCCGTCGGCACGATCGGCGCGAGGAGCTTGTCGATCGGCAGCACGTCGTCGGTGACGCGGTGCTCGCCGCAGAGCGAGCCGACGATGAGCCGGGCCGACTTGTCGTCGACGTATTCGCCGACGTGGGGTTTGCCGTCGCAGAGGAAACGGATGATGCGCATGGCCAACAGTAGACCTGTCGACGCGGCCACGATCAATCCGCCGTCACGAATCGCTCGATCAGGCCGCGGATTTCGGTGGCGTCGTACTCGTCCTTGTCGAGCAGTCGCGGCTCGCTTGTCAGCAGCACGGGACGTTTCGATCTCTCACGCGCGGGCAACCCGTGCGAGCCCTTCACAAGCGTGGCATCAAGCGGGATCACGTCGAGCAGCGACCGAAAGCCGAGCTTTCGCGCGAGGAGCTTTCGCGCGATGCGCAGCTTCGGAAAGCGGAGCTTCGGGTCGATGAACAGCTCGCACGGGTCGTAGCCCGGCTTGCGGTGAATATCGACCGTGCGGGCAAAGTCCGGCGCGCGGGCATCGTCGAGCCAGTAGTAGTACGTGAACCACGCGTCCGGCTCGGCCAGGCAAACGATGTCGCCCGCCCGCGGGTGATCGAGCCCGATCTCACGCCGCTCGGGCCCGACGAAGATCCGGCCGATGCCGGGTGTGGCACGAAGTCGTCGCTCTGCGGCTTCACGCGCGGCCGGGTCGTTCAGGTACACGTGCGCGATCTGATGATCCGCGACCGCGAACGCACGCGACGCGCCCGCATCAAGCAACTCACGGCCGAGCTCTTCGCGAATGGCGATCAGGCCCTCTTCGCGGAGGGCGCGGTTGATGTGGATGGGACGGGAGACGGGGGAGATGCCGTATTCGCTGAGAACGATTACGCGCACGTCAATCGAGCGGTGCCTCGAGGCAAGCGCAAAGTGTGCTGTGAGTCTGCCAATCAGCCGATCGACCTCGATCGAGTCGCTCGTTACGCGTGGATCATGCGGTCCGTGGCGTTGAAGCACGTAGTCCAAGTGAGGCAGGTATACGACGGTGAGGTCGGTCGGTGTGTACTTGTCGTCGAAAGTCCAATCAGAGAGATTGCAGCAGCAGTCGGTTATCCACTGCGACGACTCGACAGACGTCATTGGCCCCCAGAACTTGAACAACGGAAAGGGCCCATTCCAGCTGGTCAGAGCCTCGCGAAACTCTGCCGGCTTCGCCCACACGTCCGGAATCTTCCGCCCGTCCGCCGGATACATCGGCCGCGGCGTGACGATCGTCTCGCAGTCGGCGTACATCGCGTACCACCAGAAGTAGTTCGCGCAGGTGAAGCCGGGATGCTGTTTGCGGAGGTCGGTCCACACGCGCGGCCGTTCGACGAGGCCGTCGCTCTGGTGCCAGAAACGCACTTCGCGCGTGTCGCGGAAGTACCAGCCGTTGCCGACGATGCCGTGTTCCTGCGGCAAGACGCCGGTGAGGTACGTCGTCTGCGCGCTGCACGTGACGGCCGGCGTGACCTCGCGGATCGTCGCGATGCGGCTCGCGTCACCCCCGGCGAGCTTCAGCAGGTTCGGCGTGTGCGGGCCGATCAGCTCGGGCGTCAGGCCGACGGCGTTGATGACGAGAGTGCGGTGCATGCGGAATTGCGAAATGTGAATTGCGAATTGCGAAATGACAAGTGCAACACTCCGCTCCCACGGAATCGCCACGTTTCATTTCGCAATTCGCATTTCGCAATTCGAAATCGTCAGAGCGCCCGCCCGCACTTCCCGCAGAACTTGCTCATCGCGGGCCAGACGGCCTGGCAGTGCTTGCACGTGCGGCGGTCGCTCTCGGCGGCGTAGCGGCGGTGCATCATCGCGGTCGCCACCATCAGCACGATCACCACGACCGGGATGAGCACGACCAAGGCTAGGATGATCGAGCCGAAGGACATCACCTAAGTATACGCGAGAGAAAAGAAGAAAGCGGAGAGAGAAAAGGGAGGTCACCGTAAGTCGGCTCGGCGCTATTCTCTGGGCTCCTTCAACTTTCCTCTTCTCCTCACGCGTAGCTGTGCAGCCCGACCAGGAAGTAGTTCACGCCCACCCAGTTAAACAGCATGATGAAGAACCCGACGATGCTCAGCACGGCCGTCCAGAATGCCTTGTGCTTCGTGACGAAGCGCAGGTGCACGATAATGAGGTAAACGATCCACGTGACGAGCGCGAACGTCTCCTTGGGGTCCCAGCCCCACGGCCGACCCCAGCTGACGTCGGCCCAGATCGCGCCGAAGACGATCGCGACGCCGAGAATCCAGAACGCGAGCTGCAACACGACCAGATTGCACGCGTCGAGCGTGGCGAACATCGCCGTCGGGCTTCGCGACGCGAGAGTACCGCCGGCGGTTACTTCGAAGTTCTCGTCGACGGCGTCGGCACTCAGCTGTCGTGGGTTCGTGATCTGCGAGACGACGCCCGCGTTGACGACATACTTCACCAGCCACCAGATGCCCAGCAGGAAGCTCATGCCGATCAGCGCGTAGCTGAACACCGCGAGCGTCACGTGGATGTAGAGCCAGTACGACATCAGGATGCCGTTCACCTGGCCGATCTGTCCGCCGATCTCCTTGCCGAAGACGTACGGGACGGTGAAGAGCGCGACGAGCGCCAGGAAGCCGACGAAGCTCGCTCCGGCACCGTAGATACCGATCCCCGCGCCGCCAGTGAAGCGACTGCCGGTAATCGCACGAACGATGCGCTGGATCAGGCCCGTCTCCAGCAACAGCCCGAGGATGCCGCCGAACCATGCGGCCATCATCACGCTCTCAAACTGGTTCTTGATCGGGATGGAGTGAAACCAATCGTCCGTGCTCTTCTCGACGAGCCACCACCGGACGAGCACGCCTGCCGAATGCACGAGCAGCCCGAGCAGCATGACGAACACTGCGGCGCGGTGGATGCCGCGTGCCCGCGTGCGAGCAGCGACAAGGAACGTGCTGAACGCGATGAAGTAGAGAAACGCGCCAGGCAGCGTGAGCTGGGCAGAGCGGTTGTAGATGACCTCGGCCTTGCGCTTCAGCTCGGACGGATACGCATCGGGGAGCACGGCCGGCACGGTACGGGCGACGTTCTCGACTGCGGTCTGAGCGGCGGCGCTGTCGCCGCGCGTCCAGTTGATCATCAGTTCGCCCCACGCTTTCAGGGCGTTCTCCAGCCTGGCGTCGTCGTACCCTTCGATGCGTTTGGGCATCGCCTGATCGGCGCCCATCGCGGCGGCCATCGTGGGGAGGTTGCCGCGGAGGTCGAACAGGCCGTGCCACTTCGCGTCGCCGCCCTTCACGGGGGGAACGATCGCCATCCTCGCGCCCCAGATTTCGTCGTGAAGCGCCTGCAGCGCGTTCGCCGCCACGGCGACCTGGCCGATCGCTTCGGTCTTCGTGACAGCAGCGTTCTGGATTCTGGCAACGTCACCGCGCTCGTTGATCGCGAGCCAGAACGCCAGCGATATCGTGCCCTGCACTCGGATGCGTTCAGCTTCCTCCTTGCTCACGCCGGGCAGCGCGCCGATGTCCTCGCGGAGCGGCACGTGCTTCACCTTGATCACGTTGCGCGTGAGGTACGCCTCGGGCCGACACGCCATGTCGAGAACGGTGTAGAGCGGCTCCTGCCCTTCGAACGTGCTGCGGCCGGTGATGATCGCGAGCTTCTGCCGAGCGTACGTGTCCCACGTCTTCAGCACCTGCTGGTCCTGGATGCTGAGCGTGCGCAGCGCGGTCACGTCAACGGTCGGCGCTGGCGCAACCTCGACCGACGCTTCCGCAGACGATGCTTCCTGCGTCGCAGGGGCAGTCGTCTGCGCGAACGAAATCGTCGTCGCGAACAGGAAGGTGATGAGGACGGTGAGTACGAATCGCATGAGGAGGACTGTCTTCGATGGACGTCGACGTGCGACGTGGCGCCTTCGGGGTGGCGAGTTAAGCCGCCACTCCCACGGGCATCTTCACTTTAGCGCGCTCGAGCGCCTTCTGCTTCATCGAGCGAATGATGATCGGCTTCACGTAGAACGCGTAGAGCAAACCCGCAAAGATCATCACGCAACTGATCGCCATCACGCCCACGGCGGGACGGTTGCCGACGCCGAGCACGGTGAAGCGCTGGGCGTTCGGGTCCCACTGAGCCTGGTAGAGCAGCCAACTGTCGCTGAACGGCCAAGGCAGTGCTGACGTGTCGACAAACGCAGGCTCGTTGAGCTGCGCGCCAGTCGTGATCGTCTTTCCCGACGCGAGCGTGAGCGTGAGATCCGACCGGAAGTCGCGCATCACGCTGCCTGCCGCGACCGGCGCACCCGCGTACGGCGTGGCGGTGAACTTGTCGAGCTTCACCTGCACTGGCGCAGCATCTCCGCCGATGCGGCGAAGCGTCGTGCTGAGCGTGAATCGGATCGACGACTCGCTGCCGGGCAGCGTCACGCGCGTGCTGGCCGGAGCCATCAGGTGCGGAAACTGTACGAACGGCACGTGCACGTCCTGCGAGAAGTCGCCCGACCGGACGCGAAGCGTGACGACCTGACGAACGCCCGCTGCAGCTTCGTTGCGGTCGCGCTCTTCGCGAGGCGGAACCTCGACGCGCTGCTCGGCCGCGAGCGATGCCTGACGCGTCACCTTCAACGCCGCCAGCGTCGTCCCGCCCTCACCTGCGCCGAACATCGCCGACACGCCGCCGTGGTTGTGCAGGTCGTCGCCCGTCATGAAGGTGGCGACGCCGTCGTCGTGCGTGTCGACCTCGATCGGGTGGATGCCATCGAGCTTGACGCGCGTCAGGGCCGGCGAGTCGTCGCTCGTCAGGAGCAATTCGCGCGATGCCGCGCTCTTCGGATACAGCTCGTTCGGGTCGGTGAACTCGTAGGTGATGGAGAGAGATTCGTCGAGCGGCTTCTGCTGCCGCGCGCCCATCGGGCCTGCACCCTGAGCGTTGAGGATGAAGTCGGTCTGCGTCGGCCGGCCGCTCAGGACCATCCGGCGGAACTCCTTCTGCTCACCTTCGGGTCGCGTCACCATGAGCGACACCGCGGGCAGGATGACGCCATCGATCGACGGCCAGTTGGGCGTGAAGCCTTCCAGACGGATCGCGTAGCCGGTGTCGTCGAGCTTCAGTTCCTCGCCGGGCGTGAGCGTGACCTCGCGGCTGAACTTGTCACCGAGTTTGACGGTGAGCTTGTGTAGCCGCTTCGCCGACGCGACGACCATGTCGACATCGGCCCGTGTCGGGTAATGCTGATGGACGATCTCGGCGCTGCCGACGCGGGCCCGGCCGCCGTTGTCGTACCAGTACGCCAATCCGGCCGGCACGTGCACGTCGTCGGTCGACTGCAGCGTTTCGATCGTCAGGCCGACCTTGCCGTTCGGGGCGTTGGGGATCCAGTCGGTCTTCACGAGCGCGTACGGGTAGTACGCGACGACGTCGACTTCGACGGGCTTATCGATGCCGAGCACGCGATTCAGACCGACGTTTCGCGCGACGACGTTCTGCGGATCGGACCGGTCCAGTTCCCGGCCGACGAATTGGAGGGACTTCAGGTCGGGCCGGTCCAAGTACGACGCGTTCTTCAACTCGTCCGAGTACGCGTGGAACCGCGGGAGCGACGGCAGCGAGACGGGCAGCACCGGGCGGAACGTCGTGCGATCGTCGACGCTGAGGTAGAGCGCCCGTTCCCAGCGGTCGTAGAAGACGCTCGTCGCCTGGCCGAGCGGGATCTGCGTGAGGCCTTCCACCTTCTGGCGGTAGTACGCGGCCGTCGAGATGACGAGCAGGACGATGCCCGTGTGAATCGTCCACACGCCGAGCCGGGGCAACGTGAGCGGAATCCGGGCGAAGGTGACGACGGTGAGGTTGATGACGAGCAGCGCCATCAGGATCTTCAGCGGCCACCAGTTGAAGAACAGGATCTCGTCCATCTCGAAGTACTCGCGCAGCGCGGGCAAGCCGGAGCCGATCGCGATGTAGGCGCCAATGAGAACCATCGTCGCGATGCCGAACGGCACGCTGTTCAGGACATGGCGATAGAGGAACTTCAGGACGGGCATGTGAAGGCGTCTGTGGAACGCAGCACTGTACGACGAACGGCCGAGCGACGCACTTTAGGGCACCGGAACGCGCTCCCACGAACGGGGGACGGGCATGCGTCGATTCGCCGCAAGCCGTGTTGCGTTTGTAATTGGCCACAGAGGCACAGAGAGCACGGAGAAAATCGATCGAAGGAAAGCAGCAGACTGCGAGTTGACCAATCGCAGCTATCGCAGAGTGGTGTGCGTTGCGAACCGACTCATTCTGCATTCACGCTTCCGCAAGTCTCCGCACGTCGGCGAGAGCCAGTTTCACGTCTGTGTCTTCATCCTCTGTGCCCTCTGTGCCTCTGTGGCCAATTCCCGTCTTCCAAGACGGCCCAGTGACAACACCCTGACACTGCCCGAACAACAGACCCGAACTAAACCCAAATTTAGATTGCAGCCGGGCGATCTCGATCTACGATGAATGCACCTAACATCCACCGGACGCGATCGGCCGGGACGACTTCGAGGAGACGCTGACCATGACCACGATTCGCCAGATCAACGCCCTGCTCACGACCGGCCAAGCCGCCAAGCTCGCTCGCGAACTCTCGCGGTTCCGGGCCGACATGCCCGCGACGGTGCTGGGCGAGTTCGAGACGTCTCCGGAGGGCGTCTCCCTCGCCGCCGTCGCGCTGGCGGCCATTCGGCTGCAGGAGATCGACCAGACGCATGCCCCGATGTACGCCAGCCTGATCGGCAGACTGCTGAAGACGCAGGCCCCGGACGGCTCGTGGGCGGACGGGTGCCCGTTCGTGTCCGCGATGGCGATCCGTGCCCTACTAAACTGGTCCGAGACGCAGCACGCCGCCACGCGGGGGATCGAATCGCTCTCGCGCCTCCAGCGCGACGACGGCAGCTTCCCGCGCACCGGCCCGCGCCGGCTGCCGGGCGATGCCCTCGCTACGGCGTTCGTCCTGACGCACCTGGGCGAGTTCGCAGTGTTCGCCGACCGCATCCGCCTCGGTGCCGCCCTTCACTGGCTCGGCCAGAATCGCACCGACCTCGCCCCCGAGGACCGCCCACTCGCCCGGATGGCGATGTCGCGCAGCGTCCAGCACATCGCAGGTCAGGCGCGGAAACTCATCGACCTGGCGATCGCCGCGTGAGCGTCGAACGCGCTCTCGTTTCACAACGCTCGACCAATTCAATGTTTAGCCGCTCCCCGAAGGTGAGCGTTTCCGCGTCGGTCTAAACGGGGTTTACAGTCGGTCAAATCAAAGAGGGACGACCGCTTCCGCAGTCGTCCCTCTGATTCTCAATCACTTGAAAGCTGTCGCTACACGCTCAAGCCTTCTCGACTTCGAAGATGCCTTGGGTCTTGATGACCAGTTGGGCGTCGTCGAAGAGGTGGAAGCTCTGGACGAGCAGCTCGTGGCTGCGGCGTTCGATGTCGAGCACCGACAGGGCCGCGCCGTAGTCGCTCGTGCCAGGCGTCTCGGCCGTCATGAGTTCACGCTTGGCGGCGTAGGCGGCGATCTCGTTGCGCGTCGCGTCGTAGAGCGGCTGGCTCAGCTGCTCTTCCTGCGTCGAGATCATGTACTTGATGCCGTTCTGGCTCATCTCGTGGTAGCGCTCGCCACGACACGGGATGGTCTGGATCAGCCCGCGGTCCGTGACCGGCGAGTTGGAGTTCACGATCACCTCGGCCAGCGTGTGCTTGCCGACGGTGAACGTGACGACGTGTCCGCCCTCGACGAGCCAGATGTCGGCGTCGTAGGCGCGGCGGCTGACCTGTTCCTGCGCGAGAATGTTGAACAACTCTGGGTGCAGGAGACGTTGGTAAAGCGTCAGGGTCAGTCCGCTGGAGCGTCGTTGCTTGGTGCGGTTGGTGGGCATTGCGGCGTCCGTGCTCTTGTCCGGGGGCGGCTTCGACGAGCCGATGAGTCCGTTGGGAGCGTTGGGTCCTCGAATCAAGTCTATGCATTCCGGGGAACCGTCCCGGTCCGGCCGGCACTTTTTGGAAAAGGCGTGCCGACGCCAAGTACGCAGTTCTTTCGGCCGACGACACCACTTCGCCGACGAGCACGCTCAACACGAACCAGAGCGGTACTCAACAGCGGGCGGTTTGCACTTCGCGCCACCTCCAGCAGTCTGCCGGAACGGTCAAAGTTGCACGATCAATCCACGGTGAGGGTTCATCGGGGTCACGTCGGCATCATCCTTGAAGCCTGGCGCGACCCGTTGGTGTCCGCCGACAGAGTCGAACTCATCTCCGAGCCGACTGCGTTCGATCTTTCACGGACTCCGGCCCGTGCGTTACTCGAACGTGAGGGGCATTATAGCGCGGCGCATTGGAAAGGGGTAGAAAAACTTCTCAAACGCCACGACAGCCCGCAGCAGCGCACAACAGCAGATTGTAAGCCACGTGAGATAAAGCGGTTATGCCGAATCCACGGGTGAGAAAAATCGTGCCCAATACTACCCCGGCAACGCTCCGAAACACAAAGGCTGGCCACTGGAATGCCTCTGACCCCAAGCAGTGGTAGAGCGCAAATCCCGCAGCCGATAACAAAACTGTGCCGCCTACCGACATCCACTTAGGAAATCGCAGAATATCAGCGAGCACGAGATGCAGCACCACAAAGCCCAGCAGCCGAAAGAGCAGCTCCTCATATAAACCCGCGCCGATCGACAGCAGTACGCCGTCGTTCCCCTGCCCCGCGGCCAGCGGGAACGCCCGGGCCATGGCGACGCCCAGCAGTGCGATCGGCACCGCCAGCAGGAGCGACTCTACAGTCATCCCGATCAGAACGCCGGGCTTGACGCTCCATCCGTCGCGGCGTGCCAAGTGCCAGCCGAGCAAGCAAGCGACGAGCAACCCCGCCGGCAGCAGCGACGCCGTCGCGCCGAACTGGCCGAAGCCGCGCCGAAGCAGGTCGAACGCCACGAGCTGGTCGGCCCGGAGGGTCGTCGTCGTCCCGAGCCAGGCATCGAACGCCCCGCGCGTCCCGATCTCGTAGATCGCAGCCAACGGCGTCACCAACAGGATGGCCGCCAAGGGCCTTTCCGACTGTTCGAGGTAAAGCTTCACGCTCCTCTCTCTTCGGCGCGCACGCGGCAATTTCGATAACGGCCGCGATTGCATGGTCGCACTCCAAAGTTGCCGAGTGAGCCAGGACAACCTCTCGTGCACCGACTCGCCCACTCGCCGACTCGCCCACTCGTCTGCTGCCCGCGACACTCCGCCGCATTGCTCTATTCCAATATTAGAATACAATCCTCGATGATGAGACCCGACCAGCTGGCCCTCCTCCCGCGCGTCGTCGAGCGCATCCGCGCCATCGGCGACGAGACCCGCGTGCGCATCCTCATGCGGCTCCGCGAGGGCGAGTCCAACGTCGGGACGCTTGTCGAAGCCGTCGGCGCACAGCAGGCCTCAGTATCGAAGCACCTCGCCGTCCTCCGTGCTGCAGGCTTGGTCGATTTCCGCCGCGAGGGCACACAGGCCATCTACGCCATCGTCGACGACAGCGTCTTCCAGCTCTGCGAAATCCTCTGCGCAGGCGTCGTCCGGCATCTGCGCTCGCAACAGGACCTGCTCCGGTCCGAGGTCAACAGCCATGCAGACCACCCTTCCGACATCCGCCGTCCGCGCCGCCGGAACGCTCACTCGCCTCGCCCCCGCCGAAGTTGAGGCAAAACACCGCGCCGGCGAGCCGATCGCGCTGGTCGACGTCCGCACGCCGATCGAGTTCGCCGCCGTACACGCGGCCAACGCCATTCACGTGCCGCTCGATTCCTTCGATCCGGCGAAGCTCCCCTGCTCGGCCGGGTCGACGCCTGTGCTGCTCTGCAAATCCGGCGGCCGAGCGACCAAGGCGGCCAACCGGCTCGTCGAAGCAGGGATCGACTGCATCGTCGTCGAGGGCGGCACCGACGCGTGGGTCGCCGCCGGGCTGCCCGTCGTCCGTGAACGCAGCGTTATCTCGCTCGAGCGACAGGTCCGCATCGCGGCGGGATCGCTCGTCCTGATCGGCGCTGTGCTCGCCCTGCTCGTCCACCCGTATTTCATCGGCCTGAGCGCGTTCGTGGGCGCGGGACTCGTCTTCGCGGGCGTCACGAACACCTGCGGCATGGGCCTTCTGCTCGCCCGCATGCCGTGGAACCGCGTCGCTTCGACAAAGTGATTCATCGGCACAACCCTTCGGAAGACACACACCATGCGAATCGTCATCATCGGCGGCGTCGCCGGCGGCATGAGCGCGGCCACCCGCGCGCGTCGCACCAACGAATCGGCCGAGATCGTCGTCATCGAACGCGGCGGGTTCATCTCTTTTGCCAACTGCGGCCTACCCTACCACATCGCCGGCCGCATCGCGCCCGAGTCCAAGCTCCTCCTCACCAACCCGCAGGCCGTCGCGACGCGATTCCGCATCGACGCCCGAGTGGGCGAGGAGGCGATCTCGATCGACCGCGCCGCGAAGTCCGCCACGATCAGGAGACTCGTCGACGGCAGCACGTACTCGCTCGCGTACGACAAGCTCATCCTCGCGCCCGGCGCGAACCCTATCGTGCCGAAGGTCAGCGCGCCGAACGCAACAAACGTATTTCAGCTTCGCCAGATGGAGGACACGCGCGCCATCAACGCGTTCATCGAGTCGAAGAAGCCTCAGCACGCGGTCATCGTCGGCGCAGGATTCATCGGGTTGGAGATGGCCGAGGCGCTGCACGACCGCGAGATCGGCGTCACCATCGTCGAGAAGAACACGCACGTCCTCCCGCCGTTCGACCAAGAGATGGCATTCGCGATCGAACGCGAGTTGCATGCTCACGAAGTGAACGTCGTCGTAGGCGTCGGGCTCAGCGATTTGAAACAGAGTGATGCGAGCGTGCCCGTCGCGGACATCGTGCAGTTGGAAGACGGCCGGCAACTGCGGGCGGACCTCGTGCTCCTCTCGATCGGCGTCAGGCCCAACGTCGAACTGGCAAAGAACGCCGGCCTGACGATCGGCGCGACCGGCGCAATCGCCGTCGATGCGTATCAACGGACGAGCGATCCAGACGTATACGCCGTTGGCGACGCGGCAGAAGTCGTGCACGGCGTCACCGGCAAGACGACGCGTGTACCGCTCGCCGGCCCAGCGAATCGTCAGGGCCGACTCGCGGGCGAGCACGCCGCGAGCGGCAAGAGCAGCCCGCGCGGCCGCGTCTTCGGCACGGCGGCCGTTCAGGTGTTCGGCGTCAGTGCCGCCCTCACGGGGCTGAACGAACGCGCAGCGCGCGAAGCCAAGTCGTACGACGTCGACGTCGCCTACGTCTTGCCGAACCACCACGCGGGCTACTACCCAGGCGCGCAGCAAATGCGAATCAAGCTCGTCTACGACCGCGCAACGCGAAAGGTCCTCGGCGCCCAAGCCGTCGGCGGCGCGGGCGTGGACAAGCGGATCGACGTGGTCGCCACGGTCCTGTACTTCGGCGGCACGATTGACGACCTCGCGCAGCTCGACCTCGCGTACGCCCCGCAGTTCGGCAGTGCGAAGGACGCGCTGCACCTCGCCGCGTTCGTCGCACAGAACCAACTCGATCGGCCCGGCAGCGCCGTCGCACCAGCCGATCGCCCGAAGGACGCCGTCACGATCGACGTCCGCACCGCTGCCGAGTTCGACGCCGGTTCAATCGCCGGCGCGAAGCACATCCCGGTGGACGAACTCCGCGAGCGCATCGGCGAGCTCGACCCTGCGAAGGAGACGGTCGTCTTCTGCGCCGTCGGCCAGCGCGGCCACGTCGCGCAGCGCATCCTCGTGCAACACGGCTTCGCGGCCGTCCGCAATCTGAAGGGCGGCTTCACGATGCACCGCGTCTGCGCCGAGTCGAATCGATGCTGAGCTTTGTAACCGTGCGTCAGTGCTCAGTGGCCTAGCATCGCACTCATTCGAGAAGAGGAGCGAATCGCGCGATGCTGTGCCCCACCTGTGCCAACACCCAACTCGTGATCGCCGAGCGAAGCGGCGTCGAGATCGACTACTGCCCGAAATGCCGTGGCGTATGGCTCGATCGTGGCGAGTTGGACAAGCTGATCGACCGAGCAGCCGCGATGACGCCGTCGCCCCAACAGCTGCCGCCACACCATCAGGCGACGCATCCGCATCGCCGCAGCGATTCCGTGGACGACGATGACGATGATTACCGCCGTCGCACCGACCAGCCCGCGCCTTATCGGAAGCGCAAGGGCTGGCTCGGCGAGCTTCTTGACTTCGATTGACGCCTGCCAGCTCCGGATCTGGTTATCGGCTGCTGCAAAGAATCGCGATGCGGTTGGACGGCGACTCGCGTCAATTCGACGTCACAGGTCGTGAATTGCACAGGCGGCATTGGACAACTTCCGCGCCCGTCGCGAGTCCGTCGCGGCGCGACGCTCGCCTACGCGACGCTCATGCTCACGGCATTAATGGCGTTCGTGTCGCTCGCCGTCGATTACGGCCGGGCGCAGCTCGCGAAGTCCGAGCTGCAGGCCGCCGCCGACAGCATCGCCCGCTACGCGCTGGGCGGCGTCGCCGACGGTACGGCGACCAGCCGGGCGATGGCCGCCGCCGCCGACTGCAGGGTCGACGGGCGAGCGCTCACCTTGCAGAACGGCGACGTCGAGATCGGCCGCTGGGTGTCCGGGGCGTTCACGGTCACCAACACGAATCCCGACAGCGTCCGCATCACGGCCCGGCTCAGTTCGGCGCGAGGCAACGCGGTTCCGCTTACCTTCGGCGCACTGATCGGCCGAGCAAGCGTGGACCTTCGCGCCGTCTCCACGGCCAGTCCGAAGTCGGCCGTCACTGGCACCAGCGCGACCGCCTCGTCCACCGTGGACGGCCGATCGAGCGCCTTCTACGCTGGCATGTCGGGCAGCGCAACGGTGTGGGATGACTGGGGCGGCGACAGGGTAAGCGATACCAGCGCTACGCAGGTCAGCGGGCTCGGCTCGCTTTCGAACCGCGTCATCACCATCACCGCGACGGGTAGCGTCAGCTACTCTGGCGGCGGCGGCTACGCACCCGACGCAAACGGACACGCGGGGTCATCCAGCAGCCAATGGTATCCAAACCTCTGGACCGGCATCTCGCCCGCCAACGTGCCTGCGTGCTCGCTAGTCGCGGTCTTCCTCACCGACGCCGATCCGCGAACGCAGTCCACCCCGACTGCGCTCGACTTCTCCACCACGAACGCTCAGAACTACACGAGCATCAGCCCCGCGATTGGCCAGACGTTCTTCGTCGGCAGCGGCACCAATCCCGACGGCACGAAACGCCAGATCGTCGTGCCCGCCGGTGCCACGCGCATGTTTCTCGGGGTCGGCGATGCCGTAGCCTGGCGCGACAACGCCGGGTCTTTCGCGGTTTCCCTTACATCGAAGGACCGCAGCGTCATCACCGTGAAGTGACCTAGCTCTCGCCATCCCGCCGCGATTGACCTCGCCGCGCAGTCGTCCTACAACGACTGCATGAACCCCGCCCTGCCAGCGATCGATTCGCTGAAGCTGAAGTTCGACGAGCACGGCCTGATCCCGGCGATCCTCCAAGACCACGCCACGGGCGAAGTCCTCATGTTCGCGTGGATGAACGCGGTCGCGCTGCAGAAGACCATCGAGACCGGCCTGTGCCACTATTACAGCCGCAGCCGCGCGAAACTGTGGCTTAAGGGGGAAACGAGCGGCCACACGCAGAAGGTCCACTCCATCCAGACGGATTGCGACAAGGACGTGCTGCTCATCCGCATCGAGCAGACCGGGGCCGCGTGCCACGACGGCTATCGCTCGTGCTTCTACAATCGGCTGAAGGACAAGTCGGCGTGGGAGACGATCGGCACGCCGCTCGTCGATCCGAAGGCCGTCTACGGAAGCACGAAGGCCTGACGCACGCCTCCACCGCATGGCCCGGCCCCACCGACAACCCTCGGAGCCCTCGGAGCCCTCGCCGCGCACGGACGCGCCGGCGTCCGGTGCGCCGCTGCCCGTTGCAGTTCCCCTGAATGCGGCACCCGGCCCCGCGCGCGAGCATCCGCTCGACACGCTCGGCACGCTGGCGTGCATCCTGATCGTGCTCATCACGATCGGCTTCGTCTGTCTTCGCATGTTCCCCGGCGCGTTTCTGACGGGCAGCGCCAACGCCACCGTCGGCCGCGCGTTCTTCACCTCGATCAACGCCGTCACGTCCACCGGCTTCGCTCAAACCTGGTGCGCGGTCTCCGAGTACACGCTGGCAGGCCAGATCCTGATCGCATCGCTCGCGATCGTCGGCACCGGCGTGACCTGGCTGGGCGGCGGCGTGCTGCTCTGCCGAGCGGCGAAGTTTCGCGTGGCGTGGAAAGAGCTCTTCATCGCCACGGGCGTGATTCTCGTTCTGGCGGTACCTGCAAGCATCCCGGCCGCGCTCGGCTGGTTCGACGCCGCGTCGGCCGTCACCGGACTCGGGCTCACCGCGTTCACTACGCCGTACACGCCCGCGCAGCAGTCGCTTCACTTCGCGGCGTTGCCACTCTTCGTCGCCGGCGCACTCGGCCCGGTGCTGCTGATCGCGGCCGTGCGGCTCTTCCGCCGGCGCGGCGTACCCGAACTGCTCCTGCTCACGCTCGCCTTTCTCGCCGCCAGCTACGCGATCAGTGCCGTCGTGCTGATGCCAATGCTCGGCTCGAAGTACTCGGTCCCACAGACGCTCGCTGCGAGTTCCGCCTTCGCGCTCAACGCCCGCGGACTCGGCACCGCGATCGGCCAGCTCTCCGATCTGCCGCCGCCCGCGGTGTGGGTGCAGTTCGCGCTCATGCTGATCGGCCGGCCGCTGAACGCGATCCCAATTGTCCTCGTACTGCTCGCGGGCCATCGTCTCGTTCGCAACCAGCTCGCGCCGCGCACCGCCGGCGTGGCGATCGCGTGGATCATGTTCCACCTGGCACTCGTCTTCGCGACCGTCGTCGTGCTCGCGATCTCCGATCGACAGCTCTCGCCTGATCGCGCGCTGTTCATCGCAGTCAGCAGCGTCGGGAACATCGGGCTCTCACACGACCCGCTGAGCCTCTCGCCAATCGGGGCCGGCGCGCTCTCCGTCGCGATGGCGCTCGGGCAGCTTCTCCCGCTCACCATGCTCGCGTGGATGGCCCGCGTTGCGGAGCAATCCGCGGACGAGGCTGAGTGATCACATGCCCACGCTCGACCTACTCGATCACACCGCACATCCGGACGGCTGGCACAACGTCCGCTCGCCAGGCGGCTACGAGTGGTGGTACTTCGACGCCGAAGACCCGACGACCGACACGCAACTCGTCGCGATCCTGATGGAAGGCTTCATCTTCCACCCGGGCTACATCCGTGCGTACGAGCGATTCCGCAAACGCCCCACGCGGCATAGGCCGCCCGTCGCGAGCGACTTCCCGTGCGCGTACCTGTGCGTGTATCGCCACGGGAAGATCCTCAGCCAATTCTTCACGCAGTACCGCCCCGAACAATTCGCTGCCGCCAAGGATCGACCTGCGCACGTCACCATCGGCCCGAACACGCTCCGCACCGACACGACCGGCCACGCGCTCGAGCTCACCGGCACGCCGTGGACGCTCACCGCGCGCGGCCCCGTCACGCACACCGATCGCACGCTCTCCGCGTCGCTGCACTTCGCGCCCGTCGCGAAGCACGCGCCGATCGAGCGGACGTTCCTCTCACGCGAGATGACCGGCGCCGACCACCACTGGACCATCGCCGCCCCGCATTGCGACGTCCGCGGCACGATCCGCCTGACCGGCGGCGATGCAGAGACGATCGAGTTCACCGGCCGAGGTTATCACGACCACAACTACGGCACCGCCCCGATCGGCGACGGCTTGCAGCGCTGGACGTGGGGCCGCGCGGCGTTCGAAGGAACGAACGGCAATCGTCGCGTCGTCACGTTCCACTACGCCGAGCCGCGAGATGTCTCCAGAGAGCCCGAGATTCACGTCGTCGAACTCGACGCCAGCGGCGAACCGCGAGAGCGTAAGAGTTTGCGCGTCGAGGCCGACTGGTCACTCACCTGCAAGCCAGCGATGATGCTGCGATACCCCAAGTCGCTTCGTTTTGTCGACTTGGCCACGGGGGAGAACGTGCTCGATCTGACCGAGCCGCGCGTACTCGACCCATCGCCGTTCTACATGCGGCTCACCTACGCGGGCCGCGCGCAGGGCTCCACGAGCACCGCGTTCTGCGAACTCGCCTACCCCCACCGCCTCCGCTGGCCCATCCTCGGCCGGATGATCGAGATGAGCTTCGACAAACGCCCGACGCGACCGCGGTGACCCACACGCTCGAAGCGCACCTCAGATCGGCTGGATTTCACTACTCGATTGACGATACTATTTGCATCGCCGCACTCGTAGCTCAATTGGATAGAGCATCGGTCTTCGGAACCGAGGGTTACAGGTTCGAGTCCTGTCGAGTGCGTTCACTTTTCAACGGGGATCGGGGCAACTTCGACGACCCGTTGAGGCTACCGAAATGCACGTGGCTACTCGTCGGCTACACTGCCTCCATGCCTCGACGCGCAGCTCGGCCGGCATCGACGAACCGTGAAGCTCTGACCCGGTGGGGTTTCGCCGATCGCCTGCGCGACGCCGGCGCCTACACCGCAGAGGACTACGCACGCGACATCGCCGCAGACGTGGTCGATCGGCCCCAGGTAACTGGCTGCCCGCGATCGCGGTACGCGTTCCGCGCGTGCGACTGTGCCGAGGCGAAACGCCATCCTGCGTACTACATGCAGCGCGTGCGACGTCGATCGTTCACCGACGCCGGCGAGCAGATCCTCGACGTCACGCGCGACGTCTGTCTCGACACCTGGGTGTCTCTGTGGTGGGACGCGTGCGCGACGTGGCGCGAGGCGCACGAGCAGAGCGAGGAACGCGAGAGCATGACGGCCGCCGTCTGCGATGCGCTCTACCGGGCGATGCTCGATCGAGCTGCAGCCCACGCCGAACGCGTGGCGTCGATCGTGCAGCTGCTCGACGAACCCGAAACCCGCCTGCCCATGTATCTCTCGCGGCTCGGGTGGACGCAGTCCGGCGCGATCCTGCAGGCGCTCACGGCCGGCGCCCGCCCCGCCGGCGACGTCGATCGACTCGCCTGGGCAAAGTCGCTACTAGTCGCGGCGTGAGCAGGCGATCAGCGATCCGCGAAGGCATTGCTGCCCGAGAGCGCGAGCGCGAGTTTCGAGTCGATGCGCTTCATCAGTGTGTCGGCCATCTGCGCGCTAACGCGATTTAGCATCCCCGGTTGCTTGGCGAGAACCGCCACTGCGGTGGGCCCTTGGAGCTTGCGTATCGGGAATCTCTTGTCGCCCTCACGCTTGAACACGGCTCGGCCGAGCTTGTCGATCTTTGGGCCGAACGCTCCTTGGATCACTTCGCGGCCCTTCCCCTTGCGGATCAGGACGGAGACTCCGGCACGCGTCTGGCGAGCGCCGTACTCCCGCATCGACACCCCCTTGCGCGAGACAATGAGCGCTCGAGTGTCGTCCGCGGGACGCTTCACGGAGATCTGGCCATTGACGGCCGCCGCTGAGAGTGCCAACTCTTGACGGATCTCTCGCTGTACAAGCGTCCTGCCAGCTCGCGCCGTTTCTGTGAGAGCAGAGAATCGAATGCGCTTCAACGCTTTCGGATCAAGCACGTTCCCAGCTCGATCGATCGATCCCGTCTGAACCTGAACCTTGCCAACTAACATGATTCGTCTCCCTTCGCTGTTCGATCGTTTACCAGACGTCGAGCACGGGAATCGCGCTCCCGCGTTGCTGACGCATCGTGTCCCGCAGCTCGACGACGGCAGTTTTCAGCCCGAATAGCTCCTTGCCGAGCTCACGCATGGGCGCAGCCAACACTGAAAGCTGATCTCGCGTCGCGCCGGACTCGCGCGTGTTGGCGATGTCCCGGGACCCGGCGGCCTGAGACTTCGCGGCTTTCTCGTCCGGAAGCTGCCACCGGCTCGACTGCATCGCCTGCGCCTGCGCGACCATGGCACGCTCCGCGATCGCCTGCGAAATCCCTGTGAGGAACTTCGAACTCTCGACCATGACCGGCTTCACCTGCAGCTCGACGGTTTGTCCCTGCAGCCCCTCGCGGATCTTGGCGATCGCCTTGTCGGCCTGCTCGCGGGAGAGCTTGTCTGGCGCCGCGGCCGCGATCTGGTTGATCCGGTCGATTTCCTCCTGGGCTTTCTCGATCGGCGACTTGATCGACTCGACGATGTCCTTCGCCTGCTTGGCGATCGACTCGTCGAACGCGGCGTTCATCTTCCCGCGTAGCGCGTCGAACTGCTGCGCGTTCACCTGGCCGGCGTCCTTCATCTTGTCGAGAGTGTCGCGCAGCTCGTCCCACTTCTCGATCGACAGATCTCCGCCGATCTTGCTCACCAGGTCATCGATCGCGCTCTTCGCCTGTATGGCGTCGGCCGCGATCTGCAGCTTGATTGGATCCGACGTGAGCTTTCGCAGCTCGATCATCTTCGTCTCGACGTCCGAGAGCCCGGCCGTCGCGGCGTCCGTCGTGAGCTTTGCCAGTTCGTCCCCGAGCTTCTTCACGGCCGCGGCGCCTTCCTCGCCCATCGCCTCGGCCGCCTGCTGCGCCTCACGACTCTTCGCCGAATTCCGGCCGGTCTCTTCGGCGCTCGCCTGGGCACGCTTGCGGATCTCGTCGAACGCTTCGGCGACGGCCTTCGAATTCGCGCCGGCCTGAAACTTCTTCATCGACTCGCCGGCCTGATCGAACGCGGCGACGGCGTCCTCGGCCATCGAATCGGCCATCGTGGCGAACGTGTCCGTCCACTTCACTTCCACGCCCGGCAACAGGTTGAGCAGCTGCGTGACGCCCTGCCCGAGCAGATCGACCGCTTTGATCGCTCCACCAACGGCCGCGATGACGACGCCCTTGAAGCCGTAGAAGCCGGCCTTCAGCACTTCGACCCAGTCGGCCGCCTTGGCGACGGCGCTGGCGATCCACTCCACTGCTCCCGTCACGTTCGCGCCGACGTCGCCGGCGGACGTGCCCCAGTCGAGCAGCTTGTCGGCCACGGCTTCGACGTAGGGCGCGAGCGCGATCACTGCTTTCGTGAGATACCCTTTGACCAGGCTGCCGATCCTCGCGACGGCATCGTTCGCGGCGTCGAGCTTCGACGCGTCGACCCGGCTGAACGTGAGCCCCAGGCGCTCCGCCTCGGCCGTCGCCTTCGCGATGCCGGCGGCGCCCTCGGACAGCATGGGCATGAGCGCCTGCCCCTGCTTCCCGAAGATGTCCATCGCCGCGCGTGCGCGATCGGACGCCGTCGGCAGCGTCGAGATCTTCTCTGCGATCTGTGAGAACGCGTCGCTCGCGTCGGCGCGGGCGAGCTGCTGAACGTCGAGCCCGAGCCGGTTGAAGGCCTCGGCCGATGCCTCGCTCCCCTGGCGAGCGTTGCCCAGGGTGGAAAGCATCTTCTGCAGCCCGGTGTTGAGCGAGTCGACCCCGACGTCGCTCGTCTCGGCCGCGTACTGCAGGGCCGTGAGCTTCTCCGTCGACACGCCCAGGCGATCGGACAGCTTGCCCGCGGCGTCGATCCCCTCGCCGATGCTCTTGTACAGCAACGCGAGCCCTGCCCCGGCCGCCGCCGGCAGCAGACCGATCGACAACAGACCGCCGCTGATCGTCGACACGAGCGAGCCCATGCCGGCCTTGAGGTTGCCGATCATCGCCTTCGCACCGTTGAACGCGGCGCCCAAGCCGGCAGACGTCGCCGAAAGCGTGAAGCGCAGACCGGATCGGGCAAGCTTCATCAGTGGCCCGATCGTGCTCATGACGGAGCGGCCGATGTTCCCCGCCGCCGAAGCGACCTGCACGCCGATCCGCACGACGCGATTCTGACCGGCCGCATTGACCACCTGTCGCACGCGCTGCAGCGCGGCCCCTGCCTTAGCGATCGCGAAGCGCACCGGAACATCGATGCCCGTTGCCCTGGCGATCGCTCGAGCTTTGGTCGCGATGCTTCGCCGCAGCTCATCGGCCCACTCCCGGCCGGCTTCGATCATCACCTTCGCGCGGAAGATCATCGGCGCGGCCCGCGTCTTGGCCTTCCCGATCAGCTCGTCGATCTTGCGCTTGGCCTCGTCGATCTTCTCGCGGGCGATCTCGACGCCGATTTTCACGTCGGTCGAGCCGGCGAGCTTCGCGAACTCCGCGCGGACGGTATCTGCCACGGAGCGGAACGACTGCCCGAGCCCCGCGTTGTCTGCCTTGAACTGTTCGAACGATCGCCGAAAACTCGCGTTCACCTGCGCGAGCACCGACGACGCCCCGTCCTGGGCGCTGATGATGATCCCGACCTTGCGGACTACGTCACTCATCGGATTCGGCTTTCTCCGCCCGTGCGCGGGACAGGGATCCCCAGGTGTATTCGATCGCGTGGACGTCGTACTCGTTCTGCTCGCCCAGCGACCCGGGGCCGGGCAACACGCCGCGCTCCGCCATCCTCGCCAGACGCATGAAGCGATGCGTCTCCGCGTCGATCAGCGAAATAGGGCATTGCCTCACGGTGAGCTGCCCCGTGCCGCTGCAGGTGCTACAGCCCGGGCCGTGGCACTCCGGGCACTGGCGGGGGAAATGCGTCGGCGTGTTGACGGTCGGCGCATCGATGCAACGGCCGGCGTCGACGCATGCGCCGCAGATCACGCCTGCTGCGACGGCGCAGGCGATGTCGATTTTCCCAGCTGCTTTTCTCCCGGACGCATGCCCTCGACCGCCCGGTTCATCAGCTCGCCGGCATCTTCCAGCCCGAGCAGGTGAACCAGGGCCGCCGGCTGATACGGGATCGTCATGCGGCCGGCCGCGTCGGTGTCGACCTTGACGCCCTTCTGTCGCAGGCGCTCCGCGATCTCGGGATCGTCGACCACGACGTTCTGCCAGTCGACCAGGGGAACGGCGATCAGCTCGCAGAGCTGCCGCGCGTCCTTTGCCTTCGACTGCAGCTCCGCGAGCGCGCCGTACTCGTCGCAGCTCAGCGTGCGGAACGTGAACGTCGCAGCGTCGGCGCCCTCGCCGATCACGACGTCGAAACGATTGGAGCGTGAGAGATGTTTCAACATCAGTTGTTTCCTTCGATGTTCAGGGGCGCGAAGGCGATCGGCCCCTCGGTTTCGTCTCGCCAGATAAAGGCACCGTCGGCCGTTTTCTCCGTCTTCACGCTGTCACTGTTCAGCGGGTCCTGCTCGACCGGCGTCCAGGGATTGTCAGCGCTGCTCGAAATGTTGAAGGACTTGAGATCGAAGGGGACGCCTCGGCCATTCAGCCGTACCGGCTGTTGCGGCGTGCGTGCGGCGTTCGTCCCCGTCGCGTTCACCACGACGATTTCGCAGAGTGCAACAACCCCATTGGAGTCCTGCCCGTGGCAGTAGAATCCCGCGTCCAGGCGGCGCGTCCAGTGCCCAGGAACCCAGATCGATTGTGTCTGGATCGAGCTCGAAGTGATGGCGTCTATTCGCACTCGGGGCCGCGCGATGATCGAGTACTCGATATCGACCACGCCCGGCTTCGAAATGGTCGGCTCGACCTCCATGATCGACTCGATAAGCAGCTCGCCGATTTGGGCGACGCCGAACTTCGGCAGCGTGACGACGTCGCTGTTCCACTTGCCCGCGTAACTCAGCATGCGAGTCAGCAAGTCGTCCGGCCGCTCGAATCTGCGCATTCGAAGCCGGTAGGCGAAGCTTCGACGCTGGAAGAGCTCACCCATCAGGGTCCCGACCGAGTTGACTGAAGCCTCGCTGGCATAATTCGCGTCTGCCGGCTCGCTCGCGTCGATAAGCTCGGGCGGACCGATTCGCCACTTGCGACCTATTAGCGACCCGCCGCCGCCTACCGTCCAGTCCCGGCGATTGAGCGGCTCGTACCGAACGGTCACTTCAAAGAGCCCCGGCACGATCATTTTCGTGTCGATGCCCTTGTCGGGGACGACGAGCGATGAGTCCAGCGGGTCGATCGATCGATAGGTGGCGCTCGCCTGCAGAGCCACCTGCAGCTGTGCGGTTGCCTCCGTGAGCGGCGTACGGCCGTCGACCGATCCATCGACGCTGAACACACGCAGCCCGGAACTGCCGGGGACGAACTCGCGGCGCGACCAATCTTCGATGACGCGGACGGGCATGGGTGGATCTCCTGGAAGTCGATCGACGGGCGATGCGATCAGCGCAGCACGAAGCCGAGCGTGTTCAGCTTGCCGCGAAGCGTGTTCTTCTCGCTGTCAGTCGCGGCGCTGAAGAACCCGAGTCCCGCGTCCTTCAGCACGACGGGGCCCCGCGCGTCATAGATCAGCTTCGCGCCGTTCTTCACGGTCGCGAGCGCAACGCCGATCGGCGTGTCGGATGCGGCCGCGACGGGGAGACCGCCGGCCTTGATGATCTGGCCGGCTTCGATGTCGGCCGCGGCCGTGATGGTTTCGCGGTTGTAGTTCGGATCGAACTCGCGAACGAGGATGTCGTCGATGTTCTTCTGTTCGGTAAGCACTGCCATGACGGGTATCTCCGTGAGGGGTTGAGTTGAAAGCACCGCGTGCGGCCAGTTCCGAAACCGCACGCGGTGCCCGTTTGGAAACGACCGGGGTTACTGAAGCCACTCCCGGCTTGGCGCCCTGCAGATCTGAAGCGGATTACGGCGCAACCTTCGTCGCCTTGATGAGCACTTCGGGACGCGTGCAGAGCGGGAGGGGGTTCGATTCGACGCGCAGGTCGATGCCCTGCTCCATCCGCATCTCTTGCTGCATCGCGTAGAACGGCTGGCCGAGCGTGTTCACAGCCGAGAGGAACGAACCGGGGGCGTAGTACTCGGGGAACAGTCCAGGCGTTCCGACGGGGAAGATTCGAGCCGTGTCGTCTTCGATGAACTTCGTCGCGCCGACCTTGCCGTTGTACTCGCGGAACTCGATGCCACCGAAGACGAAGCCAGCGCGTGGATCGCTCCGCAGGTTTTCCGCCGCCGTCCAGTTGAGATAGGTTTCCTTCGCGGTCTTGTGCGTGATGAGCGCGTCGAAGAATCCCGGCGAGCACAGCGCCATGATGCGATCGTACGGAAGCGCGCCGAGCTGATCCTCGATGTGCCGCTTCACTTCGAGGACTTTCAGCCGAAGTTCAGTTGTCGACGTTGTCAGGTCGAAACTGATGACCTTCTCAGTGATGCCGAACTCGGTGAACAGGTTGTAGAGCACGGTGGACCCGTCGGCGTCGAGGAGTCGGCCGCGGATCGCACCGACGCGGAGATGTTCGAGCGTCACCTCGATCGATTGCTTCATCTCCTCCATCTGCTCCGCGACGACTTTCGCCACGGACGCGAGCGCATCGGCGGCGCCGAAGTCGCGCAGGTCTTGGATCTGATACGCGAACACTTGCCCTTCGAGCGGGATGTGGATCGTCTTGAAGTCGCGGACCTTGCGCCCTTCGACCGGTCCGTACTGATGCGCCGGCGCGCCGCGAGGCTTGTCGGCGAGCAGCTTCAACCAGCCGTTTTTCTCTTCGATCGCAATGCTCGTCGTGCGGACCGGCTTCACCGTGAACACGCCCAGGCTGCCGAGCAGGCCGGGCTTCGACGGCGCCTTGTTGATCGCCTCCGTCATCTCGACCGCGGAGAATGCCTTGTTCTTGAAGATGTCCATCGAAATTCCGGCCATGGGTTAGCTCCTCGCTGTTGGGGCTTTTGCCCCGATGAGTTGAAGAAATGAGCGCGAGTCGGCCGACGGCCCTGCCGACGGTTTCGCACCTGGCGAGCCGACGCCGCGCACGATCGACGTGTCGGCCAGCTCGATACGATCGATGAGCCCGTACGCCAGCGCGTCGGCCGCGATGAAATCGCTACCGTCCGCCAGCGCCCGCACCGTGCGGGGTTTCAGCTTGCGGCCGCGGGCGACGGCCGCTGCGAACAGATCTGCGTGAGCGATCACGCTCTCGCTCACCTTGGCGACCAGCTCGGGCGTTACGCGTCCGTCGGCGCCCAGTCCTTTCGCTTCACCGGATGAGACGAGCGTGAAACTCAACCCCGCCTCGGCATCGGCCGCGGACGTGTCGAGCAGCACGGCGTAAATGCCGATCGACCCGATCGTCGCGTGCGCGTTTGCGCTGATCGACGCGCACTGCGACGCGACGTAGTAGGCTGAACTGCAGCACGTGTCGCTCACGACGGCGTCGATTGGTTTCACGCGGCCGAGCAGCGCGACCAGCTCCGCCAGCTCCGTCGAGCCGGCAATGGTTCCGCCGGGCGAGTCGATCACAAGCTTCACGCGTTCGACGCCCTGATCGGCGACGTCGGCGCGCAGCTGATCGGCGATCGTCTCGCATGCGATGAATCCGACGATGTCGTCACACCAGCTCGAGTACTTCGTCATTATCCCGACCATGCGGACAACGCCGGGCGTTCGGCGGTCGGCTTCCGCGATGCCGGCGTTCGGGTTCGGGACCGCGGCCATCTGCTCCGCGCGGCGTAGCGCTGCGCGCACAGCTGCACGTGCCGAAGGCGAAACCGCCCACGTTCCGGTCAGAGCTGCGTGCAGCGCCCCACTGCTCATTGACGCGTCTCCGGTTCGATGCCTGCCAGCTGCGAGAAGGATCGACCGCGTGCACTGCGCTCGCCGGGCGGGCCGATGTCGATCGGTTGGGACACGCCAGCGCGGCCGGGATCGATCGCGTCCAGCTGGGATTTGAGACCCGTTACCGCTTTCTGCAGGTGCGCGATGTACGTGTCCTTCAGCGCATCGACAGTGATTCCGCTTTCGAGCGCGTTGAGCACGAACGCCGGATCGTTCGAGACGGCCTTGATCTCCGCGAGGGTTGCGGCACGCTGGCCGTTGCCTGTCGCCGGCGGTTGAGCGGGTGGCGTGGTGGGGTTGGTTGGCTCGGGCATGGTCAGTCCTTTTCCGCGTTCGATTGCGGGTTTCTCGCGATCCGCGGTACCAGGCGGAGGGGCGATCGGTTCGGGGCTTCCTGCTGAAACCCGAAGTAGCCTGTCGCGGCGCAGATCAACGCGCGGATGTGATGTCGCTTCACCCAGGGAACGTCCGTCAGTTCAAGGCACGTGCCGAGAAGCGCGGCCGGCGTTCTCACCTCGCTCGACTCGATGCGCACTTGCCTACGCATGTACTGGTTCACCACGTAGAAGCGAACATCCACTTCACCCGTCGGCGTCTCGAACTCGACGCAGCGTGCGTAGACGACGCCTGAATCAGCCTCGGGTGTGTATGGCTCGGGGAACACGCGTCACAGTCTGCGCGAACCCGAAACCGCATAAGTTCATTTCTGAACTAGCGTCGTGATTTTTTCTTCACCGTGCTCCGTCGGCGGCTCCCAAACAATGGCGTAGCCTGCTCCGCAGTTGATGCAGCCGGCGATAACGCGACGCGATCCGTCGCCCTGGGACGTCGTCTTTTCCGTGCGGTAGTCCACCGATCCGCACTTGGGGCAAGCCGGCAGCATGACCGAAACCTCCGTGAGTCGTCGTCGTTTGCGCTTCCGTGCAGTCATCGCGACACCTCTACAAAACAGCACTTTGACCCGGTGCCACCGGGCGATTCGTCACGTTCAGCGCTCAGTGTGTCTTTCGCACCGTGTTTCACCCTCGTCCGTGTGAAAGGCGCGGCCGGTTGTGTCCCCGCACGCCCCGGGGGGTGGTCGGGGAGGACCCGTCGCATGGCTGGCCAGCCGCGGCCGCCAGCGTCGCGGCCTGCAGGCGATCGCGATCGCGAGCGACGCCCGCACGGGTCGAAATGCTGACGCGTCTACGTGCGTCCTGTTGGCCGCCTGCGCTTAGGTCGCGCCTTCGATCGCTCGCCAATGCGTGCGAAGCCGGGGTCGAGCAAGCCCATCAGCTCGAACGCCTTTGTCGCCACAGCGTCCCAATCGACCGCTTCTCCAGCTGATGCGTCGTGCTTCATGGGCTCGATCTCTTCGGCCAGTCGATCAAACACATTCGACACAGCCAGCACGACCAGAGCGCACGTCGAGAAGCGGTCTCGAATGGATGCCGCGTCGGCGCGTTTGTCGATCAGCTTCATGGGGACGTGTAGGGGTACGCAGAGACTCGTTCGGAGTCGCTTGAGTTCGGTCCGAAGCTTCACGCCTGTCGGTTCGTTCTGAGACATCACGCACTCTGCCTTTCCGCCGCCGGCTTGCGCCAAGGCTTCGATTTGAGGAACTTGAACGGCGTTGGTGCCGAATCGGGCCGCTGCTCCCAGTCGCCGAACTTCAACACAAGCGCGGCCGTGGCGATCGCCGCCGCCTCGCGATCGAGCGCCTCGCGCTGCCACAGTTCAAAGCACCCGTCGAGATCGCGCTGCAGCTCGACGGGGAACGCGTCGACCAGGGCGCGAAACCCCGCCGTCCACTTCGGGGCAGTTTTCCACCTCGGCCGCCTCGTCGTCTTCAAGGCGGGTTTCGCCAACCCTCCCCCTTCTTCGCCGTTTTCGTGTCGTGCCGCCGGCGCCTGCGCAGCAGGCGCGCCGCTAGAGGGGTTAAGAGAGGGGTTGTAATAGAGGGGTTGGACGGGTTGGGCCAACCCTCCTGTGCGGGTTGGTGCAACCCTCCTGTGCGGGTTGGTACAACCCTCCTGTCGGTTATCCGAGTTGGTTAACCCAGGTGGATAACCGAACAGATCGGTGGAGGAGGGTTCTGCTAACCCTCCTGTAGAATCAGAGGAGGGTTCTGCCAACCCTCCTGCCTCAACGTCACGATCGACGCCGGGAATCACTACGCGTACCGCAGTGCTGAGCCCCTTCCCACCGCGATACCCGCCGCGGTTGTTGAGGATCTCGATCAGACCAAGCTTGCTCAGCTCCATTCGAGCCCGACGGATCGCGCGATCCGCAGAGGCCCAGGCAGCCCGGTCCGTGCTTGACCAGTCAGCCGTGAACCCGCCCACCTCTTCCGCGATCGTCTGGTTGCTGCCGAAAACGTAGCCGTCGGGCCGCGCGTGTTCGATGTACCAGATCAGCATGAGCGCTTGAGTCGTGCTCAGCGAATAGCGATCGCGAACGCGTTGCGAAAAGAACGCGTGCAGGCGCTGCAGTGTTTTCGGTTGGGCGTTCGACATCGTGAGCATGCAGGGACAGCGCGAGCGCCGTCGACGGGTTCGCCGAGAAATGCGTTCGACGCGATGATCACTGCGCCCGGGGCGCTCGCTGCGACTCCGCCCACTTGATCAGATCCCCGAACTTGTAGCGGACGCAGCGCGGCCCGAACTTCACGAACTCCGGTCCCTTGCCAGTCATTCGCATCTTGGCCAACGTCTGCCGCTTCAACCCGAGCACCGTCGACGCCTGCTCGCTGTTGACGTACCTACTCAGCGTTGCGGCGTCGACCTCTTTGACCGGGGCGATTGACTTCGGCGGCCTTCCACGTCGCGGCGGGCTCACGTTGTATAGTGTTTCCATGTGCCCATTAAATGACTTCGCTAGCCATAGTCGTCAACGATCAGAATTCTATGATCTATGGCGTACCATCACACATCACTGCGCCGCGTAGACACCTACAGATACCTTTTAGCTTCGTTTAGCTTCTCAAGATTCCGCCGAAAGAAAATCTGCTTTTGCTCCGCGCATGAAACGGCCGGGCCGCGCGACGTCGACTCGCACGGCCCGGCCGGGTCTCTTCAATCCATCAGCTCTGCGGACCGTCGCTGTCGCCTCCACGCTTTCGCATTCTCCGGTCGACGCGCGACTGATGCGCGACGCCGGCAGCGAAGCCCAGCGCGAACGCCCGCGACATCGCTTCTGCAATCGCGACGGCCGAGTAACCCTCCACGGCAACCGCGGCACGCCGCGTCTCTCCGTCGATCAGGGTGAGCACCTCATCGCCGTCCGTGCCCGCGGGGTATGTGCCCTCGACGGTCACGACCGTCCAGCGACGTCGCGCCCTGGCGAAGATCCGATCGAACCAGCCGGCCCGGTTTGCACGCCAGACGGGCCGAGCATCGGGGGTTTCCGGGTTGACTTTGGGCGCATTGGAGATTGTGATATCGTTCTGCACGGTCGATACCTCCGAGCGAAAGCTCGGCTTTGACCCAGGGCCCCGGGTGTGTCACCACCGCGGGGCCCACTCGTTTCTACGTGTCACCGAGAAACGACAGGTCGGGGTTTTCAGTTGTCCGGGCTCGTCACAGCGACGGCCGCGGGCGGCCCTGGGCGGGCCTCTCAGCTCTTCTTTCGCGTCTTGCCGGCCTTCTTCTCCTTCCTGCCCTTTCGCGGCGTTCGTCGTTCGTTCTGTGCGGCCGGCTTCGGCGTCACGCCGGCGGCCAACAGCATCGCGTCGACCGCGCCGTTCACGCTCTCGCGCACGGGGTCGAGCGAGATCCTCGAGTAGATCGCCGTCGCGGCCTGCGAGGCGTGCCCGAGCGCCTTCCCGATGACGGGGAGAGAAGTGCCGAGTCCGGCCATCCAGCTGCCCATCGTGCGGCGCAGATCGTGAATGCGCAGATCCTTGAGCTTTGCCTCACGACAGATCCGTTTGAACGCGGTTTTCGGCTCGACCAGGTGCCCGGCCGCGGAGCGGTTGCTGGCGAGCACCCAGGGCGACGGCACGGCACGCATCGCGTTGAGCTGTTGCCGCGCCTTCAGGATGGCCACCGCCGCCGGCGGGAGTGCGATCGTCACGGCACGCCGCGTCTTGAACTTCTCCGCTGGAATCGTCCACTGCTCGGCGTCCAGGTCGATCTCATCCCAGCGCATGCTCTGCAGGTTCGCGCGACGCGCGCCGGTGAACAGCGCGAGCAAGATGAAATCAGCGATCGTCTGATCGGGCTCCGTGGCCAGCGCGGCGAAGAATCGCTTCAGCTCGGGGGGCGTGAGGTAACGCTCGCGGGAGTGCTGGCGAAATAGCTCGACGGTTCCCGGCTTCACCGGATTCTCGACGCGCGAGTAGTTGTAGATCCGGCGCAGCAGCGCGACGGCTTTGTTCGCGGTCCGCGGTCCGCCCAGCCGACGGCCCGGCTTCGACTCGTCGGCGCCGGCGATCCGCCCCTTCCCGATCTTCGCGTGGAGCTCGACGACATCCTCGGGTGCCACCTGATCAGCCCGACGCGATGCCCAGGGCGCGAGCCAGACGTTCCAGAGGCTCACCCAGGTCTCGGCCGTCTTCGGCGTCGCCCGAGTTTCGAGAAACCCCACACGGTACGCGTCCCACATGCTCCCGATCGTTTCGACCTCGCGCGTCGCTCGACGTTTCGCGAGAAGATCGCCGCCCCTGTCGCGCTCGGTGAGACGTTCTCGCGCGAGCTTCCGCGCGTCCGCAACGGCCAAGTAGCCGCCGCCGATCTTCACCTTCACCGGCCGGCCGCGGTCCTTCACGTAGAGGTAGAAGGCGCGATGATCGTTCCGGGAGATGCGGTAGACGAGCCCCCGAACTTCGGAGTCGCGGACGTAAAGCTCGCTCCGTTCAACGGGCGGACGAAGCGCACGAAGCCGGGCTTCGGTGAACGCGAATCGTAGGGTCTGGCCGCGCTGCCGCGATTCACTGGCGATGCGAAGTGGTGCGTCCATGCGACGCGAAGGCTACCGGATTGTTACTCTGCCCGTCAATTCAGGGGAACGACCCGCAATCCACAGACTCGAAAAATTCACCGGTGGGGCCGACGATAATCCGCCCTCGTCAATCCATGGAAAGTTCCCGGTATGAACTGTATTCCGGTCTTCGGAACCGAGGGTTGGGGGTTCGAGCCCCTCCGAGTGCGTTTCTGCTGAATGGCTCCGGATCGGTCTCTGCGGTCCGGCGGCCAGGGCACGCCGTTCTGTCACAGGCGAGCGTCGGCGTTAGAGGGGAAGGAACTTCGGCGGCTGTCGCCTTGTGGGCCCCCAGCAAACCTCACTGACTTTATCGGGGACCGTTCAGAGTTTGTCTGCCGCCGCGAGATGTCCCGCGCTCTTTCGAGGGCCTCGCAGCCACCGGGATCTCCAGTTCGAAGGGCGTACTTCGGGCGCCACTTCACGCGAGCACGTTATCGTCAGGGTCGAGATCGTTGGCCCGTACCGCGGGTGGCGGCGGCGGCCGGAGCAGCAGAGCGGGGCCGGCGAGGGCGGTGAGAAGCGTCGCGTTGTAGTTCGCGGCGAGCTTCAGCAGATCGTCGAAGTTCGTCGTTCCGTCGTAGGTGAAGTCGCCTTGCGACCAGCTTGTGCCGCTGGCGTTATAGCTCGCCGCGAGCTTCAGCAGGTCGTCAAAGTTGACGGTGCGGTCGAGGGTGGCGTCCCCAACCAACGTGTGACTGACGATGAGGTCGTTCGGGCCGAGCGTTGTTGCCCGCCACGCGATGGGGCCCGCGCCGGGGAAGCTCAACACAGCATTTGCCCGGGCGTAGCCGATCGTGCGCGTCGGCGCGCCCGCCGGTCCGTAGTAGCTGACGGCGTAGCTGGTGATGCCGTTCGCAGCGTTCCACGCGCCGCCGTTTCGGCCCGTGTTGAGTCGCGAGACGATCGCGCTCGCCGCCGCGGCGCTTGGGTTCGCGAAGATCGCGGCGCCGTTGTTGATCTCGAATCGCGAGCCCGCCGCAGACGAGAACTCGTTGATCGTCAGCGTGCTGTTGTTCGGATCGGCGGGCGGCAGACCCGCCCCGACCGCGCCAGCACTGATCCCGCCCAGTGCCACCGCCGCCGACCCGACGAGTGTCAGTCGATTCAGGCCGACCGGCGCATTGAGCGTGGTCGAGCCGACCTGCACCTGCGGATACCCAACTGGCGGCGTGGCATCGGTGACGGTCAGCTCGTCTGTCAACTTGGTATTCAGGAACCCGAGCGATTGATCCACGCCGTTCACGAAGAGGCTCTGCGGCGCAGCGCCGGCGACGATCGATACCGAAGCGAAGTCGGCGCCGCCTGCGGTCGGGTCGGCATAGGTGTGCGTGCGGACCGCGCCGCTGCCGGTGTAGACGAGCAGTCCGCCGTCGTTGTTCACGTCGTAGGTCAGCGTGCCCATGCCGGACCGCGTCATGCTGTTAGGGGCGAAGTTGAAGCCGTTGGCGTCGGTGGAGAGCGTGTCGTAGACGATGATATTCTGCGTTGCGGTGGGATCGGTCCGCGTGCCCAGGTTGACGCTGAGCGGCCCCTTCAGATTCGTGACAACGCTCGTGGACTGGCCGAGTTCGACGAGGTCCGAGCCAGCCCCGGTGTTGATCGACGTGGCGATGCCCGTTCCTGTCGCGTTCACGCGGACCTGATCCGCTGCCGTTCCCGTCTTAAGCGAGATCGACTCGACCCGCACGAGGTCGAGCCCGGCCGACGCGGTGCGGTCGACGAGCGTGGTCTCGAACGAAGCGTTGTGTCCGAGCGTGTAGAGCGCGAACGCGTCGTTGACGCTGTCGTCGACGACGACGGAGTCGGTGCCGACGTCGCCGTAGAAGATGATCGAGTTGAGCACCGCATCCCAATCCTTGCCGACAGGTGCGAGGTTGAAGGTGTCGTTGCCGTCGTTGCCGTAGAGACGCAGCAGCGTGCTCGCGCCGCTTCCGTCGATGTTGAACGTGCTCGCGCCGGAGTCGCCCAGGATGTTGACGAACTCGGTGTCGACGTAGCTGTGCGTCGGCAGGCCAGGCGAGGCTAGCGACGTTCCGGTCAAGTTGTACGTCGCGTTGCCGTTGTAGTTGCCGTCGTGAAAGCTGAGCTCGTCCGTTCCCGCCTCGCCGTCGAACGACACAGATCCGAAGACATTGCCGAGGTTCTGCGACGCGATCGCGACCCGGAGTTTGTCGTTGCCGTTGCCCCCGAGCACGGTGGCGGACTGACCCGCGGCAAGCGTGTTGACGTTGACGGTGTCGTCGGCGGAGCTGGTGCGCAGTTCGATCTGCTCCGCGCCCGTGAAATTGACGGGGTTTCCCGTGTTCGTGCGAGTCAGGCTCGTGGTGTTGAGCGTGTAGGTCTCCTCGGCACCGTGGGCCGAGTCGTTCAGGTTCACGCGATCGCCCGTCCCGGCACCGGCCGCGAAGGTGAGGGGGGCGATCATGTTATAGCCCAGCAGCGGACCGACGTTGAGCGTGTCGTTGCCGTCGCCGGCGTTGATGGTGAGGGCGGTCGCCGAGTTCAGAGCTGGGTTTGTCACGTCGAATGTTGATGCGCCGGTGCCGGAGTTGAGCGTGAGCGACGAGATGCCGGTGCAGTCGATCACGCCGACGCCCGCGCGGTCGACGGTCTCGTTGTCGGTTACCGTGTAGTTCGCGTTGACGACGGCCGCACCGTCGAAGAGCGTCGCCGTGTTCGAGCCGCCGTTGCCTTGGAAGATGAGTGAGCCGTCGATCGTGCCGATGTCTTGCGCGACCGGACTGACGCGAAGTACGTCGTTGCCCGCGCCGCCCGCGAGCGTGCAGCCGCTCCCCGCGGCGAGCTCGTGCACCTCGAACGTGTTGGTGGATGCCGAAGCTTCGATCCGGAGCTGCGGTATACCCGACCACGCCACGCTCGCCGCAGTACCCCAGCTGATGCCGCCCGCCGTGATCGAGTACGACCGGCCGATGCCGCTGGAGCTATCGCGGAGGACAATGTCGCCCGGATCGGCGCCGGGATTGAAGGTGACGTCGCCGAGCACGGGCGTAAGGTTCGCTGTGCCACCCGTCGTCAGGATGCATCGGTCGACGCCGGCGTTTCCGTTGAAGAGCAAGCTCGCCGTCGCAGCGAGGGACTCGGCTTCCACGATGTCTAGCCCCGCGCCGCCGGTCACAGTCGCGGGCACATCAAGCGATTTAAAGTTGATGAAATTGACCCCGTCGAGCGGTGTGACGTTGATCGCGGTGACCGTCCCCGCGGGCGAGTTGAACACGCCGCCCCCGCTCGCGTTAACGATCGTCGCGCGATACGTCCCGGCGGAGAGCCGCTCGATCGTCACCGAGTCATCGCCGGCCACCATGCCGGGCACCGTCCACGTGGCGAGCATCCTTCGCGGCTCGACGGCTTCGATCGCGGCACGGACTCGGCGGGATACACTGCGGGCAATTCGGCTAATCTGCATGGCTCATCACTCTCCAATGAGCCATCCGATGTGCCGCGGCGAGTCATGCGCCGTGCCGCGTAAAAATCCGCCAGAGCTCGGTCATCTCGTCCTCAACGCGGTCGGACGCTTCGTAGGTCTGCACCACTTCGGCGAAGACCCGCTGGAACTGTCGCCGCGCCGTGATGAGAAGATTGGCTGACTTCTCCGCCGATTCCAGGCGATGCCGTGCGGCGAGTTCTTCGTGCGAAGGCGGGGCGAAGCCGTCCGCGATCGGCAGGACGATGCGCGCTTCGAAGATGCGCCAGCGGACGTGCTCGCCGTCGCGTTCGCACTCGGCGTACATCCGGCGAAGCGTCTCCTGCACCACGGCAGCAGCCCATGCGCGGTCGAATCGCTCGGCGGGGTCTTCGCCGGCGGGCATCTCGATGTCTTCCGTCAGCGGCTCGTGCGTGGCGCTTCCGCCGCGGCGCTGTCGGCGCTGGGCGCGGATGTAGTCGATCGCGAACCGTTTGAGCGCATGCATCAGAAACCCGCGGAATCGCCCGCGTGTCGCGTCGGCCCGCTGCAGCATGCCGTCCGTGCTCTGCAGGAGCTTCACCGCGACGAACCCCTGCACGATGTCTTCCGCGTCGTGCTGGCGAAGCTTCATGTGCGCCACGAGGAACGCGGTGAGCGCGGGCGCATACGCTCGGAGGAGTTCGTCGAGCGCCACACGCGCGGCCGGGTCGTGCTCGCCCGCGGCGCGCTCGATCAGGCTCCATCGTGTGGCGGGAAAGCTCATCGTGTGGGGGACGTGGTCGTACTCGCCGTCATCGTCGGGCTCGCGTCGACACCTGCATGACGGGCGAGGCGAAGTGTCACGGGGTCGCCCGCACCGAGGCTCCGACGGGCATAGGGTAACCCGACCTGAGCCGTCCGCCGAGCCAGATCCACTCGGCCTGCGGCAGCGTGAGCGTCGGCGAGCTCGTCGGCCACGGCGATCAACTCGTCGTAGCCGCTGCCGAGCCGCGAGGGGTCGGCGTACGCGGCCGCGCCGTCGAAGTCGCTGCTGAGCAGGCGGAACGCAATCGCTATTCCGTCGCCGGGCCAGTCGGCGCGATTGTGATGGAGTTCCGCGGTGATGGCATGCGCGAGTTCGTTTGCTCTCCCTCGTGCGAGCAGGATACGGCACTCGTTGAGCGAGGGGCCGACGTGCTCGTGATCGACTCGTTCTTCCGGTCGCTCCAGGATCGACTCCGCATCGGTCAGCGCCGCCTCCCGTGCCGCAGCGTCGTTGGCCAGCTGCGCCCACCGGGCCTGTCGCAGGAGCGCCGCCATCGCGCGTTCGGCGTTTTCGTTGGTGGTCGGCTCGACCGCGCGTCGAGCGCGGCGAGCCCAAGTCACCGCTTCGGCATAGTCTCCTCGACGGGCGGCGTGATCGCCGAGCGTGAGTTGGTCGTACGATGGACCCGGCGTGGAGCTCGCCAGCGTCTCAAGGATGCTCTTCGCTTCATCCATCGCCTCGGGCGTGCCCACAGTCTGAAGTGCAAGCGCCTTGCAGAGGCGCATCGACTCGACTTGCTCGCGCGTGCCACCGCGCTCGGCGCTGGGCAGCGCGGCCCCGAGCACGTCGAGCGACCGTGCGGGCCGGCCGCTGAATAGCGACCACCACATGAGGTCGCCCACGTACTGCATCGCCTCAGGCGACGTCGGCCCGAACTCGCGGGAGGCGAGCGCGTACATCGAATCGAGCGCCCAGAATCGCGACTCGATGTGGATGGGCTTACGCTCGATCAGCCACTTGTCGAACGCCTCCAACAGGGCCAGCTTCGTTCGGACGTCGGCCGTGCCTTGAAGCGAATCCTCCAGGGCGGCCCGGCGTTCAGCGAGCCGCTTGTTCCACGCGTCGACGTACACCCGATACAACTCCCGCGAATTCGGCCCGCGCCAGCTTGCGTTGCCGTCGGCACTGCCGAAATAGCCGAGGACGGATCGGATCGCGTCCTCGTCGCCCGACTCGGCGCGGCGCATCGCGACGGTCGCGTTGTCGTAAATTTCACGTTCAAGCTGCGCGTAGCGGTATCTCTCCCAACCCATCCACCCGAGCAGGCCGATCAGCACCGCGAACAGTGCCGCAAGCGGGTACACCACGAGCGGATGCGACCGTGCGAACCGCCTCACGCGGTGCAAGCGCCCGGGCTTGCCGGCGCGGGTCGGCTCGTCGCGGAGGAAGCGTTCGACGTCATCGAGCAGTTCTCGAACCGTTGCGTACCGGTCGCCATCGCGAGGCTCGATCGCCTTGAGCACGATCCAGTCGAGCTCGTCGCGCAGGCGTCGACGCAGCTTCGACTCGGGGAAGATGAGCCGGGGCAGTTCGCTCGCGCGCGTGGGCGGATGGAGGCGCGTGCTCGGGCGAATCCGCGTGGTGGAGTCGACGGGCCGTCCCGCGGCGTCGAGGTCGAACGGCGGGCGACCGGTGAGCAGCTCGGCCAGAATGACGCCGAGCGCGTACACGTCGAACCGCACGTCGACGGGGTCGCCCGCGGTCTGCTCGGGGCTCATGTACGCGGGTGTGCCGAGCCGCGCTTCGGATCGAGTCATGCCGGGCGTCGCGTCGCCACCGATCGCCTTGGCGATGCCGAAGTCGATCACCTTCAACATCGGCGAATCGCCCGGACCGGCGACTAGCACGTTGGACGGCTTCAGGTCCCGGTGAATGACCCCGCGCGAATGGGCGTGTTGCACCGCCCGACACGCGCTCACGAACAGCCGCAGGCGCGCATCGAGGTTCGATCCGTGCGTGCGGCACCACTCGGTGATCGATTGGCCGTCGACGTACTCAAGCACGAAGTACGGCCTGCCCGCGTCGGTCACGCCCGCGTCGTAGAGCCTCGCGATATTTGGATGATCGAGCGAGGCAAGCGTCTGCCGCTCGGCTTCGAAGCGCTTCACGACGTCGTCGGAGTCGATCCCGAACTTCGCCACCTTCAGCGCGACGACGCGCTGCACGTGCTGCACCTGCTCCGCCCGGTACACGACGGCCATGCCGCCCTCGCCGACGCGCTCGACGAGGCGGTAGTTGCCGATGTGCCGCACTTCGGCGGGGGCAGGCGAAGGCTCGGGAAGTAAGTCATCGGACATGATTCAGAAGGCGGCGAATCGCCACTCTCCGAAGATCATACGTCCTGCAGCCGCAGTTCCTGCGCAGACCGAGACCATAGCGAGAATGCCAGGAAGCCCTCCTCGTAACTCAGGCGCGACCACACTGCAGGCCTCTTGGGGCTTGGGTGCGAAGCCGGCGGATGCGTCTCACGCACCGCGCTCACGTGCCGACAAAGCTGCCGCACACGACGGTCGACACGCTGCTCCAACGACCGGCGGCCCGCTCTGCCCCGGTGCGTCACGGCTCGACGGGGACGCAGCCGAAGGCTTACGAATATCTGGATCTTCCGCGCAGGATTTGGAGTAACGCGTCGGACTAGACGATAGACGCCCTTCCCCTGACAGGAGTTGTCATGTCTCGCCGACGCAGCCACCTCGATCCCCTCGAATCTCGCACGCTTCTCGCCACCAGCGTGGCGATCGTAAGTCGCAACCTGCTCATCACGGGCGACGCAGCCAACAACGTGGTGCGGCTCACGCAGTCCAGTTCGGTCAGCACAAGCCTTACCGTGACCGTGCAGGGCCAGGCATCGCTGACGTTCAAGCTGTCGGCATTCGATCGGATCACCGCACAGCTGAACGCGGGTGCCGATCAGTTCTACGTGACGGGCCCGCTCGGCAAACCCATCAGTGTCGATGGCGGGCCCGGCGCAGACCTGCTGCAGGGCGGGATCGGGCGTGACACTCAGCTGGGCGGCGACGGCGATGACCTCCTGTTCGCGAGCGACGGCGCCGACATTCTGGACGGTCAGTTGGGAACCGACTCCGTCCTTTACAGCTCACGGACGACGCCCGTTTCGATAGTGCTCGACGGCCTCGCGAACGACGGCGCGGCAGGCGAACAAGACAACGTCTCGCGGAACAACGAGGTAATCTTCACCGGTACCGGCAGCGACAGAATCGACGCCACGGCGGCCCCGTCACGCGTCACGCTCAGCGGCGGCGACGGCAGCGACACGCTGCTGGGCGGCAGCGCGATCGATCAGCTCATCGGCGGACCCGGCGCAGATTCGCTCTATGGGGGAGGGAACACCGACATTCTCGACGGCGGTGAAGGCAGCGACTCGCTTGATTGCCTGGGCGATACCGTCACCTACGCCGGGCGAACGATTAACTTGAACTTGAACATGGCGGGCGCGTATCCGCGTAGCTTCGCGATCGCCGCCGGCGAAACCGACGTCATGACCCAAGCCCCGTACGGCATCACAGGTGGCAATGGGAACGACTGGATCACGAGCGTGGGCACGGGCGGCTTCATGATCGTCAACGGCGGGCCGGGAAACGATTCGCTCTTCGGTGGCAACAGTGCGCAGGTCTACGGCGACGACGGCGACGATCTGCTCAGCGTCACCGGACGCGGCATGATCTACGGCGACAACGGCAACGACACGCTCCGCGGATCCATCGAAGGCGTGTTCTACAACGGCGATGCCGGCACGGACACGCTGGACTACTCCGCTCGGACGTCGGGCGTCTCCGTCGACCTCGGGCGTCGCTACGATTCCACCAACACGCGGCTAGACAGCTTCAACGTCTACACCGCCACCAACGCCGGCGACATCGAAGTCATCCGCGGCACGCGCTTCAACGACGCCTTCACCGGCACGGCGATGAGCGAAACCTTCTGGGGCGGGGACGGCAATGACACCATCACCGGAAACGCCGGCGACGACACCGTGTACGGCGAAGCCGGCGCGGATTCACTGCTCGGCGGCCCCGGTGCCGACACGCTCTTCGGGGCCAACCCGAGCTTCGGCGACACCTACGATGCTCTCAGCAGCGACGTCCTTTTCGGCGGGCCCGATGCCGACAGCCTTGTCGGCGGGAACGGCAATGACTCCATCACAGGCGACGACGGCAACGACACCCTCAGCGGCGGGAACGGCAACGACAGCATCTATGGCCTTGATGGAGACGACTTCATCGACGGCGATCGACAGTTCACCACTGGCACGACGGCCGACTCGCTCTATGGCGGGAACGGGAACGACACAATCAACGGCAATGCGGGCAACGACTTCATCGACGGCGGTGCAGGCCGTGATCGGATCAGCGGCGATCTCCCGAGCAGCGTCGAATCCGCGTTCGGCGGACACGACACAGTGTTCGGCGGCGCAGGCGACGACACCTTGCGCGGCGAGGCCGGCAACGACCTCGTCTCCGGCGACGACGGCGACGACTTCCTGATCACGGGCAACGGCAACGACTTCGCCGCCGGTGGCCCGGGAAGCGATTCGCTTGTCGCGATCTTCGGCAGCGGCACGCAGGCGACGAACGTCGACACGCTTCAGGGCAATGCGGGCATCGACAACTTCTGGGTGCAGGGCACGGCCACGCCGATCCTCAGCATCGGCGAGAACCTCAACCGCTTCTCCAGCATGCTCAGCTTTGCCGAGCCGTACGGCGGCGCTTACTCGTACACCGACCGATCCGCGCTTCCGCTCTTCGAGGCAGGCGGACCTCAGATGAGCGACGTCGACCAGGGTCTGCTGGGCAACTGCTGGTTCCTCGGGTCACTGGGCGCGCTGGTGGGCAAGGCGCCCAACCAGATCCGCAACCGCGTGACCGACCTCGGCAATGGGCGATACCTCGTCAAGATGAAGGACGGCGTTCACCTGCTCAGCGCTGCGTTCCCCACGCAGGCGAACGGAACGCTCGCGTACGCAGAGACGCTTTCGCACGGCCGCTCGAGCCTGTGGACGCCGCTCATGGAGAAGGCCGCCGTGTTCGCCCGAACAAACGGCAACTACGCCAGCGCCACCTACGCCGGACTGGCGAACGGCTTCTCGGGTGAGGGGTTCGCCTTGCTCGGTTACGCGAATCAGGACAAGCGGACCTTCGGCGAGTTCTGGGTGCAGGGCGGATTCCAGTGGATCACCGATCGGCTCGCCGAGGGCAAAACCCTTACGATGTCGACGTTCGCTTGGACGAGCGGAATCCTCGTCGGGAGTCACGTCTATACGATCGTGGGCGCCGTCCGTAACGCCGTCACCGGCCGGGCGGAGATCACGCTCTACAACCCGTGGGGCAACGACGGCGGCACGCCTGCGTCCGGTGATCCGAATGACGGCCTGGTCGTCGTCGGCGAAGACGCTGTGACGGATCAGGCGGGTGAGCTGGTCGCGATTCTGCCGTGACCGGCGGAGCAATTCGCGCACGCCAATCGCAGCAACTCCTTTGGCCAACCACTGATGTGATTCGATGTCAAGCTAGCGGGCCAGAACGGAGCTGTCTGGAGGCGAGAGAACGCAGCCGATACGAGCAAATAAAACCTAGATCGTCGAGTTGTACTGCGCAGCGAGTATCAGGAGATCTTCGAAGTTGACGACGCCGTCGTTGTTGGCGTCGCCCTGATTGAAGGACCGGCCGGATTGGTTGTAGTTGGCGGCGAGGACGAGCAGATCGTCGAAGTTGACGCTGCCATCCAGATTCGCGTCGGCGGCCAAGGTGCCACGAACCACGACCGCCGTCGGCTCGAGCGATGTTCCGCTGTATGAGCCGCCGAGCGCAGCCGCGTTCGACATGCCGACGGTGTACTTTGAATTCGACGCCGCGACCGAGTTGATCAAGCCGACGCCGTTCCACAGTCCGTTGTTCCGGCCGGTCTGAATCAGCGACGCGATCTGCGACGGCACGCCACTTTGCACCACCATGGATCCGTTTGAAAGGTCGATCTGGCCGTAAAGCTTTCCCATCGTCTGCTGCACGAGTAGGGAACCCGTAGGAATCGTGAGTGTCGTGAAGTCGTACACGTCGACGGATGTCGTCGTTACCGTGCCCGCAATCGTGGTTCGCGATCGATCGTTCAGTTCAACGAAAATCGGGGCAGTCGAGAGCTGACTAACTCGGACATCCGCGCGACCAGTGACCGAAAGTCTGTCGGCCGTGCCGATGCCGAAATCTGCGCTGATCGTCCACTTGCCGCCGTTCACCAAGACTGAGTCTGTCTGTCCGGCGATGTCGCCAGTGCCGAGACCCAGGCTCACGCGCGGATTGCTCGACAATGTCAGGGGCATCTGCGAAGCACCATTCAGCGTGCCGACGATCGAAGTACCCTGCAACGTGAGCTGGCTCTGTCCGGCAGCCGGTGCGTACAGCATCGTCTTCGCGTTCTGAATGGATGCCGCACTCAGTCCGAAGAGCAGAAGCGACGCGTTGCTCGCCACTCCGGTGACGGTCGCTATGACTGAAGACGTGGCGCTCGGCGCAAAGCGGATGTCCTCCGCGTTGTTCGCGTTGAGGATCAGATTGTCAGGCGAATTGTCGATCAGTCCCGACCCACCGGCCAGCGTGCTGCTGCCGATCAATCCCGATTGAGTCGCACTCAGGCTAAACGTGTCGTCGCCCTCCTGACCGGCCGCCTGCCAGAGTTGGTTCGTGCCCGTGATGAGGTCGTCATACGTCGATCCGGCGATCGCGCCGTTGATGTATGTCACGCCACGATTGATCGAATTGACTGATCCCGGAACCAGAGGCGGAACGACGCCCGGGCCAAAGGTCTGCACAACGCCGCTGTCGCCCAGGACAACGTCGTAGCCGCCATTCGTGGTGATCGTGTCGGCCCCCTGTCCGCCGACCAGGTCATCGTCGTCGGACGCATCGCCGGCTCCCTCTCCCGACAACGAATCGTTCCCGCCCATGCCATAGATGCTGTCGCGACCCTCGCCGCCTCGAAGCGTGTCGTTCAAGCCCATCGACTGGTTGCCGATCGTCACATTGCGAACCTCCGTGGCCGGCTTCCCGTTCGGATCGAGCGAGGCCTGCTCGGTGCGGCTCACGACGGAGTGATCGCCGATAAGTAGATCCGCACCGACGCCTCCGTCGAGCGTGTCGGAACCGAGTCCCTTGAGGAAGTTGGCAGGGATGAAGTTGTAGTCCCCCAGCAGGTCGTCGTCGCCAGCATCGCCTGAGAGCGCATCATCGCCAGGGCCGCCCACGAGGTAGTCGGCGCCCCCTTGTCCGCTGACGGTGTCATTGCTGCCGAGAAGTGTTGTCGTGGTCGGATCGTTGGCTTGATCGCCGTAGATCTGGTCGTCGCCCGACCCGCCAAACAGCGTCACCCCAAGGCTCGGAGCCAAGCCCCCCTCGACCGGCACCGGAATGTACGAGACGATCGCCGCGTCGTCGCCTTGGATGTAGTCGAAGCCCTCGCCGCCATACAGGGTGTCCGAGCCATCGGGCGTGGTCCACGCCGACGCGCCGCCGATCAAGATGTCGTTGCCGTTTCCGCCCCAGACACGATCGCCGCCGCTGCCGCCCTCCACAGTGTCGCGCCCGTCGCCTGCCTGAATCGAATCGTTCTCGCTTCCTCCGAGGACGAAGTCGTTGCCTGCGCCAGAATCGACGGAGTCTGCACCCGCGCCACTGAGAATGGTGTCGTTGCCATCGCCCGACGAGATCGTGTCGGCAGAGTCCCCTGTGATGATGGAGTCATTGCCCGCACCGCTCAGAATGCAGTCGACGCCCACGCCACCCAGGACGGTGTCGAAGCCCGAGCCGAGTAGCACAATCGAGTTGTAGTTGGCCTGTTGCAGGTCGACGTAGTCGGCGCCGTCTCCGTCGAACACCTGATGGTCGCCCGAGCCGCCGGTGAAGTAATCGTCGCCCAGACCGCCATCGAAGGAATCGATTGCACCGTTTCCGATGAGGAGGTCGTTGCCGATATCGCCGACGAGCGTGTCGTTCTGAGGACCGCCGACGAGTGAATCGCTGCCCGCCTGGCCTGACAGGCTGTCCGCCCCGCCGTTGCCGATGACGGTGTCGTTACCGTCGCCACCGTAGAGGCTTTCTGATTGATTCGAGCCTGTGATCGAGTCGTTGCCCGCTTCGCCGAACAGCCAGTTAACTCCGGCTCCGCCCACGATGGTGTCGTTCCCATCGCCGGCCAGAACGGTGTCGTTGCCGTCGCCGGCTTCTATGCTGTCGTCGCCAGCACTCGCAGTGACGGAGTCGTTGCCCGCTTCGGCGGCGATCACGTCATTGCCGATGCCGGCATCGACGATGTCATTGCCCGCGCCGGTGACGATCGTGTCGTCTCCGTCGCCGCCCGTCACAGTGTCATCGCCGACGGTTGCAGACAGGGTGTCGGCGTCGCTGCGGTCGGCGTAAATGGCATCCGCGCCGATGCCGCCTTCGATTCGATCGGAGCCGTCACCGCCGTTGAGTTGGTCATCGCCCGCACCGCCGACGATGCAGTCGTTCCCGCCGCCGGCATCGATGGTGTCGTTGCCGTCGCCGCCATTGATCGTATCTGCGATGGGCGTGCCGATGATGACATCGTCGCCGTTACCGCCCTGCGCGACGTCGGCCCCGATGCTCGCGGCCGTGTCTCCCTGCGACAGGTAGATCGTGTCGTTCCCGTCTTCCCCGTTCAACGTCTCGGCCTGTGCTGCACCGGTGATCGTGTCGTCGCCGGCACCTGCCAACACGCTCATCGCGCTCCCGGTGTCTGCCGTCGTGATCGAGTCGTTTCCGTTGCCGGTGCTGATGGAGACGCTGCGCTTCACCGTCGGACTGATGGTGACCGAGTCGTTCCCGTCGTACGTCGCACCGTTAGGGTTTCGCGGAACGACGATCACGTTGGTGATGTTGCTGTAGTCGCGTGCGCGTCCGTCACGCCGCACGCGAATCGTCTGACTGACCGCGTCGGTGCGTACGCCGCTGAGCTCCAGGCGATCGTTGACGCCGTCACGGAGGTACACCGTCAGCGTGCCGCCGCTCACGCTTTCGTCAAACACCGTGACGCCGTTCGGACTGACATCGAAGTCAATCAGCGTTGTCTTGGCGAGTTGCCAGTTGATTCGAATCGGCCCGAGGAAAGCGCTCACAAACAGACCGGCTTCAATCTTGCCACTGAGACTGAAGAGCGATAGCGGATCGGTCGACAGCTTGTCGCTGATCTCGGAGAAGCGGACCTTGCCATCCTGGTTCGGGTCTTCGAAGTCCAGGCCAAGGGTGCCGAAGAGTCCGCCATTCACGCTAATGCCGACGACGCCCGTGCCGACGCCGACGCCGAGCGAGAACGACGCGTTGAGCGTCAGCTCGGGCACGTCGTTGCCCTGCGTGTCGAAGTCGTTGATGTACAGGCCGTCAAAGATGCGTTCGACATGGCTCCACCCGTTGGCCGGGTCGGCGTTGCCGCCGTTGATGTAGCCTCGAAGGCCCGACGTGTCGTAGCCCAGGTCGATGCGGATCGAGATGTCCGCGTTCGCATGAATGTCGATGCCGAGCGGGCCGAGGATGTTGACGAACTGATCGAAGTGAACGCCGAAGCGGATCGGAGCTGGGTTGAACCGGAGCAGGTCTGCATCCTGTCCCAGGAACAGGCCCATCGCGGAAGCGGGATTGTTCAAGATGGGAAACGACAGCACGTCTTTCGCCGCTTGAAGTTGCTGCCCGACGTTGCTGCCATCGACGCTGACGGTGAAGCCGTTGAGTTGCGAGAAGACGTCGTTCAGCGTGGGAACGAGCAATCGCACGAGCGAGTTGACGTCGAGCGAACTGGCATTGGCCAGGCTGCGGGCGTCGATCGTTCCGAAGCGATAGCTACCGAGATCGATCTGCGTCATCGGCGTGGCTGCGCCGATCTTCTGCGCGAAATCGGCGACGCTTAGCAGAGTCTTGAAGGCCGCGATGGAGGACTGCTGCTGCACGATCTGGCCGCTCGAGAGGTTCTCGAACTCGCCGGCCAGATCGAGCAGGCTCGTGTCCTTGCCGCGAATCTGCGACACGACCGGCAACGGCTTCGTCAGGAAGTCGATCACCGGGCGGATCGGTTCGAGTATCTGATTGATCCTTTCGACGACCGGCGACACGTAGTTGGCGAAGAATGCGCCCACTTCGAGCCTGACGTGATTGAACTCCACGCGCGGGACGACGCCGTTGAGGTCGGAGCCGGTGACAGGGTTGAAGTTCGGGCTCCAGTCAAGCAGGAACTCGCTCGAGAGCTTCGGCGCGCCGGGGAGCACGTCGCCCGTATTCGGATTGATGGCCGTCAGAGTCAGGTTCAGCGGGACGCGAACCGTGCCGACGACGCTGGCCGTGAACGCATCGCCGATCGGCGGGAACTGACCGGTGGTGAGGTCTTCCAGGTAGAGCTTGTTGTCGGCAACGCCGCCGATCAGCGAGAAATCCTTCAGGCCAGCAGACACCGTTCCCGCAAGCCTAACGGGCTCGTCGCGGTTGACGGCCGTGAACTGCAGCAATCCGAGCCGGCCCGCCAGCGCGGTATTGGTCAGGTTGAGATCGATCGCGCCGCCGATGTGGGTGTCGTCGGTCCGCAGGTAGAAGCCGCGCGTCGAGTCGATGCCAAAGCCCAGGTCGAGCGTGAATCCGATGGTGCCCTGAATCTCACTGGCAGCCTTGAAACCCAGTCCGGGCAAACCGAGGTCGATCGAAGGCGTCGGCATGCCCGGCCGCTGGCTGTTGAAGGACGCGGACTTGCCGAGCGAGATCAAGAGGTACACGTCCGATGTGCTCTGGTTCTTGACGACAATGTCGTTGATGTCGACTACACCGCTGGCATCGCGGTCAGTGATGACATTGATGCCCGCGGGCCCGAGCAGGCCGAACAGGACGCTGCGGACCGCGGTGAGATCGCCCTGCGAGATCGCCAGCGCCGACGAGATCGCCGAGCGGAAGTCGCCGATCACTTTCGCGGCGTCCCTATTCGACAGGTTCCGCCCGAACAGCGGCAAGTTCGATCCGAAGACGCCCCGTTCGAGCAAGTCCTGAACGACGCGCAGCATCGAGTCGAGCCCGCGGATCACGCTGGCCGCGTTCAACGAAGGCTGAAACGCGCTCAGGAGCGGCTGCAGATCGGGGGCAGTAAACGTCGTCTTCGCAGGATTAAACGGATCGCCGAGGTCGGTGACGGTCAAGCTGAGTGCCGGATTCAACTCGACGCCTTGCACATTCAGCGGCAGTATTGCCCGTAACTGGCCGGTAAGCGACGCGTCGAATGCCGATGTGTTTGCCTGCGTGCCGACCAATTGAGGGATCGTGTAATAGCGCTGCGAACCCGTGAGGTCCTTGAGCCCGAGGTTCAGTTGCACGTAGTCGACTGTGGCGGCGTTTCCGTCAGCGTCTGCAGCAAGCACGTAATTCTTCGAAGTAGCCGTCAGCGGGCCGAGGTTCGCGGTGATCTTCGGCCCTGTCAGCACGAAGCGGGCGCGGGCTTCGATTCCGGTGCTGTCGTAGATCACGGGCGTGAGATCGGCGAAGCGAACGCCAACCGCTGCCTTGAGGTGGTATCCCGCCGAGGCTGCGATCGTCCCCTGGCCCGTGATGTTGACCAGATCGCCGAGCAGCGAGTCCGGGAGCAGCGACTTGAATGGGCTCACGTCGAAGTTGAACGGAAGCGAATAGCTGAAGAGCGGATCGTTCCCGTACCAGCCGCGCGAGATGTCGAGCGCGAACTTCAGCGCGTCGCCATCGAACCCAAGCGTGAGCGGCACGGCCGAGCCGGGCAGGCCGAACGCGGTTCTCAGCGACGCGTTCAGCGGCGCGAGGAACGCCTGGATCGTCTTGCTCGGATCATTCGCCAGCGCATCGAGCCACTGCGTGAACGTCTGCGCGTAGCCGATGAGTTCGCTCAGGCTCTTGTCGACGACTGGCAACTTCGTCGTGAACGCCGAGCTGTTGCTCGCCGGCGCGGCGAGCCTCACCAGGTAGTCCGCGAGTTGGCGAATCACCGAGATGACCTGCTGCACATTCAGCTTTGCCAGCTTCTGCAACGGATTGATGCCGCCCTGAAATGCGTCGAACGAAAGCGAAGCCGTGTTCGGACTCGTGATGTCACCGATTCCAATTCGAAGCACGGGAGTGCCCGTGAGGCCGGTCAGGTTGACGCCGAGCACATTCAGATCGATCGGCAGTACGAGACTGGCCGAGCCGTTGATGGTGATGTCGATCAGATTCGTCGGCGTCGTTCCTTGCGTCAGCAGTTGAGAGAGCTTGACGGGTTGCCCGTTGTTGAAGCTGACCGCGATCGATCCCGCCGCGCTTCCTGTGGCGTTGTGGACGCCGATTGCAAAGAAGCCGAGAGACGCCTCTGCATCAGCAACTGACGCGTTCAGGTTGAAAGACCCGCTCATCGAGCCGGAATTGATCCAGATTCGATCGGACAACTCAGTGTTGACGGTCTGGCTCGAAGCGATCCCGATCAAGCCCGAGTTGGCACCGACGGTAAGCGTCAGCGGCAGAAACAGATTCGCACCCATCTGCTGAAAGCCAAGCTTCCCGTCGACAAGGATCGCCTGGATGTCGTTGCCGATGCCTTCGTTCGCCAGCGCGGCATTGACGTCGGCAATCAGATCTTCGGGCGACGCGTTGTCGCTGGTCTGCGGCATACCGTTCGCCGCGTTGCGGGGAACGACGATCAGGTGTGCCGGGCTGATGTTGTTCGGCTTGACGGAGAACTGAATGCTCGAACCAAAGGCCACGCCGGGCTGACCGTTTGCCGGAAGCGTCGTCGTGCCAACGAACGACGCACTTAGATCGAACGCCAGGTTCAGCGTCGCGCCCAGTGAGCCATTCACGGTGACGGCACCGGTCGCGCCGGCAGTGGGCTTCAGCCCGGTGATGCTCACGCCCTCGGCTGAATTGGTGGCCGTGTTCCCGAATGCGAACGGGTACGTGCTGTTTACCGACGCAGATGGCGCGATCGCGAACCTCAGTTGCTTGGTCGGCGCATCGTAGCTGATCTGTATAGCGGTGTTCGCTCCGAGTGCCTCCGTCAGCTTCTGCGCGAATGACTCTGGGCTGTCGAACACAAACGCCCCGCTGCTGGTGCGCAGGAGGTCCATCTTCGATGACAGTCCATCCACCCATGCAAGCAAGTCGCCCAGCTTCTGATTTCCCGCGAATGGCAACGATACATTCAGCTTCGGGTCTTCCTTGATCGACTTCAGGAAGTTGACGATGCTCGTCATCGCGTCGAAGACGCTCGACGCGGAGAATGATCGAAAGTTCGCAAGCGGCTCGAAGTTCTCGAGCTTGACCTGCGGCGCGGAGCTGAACACGTCCGGCGTCGTGACGCGAATTGTCGGCCGCGGGTTTACGAGCAGGTTCAGGCCTGGCAGGTTGGATGCGATTGGCAGCACGAGCGACGCCGGTGCGACGGGAGCGTTGATCTGAAGCAACGACGAGCCCGGCGTGGCGACGATCTCTCGCAGCGTGATCCGGCCGTCGATGTCGCCGTCGGGGTTGTTCAACGACACGTTGACGGAGGGACTAGCCGAGATCGTCCCCCCGATGACTTGACCCTTCAGGAAGCCGATCCGCGCGGACACGTCAAGGTTGTTCGCGGAAGCCGACGCTGACAACTGCAGGCCAGTCGTCTTGATGTAGAGCGCATCCAACGGAGAGAGCCCGGACGACAGATTGAAACCTACTTGAAGACTGCCCGACAGCTTCGCCGTCACGTCGAGTTTTGCGTCGCCCGACAGGTCGATCCCGGGCAGCAAACCGTCCAAGCTGAAGTCGACCGCCCTGCCGAACAGCTTCTTGACCAAACTGAAGTTGTCGATCGCCAACTGCAGTTCGCTGCCTTGCGAAGTGGTCGCGGTCTGCACGCTGACGTTGCCCGCTTTGAAGAGAGAGATGCCGGGCAGCGTGCCCAGCGCGAACCGGATCGTGTCGCCAATCGCGTCGACGGTGACGTTCTCCTCCTCGCGAATCAGTTGCAGCACCGGTTCGAAGATGCTCTGCGTGAGCAGTTCGATCGATCCGTTCACGGACGGGTCGGCCTTGATGGATGTATCCCGTCCGGTTGATTCCCCGGTGTCCGCTGCCGCGGAGTCGACGTTCGTCGCGCCGACTCCGGGGATGGGTTTCTTCAATAGGCTCCCCGCGTTTGCGAATAGCTTCACGAGCCCTTCGCCGAGTTGGCGAATGCCGTTGAAGAGCCGAATCGACTGCGACGCGATCGACTTGTTGATCTCCGTCAACTGCGTGTTGCCACCCGGGGAGATCATGCCCAGATCGATTCGGCCGTTCGCCTGGTCGACGACGATCTGGTTCGTCCCACCCTGCAGAGTGGCGACGATCGAAGTGATGTTAGCACTCGGCACGCTAACGGGAACGTCGCTGTTCAACGCGAGGTCGATGAGCCGAACGTCGCTCGCATTGCGTCTGAGCGTGAGCGTGTCATTACCGGGCGTTCCGGTCACGACGGCGCGACGATAGCTCTGGACGACGTTGCTGCTGATCCCAAGAACCTGGCTCGCGTTGTCCAGCGTGAACACGCCGCCACCCCAGGTACCGATGATCAGCCGATCCCGTGAAGTGCCGTTGACGACGTCATTGTTGTACGTGAGGTCGCTGACGACTGCGCCGTCGACGCCGACGCCGATGCGCGACCAGTTGCCGGCCGGCGCGCCGGTGGCGGCGTCGACCACGCGAGCGTAGACGCCGTTCCGCCCGCCCACGACGACCACCGACTCGCCCGACCCGGCCGCCCGGTAGATGATCGCGGTCGTCACAACGTCGGTGAACTGATCAAGTTCACCCGTGATGTCGATCCACGCTCCCGTGCCGCTGCTGACATTGACGAAGACGGCGGGTTTGGACTTGCCGGGCGCGTCCAGTCGCTCGGCCTCGCCGACGACGACGAGCCGACCGACGTTGGTCGGATCAATTGCGATATCGCGTGGGATTGTCATCGTCCGGCCGGCGCTGACGATGTTGCCCTGATCGATCGGAAGTTGCGTGTACGCACTGACCGACGTGCTTGCGGCGCGAGCGATCAGACGTGCGAGGTTTGACGTCCCGTCGCGACCGACCGCATACAGCGCCGAGCCGCCGCCTGGAGTGGAGTCGGTCGGCTCTGCGCCGGAGACAATCGAACGGAACGCGAACCCTGTGGGCAATCCTGCCGGCGTGATGTCGGTGACGGTCTGACCGAAGTCGGTCGTCGCGTAGAGATGACGATAGCCGATGGTGAGTTCCGCGGGCGACGCGCCGACATCAAATGGGATGAAATCGGTTGTGCTTTGATCATCGATGGTCAGGCCTGAGTAATTCGCTGCGCCGGCCAAGGCGCGAAACGTCATCGTCTGGCGAACGGGATTGGAGATCCGTGTGTCCAAGTACGAGAACGACCTCAGTCCTTCGCTGATCGAGTAACGCACGCCGCCCGTGGGTGTGTTGAAGATACGCTGCGTGTTGGCTGAGCCGGGCAGCACCGCCTGATATTCGATACGCGTGCCAGACCCGCCCGATCTCGATTCGATCACGCCGACATCTTCCGCGGCCCCGAGGATCACGTCGGACTTACTGTCGTAGGCGATTGATGAAATTCTCGCCCCGCCGATACCGCGGTGGGCCGCGACCCAGTTGGTGGAGGATGACAGCGGATCGCTTCGCATATAGACGCCGCCTGAGGTGACGGCGAGTAGCCGTGAAGGGTCAGCGCCGATGGCGGGTAGCGCGATAAGTTCCCGAGTGAACCTGCGAGGGGCTGAGTTCCCGAGCAGTGGCTGCGGGAGAATCGCGGCGTCGGTGAACTCGACCGCCCAGACCGGCGTCCCGCTCGGGGAGCCGCTGCCGGTTTGCTGATCGCCGGAGATGAACACGCGGCGCGTGTTCCCGGGGTCGATCGCGATTGCCGTGAAGTCGAGCCCCTCACTCGCCGGCGTGAGCACTGCTCCGCCGGGCTGGAAGTCGATGGCACTGACAACGTAGCTCGGCGCTGCGGCGTAGCTCGGGCGAACATCTCGAACGAGGCGGGCACGGGTTAGTTCTCCGTCCGCATTGACGTACGCCACCGCGATCGTTGCAGGCGATGCAAAACTCGCCGCGCCGCCCACGGCGAGCCTCAGTCGGGCGTACCTCCTGCCGTCAGTGTGCAGCGCGTCCAACTGCGCAATCGGTGCCCACGTGCTGCCCGCGTTCTGCGTCGCGTAAATGCGGGGCGTGGGCTGTCCCTCGGCGTCGCGCTCGTAGACGGCCGCGTACACGATTCGCGCGTCGCGCGGATCGACTGCGACGTCCCCCGCGTTACCCGTCGGGAGAAAGCCCGGGCCGACCAAGCCGCTCAGTACTTGGAACGACTGGCCGGAGTTGGTCGATCGGGCGACGCCGAAGTCGCCCGTCACGAAGAGTTCGTCGAAAGTGCTTCCGCCGTTTGCCACTTGTCGCGTGACGACAATCGATCGGACAGACTGCCCGCCGAGCATGGCTGCGCCGCCAACGCGCTTCCAATTGCCGCCGCCGTCGGTCGACCGGTAGATCCCTCCACCTTTGAACACACCGGACCCCGCGACGTCTCCCGCCGCGGCGTACAGATTCCCGCTGATCGGACCCTGCGCGATGGCGGTAAACGAGACGGCGCGAAGTCCGTCCGTGAGCCGCGACCACGTCGGAGCGGCGGATCGGAAATCGGTGGTCTTCCAGATCCCGTTGCCGGCCGTCGTCAGGAAAGCGGTGTTGGAGTCAAGCCGATCCACGACGACGTCCGTCGTGTCAGCCGACGCCAGATTGGACGCCGAATCGCCCGGAACACCCGTGGCCACGAACGGCCCCCGATCCGTCCACGTGGGCACCACCGGCACATCGACAGCCAAATGCATTCGCCTCTCAAGCGAATCGACGACCATCAAAGCTGACGTCATGACACTGCGACGCAGGCGGAATCGCGACATGGTGGGCACTCCTGAGCCGTGGCGACCGGTTGATCCGCGGTTACTACGATCAGGAAAGCTGAAAAATGCTTTGGCCCCCTACTTCGCCGTTTCGGGCCAATCCCACTGTCGCAACAACCCCTTCGGACCGGCTGTCCAGAGCTTCCCAGACCGATCCAACGCGACGGCGACCACGCCTTCGCTGGCAGGCAAGGTTGACTGAACTGATTGTGAGTTCCACGTCATGTGGATCACGCCCGAGTCGGTGACCGCCAGACAGCTCTGTTCGTCTGACGCGTAAATGGCGTTCGACGTGTAGCTGAGTGGAGTCTTGATCGCGTGACGCTTCGTCGCCGTGGCGACGTCCCACTCAACGATCTCGTTGTCACTGGTCGTCAGCAGCCGTTTGCCATCCTTCGAGAACACGGGCTTCTTCGTGAAGCCTTCGTGCAGGCATCGACCCGAGATTGTGCCGTTGACCGTATCGATCAGGATGACAGCAAATCGATCGGTAGCGATCGCGAGGCGCAACCCATCTGGCGAGACTGCGCACCCGAAGACCGGCCCGTGCAGTGCGAACGACCATCGCTCGACACCACTGCCGCGTTCGACGGCTCGCACGACGTGATAGTCGGACATGAGGTACGCGGTCGTGCCATGTATGAGAACGTGCCGCTCTTCGAATCGCTCGTCGAACCGGCCGGTGCCGGGCTCGCCGCTCATGCCGCCACCTGGAGAGGAGAACGCTATTCGATCCGGCGTGATCGGATCGACCTGAATCGCATCCGATGTTCCTCGCGCCGCTGAGTCAATGCGCTTCGGATCGGCACCTGCGCGAACGACGTAAAGACGCCCGGCGACATCCGACGCGATCACGCCCTCAACACATGTCTCGACGCTTTGCAGATCGAGATCGCTGAGCAAGTATCGTCCTCGCTCGAGTGAATCCACCGGGGGGAGGACCGGATCGACCTCTTGAATCGGCGCGGCCTCCGTTGGAATTGCGTAGCGCCAGAGTTGGCCGTATCGCGCGGCGACGATGATCGACGTCCTGTCGTTCGACGGGATCATCCAAGCGATGGCCGTTCCCAGACTGCGGCTCCAAAGCAACTCGCCGGTAGCGGCGCGGTGGCACGTCAAAGTTCCCCGATCGTCAATCGTCACCACGCGGCCATCGGGCGTCAGGCACACTCCCGCAACGTCGCTGCCGATGCCCGCCAACGTCGAGATTGGTTTCATCGTCGTCGCGTCGAACACTTGGACAAACCGCGCCGGCGCGGCGACCACGATTCGGTCGTTCAGAGCATCGAGACGACTCACCCACATCGGTATCGCACGATCAGATTTAGCTATCGCACCGGTCGTCCAGTCGATGCGGTAAAGGACGCTATGCTTACCACAAGCGCCAAACACGAACTTTCCCGCCAGTTGAAGTCGCGACCGGCCCGGCGGGAGTGGAATCGCGCGAAGCAGTTCCCCGGTTGCCGCGCTCCACACTTCAAGCCGGCCGGTGTCCTTTGTCTCGTCCTGCACGGCGTTGCGCAGCACGTAGGCTCCGTCATCCGTTAGCCGAATCCATTGAACCTCACGCACTGCGGGGAATTGAAGCCTTCGCACTCCGTCCGGGCCGACGAACTCGTATTCACCCTTCGCACTCTTCTCGAGCCTCGATCCGTCCGATCCGGTCGAGATGACAGTCGCGCCGCCCACCAACCGCTCGGCAATGAAAGTTGAGTCCGAGAGATTGAACTCGCGATCGGGATCGGCACTTGCCAGTCGAATCTGACTCGGGCCGGAGCGGTCTAGTTCGGCTACACGACCCTCTACAGGAAGATCGGTCTTGATCAACTGCAAGTTCGTCGTCTTGATCCTGGCGGCGATCGAGCGAGCGAAGACTTGGCGCGGTGCGTGCACGTCGCGCGATCGCGGCAATGTGCTGCACAACCACAACGCCGAGCCACACACGAGTGCTACGACGATCGCAACCAAAGCGATCGCGGGCCTTCGACGTGGCGCTGACGTTCTCTCGACGGACAGATCCTGAAGGACGGCGTCCATCGACGAATAGCGATGACGCAGATCGCGCGCCATCGCTCGCTCACAGACGACCGCCAACCCCGGATCGACGTCCTTTCGCCTCAGGCTCTCAGGCGGGCCGGAAAGGATCGCGTGCAGGATTTGCTCCCGCGAAGCCCCCGCGTACGGTGGTCGGCCCGTAAGCATCTCGTAGAGCGTCGCGCCGAACTGATAAACGTCTCCCCGAAAGTCCTCCACTCGACCGGCCGCTTGAAGCGGCGAGAGATAGGCGACCGTCCCGACCACCCGCTGCGACAGCGAAGGCTCGATGGAATCCATCGAAAGCATCAGGCCAAAGTCGGCGAGCAGCGCATTGCCCGAGTCGTCCAGCAGAATGTTGGCCGGCTTGATGTCACGATGCACCACGCCCATCGCGTGCGCGTAGGCCAGCGCTTCGCAGACCTGTTGCGCGATTCGTCGACACGCGGCCGCTTCGATCGGCCCCGCTTGGATCAGATCTGCCACCGTGCGCCGGAAGTATGGCATCACGAAGTACGGCATCTCAGCACGATCGGAAACTTCGATCACTGGCACGACGTGCGGATGGCTGAGTTGCCGAAGTCTCTGTGATTGCTCGAGGAATCGAGTGGCAGCGACGCGGTTTTGAGCATCGCCGCGCCAGAAATACTTGATGGCAACCAGTGCCGCGTCGTCCCGGTGCTTCGCCCCCAGGACTACGGAAGTCGGTCCACGTGCGATCACCTTGACGACATCGTACCCGCCCACCGATGCCAGCGCGTCGAGCGCGGTCGGCGCATCGACAACGCCACTCTCGAGCATGTCCCCCAGAGGGTGCGCCGAGACTTCAGGCGAACTTGGATCGGATTCACCCAAGGTTTGCCCGGCTGGAGGACGTGTTCAGCATCGCCCGGGCTGTATCTGGCACCCAATGCTGCCGGCCGATGGACAACGCGCTCTGCTCCACACTCTCCGCTGGAAGTGAGCTGATTGGCTCCTTTGCGATGTGGATCGACAAGATGTAGAGCAGGTGCGCGACCTCGTGCGGGACGAGCGGCGCAGCGTGGTGTAGCTGCGCTTTGGCAAAGTCCTTGATCTGCACTAAGTCCGCCGGGTGAGTGTCGCGGAGCATTTCGAGCAATGTTCGCCCCCGCACGGATCGCGGGGCCGTCTTGCGGATGGGCGAGTTCAGCAGGTGCAGCGTGATCTCCCGCAAGTCGTCCTCGGACCACCGAGGCGGCGACTCGTCCAGGCTCAGCAGCTTCGACAGCTGCTCGGCCAGTTGTGGCGAAGGCTTGAAGGGGTGATCCATCGCGGAGTCCGTCTTCTCTACGTAACGTGCACCGTCTTTATGCCTGACCCGAGAGATTTCTCATCAGCTCCTGCAATCCTCCCGACTCCGCCGCGTCCTGCAGGCCGAAATCGATCAATGCCTGCTGTAACAGTCGACGAAACACCCGCTTGCCCGTCGTCAAAGCGTTCGCGACCTCCACGGGCGTTCCGAATCCGAACTTCGTGACGAGACACTGATAGGACAGCGGCGAGCTTCCGAACAGAATCGGGTTCACGACATGAGCCTCGAACAACTCCCACGTACGCGTCATGTCCGCGCCTGTGCAGTACGACTGCATCCGAGCAAGCGTGTGCTGGAGCACCTCTCGCGCCAGCGCCTGGTCGAAGGCGGCCGATGCTCCAATCTGGGCGGCTGTTTCAGACGCGTCGAGATCGATGCCGAGATGTGGTTCACGCGTAGACCGCCTGAGCTGATCGATGAGAAAATGATTGAGACTCGTCAGCAGCAGGTTTCGAAGCCTGCCGCGGCACCGATCAGACCTTTCGAGCAAGTCGCGCTCGACGACGCGTGACACCACGAAATCCTGCACAATCTCTGCCGCGAACCCAGGCTCAAGCCTTCGAGAAAAGATGAGGTACGCCTCGAGTGGACGCATGTAGCGTCGGACCATCAGGTCGGTGAGTTCGCGCCGGCGCTCAGGCGTCGCTGCACCCAGTTCTTCAAGCAAGCTCCACTGGGTCGTCGGAAATTGTGCTCCAGCAGACTGCACGCATCGCGAAGATACCCGACTCTGACAACTCGTCTATAACTCTGCAGACACTCGCGATTGACGGCTCGAACGGATCTTCGATCGCACGCTTACGGAAGCGGATGGCCACACCGCAGAGTCTGCTGCGCATCTGCTTATTCGCTCAATCGATAGCGTTGACGAGCTGGGTTGCTCCGATCGGGCGAAGCATCGCGGTATGCGATTGAACTAGTGCTTCCGTCCACGACGCAGAGTGACGCCAACCGCTACTAGCGCGAACAGCGATCCCGGCTCGGGTACGACGCTCTGTGCCAGCGCCCAGTCGCCTTCCAGGCTGCCGCTGGCGGTCTGGTTGTAGTTCGCGGCGAGCTTCAGCAGGTCGTTGAAGTTGACGGCGCCGTCGAGCGTGAAGTCGCCATTGCTCCAGGTCGCGCCGGTCGGTCGGTTGTAGTTCGCGGCCAGCACGAGCAGGTCGTCGAAGTTGACGCGTCGATCGCGATTGGCATCGCCGGGCAGGCTCAGGAGCGAGATCGCGTCGAGCCGGTAGCCGAGACGGCGGGTGCCTTGCGGCGTGGTAATCGCGGCCGTGCCGACCACGAAGCCGGTGTCGCTGATCTGATTCGCGTCGAGCAGTACCGTGTTCAGTCCGGCCGACGGATTCACCGTGTCGAGCCACGCATCAAGACTGGTCATCTGACCTTTGGCGTAGATGAACGGGGTCGTGTCGCCGTTGTTGTTGATGTCGCTCTTGCCGACGATCTGGCCGTAATTGTTGATCGCGGTCGCGATGCTGTTCGGGCCGCCGAGGGTGCCGAGGCTGGTCATCGTACCGCCGCTGCCCGGCGTGCCGGTGTAGCGGAAGGCGCGGGTGACGCGGTCACCGGTGTTGACGTCGTACGACACGTCCGCCTCGCCGACGACGACGCCGGCGTTGTTGATGCCGTAGGCGAAGCTGTTCGGGCCGCCGAGCGTGCCGAGGTCAGCCATCGTGCCGCCGAGGCCGGGCGTGCCGGTGTAGCGGAAGGCGCGCACGATGGCCGGGTTCGCGCCGTCCGGAGCGTAGGCCGCGCCGCCGGCGACCTGGCCGGAATCGTTGATCGCTTTGGCGCTGCTGTATTGGCCGCCAAACGTGCCGAGGTTGGTCATCGCGCCGCCGCCAGCGCTGGTGTGGAAGGCGCGGTAACCGAAGAATTCGGTTTCGGCCTCGCCGACGACCTGTCCGCTCGAGTTGATCGCAGATGCCGAGCTGTTCGAACCGCCCAGCGTGCCGAGGGACTGCATGCTTCCACCGACCGGGCGATAGAAGGCTCTGTATGCGACGTCGCCCGCGACTTGCGCGCTGCCCACGATGGCGCCTGATGAGTTGATCGCCGCCGAAGCGCTGGTCGACCCGCCGAGCGTGCCGAGGTCGTCCAAGGTCGGCGTGCCCGTGGGGCTTGCCGTGAACAGGACCGCGTGGCTGTAGATCGAGAACGAGCCGATGCGACTGGAGCCGACCACCTGCCCGCCTGCATTCACGCCGAACGCGTCGCTGAAGGCGCCGTCGCCCAGCACGCCGATGTTGACGAAGACCCCGTTGGCCCGCGCGGAAGAACTGCAGGCAATGGTTGTCACGACGATTGACGCCATGAGTGCGTTCAGTTTTCGATAGGACATGTACTCGTTCCGTGCGGGTGACAAGGCTCGACGTGCGGTGGGCCGGTGAAAGCAAGTTGACCGGCTGCAAGCGACTAGAGCAACTGACTGATAGTCGGTGCTCGTAGAGAATGCGTCGACTGCGGCAATCTGGGGCCACTAATCTGTCTGGGTACCGGCGGACAGTCCGTCGAAGCGAAGTTCGATGAGAGGGTGACACCTCAAAAGAGTCGCCGTCGGCTGCCGTCGAGAGTTGGGCGACGGCGTCTGGTCACGCATCAGCAATTCCTGTCGCGTGTCTAGCCCGTTCACGCACCCGCCCCGTGCGTTTGGGTGGCAACGGGAATTGGAAGGCTGTGGCGCAACGCCCCGGGGATCTAGTGCCGTTCTGACGCACGACGCCGGCCGAGGGCACCGATCGGTACGATCAGGAGAAGCGCCATCGATGGCTCCGGCACCAGTGGTTGCGCCAGTGCCCAGTCGCCAGCAGAGTTGCCAGTCAGGGTCTGGTTGTAGTTGCTCGCGAGAGCCAACAGATCGGTGAAGTCGGTAACGCCGTCGTAGTTGGAGTCGCCGTTGTACCAATACTGCGTGGTCGTCTGCCCGTAGTTCGCCGCCAACGCGAGTAAGTCGTCGAAGTTGACGATCAGGTCGAGGTTGGCGTCTCCGCGGAGCGTGTAGCGCAGCACCGTACTGTAGGAATGCACCAGCACACCGGCAGCATTCATGTCGGCCAACAGTCCCGGGGCAAGTTTGGTGCCCGGGCACAGCCCGATGTTGTGAGCGCTGTCGACGTTGGCGCTGACCACCCGGGTGCCGATGGCATTGCTCCAGAATGCCACCTCGCCGCTGTCCATCGACACGCCGCTCTTGCCCAGTTCCAGCTTGCTCGTGTTCGGGCCGAAGCCATAGATGCCGATGTAGCTCATGCCGGCGAGTGTCGAGTCGCCGGTCAGACGGAGAACGGTGCCCTCGTTCACTGCCGTCACCGCTTGCCGGACGCGGGCAGTGTTGACGATCGTTCCCGCATTGAGCAGGTACAGCGACCCGGTCTGCCCGAAGCTCGTCTGGTCGATGCGCGCCAGGTTGTTCGAGCCGTAGAAGAAGGTCGTCCCGTCGTTGTCGATCGCCTGGCCGTTCGCCAGACCGTTCGCCGACTCGACATACAGATAACCCGTGTGCGGCACCTGACAGCGTCCGAAGAAGTCGGAGCCAGTCGAGGTGAGATGAATCTCGCCCGCGGTCCAGTTGAAGGTGTCGATGCCGTCGAAGTGGACCGAGCCCGTGTCGATCCGCCCGCCAGTCATGTTGACCGTGACGTTGTTCGGGCCGGCCAACCCCGTGGTGATCGTGCCGGCCGTGATCTGGGTCGCGGCGCCGAGCGACAGCGTCGAACGACCTGCCGGCGATGGTGGAAGTGCATCGCCGATCCGAAGCGTACCGCTGACGGCGAGCGTCGAGCCTGCGCCGCTGAGGGTCACCACGCCCTTGCCGGAGCCATTCCCGATCGTGAGCAGCGTGGTCGAGTCGACGGTGCCGCCCGCGAGAATGTTGAGCGTACCGTCGCTGTAAGACGTCAGTGTCGCGAAGGACTGACGCCCGTCGCCGACCGACAGGCGCGGGCCGCCCCGCAGCAGCGAATTGTTTCCCTGCACGTTGACCACGCCCTTGGCACCGACCGAGCCGATATGGACGCCGACGCTCGGCACGGCGCCCGCCTGCCCGACCACGCGAGCGCCGCCCGTGATGCTGAGCGTTCCTTCCGCTGGAAAGATCGCCGGCGATAGTGCCTCGAGAATGGCCGCCGTGACGCCGACGTTCAACACCTCAGCGCGAATCTCCGTGCCGGGGCCGTCAGCGTCGACTTGCCCCTTTCCGCCGATCTCTCCGATCACGACGTTCCTCGAATCAATCGATGACATGTTCTTCAGCGACACTGCGCCGACGCTCCCGCCCCGGTCGACGTTACCCGTCATGTCGCGGCCAGACCCGACCGTGATGGCCGAGAAATCGGTGTTCCCGCCGTAGATCGTGGCCGAAGTGCCCTGCACGTCGACCGAAGCGCTGCCACCGGCGGCTCCGAAGTACACGAAGCTGGAGCCCTCAATTCGATTGCCGGTGCCCGTCAGCGTCAGGCTGCAATTCGAAGCAGCCGTCGCACCGCGTCCGCTGCCGAACCAGAGTTGTGAGCCGTTAGTGCTGCGGATCGTGCTGTTGTCGGCGACCGTGATCTGCACGGTCTGCCCGTTGGTCGCGAACTGTGAGAGCGTAGCGGTGGAACTGATCGTCGCGTGGTCGGACAGGTTGACCGTCCCCTTCTCCACCTGCCAAGCAGCCGCCGACACGCTGGCACCCGTGTTGACGTTTAGCTGGCTCTGGCCGGACATGGCGAGCGTGGCGGCCACCGCTGCGGTGGCGGAGTTGGAGATCGTCGCCGTGGTGCTGCCCGCGCCGATCGCCTGAAGCGACAGAGATCCGGTGTTGTACTGCGCGAGCGCTCCGGCCACCGTGAGGCTCGTCGAACGGGTGTCGGATGCCAACGTCGTCGCGCCAGCGATGTTGAACACGCTGTTGGTCGAGGAGACCGTCGCGGTGCTTCCGGGCCCGGCGAACAGCGCGTTGGCCGTCACTTGGCTGCTGACCGCAACGAGCCGGCACGTTCCGGGAGTTTCCGTGAATCCATTGCCGACATAAATTTGGCCCGCACCGGCACCGGTAGAGGTGAGCGAGGCGCTGGTGAGCGTCAGCCGCGGCGAGGTTCCCTCGACGTCAGTACCCACCGTCACCGATTCCGGAGCGATGACGCTCAGGTTGCTTAACGCGACCTGTGGACTCGCAATGTTATCGACGGTCTCAAACCTGCCGCCTAGCGTCAGCGTGTCGGAGAGTCCCGTGCCTGCGAGCGTGACGTCGGCGCGGGGGCCAAGATGCAAACCAACGGCAGACGGCGGCATCGTGATGGTGAACGGCAGGCCGACCTGAGCTGGGATGTCGATGTAGTCTGCGGGCGTCGGCAGTCCGACCGGCGACCAACTCGCAGCGTTACTCCATGCGCCGCCACCGAGGTTCAAGTATTGCCTGAAGACCGCTTGAGCCTCGCCTGGCAACGCCAAGAGCGTCGCAGAAAGCAATGAACACATGACCACGCGTCGTCTCTGCTTCCGCATTTGCATCTCCTGAAACCAAGCCCTGCGAAACCATTCACCGGATATGAATGTGGTCGACGTGTTCAACAAACCGTGCGTGGACTTGCAGGATGGTATCAGGTCAACGCAGCACCGCAGCACGATTTCTTAAACCCTAAATCGGGCAGGAGCAGCGAACTCGCAGTTCAAGCTCGATTGTGCTTGATACGCCGACGACAGGGTCGAACGCTCTGCGGACTGACTCGTGATGCGCCGATCTCCTGTGACCAATTGCTTTGTGCGAGCACACTTGCACGAGGTACATCACTTGATCTCCAACTTCATTGCAGAATTACGCCGGATAACGAGCCCTCGTCGCCCCGATCAGCGTCTGGTGACGGGTCGCCCATGACACGGAGCGGCGGCGCAGTGAGGGGAAGCAATCCCGGCGTCGGCAACGTCTGGTTGTATCGACTAGCGAGGATGAGCAGATCGTCGAAGTTCACGACGCCGTCGTACGTAAAGTCGCCTTGGCTGAACGATCGGCTCGACTGGTTGTAGTTCGAGGCAAGGACCAGCAGGTCGTCGAAGTTGACGCTCGCGTCGCGATTGGCGTCGGCAGCGAAGACGAAGAAATCGAGCGAGATCGGCGTCGTGCCGGCGTTCCAGAACAGATCGGCGTACGCGTTCACGCCGAGCGACAGGTTGTAGCGACCATCGGGAAGCGGTCGGACAACGCCGCTGGGTGCGTAGGCGATCCGGGCGGCGTTGGTTGCCGCGTTCCATTCGAGTTGCAGTTCGCTTGCCGGGATGACGTTGCCCGTGATCGTGTTGGTGAGGATGAAGTTGCCGAGCGCGAGCGACGCGCCGACGTCTTCGCTGAAGGTTACGCTCACACCGGGCGAGGGCGCGTCGAAATCGTAGGTCGATGCGACGGGCTCGGGCCGCACCGCGTCGGACTGCGCGACGTCGAACCCGGTGAAGCTGAGCGGGAAGTGCGACGCGCTGGTCCACGTGCCCCCGTTGAATCCGGGCGTGAAGACCGGGTCGGCCACGTCCGCGAGGGCGACGCCGATGAAGTCGTCGGTCGATCCGCTGTTCACGCCCGGCGCGAAGAAGCTCACCGGTGCGATCGCTGATGGGGCCGCATAGAGGGTGGCGTGCGCACCGAAGCCGGCGTTGAACTCGGTATAGCCCGCGAGCGCGAAGTAGACCGCCGGCTCGAACAGGTTGTCTCCTGCAACGGCGCCCAATGCACCGCTCGCAGTGAAGTGTGCGACTGCGTTGGTGCGCTGGCTGGCATCGACGTATACGGTGTCGTTCACGCCCGATCCTGCGAACACGAACGACCGCGAGAACGCACTTCGGCTCGTCCCGAGCGACAGGTTCAACGCGTCGTTTCCGCCCGACTCGATCAACAACTGCTGCGCACCCGCAGTGCCGTTCAGCGTGAGGTAGGTCTGGATCGCCGACGTGAGGATGCGGAGTTGCGCCAGGTTGCCGAAGCTGACCGATGCGACGGGGAAGACCGATCCGCCGACCGAGCGCTGGTGGGTGAAGGATGCCTGCCCGATGGCGAAGTCTTCGCGCGTGCCGAAGACCGGCGTTGCGTTATACGTGACGGCGGTCGAGCCGCCCTCGCCGCCGATTTGGATCGAGTCGCCGATGCCGGCCGGCATCGATATGCCGTCGCCAATGGCGACCGTGTTTGCGCCGCCTCCCGGCGTGACGATGAGACTCTTGAACGGTGTCACCATCGGCGTCAGCGTCACGTCGTCGTCGCCCGACCCGAGATAGGCCCCGAGCTGCTCTACGCCGCCGAACGACGCGACTGGATTCCCGTCACGGAGGAGCTGGCCCGACGTGAGCGTCCAGGCACCGTCAGTCGTACTTTCCGCGTCGTCGTAGAAGAGCGAGTCGAGTTCGCCGACGGGCTGCGTGCCGAGATCGACGATGAACGGCCCGCGGATGTCGCCCGGCGTGGCGGTGCCGTTTCCGACGAACACCTTCTCTGCCCGATCGAACCCTTGAACGGTCAGCCCGACACCCACGGGAGTCGAATCGACAAAGATCTGGCTCGGCGCGCTACCGTCTTCTGCGCCCAGGTAGAGAAGGTTGTCGATGCCGGTGTACGAGAACGTGGCGTAGTCGATCGATCCGTTGCGTACGACGAAGCGATCGTCGGCGATGTGGAGTGCATTCAGGCCGAACTCGTATCTGTAGCGCCACTGGAGCGTGTCGTAGCCCGCGCCGCCGTCGATCGACGCGTGGTATGACGCGAGTCCGCCGAAGTCGAAGGAGCGGTCGCGGAACTGGAAGCTGTCGTCGCCGTTGCCGGCGCGGATGTCCCAGTCGCCGTTGAGATAGGTGAGCTTGTAGGTCGCGCCGACGAACGTTGAGCCGCGCCAGATGCGGGACTCGGTGGTCTGCGGATCGACGCCCACGCCGCTGCTGCCGATGAAGCCGATGCCGTCGGAGAAGTCGTAGACGATCGCGGGCAGGGTGTTCAGTCGATCGTCGACTTCGATGGAATCGGAGCCGGCCTGTCCGTCGAAGAAGGTGGTGCCGGTGAATCCGAAGACGAGATTGCGCTGGTAGTAAAAGGCGTCGTCGCCGCCGCCGCCGTTGACAAGCGAGAAGGAGTTGTCGGGCATTCGCCGAACGTTGAACGTGTCATTGCCGCCGCCGGCATTCACTTCGAGTGACGCAAGGTTGGCGTGGACCACGCTCAGCCCGCCCAGCGCGTAGGCCTGCCCGGAGTTGAGTTCATAGGTGCGACCAATGCCGGAAGGGTCGGTCAGCCGCAGCGTGTTCGACACGCCCGGCCGCCCGTTGTAGTTCACCTGGAAAGGCCGACCGAGGTCGCCGAGCCGGACGTCGACGTCGAGCACGTTCTGCGTGAGTCTGCCGTTGAGCGTAACGCTCGACGTGTTCGCCGCCATCGCGATCGTCGTCCGCAGCTTGTTCGGGCCGACGATGAACGAGCCGGGATTGTTCGGATCGGGAAGAACCTCGTTGTCGCCGACGCGGTAGATGCCAGTGAGGTCAACGCCGACCTGGTTGTAAGGCGACCCGTGCTGATCGTCATCGATGACGAACGCGCCGACGTTGCTCGCGGTGATCTGCGCGTTCCACCCGACCCACCCTGTCGCGAGCCGCAGCGACGATCCGCCGATCACGGTGACGGGCTTATCGCTCCACCCTGCGACGTTTACCGGCGAGTTCGGGCCCTGCTGGATAAACGACTGTTCGAGGTCGCCCATGCCGAGATCAATGCGGGCGCCGAGCGTGCCCCACGCCAGCGAGCCGTTGTCGAGCGTGATCGCGCGGTCGTTGCCGGCGTATCCCTGGTTGTAGGCGAGCAGGCGATCGAAGCCTTCGCCTGGATAGAAGCTGAAGGACCAGTTGATGTTCTGCAGCACGGACGCGTTGTTCGCGTCGGCGAGGAAGTAGTCGTCGTCGCCGGCGCCGCCGAAGATGGTGGTGTTCGCGGGCGGAGCACCGCTAAAGGTGTCGGCGTTCGGGCCCGCGGTCAGAGCGAGCGAGAGGTTGTCGTAGCGGACAAATCGGGTGTCGACTGCGGGGTTGTTCAGCCCGGGAGCGACCGTGATCACCCATGGGTTAGGCCCCGCCGGCGGAGTGAAGTAGTAGAGCCATCGATCGGGCGACGCCGAGTTATCGAGCGACAGCGTTCCGCCGTCGGCGCCGCCGTAGAGGAAAATGAAATCAGTGCTGGCATTAAGTTGGTCGAGCCGTCCCTGAGCGAAGGTGATCGTGTCGAAGCCCGCATCGCCGTAGAGGTATATCGAGTTGTCACCGCGGCCGCCGTCCAGGGTGTCGTTGCCGCTGCCGCCGCGCAGAGTGACGTCGGCTTCGCCGTCCATCACGATCTTGTCGTTGCCGTCGCCGCCGTTGATGTCGTACTGGATCTTGAAGAAGTTCAAGTTTCGCGTGTCGTGAATGACGAGCACGTCATCCTGCGAGCCGAAGTCGGCCTGCACGCGCCGTACGCCGGTGAAAGCCTGGGTGAACCCGAACGCGCGAACTTCGATCGTGTCGCTGGGTCTGGTCGCCCAGAATCCACCAAGGTTGATGCGCGACGAGACTCGACTGATCTCGAAATACTCTCTCGCTTCGCCGCTGTTCGCGCTGCCGCGTGAACCAGCCTGCGTGCCGACGAACAGCGTGAGCGTCGTGCCGGACTGCAAGCCGAGCACGGCGGGCGGGATCGACGCCTCCGTGAGGTCGGCCGGGATCGGCACGTTGCCGCCGTCTACGCCGCCGACGTCGAAGTTGAGGAGCGTCACGTTCGCGAAGTTCTTTAGGATGTCGACGCCGATGTGCTTGCCGAGGATGGTCACGCCCGCCTTAAAGCGGAAGAACGCGCGAGCCTGGATCGTGCCGTTAGCGGTGAAGAGGTATTGGCTCAGGTGCGGCTGTGGACTTGTGACAAATGGGCGGATCTTCGCCTGGTTCTGCGGGTTGGCGATCGCCGCGTGCAGGTCGGCCTGCAGGCCGCCCTCGACGGTCGCCGTCACCACGCCGGGAACGCCCACGCCAAGCGCGAGCGTAATGCGACCGGTGGCATCAGCGCGGGTATCCTTGTCGATCCAGAATCCGCGCAGCAGTTTGTTCGGATCGAAGGAGCCCCCGCCGTACATGGGCGAGATCGCCTCGCGCAGGCCGCGCGTGTCATAGCCGATCTTCGCGTAGGCGCTGAACGTGGCGACCGCGCCGACACCCACGATCACGCCCGGCACGGGAACGAGGTTGAAGACCTTGTCCATGCCGATGGTGAACCGCCCGGTCAGCGTGACCATGTCGCTGTCGCGACCGAGCAGCATGCCGAGCGCGACGCGGGCAGGGTCTTTGATGATCGGGAAGTCGTACGTGATCCCGTTTCCGAGCGACTCGCCCTCTAGAGCAGACCAGATCTGGTTCACCTCGTTGCCCAGCCCGGGGCCGAGCAGGCTGAGCGTCTGCGCCTTGATTGCGTCGAAGTTGATCGTCCCGCCGCTGACGATCGCCTGAAGCTGAGACCAATCGACGTTGACGGGGTTGCCGAGCGTCGAGGCGGCAGCGTCGAAGAGCGATCCGCCGGTCGGTCCCGCGATGTTGAAGTTGCCAAGGTTGAGCCACGCGTTCCCGCCGGCCGCGCTCGCAAGGTTGTTCACGGTCTCGCCAAACCACCGCAATTTCTCGGCCGACTGGATGATGTTGCTGAGGTTCTTCAGCGACTCCGTTTGCTGCGCGGGCGGTAGCTGATCAAAGGCATTGCTGAGGAACAGCGGCGTCACGGTCGGCCCGCCGAACGACTGCGAGAGGTCGTTCAGTCCGGGGATGGGCTTCTTCGTCAGGTCGAAGATCGGCTGGAACGGCGCGGTGATGTACTGCACCCGCTTCGCGATCGGCCCGACGATCGAGTTCAGCACGCTGCCCAGGTTCATCTGCACGTTCTGGAAGCTCAGCGACGGAATGCCGAACGAACCCGACTCCAGCCCACCGCTCAGATTGATCGTTGGGAAGTTCCAGTCGAACTTGAAGCCCGTCTTAAATCGCGGCAAGCCCGGATTGTTCAGGCTTGCTTCGACGTTGAGCAGAAGGTTGAGCGCACCGTCGATGCGGAAGTTGGCGAGGCCGAACGACGGCGTGACGTCGCCGCGCAGCGTGACGTTCAAGTCGGTCACGCCTGGCGTGCCGTCCTGCGCGCCAACGTTCAGGAACCCGAGGCCCGCAGTGAACTGCGTCGCGGGCAGGTTGCCGAGCAGCTTGAACTCGATCTCGTCGGCGTTGTTTGTTCGGAAGTACGGCACGCCGCCCTGGATACCGAAGTTGAAGTTGCGATAGGTGAAGCCGGCCGTGAAGCCGCCGTTCTGAGGTGTGGCGGGCTTGAACGGGATCGCGTCCATGCCGAGCCCGAACGCGCTGTCAAACGTGAACGACTTGGCCACATCGAACACGACGTCGACGTTCAGGCCGCTGACGGCGACAGCGATGTCGTCGCTCGTGATGGACCCGGAGTTGTTCCGATCGCCGACCACGCCGAGCGGATTGAGTGCCCCGAAGAGTTGGCCCTGAATGAACGAGGCGGCCGCGCCTTCGGTGAAGCTGCGAAGCTTCGCATCCAGCGCCGTCCGGAAGCTCTCCAACGAGTCAGTGAACTGCGTGAGATCGCGAGCGGGCTTGTTGATGAGCGGAATGCGATCTGCAATCGAGCCCGCCGACCGCAGCGCGTTCGTGATCTGTTTCATCACGCCCGGCACGGCCGGCTGCGTGTTCGGCTGGGTAGTCGCGGTGACGAAGTCTGCGATGCCGTCGAAGTACCCCGCGAGAAACACGCGCCGTTCGAGCGCCTCTGCCGAGTAAAGGGCCGACCGCAAGATGGCCGTTCTTGACCTGCGCATTCGATGACTCCGGTGGAGGATAGATTCGTCCACACGTTCAGCGATGCTGGGACGTTGCGACTGCCAAACATTACGATTCCCCATCTTGAGCGATTCAGAACTCAATCCGGCCAATGCCACGCGCGAATCGTTCCGTCGGTGGAGCAGATGGCGAGCCAAGCACCGTCTGCGCTGAAGCAGCCGGCGGTGACGGCACCGTGCGGTTGCAGCAGGTGGCGGATCGGCTTGGCGGTGGCTGCGTCGAAGACCGTGACTGCGTCGCGCTCGCCCCAGGCGAGCACGCGCTTGCCGTCGGCGGACAGGCCGGCGGTGTAGACGCCGTGGGGAGCGCGGTAAACGCCGATGAGTTGGCCGGTCGTAAGGTCGTAGCTGCGGACCACGTCTGACCCGCAGCGAAGTAGACGGTTGTGCGCCGGAGCCGCGGTGACCGGTGAGTAGCTCCCCCGCATCGCCGGATAGGTCTGCAGCGTACGGCCGGTGTCGGCGTCGATGCGTAGCGGCGTGCTGTCGACGAGATGGGCGACGATCGAGCGGTCGTCGAGTTGGACTAAACTCGACTCGTCGCTCACGCCTGACTCACTCGTGCAGACGGTCTTGCCAGTTGCGACGTCGACGAACTCAACGCGCGCGGGCGTGCCAGCGCGCAAAACGGCTAGCCGCGTGCCGGCGCGGTCGACGAACTTGAGCAGTGGCGAACCGCCCGCGACGGGAAAAGAGCGGACGACGGTCCGGTCAGCCGTGTTGAGAACATTGACGATTCCGTCGACGCCACCGGTCGAAGCGTCACCAGCAAGGATGGCGATGCGAGTGCCGTCAGGGCTTACGTCGGCCCAGCGAACGGGGCGGCCGTCGGGCGAACCGGCGCGCAGCGTTCGTCCTGTCTGAAGGTCAATCTCGAAAAGCTTGCGGTCGCCGTACATCTCGACGGCCCAGACTCGGCCGCGCGCGCCGTCCACCTGCATCCACGACCATCCGCCGTCACGGGTGACCTGACTCGTCCACGCGACATCCGGCGACTTCGGCGCGGGCTGTGTCGCCGCGAGTGGCGTCTGCACGAGCGTGACGGTGTTGTCGCTTGCGGCTGCGTCTGCGCTCATCAGCCGCAGCGATCCATCCTGCGAGGCGACGAGGAACGAGCCGGCCCCGGGAATGACGTGGGCGAACTCGACGAGGCGGGGATCGCCTCCTACATCGAGCGACGCGACCGGAACGGCCGTGCTTGCGTTGTAGCGCGTGATGCGGTGATCGACGGTGCTAAGCTGAATCGATCCGTCGGCGCCGAGCGTCGCACCGATGGTTTGGTGCGCGGCCTTGATGCGCATGGTCGGCTCGTCGCTGCTCGAGTCGAAGATCGTCGCGCCGTAGTGACCCGTGAGTATGAGGCGACGATCGTCGAGACGACGAAGCACAGCGGTGGACGGATCGGCGGCGCCGAGCGTGGCTAGCGTCTGGCCGGTGCTGGCACTGATGCGGACGATCTCACCGGCCGGGGCGATCGTGTAAACGGAGTCGCCGCCAAGGTGCGCAACGAGGTACGCGGGGGCGAAGGTGCTGAACCAGTCCGGCGTCGCGGCGATGCGCTGGCCCTTCGTGACGTCGTAGATGTCGATGTGCGACCTATCGTTCACGCGTGCACTCACGGCGATGCGCGACGCGCGGTCGTCAAGCAGGCAGATCGCGTGCGTCGCGCCGCGTAGCTCAAGCTGCGCGAGCACATTGCCCGCACGGTCGAGGGTGACTAGGCGTTGATCGAGTTCGCCCGGCGTTTCGGTGACAAGGAAGAGCCGCTGCTTGTCCGCACTGAGCGCGACGCGAACGGCCGCTCGACCGTTGGGTCGGATGCTGCGCAGGATCTCGCCGGTGTTGAGGTCGATCTCAAGAAGATCGCGCGTACTGGTGATGGCAAAGGCTCGGCGAGCGTACTCATCGATCTCGACGGACCACCATCCGGCGTTGCCCTCGGGCTGGATGCGCCAGAGCTGCTTCATCACAACAGGTGCGGGCCAACTGACGCCGTCCGGAGTGACGACGACGGGCGGAGCACGGCGAGCGAGCATCCACGAGCCGACGAGTAGGAAGAGCAACACCGCAGCCGCGGCCAGAGCGATTCGTCCGACCGAGCGAGTCGACCGATGCGGTGCGGCAGGCTTCTTCCCCTCGACGATCCGACGGAGGTCGGCGGCGAGGTGCTCAGGCGAGTCGTAACGGTCGGCAGGATCGGCCGCGATCGCACGCTGGACGACCGCACACAAGTCGCGCGAGAGCGACTTGAAACGGAGTGCCGATTCCACCGCGGCTGGCGAACGATCACGTGCCAGCGCATCGCCGATGAGCAGTTCAAGGAGCACGACGCCAAGCGAATACACGTCCGCCCGGCCGTCGACTTCGCCGAACGTGGCCTGCTCGGGACTCATGTACGCAGGAGTACCGGTGGGGATGACGGCGAGCGTCTGCAGCGTCGCGCGATCGGGCGCAAGGATGCGGGCGATTCCGAAATCGATCAGCTTGGGGAGTGGCCTTCCGTCGATCGACTGCACCATGATGTTGGCGGGCTTGATGTCGCGATGGATGAGACCCCTGCCGTGCGCGAATGCGATGGCGGCGCAGACGTCGATCATCAGCGTCGCCACGTCGCTCGGTGACAGTCGGTGCGACGCGACGTAGTCGGTGATCGGAACGCCGCGCACCAATTCCATCACGAACCACGGCCTGCCAGAGCGGTGAATGCCCGCGTCGTAGAGCCGCGAGATGTTCGGATGTTCGAGCTTTGCCAGCGCATCGCGTTCGGCGTCGAATCGTCTGGCGATCGATGCCGCATCGAGCCCGGGCTTCAGCATCTTCAACGCCACATCGCGACGCACCGGCGTCACCTGCTCGGCGCGCCAGACTACGGAGAACGAGCCGGTCCCGATTGGCTCGACCAGCCTGTAGTTGGCTACGACTTCGCCCGCGGACTCCGTGACGACAACGTCGCCGAGTAGCGCGGCCAGCGACGCGATGGGCGTGTCGAGGAACGAAGGCGTTGCTGCATCGCTCGCCCGCAGAAGCCGCTCCAGTTCGTCGGCCAACGAAGCGTTCTGCTGGCGGATCTCCGCAAGGCGTTGCGCGCGGGCACCCGGCAGCAGGTCCAGCAGCAACTCGAAGTTGACTCGCAGGTCGTTCGTCGTCACTCCGATCCACTCGGCGACACGCGTGGCCGTCGACTGCCACGTTTCAGCCGGGTTTTGCAAGTCGCACGTGGAGCCACGCCCGTGCGAACGCCCACAGTCGCGCTGCGGACCGGGGAGAGATCCCCATCACTTGCGCCGCCTGATCGACTTCGAGACCTGCGAAGAATCGCAGGTCGACGATTCGGGCGGAGTCCTGATCGACTTCGCGCAATGCGTCGAGTGCGGTCTGTAGTGCTTCGACGTCGATGACATCAGAGGGCTCGTCGACCGGGAGGGCGACGTCGTCCAGTTCGCTCTCGGCGGCTTTGCCGCCGCCACGCTTCAGCCTGTTCCGCGTGCGGGCGTGGTCGACCAGCACGCGCCGCATCGCCTGTGCAGCGGCGGCGATCAGGTCCTCACGGGCGAGCCCTCCCACCTTGAGGCGAGATGACAGCTTCAAAATGGCCTCGTGCACCAGCGAGGTCGCGTCCAGCGTGTGCCCACACCGCTCGCCCGCCATCAACCGCGCAGCCATGCCGCGAAGGTGTCCGTATAGTTCGTCGGCGATGGCATTCATCAGAATGCGAAAGCTATGTCACGCAGCCAACAAGCGAAAGAACCCAGCGGACCCGCTCGCCAAGCATACCACCTTTGGATCTACAAACGGTGCAGTTGTAAGCAAAGGCTCTCAAGCGAAGCGGGAGTCTCATCCGGACCATTGCAGCCGCGATAAGGCTGTTCTCCAAACCCCAATCGACTTGCACGTGAATCCTGTGTGGCCCACGCAAGACGACTTGTTTCTGCATGCGTCTGCATGTCTCTCTGTGCGTACACAACCGCGTCTTCGATCGCACGAACGCGGTTTTGACTGGAAATCGGAACCGAGGGCTGCGGGTTTGAGTCCCTTTGTGTGCGTTTACTTTTCATCGGGGATTGGGTCAACGTGGCGCACTGTCGGCGCTACCGGAATGCACATAGCTATCCGTCGGCTATAGCGGCGGTCGCCGACCGGGTTGTCGTGGCAGCTTTGCTGCTGGCCGACGCCTCTCGGACTGGTGACAGCGCTACGTCACGCTTCGCCGATTTCTGGCTGGACTCCATCTCGATCGCATGCCCATACTGTGGTGCGATTCGTGGCGCGTTTTCGTTGCGCTGTGGTCACGCTTGAAGCGACGCGATCGGAGCGGAACGAATATCGCGTTCTTGTGCGGGAATGAAACAAAATGCAACGAAATGGGGCGCGCGGCCAGGTGCCGCGGGCGTTCGATGGAGGAATGGAACGCAGTCATCCACCGAGAAAGGGATGAGGGTCTCTCCGGACAGCCTCGGAGATGCAATCAACAGCGAGCAGGATGACTCGGAATGCATTGACACGTCACAGTCGTCATTGCCTTGCAGCGGCGAGGGCTTTCGGACGCCGGCGCGTCAGGTTTTGTCACGCTTTGGCCGCGGAAAGTCACCGCCGGACGCGCGATCAACGCTCGCGCGCGTTTGCGCTTCCATTTCACCCCGCGTTGCCCCTATCCTCCCTCCTCCCATGCAGCAGATCATCACCGGCAAGGCGTACGTCCTCGGCGACAACATCGACACCGACCAGATCATCCCCGCGCAATTCCTCAGCTACGACCCGAGCAACCCCGAGGAGCGAAAGTACTTCGGCCGATACGCGAACAGCGGCGTGCCGGAAGGCCAGATGGGCCTGCCGCAGGGCGACGTGAAGTTCGTGCCGGAGAACGCGTTCCGCAGCGAGTTCAGCATCATCATCGGCGGGAAGAACTTCGGGTGCGGCTCGTCGCGCGAACACGCGCCGCTCGCGCTCGCCGAGGCGGGCGTGCGGGCCGTCGTCGCGGAGTTCTACGCCCGCATCTTCTTCCGCAACAGCATCAACGGCGGCTACCTGCTGCCGATCGAATCGAAGGTGCGCCTCATCGAGCAATTCAAGACCGGCGACGAGGTCACCATCGACATGGCGAAGTCGACCATCACCAATCATCGCACGAAGCAGTCGTTCGAGCTGAACGGGCTCGGCGACGTCGTGCCGATCATCGAAGCGGGCGGCGTGTTTGCTTACGCTCGCGAAACCGGAATGATCCCGAAGTGAAGGAGGCATGCTTGCCGCAGGTCATCACGCTCGATCATCCGGTGATCCAAACGAAGCTCGCAGAGCTGCGCGACTTTTCGACCGACCACTACACCTTTCGGTCGCTGCTCGAAGAGATCGCGATGCTGATGACGTACGAGGTCACGCGCGACTGGCCAACCGTGGCGAAGATCGTGCAGACGCCGCTCGAGCGAATGACCGGGCGGGTGCTGGCCCGGCAGGTGACGCTGGTGCCGGTGCTCCGCGCGGGGCTCGGCATGACCGAAGGTATGCTGCGCGTGCTGCCCGAGGCGCGCGTCGGCCACTTGGGCGTGAGGCGAAACGAGGAGACGCTCGAACCCGTCGAGTACTATAAAAAGCTCCCGCCGGACATCGCGCAGACGGAGGTGCTGCTCGTCGATCCAATGCTCGCGACGGGCGGTAGCGCGATTGCAGCGATCAGCTTTCTGAAACAATCAGGTGTGACATCGCTGAAGTTCGTATGCCTCGTCGCGAGCCCGGAGGGCGTTTCGAAGATGCACGCGACGCACCCGGACGTGCCGATCTATGCAGCCGCGATCGATCGAGAGCTGAACGACAAAGGCTACATCCTGCCAGGCCTGGGCGATGCCGGCGATCGCATCTTCGGGACGTGAGGCGACGTCCCGCTTCCGACGATGCCGATTCGGCGTCCCCGGCGTCGACGGCGTCGACGGGACGACGGTCGCGCCGCCGCGATCGGATTCGAACGTCCGGCACTTCGGCATCAGCAACAAGCCGCACGCGGTGCCGGAGATGGTTCTGTGCGATCTCGACCGCGTCGCCATATGTTCGCTGCGGCCGTTTGCGCGTGAGGTGGCGTGCGGGAGCTAACTGGCGGAGTTCGTGCCGATGCTGCCGTCTTTTTCGAAGCGTGCACTAGCCTTTGTCGACGCCGGGATCTGCTATGGGCCACGCGGTGCGGTGGACGGTGCGGTAGAAGGCGCTGTTGCAGGTGCCGTCGACGGGCGCGTGGTGGCTCGAATCGACTGAGCCTCTTCCGTCCTGCCCATTGCTTCGAGGCACCGAGCGAACCGCACGGCTAGCGCCCTGCGGTTGCCGGCGGGCATGCGGCTCGATTGCCGAGACCGCTCGAAGTTGTCGCGCGCGATCGGCTCGGCCTCGTCGTAACGCTTCAGCTGCATCAACGCCTGCACAACTTGATCCTGGGCGATGAGCGTGAACGGGCTGTCGACGCCCAACGTGTCGACGTGCGCCTTCGCGGTTCGTCGTGCTTCGACGAGCGCCTCATCCCAACGATTCAGGCGCATGAGACAGAGCACCACGTTCCGGCCGATCCGGTGGAGGGTCAGGTCGGACGGTTCGAGCGATTGCTGCGCCAGCGCATAGCTTGCCTGTGCGATCGCGAACGCCTCCTCGGGCTTTCGCACCTCGAGCAACCGATCGATCAGCCCGTCGGCCAGAAGTAGCGTGTCCGGATGGCTGGCACCCATCGTGCGGACGCGGCGTTCGTACGCCTCGCGGGCAAGCGCAAGCGCCTCGTCCAGTTGGCCCTGCTTCTCCAGCATCGTGGCGAGATTGCCCATCATGGTGATCGTCGTCGGGTGATCTTCCCCCATTGCCTTGCGGGAGATCGCCAGCGCCTCGCGCGTGAGCTGCGTGGCTCGCTCCGTTTCGCCTAGGTCAAAGCAACTCCGCGCGAGGTTGTTCATCGACAGCAGCGTTTGCGGGTGGTTGGCTCCTTGCGACGCCTTCCTCGCCTCGAAGATATCCTCGCGCATCTTCGTCGCCTCGGCCAACTGCCCATTGGCCGCGAGGGAGAACGCTAAGTTGCCGCGAATGGAGAGCGTCTCCGTGTGGGCCGGTCCCAGCACTCGAAGGGCAACCTCCAGGTTGCGCTGCATGAGCGGGATCGCCTCGCCGTGCTCGGTGAGCATCGCGAGAAGTACAGTGAAATTGGTCCGGGCGACGATCGCGATCTCGTTCTCTTCGCCGAGCGCTTCGATGGCTTCCGCCTGGATGACGCGAAGCAGGTCGCAGCCTTCACGCTCTCGGCCCGTGTCGGCGAGCGCGGTGGCGAACTGCGTCCGCGCGTCGAACATCTGGGCCGATCGCGGCTCGAAGCCGCCCTTCACTTCGGTGGCCTTCTTGAACTGCTCGGCCGCTTCGCGCGGCTTGCCGATACCGGTGTAGGTCTGTCCCATCGCGTAGCGAATGTTCGCCTCGACCGCGGGGTCGATGCTGAGTTGCTTGTCGAGCCTCGCCGCAGCGCGGTCGAGCGCGACACTGACCTTGATGTTCGGATCGGGTTCGTCGCCGGCGTTCACCTGCGCGGAGCTGTTCGCCTGCCCGAGCACGTCGTCGCGAAAGAACGCCGAGACGGCCGACGCCACCTTCGCTTCGCGATCGGCACGTGCGGACTGCTTCACGGCTTCGTCACGCTGTCTGTCGGCTTCGGCCCGCTGGCGGTTCGCTTCATCGCGCTGCTCGATCGCCACTTTCGACGCGCGCATCGCTACGACCGCCTGCCACGCTGCAAGCGAGCCGAGCGTGAGCAGCGACAACGTACCGACGGCGAGGCCCGCCATCAGCTTCGGACGACGCCGCACCTGCAGGCGAACGCGGTCGGCAATGCCATGCGGCCGAGCAACGACCGGCCGGCTGTCGAGCCAGCGTTCAAGGTCGTCCGCCAACTCTCGCGCCGTTGCATAGCGGCGTTCGGGTTCGCGGTCGAGCGCCTTGTGCACGACGGCGTCGAGGTCGCGCGGCACGTCGCGGTTTCGGGTCATCGCCCGCGCGGGATCGGCGTTCAGCATCGCAAACGCCGCACTGGGCGTCAGCGCACTCGGCGCCTCGATAGGCGGCTTGCCGGTGAGTAGTTCGTACAGCACCGCGCCAAGGCTATACACGTCGCTTCGTGTGCTGACGCGGTCGTGCTTGCCCGCCATCTGCTCGGGGCTCATGTAGCTGGGCGTGCCCATCACCACACCTGTAACGGTGACGTGCCGCTCAGACCCGACTAGCCGAGCGATGCCGAAGTCGACGACCTTCGGTACGCGGTCCGCAGTCACAAGGATATTCGCCGGCTTCAGGTCGCGATGGATGACTCCCGACTCGTGCGCGTGCTGCACCGCGCGGGCGACGCCGACGATCAGCTTCACTCGATCGCGCAGCAGCGGCCGGGTCGCTTCGCAGAAGCGGCCGATGTGGTCACCGTCGACGTACTCCATCGCGATGTACATCCGCTGCGCCGTCGAGCCGTCGGCGTACTGAACCGCCGCGTGCCCCGCGTCGTACAGCCGCGCGATGCCCGGGTGATTGAGCCGTGCGAGCAGCTCCGATTCGATCTGCAGCCGCACGCGCTGCCGCGCCGTCGCCAGGCCGATGCGGATGAGTTTGACCGCGGTGCGGGCACCGGTCTGCGAGTGGACGGCATCGAAGACCGCGCTCATGCCGCCCGTGTCGATGAGGCGCGACACGTTGTAGACGCCGATCCGCGTCGGCACCTGCTCCACAAACGCGTCGGCGGTAATCGCGTCGAGGAGCCCGTCCTGGTTTTCGTCGTGCGACCGCAACAGCTCGCGTAGCTTGCGAAGCAGATCGGCGTCGTCCCCGCACGCGCTGACAAGCCAGGCGTCACGTCGCGCGGGCGGCTGATCGAGCGCCGCGAGGAACAGCTCCTCGGCGTTTCGCGGCGGCTCGTCGTTCGATCGCTGGGGGTCAGTCATGAGACGTGTCCGTCGGCGCCGAGGTGGCCTTCCAGTCCTTCAATCGAAGTCGCAGCTCGGCCGACGCGAACTGCCAGCGTCGCCGCACGGTGCGTTCAGACGTCTGCAGGAGCGACGCGATCTCCGCGTGCGTCATGCCGCCGAACGCGAAGAGCTCGACGATCGTGCGCAGCTCCGGATCGACCTCGTCCAGCGACTGCATGGCCTGGTCGAGGTCAACGACGAGGTCGAGCTTGGCGGCGTCGCGGAGGTCGATCACCTGCTCGGTGGCGTCCTCTACGAACTGGCCAGATCCGCGCTTCGCCGCACGCTTGCGGCGGGCGTAATCGACGACGACGTGACGAATCGCCTGCGCCGCACAGGCGAGCAGGTGCCGATCGTCGTTGAACGAATCCGCGGGCCTACCTGAGAGCTTCAAAATCGCCTCGTGCACGACTGCGGTCGCCTGAAGCGTGCCGGCGTCCCTGCCTGCGAGCCGTGCGCGCGCGATCGCGCGCAGCTGTTGATACATGGGCATCAACGCATCCTGAACGCTCTGCGCGTGAACGCTGTCCGCCATCCGCACCTGTCCTTCCGGGTGCGGATGTTCTATCGCCGCGGACCACGCCCGGCCAGAGAGGACAACGCAATCCCCTGCCAGAGACGGCCACGAAATACGATCTACGCGAGAGATTTGCCGACGTTGACGGCTGGACGCCCCGTCCATCCAGATCGGCGAACCGCGGTCCGCTTGCTTCGGGAGCGTGATCGGCCCAGCGAATGAGATACGACTGAAAGGCAACGCCGGCTGGGCGCCCTGGACTCGTCGGTTAATTTTTTCGCCGATCGCATTGCCCCGCGGCGGGTTATCGGTTAATTATTTAGCCGACCCACACTCGAAGGAGCGCTACGATGATGGCCGACCCAGGACAGCTCAGCCGTCGCGAACGGCAGGTGATGGACGTCGTCTACGCCCGAGGCGAGGCGACCGCGACCGACGTGCTCGCCGCGATGCCGGATGCGCCGTCAAGGGCGGCCGTGCGGACGTTTCTCCGCATCCTCGAAGAGAAGGGTCACCTGAAGCACCGCGTCGTGGGTCGAGAGTACGTCTACGTGCCGACCCGCGAGCGCCAGTCGGCCGGGCGTAGCGCGCTGCGGCGCGTGCTGTCGACCTTTTTCGGCGGCTCGCTCGAGTCGGCCCTCGCGGCACACCTCGCCGAGCCCGGCACCAAGCTCTCCGCCGACGCGGCGAAGCGGATTCGCAAGCTGATCGATCAAGCCAAACGGGAGGACCGATGAACGCCCTACTTCAGACGGCGAACGAACTCGTGCCGCACTTGCTCGCGCTACTCGCAAAGGGTGCCGCGATCTGCATGGTGGCGACTGCGATCGCGGTGCTGCTGCGTCGGTCATCGGCGTCAGGGCGGCACCTCGTCTGGACGTGTGCGGCCGTCGCGCTCGCCACAATGCCGGTGCTATCGGTCGCGTTGCCCGCGTGGCGTGCATGGCCGGATTGGCAAGGGGCACTCTCACCTCCGGCCGAGTCGCGAGCGGTCGGCCCTGTCGCCTCGATGGGCGCCGTGCGGGGTTCCATCGCTGACGTCCGCACAGCGCCGCTCGGATCACCACAGCCAGCCAGTGAAGTCGTTGAAGCGCCTCGCTGGTCGCTGCACTCGGCTGGTGCTGACGGAGCCGCACTCGCTGCGACACGGATCAGCAAATCACCCTCTGCCGACGTCAGCGTCGCACCCGCCGTTGATCTCTCGTGGGAATCGGTCGTCGTGCTGGTCTGGGGCACCGGCGTCCTGCTCTTCTTCGTGCAGATCGTCGGCCAACTTGCCGCGCTGCGCCGGCTCTCCGTTGCGCCGTCGCCCGAGTTGGAGCGTGCCGTTCACGCGCTGTCCGCCGACCTGCCGCGGCTGCACCAGACGCGGCTGGTCGGGCTTCCCGCGGGCTCCATGCCGATGACGTGGGGGCTGCTTCGCCCCACGCTTGCGTTGCCCGCCGACGCCGCGGAGTGGCCCGCGGAACGACTCGCCGCCGTTCTGCAACACGAACTCGCCCACATCGCCCGGCACGATTGGGCATGGCTGGTCGTCGCCCGACTCGCGCAAACGCTGCACTGGCCAAACCCGCTCGCGTGGTTCGTCGCCGCACGGCTCGCGCACGAACAGGAACGCGCCTGCGACGACCGCGTGCTCGCTTCGGGGACACCAGCCTCGGACTACGCTTCGCACCTCCTCGCGGTCGTGCAGTCGACGCGACCGACCCTCCACGCCGGCATCGCGATGGCCCGCCCATCCCAGGTGGAGTCGCGGCTCGTCGCGATCCTCGACGCGTCGCGCCGACGAGCAGCGCCGTCACGAGGGGTCGTCGCGTTCGCACTGCTTCTGCTGTGCCTTGTCGCCCTGCCGATCGCCGCGCTGAGCGCCGCCGCGCCGAGTTCGGTGCCCCCATCGCAGCCAACAACGCTGTCCACTCGCCCGACAACCGTGCCGAGCCTCGTCGACACACAGTACCGCGAGCTACCGTTCCCTCCGATCGTGAGCGTCCCGCAGGACTTGCCAGTGCTCGGCAATCTGCCTGCGAAGCACGTGGCGATCCGTGTGCTCGACGTCGACGGCAAGCCCGTGCGCATCGATCGGATCATTGAGGCGTACTTCGCGCAGCCCAACAACGGCAAGTGGTACAATGGCGAGAGCTACGACATCTTCGGCCGGTTCGCCGACGGATGGGTCGCCATTGACGCAGGGCTGTATCCGACGTTCATCAACGAGAAGACGCCCGAGATCGTCTTCTGGAGCGACGGCGTTCCGATCACGGCTCGCGGCAGCTTCGTCGGCAAACAGCGGATCGAATGCCGGCTTACCCAAGCCCCGGCCGGCATCGGCGTCGATCTTCGTGAGGGTCCCGCCGACGTGTCGATTGACGAGGTCGCCGGGCGCGTCGTCGATCCAGCGGGCAGGCCAGTCGCCGGCGCGATCGTGTCGCTCCCCAAGTGGGATTTCCGCTCGAGCAAACCCAGCACATACCGCGAGCCCGTCGTCACTGACGCGGACGGCGTCTTCCGCTTCCCGGACTTCGCGCGGCAGTGGTACGTCACCTGCACGGTCGAGGCGAAGGGGTACGCCACACGCTACCTTACCACACTCCCGGTCGGCAGGCCGTTCACGGTGCGGCTCGACGACCGGACGCGCCTCACCGGCGACCTCGCCAAGCCCGACGGCAAAGCCGCAGCCAACGCGTCGGTCACGCTCGTTAGCCGCCGCAGCACGTGGCGCCAGATGATCGTCTCGGTCATCGATGACGTCACACAAACAATCTCGCTCGATCAGGCCGGTCGCTACGACGCGCTCGTCGAGCCCGGCGAGTACGACGTTCGCATCCGCTCCGAGTCCGGTGTCGCCCGGCACGCGAAGTTCGTCGTCCGCGCGGGCGAGACGCAGGCGTTCCCGCGTGAACTGACAGAAGGCATCACGGCTCGCATCCGCGTGCTCAACTCGATCACGCGTCGGCCGATCGAAGGCTTCCGGTTGTTCATCGAGGAACCGGGAACCAGTCCATTGAAGGCACGGGCCGGGACCGATGTCACAACTGACGCCGACGGCCGTGCAGAGTGGAAGCATCTCACCCAGGGGACCGAGTTGGCGTACGCCGACCTGAGCGGCAAGTACGCCCGTTGGTCGAGCGAGAGCGCGGTGCAATACGATTACCTGCCCGGAACCGATTGGCTGCAGTTCAACTTCCGATCCGACATGCCGGAACTCGTCATTCTGGTTGAGCCCGCGATGGCAGTGACCGGAACGCTTGTCGACCCCGATGGGAAGCCCGTGGCAAAGGCATGGGTCAACGTCGCGAACCTCCAAACGGGCGACAAGCGGTACGCCACGCGAACCGACGAGGCCGGCCAATACACGATGTACTTGCCCGACCGAAGTTCGATGCGCAGCGTTGACCCCAATGTCGCCGCGAGTCAGCCGTGGGGCCTTCCCGTGCAGGTCGTCGCGGCCGATCCATCAAAGCGGTTCGGCAACGCGATCAGCGAACCGTTCGACATCCGGGCGGGCGAGACGCACGAGGTGAAGCTCACCCTTATGCGTGGCGGCACGGTAAGCGGTCGCGTCGTCGACAAGGACGGCAAGCCGGTCGCACGGATCGAGGTCGAGGCGATCATCGACGACGATTCGGACACGTACTATCTCACGCCGCGCACGCTCACCGATGAGGACGGTGGGTTCACGTTCCCCGCGCTCCGCCCCGGTAAGTACTACGTCGTCGCTGACGTGGCGTTCGGCATCAATCGTTCGGTGAACCCGCAGTGGGACCGAAAGCGCAGGACCGTCAATGTGCAGGACGGCCAGACGCTCAGTGATCTCGTCATCAACCACGACGGCCCGCCGCCGCCACCCGTGCCGGCGGATTACGAGAAATGGATCAAGTAGCAGCGAGCGGCGTAACGGAAGAGGCCGACCGACTGCTCCGGCAGTCCGTCGCTACGCCGCGGGCCTTCGCTTCCCCAGCCCGCACAACCGGACCCGCCGCGGCACCGTCACATAATCCACGCCTGCGCGATGCTGCTGCGCGCTTGGGCCCCCTCGCTCTGACGTTCGGCCATCCACATCGTCGCCGCTTCAGCCCGGTCTATCGCAAGTCGTCGCCATAACGGGCCGAAGCTAGCGTTACCGGTTGCGCCGTCGCGATTCGTTCGTTCGACGCGCGCCTGCGTGGCCGGATCTGCGTGGAGATCGCCGCAATGGATTCCTCGAACCTCAGCTCGCCGCTCAGCACTCAGGTGGAACAGATCAGCGCTACGCTCGTCGGCTTGGCCGTCGACGACGTGCAGGGGCTGGCCCAGGTGCACGCACAGTTTGACCACCTGCTGGCCGCCTTGCGCGGGACGGAGTCGGGCATCGAATCGAACGCCGCACGGCAGCTCGAAGGCATCAGCGTTCGCACGCACAAGTCGATCGAGCAACTCATCCTCGACGAAGCAGAGGACGCTCAGAAGCAGCTGAATGAGGTTCTGAAGTCGGTCACCGACCTGCAGAACTACTTCGAGACCGGCGCCCTGCCCGCCGATGCGGAAGCGGCCAAGGCACAAGCGACCGCGGCGAACGCTTCGACCGACAACGCATCATCTCATGAAGTCACGATCGATCCGCGAACGCTTGCCGAAGACGAACTGCCGCTCGTGCAGGAGTTCATCACCGAAGCAGGCACCCACCTCGACACGGCCGAGCAGGAGATGCTCACGATCGAGGACGATCCGTCGAACATGGAGTCGGTGAACGCGCTCTTCCGCGCCTTCCACACCATCAAGGGCGTCGCCGGCTTCCTCGACCTGAAGCAGATCCAGTCGCTCGCCCACGTCACCGAGAACCTGCTCGATCGCGGCCGAAGCGGGTCGCTCGTGCTGCAGGGGCTCGCGTGCGAACTCGTCCTGCAGTCGATCGACCTCATGAAGAAGCTCGTCGCGGCGGTCGGCTCGGCGTCCACGTCGAAGACGCCCCTCCTGCCGATCAACGGCGTCTCACCCCTCGTGAAGAAGCTTGAAGACTTCCTTGATGGGAAGATCGTCGAATCTGCTCCGGTCGTCAGCACGAAATCGGAAGCCGCGCAGGCCTCCGAGCTGGCTGAGAGCGACAAGTCCAACGCCGCTGCCCAGGTCGCCTCGAAGGCCGCCGGCGATGGCACCGTCAAAGTGCAGACCGATCGCCTCGATCGGCTCATCGACATGGTCGGCGAGCTCGTCATCGCCAACAGCATGGTCGCGCAGGACATCGGCGAAGAGGCCCAGAAGGACGTGCGGCTCGGGCGGCACATGGGCCACCTCGGGAAGATCGTCCGCGAGCTTCAGGACCTCTCGATGTCGCTCCGCATGGTCGAAGTGGGCACCGTCTTCAAGAAGATGACCCGCGTCGTCCGCGACACCGCTCGCAAGGCGTGCAAGGAGGCCGAGCTCATCATCGAGGGCGGCGACACCGAACTCGATCGCAACGTCGTCGAGCAGCTGGCCGACCCGCTCATGCACATGATCCGCAACGCCGTCGATCACGGCGTCGAGCCGCCCGATCAGCGCGAGGCCGCCGGCAAGCAGCGCACCGGCCAGATCAAGCTCAGCGCCGCACACAAGGGCGGATCGATCGTCATCGAGATCGTCGACGACGGTCGCGGCCTGAACAAGGAGAAGATCCTCAAGAAGGCGATCGCCAACGGCATCGTCCGCGAAGGCGAACAGCTCACCGACAAGCAGATCTTCGACCTCATCTTCGCCGCCGGTCTGAGCACCGCGGAAAAGGTGACCGACATCTCCGGTCGCGGCGTCGGCATGGACGTAGTTAAGCAGAACATCGAGAAGCTTCGCGGCCGGGTCGAGATCCAATCCACGCCCGGCAAGGGAAGCATCTTCACGATTCGCCTGCCGCTCACGCTCGCCGTCATCGACGGTTTGGTCGTGAAGGTGGGCGAGCAGAAGTACATCCTGCCGATCACCAGCATCGAACAGTCGATGCGGCCCACGCCCGAGATGCTCAGCACTGTGCAAGGGCGCGGCGAGATCGTCACCGTCCGCGGCGCGATCCTTCCGCTCGTGCGACTGCACGAGTTGTTCACGGTCGAGCCGAAGACGAGCAATCCCTGCGAGAGCCTCGTCGTGATCGTGCAGGACAACGATCGCCGCGCCTGCTTCCTGGTGGACGAACTGCTCGGCCAGGAGCAGGTCGTCATCAAGACGCTCGGCGAAGGCATCGGCCAGCTCAAGGGAATCAGCGGCGGCGCCGTGCTCGGCGACGGCAACGTGAGCCTGATCCTAGACGTCCCCGGCATTATCGACCTGACCCGATAACCGCGCGTTGCGAAGCTCCGCATTTCCCTCATGCGGACAACCCGCAGCGTCGATCTAACCAAAAGTATCCGACTTCTAACCCGGGCCGAGCGAGCGGAGAGATCGCGACGCCCATCATCGCAGGAGCGAACGAATCATGAGTCTCACCGCGACCGCCACCACGACGACGAACACGACCACCGCCGGCACCTCGCTCGGCGGCAAGTACCTCACTTTCGCGCTCGGCCGCGAAGGGTACGGCATCGAGATCCTGAAGGTCCGCGAGATCATCGGCTACATGGACATCACGTCCGTCCCGCGCACGCCCGACCACGTGAAGGGCGTCATCAACCTGCGCGGCCAGGTCATCAGCGTGATCGACCTCCGCAGCAAGTTCGGCATGCCCTCCGTCGATCGTACGGACGAGACGTGCATCATCGTCGTCGAGACGACGCAGCCGTCCGGCCGCAAGCTCAGCACCGGGCTCATCGTCGATCGCGTGAGCGAAGTGCTGAACATCGCCGACGGCAGCATCGAGCCGCCGCCCACTTTCGGCGCCAGCGTCCAGACTGACTTCATTCTCGGCATGGGCAAGATCGGCAGCAGCGTGAAGATCCTGCTGAACATCGATCGCGTACTGGGCGCGAGCGACTACGCCGCGGCCGAACTCGCCGCCGCTGCCTGAGTTTGAACAGACGTACCGCGACCGCGTTGGCCGCGGCACCTTGATGGGATTCTGTCGAAGTGCCGCGGCCCGCCCGCTACCCGTGCGCGCCGAGGCAATGGAAGAACGCCTATGTCAATGACCATCGGTAAGCGCATCACGTTCGGTTTCGCAGCCTCAGTCGCCGTCACGCTCGGCCTGAGCGGGTTCGTGTGGACGCGGCTCAACAAGATCGACAGTGCGGTCCACACGCTCACCGTCGACTGCATCCCCGGGCAGTACGCCGCTGGTCAGATGGCTGAGCACGTCCGCGAGCAGGCGTTCGTATCGGTCCGCGTCGCTTCGGCGACCAATCCGACCGACCTCGCGAAGTTCCAGGCAAACCTGAAAGAAGTCGACACGCACGTCGTGAAGGTGTTCAGCGACTACGAGGTCACCATCACGAACCCGGACGATCGGGTGAACTTCAACAAGCTGAAGGCAGACTACACGGCGTGGACCGCGGCGCGCGATCAGGCACTTGCCTCGCCCGAGTCGACCCGCCTGACCGCCTTCAACACGACGGCCATGCCGGCGTTTGACCAGCTGTTCAAGACGATGGACATCATCGTCGACTGGAATAATGAATACGGGACGACCAACGCGACGACCGCTGAATCCGCGGTGAAGACCGCCTTCTCTATGCTCTACGCTGGCGCTGCTGGCGCGTTCGTCGTCGCCGCTGGCGTGGGCTTCGCGATCGTTCGCTCCACCCGCAGGCAACTCACAGCGATCTCTTCAACTCTCTCGGGCGGTGCCGATCAGACGGCCTCCGCCTCGTCGCAGGTCAGCGCGTCGAGCCAGTCGCTCGCGCAGGGCGCCTCCGAACAAGCCGCCAGCCTTGAGGAGACGTCGTCGGCGCTCGAAGAGATGAGCTCGATGACGAAAAAGAACGCCGACACCGCCCAGCAGGCGGCGGCCCTCGCTGCCGACGCTCGCCAGGCGGCCGATCGCGGCGCTTCGAGCATGCAGAAGATGAGCGGCGCGATCGCCGACATCGAGAAGAGCGCGCAGGAGACCGCCAAGATCATCAAGGTCATCGACGAGATCGCCTTTCAGACGAACCTGCTCGCGCTCAACGCCGCGGTGGAAGCCGCTCGTGCGGGCGAGGCCGGCAAGGGATTCGCCGTCGTCGCGGAAGAGGTTCGGAACCTCGCGATGCGTTCGGCCGAAGCGGCGAAGAACACGAGCAGCCTGATCGAGCAGTCGGTCGGCAACGCGAAGGCCGGCGTGTCGATCGCGGACGAGGTCGGCAAGAGCCTCGGCGAGATCGTCGATTGCAACACGAAGGTGAACGGCCTGATCGCGGAGATCGCTGCCGCGAGCAAGGAGCAGGCGACGGGCGTCGAGCAGGTGAACATGAGCGTGAGCCAGATGGACAAGGTCACGCAGCAGAACGCCGCGAACGCGGAAGAGTCGGCCGCGGCGAGCGAGGAGCTGTCGTCGCAGGCGGAGCAACTGCGGCTGTGCGTGAGCGATCTTCTGACGCTGGTCGGCGCGACTAGCGCAGCTACGCGAACCGAGCCGACCACGCCCGTCTATGCCGCGTCGAAGCCCGTCAGCGCGCCGAAGCGCACTGCGACGAAGCCCGCACCGAAGCAGTTCGTCGCGAAGTCTCAGAAGCCCGCGAGCAAGTTGAAGCTGAGCAAGCCTGAGGACGTCATCCCGTTCGAGGACGCAAGCTCAGCGAACAATCCAGGTGACTTCTCCGAGTTCAGCAAGGCTGCCTGATCGGACATCGCCGGACCAACCGGAATAAGCAGCACGCACGGCCCGCAGGGACACCCGCGGGCCGTGCTTTTTGGGACGAGGCGACGTCTTCCCGGAAGGTTAAGTCGAGCGTGCCGCGAGACGAAGACATTCGGGGGCGCATCCGCGCCCCCAGAGCATCGATCATCGACCGGGACGCATCCGCATGGCCCTCACGATCGCACCAAACATCGAACCGCATATCAGCCAGAAGGACTTCGATCGCCTGGCCCGCGCGGTGTACGACTACTGCAAGATCAATCTGACGCAGTCGAAGATGGACCTCGCCCGAGCCCGCCTTGCGAAGCGGCTCCGCATGACGGGCATCTCCACCTACACCGCCTACCTCGACAAGGTGCTGCCCAACCCGGACAGCGATGAGTTCGTCGAGCTCATCGACTGCATCAGCACCAACCTCACCAGCTTTTTCCGCGAGAGCCAGCACTTCGACTACCTCGAACAGCATCACCTCCCACACATCCTGAGGAAGAACGGCGCGACGAAGCGCATCCGCGGCTGGAGTGCCGCCTGCAGCAGTGGCGAGGAGCCCTACACGATCTCGCTCGTGCTGAACGAGGCGCTGGCGAAGCTCAACGCCGCCCGCGGGTGGGACGTGAAGCTGCTCGCGACCGACATCAGCACCCGAGTCCTGAAGAAGGCCGTCGCCGGCGTGTACGAGCCGGACCGCGTGAACACGGTTCCGCCCGCGCTCCGCGCGAAGTACTTCGAGCCTCGCACGCTCGGCGGCGAGCCGCACCTCGCGGTCCGCCCGGAGCTGCGAAACATGATCGTCTTCAACCGGCTCAACCTGACGGAGCGTTGGCCGTTCAACGGTCCCTTCGACTTCATCTTCTGCCGGAACGTGATGATCTACTTCGACAAGCCCACGCAGGAGAAGCTCGTCAATCGCTTCTACGACCTGCTCGCCCCGGACGGCATCCTCTTCACCGGGCACAGCGAGTCGCTCACTGGCATCCAGCACAAGTTCGAGTTCGTGAAGGCGACGATCTACAGGAAGTAGCGAGGCGTTCAGTCCGCTGAACCCTGAACCCTGATCTCTGAACCCTCCCCATGCAACTCACCGTCAACATCTCCGACGCGAAGGTCTCGCGAAACGCCGGCGACACGCTGGTGACCTATTCGTTGGGATCGTGCATCGGCGTGACGCTCTACGACCCGGCAGTGCCGGTCGCGGGGCTCCTCCACTTCCAACTCCCGAGCGCAACGATGGACCCCGACCGCGGCAAGCGACAGCCGTGCTTGTTCGGCGACACCGGACTCAATGCCCTGCTCGGCATGATGGAGGCGAACGGCGCCAACCGGAAGCGTCTCAAGGTGAAGCTGGCCGGCGGCGCGAAGATGTTCGAGGACTCGAGCACCTTCGACATCGGCAAACGCAACCACACCGCGATCCGCAAAGCCCTCTGGCAGGTCGGCCTGTTCGTCGACAAGGAAGACGTCGGCGGCTCCAGCCCACGAACCGTGTACGTGAACGTCGCCGACGGGCGCGTCGTGCTCAAGAGCGGATCGAACACCACGGAGTTGTGAGTCCTCAGATTTCAGTTGTCGGTTGTCAGTCGTTCGCCTGCTGAAGAGAGATCAACACCATGTCCTATACGATTCTCATCGTCGATGACTCCGCCACCACCCGGGCGATCATCAAGCGCACGCTCGCCATGTCGGGCGTGCCCACGAAGCAGGTGCTTGAAGCCCCCGACGGCGCGGCCGCCCTGCAGATCATCAAGACCACGCCGATCGACCTTGGCTTCTTCGACATCAACATGCCGAACATGACCGGCATCGAACTGACTGCCAAGCTTCGCGCCGACGCCGACCCGCGCCTGAAGGCGACGCCTGTTGTGATCGTCAGCAGCGAGTCGACCGCGAGTCGCATCGAGCAACTGCGCGCCCAAGGCATCCAGGGCTACATCAAGAAACCGTTCACGCCAGAGCAGATTCGGGACGTCGTCAACAGCACCATCGGAGTCCGCAATGCCGCTTGAAACCACCCATACGACCGATCTCACGAATCCCGGGCAGACGAAGCAGCTCCTCGCCGAGACCGCTGTCGCAGCGCTCGAGACGATGGCGTTCTTCTGTTGCGACCCGGCACAGCCCGACTCGCCGTGGCCGGAAGATGCGCTTCAGGTCCGCATGAGCTTTAAGGGTCACGTCAGCGGCACCGTCACGCTGCTGGCCGGGCGGTTCTTCGGACAGCGGCTCGCGAGCAACGCGCTCGGCGTGGGCGTCGAGGACGAAGAGGCCGTCTCGCGTGCCGAGGACAGCCTGAAGGAGCTGATGAACGTCGTCGTCGGCATGATGATGCCTCGGCTGGCGCGTTCCGAAGCCGACGTGTTCGACCTCTCGCTCCCCACTGCCGAGCCTTTCGACGCCGCGTGGGGCTGGAACGAAGTCGCGGCCCGTCCCGATGCGTGCGCGATCGACGCCGAGGGCGACACGCTCGTCTTCTGCGTGAATCTGACGGCCGACTGATCCTGTCATTGAGCGAGAGGAGAGCACCCGCGATGCCCGCCACGACTGCCGCCCCTGTTGCCGCAAAGGCACCCGTCCGCGTCCTGATCGTCGACGACTCTGCCGTCGTGCGCCAGGTCCTCACGCGCGACCTCTCCAAGGACTCCGGCATCGAGATCGTCGGCACCGCGCCCGACCCGTACATCGCCCGCGAGAAGATCGTCGCGCTCAAGCCCGACGTGATCACGCTCGACGTCGAAATGCCGCGCATGGACGGCATCACGTTCCTCAAGGCGTTGATGAAGCATCACCCGATCCCGGTGATCATCGTCTCCTCGCTCACGCCCGCCGGCTCGCGCACCGCGATCGAGGCGATGGACTCCGGCGCAGTCGAGGTCGTGTGCAAGCCGGACGGCATGTACTCGACGGAGAACCTCGCGAAACAGTTGGTCGAGAAGATCAAGCTGGCCGCGAAGGCGAAGCCGCGCGCGATCGAGCGGACGCCGACGGTGAAGTCGGACGCCGCCGCCCCCGTCCTCGCGATGGCGGAGACGACGAACAAGGTGTTCGCGATCGGTGCCAGCACGGGCGGCGTGCAGGCGCTCACCAGCGTGCTCACGCAGTTCCCGCGCAACGCGCCGGGCACGGTCGTCGTGCAGCACATGCCCGCGAAGTTCACCGCGAGCTTCGCCGAGCGGCTGAACAAGGAATGCCAGGTCCAGGTAAGCGAAGCCAAGACCGGCGATCGCGTCATTCCCGGTCGCGTGCTGATCGCGCCGGGCGGATTTCACATGGTGCTGCGGCGCAGCGGTGCGGAGTACCTCGTCGAGATCATCGACGGCCCGCAGGTGCACCACCAGAAGCCGGCCGTCGAGGTGCTGTTCAATTCCGTCGCGAAGTACGCCGGCGCGAACGCGGTCGGTGCGATCCTCACCGGCATGGGTGCGGACGGAGCGGTCGGCTTGCTCAACATGCGGAAGGCCGGCGCTCGGACGCTTGCTCAGGACGAGGCGACCAGCGTCGTCTTCGGCATGCCGATGGAGGCGATCAAGGTGGGCGGCGCGGAGAAGATCGTGCCCCTGCAGGACGTCGCACGTACGATGCTGTCGATGGCGCAGAGCCGCGCCGTCGCCGCTTGAACGACCCTCTCGACATCATCTCTGGTTCCACCGAACTGCTTGATCGCATCGCGCCGCTGTGGGAACAGCAGCGCGACTATCACGCGAGCGTGAACGCCACATGGGCTCGGACCATGCGTGCGATCACTTTTCCGAAACGCCGTGACGAACTGGTGAGTTCGGTCCGGAGTCCTGCGGACTTCCGCGTTCACATCGCTTTGGTCGACGGCGTCGACGTGGGCTACGCGATCTCGATCGTCCCTCCGAACAACGCCGGCGTCATCGAGTCACTCTTCGTCCGCGAGGACCTGCGCGGCCGGCGGATCGGGGAACGACTCCTTCACGCCGCAATCGCTTGGCTTCGCGATGAACGGAAAACATCGAAGATCACGCTGAGCGTCCTCATCGGCAACGACGCCGCGCTGCGGTTCTACGAGCGGCACGGGTTCGCGGCGAGAACGACGCAGATGCAGTTGCTCGACGGGTGAACGGCACCGTCACCGACCGCGCCACGCGCAGTAGACGAGTTTCCACATCGCGAGCGATGTCGGCTGAGCCTTGACGGCGAGTCGTGCGTGCTTGCGGGCGGCATCGACGTGGCCGTGCTTGAGCGCGTGCCAGCCCCAGCGGCGGTGCTGCTCGGCGACACTCTCGGGCTTGGCGACGTCGTCTCTCAACGCATCGCCCCGCGGCATCGGCAGGCCGCGTCGTCGGCACGCATCCTCGAGCACCTGCTTCCCCACCACTTTCTGATGCTCGGCCCGGCGAGCGTTCACGCTCTTGGGGTGCTTACGGTACCTCAGCAGCACATCGGGCAAGTTCGCCACGCGGCCGATTTCGGCGAGGCGCAGGAACAGGTCGAGGTCTTCAACCGTGTCGTACTCCTCCTTGTACGGGCCGACCTTCTCGATCGCGCTGCGGCGGATCATCGAGACCGGCTGCACGATTGCCCACCCGCGCCCGAGCATGAGTTCGCGGTCGATGCCGGCGTGGTCAGTCGGGTGCTTCGCGCGTTCGAGCGGCACGTCGAACGGATCGATCAGTTCGACCTGCGCACCGACGATGACGACGTCCGGATTCGCTCGGAGAAACTCGACCTGCTTCGCGAAGCGATCGGGCAGCGCGACATCGTCGCCGTCCATGCGGGCAATGAACTCGCCCCGGGCGATTGAAAGCGCATCGTTCACGCTCGGCACCAAGCCTCGCTTGCCCTTCTGGATCACCGTCACTCGGCCGGGCGGGTTCTCGCGGGCGAACGCGTTCAAGATGTCGCCCGAGCCATCGGTGCTGCCGTCGTCGCTGACGCACATCTCCCAGTCGGCCCGCGTCTGCTGGCGAATGCTCTCGAGCGCAGCGCGAAGGTACGGCGCGTTGTTGTGCACCGTCATCACGACGCTGATGAGCGGCGCGGGGAGTGAGGGCGAATCGAGCGGCATCAGTGAGTGTATCGACCAGACGGGCTCGATCAGTGTGCCAGTTCGACGAGCTTGAAGTCGTCGAGGTCGACCTTTAGGCCCTTCGCGCCGCTGGAGGTATGGATCCAGATGCGGACGCGCGTCGCGTTCTCCGGGGCGACGCCGTTCACGGAGTAAGGCTTCCACTCGCTGCCGCGAACGCTCACTGTGATCTCGTTGTTGTCGGCCCGGCGGGTGAGGAGCTTGCCGTCGACATCCAGAAACTGCAGGTAGACCGTCATGCCGCGCTCGCCTTCGACGACGCGGGACTGAAACGTCAGCGAGTAGGTCGTGCCGGCTTTCGCGGGCAGCGGCGCGCTGTAGAGCGACGAGCCGCTGGCGTCGGTGTCGTCGGTGACGCGAACGCCCTGCTTGCCGTCCTTTGCAGCCTCGGCGGAGAGGACGGACATGCCGTTGTCGCCCTTGTTGTCCCAGCCGGTCAGGCCGTCTTCGAAGCTGGGGTTGACGAGTTTCATCGCGGCGGGCTTTGTCGCCGGACCGGCCGCGAGCAGGAGCGACAACGTAGCGGCCGACGCACCGAGAGAGAGGAAGGTTCGCATGGCGAAATGATAGCCTTTCCCGCGGGGTGTGACATAAGAACGTGCGACGCTGCGGCGCATCGCAACCCACGGCCGATTTCCGTACATTCGGGCGGCGGACGCGTGAGGCGTCCGACACAACAGGAACAAGGACACACTGATGCGTAACAAATTCGTCGCCGGCAACTGGAAGATGAACACGAACAAGGCGTCGGCCGTCGCGCTCGCGAAGGCCGTCGCTGCGGGAAGCGTCCCGGCGAACGTCCGCGTGGGCGTCGCGCCGCCCTTTCCGTATCTCGACGGGGTCGGACAGGCGATCGCCGGGTCGAAAGTGCTGCTCGGCGCGCAGGACGTCTATTTCGAGAACGACGGCGCCTTCACCGGCGAGGTCAGCGTCGCAATGCTGAAGGACTTGGGCGTGCAGTTCGTCCTGACCGGCCACAGCGAGCGTCGCCACGTGATCGGCGAGAAGCCCGACCTCATCGGCAAGAAGGCGGCTGCGATCCTGAAGGCAGGCCTCACGCTCGTTCACTGCGTTGGCGAGAAGATCGAGCAGCGCGACGCGAACCAGACGCTCGACGTCTGCCGTGCGCAGCTCGACGAACTGCCGAAGGACGGAATCGACGCCGCGAAGCTGGTCATCGCGTACGAGCCAGTCTGGGCGATCGGCACGGGCCGAACTGCGACGGATGCCCAGGCTCAGGAAGTCCATGCGTTCATCCGTGAAGACCTCGCGAAGCGTTACGGCAAGGCATTCGCCGACGCTGTCGTCATCCAATACGGTGGCAGCATGAAGCCCGAAAACGCGAAGGGCCTGCTCGGCCAGAAAGACATCGACGGCGGCCTGATCGGCGGCGCGGCGCTGAAGGCGGAAAGCTTCCTGGCGATCGCGGCTGCTGGATGAGTTGATGGCGAGGAAGTTGATAGTTGATAGCAGGAAGACTGCGGTGCCTTCGCTATCAACTATCAACTGTTCCGCTATCGACTAATACGCCCTCACCACCACCGCCCCCGGATAGCTGCGGCGGAGGATCTCGGTTGAGTTCACGCCGGCCTTGCCCCAGCCGGCGCCGCACCATTGGCAGTAGCCGACGCCGTGGCCGAAGCCTCGGCCGTCGAACTTGAGCTGCGTCCCCATATCCGTCACCTCGAAGAAGCCGCTGAAGAGGTCCGTCTCGCGCGGTGCGTCCCAACCCAACGCGCTTCGCGCCTGCTCCGAGGTCAGCTCGTATCGACGCCCGGTCGCATCGACCAGGTGATACCGTGTCGGCCGACCGAGCGAGTTTCGGGCTGCGGGCTCGACCGTCTGGATCGGGCCGACTCCCGCAACCGTGTTCTTCTTCACCTTGGCCCACGCCCGCACGCGATCGGTGAGCACCGACTTCGGCACCGTCGTCGTCCAGCGATACCGGCCGGCTGACGTGCAGCCGTCGGACACGCGCTCGTGCAACGGCGGGACGTCGTCCGCCGGGAACACATCTCGACTGCTCGCTGTGATGCCGCCGCAGGTGCTGCTGAAGTACGCCTGGAAGATCTTCTCCGATCCCTTCGGCCCGTACGCGACGACCAGGCCGCTCGTGTCGCTGACGGCCCGGCGCGACTCGTCGGTTTCGCTGGTGTAGCCCCCGTAGACCTGGCTGCGGGTATCGTCGTAGAGATCGAAGTCGCGCGACGGATCGCGATCGACCATGCGGACGTGAAACAGCGCGTACGTTCGGCTCGCAACCGCTTGAGCCTTCAACGTCTCGGCCGGCCACTTCGCGAGGCTCTCGCGCGTCACGACGCCGAGCAGGTACTCCTCGACGCTGAGCACGTTGATCACGTCGATCGCGCCGTCATGCTGCACGATGCGAATCTCGCCGCGATAGGCACTGTCGCGTTTCGAGTTGACGACAATCGGCTCCCCCTTCGCACTCGAAAATGTGATCGGCGACGTTCCAACGTCGTTGGCCGTCACCCGGCGAGCTTGCCCGTCTACCGTCAGCGTCACCTCGGCGACGTCGTTCAACAACAACACGCGAACGGGCGGCCCCTCCTTGGAGAATGTCTCAATGTGCCGATCCCGCGGCGCGATCAGGCATCCGGCCAGCACAAGCAATCCGAGCATCATCCCGAACAGCACGAACGCCCCGCGCACCGGCGTGGCGCGCGCAGAAAGGAATGGATGTCGACGTCGCCTCCGTGCGAGCGGCATAAGGACGAATGATAACCCCGAGCGCGTCCCGCTTCATCCTCATTGCGAATTGCGAAATGCGAATTTAGAAATGGAAGCCTGCTCGGCTCACCCATTTCGCAATTCGAAATCCGCAACTCGAAATTCCTGTTCAGTCGATCCTTCGGAAGCCCAGTCCGAACTGCGCCAGGATCTGCTTCAGTTCGTTCAGGCTGGTCGTGCCGAAGTTCTTGCAGCCGAGGAGTTCGTCTTCGGTGCGGGCGGCGAGTTCGCCGACGTTGGCGATGTTGAGCCGCTGCAGCGCCTTGCGGCTGCGGACCGACAGTTCGAGGTCGGCGAGGCTCTTGTTGAGGATTTCGTCCGGGATGTCGCCGGCGACATTGGCCGGGCGACGCGGGGCCGGGGCGCCGGTCGACGTGACCGACGCGAAACCGCCACCGCCGCCCATGCCGGCACCGGTGATGATCGACACGCCATCGACCGCCTGCTGCCCGAGCCGCAGGCCGCGCGCGGCCAGGAGGCTCTTGATCTCGTTCAGGCTGGTCTCGCCGAAGTTCTTGAAGCTGAGGAGTTCCTGTTCCGTCACGCGGAGCAGGTCGCCCAGCGTGCGGACGTTCATCTTCTTCAGCGCGTTGCGGCTGCGGACGGACAGCTCGAAATCGGTGATCGGGATCTCCAGCGCCGCGTTCTTCTCCGCCTCGCTGTTCGAGTCGTCGACGAACATCGACCGGGCCGACAGCACGTCCTTCAGGTACAGTTGGGCGCGGAGGTGGTTCGGGTTAGTCGCGAGGATCGCCTGCAGGCAGCGGGCGGCGTCGTCGTACATGTTGTTGTCTTCGTACAACACCGCGAGGTTCATCAGCGCGTTGAGGTGCACCGGCTCGCTCGTGCAGATGCGCTCGTAGAGCTCGATCGCCTTGCTGTCCTCGCCGCGACGGTCGTACAGCAGCGCGAGCTGGAAGCACGCGGCTTCGTTGTCCGGGTTCTCGCCGAGGCTACGCTCGTAGAAGTCGACGGCACGCTCGACGTTCCCCTCCGCTTCCGCCTCCTTGCCCCGACGGAAGAACTCATCGCTGGCCCGGTCGTTCACGCTGGCAATCGCTTGGCTCATATTCGGTGGACTCGATAAGACTCAATGCAGAGACGCGACCGCGCCCGTGGCGCAATCGCAAGCCTCGTCAGGATAGGAAACGGGGGTTGGGTGTCAACTGTCGGAGGAACCGCTCGCTTCTACGACGCGTCCCACGGTTAGCCGCGAACGAAGTGAGCGTTCGACGACGGAAATACTCGATACTCGACGTCATTCGTGCATTCGATCGTTCTGGCGCTCACTACGTTCGCGGCTAACCGTGGTCGGCGCGCCCCGCTTCTCGGGACGCTTCCCTCCGCTCCGCTTTCCGCGCACACTCCCCCGGGTGAACGTCGATACCTACGAATCCCCCCTCGTCTCGCGCAATGCATCGGCGGAAATGCTCCGACTCTTCTCGATGCGACACCGCATCGGGCTCTGGCGCGACCTGTGGATCGCGCTCGCTGAAGAAGAGCAGAAGCTCGGGCTCACACGTATCACGGACGACGCCATCTCTCAGCTGAAGGCGAAACGCGACGACATTGACTTCGCCAGCGCCGCCGCGTGGGAGAAGCGGCTCCGCCACGACGTGATGGCCCACGTGCACGCGTACGAGGAAGTCGCCCCGGCCGCCAAGGGGATCATCCACCTCGGCGCGACGAGCCAGTACGTCGTCGACAACGCCGACCTCATGATCTACCGCGACGGGCTTCGCCTGATCGCGAATCGGCTCGCCGCCACGATCGATGCGCTCGGCACGTTCGCACTGAAGTGGAAGGACCTCCCCTGCCTGGGCTACACGCACTACCAGCCCGCGCAGCCGACCACCGTGGGCAAGCGTGCCTCGCTTTGGGCGCAGGAACTGGCGATCGGACTCGAGCGGATCGAAGCGCAGATCGACAACCTCAAAGCCCGCGGCTCGAAGGGCACCACCGGCACGCAGGCCAGCTTCCTCAGCCTCTTCGACGGCGATCACGCCAAATGCGATGCCCTCGACCGCGCGATCGCGCAGCGATTCGGCTTCGGCGAGAGCTACGCCGTCACCGGGCAGACGTATCCGCGGGTGATCGACGCGCACATCGCGTGCGAACTCGCGTGCGTCGCGGCGAGCGTGCACCGCATGTGCAACGACGTGCGCCTGCTGGCCGGCACGAAGCAGATCGAGGAGCCGTTTGAAGCGGAACAGGTCGGCTCCAGCGCCATGGCGTACAAGCGCAACCCGATGCGCTGCGAGCGCGCGACGGGCCTGAGCCGATTCGTGATGAGCCTCGTCACCAGCCCGCTCGCCACGGCGGCCGAGCAGTGGATGGAACGGACGCTGGACGATTCGTCGAACAAGCGCCTCAGCCTCCCCGAGGCGTTCCTCGCGCTCGACGGGTGTCTGCTGATCCTGACGAACGTGAGCCGCGGGCTGGTCGTTTATCCGAAGACGATCGAGTCGCAGCTGATGGCCGAGCTACCGTTCATGGCCACTGAAGAAATCCTGATGGCCGCCGTCCGCGCTGGCGGCGATCGACAGCACCTGCACGAACTCATCCGCACGCACAGCCTGGCCGCCGCAGAGCAGGTGAAGCTGCACGGTCGACCGAACGACCTGCTCGCGAGGCTCCGCGCCGACTCGGCCTTCGCGAAGGTGAACCTCGACGCGCTGATGGACCCGAAGCAATTCGTCGGCCGAGCCCCTGAGCAGACGGCGGCGTTCGTCGCCAACGTGGTCGAGCCGATCCGCAAGCGCTACGCGCACGCGATCGGTGGCGACGTGCAGTTGAAGGTGTAGCGATCGTGCACTTCACGCGCGAGCGAGCACTTCACGCGCGAGCGAGCGCCTGCGCATGCCACGCCCCCACGGCCCGGGCGAGTTCGTTTTCCTCAAACACCCCGATGCGATCGAACTGCACGTGCAGTCGCGGCACGATCTCCATGCCGAGGAAAGTTCGCGCGCAGATCTGCAATTCAACCCGACCGTGAAGATTGCGATTGACGATGACCTTGCCGGCCTTACGCCAAGGCTTCAGCTTTACCTCGCCTTCGCCTATCCGCTGGCCGAAGCCTTCGCGTGAAAGTCGAATCTGCAACACCCCGCCGCGTTCGCCTGACCCCTTGCGTGTTCGCCACATCATCCACGTGACAAGGCCAACCCATGCCAGGAACGCTGCGAAGCCGAGGTAGCGGTCGTACGCCAGCAGCTTGATCATCGGAACGAGCATGCCGATCGAGAGGAACAGCTGGTATGCGATTGCTCCACCCAACGTCCGCTCCGCTGCGGCACCTGAATGAAGTCCCGCGCCCCAACCCCAGAGCACGATCACGTCGATTGGCGTCGCCTTCCCGCACTCCGGACAAACGTGCCCGCGCGGCAGACCCTCTAGCGAGTACCCGCAGCAAGGGCATCGTTCGAGAGGAAACCCGACCGACTCGGCGTCCCGCGTCATGTGTAGGAACAATGATAACAGACCGGCCGACGCAACGGCGTCGGCCGGTCCTAGGTCCCTGATTGCCCGCGTCTAAGCGGAGAGGGGGAGATTCGAGAGGGCCGATTCGCGTAAGCCTTTGCCGCACCTCGGTTCCGCGCATATCGCTCGGTGGGACCGAGACGAACTGAACGTCGGCACGTGCGGGCAAGTGCTGGTCGATGCTGGCTCATGCTGTCCGGATTTGGGCCAAGTTTGGGACAAATCCGACGACGCTCTCCGCGTGCCGATCGCCCCGCTTGAAGGTCGGTCGTGCCTGCTGGCGGCCGCGCCGCTTGCCGTCGTTGCACGTCGGCCTCGACAGCTGCGCGGCGTCATCTACGCCCGCTTCAGTTCTCGGTTCCAGAAGAGCATCGAAGATCAGGTGCGCGAGTGCAGGTCGTGGGCCGAAGCGAACGACGTCGAAGTCCTCGACAGCGACGTCTACACCGACTCCGGCCAGAGCGGTCGCAAGCTTCGACGCAAAGGGCTGCAGGCGATGCTGGACCGGCTGCAACGCGATGACGTCGACGTCGTGATCGTGTTCAGCACCAACCGTCTACATCGCAAGCTCCACCGAGCGCTCCAGTTCGTCGACGAGTCGATCGTCGAACGGCGTCGGCGGTGCGTGTTCGTCGCGCAACGGATCGACACCGCCGACGAGAGGTTCTGGCGAGCGCTGATCTACGTGTTCGCCATGATGGACGAGATGCATGTGACGATGGGCGTCGCGCACGTTCAGGCCGCCCACCAAGGGTTGCTGCTGAAGGGCCGAGTGCACAACACGCTGGCTTATGGCTACGTCGGCGTTGCTGTGGCAGGCGAGGTGACCCGTCTGAACAAGCCGGCGACGACCATCGCTGTTTGTGAGAAGGCCCGGATTTGGGTTGAGCAGATCTTCCAGTGGTTTGTCCGCGATCGTCTGGGCTACTCCACTATCGCGAAACGGCTGCGGAAAGACGGAGCGCCAGCGCCCGCACGTGCGAAGCGGTGGAACAGTCGAATCGTCCGCGCGTTGCTCGCCAACCGACGCTACGTCGGCGACTGGAGCTACGGCCGGATGCAGTCGATCTGGCAGAGCAAGGCCGACTACTCTCGACGCGTGCCTCGAAGTGAGCCGCTTCTCGAGTACGTCGACGAGCGCCTGCGCATCATCGATGACGTTAGCTTCAACGCTGCACAGGATCGGATCGAGTCGATGAAGCTCGGTTCGCACGGCGGTCGGTTCCGCGCCGATCACAACGGGCAGACGGTCGTCGACCCGCTTCGCGAGTTGTTCTTCTGCCCCGAGCATGGAGCGCTTCGGCCATATGGCTCCAGCGCCGGCGACCTCGCTTGCAACGAGTGTAAGAAGCTGGACGCGGAGCTGCAGACGACCTACTCCGTGATCAACCGACAGACCGCCATCCGGCGACTCTGCGAAGCCATCGCCGGGCTGCTGCGGAGGGACACCGACCTGGCAGAACGGATCGTCGATCACGCGATGTCGCAGTTGAAAGAGTCGTCTGACCAAGCGATGCAGGCGGCGCGCTTGGCCGAGCTACAGAAGGAGGTCGATTCGATCAGCGACCAGATCCGCTTCATCATGGACGCACCGGGAACAACGAAGGAGGACCGGGACGAGAACCGTGCGAAGCTCGTCGAGCTGCGCGGAAGAAGAGCGCCGCTGGCGGCCGAGATCACGCGACTGAAGTCCGAAATGCTGCGGCCGGCGAATCCCGACTTGTCGGTCGAACAGGTACGCGAGAAGCTCAAGGACATGCTCGGCGTGATGACGCTCGGCGTTACGTTGGCGATTCGGCAGGAGCAGCCGGATCACGATGCGGCCATCAGATTGCGCGAAGTATTTCACCTCGTCACGGGCGGTAGAGTCGTCGTCAGGCAGTGTGGCGAGAAGCGCAACAAAGGCGGCTGGCTCGAGGCAGAGTTCGTGCCGCAGTTGGTATCGAGCACGTGTGGCGTGCCTGCCACAACGCCTGCCGTCGGAGATCCGCCGCTGCGCATCAGCTTCGAGCGACCTCGCTCGGCCGAACTTGATGCGCCACGCGTGATGCCGATGTGGAATGCTGGCGTCGGCGTGCTCGACATCGCGACACAACTGAGAATGAACCGAAACGCAGTGACGCGTGCGGTGGATTGGTGGCACCGATCACAGGGCCTGCCGCGGCCGAACTACTACGCGCGGCGGAATCGCAAGGTGTGGGAGAGCAGACGGCAGAAGTCGAGCTGATCCCTTCGAATGGACCAGACAGCACGCGCCCGGCCGGAGGACCGCCTCGGTCCTTCCGGCCGGGCGATTGCTTTTCCTTAGCCATCACGAGCCTCGACCATTCCGTGAAGTGGCTGCAACCACTTGTCACAGCGACGGCAAACGGATCGAGCAACGGCTTAGCTCACGAGATAACCGATGACGGATCATCGTTCGGGTCGGCCGGTGGATGCAAGGGTGATACCGGTGGCGCAGGCGGAGCGGCGATCGATCCGAGGGTGACGCCGGGCAGCGAGCGGTTGTAGTTGGCGGCGAGCAGCAGAAGGTCGTCGAAGTTCACCGTGCCGTCGTAGCTCGCGTCGCCCCGCGCGTTGTCCTTGCCGGACTGGTTGTAGTTGGCGGCGAGCAAGAGCAGGTCGTCGAAGTTCACCGTCCTGTCGCGGTTGAAGTCGCCGGCGAGGACGAAGAGGTCGACGCTCTGCCCGCCGATGGTGGCGCGGTAGTTGCCGTCGGGAAGCTGGTTCGTCAGATCGGCGGTCGCCCGCGTGCCGGTGTCGTTCCACGAGAGCGTTCCCGCATTCAGCGTCTGGTTGGTCGTCTGATTCAGCAGCGTCAGATCAGAACGCGAGAACGTCACGCTGGCGTCGGCGTTGAAGTTCACGGTCAGCGCCTGGCGGGTGAGGAAGTCGAACGACGCCGACGACACGACGGCCGCAGTTGACGCTCGTTCGACGGCGCCGATGTCGGGCGCGGAACCCTGCGGTCGCGTGACGCCGCGCTGGTCGGCGGTGACGCCGTTCACGCTCGACCCGCCGTTGATCGCGGGCGAGCCGGGCAGCGGCAGGAAGGTCCGCGTCGAGCCGCCGTTGTCGGCGAAGGCGCCGAGGCGCAGCATCGTCAGCGGCACGTCGATCAGGTTGTTCGACGACGCCGAGTCGATGCTGCCGCTCGTGCCTGGGAACGGCGAAAAGTTCGACGGGCCGGCGTTGGCGTTGCCGCTCAGGATCGTGTTCGTCAGCACGGCCGGCTTGACGTACTGCGTCAGCGCGCCGCCGGCCGTGGTGGTGTTGCCGGTGATCGTGCAGTTCACGATCGACGTGCTCACAGCCGCCGACGAGATCGCGCCGCCGTAGTCGGCGGTGTTGCCGGTGAAGGTGGAGTTGACGACGGAGAGGCTGAGCGAACTGGGCAGATACAGCGTTTGCAGCGCGCCGCCCTCGCCGGCGGTGTTGTTCGTGAACGTGGTGTTGCGGACGGCGAGCGTGCCGCCGCTCATGACCGCGCCGCCGCGTTGGCCGGGCACGTTGCCGCCGGTGACGGTGAGCGAGTCGAGCGTGAGCGAAGCGCCCGGCAGCACGAGGAAGTGCCGGCGCTGCGTGCCCGGCGCGATGGCGAGCGTGACGCCGGGACCGGTGGCCGGCCCGCGCAAGGTAATGACGGAGCTGATCACGAGCGCGGTGTTGTCGGGCGAGCCGTCGAAAAAGTTGCCCGGGCCGGGCGCGGCGCGGGAGAGCGTGACGGTCTGACCTGCCAGCGCCGGCGCGAAGGTGATCGTGCTCGCGTCGGCGCTTGCCTGCGCGTATTGAATCGCCTCGCGCAAGCTGGTACCGCCGCCGAATCGCGGGTCGGCGGTACCGTCGTCCTCGTCGTTGACGGTCGTGACCTGCGGCTGCGGCTGATAGTCGGTGAACTCGGTCGCGCCGAGGTCGGGCTTCGCGTCGCGCGGGACGCCACGCTGGTCGGAGTTGTTGCCGCCACTCGCAGTGCCGGTGTTGATGGCGGGTGAGCCGGGTAGAGGCAGGAAAGTCCGCGTTCGCCCGCCGTTGTCCGCGAGTGGGCCCAGCTTCGGATCGGTTGCGGTGTTGACCGAGGTCAGTAGATCGCCGCTGCCGTTGAGCAGCGTCGGCAGCACGACGTTCGATCCGGCCAACGACGCGCCGCCCGCGCTTAGGCCCGCCTGCGCCGCGCCGCCGGTGTTGCCGGCGACGATCGAGTTCGCGATCGTCACCGCGCCGAAGGGCAGGTTCAGGCCCGACGCATCGCTCGTCGCGGCGGGTGAGTTCGCGTTGCCGCTGACGGTGACGTGCCGAAGGTCGGCAGTGCCGCCGCCGTTGTAGAACGCGCCGCCGACGCTTCCGGTGGCGGTGTTACCCGCGAGCGTCGAGTTGACCAGCGTGAGCGTGCCGAAGTTGGCCATTGCAGACCCGCCTGCAGCGGCAGAGTTGGCGAAGAGCGTCGAATTGCTGAGGGTCAGCGTGCCGAAGTTCTGCACGCCGCCGCCGGGGCCGCTGGCTGCGTCGACGTCGGTGCTGGCGCCGCGCGTGATGGTCAGCCCGTCGAGCGTCGCGACCGCGCCGGCGGTGACCTGAATCGCGCGGACGGCGTCTCTCCCATCGAGCGTGAGCCCGGCCGCGGGGGCGGAGATCGTGACGCCATCGGCATCGCCGATCGTCAGCGTGCTGGCAAGCGCGATCGTCCGGCCCGTCGCGAAGACGGCCGGATCGAAGGCGATCACGTCCGCGCCGGGGCGCTGCGCCGCGTAGGCCAGCGCCTCGCGAAGGCTCGTGCCGGTGCCCTGGTAGGCGTCGCTCGTGCCGTCGCCTTCATCGGTTGCGGTGGTGACCGTGAGCGACTCCACGAGGTGAAACTCGGTTGCGCCGATGTCGTAAGCGCCCTCCTGCGGGCGTGCGACGCCGTTGGGGTCGATCAGGATGTCGGCGAGCGTCGTGCCCGCGTTGCGGGCCGGGCTGTTCGCGCGCGGGATCATCGTTTGTATGCGTCCGCCGTAGTACGTGCCGAGCGGTGACAGGCCCGGGTCGGCGACGCCGACGATGTTGCCGTTGACGCCGTCGACGAGCCCGCCGGAATTGCCAAGGCCGATCAGGTTGTTTCGAGACGCGGGGCCAAGGGGGAAGATCTCGTAGACGATCTGCTGCGGCGGGTTGCCGGCGTCGGCGGTATTGCCTGCAACGATCGTGTTCTCGAGCGCGACTGCGTCAGAGTAGGTGGTGCTGATCTGTAGCGCCCCGCCTTGCCCGCCGGTGTAGTTGTCAGTCCGGTTTCCGGCGATCGTGGATTGGCGGATCGTGCCCAGCGCCATCTGGATGGCCCCGCCGGTGCGGGTGGCGGAGTTGCCCGTGAAGGTGCATTGGGTGAGTCGGAGGACGTCCAGCCCGCTGGAGTAAAACTGCACGATCGCGCCGCCGACGGCCGCACTGTTGCCGACGAAGACGCAGTCGTTCGCCGTGATGCGATTGCCGGCGATCGCGCCGCCCGAGCCCTGGTTGGGGAAGATGCTGTTCAGGACGGTGTTGTTGCTGAACGTACAGCCGTTGAGCGTCAGGGAAGAGTTCGGCGCGCCCCCCGGGCGGTTCTGGTAGATCGCGCCGCCGGTCACGGCGTGACCGTCGGCGAAGGTGATGTTGTTGATCGTCAGGTTGCCGGCGTCCTGGCGAATCATCGACATGGGGAACGCGCTCGCGAGCAGCGTGATCGTGACCGGCGCGCCGCTGGTCGGCCCCTGGATCGTCAGGTCGTCGCCGTCGGTGATGCGCAGCGCCGCTGCGCTGGCGAGCCCGCCCTCGGCCATGATGCTGAGGACGATCCGCTGCCCGGCCAGGTTCGGCGCGAAGGTGATCGTGTCCGGGCCGAGGTGCTGCTGCGCGTACGTGAGCGCCTCGCGAAGGCTCGTGCCGGCGCCGAACGCGGGGTCGCTCGAACTGTCGTCCTCGTCGACGGTCGTGGTGACGACGAGCGAGCCGGTCGCCTGCATCGAGCCGATGTCCGGGATGGCCGGGAAGCGCGAGCCGCGCTGGTCATACAGGACGCCGTCCGACGATGTGCCGCCACGGATGGCGGGACTGGTGTTCGGCATGAGAATGCTTTGCGTCGGCCCGCCGTTGTTGGTCAGCGGGTAGAGCTGCGGGTCGGCACTCGATGATGCACCGCCAAAGCTGCCAGCGACGCGCAGGATGTTGTTGGTGCCCGACGACGTCGGCGCCGCAGCACCATTGCTGGCGCCGTACGCGACGCTGCTGGCCGTGCCGCTCGTGCCCCAGAGGATGCTGTTGCGGACCAGCGCCGACGCGGTCCGGCCGACGCCGTCCGCGAACAGGTAGAGCTCGCTGCCGCTTGGCGTGCCGGTTGCACCTGCGGAAACGGCGTTGAAGCCGGCGGTCACGTGGGTCAGCTCAACCGAACCGTTGCGGCTGAAGATCGCGCCGCCGAGTCCCGGACCAGCGGACGATGCATCCGCCTCCGCGACGTTTCCCGCAAGAGTGCTGGTGATGATCGTGACGCTGCCGCCATCGTTGTAGATCGCGCCGCCGCGTCCCGGCGCAGCGCCGGGGCTGCCCTTGCGGGCGGTGTTGCTCGCGAGCGTGCAGGAGAGGATCGAGAGCGCGCCCTGGTTGTAGATCGCCCCGCCAAGCCCGCCGACGCCGTTCGACGCCGGCGCGACGAAGTCGCGCAGCGTGAGCCGCTGCAGATTGAGCGGCACGCCTGCTGCAACCGTGAACGCGCGATGCTCTCCCTCGGCGCGCAGCGTGATGCCGCTATTGCCCGTCGGCCCGGTGATGGTGAGCGGGGCCGTCACGGTGAACGCGGAGTCGTTGCCGCTCTGGTTGACCGTGAACGTCGAGCCCTGCACGGACGATGCGAAGACGATCTGATCGGCGTCAGGATCCGCGTTGGCGAGGTCGATCGCAGAGCGGAGCGTGAGCGGGGCGCCGATGTAGGTGTCGGTCTGGCCGAAGGTGTTGGCGGTGCTGTTGACCGTGAAAATGCGGCCGCTCACGGTCGCGAGGTACTCGGTGTACGCACCGGCACGATCGGTCACGCGCCCCTTCACCGGCGTGCCCGCGAGGTAGCCGGCGAGGAAGTTGGTCGGCACCGTCGCCGATGCGCTGCTCGAGCTGACGCCATCAAAGGTGCCGTCGTTGTTGAAGTCATAGCTGTACGTGAGCACAGCCAAGTCGGGGACGGAGTCGAACTGGTTCGTGAACGTCAGCACGCCCGGGGTGCCGTTACTGCGGAAGGTAGCGGTGGGCGGGTAATTGGCGACGGTAACGGTGGTCGACGCGTAGGCCGTCACATCGACGACGGCGGTGGCCTGCAGCGAAATCGTGTAGCGCTTGCCGCCGTTGTCGGTGGGCAGCGAGCGGAAGACGGCGTTGGCGCCGCGCTCGTCGCCGTTGGGCGTGCTCGCCTCGCCGTAGACGCCATTGCCGTTGAAGTCCCAGTTGTAGATCGCCGCGTACTCGCCGTTGCCCTGCAGCGTGACGCTGCGACCCGCCTCGCCGACGACGTACGGCCCGCCCGGCTTCGAGACGACCGGATAGGTCACCGCGACCGTGGCGTTCAGACTGTCGGCCGAACCGTAAGGGTTGCTGACGCGCACCCAGTAAAGCGTCGTCGTCGGCGTCGTGGTCGCTTCGACGTCGTACGTGGCGCCCGTCGCGCCGGCGATCGGATAGGTCGTGTTGGGCGACGGAAGGAACTTGTACCACTGAAACGTGAACGGCCCCTGGCCGGTGGCGGTCACGCTCAGCGTCACCTTCTGGTTGGGCGTCTGCAGCGCGACCAGCGGCGTGTAGGGCTGCGGCTGCTGCGTGATCGTCGGCCCCGCAGGATTGATGTTGATGACGATCGTGTCGTCACGGTAGATCATCGAGCCGCCGCCGTACGGAAGCTTGTTGAACGTCACCGGGATCGTCACGCTCTGCCCGACGCCAGTGCCATCGCTCGTGAAGCGCAGGCCCTGACTGCGGCGGATGCGATTCTGATCGGCGGAAGGCTCGCGCGGCGGCGCGAAAGAGCTGCCGGAGTTGGGTCCGTACGTGCCCCAGCCATAGGCGTCCATGCCTTGCAGCTTTGCGATCGTGCCGTATTGAACGCCGGGCACGCTCGTCAGGTTGACGTACATCGAGTCGAATTCCGGCAGCGAGGGATTGGGCATGCCGGAGATGGGAAAGATGTTGAGCGTCCCACCCGATGCCACGCTGTAGGTGATCGCCAGCAGTTGTCGCACTTCCAGCCCTTCAGCGATGGCGCGGCTTCCGAGGCGGCTGCGCACCTTGGCGTGCCGACGACCGCCCCGAAGATGATTCGATCGACTCTGGCAAGCAGGCGTAACGATCGAACGATGCGATGACATGGGCGTCTCCTCCGAAGATCATGCTGCGGCCGATACGGTACCGATCGGATGACGACAGCGCGTTAAGATTCATCGCGGTCGGTCGGACTCCGACCGTCCGAACCTCGCGAATTCCCGCCAACCTCTGATGGCGCGGCGGATGTCGCACCCAGAGCGTGTTCTTGAACCCGGCGGGATCATCAAAATCTGAGGCGCGTAAATGCTTGCCCCAACGCGATCCGAACCGCGTTGAATCAATCAGCCATAGGGGTCGTAACGACTGTGCCGGTCGCCGGTGCTCCGCTACGGCCGCGTCGAGGGCACCGTCGCGGCTTGAGCCGCGGGCGGTGGGATGAGCAGTGATCGCCACCGCGCGAGTTCGTCCGGCTTCTGCCCCCACTTCTCGTACAGCTTCACCATCGTGTTCACCGCGTTCTGCGTGCGGTAGTGCTTCGGGCCGAACTGCT